>JAESGV010000012.1_pt1 | contig 785037 bp, 755 predicted proteins | sample 9269781 | NCBI WGS metagenome assembly JAESGV01 (sample SAMN15741586, study PRJNA653496) | algae metagenome | isolation source: Tildeniella torsiva UHER 1998/13D and co-occurring heterotrophs from... | place: Slovakia: Slovak Paradise National Park, Hrabusice, Kosice Region | collected 2000-01-01
TGTACATCCGCCGCAGCCCAACACGCCGCGCGCACCAAAACTTACCGCGGGGTGGAGCAGCCCGGTAGCTCGTCAGGCTCATAACCTGAAGGTCGTCAGTTCAAATCTGGCCCCCGCAACCAAAACACAAAAACCCCCGCCTCAAACAGAGGCGGGGGTTTTGCGTTCGGGCGCGACCGGGGAGAGGGCCTTGCTGCCGGAATGGCGACTGCTGCCACCCTCTGTCACGTGGGCGCGTTCAGTCCCCCGGCTACTCTGATAGAGTCTCCCTCGCGCACCGTGCCGACCGCGCTTCTTGCTGCCGGCACGCCGCAGCTCAGTAGGGAGATCGACGATGACGACGCCACGCGGCACCATTAGGGCCGGCATCGGCGGCTGGGTGTTCGAGCCCTGGCGCGGCGCCTTCTATCCCGACAAATGGCCCCAGAAGCGCGAGCTCGAATATGCCGCACAGCGGCTGGGCTCGATCGAGATCAACGGGACCTATTACGGCTCGCAGAAGCCCGAGAGCTTTGCGCGCTGGCACGCAGAGACGCCCGACGACTTCGTCTTTGCCGTGAAGGGCTCGCGCTACATCACCAACCGGCGGGTGCTGGCCGAGGCCGGCGCCTCCATCGAGAGGTTCTTCGCCGGAGGGGTGATGGAGCTGAAGGAGAAGCTCGGGCCGATCAACTGGCAGTTCATGCCGACGAAACAGTTCGACCCGGACGATTTCGAGGCTTTCCTCAAGCTCCTGCCGAACACGGTCGATGGCGTCACGATCCGTCATGCGGTCGAGGTTCGCCATGACAGCTTCCGAACGCCCGATTTCATCGCGCTGTTACGCCATCACGGCGTGGCCGCGATCGTCGCTGCCAACAGCGACTACACCCAGATTGCCGATCTCACAGCGCCCTTCGTCTATGCCCGGATCATGGGCACGACCGAAGCGCAGCCGGAGGGGTACGCCACCGCAGAACTGGACCACTGGGCGCAGCGCGCCCGGACCTGGGCCGAAGGCGCGATGCCCGACGATCTCGAGCCGGTGGCTCCCGACCCGCCGAAGCGCCAGCCCCGCGACGTCTTCCTCTATGTCATCAGCGGCGACAAGGTCCGCAATCCGGCCGCAGCCATGGCATTGACGCAGCGGTTGGCGGCCAAAGGCTGAGTGTGGAGGCGCGACGATCCGGCTCCGGGTCGCTTACGCGCCTGGATCCTGTCCGCGGGTCTCCTGTCCGGCGAAATCCTGGCAGACATCGACCCATTCCGCATCGGTCAGCGCCGCCATCCGTTCGGGTGCGATGCGAACCGCGCTGTGGGTCGAGCCTGCCGCCGGCACGACCTCATCGAACGCCCTGAGCGAGACGTCGCAGTACACCGGCAAGGGTGTCGCCAGCCCGAAGGGGCAGACGCCGCCGATCGGATGGCCCGTGATGGCCGCGACCTCGTCGGCGTCGAGCATGCGCGGCTTGCCGCCGAGTGCAGCCCTGGCCTTGCGGTTGTCGAGACGCGCATCGCCGCGCGCCACCACCAGCACGACGCGGTCGCCGATCCGCAGCGACAAGGTCTTGGCGATCCGCGCGGGTTCGACACCATGGGCGGCCGCGGCCTGAGCCACGGTGGCGCTGCTGTCAGGCGTCTCGATGATCGCGATGTCGGGCGCGCGCTGCGCGAAAAAGGCGCGAACGGATCCGAGACTCATCGCGCCACCCGCCGCTGACGACGCGCCAGAGGCTCCGCCCGCATTCGCCGTTGCGCCCTCGCCATCGCCGCGCCGTCCTCAGTGGCGGAAATGGCGGTGGCCGGTGAAGACCATGGCGAGGCCGGCCTCGTCGGCGGCCCTGATCACCTCGTCGTCGCGCATCGAGCCGCCGGGCTGGATCACGGCCGTCGCGCCGGCCTCTGCGGCGGCGAGCAGGCCGTCGGCGAAGGGGAAGAACGCGTCGGAGGCGACGACCGAACCCGTGGCCAGCGTCTCCGGAAGGCCTGCCGCCCTGGCGGCTTCGGCTGCCTTCCAGGCGGCGATACGGGAGGAATCGACGCGGCTCATCTGGCCGGCGCCGATGCCGACGGTGGCGCCGTCCTTCACATAGACGATCGCATTCGACTTGACGTGCTTGGCGACGCGGAAGGCGAAGCGCAGATCGGCGAGCTCGGCTTCGCTCGGATGGCGCTTGGTCACGACCCTGAGCTCCATGTCGCCGACGACGGCGTTGTCACGCGCCTGGGCGAGGAAGCCGCCCGAGACGGTGCGCAGCGAGAGGCCGGGCGCGCGCACATCCGGCAGGCCGCCGGTCAGAAGCAGGCGCAGGTTCTTCTTGGCGGCGATCAGCGCGATCGCCTCCTCGTCGGCATCGGGCGCGATGATCACCTCGGTGAAGACCTCGACGATCTTGCGGGCGGCTTCAGCATCCAGCCTGCGGTTCAGCGCCACGATGCCGCCAAAGGCCGAGACCGGGTCGCAGGCGAGCGCGCGTTCATAGGCCTGCAGCAGCGAGGCGCCGGTCGCGACCCCGCACGGGTTGGCGTGTTTGACGATGACGCAGGCGGCCGAGGTGGAGGGATCGAACTCGGCGACGCATTCGAAGGCGGCGTCGGTGTCGTTGATGTTGTTGTAGGAGAGCTGCTTGCCCTGGACCTGGCGCGCCGTCGAGACGCCGGGGCGGCTGCCGGGCGTGCGGTAGAAGGCCGCCCATTGATGCGGGTTCTCGCCATAGCGCATCGTCTCGGCGAGCTGGCCGCCCAGCGCGCGATAGGAAGGCGCGGTGTCACCCAGCTCATTGGCGAACCAGTTCGAGATTGCGGCATCATAGGCCGCCGTGCGGGCATAGGCCTTCTGGGCGAGCTTGCGGCGCAGGGTCAGCGTGGTGGCGCCCTTCTGGGCCGCGAGATCGCCCAGCACGGCGGCATAGTCGGAGGCGTCGACGACCACCGCGACGTCGTTGTGGTTTTTGGCGGCGGCGCGGATCATCGCCGGCCCGCCGATGTCGATGTTCTCGATGCAGTCGTCATAGGGCTTGCCGGCCGCGACCGTCGCCTCGAAGGGGTAGAGATTGACGACGAGCAGGTCGATCGGCGCGATGCCGTGGCCCAGCATCGACGCTTGGTGCTCGGGATGGGAGCGGATGGCGAGCAGGCCGCCATGGACCTTGGGGTGCAGGGTCTTGACGCGCCCGTCCATCATCTCGGGAAATCCGGTGAGATCGGAGACGTCGGTGACCGGCAGCCCGGCCTCGCTGAGCGCCTTGGCGGTGCCGCCGGTCGAGACCAGCGCGATGCCGTGCGCGTGCAAGGCGCGGGCGAAGTCGATCAGCCCGGTCTTGTCGGAGACGGAAAGAAGGGCGCGTTCGACGCGGCGGAGCTCGGTCGGCATCGGGATATGTCCAGTGTGATGAGGCAGACGCGGTCTGTCGGCGGCAGTTGCGGGCGAGCTATCATGCTGCGCTGCGCAAAGCAAAGAGGCGGGCGCCTGTGGTCTATGCCTCGCCGGTCGGTTCCGGCTGGGGATCGGCGCCGGAAGGGGGCGGCCTGAACCGGCCGCTCGCAGGCGCCGCAGCGCCGATCCGGCTGAAGCGCCACTGGATCTGCGGTGTCGCGACAGCATCGAACACGACGCTGAGCTGTTCGCTACGCCGCCGGCCGTCGGCGGCCGCCAGGAAGATGCTTTCCTCGATCGACACCATCAGGCCCGAGGCCTCGAAGGCCCAGACCTCGTCATTGGGCAGTGTCAGCAGGACGCCTTTCCCCTCCTGGATCAGGCTGGGTTTGACGAGCGGGTGCAGATGGAAACGGGCGATGGCGTGCAGGGTCGCCGGCGTTTCGGTGAGCGTGATCTCATCCTCGCCCGAGAGCGAGGCGCCGTCGCGGGCCAGCAGCAGGCGGCGGGTGTGAACCGCACCCAGGCCGCGCCTGTAGCCGTCATGACTGCCGACCCATTCCTGCCCGGCCGGCGTGTCCTGGCGGGCGACGCGGACGTCGGAAGGCCCGGCGACGATTCTCATCTCGCCCAGCACCCGGCCGAAGCTGGCCGATGAGCGATCATCGAGCGTCACGGTCGAATGGGCGGCGGTGCTGCGCGCCGCCAGCCGCAACTCCGCCGAGCCGTGGCGGCTGGTGCCGCAGTTGACGATGAGACGCTGCGCGCCGCTGGAGAATTCGAAGGCGAGGCAGCCGGCATGGGCCTCGACCGAATGGGCGCCGCGCGGCGGCGCGCCGGCATCGACCATGACGATGCTGCGCTCGCCCGTCAGCCGGCTGTAGCCGGAATAGGTCGCCTGCTCGATCGGGCGGGCACGGGCATCGTCGTAAGCGGCGAGCGTCGCCATCAGGTCCGGCGGCGTCGTGCCCATGCCGTTGAACAAGGCGAGCGCGCCGTCGCCATGCCGGAACAGCCGCAGATGCGGCATCATCCGCTCGATTCCCATCAGGACACCGCGCGGCGGCTCGATGCCGCGGGCCATGAAGGTTTCGCGCAGGGGCAACAGGTCGAGCAGCAGTTCGATCAGCAGGCGGGGATTGCGGCTGAGATGGCCGCCATCGGGCAGGATCTGGTGATCGAGCTCGTCGGAGAGCGCATATTCCAGCCGCCGCCGACGCCCGTCCTGGCCGTCGAGGCAGATGGCGGCGAAGGTGACGGCGATCAGGCAGTTGAGCCGCGTCGCACCTTCGACAGCGCCCGACAGCGCCAGGTTGAGCCGGTCGGCGAGGCGGGAGACATGCCGCAGGAAGCGCTCGTAGAAGACATGGTCGGCACCCTCGAGCAGGAGAGGCGAATGGGAGAGCAGCGAGATCAGCCGTCGGGCCGCCACGGCCGGGCGGCGGGCGATCTCGCCGCGCTCGCGCTTCTTGGCGATGAAGTCCTCGACGAGCGCGCGGGCGTTGGCGCGGGCGATCGCCGTGTCGGCCGCGTGGAGGTGGCGCAGCCAGCCGAAGCCATGCAGGGCCTCGGCCCAGGCCTCGCTCGGCGGCTCGCTGTCGAAGGGCGTTTCGCCATGGGTGCGAAGGGTGCGGCCGGCAAAGGCATAATAGCCGGCATAGATGTCGCCGGCGTTGGTCGGGTCCGCGGTGCGCAGATCATGCGGTGCAAACAGCAGCCGCGTCGCCGGGTTACGGCCGAAGGGCCAGAGCCGGCGCAGGATGCCGATGCATTGGCCGCGAGTCCGCCGCGCCGCCCGTGCGATCGCGGCTTGCGCCAGACCCCTGCGCTCCGACAAGCCGTTCAATGCCCCGATACGCCCCGTACCCATTACGCCTGGTGCTGACTGCGAAAGCGAATCCCCGCTCCGTCATAGCCTGATCAGGCGGGTTGCGTAAAATCCGCTCCATCCCGAGAGGCGCGGCGTGTCGTTGCGCAGCTGGTGGGGCAGGGTGCGCAAATCGCCATTGCGGTCGATCGCTTCGCCGAGACCGCCGATTTCTGCCGCTTCGATCGGCTTTCTGACGAAGTTCGGATGGGCTTGCAGGAACGCTTCGATCTGCGCCTCGCCCTCCTGCGGCTCGAGCGAGCAGGTGCAATAGACCAGCCGTCCGCCCGGCTTCGTCAGCCGGGCCGCCGCTTCGAGCAGGCGGGCCTGGAGGGCGACGAGCTTGTCGCGATCGTCTGGCGATTTCGTCCAGGCGACGTCGGGGTGACGGCGAATGGTGCCGGTGGCGCTGCAGGGGGCATCGAGCAGCACGGCGTCGAAAGGCTCCGCCTCCCAGAGGGTCGCATCCTTGGTGACGATCTCCGCCGACAGACAGAGCCGCTCCAGATTGGCCCTGAGGCGACGCAGGCGCGGGCCGGACCGATCGACGGCGGTGACCATCGCCCCGAGCGCGGCGATCTGCGCGGTCTTGCCGCCCGGTGCGGCACAGAGATCGGCGATGCGCTCACCCGGCTGCGGCGCGAGCAGGCGCACCGGCAGCGCAGCCGCGGCATCCTGAACCCACCAGGCGCCTTCGTCGAAGCCGGGCAGGCCGGTGATGCCCTGGCGCTCGCGCAGGCGGATCGAGCCCGTCGGCAGCAGAAGCCCGTCGAGCTTGAGCGCCCAGTCCTCGGCAGAATCCTTCACCGAGATGTCGAGCGGGGGTTCGTCGCGATGGCTGGCCGCGATGGCGGCGGCCGTGTCCTCGCCATAGCTCTCCATCCAGCTCTCGGTGAGCCATTCCGGCGTATCGAGAAACGGATCGACCGCTTCCGCCAGGATCGCCTCGCGTTCGCGGGCGAGCCGCCGCAGCAGCGCATTGCCGAGCGAGACATAGCGGGAAGACCGCGCATCCTCGTGGAGGTGGCGGATGGCGAGGTCGACGGCGGCATGGTCGGGCACGTCGAGAAAGAGGATCTGGGCGGCGGCCGCCACCATGATCGGCTCGAAGGGCCCGGAATTGCGCGGGCTGCCGCGCTCCAGTCGGGCGTTGATCGCGTCCTGGATCGTGCCGAGGCGGCGAAAGGCGGTGATCGCGATGGCCCGCGCCAGCGCGCTGTCGGCGGCATCGAGATGATAGGCCGGCGCGAGCCGCTCATGCGTGTCGTCGAGCGAAAGCTTCGCCCGCAGCACCTCGTCGATGACGGCGGCGGCGAGCTTGCGGGCCGGCAGGCCCGGCGCGGGCCCGGCGCCGCTGTCGGCAGGCTCGTCCTGCCGCGCATCGTGGGGGAGATCGTCCGTTTTCAGTGCCTTCGCCACCGGATCAGCCCCAGGGCCCGGTCTGGCGGCCGGCTCCGCCGCTCCAGGGGCTCTGAGCCGCCTGGCTCATGAAGCCGCCGCCGCTGCGGCCGATGCCCATGGCGCGGGCCTGCTCCATCAGCGCGGCGATGCGATTGCCGGTGTCGGGATGTGTCGAAAACAGGGAATCCATGCCGCCGCCAGTCAAGGGATTGATGATGAACATATGCGCCGTAGCAGGCTTCGCCTCCGCCGTCTCGTTTGGCGTATGCGCCACGCCGCCGGCGATCTTGGCGAGCGCATCGGCCAGCCAGACCGGATTGCCGCAGATCTCGGCCCCGAGCTTGTCGGCCTCGTATTCGCGCGAGCGCGAAATCGCCATCTGGATCACCATCGCCGCCATCGGCGCCAGGATCGAGAGCAGGATCTGGACGATCATGTTGGGCCGGTTCTCGCGCGAGCCGAACATCATGCCGAACGTGACCAGCGAGGAGATCGCGCCGGCCATGGTGGCGGTGATCGTCATCGTCAGCGTGTCGTGGTTCTTGATGTGGGCGAGCTCGTGGGCCATCACGCCCGCCAATTCCTCATAGCTCAGCGTGCGCATGATGCCGGTCGTGGCCGCGACGGCGGCATTTTGCGGGTTGCGGCCGGTGGCGAAGGCGTTGGGCTGGTCCTCATCGATGAGGTAGACGCGCGGCATCGGCATGTTGGCGCGTGCCGCGAGGTCCCGCACCATGCCGTAGAGCTCCGGCGCGCTCCGCTCGTCGACCTCATGGGCGTTGTGGGCGGCGAGCGCCAGCCGGTCGGAGTTCCAGTAGCTGAACAGGTTGGTGACGGCGGCGAAGCCCAGCGCCATCAGCATGCCGCTGCTGCCGCCGAGCAGATAGCCGACCACGCCGAACAGCGCGGTGAGACCGGCCATCAGCATGCCGGTGCGGACATAGTTCATCGTCATCCCCATGGTTCACATCGACGGGCAACGCGGCGTCATGCCTCTCCCCGGATGCGGATTTGCAGCTTATGTGGTGAAGGCGATGCCGATCCTGCAAGAGAGGCTGCGACGAGAGAGGCTGTGATGATGAACGAGGCCAGCGCACAGGCCGTTGCTGCCGCGGTTGCCGAAGACGCGCCCGTCAAGACATTGTCGCCAGCCGCCGAGCGGGCCCTGGCGGAGGCGCAGGCGCGCCGCGCGGCGATCGACGCCCGCGCAGCCGAGCTTGCCGGCGCACGCGAGATCGACGGCCGCGGTGGGCTCGAGCCGGTCCGCTACAATGACTGGGAGGTCAAGGGCCTCGCCAGCGACTTCTGAGGCGAACCTGTCTCAGGCGCCCGGCTCGCCGGCCGCGCCTTCAGCCGGGCAGGAACGCCACCCGGCCATCCGCATCGCGCAGCGTCTCGATGGCGACGCCGTAGAGCTGCTCGAGCCGGTCCGGTGTCAGCAACGCGTCCGCCCGGCCGTTGGCGATGGCCTGCCCGTCGCGGATCATCATGACGCGGTCGGCATGGCGCAGCGCCTGGTTGGGATCATGCGTGGTGAACAGCACGCCGAGCCCTTCCGCCGCGAGCCGCCGGATCTCCTGCATCACACGGCCCTGATTGCCGAAGTCGAGGCTCGCGGTCGGCTCGTCGAGGACGACATAGGCCGGCTCCTGCGCCAGGGCACGGGCGATCAGCACGAGCTGGCGCTCGCCGCCGGAAATCTCCGTATAGGGCCGCCGCGCCAGCCGCGCGATGCCGAGCCGCTCCAGCATGGCGGCGGCAACAGTGTGGTCGCGGGGCGAGGGCGCGGCGAAGAGCCCGGCATGGGCGCTGCGGCCCATCAGCACCACGGCCTCGACGGTGAAGGCGAAGGTGCCGGCATGGGCCTGCGGCACATAGCCGATTGCCCGCGCCCGCTCCGGCGGCGAGAGCGTGGCGAGGGGGCGGTCGTCCAGCAGCAGCGTCCCGCCGCGCGCCGGCAGCAGCCCGAGCAGGGTCTTCAGCAGCGTGGTCTTGCCGCTGCCATTGGGGCCGAGCAGGGCCAGAACCTCGCCGCGGGCAAGCGACAACGCGATGTCGCGGCCGATGACGCGCTCGCGATAGCCGTAGACCAGATCGGCGGCGGCGAGGCTCACGACCAGCCTCCGCGGGCCGAGGCGAGCAGCCAGATGAAGAAGGGCGTGCCGATCACGGCGGTGAGGATGCCGAGCGGCGTCTCGACCGGGCCCGCGGTACGCGCCAGCGTGTCGATGACGAGGAGGTAGCCGCCGCCGAGCACGGCCGCTGTCGGCAGCAGCCGGCTGAAGTCGGGCCCGACGAGGAAGCGGGCGAGGTGGGGCACGACGAGGCCGACCCAGCCGATGATGCCGGCCGCTGCGACGCTTGCCGCCGTGACCAGCGTCGCGGCCGCGACGATGGCCAGCCGCAAGGGTCCGGTCCACAGGCCGAGCGCGCGGGCCTCCTCCTCCGGCAGCGACATCGCGTTCATGCGCCAGCGCAACGCCATCAGCACCGCCGAGCCCGCCAGGACCGGGCCCAGCAGCGGCACGAGATCGCTGCGGTCGGTGCCGGCGAGGCTGCCGAGAAGCCAGAAGGTTATGGCCGGCAGCTGGTTGTAGGGGTCGGCCCAGTATTTGATCAGGCCAATGCCGGCGCCGAGCAGCGAGCCGATGACGACGCCGGTCAGGACGAGGACGAGGACGGGGTCGCCGCGCCGGATCGTCGAGCCGACCGCATAGACGGCGCCCACCGCCAGCAATCCGCCGGCGAAGGCAGCGAGCTGGATCGCGAAGAGCCCGAGCGAGAGATAGATGCCCAGCACCGCTCCCAGCGCCGCGCCCGAGGAGGCGCCGAGAATGTCCGGCGAGACCAGCGGGTTGCGGAACAGGCCCTGGAAGGCGGTGCCCGCCACCGCCAGCGCGGCGCCGCAGAGCAGCGCCGCCAGCACGCGCGGGCCGCGGATGTTCCAGATCACCGTCTCGACCTGCGGCGACAGGCCCGAGGGCTGGCCGCTCAGGCCCGACCAGAGGATGCGCGCGAGATCGCCGGGAGCGACCGGGAAGCGCCCGACCCCGAAGGCGAGCAGGATGGCCAGCGCCAGCCAAGCGAGCGCGATGGCGTTGCCGCGCATTAGCGAGGGGCGCATGGGGTCAGGGCCGCCCAGACGGTGTCACGGCCATCACCCCCGCCCCGCGAGGATGCGGTCGAGCTGCGGCTCGCTCGGCGTGACCTGATAGAACAGCGTGTGGAAGTCGCGCGCGATGGCGCGGATGTCTTCGGGGAAGGCTTGCGGATAGAGCAGCTTGGCCAGCCACCAGAGCCCGACCATGCGGTTGACCGAGGGCGGGAAGTCGACCCAGCCGAAGGGGATCTTGGGCGAGAGATGGACGCGGCCTGTCTTTACCGCCCGCACACTGGCCCAGGCGGGATCGCGGCGCACGCTCTCGGAGAAGGCGAGGTCGATGGTGACGATCACCTCCGGGTCCCAGGCCAGCACCTGTTCGAGCGAAACCTGCGCGAGCCCGCTTCCGGGCTGGTCGGCGACGTTGCGGGCGCCGAGGAAGGAGAGCGTCTCGACATTGATCGAGCCGCCGAGCCCCGTCTCGAGACCGCGCGGCCCGCGGGCATAGTAGACGGAGGGCCGCTGTTGCGCCGGGATGCCGGCGATGCGTCCGCGGATCGTCGCCATCGTCGTCTCGCACCAGGTCGCGAGCGTCTCGGCACGCTCGCTGCGGCCGGTCAGCCGGCCGAGGACGCGATAGCTCTCGGGGATCGCGCCGAAGCGGCCGTCGAGCAGCGCATAGGGGATGCCGGTCTGGCCCTGCACCCGCTCGGCGAGCTCGACATAGGTTCTGCCCGTCGAGCCGGAATCGACGATCAGGTCGGGCTTGAGCTGGAGCACGGCTTCGAGATTGGCGCTGTTGCCGCGCCCGGTGATGCGGCCGATCTCGGGGCGGTCGCCGATGCCCGGCAGCAGGAATTCGCGCTCCTCGGGCCGGTTGGCGCGCGGCCAGCCCAGCAGCAGATCGGGCGCGAGCGTGTAGAGCTGGATCGCCGCGGGCGGGCCGGCGGGAAAGACGCGGGTGACGGTGGCCGGGACGGCGACCTCGCGGCCGGCGCCGTCTCGCACGGTCGCCGCTTGCGCCAAGCGGGGGCAGGCCGCGAGTGCGGCGAGGCCGGTCAGGAGGGCGCGGCGGTCAGGACGGGGCATGGCCGGGTTCCTGTCTGGCGCTGTGCAGGCAGCGATGCGGCTTGATGTCGAGCAGCGGCGTGCCGTCGAGGCAGTCGAGCCCGCGCACCAGCAGCACGCCGTCCTCGACGCCGAGCAGCCGCACCCGTGACAGCGCGATCGGGTTGGGCCGGACAGGCGAGCGCAGCGCGAAGGTGCCAAGGGGTGCGGCGCCGCGCGGTGTCTGCGTGACGAGGTCGCGCCGCGCCTGATGCATCCAGTAGAGCAGGTCGAGCCAGGCGAAGCCCTCGATCCCCGCGAGAGCGGCCTGCCAGGGCGTGTCGATTTCGACGCGGCAGACCGGGCCGTTCTCGGCGTCGCCCTGGCGCGGGCACTGGTCGCGGGTCGTAAAGGGCGTGCGCAGGCGGCCGATGAAGACGAGATGCGCGTCCTGCCGGTCGGGCAGGGGCGCGCTGGTCTCGCCCGGTCGCGTCGCCTGCCAGTCCATCGTCGCTCTCCGGTCAGCCGCCTTCGCGCGGGAGCGTCGGCGCGGCGAAGCCGTGCCTAGCCAGGATCGCCTGGCCCTCCTGCGCGAGGATGAACATGGCGAGGCGCCCCGCATTTGGCGAGGCCCCGTTCATCACGGTCAGCCCGTATTCGGCCCCGACCGTCAGCTCCGGCGGCAGCCTGACGAGGCGGATCCCTGGCTGCTCCTTCGCGATCGGCGCCGCGTTGGTGCAATAGGCGAGGAACAGGTCGGCCGCGCCGCTGGCGAGGTTGTGACCGTAGACGTTGAGCCCGTCCGGCGCCGGCGCGCTGCCGGGCCCGCCGGTGAGCTGCAGCGCCTTGGCCTCCAGCGCCGCCCTGGCCCCGGGTTTCACCGCCTCGGCCCGTGCGAAAACCTGGAAGGCATAGTCGCCCGACGGGTCGGCGCGCGGCGTCGAGGTGCCGAGCTTGAGGCCCGTGTCGAGCATACGCTCCAGCAGCGTCTCCGGCGTCGCGGTGACGCCGGGCCGCAGGAAGGCGCAGAGTTCGTTGCGGGCGAAGAGCACGACCGGGCCGCTGCGCCCCTCCTTCGCCAGAGCGCGGGGGTTGCCCAGATCGGCGGAGGCGAACACCTCCGCCGCCTCGCCCTTGGCGATACGGTCCTTCAGGAGGCCCGAAGCGCCGAAGGCCGGCTTCACGGCAAGGCCGCTCTGGGCGGTGAAGGCCTGAGTCACCTCGGTGAGCGCGGCCCGCAGGCTGCCGGCCGCATGCAGGAGGACGGGCTCCTGCGCGCGGGCGGCGGAGCTCGCGGCGAGGCCGCCCATCAGGAGCAGGCCTGCAAGAAGGCTGTGGCGCATGGGATCACGCGCCCGCCTGCGTCGCATTCGGGAAGAAGAGCTGCTGCCCTTCGATCTTGTAGTCGGCGATCGCCTTCTGGCCCTCCGGGCTGACCAGCCAGTTCACGAAGGCCTGCCCGTCATTGATCTTGACATGGGGATGCTTGGCCGGGTTCACCGCGATGACGCCATACTGGTTGAACAGGCGACGGTCGCCCTCGACCGCAATCGTGAGGTCGCCGCGATTCTTGAAGGAGATCCAGGTGCCGCGGTCGGCCAACACATAGGCGCCCATGCCGCCGGCGGTGTTGAGCGCGGCGCCCATGCCCTGGCCGATCTCGCGGTACCAGGCGCCCTTCTTGGCTTCGAGATCGACGCCAGCGACCTTCCAGAGCGCGAGTTCGGCCGAATGCGTGCCCGACTTGTCGCCGCGCGAGACGAAGGGTGCGCCCTTCTCGGCGATCTTCACCAGCGCGGCGGCGATGTCCTTGGTGCCACTGATGCCGGCCGGGTCGGCCTTCGGGCCGATCAGCACGAAGTCGTTGTACATCACCGGCTTGCGCTCGAGCCCGAAGCCGTCCGCGACGAATTTCTCCTCCTGCGCCTTGGCATGGACGAAGACGACGTCGGCATCGCCGCGCCGGCCGGTGTCGAGCGCCTGGCCCGTGCCCTGCGAGACGACGCGGACCTCGATGCCGGTCTTCGCCTTGAACAGCGGCAGGATGTGGCCAAACAGGCCGGAATCCTGGGTCGAGGTGGTCGAAGAGACCGTGATGAAGCGGGTACCAGTCGCGGCCGGGGTCGAGGCGGCCGGCGGCGTCGCGGTCGTGGTCTGGGCTAGCGCGAGGCCGGTCAGGGCGGCGCTGAAGCCCGTGGCGAGGAGCAGGCGTCGGGTCGTGGTCATGGTCGTCTCCTTGGGTTTCTTGTGGGTCATGTCAGGGGTCACCAGATCAGCTCTCCGGCGAGGAAGGCGCGCGCCTCGGGCGAGGCCGGCCCAGTGAAGAAGTCGGCGGCCGGCGCATCCGCGATCAGCCGGCCGCGATGCAGGAACAGGACGCGCGAGGCCAGCCGCCGGGCCTGGCCGAGATCATGCGTCGACATCAGCACGGTGATGCCTTCCGCCACGAGGCCGGCGAGCAGCGTCTCGATCTGGCGGGTGGCGGCGGGGTCGAGCTGCGAGGTCGGCTCGTCCAGGAAGAGCAGTTCCGGGCGCAGCGCCCAGGCCCGGGCGATGGCGAGGCGCTGCTGCTCGCCGCCGGAGAGCAGCCGCGCCGCCTGGCCGGCGCGCTCGCTGAGGCCGAAGCGTGCGAGCGCGGTGCGGCAGCGCTCGCGACGTTCGGAACCGGCGACACCCGCCGCCGCCAGTGCGTGCAGCACATTCGCCTCGACCGAGCGGCGCAGCATGATCGGCTTCTGGAAGACCATGGCGTGGCGCCGGTTGCGCCCCTCCGCGCCCTGCGCCCAGGCGATCCTGCCCTCGCTTGGCGTCAGCAGGCCATGACAGAGCCGCAGCGTCAGAGACTTGCCCGCCCCGTTGGGACCGAGAATCACGGTCAGCCCGCCCGCCGGAAGCTGGAAGCTGATGCCGTCGACGAGGCGGCGCCCGTCGCCATGGAAGGCGACGGCGCGGACGTCGAGCGGCAGGATCGAGGCGACATCACGCATGAAGCTCACCCGGCATACCGGGCGCCGATGCGGCTGGCGCCGAAGGCGATGGCGTTGATGGCGAGCGTCAGGGCGATCAGGACGAGGCCGAGTCCGAGCGCCAGCGGGAGGTCGCCCTTGGAGGTTTCGAGCGTGATCGCCGTGGTCATGGTGCGGGTGTAGCCGGCGATGTTGCCGCCGACGATCAGCACGGCGCCGACCTCGGCGCTGGCGCGGCCGAAGCCCGCTAGCAGGGCGGTGGCCAGCGCGAAGCGTCCGTCGAAGAGCAGGGTGGGGATGGCGCGGACGCCTTCAAGCCCGACGGAGCGGAGATGGTCGCGATACTCGCCCCAGAGATCCTCGACGGTCTGGCGGGTCAGCGCGATGACGATCGGCAGCACGAGGAGGACCTGTGCCAGGATCATCGCCGTCGGCGTGAAGAGCAGCCCGAGCGGCCCGAGCGGCCCCGAGCGCGAGAGCATCAGGAAGACGACGAGACCGGCGACGACGGGCGGCAGGCCCATCAGCGCGTTGAGGCAGACGATCACCGCAGAGCGGCCGCGGAAGCGCGCCAGGGCCAGTGCGGCGCCCAGCGGCAGCCCGATCAGAGCCGCGATCAGGACCGCCGTGAGCGTCACCCGCAGCGACAGGCCGACAATCGCGAGGAACGCGGGATCAAGCCCGACGATCAGGGCGAAGGCGGCCGAAAAGATCGCTCCGAAGTCCAAGCGGCCCGCTCCCTGGTTGTTGGTTTCCTGCAAAGACTTGTCTTTCTTAGAATTCAATGCGACCAAATGCCAACTACGGAACCAATGCAGGCAAGCGCATGTCAGTGCAGGATCAGATCTATCTGACGACTGAGGAGGCTGCGGGTTACCTCCGGCTGAAGGAGCGCAAGCTCTACGACCTCGTCGCCAGCGGCGCCGTGCCCTGCACCAAGGTCAGCGGCAAATGGCTGTTTCCGCGCGCTGCGCTCGACCGCTGGCTCGAGGCGGGGCTCTCCCGGCCGGAAGGGATGCAACCGGTATCGCCTCCGCCGATCATCGGCGGCAGCCAGGATTCGCTGCTCGAGGTGGCGGTGCGCGATTCCGCCTGCGGGCTGGCCCTGCTGGCCGAAGGCTCACAAGCCGGGCTCGACCGGCTGGTGTGCGGCGCGGTCGCGATCGCGGCCATCCATCTCCATGCCACGCCCGACGATGACGGCGCCAATCCGGCGGCCGTGATGGCGGAGTCAGGACTCCACGATGCCGTGGTGATCGGCTTTGCGCGCCGCGAGCAGGGTCTTCTGGTCGCGCCCGGCAATCCGCTTCGGCTCACGGGGATCGCCGCGGCGGTCGAGAAACAGGCGCGGTTTGCCCGTCGCCAGAAGGGAGCCGGGGCGCAACTCCTGCTCGAGAGCCTGATGGCCCGCGAGGCCGTGCCGTCGCAGGCCATGGTGCTGGCCGAGGGCATCTGTGCCACGGGCCAGGATCTCGCGCTCGCCATCCGCACCGGGCGGGCGGATTGCGGCATCGCCTCGCGGGCGATCGCCAGCGCCTTCGGGCTCGATTTCCTGCCGCTGGTCTGGGAGCATGTCGATCTGGTGATGCGCCGCCGGACCTATTTCGAGCCGGCCGCGCAGAGCCTGCTGGGCTGGATGCGCGGCACGGCGATGTCCGCCCGGGCGCGCGAACTCGGCGGCTATGATCTGGCCAGCAGCGGGGCGGTGCGGCTCAACCGTTGACGCGTCTTTGCCGGCGCAAGACGCGTCCGCGCGTCAGGTCAGGTCAGAGCCCCGCGCGCCGCGACCGGCCAGAGTGCCTCGACATGGGCGTCGGCCGTGTGGAGGCCGCGCACGCAGACATACCAGTCGTGCAGGTTGACCGTCGGGTCGCAATGGCCCGGCACCAGCAGCAGCCTGTCGCCGCGATGCGGCAGGGCGATGGGGTCTCCGGTGAGGATGCCGTGCTCGTCGGAGGGCTTGGTGTAGACCAGCCCCTCGCGCCGAAACGGCGTCGGCATGCCCGAATCGACCGAGGCTGCCTTGTGGCCGGCATCGACGATGGCCCGGTCCGGCACCGGCTTGCTCATCACGCCGGCCAGCACGAAGAGCGCGTGCTCGAAGGTGCGGAAGGGGCTGCCGTCGGCCTGGCGGTTGCGGGCGTAGTCGGCGTCCATGAAGATGTAGGAGCCGGCCTGGATCTCGTTCCAGATGCCGGACTGGCTCTCGATCTCGAAGGTGCCGGTGCCGGCGCCGCCGACCACGGCGCAGGCGAGGCCGGCCTGGTGCAGCCGCTCCACCGTGTTGCGGGTGCCCAGTGCGGCGCGTTCGATCGCCTCGCGCCGCTCGTCGATCGAGCGCATGTGCTGGGCCGTGCCGTGATAGGCCTGAAGGCCCCCGAAGCGCAGCGTGTTGCTGCGCGAAATCGCCTCCGCCAGCCGCACCGCCGTCTCGCCCGGCGCGACGCCGCAGCGCCGTCCGCCGACATCGATCTCGACGAGCACGTCAAGCACGACATCGTGGCGAGCCGCGGCCTCGGCCGCCTCGCGGACGCCGTCGAGATGATCGACGCAGAGCCCGATCTTCGCCTGGCGGGCGAGCTTCGCCAGCCGGTCGAGCTTGGCTGCGCCCGCGATCTCATTGCTGACCAGCACGTCGGTGACGCCGCCTTCGACCAGAACTTCCGCCTCCGAGACCTTCTGGACGCACTGGCCGACCGCGCCATGGGCGATCTGGCGCAGCGCGATCTCCGGGCTCTTATGGGTCTTGGCATGGGGCCGCAGCCGGACGCCGTGGCCCTGCGTATAGGCCGCCATGGTGACGAGGTTGCGCTCGAAGGCGTCGAGATCGAGGATCAGCGCCGGGGTGTCGATCTCGTTGAAGCTCTGGCCGGCCTGGGCCGGCGGATGCAAGGGCATGGTCTGTCGCGCTTTCCTGAATCGGTCGCGCGCATGGGACGCCAGCTTCTTGTCGGGGGCAAGGCCCGACAGCGCCGGTAGCGCTCCCGCCACCGCCATGATAGGTCGCGCGCCATGAAGATAGGCCGCGTTACCGACGACACCTTCGCGCTTCTCCTCCGCGTCTGGCGCGAGCAGGTCAAAGCCTATCTGCCGCAGATGGCGATGATCCTCGGCCTCGTCGTGGTGATCGCGGCGACGACGAGCTTCTACCCGCTGCTGATCAAGGCGGCGTTCGATGCCTTTTCCGACCCGATGACGGCGGAGGCGACCGGCTTCGTCCGGCGCATGGAGCGGCTGGTCTCCAAGTCGCTCGGCATCGAGATCGGCGTCGTCAACGCGGTCGCTGTCGTCGTCGTGATCGTCACGGCGGTGAAGGGGTTTTCGCTGCTGGCCCAGACGGTGATGACCAACAGCGTCGTCAGCCGCATCGAGGCGGACATGCAGACGGCGCTCTATTCGCATCTGATCCGCGCCGATCTGGCGCAGCTCCACCGCGAAAACCCGGCCTCGCTGACACAGCGCTTCACCACCGATTTCACCTTCGTCAAGGAGGCGCTGACCCGGCTGATCAACATTGCGGTGCGCGACGTGCTCACCGCGGTCGCGCTGGTGGGCGCGATGTTCTGGATCGACTGGCAGATGACGCTGGTCGTCATGCTGATCGCGCCCATCGTCGCGCATCCGATCGGCAAGATCGGCCGGAAGCTGCGCCGCATGGCGACCTCGCAGCAGGAGCAGACCGGGCTGATGGCGAGCCTCGTCACCGAGAGCCTGCAGGGCGCGCGCGTCGCCAAGACCGACACGCTCGAGCCCTATCTCGAGCGGCGCGCGGCAACCGCCTTCGAGACCATCCGGGCGCTCAAGATGAAAGCCGCCAATGCGCGCGGCCGGCTCGATCCGCTGCTCGAGGTCGGCGGCGGAATGGCGGTCGCGGGCGTGCTGGCGGCGATCGGCGTGCGCATCACCGGCGGCGGTTCGACGGTCGGCGATTTCACCGGCTATGTCTCGGCACTGCTGCTGGCAGCGCAGCCGCTGCGCTCGCTCGGCAATCTCAACGCCATCGTCCAGGAGGCCGGCGCCTCGCTGAAACGCTATTATGCGCTGCTCGACGAGAAGCCGCAGATCGTCGAGCCTGCGGATGCGAAGCCGTTGCAGGTCGGCCCGGGCGAGGTCGCCTTCCGCCAGCTGCGCTTCCGCTATCGCGACGATGCGCGCGCGCTGGAGGGCATCGACCTCGTGGCGCAGGGCGGCAGGACCACCGCGCTGGTCGGCCGTTCGGGATCGGGGAAATCGACGCTGCTGGCGCTTGTTCCGCGGCTCTACGACCCGACCGCGGGCCGGGTCGAGATCGACGGGCAGGATCTGCGCGGGCTGACGCTGACCTCGCTGCGCGCCCAAATTGGCGTCGTCAGCCAGGATGTCGTGCTGTTCGACGACACCGTGCGCGCCAACATCGCCTTCGGGCGGCCCGGCGCCAGCGACGCGGAGATCGTCGCCGCCGCCAAGGACGCCGCCGCTCATGACTTCATCATGGCGATGCCGGAGGGCTATGCTTCCTCCGTCGGCGAGCGCGGCCAGAAGCTGTCGGGCGGTGAGCGCCAGCGCATCGCGATCGCGCGCGCCATCCTCAAGGATGCGCCGATCCTGCTGCTCGACGAGGCGACGAGCGCGCTGGATGCGGAATCCGAGCGGCTGGTGCAGCAGGCGCTTGGCCGGTTGATGAAGAACCGGACCACGCTGGTCATCGCCCACCGGCTCTCGACCGTGCGGGAGGCCGATCTGATCGTCGTTCTCGAAGAGGGCAGGATCGTCGAGACCGGCAGCCATGAGGCGCTGCTGGCGCGCGAGGGCGCCTATGCGCGGCTGCATCGGCTGCAATTCATCGAGGATTGAGCGCCGGTCTGCGCCGCCGCGGCTGATGTCGTGCGTTTGTCATCAAATCCTCATCGGCCGCGCGGATTCTGTCGCCATGGCTGATTCGATCCACCGGCTGCATGCCGCCATCCTTGGCGCCCGCTCGCTCGACCCGGCCTTGTCGCGCACCGCGAGGCTGGCAGGCGAAGGCTTGCCGAAAATGGCCAAGAAGCTGGCCGAGGAGGCGTTCGAGGTCGGGCTCGAGGCGGTGCAGGGCGACCGCCAGCGGACGATCGTCGAGAGCGCCGATCTGATCTACAATCTCGTGGTGCTCTGGAGCGAGATGGGGATCGCGCCTGAGGATGTCTGGCGCGAGATGGACCGCCGCGAGCAGCTCTACGGCATCGCCGAGAAGCTGCCCAAGAGCCGGGGGAAAGCCCTCGCGCGCCGGGCGACGTCGGCGCTGCCGCTGCTCGCGCTCAAGGGCTGAGGCGCAGGGCGCCTTCGCAAGGCCCCGGAGCGCGCCGCGATCGGGCGCAGGCGTGCTGACGGCGAGGCCCGGGCAAAACTTTCCGGAGCCGGCGACATTGAGGGTTGCCAAGACGGGGGAGAGCGGCTAAATCCGCCGACATCGGGCGACAGGCAAACGCCGTGGCCCCGATACGCGCCCGTAGCTCAGCTGGATAGAGCATCAGACTACGAATCTGAGGGTCAGAGGTTCGAATCCTTTCGGGCGCGCCACTTCGGTACAGATCTGCGAACTTCCTGCACGTTGGCGGGGCCGTCCTTGACGGCCTGCGCCAGCACGTGGGTGTTTCCGATGAGGCGGACGATGCCGTCGTCGACTTCGACGCGGTCGAGTAGTGCCCTCAGGTAGCCTTTCCGGAACGGGATAGGCCCGTTCGTGATGTTCGCCGCGACGAGCTGACCGAAGCGCGCGAGCATCTCGTGAGAAAAATCTTCCTGAGCTGATCGCGGCACCTGCAGTCGGCCGAGTTCGGCATCGACCTTGGCGATCTCGTCGTGCCGCAGAGCGATGCGGGTTTTGATCTCGTCGTCGACTATGTCGCTGCTTTCGACAAGATCGACCAGGCGCCGGAGCTTGTCCCGGGCCTCAAATCGCGTCTGCTCAAGCCGCCTGATCCGGGTCTCGACCTCTTCAGAACGACGCGAACGGGCATCGATCACCCCCGACAGGACCATGGCGAGGCGGTCCGGCTGCAACAGCTTTTTCGTTAGGGTATCGACGACGAGGCTGTCGAGATGGTCCATGCGGATCGACCGACCGGGACACGCTGCCTTGCCCTTTCGGGCGCAGGCTGAGCAGGTGTAGTATCTGTAGACCTTGCCCTTGCCCCCTGTGCCGGTGCGCAATGTCATGGCAGCGCCGCAGCGGCATGAGGCAAGCCCCGTCAGCAGGATCGGCCCGGTGACGACACGAGGCGCGACCACTTTGGGGCTTCGTGACGGCAGAGCCTGCTGAACCCATTCGAACAGTGGGCCATCGACAATCGGCTCGACCTCGCCGTGAATGTGCTGGTCTGCCGGCTTCTGGCGAAGCGTGCGGGAGCAGCGGCGATTAAAGGTCGTCTCCCCGATGTAGGCCCGGTTGGTCAGGATGGTGTGGACGGCACCGACGCCGAACTGGCCACCTCGCTTGGTTCGGTAGCCATGCCCGTTCAGCCAAGTTGCGATCGCCTTGACGCCCATCGGACCGCTGCCACCGTCACCATCGCGATACAGAAGGAAGATCCGTCGGACCAACTCGGCCTCGACGGGATCGATAACAAGAACCTTCTTGTCGCGGTTGCCGTGCCGGGCGACCACTTGGGCGGTGAAGCCGAGCGCTACGGGTGAACCGTTGTAGAAGCCCTGGCGCGCGTTCTCCTGCATCGCCCTGCGGACGTGCTTTCCGTTTTCGCGCGACTGGTGCTCGTCGAACATCGCGATGAGCTGACGCATCATTGCGTCGGCGGGTTCGTCGCCAAGTTCCTGCGTGATCGAGACCAGCTTCACCCCGGCCTTCTCGAGCCGCCGACGATAGAGTTCAAGTTTGAAGGAATCTCGGAAGAACCGGGAATAGGAATGGACCAGAACGGCATCGAAGGGATGATCGTCGTCGAGTGCCCTTTCGATCATCGCCTGGAACTGGGGGCGGTTGTCATCGGTCGCGGATAGTCCGGGATCGACATAGGTCGCAACAAGCTCCCAGCCCTTGGCGGCGACATAGGCTGCGATCTGACGATTCTGATCGGGGATAGATAGTTCGCTATCGGCTTGGCGGCCGGTCGAAACGCGACAATAAGCGCTCACACGCAAGGGGCCGGTCGAGACCGTTTGATCGGCTGTCGATCGCTTCTTGGCTGCCATGGTCACCCCTCCACTCCATTAGCCCTCGTCACGCAACAGAGCGTCAATTTCAGCACTGAGATAATGACACAGCAATTCGATTTCCCTGGGGTTGACGGACATGTCCTCAAACTCGCACTGAATCTCGAAATTCTCCTTCTCGCGCCTTCGATCTCCGGCCTCAGATCTGGACGCGCAAACGCCCCCAGCCAGATGGCCAGGGGCGGCATCTTCTCCGTTCTGGTTTTGCCTTCTGGCCATCCCGGCCTCCGATGGGGAGGCCGACCAAGTTCATCACCTTGGCTTTGATCGAAAGAGGGCAAGTTTCGGAACGAGTTGGCTACGTCAGCCAAATCGCCGCTTCGGCGAGCCTGCTGGTTTCTTTCGACAATGGCTTTGGATTGAGGAATGCTGGACCGTCGGTGTTGATCGTTACCCTCTGCGCGCGTCCCAGCTGCATACCTTTCGCGCAGAAGTCGACAATTTCGCGGACAACATGAGTGCTTGCCGGATGGCCTGACACGGCGACCTCAACAGCCTCGTCGAACATTGTCCATTCAGCATCAAAAGCCGGATTGTCGCCACCCGAACGAAGGCGCTGCACGTGGAAGAACTCCTGCGCCATGTGGCAGGTGACGATCATGCTGCCGTGCCGGGTCAAATCGCCCAGGGCAATCAGCCACTGGTACATGAGAGTCAGCTGGGTTTCGTCACGCCAGATTTTTGCCGGATTCAGCCGGGCGTGCAGCGCCAGCAGCAGCCGAAACACGCGGTCTACGTGCCAACGCTCGGCTTGGGTCTTCGAAGGCTCGCCATTGACCGCGTGGTCGAGATCGGATCGGAGATCGGAGTACGAGCCCTTTCCATTATTGTGCTGACGCAGATCGCGCGATTTGCCGGTCTGGTTGTGGGCCGGCCGCAGAGCCTTGAGCGTGGCCTGCAGCAGCTCGTAAGCGTGCTCTTCCTGCTCGACGAGTGAAACAGCGCCGGCGCCCCGGCAAAGTCGCAGCCCGATCCCGAACAACCCCTCATGCACGCCGTGAGCGAAGACGCCATGGCTCAAAGTGGCGATATCCGACCACTTCTTCATCATCTGGTCCAGATTGGCAAAGCTGCCGATCGCGTTGAGATAGCGCGGGTCCTGCGCGACGATCGTGTGCCCTACCCGCGGATTTTTCGCCCCGTTATTTGTACGACCAGCCCGCGGTGTTCTGATACCGAGCGCCATCATCTGCTTATGTAGAGATTCAATGGTGTCGAATAGATGAAGCAGGAATCGTATAAGTAAAATCTCGTGAACAGAATGTTTGGCGTTGCCTTCGTTAAATATGTTGCGGCCGATCTTGATGTCGCGGTCTAAGAGGCACTGGAACTTTGGATTCAAGTTCAAATTGATTTTACTGGCGCCGTAGGGCGTCATTTCGACCATCATCTCAAGTCGCCCATGCTTAACGGTCGCCAGATGGGGTGCCAGCGTCGTCAGAAAGGTTTCCTCGATCAGATTTCGATCGCGTTCGATGATCTGGCCGGCTCGGCTCATCTTCCCCGCTTCGGGATTCTCTGATCCCTGCGATTGGAGATCTGCTTCTTGTTCCGGAACCTTCGGCAACACATCGCGTCGCGGGCCTGCCAGCGCAGGGCGAATATCAGGGTCATAATCCTCTCCAGGACCCGGCCAATTGCCATCGATCGAGGGCGGAAGGGTGGTTTTACAAGTCCGCTGAGCTTTATCGAGCGCTAGCGGCCGTCCCTCGCGGTCCAAGACAGCGATGCCTTCGCGCCCAAGATAAAACGCTTGCTTTTCGTTGATAATGACGCAGCGGACGAAAGCAGCTCGTTTTTTGCGCAGCAGCAACAGGCGCTTCAGTCCATCGAGGACGAGGCGATTTGTTTCTCGTTGGAGGAGCAGGATTGGCTGGACAGTGAGATGGGCTGCTGTATCGAAACCTGGGCGCTTGCGTCGCCTTGAAATCGGCAACCCGCGCCGCCTCGGCACCATATCCAGCACCTCCGTAAGAGGCAGGTTTTCTATGACTGCCCCTGCCGGCAGCCGACAGCCGACAATCGCCTCGTTGATGCCGCAAGCGATCTGAAAGATGCTGACAACGTGCCCACCGACGCGGCGGCACTCGCCGTATCGGGCGGAGACCAGATAGGCTTCAGAGAAATCTGGCTCTCCGCCGTCGCTACGCCCGCTGGGCGTTTCCCTCAAAGCACGTGCCATCTCGTTGCGAATCACCTGCTGCTTCTCAGGGAAGCATGGCAAGGATCCCACAAAGGGATAGGACGCTGGTCTTGGTTTGGTTAACCGAAATGGTCTGGCCTCAGGGGCTGATGCCGCCGGTCTTGACCGAAAACTTCGCCTGGAACCGCTCCTTGTCGACGGCGACGACGCCGTCGGCATCGCCGACGATGTAGTGCGAAGAGGTGACGAGTCCCGCCTCGCAATCGAGGACGCCGGCATAGGCAATGCCTTCGTCCTTACGCAGGAGGCGCGGCGTGCAGCCATAGGCCAGGATCGGAATGCGGGCTACCTTCATGGCGTCCGCCTGCCCTACCTGCCCTAGGATTACGACAGCGCGGCAGCCGCCCTGGATGGCGCTGACGAGTTCGTCCTTGCCGAAGACTGCGCTGTTGCCGAAATGGCTGGCGCCGATGATGACGACGTGGTCCCTGCCCCGCGTCCTCAGGACCTCGTTGAGCTTGAGGCGGCCGATTTGCGGGACGACCGGCAGCGCGTCTCCCTCGAACTCTGCGATCTGCGTGAAATTCAAGGTTGTCGGCAACACCCTAGCCGAAGGACCAAAGCTCTCGCAAATCTTCATGGTCTTGAACGCGGCCATCTTCATCTCCCGCATGCGTTGTGGACAGGAGAGTGTTGAGACTGCGCCTTTGCGAAACCAGAGGGCGAGTTTCGGAAAGGGTAGGCGCCACCGAATAGTGTGGGCGTTCAGATAGCAGGCGGCAAAATCCCCTGCCCGTACCCCTGCCCGCGGGATTTCCATGCGGTGGCGGTTCGACCCGAGTGGGTGGTGATGTGGGCGTGGACGATGGCCTCGGCGATGCGCAGCAGGCGGTCGGCATCGCGGCTCTTGGGCCGGAAGAAGTAGAACTCCTGCGCCTCGCTGACGCGCATGACCTCACCGAAGCTATAGGCGGTCGCGCGACTGCACTCGGCTGGCGCGATCCCGAGCAGCGCGCAATGGGCATGACCTGCGGCGCTATTCAGCCAGGGGTTGAGGGCAGCGTTGCGCATGCGGTGGTGCAGGCGCTTGTCGAACTCGCGCACCGAGAGGTTTTCGGGCAGGCGGACGGCCAGCGCCCGCTCGGTGAGGGCGACGGGCGAGCCTTCGAGCGGCGCGGCTTGCGGCAGGATGTGCTGAAGCATCCAGTTGTCGTAGCCGAGGTCGCTGGCGAGATAGCCATCCGCGCTGGTGGTCAGCGCGCCATAGTGGTCGGCGTTCAGCTCGCGCAGGCGATCGCGCAGATGGACCTGGGCGGTGACCGAGACCTTGTGCACGGCCATGCGCAGGCGGCGGGCTAGGCCAAGCAGGCCGCTGGCCGTGGTCATGCGATGGTCCTCGCCGCAGCCGGCAGCGTAGATATGGGCCAGGCGCCCAGGCCGGTAGGCTGTCAGGAACGCAGGCGTGACGAAGGCGTCCTCGGGGAGCGTCGCGACCGCCTGCCCGCCAATGCGAGGCCAGCGTGTGGGGTACCATTCGGTGACGGCCCCCGCGGAGCCCTGGGGGAGCAATCTTGCGCCGATGGCGCGTTTGGCCGGGGCCGTCGCGGCTGTGTCCTGATTGATGTTGGTCATGGTTCTGATCCGTCGTGCCGGGCTTCCCGGGGGCATTCCCGTTCTCACCCTCATCACTTCGCGGTCTTCCGACGCCTTGTCCCGACCTCATCCTCGCGCCTGCAGGAACCCGATCGGATCGCGCTTGGCCGGTCCCATCGCCAGCCGTTCAGCAGCTTCGACGTCGGCAAGGCCGAGGTGGCAGCGGCCAGCCCCGGCCGCGTAGCCCAGTGCCAGCTGGACGATCCGTTTGATCTGGCGCGGATGGGCACGGGCGAGGCGCGCGATGACCTCTTCGCCGGGGGATGCGACCGCCCCGCCTGCCTGCGCGATCGCGTCCGTGACCATGCGGCGGGTGATGCTGAGCAGGTCATCGCCGAGGGGCGGCGCGATCTCGACCATCAGGAGCCGATCCTGGATGAACTGAGGCAGGCGATCGGCATCGTTGGCCGTTGCGACGATGATCGTGTGCGACAGGTCAAAGGGAACGCGCAGATACTCGTCCATGATCGCGCGGCTGTTCTCCTGTTCGAGGACAGTGAGCAGGACGTGGTAGGGCTGCTCGTCACGATGGCTCTCGAACTTGTCGATTTCGTCGAGCAGGAGCACGGGCTGCGCTGTGTCGGCGCCCAGCAGCGCCTCGTTGACGACGCCCATGCGGGCCCCACGCCACGAGGTCGGGTGGCCGCACACAAGTTGCTGGCAATCGCTGTTGGTCGCGCAGGAGATCGCCTGGACCGCGGTGCCAAGCGCCGCAGCAATCGCCTTGCTCGCATGGGTCTTGCCGATGCCAGGAGGACCTAGCAGCAGGATCGGGGGGATGGCGAGCGCAGTCCCTGTGACGATGGAGAGCGCCACAGCCCGGTCGATCAGGTCGACCACGGTCGCAAAGTTTGGACAGGCCAGCCTCGCCTGCGCCAGTCGGTCGCGTATGACCTGAGAACCGAACAGGAGCGGACGCAGCGGACCGCGCTCGTCATCGGCAAGCCAGCGTAGCTTGTCGAGCCGCAGCTGTTCCTCGCTGCTCAACGAAGGCTGCGGCAAGCCGAGTTCGACCTCGTCGTCGAACATGTAGCTGCGGCCATAGACGAGCTCGAGCTGGCGCAGCAGGGCCTCGCGGTCGAAGATCGCGATCTCTCGAGGTGCCGCCATCGGACGCGCCGGCATAGGGGCGCAAGCCTCAACGTCACCATTAGACTGCCGGTCGAGGGTAGCAGAGCGTTTGCTGCGCCGGCGCTGGGCGCGAGGAGGAGGAGCATCGTTTGGACGATCGTCGGTCATGGTCTTGATCTCGGTGGGTTGGCTCGGTCGAGCTGCACCCACGCCTCAGCCATCATGATTGAAGGCGCGACGGAGACGTCGCGCCTTCAAAGACCTTTGGGACGATGGCGATGCCTGCAGGCCTCAGCGCTCCAGGCAGAGGCCGTCGCGGGCCGCGGCCCATTCGACCGCGGCGCGCAGATGATCGGGATCGCGATGGCGCGGCGCAATCAGATCGAGCGCGGCGCGCTGGATCGAGGCCTCGTCTGCGTCGCGAGCCGGCCACAGGACCAGCCGCGCCAGCCTGGCATAGGCCAGAAGCGTCGCCCCCCTAATCGCTGCGTCCAGCAGCCCCGGGTGGCTGACCCGTCGCTGCACCCGCCGCCAGCGATCGACCAGCGCCAGCAGGGCGTGTGCACCGGCTATGAGGTCGCCGGTATCGATGCCCGTCTCGATCCACAGCTGCAGTGAAGGGGCCAGCGCGAGCGGATAGGCGGCTGCCTCGCCCGGCTGGGCCACAAGGCCATCAGGCGATGCCTGCGGCAACCGGGGCGGTCGAACATTGTGTTCGCTCATCGCGACGAGTGCGCCGCCGCAAAGCCGTTCTGTCCGGTGTCGGACCGCAGGGTCGCGCGAGCGTCTCGCCTGCGCGCGCAGAGCGCGGCGGAGGCTCGCGAGCGCCCGGTGATCCTCGTCATCGCGCGGTGCGATCAACATCGTTGCAGCATTGGCGCTGTCGATCAGCAGCGCCAGCGCCCTGATGCAGCAGAGGACCTCGGCGCTGGCGCCGATCTGGCCCTCGCGAACCTGACCCAGAAGCCGGTCAAGCTCGCCGGCGTGGAACCGTGCCCTTGCGCGGATGACGACCAGCGAAGGCCGGTCCTGCCAGACCGCATTGAAGCGCCGCAATCGCGGCGCGTCATCGTCGATGAGACGCTCCAGCGCCTCGAGTTCGTCGGTTACGGATACGAGAGGGAGGCGTCCGGAGATTGCCTCCGGCACCTCCCGCTCGCGCTCATCTTTGTCCGGGCCGTCGCCGTGCGGCAGGATCGGCTGGAGAATGTCGATATTCATAGTTGCTTCTCATAGGGGTCATAGCCGGTCGGCTACGCTCCTCTCCGTCACCTCTGGCAACGAACGAGGACGCCGCTAACGGCGGCGCCCTCCACCGCGATGAACGGTGTTTCCGCAGATCGTGCCGGTCAGCGCTTTCGCTCGCGGTCCGCGATCTGCTGCTGCATGAGCCGAAGCTCTTTCAGGCGCTCGGCCGCGGCCTGCGCGAACAGGACGACATCGCGCAGTCGCTCATCCTGCAGGCGTTCCGCGTTCGCGTTGATGCGGTCCCGAGCCGTCTCATCGTCGTTCGAGACTGCGTCGATCAGGCAGGCCCGCGCCAGATCGGCCGCGGCCAGCAGGCTGGCGCCGTGTCTCGCGCCCTGAAGCCTGTCGAGCCGCTCGCCATCGAGCTCGTCGGCCTCGCCTGCGAGCGCGAAGCGATCGGCATCGTCGAGCTGCAGGCTGGCGCGCTCGGTCAGCGTGACCGCCGGCGCCAGGTTGCGCAGAAAGCTCATCAGGCTGAGCCCCTGCTCAAGGCCGAGCATCGCCGGCTTTCCGTCAAGCACATCCGCGAGCGCTGGCACCGTGGCGGTTTCGAAGGTCACGCCCGCGTCGGCGGCGGCGTCCATGCCCGGGTAGGCGAAGGCCTTGCGGGCGAGCGCCGCGAACTCCTGGTCGCCCCCGACCGCGACGATGATGTCGTCGAGAACGCGTCGGCGGGCAGAGTGATCGGCCGGCAAGCGCGGCGGGGCAAGTGCGACCGTGACGGTCGCGGCGGCGTTGAGCAGCGAGAGCGCGATCAGCACGTCGAAGACATACGCGACCTGGTGACGGTTAGAGCTCCCTGCCAGCGCGAGGAAGCGCGTCACCTCGAAGGCATACCCGGCTGCTCGGGAGCTGATCTCACCGACCGAGAAGGTTTTGGCAGCGAAGGCCGCGTAGCCCCGCTCCAGCCCGGCCTTCAGCGACAGCTCGTTCGCGAAGCCGGCGAGGTCGTCGGTGACCGTCCGAAGCGGCAGATCGAGCTCGATGTCGGCGAGCGACAGCGCAGTGATGGTGTTCATATTGTTCGTCCCAGGTTCCTGAGGGGTCACAGCCACGTGGCTGCGCAGTCCCTCCCGTTCCCGGAATCGAAAGAGGCGCCCGCACGCGGACGCCTCTTTCGTCGTTTTTGTCGTCAGGTGGCCTGTGCTGCGCGCCTGCTAAACGAGCTCGTTCCAGTCGAAGACAAGATCGTCGCGCGCGTCTACGGGCAGCGTCTTGATCCAGGCCGCCTCGGCCGTCACATGGCGAACCGCCGCCTGCATCGCGGCCGGATCGCCTTGTTCCCCGCGCACATTGATCAGCGCGACCACCTCTCGCTTCAGGCGCAGCGCCTTACGGTCGTGAACGGGCCAGATCATCAACTGGCAGGCCGCGAGATAGCCCATCAGCCGTGCGCCTTCCGCCGCGCTTAACAATTCGCTGGCGTTGTCGGGACCGCGCTCGGCCAGCGTAAGCAGGCGGTCGCAGGTCTCGAACATCGCCTCGCTGCGCTTGAGCAGATGGCCCAGATCAGGTGCGGAGGCGGCGAAGCGGCTCCACGCGGCCACCTGCCGGTCGGCAAAGGCTGGCAGCCCCCCGCGCTTGGGCAGATGCTCGACGAGATCGAACCGCTCGAGCGGCCACTGCGCCAGGCCGCGATCGTCCGAACGCGGCGGCGGCGGAGCCGGCGGCAGCATGAGCGCCGGAACCGCAAAGGCGCCGCGCTTCCAGCGGAGGCGCCTGGCATGCCGCGGCTCTATCACATCGGCGAAGTCCTTCGGGCGCTTGAACAATAGCGCACCGGTCTTCTCGCCGAGCGCGATTTTCGCCTCGGCCTGGTCGAGGGTGTCGCAGGGCCAGAGCGCAACCAGCGCAACGAGGCTCAGGCTCATGATCTCGACGCCGCCGCAGACGGCCTCGAGGACCTCGTCGCCAGGCTCCTTGACCAGCGAGACTCGGAACTCCTCGCTGTGCAGATTCTTCGCCTGACGCGCCGCAGCCTTCAGATCGAATGGCTGACGCCGGAACGCCACCAGCTCGGCGAGGCTCGGATCCTCGCCGGCGGCGACGTCCATCGCTGCAGCGATCGGATCGCGCAGCTCCCGTTTGCCCAGCTCCTCCACGGGGCCTTCGCTGCGTGTGGTGAGCGAGCGCCCTTCATCCTGGTCATTCTTAATCATGTCGAACTCTTTTCTCGTGGGTGACGACCATCTGGCCGCGTCTTCCCTCCCTCCTTGGAATCGCAAGAGGCGCCCCCGTCGGGGACGCCTCCCATCACGCTTTGGGGTTCGGGCTTCGTGTCAGACGATCGGAAGCCATGCCGGCGCGAGTTCAAGCGTCGCCCCTAATCTGAAGGCCTTCGCGATCTGGTTCGCCTCGCTGATCAGGTGGCGGATCGCCGCCTGCTGGTGGGGCGCGTCGCCCCGGCAGGCCCGCTCATTAACGAGCTCGACGAGGCGGAGCTTTGCCTGCGCGTCCGATGAGTGCGTCATCGCGGGCCAGATCGCCGCCCGCGCGGCCGTCAGATAGGCGATGATGCGGGCGCCCTCGGCGGCACGGCGCAACGGGCGGGGATCCTCGGTGGTGATGGCCGCCAGGGCGTTGAGCCTGTCTGCCGTCGCCATCATCCGCGCGAAGCGAGCGACCAGATCGGAGAGGCTCGGATAGGCGTCGACAAAGGCCGACCAGCCAATGAGCTGCGTGCCGCCGATCGAGGCGTCACCGCCCTCGAGCGGCACCGTATCGACCAGGTCGAAGCGCGAGAGCTGCCAGGTCGCGAGACCGCGATCGGCCGGGCCGGGAGCAGCCGGCCCGGGAGGGACAACGAGCTCACCGACCGCGAAGGCAGCACGATGCAGCCTGATCTGCTCGGCCGTGGCAGCGTCGAGCAGCGGCGCGATGGCATGATCGGTATCGTCGCCAGGCATGGCGGTGGCTTTCGCCAGCGCCTGTTTGGCATCGGCATCCTTGACCGTGTCGGTCGGCCAGATCGCGACCATTGCGGTGCAGCTCAGGGCCATGATCTTGAGGCCGATCCGCGCCATCTTGACGTCTTTGCCTTCGTTGAGCCGGAACCAGAGCCGATCGGCTTCGTCCTCGCAGCGCTTCGCCTCAATTGCAAAGCGCTTCAGATCCTGCGCGCTGTCGCGGAAGGCTATCAGCTCGGACAGCGTGGGGTCGTCGTTGATCGCACCTGTGATGGCGGCGAGCGGGTCGCTGATCGAACCCTGGGCGTTCTGGCTGCCGGTGTCGCCGGCGGCTCCTGTCGGAGTGAGGCTCCGGTCCTGGTCCTTGTTCGTCATGGTGGTCTTTCATGTGGGTCACAGCCCCAGCGGCTGCGCTTCACTTCCGATCGCCGGAAACGACAAAGGCGCCCCCAACGGGAGCGCCTTCCTGATATTGGCGATGGCGCCCTGGTTCACGCGGCGCGCGACAACGACCTGCTGCGCCCGGCCAGCCATCGCTCAATCGTGTCAAGCTGGCGGGCCCGGTCTGGATCGCTTGGACCGGCCCCGCCCTTCAGCGCGGCGATGCGCTGCAGGGCGGCGGGGCGCGTCAGCCAGGGCACGTCGTCCGGCGTATCAAGGCGATGGGTGAACCACGCCGATCCCTTCTCCCGCTCGACGGCGGAGAGCTCGCCTGGAGCCTCGAGCCAAGCCCAGCGGTTGGCGAAGGCCTTAAGCCTGACATCGCCAAGAAGCTGGCGGCCGAGCCGCACCCGCTGATCCCAGGCCACTTCGTGCCAGCGCCGCGAGGTGATCGCGTCCTCCCGACTGATGAAGCCGCCACTGTACAGAGCGTCGTCCGGCCACGGGCTCGGCTCCTTGCCGGCGAAGCGCCAGGCCAGCGCGATCGCGAGGTTGTCGCGGAAGCGCGCATGACCCCGGACCCGGACCAGACGGGCCTGCAACTCTCCATCCGGCGGGACGTCTCTCTGTGCGGCGGAAGCCGTCAACTCCCAGGGCAACAAAATCGGCTGGGCATTGGTCTTGACCAGCCGGATCGGGCGCTTGCCCTTGGCGAAAAGCATCTCGCCGAGATGCTCGGGCGTGGCGTCGAGATAGGCTGGATCGATCGTCAGATCGGCGACGGCCCAGGATGCTGCATTCCCTGGAGTAGGCATAATCCCGCTTGCAGGTATTATGCGATTGAACAGGCCCAACCCGACCGGTTCCGGGCCGGCGAGCAGTCGGGTGGGGCCGCTCTTATGGGCGTTGGCCATCATCGCCGCGATTACGGCCGGCGCGCGCTCGCGCAGGAGCTTGAACAGGGCGATCGTGGCGTGGACATCGTTCAGCGCGTCATGGGCGTCCGCCTCGTCGAAAGCGATGCCGTTGGCACGACAAACCGGTCCCAAACGCATTGTCGGCTTGCCCTGCGGCGTCACCGGGATCGTGATCGCGTCGGGCGCCAGCATCGCCACCGCACGCAGCATGATCAGCACGTCAGCGCGCGCAAATCCCGGCATTGAGGTGCCGTAGGGAGGGTGCAGCGTCTGGAAGAAGCCGTGGCGCAGAACCTCTTCGTCGTAGGCAAGCTGGTTGTAGCCCAGGATGGTAGTGGGCGAAGCGGCATCGAGGATGCCGGCGATGGCCTTCATCATTTCGAGCTGCGAGAGCGGTGCGGCGTCGATCCTGTCGGGGTCTAGGCCGGTGACAAGCATGGCGTCGGGAGACGGCACCACATGGGCGGGCAGCCTTGCCGTCAGGACGGTCTGGCGCGAGGGGAGGAGATCGGCGTCGGTCGCCGCTACGAAAGCAGCCTGCAGCGGCACGTTCCAGGCGGGCGCGAGGCCCGAGGTCTCTGAGTCGTAGAAGAGGAAACTCATGGTCGCGCCCCTCAGTGCCGGCTCTCGTCGCCGGGCGAGAGCAGGATCCTGGTCAGGGTGATGCCGAGATCGCGGGCGTCCTGCTGCATCGCAGCCTCGACCATCCAGGAAGTACGCGAGCGACGGATCTCGTCCTCGTCGAAGGCCATGGCCTCGTAGACCATGATCTTGGTCTCGAGATGGGCCTCTTCGCGCGCCGGAGCCTCCGCCAGCATGAAGGCGTAGAAGCGAGCGTGGCTCCGCGCGCCCTCCGCCAGCTGCAGAGCGCTGAGCCCGCCGTGTTCCGGATAGGTCCGATCGACCTGCTGCTCAAGCAGCAGGGCATGGGCCATCGCCTCCTGCCAGAGCCAGTAGAACCGCTCCGGCTGGTCCGTCGTCATTCGATAGCTGCGCTGATAGCGCGAGAGATGCGCCTCGCTCGGACGCGCATTATCCCAGGCGGTGTCGCCGCCCTCGTTAACCTTCGTCATTCCCATATCCGTTCGGGTTCGCATGACCCGGAACGGCTCATTGGCCTTAGTTCGCGGGGGTTCCCTAAATGGGTTCCAAGGTTCCCCTTCCATCGTATTCAGCAGGCTAGTTGATCAGTCGGCCAATGCGATTATCTGGCCCCTAGCTGACATTTGAAGCGTCCGGTTTTGGGCGTTGCGCTTCACTCAACATCTCGCTCACCGATCTGCCGGTCACACGTACCACCGGGCAACAAATGAATGCGTGCCGGCGGCACGCAAATGGATGAGACAAGCTCCGTTAGGTTAGCCTTGAGATCGCCATCGGCCTGGAAAATCACCAAATGCCAGATTCGCGCGCCGACCTCTTCGGCGAGTTGCGTCAGGTGTTCGAGGCGGAAGTCTCCTGGCTTTTCCGACAGGTTGGTGAGTGCATCGGCGAGTTCCTCGGCACTGGCCTTGACCGGGTGCCCGTCGGGTCGGCCGACAGCGCAGAGGGCAACCCCGGCGATCATCGCCGAGATTAGCCTCAACATCACGGTCAAACCCTCAGCCGGCGGCATCGACGTGACGCCTTGGCGTATAAGGGGCAACAAGGGACTCCGCGTCACGGAGGCCACCAGTTCGAACGGCTGTGGTCCACTTCCCCTTGTCACGGCCTAAAATTCGTCCCAGCCCGTCGACGCGCGCGCGTTGGCAACCTTTTTGCGCGGCGGCTGAACGCGCGCGGGGGCGGGTTTGCTGGTCTGCGGGTTGGCGAATGCGGCCGTCACCTGCCGTTGCAGCCCGATCGCGGTTGATGCCGCCACGGCGCCGTCCGACCCGGTCTTGAACGCCGCGACAAGGTCGTTGAGCTGGCCGATGCGGCTGGAGAGCGAGGCGGCCGAAGCCGCGCTCTGTTCGGACAGGGCAGCGTTCTGCTGCGTCATTTCATCGAGATGAGCGACGGCCTGGCTCATTTCGTCGATGCCATTGGCCTGTTCGCCCGACGCCGCCGAGATGTCGGCGATGGTAGCGGCGACCTTCTGCGAGGCCTGCAGGATCTGGCTGAGTTGCTCGCCAGCTTGGCGGACGAGCTTCACGCCCTCGCCGACCTCGCTGTTGGAGGAGGAGATCAGCGCCGAGATGTCCTTGGCCGCCTCGCTGGAACGCTGGGCGAGCGTGCGGACTTCCGAGGCCACTACTGCGAAACCCTTGCCGGCATCGCCGGCTCGGGCGGCTTCCACCGCCGCGTTCAGCGCCAGCAGGTTGGTCTGGAAGGCGATGTCGTCGATCACCCGGATGATGTCGGAGATCTTGGTCGACGCGCCCTCGATGCGGGCCATGGCGTCCACAGCCTGACCGGCGATGGCGCCGCCGGCCTGCGCCGCCGTCATCGCCTCGTCGGCGATAGAAGCGGCCTGGCGCGAGGCCTGGGCTGAAGCTTTGACAGACGCTGCGAGCTGCTCAGTCGTGGCGGCGGTCTCCTCCAGCGAGGAGGCCTGTTCTTCGGTGCGCTTGGAGAGATCGTCCGCGCCCATGTTGATCTCGCGGGCGGCGAGACCGACATCGGCCGAGGTGACCTGGATCGTCTTTACCGTGGCAGCCAGACGGTCCACCGTCTCGTTGATCGCGTCCTTCAGCTCGGCGAACTTACCGCGATAGGCGGCGTCCACCCGCACCGTGAGATCGCCACCGGCCACCGCCGACAGAGTTCTCGCGAACTCGCCGGTGGCGGAATCGACCACCGCATTGATCTCGTTGATGCCGGCGACCAGCTTCTGCATCTGCTCGTCGGCCTGGTCGATCTGCAGCCGCGCCGAGAAATCGCCCGCCGCCGCAGCAGCCACCACCTCGCCAACGTCGGTCACGACCAGCGCCATGTTCTCCGCCGCGCGCAGGCGACGCTCGGCAGCAGCACGCTCCTGCTCTTCCAGCGCCCGGACCTTGACGAGGCTTTCTCGAAACACCTGCAGCGCCTTTGCCATTGTCCCGATCTCGTCGCGCCGGTTGGCATGCGGGATCGGCGTGTCAAGGTTTCCGCTGGCTAGTTGGTCGGTCGTTTGCGTCAGGTCCTGGATCGTACGGACGTTGCGGCTGACGACCATCATCACGATCGGCAAGATCACCAGAAGAAAGACCAGTGCCTTCAATGCGAGGGCCAGTTCAAACGCCTTCAGCTGTTCGAGGTCGGCGCGGTTGTCGCGTAAGGTGACGACCTGAAGGGTCTCACCGGCGAGCGTGCGCAGGGGCAACGCCGCGACCGTGTAGGGAACCGATTCCACCGACACCTCACCGGTCTCGCCCTCCCGCTCCGGTAGGGGCGGAAGCTGCTGGAGACCCGCAACCGTCGAGGCCAACGGCTTGCCGCCATAGGCGAAGACGACATCTGCGCCACTCAGCTTCTTCATCTCGGCGGCAGTTTCCGTTCGGTAGCGCGAACCAATCTTGATCGTTCCCAGCCGGTTGCCCTTGCCAAGGACCGGCTGGACAGCATCGACAGAGACCTCACCTGAACTCTGCGATACGGTCAGCCCGCTGCCGGCGGTGCCGCCCAGTGCCCGCGAGACGAGGGGGTCGCTCGCCTTGTTGTCTCCATGCTTGGTCGGCTCATGCGCGCGCAGCACAACGATTCCGGCGGCGTTGGTCACCTCGAAGGTGCCGACGACCGGGTCCTGCGTCCGCAATTGCTGGAACAGCCGGCCGAGAACTTCCTGCATCTTTGCCCGGTCGCCGGCTTCAAGCGACTGGACGACATCGGGATGCGTGGCGAAGATCGACGCATAGGTCTGGATGCGCTGCTGGATCTTGCTGACGACGTCTTCCGCCCGGATCTGGGCCTGGCGTGTACCATCCCTCATCGCTTGCCGCGTATCGCTCTCAAGCGCGAAATGGGACAGCCCACCAATGACGAAGAAACACAGGCCGACAAGAAAGCTAACAGCGGCGACCGCCCTCGTCCTCAGACTGGAGAAGATTGACATGATGGTTCCCTCAGAGTTCAACCCCTCTTAGCTACGTAAGGTAAATGCCAAGTTACTGAGCATACGATTTGTTAACGATTTTAACGCGAGCTGCAGCAAACTCTCTTCTTTAGGTTGTATGCCTTTGAGCGCAAGTCTGTGCCGTAAAATTGAGCGGATCGCCCAGCGGGTGGGCGCCAAGATCTCCCGGCTACTTGGCAGTCACGCGCAACAGAGAGTGATTGATGCCAGAATCGTTGTCGGCGGCTCTTTGGGCAATGCGAGTGTTTTGAGAAAACTGCCCTCGGTCGCCCACTGAGTGTCCGACACCGAAATGTTCTGTTAACGACACCATGCGAGCGTTATCTGTCGCTTTCGAAAGCTTCATCACCAATGCCCATAAAGACGGCGACATTTGCCGGCATCGAGAAAATGAACGCGTCGCTGGGCCTAAGCTCGCAGATGCGTTCTATCTCGGCCAAGCTGGCCGATCAGGTCACCGCCCTCGCCGGCGAGGCCGCGGGCGCTTATCTCGATCACCTGTCGGCCAATGTCGCGTCTTTGCGGCCGGATATCGAGCGTCACCGCGTGGCCATCGTCGATGCCGAGGTGAAGCATTTCTCGTTGCTGTTCTCGTCGGATCTCGACGAACATTATGTCTCCTCTCTGAACGACGGAACGAACACAGAGTTCGCCGAGGTCATGGGTGCGCGTGTCAGGCTGGGAACGGCTGCCCGCGTGATCGATCGGCTTTTTGCCGATGTCGGCCGCCGGCATCGCTTTTCCGGGAGAGAGACGGCCCGCGAATGTCTCGCCATCGCAAAGCTGCTGATGTCTGACAGTCTGGCGGCCAGCGTTTGCCATCAGAAGGCCGCCGCGGCTGCCCAAGACGCGCGGCGCGGCGACCTCGAAACCGCCTCGACGACGTTCCAGAGCAACATTGCCGCTGTCACCGACAGCCTGTTCGAAAACGCGGCCCTTCTAAAGGAGCGCTCTTTGGCTGCGCGACGCGACAGCCACAAGGCGGGGGCCTGTGCCGAAGCGGCCGAAGAGGCTGCGGCCAAATGCGCCGCGACGGCCATCGAGACCAATGCGTTATCGGAAGCCTTTGCTCGGGCTCTCGATGGAGTCGAGGCCGAGACAACGCGCAGTGAGCAGTCGATCAAGCGATCGGGGGAGCGCGCTCGCGCCGTCGGCTGTTCGGTCACTGAGGTTGCAGCGGCCGCAGAACGGATCGTGTCCGTCGTTTCCCTGATCGGCGATATTGCCAACCAAACAAATTTGTTGGCGCTCAACGCCACGATCGAAGCTGCCCGGGCAGGCGATGTTGGTCGCGGATTTTCCATCGTGGCGAGCGAGGTCAAGGCGCTGGCTCAACAGACAGCCAACGCCGCGGCCGAAATCGCAAAGCAAATCGCCGACCTTCAGAGCATCGCCGGCAACTCCGTCCAGCAGATCCAGACGATCGAGGATACTGCGGGCGAACTGGCGCGGTCGGGCCGGACGATCCAGGAGACCGTGCATGGACAAGTCGCGACGACGACCGCCATGTCGTCCAGCGTCCGCGATGCGATCAGTCAGAGCGAAGCCGGACTTGAGGCAGCCCGTTTGGCGCGTTCGACGATGGCTGCGGTCGTCGATGTGACACAAGAGGTCGATGACGCCGTGTCCGAGATGGTCGAAGCCATTGCCAGCGTCCGGGCGTCGAGCGGCAACTTCTTGTCTAGCATCAACGTGAAGAAAGGATGTTAGCGCCGCAAGCTGGCGTCTGCGGCTGATCGACGGCGTGGATTTACTCGCAGTAGGGCCTTGGCCGTAGCGTCCACACATGGACGCCAGTCAAGCCCCCAGTCGCAGACCAAAGGGATTGCCGTGGTACATCGCGGTCCGCCTTCTTGGTGGTGCCGCTTCGGGTTATCGTCTCTGCTGTTGGGGATCCTAGGCGTGCCGCAAATATCGCTGCAGAGGCTAATGTCAGCTTATGGGCGTCGAGCCAATGTCTGGTGGTGGCGCACCTCGTCCGGACCAGCATCCCGCGCTTCTTGGCCCATAGCCGCCCTACCGGCGCGCAGTTGCGAACGGCCGCTTTGCGCCCCAATTTCGGTAGTCCCAGCGTTTCGGCGCAGGTCCCCAAGAGGCCTGTGCGGTATGCCGCGAGACCTTCGAATATGAGCACGAATGTGCTCGCTGCCACGGTAGCGTCCCATTGGAAGACGCGCTGGCAGGCTTCAATGAAGGACTCTGCAGTTACTGCACCTATATCGCCAACAAAGATGACTGAAGCAAAAAGCTACGATCCGCACCGGGCTAGACAAGAGGCATGTCGGGCCAATCGTCGGGGACCAGTGCAGGCGGTTTCGTCCACGGGTCCTCGACAAGAGCGGCCTGGAACCAGTAGTCCCGCAGATTGGCATGCTCGGTTACGATCAATTGAAAGCCTGGCACGTCTTGGGTCGAATATCTGTTGAGCACCTCAAACAGGCGGCGCACGGCGTTGAGATCTGCATCCTGCAGCTCAGTTTGATCAACCGAGCCACCGGCTGCTTTATAGGCACTCTCGGAGGGGAAATAGACTTGCGTCGGCTGGTCGATGACCAAGAAACGGGGGAGCGGCTGCGCATAGTCGGCGGCGAACCGGTGCAGCGACAGCAAGGCGGCAAGATGGTATGCGAGATGGCTGGCGCCGCCGCCTGACTTGTACATGTAGACGGGCCTGCCAGGTCGATCGATCACCACCGTCAGATTGTGCAGGTCCAGCCTCGCGGGGAACTCGGCGAACTCGCCGTTCAGATCCTTAATGTAGGACGACATGTGCATGGCAATATTGGAGAGCGTGGCAACGAGACGCGATTCGCTGTCATCAGCCCCCAGACGCCCTTCGAGGTCGGCGATGACCGCTTTCAATCGGCGCTGCTCAGTCAGCAGGCGATTGAGCTCCTCATCGGTTGCAAGGTTCTCCAGAAACAGGCTGATGCGCCCCACGACACGGGCAGCGGCATTGTTCCGGCTGCCCATCTCCGCAATCGCTTCATTGCTGGCTATTGCCGAAGACAGCTCGAGCTCCTTGCCGCGGATCTGCTCGGAGAGCGTGGCGACATCGTTTTGCTGCGCCAATAGATAGGCCTCGAGGGCCGGCCGCTCGCCGGTCACCGCTTCCAGTTCCCGATCGAGATTGTCGAGCTCGGCCAGCATTGCCGCAGCGATTGGGGTTTCGAGCGCAAGGTTTGCGGGGGCGAATGGCCATTGCCAGTCACCGGTGGCCTTGTTGAAGGGCAAGGCCTTTATCGAAGCGAGACGATCGCGTTGTTCGACAACTTCTCCCTCGAAGCCATTTGCTTGCCGGGCAAAGAGCTGGGCGCTTTCGATCCGCCGTTGGGCCTCGCGCCGGCGCTCCCGAATGTCCGATAGCTCGCTTTCAATGATCGAGACCCGTTCGCCGTCTTCGTCGGGTACCGATTGCGGTCGCCAATCCAGGGCCTGCCGCAACAGATCAACGACGTCGGCGCCACTGTCGGCCCTGATCGATATGCCGACCGTTCGAGCTTCGGAAAGCAGACCAATCGCGCGCTGCTCGGAATTGTCGATGGCATCTTGCGCCTGCGTCACAAGCTTGACGTTGAGACGCAGGTCGCGGCTCGCCGTACGCAATTTGCTTTGCAGTGTGAACTTGTCGCGCCCCGAAACCCCGAGAAGGATTGGCAGAGTGTCCTTGATGGTCTGTGTCTGGTGGTCTTCGTTCTGGCGATAGAACAGTTGGTCCTTGTTCGCCACGATGGTCTGTTTTTGAAAAAGGTAATAAAAGGTGTGCTTGATATTTGCATCGTAACTCTCGCGGCTGCTCTCAATGGGAACATCGGTGGTATTCTCGGGAATGCCGAGAAGCGATGAGAGAAGCGCGACTACGCCATCGTCATTGTCATTGACGATGAGTTCGTCGAAAGCGGGCGCGTTCACTTCGGCAGCACGCCAGACCATGACCGCGCTCGACGATTGCGCAGCGGGGCCGGGAGCAGGCTTGGCAATGAGAACCTCTTCACCGGCAAAGCGATAGATCACCGCGTACCACCGTACTTTGTCCCGGATCACGCCCTCCGGGACATTGAACGTGGATCGGCCCATGCAGAACTCGATGATTTCCGACAGGGCAGACTTGCCGGTCGACGACTGGCCGGTGAGGATGTTGAGCCCATCGTGGAACCTGACGTCACGCCGGCGACCATCATCGCTGTAAATATGAAGCGACTTGATCTTCACGGACGTATCCCCATCGTTGTGTAAATGGTGCTGCTGCGGCCGATGCGGGCAAATTCTTTGCCGATGAAGGTCGCGACGCGCTGGGCTTGCTTGGACTCGTCAGTGCCGCTCACCGTCTTCCTGACACCATCCGGCTTCGTGGTCAGTCTTCCGACTTCGGACACGTTCAAAGTGCCAACGCTATGCAGGACACCCAGCGATTCAAGCGTAAAGGGCAGCATCTCGGTGCATCGTTGCTTAAAGCCGACTTGAAGTTCGGGATGATCTGCGATCACGCGCAGCAGATAGTTCCGGTTGCCGCGCTGGATCACTTCACGGGAATGGCGCTGCAGCGCCAGCGGCAGGACCAACAGCGACATCGAAAAGGGCATTCCCCTGGCATCAGCCTCCTGAAATCCCACCAGCGCCCGATAGAGGACCAGCCCACAGAACGCTGGATTGAAGAGGTTTCGAATCTCGATTGGTCTGGTGCCCCAATCCTTCATGCTGCCGTTCCCAAGATTCCGGCGAGGCTTTCAAGAAAGCGCGGATGCCAGTGGACCCGGGGTGAAGGCCGGTCATTGGCCAAGATTTGAAAGGCGCCCCGCACGACATAAGGCTCGGTAACACGTTCGCGGATACGCAGATGGCCAGTATTTTCCAACGCCCAGCGATAGAGCGCTTCGCCCGCGGCGATGCAGACGTCATCATGACTGGCATCGCTGAGCTTCTCGCATAGCACGGCCCTGTGCCGGTCCCATTCCTCCATCAGCAAATCCTCGTAGTCTTCCAGTTCACTGGCGATGACCAATCGCTCACGGGCCCAAAGGGACCTTTGCTCATAGGCACGGTAGTAGTCGACAATAGCATGCTGAATGCGCTGCTCGGATAGCTTCAGGGCCCGAAGCTGGGCGACGAACATCCGCGGGTCCTTTGCAACATCAATGTCCTCGGGCTTCTTTCCGCGGAAGTCGATGGGCAGATTGTCGGCTTTGAACTGATCGCTGAGCAAGGCGAGCTTGTCGCTGATGTCCTGAACCTTGATTGCGGGACCAGCTTTTCCGGTCAGGACGCGAATCACGAGATCGGTCCACCAGCCTTCGAGCCGATTGAACAGCGCGGTCCGATCTTCCCTTCTCGTGGTGCGGAGGCGTTGGTCGATCAGATGCGGGATGTCGTCGATGCGAGAGGTTTGGGCCGAGATGGTGATCCGGGAGTAGAAGTCCTGCGCTTCTGTTTCGCTCAGATCAGCCAGATCGGCTTTCACCTTGGCAATTTCCTGCGACGTGCTGCTGGCGAGAGCCTCCCCTGCTTTGCTCGCCCGACCCTCTGCCGACCCACCGGAGCCGACGAAGAGTTCCATGAATGAACCGGAGGAGACACTGGCGGTGGTGAAGAGGATGAATTGCGCAGACGAGCTGACTCGCCCTGAACTCTTGTAATGGGCGACCCAGATTCTGACCGACTTCCAGAAATCGACCGATAGGTCCGTCAGGCGATCGCCTACTGCTTTGTGCTTCAGCGATGCCAGTGTGATGGTGCCGTCTGTCTGCACAAACTCGACATCGTCGTTGCGCTCTATGTAAACCTCGCGGTCCTCCGGCAAGTCAAACATTCGCAACAAAGCGTACCGGGCTTGGAAAATATACCCCAATCCGGGCTCGGCGGCCGAGAACAACGAAGGGGTGCCGTTCATGATGAACAAGCACCGTTATATTGCAACCAAGACTGCTCCGACAACGAGTACCCCCCGCGACGTTGTGAGCGATAATGTACGGCGGTGGTAGGAATATCAATGCCGTAGTGACCGGACGCGCTGGCCCAAATTCGGGGAGCACCTCAAGCAGACGGGACGATGACAAGTGGTCGGTTGCGGACGGTAGCTTACAGCGTTCCGCCAGAACCTGCCAGTCCGCTGTCGGCCTCAAACCCGCCATTCGTGATAGTCGCTGCGAACTTCCGCTTGTGGCGCATCTTGCCTGGATCAGCGCCCAGCGCTTCTAGAGAATCGAACGTCTAACCTGAAAGCGCTTCATCCCTCTTTCCACCGCGCCGAACCACCTGCAGAGATCCGTCGGACAACGGTCGCTGCAGCGCCTTGGCTTGCTCCCAGGGCGCCGTCATCCAGATCTCGACCTCCTCCTGCCGGGTCAGGATCACCGGCATGGCCTTGGGGTGAACGGCACCGACCTCCGCGTTGGGATCTGTCGTGAGGAAGGCGTAGAGGTCGGTCGTCTCTACGCCGTTCTTGATCTTCCTGACGCCTGTCCAACCAGCCGTCCAGATTCCGGCAAAGAAGGCGAGCGGGCGGTCTTCCCCGAGTGCGAACCAGATATCCTGCTTGGCGCCATGGTCGAACTCGTTGAACGATGTCAGCGGCACCACGCAGCGGTTCGCCACTCCCAGCCAAGGCTTCCAATGCGCAGACGTGGTGTTGCGGACGTTCGTCGTCCCGCCATCCGGCTCCATCCGTAAGAGCTCGTCGAAGTCGACCGCCTTTCCCTTGGCCTCCAGCTTCCCGGCGCGTTTCTTCGCAGCCTCGAAGATCGCCTTCTTCGACGACGGCATTCCCCAGCGGACCATGGCGAGCTCGCGCACCCCGTCAGGAGCATTTCTGACGATCGGCGCGGGGTAATCCGGAAAGATACTGGGAAGGGGTGGCAGATTGCCCGTGGTGTCCCGCATGGCCCGCGCCAGGTCGCGGATCGCTTGCTGGCCTTTGGTCATCGCGTAAAGATTGCACATGCTGTTGTCCTGGCTCGCCCGCCGCCGCGCATATCGGGCTCTCGTCGACGCCGAGGCAACCCGGCTGGTCGATGCGGAAGGAGGAGCTGGCTATTACACAGCACGTCAAGTTGCGCGTCTTGCCCGCGAGCGCGGCGACGTTCCCACCGCGAGGTTATGGAGCCGGGTCGCCCGACAGGTCGCCGATCGAACCGGTTTGGTTCCCGGGCATTCCAAGATCGGGCGGCCCGAAAGCGAATGGTAGATCAGGACTTCAGTGAGGTCTCCCACTCTGTGTAGGGCGTGTTCTTGGCCAGATGTCGGTTGAGATCAGGTTCACCGTCGTCCCACCAGACCGGACCGCGCTCGCCCAAGGCGACCTTAGCTGCGTCGACAGCTTGTCGCGCGGCGCGGATGTCGCCCTTGCCGCGCTTAGCCTCTTTCACAGCCCGACGAGCATCCATCAGTTCGGCAACGAGCCGATTACGACGCTCTTCAGGGATGGCCGGGTTCGTGGACCGCCACAGCCGCCCCGCGACCAGAAAGTACCGACCATCGGGCGTGGTCGGATAGGAGCGGCCGCTCAATCTGGATACTCACGCGCCAGCCGCTCATAGGCGTCCTCGTCCGCGACGTCGCGGGACATGGCTTGCCAAGCTCTCGGTCATCGACAAGGACGCCGCCGAAGTGACCGATGAAGGCCCGCGCCAGACGCGGGTCCTCGAAGGCGATGCGGATCGTCTCCGAACCGGGGAAGCGGTCAAGAACCCGAAAACTGATCTGCCAGTCGGCGCACCAGCTTTCGATCCGCAGGATCCGTCCGGCGGCGTCCTTTGCCGCTAGCTTTATTTCGACCTGATGATCGTACCCCATCATGCTCTCCCGACCACCAGCACTTCCTCCAGCCGCGTCGTGTACCGTGGCGACCGCATCTCGAATTTCGTGACCCAGGCTTTCTTCTGGCGAGCGATGCCTGCCGCCGCGGGGAAGACAACGCCACGTCCTAGCTTCCGGTTGCAGGCGTCCAAGGCCTCCATAAGCCGGCCGGACTTCTCCCGATCGAGGGCGCCGATCAGCGCTCGCTGTGACGCCTCCAGCGGCACGAGGTCGACCGTCATCAGACCGGCCTTGGCGTAGCGGTAGCCGGACTTCCAGATCCGTCGGGCGCCCCACTTGGCCGCGCGGACCAGGACGAGGGTGTCGTTGCTCGCCTCCGGGAAATCCACGGTGGTCGAGACGGAGCGCGAGGGCCCGCGATCGTGCGGCGATGTATGGAAGAAGACCGTGACATGGTCCGTCGCCAGACCGTGGTGACGCAGCTTCTCGCCAAGCCGCGTCGCATGGGCAGCGATGGCTTCATGCATCATCTCCAGGCTCTCGACGCGGCCAGCAAAGCTCCGGGTGACCGCGCACCCCTTCCGGGTCGGCGCGATCGTCTCCAGATCTATGCAGGGGGTTCCTTGAAGCTCATGGATGATGCGCTCGCCGACCACTGTCAGGCTCTTCAGGGCAAGCTTGGGATGGAGCGCGGCGACGTCGGCGGCGGTCCGACATCCGAAGGCAGCGAGCTTAGCCTGGCTTGCGCGGCCAATGCCCCAGACGTCTTCGAGATCGACCAGTGGCAGCCATTCCCGCCGAGCCTCATCGCCTGTCAGGTCGCAGACGCCGCGCAGCTGGGGAGTACTCTTCGCGATCTTGTTGGCAAGCTTGGCCAGGGTCTTGGTCGGGCCGATGCCAACGCAGGTCGGAACGCCCGTCCAGGTCGAGACGGTTGAGCGTAGGTCCCGTGCCATCTCCTCGCGCTGCCCAGGCGCGACCGGCGTCATGTCGAGGAAGCTCTCGTCGATCGAGTAGACCTCGATGTCCGAGGCGAATCGCTCGTAGACCGTGTTCATCCGGCGGCTCATGTCGCCATAGAGCGTGTAGTTCGACGAGAACACGACGACCCCCTCGCGCTTGCAGAGGTCGCGGATCGTGAACATCGGCGCGCCCATCTGGATGCCGAGCGCCTTGGCCTCGGCCGTGCGCGCGACCGCACAGCCGTCGTTGTTCGAGAGCACGATCAATGGGCGCCGGCGCAGCTTCGGATCGAAGACCCGCTCGCAGGAGCAGTAGAAGCTGTTCCCATCGATCAGGGCGAAGGACCGGGTCATCGGCGAAAGCGCCGCACCGCGTTGGTCACCACGCCGAAGACGTCGATCTCGGCGTCCGGGCCCGGGTCGTAGTCGGGGTAGCGTCGGTTGCCGAACACAAGACTTGAGCGGCCCAAGGTGATCCTGAAGATCTTGATGCTGCGCTCGCCGTTGACGTCGACGACGACGGCGTCACCGTCCTTCGGGACGAGGCTGCGATCGACAGTTATCAGGCTGCCGTCGAAGATGCCGACGTCGATGCAGCTGTCGCCGGCGACGGTCATGATGAAGGTCGCCGGGGCGTTCTGGATCAGCGCCCGGGAGAGATCGATCGGCTGGTCCAGGTAATCGTCCGCGGGGCTCGGGAAGCCCGCCCGTACCGCCTTCAGGTAGACCGGGAGGAAGATCGGTGGGCCGAGGACGGCAGGCGACATGTGCATTGGCATGAGCTCCTATTCTTAGAACATAACAGGAACATCAGCGTCGTGGTTCGGAGTCAATGTGGGGATTTCGCCACATGGGGCCTTTGGCGAAGGGCCGAGCCGCAAGCAGACGAGGATAGCCGCTTGGGGGCAATCGAGAGCGACGCCGATGAGTACCAAGCCGTGCTGCGGATGATCCATTCGGCGATGCTAAGCCTTTGGCGCGGCGCTAACTGGAAAAAGGGGCAAGTTTCGGAAACGCCTCCGGAGGCTCGCCGGATAGGGAAGGATACCAGCCGGATACCTCACGGAAGCCTTCCGGATGTCACGGCTGATCGACACTCACGCTATCCCCGAGTTCTTCCGCGATCAGGTGGTGATCGCGGAAGAACGGCAAGACCTATCGCTCGACGCCGCCACCACGCGGCCGCTGAGGCCGTGCGACGGGCCTGCGCGCGATCTGGGTTGCGCTCCTGAGCATCTGCTCGCCGGGCTGGGGCACGATGCGCGCGGCCTGCTGGGCGCGACGCCGTGCCATGGCTTCCGCCAGCTCACGCTGCCGCACGGACTGCATCTGCAGCTGCTGGCGCCGAAGCTGCTCGACCTGGGACAGCCGTTGGCGATTGGCCTGCGCGTCACGCATCCTTGCTTCCCGGGCCCTCCGCTCCTGCTCGGCAACGCGCCTGGCAAGCGCACGCTCACGGAAGAAGCGCTGCGTCTCAGCCTGAACCGCTCGGGTCATCTCCTGCTTCTCGATGATGGCGGCCTGATCGGCAGCGGCGCGCAGGCGCTTGGCGCCAACGAAATTCGGGATCGCGGCAACGACGATGCCGGCCGTAGCGAGCGCGGGGATCAGGCCGGCGCCGGTGGCGAGCACCCCGACCGCGACCATGTAGAAGGCGGCTTTTCGGATGTCGCGGCTTGCGAACAGCCTAGCGGCCAGGAAGGCGCGGTTGACTCGGGCGCGCCTGATGCGGTCGCGCTGGCGATAGCGTTCCCTCACGAGCTTCTGCCGCTCACGCAGGTCCTTCTGCTCCTCGGCAGTCAGCCGGGCGGCGAGACGATCCCGCCCCTGCCGGGCCTTTGCGGCTTCCTCGCGGTCCCCATCGGCCTCGGTCTCCGCGACCAAACGGACGAACTCGCCGATCAGGTCGGCAGCGCTGCGCTGCGGCGCATCGCGGCGCAGCTGTGCCTTCACGGCAGCCTCCGATGGCAGTTTGCCGATAGTGGCGCCGACCTGCGGTTCCTGGACCCGGCCTGTATCGCCCGCAGCCTTTCGGATGCGGTTCAGGCCCCGGGTCAGGCTGCTGGCGACCAGCGTCTGCGTGTCGATGACCCTGACCAGCGGCATGCCTGCGACGCGCTTGTCGCCGGCCGCGAGGCGGAAACCGAGCGCCTCGAGCTCAGCCGGCAGTTTACGGATATCTCCGTCGGATCGACGCCATGCTTCCAGAAGCCGTGCGTCAACCAGATCGAGATCGGCTTCGAGCCGCTCGGCCTGCTGAAGCTCGGCCTTACGCCGACCCATACCCTTCTCGACGACAGGCCCGCTGGCGGCGATGTCCGCCAGCTGGGTCAGGCCCCGCTGGCGCAGCAACTGCGCGACGCGCTCGACACGCACGCTCGGCGTCAGGCCTTCGTCGAGTTCGATCTCGAGGCGCCGCGCCACCAGCTCGTCGCGCTCGATCGAGTTGGTGAAGCGCAGCGCCTTCCCGGTCTGTGGCACGATCATCGGGTAGTTGATGTGGAAGTGCGGCGCACGCTCGCCCTTCCTGTGCTCCACGACGTGGCGCGGCACGTCGAAGGGGATGCCGTACTCTTCCTCGAAGACGGCCAGTACGCGCTCCAGTCCCTCGGGACTGAGGGTCAGCTTCGGCGCAACCTTGAGATGGACGATGTCGCGCTTCACGCGACGATTGCGCCGCGCGATCGCCGCCATGATCCGCAGCGCGAGCGCCGTGTCGCCCGGAACGTCGCGGATCATGTCGCCGCGAACGACGACCTCCTTGTTCGAGCCGCGACCCGTCTTTCCGAGATGCCGGCCCAGCCCGCCAATCTTGCGGGGAGTCGTGATGATGATCATCACGCGTCCTCCTCGATCCTGAGCAGGTCGAGCACGCGCGCCATGGCAGTCTCGGTCGCAGCCCGCATCACCTCGATGTCGGGGACGACCGAGACCAGAGACCCCTGGCCATTCGCCAGCCGAGCGAGCTGGTTGAGGTTCCTGCCATGGGCGCGCAGCTCGCTCAGCACCTCGCCGAGCAGCTCGGCGTTCGCAACAGCGCGCCGGACGCTCGGCGCCTGCATCTTCGAGCCGAGCAGCCTGATCAGCTGCGCCCGGGCCCAGGCATTGTGCTTCAGGCCGGCCGCCTCGGCCACGGCCGCCAACTGCGCGGCCGTGGCCTCGTCGATCCGGAACGAGACGAAGTTCGCGGTCTGGTCGCCCATCGGGACCTCTCCTTCTGTTTGCGGCGGCGCCGGCGCCGCCAGGCGCACCGGCTTGCCGGTTGGGGTGCAGGGACCTCCCTGCCGAGCCTCACTGAGCGCAATCGAAGATTTGTGCACAGTGAATCCACTCGCCCCCTTACAAAAACAGAAGTCTCCAGAGATTCAATACTTATTTTGTCATCCGTAAGGCATCCGAATGCCACCATACACGTCAATAAGTAAGCGTATAGATAAATATAATTTCGATCAATGCTTCACAACCATCCGCCACCCCGCCATCTTCAAGCCCGGAGACACCACATGACCGACGACGATCTCTCGTACCGCAAGCGTAAGGCTGACGAAGACCTTCGGGCCTATCTCGCCGGGCGCCCCACCACGATCGGCAGCAATGCCGACGCCGTGCGCATGTTTCGCAGCCACATCGCGGCGATGCGCGAAGCCGGCGCCTCCTGGGAGGAGATCGGGGCGAAGCTTGAGGAGTGGAGCGGCCGCAAGATCGCGCCTGCCACGATCAAGCAGTACATGACCGACATCAACAAGGGCCGGATGTCGCTCGAGCTTAGCTCGACGATCCGCCCGCAGGCCGTGACGCTCTCTGCGCCGCCTGCCGAGATTTCGAAGCCGATTCAGGATTCCCGCGAGGATCAGCCTCACGAGGAGCGCAGCAGGGCCACGACCACGTCGGTGCCCAGCCCTGCTGATGAGCTGCCCATCCCGGGCAGTTTTGCTGCGGGCGCCGACATTGACAGGAAGAGGAAGACCTAGATGTCGATCAACACCCTCAGGGCGGGCGCGAACACCGCGCCGTCCAACTCGCAGAAGGCGCGCAACACCGGCCGCCCCGATCGCGCCCGGCTCGCCCCGGTCATCATGACCGCCCAGCCGAAGGGCGGCACGCGCAAGTCGACCACGCTGGCGGAGATCATTCTCCACCTCATGGAGATGGGCCATATGCCGTGGATCATCGATCCCGACAAGGCCAACCCCGACAACTTCAAGGCCCACCACACCGAGCTGAAGTGCGAGTGCATCGCGATGGACCGCGAGCACGGTTTCACCTCCATCGCCCGGCGGATCAGCGACACCAGCATCACCGGGCCGATCCTGATCTCCTGCGGCGCGGGGTTGGTGGACGTCTTCAAGGAGAATGCCGGTACGCTCGATCTCGCGGCGTCCCGGGTCGGGCGCCCGTTCTTTGTCGTGGTCCCGATCGATTTGGACGTGGATTCGCTCAACCACATCGACGACATGCGCGAGGCGATGCCGGACGCCCAGTTCTTCATCGTCCGTCCCCGCCATTTTGGCCATCCGGACGAGTTCGAGGCGTTCAACGAGTCCGATCTTGGCCACAGCTTCATTGACCAGGGGCGCGTGATCGATCTGCCTGCGATGCCTGCGGCGTTGGTGCGCCACTTCAAGTCCGATCGTCTCTCGCTCGCGGCGATCGCCGAGAGGGGTGACGTCGCCGAGGTCGCCGCCCTCGATACCTGGCGCCCGCGTTCGCGCGCTGCGCTGGCCCCGCTCCTCGACTGGTGATCGCAATGACCCGCGAGGATTTCAACGATCTCTCGCAGGACCTGCTCGGCCGCCCCGTTACGGCGGCCGAGTTTCAGGCTCTGCTGCAGGCAGCCACCGCGCTGCGGCTCGCGCCGGGCTCGCCCGTCGCGATCCTGCTCACCCTTTTCCAGGCGCTGAGGACCGAGATTGCTGCCGCTACGGCCATCCGGGTCGGCAGCGCGGAGACACTGGCCAAGGCGCGCCGGCAGGTTCGGATCCGCGGCTGGATCATGGGCGCTGTCCTGGGCGTCTGCTGCGGCGGTCTCGGTTGGACCCTCGCCACGCTGCAGACCGTCGCTCGCGACTACCAGGCGCTCCACTGGGCGCTGACCGAAGACGGTAAGCGCGCTCGGCGCATGTCCGACAGCGGCCTTCTCAAGACTCTCGACGACTGTTCGATTCCCGGCTGGGCAATGACGGGCAACGTCTGCGCCCCCGGCGTCGATCCGGCGACCGGCACGATCCGCGGGATCCGGACCCGCGGCAATCCCTGACTTCCTCATCAACATCGAAAGGACGACCCATGTTCAAGGACCTTTACCCGGCGACCTGGAGGGCGGCCGTCGCCCACATGGAAGCGCGCAAGAAGGCGGAGGCGGTCCCTGGCGGCGGCCTCCCTGCGAACGACAAGCCGGCGCCCCCGAGCCCGTCCCCAGCCCATTCCGGCCCGCTTCGCCTGACCATTGACATTCCCGTCGATGGGCCGGTTGAGATCGCGGTCCGCCTCGTGCGGTCAGGCTCGACGTGGACCGCTGCCGTCGTCCTCGGCTGCGCCAGCGATGGCTTGATCGCGAAGGAGGTCGCGCCGTGACGGCGGAGAAAAAGGTCGTCGTGAGCGACGTCGATCTCCTGGTCGAAATCGGGGAGAGAGAGGCAATCCTGTCGCATTGGCAATCGCGGGCCTACGCCACTTTCGACACCGAAAAGGGGCGACTGACCCTCCCGCTGAAGGGCCCGGGCTTCCAGACGCGGTTGCGCCTGCGCTTCCGCGATTGCTATGGGCGAACTCCCTCGACCGCTGCGGTCAGAACCGCCCTGACCATGCTCGCCGACCTCGCCAGTGTCGGCGAAGAGACCACGGTCTGGCTGCGTACGGCCTCGCATGATGGCTGTATCTACATCGACCTCGGCGACGAGAGCGGCTGCGCGATCATGATCGACGAGACCGACTGGACACTCGTGCCCTCGCCGCCTGTCCGGTTCATTCGCAGCAAGATGACCCTCCCACTGCCGAGGCCAATCCGCGGCGGCGATCTCGATGCGTTTCGTAACCTTCTAAACCTTCAAGACGAAGGTTCATTCCAGCTTCTCGTCACCTGGTGCATAGCGGCGCTGATGCCGACCGGACCCTACCCTGTGCTCGCGATTGCCGGCGAACAGGGGGCCGGCAAATCGTTGCTCGCCCGGCTGCTTGGCGACCTCATCGACCCATGCCGGCTGCGGCTGCGCGCCCTCCCTTTGAGCGAGCGCGATCTCTATATCGCCTGCTCCAACACGCATGTGCTGGCCTTCGACAACCTCTCCAAGATCAGCGATTGGCTGAGCGATTTGCTCTGCAAGATTAGCACCGGCGGTGGCATCGGCTTGCGCGAAAACTACAGCGACGATGGCGAGGTGTATTTCGAGGCGACAAAACCCATCATCCTCACCGCCATCGAAGATGTTGTCAGGCGACCCGACCTTGCCGATCGCGCCATCGTTCTGACGCTTCCGGCTATCCCCGAGAACGAGCGCATCGATCCGGCGGAATTCGAAGCCAGGTTCGAGGCCTGCCGCCCGGAAACGCTTGGCGCGCTGCTCGACATCATGTGGCTTGCCTGCAGAAACCTCCCGACGCTCAAACCGGACCGCCTCCCCCGTCTGGCCGGCTTTGCCAAGCTTGGCATCGCCGTCGAGAGAACGTTTGGTGACCCAGGTTGCTTTATGGCCGCCTATGACTCCAATCGCGCCATCGCGTCCGCCATCATCGCCGAGACCGATCCGCTTTTCGCTGCGGTCGAAGCGTTTCACGCGGGCCAGTCGCCCTGGCAGGGGTCCGCCACGGATCTCGGCAAGCTGCTCGAGGCCATTATCGTCCCGCGAAAGCCGATCAATCCCGCAGCCCTCGGTGGACGTTTGCGCCGCCTCGCGCCGATCCTTCGCAGCAGAGGTATTTCGATCGACTTCGATCGCGTCGCCAAGGGGCGGGATCGGTTGATCACGCTGTCCGACCTGTTCACAGAAGCCTAGATTTTTGCCGTCCGCGCTGTCCGCCTCGTCCTGATGTGGGCGGACAGAGCGGACGGGGCGGACACGGCGCACCGGCGGTCAAGGAGGCCGATGGCCGTACCCTGATCGTGGTTGCGGGCGCCCATCGCGCAATTAATGCGCCGACGACAGTCTGTTGTTAACTGCAGTGATCAAATCTGCTGTGTGCCGCGCGACGACGCTGCTTCCGCCTGTCACCGATCTACGCCCTCGCCCTGTGCATGCCAGATCAGTCCCAGGCGTTAAGGCGCACAGAATGGCGCTCGCTGATGTGGGGCTCACCTGTCGCCAGCTGGCAAAATCTGCACGCCTGACGCGCACCATGCGCGCGCCACGCCCGTTGTGCGGCCCGATACCGGCAGCCCATTTCCGTTGAACAGGTTGAGCTCGCCGTTAAACTGCTTCGCAGCAGATACGAAACTGACGTTTCCCTCGTCATCGGCGTCGAGATCGAAAATCTCCATCGCGCCCGCCACAACCTTAAAAAATCGACCCCAAGTTCGCGGCGCTCGGAATTGCGTTCCGAGCGAGAGCGCCTCGGGGACGCCAAAGCCGGCGATGCGCGCGACTATCTCGCCAGTGAGCCGGGAAAAGTTCTGCGCCTCGCGTGCGTAGGGGTCGCTCGGGTCGAGTTAATCGCCGTCTCGGTAACTGCGACCTTCATGCTGCGAGAATAGATGACGACTATCGGGTCATCAGCAGCACCGCCCAGTGCCTCAAGGTAAGGCAATCCTGCGCCGATCGCCACCATCTCGAGCGCTCGCACCCTGCGCAGGAACGTCCATCGGCCACATCAAAAAAACGACTTGTTGATGCCCCTAGGCCAATCGGCCACCCCGCTTGCGCTCTTGCGCGGCAGTGCAACATGCGGCGGGATGACGCGTAACGAACCGTTATTAAATTCGGAACAAGCTTGCCTATCTGCCGTTAGCCCAACATCAACAGCCATCCAAAGTGAATGCAATGACTGCCCGTATTCTCATTGTCGAAGACGAGATGATAGTCGCCATGGAAATGGAAGCCGTCATCGAGGACTTAGGCTTCGAGCCTATCGGCATAGCCGCAGACCAGCGCCAGGCTCGCGAACTGGCCGAACTCAAGCCTGATCTCGCTTTGGTCGATCTCAACCTTCGCGATGGCATGACCGGCCCGCAGATCGGCCGCGATCTGGCGGCGAGAGGCATTCAGGTGGTGTTCGTGACCGCCAATCCACGCTCGGTTGCTCTGGGCGTTCCCGGCGCGCTCGGCGTCGTTGAAAAGCCGGTGGACGACGGCACGATAGCGTCCATCATCGCGTTCGCCATCGCCAAGCGCGAGGGTAGAAACGTCATGCCGCCGCCGGGCTTTGTGTCATTTTCAGGCGACCTCGCCGCGCGCTAGATTTGTCAGCGGTACCGTAGCGGTCACCCGCAGCCCGTCACGCTCCCATCCGCGGGCGAGCTTGCCGTCGAGTTGGGCCTCAATGCTGATCTCGGACAGCTTCGAGCCAAAGCCAAAACGGGTCGGCGGCGCAGCCACCGCAGGCCCGCCAGTCTCCTTCCACTCCACGACGACCATGTCGCCCTCGATGCGTGTCGCCACAGCGACACGGCCCTCTGGGACCGAAAGAGCGCCATACTTCATCGCGTTGGTCGCTAACTCATGGAACATCAGGGCGAAGGGCGTTGCCCCCTTGTCGTCGACGGCGATTTCGTCTCCTGAGATCACGATGTGGCCCACGTCCATGGCGGGGTAAGGTTTGAACAGGTCCGTCAACAGGCCTTGCAGTGTCGTGCGACCGACCGCCGGCCGTGACGCCTCACTGTGTGGGCGGACGAACTCGTGAGCCCGCCCAAGGGCGGCGATGCGCTGCCGTAGGCCCGTTGCGAACGAACGCGCCTCGGGATTTTGGCGCACGCTGATGCCGATGAGACCGGCGATGACGGCAAATATGTTCTTGATGCGGTGAGCGAGTTCGCGGCTGAGCAGCTCGTTCTGCTCGGCGGCGCGCTTGGCGTCGTCGATGTCGGTGCAGGTGCCGATCCAGCGAACGATCTCGCCGGCGTCGTCGTGGACTGGCAGGGCCCGGCCCAGCGCCCAGCGATAAGCGCCTGAGCGATGTCTCAGCCGATACTCGATCTCATAGGGCTTTCCGGTGTCAAGGCTGTGCTGCCACTGCGCTCGAGCCCGCTCCTGGTCGTCGGGATGGAACATCCCATTCCATGCCTCGCCATCTGTCGAGCCGTCCGGTACGCCTGTAAACTCGTACCAACGCGCGTTGTAGTAGTCGTGGAAACCGTCGGGTCGGGTCGACCAGATCATCTGAGGCATCGCATCCGTCAGGATGGCGAGCATCTGCGGATTGTCGTCGAATATCCGTCGCGAACTTGTCACGTGGCCCCCACCGCCATTCTGCTTTCCGCGCTTCGGCTAGCATGACACATGTCGCTTCGGAATGTCTTTTGACCCACGAGTTGCACCAATACAGCAGAAGACGAGCGTGCCGCGAAGGTTGCGCGCCCGGCAACACGTTCTGGACCTCTGTTTTTTCCAACTGGTTTTTCAGCCAGCTCCGCTGTCAGACGAGACCGTCGTCGAGATGATCCAAATGCGTGTTCATCGCGGTCACGAAGCCAAGCGAGAACCTTTTTTATGTCACTGCCGGCTACTGACGTAGAGATCGTTCACTTAAAAAATCGCCTGGGCTGTGACCGAGAGCGACAACTGGCTATATGCCACGCTCCCTGAGCTTGGCCTCAGCCTTCTGGAGGAGCGCATGGATGTCCTCGAGCTTCGTGTCTGGATGGTTGTTGTAGTCCATGATCCGGTGGAGCTTGACGCGGTCTCCTCCCACTTCGTTGAGAACCTCCCGCACTGCCTGCATTGCTGGCTGACGGTAGTGCACGCCGCCCGTCGTCTCGGTTGTTGACTGCATCATCGCACAAAACAGGCTGATTTTGGTCTGCTGGGGCGAGCACTTGCGGTCGTCCTGCTTGTTCCAGACTTCGCGGCTTGGGATCAACTCTATCGCACGGCGAATGATACGACGATCGTCCTCGGTCGGCGGCAACTGCCGGTCGGCGATGATCCTGAGCGTCATTTTGGTGGCATCGAGCCGCATCTCGCCGATGGCAAACCAGCCATACGGCGTCTTCGCAGTACCGCCATTGCCATCTTTTGGCGTTATTAGGCCAAAACGGGTTGGGTCTTCCGGCTCCTTGCCTTGCATGGAGCCGAGCCAGTCGTCGAAGCGCTCCTGTCGGCGTAGCTTGGCTTCGACGACGCGGTCGGGTGCAAAACATGCAAAGTCGGACCGCTGACCTGCAATGTTGATGGCCAGCGCATTCACGGCACACGGAATGGCGCATGGCCCACGATACTCCTCGCCATCGCGTGTCAATGTGCAGCTGATGGTGTTGGTTCCCTCTTGTGCTCGTGCGTTGCCGATTTCGCCCCAGCCCACCGATGCAACGGCAGCCGATGCGATCACAAACATCCTGAAACTCATCCCATGTCCTCCATGTTTGACGAAAGCGAGCCATGAAACTACCGCTGCGACAAGTGAAAGATCAGAAGGCTCCGTTGCAAAAATGGAAATCAACAGCCGGACGCTGCGCGTCTATTGCGCCGTGATGGACACGCGCTCGCTCGTCGCTGCCTCGGCACGCGTGGCACTCTCGCCTTCCGCGATAAGCCGCATCATCTCCGGACTCGAACGAGATCTCGCCGCACGTTTGTTCAATCGAAGCGAGCGAAGCTTAACGCCGACGCCGGCTGGCCACAGGTTTCACGGTCGCGCCCGCGAAGCGCTCCTGCTGATCGATGATCTGACGTCCTCGGCGACGATGCCGGAGGACGAACCTGAACCGCTGCGCATCGCTGCGCTGTCACGCCACGCGAGAAGCATCGTCGCTCCCGCCATCGCAGGCATGCTTGCGGCCGGTCAATCGTCGGGACCGATCCTGTTCGATATGCATGCGCAGCGCGACTTCGGTTTTTCGCGCCTCGCTCGGCCCTTCGACATCGGTTTTGGCAATCTCGTCGCGCCGCAGGAAGAGTTGGACACGCGTGTCCTCGCGCACTCCGAACTCGTCATCGTGATCCCCCCTTGTCACGACCTTCACGGCCGCAACACGCTTGCGGCACCCGATCTCGTCAATGAGCCGATCATCACGCTTTCGCGCGACACCATTATCGGGCGGATCGTTAAGGCGGCTCTCGATCCAATCGGCAAACTACGGGTCGTCGCGGAAGTCTCGCATACTTATCTCGCGCTTGACCTCGTCGCAGCGGGGCACGGCTTGCATGCGACCGATCGACTTGCGGCGCTCGAAGCACGGGCGCGCGGCTGCGCGCTCATCCCCATAGCGCCGCGAGGCTCGATACCGTTCTTGGCGTTCTGGCCCAAACGCTCTTCGCCGCTCTCTGGGCGGGCGCTCGCCGTTGTAAGCCACGTTGAAAATGTGTTGACCTCAAGTGCGTGCACGCTTGAGCCCTCCCCCGTTTTCTGCCAATTCGGGGGTGTGACAGAAGTCGGGCTGTCTAATTGAGCCAGCCCCGCCTGCGCCTCCACCTCCCTGAACTGATAACTGCCGCCACCGGCCAGCTCTGGCCGATCCAAGGCGCCGAGCGGCAGCTCGGCGTTGCAAAAAGTTCGCGCTCGCCCCGATCCAAGCGCTCCCGTTCGATCAATGGGGAATGCCCACCCTACAACCTTCGGGCGAATTTTACCTAAGATATATACTTAAAACTAAAGCCTAAGTTGGCTCTTAGGATGTTATTTACCTTACGTCGCCTACAAGAACGAATCTCAGAGGGATCCTCGATGATTAGCGTCTCAAGCCTCCGGACCAAGGCCGTTGCTGCGGTCAGCTTTCTTGTCGTCCTTTGTGTTTTGGTCATTGGCGGGCTGTCCCACCTCGCGCTTGAGCGGGATGCGCAGGAGGCGATGAGAGAAGGCGCCCGCCAGGCCCAGATCCGGGCCGAAGACGTCGTCAGCAAGATCCAACAGCGCATCAAGACCTATGCGTCGATCTTCGCGACGCATCCCGAGGTGATCCAGTCGCTCGAGGCCGGGGACAGGGCGACGATGCAGGAAGTGCTCGGCCGTCTGTTTGAGCAATTGCGGACTCAGGACCCGGTCGTCGGCACTTTCGAGGTGACCGATGCCGCTGGCATCGTCCAGCTTCGGGCGCACGAGCCCGCGAAGCATGGAGACAACAAAGCCAACGACCCGCTCGTCTCACGGGCGCTCTCCGGGACTGCCGGCAGCGGGCTCACCGTGTCGCAGAGCTCGGGCGAAGTCTCGGTCGATGCCGTCCAGCCCGTGCTCGGCAAGGACAACAGGCTGGGGACGATCAAGATCGGCTCGCGCTACCGGACGGAAACCGCCGCCGAGATCAAGAAGCTTAGCGGCGCGGATGTCGTGTTTGCCTATCGCGGCAAGCCGCTAGCCTCGACCGTCGCGGGCCTCCAGCAACTCCCCGCGCTGCCGGACAGGCAAGGGGAGACCCTCGAGGTTTCGCTGGGCTCCGTGCCCTACACCGTCGCGGCGTTGGCACTCAGCACACTGGCCGGTGAAACGCTCCAGATTGCCACCATGCGCGACAATCGCGCCGACTTTGAAAAGTTGAGAGCGTTCGAATTGGCTCTTGCATTGAAAGCGGTTGTCTTTCTGCTGGTCATCATGCCGATCGTGATCGTCGTCGTCAGCCGCAACGTCCGCACGATCCAAGACCTAACGAAGACGACCGATCGTCTCGCCAGCGGAGACCTGGGAACGCAGATTCCGCATGCCGAACGGCGCGACGAGATCGGCACGATGGCAAAGGCCCTGCAGGTGTTCCGAGAGAGCCTGGTCAAGGTCCGCGCGCTCGAGGAGCAGGAGCGCGCGGCGGCCGAATTGCGCATGCGCGCGGCCGAGAATATGGCGGTAATCGTTTCCGACGTTGGCGAGGTCGTGGCGGCCGCCGCCGCGGGCGATTTCTCGGCGCGGCTGCAGATCGACCAGGCCGACGAGCAGATGCAGAAGCTCGTCGCCGGCATCAACGAGATCAATGCGGTCGTCGATTCCGCCACCAGCGAGTTCGCCCGCACGCTCTCGGCGGTCGCCGCCGGCGATCTGACGGTGCGGGTCGACGCCGCCTATCGCGGCAAGTTCGCCGAGCTCAAGGGCGCGATCAACGAGACGGTCGAGCGCCTGTCCTCGACGGTCAAGACGATCCAGGTCACCTCGGCCGATGTCGGTCTCGCCGCCCGCGAGATCAACATGGGCGCTGACGACCTGTCGAAGCGCACCGAGGAGCAGGCCTCCTCGCTGGAGGAGACCGCGGCGACGACCGAAGAGCTCGCAGCCTCCGTCAAGGCCTCGGCCCAGGCCTCGCGCCAGGCTGCCGCGATCGCGAACGAAGCGATGGAAGCCGCCCAGAACGGTGGCGCCATCGCCGGACAAGCCGTCGACGCCATGGCCCGCATCGAGGATGCCTCGACCAAGATCTCGGACATCATCCGCGTCATCGACGACATCGCCTTCCAGACCAACCTGCTGGCGCTGAACGCGGCGGTGGAAGCGGCCCGCGCCGGCGATGCCGGCAAGGGCTTCGCGGTCGTCGCCTCGGAAGTCCGCACCCTGGCGCAGCGCTCCGGCGAGGCGGCCAAGGACATCTCGGCGCTGATCTCCTCCTCCAACACCGAGGTCGGCGAGGGCGTGAAGCTCGTCCGCCAGGCCGGCGAGGCGCTGGAGCAGATCCTCAGCGCCTCCCGCAAGGTCGCCGCCACCATCGCCGACATCTCGGCGGCGTCCGGCGAGCAGGCCAACGGCATCGACGAGATGAGCCAAGCGGTGGCCCATCTCGACGAGATGACCCAGCAGAACGCCGCGCTCGCCGAACAGAGCGCCGCCTCCGCCGGTTCGCTCTCCAACCGCATCGGACAGCTCAACGACCTCGTCGCAGCGTTCAAAACCGTGCCCGATGGAGCCGCCGTCGGCCAAACCATTGCTCATGCCTTGAGCGAGCCTGCCCGTCTGCGCCAGCTCGCGGAAGCCGCCTTTGTCCGGACCAAAGCTCAGGTTCCGTGCCCGACACGTCACCCGGTTTCGGCTGCGGTTCCCGCCGCAGTCCCGGCGAAGAAGGTCGTCAACAACCGTGCCGGCGACACCGGCTGGGAAGAGTTCTGAGCGGAATCTTGGTGGTTGGCGTTAACCTCGCTTCCCCACGTCGGCTCGATTGAGATTAACGGAGTGTAGCTAGTTCTCGTCCAATCACGGTTAGGCAAAATGTTTATGGCCCGTTAATGCAAACGTAAACAAGACGCCCGATGGTCATCTTTACCTGTCAAAATAGAGTCCGATCTCATGTTCGAGACAGCGATCTCACTGCTGCACTCCATTTCGGTCTTGGTATTTGCGGTGATCCTGATCGCATTGGCCGAGGCCCGCTTTGGATCTCAGGCTTTGCTGGCAAAAGCACTTCTGGGTGCGATATGTGGTGTCATCGGCCTCCTGTCGATGGCAGCACCCGTCGCGATTGGACCGGGCATGTTCGCCGACGGTCGTCACGTCGTCATCGCTCTCGCAGCACTGGCAGGGGGCCCCATTGCAATCGGCGTTACGACCGTATGCGCGATTGCCGCACGGATAGCGCAAGGTGGCCTTGTTGTTGCTGGCACAGTCGGTATCCTCGGCTCTGCCTCTGCGGCGCTGGTGCTGAGCCTCAGCCTGCGACGGCGGCTGAGGCTCAGGCTTCATCTGCTTGCAATCGCCATTGCCATCGTTCCGGTAGCGGTGGCGATGCCCCTTTTCAGCGGTACACCCCTGCCAGGGTCGACGGTCGCGACCGGTCTCGCGCTTGTGGCGGTGACCAACTTTGTCGGGGTTCAAGTCATCGCCCACCTTTATCTGTGGACCCGTGAGCGAACGGAAACCTTGATTGCGCTCAGCCGCGAGCGCCAGCATGTCGAGGCAATCTGTCAAGAAACACGCTCGGCTATGTTTGAAGCCAAGCGAAAGGGGGACGGAACTGTAGTCTTCACCTATGGCTCGAAGCTGTTCGCCGAAATGCTGAGATTGCCACCAATCGAGGACGATGTCGCAGCAGTGGGAACGCTGTCAGAGGTCGCCGCTGAATTGATTCACGAGGACCGTGTCGCACTTCTGAACGCATTCGAAACTACCCAACTTAGTCTCTCGCAAGTCGTCGAGACGAGGCTTGCGGGGTCGAACAACACTTGGCTCCGTTGGCAGGTAAGTGCGCGCCAAGAGACCGATGAAACCGTCCTGCACGGAGTCGTCATCGACGCATCTGAGCGTGTCGCCTCCCGGAAAAGCGTCGCGGCTCAGAAGGCCAATGCGATAGCAGCACTTTCCGACGAGCTTGCGGTATGCGTTTCAGATGAGATTGATCTGCTGTTGAAGTCGCATGACAGATTGACCGAGGGCGCGCACGAGATGGATCGCGCCAGCAAAATCTCTGATGAACGCATGACGCGCGCAGTGTTCGAAGCGCAAGCCATCGTAGCATCCCTCACCCGAATGAATGCCGCCAACAATAGTCTTGCGCAGCTTTTGAGCAGTGCGACGGCGAAAATGAGCAACGTCGCGTGGCGCGCCTCCGGCGCCGCCAAACAGGCCAGTCTCGCGATGGATCAGATTACCCTGTTTATTGGGGAGGCAGATAAAATCGCGAAAGTCGGCGATTCGATCGAAGCCATTGCTCAACGGACGAACCTCCTTGCTCTTAACGCAACGATAGAAGCGGCGCGGGCCGGACCTGTTGGACGGGGGTTTTCGGTTGTTGCAGCGGAGGTAAAGAATTTGTCTCAAGAAACGGCTTCAGCGACACAAGTGATTGGTAATCTTGTCGCTAGCGTTCAAAGCGCCGCGCGCAACGCTGTGGCAATTGTGGAGGCGGTTGGCGCTATGACGCAGGATATGGTCGCGGCAACTGACGCCGCATTGACACACACTGACGAGCAAGCCCGCGTCGCTGCGCTGGTGCTCGAAACGTCGCAGGAAGTAGAAGCGCACTCAGGGGCTTTGTCGTCGGAAGTGCGGTCGGCAGCCCTCCATATAGGGCTGACCGTCGAACAGGCCGCAACGATGGTTGCCAGCGCCGCACTCACTCGCAAAGAGACAGCCAGCGTATCGTGCCGTGTCGATGGTTTTTTGCGCGAACTCAAAGCTGGCTGACGCTATAACTTCGAGAGCCTTTCAAAAGACGATTGCAGATCCCGCCCTGGCGTGTCTCGCTCAACACCGCTGGGAACGGGATGATCCGTACTGACGGCAGCACTGACACTGGTCGTATGCCCGATAGCGACGCAGGCATCGATGAGCACAGCGGTGCCAGCGTTAAGCGCTGGCTAGATATCCACGCTTGGCAGACTGAAAACCCGCGGTCAAGCCGCAGTTTGGTGAAGCCGCTAAGCTGCGCCACCAAAGATATGACGATTTTGCATAGCCCAGTGATCGACTGATCCTGAAAAATCGAAGGCGGCCGCATCAGCAAACCGTTGTGAGCGCATTGATTTTCTGGTCATCAGATTTTCGATGAGCGCTGGCTGAGGCGCTTTTTGATCAGCAATGCAGCTGTCTCAAGCTCGTCAATCTTATCATAGCAAAACGTGAGCTGCTGTTTGTATTGATCATGGGAAATTTCGCCTTCGGCGATTTCTGCCAACGTAAAGCCCATTTTTGTAAGGTTGACGATCTCAGCCAAACGGGCTCGATCGTCCTCGCCAAAGACCCGTGGGGACGTTGCAAAATTTGCGGTCCTGCCCGACGACAATAGCCCTCTCTGCTCATAGAAGCGAATTGCACGCAGCGTGAGCCCAAATTCGTCGGCCATCTGGCGAATCGTGTAGGTCGTCATGCTCTATCGATAGTTCCGAGGTGGACAAGAAACAATGTCTGGGGCAGCGCCGATCAGCCGCGCTGAATGCCGATCGAGCACCGCGGTCTGAGGCCTTGCCGCGCCGCGCGGATCAGGCGGCCAGGACCGCCGGGCCGAGCGCCGGGTCGAGATCGGTCCAGCCGTCGCGGGCGTGATAGCGGGCGGCGACATGCCCGGCCTCATCCATGACGAACAACGCCAACCAGCCGTGGTCGAACAGCGCCCGGATATTCGGATGCTTCGCGAGGACGCCGAGGATCGCCTCGCGCGGGGCCGCGATGACGACCGAGAGGCGCAGCGGTTCATGGACGAGCCCTTCGCCGTCATGGACCGACTGCCAGGGCAGCCCGCCGCGCAGCAGGCCGCCATTGCCCTCGAAGACGCCGATGCCGCCGACGACGTTGTGCAGCAGCTTGTTGCCGGCACCGAAGGCCTGCGGCGCGACGGCGGAACCGTAATATTGCAGGCTGATCCAGCTCGCGACGACGACGGGTGCGGTCAGGATCAGTTCGAGCACCTTGAAGTCGGGGTCGGCGCGCCAGTCATAGCTGTGCAGGAAGGCGCGCCCAGCCAGGGAGGCGCCCGCCGTGTGCCGGCGCGGCGCGGCGATGAAGGCCTTGCAGCCGGCCAGCCCCCACTCGGGGCGGACCTGCGCCCAGTCCCGGCCACGGCGGGCGACGTCGCGCTCGCCGGCTGCGCCGGGCAGCCGCAGCGCGCGCTCGGTCCGGGCGAGCCGTCCGGCGGACGCCAGCAGCGTGTCCAGCCGGGCGAGATCGGCGGCGTGCGAGGACGGCAGCGCCTCCCGGTCGAACAGCGTGATCTCGTCGCTGACCGTGTCGTGCAGCCCCGCGACGAAGCGCGTATCGGCCGGAACGTCGATCCCCTGCGCCGCGAGGCCGGAGCGGACCTCCTCATCGTTCAGCAGCCCGGCCAGCAGGCGGGCGTTGACGTCGCCGGGGAAGCCGCCGCAGGCGCCGCATTGCAGGGCGCTGGCATGAGCGTTGTTGACGAGCCGCGCGCCATGGCCGGCCAACAGCACCAGCCGGGCGAAACGCGCTGTCAGGGACATCGCCCGCAGGATCGTCGCCGCCATCTCGATGCGCTGCGAGGCGGTGAGCGAAACGTCGAGCCGTGGCGCCGCCCGGTCCCCGCTCAGGCGATGATCGGCTGTGACGGAATCGTGGAAGAGCTTCCAGAGATAGAGCGGCCCGCTGGCCTCGACGAAGGCGAAGGACGAAACCGCGGCGCGCTTGAAGCGACCCCAGGCGCGCAGCGCGCGGGCGCCGATACGCTGCTTCTCCTCCGCCGCCTCGCCGGGCACGTCGCAGGTGAAGGAGCCAAGGCCGGGCTTCAGGAGCACCGGCAGTCGCGCCTCGCCACTGAGGGAGCCGAGCCGGCGATGCGAGACGCCGATGCCGAAGAAACCGGCGAAGCCCAGCGTCTCCGCGCCCGGATCCAGCGATTCCAGCGCACGACGGATGATTTCCGAGCGGACGTCGATGCAGAAGGCCGCCTGGACCGAAGGCCGCGCGGGCGCCGCCTTCGCGGCGGCCGTCGGCCGCCACTCCGCGAAGAACCGGCGCTGCGCGGCGCGGTCATAGGCCTCCTGCAGCAGCGCGTCGATGATCTGGTCGGTGTTGGGCTCGACCGGCGCGGCATAGGCGTCGATCGCCTGCCGCCAGGGCCCGGCGATCTGCCGCCCGAACTGCGCCTGCAGCGCCGCCTCGAAGGCGAGCGCGATCGCCAAGAGGTCGGTGATGGTTGGGTCGTTGCCGCCGTCACGCTCCGCCTGCCACTGCAGGTGGCGGGCGTATTGCGCCCAGCCGCCGAGCCCGGTCAGCAGAGAGGTGAAGTAGCTCTCGGCCGCGGCCTGCGGCAGGCCGAGCGCAAGGCTTGCGCGCCGGATCGCCGCGGGAGCCGCCAGCGGCTCCCGTGAGATGCGCAGACAGAAACCCTTCAATCCCGCGATCTCGGGCGACAGGTCCTGGGTGGCGAAGGCGCGCCAGGATTCATAGGCGCCGGTCGCCGCGGTCTTGGGCCACATCGCCTGGCCGAGATCGAAATGGCCCGAGGCCCAGGCGCCGATCCGGTCCGCTACGAAGCCCGGCCAATCGATGCCGGTGGCGTCGGCGCAGAGCGCCGCGACGGTCGGGATCGGGGATGCGGGCACCGGGTCTCCGGCGAGGGCGGCCTCGACGGCGACGCGATCTGGCGCGCCCGGATGATCGGCGATGGCGGCGGTGAGATCACCCGGCGTGATCTCACCCGTCTGCCAGCGCTCGCGGTAGAAGGTCCGCGGCATGGTGACGGGGATGCCACCGGCCCGGCCGAGGCGCGCAGCCGCCCCGGCCAGCGTTTCCCCGGACAGGCCGAGGAAGGGGTTCACCGCGACGGAGGCCGAGAGCGGCCAGAGCGGCGGGATGATGCGGGCGGCGCGGGCGGCCTGTGCCATCAGAGCCGCCTGCAGGGCGTCCTGTCCGGGCTGCGCGTTCATGACGGGCTCCGTTCGCTGGTCTTGAGGGAGGGTTTGGGCCGCGCCCAGCCGCCGGTGAGACGGTCGAAGATGGCGTTGCCGTAGAAGCCGTTGGCGAGATGAACGCGCAGCCCGGCCAAGGCCGGGTGGCCGGCCCAGTGCGGAAACAGCGCCTGGGCGAAGGCGACGCCGCCGAAGGAGAGCAGCGTCAGCACGATCAGCGCCCATTCCAGTGCCGTCGGAGGCGGGATCGGCGGCAGCGTCGCCGAGGTCAGCCACTGCGCGAAGCGCTGGAGCAGGAAGTAGGAGAGCGAGGCGGCGATGGCCGCCGCCGAGGTCCGCAGGGTGAGTGCGCGTGGCGCGGCGTCGGCAAGGCCCTGCGCGATCAGATAGGCGACGCCGAAGACGAGGATGGCGCCGAGCGCGATCGCCTGCGGCGACTTATCGGCGAAGCCGAAGCTCAGCCCGAGCAGGGCGTAGAGCGCCAGAGCGAGGGCGAAGGCCTGCGCGACGACGCGAATGCCGGCGACCGCGACCGGCCCCGGGCGGCGCGTGGCCGCGACCTGCTCCACCGCCCAGCCCGAGGAGAGGAAGGCATGGGCCTTGTAGAGGGAGTGGGCGACGATGTGCAGCAGCGCCAGGGGGAAGAGCGCCAGCCCGCATTGCAGGACCATGAAGCCCATCTGCGCAACCGTGGACCAGGCGAGCGACGTCTTGATCGCCGACTGGGTCAGCATCACCAGGCCACCGAGCAGGGCAGTGAAGCCGCCGATCAGCACCAGCGCCGCCAGCGCGCCCGGCGCCGTGAGCAGCAGATCGGCAAAGCGGATCAGCAGGAAGCCGCCGGCATTGATGATGCCGGCATGCAGCAGGGCTGAAACCGGCGTCGGCGCCTCCATGACCTCGACCAACCAGCCATGGGCGGGGAACTGCGCCGATTTCAGCAGAGCCGCCGTCACCAGCAGCGCGACCGCCCAGCCCGTCCCGACTGGCACCGGGCCGCTGCGTGCCTGCGCCAGGATCGCGCCGATGTCGCCGGTGCCGTAGCCGGCGAACAGGACGAGGCAGGCCAGCAGCAGCGCCGCATCCGCCAGCCTGGCGACGACGAACTTCTTGCGCGCCGCCCGCTGCGCCGCCAGCCGCGCGGGATAGAACAGCAGCAGCCGGCGAAGGCACAGGCTCGTCGCGATCCAGGCCATCAGGAGCTGCAGCAGGTTGCCCGCGCAGACGAGCAGGAGCGCGGCGGCAAGCGTCGCGCAGATCCAGCCGGTGAAGTGTCTCTGGCCTGGTTCACCGGCGAGATAGCTGCGGCTGAAGCGCAGGACGACCCAGCCGACGAAGGTGATCAGCAGCAGCATGGTCACGCCCACGATGTCGAGGCGCGCCGAGAGGCCGAGGCTGCGCGGGGCGAGCAGGGTCAGCGTCGCGGGCCCGGACAAAGCGAGCTGGACGGCGGCCGCGAGAGCCACGACCAGCGCCAGCGCCGCAGCGATCTCCGCCAGAAGCCCCTGCCCTTTCCCCGAGGGCGCCTCGCGGCGCAGCAGGAACAGCGCCGTCGCAGCGAGGATGGCCGGGGCGAGAAGGGGGAGCGCGAGTTGGGACACGGCGGGGCTCACAGGCTGGTTGATCTCGCACCGCAATAACACCGACCCTGATGCGCTAAAAATTCATTGTTTGCGCGATTTCGTTCGCTATGATCGAACGATGTCCGGGCTGAACTACAATCATCTGCGCTATTTCTGGATGGTCGCGCGGGAGGGGCATCTCGGCCGCGCCGCCCAGCGCCTCAACCTGACGCAATCAGCCCTGTCCGTGCAGATCAAGCGGCTCGAGGAGCAGCTCGGCCACCGGCTGTTCGAGCGCGCAGGGCGCGGTCTGCTGCTGACCGAAGCCGGGCGGATCGCCCGCGACCATGCCGACATCATCTTCGCGGCGGGGGACGACCTGCTCGGCACGCTGCGCGAGAGCGGCCTGTCGCGGCATGTCCTGCGCGTCGGTGCGCAGGCGACACTGTCGCGCAATTTCCAGCTCGCCTTCCTGCGCCCGATCCTCAGGCGTCCGGATGTCGAGGTCGTGCTGAAGTCGGGCGCGACGCCGGAACTGCTGCGCGCGCTGGCCGCCCATCAGCTCGATGCGGTGCTGACAAACCAGCCGCCGGCCGCCGACCCTGAGCGCGCTTTCCTGACCCACAAGCTCGCCGAACAACCCGTCAGTCTGGTCGGGCGGCAAGACCTCGTGGCGGAGGCCGGAGGCTTCGAAAGCCTTCTCGCACGCCATCCGGTCATCCTGCCGCCCCCCCACAGCGGCCTGCGCGACGACATCGACGCGCTCATCGACCGGGCGGGCGTCACGCTGCAGATCGCCGCCGAGGTCGACGACATGGCGATGATGCGCTTGCTGGTGCGCGAGGGCGTGGGCTTGGGCGTGCTTCCGCCCATCGTTATCCAGGACGAACTTGCGCAGGGGCTGCTCGCGATCGGGGCCTCGCTGCCCGGCATCGTCGAGCGCTTCTATGCCGTCACCGTCGCGCGCACCTTCCGCAACGTGCTGCTGCAGGACCTGCTCGGGCAGCAGGGTTGAGGCGGGAGCCGGAGCGGCGCGAGAGCCGCCCCGGCATGCCTCAGATGAAAGCGATCGAAATCGCTGGGACCAGTGCGATGGCGAGCAGACCGAGCAGCAGCGCCCCGAGATAGAACCAGACCGTCTTCATCGCGGCGTCGGGATCGACCTTGCCGATCGAGCAGGCGATGTAGTGGCCGATGCCGATGGGCGGTGTGAACAGGCCGATGTTCATCGAGACGACCACGACCATGGCGTAATGCACCGGGTGGATGCCGAGATCCTTCGCGATCGGGAACATCAGCGGCGCCAGCAGCACGATCGCCGGCAGGCCCTCGAGCAGGCAGCCCAGCGTCAGGAAAACCGCGATCGTCACCGCCATGTAGACGATCCAGCCACCCGGCAGCCCCTTCATCACCGCGGCGAGATATTGCGCGAAGCCGGTCTGGGTCAGCACCCAGGCGGCGGCCGAGGCCGTGCCGAGGATGATCAGGATCGCGCCGGTCATGGCGGCGGTCTCGATCAGCATGCGGTAGATCTGCGCGGCCTTGAGCCCGCCATAGAGGATCATGCCCACGATCAGCGCGTAGACCACAGCGATGGTGGAAACCTCGGTGGCCGTCGCAACGCCCTCCGTCACCGCCCTGGCGCCTGGAACTTCGGCTCATTTGCGGGGACGGGCCCACTCGCCGACCGCTGCATCCTCCTCGAACACGGGGACGTTCAGGGTCCAGCGCGGAATAGTCCGCATGTCGTTCAGCCCGGCGAAGACATCGGCGAAGCGGCCATCCGGCACCGTCTCGCGGAGGACAGCGTCAAGTTCCTCGCCGAAGCCTCGAAATCCTTCCGCGACCACCTCGCTGAGATGGATCTGGTTCCAGGTTGCGCGCAGTGATGGGTCTTGGTGCAGGACCGCAGCCGTCTCCATCGACCGGAACGTGCCCAACGTGCCCATGGCGACCAGCTTCGCCGCGGAGGGTCCGATAGAGTGGTGCATGATGTCCCGGTAGTCGGCCAGTCGGGAAGGATGCACGTCGAGGTACTCGATCGAAGGTCTGCGGTCCGGGCGATGCGACGAGCCCGACCAGTTCGTCGGGACCACAAAAGAGCCGGGCGTCGTGAGCAGGATTTCGGCCCGCAGGAGCTTCACGCCCGGGATCGGTGGTGAACGGACGAGGTGATCGACCACATCGCCTGGGATGAAATCCCGGAAGTAGGTGAACTCGGCATGGCTCCAAACGGCTGCATCGGATTGCCCTCTGAAGACCGAGCCGTGCCGGTACAGGCCACGGCCCAGGCAGGCACTCCCAAGCTGGCGCCACGCGATCGCTTCCCGATCGAGGGTGCGCTCCGCCTGCTCCGAGGTCGCATCAAGAGTTCGTCCAAGCACGACCAAGCGATGGCTGGGCTCGACCGCGATCAGCTTTGGAACAGTGTCCGCATTCATGAGATTTAATGCTCCTGTTCATCGTCCGCAGAAGCTCTGAAGTCGGGCACTCGACCTCCGGCTAGCGCAACGCGGCCACGATCGAAAACGATTGTCACATCAGCTTAATACACAGTCCGTTGAATTGGCAGCAGGCTAGGGTTCAGACTCAATCGGGCGCCGTAGTCGCCATGGTGACCAGCGCGGCGACCGTGTTCATGTTCCGCGCCGTTCCTGCCGCAGCGTGAGGAATACTGAGCTTGGAGCGACCCATTTTGCCGCCGTAGTCCACGTAAATCTCGCGAGCCCCGACGCTCACCTCTTCACCGTCCTGCCCTGTAATGCCCGCCAACGTGTCAGGATGCGGAGGCTGGTCGAGGAAGATTGCCACTGTTCGGTTAGGCGAGGCGGTCGGGAACGGATTACCGGCCAACACGGTGGCCAACTCCTCAGCTGTCCGTACGAGCACGCCGACCGGCTTTCCGGCGTAGGCGCGAAGCCGGTCCTCAAGCAGCGCCTTGACCTCAGGTTCGGTCGCGTCGCTTGCGAAGACGACGTTTCCCGAAGCGATGTAGGTCCGAACCGATCCAAGGCCTGCCTTTTGGCAAAGGTCTCTTAAGTCGCTCATGGGCAGTTTCCCCGTCCCGCCGACGTTGACGGCGCGCAGCAGGGCGATGAAGTCCGTCATGGAGGTCCTTCCGATAAATCAACACCAGAACGCCAAGACGGCGGCGAGTGCAACAGCCGAGGCGAAGTTGACGGCCAGCTTATCGTAACGGGTCGCCACGCGTCGGAAGTCCTTGAGGCGGCAGAACATCGCCTCGATCAGCCAGCGGCCCTTGTAGCGTTGGTCATCGTGGCGGATCCGCCGCTTACGGTTACTGCGGCCAGGGATGACAGGAATCGTGCCAGCTTGCTTCAGGAACCCTCGGAACCAGTTGGCGTCATAGCCGCGATCCGCCACGAGGCGGCGGAAGCCGGTGACGTGCTCCTTGAGCAGCTCCGCCGCCTTGATGTCGGAGGTGTGTCCCGGCGTGAGCATCAGCGCGGTGGGACGGCCCAGAAGATCGCAGACGGCGTGAATTTTGGTGGTCTGGTCGCCACGCGAGAGGCCGATCGCCTGCGCCTTGGCCCCCCTTTACCTCCCTGCGCGGAGCGATGCGCCTTCACGTCGGTGGAGTCGAGCATGGCCAACACGTCGAGCCGTCCTTGCGCCGACAACGCTGCGAACAGGCGCTGCCACAGACCGCGCCGGCTCCATCGGTTCCAGCGATTGTAAATGATGGTCGCCCGTCCGTACTCCGGCGGGCAGCCCTGCCAACGTCCGCCACACCTGAGCATGTGGATGATGCCCGAGATCACCCGTCGATCATCAACCCTACGGGCTCCGGACTGGATCTTCGGCAAGTGGGTTCGATCCGCGTCCACGCCTCGTCAGAAAGCCAAAACAGCGATCCGGCCATGCGGGGCCTCCATCGAAAAAAATACGGAAGCAACCAAATGCAGCGATCTCCAGACGCTGATTGATTCTGAACCCTAGCCTGTCTGCCGCCCATCGTAATTCGCGATTAACTCGCCCAAGGCCTTCTGGTCTAAGCCGCCGTGCTGCCGGCGCTCTGTGAACGCTTCTACGCCGTAACGCTGGAGCGACGCTTCAAGAATCCATTGTTGTCGTTGCTGATCGTCGCCCAATCGGCAGCGACCACGAGTGGAGGCAGCACGAACTGACCTGAACTTGCAATCGGTGAACAGTCCGTGGTGACGCGCCAGTTCCACCTCCATTGAGGAACAAGTATCTGTTCAAGTCTTGTGAACTAGGGTCTGCGGAACCGAATAGGGCTCTACGAGCTTCTTCAAGTTTTCCTTTAGTGCGCCGTTTGGCTGAAAATGAATGACTGACCAAAGCTGAAATGCGATCCTGAGAAGCCGATCTTCGGCGGTTTCGCGATCGAAATCTGGCGCATTGACATAAATCAGGTTAATCCCCTCATAGTCGTCTAGAGGATTGATTTGGCTGATGTCGCGGACGGCTACCGCCAGCTTGTTCAAGGGATGGCCGTCGCCAACAGCACAGGATAGTAAATAGATGCCATGTGAGACATTGTTTAATAAGCCGTTCACAATCGCTTTGGATGTTTCGAGTGGCTTGCTATCTAGATCATCCCTGAATGATGCCAAGAACATTGCTTTGTTCGAGCTCATGTAAAGCCTTAGCCCCAAGCCGATGTGCCTACTTGAATAGCTGTCCGACGTCGGCTTCGCGCGTGCGATCGCGTCCTAGAAGAACGGCCATTGGCGCTAGACGCTTTGATCGTTACGAGACGAGCTCCCTTCGAGCCGCCGTGAACCCGTGCAAATCTTTCGCCAATGCAAGGACCTGCGCGGCTTTCAAATTTCGCGGGTTTTGCCCGCGACCGACACCGTGGGACAGGAAAATCTCTTCGTGATCAACGGTCTTCAGCGCACCGGCCATACTCCATTCGGGGAAGTCACGCAGCGAACCATCCAATTCGTCTAAGATAGCGACGTCGGCGTGACGCAGATCTGGCTCGATGCGCCGGAAGGTCTTTCTGACGGGATCAAGCGGACCTTCCAAGATCTGGATAAAATGCCCCTCATGCATCATCAGAAACCCGGTGACCGCGACCCGAACGTTGTTACGCGTTGAGGACGTGACGATGCTGCGGAGCACCTGTAGCGACGATACTCCAGGTTGCAGATTGCAGCGAGATACGTAAATCAGTTTGTGAATGTTCAATCGGGCCATCCATCGTAGCCCCCGCCTTCCCCATAGATACATGATTTTGCAGATCCGGAAAAGCGATCCCAAACTTGGGTAGTGTCTCAGTTTGAAATTTGAGGCGTCTACAGCACTGCGCCTTTCGGCGGAGGAATGTTAGGCCAGCGCTCAGCGATGGTCGCGCAAGCAGCCTTCATGTTTGCGAACATACTGACTGACGCGCCCGGCGCGGGGTAGAGGATGCCGGACTGCACATCAAGGATCAGGCAGAGGCTCTTATCAGGCACCCCTTCTAGATCGTCCTTGATGTCGCAAAACAGACCGAACATGGCGGCGGCCTGGTAGTCGCCTACCAGCGGCGGCAGCGGCTTCCCCTTTGAATACCGCAGCATCAGGCTCCCGACCTTCGGGGCGTTGGTTTTTGGGTTCACCCTGCGTATCAAAAGGTTCGGGGAGAATTTGATTTTCACCCCGTGCATCAATGGCACCGGGAAGTTTTTGCCGGGCAAAAACTCACCTGTGGGTAGATTAATGCTCGCAGCTACGTCAGCAAATCGGTTCACAAAGTCTGCGTTGGCCTCGTTCGTTAAAGCGTCGAAATCGTCCGATGACAATTTTCCTCGGATAAAATCAGCTTTTTCTTTCAACGTCTTGGGGTCAATGCTGCCCCTTAAGACCGCTGAAGCGACCACAATGTTGGCCTCTTTGTGCTGCAAGAGCCTCGCGATGGGCCGGTATTTGCACCCCTCTACGACGGAGCGGCGCTTGCGTTCCGAGCCGGCCATGTAATCCGCGAGGTAGCGGACACTGATCTCCGGCTCTAGAATCTCGACGTGCGTCTTCTTGTCCACGAACGATACCTCCGGGGGTAAAGATGGCAGAATATTACTTCAGCGCAAAGATCGATGACGAAACCACTCTTTGCATAGCGCCGTTGACCGACAGGCGCATTGAGCTTTCGGGTGAAGTGGTAGAGGATGCAAGCGGGTATTTTCTTTATGCAACCCGAGGCGACGCAGAACCGTGCGAGGTCGAAATCCTTGCTCGCCTCAATTCAGAGGATGCAGTCCTAAAGCTACGTTCGATGTTAAACCTGCGTTAGGCACCCGCTGTGACTGCCGTCTTCTTGTAAGGCCCGCGCTTCCGAGCCGGCACGTCGGCGTCCATCATCTCGACAATGTCGGTCCAGTTCAACAGCGTGTCCGACAGGTTTGCCGCCATCGCAGGCGTGACGCGAAGCGTTTTGCGGATGCGCAGGAAATTGTAATGCACCGCATAGATCGCGACCATGTGCGCATGGTTCTCGAATTTTTTTGAGAACGCATTAGTCAGCCGCGCAAACCGGGGCATGCTCATACGCATCGTCAGGTTCTGGCGCTCGGCATAGGACGTGCTGATGTGCTTGGGGTCGGGCTTGCCCTCGATCGGCTTCTGGATAATGCCGGTGCAGTCGGCGGGGCTGTAGCGGCCCTTGGCGCTCTCAGGGGCCGCACCGTAGATCTTCACCAGCATGGCGTAATCGACATCAGCGCCGAACGCGCCCTCGACGGCCTCCAGATATGCCTTGTGGCCGTCTGACGTGAGCTGCACTCGGGTAGCGAGGCGCGACGCAACATCGTCCATGAACCAGCTCGCGCACTCGCCATCGCGCCCGCCGACGAAGTGCGAGATGATCAGCTTGGTATCGGCTTCGATGGCCGTCCAAGTCCAAGCATCGCCAGCGCCGTCCATCGGGGCCTTCATCGCGCCCACGTTCTTCTGCTTCGCGCCGACGAAGGACCAGATTTCGTCAACCTGGACGCGCTTGGCCTTCACGCCGCGAACCTTCGCGTCATGTAAGCCAGCGCAGAAGCGGCCCGCGTCCACCAGCAGCTTCGACACCGTGTTGATCGACACGTCGGCAAGGCGCGAGATCGACCGCATGGACGAACCCTCACAAAGCATGGCGAGGATTTGGGCGCGCTGGGCAACAGAGAGCTTGTTCATGCCCCCTTTATCTGAACTTTTATGCTTAGTTTCAAGCATAAAAGTTCATCCGAAATCCATTTCGGTTTGGCTGCTAAAATAGGATCGCAGATTGCGCTTGAACTCGGCCTTATTCCGAGAAATTCGAAGCAGGGTCATGATTGTGATCACCAGCGTGCGGAAGTGATCCAGGCCCTGTTCAGGAGTGAGGAAGCTATGATGCTTGTGCTTACGCCTATATTTTGAATCCGCCGGGTTGCGCTGGTCTAGCGCAGGAAGAACCGGCTTCGGCATTCTCTCATAGATGAGCTGCCGAATGAGTTTCCCAGCGTATCGCGGTCCTCGGTTGTTAGACGTTCGCGTCCACCCGTAGACGCGATAAATCTCTTTTGTGAAATCGTCCGGAATGGTCTTCATCCATGGCCGATGTTCAGGCAGGAGATACGCGCCAAGGAGTTGCTGGAGAGCGTCTTTATCGCGCTTTGTCTGATGACCGGTGGCCTCGTCGATAAGGGCCACGAGCCCGATCCGCGTTAGCGCGGAAGTGATTATTCTACACTGATATGCAATAGCCGCCTGCTGCTTTTGAAGTCCAGCCGGACTATTATCGGCCGCTATGACAGCCTCTGCAATATCTATCAATGTATCGGAAGTGTAACCGTTAGCAACGTTATTGCCGATCCTAAACCGAACGGGGTTCCGGATTCGCTCTAATAACTCATTGGAAATGAACGGCTTTATGCGCTCACGCGACACAAAAAGCTCTAAACGATTCATACCCTTTATCATTGACCCGCCTCGGGCCAATTGAAGGGTGTCGAGCATGCCACTAGTTGCGATTACTCGTCTGTCGTCGTCCAAGACGTAGCATGGCACTTCTATGCCAGCTATCTTGATTGGCGTTTCAGCCCCGCCTGAGACGGCTTTTGGAAGGGTCGGGTCCCATCGGCCCATAGCGGCTACACGAGCATTTTCTGCTCTTTGCTCGGGGGTCATGCGCTCTGCACGCGCCCGCCCGCCTTTGGCCTGCGGCGTATCGTCAGTCATAGCGAATCCACCTCATGCTTGCTGCATGAGGTGAGCTTATGCCTGCTATCGGCTAAATTGCAAGCATGAGGTCGATCACGCCTCCGTATGCCTACTGCTTTCCCCACCGCTTCGCCGCCGCTGCCTTGGCGATCTCTGCCCGGCGTTCGGGGCTCATGCTCTCGGCGCGCTTGCGCCCGCCCTTGGCGCCGAGCGCCTGCGCGGCCTTATCCTTGCCGTCGTCGGGCGTGGTGTCTTCGACCTCACCCGTCGCAATGCGCATGATGTGGACGGCGTTACCGATCACGTCGGCGGGGCGCTTCTCGCCATTAGGGCCTTTTGACATACTCTACCTTCCCAACCTGCTTGCATTCCGGGCACTTAACCTGATCAAGCTGCCAGTTAGAGACTTCGCCCAAAAAGCCCTCCAGCTTGTGGCTCACCCATGAGGCGCTGTAGGGCTGGTCGTTCTCTGAGGTGCGCAGAACACCGGTGTGCCCGCACTGGCACTTCAGATCGTCGCGCGAGTGAGTTGCCACGTCCGCCTCCATGCTTGCCGGTTAGCATAGCATGGGATTCGCTTATCGTGGGGCGGGCGTCAATCGCCCGAAATTTCAAACTGAGACACTACCCAAACTTGCGTTCCGATAAGGTCGGCGCGATGGCGGCAACGCGCCGATCTTCAGCTTGGTACAGACGCGGTCAACGGACGAGCGTGTTTGAATGCGGGGTCATCGATCGGCCTCGCTCACTTTCAGCAATGATCGGCTAAGCGCCTGAAGTGATTGAGCGCGGCTAGTCAGAGCTGGCTCGGTGTGTCTGAACAGTTTGCGGGCTGTCGCTAAGTGGATTTCGGCCCTGGTTATGTCGCAACCGGGATTGGCTGCAGCGCGTTGAAGTAGGCCTGATCGGGCGTCTGCCGCCCGAGGCTCTGGTGAGGTCTCCGGCCGTTGTACAACAAGGCTTGAGAACGCCCACGGGATCGAGTTCCGCGAAGTTTTCTATCGGTATTACCCGTGGTTTGGCCGTGATGTCGGCATTCACGGCGTCGTAGCGAAGAGCGGCGGCGTATGTTTTCGTTGTGCAGTGGCGGGCGGCCAGGGGGATCGCTGGCTTGAGGTTCCCGCCTGGATGTTCGAGCGGGCGTCATGTCCCGGCGGCCTTGAACTGACCGCTGCCCCATTCGTCAGCCTTGACGCGCTCGCGGAGCTGTCGGCGCTGCTGGATCGGGCGCTGAAGACGTCCACGTCATCATCGAATGCCCCGCTTTCGGGCGCATCCCGATCCTCTCACGACCAGATTCGGGGAGAGGCCCATGCGAGCGACGACGGCGACGGCGGCGAACAGCGGCAGGCAGAAGCGGCCGCGCGGGCGTCAGCAGATGGACCTGTTCGACAGCGCCAGGCCGGAGTTCGGCGGCGCGCCGCTCTGGCCGGAGCTGCCGGAGCGGGCACGCTCGGCGCTGACGGACCTGATGGCGCGGCTGATCCTCGCCCACGCCGCCACGGCCGTTCCGCTTCCAGCAAAGGAGGCCGGCGATGATCTCTGAGAAGGTTCGGCCTCATCACCTGGAGCGCAAGGCGATCCTCTATGTGCGCCAGTCCTCCGCCCACCAAGTGCTGCACAACCGCGAGAGCGGCGCGCTGCAGTATGCGATGCGGGACCGTCTGACGGCACTGGGATGGTCGCAGATCGAAGTTATCGACGACGATCTCGGCCGCTCCGCCACGGGTTCCGTCCAACGTGTGGGCTTCGAGCGGATGGTAGCGGAGGTCTGTCTCGGCAAGGTCGGCGCCGTTTGCGCCCGAGAGGTCTCGCGCTTTGCCCGCAACAGCCGCGACTGGCAGCAGCTGATCGAGATGTGCCGGGTGGTCGATACGGTGCTCGTCGATCAGGAGACCGTTTATGCGCCGCGCCATGGCGACGATCGCCTGCTGCTGGGGCTCAAGGGCAGCCTCAACGAGTACGAGCTCGATCTTCTGCGTCAGCGTTCTCTCGCGGCTCGTTACGCCAGGGCACGCCGAGGCGAGCTGATCGTCTCCGCGCTGATCGGCTTCGTGAAGGCGGATGACCGCTATGAGAAGGATCCGGACCGGCGCGTTCAGGAGGCGATCACGCTCGTCTTCGACAAGGTCCAGGAACTCGGCAGCGCACGTCAGGCGCTGTGCTGGCTGCACGAACATGATCTCGACCTGCCTGTGAAGCAGGGCAACGGCGACACGATCTGGCGCCGGCCGAACTATGCTTCCATCCATCGGATCATCGAGAACCCAGTCTACGGCGGGGCCTACGCCTATGGTAAGACGAGCGCGGCGGCGGCCTATACCGCCGCCGGCATCAAGATGAAGACCTGCCGCAAGGCGCGGGACGAATGGCTCGCCCTGAAGCCCGGTACCCATGACGGCTATGTGAGCTGGGAGAGGTTCGAAGCGATCCGCGCGATGGTGGCAAGCACTGTTCCGACCGGCAGGCATCACGGCGCGCCCAAGCATGGCGAGGCGCTGCTCTCCGGCATGATCCGCTGCCAGCGCTGCGGCCGCAAGCTGACGCTTCGCTACACCGGGGCCAGGCACGGCATCCCACGCTACAGTTGCTCGCGCGCCTGGATGGATCATGGCGCTCCGTCTTGCATCGCCTTCGGCGGCCTGCGCGTCGACGATGCGATCGAGGAGGCGCTGCTTGGCGTGGTTGGCCCTGGCGCTGTCGCCGCTGCGCAGGAAGCCGCGTCACAGGCGGCTCGGCAGCGGGATCAGGTCAGCGACGCCCTTGGCCGCGATCTGGAAGCGGCACGCTACGCCGCCGACCGCGCCTTCCGGCAGTACGATGCTGCGGACCCGGCCAACCGGTTGGTGGCCGGCGAACTCGAAGCGCGCTGGAACAGGGCACTCGCCAAGGTGGGGGAGATCGAGCGCAGGATCGCCGCTTATGATGCGGCCGGCCTGCGGTGAGCGTCGACCCTGCCGCATTCGGCTTGCTCGCCTCGAACCTGCAAACCGTATGGTCGGCGCCAACCACCGACGCCCGGCTGAAGAAGCGGATCGTCCGGATCCTTATCAACGAAGTGGTTGCCAATATTGACGACGCCACGTCGGAGATCGTTCTGATTGTGCACTGGGCCGGCGGCGCCCACAGCGAGATGCGCCTGGCGAAGCCCCGATCGAGATTTTCGGGGCTCTCTTGGTGCTCATCGAGCGGGGAGGCAGGCACGGTTCAGACTCCAGGGTTGACGAGCGGCACAAAGATCAAAGACGGCGCAGGCGCTCACGCGCCGCATGCAGATCGGCGTCCGAAAGGTCAGGATCGTGATGTCGAGCCTCAGCGGCAGAGCGGGGCGCGGCCGACGGGGTCAATAATGAGGTCTTTCCTTCGGGCGCTTGGATGATCGGCAAACTCCGGTCGGCGTTTACGGGAGAGGATCGCACCAGAGCGATCTCAGAGACCGTTTGAGAATGGGTTGAGGCGTCGGCTTCGGCATGATTCAAGCTTGGGATGTGGACCCGAGCGAACCGTGGCCGGATGGACGCCGCCGCCTATCGCGACTTCGTCATCGAGATCGTCCGTCGCACCGACAAGGAGCCCGGCTTCAAGGTGTTGCCAAGGCGGTGGGTCGTCGAGCGGACCTTCGGTTGGATGACCCGTTGGAAGCGCCTCGTCCGCGACTACGAACAGCGCCTCGACGTCTCCGAAGCCATGATCCACGTCGCCCTCGGAAGCCTCATGCTTCGGCGTATCGTCCATCCGTGAGCATTCTCAAACGGACTCTAAGGAGTCGAACTCCACCGTTGACCAATCGTCACGGTCTCTCGATTTGAAAAAGAACAGCGTTAGCTCGGAAAGGTTTAAGATGCCGACGGTCGTGCAAGTTTCTCGATCGTAGATATGTCGCAGATATCGATCACATCAAAATTGTAACTGCTTCATGACGAACGGCCCCCCAGCCATTCGGAGCAGTACCGCACTATACCTTAATATTCAAAAATATTCGCGTGAGTAAGCCGCTCCCCTTTCAGCCTCGTGAAGGGGTTTAGCGACACCCTAAGAAAAACCGTCAGGAAGCGATCTCTGAACGACAGCTTCCTTTTCGGAAGAAGCCCCGGAAGCTCTCACCCTCCGTGGCTTCAAACATGAAGTCAGTTCACTCTGCGCCGCCGGCCGCCATCAGAGCCCTTGCCCTTGCCAGCAGGCCATTTTGAATAGCTTCACGCAATTGCGGGATTTCCTCGATAATCTCATAGAGGGTCTGCGTCCGGTAGCCCCCGAGGATGCGCTTCAGGGCCACCATGCGGGCTGCACCACCTGGAAGGCTACAGCCAGTCGGTGCGACATTTGATCAAAGTTGAAACCCCCATATAAAATTAGAGCGCTATTTCAATTACATAGGTGTTCGCAGTTTTGTCCTGTATGGCGCGCCATTTTTTCGATCGATCAGCGACACTCCCGCACAGAGCCGCCTTTGGCGGCCTGAGGCCGGGTTCAGGCGGCCTCGGTCTTTGGCTGGTCTTCATGGGTCAGGCGGGTCAGAGAGGCGCCCGCGCGTCGCGCGCGCCTCGACCGATGAAGCGGCTTTGACGGTGTCTCAGTTCCAGCCGGCTTCCTGCTCGCAGGCGCGGCGTGCGTTCAGATTGGCCTTTTCCCACTGGGTGATCGAGCGCGTTTCGCCGTCGCTCATCTTGTTGTTCATGCAGGTGCAATAGGTCGCCACGACCGCGGTGCTCACCTTGGCGGCCTGGTTGTCGCTCAGGCATTGGGCCACCCATTTGCGGTCGTCGGCGCTCTGCGAATGGGCGGCCGAGGCCAAGCAAAGGCTGCCGCCGAGAAGCAGCGTAAGAATCTTGATATTCATGATGATTCCTTAGGTTCAACGCCGTTCCATCACGGCGCTGCGCGCTATTTCACTTGCTTCTGCTCTTCGTCAACGGCCGTTCCTCGGGCGTGTCGAAGAATTCAAAAATAGTCACTCTGGGCGGTGTGGCCCGGAGGTTCCGGAATCCGTGTGAAGCCGGAATATGTACTGCGACAACAGGGCGACTGCTTTGATGCGTGGTGGCTTGACCTGTTTTTGCGCGAGCGGCCGTCAGCCCGGGAGCGCAGGGCGTCGCGCTTCCCTATCGTCATGATCCAGTGGATGATGGCTTGGTCGGCTGGGGGATTGATTGCTTTCGCCCCTCGGAGGAGGGCAAGAACAGCCGGGCGGATTCTCGCGGCGAAGGGGATGCCCTGGCCGATGGACCGGCCGTGATCGGGAACGTGAGATGGTGACACGCGCGGAACTCTCATCTCGGCTGGAGCGAGCCTTCCTCGATCACGGCTACGAGCACATCACCATGACCGGCCTCGCCAAGGCGATCGATGTCACCCGCAGGACGCTGTACAATCACATCAGCGGCAAGGAGGATGCGTTCCGTCTCCTGATCGAGGACGTCAACCACAGGGCCGTCGAGCAGGGCATGGCCGCCGGCCGCGCCGCACTTGCCGAGGGCAGCGATGTCGTGACGATCGTCGCGACCATTCTCGATACCCGCTACGGCCATACCCGCCGCCGCCTCGCGAGTTCGCCCCATGCGGTCGAACTGAACGATCAGGCGTTCCGTCGCTGCCGCGATCTGATGATCGCGTCCGCCGTTTCCTTCCAGTCGCAACTGGCTGATTTTCTTGTCGAACTCCAGGCGGCGAACCGGCTGCAGCTCAAACCCGGCATCTCCGCAGACGAGGTCGCGCAGCTTCTCGCCGATGGCGCGCGCGGGACCAATCAGAGCCTCCCCCCGATCGCCCCCGACCAGATCCATCTGCGGTACCGGGCCATGGTCGGTGCCTTGCTGCACGGCTTGCTGGAAACCCGGAGCTGATCTGCAAGCCAGCGGCGGACGCTGTGGCGTGGCCATCCGGCGCGAGCCTGACGTCGCATAGGGCCGCTGATCCGCGCACCATTTCTTGTGTTGCTCTGGATTGGGTCCTGTGTTCAAGGCGTGGCTGCAGAGGGTGCCGTTCCGGGGGGGTCGGATGCCGACGTTGGATGCGCGGGTCGCAGACATGCTGGCCGATCCGCGATTTGCCGGGCTGGTCCATCGTCTCGCCGGCGGATTTCTCGAAGTCCAGACCGTCGCGCCTCGGCTGGTTTCGCAGTTTGCGGCCCAGCAGCGCTGCCTGATCTCGCATGCGGTACTCGGCGCCTATTTCCGCGGCCTCCGCAGCGGCAAGCCCGGCTTCACCCAACGGGATTTCGTCGATCTCGCGCTCGATCACGGCCTGTCCAGCCGCAACACGGCCGCGGCCTTCTTCGCGGAGGCGCTGCATTACGGGATCATCCAGCCGGTGAGGCCCGGCAGCGGCCGCGGCGGTCCGGCCGAGCCGGCCGCAGCCACGCTCTGGGGCCTGAGCGAATGGTACAAGCTGCATCTGTCTGCGATCGACGGCCTCGATGGCGGTGACCGGGCGACGCGCCTGCAGGCCGACGGCGCAACGCTCCTGGCCAGGCTTCAGCCCGCCGTGGCGGAGCGCTTCCTGGCCAGCGCCGTGATCCGGACCCCGCCGGCAACCTATCGGATCTTCGCCTCGGTCGACGAGGGCAGCAGCCTGATGGACCGGCTCATCACCGGTTTCGATGTCGCCACCGCGCGGGATGAGGAGCGGGCCCTCACGGATGTGACCTCGGTTTCGGCCCTGGCTCGACCGTTCAACATCTCGCGGACGCATGCCGGCCGCATCCTCGCCGCCGCCATCGAGAGCGGCGCGATCGGCTGGAGCGGCCTTCCCGGGCGGTCGCGGCTTTGGCTCTCGCGTGCGTTCCGGGAGGATTTTGCCCGCGTGCAGGCGACGAAGCTCGCGGCCATCGAAGCAGCCTTTCGGGAAGCGACGGAAACGCAGATCGAGCCCCGCGCCATAGCCCATCCCGACATTACCGCGACCGGCATGGCGGATTGTGCCGCCCACCCGCGTCCCTGAACGACCGGGAGAGGACAGGCGACAAGCGATGGCGTCAGCCAACGGGCCGCCGCGGCCGCACCTTCAATTTCACATATTGCTCTAAACTGCGCCATGTGTTCTAGGGCCACTGAAAGCTACGCCTTGCCGGGGGATGCCGACATTGGACGCGCGGGTCGCAGAGATACTGGCCAATCCGCGATTTGCCGGGTTGGTCCACCGTCTGGCGGGCGGGTTTCTGGCGGTCCAGAACCTTGCACCGCGGCTGGCGTCCCAGTTCTCGTCCCAGCAGCGCTGCCTGATCTCGCATGCGACGCTCGGGGCCTATTTCCGTGGGCTGCGCAACGGCAAGGCTGGCCTCACCCGCCGCGACGTCGTCGATCTTGCGCTCGCCCACGGTCTGTCCAGCCGCAACACGGCGGCCGCCTCCTTCGCCGAGGCGCTGCATTACGGCATCATCCAGCCGGTGAGGCGCGACAGCGCGCGCGGCGAGCTGGTCGAGCCGGCGGCAGCCACGCTGTGGGGCCTGAGCGAGTGGTACCGGCTGCATCTTGCGGTGATCGACGGCCTCGATGGAGGCAGCCGTGCCCCCCGCATGCAGGCGGATGGCGCAGCGCTCGTGGCCGATCTCGAACCCGCCGTCGCGGACCGTTTCCTCGCTTGCCCCCTGATTCGCACGCCACCCGCGACCTATGCGGTTTTCGCCTCGGTCGATGAAGGCGGGAACCTGATGGACCGGCTGATCGCCGGTCTCGACATCACCACCGCCGATCACGAGGACAGGGCCCTGACCGACGTGACCTCGGTTTCGGCGCTGGCACGCCCGTTCAACATCTCCCGTACGCATACGGGCCGCATCCTCGCCGCCGCCATCGAGATTGGCGCAATCGGATGGAGCGGCCAGCCCGGGCGTTCGCGGCTCTGGCTCTCGCGCGCATTCCGTGGCGATTATGCTCGCTTCCAGGCCGCTAAGCTCGCAATCATCGACGAAGCCTTCCGTGAAACGACAGACGCCCCGGTCCCAAGCCTCGCCACCGCCATCGTTGCCGCCAGCGCCATGGCCGAGGGATGGGGCATTCCCGCCCCTTGAGCGGCCGAGAGAGGCCGAACGGGACGCCTCGCCCGCAGCCGATGCGACGGTCGCAGCACGGCTTGACGCCCTGCCGTTCGGTCGCATGCGGCTGGCGATTTTCGCCGTCCTGACGCTGGCGCTCTTTGCCGACATCGCCGAGGTCGCGCTGGGCAACGCGCTGGGAGCCGTCTTCCAGGCTCCGCCGCGCAGGATGACGCAGACCGAACTGTCGCTGTTTCTCGCCGCCATCTTCGCAGGCGGTGCCGTCGGAGCCCCCGTCTTCGGGAGGCTGGGAGACCGGGCCGGCCGGCGCCTGTCGCTGCAGGCGGCGCTCCTCTTCGTCGCGATCGGGTCTCTGGGCGCGGCGGCCAGCCAGAGTCCCTCGGCCCTGATCGGTTTCCGCTTCCTCTCCGGGCTCGGCATCGGGGCCTGTCCGCCCCTGATCGCGGCCTATCTGGCCGACGTCATGCCGCCGCGCCGACGCGGGACGATGATCTTCCTTTGCGCCGGGCTCGCCTTCATCGGCGCTCCCGCAATCATCTTCCTGATGCGCGCGACCTCGCCGACATGGCTGGAGATCGAGGGCTGGCGCTGGGCACTGGGCTCGGGCGCCATTCTGGCCGCGCTCGCTGCGGCGCTGCTCGCGCTGCTGCCCGAATCGCCGCGCTGGCTGGCCGCGGCCGGCCGCCACGCCGAAGCGGAGGCCGCCTTGCGACGCTTCGGCAGATCCGGCGCGCGCTGCGTGATGCCGCCCCAGCCCGCGCCCGATGCACCGGCTCCGGCCACAGAACCCGACCCGTCGCGAGGACAGCCGCGACCCATGCTGTTTCTGTGCAGTGTCTACGCCCTAGCGCCCTGGGCAACGATCGGATTCCCCCTGATGAGCGGAGCGGTGATGGTGGAGAAGGGCTTCAGCATCGCCGATTCCGTGGTTGCAGCCGGCCTGATCATGATCGGGCCGATCCTCGGAAACCTGCTCGTCGCGCCCGTGATCGACCGGATCGAACGTCGCGTCTGCCTGATCGCCGTTGCCTGCGCGATGGCCCTGATGGGGCTCGCTTTCGCGATGGCCGAGGATTTCGCCGTCCTCATCGGAATCGGCATCGCCTTCGCCTTCTGCAGCGCCGTCTATGCCAGCGTGCTCGGCGTCTACGCCGCGGAGATCGTGCCGACGCAGACGCGCGCTTCGGTGACGTCGCTGGCCTGGGGGCTCGGGCGCCTGGTCTCGGTTTTCGTTCCTCTCGCCTTCTTCGCCCTGCTCAGCAAGCTCGGCGTCTGGGGCATGTTCGGGCCGATCGCGCTGGCTCTCGGGCTCAGTGCGATCCTGATCGCCGCCGCGGGTCCGCGAGGTCGATCGCGGCTCGCCGTGGCCTGAGCGAGGCGCTTTGTGCCCGGTGCAGCCTGCTGCGCTGCACAGTGACCATTTTTGACTCCCATATTGCACAGTCTGCGCGGTTTTGAGAAATCAACCGTCCGGGCGCGCTGATCGCCGCCTTCGCGAAGCATGGGCAAGGAGCAGGGTTTTGGATCGCACTCGTGTCGGCTTGGTGCTGATGGCCCTGGCTCCCCTGGTCTCCACCAGCCTCGCCCAGACCCAGGCGCCGCCGCCGAGACCGGGCGCTACCGCGGCGCCTGCCGCTCCGGCTTCCCAGCCTGTCCCGACCGAGCCGAGCGTCACCACCGCGAGTTTTGGCGACTGGACGCTGCGCTGCCAGCGCGTTGGCGAGAACGGCAAGGCGTCGCGGATCTGCGAGGTCGCACAGTCGATGCAGGCACAAGGCCAGCAAACTCCGATCGCTCAGGTCGCGCTGGGCCGCCTGACTGCCGGAGAACCCTTGCGTGTCACGGCGGTGATGCCGGTCAGCGTGTCGTTCCCCAGCAGCGTCCAAATCATTATGGCTGACAAGGACGCCAAGCCGGTGGAATTGGGGTGGCGGCGCTGCATTCCGGCGGGATGCTTTGCCGATGCGGCTGTCGGCGACGAGGTGCTGCGGCAATGGCGCCGTGCCAGCGAGGCTGGGCGCATCGTGTTCAAGGATGCGGCCGGGCGCGACGTGGCGCTGCCGCTGTCGCCCCGCGGGCTCGACCCGGCTCTCGAAGCGCTCGCAAAAGAGAAGCTCTGACGCCATGACGTCGCGCCGCGCGCCCCGCTCCCGAGACACCACCGCGGCGCATGCCGTCGCCGCGGCCGACAGGCCGCGCACGCCGCGGCTGCATTCGGTGCTGCGGGCCTCGCGGCAGCGCTGTCTCGTCGGGCAGGCGATGGCGCTGGCGCTCTGGAATGCGCCGGCCTTCGCGCAGAACCTGATCACGCCCGACGGCCGGACGCAGACGAACGTCGCCGTCAGCGGCACGACCACGACGATCACGACGCAGACGATCTCCGGCGGGGCGGGCTACAATTCGTTCTCGCGGTTCGAGCAGGGCGCCGGAACGACCGTCAATCTGCACCTGCCGCAGAACACGGGCGTGCTGGTCAACATCGTCCGGGACGGGCCGGTCGTCATCGATGGCATCCTGAATTCCTATCGCAACGGCCGGATCGGCGGCCATGTCTACTTCTCCGATTCAGCCGGCTTCACCGTCGGCCCCAACGGTGTGATCAACACGGGTCAGCTCACCGTCAACACGCCGACGCGCGACTTCCTCGAGCGGGTGATCGGCCCCAACGGGGTCGTCGACGAGGCTTTGGCGACCCGCCTCAAGGCGAATGACGTGCCGGTATCGCCGGACGGGCGAATCAGCATCGACGGGACGATCAATGCCCGGCGCGGCGTGACGCTGAACGGCCATTCGGTCAGCGTCGCCGGTCAGATCCGGGCGAACGCCGCCCCCGTCGACGTCGCCGAGCGCCGCCAGCGCCATCGCACGGCCTTCTCCGAGAGCGTCAACACGACCGGGCTGCGGCATGGCGGAGCGATGGTCGCCCGCAAGGGCGGCGGCATCGAGATCGTCGCCGCCGACACGGTCCGTGTGTCGGGCCAGCTCAGCGCCAACGCGACGGGGCGCCGCGCCGCAGGGACCGTCAGCATCCGCTCGACCAAGGGCGTCACGATCGCCGCGGCGGCGAAGATCATCGCGACCGGCACCGCCCCGTTGGCTCGCCTGGCCGCCGCGGCGGAACCAGCAGTCAACACGGGAGACGGCGGCAAGGTCTCGATCACCTCGGATGCCGCGATCTCGATCGATCGCGGCGCGATCCTCGACGTCAGCGCCGCGCGGGACATCGCCGCCAAGGCGGGCTCGGCCATCGTCTTCGCCGGCACCAATCTCGACGTCGCGGACGGCGCGATCTTCCGCGGAACGGCCGGCACGAGCGGCGATGGCGGCTTCCTCGAGCTCAGCGCCAAGGACACGGTCACGCTCGGCGCCATCGACGTCGACCTCTCCGCCCGCAACGGCAAGGCGGGCCTGCTCTACATCGACCCGGTCAATATCGTCATCGGCACGGGCGGCAACGCCAACATGATCACCAACGGCACGGATGTGTCGCTGGAGGCCACGAACAGCATCACCATCCGGGGCGACGGCCTCATCGATACGCGCAACTTCAACCGCCAGGCGGGGGCCCTTTCCGCGACCAATGCGTCGCTCGGCAACTCCGGCAACATCACGCTCGAAGCGCCCAAGATCGAGGTCGCGGGCCAGCTGCTCGCGGGCGTCAGCGCCGGCAGCGCCTTCTCGGCCGGCGATGTGACGCTCACCGCCAGCCAATCGCAGACGCTGCTCTCCGGGGCCGCCAACGCCGAGGCGGGCATCAAGGTCTCCGGCACCATCACGGGCCGCGACATCGTGATGACGGCCGATGCGCGCGCGGTGTCGTCTTTCATCGATCCGAATGCGGGAACGCTTGTCGCGCTGGCCGCGCAGACGCTGGGCGGCGCCATGTTCGGGCTGAACGGGTCCTATGTCGGCAGCACGCTCTCGTCGAAGGTCGAGATCCAGTCGTCCGCGGTGATCGAGGCGACACGGGACGTCGTCGTCAGCGCCAGCGGCCGGCAGGAGGCTTCGCTGCCGGCGATCACGCTCTCGGGCAATTTTCCCTGGGGCGCCGCGGTTTCGATCGGCGAGATCGCGGGTGAGGTGAAGGCGGACGTCGCCTCGGGCGCGCGGATCACGGTCGGTGGAAATCTCGACGTCAGAGCGTCGAACGATATCAAGCTCGGCGTCACGGCGCTGACGCTGACGACCGGGCAGAGCCTCGTCGCGGCGACGGTCGCCTATGGCGCCGTGGACGTCTCGACCGCGGCCAAAGTCCATTCCGGCGCGATCATCACCGCGGGCTATGCGACCAACGTCAGCGTCTCGGCCCTCACCACCAACAGCTTCTCGACCTCGGCCACGGCGATGGCCTCGGCGGGAAGCGTCGGCGGCATCGCCTTCGCCTATTCCGACTACAAGGCGGCCACGGAGGCGCAGTTTGGCGCCTCGCTCGGCAGCGCCGCCAACAAGGTCGGGAGCCTCACCGTGCAGGCGGTCTCCGACACCACCAAGAATGCGACCAGCGCCACGACAACGGTCGGAAACAACGCGCTGTTCAACGCCGGCGATGCCGGTTCGACGGCGTCGGACCTCCTGACCAAGATCCTCGGCAAGGTCAGCAGCGGCAGCAGCAGCGTCCCCGCCAAGGTCGGCAGTGCCATCGCGATCGCCGAGAGTGGCCTCAGCGCCAAGGCCTTCATCGGGGCCGATGCGGGCGGAGCGGCGCCCTCCATCTACGCCAACGGCAATGTCGCGGTGGCAAGCCGCCAGTCCGATTTCGGCGTGCGCCTGATCGCGGACAGTTCGACCAATTCCACGTCCAAGGACCCGACAGCCGCCAACCCCCAGGCGCAGATCTCGCTCTCCTTCGGCATCGCCGTCGGCAACTACGATCACCACTCGACCGCCTATATCGGCCCCGGCGCGACGGTGAGCGCCTACCGCGTCGGCGTCGGCGCGACCAACGAGATGCCGATCTCGAACACCTGGACGGACTGGGCCGGGCTGTCGGAGGCCATCTCGCACCTCAACGGCAATCTCGGCGTCGTCAACAACATCCTGACGACCTACGCCAATGCCAGCTCGTCCTCTTCGCAGCTCGGGCTGGCCGGTTCGGTCGACTATTTCCGCGTCAACAACGAGACTTCCGCCTATATCGCCAGCGGGGCGACGATCACGGCCGCCGCGCTGGGCGGGGGTATGCGGACGACGCTGGCGGATGGCTACGAGCAGGCCTGGAGCCGGGCCGTCAGCGTCTCGGCCGACACCACCGTCCACAGCATCGACGGCGGCGGCAATTTCGGCTTCACGGGCGGTGTCCAGGGCGGCGCCGGCTCGGCCGCGGGCGGGACCCTGCTCGACATCGGCCGCAGCAGCCGCACCGTCGCCGCCATCGCGGATGGCGCGACCGTCACGGCCGGGGAGCTGGCGGTGACCGCGACGACCTCGGACAAGATGTTCGTCGTCGCGACCTCCTCGGGTCGTTCCGCCGGTGTCGCCCTCAACGGCATGGTCTCTTTGGCGGGGCTCAACAACCAGACCCTCGCCTCGATCAGCAACCGCGCGCTGATCACCGCCGATCTCGTCGATCTGCGCGCCGAGCAGTTCGTCTCGCTGTTCTCGCTCGGCGGCGCCCTGGCGGGAGCGAGCTCCGGCGGCAGCAGCTTCGGCGTCTCGGTCGCACGCCTCGACGCGACGACGGTGACCCGCGCCTATATCGGCGACAATGCCGGCGACCTCTCGGGCAACCGGCTGCGCGGCGCGGGCAGCACGCTCGGGCTCATCCGCACGGATTCGCTGACGGTCCAGGCCGCGACCACCGGGCGGCTGACGGCGGCGTCGATCGCGGCCGCCGCGATCGACCCCACCAGCAGCGACGGGACCCTCGATGTCCTCGGCGACGACCCGTTCTTCACCAAGGTTGCTGCGGCGACCTCGGCGCAGGGCGGCGGCAGTCCCTCCTTCGCACTGGCCGGCAGCGCCGCGATGGCCTCGACCCAGTTGGGCACCTCGGCCTGGATCGACGGCGCGCGCATCGAAAACAAGTTTCAGTCACTCTCGACCGCGGTCAGGGCACTCAATTCGAGCATCATCGAGATCGGCTCGGGCTCGGCCGCGCTGAACCTCTCCAATGCGAGTGCGCCCTCGGCCGCACTCGCCGGCGCCATCGCCTTCGCCAAGCTGGACAACAGCACCGACGCCCATATCGCCGGCTCGACGCTGACCAATATCGGCAACACCAGCGTCCAGGCGCTGGCGGGCGGGCGGATCACCGCCGTCGGGCTCGGTCTCGCCGGTGCGCCGGGCGGCAACGGCGCCGCGGCGATGTCGGTGGCGCTCGGGCTGGTGACCGACCGCGTCTCGGCCGCCATCTCGGATTCGACGCTGCTCGCCGGCACCTTTCCGCTCGGTGCCAACGCGGTCGCGGTCAACGCCTATCAGACGACCGATGTCGGCATCGGCGGCGGCGCCGCCTATGCCGGCGCGAAGAACGGCATCGGCGTCGCTTTGACCTATGCCGAGATCGGCGACCCCGACGGCGAGGACGCCGTCAGCGCCAAGGTGACGCGCTCGCGGCTGGACACGGTCGAGAGCCTCAGCGTCACCGCCTCGGGAGCGAGCCGCATCGTCTCCAGTGCGATCAGCGCAGGCCTCGGCGGCAACGGACTGGCCGGCTCCCTCGTCTTCAACACGGTGACGCCGACGATCCGGGCCCTGATCGACGGCGGCTCGACGACGCCCGCCTTGATCACGACGCGCGGTGACGTGCTGGTCTTGTCTGATGGCAGCCGTAACGCCACCCTCGACGCGCTGATCACCGGCCGCCAGCTCTTCGCCCGCACCGACACCCGCCAGATCGACTTCACCGGCTCCGCCGCCAATAACGGGACCGCCAACCCGACCGGCGCGGCGATCGTCGCCATCGCTGGCGTGGCGCAAGGCGGCACCAACAATGTCGGCGTCTCGCTGCTGGTCAACCGCGTCGCCCAGTCGCATCTCGCCACGATCGACCAGGTCGACCTGACGGCGGGCGGCTTTGTCAGGGTGCGCGCGCAGGACGGCGCCACCATCACCGGCGTCGCGGTGGGGCTCGGCGTTGCGACGGGTGCCTTCGCCGGCACGGCCTCGGTCGTGCTGCAGTCCATCGGAAACATCGCCCGCGCCGGCATCGCCGGCAGCGCCACGTCCATCACCGCGGCGGGCCTGGAGGTCGCCGGCGCCGTCAGCTCGACGATCCGCGCCAGCGCCGGCTCGCTGGGCATCGGCATCGGCACGGCAGCGATCGGTCTCTCGGTGGTCGAGAGCGACATCGCCAACGAGGCCGACGCCACCGTCGCCGATGCGACGATCCGCGCCTCGGGCGACGTCGTCCTGCGCGCAACCTCGACGGCCACGATCGACACGCTCGCCATCGGCATCGCCATGTCGCGTAATGTCGGGCTGGCCGGCTCCGTCGCCAACAACAGCATCGCCACCGACGTCGCCGCCACGGTGACGGGCGCCGACATCCTCGCCGGCAACAATCTCGGCCTCTTCGCCGCCAATACCGACCGCATCACCGTCTCGGCCGGCGCGCTGGGCGCGACGCTGGGCGCGCCTTCCGTCGCGGGCGGCCTGTCGGTCGTCAACAACACGATCGGCGGCACGACTGCGGCCTCGATCGGGGCCGGCAGCACGGTCGATGCGCGGGCCGGCGGCTCCGGCTCGCTGAGCTATGAAGCCGGCCAGCTGGTCACGGCGTTCGACCTGAGCACGGCGACCGGGCCGAGCGCCGCCCAGCCCTCGCTGGCGATGGCGGCGCGCAGCGTCCATGGGCTGGGCGTCGTCGCCACCTCCCAGCAATCGGTCCTGGCCAATGCCGTGACCGGCGGCGTCGCCATCTTCCCGATCTCGGCCGCCATCGCCGTCGTACCCGTCCGCACTGTGCTCGGCGGCAGCACCAGCGCGACGATCGACGCCAGCGCCGTCAACACGCGTCTTTCGGGAACGGATTCGACGGCTGTCGCGATCGAGGCCGCCAGCCATTCCTATGCCGCGACCTTCATCACCGTCGGCTCGATCGGCGGCGTCGCGGCGGCGGGGGCCGACGCCAACACGATCATGCAGCGCAGCACCCGCGCCACGCTGACCAACAGCACGCTCGGCACCACGACGCCGGGCTTCATCGGGCTTGGCGTCACGGCCCTCGACATCGCGGCGAACGCCTCGCAATCGGCCACCGGGACCGTGATCGGCCTCGCCGTCGGGGCGGCCGGGGCAGCGGCGTCGGGCATCGTCAACAGCTTCGCGGCGACGACGGCGGCGACGCTCGACCAGGGCCTCGTCACAGCCGGCCGCGTCGCGGTCAACGCCGAGAGCCGCAACGGCTTCTACGGGCTGGCGACGGTTGGCGCTGCGGGCGTCGGGGTCGGGCTCGGCAGTGCCTTCACCGTCGGCACCAGCCGCAACACGACGCTCGCCACCATTGGCGGCGGCGCCGGCCAGACCACGCTCAACCTCAATGGCGCGCTCGCCGTGGCGGCGCGTGGCCAGAACGATTTCACGCTGCTGGCGACCGGCGGCGCGGCCGGCGGCTCCGCCGGCGTCGCCGGCATGGTCAATTTCATCGATGTCGAGAACGAGACCCGCGCCGGGCTCTACGGCGTCGTCGCGACCCTGCGCCCAAGCAGCGCCGCTGGAGTCGCCGTCACCGCGACCGAGACGACGCGCATCACGCCGACCACCGCAACCGGTGCGACGGGCGGAATGGGCGCCGGCGCCGCCGCGACCATCGCCAGCCTCGACAGCCGCGTTCTCGTCGATATCACAGGCTCGACGCTCTCGGCGCCGGGCGCTGTCTCGGCCTCGGCCACGTCGGAGCGGATCGTCGATGCGCGCACGGTGACGCTCGGCGTCGGCGGCTCGGCCGGCATCGGGGCCTCCGTCGCGGTGATCTCCGTCGGCACCGGCACGCCGGCGGGCGCGGGCGCGGATCTGAACGCCAATGGCGATGGCACGCTGTCGCGCGTCAGCCAGCTCACCGCAGGCAACGCCGATCTCGTGCTCAGTGCCAGCGGAGTCGCCGCCTATCGCAGCCTTCTCGGTACGGCCGGCGCATCGATGAGCGACGCGGCCCTGCGCGACGCGGCGCAGGCGGACTACAACCTGCTGCTCGCCCATGGCACGGTGACGAACGGGGCGCTGACGCTGGGCGCCTTGGGCGTGGCGGGCCTACGCAGCACAGCCGCAACCGCGCTCGGCATCGCGAGCCCGAGCGATGCCCAGGTTCGGGACTGGGCCGCCCAGCGCTTTGCCGCCCTGGCCGGTGGCAGCGTCGCTTATCTGATGAGCGATGCCGGTGTCTCCGCCTACCGGGCCACCGTCACGGCGGCCCTGCCGGGCGCCACGGACGACCAGATCCGCAGCGCCGCCAACGACGCCCATGCCCGCCTGCTCGCCAACGGCACCGTCGCCAATGGCGTGCTGACGCTGAGCACGGCCGGCCTCGCCGCCTACCGCGCCGAGGCGAGCGCGAGCCTCGGCCGCATGGCGACCGATGCCGAGGTCCGCAGCTATGCGGCCGGGCAGTACAGCTTCTTCACGGCCAATCGCAGCCGCATTGTCGCTCCCGTCTCGCAAAGCGCCACCGCGCTGCTCGACGCGGCCAGTTCGCGCACCGCGGCGACCGTCACCGGCGGCAGCATCGCGAGCGGCTCCGTCGCGGTCACTGCCCTGTCGCAGACCACGACCAGCAACCTCTCTACCGGCGTCGGAGCGGGCGGCGCGGCCGGTGTCGGCGCCGCCACCGCCTACACCACGGTCGGGGACCAGGTCTCCGCCACCATCGACCAGATCGCCGTCACGACCGGCTCGATCACGCTCTCTGCCCGCTCCGCCGACGGGTCGGGCTCCGCCGCAAGCGTCGAGTCCCGCGCCGGTGCTGGCGCACTGGGAGCTGCGGCAGGCGCCGCGGTCGCGGAAGGCAGCCTGTCCAACAAGGTGGAATCCCTACTCGGCGGCACGCTGATCGTGACCGGCGCGACGAGCGTCACCGCCGAGAACAGCCAGACCGGCCGCTCCGACGCCTTCGGTGCGACCGTGGCGGGCGGGCTCGCGCTCGGCGTCTCGCAGGCGTCGAGCAGCGTCACCAGCAAGGTCACTTCGGAGCTCGCCGCGGGCGCCGCTCTGACCGGAACGGGGCTGAGCATTGCTGCCAGCAGCCAGGGCGCCGCCCATGCCGCGGCGGTGGCGGGCGCAGGTGGCCTGCTCGCGGCCGGTGCCGGCGCCCGAGCGGACGCGACCGACTCGTCCAATGTCGAGGCCGTCATCCGCGCCGGGGCCCGCGCCCATGTCGGCACGGGCACGATCGCGGTTCGGGCCGACGCGTCGCCAGACGCCAAGGCCTCGGCCCAGGGTGTGGCCGTGTCCGGCGGGCTCGCCGTCGGGGCGGCCATCGCCAACGCCACGGTCACGCCGGTCGTGAAGGCGATGATCGAAGGCAATGCGAGCCTTCCCCCGGTCGCGCAGTTCACGGCGGGCACCTTCTCCGTCCGCGCCACCGGCTCGGTTTTCGGCACCACGCTCGGCGACGCCGTCAACCTGTCCGCTTCGACGGCGGGCTTCTCGCGCGGCGGCCTCTCGGCGGCCGCTTCGGCGCTCGCGGCGTCGGGCTCCAACTATGTCAGCGCGACCGGCACCAGGGCCTCGGCCACCAATGGCGCCCAGGTGACCGCCTCAGTCGGCAATCTCGTCCGGCTGCCTGCGGCCATCGTCACGGTCGCGGCGAGCAACACCACGGCCCAGGGCGCCACGGCCAGCGGCGTGAGCCTGGGCGGCATCGCCGCCATCGGCGCGGTCATGGCCCATGCCAGCGCCGACACCGGCACCGCCGCCTCGCTCGGCGACGGGGTCCGGATGGACGCTGCCGGCAGCGGCAGCCTCACGGTCGTGGCGACGGGCAGCGACACCCAGATCGTGCATGCGCAGGCCGGCAGCGGTGGCATTTTCGCCGGTTCCGGTGCCGAAGGCACGACCTCCGCCAACGGCGCCGTCACGGCCTCGCTCGGCAGCGACGTCGTCATCAACACCGGCCTCGTCGCGGTCGCCGCAAGCCATGCCACCCGCTATGCCGCGCTCGTCGACAGCCTTCAGGCGGCTGCGCTCGGCGCCAGCGCCGCTCTGGCGAAGACCGAGGCGAACATCACGGTGCTGACCGAGCTCGGCGCCCGCGCCAACATCGTCGCCGCCGGTCCCAATACGGCGGGCTGCTTCCTGTCGAGCTGTCTGCAAGCCATCTCGCTGACGAGCCGCAACGCCTTCGAACAGCTCGATCTCGGCGCGTCCGTTCAGGCTGCGGCCGGCGGCGGCATCAACGGCGCCGGCGCGACCTCGACCACGACCCTCTCCGGCACCTCGCGAGTCGTGCTGGGCGACGATGTCGTGCTGGCCGCCGGCACGAGCCCGACCGGGGCGCCGGGGCCGATCCTGATCCAGGCCTGGAGCGAACTCACCGGCGACGACACGGCCACGCTGACGACCGGCGGCCTGCTGCAGGGCGCGGGCGTCACCACCCGCTACAGCGCGGAAGTCGACAACGCCGTCACGCTCGGGCTGCGCAGCACCGTGACCTCCTTCGGCGTGATCAATCTCGGCACCTATACGACCGCCGACGTGCGGGCCAACGCCTATGTCAGCACCTACGGCCTCGCGGGAGTCGGCGTCGCCGATGCCAACGTGACCGTGAAGACGCGCAACGACGTGACGATCGGCGCGAATGCGACGCTGCTCGGCCTCGGCGACGTCAACGTCACCGCCGGCCGCGACGGCTCGGGGCTGAAGACCAACAGCCTCACCGGCCGGGCAACCGCGCTGGGCTATGTGCGCGGGCTGATCGCGGTGCCGGATGCCGACGCCTCGACCGACCTGCAGAATCATGCCCGTGTGGAGGTCGCCTCCGGCGCGACCATCTCCAGCGCGCAGAACGTCACGCTCGGCGGCTATGACGGGCTTCTGAACGCCAATGCCGACGGCACCGGCCATGGCTACCAGCTCTATTTCATCCCCGTCACCAACGGCAGCAGCAGCCCCGGAGCCTCCTCCTCCTCGACGCTGGTGATGAACGGCACGGCCACGGCCGGCATCTACAACACGCAGCGCATCGAGATCGGCTGCGGGACCCATGCGGCGCAGCAATGCGGCGTCAACGACACGCCGACGATCCGCTTCGTCAGCGGCGCGCCGGTGACCGCGAACTACAACACCGCCTTCGACGCCGTGTCCTACATCAATGCGCGCTATGACGCTTCGGTCGCCGGCACGCTCATCGCAGGCGTCAACGGCGCGCCGGTCAAGGCGGTGCGGCTAAGCCAGCTCTATGCCGCCGGTGGCAATGTCTATGTCGGCGGCCGCACGGTCTCGGGCAGCGGGACGTTGACGGCCCGGGGCGGTCCCTCGATCACCGTGATCAACCGCAGCAACGCCTATCTGGTGCTGGATGGCGGGGCCTATATCCCGGAATCGACGGGCGGCCAGATCTTCGGCGCCACCGGTGGCCTGACGCGCAACAGCAACCCCGACGCGACGCCGGTCATCACCGTCGACAACGCCTATGCGGGCGCGCTCGACAGCAGCGGCCAGGGGCCGGCTCTGCTGATCGCGGGCGACATCACCAACCTCGCCGGCGTGGTCTCGATCAACAACACGCTCGGCTCCTTCGGCTTCTCGGGGCAGCGCATCGACTCGCTCCAGTTCAACGCGACCGTTCCCAACGGCGCCGTGGCCGTGTCCTCGAACGGACCCAACGGGATGTATAATGCGGGGGGCTCGCCGCAGGGCGAATACGGCGCCTATATCGTCTATCCCGGCGGCGGAGCCGGCTCCTCCAGCTTCAGCGCCGACGAGGCGATCTACGCCGCTGCCAATGCGCTCGCGGTTGCGGCCGGCGCAACGAACCTCAACTACTTTCTCTACGGCACGCAGGCCGACGGCGCGACACGCAACTGGTCGCTGCAGTTCTTTGGCAACTGCGCCGGCTACATCGCCGATTCCGGTTACAACTGCACCGGTGGCTACACGATCGGCAACGACATCAACTTCAGGGTCATCCCGACGGTGCCGACCTACCGGGAGAGCAACCCGACAGTCGCGGGCAGCCTACCCAAAATCTACGGCGCGCAGGTCGCGATCAAGGCGACGACGATCAACATCAATGCCTCGATCGAGGCGGGACGCATCACCAACTGGTCGGGAACGGTCGATGCCGGCATGGCCGCGCGCCTTCGGAACTTGCGCCAGGATTACCTCGATCGCGGCTATGTCGAAGTCGGCCTCAAGGAGGCCTTGGGCGGCGCCTGGGCAAACCAGAGCGCGGTCCCACTATACTACGATCTCGCCAACGATCGCCTGGTCCTCTGGGACGTCAATGCCTCCTCGGGTGGCGGCTCGGTGCTGCTCGATGGCCAGATCATCAGCACCAACACCCTCGGCTCGATCAAGATCAATGGCGGCTTCGGCGATGTCAGCCTGAACAACACCTCCGGGCTCGACCTTGTCGTCAACCGCGTCAATACCGGCACGGGCGTCGGCGTCGCCGCGAGCGTCAGCAAGATCACCATCGTCGACCGCCTGATCACCTCGGGGCCGAACACGATGGTCTACGCCTATACGCCGGGCTCCGGCATCGCCGTCTACAGGACGAACAACGGCGCCCAACCCGTGCTTGGCGCCACGGCGCCGGTCGCCTTCGTCTCCGGCGACACGACGAGCTACACCCCCGTCGCCGGCACGCGCTACGAGTGGACGCAGCAGGCGCTGCTCGAGAAGGTGGGCCTGACGGTCGCCAACCGCAATCAGCGCGACGTCGTCTCCTACTGGGTCTACAACTCCGGCACGTCGAGCAACCCCTGGGTCTATGTCGACGCGCAATCGCCCAGCACCAATCCGGGCGCCGATCCGCGCTACTGGTGGTCGCGCTCGGCCCAGGCGCCCAGCGCCACGGCGGTCTCGGGGCGCCTGACCAACAATCTCGGCCTCACCCATGTCGGGCTGGCCCAGGAGATCACGGGCGGCCATCTCGATTTCATCAACAATTCCGCCAGCTATGGCGGCTGCCAGGGCGGCTCGCCGAACTACTGCGATCGCGGCTTCGTCGGCCAGCCCGGCGCGTCGCAGGCGGTCTGGGACTACAACTACGCCACCAGCGCCTTCGTGCAGGTCACGGCCTCGGTGAAGGCGGACAACCCCTTCGGGATCAGCTTCGCCGGCAATGCCGCCGGCCGCGTCAACATCACCTCGAACGGTTCCGTTCTGCAGAATGGAACCATCGTCAATCCGAGCGGCACGACGACGATCGTTGCCTCGGGTGGCAGCATCACCCAGACGAATAACGCCACGATTCTCAGCAACAACCTGAACCTGACCGCGCGTGACTCGATCGGCACGCAATCGGCGGCGATCAAGGCGACGCTGACCAGCGGCGCCGAGCTCAGCGCCATCACCGGCAGTGGCGGAATCAATCTCGACATCACCGGCGGCGCCCGGGTGCTGGCCCTGCGCGCCGACGGCAACCCGAACGCCTATGGCGACATCAAGGTGCATGCCACCGGCAGCCTCGAGGCCGTGACCTCGGTTGCGACCCACGTCATCGGCCGCAACATCACGCTGGCGAGCGAGAACGGCAGCATCGGCTCGCTCACCAATCTGATGAAGCTGCGCGCCGTCGCGACGCGGCTGCCGAACGGCTCCTATGTCGATGGCGTGGTCAATGTCTCGGCGCTTAGCGACATCGGGCTCTCCCAATTGTCGGGCGACCTGCGGGTTGGGCAGATCAAGAGCGAGGCCGGCAATGTCCGCATCGACGTCGAGGCCGGCCGGCTCGTCTCGGCCTCCGGCCAGACCTCGGCGCAGGCGCTGAGCGCCGAGCAACTTTCGCAGGTCTCCCGCGCGCTGAAGCTGACCGCCGGGGACGGCGCGGCGGCCGCCGCCCAGGCCAGCATCGCGACCTTCGAGGCCCAGGTGACGCAGGCCTATGGGCTCTACGCGGCGCTCATCCGCAATGGCAGCGTCGACGTCAATGGCGTCTTCCGGCTCAGCGATGCGGCGGTGCCGCTCTACCAGGCCTTCGCCGACGCCGCGCTCGGCCGCACCGCCAGCGCCCAGCAGGTCAAGGACTACGCCACCGCGCGCTACGCCAGCTATGCCGGCGCCTTCGAGACGGCCTATGGCGCCGGCTGGTCGACGCAGGCGCGGTTCCAGCCTGCGACGCTCCAGAGCAACTACAGCTTCCGGACCACCGATGCCGACGCGGCGACGGGGCTTGCCACCCGCATCGCGGGCGACGCGGTCTGGACCGACCGGCAGCTCGTCTCTGCGATCAACCAATCGGCCTTGCAGCCGGCCTCCGGCGTCGTCGGCAACGGCACGGCGCTGGTCATCGGCCATGACGTCACGCTGAACATCGCCGGCAGCATCGGTTCGCTGGCGCCCGACATGCAGGTCGCGCTTTCGGATATCCGCAGCGGTTCGATCAGCAGCGACCAGCTCGCGGCGCTGGCCGTCGCGACCACGCCGGGCACGGTCAGGATCATGGGACAGCGGCAGGACGGCAGCCTCGTTGAGGTCGCCGATCTCAACCAGGTGCCGGCCGGCGTCACGCTGGTGCGGGTCGACGTCAAGCAGACGGCGCCGCTCTTCATCAATGCGAGCGGCACCTTCTCGGGCTCCGCCCAGGGCGACGTCTATGTGCAGTCGACCGCGACCCCGAACTCGGCCGGCGGCACGCTGACGATCGGCCGCGTGACCGCGACGGGAACCATCAATTTGCAGGCGCCGCAGGCGATCACGGTCGCGACCGGCGCGGACGGAACCACGCCGCGCAACGCCGTCCAGATCCAGACCGGCGGCGACCTCGTTCTGGTCGCCGGCGGCGGCGGCATCGGCTCCGCCGCGACGCCCCTGACCTATCAGATCGGCGGCCGGCTGGTCTCGGCTTCGGCTGCCGCGGGCGACGTCCACCTCGTGGCGAATGCGGCAAGCGCGCAGATCGGGCGCATCTTCGCCTCCGGCGCGGTCTCGCTCACGGCCGGGGCGGGGGGAATCCAGAGCTACCTGCCGGGCGTCGCAATTTCGGCCAGCACGATCCAGCTCAACACCAGCGGCGATGTCGGCTCCCTGTCGGCGGCACTGGCGGTCCAGATCGGCGCGGCCGGCGAGATTTCGGGCCGGATCGGTGGTTCGGCCTGGCTCGCGGCGCCGATGATCGCCGGTCAGGCTCCCGCTGCGCTCAGGATCGGCGACCTCGAGGCCGGTGTCAGCCTGACGGCTACAGCCGATGGCGCGATCGAGGTGCTGCGCCGGGCGCGCGCCACGAGCGGCGCGCTCGACCTCACGGGCAGTCGGATCGCGATGGCCAGCGGGGCCGAGATCGGCGCTGCCGACCGGGTCGCGCTGTCGTCCGGCAGCGACATGGTCCTGGGCTCGGTCACCAGCGCGCTGGTCGCGCCGGTGGGCGGCGCCTCGATCCTGCTTACCGCCGCCGGCAGCCTTCTCGGCAACGGCGACGTCGGCGCCCTCATCGATGCCAGCCAGAGCGGCGGCGTCATCTCGTTCACCGCTGGCGCGGGCATCGGCAGTGCGGCGGCCGCTCTGGCTTTTGCCGCCCCCTCGGTCTCGGCGAGCAGCCTGGCCGGGGACATCCATCTGGCGACGACGGGCCCGACGCATGTGACGACCCTCGTCGCCAGCGCAGGCGCAATCCGGCTGGACGCCGGGGGGGACCTGACGGTCGATGCGCTGACGAGTGCCGGTAGCGCCACGCTCGCGACGTCCGGCGGCGCGCTGACCGTCGGCGCGCTCTCGTCCGGCGCGGCGGCCACCCTCACGGCGAGCGGCGCGGTCGCCCTGACCGGCGCCACGACGACGGCCGGCGGGCTGGCGATCACCTCGACCGGAGCCGGCATCACGGCGGGCGCGCTCGATGCGGCCGGCGATGCGAACCTGACCGCCGCGACCGGCATCACGCTGACCGGCGCCCTGACTGCGGGCGGCACCGCGGCGCTGACGGCGCAGAGCGGCGCGTTGCAACTGGCTGGCCTTCGGGCCGGCGACGCAAGCCTGTCGGCAAGCGGTGCGATTGACCTGACCGGCGCCACGACGACGGCCGGCGGCCTGACGATCGCCTCGACCGGAGCCGGCATCACGGCGGGCGCGCTCGATGCGGCCGGCGATGCGAGCCTGAGCGCCGTGACGAGCATCACGATGACCGGCGCCCTGACCGCGGGCGGCACCGCGGCGCTGACGGCGCAGAACGGCGCGTTGCAACTGGCGAGCCTGCGTTCGGGAGCCGCAAGCCTGTCGGCGCGTGGTGCGATCGATCTCACCAGTGCGACGACGGTGGCCGGCGGGCTGACAATCGCCTCGACGGGGGCGAGCATCGTGGCGGATGCGCTTGATTCGGCCGAGGATGCGATTCTGACCGCAATGGCAGGCCTGACGCTGGGCGATGTGACCGCGGCGCGCGACCTGTCCATCGTGTCCACCGGCAGCAGCCTCATCGCGCGGAGCATCCGCGGGTCCGGCGAGACGACGATCAGCGCCGCCGACATCGATATCACCGGTTCCTTCGCGGCGGGCGGCCGCGCCAATCTGACAGCACGGGCGGGTGCGTTGCGTCTGGCGGGCTTTCAGGCGGGCGACGATGCGCGCCTTTCGGCCAGCGGAGCGATCGTTCTCGGCACGGACGTGGCCGCGGCGGGCGACCTGTCGGTCTCAGGCGCCATCATCGAAGCCGATGCCCTGTCGGCAGGGCGCTCGCTGGACCTCTCGACGTCGGGCGCCATGACGCTCGCCGCGGCGCGGGCCGGCCGCGATGTCATCGTCCGGGCCGAGCGGGTCTCGATGGGGACCGTCGGGGCCGGGCGCGCGGTGGCGATCGATGCTGACGGGGCCATCGTGCTGGGCACCATCGGTGCCGAGTCCGGGGGGCTGACCATCGTCTCGCGGCGCGCCGGCATCGCGGCCACGCTGCTCGACGCGGCGGGCGACGCCGCCCTCTCCGCGGCGGGCGACATGGCTCTCGGCACCGTGGCGGCCCGCGACGTGCTGGCCGTCTCGACGGCGGGTTCGCTCGCGATCGGCTCGCTCGCCTCGACCGGAGCGGTGACGCTGTCGGCGGCAGCGACGCTCGACGGCGGCCGGCTGCTGGCCGCGGGCTCAGCCAGGCTCGATGCAGGTGGGCGGCTGGGTGTTGCGAGCCTGTCGACGGGCGGCGATCTGAGCCTGGCTTCGGCATCGGGCGATCTGACTATCGGTGACGCTGCCATCGATGGGTCGGCTGCGCTCGCTGCGGCCGGTGCGATCACGGCGCAGCGCCTGTCGGCGACCGACGCGCTGGTCGTCGAGGCCGGGCGCAGCGGCATCGGCTCCGTCGCGATCGGGGTCGGGGCGGCGCGTCGCGCCACATTCACCGCCCCCGATACGGTGCGGCTGGGCCGGTTCGGCGCCGGCGAGAGCATCACCATTCTGGGCACGCGGATCGCAGCCGACATCGTCCAGCTTCCCTCCGGCGGAACCCTGCCCCTGCAGGTCGATATCGGCGGCGCGCGTGAGCGAACGGCCGAGAGCGTCGAACTCGGCATCGATGCGCCGCGCTTCGAGACCGGTCGCTTCGACGCCACCGAGGCGCGTCTGACGACGAGCGCGCAACGGCTCGACCTCCGCAACGCTTTCGTTCCGGGCAGCCTCACGCTGACGACACCGGTGATGAGCGTCCTCAGCAACAACCGCAGCCCGGTTCCGCGGGCCGGCTTCGACGTCCAGCTCTTCCCGAACAACCGGTCGTTTTTCGTCACGATCGATGGCAAGGCCCTGACGACCAGCGCCTTCATCGTGCGTTTCGATGCCAGCGTGGCCGATATCCCGCCCTCCTCGGGCGCGTCGCTGACCTTCGATCTCGAACGTCTGGGGCCTCTGCTGGGGAGCGCGCCGTCCTTCCGCGAGGCCGCACGCAGCTTCGTGTTCGGTCCGCTCGGGTTCCAGCCCGGCCCGATGCGGGGTCTCGACGGAATGCGGGCTCCTAGGCTGCCGCTGAGCCAGCCCCTCGTCAACCTCGACGAGACCGAGGATCAGCCTTGAGCCGATCGCGAGGGCTGGCCCGGCTGGCGGTTCTCGCGCTCGCATTCGGCGGCATCGTGCCGTCGGTGCGGGCGCAGATCGTGTCGCGGACGATCGAGAGCGAAGCGGAACGCCAGAGGCTGGGCATCGAGCGCCAGACCCGGCCGCAACGCCAGAGCGGCCCGGGTGTGGTCGCGCCTGCGCCCGGGCCACGGCTCGAATTCCCGGCCGGCGGCACGAATATCCTGCTCACCCGCATCGACTTCGCGCCGTCGCACTTCCTGGCATCGGCCGATCTGGATGCGATCCGTGCCCGGCATGTCGGTCGCGAGGTCGATCTCGCCGCGATCGGCGCGATCGTGCAGTCGGTCAACGATCTCTATGCGGAGCGGGGGCTGATTACAGCCAGCGCGGTGCTGCCGCCGCAGAAGCTCGATGGCGGCGTGCTGACGATCGGCCTCGTCGAGGGGCGCCTCGGCACGGTCGGCCTCTCCGGCGCCGTGCAGACCTGGCCCTGGTACATCCGGGCGCAGATTCCGGCAGGAGAGGGCGAGGTGGTCGATGCACCCGCGCTGAACCGGTCCGTCTCGCTCTTCAACCGGCTGAACGATCTTCAGGTCCGGGCGCAACTCGGTCCGGGCGCCAGCTTCGGGCTGACCAATCTCGACTTCGCGATCACCGAGCCGGCGCGCAACATCGTCCAGCTCTCCTTCGACAATCAGGGTGTGATCTCGACCGGGCGCTATCAGGGCACCCTGTTCTGGCGGCATCACAACCTGCTCGGCATTGACGACCGCCTGATCGTCTACGGGTCGCGCGTCAGGGGCAGCGTGCTCGGCAGCGCCAGCTACACGCTGCCCGTCTCGCCCTGGGGGACGCGGTTGGGAGCGAGTTTCAACCGGTCGGCCTATCGCATCGTCGCCGGCCAGATCCGCGAGCTGAGACCCGAAGGCGTCTCGGAGAGCGCATCGCTCACGCTGTCGCAGCCCATCTTCGCGACCGATCTCGTCCTGCTGCAGGCGACCGGCTCCTACGGGCTGGGCAGCGGACGCAGCAAGCAGCTCGACATCGCCACCGTCGACAGCCGCTATCGCCGCCTCATGGCCGGCGCCGCGCTGACGGTCAGCCTGCCGTCCCTCCAGCATTCTTCGACGGCCAACTGGGCCAGCGTGACCCATGAGAACCTGATCTTCGGCGACAAGCGGGACTTTGTCCTAATGACCGGCAATACCACCACGGTCTGGCGCATCACCGACGACATCTACGGCTCGCTCGTCGGCGCCTGGCAGCACAGCCGCGAGAGGCAGCTGCCGGGGGACCAGATCTTCCAGATCGGCGGCCCGACCACGGTGCGCGGATACCCCGTCGGGGCGGCCTTCGGCCATTCGGGCTTTTATGCCCAGGCGGAGCTGCATTACGTGCTGCCGGAGCCGCTGCGTCAGCTGGAGGCCTTCGTCTTTCTCGATCACGGCATCACCTATGCCAGCGTCGTGGCCCCGGCCCGCGCCACCGCGGTCGGCGCCGGCCTGATCTGGCGGCCGCTCGACTGGGCGACGCTCGAGGGCGGCTTCGGCCATGCGCTCGAACGTGTCTCGGCCTCGCAGCGCGATGTCGAACTCTATGTCCGGCTCAGCCTGCGCAAGAGCCTCTGAGCACACGCCGCCGACCATCGAACCCCTCAGCCTTCCGCCAAGGATCGGATCATGACCCCCCTGCCGCTCTTCTATTCCAGCATCGCCGTGCTCGACCGCGACACGCACCGCCAGTCCCGGCTGGCGCCGACCGCGGCGCCCTATGCCTTCGCCGCCCGCAGCCATGTGCTGCCGGCGCTGATGGCGGAATTCGCAGCCGGTTGCCGCGACATGCCGATCCTGTTCCTCGAGGAGCAGGACAGCGTCTCGCCCCTGTTCATGGTCGGGATGCGCTCGGGTGAAAACGGGCTCGTCGATGCGGACGGCCGCTGGCGCGGCCTGCACGCGCCGGCCTATCTGCGGCGCTACCCATTCATCGGCGGGGAGGTGTCGGCGCAGCAGCAGATCGTCTGCATCGATGGCGGGTTCGCCGGGCTGCAGGAGAGCGAAGGCGAGCGGCTGTTCACGGAGGAGGGAGAGCCGACCGCGGCGCTGCAGCGCGTCGTCGCTTTCGTGGCCGAATATGCCGAAGCGGCCAAGGCCACGGCGGCTTTCACGGCCGCGCTCAAGGCGCTCGACCTGTTCCAGACGATCACCGTCGAAATCCGCTCGCCGGATGGCTCAAGCTCGAGCTTTTCAGGCTTTTCCGCGATCAGCGAGGAACGCCTCAACGCGCTGCCGGACGAAACCCTGCTCGACCTGAAGCGCAAGGGCTATCTCGCGCCCATCGATGCGCATCTGATAAGCTTGGCCAACTTCGCCCTCCTCGGCGAGCGCGCGGTGCCGCGCGCCTGAGACAGCCACAGCCGCGCCTGACAGGCGCGGGCGGCGCCGCAGCGGTCCTGTCAGGCCAGGATCTGCTCTGCGGTGCGGCGATGATGGGCGATCTGCCCGGCGGCCCAGGTCTCGAACTCCCACAGGAAATCCGGCGCGACCGCGACGGCGCGGCCGCCGGGATCGACCCGGAAGCAGCCGCGGAGCTCGGCCTCGCGAAAGAGGTTGCCGATATGCTGGCGCGAAACGCGAAAGCGCTCCGCCAGCCCGCCATAGGAGAGCAGGATCGGGTCTCCGGCCCCGGTGCTCGCCGTGTAATGCGCGCCGAGCACGGCTGACAGGACCGGATAGCCGCAATCCTGCTCCGTGAACCGCACGATGTTCGCAAAGGGCGAGAAGTAGAGATCCTGCTCCACGAAGAGGTCGTAGGACCGGCCGAGCCAGTCGGCCAGCGCGACCTCGTTCTCGCTCAGCCGGGTGGCGAGCGGCCGGGGCGGCGGCGCCAGCCGTTCCGACGCCGCGAGGAAGGCCAGCGGCGAACGGCCGATCTCGCGCAGGAGCGCCATCGCCGGCTGCAGCCGCACCGCGCGCCGATCGCATGCGGCACGACTGGCGACGACATAGCCGCCGAGCTTCAGCGCCGCGACCAGGGCGGCGACCTGCCGGGCGCTGGCGGGGGCCGCGCGCTGCAGCGCGGACAGTGTCGGCAGTGCGCCCCCGTTGCGGCGCCAGAGCGCGTCATGGCCGATCAGGGCGAAGGAGACGAGATAGCGCAGCTTCTGGCCGAAGAACTTGTCTGCGGGCCACGCCATCTCCGGCGGCTGCATCATCGCGAGGCAGTAGTCCCGCACCACCTCCCGAAAGGCGGGTCCGCCGATCAGCGCCGCCGCATCGGTCCAGACCGGTGCCTGGAGATGGGCCTGGATGGCCGGATGCAGCGGGCCGGGCCGGCTTGTCGGCTCGCAGACATCACTCATCGCGACATACCTGCAAAGTTTGGACTTTGCCGCCCGGTGCCGAAACCGGAGTAATGCGCTGTCTCAGCCGACCGACTCAAACGACAGATCATCTGCAATGCGCCTCTTTGCTAGTACCAGCCTCAACTCGATACTGACCAAGGGGCCTGAAACTGGCAAGAAGAGACTCTGTTATGCAGAATACATCAAATTTGACCGGATTTATTTCATTCTCTTCTCGGCGTTGGCCGTGTCATGCTCCGGTCTGGCCCCCGCCCAGGCCCAGAGCAACGGCAATGTCGGCGGCCTCGGCGAGGTTTCCACCGACAACCCCTATCCGTTCAGCACGCTGACCTTCATCGGCACCGCCGGCCATATCCGCGCGCTGGACGACGTCGTGCTGGGGAGCCGGGTTATGACCGAGGACGGTTCCGTGGCGCGCCTCTCGGCCGTCGCGGGGCGAACGCTGTCGGTGTCCTTCGGGGACCTCGGGCGTGATGCGATCCTCTATTTCGGCTCGACCAGCGATACCGGGAATATCACCGTGACCAGCTGGAACGGGGTGGGCGGCCTGCGCGGGCAGGTGATCATCGAGGGCGGCAATGTCGTCGCCGGCGGCCCCAACACGTTCGGGATCGATGATTTCGGGAACTCGATCGACCTGTTCACGATCAATGCCGGCGCGACGCTCCAGTTCGGGGCTTTCGATGCGGTGATCAGGCGCCTCGAAGGCAGCGGCGAAATCGGCAGCGCCTCCGCGTCGCTGTCCATCCGCGGCGGCACCTTCTCGACCGGCATCACCGGCCCGTCGCGCCTGATCTTCTCGGGCGACACCGTCTGGACCGGCGTCGGCGCCAGCATCGGCACGCTCGAGGTCCGGCCCGGCGGGACGCTCACCACCAATAATCCCGCCGTCGTCGAGACGGCGACGAACCTTCAGGTCGACGGGACCTACAGGCTCAACTCCGCCCTGGCGGTGAACGGGCTGAGCGGCGGCGGGGTGATCGCGCTGGGGCTGGGATCGCGCCTCACCGCCGGCTCGCAGAACGCCAGTTCGACCTTCGACGGCGAGATCTCGGGCAGCGGCGGCGGGCTCACCAAGGAGGGTACGGGCACGCTGACGCTGGCCGGCATCAGCACTTATACCGGGGCGACGATCGTCAATGGCGGCACCCTGAGGATGGGCATCGCCAATGCACTGCCCGCCGCGACCGCGGTCACCGTCAATGGCGGGGCCTGGTCGCTGTCCAATTTCAGCCAGAGCGTCGCCAGCCTGGCCGGAACGGCGGGCGGGAGCGTCTCGCTCGGCTTCGCCACGCTGACGCTCGGGGGCGGCGGGAATGCAAGCTTCGCCGGCACCATCACCGGGACCGGCGGGCTGACGAAGACCGGCGCGAACAGCCAGGACCTGACGGGGGCCAGCTCCTATTCCGGCCCAACCAATGTCTCGGGCGGCCTGCTGCGGATCGGCCCCGGGGGAACGCTGCCCAACTCGCGCGCGATCACCATCTCGGGCGGAGCGGGCTTCGAGGCGGTCAACCCCAACGCGCTGTCGCCGTTGGCGGTCGTGACCCTCAGCGGGGCCAATTCGCGCTTTCTCGTCACGGGAGACCAGAGCATCGGCGCGCTCGCCGGGACTGCGGATACCCGGGTGACGTTCGGCACCGGGCGCCGGCTGACCGTCGGCGGCAGCAATGGCGACAGCCAATTCGCCGGCGATCTCGGGCCGGACGGGAATGGCAGCCTGACCAAGACCGGCACCGGCGCGCTCACGCTTTCGGGCGTGAACGGCTATGCCGGCGCGACCACGGTCAATGGCGGCACGCTCGTGGTGAACGGCTCGATCGCCAACTCCTCCGGCGTCGCGCTCAATGCGGGCGCCACGCTCGGCGGCTCGGGCACGGTTCCCTCGGTCACCGTGGCTGGCGGCACGCTGTCGCCTGGCAATTCGCCGGGGACGCTGACGATCGACGGCGACCTGACGCTCGATGCGGCCTCGACCTATCGCGCCGAACTGCAGGGCCCGCTCGCCGACCGGATCGTGGTGACGGCAACCGCCGCTCTGGCGGGTCGGCTGCAGCTCGTGCCGCTCGGCGGCAGCTACAGCTTCAACAGCCCCTACACGCTGCTCTCGGCCGCGGGCGGGCGCAGCGGCACCTTCAGCACGGTGGATGCCACAGGCAGCTTCGGCGACGGCGTCACCTCGACGGTGAGCTATACAACCCAGGACGTGCAACTGACGCTGACGCCGCGCCCGCTCGTGCCGATCGTCACCGACCCGACGTCGCCCGGTGCGGGCGCGCCCGATCCCTCGACCCCGGGCTCGGGAGATCCGGGCACGGCGCCGTCAGCGGGCTCGCTGACACCGCCAGCCGGCGCGACGGGATCGCCCAATGCGCTCGCCGCCGCCACGGCGATCGACCGTGCGGTGGCCGATGGCGCCGACCCCTCGGCGTTGTTTCCGCTCTACAACCTGCCGGCGGCGGCGATCCCGGCTGCGGTGAACCAGCTCTCAGGCGAGGTCCATGCCGCCACGCCCGCGATCGGCCACCGCCTGTCCGGCCAGTTCCTGGCCACCATGCTCGACAGCGGCCTAGCCGGGCGCCTCTCTCCCGGTATCCCGGGACCGGGGTTCGCCAGCTTCAGCTCCGGATCGGTTGCGGTGAGCGATGCGCCGCTCGCTCCGGGCCGGCTCGCCCCGCCGTCCTATGCGCTCTGGGGATCGGCCTCCGGCGGCGCCGGCCGCAGCGAGGGCTCGGCCCGGCTCGGCACGGCGCGCCGCGATCTCGACGAGGCCCAGATGGCGGCCGGCCTCGACATCAGGCTTGGCGCCAACAGCCTCGCCGGCCTTGCCGTGGCGGGCGGCAAGGCGCGGGCTTCGCTGGCGGGCGGGCTCGGCCGGGTCGAGAGCGACGTCGTGCAGGCGGGCCTCTACGGCATGACGCAGCTCGGCGCGCTCGATCTCTCGGCGGCGGCCGCCTTCGCCCGGATCGACACCGACGTCTCGCGCAGCATCCCGGTGCTCGGCGGCGGGCTGGTCTCGTCCTATGCCAGCACGGCGTGGAGCGGCCGGCTGCAGGCGCGTTTGCCTGTCCTCGTGGGTTCCGGCTTCACCGTCTCGCCACTGGCAGCGCTGCAGGCGGTGGCGGTGCGGACCCCCGCCTTCGTCGAGCGCCCCGCTTTCGGCAGCCAGGCCGCGGCGCTGGCGGTCGCCGGGCGCAGCGACATCGCCAGCCGCTCCGAACTGGGTCTGGAAGTGGAGGCGCAAGCCGTCGTCGGAGGCGTGCCGGTGCGGGGCCATCTCCGCGCGGCCTGGGCGCATTACCACCGGCGCGACGCGCATATCACGGCGAGCCTCTCCGCCCTGCCGGGCTCCGCCTTCGTCACGCGCGGCGCGCGACCCGACGCCGACAGCGCGCTGCTTGCCGCGGGGCTCGACGCCGCGATCTCGGATCGCGTCAGCCTCGGTCTGCGCGGCGACGCCGAAGTGTCGGTCAGGACGCGCCGCTATGGCGGCTCCGCCCAAATCCGCTGGAGCTTCTGAGCGGGACGAAAGCCGCGGCTGTCGACGGCCACCCTGCTTCGCCAGGGCGGCGACGCCCCACACGGCCCCCCGGCCTGCCCAAATTCCATTCACACGACCGAAATTGTATCCATCTTGAGCCACGCCCGACCCCGATCGCGTCTGCGGCGAGGCGGTGCGCCGCCACCCGGTCGCGACCGATGTACCGCTGCCCAGAACGATAAAGCAGGGCTGCCATGACGCGAACGGGCGACCTCACCCCAACCCGCGCCGCCTTTCGGCAGGACTTCTGGATGCAATCTAGCGCGACCCCCAGTGACACCCTCTGTCAGATCGCGTGTTTGGCCCACGCCTCCCGCGGTCTCTTCGATTATTGGATACAATTTATTGGCCTTGGCACGCGCATTGCAAAGCCCGGATCAAGCCGCATCGCGGCTCGCCCATCCCGTCCGGAGGTTTCGCATGCGGTTCCCGGCTTCCATCCCAACACCCCGTTCCCGCCTGACCTGCCGCGTGTCGGCGGCTCTCGCCGTGCTCGCCATCGGCGCCACGCTGACGCTGGCGCCATCCGCCCCGGCACTCGCCCAGGAAAAGGTCCTTCGCGTCGCGATGACCGCCGGCGACATTCCCGACTGGACCGGCCATCCCGATCAGGGCGCGGAAGGCCAGCGCTTTGTCGGCTTCTCGCTCTATGACAGCTTCCTGAACTGGGACCTGACGCGCTCGGACCGCGAGGCGGTGCCGACCGCGGGGCTCGCCTCGAAATGGTACCCCGATCCCACCAACAACAAGCGCTGGATCTTCGAGCTGCGGCGCGACGTGAAGTTCCACGATGGCTGCCCCTGGAATGCCGAGGCCGCGCTCTGGAACATCGCGCGCATCACCGACGACAAGGTGCCGCAGTTCAATCCCGTCCATTTCGCGCGCAACCGCTCGCGCACGGTCAACGTCGCCGGCGCCGTGAAGATCGACGACTACACCATCGCCGTCGACACCAAGGTTCCGGAATCGGTCTTCCCCTACAACATGGCCGTCTGGTTCGTGATCTCGAAATGCGCGCTGGAGAAAGCGGGCAACGACTACAAGGTCTATGCGCTCTCTCCGCAGGGCTCGGGCCCCTACAAGTTCGGCTCGGTCGTGCCGCGCGAGCGGCTCGAACTGGTGCGCAACGCCGATTACTGGAACCCGGCCCGCACGCCCAAGCACGACCGGATGGTGTTGATCCCGATGCCGGAGGCGACGACGCGGGCTGCGGCACTGCTCTCGGGCCAGGTCGATTTCATCGAGGCGCCGTCACCCGATACGCTACCGCGACTGAAGGCGGCGGGCATGCGCGTGACGACGCTGACCTATCCGCACAACTGGCATTACCAGTTCAATTTCCAGCGCGGCGCCTTCAAGGACATCAAGGTCCGCCAGGCGGCCAACCATGCGATGGACCGCAAGGAGATGGTCGAGATGCTCGGCGGCATCGCCGAGGCGAGCGAGGCGCTGTTTACCCCCTACCAGGCGATCTACGGGAAGCCGAAGACCTATCCCTACGATCCCAAGAAGGCGACCGCCCTGCTCAAGGAGGCCGGCTGCTATCCCTGCTCCATCACGGTGGGCATCTCGACCTCGGGCTCGGGACAGATGCAGCCCTTGCCGATGAACGAACTGGTCAAGGCACAGCTCGAAGCGGTCGGCTTCCGGGTCAAGTTCGAGGTGCTCGACTGGAACGCCCTGCTCGACCTGTTCTTCAAGGGCTGGGAGCGCGCGCCGACCTATGACGCGATCAATATCTCGCTCGGCTCGGTCGACCCCGTCTCCGGCATGATCAGCCATTTCTCGACCGCGAGGCGCGCGCCCGGCGGGCTGAACTGGGGCTGGTTCGACAACAAGGAGTTCGACGAGCTGGCGGTGCAGGCGATGAACACCTTCGAGCCGGAGAAGTCGCTCGCCATGTTCACCCGGCTGCACGAGATCGTCAGCGAGCAGGCGGGGCGGCTCTTCATCGTCCACGACCTGAATCCCCGCGCCATGTCGCCCAAGGTCAAGGGCTTCGTGCCGGCCCAGAGCTGGATGCAGGACTTCGTGACGATCAGTCTCGACTGAGCGTCACCGGCGCGGGGGCGGTTTCCTCCCCGGCCCGCCTCCGCGTCACCAACCCTTTGCTCGATCCCGCCGCCCGTCGGCGCCGTCAGGAGGCCCGTGCCATGTCCGCTCCGCTGCATTTCATGACCGTCTCAGAACTGGCCAAGGGGATCGCGGCCAGGACCGTCTCCCCGGTCGAGCTGACGAAGGCGCTGATCGCCCGCGTCGCGGCGCTGGACGGGATGACCCATGCCTTCATCGAGGTGACGGCAGACCTCGCCCTCGCCCAGGCTAAGAAGGCGGAAGCCGAGGTGATGGCCGGGATCAGCCGCGGGCCGCTGCATGGCGTGCCGGTCGGGCTGAAGGACATCATCGACCTCAAGGGCGTGCGCACCACCGCCCATTCGCACCAGCTCATCGACAACTGGGCGACCGACGACGCCTTCGTCACGCAGAAGCTGAAGGCGGCGGGCGCCGTCATCCTCGGCAAGCTGGCAACCCATGAATTCGCGATGGGCGGGCCCTCCTTCGACCTGCCCTTCCCGCCGGCGCGCAACCCCTGGAACCTCGCGCATTTCACCGGGGGCTCGTCCTCGGGCTCGGGCGCCGCAGTCGCAGCAGGCTTCGTGCCGGCGGCGCTCGGCACCGATACCGGCGGCTCGATCCGCCTGCCGGCCGCCTTCTGCGGCATCGTCGGGATGAAGCCGACCTATGGGCTGGTCTCGCGGCGCGGCGTGCTGCCGCTGTCGCAGAGCCTCGACCATATCGGCCCTATGACCTGGACGGTCGAGGACAACGCCCTCCTCATGAAAGTTCTGGCCGGCCATGACCGGCTCGACCCCGCCAGCGCCGACCGGCCCGACCCCACGCCCGAGGCGCTGCTTGGCGCCGGCGTGAAGGGTCTGCGCGTCGGCTATCTGCCCTCGCTCGGGGCGCAGGCGGAGGCCACGGACGAGGTGCAAAGCGCTGTCGCCGGGGTGGCCACGACGCTGGCGGATCTCGGCGCCACGGTCGAGGAGGTGACGCTGCCGCCGCTGGCCGATTTCGCCGCCTGCGGGATGATGATCCTGCTCTCCGAAGCCTTCGCCATCCATGAGCCCAACATCCAGGCCAGGCCCGAGCTCTATGGCGAGATCCTGCGCGACCGGCTGCTGCTCGCCGGGCTGATCGACGCCAGCGACTATGTCCAGGCGTTGCAGATGCGCACGGAGCTGGTCGCGGCTGTCGCCAAGACGATGGCGCGCTTCGACATCGTCGTCTCCGCGGCCACCGCGACGCCCGCCCCGGTGATCACCGAGATCCCGAAATTCGGCCTGTTCAGCAAGCCGCCGCTGACCATCCCCTTCAACGTCACCGGCATGCCCTCGCTGACGATGTGCTGCGGCTTCTCGGCCTCCGGCCTGCCACTCTCGGTCCAGATCGCCGGCCATGCCTTCGGCGAGGCGACGATCTACCGCGCGGCACAGGCCTATGAGGCCGCGACCGCCTGGCGGGAACGGCGGCCTGCCCTGGAGGCCGCCGCGCCGATGAGCCTCGCCGCCGAATAACCGCCCGCCCCTCTCATCCGCGTCCCGGAGGCCCGCCATGACCGACACGCCCGCCACGCCGATCCCGATCGAGGCCAAGCTCGCCGAATACGGCCTCAAGGTCGGCCCGGAGACGCTGGAGTCCCTGAAGGGCTCCGTCGCCGATCTCGAGGCCGCCGCCCGCAACATCCGGGTCAAGCGCAGCTACCTGCAGGAGCCGGTCCACGCGCTCCGGCTCTGGACCAAGTGAGGGCCGCCATGACCGCGCTGCACGATTTGACCATCGCCGAGGCCGCTCCGCTGCTGAAGGCCAAGAAGCTTTCCCCGGTCGAACTGACCGCGTCCTATCTCGCCCGGATCGAGGCCTTCGACGGGCAGCTCAACGCCTATATCCGCGTGCTGCCCGAGCAGGCCATGGCGGCCGCGCGCAAGGCCGAGGGCGAGATCATGAAGGGCGGCTACAAGGGCCCGCTGCATGGCGTGCCGATCGGCCTGAAGGACATCTACAACACCAAGGGCATTCCCACGACCGGCCATTCCGCCCTCTACAGGGACCATGTTCCGGAGGAGGACGCGACGACGACGCGGCTTCTGGCGGAGGCCGGCACCATCCTGCTCGGCAAGCTCTCGACCTGGGAGTTCGCGATCGGCGGCACCTCCTTCGACCTGCCCTGGCCGCCGGCAAAGAACCCGTGGAACCTTGCCCATGACCCGGCCGGCTCCTCCTCAGGCTCCGGCGCGGCGATCGCGGCCGGGCTCGCCATGGGCTCGATGGGCACAGACACCGGCGGCTCGATCCGTGGGCCGGCCGCCTGGTGCGGGATTTCCGGCCTGAAGCCTACCTATGGGCTGGTCAGCCGCCGGGGCATCCTGCCGCTCTCCTTCAGCCTCGACCATGGCGGGCCGATGTGCTGGACCAGCGAGGACTGCGCGCTGATGATGGAGGTGCTGGCGCAGCACGACCCGCTCGACCCCGGCAGCGCCGACGTCGCCAAGCCGGATTTCGCCGGCTCCCTCCAGAAGGACGTGAAGGGGCTGCGCATCGGCGTGGTCAGGCATTTCTTCGAGAGCGACGCCGAGATCGACCCCGAGATCAAGGCCGGCATCGAGGCGGCGCTGGTGACCTTCCGGGAGCTGGGTTGCGAGGTGGTCGATGTCACGCTCTCGCCGCTCTCGGCCTATGGCGACGCGGCGACGCTGATCTCGCGCTCGGAGGCCTTTGCCTTCCATGAGGAAACGCTGAAGGCGACGCCGGAGCTCTATGGCGAACTCGCCCGCCAGCGCATCATGATGGGCGCTTTCATCCGCGCCTGCGACTACGTCAACGCGCTGCGCGAGCGCGGCCGGCTGATCGCCGAGATCGCGACCGTGTTCGAGAGCGTCGACGTGCTGATCACGCCGACCATGCCGGGCGTGGCACCGAAGCTCGGCGACCTCGGCAACATGATGTCGCGCTCCCGGCCCTCCTTCACCCGCGTCTTCAACCTGACCGGCTCGCCGGCCCTGTCGGTCTGTTCGGGTTTCTCGGCGGCGGGGCTGCCACTGAACATGCAGATCGTCGGGCGGCCCTTCCAGGATGACCTCGTGCTGCGCGTCGGCAGCGCCTTCGAGAAGGCCACCGCCTTCCGTGACCTGCGCCCGGCGCAATGGGCGCAGCAGGCGCTCGCCGCCGAGTAACCCGGTGCAATTCCCCCTTTCGTGGAGACGATCATGAGCGAGACCATCTCGACCGAAGCCTTCCAGGTGCTGCTCGACCGGGCCGGCATCAGCGTCAAGCCCGAGCATATGGACGAGATGCGCAGCGCCTACATGCTGCTGCAGGCGATGCGGGAGCGTGTGCGCAAGCCCCGCGGCTATGATGCCGAGCCGGCTCATATTTTCGCACCGGCGGGTCGCTGAGATGACCAGCGATCCCACCCTGCTCACCATCCGCGAGGCCTCCACCCTGATCGCTGAGCGCAAGCTCTCGCCGGTCGAGCTGACGAAGGCCTGCATTGCGCGCACCGAGGCGCTCGACGCGACCTTGAGCACCTATGTCGCCTTCACGCCGGAGCTTGCGCTGGAGGCGGCAGAGGCGGCCGAAGTCGAGATCGGCAAAGACGGGCCGCGCGGCCCGATGCACGGCATCCCGGTCGGGCTGAAGGACATCTACGACACAGCCGGCGTGGCGACGACGGCCCATTCCAACCTGCTGAAGAGCCGCGTGCCGACCGAGGACGCCTTCACCGTGACGAAGCTGCGCGAGAGCGGCGCGGTCATCACCGGCAAGCTCGGCACCTTCGAATTCGCGATCGGCGGGCCCTCCTTCGACCTGTTCACGCCGCCCGCCCGTAATCCCTGGGACCCGGCGCGCACCACGGGCGGCTCCTCGTCCGGCTCGGGCGCGGCAGTCGCGGCCGGGATGGTGCTGGGCGCCACCGGCTCGGACACCGGCGGCTCGATCCGCAGCCCGTCCTCGCTGTGCGGGCTGGCCGGCATCAAACCGACCTATGGGCTGCTCTCGCGAAGGGGCATCCTGCCGCTGTCGCAGTCGCTCGACCATGCCGGGCCGATGTGCTGGACGGTCGAGGATGCGGCGCTGATGCTGCAGGCGATGGCGGGCCATGACCCACTCGATCCGGCCTGCGCCGATGTGGCGGTGCCGGATTTCACCGAGAAGCTCGCCGAAACGGTGAAGGGCAAGACCATCGGCGTGATCCGCCATTTCCACGAGAGGGACCATGAGGCGGCGCCGCCCGTGCTGGCGGCGATCGAGCAGGCGATCGCGGTCTACACATCGCTCGGCTGCGTCATCAAGGAGGTGACGCTGCCGCCGCTGATGGATTTCGCCGCAGTAGGCCTGATCATCATGTCCTCGGAGGCCTTCGCGATCCACGAGGCGGATCTGCGGGCGACACCGGAGCTTTATGGCGAGATCGCGCGCGACCGGATCAGCATGGGCGGACTCTTGACGGGGGCGGATTACGTGCAGGCCCTGCGCCGGCGCCAGGAGCTGAAGGCCGCGGTCGCGGAGGCGATGATCGGCATCGATGTGCTGCTGACGGCCGGTTCGCCCTTCCCGGCGCAGCCGATCGACAAGGTGCCGAAATGGCTGATGTACCAGAAGCCCTCGATCACCATGCCTTTCAACGTCACCGGCCTGCCGGCGCTGGCGCTCTGCGCTGGCTACGAGCCGGGAACGGGCCTGCCGGTCGCGATGCAACTGGTGGGGCACCCCTTTGCCGAGACGACCGTGTTCCAGCTCGGCCACGCCTATGAGCAGGCGACCCAGTGGCGTGCGACGCGGCCCGCCCTGCTCGCCGCCTGATTCATTGCCGGGCGGCCCGCCGGGGCCGCCCGCTCCCCCTGCCAGCTCTCCGAGGAATTCGCCGCGCCATGGCCGAGGCCCGCAACACCGTCCAGGCCGGCATCCTCTGGATGATCCTGAGCACGGCCTTCCTGGCGGGTGGCAATTCGCTGGTCCGGCAGATCGCGACCGAGCTGCATCCGTTCCAGATCAGCTTCCTGGCCAATCTGATCATGCTCGTCTTCGTCTGGCCGCAGCTGCGGGGCGAAGCGGGCCTTCCGGACCGGCGCGAGAAGCGCAGGCTCTACGCGATCATGACCGCCGTCGGCTGCGTCTCGAACCTGACCTGGTTCTATGCGCTCGCCCATGTGCCGCTGGCCAAGGCCACGGCGATGACCTTCGCCGCGCCGATCATCGTGACGGCTCTGGCCGGCGTCCTGCTCGGCGAGAGCGTCTCGCGCAGCCGATGGGCGGCCGTGCTGGTCGGCTTCGTCGGTGTGATGGTGATCTCGCGGCCGGGCTTCGTCGCGCTCGACGCCGGCACCATCGCGCTGATGATCTCGACCCTGTCGATGGCGTCTAGCTATCTGATCTCGAAGCGGCTGACGCAGATCGAGAGCACCAGCCGCATCGTCGCCGTCACCACCCTGATCCCCGTGGTCACCGGCCTGATCCCCGCCGTGCTCTACTGGCGAACGCCGTCCTTCGACATCATGCTGTTCCTGGTGGTGATGGCGGTGGCGATGTTCGTCGGCCGGCTGACGCTGTTCCTGGCCTTGCGCAATGCGCCGGCCTCGACCGTGATGCCCTTCGACTTCGCCCGCCTGCCCTTCATCGCGCTGTTCGCCTGGCTCGCCTACCAGGAGATTCCCGACCGCTGGGCGCTGGTCGGCGCCGCGATCGTGATGGGCGCGACCGTCTTCATCTTCCAGGATGAGCACCGCAAGCGTCGCCAGGTTCCGCTCTAGCCGGAGCCCGGCCCCTCGCCGCCCGCAGGCCTGCGGGCATTCGACCCGCGCCACAGGAGAACCGCCAGCCATGCCGACACCGATCGCATCCGAAGCCGAGATGGGCGCCTTCCTGGCGCGCGCCGGCTTCACCCTGACGCCCGAGCAGGTCGCCGAATATGCCGAGGCCTATGGCTACATCGTCGAGATGTCCGCCCGGATCCGCGGCGAGCGGAGCTACATGGCCGAGCCGGCCCACATCTTCAGCTTCCCGACCGAGGAGAGCGCCCGATGAGCACGGACATCCTGACCATCAGCGAGGCCGCCGCCCTGATCAAGGCCGGCAAGCTCTCCCCGGTCGAGCTGACCGAGATGTGCCTTTCCCGCGTCAAGGCCTTCGAGCCGGAGCTGCACGCCTTCGTCACCCTGACCGAGGACCGCGCCCGGGCCGACGCCAAGAAGGCAGAAGCCGAGATCAAGGCCTCGGGCCCAACATCGCCGCTGCACGGCATCCCGATCGGCCTCAAGGACATCATCGACACCAAGGGCATCCTGACGACCTGCCAGTCCGCCCACAACATCGGCAACGTGCCCGACACGGACGCGACCTGCGCCGCGGCGCTCGATGCCGCCGGCACCGTGCTGATGGGCAAGCTCACCACGCATGAATTCGCCGATGGCGGCCCGTCCTTCGACCTGCCCTGGCCGCCCTCGCGCAATCCCTGGAACACGCAGCGCTTCACGGCGGGATCCTCGAGCGGCACGGGGGCGGCGGTTGCGGCCGGCCTCGTGCTCGGCGGGCTCGGCACCGATACGGGCGGCTCGATCCGCGGCCCGGCGGCGCTCTGCGGCATCGTCGGCCTCAAGCCGACCTATGGGCTGGTCAGCCGCGCCGGCGTCGCGCCGGCGGCCTATTCGCTCGACCATATCGGCCCGATGGCCTGGACCACGGAGGATTGCGCGCTGATGCTGCAGGCGCTCGCGGGCTATGACCCCTCCGATCCCGCCAGCGCGAACAGCGCGGTGCCCGACTACACGGCGGGGCTCGGCAAGGGGGCCAAGGGGCTGAAAGTGGGTGTGCTCAGCCGCTGGCACGAGACCGACCGGCCGGTCGCCCCGGCCGTGAAGGCCGGCATCGACGCCGCGATCGCCACTTATGAGAGCCTCGGCGCGGAGATCGTCGAGATCAAGCTCTCGGCCATGCAGGAGTACAATGCGGCCGGCTTCTTCATCTCGACGGTCGAGCGCGGCGCGGCCTATGAGCGGATGATGCTGAAGAACCCCGAGAAGTTCGGGCAGCGCTATCGCGACCGCCTGGTCTTCGCCGCGCTCTGCACCGGCATGGACTATGTCCAGGCGCTGCGGCGCCGGCGCGAACTGATCGCGGAAATGGCGGCGGCGATGGCCGGCGTCGACGTGCTGCTGACCGCCGGCAACCCCGACGAGGCGCCGCCGATCGACCAGGTGCCGCGCTGGGACAATCTCGACAAGCCGAACTTCACCATGGCGTTCAACCTGACGGGGATGCCGGCGATCTGCGTGCCCTCGGGCTTCGGTCCCAACGGCTTGCCGGTCTCGATCCAGCTGGCGGCACGGCCTTTCGCGGAGGCGATGCTGCTGCGGGCGGCCCATGCCTTCGAGCAGGCCACGGCCTGGCGCGATCGCCGCCCGGATATGCTGGGACTGGCGAAGGCCGCCTGAGGAAGGTCCGCTCTACGGCACGGCCTCCGGGCCGTGCCGTTCGCCTGCAATCAGGCTGCGCGGGCCTTGGGGGCCGCGACGGGCTTGCGCGTATCCATCTTGCGCCAATGCTCGATGATGCGCTGGCCCGAACGGTAGACGTGTTCGGCAGCGATGCTCTCGGCGCGGACGACCTGGCCGCCGGTGATGGCGGCGAAAATCTGGCTATGATCGTCATGGGCGCGGGCCAGCGTCGCCACGTCGAACCAGCGGAATTTCAGCTGGTTGAGCAGCGGTATCGCGCGCGACTTGCGCAGCATCATCGCCAGATGGGAATTTCCGGATGCCTCGATCAGCGTGTTGTGGAAGCGGTCATTGAGATCGCGCCACCGATCGGCGACCTCCTCGTTCCAGTCATGGGCGGACTGCAGCTCCTCGCTCTCCGTCAGCACCTTGTGGAGCAGGCCGCGATGGAGGTCGGAAAGGCCCTGCTGCGCGACGAGGCGCGCACCCAGCCCCTCGAGATTGGCACGCACGACATAGATCCCCTCGATGTCCTTGGCGGCGAAGGATTTGACTGCATAGCCACTGTTGGGGCGGTATTCGAGCAGCCCTTCGGCTGCGAGGGTCGAGAGCGCGGCGCGGATCGGGGTCCGCGACACCGCCAGGCTGTCAGCCAGGTCGACCTCGTTCAGGCGCGTGCCACCGGCGTATTCGCCCCCGAGCAAGGCTTCCCTGAGCTTGTTCGTGACCGAGACGCCGCGGGTCGCCATGATGTGCCATCCTGTTGCTAGAAGGCCGATGAAGCGGTGGGCTTCTCCGGGGTTCGACATGACCATGCGTGCAGCAGAATCATATCGATCGTGTACAGTCCGCAGGCGATTAGTGGCGGTTTTGCCGCAAGTCAACGGATTTGCGCGGTTGTTGACGAGAAAGTGTGCATGATCCGGGTTTGCGCGCCGGACTGTATGCAATCGTCCGCGGCGAGGGGCTACTCGGCCGGCATGCCGGCGCGCTGCCCGGGGTCGGCCTCGCGGCGGCGGAGACGGGCGATCACCGCATAGACCGGCGCGGCGGCCACCATCACCACGAAGATGCGGATGATGTGGTGGGCGGCGACGAAGGCGACTTCGGCATGGACGGCGAGCGCGATCAGGCTCATCTCGGCGAGCCCGCCCGGAGAGTAGGCCAGGATCAGCGTCATGGCGCGGAAACCGGTGAGCCAGGAGACCAGGGCGGCGCAGACGCCGGTCCAGAACAGCAGGATTGCGGTCGACCCCAGCGAGAGCAGGATGATGCGCCCGATCGTGCGCAGCGCCGTGCCGGCGAAGCGGCAGCCGATGACGACGCCGAGGATCAGCTGCGCCGCGTTGACGATCTCGAAGGGCGGCTTGAAATCGCTCCAGCCCGCGAGGTGGACGGCGGCGCTGACCAGCATCGGCCCGAGCAGATATTTCGCGGGCAGGTTCAGCCTATGGCCGATGAAGCAGCCGGCGAGGCCGCAGGCGACGAGCCACATCTGCGCGGCGGCCGGCGTCGAGAGGATCGAGACCGCGCCCGCCATCCGGTTCAGCGAGACGCCCTCGAGCCACTGGATGGCGAAGGGCAGCGTCATGACGATAAGCAGGATCCGGACCGAATGGACGAGCGCGATGACCTGGCCGTCGCCGCCGCGCTCCTCGCCGATGCTGATCATCTCGACCAGCCCGCCCGGCATGCCGGCGAAATAGGCGGTGGTGCGGTCATAGCCGCCGATGGCCCGGAAATACCAGACAACCGAGCCGCCGCACAGCGCGATGAAGGCGACGAGCCCGAGCGTCGCCGGCCACCATTGCGGGATGCGCGCCATGAGATCGGGGCTGAAGGCCGCGCCGAGCATTACGCCGATCACCATCGTCATGGGCGGGCGGATGACCGGCGGCGCGGCCACCGGCGCGCGCAGCAGCGCCGCCAGCGTGCAGAAGACCATCGGGCCCATCATCCAGGGCAAGGGCAGCGACAGGCGCTGGAACAGCAGGCCGCCCGCGACGCCGAGTGCCAGCGCCAGGGCGAAGCGGGGATAGGGGAAGCGGGAAGGTCGCATGGCGGCAAAACCGGCCCGGACGTCCCGCATCCAGGCTGCGACGGGGGATGTCAGGAGCTTCATGGAGCTTCTTCTAGCCTGACCGGGGCGGGCACCGGCTTGGGGGCCAGATAGACCAGCGCGCTCGCGACGATCACGATCGCCGAGCCGCCGAGGACGAGCAGCGTCGGCACGTCGCCGAACCAGACGAAGCCGACGATCAGGGCCCAGAGCATCTTGGTGTAGGAGAGCGGCGCGATCGTCGCCACCGGCGTGTGGAACAGGGCGCGGGTGGTGAGATACTGGCAGGCGCCCGAGGCCAGGCCGTTGCCGATCAGCAAAGCCCATTGCGCGGGCGTCGGCTGGACCCAGTTGAAGGGCAGGCTCGGCAGGACGAGCAGGGCCGAGCCGGCGAGCGTCCAGAAGGCGATCGACAGCGAGGTCTCGTTGCGCGAGAGGCTGCGCTGCTGGATCAGCGAGAGCGCGCTGAAGACCGTGCCGATGACCGACATGGTCAGGCCGAACAGGCTGCCGCCACCCGTCGGCTTGATCATCAACAGGACGCCGCCCAAGCCCAGCAGGAGGGCGACCCAGCCCAGCCGCGTCACCTTCTCGCCGAGCAGCGGCGCCGAGAGCAGCAGCACCAGAACCGGCTGCAGGAAGGAGATCGCAGTCGCGTCCGCCAGCGGCATGTGGCGATAGGCGACGAAGATGAAGAGCAGCACGGCGGTGAACTGCACCGCCTGCAGCGCCATGCCACGTCGGTTGTGGACCTTGAGCGCAGCAAAGCCACCGAGACCGCGCGCCATCAGCAGCAGGGTGACGAGCGCGAAGCCGTTGCGGAAGAAGACGATCTGGTTGACCGCGAAGGTCTCCGCCAGCGCCTTGACCACGCCGTTCAGGATCGAGAACAGCGCCAGCCCGACGAGCATCATCACGACGCCGCGTCTTGCGTCGCGCTCCTCCCCCGCCGGCGCCTTCACGATCACGGTCATCGTCAATAGGTCAGGAAGATGCGTTCGATCTCGGCCGGCTCTGCGCTGATCGTCAGCGCCAGCGCGAGAAGCAGCCGCGCCTTCTGCGGCGTGAGATTGTCGGTGATCAGAAAGCCGGCGTCGCGCAGGCGCTTGCCCTTGAAGGTGCGGCCCGAGCCGGCGCGGGTCGACTGCATCACGACGATGCCAGCAGCCACGGCCTCCTTGAGCACCTCGAAATCGGCAGGACCGGCGAAGCCCGGCGCGAAGCCGGCCGAGATGATGCCCTTGGCGCCGGCCGCGACGAAGGCGCGGGCCGCCGTGCCGTCCGAGCCGGTATAGGCCAGCACGATGTCGACGCGCGGCAGGGCGTCGAGGCTGCGGATGTCGAATTCGGTGTCGGGCGCCGCCTTCCGCACCGGCTTGCGGTAGAACACGACCGCATCGCCATCGGCATGGCCGAGCACGCCGAAATCGGGCGAGCGGAAGGTCTGCAGCCGGAAGGTCGAGGTCTTCGTCACGTCGCGCGCGGCGTGAATCTCGTCGTTGAGCAGGACGAGAACGCCGAGCCCGCGCGCCTGCGGGCAAGCCGCGGTGCGGATCGCATTGGCGAGGTTCATCCCCGCATCGGTCGACAGCGCGCTCGCCGGGCGCTGCGAGCCGACGACGACGACCGGCACCGCCACCTTCACCGTCAGGCTCAGGAAATAGGCCGTCTCCTCCAGCGAGGCGGTGCCGTGCAGGATGACGATGCCGGCGAGGTCGGGATGCTCGGCGACCAGCCGGTCGCAGGTCAGGACGAGCGTCTTCCAATCCTCGAAGAAGATGTTGGGGCTCGGCACCGCCTTGAACGGAACGGCGATGATCTCGGCAAGCTGGGCGACATCGGGAAACATCGCGACCAGCGCGTCGGCATGGAGCATCGTTTCATTGGCGCCGTAGTCGAGGATGTCGAAGGGGCCGGTGCCGATGGAACAGATCGTGCCGCCGGTCCCAATGACCGCGACCTTGGGCAAAACAGGCATATCTCTCTCTGGGTGTCGGGCGCGCGCGCCGGGTTACTCGGCCGCCTCGCGGAAACGGGCGTTTGTCTCAAGACAGCCGATCAGCATCTGCGTGTCCATGATGTCGCCGAAGGTGAGGTAGAAGGCGATCAGCGAGGCGTTGTGCTCGGCATCGGAATTGGCGGCATTGCCGTCGGTGACCATGATCGTCCTGAAGTTCAGCATCATGGCGTCACGGGCGGTCGATTCGCAGCAGACATTGGTCACCGTGCCGGTGATGATCAGCGTGTCGTAGCCCTGTGCGCGCAGCCGCACCTCGAGATCGGACGAGCCCTGGATGAAGGCGCTGAAACGCGTCTTCTGAACGATCTCGTCCTCCGGACTGACCTCGAGATCGGCCCAAAGCTCGTGGCCGAGCTTGCCTTCCGACATGGATTCGACGCGGGCTCCGCGCCGCTCCGGCCGCGTCAGATCCTCGTGGAAATGCGACCAAGAGGTCAGGCAGGCCTCGTCATGGGTGTTCTTGATCCAGAACACCTTGCCGCCGGTCCGGCGCACGGCGTCGGCGATCCGGTTGACGTTGGGCACGATCTCGCGGGCCGTGTTGCAGAGCGCATGGGCGACGCCCGGCATCATGAAGCCATTCTGGAGATCGACCACGATCAGCGCCGTGCGGGCGGGATCGAGATCGGCATAAACATGCTCGACGCCGCGGCGGGCGACGACATGCTCGGTGACATAGGCGGGAATTTCGACCTTGTGCATGGCGGGCTCTCTCGTGCGGGTTTCAGGAGGACAGGGCGGGCGAGCCGACCTTGAAGCAGCAGACGGTGCGGTCAGGCGCGGGCACGGTTTCCGGCGGGCTCGCCGCGCGGCAGGCCTCGTCGGCGAATTTGCAGCGTGGCGCGAAGGCGCAGCCCGGCGGCAGGCGGCGCATGTCGGGCGGCGAGCCGGGGATTGCCTCGATGTCGACGCCGCGGGCGCTGCCATGGACGGACGAGGCGAGCATGCCGCGGGTATAGGGGTGCTGCGGGTTCATCAGAACATCGCGCACCGGCCCGGATTCGACGACGCGGCCGGCATACATCACCGCGACGCGGTCGGCGATCTGGGCGGCGACGCCGAGATCGTGGGTGACGAAGATCACGCTCATGCCCATGTCGCGCTGGAGCTTGCGCAGCAGCACCAGCACCTGGATCTGCACGGTCGCGTCGAGCGCGGTCGTCGGCTCGTCGGCCAGCAGGAGCTGCGGCCGGCAGGACAGCGCCATCGCGATCATCGCGCGCTGGCGCAGGCCGCCGGAGAGCTCGTGCGGGTAGGCCTTCAGGCGCCGCTCCGGCGAGGGCACCTTGACGAATTCGAGCAGTTCCAGCCCGCGCTTCAGCCCGTCTGCGTAGGAGCAGCCCTCGTGCTTGACGACCGTTTCGGCGATCTGGTGACCGATCGTGTAGACGGGGTCGAGCGCCGTCATCGGCTCCTGGAAGATCATCGAGATGGTGGAGCCGCGGATCTGCGTCAGCTCCTTGTCGCTGAGCGCCATGATGTCGTGTTCGCCGACGCGCATCCGCCCGCCGATCTTCGTGCGGCCCTTGGGCAGGAGCCGCATCAAGGCGCGCATCGTCACGGATTTGCCGGAGCCGGACTCGCCGATGATGCAAAGCACCTCGCCCGGCTGAATGGCGAAGGAGACGCCGTTGACGGCAGCTACGGTGGCCTCGCGGCTGACGAATTTGACCGAGAGATCCTCGACCTCGACCAGCGGCCTGACCGCGGCGAGGGCGACGGGGCCGGGAACGGTGGATGGCGCGGTGGCTGTCGTCATCGGTTTCTCCTCACGCGGTGGCGGCCAGGGCGGCGGCGCCGACCTTCGGCCTGGGCACCAGCACCGGCGCCTTGCCGGCGAGGCTGTGGCCCGAGCCCGGGTTCTGGACGTGGCAGGCGGCGACATGGAGGTCGGCCGCGACGGCGCCCTCAAGCCGGGGCGAGGTTTCCGCGCAGACGCTTTCGGCCATCGGGCAGCGGGTGCGGAAGCGGCAGCCCGATGGCGGGTTGATCGGGTTGGGCGGGTCGCCGGTCAGCGGCGCCTCGTGGACGCGCTCGGCCGGATCGAAGGAGAGCCGCGAGGCCAGGAGCGCACGGGTATAGGGGTGCTTGGGATGGTCGTAGATCGCATCGACCGGCCCGATCTCAACGATCTCGCCGAGATACATCACCAGCACGCGGTCGGAGATGTATTGCACCACGTCGAGATCGTGGCTGATGAAGACATAGGTCAGGTTGAAGTGGCGCTTGAGCTGACGCAGCAGATTCAGGACCTGTGCCTCGACTGATTTGTCGAGCGCCGAGACCGCCTCGTCGAGGATCAGAAGCCGCGGCTCGAGCGCGAGCGCCCGGGCGATGTTGACGCGCTGCTTCTGGCCGCCGGAGAGCTCGTGCGGATAGCGCTGGGCGAAGAGATCGGGCTTGAGCCCGACCTTGGTCAGGAGTTCGCGGGCGATCTCCTTGGCCTTGGCGGGGGGAATGCCATGGACGCGTGGGCCGTAGGCGATCGATTCCTCGACCGGGAGGCGCGGGTTGAGCGAGGAGTAGCTGTCCTGGAACACCATCTGCATGGCGCGCCGGAACTCCTTCATGGTCAGGCCGCGGACGCCGCCGATCGACTCGCCGTCGAACAGGACCTCGCCCGCGTCATAGGGAATGAGGTGCATCAGGAGCCGCGCCAGGGTGGACTTGCCGCAGCCGGACTCGCCGACGACGCCGAGCGTCTCGCCCTTGAGCACGGTGAAGGAGACGCCGTCGACGGCCCTCACATGCCCCTGCGTGCGGTTGAGCATCCCTCCCTTGATCGCGAAATGCTTCTTCAGATCGGAGACGATCAGCATCGGCTGCGAGGGGCCGCCGCGATCGCGGAGGTCTCCCTCGGGCACGGTCGCGAGCTGCGGCGGGCGGGCTGTCGGAGCGGGTGTCGTGGACATGGCTGGCCCTTTCACAGTCTGACGTCCATCGCCTGGCGCAGCCCGTCGCTGACCATGTTGAAGGCGAGTGAGGTGACGAAGATCATCACGCCCGGCAGCGCGCAGACGATCGGGTTGACGTAGATCGACTGGCGCAGGGTCGAGAGCATCAGCCCCCAGTCGGGATGCGGCGGCTCGACGCCGAGGCCGAGGAAGGAGAGGCCCGAGGCGATCAGGATCGAGACCGAGACCAGGCCCGAGGCGTAGATGAAGATCGGCCCGAGCACATTGCCGAGGATGTGGGTGGCGATGATCGACCGGGTCGAGCCACCCGAGGCCCGGGCCGCCTCGACGAAATCGAGCCCGCGGACCTGGGTGGTCGCCGTCTCGGCAATGCGGCAGAGCGGCGGGATGAAGACCAGCGTCAGCGCGACCATACCGTTCATCATGCCGCCGCCCATGGCGCCGGAGATCGCGACCGCCAGCAGGATCGAGGGGAAGGCGTAGAAGACGTCCATGGTCCGCATGATCGCCATGTTCAGCTTGCCGCCGATGAAGCCGGCGAGGACGCCGAGGAAGCCGCCGATTAGCGTGGCGAAAACCACCGGCACCACCCCCATCAGCAGCGACATGCGCCCGCCATGGATCAGGCGCGAGAGGATGTCGCGGCCGAGCTCGTCGGTGCCGAGATGGAAGTCGCGGAAGCCGACCGGGCGCAGCCGGAAGGCCATCGAGGTCTTGTAGGGATCCTTGGGCGCGATCCAGGGGGCGAACACCGCCATCGCGATGATCAGGATGATGACGACGGCGAAAGCCAGCGTGACGTAGTCGTAGCGCAGCCGGTAGGCGACATTTTGCCAGTAGCCGCGGACCTTGGTGGCCGGGGCTTCTTCCTCCGCCGCCAGAAGGCGGGTCGCCGTGGTGAAATCGGTCATGGCCGCCTCCTCAGGAGCGCTTGATGCGCGGGTCGACCGCGGTCTGGAACAGGTCGACGACGAGGTTGGTGAAGACGAAGACGAGGGCGAGGATCAGGATCGTGCCCTGCAGGACGGGGATGTCGCGCGTCAGGATCGCCTTGTTCAGCAGGAAGCCCGTGCCCGGCCAGTTGAAGATCGTCTCGACCAGGATCGAGCCGCCCATCAGGTAGCCGAACTGCAGACCCATCACGGCCAGGATCTGCGGCATGGCGTTCTTTAGCGCGTGCCGGATCACCGCGAGCTCGCCGAGCCCCTTGGCCCGCAGCGTATTGACGAATTCGTTGCCGAGCACCTCCGAGACGGCGGAGCGCGTGGTGCGGGTGATCATGCCGACCGGCACCATGCAGAGCGTCACGATCGGCAGGATCACATGCTTGAAATGGGACCATTCGAAGAGATTGAAGGTCTCCGAGCCGCGCGGCCCCATGCCGGTCGCCGGCAGCCAGTTCAGCTCGACGGCGAAGATGATGACCAGGACAATGCCGAGCCAGTAATTCGGGATCGAGACGCCGACGATCGACAGGGCGGTGACGCCGCGATCGGTCGCGCTGCCCCGGTAATAGGCCGCCAGCGTGCCGAGCACGAAGGCGATGGAGAAGGCCAGCATCACCGCGCCGAAGGAGAGGAAGATGGTGTTGCCCAGCGCCCGCAGCACCTCGTCGATCACCGGCCGGTTGGACTGGATCGAGACCCCGAGGTCACCGACGACGGCGCGCGTCAGCCAGGTCCAGTACTGGACCGGCAGCGGCCGGTCGAAGCCGTAGGTCTTCATGATGAGGTCGACGACCTCCTGGCTGGCATCGGCCGGGAGCAGCATCTGGACGGGGTTGCCCGGGGCCAGGAAGACCAGCGCGAAGCAGAAGACCGTGACGCCGATGGCGATCGGGATCGCGTAGACGATACGACGGGCAATGTAGTGCCACATGGAGGTCTCCTTCGGTCGGCTCGGGTCCTGGATCGCTTTGGGCTCGGAGGGGGATGCGGCCCCGACGGGCCGCATCCCGAAGGCGGGGCCGCGTCAGTTCGTGGTGCCGACGGTGATCGGCGTCAGGTCCTGGAACCAGCTCTGAGCCTGGACGAAGCCCTTGACCTTGGGCGAGAGCGCCCGCGGGTTCAGGTCATGGGTGACGAAGAGCATGGCGGCGTCCGCGTTCATGATCTCGTGGACGCGGGTGATCATCGCGTCGCGCTTCGCCTGGTCGAAGGTGTTGTAGATCTCCGTGATCAGCTTCTCGATCTCGGGGTTCTCGTAGTGACCCCAGTTGCCGCCGGCCGGCGCCCACTGCTTGCGCATGGCGAAGCGGAAGATGCCGGAGAAGGGATCCTGCGTGGCGCGGCTGACATTGACGGCGTGATAGGCGGGGAACTTCTCGCGGCCCTTGAAGGTGACGTCGAGCAGAGCGTTCCAGTCCATCACCTCGAGCTTGACCTTGAAGCCGACGGCCTCGAGCTGCGACTTGACCAGCTCGTTCATCGGCAGCGGCTGCATCTGGCCCGAGCCGGATGTCGAGATCGCCAGCGTGACCTCGCAGGGGAAGCATTTCGCCTCCTTCAGCAGCGCGGTCGCCTTCTTCTGGTCGAGCTTGTAGAGGACCGGCTTGCCGAAATAGGGCGAGCTCGGCGGCACGGTCGCGTAGCCCTCCTGGGCCAGGCCGTTCAGCATCTCGACCATTTCGCCGCGGTCCATCGCGTAGTTCGCCGCCTGGCGCACGCGCTTGTCCTTGAAGGGGCCGTCGACGAAGTTGAACTGGTAATGCCAGTTGTGCGGATAGGGCAGCGTGATGACCTGCATGCCCGATGATTTCAGCCGCGCGATGGTGTCCGGCGAGGGCGCCTCGATGAAATCGACCTGCCCCGACAGGAGCGCGGCGGCGCGCGTCGTCGCCTCCGGCATCGGCTGCAGCACCAGGCGGTCATGCTTGGGGATGCGCTTGGGGTTCCAGTAGGTCTCGTTGCGGGTCATCTCCAGCCGTTCGCGCGGGACCAGGCCGGCGAAGCGATAGGGCCCGGTGCCCGAGGGCATCTGGGCGTATTTCTCGTAGGAGCCCGCCTTCTCGAACTGCGCCTTCGAGATCATCATCCAGAAGCTCATCTGGATGTAGAAGAGCGAGTCAGGCTCCTTGGTGATGATCGCGACGGTGTGGTCGTCGATCTTCTCGGCACGGTCGATGTTGACGGTGCGGGTGCGCATCGCCGCGAACTGCTTGGCGTTGAAATGCGGAACCTTCTCGTCGGTGATGCGCGAGATGTTCCAGAGCACGACGTCGGCGTTGAAGTCCGACCCGTCATGGAACTTCACGTCCTTGCGGAGGGTGAAGATCCAGCGCTTGCTGTCCTTGGGATCGATCTCCCATTTCGTGGCGAGCCCCGGCGTCAGCGAGGCCTCGACATCCGAGCGCGAGAGATCCCAGAGAATGAGCGAGTCGTAGAGCGTGTAGCCGACGAAACGGTAGCCCTCGAAGCCCTGGTCCGGCTGGCCGGTGACGTCCGGGATGTCGCCCGCGGTCATCGCGACGCGCAGCGTCGTCTGGGCCTGGGCCGGGCTGGCCGCCGCGAGCGCTGCCGCGACCACGAGCGAAAAGCCGGCCACAAGGCCAGCGGCGCGATTCCGAGATTTCAGGGCGGTATGAGGCATGCAGGCTCCCTCCGGGATGCGATGAGGTCGTGAGCGGCGTCTCGGATGATTTTAGCAAGGGCCGTGCCAAGTCGGCTCGATTGTGTCCAATCTTCCCGTCGGACTGATCCAGCGCTCCACGCCCACCTGACGCCCGACCCTTGGGAAGCGCTGATTTTGGGCACAACAACGTCGCTTCAGTGGAAATCGCGAAATCGGAGCGCCGCCACCCAAAGTCGGCGAAGCCATATTGCACACAATTTCGCCAAGGCGGCCCGTGTTCGGGCAATGTCCGCCAGCTTGGCGCTCGCGCCATGCTGCGCTGCACAATGTTTCGCCGCCGCAGGCCGACAGCGAGGGCCGCGCGGCCCGACGAAAGACCGCGCCCGGGCGGGCGCGGCTGGCTCGACAGGCCGCCTCGGCTGTCACTCGGCCGCCTGCAGCACCGCGGCACCGGCGCCGATCGCCGCGATAACCTCATCGGTCGACTGGACGTCCCCGAACAGCGCCAGGATGTTGCCGAGCGTCGCGTTGTGCTCCTCGTCGGTGCGGCAGGCATTGCCATCCGAGACAAAGACGACCTTGTAGTTCAGCATCATCGCGTCGCGCGCGGTCGACTCGCAGCAGACATTCGTGGCGGTGCCGACGATGATCAGCGTGTCGACGCCCCGCTCCTGCAATTGCGCATGAAGCGTCGACGAGCCCTCGACGAAGGCGCCGAAGCGCTGCTTCTCGACCGCCCAATCCCCGGGCAGGACCTCCAGCTCCGGATAGATCGCATGACCGAAGCTGCCGCGCGCGAAGGCGGCGATCATGCGCTGCTTGAAGTTGCCCTTGGTGAAGTTGTCGAACCACACGCACCAGTCGGCCTGCGTCTCCTCCGTGATCGTGTTCTGGATGTAGACGACGAGGCCGCCGGCGGCCCTGAGCGCCTGCCCAATCCGGTTGACGTTGGGCACGATCTCGCGGGCAAAGGGGATTTCGGCCGGCTGGCCCGGCGCCATGAAGCCGTTCTGGAGATCGACCACGATCATCGCGGTGCGGGCTGGGTCGAGCGTCTCGAACAGCCTGACCTTGCCGCGCCGCTCGACGACGCGCTGGAGAACGTAATCCGGGATCGCGATGGTGTGCATGGGACGCTCCTGATCGACGGGATGAGGGTCGCGCCGACTCAGGCCCCGCCTCGGGCCGCGCCGGCGATAGCACCGCCATCACAGCAAGGCCCATGCCAAAGTCGCCTGATTGTATTCAATGCAGCGCTGCCGTGAAATTGGACGCCTCGCGCCGGCGCGAGGCCGGCGCGTCGCAATGAGCGGCTTCTGTGCCTGATAACCGAGATGCCGCCGCCGCTTTATTGGGCTCGTGCGCGCTTCGCCATCGCCGGCGTCCGCAGGCCAGCAGGAGAATCGCCGCCGCCGGCGCCCGAGGCGGCGCGCCTTATTGGATACAATGGTGCGGGAATGGCATGGCGGTTGCATCGCCCGCGCCGACGAAAGCGGAACAGGGGACAGGGCGATGAGCGAGACGAGCACGGCCGATCTGAAGCGCGAACTGGAGATGCTGCTGCGGCGCGCCGAAGTGGCGGTCCCGGCGGACCGGATGGACGCCGTCCTCTCCGGCTATGGCGACCTCAAGCGTATGTGCGCGCTGCTGCGCCAGCCGCGCACGGCGGCGGCCGAGCCCTCCAACACCTTCTCCCTCGTCACCCTGATGAAGGGGGCCTGACATGTCCGCGACCGGCACCACCAAACCGCTGCACGAACTCTCCATCGCCGAGGCCGGCGCCGCGCTGCGTGCGGGCGAGGTGACGGCGACCGCGCTCGCGCAGGACGCGCTGGCGCGGATCGCCGCGCTGGACGGCGCCCTGAACAGCTTCATCACCGTCACCGCCGAGCGCGCGCTCGGCGATGCGGCCGCCGCCGACGCCGCCTTCAAGGCGGGCAGCGACGCCGGCCCGATGCAGGGCGTGCCCTATGCGCTGAAGGACATCTACGACACGGCCGGCATCCGCACGACCTGCCACTCCAAGCTGCTGGTCGACAATGTGCCCGCCGCCGACTCCGTCGTGGCGGCGAAGCTCAAGGCGGGTGGCGGCGTGCTGCTCGGCAAGCTCTCGACGCATGAGTTCGCGCTGGGCGGCCCGAGCTTCGATCTCCCGTTTCCGCCGGCGCGGAACCCCTGGAACCCCGAGCACATTCCCGGCGGCTCGTCCTCAGGATCGGGCGCGGCGGTGGCGGCGGGGCTGTGCCGCATGGCGATGGGCTCCGACACCGGCGGCTCGATCCGCGGGCCGGCCGCCTATTGTGGCACGGTCGGGCTGAAGCCGACCTATGGGCTGGTGTCGCGGCGCGGCGTCTTCCCGCTGTCCTACACGCTCGACCATTGCGGCCCGCTGAGCTGGACCGTCGAGGACAGCGCGATCACCATGGAGGTCATCGCGGGCCACGACCCGCTCGACCCCGCCAGCGCCGACGTGCCCGCCCCTGACTTCCGCAGCGGGCTCGACGGCGATGTCAGCGGGCTCAGGATCGCGCTGCCGCGCCATTTCTTCGCGCAGGCCGAGGGCGTCTCGCCCGAGGTCCTGGCGGCGATCGACAAGGCCGCCGCGCTGCTGGCGAAGGCCGGCGCGATCGTGGAGGAGGTCACGATCCCTGATTACGAGCTGTTCAACGCGGTCGGGCGGGTGATCATGTTCTCGGAGGCCTTCGCCATCCACGAGAAGGACTATCGCGAGCGGCCGCTCGATTTCGGCCGCCTGACCTTCACCCGGATGATCCTGGGGGCGACGCTCAGTGCCGCCGACCTGACCCAGGCCTATCGCCTGCGCCGGGAACTGGCGGTCGCGGTCAACCACCAGCTGCTCAAGCAGTACGACGCGATCCTCTGCGCCTCGGCGCTGGCGCCGGCCGCGCGCTTCGACAGCATGTCGGACGCCTTCCCGCCGAACTGGCCGATCCAGACCATGCCGTTCAACGTCACCGGCAACCCGGCCCTATCGATGCCGGCGGGGTTCTCGGCGTCGGGCCTGCCGCTTTCGTTGCAGATCGTCGGGCGGCCCTTCGACGAGGCGATGGTGCTGCGCATCGGGGCGCAGATCGAGAAGGCGCTGGCCCTGACGGGGCTGCGGCCGGCGACAGCCGCGCTCAGGCAGGCGGCATGAGGCGTCGGCGCGCCGACGGCCGCGCCCCGGTGCCCGCATGAGCGAGGATGATGCCGTGCGCGCCGTCGCTCCCGTCTGCGAGGAGGCGCCACCGGATCGCGCACTGGAACCCTGTCCCGTCGAGGCCTCGGCGGACAACCTCGCGGCCGCAGCCTCGATCCTCGCCGCCAGCGCCCTGCCGACGGCGCGACCGCGCCGCCTCGCGCGCGCCCGCGGCTGGTGGCTGGCGGCCACGCCCAATCTGCGCGGCTCGCTGTTGATGATCGCCGCCTTCACCGCCTTCGCGGTGATGATGACGCTGATCAAGCTGGCCGGCGGGCGCATTCCTCTGCCGCAGATCCTGATCGTCCGGCAGCTGGTGATGACGCTGATCCTCGCCCTTGTGGTCGGGCGCGCCCTGCCGCGGATCATGCACACGCGCCGGCCGGGGCTGCAGTTCCTGCGGGGGATGTTCTCGCTCGGCGCCATGCTCTGCGGTTTCACGGCGCTGATCCATCTGCCGATGGCGGAGGCGACGGCGCTGGGCTTCGCGCAGGTGCTGTTCGTGACGCTGCTCGCCATCCTGATCCTGCGCGAGGTCGTCGACCGGCGGCGCTGGATCGCCCTGGCGATCGGCTTCGCCGGGGTCATCGTCATGCTGCGACCGGGCGGCGAGGCGATGAACGGCTATGCGCTGCTCGCCATCCTCGGCGCACTGTTCGGGGCCGGCATCACCATCTCGGTGCGCGTGCTCGGCCAGTCCGAGCGCACCGAGACGATCCTGTTCTGGCAGGGCGCGGTGGTGCTAATCGCGCTCGGCGGGCCGGCCGTCTTCCTGTGGACGCCGCCGACACCGGTCGAATGGGCGCTGATGGTCGGCATCGGCGTCGTCGGCACGGCCGGGCAATGGCTTGTCACGCGGGCCTACCAGATGGGCGAGGCCTCGGCGCTGGCGCCGCTCGACTTCGTCCGCCTGCTGCTGGCGACGGTGAGCGGCTATCTCGTCTTCGCCGAGCTGCCCAATCTCGTCACCATCGTCGGCGCCGTCCTGGTCGCCGGCGGCACGATCTACACGATGCGCCACAATGCCGGCGCGCGCCGCCTGGCCGCCACGCCGCTGCCGGACAACCCGCCCGCCTGACGCTCCATACCCTCTGACCCCGGACGCCAAAGCATGACCCATCACCACCTGAAAGCCAGCGGCGCGACCTGCCATTGGGGCTTCTTCGACGCGGCGCTGAAGCCGAAGCTCGTGATCGCCAGCGGCGACACGGTCACGGTCGATACGGTGACGGGCGCGCCGGAGGTCCACCCCAAGCCGGGCAGCGGCTTCACCACCCCGCCCGAGATCGCCGACGTCCATGCCCATGCCGAGAAGACCCTGCCCGGCCATATCCTGACCGGGCCGATCGCCGTCGAGGGTGCCAAGCCCGGACATGTGCTGGAGGTGCGGATTGAGGACATCCAGCTCCGGCAGGACTGGGGCTACAATGTCATCCGGCCGCTCGCCGGCACACTGCAGAGCGATTTCCACGCCACGCGGCTGCTGCACATCCCGCTCGACCTCAACGCCAAGATCGGCAAGCTGCCCTGGGGGCTGGACCTCGAGCTTGCGCCGTTCTTCGGGGTGATGGGCACGGCGCCGCCGCCGGCCTGGGGCCGCGTGACCTCGATCGTGCCGCGCGCCTTCGGCGGCAATCTCGACAACAAGGAGATGGTCGCGGGCGCGACGATCTTACTGCCGGTCTTCGTCGAGGGCGGGCTGTTCTCCTGCGGCGACGGCCATGCGGCGCAGGGCGACGGCGAGGTCTGCGTCACGGCGATCGAAACCGCGCTGCAGGGCCGCTTCACCTTCATCCTGCGCGAGGACCTCACCTTCACCTATCCGCGGGCGGAGACGCCGACGCATTACCTGACCATGGGCATGGACCCCGATCTCGACCGCTGCGCCGAGATGGCGCTGCGCGACATGATCGTGCTGATCGGCGAGGTGGCGGGGCTGTCCCGCGAGGACGCCTACACGCTGTGCTCGATCGCTGCCGATCTGCGGGTGACGCAGACGGTCAACGGCTCGAAGGGCATCCACTGCATGCTCGCCAAAAAGCTTCTCTCGCCGAAGGCAGCCTGAGATGGATCTGTGTCTGAAGGGACGGATCGCGCTGATCACCGGCGGCAGCCGTGGCATCGGCAAGGCCACCGCCTTGCTGCTCGCCGGCGAGGGCGTCCGCCTCGCCATCGCGGCGCGCGGGGCGGAGACGCTGGCCGCAACCGCGGCCGAGATTCGGGGCGTCGGCGGCGAAGTGCTCACCATCCAGGCGGATTTCCGCAGCCCCGCGGAGTCGGCGCGGGCCGTAACGGAGACGGTCGCGGCCTATGGCGGGCTCGACATCCTGATTGCCAATGCCGGCGGCAGCTTCGGCGAGCGCGAGCTGGCAACGTCGAGCGACGCCGACTGGGACGAGACCTTCCGCTTCAATGTCGGCCATGCGATCGCGGCGCTGCGCGAAGCGACGCCCGCGCTCACCCGCAGCGACATCGGCAACGCCGTCTTCATCGCCTCGATCTCGGGGCGCGCTCCGGCCGCGCGCGGCGCGCAATACGCCGCCGCCAAGGCCGGGCTGATCCATGCCGCGCGCTCGCTCGCCTGGGAGCTGGGACCCCACGGCATCCGCGTCAACGCGGTTTCGCCGGGCTCGACGATATTCCCCGGCGGCGGCTGGGAGCGGACCCGGGCCGAGCGGCCCGAGGATTTCGCCAAGTTCGAGGCGGAGGATTTTCCGGCAAAACGGCTGAGCACCGTCCAGGAGATCGCCGACGCGATCGCCTTCGTCGTCTCGCCGCGCGCGGCGGGCATCAATGCGGCCGACATCCAGGTCGATGGCGGCCAGCGGCGGCCCTCGATCCGCTGAGGGCGGCTCCCGGGCTGGCTCTGATCAGCGAGACCCTGAATCGGCCAGGACGCGCTCGATCGTACGGCCGGCCATGTCCACGATGGCGGGGTTGGTGTCGCGATAATAGGGCCATGCGATCAGGGCGATCGACAAGGCCCAGCCCTTTCCACGCGCCCAGCCGGCTTCGTCGCAGGCGAGCTGCGCCCGAAATATCCGGCGTTCCAAAGCCGAGAAGAGAGTCCAGGCGGGCAGCAGGTCGCAGGCCGGATCGCCGACGCCGAGGCCGCCGAAGTCGATCACCGCGACGAGCGCGCCGTTCCGCAGCAGCAGGTTGCCGGGGTGGAGGTCGCCGTGCAGCCAGACGGGCGGTCCGCGCCAGGGCGGCGCGGCCAGCGCGGCGTCCCAGGCTCGTGTGACCGCGACGACATCGATGTCGCCGGCGAGGGCGGCGATCGCCTGCCTGACCCGCTCGTCGCGTTCGACCAGCGGCACGCCGCGCTCGACACCGGCGCTGCCGCTGCGCGGCCCCTCCGACGGGTCGATCGCCTGGAGCGCCTGGATGAAGCGCGCGAGCGTCAGCGCAGCCCCATGGCGGTCGCTGATGGAGCCGCGATGGGCGTCCTCGCCGGGGATCCAGCGGCAGACCGACCAGGCAAAGGGATAACCTTCGCCTGGCGGGGCCGTGGCGAGAGGGACGGGAATGGCGAGCGGCAGGTGAGGCGCCAGGCGCGGCAGCCAGTGCTGCTCCTTGTCAAGGAGTGCGGCCGCGGCCGGATAGCGCGGCAAACGCAGACAGAGGTGCCGGCCGAGCCGAAACATGGCGTTGTCGGTGCCGCTCGAGGCGATGCGCCTCAGGGTCAGGTCGCGCCAGAGCGGAAACCGGCTGGCGACGAGCCGGCCGACGAGAGCGGCGTCGATCTCGACCTCGTCGGCATGAAGTCGTGGTGGGCTCATCGTGTTCGTCCACCCCGCCGGGCTCGAAGACGCCCTGGCCGGCAGCGTCAGGAGGGTTGGCCGGCGCAGGTGGGGCGGGCCAGGCGCAGGGTCATGGCGGAAGCGGCGAGCAGGAACAGGCACGAGACCACTCCGATCGAGGCAAGGCCCCAGCCACGATCCAGGCCATATCCCATCAGCCCGGGCGTGAGCGCAGACGAGACGATCATCGCCGTTCCGGCCTGGGCGCGCACGAGGCCGAGCTGTCGCGGGCCATAGAGTTCCGCCAGCGCGGCGGTGACGATGGCATTCGACGCTCCCGAGGTTATGCCGATCAGCAGAAAGAGCCCGAGGGCCCCGAGCGTGCCTGTCGCGGTCGGCAGCATGGCCGAGGCGCAGGCCAGGGGCAGCAGATAGAGGCGCGTCAGCGGCACCGCACCGAACCGGTCGATCAGGCTGCCGGCCACAACCGAGCTCGCGACCGAGGTCAGTGCCGTGACGGCGACGGCGAGCGCAAGGCTGTCGAGCGACCAACCGAGCAGGTCGCCGATGGCGCGCTGATGAAAGAAGTAGCCCGTGATGATGGCCGGCGGCCCCATCATGGCGGGCAGAAGCGCGAGAAATCGCGGATCGCCCGCCAGCGTCAGGCGCGTGATGGTGGCGCGGGCCTCGCCCGACGCATTCGGTGCCGGCGCGCCCTCGCGCGGACCATGAAGCAGGATCAAACCGGCTGAACCGACGGCGGCAACGGCGGTGGCGTGCCACAGGCTCACCCAGCCGGCCATCCCAATGATCCAGCCCGCGACGGCCGGGATGACGGCCATCCCGACCTGGAACCCCACCGTGGTGACTCCGAGTGCCCGACCCCGGACGCCTTGCGGCAGCCGGGCGGTCGAAGTGACCGCGGCATGGCTGAGGACGCCCTGACCGCAAAGGCGCAAGCCGAAGAAGGCCAGCGCCAGCGCGACGACGCCCGGCGCGGCCGCCAGCGCGAGCGAGGCCAGCCCCAGCCCCAGCAGGGCGGCGGCTGCGACATGGCGCAGGGCCCGATGGTCGAGCGCCGCGCCGACCCAGCTCAGGAGCAGGCCCGACGCCAGCGTGGCGCCGGCGAAGAGCAGGCCGACATCGGCATGGGAGAGTCCATGCGCCAGCCTGATGCCGGGGATCGACAGGGCGATGAAATAGGTCTGGCCGAAGGAAGACAGGAAGGCCAGCAGGAAGGCGAAGCCGACGACCTTGCCGTGCTCGCGGAACAGATCGAGGGCAGTCATGGCGTCTCGGCTTCCAGCGTTCCGGAGATGCGACGACGGCCGCCCGCGCAGATGGCGGGCGGCCGGATCGGTCGCGAGGATCAGGACACGTTCGGCGGCAGGCGGCGGTGCCAATCGGTGTCGCGCTGATAGGCGTCGGCGATCTTGAGGACGCGCACCTCGGCGAAGGGGCGGCCCTGGATCTGGAAGCCGATCGGCAGGCCGTTGGAATCGAGCCCGCAGGGCACGCTGACCGAGGGCAGGCCGAGATAGTTGATCGGCCGCGTGTTGATCGAGACGTCCTGGAAGGTCTCGATCGCGCCCGGCGTGCCGGCATCGATGTCGGTCGCCAGCAGCGTCGGCACCTTCATCCGCAGCGTCGGGGTGATGAAGGCGTCGCAGACGCCGAAGACCGCGGCCGCCACCGCCTTCAGGATCGCTCCGCGCCTTGCCAGCGCCTCCAGATAATAGGTGCCGGGAATGCCCTGCGAGGGATAGAGCCGGCCGCTCAGATGCACGGCGTAATCCTGCGGGCGCTGGCGCATCCATTGCGCATGAATCGTGCCGCCCTCGACGCGCGAGACGATGCCGCCATAGGTCGAAACCGCATCCATATGCGGGATCGTGACCGGGACGGTGACGGCGCCGCGGGCTTCCAACACGGCGACCATGGCGTCAAAAGCGGCCTGCACCTCGGGGTCGATGCCGTCGAAGAAGTAGTTGGTGGGCACGCCGATGCGCATGCCACGGATGTCGCCGGTCAGGGCGGCCTCGTAGTCGGGGACAGGCTCAAACGCCGAGGTCGGGTCCTTGGGGTCATGCCCCGCGATCACGCCGAGGAAGCGCGCGGCATCGCGGGCGGTCTGCGTCAGCGGGCCGACATTGTCGGCCGAGAAGGAGAGCGGCATGACGCCATGGCGCGAGACGCGGGTCTGCGTCGCCTTGATGCCGGTGACGCCGCAGATTGCGGCCGGAAGCCGGATCGACCCGCCGGTGTCGGAGCCGAGAGCGCCATAGACCAGCCGCGCCGCGACCGCCGCGCCCGAACCGGAGGAGGAGCCGCCGGTGCAGTAGTCGGTGTGCCAGGGATTGCGGCAATGGCCGTAATGCTGGTTGTGGCCCGTCGGGTTCTGGGCGAACTCGGCCATGTTCAGCCCGCCGAGCGTCACCGAGCCGGCGTCCTCCAGCCGCTCCATCACGGTTGCGGTATAGCTCGGGCGGAAATCCTTGCGGATCGCCGAGCCGCAGGTCGAGAGCTTGCCCGCCTTGTAGTACATGTCCTTGTGGGCGAGCGGCAGGCCGTGGAGCGGGCCCAGCGTCGCGCCCGATTTCCGCTTCTTGTCGAGCGCCTCGGCGGCTTCGAGCGCTGCGGCGCCCTCCAGCCAGATCGCCGAATTGATCGCCTTGTCGACGCGGGTGAAGGCTTCCAGCGCGACGGTGGTGAGTTCGACCGCGGTGACGGAGCCATCCTTCAGCGCGTCGGCGGCGTCGGTCAGCGAGAGATGCAGGAGCGAGCTTTTCGCCGAGGCGTTCATGGCTGCGGCTCCTTCGTCGCCTGGAGCGCGGCCTCGAAGCTCGACGGCTCGTCCTCGAAGGCGAGCTGCCCGCGCAGCGCCGTGAAGCCTGCGATGCTGACGCTCAGCGCGTCGGCCATGATGCCGGCCGCCTCATTGGGCTGTTCAATGCCTGACCAGGTCCGTGCCTGGACGGCCACGATCTCCCGCAGCGGGGTCTGCATGCGTATCTCCTCTCTGCAATCGGCGGACAATGACGGCATGATTGTATGCAAACCATGTGCCGAAGCGCGCCTGGATGCCAGGAAGATGGATCTTTGGATACATTGCCTCCGGGTGGTGCGGTGGAGCCATGTGCTGTTGGGGCTCGCGCGGGCCCGATCGCCGTCAGATCGGGCCTCTGCCCTGGCATGCCCGGCGTCGGCTCGTCGAAGAGGCTTGTCGGATGGACCGGCGCGGACTCAGTCGACCCGGGCAGCGGCCGCGTCGCGCTCGATGTCGCCGCCTCTGCTCTCGTCGCCGTCGGTCCCGCCACTCAGGCGGCCATGGCCGACATGAATATGCGCGCCCGTCTCGCCGCCCCAGAGCAGGCGCAGTTGCGAGACGATGTGTCCGCCGTACTGCTCGTAGGGAATTCTGATCGAGGTCAGCCAGGGCGCCAGCCAGGCGTTCAGCGCATTGCCGTCGACGCCGACGAGCGCACAGCGATGCGGCACCGCGATATCGCCTTCCCGCGCCAGCCGGTAGGCGCCATAGGCGATGAGATCACTGACGCAGAAGATCCCGGCGGGCCAGCCCTGGCCTGCGACGAGCGTGGTCGCGGCGGCATAGCCGATCTCGATATGGTTCAGCCCCTCGGCGCTGGCCTGGCGAATGGCGGTCAACGGAATGCCGCGCTCCTGCAGGCGGGCGATGAAGCCTGCCGCGCGCTCCGCCGTGCTTGAGGCGTTCTGCGCCGCCATCAGCACGGCCGGGCGGTCGATCCCCTGCGCCAGCAGGTAGTCGGCGGCATCGGCGCCGGCGCCGCGATCGTCGATACCGACGAAGGCGCCGCCGCCGAAGGGGCTGCGGCGGGCGACGAAGACCATCGGATCGCCGCGCTGGGCCGCCTTCTGCAGGCCCCGGCTCTTCACCGCGCTGACCATGACGTAACCGGCGACAAACTGGCTGCGCATCGCCTCCAGATATTCATCCTGCAGGTCCGGCCGGTCATGGGTGTCGCAGAGGATCGTGACATAGCCGGCGCGTCGGAGGGCGGCTTCGGTCGAGACCGCGATGGCGGCCATCGCGGGATTGTCGAGATTGGGAGCCAGCATCGCGATGACGCGGCTGGCGCGCCGCTTCAGGGCGCGCCCGACGGGGTTGGGGCGATAGCCCAGCCGCGCGATCGCATCCTCGACGCGCAGGATCGTCTGCGCCGAAGCGCGGCCGCGCTTGCCGTTGACGATGCGCGAGACGGTCGCGACCGAGACGCCGGCCTCGCGCGCCACGGTGGCGAGCGAAGCGGCGGCAGGCTCGGCGCGCGCGGGCGTGGCGGTCATGCGTCGGCTCCCCTTCCGTCACGCTGTCTTGGCAGGCTCGCGATCGATTCTCCAGCCATCACGCGTCAAAGTCGCGTTGACAAGCAAGGCAAACGTTTGCCTTACTGAGCCCCAAGGCGGCTTTCGCAGTGCCGGCCATGAACAGGGATGAGACGCACATGATGAGGAAACACTGGATGTCCACGCTGGCGCTGGTCGCCGGCCTCACCGCGGGCGGCGTCGTGCAGGCGCAGACGACCGTCCGGATCGCCTGGTATTCCGACGGCGTCGAGGGCGAGGTCGTTTCCGACCTGCTCAAGCGTTTCGAAGCGCAGAACAAGGACATCAAGGTCGTCCTCGACCAGGTGCCCTACAAGGCGATCACCGAAAACCTGCCCGTGCAGCTCGCCTCGGGCCAGGGCCCCGATATCGCCCGCGTGGTCGATCTCGGCGGCATCGCCCGCTATGCGCTGGATCTGCGGCCCTATCTCAAGGACGCCGCCTACTGGGAGAAGAATTTCGGGCCGTTCCTGCCGTGGATGCGGCCGGCCGGCGACGACAAGGCCATCACCGGCTTCATGACGCAGCTCACCGTCACCGGGCCGCTCGTCAACAAGACGCTGTTCGAGCAGGCCGGCATCGCCATGCCCGGCGCCAAGGCGAGCTGGGACGATTGGGCCAAGGCCGCCAAGGCGGTCGCGACCAAGGTTCAGGCGCCGTTCCCGGTCGCGATGGACCGTTCCGGCCACCGCTTCTTCGGGCTGGCCGTCTCGGAAGGCGCCAAGGTGTTCGACGCCAAGGGCGAGCCGGCGGTGATCGATGACGGCTTCAAGCGCGCGGCGCAGCGCGTCTTCGACTGGCACAAGGACGGCGTCATGGCGAGGGAGCTCTGGGGCTCTGTCTCCGGCGCGGCCTATCGCGGCGCCAATGACGAGTTCAAGAACGCCCAGGTCGTGATGTATGTCTCGGGCTCCTGGCAGATCGCGCAGTTCGACAAGACCGTCGGCAACGCCTTCGACTGGGTGGCGGCGCCCTCGCCCTGCGGTGCGGCCGCCTGCACCGGCATGCCCGGCGGCGCCGGCCTCGTCGCGATCAAGGCGACGAAGAGCCCCGAGGCCGTCGCCAAGGTGATGGAGTATCTCGCCAGCGAGCCCGTCCTGAGCGAGTTCTACGCCCGCTCGCTGTTCGTGCCGGGCCATCTCGGCATTGCCGCCAAGGGCGTCGACTACAAGGACGCCAGCCCCCAGGCCAAGGCGGCACTGAAGGTCTTCTCCGACCAGGTCGCCAACCTCTCGCCGGTCGCCTACGCGCTGCAGGGCTATGTCAACAACCGCATCATCTTCAATGCGGCGATCAGCCGGGTCGGCCAGGCGATCTCGGGCGAAACGACGCTGGACGAAGCCTATAAGCGCATCGCCTCGGACATCGAGCAGCAGATCGCCGAGCGCAACAAGAAGTAAGTCCGCATGGCCTCCGCCGACACAGCGGCGCCTCGCGGCGCCGCACGCCTCCTCGCCGCGCCGCTGTCCCTGCTGATGCGGCTCGTCGACTGGCCGATGAGCGCACTGCAGCGCCTCATCGGCGAGCGGCGGATGGCTTATGTCTTCCTTCTGCCGAACATCGTCTTCTTCGGCCTGTTCGTCTTCCTGCCGCTGATCATCAACGTGGTCTTCTCGGTGACGGGCGGCACCGAGCTGTTCCCCTCGCAGCGGCCTTTCGTCGGCGGCGAGCAATACGCCTATCTGTTCGACTGCGGCTCCTTCCTCGACCCCAATTCCTGCCGCGAGGACCATTTCTGGCGCGGCGTCGCCAACACCGCCCGCTTCACCGTCTTCCAGGTGACGGCGATGGTGCTGTTCTCGCTGGTGACGGCGGTGGTGCTGAACATGCGCATCAAGGCGCGCGGCTTCTTTCGCGCCGTCTATTTCTTCCCCGTGCTGCTCTCGCCCGTCGTGGTGGCGCTGACCTGGAAATGGATCCTGCAGCGCGACGGCCTTTTGAACGCGGGGATCACCTCGCTGGGGGGCGAGCGCATTTTGTTCCTGGTCGACCCGAGCTGGGCGATGTTCTGGATCGTCTTCGTCTCGGTCTGGGCCCATATGGGCTTCTACACGCTGATCCTGCTGGCCGGCCTGCAGGCGATTCCGGCCGATCTCTACGAGGCGGCCGAGATGGATGCGACGCCGCGCTGGCGCGTGTTCTGGCGCATTACCCTGCCGCTGCTCTGGCCCAACATGATCGTCGTGATCGTGCTGGCGCTGATCAAGGGCGTGCAGACCTTCGACGAGGTCTTCGTCTTGACCGGTGGCGGGCCGGGCACCGCGACGCTGATGGTCGTCCACTACATCTACGAGACGGCATTCTCCAACCAGGTCCAGAATTTCGGGCTGGCGGCTGCGGCCTCGGTCGTGCTCGGCATCGTGCTCTTCGCGCTGACGTTGGCCCAACTGGCGGCCAGCAACCGCAAGGGGGCGGCATGAGCCTCGTGACCAAGCTCGCCACCGCGCGCCGCAAGCCCGGCCGCTGGCACTGGACCGATGTCGCGGCCTACGCCTATCTCGCGCTCGGCGTCATCCTGATGTTCGGCCCGGTGCTGTGGCTGGCGCTGTCGTCCTTCAAGACGCAGGCCGGGCTGCTGGAATTTCCGCCCTCGCTGCTGCCGATGTCGCAGCAGGAGGTCGTGGTTCGCGGCCATGCCCAGCCGCTGCCGCTGTTCGAAGTGACGATGCCGGACGGTTCGACGCGCGTGCTGGCGCAGGTCCGGCGCATCGGCATCCAGGCGCAGATGGTCGACCCCGCCAACCCGGCGGAGGTGATCCGCGTCCCGATCGACAAGCGCACCCTGGTGCGGGAGTTCAAGCTCGCAACCGAGAACTACACCGAGCCGCTGGAGCGCTTCGCCTTCACGCGCTTCCTGTGGAATTCGGTCTTCGTCACGGTGGTGGCGACGATCATCACGCTGATCATCAACTCGATGGCGGCCTATGCGCTGTCGATCTATGAATTCCGCGGCAAGAACACGGTGATGCTGATGGTGATCGGCACGCTGATGATCCCGATCACGATCATCCTCGTCCCGGTCTATCTGGTCATCACCGAACTCGGGCTGGTGAACTCGCTTTGGGCGGTGATCCTCCCCGGAGCGGCGACGCCGACCGGCGTCTTCCTGCTCAGGCAATACATGCTGACCTTGCCGCGCGACCTGATCGAGGCGGCCCGCATGGACAAGGCCTCGGAGTGGCAGATCTACTGGCGCATCGTCATGCCGCTGGCCATGCCGGCACTCGCCGTGCTGGCGATCTTCTCGGTGATGTGGCGCTGGAACGAGTTCCTCTGGCCGCTCGCCGTGCTGACCAAGACCGAATCCTACACGCTGCAGATCGGCCTCAACGCCTTCCAGGGCGAGCTGCAGACGCAGTGGCACTACCTGCTCGCGATGACGGTGGTGACGCTCTTGCCGGTGGCGCTGGTCTTCGTCTTCCTGCAGCGATTCATCACCACCGGCATCGCCAATACGGGAATGAAGTAGTCATGGCCGGCCTGACCCTTTCCGGCGTGCGCAAATCCTTCGGCGGCACGCATGTCCTTCATGGCATCGACCTCACCGTCACCGACGGCGAATTCGTTGTCTTCGTCGGCCCCTCGGGCTGCGGCAAGTCGACCTTGCTGCGGGTCATTGCTGGGCTGGAGGAGGTCACGGAGGGCGCAGTCGCGATCGACGGCATCGACGTCACCGGCCTGCCGGCCTCCGAGCGCGGGCTCGCCATGGTGTTCCAGTCCTATGCGCTCTACCCGCATATGAGCGTCTACAAGAACATGGCCTTCGCGCTGGAGAATATGGGGCTGCCGCGCGACGAGATCGACCAGCGCGTGCGGCGCGCGGCGGCGATGCTGCGCCTGACCGATTATCTCGAGCGCAAGCCGCGTGCGCTCTCGGGCGGGCAGCGGCAGCGCGTCGCGATCGGGCGGGCCATCGTGCGCGACCCCAAGATTTTCCTGTTCGACGAGCCGCTCTCCAATCTCGACGCTGAACTCCGCGTCGCGACCCGCAAGGAACTGGCGGGCCTGCATGCCGAGCTCGGCGGCACGATGATCTACGTCACCCACGATCAGGTCGAGGCGATGACGCTGGCCGACCGCATCGTCGTCCTCCAGGGCGGGCGGATCGAGCAGATCGGCACGCCGCTGGACCTCTACAATGCGCCTGACAACCTGTTCGTGGCCGGCTTCATCGGCTCGCCGCGGATGAATTTGCTGCCGGGGACCGTGGCACGCCCCGGGATCGTGACCGTCGGCGAGGGTGGCCATGAGATCGGCTGCGAAACCGGGGCCCTCGCGTCGGGCGCTGCCGTGACGCTCGGCGTTCGGCCCGAGCATCTGGCGCTCGCCGAGGGCGCGGGGCTGCCGCTGGCGATCGACCTCGTCGAGCGGCTCGGCGGCGAAAGCTATCTCTACGGCGCCTCGCCCGGCCTGCCGCAGATCACGCTCAAGCTCGACGGCCAGAGCGCCCATCAGCGCGGTGAGACCGTGTTTCTGGCCCTGCCCTCGGCGCAGCTTCATCTGTTCGACGCGGCGGGCCAAGCGGTCAGAATTTAAAGAATACGCGCCGTCATCCCGGGCAAAGCGAAGCGCAGACCCGGGATCCATTCCGGAACGGTTCAGGAATGGATCCCGGGTCTCCCGTTGGTCGCCCGGGATGACGTCACGGATGTGATGTCAGGTTTGGAGACGACCCCATGAAAGCCCTCACCCAAGGCCGCTATCTCGGCCGCGATGGCGAAGCCGCCCTGTTCGATGTCGGGCTGGGCGCGACGATCACCGTGCGCATCGTCGAGGGCGATATCGGCCGGGTCACGCTGAAGCCGGGCGATGGCTACCGGCTCGACCGCGGCTGGTCGATCGCGCCCGGCGGGCTGGAGCCGCCCTATGATGGTCGACCGCGCGACAGTCTCGAAGGCTTCGCCTGCCCGAAGGCGAATGTCGTCGAAGACGAGGGCAAAATCGTCCTGTCGGCAGGCGCGCTGTCGGCGCAGATCACGATGTCGCCCTTCGGCATCGCCTGGTTCCGCGCCGGGGAGGACAAGCCGTTCCTGCAGGACCGCACGACCCAGGCCTATCTGATGTCGCCGCGCACCGGGGCGCTCGCCCACTACATGGCGCGCGACTATACCGAGCGGCATTACGGGCTGGGCGACAAGGCCGGCCCGCTCGACCGCACCGGACGGCGCTTCGCCATCGACGCCGTCGACCCCTGCGGCTTCGACGCCGAACTCTCCGACCCGCTCTACAAGATGCTGCCCTTCTTCATCGTGGATGGGCCTGCCGGGGCGCATGGCGTGTTCTATGACAATCTCTCGACCGGCAGCGTGGATTTCGGCTGCACGCTCGACAATTATCACGGCCTGTTCCGCTCCTGGAAAGGCGATGACGGCGACCTCGACTATTACGTGATGGCAGGACCCAGCGTGCCCGACGTCGTCAGGCGCTTCGCCTGGCTGACGGGCGGGCAGGCCTTCGCGCCGCTCTGGTCCTTCGGCTTCGGCGTCACCTCCATGGCGATCGCCGACGCGCCCGACGCCGATGCCCGCATCAGCGATTTCATCGGCAAGCTCGCGACGCATCGCATCCCCTGCGACTCGTTCCATTTCGGCTCGGGCTATACGCAGATCGGCCATCGCCGCTACGCCTTCAACTGGAACCGCGACAAGTTCCCGGATCCGAAGGCGACGATGACCCGGCTGAACGAGGCCGGCATCTTCACCGTCGCCAATCTCAAGCCCTGCCTGCTCGACGACCATCCGCGCCTGCAGGAGGCGCTCGATGGCGATTTCCTCGTTCGCGACGGCGACAGTGGCAAGCCGGCGGTCGCGCAGTTCTGGGACGGGCTCGGCTTCCATCTCGACTATACGAACCCCAAGGGTCGCGCCTGGTGGCGCAAGGGCATCGAGACCGCGCTGCTCGACTATGGCTTCAGCACCGTCTGGAACGACAACAACGAATACGAGATCTGGGACGAGGATGCGCTCTGCGACGGCGACGGGCGCCCCTTCCGGCAGGCGCTGGCGCGGCCGGCCCAGGCGCTGCTGATGACCAAGCTCTCGCATGAGGCGCAGGCCGCGCGCGAGCCCGGCAAGCGGCCATATGCGATCACGCGCGGCGGCTGCGCCGGCATCTCGCGCTACGGCCAGACCTGGTCAGGCGACAACGAAACCGCCTGGAAGACACTGCGCTACAACCTGACGCAGGGCCTCAACATGAGCCTGTCGGGGATGTTCAGCATCGGCCACGATGTCGGCGGCTTCCATGGGCCCACCCCGGGGCCGGAACTGTTCGTGCGCTTCAACGAGTTCTGCGCGCTGTGGCCGCGCATGGTGATGAACTCCTGGAACGACGACGGCGTCGTCAACCTGCCCTGGATGTATCCGGAGATGGTGCCGCAGGTGCGCGCCGCGCTGTCACTGCGCTACCGGCTGATGCCCTATCTCTACACCCAGATGTGGCGTGCCAGCCGCAACGGCATCCCGGCCGTGCGGCCGCTGCTCTACGATTTCCCGCAGGATGCGACGGCGGTGGCGACCGACGACGCCTTCATGCTCGGGCCGGACGTGCTGGTCGCGCCGGTGCTCGAGGAGGGCGCGACGCAGCGCAGCGTCTATCTGCCTGTCCATCCCGGTGGCTGGTACGATTGGCATGAGGGCCGGCATTTCGAGGGCGGCGCGGTCGCGACCGTTGCGGCGCCGCTCGGCCGGCTGCCGGTCTTCCTGCGGGCGGGCGCCCTGATCCCGCTCGGCGATGCGACGGGGATCGGACCGGACCGCGAGGTGCTGGTCTGCGGGCTGGTGGAAGGCGCGACCGGCGAACTCTACGAGGATGACGGCGAGACGGCCGACTGGCGCGGCGACGGCACGCCGACGATCCGCTTCCGGGTCGGCGGTGGCGAACTCCATATCGAGCAGCGGCCGGCGACGGCCGTCTCTGTCGCCCGGATCGACATCCGGCACATCGAGTCGGGGGACTATCGGTAGAGCCAGGCCTGCACTTCCCGGATCGTCGCGGGCGGTCGGGCACCATGAACATGGGCTGTCGCGCCAGGGCGCATCTGGCTAGACTGCCATTCCGGCGGCCATCGCCCTGCGCGAGGGCGATGGTGCGCTTTCGAGCGGGCCCGACCAGACAGGAGCGACCCGGCGCATGATCGAGGTTCTGCTCGTCGAGGACGATGCGCCGACCCGCTGGCGGCTCCAGGACGCGCTCGGGACTTCCGGTGAATTCGTCGTGACGGCGGCCGCGACACTGGCCGAGGCCAGGCTGAGCCTGGGCCGGGATCGCCCGCAGGTGTTGCTGACCGATCTGCAACTGCCGGACGGGCATGGGCTCGAACTGATCCGGGAGACGCGACAGCGCTATCCCGACACCGAGATCATGGTGATCTCGATCCTGGGAGACGAAGACAGCGTGATCGCGGCAATCCGGCAGGGCGCCACCGGCTATCTGCTCAAGGACGCGTTTCCCGCCGACATCGCCGCGACGGTGCGCGATCTCGTCGCCGGACATTAGCCGATCTCAGCCTCGATCGCACGCTTCATCGTCCGGCGGACGCAGGATCAGTCTGTGCCTGCAGTGCAGCCGGCGCTCAACACGGCGCGCCTGACGCCGCGCGAGATCGACATTCTCTGGGGCATCGCCAAGGGCTTCAGCTATGCCGACATCGCCGGCCATCTCGGCCTGTCGCGCCAGACGGTGCCCGGCCACATCAAGAACATCTACCGAAAGCTCGAGGTCAACACGCGCGGCGAGGCGGTGTTCGAGGCGCTGCAGCAGGGTCTGATCCGGCTGTGACCGAGGCTGCGACGGCTTCGGGGGCGCCCACGGGGCGACTGGTCCGGCGGCTGGCGCTGTATCTCGCCTTGCAGGGCCTGGTCTTGCTCGGCTGCCTCGTGCTCGCGGGGCTGCCGGCGCCAGAGCCTTCGCCGGCCTACCGGCTGACGCAGGCGCGTCTCGCACCCGGCGACGAGGCGGTCGTGACGCTGCCGCATCATCTCGGCGCCCGCTTCACGATGGACGACCCGCCACGCTACAGGCTGACATTCGAGGGGCCGCCGGCCTCTTCCGGACAGGCCTGGTCGGTGCTGCTGCCGCGCTTCACCAATGGCGTCGCGGTGGCCGTCAACGGCGTCGAGATCCTCGACAGCCGCCGCACACCCTCCGCCAACCGGCCCGACCGCAGTACGCCCGAGATCGCGGTGATCCCTGCGACGCTCTTGCGCGAGGGCACCAACGAACTGACGGTCAAGCTGTTCGTCTGGGGCCCGCTGACGGGCTTCCTCGACCGCATCTATGTCGGTCCCGACGACGCGCTGCGGCCGGCCTACGACCGGCGGATCCTGATGTTCGTCACCCTGCCGGTGGTTCTCGCCGCCTGGCAGGTGGTTCTGGCGGTGATCCTCGGGCTGATGTGGCTGATGCGCCGCCATGAGCCCGAATACGGGGCGCTCGCCGCCTCGATGGCGATCGGCGTGGCACAGACCTTCGTCTCGGCCCCGAGCGGCCAGTCGGTCTATGCCGGGCTCAATGCCGTGCTGATCGCATCGGCGCCGCTGGAGAGCGCCTTCTGCGTCCTGTTCTTCATCGTCTTCCTGGGGCTGCGGCTCCGACGCTATGCGGTGGCCCTGTTCGTGCCGGGCGTCATCATCACCGTGACCGGACTGCTTGGCGATCTGTCTCAGGTCCGCACGACCTACCTGCTGCTCGGGCCGCCGACGGTCGCCTTCTGCCTCGTCCTGATCGCCGTCCTGATCGCGATTGTGTTCGTGCGGCGGCGGGATGTCATCAGTCTCGTCCTGGGAAGCGCGGTGACGGTGGTCCTGTTTTTCTGCGTGCACGACATCCTGTCCGTCCTCGACATCGCCAAGGACCGACGGATCTTCTTCTCGCGCCTGTCCTATTCGACGATGGTGATCTCGATCGGCATCGGCCTGACCTGGCGCTTCGCCCGTGCGCTGAACCAGGTTGACAGCTTCGCGGGCTCGATGGTGACGCTGGTGCGCGAGGCGGAGGACAAGCTGCGGGCCAGCCTCGCGCGCGACGAGGAACGCGCGCGGGCGATCGCGCTGTCGAGCGAGCGCAGCCGGCTGATGCGGGATCTGCATGACGGGCTGGGCGGCCAGCTCGTCAGTATCGTCGCGCTCAGCGAACGCCAGCGTAGCGGCGGCGCGCCGATCGGCGAGGCGGCGCGTGCAGCCCTGAAGGATCTGCGCCTCGTCATCGATGCGATGGACGATATCGGCGGCGATCTGATGCTGGCGCTCGGCGCCTGGAGGGAGCGGATCGCGGCGCAGGTGCGCGCGCATGGCCTGAAGCTCGAGTGGCGGGTCCTGACGCCGCAGGGGCTGCCGGTCTATCCCGAGCTGCGACCCGGCCATGTCATCCAGATCATGCGTCTACTCGACGAAGCGGTGACGAACGCCGTCAAACACGCTCATGCCCGGCAGATCACGGTCACCATCGAGACGGTGCCGGCCGGGCCGGGCCTCTCCCTAGGCCGGATCGTCATCGCCGATGACGGCCGGGGCTTCGAGCGGTTGCCCGACACGGGCCCGTTGCCAAGCACCGGGCGCGGCCTCGACAACATGAAGCGCCGCGCCGAACGCTGCGGCGCGACGCTGGAGATCCGCTCGGGAGAGGCCGGAACGCGCGTCACGCTCGACCTTCCTGAACGCTTCGCCGATCTTGACGGGATCGGCGGCTGATCGACCGGCTCAGCGGCGACCGACGCGGTTGACCGGGCCGCCGCGATTGGCCGGCGTGCCCGGCCGCACGCCGACGCCGCGGGCCCCGGCGCCGACACCTCTGTAGGCCGGGGTGGCGACGGCAGCACGGGCGACGGGCGCGCCGACCACGACCGGGGCGCCCGGGCGCGCGACGCAGCCCTTGGGAATGCCCACCGTCTTGCAATAGACGACTGCCTGCGCCGGCGTGGAGCCCAGCGTGGCGGCGGCCAGTGCGGAGAGCGCTGCCAGACCCAGGCCAGCGCGTGTAATTGCTCGAATTCGACCCATTGTCTCGGCTCCCTGCGTCATGCGTCGCTGTCACGGCCGGTCGGCCATGGTGCTGCGACGTCGCTTCACCCTGATCCTTCGCAAGGCCGCCCGCTATCCCATGAAGATGGGGTGGCGGGGCCGACCGTCCTCGGGCGTGATGGCTGCGGGCGAAAGTGAGCGCGCGGTCGCCGGAGGGACGCCATGGCGGAGGCGCAAGCGATACCGGCCTTGACCGGGACGGCGGCGGAGGGCGCACGCAGGGGCATCGCCCCGCTCGATGCGCTGCGGCAGGTGGTGGAACGCGTCGATCAGGAGATCGTCACGGCGCTGAGCGTTGCGCCGCAGCTTCCCCATGAGCTCTCGGCCGTGATCGGTCGCAGCGTTCCCGAGGCGGGGGACACCCTGCCGCGGACGCTCGCGCTCTGCGCGGCGGTGGCGGTGGCCTATGTCGCGACCCGGGCGCTTCTGGCCGGCCAACGGCGATTGGCCGGTCAGGCGCGCAGCGCCTTGGCCGGCATGGCCGGGCTCGCCGGGCTCGAGGCGCTGGCGCTGCTGGCGGCGGCGCTGGTCGGGCGCGTCCTGCTGGTGCGCGGGCTCGGTATTGCGCCCGGACTGGACATCCTGCCGCGTGAGGCGGTGATCGCGCTGATCCGCTGGCTGATGGCCCTGACCCTGGTGGTCACCCTGTTCCAGCCGCAGCTCAGACGGTTCCGGCTGGCGGGGGTGGACGATGTCGGCGCACGCAAGGCGGTCTGGCGTTTTGCCCTGCTGTTTGCGATCGCGCATCTGCACGCGGTCCTGCTTGCCGCGGCATTGCGCAGTGGCCTGTCGCCGGCTTCGGCCAAGCTGCTATCCTGCCTCGTCGCGCTCGGGCTGACGCTGGCGGCGATCCAGGTTTTCGCATCGCTCGGGCGTCATGGCATGCGCACCGGCCCGCGCTTTCTGGCGATGGGGCTGTGCGTCCTGGCCTTGGTGTTCTGGGTCTGGGGCTGGATCGGCGAAACGTTCGCGCTCTATCACGGCGCCGTCGGCACGATCGTGGTGCTGCTGGTCGCGGTCGCGCTCGACCGGGCGGTGGCGGTCAGCATCCGCGACTCGCGCCAGCCGGCCGAGATGCGGCGGCTGTTCGTGCTCCGGGTCCTGATCGACAGCCTGGCGGCGGTGCTGATCTTGCGCATCGGCGTCGAATTCTGGCTGGTGGACGCTTTCGGCTGGCTGCCGGCGGCCAGTGGGCAGGCCTTCGGCTACCGGCTGACCTTCGCTTCCCTCGTCTTCGTGCTGGGTGCCGCCTGCGCGGCCCTGGTCCATGTCTGGACCGAGGCCGCGCTGACGCCGGGCGAAACCGCCTTGACCCTGCAGGAGCGGGATGCGCGGCTCGCCCGCCTTTCGACGGTGCTGCCGATCATCCGCGCCACCACCATCACGCTGATCGTCGTGGTGTTCTCGCTGGTCGGTCTCTCGGCGCTCGGCGTCGACATCACGCCGCTGATGGCGGGCGCGGGCATCGTCGGTCTCGCCATCAGCTTCGGTTCGCAGGCGCTGGTGAAGGACGTCGTCTCGGGCGTCTTCCACATCGTCGACGACGTCTTCCGCATCGGCGAGTCGGTCGAGGTCGGCGCGCGGCGCGGGCTGGTGGAGCAGATCAACCTGCGCAGCGTCCGGCTGCGCGAGGAAGACGGCCGGCTCCACACGATCCCGCTCGGTGAACTCGGCGCGGTGACGAACCACAGCCGCAAGCTCATGCGGATGAGCGTGTCCGTCGCGCTCGACGCAACGCCCGATCGGGACGACATCGTGCTGTTCACCCGCCGCGCCGCCGCAGCACTGCGCAGCGAGCCGCTGCTCCGGCAGGCGATCGTCGGCGACATCGCGGTGAAGCTGAATGCGCCGGAGGAGGAGGCCCCCGGCTCGCTGGTGTTTGCGTTCAACATCGGCGCGGCCAGCGCCGATCGGGCCCAACCGCTCATCTGCCGGCTGATCGAGGAGGCCATCGACGACAGTGACGTCGCAGGGATGCGGCGCAGCGTCGCCATCGCGACCGATGATCTGTCGAGCGCCGTGCCACCTCCCGCCACCGCAGCCGCCGCGACCGCCGGCGGCGTCTCCGCAACGATCCCGGACAAGGTACCGGAGATGAGTCCGGAGCCGATCCCATGATCGATCCCATGAACATGGCATGGGCCCGGGGCGCGGCTGCGGCCATGGTCTCCAGGCTTGCCGGCCCTGTCATCGCAGGGCGCCATTCAACCGAAAGGCCCGACTCATGAAGTCCTCGTTCTTGCTCGCCTGTGCGCTGACGCTCGCGGGCGCCTCCCTCGCTTCGGCGCAGTCGGGACCGACGCGCGCCGAACAGCTGGCCTGCCGCTCGGACGCGCAGAAGCTCTGCGCCTCCTTCATCGGCCAGCCGCAGCCGATGAACGCCTGTCTGAAGGACAACAAGGCGAAGCTCTCAGGCGATTGCCGCAAGGTCGTCGAGGCGCGAGGCGGCTGAGTGACGGCAGCTTCGCCGCCACCGCTGAACACTCCGAGAGAGGTCGTCCCGATGCGTTGTCCAACCGGCTGCAGGGCGCTGCTGGCAGCGGGGCTCCTCGCTTTGACGGCGGGCGGCTGCGCCGGCCCCAGCCGCGGCCTGCTGGTGCCTGTTGCGGAGCCCGTCTCGGGCACGCCGACCCGCACGCTGCTGGCGGTGACCACCCGCGGGCCGACTGCGGAGCCGCCGGGCTATTTCTTCTCGGGTGAGCGCGGCGACGCCGTCCGCTATGCCAGCCTGACGCTGTCGCTGCCGCCGGGCCGCGAACCCGGCTCGGTGCCCACCGATGCCGAGCGGCCCGACCCCGCCAAACACATCGCGCTGGTCTCGGCGCGCGAACTCGACGCGGCGGGGTTTGCAGCTGCCACTAGGGCGGCCGGCACCGCCAAGCGCCGGGCGCTGGTCTTCACCCATGGCTACAACACGCAGTTCGACGAGGCGGTGATGCGTCTCGGCCAGATCGTCGATGACACCGGCTATCAGGGACTGCCGATCCTGTTCAGCTGGCCCTCGCGGGGCGGGCTCGCCGATTATGGCTACGACAAGGACTCGGCCAATTTCAGCCGCGATGCGCTGGCCGATCTGCTGGCGCGGCTCGCCCGCGACCCGAACATCGCGGGCATCGACATCTTCGCCCATTCGATGGGCAACTGGCTGACGATGGAGACGCTGCGCCAGCTCGCCATCGCCAGGGACGACAAAACGTTGGCGCGGCTGGGGACGATCGTGCTGGCCGCGCCCGATGTCGACATGGACGTGTTCCGCACCCAGATCGCGCGGCTGCGACCGCTGACCTCGCGCATCGTGCTCTACGCCTCCAAGGACGATTACGCGCTGGGCCTGTCGCGCCGGCTGTTCGGGGGCAAGATCCGCGCCGGCGAGAACACCGATCTCGACCAATTCCGCGGACTTGGGATCGTAGCCCATGATCTGTCGGCGGTCGCAGGCGGCGTGGGGCGCAACCACAACAAGGCGTTCGGGGACGGCTCGACGATCGCTGCCATCGGCCGGGCGATCACCAGCGGTGCGCCCTCGCGCCCGGGCGGCCAGAGCCTGAGCGAGGGCATCGAGACTTTGGGGCGCTCGGTCACGCTCCTGGGCAGCGCCCTCGTTCCGGGCGGGGCGGCAGGAGGAGCGCCGTGATGGTACAAGGGGCTCCACGCATCGGCCTGCGCATCATGCCGATGGTTCTCGGATTGGCGCTGCTCGGCTGCAACGAGAAGTCCGCGCCGCCGGCGCTTCCGCCCGCGGAAGTCCGGGTCGCGCCCCCGCTCGCCCGCCCGGTAACCCGCTATCTCGAACTGACCGGACAGACGGCCGCAGCCAAGCGGGTCGATCTCGTCGCCCGCGTCCAGGGCACGCTCACGGATATCCGCTATCGCGATGGCGCATCGGTGAAACAGGGCGACGTGCTCTTCGTCATCGAGCCCGACAATTATCGCCTCAGCCTGGAGCTGGCGGAAGCCGCCGAGGCGCAGCAGAAGGCGCTGCTGGTCCAGGCGGAGGCCGATCTCGCCCGCCAGAAGCAGCTCGCCCAGCGGCAGGCGGCCTCGGAAGCCGCGCTCGACAGCGCGCTCGGCAAGCGCGATTCGACCGCCGCCGCCCGCGAGCAGGCCGCCGCGCAAGCCGCGCAGGCGCGGCTCAACCTTGCCTATACCGAGGTCAAGGCGCCCTTCGATGGCGTCGTCTCCGCCCATCTTGTCGACCAGGGCGCGCTGGTCGGCGTGGGCGGGCCGACGCTGCTGGCCTCGATCGTCCAGAGCGACCCGATCAAGGTGCGGTTCTCGCTCGACGAGCAGACCGTGCTGCGCATCCGCGAGGCGATGCGCCAGCGCGGCCTGACCCTGGCGGGGCTCGGCAGCATCCCCGTCGAGATTGGTCTCGATACCGATGCCGGCTATCCGCATATCGGTCAGCTCGACTATGTCGCGCCGGAACTCGACATGGCCAGTGGCACGCTGTCCGTGCGGGCGGCCGTGCCCAACCCGCAAGGGGTGCTGCTGCCGGGGCTGTTCGTGCGGGTCAGGCTGCCGCTGCAGAAGGATGTGCCCTCGCTGCTCGTGCCCGAGGCGGCGCTGGGCGCCAGCCAGACCGGCCGCTATCTGCTGGTCGTTGGCGCCGACGACATCGTCGAGCAGCGGGCGGTCGAGACCGGGGAGACCAGCGAGGGCGGCTTGCGGGTGATCCGGGCGGGGATCGCCGCCACCGACCGTATCGTCGTCGGGCTGATGCAGAACGCCATTCCCGGCAGCCGGGTCAGGCCGGTTGCCGCTGTCGCGAAGGCGGCCCGCTGATGGCCAAATTCTTCATCGAGCGGCCGGTCCTGGCCAATGTCATCGCCGTGCTGACGGTGATCCTCGGGCTGGTGGCGCTGCTGCGCCTGCCGGTCTCGCAATATCCCAATGTCGTGCCGCCGACCGTGCAGGTCACGGCGCGCTATCCCGGTGCGAGCGCGGCGGTGATCGCGCGCGAGGTCGCGCTGCCGCTGGAGCAGAAGGTCAACGGCGTCGAGGATATGATCTACATGTCCTCGACCAGCACCAGCGACGGCCTCTACACGCTGACCGTGACCTTCCGGATCGGCACCGATGCCGACAAGGCGCAGATCCTGGTGCAGAACCGGGTTGCCGCCGCCCTGCCGCAATTGCCCTCCGTGGTCCAGACGCAAGGGGTGCAGACCAACAAGCGCTCGACCGCGATCCTGCAGATCGTCGCGCTGACCTCGGACCGGGCCGGGCATGACAGCCTGTTCCTATCGAATTTCGCGACGCTGAACCTGCTCGACGAGATCGCCCGCCTGCCAGGCGTCGGTGCCGTCAACGTCTTCGGGGCCGGGCAATATGCGATGCGGATCTGGCTCGATCCGCAGAAGATGCAGATTCGCGGCCTGCTCCCGGCCGACATCGTCAACGCAGTCAACCAGCAAAACCGCTCGGTCGCCTCGGGCCAGCTCGGCATGGCGCCGACCGCGGGCGGCCAGGCCTTCCAGACCACGCTGCTGGCGCCCGGCCGGCTCGACGGGGTCGAGGCTTTCGAGGCCATCATCGTCAAGGCCGACGGCAACCGCATCACGCGCCTGCGCGACGTCGCCCGGGTCGAGCTTGGCGCGCAGGCCTATGGCCAGGATTTCCGGCTGAACGGCCAGCCGGCGGCGGGGCTTGCGATCTTCCAGCTGCCCGAGGCCAATGCGCTGGAGGTTGCCCGCGAGGTCGGCGCGAGGATGACCGCGCTTTCCACGCGCTTCCCGCCGGGCATGGGCTGGAGCGTGCCCTTCGACACCACCCGCTTCGTCGAGGCTTCGCTCGGCGCCGTCTACAAGACGCTGATCGAGGCGGCGGTGCTCGTGCTGCTGGTGATCCTGATCTTCCTGCAGGACTGGCGCGCCACGCTGGTTCCGGCGACCACCGTGCCGGTGACGATCATCGGCGCCTTCGCGGCGATGGCGGCGCTGGGCTTCACTGTGAATATCTCGACGCTGCTGGCGGTCGTGCTCGCCATCGGCATCGTCGTCGACGACGCCATCGTCGTGGTCGAGGGCGCCACCCACCATATGGAGCGCGGCCTGAGCCCGCATGACGCCACCGTGCTGGCGATGCAGGAGCTGATCGGCCCGATCATGGGCATCACGCTCGTGCTGATGGCGGTGTTCCTGCCCGCCGCTTTCCTGCCGGGGCTGAGCGGCGAGATCTACCAGCAATTTGCCCTCGTCATCGCCGCAACGGCCCTGATCAGCGCCGTCAACGCGGTGACGCTCAAGCCGGCGCAATGCGCGCTCTGGCTGCGGCGGCCGAAGCCCATCGCGCAGCGCGCCTGGCCCTACCGGATGTTCGAGCGCGGCTATGGCGCCTGCGAGCGCGCCTATGTCGGGCTGGTGCGCCGGCTGGTGGCCAGAAGCGGCGTGGTCTTCGCGGTGACGCTCCTGCTCGTCGGCGGCTCGGTCTTCGCGCTGAGCCGGATCCCGACCTCTTTCCTGCCGGTCGAGGACCAGGGCTATATGCTGGTCTCGGTGCAACTGCCCGATGGCGCCTCGCTGGCGCGGACGACGGCTGCGCTGGACGCGGTGACGAAGCGGGCCCGCGCCGTGCCGGGCGTCGACAAGGTCATTGCCATCGCCGGCCTGTCGGCGCTCAACGACAATGCCAGCCTCGCCAATGCCGGCGTCGCCTATGTGATGCTGACCGACTGGAAGGCGCGCAAGAAGGGCGAGGATCTACTCGGCCTCTACGGCGCGCTCAATGCCGCGATGGCCGATCTCGAGGATGGCGCCGCGCTGGTGCTGCCGCCGCCGCCGATCCAGGGCATCGGCAACGCCTCGGGCTTCACCATGAAGGTCGAGCTGCGCGACGGCAGCTTCGACTACGCCAAGCTGCAGCGCCTGGCCGACGCGATCGCCGAGCGGGCCCGCGCCCAGAACCTGTTCCAGGCGGCGCGCAACACCTTCAGCGCCCAGGCGCCGCAGGTCGAACTCACGATCGACCGCACCAAGGCCGAGGCGCTGGGCGTCTCGTTCGGCGCAGCCACCGATGCGCTGGGCGCCTATGTCGGCTCGGCCTATGTCGGCCAGTTCGCCAAGGCGGGACGGGTGTTCCAGGTCTATGTCCAGGCGCAGGCCGATGCGCGCATGGAGCCCGAGGGCCTGCGGACGCTGAAGCTGCGGTCCAGGACCGGCGAAATGGTACCGCTTGGCGCCATCGCCGACATCAAGCCCGGTATCGGCCCGTCCCTGATCAGCTTCCACAATCTCTACCCGGCGGCGACGCTGATCGGCGCGCCCAATCGCAACGTCAGCTCGGGGGAGGGGCTTTCCGTACTGGAAGGGATCGCCCGCAAGATCCTGCCGGCGGGGACGGGCTTCGAATGGTCGGCCCTGTCCTATCAGGAGAAGGAGCTCGGCGGGCAGGTCTATCTCGTCTACGGCCTGAGCCTGCTCCTGGTCTATCTGGTGCTCGCCGGCCAGTATGAGAGCTGGATCGCCCCGCTCGGGATCATCCTGTCGGTGCCGCTGGCGCTGCTGGGCACGGCCGGCGCGATGCTGGCGCTCGGCCTCTCCAGCAATCTCTACACCCAGATCGGGCTTGTCCTGCTGATCGCGCTCTCGGCCAAAAACGCAATCCTGATCGTCGGCTTCGCCCGCGACCTGCATAGCAAGCAGGCGATGCCGCTGGCGGAGGCGGCGATCGAGGCCGCCCGGCTGCGGCTGCGGCCGATCATCATGACCTCGCTCGCCTTCATCCTCGGGCTGGTGCCGCTGGTGCTGGCGAGCGGCGCCGGCGCCAACGCCCAGAAATCGATCGGCTTCGCCACGCTCACCGGCATGATCGGCTCGACGCTGCTGACGGTCGTGGTCGTCCCCTCGCTCTTCGTCGTGCTACAGCGGCTGGAGAACCGCCTGCGGGGCGGTGCGCCAGATAGCCCGCTGGTCGCCCGGCCACAGCAGGCTGTCCTGCCTCACTGACCCCGTGCCCCGCCGGTTGTCGAGCGGGAACGATGTCAGGCGCACGGCGTTGATTGCCGCATGGTTCATACCAGTACGACTGCGACACTGCAGCCTCTCGTCACCTCGCTCTCGTTGCGCGACGCCATCAGCGCCGATGAGGTCGCCCTCATCGAGGGGTTGGCGAGGCGCAGGCGGGTCCTGCGCAAGGGCGAGGAGCTTGTTTCCCAGCATTCGCAGCCCGCAGAAAGCTGCCTCGTCTTGTCGGGCTTCACCGCCCGCGAGGTCGTTCTGGCCGACGGCAAGCGGCAGATCACAGCGCTGCACGTGCCGGGCGATTTCGTCGACCTGCATGCGCTGCTGCTGAAGATCATGGATCACAGCGTCGTCGCCCTGACAGATTGCGAGGCTGCCTATGTGCCGCATCGCGAATTGCTGCGGGTCATGGCATGCTCGCCGCATCTCGGGCGGTTGTTCTGGCTGTCCACGGTCATCGACGGGGCGATCCAGCGGGCCTGGATCACGTCGAGCGGGCGTCGGTCGGCGAGCGCCCATCTCGGGCACCTGATCTGCGAGCTTTACCTGCGCCTCGATGCCGCCCGGCTCGCCGAGGGTGGGCGCTTCACCTTCCCCGTCGCCCAGAGCGAACTGGCGGATGCGCTGGGGTTCTCTCTGGTGCATGTCAACCGGACGTTGCAGGATCTGAGGGCGACCGGTTTCGTCTCCTGGAAGGGCAGCGTCGTCACCATCCTCGATTTCGAAGGGCTGGCGGCCTTCTCGCAGTTCGACCCGACCTATCTCAATCTCGTCAAGTTGCCGCGCTGACGGAGCCGATGTCTGCGCCGGAGATTACTGCCAGAGGCCCGACTGTTTCATCCGCGCCCTGCCGGACCTTTGAGCGGAGAGCTGGCGTCCCGGAAGGACGCCAAACTAGCGTCCACCTCAATCCACAGAAGTCCGGCAAAACTTAGTATTTTGTCGCGGACAAAGCGGCAACTCGCTATACCCGTCCACATCAGTCTGCTACGATCCGCGTCGCCCGTTGGGGTAAATGTTGGGGTAGGCAAGGGCGGCATGGCGCGGTCGGTCAAGAAGCTCTCGGCTCGAAGTGTCACCACGCTGTCGAAGCCCGGCCGCCATAGCGACGGCGATGGCCTCTATCTCGTGATCGATCCGACAGGGGCGCGGCGGTGGCTTTTCCTGTTCCGCTGGCAAGGCAAGCTGAAGGAGATGGGCCTGGGCGGTATAAGCACCACGTCGCTCGCTGAGGCGCGCGAAGCCGCGTCTGCGGCGCGCAAGCTCGTTGCTGCCGGTGTGAACCCGATCGACGCAAAGAGGGCGGCCGCCGCAGAAAAGCTACCCATGACGTTCGGCGAGTTCGCTGATGAAATGCTCATCTCGCTCTTGCCAGGTTACAAGAACGCTCGGCACCAGGCGCAGTGGAAGCGGGCGCTGGTGCACTATGCCGAACCTATCCGGTCGAAGGTTCTGAGCGATATCACCACTGAGGACATTCTCAAGATCCTCCAACCGCTTTGGCACACGAAACAGGAGACCGCCTCCCGCGTGCGAGGGCGGATTGAGAGAGTGCTGGCGGCCGCCAAGGCCAAGAACGAAATCCGGTCGCCTTGGGAAAACCCGGCGCGATGGCGCGGGCATCTGAAAGAGCTGCTGTCTCAACGGAAAAAGCTCTCTCGGGGTCACCACGCCGCCATGCCCTACGATGATGTGCCGGATTTCGTTGCCAAACTTCGCCAACGTGACGCGACCGCCGCTTGTGCCTTGGAGTTCGCTATTCTGAATGCCAGTCGATCGAACGAGGTGCTTGGCGCGGAGTGGGATGAATTCGATCTGGAATCGAATATCTGGACGATTCCGCCTGAACGGATGAAGGGCGGCAAGGCCCATCGGGTCCCGCTGAGCGCCGCTGCGCTGCGTGTGATCGAGAAGCAAGCAGAGGCTAAGATCAGCGCCTTTGTTTTCCCCGGCCAAAAGCCAAACAGGCCGCTCTCGGGCATGGCGATGGAAATGCTCCTTCGCCGCATGGATGCATCCAAATTCACGCAGCACGGCTTCCGGTCATCGTTCCGCGATTGGTGCGGAGAGTGCACAACGTTCGCCCGCGAGATTGCTGAGGCGGCTCTTTCGCACACGGTCGGTGACGAGGCCGAGCAAGCCTATCGGCGCGGCGACGCACTGGAAAAGCGGCGGAAGCTCATGGAGGCATGGAGCCGCTTCCTCAGCATGCCGAAGGCCGACGCAAAGATTGTCCCGCTCAAGCCAGCGAAGGCTGGATAGCGGGTTTCAGACGGGCAGGGATAGGCCGGCCAGCCGACAAGCCGAGTTGCACCGCTCGGTTTCCCTGCTCTCCCCACGGTGCGTCGCAAGGTGCGGCGAATGGCAGTATCAGCAGTCGAGCTGTGGGCGGATCGAAGACACTGGCCTTTGACACCGAAGGGCTATCTGTTCGTCGTTCCCGGCTTCAATCGCATCGGTCGCCATCTTTATGGTGATTCTTGGCATGACGAGTTTCCTGCCAAGAACCCGTTGCCGCTGCCGCCCGCGGCGCCCGACGAAGCAGATGCCACAATCCGCGCCTGGGCACATTCCCTGCTGTCGTTGACAGATGGTGAGGCCTATTCCGCTGACTACAAAGAGCCGCCGGCTCAGGCGCTTTCATCGTTAGGATTGGGCTTGGGAGGTCAAGCGCCAGGGACAGGCAACTTGGCCCGCTTGGGCGAAGGGCTGTTAGCCGCCGGACCTACGGGAGATGTTGGCGCCGATCAGACCGGCTATCGATTTACCGGACAGCAGTGGGATCGGTTTCGCTCCGTAGTCCACTACCAGAACGAGCTGATGAAGCCCGATCTGGAGAAGGTCCGGGGCGCAGCACGGTGGCTTTACGATGCTGTGTTTGCAGGCTCCGTCCTGCCCCACCTGATGAAGCAAGGCGGCGGAGATTGGCGCGCTAGCGAGCCCGATGACTGGATGATGCCCGATCTAGACCGGCTCCGATTGCGGGTAAGATACGCTAGGATGGTGCCGGGGCAAGCCGGCTCTATGGCGGGGTCACATTGGATCTTTTTGCCTGAGGCCGCCTTGGATGCCGCTCTGATGGAAACCGCCGGGGAGGTAGTATCGGATCCTTCTACGGGCGCTGACCCTGAGACATCCGGCCCGACTTCGTTGGATGACAGTGCGGCAGCAACAACCACCGTTGCCATGGTGAAGCAGGCCACTCAGCACGTTGCGGAGCTGCTACGGAATTCGCCCAATCTTAAGAAGGAAGACGCCTTCGCCTCGGTTCGGCAGGTGATCGGACATGTCAGCCAAAATCAGTTGACGCGAAGCGTCTGGCCCGACGCACGCGAGGCGGCGGGCCTTCCCCGAAAGGCAGCCTCCGGCCCAAAGCCAAAAGCCGCCGCCTAATCGAATAGCTGTTCGAATAGTCAATAATTCGTGGGGCATTCCCCCGAATTCGCGTCTGCGCTCTCGTTTGCCTCGCACCACACCGGTCCTCAGCAAGCCTGCTGTAACCGCGCTGGGGTCGCAGCGAGGTAGAAACGATGTCCCTTCAGATTGAACCCGAAGCGATGAAGCTCCGGGATTTCCTCAAGCGCTATGGCATCAGCCGCTCCGCCGCATTCGAGCACATGTCCTCGGGGCGGCTGAAAGCCCGCCGGCTTGGCGCGCATCTCCTGATCACCACGAAGGATGCCAACGATTGGTTGGCGTCCCTCCCGGTTCGGTCGTCCTCCAGTCAGGGGAAGGCGGCCTGATCATGCACCTGAAACAGATGAACCCCGCGACGCCGGCCAGGGCGCTCACGGGGTTCGGGTCTCTGCATAGCTCGGCAGCATGCAATCCCGAACATAGCACACCGGCCCTTATCATCAACCGGCTCCAGCGGCAGTTCGCCATCAGCGAGTTGCACGCGGCCACCGTCGCGCATCTTGCCGGGCTCGGCCCGATGGAGGCGCGTCATGGTCGGTGAAATCCTCAGGTCCATCACGGTCGTGATCGAGGGCGATACGACGCCGCGCACCTTCAAGGGTCGCGACGCGTGGGCTCTCGGCAACCTCATCGCTGCCGGCGAAAAGGGCTGCACCCCGATCGATCATCCTGGCCCGCGCTGGAGCCACTACGTGTTCAAGCTGCGCGGCGGCGGGATCGGTATCGAGACGATCGACGAACGCCATGCCGGTCCATATGCCGGCAGCCATGCCCGCTACGTCCTTCGGACGCCAGTCACCGTGATCGAGCGGGTGGCGCCATGAGCGCCATTCCCTTCATCAACCGCGACGGGGCTTACCACCCCCGCGCCTTCCTGATGACGACGATGTCGATGGCATCCCTTCATCTTGATCACGCGACGGATCACCTCGCGACAAATGACGACATCGCCTTGCAGCGCTCGCTCGAAAAGTTCGGCGCGTGCGTGAAGGCAATGCTCGACACGGTCCCCGAGGTCTTCGACAAGAGCGGGGGCGCGCCATGAGCGCGCCCTCTCCCCTCCCTAACCGCCGGCCGTGGATGGCGTTCTACGTCGCCGACTACCTCGCCGACACGCTGCATCTGAGCGCCGCGCAGCACGGCGCATATCTGCTCCTGATCTCGCACTACTGGATTCATGGGGGCCTTCCGACCGACGAAGCAATGCTTCAGCGGATCGCGCGGCTGACCCCAGAAGAGTGGACCTCGTGCCGGGACACCCTGGCATCGTTCTTCAAGGCGGGGTGGCGTCATTCCCGCGTTGAACGCGAGATGGCGGAGGCTCAGGAAAAGTACGAAAAACGAGCAAACGCAGGACGTTGTGGGGGCAAAGCGTCAGGCAATTCGAGGCGAAGCAATGCTTCAGCAATGCTTCCTGAAAATCGAAGCAATGCTGAACCAACCACAACCACATACTCCGTAGCTAAAGCTACGGGCGAAACCGCCCCGGAATTGTCTTCGACGGAGATGAGCCCGCCTGACTGGCGGACCCAGCTTTTCCGCGATGGCGTGCCGATCGTTTCGGGATTGACGGGCAAGCCGACCGCGTCCGCCCGGCCCCTGATCGGTAAATGGCTAAAATCGTCACGTGACGATTGTCGCCGCGTGCTTCGCGTTCTGGAGGATGCCCGCGACGCGAACCCGATCGATCCCGTCGCATGGATCGAGGCGGCACTTCGCGGTCAGCAGACAGCAGCATCCCACGACCCGAACTCGTGGAGGATGTGATGGCGGACCTCACCCGAGAGCTTGCTGCCGAAGGCATCCGGCTTCGCACCTATCGGCTCGGCAACCACAAGCTGCCGTGCCCGCGATGCTCGGCGAGCCGGAAGAAGAAGACCGAGCCGTGCCTGTCTGTCACCGTGTTCGACGACCGGGTGAAGTGGGACTGCCACCACTGCCCCTGGACCGGCGGCGTCGGCGGCAACGACTTCCATCCCCGTCATCGCAAAGAGGTCCGCATGTTCAACCGCCCCGTCCGCGTCGAGCATCCGCAGCGGCCCGACAAGCTGCTGGCATGGTTCGCGTCGCGCGGCATCAGCGCGGCCACGGTCGAGCGGATGGGCATCTATCGCTCGCGCCAGTGGTTCCCGCAGATCGATGCCGAGGCGGACTGCATCGCCTTCCCTTACGAGTGGGCGGGTGTGCTGCGAAACGTGAAGTACCGCGACGCCGCCAAGAACTTCCGCCAGGAGAAGCAGCCCGAGCCGGTGCTGTACAACGCCGACGCGATCGAGGCCGGCAAGGATCTGATCTTCGTCGAGGGCGAGATCGACGTGCTCGCCATGATCGAGGCCGAGCTGCTCAACGTCGTCAGCCTGCCGAACGGGGCGCCGGACAGGCAGGAGCAATCGGACAAGCGCTACGAGCCCCTGGCGACGCACGCCGCCGAGCTGGAGGTTGCCGGCCGGATCCTGATCGCCACGGACATGGACGGCCCTGGCGAATTGCTGGCGCAGGAACTGGCGCGCCGTCTCGGGAAGGACCGCTGCTGGCGCGTCCGGTTTCCGACTGCCGGCGACGCCCAGACTAAGGACGCGAACGAGTGCCTGATGGATCACGGCAAGGAGGTGCTGCGCGAGTGCGTCGCCAATGCCGAGCCGTGGCCTATAGACGGCCTCTACAGCGTGGACGATTTCGCGGACAGCGTGTGGGAGATGTATCGCGGCAATGGCCCTCAGCCGCTCTCCTGTGGGCTCGGGCCGGACTTCGATCAGGCTTTCAAGGTCATGCCTGGCCAATTCGTCGTCGTCACCGGTATTCCGAACCACGGCAAGTCGCGGTTCTTCGATCAGGTCGCGGTCGCGATGTCAGGCCTTCACGATTGGCGCTGGGCCGTTTTCTCGCCTGAGACGGGGACCGAAAGCCATATCGCCGACCTGTGCGAGATCAAGGCGGGCCGGCCGTTTCACCCCGGCCCGAATGAGCGCATGGATCCCGCTCAGCTTTCCGCTGCGCTCGGATGGGTGCACGAGCGCTTTGCCTTCATCGACGCCGCTGATCACACGCCGACAATCGATTGGGTGCTGGAGCGGGCAAAAGCGGCCGTGCTGCGCAAGGGCATCCGGGGCCTGATCATCGACCCGTATAACGAGCTGGAGGCGTCCCGTCCGTCCAACCAGTCAGAGACCGAGTTCGTCTCGCAGCTCATCAGCAAGTGCAAGCTGTTCGGCCGCGTCCATGACGTGACGGTCGTCGTCGTCGCGCATCCGACCAAGCTCCAGAACCCCGGCGGCGGGAAGGAGCCACAGCCCGGCCTCTATGACATCTCGGGATCGGCCCATTGGCGCAACAAGGCGGATGCCGGCATCGTCGTGTACCGCGACTACGAGGCCCGGAAGACCATCGTTTCAGCCAAGAAGATCAGGCGGCAGCCGATGTGCGGCGCGCCTGGTCAGGTCGAGTTCTGGTTCATGGGGCAGCAGCGGCGGTTTGAAGCTGTTGCAGGCAGTTATCGGGCGCTGGGCTAGGCGCGAAAGTTGCCCGCCACAGGCTCGTCGGCCACCTCGTAGCGGACAAGGCTCCACATCGGGGGAGCTTGTGAACACAAATAGCGGAGGCCGTTTCGGTAACCCGCTCGCGAGTGAGGCTATCGCAATGACAGCGGTGGATAGGCGGGCAGCGAAAATCGGTTGCGCTATCCTATCCCTATCTGCTTGCCTTTCACGGAAGACGCCGCCTACCGTGGCGCGGCAAATACGTTGGTCTCGTTGACGATCAGGGTGACCATCGAAACAATCCGATGAACGATTCGTTCTCTCCCTGTGTGACAATATGGGCATGGACTGATGCCGCGCCCGACCGTATGGAAGTCGGAAAGTTGGAGGGAACCGTGACGAGCTTGCTAACGTCGGATCAATTCGTGGCTGGCATAGTGGCGATGTTGGCTGTGAAGAATCGTACGCGTTTCCTGCTGTCCGACACAGAGCTAGATGGACGCTTTCAACGTGCTTTCGAAGACCTTTTGGCTGCTGAGAACGAGCTTGACGTAAGGACGAATTTCTCTTTCTACGTCGATCCGCAGCACGGCGACTCAGTGTGTCTTCGCGAGACGCTGACGGCGGCGAAAGAGAAAGAGTTGATTGGTCTGAATAACCCAACGTTGAGGACGTTCGACGTTAAGTTAAGCTCAGAGAGGGCTCAGCGTTACTTGGAGCGTAATCCGCTCCCGCGAGAGTTTTTCGAGTCCGTCGTAGATCACCATTTTCCAGCCTAAAGCGTGGCTCCTCTGAGGCTTGCTGATTTCAAGATTTTCGCGGAAACCTTTGCCGCAGAGCATCTTGATGAATACATCGGCGATCTGCAAAAGCGTGGTCGTAATCCTGGGCGCAAAGAAATTAATGATCCGCTCTGGGGAACGATCGGGATAACCGGACCCGAGGTGGCGATTATTGATAGCCCCCTCGTGCAGCGTCTTCGTTTAATTCGACAGTTGGGCGTCGTCCATTGGGTCTATCCCGGCGCAATACACACGCGTTTCGAACATACGCTAGGTGTGCTCCGCCAAGTTCAATACCTATGCGGCGCAATCAATGTCCTTGGAATGCAGCAGGGCATTGATCGCGAGCTAATCGATACGAACAAACTAAACCTTCTCCGTATGGCCGCGCTCCTGCATGACGTCGGGCATGCAGCTTTTTCGCATGTGTCTGAGCATGCGATAGAGAGCCTTGAAGCGCTTTCGACTCTATCAACGGAATTTGCAAGGGACAGCAAGGGTGAGAGCAAGTCGCTCTCGGAAATATTCGCATATCTCGTGGTGCGCTCGCCCGCAGTGAATCGCCTGCTGTCGACCATTCTCGATCACCAGGGCGGTTACATCACGCTCAGCGAGAACCGGGCAAGCAACGTCGAGGAGATAATTAATAAGCTGTCTAGAGCAGTTATTGGTCGCAGTATCGATGACCGTCTACCTCTGCTGCATGAAATAATTTCTGGTCCTTTCGATGCAGACAAACTCGATTACTTTGTACGTGATGCCCATAGCGCCGGCACGCCTTCATTGCTGGACATATCGCGCCTAATCCAGAAAATTGCTATACGTGAATTCAGTGCTAAGGATCTTCCGGGCTCGATCGGTAGAGACATCCAAGCCAAGGACCGGCATGTAGTGGTCGGTATGAAGTGGTCAGGCATCTCTGTCCTGGACGAACTTCATCTGTCGCGAGTCCTTCTTTATTCAAAAATATATCGTCACCCCAAGGTTGTGGCGATCGAGCAGATGGTACACGCGGTTTTAATAACACTCGCGGGAGCCGTAGATGCGGCGAGCGTAATGCAGCTTGTCTATCGCCACTGCGACGATGAGTTGTTAGCCATGACTCCGCTCACGCTTATGGGTGCATTGGGCTTGGACCCGAGTCAATGCGAGGGTGAGGCTCGATACCGGATCGAAAAGGCCGCTTCTATCCTACGGGATTTGCGGCTTCGCCGTCTCACGGCAAAGGCATTCCAACTTCAGCGAAGTTATCCCGGAGACCCGCTTATCAGTGATCCGACCCAAAAGGAGGGCCTCATCGATTTCCGTGAGGTGATCGACCAGCCCACGGATAGGCAGCGTTTTAAGGACTTGCTGATATTAGAGGTAGCGAAGATCAACGCTGCGCTCAGCCAACCTGAACAATCAAAGATTGACCTAGAAGGCTCTATTTCGATCCGGGGAGCCATCGGCACGACCCCGGGCGGCACTCAGATTGGACGCGCTTTTCTATTGCCAAAGACGGGCGAGCCTCTCGAGTTCAGGAACTACTTAGTAAATAGGACAGCATGGGCCGACAGTTACTTGTCGGATCACCCGGCAGGCTACGTATTCGCGGATGAAGCTATAGCAGACATCGTTTACATTGCGATGGAGCGGCTACTCCGGGAGAAGCACAACATTCGTTTACCTTCTTCAGCCGCTGAATCGAGCAAGCGCGATGAGGACGCAATTCAAAAGCTGAAGCGTCGTCTGGTCAAAGTGGGCTATTACCAAGACGCGCCCTTTGATATCCGGCCTCTCCCCGAACGCCTCGCACATGCAGACGTTGTCCGGGCCATCTCCGAGTTCCAGCCAAAGCTTGAAGCATACCAGGCACCGATTGGCCCGGAGCCACGGGCATCTGCCTCCGGCGCAAAGCATGATCTCATCGCTGGTAATTGGTTGCGGCAGTTCGACCGTGACGATGACGTGGAATGCGCTGTCCGCGCGATGCAAGGGCTGCGGATGATCGGTCGGCGAGATACGGTGGACGCAGTCAGCCAGTTTATATCTCACAATCGAGAATTTGAAGGCGCGCTCGTCGTGCCGTTCGGAAGCGCAAGGGATAGCGCAGCGATCCAGGGCTATTTCGCGGCGGACCTTCATGGGACGCGGGTGTCTGAGTGCCTCCCGCTGTCTGAAGCTGTGCATAAAACCAGTGAGCGCCCGATTTTGTTCGTCGACGACTTCATTGGCTCCGGAGGGCAAGGGCGCGACATGCTCGCCGCCGGCTTTGGTCGCGACGACTTGCGAGTAGATCTAAACGAGGAACGGGACCTCTTTTCACATGACATCCAAGCCTTCCTAAAGCGCTCACAGGTAGCCTTTGTCTTTACGGCTGGCTGGGATGCTGGAATCGAACAGCTGGAACAGACCGCAAAAGAGATCGGCCTTGAAGCCAAAGTTTTCCGCCATATAGATGAAACGGGCATACCGTTCCTTAAAGATCTGCTTAGTGATCTGCCTGAAACCCAAGTTGACGGGTTTATTGAACGAAGCGTTGCGATAGGGACTGCATTAGCGAATGGCCTAAATCGGCAAAAGGCCGGCGAGTCAGCGACTGATCGTGATATCCGCATGCGGCAGCGCGCATTGGGTTACGGGAACAGAGGGATGCTATTAGCCTCACCGTTCAATGTTCCAACCCAAACATTCACCCCCATGTGGGCAGGCGGAACGGTTAACGGTGCCGCGTGGGTGCCATTGTTACCTCGGCGCAAAAAGGTCTGACTACAGGTCCAGGCGCAACAGATCGAGACGCTACAGTCCAAAGGCCATCTCGATCCGCTCAAGAGCGACGTCGCGGGTGGCGACAGGCAATAGCCGAATACAAGTTCGCGTGGATGCCTATGGACAGCCGTGGACTAACTATCTGATATCATTGCATTTCTTTGAGAATTTGCTAGAGTGACCTTCAAGATTGGAGGCCATTCCATGCGCCGCACCCATGTCAGAAAGACCGAATACGTCGGGCTCTTCGTCGAGCCCGATCTGCGCGCGACGATCGAGGGCGAGGCCCGCCGTCGCAACCTGAAGATCAGCCGCTTCGTCCGCACAATGCTGCGGGACCAGCTCGCGATCCTGATGCTCGCCAACGGCAGCAACCGCCCGGCGGCGTCATGAGCGGGAACGTCGTCGAGTTCCCGACCTCTGAAGCGTCGGTTCACACCCCCGCCCGGGAAGTGCCTCAGCTGCCCATCGAGCAGCACATCGTCGCGGCGGCTCTGAAGGCCGAACGCCTCCGCTCCCTGTCAGAGCAACTGCTGTTGGTCTTCCAGCACGCTCCGCGCGACGGGGCCACCTACGCCCGCGTCCATGACGAAGCGCTGGCCGCGTGGTGCGACATGGATGACCACTACCAGGCCTATCGGGCCGTTCTCGAATGCAGAGGTCAGGCCTGATGGCGAATTACGGACCAGCCCCTATCGACTTTTCCGGTTTGAACCAGGGCATTGCCGCCCTTGGTCAGGGTATCGCAGCTTATCGGCGCCGCAGCCGCCTCAGCGAGCTTGGTAAGTCGCTCACCGGAGAGAACCCGGATTACGGCGCCGCCGCGCAGGGCTTCTTCGATGAAGGCGATTCGGACACGGCGCTCAAGATCCTGACCTATCGCGATACCCTGAAAAAGCAGGGCCTGACGGAAAGCGCGACACGCGACCTGATCGGAGCCATTGGTGGTGGCGGCGGTTCGCCGGCCCCAGCGCCGGCCGCTTCCGCCCCCGCAGGCTATCGGTTGCTCGGCGAACTCGGCAGTCCTCAGCCCTCGCTCGTCGCCAACGAAAGCGGCGGGCGCTGGGATGCCCAAAACGATGCGACCGGGGCGGGCGGGATGAAAGGCCACTTCGGCCGGCTCCAGTTCGGCCATGCGCGCTTGCAGGAGGCGGCCGCAGCCGGGGCTATCCCCCAGGGCACCACGCCGCAGGCATTCATGGCCTCGCCGGAGATTCAGAAGAGCGCGGAAGGCTGGCACTTCAACGACATCGACCAGAGCATCAAGCAGAACGGCTTTGACCAGCTCGTTGGCAAGGTGGCCATTGGCGGCGTCCCCGTCACGGTCGAAGGCCTGCGCGCCGTCGCCCACCTTGGCGGCAAGGAGGGCATGCGCAAGTTCGTCGAGAGCAATGGGGCGTACAACCCGGCCGATGCGAACGGAACGCGCCTGTCTGACTATTTCGCCCGTCATGGCGGCGGTGGTCAGCGCATGCAGGTCGCGCAGGGCAATCCCAATTTGCCGGCGCCGGGCGCAAGTCAGGCGGCGATCGAAGGGAACGGCGGCGGATTCTCTGTTCCTGGCCAGCCCTCGATGTCCGGCCGCACGTTCGACGCCATCACAGCCGGCGAGCCGCCCTTGCAGCCCGTATTCCAGTCGGAAGGGGCAGGCCAGCCTTGGATGGGCAGCGCGCTTCAGCGCCAGCCGCAGCAGCCTCAGCAGGTTGCCCGCACGATGCCGCCCCAGCGACCTTACGACCTCGGCTCGGATTTGCCCGCCCCCGGTGCGGTTCCTGCCGTTGGCCAGATGCCGCAGGCCATGCCGCCGGATCTGTCCAACGCCAACGACGCTGGCGCGAAAGCCTTTGCGATGTCGCAAGGAGCCAACGCGCCGAACCCGCTTGCCGCAGCATTCCAGACCCCTGCTGTCGCGCCGACTTCGTCGCCGGTTGGCCGCTCTCCCGCTCCGGCCCTCGGCCAAGGCGTGGCACGTTCTGATCTGCCGGCACCGGGAGCGGTGCCTACGCAGGGACAGGTTGCCCCGCCCCGGCTTAGCTCAGAGATGCCGCGCCCGACGAACGCACAGGAATATCGCGAGGTCGTCACCACGCGGCAGATGGAAGGCAAAAAGGGCCAGGTCGGAAAGCTTGCCGCCGCGCTTGCTAATCCGAACCTGCCGGCGAATGCCAGGGCGGTGGGCGAAATCTTCCTCAAGGAAGCGCTGGAGCAGTCCAAGGCTCCCGATAGCGTCAAGGAGTTTTTGTACGCCCGCTCGATGGGCTGGACCACGGCCAAGAGCCCCAACGAATACGCGAAGGAAAAGCAGGGTAACGACACCACCCCCTCGATCAAGGAATACGAGTACGCCAAGCGCAGCGGGTTCACGGGCTCGCTTCTGGATTTCGAGCGGGAGAAAGCTGCGAGCAAGGCAAAGCCTGGCCCGTCCGCAGCAGACCAGAAGGCCATCTTCGCGGCAGAGGACGAGCTGCCCGTCATTGACGGCACGATCGAAACCCTGAAGCGGGCTCGCGAGCTGAATGGCCAGACCTATACCGGCGCAGGAGCCGGCATCAGGGGCCAGATCGGCACATCCGGCGTCTGGGGCGCGGGCCTCATCACGGACGAAAAGAAGGCAGCTGCCACCCGCGAGTTCGGGCAGATCATGTCCTTCGAAGCGATCAAGAGCATGTCCGCGCTCCTCAAAGGGGCCACGACCGAGCGGGAAATGTCGGAATTTCAGCGTCTGCTTGGCGACCCGTCTACGCCGCCAGAGCTGCGAGCCCGCACGATCGACCGGATGCTCACCCTGGCCGAACGTCAGAAAGGCATCGCTCAGGGCCGCATCGAGGAGTTGCGCAGCAAGGCTGGCATTCAGCCGCAGGGCCAATCCCGGCAGCAAGCGGCCCCTCAGGGGCAGCGCCAGCCCGACGCCTCGCAGGCCCGGCAGGCCCCTGACGGCAACTTTTACGTCCCCGATCCAAACCGTCCCGGCAAATATTTGCAGGTGAACCCCTGATGGCCAGCTTCGTCGCAGTCGACCACGACCCGTTTGCGCCGGCGGGTTCTCCGCCTTCGGGCGGTGGCAAGGGCGCGCCTCGCTTCGTGCCAGTGGATCACGACCCGTTCGCAACCTCGGCAAACCCCCCCGGTGGGGAAGCGGCCAGCCCGTCTGGTTTTGCGACGCGCGCCCAGCGTGAAGGTGGGGATCCTCGCGAGGGCGAATATCTCGCCGATGCTGTCCGGACCCGAATCCAGCAGGACAAATCGAGCCCGATGGGCCGGCTCGACGCTTATGCCCGTGGCGTAGCCGGGTGGGTGCCTGGCATGAACAAGCTGGCGGCTGCTGGCGATGCGGCCTTTGGCTCCGGACAAGGCGAGACCTTCGGCGAGCGCTACAGTGACAACCTGATGCGTGAACGGGCTCTCGATGATGCCGACCGCGCCCTCAACCCCGGCTCACGGCTTGCTGGCCAGACCGGTGGCTTTGCCGCGACGGCCGCCATTCTCCCTGCCGTCAACGCGTTGAAGGCTGGTGTTCGTGGTGCGCCGGTCATCAATGGTGCCTTGACCGGCGCTCTCTACGGCGGGGCGGAACGCGGCATCGAGGCGGATGGAACGTGGGGCAACAAGGCCATTGAGGCAGCCGAGGGTGCGGCATCCGGCGCTGTCGTCGGCGGCGTGGCTACGGCGGCGCTCGGCGCAGTCGGAAATCGTCTGGGCCGCCGACCCGTTCAGGCTGCGGTGCCCGAATATGCGCAAGCCGCCGACGAGCTCGGCATCCGTCTCACGGCCGGGCAGCGCGCAGCCGATCCCGCTGTGCTCTCGACTGAGAACGCCATGGCCGGCGGCGGCATGGGTGCCGGCGCGCAGCGTGTTGCTCAGGAGGCGATAGAAGCGCAGCGCGGCCAGATCCTCACAGCGCGAGACCAGATCGGCCAGACGGCAGGGCGCGGCATGGTGGACCTTGCCCGCCCGGCTGATGCGGGCGGCATCGTAGGCGAATCCGTCAGTGACTTCGCGACGCGTGCTCAGGCTCAGTTCGCAGCCCGGCAGGCCCGGCTTGAAGGCAGCGCCCGCGAGGCTTCCGACGCCTTCGCCACGCGGTTTAACCCACTCAACATGTCCCCGGTGGAAGCTGGCGGCACGGTCGCAGAGGCGACACGCACCGCTGCGACGCAAGGCAGGCAGGGCTATCAGCAGGCCTACCGCGACACTTTCGCGAGGGAAGGGCAGATCGCACCGGAGTTCTTCACGGGCCTCGCGCGACCCGGTTCGCAAGGCGTGATGGCGCAGGGGTCTCCGCTTAACGACTTCGCCGCGCCGCTTTCGCAGCGGATCACGGAAAGCCTCGTCAGGCGAGCCGAGCCCATCATCCCGGATCAGGCCATCACACCGATTGCATCGCGCACGCTCGCCGAGCTGGACCGCGTCTCGAATCTCAATCTCGGTCGCATCGGCAATCCCGGCGCGGGAGAGACGCTCGCCGGCGTCAACCTCCGGGGGCTGGAGCAGGCCCGCAAAATAATCACGTCGCGATATCAGTCGGCCCGTGCTGTTCCCGAGGACGCCCGCGCCATGCGGGGCATCATCGAAGCCTTCGACGACCAGGTGGAGCGCGTTTTCTCGAGTTCCCTGTTTTCAGGCGACGAGACGGCCTTGCAGGCAATCCGGGAGGCCCGCGGTGCTTTCTCGGCTTGGCAGCGCACCTTCCGTCCGCAGGGCGCTGGCGACGACGCCGGCCGCGCAATCCAGCGCATTGTCGAGCGCAATGCCACCGATGAGGAAGCCGCAAACTACATTCTCGGCGCAGCTCGCACAGGCGATAGCGGGCTGAGCGTGCGCCTGTACGATCGATTGCAACAGGCGCTCGGCGTCAACAGCCCTGAATTCCAGTCCATCAGAGGCGCAGCTTGGCAGAAGCTCACGGGTGGCTTGGATGCTGGCGATCCGGCCGGCGCACGCAGGCTAGCCGAACGCATCCGCGAGTTCACTGACCAACGCGGAAGCTCGCTCGCTGAGAGGATGTTCCGACCGCAGGAACTGGAGGCGATGCGCCGCTACAGCAGCACGCTTCAGGCCTTCGCCGCGAGGGCCGCCGCCAAGCCGAACGACATGGAAGCCCAGGGGGCCGTCAAAACGCTGATCGACGTCGCGAACCGCAACCTTTCCCCGGAGGATATGGCTTCGACCATCTTCGGGTTTGGCAACAAGGCTTCGACCTTCAATGTCCGCATGGTCGATGCCATCGGCGATGTCATCGGCAAGGACGGCCCGGAATGGGCGGCTATCCGGCAAGGCATCTGGCAGCGCATTACGGGCGTTGCCGAGGGTAATACCGAGATGGGAGCGCAGCGCCTCAGCCAGCGCGTCAACGAGTTCGTCAACGGCGAGGGCAAGAGCCTGGCCACCCGACTGTTCAGCCCGGCCGAGCTGAATGAAATGCGCAAGTTCTCCATGGCGATCCGCGCGACCGTCCCGCCTTCTGGCACGACCAACCCGAGCAATTCGGGGAACCGTGCTGCGGCACTGGCCCGTCAGGCCAGTTCGGCCGTTGCCGCGATGCTCGGCGCAAGCAGCGGCGGCCCGATCGGCGCGGGCTCTGCAGTGGTCATGGCGAAGGGCGGGACCATGCTCGCCGATGCCAGGCAGGCCGCTCGGGCGCGCCAGCTTTATTCCGGGGAGCAGCGTGGCCCATCGATCGCCGCGCGTCTCACGGACCAGATGGGACGGTTGGGGGATACGCCGGAGCGGGCTTTGCGCCTCGGCGTCACGACCGAACCGGCTCAAATCCCGTTTAGGCTGATGGTAGGCGGTTCTCAGGCAGCGGCGTCAGATGGCGAGCCAGAATACCCATACCGTCAGGGCCGTTAGGAACGTGATCGGCCTCTCAGTCATCCCGCCAACTTCAATTGGTCGGGCCGTAGTTTCGAAAACCGTTCACGACCCACGCGGCCGTGCGGCAGATTCCGTACCAGAGAACTGCAAGCGTAGCGGCGCAAAAGCCGATGAACATCGTGCCCGTGCGGCTGTCGTTTTCGATATAGCCGCCGATCAAAAACCACAGGCTCACGAGCGCGAGGGGGACAGCCAGTGCTAGCCCGATCCGATGAAAGCCGCGCGTCATCCGGTCCATGGGTTCTGCCTTTTTGTCGGCTCGATATGCCCGCGGCATCAACATGCCCTCCGCCTCAATCACCGGCAAGAGGCGCATTCCTGATCGTGGGAGCCGCATTCGCGATGGTCGCATGGATCGTCGTCAGGGACTTGCTGTGATGCCTGCAAATGCAGAACGAAAACAGGGCGGGAGCAAGTTTCGGCCGGGACAGTCCGGCAACCCTGCCGGCAAGGCGAAAGGCACTCGCCATAAGACGACGCTCGCGATCGAAACCCTGCTCGATGGTGAGGCTGAGGCACTGACCCGCAAGGCGGTCGAACTTGCGCTCGCCGGCGACATGCAGGCGCTGCGCCTGTGCATGGATCGGATTGCGCCAGCACGAAAGGATCGGTCCGTTTCCTTTGACATGCCGGCAATCGAGACCTTGGACGATCTGCCGAACGCGACGCGCGCGCTGATGGCCGCCGTGGCGACAGGCGAGCTGACCCCCTCAGAAGCGGCCGAACTCGGCAAACTAGTCGATGCCCATGTGCGGGCGATCGAAGTCACTGACATCAGCAAGCGCCTCGATGCGCTGGAGGGCGGAAGGCAATGAGCAACATCCACACGCTGGCACGCCGCGTAGCGCGGCTGGAGGGCGTAGGCGCCCATGTCGAAATCCCGGTGTGGTGCGACGACCCGAATGACCTCGCCGGCACGATCAGCGCCATGCTGGAGCGAGGCGAGATCGAGCCGCGAGACGTGCCGCGCTGCGTCTTCTGGTCAGATGCCCGTGCGACCCCCGGCTGCCACGAGGCGGCGCTGGCCGAACTGGACCGCACGCCATGATGCGACCGACGCACCAGCGCCTCGCCAAGCTGGAGGCCCGGCGTCGCCCTGTGCTCGATCGCCGATCGAAAGACGAGAGAGACGCCGCAGTCGCCATGGCATTGGCGGACCCGAAATGGTTTCATCAGATCGGCGTTGATCTGCTTGGCGGCGACTACCCTGGCGCTCGGCAGCATCATGCCGCGATATTGGCAGCATGGAGGGCCGACACATGACCGCTGCCGCGATTGATCGACGCCTCAAGGCGCTGGAGCAGAAGGCCGGCAAGGCAAACCGACCATTGGTCGCCTTCGTCATTTGGGAACGAACCCGGCAAGAGGCAGAAGCGACTTTGGAGCACGCGCTTGTGGTCGGGGCGGTAAAGCGCGGTGATCCGATCATCATGGGTGTGCTGCCAGGCGACGGGGATTTGCCTGAGCCGCGATGGTCGGATGTCGCTGGGCTGTCCGATGCCGAGTTGAACGCGCTTGCGGTCGAGGAACAGCGCAAGGTCGATGCCGGCGAGGCGCGGCTCGGGTCGTCTGCGGAATGGGCTGCCGTACGCCAGATGAGCGATAGCGAGCTTTTTGCTGATCTCGTCTCGAAACTTCCGAGGGTCGCATGATGAAGCTGAGCGACAGGGTTGCGAAACTGGAAGCGCGCTGCGGCCGCCGGCAAAAGCAGGGCGTCGTAATGCGCCATGTCATCGAGGGCGCGACGCAAGCAGAACGCCAGGCGAAGGCCCATGCGCTTGCAGCCGCGCATGATCCGCGCACCTTCCACATTTTCCGCATGGTAGTGGACCCGGCCCGTGTCTAACCGCGACATCGCGCGCCGGCTGATAAGGCTAGAGGCCGATCGGCACGGCCCTGGCGTTCGCTACGTTGTCAGCGACCGGCTTCCGACTGATGAGGAATGGGTTGCGAGCGACGGTGGGGCTAACCCACTAATGCAAGAGAGTGCTGAACTCAGCCCGCTCATGACGGAACTGGAATGGCTGAAAGCCTTTGGTCACGGGCGATAGAAATGGCTGCTTCGGGGAGCGCGACGGCCCCCCAGGATCAGGGTCGCCTCAACGGGCATAAATATATCTTTATGTGTTTCTATGTGGGTGGTAGCCTTTACCTGATGTCAATTCAGTTCAGCCCTATGATCACCGATGCGGGATTCTGACGTTAGAGCCGCGTTGCGCGACAAGCTGCATGCACTCCATGCCGGCGATGCGGATACGCGCCTCGTCGAAGAGATGGGCATCTGGTCTGGCTCAGTCAGGATAGACATGGCCGTCATCAACGGCGAATTGGCTGGCTTCGAGTTGAAGAGCGATCGGGATACGCTCCAGCGGCTTCCCAATCAGGCGGACCTGTATGGGCGTGTCTTCGACAGACTGACATTGGTTGTGGGCTCTCGCCATATGGACAAGGCGGTGGCTGTCATTCCCGCTTGGTGGGGCGTGACCGCAGCAGCACTTATAGACGGACGCGTGGCGCTGACAGATGTCCGCGCGCCGATGCCAAATCCGTCACCCGACCCGTACCTCGTTGCTCAACTTCTGTGGAAGGAAGAGGCAGTGGGCGCCCTTGAAGCGTTTGGCCTTGCGGTTGGCTGGCGGTCCAAGCGTGTGAAGCTAATTCATCAGCGCTTGGCCGCAGAAGTCCCTTTTCCCGAACTTGCGCTGCATGTTCGGAGCGCACTGAAAGCCCGCAACAAATGGCTAGGGCAGGATTGCCCTGACCATCTCGATATGGCGGTTAACCCCTAACTGAACCCAGTGCTCTAGGCCTTGCGGGCCGGCCGTACCTGCTGCGATGCGATCAATAACGCTATCGGCCCAACAATGAGAAAGCGGGCTACGCGCGGCATACCCGGTGATGCTGGTAGCGTGAGCGAGAAGTTGGGGCTCCATATCCACCCCGCGCGGTCCGGTCGTCCCCACTCCTCTGCAAATCAGAAAGCTGGCGGGGAGCGTGTAACGGACGCTGATCGGGAAACCCCATGCGATGCCTGGCGGCGCGGCATTTGGCGATACCGTGGCATAGTCGCCAAAGCTCAACTGGTAGGGAAGCGACAGTGCAGAGATGCGCTGCCACAATCCAAACTCAACCCGCTGAATCGTGTGCAGGCCCGCCGGCACCCCCGTGAAATTAGGCGGCATCGATGTTCCAGCCAGCGTTACGCTCCGCCAGGTAGCGCCTGCGTGCAGGGTCATAAATGCGTGGTCAAGAGATGACCCGAGCGCAGACGCCATCGCAACGCCATCCGACAGATCCACCACTATGTCTGTATCGCTCGGGGAATAAGGCCAGGACGAAATCCAAGTTGGGATCGAGGTCATATCCTGGAGGTTAAGCCGAAGCCCAACTCCGTAACCAAGGCGCGCCACTGCATTTGCGACGCCGGACTGATATATTGGGGGAGCGTGTAGAGTGGTCATTGGAATAACGCGCAAGCCGGTTGTCGCGGCGATTGCGGCGATGTCTACGATAGGATGCGTCGCTGCGCCGGCAGGCAGACCGCTGGCATCAAGGTAGCACCAGTCTTTACCCCAACTCGTTTCCAACTCGGCCACGAGCGAAGCCGGGGCGGTCATAGCCGCCTTAACCTTAGTAGCTTTTTTGGCGGAGAACTGGTCTGGCCCCAAGCATAGGACCGGAACGACATTGTTGCGCCCCGCTGCAGTAAGGTTTGCTAGACCAACACGCTCGCCTCGCTTCCATTTGATTATTGGCCTGTATGTAACCGCCATTTGACATCCCCCCGCGTCAATTTCTCCGTTACGGGAGGCGACCACGATTCTAGCGAGAAGGTCAATCTTTGCGCATCTCTGGATTGTGGGCGGGGTTCCGACGCGGTAGCTTGATCTCCCCGGCTACGGGCGCGCGCTGAGCTTGGAGTTCCGCTCAGTCATCCGCGAGCCCGTCTTTCTTCCCGCCGCGCGCGACGATCGACAGCGATCCATCCGGCAGTGGCCGTTGGAGCGCTCCAGCCCTGGTCCATGGCGCGGTCATCCAGACCTCGCATTCCTCCGGCGTCGTTAGAATCACCGGCATCGCCTTGGGATGGACTGCGCCGACCTCGGCATTCGGCGTCGTGGTCAAGAAGGCGAAGAGATCAACGGTCTCCTCGCCACTGCGGACCTTGCGCACGCTGGTCCACTGCGGTGCCCAGATGCCGGCGAAGAACGCCAGCGGCCGATCCTCACCGAAGGCGAACCACACGTCCTGCCGTGCAACTTGATCGAACTCGCTGAAGCTGGAGAACGGCACAAGGCACCGGCTCTCGACGCCGAGCCAGCGCTTCCAATGCGAGCTCGCGGTGTTGCGGACGTTCGTCGTCCCGCTGTCCGGCTCCATCCGGAGCAGATGGTCGAAATCGACCGGCTTGTTCTTGGCGCGTAGCTTGTCGGCGCGCTTCGTCGCTGCGTCGAGCAGCGCCTTTTTCGATGACGGCATGCCCCACCGCGTCATGGTGAGCGCCGCAATGCCCTCGCCCTGGTTGCGGATTATCGGCGCGGGATAGTCGGGGAAGATGCCGGGCAGCGGTGGCAGGTTCGTTTCCGGCGCGTCGAATTTCGCAAAGAGCTTTCGCATCGCATCGACGCTGCGGGTCATGCTGTAGAGATTGCACATGGGCTACACCTTCAGGGCATAGAACAGGTGCCACGCCCACGACGTTCGCGTCTCCACCTTAGCCAGGCAGACCGGATCCTGCGCTTGAGGCACGAGCTTGCTTGGGCACATGCCGACAACGGCGGCATGTCGTTGGTTCTCAATGACCACCAATCTCCATCCTAGGAAAATCAGCGCCGCCGTGAGCAGCAGGATTGCAGCGTTTTTCATGACCAGCTCCTATCGGGTCGTGCAAGCGCTGACGAAGACCGAAACGCGATCCTCAATGCCCGTCCGTTTGCTGCTGGTCCACGCAAGGGAGGCGCGGCCCTGCGTTGAAGAGGTGAAGAGAAAGGTCTCGACTGTCATGGCGGGATAGACCGCCACGATTTGAATGACGCCGTCCTCTTCACGGGCCAACACCTCGGCCCCGTCTTCGCGCACCGAGAAAGCTCCAGTCGTATCCCCTATCTGAAGATCGAAATCCTTGCCGCGCTTCCGCAGAACGATCTGGCCGTTGGAAATGCCGTCTTGTGCCCAGCCGGTGCCGCCCGTGTAGAAACTGTGGCCCGATGAAGCGCCGCAGCGATAAATGTCGCGCCAAGGTTCGGACGCCACCGCTGGACCCAGAGAACTGAGCGCAGTGAGCGAAAAGGCAATCGACCGTGACAGGTTGGACATGCATCAGGTCTCCGGCCGCCAAGTGTCTCTCGGATCGACGGTGCGAAGGTCGCGTGCATTGCTCTCGCGGTCGCGCTCGATACGAGCCTCGATCAACGCCGTGTTGAGGAAGTAGGCGAGCGTGCCGTATCCGCGCCGCTCCGCATCCTTCATCAGGGTCTCTATTCGTTCGACCAGATCATCAACCCGGCGCAGCGGGATCAGCGGAACTACCGACATCACTCATCCTCGCCGCCTACGCGCCGGCGAACTGGCGCAGGCTCTGCCGGCAGCATGTCGTCCTTACCGCCCTCGATCAAGCTGAGGCCTGTCATCGCCGGTGGCAGATCGGGCGGCTTGGTCGAATTGAGGTCAGGCAGATAGGCTCCACAGCGATGGCCGTATTTCTGCGGCTTGCTGCGCCATGCCGAATAAGGGTCCCACGGGCATTCGCCCATGAAGGCATGAAGCACGGTGCGGACAGGCACACGATGACCGTAGCGGGATGCCAGGGCTGCTAGCCGCACATCGGCATTGCGCGGGCAGACATGGCAGCGCAGGCGGACAATCACCCACGGGTAGAGCATCAATGGGGTCGCCGGGTCGAGCCGGCTCTTCACGGCTCGTCTTCGACCTGCGGCAGCCTTGCGCCCTCGGCGAACCTGCCGCGCAAAAACCCGCGCGAGACCGCCTGCTGGGCGTCATCGATCAAGGTGGCCTGATCGTCCAACAGCGCCCGAATCGCTGCCCGCGCATCGCCGTCGAACTCTGCCAAAACTTCGTCGATTTCGGCCTCTCTCGCGACGATATCAGGCGTCTGTTCTGCGGCAGCGGGCGCGGTCATTGCGTTCCTCAAATTGAGAACGTAGTGAGAACGGAGCCGCGCAGGGAGTCAAGCCATGGCCAACGTCGAGACGTACTTCCTCCAGCCCTTCAAGACGCATCGCAAGCGGCTGGTCCCTGGCCAACGCGTCCTAGCGAAAACGAAGCATCACGCCCTCAATGAAGGAGAGCGGCTGGGTCGCACGGCGGAAGGCGTCGCCGTGATTCATGTCACCGCCGACGATGAAACCGGGGAGGTCAGCGCGCTCGACGTGCTGGCACGGCACGGCGCAATCCCGGAGGAATTTGAGGAACAGATCAGAGCGCTTTGAGATGCGCGTGGCGCTGAACTTAACTGCGCTAACCGATTTTGACGCCGGTGTAGTCTTCGATCTGTTTTTTCAGCAGACCTTTGGCGATTTCTTTCAGGGTGTCGATACTCCAGCTTCGGACGATGTCGGCACCCTTTTTGGTTTTTTCCCAGATTTCCGGGTCGCGAACGCTATCGACGAAATCATGCCCAGCCCACGTCAGGCCGCGAAATGCAAAGCCGTTCATAGGGCGCGAATTCGGTTCATCTATGAAGCCCGCATCGGCAAGTAGCCGAGCGTGGTATCCAATCTGATCGGGCTCGTAGCCATCTATGGCCAGTTCGTCGTCCCCCATCTCGAAATAGACGACCGCTCCGAACGGCAACGGGTAAGTTTCGAGTTTCAGCAGGAGCGCACGAACAAGCTCCGGGTCGCGCTTCATATGTGACTGCCCTCCAGATCATCACCGCTTGATAGAAGGGCCGCGCGGTTCGAAGGCAGCTTATCCATCGAATCGCGCGGCAGACGCCGATCTCGTCAAACCCTCATGCTAACCCGTAACTTCGCGCCTCCAGCTTGTTTCGGCGCTGTTGGGCCCGAGCACCATTCGGCCGAAACTCGCAATCGAGATCCACGATGGCCGGTTTCGACATATTGAAGGAGACGTTCACGTCGTGATAGCCGCGTTCGTCGATATAGGTTTTGTATCGGAAGCCCGCCTGGATGGCAGCGGCGATGAGTGCCCCATTCGGCACGTACTGCGGCCCTAGCTCCTCTCCATCAGGATAGGTGCAGGGATAGTTCTCGGCGATGTGCTTGAGGAAATAGCTGCCAGTGCCGCGCCGAATAGTCTTTGTCATAGGCACGTTTCCCAGGAAGGCGAGGGACGCCAAAAACGGGTTGATCGCGCCATCGGCCACCAAGTCTGCGCGAGCCTGCCTGAACTTGGCGACGGTTTCCTCCACCGTTTCCCATCGGCCGGTAGAAGTCCGCCGTGGTTGCCCAGAACCGATACCCCAAAGAGTGAGGATCGGGTGAGCTTCAGCGATAGCCGCAAGGGCGGCTCCGGCCGCAGCCCGATACAAGGTCAAGCCACTTACCGCAAAACCATGCGCTGCTAGGTACGACGCGAATGCGGCGGCATTGACGCGGACAATCGGTGGCGTGTTCCCCCCGGCTAGGGTGAGAGCAGAAGCGTATGTATGGAAGCCCAGGCCGCGGCCGATGGCCTCGCAGCGATGAGATGATTTCACGTCAGGCAGGTTCTTGCCGACGTGCGCTTTGATCGACGCTAGCGCCGAAGCGGACAATGAGATTTCGAGCGTGAACATGACGACATCCTTCAGATTGGGCATGCCGTTCGCCGATTACGCAGCGGCCCTCTGATGAGGATGCGGTCTGAGGGGTAGGAAACTGGAACGTTAGACCCGGCGACAGGTCACAGGTGCTCAACCCGAATCACATCGTAATCGAGACGCAAAACGGCTGGCAAGAATAATTCAGGGAACAGTCGACCTGGCGTTGGGATCAGCCTTCCGGGCTGCCACAGCCACTCCGCCCCAGAGGGTCACAAAGCAAAGTAAAATGCGGTCTTTTGGGTCCAGTCGCGAAACGGCTATCGGCTTGTGGTCCAGGGACAGCTTCTTGCGGGTGGCCGCATAGCTTCGATCGCGGACCTGCTTCTCAGGTCCAAGGGCGTTCTCGAAGTTCAATGCCTCTTGCGCGCCGATCTCTGCATCAAGCCGGTGAGCAAATCGGTTCCGCAGCCCGCCCACAAAAGTCAGCGCAGGCTTGAATGTGGGCGACAATCCGAGCGCCAACGCCAGCTTCACGCGGCCTGCGTAGTCAAGATCAAGGGCATCAAGCGCCGATGCTGGCGACATAGTTGCTCGGATGAATTCGATCAGCTGATTTTCTATGTGGATTTGAGCTCGTACGACCATGCCCAAATCGTCCTCTCCCAGAAGCGCCTTGGTGAAAGCGGCCTGCTCCTTTTCGAGCCCAAGTTTCTCAGCCGGCGTCTGCACCGCGAACTAGCCCGGTCCAATAATGCTGATGGCTCGACAACTGTTTTTGGTCATTCGCCAGCCTCTTCCGGCTTCGCGAAACAGACGCAATCGCGCCCATCGGCGCTGGTGAATGTCACCCCGCCTGCAGCGAATGCGGAGCGCAGTTTCTCCAAGTTCATTCCCGAGCTGCGCAATGGCCCGAACGCCGGATTTTCCATGCGCTGGATCGTCGGCAGTGAAAGCCCAGATTTGTGAGCCAAATCGGCCTGCGACCAGCCGGCAAGCTCTCGCCCCGCCTTAACCATACCTGCCGTTTTCATGTCTAAAACATAATTCCTTATGCAGGACGCTTGACGTGCTGCGCGTGATCGATTATGTCTAGCACATAACGAAAGACGCCGCAGCAATCAAAAGGCCAGTTCTGTGGAAAAGCCCCTCGCCCTCAATGAAGCCGGCCACGTCACATACGACAAGGCCGCTATCATGCGCCGCGCCTACCAGCACGGCCGCTTCGCCCTTCAGCTCAGCCACGCTCGCCGAGAGCCGGCTTCGGAGCGCAACCGCATGCTTTCCCGCTTCCTGACGAAGGCGTGGGCCGAAGCGAAGGCAGAGGCCCGCGACATTGCCCGTGGCATCGAGCGTCAGGCTGAGGCCCGCGCCTTCCTCGCCGAGCGCGCCAAGGCCAATGCCGCCATCGTCGCCGAGCACGGCGGTGCCGAGGGCCTGCGGCAGGCGATCGAGAGCGAGCACTACCGCCAGCACATGAACTTCGCCGCCGTCGATCGGCTTCAGGCCGCCCTGGCCAGCATCGGAGCCTGAGACATGACCTACGACCTCGACGACATCATCCATGACGTGACGCGGCTCTCGCACCTGCTCGATGCTCTTCACGAGACCATCAGCGACATAGACTGCGACCGCGAAGCTCGGCCGCTGGAGGCTAAGCAGATCGCTCGGGCCAGCAGCCTCGCCGCCATCGCCCGCGACTTGGCCGAGCGCATCGGCGACCGGACCAGCGACAATTTCGCTCGCCTGTCCCGCCCGCAGAAGGTCGCAGCGTGATGACAGAGCCGAAGCCAACCGCCCGATTCAAAAGCGCCATCGAGGCCGCGCAAAGACAACGGCGCAATGCGGACGACGCGCGGTTCATCCCTGTCCACAGGGCCAAATTCATCGCCTTGGCGTCGGCGAACGTCAGGCTGGCTTTGGGTGCTGCCAACCAGATGCGCGACCGAGTTCGTCGCGACCGCTGTCTCAGGATGCTGAGCCAACTTCGAGGCCGTGCGGCCCGCGCCCAGCGCGAAGCCGTTGAGGCTGCCCGCGCGCCTAGCCGATCCGAGTGACCCCTCCCTTCCGAATGGAGTGCCCTACGATGACCGCTTCCTCGACCCTGCCCGCCATCAATCGCCGCCGCATGCTGCTCGGCTTGGCTGCCGCTTCGACGGCCGCTGCGACCACCGCTGTCGCCGCAAGCCCCAAGGCATCCGAGAACCCGGAATTGATCCGGCTCGCTCAGGAACTCCCGGCGGTCGAGGCTCACTATCGCGCCGCGCAGGATCATCAGACCGCGACCGAAGCGAAGTGGCTGCCGTTGTGGCCCCTCGCCCCGGACGACATCACCGAGCCCGGCCGCCGCGACTTCTATCACTGGCCCTTTGAGAAGGGCTTCCAGGGCGGAGCGACCAGAAGGCCGGGGGAGGCCAATCCCCGCCAGCTCATTTCGGCGTTCTCCTTTCGCTACGAGGCTAGTCGCGCCCGCCGCGTGCTGAAGAGCAAGAAGCTTGCAGCGGGTCCGGTGGACGGACGGACCCGTGCCGAATGGGAAACAGAACTCGCCAAAGCCGACCGGTGCCATGCGCTCGCGGCCAAATACGAGGCCGAGACCAAGCGCATCAGCGAGGCATCGAACTACGAGGCCTCTTGGAAGGCGCATGCGGCTGCCGCTGCTGCGTTGGAGGCCCATGTCACCCTGATGATGGATCAGCCCGACCACACGATGGAGGGGCTGGTTATCAAGGCGCAGGCCTTGGAGGTGTGGGGCCGCGTTGACGAGCTTTACCGGCTCACCCGTCGCGGCGCGGATTGGCATGGCCAGATCGCTGCGTCGATCCTGCGCCACGCCTCGACTGCCGCCTGACGGGTCGGCGCGACACCAACCTACCAATCTCACATCATCGGAGAAACCTATGTCCAACGTACGCGTTGGGGCGGCCGCCGAAGGCATGCCCGCATCCTCCCGCCGCTCATTCCTGGCGACGACGTCTGTCGCCGTCGTCGCTTCGCTGCCCGGCTGCTCGCTCATGTCGCCGGCTGCCGCGTCGATCTTGAATGCCGCGCCCTATATGCCTGCCGAGCCGGGAAAGGCCTCAGTCTCGGACGACATACTAATGCGGCTGGGTCAGGCGTTCGATCAGGCGCTTGCCCGCCACGATGCCCGACGCGCTCGCATCACGGCTGGCGAACTTGCGCCGCATGTGCTGGAGCTGTCGCAGACCATATGCGAGGCGCGAGCCGACCGGGTTATGCACGTGCAGCCCGTCACCCTGACCGGTCTTGCCCTGTGGGCGCGGGTCATGCTCTGGCGCTTTGACCCGAGCATTCGTGGCCTCACCGCGACGCCATCGCAGGACTTGGCGCAGCATGGCGTCAACGAGGCCTATGCGCTCGCCGCCTCAATAGGCGCCCTGGCCCAGGCGGTGCAGTCGTGAGCGCCCTCATCCTGCCTTTCGCCGCCAAGCCCCGTCGCCGTGCCTCCGTTGTCGATGCGAGCGCCCCGCATGGCCGTGTGATTTCGTTCGACGCGCCGCATCTTCGCCTGGCGCTCTTATGGAAGCGCCGCCCGGTTATGCCGAGCACGCTCGATGAACTCGATATATCTCGGGCGGCCGATACCCTGGCGCTTGAGATGGGCAAGGCCCGTGCTCGCGCCGGCATCGTCACCCCGGCGGATGTCGTGGCCTATTACGAACGGTTCGGGGCGGCGCCATATGTGACGCCCGCTGGCGAGGTGAAAATCTCGAATGTTGGTCTTGCCTTCGTGGACGCCGATTCCGAGACGGCGGAGGACCGCGTCACTCGCCACTGCATGACGCAGCTCCTAATAAGCGATCGAGCATTCAAGTCGTCGTTGGTGGCCTTCCTTCGCGAAACGCGCCGCACTGTCTGCGCCCGTCGTCTGTCCGCTCGCGGTCATGCCAGCGAAGGGAGCCGGTCATGAGCCCCGTCCGGATTTCCCGCCGCCGCAGCAAGGACGCTCCGGTTCGGACGACCTACAGCGTCAAGCCGGTGACCTTGCCCACCTTCGCCTTCTACGGCTTCGCCCCGGTCAGCTATCGGGATGGCGTGCTGTCGATCGGCGCTCACCTGAGAAAGTCGCGCTCATGAGCATGGTTATCACCCCCATCGCGGCCAAACCCGACCCGTCCTTGCTCGCGGCTGTTGGCGAACGCTTGACCCAAGTGCTTGCGAGCAATCGCCGCCTGGCTCAGTCGCCTTCAATCAACTTCCATGCGCGCCGCCGGATCGAGGCCGTCATCGCCGGTCTGATCGACGCTCTTGACCGCTTGGATGGCGATGCCGACCACGAACAGACCGCCGTCGAAACCTATGGAAGCGGCTTCCGGCTCGATCCGCTCGGCGATGAAGGCGAACCCGATGACAACGGCCTTGGCGACTATGCCGGCCATGACGAGCAGATGTCGCGCGGGTACGGCCTGTCATGAGTGCCGCGCGATGGAGGCAGAAAGGCCAAACTTTCCCAGACGCCCTCGGGGTTTGGTTTCCTACGGGAGAGCTTCGGATCCTGAACGGGCGCTTGGAGCAGCGCTTTAAGGTCCGGATCTACCGCGTGAGTGGGCGGGGCTGGGGCGAGTATTTCGATTGGCGCGCGATCCCGGTTGTTCGCAGCTCTCCACCAAGACGGGGGGTTAGCTCATGAATCACATCGCAGCAGCCTTCCTCCGCGAAGGCTACCAAGCCCACGCGTTTCTGCCGCCTGGCTCTTCAGATTCTGGCGGGAGCGCCTTGCTCCGGCCCGCCTACCAAGCCGCTCCCATGCTCATTGCCCGCGCACCCCGCGTTGGACATGGCGTGGTGGTCCCCGGCTTGGCTCAGATGAACCGCAAAAGTGGAGAGGAGGCGAGCATGCCGGCGGCCCCGTCGTAGCCGCTGGCATCCCGACCTCCACGACACTCATGCAAGGACACCATGACCAGCACGAAGCTTCTTCCCGACGACGTTCTCATCGCTCTGGAGCGCCAGATTCAGGCCATCCAGGCCTACGCCACCGGCTTCTGGGCTCTGGAGGTCGCGCCGTTTTTGGCTCCCGATTCCGATGGCGAGCCTGATACGAGCGACCACCTCGCGCACGCCAATCAGAAGCGCGCCGACCATGGAAAAGCGACGCACGTCGAAATCCTCATGGAGGCTGCCAAGCTTTCGCACCGCGTCATCGGCATCCGGCCGACTACGGTGAAGGGCTTGGCCGTCAAGGCTCGGTTGTTGCTCGATGGACGCATGCCGGCATCGTGGCAGGGCGAACCCGCCGACCTCGTCCATGGCGACAGGCTGGCGCTTGCTCTGATCCACGACGTCATCCGCGTCGCAGAGACCCAGCGCCCTGCCCCGCCGCCCCGGGGCTGATCACCGGGATAGCCTAACCTGATGCTCACCGGGATCGCCTTATGGTTACAAAGACAATCCCGGTGAGATTCTTCCTGCTATCCCGGTGAGATGCTCACTGCGGCTGTCCGGCCCCAGAACCAGGGCAGTTTGTATTACGCATGGATCCGGGGACAATCGCTGAGCATGTGACCACGGGAGCCCGCACATGCCACAAATTCGTCTCGCCGATAGGGCCAAGCGCCGCCCGCGCCGCCTTGCCAAGCAGATCGGCTATTCAGAAGCGAACCGGCAAAAGCTGAGAGAACTCAAGCGCCCTAACCGCGACCGGGTCGCCAAAGCGTGTCTCACTGTCATTCTTGAGCGCTTTTCCAAGACCACCTCGCCGCCGTTGGAGAACGGGCTCATCGGTGACGTCGTGGTGGCGTTGATCAAAGAGGGTTTCGACGCCGAACAGTGCAAGGAGAAAGTCACTGCGCTGGTAAGCGAAGCGCGGGCAACGACGAACCGAAGCCGACCGGCCTGAGAAATTTCTCTCGTGGATTTCATGTTCATGCCCATGATGGGGAAGCATGAGGTCACGAGAGAATTGACGCCATGCCGCCCCCGACCAATGCGCCGCCTGATCAGCTCGCCTACCGCGTTAAGGATGCCGCTCGTCTGCTGGGCATCGGCCGCTCAACGCTGTTCGAATTGATCAAGGAGAATCGCCTGCCAGCAAGAAAGGTCTGCGGCGCGACCGTTGTCCTGCGCACGGACCTCATAGCGTTTTTGGAGCGCGCGCCGCGAACCCATGGTCGCGACTGACCTGGCACGATTAGCCACAAACTTGGCTGCAACAGCCAGAGCCGGCGTCGTAGCCTGTGCCATAATCAGCAAGCGGCCGACCCTCAGCCGCGCAGCGATGGCGGGAACCGTGAGGCTCGAACTGCTCGGCAGACTTCCAGACGAAGACGAACAGGGGAGGTACCGGGACACCGCCCGCCACTATTCGACCATCAGCATTGCTGACCCGCTCGTGAACCTTGGAGTGCGGATCCAAAAGCTCGAAAAGAAATCCCGGCAGTTCAGCTATCGCGATTTTCCTAAATCGATCCTTGACGATTGCGAAGCAGCCCTGAGATGCGACCCGAGGCCCATTGATAGCTACCTCGATAATTATTTGAGTTACACGAATTTCGAAGCTCTGGAGCAGCGCCGATCGGGCTTCCATGGACTGAACCGCGTTGTCGTAAACGCGACGGTCACGACGAAAGACAATCTGAGCGTTCGTCTTTGGATGAAGTTCCTCGATGATGAGGGGCGATGGGCCAAAGCGCCCGAGTGGCGGGACATTGCGCTATATGGCTACACCGGCATCATGGAGCGCCCGAGCGACGAAGTGCTTTTCATCAAGAACGTCGATCGGCTCATGGTCGAGCGCATCCCCCTTTACGCAAAATTCGACCATGGCGACCCGGATGGGCGCAAACTTGTCGAAGCGGCCTGCGAACTGGTCAATGCCACATTCTGGATCGCCGTCCAGCGCTTGTCGCAGCGATTCGAGGTCACACTGGCCCGATATCTCGTCCTGCTACGCGAGAGCCGTGACGGTCGAATCCTTGGCCTCGACATCGTCGATGCGCTGAATGAGCGTAAAAAGGAAATTGCCAAGGCCATCGCCAGCTTCGAAGCAGAGGCGGGATGGAGCGCCGAGGAATTTTGGGCTGCCTGCGATAATCCCACATCTCCCGGCCGGCGTTACGCCAGCGACAGCGTGGTGCGCCGCCTCCGCGCACGAGGTGTTGGAACCGTAAAGCTGACTGCCGGCGAGGTGGACCGAAGGCTACAGCTCCTTTCGACCGCCGACGCTTACGGCATATGGAAGCCAGCGCGAGGAGCTGATCCTGAAAAGGTCGTCAGCCTCTTTCCGGTAGCGCAAAAGGCCGAAGCGTCACAGACCGAACCGCCGCCGCCCGCATTGACCGAGGCGGAGGCGAAGGCCTCGCCGGCTCTGCTTCCCTATTTGCGTCGGACCATCAAACCACCGCTCCAGATGGAGAAAGCATCGAATAAACCGCTGGAGACCGCATCGCGATTCGACGCTCCGTCCTATGCAGGCCTGCGCTCCGCTCCGTGGCCGGACGATCTGAAGCAAGAGTTTGCGGTGGAAAGCACTGAAGCCTTCGTGACCTTCGTGAACAATCTCCGGCGCGCCGAAAATCGGTTGCCGGTCCCGCAGGGCAGCTTCCCGGCAAAGGCGAGCGACTTGGACAAGCTGGTAAAGGAGGCGAGGCTTGCTCGGGCTCGCCAGCAGAGCCGGGCTCAGGTCGATCAAAACACGACGAGCGAGCCAGACCCACAAACCTGATGTTGGGGTAAATGTTGGGGTAAGCCGACCTTCTGGAAAAAAGGCGAGCCAATTTCAATGTCTTAAGCCAGAAATTTGGCGTCCCGGAAGGGATTCGAACCCCTGACCTACGGTTTAGGAAACCGTTGCTCTATCCTGCTGAGCTACCGGGACGCGCGCCAAACCGTGTAGCATAATCGCCATGCCGGTGAAGCCTCTTCTTGCTGCTTTCCTCCTCGGGCCGCTGCTGTGCGGCGCGGTACGGGCGGGCGATGTCTGCTCGCAGCTGGCGCCCGACAGCCCGGTGGTTCGCCTGGCGGGGCTGAACGATGCGGGCGATCCGGTTCTCGCGGATGGGCGCCCGGTGCGGCTGGTCGGGCTCGCACCGCGCCAGGATGAGGCGGAAGCGGCTCGCTTCGCCCGTGCGATCGGCGGGTGGCGCGGGCGCGATCTGGCGCTCGTCGTGCTGGGCGAGACCGATCGCTGGGGTCGCCTTCCCGTCCGGCTTTACGAGACGCAGGACAGTGGCAGCCCGCGCAACCTCGCCGACGCATTGTTGCGGGAAGGGGCTGGCGTGCCCCTGCCCGAGGCGCGGCCGGCCCGTTGCGATGGAGGCATGGTCGCGGCCAGCGCCGCGCCGCGACGGCGGCCGGCGCCGGCTGCCGCGCCGCTCCCGGCTAGTGCCGCGGGCGCGGCCGGCGAGGCCATCGGCAGCCATGATCTTGCCGCGCTGAAGGCGCAGGAAGGCCGCCTCGTCTTCGTGACGGGCCGCGTCGCTGCGGTGGGCGAGCGGGCGCAACGCACCTATCTGAACTTCTCTCGCCGGCGTGGGGAGGCCGCATCGATCGTGCTGTCGAAGGCTGTGTGGCGACAGTTGCAGGATGCCGGCTGGACCGCGAGCGGGCTCGGCGGTAAACGGTTGCGCGCGCAAGGCATCCTGTCGGGACGCGACGGCCTGTTGCTGGATGTGACCGCGGTGGCCGCCCTGGAACTGATCGACTGACGGAATGCTGGCGTTCTGGCGACATGAATGTTGGCTCCGGGCCAGACTGGCCGCGCTCGCGCTGCCGGCGCTGCTGCTGCTCGGCTGCGCCGGAGACCAGAGCGTGCTGCTGCCGCCGCAGGCTGCGTCCGACGGCGAGATCGCGCCGCGGGTCAGCACGCTCCAGCGCGCCTCCGAGAGCGAGCACCAGCGCCTGCTCGCGGCCTTTGGCGGCGAGTATCGTGCGCCGCGGGCGCGCGCCGTGCTCGACGAAGTGGTGCAGCGGCTGGCCAAGGCGGGCGAGGGGCAGATCGGCGCCTATGAGATCACCATTCTGAATTCGCCAGCGGTGAACGCGTTTGCGCTGCCCAATGGCCGGCTTTATGTCACGCGCGGGCTTCTGGCGCTGGCCAACGACACAGCCGAGATCGCATCCGTCCTCGCCCATGAGATCGCCCATGTCACGGCCCAGCACGCCGTCGAGCGGGCCGAGCGCGAGCTGGAATCCGCGCTGGTCAGCCAGGTCGTTTCGCAGGTGCTCAAGGATCCGGCGCAGGGGGCGGCGGTGCAGGCCGGCTCGAAGCTCTCGCTCGCGCGGTTCTCGCGGCAGCAGGAGCTGACCGCCGACCAGATCAGCGTCAGCAACATCGCGCGCGCGGGCTACGATCCTTACGGCGCCGGGCGTTTCCTCGCCGCGCTCGGGCGCAACACCGCCTTCCGCAGCAGCGGCCAGAACCAGAGCGCCGACGACAAGCGGCTCGACATGCTGTCGAGCCATCCGCAGACGCCCGAGCGCATCGCCGCCGTCACCGCCGCTGCGCGCCAGATCGGTGCGCCCGGCATCGGCGAGCGCGATGCCGGGCGCTGGCTTTCGGCGATCGACGGTATCGCCTATGGCGACGACCCGCGCGACGGCGTCGTGCGCGGGCGGCGCTATCTGAACAGCGCGCTGCGCATCGGCTTCACCGCGCCGGAGGGGTTCGGGCTCGAGGCGGCGCGCGACATGGTGATCGGCATCGGCGCCGGCGGGGCGCAGGCGCTGCGCTTCGATTCCGTCACGCTGAAGCCCGACCAGACGCTGCAATCCTATGTCGCCGCCGGCTGGATCGATGGGGTCGAGACGACGGCGATCGAGCCGCTCGATGTCGCCGGACAGCCGGGCGTGATCGCGCTGGGCAAGGGCACGGACTGGACCTTCCGGCTGGCGGCGGTGCAGGCCGGCAACCGGGTCTACCGGTTCATCCTGGCGGCCAAGGGCAGCGGCGATCCCGAGCGGCCGATGCGGGCGCTTCTGGCGAGCTTTCGGGTGCTGAGCGCCGAGGAGGCGCAGACCGCCCGGCCGATGACGGTCCGGATCGTGTCCGCCGCTGCCGGCGACACTGCGGCGACGATGGCCGCACGGATGTCCGAGCAGGAGCGGGCGCAGGAGCTGTTCACGGTCCTCAACGGCCTGGAGCGCGGGGGCGCGCTCACGCCCGGACAGCGCTACAAGATCGTGGCCGAATAAGCCCGCTGCGAGGCGGCTTCACGAAGCCGCGATGAGGGATTGCGAAAGCGCCCTGCCGCGCCGTCAGGCGCTACGATCCCGACTGGCCCGCCGCTGCAGGAGGTTTGGATGGCACTCGATCGCCGGATCGTCGAACTCTATGACGAATACACCCACAAGCCGCTCGACCGCCGCGTCTTCTTCAACCGGCTGATGGTGCTGGCGGGATCGGCGGCTGCGGCCGAGGCGGCCCTGTCGCTGCTGGAGCCGAACTATGCCCAGGCCCAGCAGATCGCCCCCGAGGATGCCCGGATCGCGACCGAGCGGCTCGATGTCAGCATCGACGGTGTGGCGCTCAAGGGTTATCTGGCCGCGCCGAAGGCCGCGGCTCGGCGCGGCGGCGTGCTGGTCATCCATGAAAACCGCGGGCTCAATCCGCATATCGAGGATGTCACCCGGCGCATGGCGCTGGCAGGCTTCACCGCGCTCGGGCTCGACTTCCTGACGCCGCTCGGCGGGACGCCGAGAGACCCCGACGAGGCGCGCGCGCTGTTTGCGCGGTTGCCCGCCGAGGATGTCCTGCGACAAGGGCGGGCGGCGCTGAAACTCCTGGCCGCACGGCCGGATGCGACCGGCAAGACCGGCGCGATCGGCTTCTGCTGGGGCGGCGGCGTCGTCAACGATCTCGCCGTGGCGCTCCCCGAGCTGGCGGCCGGCGTCGTGTTCTATGGTCGCTCGCCCGATCTCGCCAGGGTGCCGCAGATCAAGGCGCGGCTCCTGATCCAGCATGCCGCGCGCGATACGCGCCTCGTCCAGCAACTGCCGGACTACGAGGCGGCGCTGAAGGCTGCGGGTATCCGGCACGAGGTCATCGTCTATCCGGAGGTCGACCACGCCTTCCACAACGACACCAGCACCGAGCGCTACAATGCGGCCGCGGCCAAACAGGCCTGGGACAGGGCGGTCGCCTTCCTTGCGGCGGAGACGGGGGCGGCGTGAGGGGCGATCGCCTCCGGAGCATTCGGGCTGTGTGCGGAAACACCACGTCGTCCCGGGCTTGACCCGGGACCCGTTCCGGAACCTCGCCAATCAGCGCTCCGGAATGGATCCCGGGTCTCCGCGGAGTTTATCCTTGGGCCGATCGAAGATCGGACCCGAGGGCTGCGTCCGGGATGACCCGCGCTTTATGACGAGGAGTCACGCGCCAGGGCGCATAAAAAACCCGGCGGTCGCCCGCCGGGTTCTTCGTTTCGTCTGCCGAGAGACGCCTGGATCAGGCGGCTTCTTCCTGGATGTCGTCGTTGTCGCCTTCGACATCGCCCTCAGCGGCTTCCACCACTTCGCCCTTGGCCGGACGGCGCGGCGACTTGGCGAGCTGGCCTTCGATCTTCTTGAGGGCCTCGGTCTCGGTGATGTCGTCGACGACCGCGATCTCGCGGGTCATGCGATCGACGGCGGCCTCATAGAGCTGGCGCTCGGAATAGGACTGCTCGGGCTGGGCCTCGGAGCGGTAGAGATCGCGCACGACCTCGGCGATGGCGACGAGATCGCCGGAATTGATCTTCGCCTCGTATTCCTGGGCGCGGCGCGACCACATGGTGCGCTTGACGCGGGCGCGGCCGGTCAGCGTGGTCAGGGCCTTGGTGACGCTCTCGGCGTCGGCGAGCTTGCGCAGGCCGACGCTGGCGGCCTTGGCGGTGGGGACGCGCAGCGTCATCTTGTCCTTGGCAAAGCTGACCACGAACAGCTCGAGTTTGAAGCCCGCGACTTCCTGCTCCTCGATCGCCGTGATCTGACCGACGCCATGAGACGGGTAGACGACGAATTCGCCCGTCTTGAAACCCTGGCGCACAACAGCTTTCTTCACCGTGGACATGCCGTTACGACTCCTGACCGGACCGCTTGACGCGGGCTCGCAATTCTCAATCTCGGGTCGGATGACCGGAGACACTCTGCCTGGGGCTGCCGGGCTTCAGACCCGATGCCTCACGCTCCCTCAGCCGGTCGTATCTTTGATGCCCCCGCGCACGCAGACGTCGATTGCCCCGGCCAACCGTGCCGGCGGTTCTCATCATCGTTGTCTAGGGAGCGCCCCGTTTGTGGAAACCTCGCAGGGGCATGCGGAACGAATGCGACTGGGCCTATCATGTAGCATAAAAAACACGCCGAATCAAAGGTAAACACAAGCCCGGCGCAAGCCTGCGGCCTGCGGCGCGAGAATGGTTAACGCGACTCGGCCCGCAGCCGTCGCGGCGGTCGCTTGTGTCAGTCGCCCTCGCCGGGGTTGGCCGAGAAATGCGCCTCGAGCTTGCCGGCGACGCCATCAAAGGCTTTCGCGTCGGCCGGAGCGTCCTTCTTCTGCGTGATGTTGGGCCAGCTCGAAGCGTATTTGGAGTTGAGCTGCAGCCAGCTTTCCAGGCCCGGCTCCGTGTCGGGCTTGATGGCCTCGGCGGGGCATTCGGGCTCGCAGACGCCGCAATCGATGCACTCGTCGGGATGGATGACGAGCATGTTCTCGCCTTCATAGAAGCAGTCGACCGGACAAACCTCGACGCAGTCCATGTACTTGCACTTGATGCAGTTCTCGGTGACCACATAGGTCATGTCGCAGGTCCTTCCCGTCTGCCAGTACGGCCCATAAAGCGCCGAAAATCGCGTCGTTCAAGGCCCTCTGGCCCGGTTGCTCGGTGCGACATCCGCTTTTCCCACCCGCGGCGGCAAGACCCGCACGTCCGAGAAGCGCCCAATTTCATTTGTGTACAAACGATAATCGGTTTTATCCGTCGTCATCATCGGCGGCAAGTGGCGGATCGCCGCGCTCCGGCCCGTCCAGACGCTCATAGAGCAGCCGCGCCTGGTCGTACGGCCCGCGCCGCTCGCCGAGCGACAGGAGGCGCGCCACCACGGTCGCATGCGGCAACGCCAGGGTCAGCACGTCTCCAAGTTTGAGAGCATGCGCCGGGTTGGCTGTCCGGCGCCCGTCGACCCGGACATGGCCGTCATCCACGAGACGCACGGCGGCCTGACGCGTCCGAGCGAAGCGCGCGAACCAGAGCCACTTGTCCAGTCGCTGACGATCCTCGCGCATCGCCGATCCGTGGGCTCAGCTCTTGCGGCCTTCCAGCTGCGCCTTCAAAGCGGCGAGCTTGGCGAAAGGCGAATCCGGATCGGGCTCGCGATCGGCGGGGCGCGGCCGGGGCGGCTGCTGGAACCGCTCGCCACCACGGTCGTCGCGACGCGGTCCACTGTCGCCACCGGGGCGCCCGTCCCGCTTGAAATCGGGCCGTGGCCCGCGATTCTGCTCGGGGCGGCCCTGACCGGGCTTGTGTCCCTGGCCCTCGGGGCGTGGCCCGCGCGGGCCGGACCGAGGCCGCTCGTCGCGCCGCGCCTCGCGCTCGGGCCGCGGCGCGGTTGCAGCGACCGCACCGGCCTCTCCCGAGGCTGCCAAGGGCGCCACGGGTGTCTCGCCGTCACGGCGCGGCGCGCCCGGGCGAGGCCCGCGGTTGGGTCGGTCGCCACGACGCCCGCCGGGCTGGCGTTCGCCGGGAGCGCCCGCGCCTTCGCGCGGGCCGCGTGCCGGTTCGGGACGCCGGCCACCCTGGTGGCGGTGCGGGCGCCAGACCTCGATCAGTTCGGGTTCGGCCGGAGCAGCGGGAACCGCGTCGCTTTCGGCCTGGGGAGCGTCGTCTTGCACCTCGGCGGCCGGTTCGGCCGGCGCTGCCGGAAGCGCCGACATCATGTCGACTGGAACCGGCTCGCGTGGCGCTTCCAACTCATCCTGCGTCAGGATCGGGGCGTCGGGCGTTTCGGCCGCGGGCGCATCGGTGTCCGTCGTCGGCTCGGCGAATTCGGCCTCGATGGGCGCGATCGCGGTGGGCTCGGGCGCGTCTTGCGCTGCAACCGTCTCTGCAGGCGCTGCGTCGGGCGCGGGTTCGCTCGGGGCGTCCGGCGCGCCGCCCTCCGCCGCGACCGAGGCGGGCTGATCCTCCGCCGGCGCTGCGGGTTCGGTCTGGACGGCCGGCGACGCTGCGGGCCTGGCCGGCGCAGCCGCCAGCGGCACGGTGATCGCCGGGCCGGGACGCTTCACCGAGACATAGCCGAGCGAGCGCAGGATCGAGGCGAAGTCCTCGCCGGCGCAGCCGACGAGCGAGGTCATCGCGCCGGTGACGACGAAGCCGTCCTGGTCGGCGCTTCCGGTCGGCGGCGTCCCCTGCGTCAAGCCGGGGCGATAGGCGATGGCGGGCCGGATCAGATCGGCGAGGCGCTCCAGGATGTCGACGCGCACGGCGCGCTCGCCGCAGACGCGGTAACCGGCGGCGCGATAAAGCCCCTTCGGTACGGCCTTGTCGACCGGGAAGGAGGTCCGGCCCGAGGCTGCGAGATGGGCGATGTCGTCGAGCCCCGACAATTCGGGGCCGCCATGCTTGAGCGCCCAGAGCTGGGCGGCCAGCGCGCGCGGCGCCGGCTTGAGCAAGGCGGGGACGTAGAGATGGAAGGCGCCGAAGCGGATGCCGAGGTTGCGCAGGGCGGCGCGGCCCTCCTGGTCGAGCGCCTTCATCTCCTCGCCGACCTTGGTGCGCTCGAGCACGCCGAGCGATTCCGCGGTTTGGTAGGCGATGCCGCGGGCGATGCCGGTCGCCGTCGTGGCGTCCTCCAGCATCTGCAAGGGCCCGAGCAGCCGGGTGACATGGGTCTTCAGCCAGAGTTGCAGCCTGGCCTCGACCTGCTCGCGAGCCTGGCCTGCAAGATGCTCCTCGACGAGCAGCCGCAGGCGCGGCTCGATCGCCTTCTCTCCGGCGACCAGGCGCGCGACCGGCTCGCCGATCCAGCGCAGCAGGCCGTCATGCGACAGCACGAAGGCATCGTCGCCGGCGAGAACGACCCGCGCGGCGCGGGCCTCGATCTCGCTGGCCAACGCCTTCATCGCCGCCATGTTCAAGGCTTTCGCCTCCGGCCCGCCGGCCTTCGGGTCCGCCGTGAAGCGAAAACCCTGCAGCATTCCGACGTGCTGGCCCTCGACGAGCACGTCGCCCGTCGTGGTGACCTCAGCCTCCAACATCGCATTCTCCCGCAAACGGCGCATCAGCACGCTGGTGCGCCGGTCGACAAATCGGCTCGCAAGACGCTCGTGCAGAGCATCCGAGAGTTTGTCCTCTACAAGACGCGCAACCCCCTGCCAATGCTCCGGATCAGGTAACCAGTCCGGACGGTTGGCGACGAAGGTCCAGGTGCGGACCTGCGCGATGCGCGCCGAGAGCGTATCGATCTCGCCATCGGTGCGATCGAGCGCCGAAAGCTGGGCCCGGTACCAGTCGATATCGAGCCGGCCATGGCGCATCAGCCGCAGATAGAGCGTGGTGGCGAGGTCGGCATGCTGCTGCGGCGCGATCTTGCGGTAATCGGGCAGGCCGCAGACCTCCCAGAGCCGCTCGACCGCCGGCCGGCCCTGCGCCAACGCCTTGACGTCGGGATCTCGGGCCAAATTTTCGAGCGTCGTCATGTCCTCGGCGATCAGGGCCCGCGTCAGGCCCGGCTCGCTGGGCTGCAGGTTCAGGCTGTCGAGAAGCTGCGCGACCGAGCGGAAATCGAGATCCGTGTTGCGCCACTGCAATTGGCGCACCGGCTCGAAGCGGTGGTTCTCGATCGCCTCGACGAGATCGGCCTCGAAGGGCGGACATCTCCCGCTCGTGCCGAAGGTACCGTCGCGGAGGTGGCGCCCGGCACGCCCGGCGATCTGGCCGAACTCGGCCGGGTTCAGCTTTCGGAAATGGTGGCCGTCATATTTCTTGTCGGCGGCGAAGGCGATGTGGTCGACATCGAGATTGAGGCCCATGCCGATCGCATCGGTGGCGACGAGATAATCGACGTCGCCGGACTGGTAGATCTCGACCTGGGCGTTGCGCGTCCGTGGCGAGAGCGCGCCGAGCACGACGGCAGCGCCACCTTTCTGTCGCCGGATCAGCTCGGCGATGGCGTAGACCTCCTCGACCGAGAAGGCGACGATGGCCGAACGCGGAGCCAGCCGCGTGATCTTGCGGTCGCCGGCAAACATCAGCTGCGAAAGGCGTGGGCGCGTCACGACATGGACGCCCGGGATGAGCTGCTCGATCACCGGCTTCATCGTGCCGGCGCCGATCAGCATGGTCTCGGCCCGCCCGCGGCGGTTGAGCAGACGGTCGGTGAAGACGTGGCCGCGGTCGAGATCGGCGGCGAGCTGGATCTCGTCGATCGCGACGAAATCGACCGCGAGATCGCGCGGCATCGCCTCGACGGTGCAGACCCAGAAGCGCGGCCGAGCCGGCTTGATCTTCTCCTCGCCGGTGACGAGCGCGACGGCCTCAGCGCCGACCTTGTCGACGACGCGCTGATAGACCTCGCGCGCCAGAAGGCGCAGGGGCAGGCCGATCATGCCCGTCGGATGGGCGACCATCCGCTCGATCGCGAGATGGGTCTTGCCGGTGTTGGTCGGGCCGAGGACGGCGGTGACGCCGAGGGCGCGGACCGAAGGGGGCAGGGAGCGCGGAGGGATCAAGTCGCAGCCGATCGTGAGGTGTGGCGTCGCGGCGGCGACGCCCTTAGGGCGTCTGCAGACGGCGCGCGACGCGAGAATCAACTAGGACGCGGAACGAGCCCTGAACGAAGCGGGCCCGAATCGCTGACTCCGGCAGAATCGGGTTTCGTTCTTCATGCTAGGCCGAGACGGCGCCGCTGGGCGCCGTGCTTGGCGGAATCGGAACACCGGCATCGCCTGTCCTTTGCGCTCCGACGCTGGCGGCCCTCCGCCCCGTCCTGTGCAGGAGACTATCTATGCACGTTCGGCCGGGAAACGAGAGGCGTCGCATCGCCGCCGGCCATGATGGCGGGCCTCAGCCGAAAAACCCCGCGAAAACCTCGGCTGCTTCATCGGGGGCCTCGACATGCACGAAATGGCCGGCGCTCTCGCAGAAGGTGACCTCCGCCGCGTCGAAATGCTCCGGCACGAAGGCCGCCCATTCCGATCTCAGGACGGGGTCGTGGCGGCCCCAATGCACCCGCGTCGGATGGTGGATGCGCACGGAGGGCGTCGGGTGTCCGTCGATGGCGGCCAGGCGCGACGCGTTCTGGCTGCGGTACCAGTCGAAGCCGCCGCGCAGATTGCCGGGCTTCATGAAGTTGTCGATCCACAGCTCGAGCGCCGGATCGAAAGCCTCCTTGCGGTAGCACCAATGCGACAGGAAATGCGAGAAATACAAGGCGCAGCTCTGGCGGCTGAGTCCGACCAGCGCCTCGGCCAGGGCCAGTTGCTGGAAGGACTGGTACCAGACCTCGTTGACATGGCCGTCATGGACCCAGCGACCCGCGATGCTCTGGGTCGGGCAGTTGAAGAACAGCAGGCGATCGACCAGCTGAGGATGGCGCCGCGCCAGGGCCTGCGCGACATAGGCGCCGACATCATGGCCGACGACGCCGACCGTGTCTAAGCCCAGCGCGGCCACCAGCGAGGCCATGTCGTCGGCATGGCTGTTGGCGCCGACGTCGCTGCGCGGGGCCGATGATTTGGCGCTGTCGCCGAAGCCGCGGAGGTCCGGTGCGATCAGGTGAAACTGGGGGTGGAGCCGGTTCATCAGGGGCAGCCATGTCGCCCAGAATTCGGGCCAGCCATGCAGCAGCAGAACCGGTGTCCCGGAGCCGACCTCGGCGACATGCAGCGTCGTGTCGCGCACCGCGATCTGGCGATGGCGCAGACCGGGTGGAGTGGCGAAGTCGCTGGACATGGTCTCTCCCGAAGCCTTTTGTCCAACGGTAGCGCCTGCCCGCCCTGCGCCGCAATCGAAACGCGCGGGCCGACGATGCGGCCGGCCCGTTTCTCCACAGCCGCCATCGGCCTGCCATCGGTTGTTCACGTGGCGGCGCGCCGTGCTGTCAGTGCGCAGCGTGGCGGCATTGGCTGTGATCGGCCAAGGCCTCGATGATCGCGCAATCGCAAGCGGCCACGCCGCCCGAGCAGGCCGCGGCGATGCGTTCGAGCTCCTTTTCGAGCGAGCGCAGCCGGGCGATCTTGTGCCGGACATCAGCGAGATGGGAGACCGAGATGGCATGGGCCTCGTCGCAGGCCAGCGCCGGATTGTCGGAGAGATTGAGCAGGGTGCGTATCGCATCGACGGCGAAGCCGAGGTCGCGGGCATGCTTGATGAAGGCGAGGCGCTCGACATGGCGCAGGCCATAGCGGCGCTGATTGCCTTCCGAGCGTTCCGGCGGCGGCAAAAGCCCGACCTGCTCGTAATAGCGGATCGTCTCCACTTTCACGCCCGTGCGCTCGGCCAGCGCTCCGATCGGCATGACGGTTTCGAGGCGCGGCGCCGGCATGATGGGATCTCCAACCTCTAGTGACTGGAGATCATAGTCCTTGCGAGGGCGAAGTCAGCAGGGGCCGATCGTCGCTCTCGGGGACTGGTTCCCCAGGCCGTCCTGTGCCCCACGCCGTCTTGACCTCGATCAATGCCCGCCGGGTCGGTTCGGTGAATGCTGAATCCGTGCAGGACGTGACGGGCGGAGCCGTGCTGCGCGCAACCAGATCTTTGGCCGTTGCTGGGGCGCATCGATGCGCGAACGGTCAGCCCGTCAACCCCTGCGCAAAAGGCCTCCCCGATGAAAACTCCGCAACGTGGCTGGCTGCTGCCGGCGGCCGTGATCCTTTTGGCCGGCGGCGGCTATTTCGCCTGGCAGCGGCTCACCGCCAGCGACCTGCCGGACGGACTTGCCAGCGGCAATGGCCGCATCGAGGCGGTGGAGATCGACGTGGCGGCGCGCGTCTCCGGCCGGATCAGGGAGATGCTGGCCAATGAGGGCGATTTCGTCACGGCCGGCCAGATCGTCGCGCGGATGGACACCGAAACGCTCGAGGCGCAGCGCGCCGAGGCGCAGGCGCAGTACGAGCGGGCGGTAATCGCGGTCGACACCGCCCGCAGCCTCGTTGTCCAGCGCCAGGCTGAGAAAACCGCTGCGACGGCGGTCGTCGCCCAGCGCGAGGCTGAACTCGATGCCGCTCGCCGCAAGCTCGGGCGATCGGAACAACTCTCGGAGCGCGGCAACGTCTCCGACCAGGTGCTCGACGACGACCGGGCCCGGGCGCAGGGGGCGACGGCCGCCGTCGGCGCCGCCAAGGCCCAGCTCGCCGCCAGCGAGGCCGCCATCAGCTCGGCCGTGTCCCAGGTCGTCGGGGCGCAGGCCGCGGTGGCGGCCGCGAAGGCGACGGTGCGGCGCTTCGATGCCGATATCGACGACAGCGCGCTGAAGGCCCCGCGGGACGGGCGCGTCCAGTATCGCGTCGCCCAGCCGGGCGAGGTCGTGGCCGCGGGCGGGCGCGTGCTCAACCTGGTCGATCTCCAGGACGTGTTCATGACCTTCTTCCTGCCGACCGGGCAGGCGGGCCGCGTCGCCCTGGGCGCGCAGGCGCGCATCGTGCTCGACGCGGCGCCGAGGCTCGTCATCCCGGCCTCGATCTCCTTCGTCGCCGATGTCGCCCAGTTCACGCCAAAGACCGTGGAGACGACGCAGGAGCGCGAGAAGCTGATGTTTCGCATCAAGGCGCAGATTCCGCCCGCGCTGCTGCGCAAGCACATCCAGCAGGTGAAGACCGGGCTGCCGGGCATCGCTTATGTCCAGCTCGATCCGCAGGCGGCCTGGCCGCAGCGCCTGCAGACCGGCCTCGTGCAATGAGCGCCCTTCCGGCTGCGGCCGGGGCGCCGGTCGTCAGCCTCGTCGGCGTCGGCCTGAGCTACGGCAAGACCAGGGCGCTCGAGGCGGTCAGCCTCGAACTCCCGTCGGGCTGCATGGTCGGGCTGATCGGCCCGGACGGCGTCGGCAAGTCCAGCCTCCTGTCCCTCGTGGCTGACGCACGCGTGATCCAGGCGGGCTCGGTCACGGTGCTCGGCGGCGACATGGCGGATGCGGCGCATCGGCGCGCGGCCTGCCCGCGCATCGCCTATATGCCGCAGGGCCTCGGCAAGAACCTCTATCCAACGCTGTCGGTGTTCGAGAATGTCGACTTCTTCGCGCGGCTGTTCGGGCAGGGCCGGGCCGAGCGCGAGGCCCGCATCGCCGACCTGCTGGAGCGCACGGGGCTGCGCCCCTTCGCCGATCGGCCAGCGGGCAAGCTCTCGGGCGGCATGAAGCAGAAGCTCGGCCTGTGCTGCGCGCTGATCCACGACCCCGACCTGCTGATCCTCGACGAGCCGACCACGGGCGTCGATCCTTTGTCGCGGCGCCAGTTCTGGGAGCTGATCGACACGATCCGCGCCGGGCGACCCGGCATGAGCGTCATCGTCGCCACCGCCTATATGGAAGAGGCGGCGCGCTTCGACTGGCTGGTGGCGATGGATGCAGGACGCGTCCTCGCCACGGGTGCGCCGGCGGACCTCCTGGCGCAGACCGGCGCTGCCACGCTGGACGAGGCCTTTATCGCGCTGCTGCCGGAGGAGAAGCGCAAGCTCCACCATGCCGTCGTCATAGCGCCGCGCGACGCGGAGACCCATGCCGAGATCGCCATCGAAGCCGAAGGGTTGACGATGCGCTTCGACGATTTCGTCGCGGTCGACCGGGTCAGCTTCCGGATCCAGCGCGGCGAGATCTTCGGCTTCCTCGGCTCGAATGGCTGCGGCAAGTCGACGACGATGAAGATGCTGACCGGGCTGCTGGCAGCCAGCGAGGGCAGGGCCCGGCTGTTCGGCGCCGAGGTCGATCCGCGCGATATGCGCGTGCGCCAGCGCGTCGGCTACATGTCGCAGGCCTTCTCGCTCTATTCCGAACTCACGGTTGCGCAGAACCTCGACCTGCACGCCCGCCTGTTCCGGCTGCCGCCGGAGAGCATTCCCGCCCGTGTCTCCGAGATGGCGGGGCGGTTCGACCTCGCCTCCGTGATGGATGCGCTGCCGGACGCGCTGCCGCTGGGCCTGCGCCAGCGCCTGTCGCTGGCGGTGGCGCTGATCCATGCGCCGGAGATCCTGATCCTCGACGAGCCGACCTCGGGCGTCGACCCGATCGCCCGCGACGGGCTCTGGCAGATCCTGGTCGATCTCTCGCGGCAGGACGGCGTCACCATCTTCATCTCGACCCATTTCATGAACGAGGCGCAGCGCTGCGACCGCATCTCCCTGATGCATGCCGGCCGGGTGCTGGTCAGCGACACGCCCGCGGCGATCGTGGCACAGCGCGGCAGCGCCACGCTGGAGGACGCCTTCATCGGCTATCTGGAAGAGGCGATCGGCGAGGCCGGGGCGCCAGCGCAACCCCCGCCGGCGGCTCCGCAGCCCGACGCCGTGCCGGTGGCCGCCGCGCATGCGCAGCGGCGGCTGTTCGATCCGCGCCGGATGCTCAGCTACACGCGGCGCGAGGCGCTGGAGCTGCGGCGCGACCCGATCCGCGCCACGCTGGCGCTGGTCGGCAGCCTGCTGCTGATGTTCGTGATTGGCTACGGCATCAATTTCGACGTCGAGAAGCTGTCCTTCGCCGTCCTCGATCACGACCGGTCGCTCGCCAGCAGCGATTATGCGCTGGGCATGGCCGGATCGCGCTACTTCGTCGAGAAGGCTCCCATCGTCGATTATGCCGATCTCGACCGGCGGATGCGGCGCGGCGAACTGGCGCTCGCCATCGAGATCCCGCCCGGCTTCGGCCGTGATCTCGCGCGGGGCCGGCCGGTCCAGGTCGCGGCCTGGATCGACGGGGCGATGCCGCAGCGGGCCGAGACCGTGCAGGGCTATGTCCAGGGCCTGCACAGCGCCTGGCTGACGCAGAAGATGCGCCTGCTGCTGGGCGAGGACGCGGCCAGCGCCTCGTTCCGCATCGAGACGCGCTATCGCTACAACCCCAATATCGAGAGCCTCGTCGCCATGGTGCCGGCGGTGATCCCGCTGCTGCTGCTGATGATCCCGGCGATGCTGGCGGCGCTCAGCGTCGTCAGGGAAAAGGAGCTGGGCTCGATCATCAACCTCTATGTCACGCCGGTGACGCGGTTCGAGTTCCTGCTCGGCAAGCAGCTGCCCTATATCGCGCTCGCGCTCGTCAACGCGCTGCTGCTCACCCTCTTCGCTGTCTTCGTCTTCCGCGTGCCGTTCACGGGCGATCTCCTGGCCTTCGCCACTGCGGCCTTCGTCTATGTGGTCGCGGCCACGGCGATGGGGCTCCTGATCTCGAGCTTCATGACCAGCCAGATCGCGGCGATCTTCGGCACGACCATCCTGACGCTGCTGCCGGCGACGCAGTTCTCCGGCATGACCGACCCGGTCTCCTCGCTGCAGGGGGTGGGCGCGCTGGTCGGGCGGATTTATCCGACCGCGCATTTCATGACGATCTCGCGGGGCACCTTCTCGAAGGGCTTGGGTTTCGGTGATCTCGGGGGGAGCTTCGTGCCGCTGCTGATCGCCGTGCCGGTGCTGCTCGGCATCGCCACGCTCCTCCTCAAGAAACAGGCGCGGTGAGCGATGCGGCCGGCAAACATCCTCCATCTCGGGATCAAGGAAATCCGCGGGCTTCTGCGCGACACGACCCTGCTGGTCCTGATCGTCTACAGCTTCACCCTGGCGATCTACAGCCAGACCAAGGCGGTGCCGGAGACGCTCAACCGCGCTGCCATCGCGATCGTCGATGAGGATCGCTCGCCGCTCTCCTCGCGCATCGTCACGGCGTTCTACCCGCCCTATTTCACGCCGCCGCGCGTGATCACCGCCACCGAGATGGACCGGCGCATGGATGCTGGGCTCGACACCTTCGCGATCGACATTCCCCCCAATTTCCAGCGCGACCTGCTCGCGGGGCGAAAGCCCGCGATCCAGCTCAACATCGACGCGACGCGGATGACCCAGGCCTTCAGCGGGAATGTCTACATCCAGAACATCGTCGGGGCCGAGATCACGGAGTTCAGCCAGCGGGCACGCGGGGCGGCGGCGCCGCCGGTCGAGCTCGTCCAGCGCCTGCGCTTCAACCCGGAGCTCAACAAGGGCTGGTTCGGCGCGGTGATGAACGTGGTGCTCAGCATTACCATGCTCTCGATCGTGCTGACCGGGGCGGCGCTGATCCGCGAGCGCGAGCACGGCACGATCGAGCATCTGCTGGCGATGCCGGTGACGCCCTTCGAGATCATGACGAGCAAGGTCTGGTCGATGGGGCTGGTCGTGCTCGTCGCCTCGGCGCTGTCGCTGATCATCGTCGTCCAGGGCCTGCTCGGTGTGCCGATCGAGGGCAGCATCCCGCTCTTCCTGCTCGGAGCCGCGCTCCTGCTCTTCGCCACGACCTCGCTCGGCATCTTCCTCGCCAGCATCGCCGGCTCGATGCCGCAATTCGGCCTGCTCTTGATGATGGTGCTTTTGCCGCTGCAGATGCTGTCGGGTGGCATGACGCCGCGCGAGAGCATGCCCGAGATCGTGCAGACGATCATGCTGGCGGCGCCCAACACCCATTTCGTCATCCTCGCCCAGGCGGTGCTGTTCCGCGGGGCGGGGCTCGATGTGGTCTGGCCGCAGCTGCTCGCCCTCATCGGCATCGGCGCGGCGCTGTTTGCGGTGTCGCTGCGGCGCTTCCGGCGTTTCCTGCGCTGAGGGCGGTGCCTCAGGAGCGGGCGTATTTCGCCCCGCAGAAGGAGCGCGCATTGTCGGTCCACTGGCCGAAGCCGGTGGCGACCATGTTGCGGATGACAGTGCAGACATAGCGATGCTGGGCCGGGTTGTTGTGCGGCCCGGCGTGATAGCGCGCCACCGCCATGGTCCAGGTCGTGTGGCGGGCCTTCAGCCGCTTCAGGAACTTGGCGGAGTATTCGACATTCAGCGCCGGGTCGAACATGGCGTCGAGGCTGGGGAACTGGTCGCGGTGGTAGTGATGGTTGATCTGCATGCAGCCGATGTCGATCAGCTTCTTGCCCTTGGCGCGCGAGGCCTGGAACTCGGCCAGTGCCTCCTGCTTGCTCGCGCCGAAGAAGGCGCGGCCATGGATGTTGAGCGCATAGGGCTGCAGCGAATTGCGCCGCCCGCTTTCGGTCAGGCCGACCGAATAGAGCACGCCAACGGGGATGTCGTAGGCCTTCGAGACGCGGATCATGTGCTCCTCGCAGACGGTCTGCGCGGCGGCCGGCATCGACAGGCTACAGATAGCGATCAGGATCGCGGCCAGGGCGGCGGATCTCGCGTGGCTCATGGGTGTCCTCCGGTGTGAGGGTTGGATCGGGTTCCCGGCTGCGGCTCTGCGGCTCCTGGCGCTCGCCCTGTCGGGATTGATCGAAGCCGCGGCCGTCGCGGGCACCCGCGCGCGCCTCGCTCGCGCCGTCCCGGTTGGCTGCCTCCTGCCCGCCGGGTCGTGGATCGGGGCCGGCCTGGTCGATATGGACGGTCTCGACCGAGACCTGGTCGAGCGCATAGCCGCTCGCCCTGACGATCTCGCGCAGGGCCTCGCGGTCGTTGGCGAGCATCTGCGCGGTTTCGGCGCGGCTGGCTTCGAGCCGGACGTCCATGCCGCCCTGCGATATCCGCAGCTTGACGACGATGCTGCCGAGCTCGACCGGGCTGAGCTGGATGTGAAGAATCTTGGTCGGCGCGGCGATGCCGGCCGGCCGGTCCGCGGCGAGGTCGGGCACCTCCTGCGTGCGTGCCGGGCTGAGTTCGGCGGAGGCCTGGCGGATCGGCTCGGCCACCTGCTGGAGCGGCGACAGCCGCAGAACCGGCGGCAGATGGGTTTCCTGCCGGACCACGGTGATCGACAGCGGCTTGTCGGGCGCAAGCTCCCCGGCGGCCTTGTCCGGTCGGCCTGGCGCATCGGGTTTCGGTTCGGACAGTTTCCCGAGATCGGCGAGGCCGGGCAGGTCGGCCGGCGCGCTCGTGTCGCTGGGCATCGCGATGCCCGGCTGGGCGCCGGCCGGCCTGCCGGCGTTGGCCGCGGCCTCCGCAGCCGTTCCGGTTTCCGCTTTCGCAAGGGCACTATTGAGTGCGGCGAAGGCATCGCGCCGCGAGCCGGGCTCCTTGCGGTTGTCGGGCCGGGCCTCATGCGCGGGGGTCTGGAGCGCGCCGAGCAGCTGGCGTGCGGCGTCGGCGGTGCCGGAGGTCGCGGCAGCGGGCTCGGGCAGGGCGGCGGGGACCAGCGCTTCCAGCAGCAGATCCGCGACCGGGCCCTCACTGTTGGCGCCGGTCTCGCCCGGTGCGGCCTCGGCCGACTTGGGCTGCGGGGCGGTCTTGGCGGCCTTGTCGACATTCTGGAGCAGGGAGCGGAAGGCCTGGCCGCGCTCGTCCCGTCCGCCCGGCGCCAGCCTGGCCTTGGGGTTCTTCGCAGCGTCCGGGCCCGCGGTTCCAGGATTGCGCCCGGGGGCGGCGAAGGGCGTTTCGAGAAGGCTCATGGCCTGGACTCTCCCGGCTTGGCAGCGTTCGAGGGCTGGCCGTCAAGCAGCGCCCTGGCCTGGGCCAGGCTGCGCTCGGCGGTCGCGACGATGCGTTTCACGCGCGGGTCGAGATCCGCGGGCTCGGCGGCGGCCGGCCCCATCTGCGCTGGCGTCTGCGTCGGGCCGGCCGGCGCATCGACGATGTGGCTGGCGACGCGCAAGGCCGTCTGGAGGATGTCCTTCTCGTCGGGCGGCAGCCGGTTGGCATCGATCTTCCTGAGCGTTTCAAGCGCGCCGTCGCCCGGGTCGATGCCGATGCGCGAGGCGGCCCTGTAAAGCGAGGCCCGCGCGATGGTGGCCTGATCGGCGCCGGGGATCCGCGCGACCTCCTCGGCGGCGCGGCGCGCCTGTTCGAAACGGCCGCGGACCAGGGCGTCACGGGCGATGATCAGCAGGACGGCGCGCTGCTGCTCGCGGTCGAAGGCGCGCAGCGTCGCGACCAGCCTGGGAAATTTCTCCGGGTCGCGGCCGACGTCGAAGCGCACCAGCCCGGTCGCGAAGCTCTGGCGGAAATGCTCGGCATAGACCGAGCGGTCGAAGCGGCGCATGTACTGGGCGGTGGCCTTCTCCAGCCGGTCGAGATCGTTGATCTCGGCGGCGATGAAGACCGCCCGGCGCAGCGCGCCCTCCTCGACCAGCGAACCGGGCGCCAGCAGCCGTGCCTGGTCCAGCAGCTGCAGGGCCCGCTTCTGGTCGTTGCGCAGGATCAGCGTCGCCTGCACGAGAGCGAGGTGCCCGGCCAGCGATTCATGCAGGCTCGCGGGATCGAGCGAGCCCAGCAGCGACCGGGCCTGGCCGCTGTCGCCCATGACATAGGCCAGCGCGCCCTCGGCGAGGCCTTTCGGCAGGCCGGCCGGCTCGCCGCGCCTGACGAGGTCCGCCAGCACGCCGGGCTGGCCGCCGCTCAGCACATACTGGACCGCTGCGCGGGTGTTGCGCGGATCGTCCCAGACCTCGGCCGGCTGGGCCGTCATCGCCTGTTCGAGATCGCGCAGCAGTTTGCCCTGCGCGGCATGGGCAGCGCGGTTGCCCGCCGCCGCCTCGTTCTGGAGCGACTGCAGCGTGCGCACGAGCTGATAGGGCGGCGCGGGGGCGGCGCCCTGGCCGGACTGCGCCTGCGCCTTCGCCGATGGGGCCGCAACGGCGAGGGCAAGGGCTGTGGCCAAACAGACAGCCGCTACGCGGCAAAGACCGGCCAGGCGCATCATGCCTTCTTCTCCCGGATCAGGATCTCGATGCGGCGGTTCTCGGCGGCGTTGGGGTCGCTGGCGCGCGGCCTGCGGCTGGCATGACCCTCGATATGCTCGATCCGGGCCTGATTGATGCCGCCCTGGATCAGCAGATCCTGCGCGGTATGGGCGCGGGCGGTGGAGAGCCGCCAGTTGTCGCTGCGCCCGTCGCGGAACGGGCGCGCATCGGTGTGGCCGCGGATGACGATGGCACCCTCGCGCTGGCCCAGAACCGTGGCGATGCGCTGCATGGCCTCGACGGTCTGCGGATGCGGCTCGGCCGAACCGATGCCGAACATGCCGAAATTGGCGTTGTCGGTCAGGCTGATCAGGACGCCCTCATCGGTCTGGCGCACATCGACCTGCGGCTGGTCGCTGCGGGGCGCGGCGTTGCGGCTGCCGGTGATGGCGCTCGCGATGGCGGAGGCGACGGCCTCGTCGGCGCGCGATTTCGCCGTGCCGGGTTGCGCGGCCGGCCCTGTTTCGGTGGCCGCCGGGCGCGGCGACATCGGCAAGGACGCGGCGGGAGGGCTTGCGGGCGGCGGGAGGGCGCGGCCGTCGCGGCTTGCGGCTGCGCCGGACTGCGAAGCGGCAGCGTCGGCCATCGCCGTCGCCTGCGAGGCCGGCTGCGCCTGCGGGGCGCTGCCCGGCGCTGGCGCGGGCGCGGCATCGCCGGCGAAGGCCTCCTGCCTGCTTGGCTTGTCGGTCTGCGGCGTCTGGCGCCAGAAGTTCGGATCGAAGGGGTCGCGCAACGCCTCGCCGCCATTCATCCCGGGCTTGCCGGTGACGCCGAGCGTCAGCGTCGAGGCGCGGTCGGAGCCGGGCTCGGGGCTGGCGGCGGCAAGTTCGGCCAGGATCGCATAGGGGTCCTCGAACGCCGCCTTGCCCTGGCCCGGGTCCTTGAGCGAGGCGCTCGGGCGTCGGTCGGAGCCGGTCTTGGCGGCGCCGACCTGGTCGCCATCATGGCGGCTCGTGCTGTCGACCTCGCCGGGCTCGGCATCCTGCGGGTTGCGCACGCCTTTGCGGTCGGAGGTCGTGTCCGAGAGCTTGATCGGGTTGAAATACTGGGCGACCGTCTGGCGCGTCTCGCGATTGGTTGAATTGACCAGCCAGAGCACGAGAAACAGCGCCATCATCGCCGTCATGAAGTCGGCATGCGCGATCTTCCAGACGCCGGTCTTGATCTGGTCGGTCTGCCGGCCCGCGCCTCGGCGGACGATGATGATGTCCTGACGGTCGTTGTCCATGATCGCTCGTGTCCGATTCTTGCAAGACCGTCCGGTCAGGCCGCCGGCCGGCGGCGGCGGTCGGGGCCCCGGCCCTGGAGCCTGGCGACCCAGGCCTCGATGCGGGTCTCGATGGTGGTTTCGCCGACGACGATGCTGACATCGGTGGCGTCGGTTTCGGTGAACTCCACGGCGCAGCCGGCCGGGAACACCTGGCGCAGCGTCTCGACCAGCCTGGCGGGTCCGCTGACGCGGATCAGCACGCCGTCTTCACCCGACAGCAGCGGCCGGAGCTGGTCGATCAGCGCCCGGCTGGCCGCATCGGCCAGCTCGCTTTCCAGGAAGGGACGCAACAGCCGCCCGGTCACGTCGGCGAGGTTCTCGCCCAGCGCGGCCAGCGCATCGGGGATCCGGGCCGCGAGCGGTTCCGCCACCGCGTCCGCCCAGGCCTGGCGCGCTTGTGCGAGCGCCGCTTCCGCCTCGTCCTTCAGGGATTGGGCCTGCATCTCGGCTTCGGCGCGGCCCTCGGCGAGGCCTGCGCGCCGGCCGCGCTCGAAGATGGCGTCGAGATCGGGCGGCGGCTCGCGTGGCGTCTTGGGAAGAAACGAGGGCAGCTCGATGTCATCGGGATCGGCGGCTCCGGTCACCGTCTCGGCAAGGGCTTCGATGGCGATGTCCTCGACATCGAAGCTCGGGATGAAATCGGCGGCGGGGCGATGCTTCACGCGCGCTCTCCTTCATGGATCCACTGCTTCAGGATCGCGGCCGCCTGGACCTCGTTGAAGTCGATGAGCTGCTCCAGCTTGCGCAGCGGCGAGCGCTGCGAGGCGCTGGTCAGATCGCCGATCAGGTTCAGCCCGATCTCGCCGCCGGCGAGTTGGAGCTGGGGATCGACGCCCGAGACGGCGGCGTCCTCGGCGAGCGTCGTCAGCGCGGGCGGGGTCGGGCGCTTGAGGATGGCGTTGATCGAGGGCCGCAGACCGAACCAGATGATCAGCGCGGCGAGGCCCAGGATCGTGACGGCGTTGATCAGCGTGCCGGACTGGCGCAGCAGCGTCTCGCCGACGCCGATCGGCGCGGTCGGCTCCAGGGTGCGGCTGCCCTGCAGGAAGTCGACGGCGAGCACCTTGATGTTGTCGCCGCGCTGGCCGTTGACGCCCGCGGCCGAGGCGACGACCTGGCGGACATCCTCGAGGCGGGCTTCGATGACCTCCGGCGTCGGCGCGGCGCCCAGCGATTCGATCAGGCGCGGCCGGTTGATCAGCACGGCGATCGACATCTTGGCGATGGCGTAGCCGTCGCTGACGGTCTGCGTCTTCTTCGAGGAGATCTCGTAGTTGGTCAGCTCCTCGCGGCGCTGCTTCTCCTCGCTCGAACGCTGGCCGCCATCGGCGCGGACGGCGCGCTCGGGCACATTCTGCTCGACGGTGGTCGGCTCCTGCGTCGCGGCGTTCTGGGAGGTGTCGTTCTCGCGGACGACGCGGACCGAGCGCTCAACCTTGGAATCCGGGTTGAAGACGGTCTCGCTGGTTTCCTTGCGGTCGGTGTTCAGGTCGGTGGCGACGCTGATCTCGAAGTTCTCGAGCCCGAGATAGGGCGTCAGCGCCTTGCGGACATTGTCCTGGATCTCGCGGTTGACGCTCTGCTGCAGCCCGGCGAGCTTGGCCGAGCCCAATTGTCCGGCCTCGCCGCCGGTGGCGAGCAGGGTGCCGTCGGTGTTGAGCACCGTAACCTTCTCGGTCGAGAGGCCCGGCACCGCCGAGGCGACGAGATGGCGGATCGCCTGCGCGACATTGCCGGCGCCCGAGGTTTCGGTGCGGACCACGACGCTGGCCGACGCCGGCTGCTGGTCGCGGCGGAAGGAGCCCTTGTCGGCGAGCACGAGATGGACGCTCGCCGCCTTGACGCCGCGCATCAGCTGGATCGTGCGCGCGAGTTCGCCCTCCATGGCGCGGACGCGGGTGATCTCCTGCATGAAGGAGGTCAGGCCGAGCGAGCCGAGCTTGTCGAAGAGCTCGTAGCCGCCGCTGGTGCTGCGCGGCAGGCCCTTTTCGGCGAGCAGCATACGCGCCTGGGCAGCCTGGGACGGCTTGACCAGAACCTGCGTGCCCTCGGCATTGACGTCGAAGACGACGCCGGATTCCTGCAAGGCGGCACCGATGCGGTTGACGTCCTCGCGCTGGAGGCCGCTGTAGAGCACCGACATCTCGGGGCGGCTGAGATAATAGGCGCTGATGCCGATGGCGGCGAAGACGAACAGCCCGATCGCGGCCAGAGCCGCCAGACGCCGGGGGCCGAGTTGCTGGAGGTTGAGCCAGATTTCTTCAGCGTAATGGCGACCCGGCATCGTCGTTCCTTTGAGCGGCGGACGTTATGACGGGAGTGTGCTTGCCCAGCCTTGCGCGAGCATTGCGGGGGGGCGGTGATCCACCGATTGATCCCGCCGAAACGGAAAAAGGCCGCGCTCCCGGGGGAGAGCGCGGCCCTGTCTGGCGTGTGGACGTGCCGTTCGCGTCAGCCGCGGAAGAGCGACAGGATGCTCTGGCTGCCGGAGTTGGCGATCGACAGCGCCTGGATGCCGAGCTGCTGCTGCGTCTGCAGAGCCTGGAGGCGGGTCGATTCGGCGTTCATGTCCGCATCGACGAGCTGGCCGATACCGCGATCGAGCGAGTCCTTCAGGGCCTTCACGAAGTCCTGCTGCAGGCCGATGCGGTTCTTGATGGCGCCGAGATTGGTGGCGGCATCGGTGATCGTGCCCAGGGCGTCGTCGACGGCCGAGATGTAGGTCTCGAGCTTGGCGAGGTCCGTGGCGTTGTCGGTCAGCTTGGAGATGTCGATGTCGGCGACGGAGAAGGTCTCCCAGGCCGAGCCGGTATAGGCATCGTAGGTCTTGTCGAGGATGCCCTTGTTGCTGTCGACAGGGGTCGCCAGCGCCGTCAGCGTGACGGCAGCGCCAAGGCCGGCGACGCTGGCGTCGATGGCGACGTCCTCGTCGTTGCGGCTCTTGAAGGACAGGGCGTCACCGGCGGTGTTGATGCCGACCGACAGACCCTCGATGCCGAGCTTGTTGATCTCCTTGGCGATGTCCTTCAGCGAGGTGCCGGCGGCAACCGCGATGTTGAGGGCCGGAGCCGCGCCGACGGTGACGGTGATGTTGCCGCCGACGTCGAGCAGGGGATCGCGGGCCGCCGTCGAGATGGTCGGGAAGGCCTGCGCCGCATAGGCGGTGTCGAGGTTGGCGTCGTAGAGCTTGATCGCGTTCAGATCGACGGTGACGGTGTCGACCTGGACCTGGCCACCGGCGCGGGAGAAGGACGAGACGACCGACTTGGTGGCATTGTAGCTCGCCGCCGTCGAGTCGACCGAGATCCAGTTTTCGCCGTTGAACACCGCGGAGTCGGCCGTGTTCTGGAGCTGCTTCTGGAGTTCGCCGATTTCGCTCTGGATCTTGTCGCGGTCGACGCCGGGCGTACGGGCGGCGACGAGCTTGGCCTTGATCTCCGAGACGACTTCGACCGTGCCGTTCAGGCCGGTGTACATCGTGTCGATGGTCGCGGCGCCAAGGCCGAGAGCGTCCTGCACCGCGCCGAGCGCCTTGTTGTCCGAGCGCATCGTGGTGGCGATCGACCAATACGCGGCGTTGTCGGAGGCGGTCGAGACACGCTGGCCGGTGGCAATGCGGTTCTGCGACTGGGCGAGGTTCTTGTTGGTCTGCGTCAGCGTCTGCAGCGCAGTCATGGCGGAGGTGTTGGTGAGCAGGCTGGTCATGATGATGTTCCTCAATCTGGAAGGGATTGGCGGGAACATTCCGGATTTCAACCGGGATGGCAGGGCGGCTTCATGCCTTTGACGCCGGGGACGCACCCATCGGGTCAACCTGCCATGGGTCCTGTGTAGCGGCGGAAGCTTGCGCGGGGCTGGCGCTGGCAAAGCGACCTGCGCGGTGCGACAAGGTCCATCGGGTCTTATGGGAGACGGGCTCGATGGCTCTCGGCGGTATCACCAACCTCGACTACACCGTCCTCCTGTGTCGAAGGCTGGCGGAAACGCGCGCCTTCTACCGCGATGTGATGCAGTTTCCGATCGAGGTCGATCTGGAGAACTGGGTCAATTTCCGGGTCGGTGCGGCGCTGCTCGCCCTGCGGCCGCGCGGCGTCTGGAGCGTCTGCGATGACGGCGCCGCCCTGCCGGGGTCGGCGGCCGTCCAGCTCGCCTTCCGCGTGGCGCCGCCCCAGGTCGACGCGTGCCATGCGGAGCTGGTCGCCAGGGGCGTGCCGATCCTGCGCGGGCCGACCGATCTGCCGAACTGGCGGCACAGAACATTGTTCTTCCGCGATCCGGAGGACAACATCATCGAGATCTACGCCGAATACTGACCGCGACCACATGCGGCCTCGGCCTCACGCGACCTTCTTCGCATAGACGAGGCAGAGCAGCTCGGCGACGACCTTGTAGAATTCCGGCGGGATCATCTGGTCGAGCTGGACGGCGGCGTGGAGCGAGCGGGCGAGCGCGCGGTCCTCGACCACGGGGATGTCGTTGGCTTCCGCGATCTCGCGGATCTTGAGCGCGATCAGGTCGGTGCCCTTGGCCAGCACCAGCGGCGCGCCGCCCTCCTCCTGCACATAGCGCAACGCCACGGCGTAATGGGTCGGGTTGGCGATGATGACGGTGGCACGGGGCACGGCCGCCATCATGCGGTTGCGGGCGCGGTCGCGGGCGAGCGAGAGCCGGCGGGACTTCAGGATCGGGTCGCCCTCGGCCTGCTTGTGCTCGTCCTTGACCTCCTGCTTGGTCATGCGCAGCGAGCGGCGCCAGAATTTCTGCGTCCAGACAAGGTCGATGGCGACGATCACGATCGTCGCGACGCAGGCCGCCGAGAGCAGGCGGATCGCGATCGTCAGGATCAGCTCCGGTATCGCGCTGGGGTCCCTCAGCATGGCCGTCACCACCGTGTTCTTGTCCGATTTGAGGATGAGCCAGACGGTCACCGTGATGGCGGCGAACTTGGCCAATGACTTGCCGAATTCAACGAGGCCCTGGCTGCCGAAAATCCGCGTGAAGCCCTTGGACGGCGAGAGCCGCGACCATTGCGGCTTGATCCGCTCGAGGGCGAGCTGGGGAGGATGCTGGAGGAAGGCAGCGCTCAGCCCGAAGACCAGGAAGAGCGCGAAGATGGGCCAGAGAAACAGGCCGGACTGCATGATCGCATGGAGCAGGAGCGACGTCGTATTGCCGCTGGTCGAGACGTCGAAGCCGGCCGGATCGCTCAGGAAATCCGAGAGGAAGCGCGTCAGGCCGCCGGCGCCGGCCTTCACCAGAAAGACGCCGGCGATCAGCGTCGCCGCGATGCTGGCGAAGATCGGCGCCTCCTTGGAGGAGGGGGTGTTGCCGCGCTCGACGGCGTCGCGAACCTTCTTCTCGGAGGCCTCCTCGGTCTTGCTCTCCTGGTCCTGCTCGGACACCGTTTTCTATCCCCCCTTCGGCGACGGTCGCCCCTGGCCGATCACTGGAAATAGGCTCCCTCTTCACGCTCCGGATTGAGTTCGATCTCGCCGCGGCTGGCCATCTCGAGCGCCACATCGGTGATGGCGCGACGGGCGTCGACCACCTCGCGCTGCAGCGCCGGCTCGCCGTTCTCGAGGTCCTGCTGCACGATGCGGCGTGCCCGGGCGGCGAGCGAGGACAGGATCTGATCCCGGAACCCGGCCTCCGTGCCCTTGAGGGCGAGCACGAGCCGGTCGGTTGGGACCTGGTCGAAGATTGCCATGCGGGCGCGGGCCGAGAGCTTGACGATGTCGTCGAAGGTGAAGAGCAGGCCCTTCAGCATCTCGGCCGATTCCGGCCGGATGCGCTGCAGGCTGCCGAGCGCCTCCTCCATGTCGTGGCTGTCCATCTTGTTGAGGATGTCGGCCATGCGGGCATGGGTGTCGGCGCCCTTGTTGCGCGAGAGGTTGAGGGTGAAGCCCTCATAGAGCGCCTTCTCGACGATCCCTGCGGGCTGCTCGGCCACCGGCTTGAGGTTGAGCATGCGGCGCATCAGCTCGTGGCGCTTGTCGGCGGGCCATTGCGTCATGACGCGCGAGGCGCAGGACGGCTTGAGCTTGGACAGCACATAGGCGGCGGTCTGCGGATGCTCCTTGGCGAGGTACCCCGCCAGCGCGCTTTCGGGCATCTGCGAGATGCGGTCCCAGATCGAGCGGTTGGCGGCCTCGGCGGTTTCGCCGATGATCTCGGTGATCTCCTCGGGCGGTAGCACGCCGGTGAGCAGCTTCTGCACCTCGCTCGGCGAGCCGACGAGGTTCATGCCACGGGAGAACTGGTCGCTGAACTCATCGACGAGATCGGCGATGTCGTCTGCGGCGACGGGGCCGAGTTCGGAGGCGCGCCGCATCAGCGCGCGGACCTCGGCGGTGTCGAGATGCTTCAGCATCCGCCCGGCCAGCGGCTTGCCCATGGCGAGCACGAGCACGGCCGCCTTGCCGGCCCCGCCGAGCGGCGACGCCCGGCCGGTCGGGGCGGCCGCCGTGGCGCCGGCCCGGTTGTCTTTCGCGCTCGCCGTCATCGTGTGCCCTTGCCTCACTCTTCGAACTTGGCCTGGACGCCGACGATCTCGGTCAGCGAGACGCCGAAGCGGCTGTTGTCGTCCTCGACGATGACGACTTCGCCGCGCGCCACGATCCGGCCGTTGACGACGACGTCGACCGGTTCGCCGACGCGGTGGTCGAGCGGCACGACCGCGCCGCGGCGCAGCTTCATCAGATTGGCGACCTGCATCGTGGCGCTGCCGAGCACGACCTGAATGGTGACGGGAATGCGCAGCACGGCTTCGAGATTGAGCGGGTCGTCGGATGCGACCGGCGTGTCGCTGCCCTCGGGGCTTTCGGTGTCGGAGGCTGCGGTTTCCAGCAGATCCACGTCGGCCCCGTCCTGGGCAAGCGCGAGATCGCTCAGCTTCATCGGTTTGGTCGGCTTCTTCATGACGGTCTCCCGGAGAGATGGCGTGCCCGGCTTCAGGCGGCGTTGGCGCGGCGGCCCGCCCCGGTGCGCGGTGCGCCGGTGGCTGTGCCGAGGGTGTCGATGTCGCCGACCAGGCGACGGCCGGCATCGATGCGCAGGCCCAGCTCCTCGATGACCTGGCGGCCATTGGCCTGGAGGTCGCGGACCGTGGACTGGATCGCTTCGAGCGCGGCCTCGGTCTTGCCGAAGACCTGCTGGAACTCGGCATGATAGGCGCGCATGCGCTTCAGTTCGCGGCGCATCCGCAGAACCTGCAGGCTGGTCAACAGCAGGGCCGCGAAGAGGACGGCTTCACCGAGATAGAAGATCATCGAAAAACTCCTGTTCCTGGTTGGCGCTGTCCTGGACGCGCAGGACATAGGACCCGTCGCGCTGGCCGAGCTGGCACCAGAAGACGGTTTCGTCGTTGCATTGGAGGCGGATTGGCGAGCGTGGCGAGGCCTGCAGCTCGATGACCTGGCCGATCTGGAGGGCGCTGATCTCGCCCAGCGTCATCGGACGCTCCTCGAGGATCGCCTGCAGCTTGACCTCGGTCTTGTGGACCTCGGTCTGGATCTGCCGCGTCCAGCGCTGGTCCTTGACCGTGGTGTGGCCCGAGACGACGCGGGTGAGGCTCTGGCGGATCGGGTTCAGCGCCGTCTGCGGGATGATGACGAACATCTGGCCGCAATTGTCGAGGCCCTGGACCAGCAGCTGCGACTTGACCGCGAGGTTGCTGCGGCTGCCGATGGCGGCGAAGTACATCCGCGTCTCGACCTGCTCGAAGAGGAAGCGCACGTCGCAGACCGGGCTGAAGGCGGCCTGCAGGTTATGCGCGGCGAGCTCGAAAAGCGATTGCGCGACCTGGATCTCGATGGGCGTGTAGGGCCGCTCGTCATCGGGGAAGTCGGGCTCGTATTTGTAGGGCCGCTCGCTGCCATCAGCGCCGAAGAGCACCTCGATCAGCGTGAAGATGAAGTCGCGGTCGAAGCCGATCAGGATGCGGGAATCCCATTCCGGCGAGTGGAAGATGCCGGCGATGGTGTTGTGGGCATGAGCGTTGAGCGCGTCGCCGATGCGCTGGCTCTGGACATTGGCGACGGAGAAATAGGTCGGCGAGGTCGACATCTGGCGCACGGCGTCGGCGCAGCCGGTGGCGAGCCGGTCGAAGACCATGCGCAGCATCGGCAGGCGATCGATCGAGATGCCCGTCGATTCGAGCAGCTTGTCCTCGCGGATCGCTTGGGTCGCGGTGCTCATCAGGCGGCTTCCTTCTGGGCGCGGTCATTGGCGGGCGTGCGCTGGCCCGCGCCGCTGATGGTCTTGTCCTCGACCTCGTCGATCGAGGGGCGCTCCGCCGAGGCGATGACCTTGCGGCCATATTCCAGCGCGACCTGCGGGGCGGCGCCGTTGATGAAGGCGAGCAGGGTCTGCTTCACCACGATGTAGACGCGCGCCTGCTTCTCGCGCGTCGTCTTGATCTTCAGCGAGATCGGCCCGATCACCGCATAGGAGAAGAAGATGCCGGCGAAAGTGCCCACCAGCGCGGCGCCGATGAAGCCGCCGAGCAGCGCGGGCGACTGGTCGATCGCGCCCATCGCCTTGATCACGCCGAGCACGGCGGCGACGATGCCGAGCGCGGGCAGGGCCTCCGAGACCGTGCCGAGCGCGTAATAGGGTTTCAGCCGGTCCTGGAGATGGCTCGATATCTCCTCGTCGAGCAGCGCCTCGACCTCATGGGCCTGCGCCTTGCCGACGATGATCAGCCGGAAATAATCGCAGATGAAGGTGGTCAGCAGGGGATCGGCGAGGACGCTGGGATGAGCTGCAAACAGCGTCGATTCATAGGGCGTCTCGATATGCTGCTCGATCTCGGCGCGCCCCTTGTTGCGGAGTTCGCGCATCAGCGCATAGAGCACGCCGAGAACGGCGAAGTAATGCGCCTGGCTCGGCGTCTGGTTGCGCATCGCCTCGACGACGGCGGTGCCGGTGTCGGTCACCGTCTTCATCGGATTGGCGATGATGAACGTTCCGACCGCGGTCCCCAGGATGATGACCAATTCCCAGGGCTGCCAGAGCACGGCGACATGGCCGCCCATAGCAGCGAAGCCGCCGATCAGCGAGCCGACGGCAATCAACAATCCCACCAATACGCTCAACGCCCGGCTCCTTCTCGCAATCTGCAAGTGAAGCGCTAGTCGATCTGGCTTGCGCGAGGCTGAAAGGACTGGCGCTGCACTGGGTCAGGCCCGCGCAAGCCTTGCGCGGGAGCATGGCTCAAGACGAGCGGACATGACGCTTCTGCGCCGAGAGGGTGCGATGACCACGACGACGATGGCTTTCCAGGCGGTGGCGCGAAACCTGCCCAAATCTCTGGAGCGCGCGGCCGCTGTGCCGCAGACCGCCAACGAGACGGCGTATTATCTCGAGCATATCGGCGAGATCAAATCGATCGACGACTTCATGGCCAATGACCGGATCTACCGGTTTGCCATGAAGGCCTTCGGTCTCGAGGAGATGACCTATGCCAAGGGCCTGATCCGCAAGGTGTTGAGCGAAGGCGTCGATGGGTCCAACACCTTCGCCAACAAGCTGTCCGACCCGCGCTACAAGGAGCTGGCGACGACGTTCAATTTCGCCCGCTACGGCTCGGCGACGACGAGTTTCGACAAGACCCAGAAGCCGATCGCGGACCGCTATGTCCGCCAGGTCTTCGAGGAGCAGCAGGGCAGCCAGAACGAGAATGTGCGGCTGGCTTTGTATTTCGAGCGCAAGGCGTCGGGCCTCAAGAACGCCTATGAGGTGCTGGCCGACCCGGCGCTGCTGAAGGTGGTGCAGACCGCGCTCGGCATCCCGTCCTCGACCTCGATGATCCCGATCGACAAGCAGGCGGAGATGATCGCCAAGAAGCTCGATTTCGCCACGCTGAAAGATGCCGAGGGCGTCAAGGATTTCCTGCTGCGCTTCACCTCGCTCGCCGATATCGGCGCGAGCCAGGCTGCCGCCAGCAGCGCGCTGACGATCCTCGTCGGGCCGCCGGTCGCGGCCGGGGTCAGCACCGACGTGCTGTTCAGCATCCAGAACCTGCGCCTCGGGGGCATTTGACCATGCAATCGTCGATCTATGTCGGCCTGTCCTCCCAGCTCGTGCTCGAGAAGCGCATGGAGACGCTGGCGCGCAACGTCGCCAATATGAACACGGCGGGTTTCCGGGCGGAGGAGGTCAAGTTCAGCACCTTCCTGTCGAAGAAGGGGCAGGATGCGGTTGCCTTCGCCTCGCCCGGCGAGACCTATATCAGCCGGATCCAGGGCGGGCTCGACAAGACCGGCAACCCGCTCGACGTCGCCGTCGAAGGCGATGGCTGGCTGGCGATCAACACCCCGGCCGGCACCGTCTACACCCGCGACGGACGGATGAAGATGTCGCCGCAAGGCGAGCTGCGGACGCTGTCGGACCACGCCGTGCTCGATGCCGGGGGCGCGCCGATGCAGCTCGACCCCGAGGGCGGCCCGCCGACCATCGCCAAGGACGGCATGATCTGGCAGGGCAACCAGCAGGTCGGCGCGATCGGCCTGTTTGCGATCGACCCCAACGCCAAGCTGGAGCGCCGCGACAATTCCGGGGTGGTTCCCGACCGGCCGGCGGTGCCGATCCTCGACTTCGTCATCAATGGCGTGCGCCAGGGCTATGTCGAGGGTTCCAACGTCAATCCGATCCGCGAGATGACCAAGCTGATCGCCGTGACGCGGGCCTTCGAGAGCGCGGCCAACGCGATCGACAAGGGCGAGAAGGCCGTCGACGGCGCGATCCGCTCGCTCGGCGAGGGCTGAGCGTCCGCCTTTTCCCGGCCTCCAACGCCTGCGACAGATCCGAAGGATCGCGATGAACGCGCTGACACGTCTCGAAAATGCGCTCGCCGGTGGCCCCCAGCCGCATGAGCTGGTCCAGGTCAGCGGCAGCGTCAGCGAGGTCACGCCGGCGGCGCTGCGGGTGCGCGGCCTGTCGCGCTTCGTGCGGCTGGGCGAGCGCATCGCGCTCTCGACCAATGGCCGGGAGGAGCTGGGCGAGGCGATCCGGATCGACCGCGAGGGCGTGCTGGTGAAGCCGTTCGCGACCACGGTCGGCGTCGGCCTCGGCGCGCGTGCCAGCGTCGCGGGGCCGTTGAGCCTGCGCCCGGCCCAGAGCTGGAAGGGGCGCGTGATCAACGCCTTCGGCGAGCCGATCGACGAAGGCGGGCCGCTGCTGCCGGGCGAGGTCGCGATGCCGGCCGAGGGACCGCCGCCGGAGGCGATGAAGCGGGCGCGGGTGACGCGGCCGATCCGCACCGGCGTCAAGGTCGTCGATCTGTTCACGCCGCTTTGCGCGGGACAGCGCATCGGCGTCTTCGCCGGCTCCGGCGTCGGCAAGTCGAGCCTGCTGTCGATGCTGGCGCGGGCGCCGGGCTTCACGACGATCGTCATCGGGCTCGTCGGCGAACGCGGCCGCGAGGTGCGCGAATTCCTCGACGACACGCTGGGCCCGATGCGCGCGCAGGCCGTCGCGGTCGTCTCGACCAGCGACGAGAGCGCGATGATGCGGCGTCTGGCGCCCAACACCGCCATGGCGGTCGCCGAATACTTCCGCGACCAGGGCGAGGACGTGCTGCTGATCATCGACTCGGTCACACGCCTCGCCCATGCGGCGCGCGACGTCGCGCTGGCGGCCGGCGAGCCCGCGGTCGCGCGCGGCTATACGCCGAGCGTCTTCAGCACGCTGCCGAAGCTGCTCGAGCGGGCGGGGCCCGGCGTCGAGGGCACCGGCACCATCACCGGCATCTTCTCCGTGCTGATCGACGGCGACGACCACAACGACCCGGTCGCGGATTCGATCCGCGGCACGCTCGACGGGCATCTCGTGCTCGACCGCGCCATCGCCGATCAGGGCCGCTATCCGGCGGTGAACGTGCTCGGCTCGGTCTCGCGCCTGGCCCATCATGTCTGGACGCCCGAGCAGCGCGGGCTGGCCTCGCGGATGAAGGCGCTGATCGCCCGCTTCGAGGACACCCGCGATCTGCGCCTGATGGGCGGCTACCAGGCCGGCGCCGACGCCGAGCTCGACAAGGCGATCGTGCTGGTGCCGAAGATCTACGAGGCCCTGCACCAGGAGATGAGCGCCGCGCTCAGCGCCGACGCCTTCAAGGATCTGGCGAGCACGCTGCAGGGGTGAGCGGCAAGCGCACACCGTCGCTTTGGTCGTCACCGTCATTGCGAGCGCAGCGAAGCAATCCAGGGGACGTGGAGCGAGCCCTTCTGGATTGCTTCGCTGCGCTCGCGATGACGGTGAGCGCCGTGGGTCTCAGCCCCGCAGCTGGTCCTTGCGGACGTAGTTGAATTCCTTGACCAGCACGTCCTTGACCAGGTCGCCGCCGAGGCGGGCGTTGACGCCGGTCTTCACGGCCTTCAGCAGGGCGTCGATGTCGACGCGTTCCAGCCGCGCGAAATCGACCTGGGTGTTGGAATAGATCGCGCGCAGCGCTTCGTCGCGGACATAGGCGTGCGGCTTCACCGTCATCTGGCGGAGCGTGCGGGCATCGGCGGTGAAGACGAACTGGGCGGCGACATAGCCCTGCACGTCGCCCTGGGCGATGATCGGGACATGGATCAGCGCGGTCTCCTCATACTCGAGACCCTCGAAGAACGGGGCTTCCGAAGCCGGCGGCACTTCGGCGCGCCAGGTCAGGGCGAGATGGCCCGAGAGCAGCGTGACACCGCAGACCCAGGCGCCGAGCACGAGGAGCCGGGCCGTCGTCACGAGGCCCGGGCCTTGGCGCCCGCCGCAGCCGCGATGCGGGAGGTCGCATGGTAGGTGCCGTCGGATTCGGCGTCGATCAGCGTGCTGGTCATTGCCGATGCGATCTCGCGGACCGCCTCGAGATGCATGCCGATCGCCATGCGGTTGTGCTCCAGCTTCAGCCGCAGCGAGGACAGGCGCGCGATCAGGCGGCCGTCATCGACCTCGTCGCGCATCGCCCGCATGGCGCGGCTGGCATCGAGCAGCAGCCGGCTCTTGATCTCGTTCAGGCGGTTGAAATCGGCGCTGCGGAGCGCCATCAACTCCGCCGTTTCATGGTCGAGCGCCTGTTCGAGGCGGTCGAGGACGGCCCACATCGCCCGCGAGGCGCCGCTCGGCGCCTGGGACTCGCGCACGGGTTCGCCTTCAAGGGCTGCGGGCTGCGCGAGGAGCGCCGGCAACGTCGAGGGCTGTGCCAAGGCTGCGCCTTGGGTGTCGTGATGCTCGCTCATGATCGTTCAAGCCTGTCTGAAGTTGGAGCGGACCACGCCGCCGGCGGCGGCAGGCTTGGTCAGCTCGAGGAAGCGCTGTTCGACGCTGAGCGGAATGGCGAGGTCGCGCGCATTGGCGCCGGCGATCTTGCTGTCGAGCAGCTTGCGGGCGGCGGCGACTGCGCTGTCGGGCGCGGCCGGCGCGCCGGAGTTGGTGCGGGCGGCGATGGCGGCCTCGACCTTTTCACGGATGCCGAGCCCGCCTGCCTTGGCGATCTGGTTGGCGATCTGCTCGGACAGCATCGAGCGCCAGACGCCGCCCGCCGTGCCGCTGCCGAAAGTATTGGCTGTGGCCTCGGGCATCATCTGCTCGATGAAGGTGGAGATCACCTGCGCCTCGAACTGCTGCAGCGTCTTGGCGCTCTTCGACGGCACGGCGCCGCCGGCACCGTCCAGCTTTGCCGGCGCAAGACTGGCGAATTTGTCGCGCGCGCCGGCCAGGCCCGGGATGGACCCGGTGGGGGTTGCCTCGTCGACGGCGGCGGCGAACTGGGTGCCGGCCACGCCCGATCCCATTCGCTGGAGCCTGTCGAAGGCAACCTGCAGGCGAGCGGGATCGGCGGCGCGCGCGACGTCGAGAACGATATCCGACGGGGGAGAAATCGCCATTGTCACCTTCCAGGGTCGTTGCACGATCTGGGATGATCCTGCCGGATCAGGCTTGTTTCAGGCTTGCGGGCGAGGCTGCATGGTTGGCCGCTGAGGGCTCTCAGAGCTTCGCTGCCCGCTGCCCTTCACGCGCATCCATGATCTCGACCAGCGCGCCGTCCTGGTCGGTGCGCAGCTTGATCTTGCGGACATGGTCGGCGAGCCGGGCCGTGCGTTTTTCGCGCCCCGTCTCGGCCAGGACCTGTTTCGCCTGGGCGGCGGCGGCGGCCTCGAACGCCCAGATCGAGACGCCGACGCGGTGCAGGCGCTTGGCCGTCATGTCGGCGAAGAGCCCGGCGGTGGGGCCGTCGCCGTTCAGCGAGGCAACCAGCGCGCGGCTTTCGTCGCGGGCGGCCGCAGCCTGGAGTTCGATCGCCTTCTGGCGCCACTCGGCAAGCTTGCGGATGCGCGACTGGATCGACAGCATCCGCTCGATCGCCTTCAGGCGCCTGGCTTGCATGGCGTGTCAGCCGCGGATGAGCCAGGCCGAGAAGCTGGCGATGAACAGCTTCAGCGCCTCGGGGCCGGAGAAATACAAAAGGAAGAGGCCGCCCGCGATGACGAAGGGCAGCGAGATGAAATAGACCGGGATCTGCGGCGTCAGCTTGTTCATCAGGCCGATCGCGAGGTTGACCACCACCGCATAGATCATGAAGGGGCTGCCGATGCGCAGCGCCAGGTAGAAGGTCTCCGAGGCCCGGTCGGCAATCTGGATCAGCCCGGCCTGGGCCTCGAAGCCGGTACCTGGCGCAATGCGCGTATAGGAGCCGGCGAGCGCGCGGATGACCTCGGCATGCTGGTTGGTGACGAACATCAGTGTCGCTGCGGTCATGGTGATCAGCGTGACGAAGGGGGCCGAGGCCTCCGCCTCGTCGATCGGCAGGCCCGGTAGCTGGCCGAGGCCGGCCGTCGTCGCCATCGCGGTGGCGATGGTCTGCAAGGCCAGGAAGAAGAAGCGCGCCATCAGCCCGATCAGCGCCCCCGTCATCGTCTCGGCGAGGATGACCCGCAGCAGCGTGGCGGGGCCGGGCTCCGAAAGACCGGCGAAGGCCGGCAGGACGAAGGGCGACAGCGCCAGCGTGACGCCGACCGCGATGAAGAGCCTGAACCGGACGGGCACGCGCGGGCTCGACAGGCCGGGCATCAGCATCAGGCAGGCGCCGATGCGGCAGAAGATCAGGAAGGCGTGCAGCAGCGTGTCGGGCGTGAACGGCGTCACGAGATCGTGCCCAGCAGGTTGACCTCCAGCCCGCGTGCGATCTCGACATGGGAGAGGACCGGCAGCGCCGGGAAGATGCGCTCGACGATCATGCGGACGTAGGGCCGCGCATCGGGGCTGGTGACGAGCACGAAGCTCTGGCCCTGGTCCATGCGGGCGCGGATCGCCGTCGTCGCCTCCGTGGCGAACTCCTCGATCAGGCGCGGGTCGATGTCGAACTCGACGACCTCGCCCTTGGCGTCGCGGCGCAGGCTCTCATGGAAGGCGAGGTCCCAGCGGTTGCCCAGCCGCAGCATGTTGAGCACGCCGCCCTCGGTCAGGTCGCCGCAGATCTGCTGGGCCATGCGCATGCGGACATGCTCGGCGATCTGCTCGGCGCGGCGGACATGCGGCGCGATCTCGGCGATGACCTCGAGGATCAGATGCAGGTTGCGGATCGAGACGCGCTCGGCCAGGAGCAGGCGCAGCACGGCCTGCAGGCTCGACAGCGACATATGCGCCGGGCAGATCTCGTCGAGCAGCTTCTTGTATTCGGGCCCGAGCCGGTCGAGCAGCGCGCGCATGTCCTTGTAGGACAAAAGCTGGCCGAGATTCTTGCGGATCGTCTCGCTGAGATGGGTCAGCAGCACCGAGAGCCGGTCGACCGGCTGCATGCCCTCGCGCTTGACCTCGTTGGCGTAGCTCTCGGAAACCCACATCGCCTTGACGCCGAAGGCCGGCTCGCGGACCTCCTCGCCCGGCAGATCGGGCAGGCGGCCATCGCCGACGACGACCAGCATGCTCCCGGGGCGCATCTCGCCGGTGGCGGCGACGGTGCCGTGGATGCGGAACTCATAGGTCTTGGGTGGCAGCCGCAGGCTGTCGGAGAGTTTGATCTCCGGCACGACGAAACCGTATTGCTGCGCGAATTTCTTGCGCATCTTGCCGACGCGATGGGCAAGCTCGCTGTGCGAGGTCAGCATCTCGGCGGCGATCTGCTTGCCGAGGCTGAGTTCGATCTCGGCGGTCCGGAGCGATTCCTTGATCGTGTCCTGGCTTTCGCGGGCGGTCTCTTCCGCCTCCATGGCGCGGATTTCCTCCGCGGCGGCGGCGCGCTCGGCGATGCGCCTGGGGATGGTGTAGCCGACGAAGGCCATCAGCCCGCCGAGCAGCGCGAAGGGCAGGAGCGGCAGGCCCGGCACCAGCGCCAGGATCACCATCAGCAAGGCGGCGACGAAGAGCGCGCGCGGATAATGCCCGAGCTGGCCGACGATCGCCTGTTCGGCGGTGCCGCGCGTGCCGCCCTTGGAGACGAGCAGGCCCGCCGCGAGCGAGACGATCAGCGCCGGGATCTGGGTGACGAGACCATCGCCGACCGCGAGCTTGACGAAGACGTCGGCCGATTGCGACAGCGACATGCCGTGGCGGGTGACGCCGATGATGATGCCGCCGAGGATGTTGACCGCGGTGATGATCAGGCCGGCGATGGCGTCGCCGCGGACGAATTTCGAGGCGCCGTCCATGGCGCCGAAGAAGGAACTCTCCTCCTCCAGCTCGTGGCGGCGGCGCTGCGCCTCGGGCGCGTCGATCAGCCCGGCCGAGAGATCGGCATCGATCGCCATCTGCTTGCCGGGAATCGCGTCGAGCGTGAAGCGCGCGCCGACCTCGGCGATGCGGGTCGCGCCCTTGGTGATGACGATGAAGTTCACCGTCACCAGAATGATGAAGACGATCAGCCCGATGACGAAGTCGCCGGCGATGACGAAGCGGGCGAAGCCGTCGATGATGTAGCCCGCCGCATGCGAGCCCTCATTGCCATGCGAGAGGATGACCCGGGTCGTGGCGATGTTGAGGGCCAGGCGCAGCATCGTCGCGACGAGCAGGATGGTCGGAAAGGACGAGAATTCGAGCGGCTTCTTGATCCAGAGCGCGACCATCAGGATCAGCACTGACAAGGCGATCGAGAAGGCGATGCCGAGATCGATCAGGAAGGCCGGAATCGGCAGGAACAGGATCGACAGGATGCCGACGATGCCGATGGCGAAGGCGATGTCGCGGAGGCTCGCCGGCGGCTCGGTTTGGCCCGCCGCCTTTGCCGCCGGCTTGCCGGTGATGAGGTTTGGCGTCGCCATGCTGAGCCGGTGTCCTGTCGTCGGAGATGGGTATCGTTGGGTCCGGCGGGCTCTAGAAACCGCGCTCGATTCGGCCGTAGACGCGCTCGGTGAAGGCGAAGACCTGGGCGCCGGTGAAGGCGCCGGTCGTCGCCATCACGACCAGGATCACCACGATCTTGGGCACGAAGGTCAGCGTCGCCTCCTGCACCTGGGTCAGGGCCTGCATCAGGGCGATCGCGATGCCGATGACCATGGCCGCGACCACCGCGGGTCCGGCGCCGACGATGATCGCCCAGACGGCATCGCGCATCATGTCCAGGGCGTCGGCCTCGTTCATCGTCGTGCCCTCAAGCCTGCGTCGCGGCCGGCTTCAACGCGGCGAGGCCGGCGATGATCTGGTCGAGCTTGGCATTGGCCGTGACCGACTGCTCGACCTGCGAGAGCGCGGCGAATTGCTGGACATATTGCGCCGGGTCGGTCGGGTTGGTCGGGTCCTGGTTCTTCGCCTGGGCGATCAGGAGCTGGAGGAAGGTGTTGTAGTCGCCCATCGCGTTCTTGGCGCTCGTCGAACCCGAGGCCGTGCTCGTCGTGGTGCTCTGGATGCTGGATACGTCCATGATCGCCTCTGCAAGGTTGGGTTCCTGCCGCTCTTCGGCAGGGCTTCGCGGCTGGGTGCGATGCTCTCAAGCGAATTGGGTTTCGAGCCGCGTGTCGACGAACGCCCTGCCTGGGATCGACGGGTCGAGCCTAGGCTGCGGAGCCTGCCCGGAGCTTGCGAGGATGGCGGCTTCCATCGGGTAGAGCGCCCGCAACTGCTTGAGCGCCTCGAAAGAGCGGTCCTCGGCGATCAGCCGGTCGATGCTCTGAAGTCCGGCCAGAACCGCGGCGTCCTCGAAGATGCAGGCCGTGGTCAACAACATGCGGTCGAACAGCAGCCGGGCGGCGCCGGCATTCCTGGGGTCGATCAGCATGGTCTGGACGACGAAGTAGAGCTGCCGCAGCGGCGTCGTCGTCTCGTCGGGCTGGATGACATGGGTTTCGAGCAGGAAGGTCGCGTCGTTCATCAGCTCGAGGCTGACCTTGCGATCGAATTTGAGGATCGCCCCGTTGATGTAGATCTTCTCGTTGGCGCGCAGGGAGAGGTTCATCGTCATGCTCGTCCTTGGTTTCAGGCCAGGCTGTCGCGGATCATCTTGTTGACGTCGATGACCGACTCGAAATCCTCCGACTGGCCGAGGCGCAGCGCCTCGCCCTGGCGCAGGGCGAACATCCCGATCGAGATCAGGGAGGCGCGCAGCGCCTCCGGCAAGGCGTTCTCGGCGCTGGCCAGATCCTCGATCAGGAAGGTCCAGAGCCGGCGCAGGAAGGTCACGGCCTCGATCGTCTGCGGCGAGGCGGAGCCGGTCGGGCGGGCCTGCTCGAGCAGGATGACGGCCCGGTCGAGCGCGCGCCATTCATTGGCGCGTGCGAGGGCGAAATCATCCTCGACGGCGGCCGCATAGGAGCTTTGATACATGAGGCGTCTCCGGGCTGGTTCAGGCAAGGCGGGCATGCTCCTCCGATCGCCCCGGCCGGTGGCCGGGCGGCGGATCGAGAGCGTGCGGCGAGGGGCCCCCGGCCGCACCGGCCGGGGGCGGGGTCAGCTCATGAACTTCAGGATGTTCAGCTGCTGGATCCTGACGGTGAGCGCGTAGGCGGTGTCGAGCTGGGTCGTCAGGTCGGTGACACGGACATTGGCCTCGTAGGGATCGACGTTCTCGAAGGCCTGGATCTGCTTGGTGACGATGTCGCGCTGGTTTGTCAGTCGCTCGCTCGAGACCTTGACCCGCTCCTCGATCGCGCCGAGCTGGGCCTGCGTCGCGGTGATGCCGAGGATGGCCTTGTTGACGCTCTCGATGCTGGCATCCACCACCGCGCGGAAGGCATTGGTGTTGAGGTTCTCGATGCCGAGATCGAACGCCATCGTATAGGCCGCGGCGAGGTCGCGCATCGACTGGGTGTTGGCGTTGGTCGAGACTTCGACGACTTCGCTCAGCGAGATCCGGCTGGTCATGTTCTGGTCGAGCGCGGAGGACCAGTTGGCGCCCCAGGCGGGGTCGGCGAACTCCGTCGGCAGGACCGTCTGGAGGAAGGTCGTCATGTCGGCCTGGGTGATGTTGGCGGCGGCCGGCGCATTCTGGGCGAAGCCGAAATAGCCGGCGAAGGCTGCGTCGATCGCGGCCTTGTTGCCCGGGGCCGGGGTGGCGAAATAGTCGGTCACCGGGCGCTGCTGGGTGTTGATGCCGGCGAACAGGAACTGGCCGCTGGAGGAGGCGTTAAGCGAGGCCGTCAGCGCCTGGAGGTTGTTCTTGGCCTCCGATTTCAGCACGTCGGCGCCCTTGTCGCCGTCGCGCACGCTGATCAGCGTGGCCAGAAACTGCTCGGCCGTCTCGCGCATGCCGTCGAGCGCCTTCTGCGAGACTTCGAGCCGGGATGCGACGAGCCCGTTGGTGTCGACGATGCCGTTGAGCCGGTTGTACTGGTCGCGCAGGCCGACCGTCTTGCCGGTGCTGCCGCCGAGCGTCAGCCCGATATCGGCATGGCGCAGCGTGGTCGATTCCTTGGTCGCGTCGGCCAGGCTGTCGCGGGCTTTCGCGACGGCGTTGCGCAAGGTGCCCGAGAGCGAATAGTTGGAAATGAAGCTTGTCTTCATGGTCTCACCTCACGGCCTGAAGCAGCGCTTCGAGCATTCTGTCGATGGTCGAGATCAGCGTGGACGAGGCGTTGAAGGAGCGCTCCAGCTCCATCATCAGCGTCATCTCCTCGTTGATGTCGACGCCGGTGACGTTCGACAGCGCCGCCGTCGTGCGCTGCAGCAGCGCGGTTTCGTAGCCGAGCGTCTGTGTCGAGGTCTGGCGCTGCGCCTCCAGCCAGCCGACGGACGACCCGGCGAAGCCGACGAGGGTGTCGGTCGGGTCGGCCCCCGTGACGGGATCGAAGGTGCGGCCGGTGCCGAGCGCCGTCAGCAGCCCCTGGATACGGTCGGGGAAGCCGGCCGCGCCGGTGCCGTTATAGGTGTAGTCGGGGTCGAGCGGGTCGGAGATGCCGCCGTCCCGCAGCCGGTCGAGATCGCCGCCCTGGGAGGGGTCGGCATTGGCGTTGACGCGGATCGCGCCGGCAAGGCCGGCCACCATGACGCCGGTGGCGGGAATGGCGGCGGGGCCCGGCGGCGGGCCATAGGTGAACAGGCCTGCCTGGTCGGGGCCCACGCCGGTCTGGTCGCTCTCGGCGAAGACCTCGACGAGGCCGCGCGCGATCTCGTCGAGCTGGCTTTGATAGGTGACGGTGATCTCGTCGCGGACGATGGAGGAGCCGTAGATCTGGCCCGACTTGATCGGCATGATCGCGTTGGGCCCGGTCACCGGCACGCCATCGACGTAGACGGCGTTGCCTGCGGTGCCTGCACCCAGTGCGAAGCTTTGCGCCATCGAGACGCTGCGCGGCACGGTCTCGAACAGCGTCACCCCACCATCCGTGTAGATCACCATGTCGTTGTTGGGACGCGTGGCGACGCTGATCCCCATTTCCTCCGAAAGCTGGGAGAGGATGCGGTCGCGCGTGTCGAGCTGGTCGGTGACGTCGGCGCCCGACTGGCTGCCCTTGACGATCGCCTTGTTGGCCGCCTCGAACTCGACGAGGAGGCTGTTCACGCGCGCGACGCCGAGCGCCATGTCGGCGTCCGCCTGCTGGCGCACCGTGCGGACGGTCCCGCTTGCCTCGTTGAGGCTGCGGACCAGTTCGGTCGCCTTGGTCAGGACGTTCTGCGCCAGGAGCGGATCGTCCGGCGTCACGCCGTATTGCTGCAGGGCATTGGTCAGGTCGCCGAGCTTGGCCGCCAGCGACTGGTCGAGCTCGGGGTCGTCCACCGTCGCCTCGAGCTGATCGAGCGCATCGACGACGGCCTGCTGTGCCGATGTCGTGGCGGTCGCGCCGAGCTTGGCGGCAAACAGCACCGAATCCACGGCGCGGCTGATCGAGGCGATCCTGACCGCGCCGCCATAGGTCGTGACCAGCGTGCCGGCCTTGCGGTTGTAGTGGGGATCGTCGGCGCCGGCGACGTTGCGCGACAGCACGGAGGTCTGCGTCGAGGTCGCGGTCAGGGAGGACTGCGCCACGTTCAGGGCGGATGACAGGCTCATGGAATCGTCCTCGTCTCGCTTTCGGTCGCGCTCAGCGCTTCAGGTTGACCAGGACGTCGAGGATTTCCGAGCCGGTCTGGAAGACCTTCGAATTCGCCGTGTAGCTGCGCTGCGACTCGATCATCGCCGTCAGTTCGGTGGCGAGGTCGACATTGGACTGCTCGAGCGCGCCGGAGCGGATCGAGCCGAAGCTGCCGCTTTCGGGAAAGCCGACGATCACGTCACCCGACATGTTGTTGACGGAATAGACATTGCCCGATTGCGGCGTCAGCTGATCGACGCTGGGCACCGTGGCGAGCGGGATGCGATAGGTGGCGCGGCGGGCGCCGTTCTCGAAGACGGCGTAGACGGTGCCGTCATCGGCGATGTCCACACTCTCGACCGCGCTCGGCGCGTTGCCATCGACTGCGAGTTCGAGCGCGGTCTCGCCGGTCGCGACCTGCGAGACCTGGCTGAAGTCGATCGTTGCGGTGGCGCCGCCGGGAATGGCGACGGTGAAATTCGCCGGCGCCGTGGTGAGCTGGCCCGTCGGGCCGAAGGCCAGCGCGACGTTGGCAAGCGGCGCCGCGGTGTAGGGAAAGCCGCCGGCGGTCGCTGTCGCCTGGTCGAAGACCACCGCCTGCCAGGTGTCGGGCCCGGTGCCGGTCTTGGCCATGTAGACGTCGAGGAACTTCTTGTTGCCGAGGTTGTCGTAGGAGACGATCGAGGCCTTGCTCGAATAGGTGCTGCCGGCGACGTTGTCGGAGGGCAGGGTGCCCGGCGCGATCACTGTCGCATTGGAATCGAGCACCCCTTTCAGCGTGCCGCTGACGGTTGGGTTGGCCTCATAGGCGACATTGGCGAGGTTGATGCGCTCCAGCCCGTCGAGGCTGTTGGCGATGACGGTGGGGTCGCCGTTCTCGATCGGGTAGCCCATCAGGTAGAAACCGGCCGAATTGACCAGCTCTTGGCTGCCGTTCTTCACGAAGGCGCCGGCGCGGGTCATGTAGGGCGTTCCGCCCGCATCGGTGACGACGAAGAAGCCGTTGCCCTTGATGGCGAGGTCCGTCTTCGAGGTCGAGCCCATGATCAGGCCCTCGTCGGAGATCGCATAGCGGGTCGTGGTCTCGACGCCGCCCGAGTTGTATTCGCTGTGGTTGCCTTCCGAGATCAGCGATGAAAACTCGGTCGAGGCGCGCTTGTACCCGACCGTATTCACATTGGCGATGTTGTCGCTGACCGCGCCCAGCTTGCTGCCCTGGGCAGCCATGCCCGAGACGCCGGTCCGCATAATGCCAAAAATGCTCATCTGCTCATCTCCAAGCGAAGCTTTCGACCCTCATCTGATCGAGTTTTGCTTGCGTGGAGCTGTCGATGCTGGATGCATAAAGATTGACGTAAATATTCATCGACGCGGTCGCGCTTTGGTCCTGCGACGCACTCATTATACTATAGGCGATACGCTGCGCGGCTGGAGGCGCCGCCGTGGCGGTCCCCGGAGGGAGCGACGATCGCATGACGCTGGGTCATGTATAAGGCTCCGGTTTCAGCGCTAACAAGAAGTTAATTGATTCAAATAAATCCGTATACCGGTCTTTAAGCCAAGTTTCCGCAGTGTTTCTCCTGATGTCGCATTGCATCAATCATGCATTGACCCTGCATGAAACCTTCCATAGCGTCAAAATGCTTCCAACTCATGCGAGGTGGAACGCTTCCAATGCCGGGGGGTATCCATGTACATCGTGATCGACGATCGGGTTTTGGTGACCGAAGGATACCAGAACCTGTTTACCGGCGAGGGCGTTCCCGCGATCGGTTTTACTCCGTCGCGCTTTCAGGAATGGGTCGAGGACACCCCCGCTGATCATCTCAGCACGGTCGAGGCGTTCCTGATCGGCGACTGCGCCGAGCGCTCGACCTTCCCGACGATGATCCGCCGCCGCTCGCAGGCGCCGGTGATCGCGATGAACGAGGCGTCCTCGCTCGAAAAGACACTGGAACTCTTCGCCGCCGGCGTCGACGACGTGGTCCGCAAGCCGGTGCATGTCCGCGAGATCCTGGCGCGGGTCAATGCGATGCAACGCCGTTCCGAGAAGCGCCGCTCGAGCGACGACGAGGTCACGGTCGGGGAGATCAAGGTCCATTTCGACGGCAGCGACCCCGAGGTGGCCGGCGAGCTGATGGCGCTGCCGCGTCGCGAGCGCCGCATTCTGGAGTTCCTGATGCGCCACCGCGGCCGTTGGGTCACCAAGACCCAGGTGTTCAACGCGGTCTACGGGCTATTCGACGACGAGGTCGACGAGGCTGTCGTCGAAAGCCATGTCAGCAAGCTGCGCAAAAAGCTGCGGACCAAGCTCGGCTACGATCCGATCGATTCCAAGCGCTATCTCGGTTACACCATCTCCTGATGCTTCCACCCCGGCCGCCCGGCCGGGGGCGCTCTGCGCCCGAGAATGGTCTCGCCCCGCAGCACCATCGCTACAATTGCCGACGACAGCTTCACGCAAGTCAATCCTCCTAGTGTTGCCTAGCAACGACTATGGAGGCTTCAAGTGGAGCCAGTACATCTCTTCGATCTCGCCGCCAAGCAGTCGCATTGGCTCGCCGTGCGACAGAACGCGGTCTCGCAGAACATCGCGAATGCCAATACGCCGCGCTACACGGCCGTCGATGTCGAGCCTTTCGAGGCGATCGTCCGTAAAACCACGCTTTCGGTCGCCGCCACCGCGCCCAACCACATGACCTCGACGCCGGCCGAAGCATGGACGGCGCGGCCGCGCAAATCGGACAGCTGGTCGACCGTCCATTCCGGCAATTCGGTCAGCCTGGAGCAGGAGATGCTCAAGGCCGGCGAGATCAGCCGCCATTACGCGTTCACGACGAACATCGTGAAAAGTTTCCACCGCATGATGATGACCGCGATCCGGGGCTGATCAGCCTCGCGCAAGCAATCACGTGTCGAAACCTTGCCTTGGGTGAGTAAAAATCATGATCGATCCTCTGAATGCTTCGATGAAAATCGCCGGTGCCGGGCTGCAGGCCCAGTCGACGCGGGTGCGCGTCGTCTCCGAGAACCTGGCCAACGCCCAGTCGACCGGCACCACGCGCGGCGCCGATCCCTATCGCCGCAAGACGGTGACCTTCGAGAGCGCGATGAACCGGGCTGCGGGCGTCTCCCTGGTGAAGATCAAGGGCGTCGGCGTCGACAAGGCGCCCTTCCGCGTCGAGTTCGAGCCGAGTCATCCGGCCGCCGACGACAAGGGCTACGTCAAGATGCCGAACGTCTCGCTGCTGCTCGAAATGGCCGACATGCGTGAGGCCAACCGCTCCTACGAGGCCAACCTGCAGATGATCAAGCAGGCGCGCTCGATGCAATCCATGACCATCGATCTTTTGAGGAACGGCTGATGCTCAACGCGATCTCCGCTCTCGCGCCCGCCGCGAGCCATCTCACCCAGGGGCTGCAGGGGCTCGGTGCCACCGGGGCCCGGCCAGGCGCGGGCGTCGAGGCGGCGTCCGCCCAGCCCGGCGCCGATTTCGGCTCGGTGTTTGCCGGCGTCGCCCAGAACTTCGTCGACAATCTGGCGCAGGGCGAGGCCCAGGCGGTTGCCGGCGTCCAGGGCAAGGCGGCGGTTCAGGACGTGGTCCAGGCGGTGATGTCGGCCGAGCAGTCGCTGCAGCTCGCCATGGCGATGCGCGACAAGGTCGTCGCCGCCTATCAGCAATTCGTCCAGATGCAGGTTTGAGGACGCATCGCCATGAAAGTTCTCGCCATCGCGGCCACCGGCATGAGCGCCCAGCAGCTCAATGTCGAAGTCATCGCCAACAACATCTCCAACATCAACACCACCTCGTTCAAGCGGGCGCGGCCGGAGTTCACCGATCTGCTCTACCAGACCGAGCGTTCGCGCGGCGTGCCCAATCGCGGCGGCGACGGCTCGATTCCCGAAGGTGCATCGCTCGGCCTGGGCGTGCGGGCGGCAGCTATCCGCAACCTGCACATCCAGGGCGCGATGACGCAGACCGGCAACCGGCTCGACCTCGCGATCGACGGGCGCGGCTGGTTCAAGGTCACGGCGCCCGAGGGCGAGACGCTCTATGCCCGCGCCGGCACGTTCAACACCAATGCCGATGGCGACATCGTCACCGCCGATGGCTATCTGCTCGATCCGGTGATCCGGGTCCCGGCCGATGCGGTCGACGTCACGGTCAATGAATCCGGCCTCGTGCTCGCCAAGATCCCCGGCGAGGTCCAGCCGCGCCAGCTCGGCCAGATCACGCTCGCCAACTTCGCCAACGATGCCGGCCTCGAGCCGCTCGGCGGCAATCTCTATCGCGAGACGGTGGCCTCGGGGCAGGCGACGGACGGCAACCCCACGGCGATCGGCTTCGGCAAGCTGCGCCAGGGCTATCTCGAGGCGTCGAACGTCGATCCGGTGAAGGAGATCACCGCTCTGATTGCGGCGCAGCGCGCCTATGAGATGAACGCCAAGGTCATCACGGCCGCCGACCAGATGGCCGGCACCGTCTCCAACGGCATCCGCTGAGGACATCCCCATCATGGCCCTTTTGCCGGTCCGCTCCCTCGTGCTCGCCGCCTGCCTCGGGCTCGTCGCCATCGGCCCGGCCCGGGCTGCGCCGGAGGGCGTCATGCTGCCGGTTCCGGCGGTGACGCTCTATCCGGGCGATGTCATCACTGACGCGCATCTCGTCGACCGGGCCTTCCGGGTCGCGGCGCGGGTGTCGATCGACAACCGCCTCGCGGTGGTCGGCAAGGTGACGCGGCGGACGTTGCTGCCGGGCCAGCCGATCCCGCTGAATGCGGTCGACGACCCCAAGGTGGTCAGGCGCGGCGTGCCGACGCAGGTGGTCTTCCGCGAGAGCGATCTGGTGATCACCGGCATCGTCGAGCCGATGGCCTCCGCCTCGGTCAACGAAATGGTCAAGGCGCGCAATCCCGATACCGGGCTCATCGTCATCGGGGTCGTCCAGGCCGACGGCACGATCCGCGTCGGGAGCGAGTGATGGCGCCGACCTCGCGACTGCTCGCTTTGCTCTGCGCGCTGGTGCTGGCGTTTCAATGTGTCGCGCCGGCCCAGGCCTCGGTGCGGATCAAGGACATCGCCGGCCTGCAGGGCGTGCGCGACAACCAGCTCGTCGGCTACGGCCTCGTCATCGGCCTGCAGGGCACGGGCGACAGCATCCGCAATTCGCCCTTCACGGGCCAAGCGCTGCAGTCGATGCTCGACCGGCTGGGGGTCAATGTCCGCAATTCGGCGCTGCGCACGCGCAATGTCGCGGCGGTGATCGTCACAGCCGATCTGCCGCCCTTCGCCGGGCGAGGCAGCCGCATCGACGTCTCCGTCGCCTCGATGGGCGACGCGACCTCGCTGCTCGGTGGCACGCTGGTGGTGACCTCGCTTCTGGCGGCAGACGGGCAGACCTATGCGCTGGCGCAGGGGCGGCTCAACGTCTCGGGCTTCAATGTTCAAGGCGAGGCGGAACGTGTGACGCAGGGCGTCTCGACCGCGGCGCGGATACCGGGCGGCGCGCTGGTCGAGCGGCAGATCGCCGACCAGCTCTCCAACCTGCATGTGCTCTCGCTGGAACTGCGCAACCCCGATTTCGTCACGGCCGAGCGTGTCGCGAACGCGATCAACAGCTTCACCCGCGAGCGCTACAAATCGACCGTGGCGTTTGCGCTCGATCATCGCACGATCAGCCTGACGCGGCCGGCCAACATGTCGACGGCTCGCTTCATCGCGGAGATCGAGCGGCTGACGCTGGAGCCGGATTCGCCGGCCCGCGTCGTCGTCGACGAGCGCACCGGCACGGTGGTGATCGGCCGCGACGTCAAGATCTCCACGGTTGCCGTCACGCATGGCAATCTGACGGTGCGCGTCACCGAGACGCCGATGGTCTCGCAGCCCGAGCCACTGAGCGGGGGGCAGACCGTGGTGGTGCCGCGCACGCAGATCGAGACGCAGCAGGGCAATGGCCGGCTCGCGATCATCAACGGCGCCAACCTGCACACGCTGGTGCGCGGCCTCAACCAGATCGGCCTGAAGCCTGCCGGAATCATCGCGATCCTGCAGGCCATCAAGACCGCGGGGGCGCTGCAGGCCGACCTCGTCGTGCAGTAGCGGCCGCGTGCGGCCTTGCCGCTATGGGCTGAACACGAGCACCACGAACACGAAGAACACCGAGAGATGCACGGCGCCCTCCAGCATCGTCGTGCGCGTCCCGGTGAAGGTCAGCGTCGACAGCAGCAGCGTCATCGCGAGAATGACCATGTTGGCGTTGGACAGGCCGAGCACGACCTCCTGTCCCGTGAACAGGCCGATCGCCAGCACGGCCGGCACGGTCAGGCCCAGCGTCGAGGCGGCTGCGCCCAGGCAGAGATTGATCGCGCGCTGGAGCTGGTTGGCGCTGATCGCGCGCAAGGCGGCGATGCATTCCGGGGTGAAAACCACGAGCGCAATCAGGATGCCACCGAGCGCGACCGGCGCGCCGAGCTGGATGATGCCGAAATCGAGAACGCTCGCGAGGCTCTTGGCCAGGATCACGATGGGCAGGATGTTGGCGAGCAGCAGTGCGACGCGCCCGGCATTGCTGCCGCCGGGGTCGAGATGCGCGGGCAGGCCGCCGTCGGCCAGCTGTTCGCGCGACGCGGTGCGGGCCGGGGGCGCATGGTCGCCGGTCGGCTCCTGGAAGAAGCTGCGGTGCCGCCCGGTCTGGAGCACGAGGAAGGCCCCGTAGAGCGCCAGTGTGAACAGCGAGAACGAGATCGATTGCAGCGTCGTCAGCGTGCCGTTGGCGGTCGATGTCGTGAAATTCGGCAGCACCAGCGGGATCACGGTCAGCGGGATGATGACGGCGAGATAGGATGATGCGCCCTTCAGGTTGTAGCTCTGGGCAAAATGCTGCCGGCCGCCGATGATGAGCCCGATGCCGACGACGCCGTTGAGCACGATCATCAGCACGGCGAACATCGTGTCGCGGCCCAATGTCGGCGCGCCCTTGGCGCCCAGCATGACCGCCGAGATCAGCGCGACCTCGATGATCACGATCGACAGCGTCAGGATCAGCGTGCCGAAGGGCTCGCCCAGCCTGACCGCCAGGATGTCGGCCTCGTGAACCACCCCGAAGGCCGACCAGATGATGATGCCAAGCAGCCAGACGAAGAGCGCAAGCGACGCCAGCGGCGCGCCGAGCTGGCCGAGCAGAACGTCTCCCACCGACAGGAAGGCGGCCACGGTTCCCCAGGCGCAGGCGAGACGAAGGATCGCAGCGTTCACAATGGCGCTCACAGGTGGAAAAAGGGGAAAGAAGGCGTCGGGAAACCGGCCGCGCGAAGCAGCCTCTGGCGGATCAACGCGCCGGCAGCCGACAAGTTCGGTGCGCCCGGTGCAAAACCTCAGTCGACGGCGATGGTGCGCGCCAGGGGGCTGGCCGCCTCTTCCGCCAGAGCCGCGGCCTTGTCGGTGACGAGATACTGCGCGCGCGCCAGAGCCTCGAAGCGGCCGCCCTTGGCGACGAGTTCGTCGAAGGACCCCATCTCGATCACCTGCCCCTGCTCGAAGACGAGAATGCGATCGGCATTGCGGATCGTCGCCAGTCGGTGGGCGATGACGAAGGTGGTGCGGCCCTTCATTACCTCCTCCAGCGCCTTCTGCAGCTTGACCTCGGTCGCGGCGTCGAGCGCCGACGTCGCCTCGTCGAGGATCAGGATCGGCGGGTTCTTCAAAAGCGCACGCGCGATCGAAAGACGCTGGCGTTCACCGCCCGAGAGCGTGCGGCCGCGTTCGCCGACCAGGGTATCGAGCCCGTCGGTCTGGCGCGCCATCACCTCGGTCGCCTGCGCGCGGTCGAGCGCCTCCATCATCTCCGCTTCCGTGGCATCGGGCTTGCCGACGCTGAGGTTCTCGCGGATCGAGCGCGCAAACAGCATCGGCTCCTGGAAGACGACGCCGATATTGCGGCGCAGCGACAGAAGCGAGATCTCGCGGATGTCCTGCCCATCGACCGTGATCTTGCCCGATTGCGGATCGAAGGCGCGGTGCAGAAGCCCCAGCGTCGTCGATTTGCCGGAGCCGGTGGAGCCGACGATGGCGATGGTTTCACCCGGCGACACCGAAAAGGAGACGTCGCGCACCGCGGTGCGCTTGCCGTCATAGGAGAAGGAGACGTCCTCGAAGGCGACCGCGCCCGAGAGACGCCCCGCATCGGGCGCGCTCGGCAGGTCGCGCACCGCCGGCAGCGTGTCCAGCACCTCGAAGAACTCCCGCATCTTCGGCGCCTGCATGAAGATGAAGTTGACGAAGGCGACGATCTGCTCGAGCCGGCCGACCAGCATGGTGGCGAAGCCCATGAAGGTGACGATCTCGCCCACCGTGGTCAGCCCCTGCATCAGGAGCCAGGCGCCGACGACGAAGATCGCCAGCACCGTCAGCGTTGCCGAGGCGCGCGTCGCGACCGTCGCGATCGCCCACCAGGACAGGACCGGCAGCTGCGCCTCGAGCAGGCTGGCGATGGTCGAGCGCAGGCCGCGGACCTCGGCCTCGATGCGCGTGAAGCTCTGGATCACCGGCACGTTGCCGAGCGCATCCGAGGCGCGTTCGGCGAGATTGGAGTGGTAGGCCTCGACGCTGCTCTGCAGCTTGTCGGTCTTGCGCAGCACATAGGCCGTCAGCGTGCCGAAGAGGACCACGAGCGAGATCAGCAGCAGGCCCAGTTGCCAGTTCTTCCAGAGCGTGAACGGCAGCAGGATGAACAGCGCGACCAGGCTGGCGCAGTGCTCGCGGAAAAACGACAGCCACAGGGCCCACATCCCGCTGGTGCCGTCGAGCATGACCTTGAGCACCCGGCCGGAATGGGTCTGGGTGTGATAGGCCAGCGGCAGGGTCAGCGCGTGCTCGAAGTAGTTCGCCATCACCGCCAGCCGGCGCCGATGCGCCAACCGGTCGGAATGCAGCGAGACGAAGACCGAGGCGGCGATGGTGAACAGGCCGAAGCCGACCCAGGCCAGGATCAGCGGGCTGATATCGGCCCAGCTGAGCTTCTGCCCGGCCCCTTGCACATTCGACAACTTGTCGATCAGCGCGCCAAACAGCATCGGTTCTGCGAAGGACGCCGCCGCCAGAAGCACGTTGGCGAGCGCCAGCACGATACCGAGCCGCTTCTCCGGGCCGAGCTCGCCGAGAACGCGTGCATAAATCGCAAACAATGACATCGAGAGATCCTGGAACACCGCCGCCCCGCCCGGCAGGACGAAGCGTCAGCCTTATCCTTAACCCTTCCTTCAAAGGGCCGGGCATAGAAATTTCGAGGGGGGCAGCCGGAAGCGCTGTGCGCCAGTTGCGTTGAGGGCGTAAAGTTATGGACATCGCGACAAGCTTGGGAATCGTGCTGGGCGTCGGCACGATTGTCGCCATCGTCGCGCTGTCGGGCGGCGGCGCGGGGATGTTCCTCGATTCGCTGTCGATCGTCATGGTCCTCGGCGGCACCATCGCCGGCACGATGATCCGCTATCCTCTTGCCGTGATGCTCGCCGGCCTCCCGATGGGCGCGCGCTACGCCTTCACCAACAAGACCTCGACCCCGCGCAGCATCATCGACGAGATCACGCAGCTCGCCGACACCGCCCGCAAGCAGGGCGTGACCGCGCTCGAGAACGTGACCGTCTCGGAGCCGTTCCTGGCGCAGGGCGTGCGCTATCTCGCTGACGGCTACGACAAGGATTTCATCGTCAACACGATGGAACGGGACCGCGACAGTTTCCTGATGCGCCTCGATGCCGGCGCCAAGGTCTATCGCGCCATCGGCGACGCGGCGCCGGCCTGGGGCATGATCGGCACCATCCTCGGCATGATCATGATGTTTGCCAACATGTCCGACCCGTCCAAGCTCGGCGGCGCCATGGCGGTCGCCCTGCTGACGACGCTCTACGGCGCGGTGATTTCCAACCTGTTCGCCCTGCCGCTGGCCGACAAGCTCGCGGTCAAGCTCGAGGCCGAGGAGGTGATCCGTAACATGATCATCGATGGCGTCTTGCAGATCCGCGACAACAAGAGCTCGACGCTGGTCAAGGAGATGCTGGTGGCCTACCTGCCCGACCATCACCGCGCCGCCTTCGCGGAGGCCTGAGCCATGGCGCGCAGGAAGCCCCCTGCCGTCGCCGGAGCACCGGCCTGGATGACGACATTCGCGGATCTGCTGGCCGCGATTCTCGCCTTCTTCGTCATGCTGGCGGCCTATTCGACGCAGGACAAGGTGAAGATGCAGGTCATCGCCGGCTCGATGCGCGAGGCTTTCGGCACCCAGAAGGAAATCCGATATTCCGGCATCATCGAACTCGACGGGCAGCCAAAACGAACGACGATCAAGAATGTCGATCCCGTGATCTCGGATTCGCCGTCAGATCTGACAACACCGCAGGACATGAGCCAGAGCGACCCGACCCCGGCCTCTCCCGAGACCGCCCGCGTTTTCACCAGCGCCGCCGCCTCGCTGCGCCAGGCCCTGCGCGCCATGCCCGAGATCGCCGAACTGGCGACCAACATCATCATCAGCGTCACGGATGACAGCCTGAACATCCAGCTCGTCGATCTGGAAGGCCGCTCGATGTTCGCTGAGAATGCGGTCCAGCCCAACGAGCGCGTGCGCCTGCTCATGCAGGCGGTCGCGCCGACGCTCCGGCGCATGCCCAACAAGATCATCATCTCCGGCCACACCGCCTCGGCCCGCCCAGGCCATCCCGGCGAGCGCGACCAGTGGCCCCTGTCGGTCGGGCGGGCCATGGCCGTGCGCGACATGCTGGCCAATGCCGGAATCCCCGACGAGCGCTTCGAGTCGGTGACCGGCAAGGGCAGCAACGAACCGATGATCAAGGACAACCCCTATCTCGCGGTGAACCGGCGGATCTCCCTGACCCTCAAGGTCGACGCTCCGCCCTTGCCCGACGCCCTGAAGCCCTGAACAGGCGCTGCCTTTCCTGTTCAGGGCCCGAGCCATCCTGCATCGAAACGCCGAGCGGCACTGCCCCACCCACCCAACCCTCCCCACCGCAAGCGGGCGAGGGCTCGATCCGCCCTCGCGGCCCGAGGCGGGTGCGGGCGATCGCCTGGCCGTCGAAATGCTTGCAACTTGACGGTCTTCAACCACAGTTGCATCAAGCATTCGCCCTGCTTGATTCGCTTTCCGGCGGGCAGGTCGATCTCAACCTGGTTTCCGAATAGTCACCCAAGATGATTTTTTATTCGGCGCCAGCCGCCCTCGGTTTTGTTTGACGTAGCGTTAGTTAGTATAGCGATCTGATATCTTGCAGATTGCGGCCTCAATATTGCGTCAAAACTCGCGTATATTTGTTCTGCGTACAGCATCCCCTCGTTGAAGTGGATCGCGCTTTGTCCTGTGTCGGTGAGCGCCTGCTCGCTGACAGGGCAGGGACGTTTCCTCATCGGGATTTGGGTCGGATCTGAAGGAAACGGAGCGTCTTCGCCCCCCGAACTGCGGGTTGCGGTGTCTCCCCCGCCTGCGGTCGGCCCATCCTTCTGCAGAGCGTCCCCCCGCGTTGGGGACCGGGATTGACGCATGGATTTTGCAACCGGCCTCGGCATCATCGGCGGCATCGCCACGATCTGCGCGATCATCCTCATCGACGGCGGCAATTTCGGCGCCTTCTACGACAAGCACGCCGTCATCATCATCTTTGGAGGCGCGGCGGCGGCGACCATGGTCCGCTTCCCGTTCACTGTGATCGGCCATGGGCTGCCCATGGGCCTGCGCTTCGCCTTCACGATGCGCTCGATCCACCCGCGCGAACTGATCGACGAGATAACCCGGGTCGCCGATGTCGCGCGCAGGCTGGGGCCGGTCGCGCTCGAAAACGCCAAAGTCTCCGACCCCTTCCTGCAGCAGGGCCTGCGCTACATCGCCGATGGCTACGACAAGGAGTTCATCCGCAACACGATGGAGCGGGACCGCGACAACTTCCTGCAGCGGCTGGACGAGGGCTCCAAGGTCTATCGCGCGATCGGCGACTGCGCCCCGGCCTGGGGCATGATCGGCACCATCCTCGGCATGGTCACGATGTTTGCCAACATGTCGGACCCCTCGAGGCTCGGTCCCGCGATGGCGACCGCCTTGCTGGCGACCCTCTACGGCGCGGTCATCGCCAACATGGTCGCCCTGCCCCTCGCCGACAAGCTGCACATCAAGCTCGAGGAGGAGGAGATCTCGCGGACGCTGATCATCGACGGCGTCCTGCAGATGCGGGACGCCAAGTCGCCGACGCTGGTGCGCGAAATGCTGCTCGCCTATCTGCCGGACCATCACCGGTCAGACATGACCCCCACGAGTTGAACGGGGCTTCTGCAATGGTCGGACTCTGAACTCATGGAGAAGAGAAAGCGTGGCGGGCATGGTGGTCACGGCTGGTTCGTGACCTTTGCCGATCTGATGGCCCTGCTGATGGCGTTCTTCGTCATGGTGGCGGCCTATTCGAGCCAGGACAAGGCGAAGATGCAGATCGTCGCCGGCTCGATGCGCGACGCCTTCGGCAATCAAAAGGACATCCGGCTCGCCGGAATCGTCGAGGCCGACGGCATTCCGACCGGGCAGCATGTCAAGAGTTCCCGCCTTCGCCCGCTCGATGACGCCACCGACGCGCCCGGCCCGATCCGGAAAGCGCCCCATGACGACGGGCTGAGCCAGCCGACGCAGGACCGCGCCTATGCCCTGGCCGCGGCCTCGCTGCGACAAGCGCTGCGCGAGATGCCCGAGATCGCCGAATTGTCGCGCAACATCCTGGTCGAGGTCTCGGATGAGGGCCTCGACATCCAGCTCGTCGATCAGGAGGGCCGCGCCATGTTCGTGGAAGGCCGCAGCCAACCCAACGAGCGCATGCGCCGTCTGCTCGCGGCCGTGGCGCCGACCCTGCGTCGCATGACCAACAAGATCGCAATCACCGGCCATACCGCCCTGCCACGCCCCGGCGCCGTGCCGGAAGGCGATCCCTGGGACCTGTCGGTGGCCCGCGCCAGCGCAGTGCGCGAGATCCTGGCCAATTCGGGCGTGCCGAGCGACCGCTTCGCCTCCGTATCCGGCAAGGGCGACACCGAGCCGATGGTCAAGGACAACCCCTATCTGCCCTATAACCGCCGGGTCGGTATCGTGCTGAAAGCCGACGTCCCGCCGCTGCCGGCCGGGCTCAAGCCCTGACGCGCGCCGACGCTTGAGGCGCCAGAACTTGCGGCGCCAGACCTTACGGCGCCAGGATCAGCGCCCAGTAGACCTGATATTTCGAGCCCGGCGCGTAGGCGGTCGCGATTCCCATGCGCGTCGCGCCCGGCGTCTTCATGACGCGGTCGTGCTGGGGTGAATCGCGCCAACCGGAGAAGGCTTCCGCCAGCCGCCGGTACCCCGCCGAGAGATTGGCCTCCGCCCCCGCCTGCCCGTCGCGCGCCAGCCTGGCCTTGACCGCCTCGGCCTGCGCCGGCTTGTCGGCCGCCGCCATCGCGCTGGCTTCCTGCTGCGCGGCGGCCACCAGAGCCGGGTCGAGCGTGAGCGTGTTGAGGCCTGCATTCAGCCGGTAGGCCGAGATCATGGCGCGTGCCTCGCCCGCATCGACGCGGGCCAAGGCCGAGCCGAGGTCGCGGTAGAAGGCCGGCTGGCCGGTGCGGGCCGGTTCGGTGCAGCCTGCGACGCCCAGCAGCGCGAGCGCGCCCGCGACGAGCACGGGGCAGGTCATGGCGCGGGCTTTCGCCGCGCCGCTCTCGAGGCAAACCATCGCGTCATTCCTTGCTGTCGTCCTTGACCGGTTCCGGCGGTACGGGAGCCGGCGCCGGCGTGTCCGCCGGCTCGGTGGTGTCGTCGTTGGTGGGCGCAGGCGAGGCCCGGCGCGCCGACCGTACCGGAGCGGGTCTTCGGCTGCGGGCCGGGTCGGCCTGTCCATCGCGGGAGACGGCCGCGGCAATGTCGCCGAGTGACTGCTCGACGCCTTCGAGCCCCTTGACCAGCAATTCCGGAGTCCCGGCGGCCGGTTCCATGTCGGTCAGCCGCTTGTGGATGGCGAAATTCAGGTCGCTGGTGACGCGCGCGACGATGTCGACCTCGGCCACGACGCAGATCAGCTCGAAGTCCATCGTCCCCGTGCCGATCTTCTTGAACATGATCGCCGGCGGCGGCTTCTGCATGACGTCGCCATGCGCGGTCGCGACCTCGTGCAGCATGCCGCGGACCTCGCCGGCATCGAGCGTGCGCGGCACGGACAGCGCGATCAGGATGCGCCCCGTGCGGTCGTTACGGACGCGGTTGCGCACCACGCCGGAGATCAGGTTCGAGTTCGGCACGATCACCGAGGAGCGGTCGAAGGTCGCGATCTCGGTGGAGCGGACATTGATCTTCTTGACGATGCCCTCGGCGTCGCCGACGACGACCTGGTCGCCCACCCGGATCGGCCGCTCCCACAGCAGGATCAGGCCCGAGACGAAGTTCGACACCACCGATTGCAGGCCAAAGCCGATGCCGACGGATAGCGCGCTGGCCACCAGCGTCAGCCGTTCGAGGCTGAGGCCGAGCGCCGACACGGCGAGGGCGACCGCCGCGAGGTAGCCGACATAGCCCGCCGCCGTGGTGATCGAGTTGCGCAGACCGGTATCGAGCTGCGTGGTGGGCAGGAACTTGGCTTCCAGCCAGCTCTGCATCGAGCGGGTGGCGGTCAGGCCGGCGGCGAAAAGCAGGCCGGCGAAGATGATCGAGGACAGCGAGATCGTGACGCCGCCGACCTGGAAGCCGAAGAAGGCCGCCCGCAGCGAGCTGAAGAAATCCGAGGACTCCAGCCCCCAGGGCGCCAGCACGAGCTGGAAGGCGACCACGATCAGCATCAGCTTGATCACGCCGGTGCCGATCACCGCGATCTTGTCGAGCGTGCCGGCGCGGAAACCGAGGCCGGCCTTCAGCGTCAGCGCGAGCCGGCCCTTCCCGGTCATGGCGTGGGGGATGCCGAGATCAACGAGCTGGTAGACCAGGACGAAGCTGCAGGCGACCATCCCGATCCAGAGCACCTGCTCGGTCAGGAAGGAGGCGAAGACGACGTAGCCGCTGAGGACCGCCAGCGTGATCACCAGCCCGATCAGCCAGCCCAGGATGCGGATGGGCCCCAGGCTTGCCCCCTCGACGGCCACATACGGCCCCAGGCAGGCCTCCTCCTCGACCTCCTGCCCATCGCGCAGCCGGTAAAGGCCGATCACCAGCGTCAAAGCGAAGAGGACGATCAGGACGCTGCGTAACAGGATCGAGACCGCCAGCCCCGCGGCGATCGCCGTCAGCCAGGCTTCCAGCACCTTGCTGACGGAGAGAACGAACGCCAGCGACGTGCCCATCCAGACGATGATGGAGGCGGTCGAATCCATCACGCTGACCAGCCGGCGCTGGGGCTGGCTCGGGGCGAACAGCGCATCGAGCAGAGCCTGGACGAAAGCCACGACGGCCAGTCCGGCGACGATCGCGGCGACGACCGGCTGGATCCGCAGCGGCAGCAGCCCGGCGGTGTTGAGCGCGGCATAGATCAGCCAGCTCGCCAGCGCGGGCGGCGCGGCCCCGGCGACGACATGGGCGAGCGCGATGTACAGGCAGTGAAGGCTGTCCGTGTCCTGCGTGTTGCCGAAGCGGGCCTTGAAGCGCGGCAGATAGCGGCTTCGCACATAGTAAAGCAGCGCCGCGCCGATGAACCCGAGCGCGACAAGCCCGCCGCGGACGCCCGCCATGGCATCGACCACGCCCGAGAGCCAGCCGCCGAAGATGTAACCCGAAGCGCGCAGATCCTCCGGGACGGTGGAGATCGCGCTGCCCCACATGTCGGGGTTGAACACGGTCGGCCCGGCCGCGAACAGGGCCCTGGCGAACAGCTCGCGGCGCCGGTCGCCGATCGCCGTCTGCAGCTGCTCAGCCTGGAGGAAGGCGGCCCGCGCGATCTTGCCCGTCTCGTCGGCGTCGGTGAAGGCCTTGAGCCTGGCCTCGCGCTCGCGCACCACCTCGGCGCTCTCGGGAGGCGCCGCGGCATCGGGTTTGGGCCCGAGCTGGTCGAGGCGCAGCTTGGCCTGTTCGACGCGCGGCGTCTGTTCCTCGATCAGCTGGCGCAGCTGGTCGAGCGAGGGCTGGAGGCGCACGCGCTGCCGCTGCAGTTCGGCCTCCGTCGCGGTGGGGGCCGCCAGCATCGCCTCGATCTGCGTCAGCTCCAGGCGGATCGCATCGAGCCTGGCGCGCGGCGTGACGGCGTCGGCCCCCGGCTGCTGCGCCAGGCCGGGCCCCGTCGCGACGAAGGCCGCAAACAGCATCGCCAGGACGACGAAGACGCCGCGCCAGGGGCGGAGCCTCGGGGAGGGCGCTAGCCCGGTGCGCGCAGCCATGCCGGTCCGGCCTCGCTTGGAAGGATGATTCGGTCTTGGACTGACCGTCGCCACAGCTCCGTTCCCAAGGCAAGCGCGACGGATGTGATCGGAGGGCAAGGGACGACCTGTCTGAGGCGGGGGACGGAGGAGCCTGTGCGCAAGGCTGCAACGAGATCGCGCGGCGCGCCGGCGCTTCCTTCCCCCGCAAACGGGACGTCATCATGGCAGCGCCGCCCGAAAGGCGTCTCGCCCCGCCGCCGCGATCCGGTCTAGCTCCCGGCTTTCGACCGTCCGGAGCCCTTTTTCTCGCCGTCTTTGCCTTTACCTTTGTCCTTGCCCGCGCTGGGGGCCTTTGGCTTGGTGCGGTTGAGAAAGCTCGCATTGCCCAGCCCCGTGCCGATCGTGAGGACGGCCCAGTTCTCGACGTTCTGCATGGTCGGCATCTCGCTGAGACCCTGGATCACGGCGTCGTTGTGCATCGTCACCTGGGTCTCGTGCTCGCCGATCTCGGGGACGAGCGCGCGAATGCTGTCGACGAGGTTGAACCTGCTGCTCTCCCAGTTGCCGGGCAGATTCTGGGCGCCGCGCTCGATGGCGCCGTGCGGCTCGATCAGCCCGGGGCACCCGACGCCGATGAACGGCGCGACGCGCAGGCCGTCCTTCTTCGCCTGCTTGATCTGGCCCTTGAGCATCTCGCCCAGCCGCTCGATCGCCTCGTCACGGCTGGGCTCGTCATCGGCATGACGCCACAATTCCGACGATGAAACCCGCGCCTTGCTCAGATCGGGCGCCTTGTCCTGGCGCAACTCGACGATGCCGGCACGAATATTCGAACCGCCGATATCGACGGCGACGAGGCTGTCATAAGCCTCGAACATCCATTTCGGCGCGAGATGGGCGCTGCCGACCAGCCCCGCCTCGTCGGGGTGATGGCTGATCGGGACGAGGTCGATCGGATGGCCGTCCGTGCTCAGGATGATGCCGGCGCGGCCGATCGCGAGTTCGCCGACCCGGCTGTCGCGAAAGCCGCCGCCCACCACGATGCGCTCGACCTTCGCCCAGGTCTTCTGCCGCACGAAACGCCGGACCACGAAGGCGAGCGATTGCGCGAAGCTCTCGATCGCACTGAGTACCAGGGCTGCCTCATGCGGATCGCCGTCCCGCAGAAGCGCATCGAGCTCCGACTTGCTGACGGCCGCTGTCTCGCCTTTCAGCGGATCGGCGCGCTGTTCGCGAAAATGCTCGCGCAGCGCATCGAGATGGGCGACGAAGGCGGACCGGCTGGCCTTGTCGCCGATGAAGCCGTCGTCGTCGCGCACTTCGAGATTGTAGCTGGTGACGCTGACCGAGGGCAGCTCAGGTGAGCCATGCGGCCCCTGCGCGCGCGGCTCCCTGTTGCGTGGCGATCCCGCCGCTGTCGTGCCCATGTCGCTCATCCCCCGATATCCAACCCGCGTCGAGGGCAACCCCGATGGCGCTGCGAGGTTCCCCGCGTTTCTGTCCACGACGGCGCGAAACGCATGGCGCATCTGCGTCGGTCGCCGTTCTTTCGCCGCCATCGACGGTTGACCGGCCAACCCGTTCTCCGCTCCATGACGTTCTGCAAAAGACGCCCTGACCCGGCGCATCAGGGGGCCGTCGCCAACGCGGCCCCGGGGGGATGAGATGATGGATTTCATGGTACGGGCCGTGCTGATCGGCGTCGGCGCCACTGCGCTGCTCGATCTCTGGGCGCAGCTCTTGAAGCGCGCCTTTGGCCTGCCGGCGCCGAACTGGGCGCTGGTCGGGCGCTGGTTTGCGCATCTGCCGCGCGGGCGCTTCGCGCATGAGGACATCGGCCGTTCCGAGCCCGTGCCCAATGAGCTCGCCATCGGCTGGATCGCGCATTACGCCGTCGGCATCCTGTTCGCCGGCATCGTGCTGGCGATCTGGGGCATCGGCTGGGCCGCCAACCCGACCTTCCTGCCGGCCCTGATCGTCGGGCTGGCGACGGTCGGCTGCGGCTGGTTCATCCTGCAGCCGGGCATGGGCGCGGGGATCGCCGCCTCGAAACGTCCCAATGCCAACACCGTGCGCCTGTTCAACATCATCGGCCACATCGTCTTCGCGATCGGCCTCTACGGCACCGCTCTGCTCATTCGCTGAGTCCCCACCCCACCCATCCCCTCCTCGTCGAGACACCTCATGGCCAGCACGCTCTTCACCAATGCCCGCATCGTCGATGGCACCGCGCCGGAGGCCGGCGCGCCCGTCAGCGTCCTCGTCGAGGGCGGCACGATCCGCGAGGTCGGCAAGGCCGTCACCTCCGCCAAGGCCAAGGTCGTGGATCTGAAGGGCAAGACCCTGATGCCGGGCCTGATCGACGCCCATGTCCATGTCGTCGCCGGCGTCGCCGATCTCGGGCGCAACGCGCAGCTGCCGGATTCCCTCGTCACCGCCCGCTCCTTCGTGATCATGCGGGATATGCTGATGCGCGGCTTCACCACGGTGCGCGATGTCGGCGGCGCCGATTTCGGCCTGAAGCAGGCGACCGAGGAAGGCCATTTCCCGACGCCGCGCCTGGTCATCTCCGGCAAGGCGCTGAGCCAGACCGGCGGCCATGCCGATTTCCGCGGCCGCTATGACGACGCCGCGACGCCGCTGACGCGCCACCGCCTCGGCGCGCTCGGGCGCATCTGCGACGGGCTCGACCAGGTCCGCCGCGCCGCCCGCGAGGAGATGAAGGGCGGCGCCGACTTCATCAAGATCATGGCCAATGGCGGCTGCGCCTCGCCGACCGACCCGATCCACTTCCTCGGCTTCTCGGTCAGCGAACTCGAGGCGATCGTCGAGGAGGCGCGGATGGCGGGCACCTATGTCTCCGCCCATGTCTACACCGACGAGGCGATCCGCCGCTGCGTCGAGGCCGGCGTCCACTCGCTGGAGCATTGCAACCTGATCGAGGCCGAGACGGCGAAGCTCGCCGCCTCGAAGGGCGCCGTCGCGGTGCCGACGCTGGTGACCTATGACAAGCTCGTCACCGACGGCCCCAAGCTCGGCTTCCCGCCGGATTCGGTCGCGAAGGTCGATGTCGTCCGCTCGGCCGGCATGAACTCGCTCGCGGTCATGAAGAAGGCCGGCCTCGCCATGGCCTATGGCTCAGACCTGCTCGGCGAGATGCACAAATACCAGTCCGAGGAGTTCGTCATCCGCGGCCGCGCCCTGCCGGCCCATGAGGTCATCGGCTCTGCCACCCATGTCGCGGCCAAGCTGCTCAGGCTCGAGGGCAAGATCGGCACCATCGCGGAGGGCGCCCATGCCGACCTGATCGTCGTCGACGGCGACCCGCTGAAGGACCTCTCGCTGCTGACCCGCCAGGGCAGGCACATGCCGCTGATCATGAAGGGCGGCGCCTTCATGAAGCGCGCCAGCCTGGGCTGAGGGCCACCGCGTCATGCTCGGGCGAAGACCCGAGCATCTCGTGATCAGATGTCTCCGGCGCCTCATCTGGCCGGAGATTCTCGGGTCAAGCCCGAGAACGACGCCCTGTCACCCCGCCAGGTCGAGCACCCGCGTCTCATAGGCATAGAGCTCCCGGAACCCGAGCGAGCGATACAGTCCCAGCGCGACGGCATTGGTCTGGTCGACCTGCAGATAGGCCTGCTCGGCATCCATCGCGCGGGCCCATCCCATCAGCCCGCCGATCAGGCGCCGGCCGAGGCCATGGCCGCGATGGGCGGGATCGACCACGACGCTGCCGATCTCGGCCATGCCGCGCTCGGCGACGCTCATCCCGAAGGCGACCGGCTCACCCGCGATCAGCCAGGTCGCGAAGGCCGCCGGCAGCCGCACGCCTTCCACGATCGCCGCGAGCTTGCCGGCATCGGCCTTGATGCCGCTCTGGCGCGCCGCGACGCCGGCGATCCAGTCGGCGCTCGGGCGCGCCTCGATCTGGAGGTCGGGCTCGATCTCGGGCTCGATGTCGTCGAGCGCCCGGATCAGCCCGAAGGAGGCGTCGCGCACGGCAAAGCCGCGCGCCTTCACCATCGCCAGCGTCGCCTCGCCGACCAGGGGCGTCAGGCGGATGCAGGGCGGCAATCCGTCTGAACGATAGAGCTCCTCGATCAGCGAGAGCGTATCCTCGTCGAGCTCTGCGCCGGGCTTCAGCGGCGAGGCGGAATTCGCCCGGCCCGAATAGCCGCCTGCGAAGCGCACCACCCAGTCGTCGATCAGCAGCGTCGCCGGCGAGGGCCAGGCATTGACGATGCGCCGCTCGCAATCGAGCATCAGGGCGAGATCGGTCCCCGTTCCTTCATCCGCCGCCATCGCCGTTATCCCTGCCCCGCCTTCCGCGGGGTCGGCCGCCAGCCGGGCGGCGCCATCTCGAAGCCTTCGAAGGAAAAACCCGGCGCCACGGTGCAGCCGACGAGCGTCCAGGCGCCCAACGAGGTCGCGCTCTGCCACCAGCTGGCCGGCACCACGAATTGCGGCCGCTGCCCAGCCGCGAGGTCGCTGCCGAGATGGTGGGCGGAGGCGTCATGCCCATTGGGCGAGACGCTGATCACCAGCGGCGCACCGGCATAGTGGTGCCAGATTTCGGCCGCGTCGCAGCGATGCCATTCCGAGGTCTCGCCCGTATCGAGCAGGTAGTAGATCGCGGTTCCGACGCTGCGCCCGTCGACCTCGCGCGGGTCGCGAAAGGTCTCGCGGTAGTGCCCGCCCTCGGGATGGGGCTTGAGCTCGAGGAGCCGGATCACGTCCTTGGCGGTCAGTCCGTTCAGGGTCATGACAGAGCCCCTCAGAACCGGTTCTTGGCTTCGCGCAGGGCGGCGAAGACATCGCTTGGCGCGGCGCCCGCGAGCCCGACCGCTGCCGACAGCGCGGCCTCGCCCGCCCGGAAGAACGGGTTGGTCGCGGCCTCCTCGGCCACGCTGGTCAGGGCCCAGAAGCGCCCCTCCGCCTTGGCCGCCTCGGCCTCGGCGAGCCTGGCCGCGAGCACGGCATTGGCGGGCTCCATCGCCGCGGCGAAGCGGGCGTTGGAGAGGGTGTAGTCATGCCCGCCGAGCAGGCGGGTGTCGCCGGGCAGCGCCATCAGCCGCGACAGCGAGGTCCACATCGCCGCCATCTGGCCGGGCTGCACGCGTCCGCAGCCCATCACGAAGACGACGTCGCCGACCAGGGCCAGCCTGGCGCTGCGCGAGACGAAGCTGAGATGCCCGGGGGCGTGCCCCGGCGTGTGCCAGATCTCGAAGTCGTCTCCCCCGAGGCGAACGATGTCGCCCTCGCCGACGACGCGATCGAGCGGTGCCGAGGCCGCCGCATCGGCCGGCCCGCAGACTGTCGCGCGCGTCGCGCGCTTCAACGCGGCCACGCCCTGGGTGTGGTCGGCATGGGCGTGGGTGACGAAGATTTCGGTGATCGCCCAGCCCTTGGCTTTCGCCTCGGCCAGGACCTGCCCGGCGTCGGGTGCGTCGACCGCCGCGCAGGCGCCCGTGGCGGGATCGCGGATGAGCGCGCCGGCATTGTCGCTGAGCGTGCGGAAGACGTGGAGATCGAGCGGCATGGGGTTCTCCGGAACGCGGCTGTCTTTCGGAGATAGCGAATGGCGCCAGCCGAGGCCAGCCTCGCCGGCGCCGGCGCTGCCATGAGCTGCCATGGCTTGCCCTTGCGCGCGGGCGCGCAGCACCACATCTTCCGCCTGCATGCCCCTCGACGTCGCCGATCTGCGAGCCTTCTATGCCAGCCCGCTCGGCCATGTGGCGCGGCGCTTCATCGGCACGGCGATGCTGCGCTTCTGGCCCGACTGCGCGCGCCAGCGCGTGCTGGGGCTCGGCTATGCGACGCCGTTTCTCTCCGTTCTGGGGCTCCAGGCCGAGCGCGTGATCGCCTTCATGCCGGCGGCGCAGGGGGTGGTAAACTGGCCCTCTTGCGGCCTGTCCGCCTCGGCGCTGGTCGAGCCGACACTGCTGCCCCTGCCGACGGCCTCGGTCGACCGGGTCGTCCTGGTCCATGCTCTTGAAGAGACGGAAAGCCCCGACGATCTGCTGGAGGAGGCGGGCCGCGTGCTCTCGCCCGGCGGGCGGATGATCCTGGTCGTGCCTAACCGGCGCGGGCTCTGGGCGCGCATGGACGGCACGCCCTTCGGCCAGGGACGCCCGTTCAGCCGCTCGCAGATCGAGGCGCTGATGCGCGCGGCCGAATTCGCCCCCGAAAACTGGACGGAGGCACTCTATGTCCCGCCCTTGCGGCGTCGGCTGATGATGCGGTCGGCCGCCGCCTGGGAGCGCCTGGGCGCCGGGCTTTCGCTGCCGTTTGCGGGCGTCCACGTCATCGACGCGACCAAGCAGGTCTACCGCCGGATTCCGCTGCGCGCGACCCGCCGCAGCTTCGCCTTCCGCCCGATCCTGCTGCCTCAGCCGAGCCCGACCCGGCGCACCGACGCTCACCGCGACGGCGCGCCGCCGGGTTGACAAAAAAGCCGGGGCGCGGCCAAGGTCCGCCGCTTTTCGCGAGCCCGGTCCCGCATGACGCTTGACGCGCCGAGGACCGCCCCGGCGCGAAACCTGAATTGGATCACGATGCGAAGCTACCTGGATTTCGAGAAGCCGGTCGCCGAACTCGAGGCGAAGGCGGATGAGTTGCGGGCCCTGGACGCCAAGGGCGAGGGCTATGCGCTGGCCGATGAGATCGGCCGGCTCGAGGCCAAAGCCGGCCAGGCGCTGAAGGATCTCTACGCGTCGCTGACGCCTTGGCAGAAGACGCTGGTCGCGCGCCACCCGCAGCGCCCGCACTTCAAGGACTATTGCGCGGCCCTGATCGAAGAGTTCACGCCGCTGGCGGGCGACCGTACCTTCGGCGAGGACGAGGCGATCGTCGGCGGCTTCGGCCGCTTCCGGGGCGAGCCCGTCTGCGTCATCGGCCAGGAGAAGGGCGATTCGACCGAAACCCGGATCCGGCACAATTTCGGCATGGCCAAGCCCGAGGGCTACCGCAAGGCGGTGCGCCTGATCGAACTCGCCGGCCGCTTCGGGCTGCCCGTCCTGAGCTTCGTCGACACGGCGGGCGCCTATCCGGGCATCGAGGCGGAGGAGCGCGGCCAGGCCGAGGCGATCGCCCGCTCGACCGATGCCTTCCTGGGGCTGCGCACCCCCAGCGTCGCGCTGGTGATCGGCGAAGGCGGCTCGGGCGGCGCCATCGCGATCGCGGCCGCGAGCCGGGTGATGATGCTGGAGCATGCGATCTATTCGGTGATTTCGCCCGAAGGCGCCGCGTCGATCCTGTGGCGTGACACCGGGCGGGCGCAGGATGCCGCCACCGGCATGAAGATCACCGCTCAGGACCTGCTGAAATTCGGCATCATCGACCGGATCGTCAGCGAACCGACCGGCGGCGCCCATCGCGATCCGCAGATTGCGATTGGACGCGCCGGCGACGCTCTGGCTTCGGCCCTGTCCGACATGGCCGGGCTCTCGCCCGACGACATCGTCGATCGGCGGGCGGAAAAGTTCCTCGCGATCGGACGCAGCCTCTGAGCCTTCGGAGCGGAGGCCTGCCGCCGCCCGGCGAAGACCGGGGCATTTAACCAGGCTTTGACCATGTGGCCTTGACCGGGGGGGCTGTGGTAAGGAAGCCTCAAGGCTAACGTATCTACAACGGGGCGGCGGGCACAATTTGGCCGTCTTGCGAAGTCAAGTGTCGTGCCTCTGGCCGGCCGTTCGATGGGATTGACGACGTGGCATTCAAGCACCTCGCGCTGGTAGCTGTCGTGGCGTTGACCGTGGCGGCCTGCGAAGACGACCGTTATCGCGGCTCGGCCCGCCACCACATCCCGATTCCGTCTGCGACCTACGCGCTCATGTCCGAGAAGGGCATGAGCAAGGACCAGCCGATCCTGATCCGCTCCTACAAGAAGGAATCGGAGCTCGAGATCTGGAAGCGCAAGCCCAACGGCCAGTACGCGCTGCTGAAGACGTTCCCGATGTGCCGCTGGTCGGGTCAGCTCGGCCCCAAGATCCGCGAGGGCGACCGGATGGCGCCCGAGGGCTTCTATGCGATCAGCCCGGCACAGATGAACCCGAACTCGGCGTTCTATGTCTCGTTCAACATGGGCTACCCCAACGCCTTCGACCGCTCGCATGGCCGCACCGGGTCGCATCTGATGGTGCATGGCGCCTGCTCCTCGGCGGGCTGCTATTCGATGACCGACGACCAGATCGGCGAGATCTATGCGCTGGTGCGCGAGGCGCACAACGCCGGCCAGAAGGCGGTGCAGATGCAGGCGCTGCCGTTCCGGATGACGCCGGAAAACCTCGCCAAGCACCGGCTCGACACCAACATCGCCTTCTGGAAGAACCTGAAGGAAGGCACCGATTATTTCGAGGTCACGCGCGACGAGCCGCAGGTCGGCGTCTCCGGCGGGCGCTACGTCTTCAACGGCAACACCAGCGATCCGTCGGTCGCGCAGGCCTTGCAGCAGAAGCGCCAGCAGGACGAGGTCCAGGTCGCCGCACTCGTCGCCAAGGGCACGCCCGCGATCAAGCTGATCTATGACGATGGCGATCAGCACAACTCCTTCAAGCGCACGCTCGTCGCCAACGGGTCCGATACGCTCAACCGCTCGGTCTCCTGGGCCTCGCGCGATGTCGGCATCAGCCGGCCCGACGCGCTGACCAGCGGCCCGCGTGTCGTCGTCCTCGACGACAGGGGCAAGGCCAAGGCCACGATCCGGGCTGAATCGGCCGATAACGAAGCCGTGCTCGCCGCCGTCTCGGCCGCAGCCGAGCTCCCGGCCGCCAAGGCCGAAGTGGCCAAGCCCGATGCGGTCAAGCCCGAGCCTGCGCGGGCCGATGCCCAGCCGGCCGCGACGCAGCTTGCCAAGGTTCTGCCGGGCGCCGCCACGCCGGCTCCCGTGACGACCGGATCGTTTGGAACGGCTTCGGCCGAGAGCGAGCCGTTCTACCGGCGCGCCCTGGGGTTCGTGCCGCTCTTGGGCGGCAGCAAGCCGGCCGAAGCGCCCGGCTCGGCGCCCGTCGCCTCGGTCGTGCCGACGACGCCGACCAATGTGCTGGCGCCTCTGCCGCCTCGCCGTTCCGACAAGCTGCGCACGACGCAGCTGGATCTTCCGGCGGCCGCCTTCGCCAGCCAACCGACCACGCGCTGAGAGCGATGCGCCCCTACCGGTGGTTGTGACGAAAATACAACTTCGTCCTGTTTCGTCGGCTCAGCCTTTGTCTGAGGCATCAAGGCCCCGCTTTGCGGGGCCTTTTGCTTAAAATCGCGACAGGCTGCCAAAAAGCTCGTCTTGCTGAATGTGGCGAACGGCCGCCTTCTTGATGGCGGAAATGCGCGAGCGTTCGCGCCTGCCTTCGCACGGAGCAGATCATGGCTTTCGATTTCGTCCGGTCTTCCCTCACCGGCCTGACCCTGTCGCTGGCGGCTTTCGCCGGGGCGGCCCAGGCCTCCGATCTCCCCAGCCGGAAGGCCGCGCCGGCCGCGCCGATCCCGCCGAGCATCACCTGGATCGATGCTGCGATCAGCATCAAGGGTGTGACCGACTACAATTTCCGCGGCATTTCGCAGACCGACCGCAAGCCGGCGATCCAGGGCGGTGTCGAACTGCAGTTCTATGACAACCTGTTCTATATCGGCGTCTGGGGATCGAATGTCGATCTCGCCACCAATCCCCCGGCCGAGGTGGATTTCACGGCGGGTATCCGGCCGAAATTCGGCCCCGTCAGCTTCGATTTCGGCGTGATCCAGTACTATTATCCCGGGGAGAAGCGTTTCATCGATTCGCTTGGGGTGATCTGGACCCCGCGCAATACGGACTTCACCGAAGTCGTCGGCAAGGTTTCCTATAACTGGGACGACAAGGTCGTCGTCGGCGCCAACGTCTTCCACGCCTGGGACTGGCTGGGAACTGGCGCGGCCGGTACCTACGCGTCGGCCACCGCCAAATACAACCTGCCCTTCATCGAAGGTTTGTCGGTGTCAGGCGAGTTCGGGCGCTACTGGCTCGGCACGACCAACACCAATATCGCCTTCCCGGTGCCGATCCGCCTGCCCGACTACAATTATTGGAATGTCGGGGTGTCCTATACCTATAAGAACCTGACGGCGGATGTCCGCTATCACGACACCAACCTGTCGAAGACCGAATGTTTCACGCTGACCTCCGATCCCCGCGGCATCAGTCGCGGCAATGCGGGCGGCGGCTTCACCTCGAACTGGTGCAACCCGACGGTGGTCGGCACGCTCTCCTTTGACATCACCGCGAGCAGCATCGGCATCTTCGCTCCCGCGAAGTAACCTCTGGCCATCCGCCCGACATCAGAAATGGCCGCTCGCAGGAGCGGCCATTTTGTTGTGATGCCGCTCGGCCGCGACCTATCGCGCCAGCGCCGTTGCGATGCGGCGCATCATCTCGCCGACGGCGTCGCATTCGGTATCGCTGAGGACCTCCATCATCGCCTCGAGCCGGGCGACATGGATCGCCATGGCCTCGTCGGTCAGTTTCGTTCCCTGCGGGGTCAGCCAGAGCCGCCGGACGCGACGGTCCGTCTCGTCCGGGCGGCGTTCGATCAGGCCGCGGCGTTCGAGCTCGGGCAGCAGCATGCTCATCGCACTGCGGCCGACGAGCAGCTTCTCGGCCAGGGCCTGCTGCGTCAGTCCCGGGACATGAGCGATGTTGGCGAGAACGTCGTAATGCGCGACCTGGATCCCCAAGGGCGCGATCGCCTCGCCGAAGACCTTCTTCCAGAGCTGATGGACGCGCGCGACCGCGAGCCAGTTGCGAAAGCGCGGCAGGTCCCAGGGCCGCAGAGGGTGGGCTTCGCCCGCCGCGCGCTCTTGCTTTTTGTTCATGGATGAACATACTCGTTCAGGGCTGAACAAAATAGGGTCGCCGCCATGGTCTTGTCGCTCCTCCCTCTGCTCAAGCCGTTCAACCGCGCCGTGAGCGCGGTCGCGCCGGCTCTTGCCGGCCGGCTGGCTTTCCGCGCCTTTTGTACACCGCTGCGCCCCAAGTCGCGAGCCGGTCGCGGACCGGCGACGAAGCCCGCCTCGGCGCGCCTGGCAGGAGCGGCCCGGGTCTCGGTGCCGTATCCGTGCGGCTCCGTATCGGCTCATGTCTTCGAACCGGGAGCGGCGGAGGCCGGCGTGACCCGCGCCTCGGTGATCCTGCTGCATGGCTGGACCGGGGAGGCCGCCTTCATGAGCGCCTTCGTCCAGCCGCTGCTGCGGGCCGGGTTCAGGGTCGTGACCTTCGATCTGCCCGCGCATGGTGAATCCACCGGGATCGAACTCAATCTGCCGATCGGGGTGGCGAGCCTTGCGGCCGTGGCGCGCGCCTTCGCCCCGATCCACGCGATCGTGGCGCATTCGTTTGGCGGGTCGATCGCGCTTGCCGCGCTGGCCGGGACGGTGCCGGCCCAGCCGCGCGTCAGCGCCGCCCGGCTGGCGATGATCGCACCGCCATCGTCGATGGCGCAGGTGGCGCGGGGGTTTGGCGCGGCGTTCGGCCTGGGTCGCCGGGGGCAGGCGGCGATGGAGGCGCGCATCCTCAATGTCGCCGGTGTCCCGGTCACCGCCTTCGAGGGCCGCGATCAGCTTGCGCTGTTTGGCAGGCCGTCGCTGGTCGTGCATTGCCGCGACGACAAGGAGGTGGCGTTTTCTCACGCGCAGGCGCTGGCCCAGGCCGGGCCTTTCGTGAGGGTCGAGGCGATGCAGGGGCTAGGGCACCGCCGCATCCTGCAATCGCGCCAGGTCGCCGCGATCGTGGCGGATTTCGTGGCCGGGCGGGCTGATGCCCAGCCCGCTCAGACCCAGCCCTGCAACTCGCGGCGCACCACGGCCTCGATCGCATCGACACCTTCGGGAGAGTCGTTCAGGCAGGGCAGATAGGCGAATTGCTTGCCGCCATTGTGCATGAAGATCTCGCGATTCTCGACATCGAGCTCTTCCAGCGTCTCGAGGCAATCGGCCGAGAAGCCCGGCGCCACGATCGCCATCGACTTGACGCCAGACGAGGCCAGCGACTTCACCGTTTCGTCGGTATAGGGCTTCAGCCACTCGTCGGGCCCGAAACGCGACTGGAAGGTCAAGCGGAAGCGCTCGCGGCTGTATCCGAGTTCCTCGCGCAGCAGCCGCCAGGTCTTGGCGCAGTGGCAATGATAGGGATCGCCCTTGAGCAGGTAGTCCTTCGGCATGCCGTGGAAGGAGCACAGGATCACCTCCGGGTCGAAATCGAGCTTGGCCAGCGAGGCGCGCATCGAATCCGCCAGCGCTTTGATATAGGCCGGGTCGTCATGATAGGGCGGCGCCACGCGCACGGCGGGCTGCCAGCGCATCGTCATCAGCGCGCGGAAGGCCTGGTCGCAGGCGGTGGCCGAGGTCGGCGCCGCATATTGCGGGTAGAGCGGCACCAACAGGATGCGGTCGCAGCCCTGGGCGAGCAGGGCCTCGAGGCGGCTCTTCACATCCGGCAGGCCGTAGCGCATCGCCCAGTCGAAGACGATGCGCTCGCCATGGTCGGGCGCCAGGCGCGCCGCGACCTGCTCGGTCTGCGAGCGGGTGATCGTCTTCAGCGGCCCCTCGTCGCGCTCGTTGTTCCAGACGGAGGCGTAGTCCTTGCCCTTGCGGCTGGGGCGGGTTGTCAGGATCACGAGGTTGAGCAGCGGCCACCACAGCCAGCGCGAGGTCTCGATCACCCGGCGGTCGGAGAGGAATTCCTTGAGATAGGCCCGCATCGGCCAGTAGGTCGTGCCCTCGGGCGTGCCGAGATTCATCATCAGCACGCCGATGCGCCCGGTCTTGACCGGCGGATGGTCGGGCGGGAGCACGCTGGCGTGCTGCACGGGGGCCGGCTTGGTCTCGACTGTCATCGCAGATGTCCTTCAGGCATCGGCCCCGGAAACGCGAGCGCGGTTTCCGGGGATGGCCGATGGGCAAACCATAGGCCTGCAGCGCGTCATCCCATCTGGCAAGGGACCACGGGCCGCAGGCGTGATTTAGACGAGTTAGCGGTTTCGTCCAGTCTCGGCAAAGGGGTGCGACACTGGAGAGCCGAGGACGGCGCGGCAAAGTGCGGGGATGCCGAAAAGTGTCGGGTCCTGCTGGTCAGACTGGCGCGAGCTTTGCTACTCTGGAGCCGTTCTCAAGCAGAGGCACCACCCCATGACCAAGCTGACCCGCCGCAACGCTCTCGGCGTCATCGCCGCGCCGGCCGCGCTCGCCGCCACCGCTCCGGCGGCGATCGCGCAGCAGCCCGCTCCCGCCTTCACGCTGCTGCTGGTCAACGACATCTACAAGATGAGCGACGACAAGGGCCGTGGCGGCTTCGCGCGGGCCGCGGGCATCGCCAAGGCCGAGCGCGCCAAGGGCGTGCCGCTGCTCTTCTGCCACGCCGGCGACTGCTATTCGCCCTCGCTGATGTCGGGTTTCGACCAGGGCGCCCATATCGTCGCGATGCAGAACAAGATGGGGCTCGACGTCTTCGTGCCCGGCAATCACGAGTTCGACTTCGGCAAGGAGAACTATCTCAAGCTGACGGCCGCCCAGACCTACCCGACCTTCGCCGCCAATCTGCGCGACGCTGCTGGCCAGCCGCTGCCGGGCCACAAGGATTCGCAGATCTTCGAGCTCGGCGGGTTCAAGGTCGGCGTCATCGGCACGACCTTCGATCCCACGCCGCAGATCTCCAATCCCGGCGACCTGAAATTCTCCTCGACCATGGAGGCACTGCGCCGCGAAGCCAAGGTGCTGAAGAGCCAGGGCGCCGACGTGCTCGTCGCCGTTGTCCATGCCGACCGCGCCATGGACAACGAGATCGTGCGCTCGCGCGTCGTCGACATTGTGCTGACCGGCCACGACCACGACCTCGCCATCGCCTATGACGGCAAGGTCGTGATGGTGGAGTCCAACGAGGAGGGTAATTACGTCACGGCGATCGACATCGCCGTCAGCGTGCGCGGCGAAGGCGCGGCGCGTCAGGTCTCCTGGACGCCGACCTTCCGCGTCAACGACTCCCGGTCCGCCACGCCCGACCCCGAGGTCGCCGCGGTGGTGAAGGGCTACGAATCCGAGCTCTCCAAGGAACTCGACATCGACGTTGCCGTGCTCGCCGCCCCGCTCGATTCCCGCACCGGCGTCATCCGTACACAGGAAGCCGCGATCGGCAACCTCATCGCCGACGCGATCCGCGCCGCCACCGGCGCGAAGCTCGCCATCACCAATGCTGGCGGCATTCGCGCCAACAAGCAGTATCCGGCCGGCCACAAGCTGACCCGTCGCGACGTGCTGAGCGAACTGCCCTTCGGCAATGCGACCGTGATGGTCGAGATCACCGGCAAGGACATCAAGGACGCGCTGGAGAACGGCCTGCGCGACGCGCCCCAGGGTGCCGGGCGCTTCCCGGTCATCTCCGGCTTCAAATTCGAAGCGGATCTGAAGCAGCCCCAGGGCTCGCGCGTGCTGTCGATCACGGTCGATGGCCAGCCGATCGACCCGGCCGGCAAGTACACCGTCGCCTCGAACAACTTCATGCTGGAGGGCGGCGACGGCTACACCGCGCTGGGGCGCGGCAAGACGCTGATCGGCCTCACCGACGGCAAGCTGATGGCCAATGAGGTGATGGTCTATCTGCGCAAGCTCGGCACGGTCGACGCCAAGGTCGAGGGTCGGATCGTCCTGAAGTGACCTGCCGCACCGCGCTCGCGGCCTTTCTGGCGAGCGATGCGGCGAAGGGGTGGCGTGATCTGCCGGTTTTCGCCGAGGGCGCGGCGGCGATGCGCGCCTGCGCCGCCGTCGATGCCGAGCGCCGCGACGGGCATGTCGTCGCGCCGGCGCCCGCGCGCATCTTCGCCGCGCTGGCCCTGACGCCGCTGGACGATGTTCGCGTCGTCATTCTCGGGCAGGACCCCTATCCGACCCCGGGCCATGCCAATGGGCTGGCCTTCTCCTATGTCGGCCCGCCGCCCCTGCCGCGCTCGCTGGTCAACATCCAGCGCGAACGCAGTGACGACCTCGGTCTGGCCCCGCCCGCCGATGGCGACCTGACCCGCTGGGCGCAGCAGGGCGTGCTCTTGCTCAACACCGCGCTGACCGTGCGCGAGGGCGCCTCCAAGGCGGGCTCGCATCTCCGGCTCGGCTGGGGCGCGCTGACGGATGCGATCATCGCCGCCGTCTCGCGCGAGCGGTCCGATGTCGTCTTCATCCTCTGGGGCAAGCCCGCGCAGGCCAAGCGCGCGCTGATCGACGAGGCCCGCCATCTCGTGATCGCCAGCGCCCATCCCTCGCCGCTCTCGGCGCGGCGCGGGTTCTTCGGGTCGCGGCCGTTTTCGCGGGCCAATGCGTGGCTCGCGACCAGGGGCGAGCGCGGCATCGACTGGTAGCGTGCCGTTCCCAGCGCCTTTGCCCGGCAGGTCTCAGCCTACGGGCCGCTCATCGGCAATGACCTTGCCGTCATTGGGCAAGGCGCCCAGCGGCAGGATTTCGACGACGCCCCGGAGCTTGGTCACCTGCTGCAGGCTCGAGGACATCGCGTCGACGAGGCCCGGAGGCTCGGCGTAGATTTCCGCCTTCAGCGTCATCGTGTCGGCCTCGTCGGCGCGACCGACGACCAGGCGCAGCTTGTGGATCTCGCTGTGGCGGCGTGCGATCTCGGCGATCTGCTCGGGCCGCACGAACATGCCCTTGATCTTGGCCGTCTGGTCGGCGCGTCCGAGCCAGCCCTTGATCCGGGCGTTGGTCCGCCCGCAGGCGCTCAGGCCCGGCATGATCGCGGTCAGATCCCCGACCGCGAGCCGGATCTGCGGATGGTGCGGATCGAGATTGGTGACGACGATCTCGCCGACCTCGCCGGGCTCGATCGGATCGCCCGTGCCCGGCCTGACGATCTCGACGATCAGGTTCTCGTTCAGCACCATCCCATCGCGGGCTGCCGTCTCATAGGCGATGATGCCGAGATCGGCGGTGGCGTAGAGTTGGTAGGCATCGATGCCGCGATCCCGCACCCAGGCCTGCAGCGAGGGCGGGAAGGCGGCGCCCGAGACGACCGCGCGCCTGATGCAGGAGATGTCGACGCCGCGGCTCTGCGCGGCCTCGACCAGGATCTTAAGGAAATCGGGCGTGCCGGCGTAGGTCGATGGCCGGTAGGCGGCGATCACCTCCATCTGCTGCTCGGTATTGCCCGGCCCGGCCGGGATCACGGCGCAGCCCAGGGCCCGCGCGCCCGAATCCATGATGAAGCCGCCCGGCGTCAGGTGATAGCCGAAGGTGTTGAGCACGATGTCGCCGGGCCGGAAGCCGGCCGCAAACAGTCCGCGCGCCGCCCCCCAGGGATCGGCGCCGGTGCCTTCGGGCTCGAAGATCGGCCCCGGCGAGGTGAACAGCCGGCCGAAACCGCCGGGCGCCACGGGCACGAAGCCCCCAAACGGCCAGGCTTCCTTCTGCAGGCCCGGCAGCTCCGCCTTGCGCAGCACCGGCAGCGTCGACAGGGCGTTGCGGTCGGTGATCGCGGCCGGTTCGATCCCGGCGAGGCGCCGCGCATAGGCGGGGGCCTGCATCGCCGCCGCCAGCACGGCCGGGAGACGGGCGAACAGATCGGCCTCGCGGGCGTCGGGTGCGCGGGTTTCGAGAGCGTCGTGATGCTCGGTCATAGATCCTGTCCTTCGCAACGGCGGCCAGTTCAGCGGATGAAGCGCAAAATGCGCAGAACGTTTAGCAGTCCGATAAGCGCGGCCGCGACATCGGAATACTGAGGTCCTAAACACGCCGGTCGAGCAGGGGGGCGCCAACTCGCTGCCGATGCTGGGCGGATCGGAGCGGGAGCGGCGTGCAATTCCATCTCACTGTTGCCCCAAGCCTGCTGGCCGCACATCGCCACCAAGACCAATAACGCAAAAACGATGTGGAGCATTGTGACTCTACCTGCTTGGAAGATTTTGGCAGATCTGGCCGATCCAGCGATCAAACTCTGTACTTCGACCAAGCACTGCGAAGCGTGATAGATGCGGCAAGCCAATGAATGCACGACCATTATCGTCAACCCAATGGCCCGAAGTGGCGCTTCCCCAACCCGTTTGATTATAGCCGACTAGATGCGCTCCATATCGCTCTATTAGTATTTTCGCGGTATCGTTCCCTATCATGAATATTGTCTTGAATCGGCTAACTTGAGTAGCCTTTTGCCAAAGCCCAAATCCATAACTAAGAGATTCTATTTTTCGATCGAGGCTACGCCAATCCGGGCTACGGAATGGCACGAGATGACCTATGCAAACGGTTGTTTTCGTAGCTCCACTCAAGGCTATCAAACGCTGGATTTGAACTTGTAACGGGTCGCTTCCAGCACGACGCCCTTTCCAGCTTTCATCAAAATAGGCGTTCCCATTTTCACAGGATAGAACTGGCTCTTCGTAGTATCTTCCGCCTGGGTTGAGAGTTAAGATGGCTGTATGGGCAGATTTGAGCGTTGACATCGGCGTTGCGAGCCAGCGCCACCCGAGGCGATGACCAAGTCGATCATGCTCGTCCTGAATTTCTTGCGAGCAAATAAACATATCAAGACAGCCACCGCTTGCGGCGCTTGTAGCTCTTCACCTCGCGGAAGGACTTCTTGTCGCCTTCGGAGACGCCGAGATAGAACTCCTTCACGTCCTCGTTCTCGCGCAGCATCTTGGCCTCGCCATCCATGACGATGCGGCCGGTCTCCATGATGTAGCCATAGGTCGCGTAGCGCAGGGCCATGTTGGTGTTCTGCTCGGCGACGAGGAAAGAGACGTCCTCCTCGGCGTTGAGACGGCGCACGATCTCGAAGATCTCCTCGACGATCTGTGGCGCCAGCCCCATCGAGGGCTCGTCGAGCAGGATCATCTTCGGCTTCGACATCAAGGCGCGGCCGACCGCGCACATCTGCTGCTCGCCGCCCGAGGTGTAGCCCGCCTGCGAGTTGCGGCGCTGCTTCAGGCGCGGGAACAGCTCATACATCTTCTCGAGGTCGCGTTTGATCGCGGCGTTGCCGTCGCGGCGGGTGAAGGCGCCCGTCAGGAGGTTCTCCTCGATCGAGAGATGGCCAAAGCAGTGGCGGCCCTCCATCACCTGGATGCAGCCGCGGCGGACCAGCTCGTTGGGCGACATGCGGTCGACGCGCTCGCCCTCGAACACGATCGAGCCCTTGGTGACCTCGCCACGCTCGGCCTTGAGCAGGTTCGAGATCGCCTTCAGCGTCGTCGTCTTGCCGGCGCCGTTGGCACCGAGAATCGCGACGATGCCCTTGCGCGGGACATGCAGCGAGACCCCCTTCAGCACGAGGATGACGTGATCGTAGATCACCTCGATGTTGTTCAGCGACAGGATGTTGTCGGCTGCAGTGGGCGTGGCGGTCGGCTGCGCGAGTGTGGCGGTGGACATGGCGGTCTCCCGGCGGCTGCCAGCAAGCTGGCTTGGACAAAGCTCGACGTCATCCCGGGCTTGTCCCGGGATCCATCATAGGGCGCTGTCGAGCCTTGCGATGGATCCCGGAGCGGCGCGGCGACGCCGCTTGTCCGGGATGACGACGAGGGTGCGGCGGCCGGATCTCCCCGGCTGCCGCTTCAGCTCATTACGGCTTGTCGCAGGCCTCGGTCCGCTTGGGCCAGTTGCCGGCCTTCTCGGTGTAGTCCTTGGCGGCGGCCTCGATGAGCGGCCGGACCTCGTCCTTCATCGGCTCAAGCCAGTCGCCCTTCTTGGTCCATTTCGTGCCGTCCCACTCCGCGACATAGGCCTTGCTGTGGCCGGAATGGTCGGTGCAGGAGATGGTGGTCGGCGTGGCGAAGCCTTCCATGCCGATCTCCTTGAGCCGCGCCTCGGTGATGTTCAGCGACTCGAGCCCACGGCGCATGTCCTCGCCCGTGATGACCTTCTTGCCGGTGATCCGCTGTGCGTTGCGGATGCCCTCGACCAGCAGCATCGAGTTGTAGACGCCGCGGTTGTAGAGGTTCTCGCCGACCTTCTCCTTCGGCGCGAGGCTCTTGCCCTTGTCGACGACGAACTTCTGGATGTCCTGGATGACCGGGAAGTTGGTGCCGGCCGCGTTCAGGTTGAGCGACTTGTAGCCCTTCGCCTCCGCCCCGCCGGCGCGCGCGTCGTCATCGCCGCCGGCCCACCAGACGCCAACCAGCTTGTTGATCGGGAAGTTGTTCTTGATCGCCTCCTTCACCGCGGTCGGGTTCATCGCGCCCCAGCCCTGGTTGTAGAGGTAGTCGGGCCTGTCACGCCGGATCGCGAGCCAGAGCGAGCCCTGGTTCTGCATGTCGGCCGCGGCGACCGGATAGAGCTTGACCTCGAAGCCGTATTTCTTGGCGAGGTTCTCGAGCACCGGGATCGGCTCCTTGCCGAAGGGCGCATCGAGATGGATCAGCCCGAGCTTCTTGCCCTTGAGCTTGTCCATGCCGCCGAGTTCGGCCGCCATGTGCCGCACCATCAGCGACGCGCCGTCCCAGTAGGTGAAGGGCGGGATGAAGACCCACGGAAAGGCGTTGCCGTCGGCCGAGGCCGACAGGCCATAGGCCATCGACAGGATCGGGATCTTGTCGATATGGGCGCGCGGGATCGCGGCCAGCGTCGCGCCGGTCGACCAGGGCGAGTAGACGATCGTGTTCTTGCCCTTCGCCTGCTCGTAGCACTCGATCGACTTCTTGGTGTCGTAGCCGGTCTCGCACTCCTCATAGACGATCTTGACGCCGTTCACGCCGCCGTCGCGCTCGTTGATCATCGTCATGTAGTCGCGCATGCCGTCGCCGATCGGGATGCCCGAGCCGGCGAAGGGCCCGGTGCGATAGGCGTTGTTGGAGACATAGACGCTGTCTTGTGCGTGAGCGGGAGCCGCGAAGCTGCCCGCGGCCAGCAGCGCCCCGAGTGCGGCGCCCTTCATCAGATGCTGTGTCTTCATCGGTGTCGTCCTCCGTTCGTTTCCCTCCGGCGGTGGCGTCGAGGCCCTGCCGGTCTGCTTGTCGTCCGCGTCCTTGAAGGCCGACGCGGATCGTCGTCTTTGCCGTTGCCCTTGGATCAGTAGGGGAACGGCCAGGTCCGCAGTTTCTGCTTCCCGATCTGCCAGAGCCGCGCCAGGCCATGCGGCTCGACGATCAGGAAGAAGATGATCAGCCCGCCGATCAGCATGAAGGTGACATGCTCGGCGGTGGCGCCGGCCATCGGCACGCCCAGCGCCGGCAGGCCGAACTTCATCGCGGTGGGCAGGATCGAGAGGAAGGCGGCGCCGAAGAAGGAGCCGATCAGCGAGCCCAGCCCGCCGATGATGACCATGAACAGGATGTTGAAGGAGAGGCGGATCGAGAACGCATCGGCCGCTTCGCCGCCGCCATACCAGAGGAAGATCATCATCGCCCCGGCGACGCCGGCATAGAAGGACGAGACCGCGAAGGCGAGCAGCTTGGCGTTGAGCAGCTTGATGCCCATCAGTTCGGCGGCGATGTCCATGTCGCGCACCGCCATCCAGGAGCGGCCGATCTTGCCATGGACGAGGTTCGAGGCGAACCAGGTCAGGACCACGACGATGCCGAGGCAGACGAAATAGCGCGTCTCGGGCGTGGCCAGCGCGCCGGTCACCGGCACGCCAAAGACGAGGCGCTGCGGCACCTCGATCGCGCCCGAGGCGTTGTAATTGTAAAGCCAGGGCACGCGCACGAAGGACCATTGCAGGAAGAACTGCGCGGCCAGCGTCGCGACGGCGAGATAGAAACCCTTGATCCGCAGCGAGGGCAGGCCGAACAGCACGCCGATCGCCGCCGAGAACAGCCCCGAGGCCAGGATCAGCACGATGATGTTCACGCCCGGAAACAGCGTCGTCATCTTGTAGCAGGCATAGGCGCCCACCCCCATGAAAGCCGCCGTGCCCAACGAGATCAGCCCGGTATAGCCGGTGAGGATGTTCAGCCCGATGGCCGCCAGCGAGAAGACGAGGAAGGGGATCATCACTGAGGTGATGAAGAAGTCGTCGCCGAAATAGGGGATCACGACGAAGGCGATGGCGAGGATGATCGCCAGGCCGATCCGGTCCTGCCGGATCGGGAACACGGCCATGTCGGCCTGGTAGGTGGATTTGAACTGGCCGGCCTCGCGGTAGAACATGTCTCGGCCCTCAAATCCGCTCGATGATCTTGTCGCCGAACAGGCCCTGCGGCCGGAACAGCAGGAAGCCCAGCGCGATGAAATAGGCCAGCCAGCTCTCGATGCCGCCGCCGATCAGCGGTCCCCAGTAGAACTCGCCCATCTTCTCGCCGATGCCGATGATCAGCCCGCCGATGATCGCGCCGGGAATCGAGGTGAAGCCGCCCAGGATCAGCACCGGCAGCGCCTTCAGCGCCACGATCTCGAGCGCGAAGGACACGTCCGAGCGCGCGCCCCACATGATGCCGGTGATCAGCGCGACGATGCCGGCGGTGAACCAGACGATCACCCAGATCTGGTTCAAGGAGATGCCGACCGACAGCGCCGCCTTGTGGCTGTCGGCCACCGCCCGCAGCGCCCGCCCGATGCGGGTGTACTGGAAGAACAGCGCCAGCACCGCGATCATCACCGAGGCGATGATCGCCGCGGCGATGTCGATCTTCTGCAGCGTCACCAGCCCGCCGAGGATCTTCAGATCGATCGCGCCCTTGGGCAGATAGAGCTGCTCGGCGATCATCTGCTTGGGGTTGCCGCCGAAGACGGATTCACCGAGCCCGATCAGGAAATACGTGATCCCGAAGGTCGCCATGAACAGGATGATGTCGGGCTGGTTGACCAGCGGCCGCAGCACCACCCGCTCGATCGTCACCGCCAGCAGGAACATCACGCCGAGCGTCAGGATCACCGCCAGGAAGGCCGGCACGCCCATCTCGTAGAGGCCCACCAGCGTCAGCGCCGAGAACACCACCATGATGCCCTGGGCGAAGTTGAACACGCCCGACGCCTTGAAGATCAGCACGAAGCCGAGCGCGATGAGCGCATAGAGCACGCCTGTGACGAGCCCCTCCCAGATCGTCTGCACCAGGAGATCGGGCGCCGCCGCCATCTGGTCGAAGGGGTCGATGAAGATCTTGTAGAGCGTGCCGGAGGAATCGAGCCGCGAACCGATGACCGCAGCAACGACGATGGCGGCCAGGATCAGCCCGGCCTTGACCCAGCCATTCGCGAGAAGGTTCGGCGCGGGCCGTGCGGCGACGTCGCTCATGGGTTCGCTCCCTCCGACGTTACGCACGATGCGGCGTCATCCCGGACAAGCCGCGTAGCGGCGCCGATCCGGGATCCATTCCGGAACCCATCCGGAGAGGTTCCGGAATGGATCCCGGGTCTCCGCTTCGCTGCGCCCGGGATGACGGCAGGAGAGGACGAATATGAGCGGAAAGCGTTCATCAATGCGCCACTCCCAGATAGGCATCGATCACCTTCTGGTCGGCCTTGACCTCGGCCGGCGTGCCGTCGGCGATCTTGCGGCCGTATTCGAGCACGACGACGCGGTCGGAGAGGTCCATGACCACGCCCATATCGTGCTCGATCAAGGCGATGGTGGTGCCGAACTGCTGGTTCACATCGAGGATGAAGCGGCACATGTCCTCCTTCTCCTCGAGGTTCATGCCCGCCATCGGTTCGTCCAGCAGCAGCAGCTCCGGCTCCATCGCCAGGGCGCGGCCGAGCTCGACGCGCTTCTGCAGGCCATAGGGCAGCTTGCCGACCGGCAGCTTGCGGATGTGCTCGATCTGCAGGAAATCGATGATGTCCTCGACCACGCGGCGATGCTCGATCTCCTCGTTCATCGCCGGGCCGTGGCGCAGCGCCTGCCAGAAGAAGCCGCGCTTCATCTTCAGCGTGCGCCCGGTCATGATGTTGTCGAGCGTCGACATGCCCTTGAACAGGGCGACGTTCTGGAAGGTGCGGGCGATGCCGGCAGCCGCCGCGCGATGCGGGCGCATCTTGTCGCGGCGCTGGCCCTTGAAGGTGATCTGCCCTTCCTGCGGCTGATAGAAGCCGTTGATGCAGTTCAGCATCGAGGTCTTGCCGGCACCGTTGGGGCCGATGATGGCGCGGACCTCGCCCTTGCGGATGTCGAAGGAGACGTCCGAGATCGCCTTCACGCCGCCGAAGCGCAGCGAGACATTCTCGACCGAGAGCAGAACCTCGCGGACGGGGGCGCCGGTCATGGTGAGCGGTTCCGCGTTCATGCCGCAGCCCTCGCAGGCGCCGGCCGCTCGGGCGCGGTCGCAGGGTAGGTCTTGACGTCGCGGACCTTGACGCGGGCCGAGATCACGCCCTTGCGGCCATCCTCGAAGGTGACCTCGGTCGAGATGTCGGCGGCTTCCGAGCCGTCATAAAGCGCGTTGACCAGCGGCGCATAACGCTCTGCGATGAAGCCGCGCCGGACCTTCTGGGTCCGCGTCAGCTCGCCGTCATCGGCGTCGAGCTCCTTGTGCAGGATCAGGAAACGCTTGATCTGGGCCCCGCCCATCAGCGGCTCGGCGGCGAGCGAGCGGTTCACCTCGTCCACATGCTGGGCGATCATGTCGTACACCAGATCGTGCCCGGCGAGTTCCTGGTAGGAGGCGTAGACGACGTTGTTGCGCTCGGCCCAGTTGCCCACCGCCGTCAGGTCAATGTTGACCGCGACGGTTGCGAAGTCGCGGTCCTGGCCGAAGGCGACGACCTCCTTGATGTTGGGATAGAATTTCAGCTTGTTCTCGATGTATTTCGGCGGGAACAGATCGCCGCTGTTGAGCTTGCCGACATCCTTGGCCCGGTCGATGATCTTGAGGTGGCCTTCCTCGTCGAAGAAGCCGGCATCGCCGGAGCGGACATAGCCGTCCGCCGTCATCGTCTCGGCGGTCTTCTCCGGATCCTTGTAGTAGCCGCCGAAGATCGAGGGCGAGCGGTAGAGCACCTCGCCATTGTCGTCGATCTTGATCTCGACCAGCGGCGCCGGCCGCCCGACCGTATCGGCGCGGATCTCGCCATTGGGCTGCATGGTGATGTAGACGCCCGCTTCCGTCTGTCCGTAAAGCTGCTTCAGGTTGACGCCGATCGAGCGGTAGAAGCGGAACAGCTCGGGGCCGATCGCCTCGCCGGCGGTGTAGCCGACCTTGATCCGTGTCAGGCCGAAGCGGTTGCGCAGCGGCGCATAGACCAGCACATCGCCCAGCCCGTAGAGCAGCCTGGCCCCCAGCGGCACGCTCTCGCCGTTCAGGATCTTCTCGCCATGCTCCTTCGCCACGCGCAGGAAGTAGTGGAACATCTTCCGCTTCAGCGCGCCGGCATCCTCCATCCGCACCATGGTCAGCGTGAGCATGGTCTCGAAGACGCGCGGCGGCGCGAACGCATAGGTCGTGCCGACCTCGCGGCGGTCCTCGATCACCGTCTCCGGCCCTTCCGGGCAGTTGACGCAGAAGCCGGCGACGATCGCCTGTGCATAGGAGAAGACATGGTCGCCGACCCAGGCGATCGGCAGATAGGCGATGATCTCGTCGCTCTCGGTCAGCCCGTCGAACTGGCAGCCGATCTCGGCGGCCGTGATGACATTGGTGTGGCTGAGCATGACGCCCTTGGGCCGGCCCGTCGTGCCCGAGGTGTAGAGGATGATGCCGAGATCGGCCCCTTGGCCCGCGAGCATCTCGCGCTCCAGCGCCGGCGCAGCGTCGGGGTCGGAGGCGAGGTCCGCACGGCCCGACGCGATGACCTCGTCGATTGGATGCAACGTGTCGTGGTCGTAGTCGCGCAGGCCCCGGGGCTCGTCGTACAGCATGTGGCGCAGGTTCGGCAGCCGCTCGGCGATCGAGAGGATCTTGTCGACCTGCTCCTGGTCCTGCACCACGGCGAAGACTGCCTCGGCATGATCCAGCACATAGGCCATCTCGTCGGCGACGCTGTCGGCATAAACAGGCACGGGAACGGCGCCGAGCCATTGCGCCGCCGCCATCGTCCAGTAGAGGCGCGGCCGGTTGTAGCCGATGATCGCGACCTTCTCGCCGCGCTTGAGGCCGAGCCTCTGCAGGCCCCGGGCGAAGCCGCGGACCTGCTCGGTCACCTCAGCCCAGTTCCAGGACTGCCAGATGCCGAGATCCTTGTGGCGGAACGCGACGCGGCCACCGCGTTCGCGCCCGTTGCGCAGCAGCAATTTTGGAAAGGTATCCGCCTGGCCGGCGCTCGCGCTTGCCATCGTCCGTCTCCACCCTGAGCAGCCGGCGTGCATGGCACCGGCCTTCGTTCGGACCGTTCGGTCCTTGTCGTTGATGCAAGCCTCGCAGCCACGCATGAGCTTTGCAAGGGGGGGCTTGACAGACAATCGGCCATTTGGTCGCTATTGTCTTGGGGACTTCTGTTTTGCTCCCGGCGAAGACTCCGAGAGTGCTGATTTGCGACTGGCGTCGAGCAGGCCGTGACTTTGCCCCCTCGTCGTATGAGCCGTGTTGCTTGACCGGTCCAGCGGACCAGAACGCAAAAAAGCTCCGGCCGCGATGGTCGCAGGAGACCAGCGCAACCGGAGCCCGTTCAGGCATGCCCCGTCAGCTCGGCGGTGACGAGCCTTGAGGATCTCAGCGTATCGGCGGGGCGTACTGCAGGCCGCCCTTGGTCCAGAGGTCGTTCTTGCCGCGGGCGATCTTCAGCACCGAGCCGGCACCGACATTGCGCTCGAACGCCTCGCCATAATTGCCGACATGCTTGACGATCCGGTAGGCCCAGTCCGGCGTCAGGCCGATCGCCTCGCCGAACTTGCCCTCGACGCCGAGCAGGCGCCGGATCTCCGGATTGGTCGAGGACTTCTGCTGCTCGACATTGGCCTGGGTCACGCCGAGTTCCTCGGCGTTCAGCATGGCGAAATGCACCCACTTGACCAGGTTGAACCACGGCATGTCGCTGCTGCGCACGACCGGGCCGAGCGGTTCCTTCGAGATGATCTCGGGCAGGACGATCGCCTCGTCGGGCTTCACCAGCTTGAGGCGCAAGGCGTAGAGCAAATCTAATGCCGTTCTGCGGCGCGAATCCGCAGGCGTGGGTGGCGCGCCCGCCGGTCGCCGTGACGATTCTTGCGGACCGACCTCAGCCCCGGCGCGGCGCCGGGATTCGCGTCTGGCCCTTGCCTATCCCTCGTAGCGCGCCAGCCGCTCGACATCGAGGATCGTGACGCTGCCATGGCCGATCTCGAGCAGGCCGAGATCGGCGAGCTTCGACAGGGCCTGGTTGGCGATCTGCCGCGACATGCCGGCGAGCAGGCCGAGCTCTTCCTGGCTGACCTCGAGCGTGCGGCCCTCGTCGGGATAGAGCGTGGGGTTGAACAGCCAGGCGAGGTTGCGCGCCAGCCGACCGGTCGAGTCGAGCGTGCGCTCGGTTTCCGCCAGCGCGATGAACTGGGCCAGCCGCTCGTTGAACTGGTGGACGAGGAAACGGTTGAAGGCGGCCGAATGCTCGAACAACCAGAGAAAGGTGGAGCGCCGCATCAGCGCCAGCCGGGTTTCGCGCAGCGCCACCAGTTCATAGCGGCGCAATTCGCCCTTGATCACGGTGCCCTCGCCGAACCAGGCCCCGGCGCGCATCCCGGCGAGCGTCGCCGATTTGCCGGTCTTGGAGGTCGTCGACATCTTCACCAGCCCCTCGGCGACGCCGGTCCACGCCTCCAGCCGGTCGCCGACATGGCAGATATTGGCGCCCTTGCCATAGCTGCGAAACGAGATGCCGCGCCGCGCCTCCTCGAACTCTTCCGGGCGCAGATCGCGCGACCAGGCGGCAATGCGCCGTAGCTCTTCGGGCAGGATCACGATCGAGGCGTCTCCTCCGCAAGCGAGGTGCGTTTGCCAGCGCGGCCACCGCCCCTGTACTATCGTTCGAACGCGGCGGGAAACTCAAGATCGGGACCTGCGTCGTCAATGGAAGGCATCGCCGCCGCGATTCGGCCGCGTTTTTCAGCGATCCCGCTGTCTCGCCCCGGTGCCGTTGGCGCCGATGCGGAATTAACCCAGCGTTAACCATGCTGCGCGAGCTTGCGCCCATGCCGAGGACATCGCCCGTGGCCCGACGCACCGCCTTTGCAGCCCTCGCGGCCTGCATCGCTCTGGCAGGCCTCGCCGTGCCGGCCGCGGCGCATCCGCATGTCTTCGTCAGCGCGAGGGCCGAAATCCTTTACGGGCCCGATGGTGCGGTTCGTGCGCTGAAGCATATCTGGAGCTTCGACGAGGCTTATTCCGCCTACATCACCCAGGGACTCGACAAGAACCGCGACGGCAAGCTCACGCCCGACGAACTCGTCGAACTCGCCAAGATCAATGTCGAATCGCTGCCCGAGGTCGGTTTCTTCACCGTCGCGAAGGCCAATGGCAAGTCGCAGGAATTCGGCACGCCCGTCGAAGCCGGGCTCGTCTTCGACAACAAGATCCTGACGCTGACCTACACGCTGCCGCTGAAGAGTCCGGCCCATGCCAACCGCTCCTTCGGCATCGAGATCGGCGATCCGAGTTATTTCGTCGCCTTCGACATCGTCGATGCGCCGGACGCCGTGATCATGCGCGACGCTCCGAAAGGCTGCATCGTGCGCGTCGCCCGCCCGCCGAAGCTCGATCCCGCGATCCAGCAGAAGCTGGCGCAGGAGGACATCACCGCCACGCCCGATACCAGCGGGCTGCAGGTCACCACGCGCGCGCTCGTCGCATGTCCCTGATGCGAGACGTCTTGGAGTGCGAGATGCCCCCGAGCCCGAGATGTCCCTGAGCACCCCTCGCATGGCGATGCTGCCCTGGCCGGCCCTGTCGAGGCGTCTGATCGTGATGGCGCTCGCCATCGCGCTGATCGCCGGCAGCCTGGCCCTGCTGGCCGCCATCATCTCCGCCTGGAGCCCGCCGCCGCCCCCGCCGCCGCGCAACCCCTTCGGCGTGCCGTTGCCGCGCGAGGCGGCGCCCGCGACGACCGGGATCGGCGGCATGATCCTCGCCTGGCAATCGACCTTCTATCGCGAGCTGACGGCGAGCCTGAAGGCCGTCGCAGGCAGCCCCGCTGCGCTCTGGAGTCTGCTGGGCCTCGCCTTCGCCTACGGCGTCTTCCACGCGGCCGGCCCCGGCCATGGCAAGGCGGTGATCTCGGGCTATATCGTCGCCGATGATCGCAGTCTGCGACGCGGGCTGGCCTTGAGCTTCGCCGCCGCGATCCTGCAGGCGCTGGTGGCCATCGCGCTGGTGGGAACCTTGACCATCGCCCTGCGCCAGACCGCCCAGACGATGGCGGTGACGACCGACATCGTCGAGCGGGCGAGTTTTGCGCTGGTGGCGCTCGTCGGCACCTTCGTGCTCTGGCGCAAGGCCGGCGCGCTGTTGGCGCTCGGCCATGGCGCGCAGGCGCATGATCCGGCCTGCGATCATGTTCACATGCCGACGCCCGACGAGATGGCTCGCCTGCGGAACTGGCGCGAGATGGCCGGCGTCGTGCTGGCGGCGGGGCTGCGCCCCTGTGCGGGGGCGCTCGTCATCCTGGTCTTCGCCGCATCGCAGGGGCTGCTCTGGGCCGGCATCGCGGCGACCTTCGCCATGGCGCTCGGTACGGCGCTGACCACGGGCGCGCTCGCTTCGCTGGCCGTCTTCTTCAAGTTTGCCGCATTGCGGCTGGCCGGAGGCTCGTCGCTGCGCGGCGCGCGGCTCGTCGCCGGCCTGGAACTGCTGGCGGCGGCCTTTGTCGCAGTTCTGGGGGTGACGCTGCTGTTTGGCCTGTGGATCGGCGGGCAGGGAAGCTGATCGCCGGTTGAGCGCGACGCGGCCGCTCCCTGCGCCGGCGGCACTTCCCCCCTCCGGGCGTTGGCGTAGACTGGCCTCGCCGGACCCCAGGCACGCCTCTTGCGTCGCGCGGTCCTCAACGAGAGGCCTGACCACTTGACCAATCCCTGCGACCTCAGCGCCGTCGAGGCGCGTGCCCTGATCGGCGCCAAGAAGCTCTCCGCGAGCGAACTGCTCGAAAGCTGCATCGCCCGCATCGACGCCGTCGATCCCGCCGTCAACGCCATGGTCGCCCGCGACGACGAGCGTGCCCGTGCCGCCGCGAAGGCGGCAGACGCCGCGACGATGCGCGGCGACGCCCTGCCCGCTTTGCACGGCCTGCCGATCGGCGTGAAGGATCTCGAGAACGTCGCCGGGCTGCGCACCACCTATGGCAGCCAGCTCTATCGCGACCATGTTCCCGACGAGGACCAGCTGATCGTCGCCAAGACCCGCGCGGCCGGCGCGATCGTTCTCGGCAAGACCAACACCCCCGAATGGGGCGCCGGCGCCAACACCCGCAACGCCGTCTACGGCGCGACCGGCAACCCCTTCGACCCGACGAAATCCGCCGCCGGTTCCTCGGGCGGCTCCGGCGTCGCGCTCGCCACCGGCATGGTGCCGATCGCGACCGGCTCGGACACCGGCGGCTCGCTGCGCAATCCCGCCGCCTTCAACGGCATTGTCGGCTTCCGCCCGACACCCGGGCTGGTGCCGAGCGAAAAGCGGCCGATCGGCTGGAACCCGCTGCCCGTGCTGGGGCCGATGGCGCGCACCGTGCCCGATCTCTGCCTGCTGCTGTCGAGCATGATCGGCGACGATGCGGCTGACCCGCTGGCGACCACGATCCACGGCCGGACGATCCGCCGCCCGGAGGATTTCGCCCGGCCGGCCACGATCGATCTCGCATCGCTCAAGGTCGCGATCACGCCCGATTTCGGCTTCGCCCCGACCGAGAAGCACATCCGCAAGGTCTTCGCCGACAAGGTTGGCGCCTTTTCCTCGCTTTTCGGTGCGACCGAGGAGGCGACGCCGGATTGCGCCGGCATGGACGAGACCTTCGAGGTGCTGCGCTCGATCGCCTTCCTCGCCGGCATGTATGAGAAGGTCCGCGACACGCCCGAGATGGTCGGCCCCAATGTCCGCGTCAATGTCGAGGAAGGGCTGCGCTACGGCGCGCTCGACATCACCCGCGCGCTGAAGCAGCAGACCGCGATCTACCAGCGCTGGCAGGGCTTCTTCGCTGATTACGACGTCATCCTGTCCCCGGCCGTGACGCTGAGCCCGCGGCCCTGGTCGGAGCTCTACCCGGCCGAGATCGACGGCCAGCCGACGCGGACCTATTTTCACTGGCTGGCGCTGGCCTATGCCGTCACCACCGTCGGCCATCCGGCGATTTCGCTGCCAGTCGGGCTGGACGACAACGGCATGCCGTTCGGCTTGCAGATCGTCGGCCCCCGCGGCGGCGACGCCAAGGTGCTGGCGGTGGCCGCCGCGCTCGAGGCGGCGCTCGCCGGCGATTCGCTGACCGCCCGCCCCGTGCCCGACATCGTCAAACTCGCGGCCGCCCCGCGCATCGCCGACACGCCGGGCTTCCTCGGCTTCGACTGAACGGTCTCCGCGGCGAAGACCGGCTGCTGCGCCTGGAGCAGGAACGTCCAAGACAGGCATCGCGACGCGGATGTCCGATGCCACCACGATCCACACGGGGGACTTCCATGAAACGTCGCACGTTCCTGAAGGGCGCGACCGCCCTGACGCTCGCAGGCCCCGCTCTCGCCGGACGCGCCGCGGCGCAGTCCGCCACCACGCTGAAATTCGTGCCGCAGGCCAATCTCTCGGCGCTCGACCCGGTCTGGACGACAGCGACCGTGACCAGCAACCACGGCTATTATGTCTATGACACGCTCTACGGGCTGGATCTCGCTGGCAAGCCGCAGCCGCAGATGGTCGAGGGCCATGAGGTCGCCGCCGACGGCAAGAGCTGGCGCTTCAAGCTGCGCGACGGGCTGTCCTTCCATGACGGCGCGGCCGTCAAGGCCGCCGACTGCCTGCAGAGCCTGAAGCGCTGGGTCCAGCGAGACCCGTACGGCCAGCTCCTGGCGCGGGTGATCGAGTCCTCGGCGGCGATCGACGACAGGACCTTCGAGATCAAGCTGACCCGCGCCTTCCCGATGATGCTGGATGTGCTGGCGAAGGCGGATTCCCCGCTCTTCGTCATGCCGGAGCGCCTGGCCCAGACCGAGGCGACCAAGCAGATCACCGAGGTCATCGGGTCCGGCCCCTATCGCTTCATCCCGGCCGAGTTCGTTTCGGGCAGCAAGGTCGCCTATGAAAAGTTCGAGGGCTACAAGCCCCGCGCCGAGCCCCCCAGCCGCAATGCCGGCGGCAAGGTCGCCAATTTCAAGCGCGTCGAATGGCAGATCCTGCCCGACCCGGCGACGGCCGCCAACGCCCTGATCAAGGGCGAGGTCGATTGGTGGGAGCGCCCCCTCAGCGATCTCCAGCCGATGCTCGCCAAAAGCGCCGACATCACCCGCGAGGTCACCGACGAATCCGGCCGCGGCGCGATCATGCGGCTGAACCACCTGCAGCCGCCCTTCGACAATCCGAAGGTCCGCGCCGCCGTGCGGCTGGCAGTGAACCAGGAGGACTACATGCGCGCCACCCAGGGCGACGACACCTCGATCTGGAAGACCTCGCGTAATCTCTGGTTCCGCGGCACGCCCTATTACGACGGCGAGCGCGAGGACCTGATGCCCCAGAGCCTCGAGAAGGCGAAGGCGGCGCTGAAGGACTCCGGCTACAAGGGCGAGAAGGTCGTGATCATCAGCCCGACCGACTTTCCCGATATCGGCCCGCTCGGCGACGTGACCTACGAACTGCTCAAGAGCATCGGCATGAACGTCGATCTCGTCACGAGCGACTGGGGCACGGTGATCCAGCGCCGCAACAGCCGCGAGCCGGTCGAGAAGGGGGGGTGGAGCATCTTCCACACCACCGGCTCGGCGATGGGCTGGAGCAACCCGGCCCTGTCCTATCTCGTGCGCGGGCAGGGCGCGAAGGGCTGGTTCGGCTGGTATGACAGCGCGAAGGCCGAGGCGCTCGCCGAGGAATGGCTCTATGCGCCCGATGAGGCCGCCCAGAAGAAGGCTGCCGCCGCGCTCGGCCGGCTCGCGCTGGAGGACACCGCGACGATCCCGCTCGGCGTCTTCATGATCCGCACCGCCTACCGCAAGACCCTGACCGGGATGCAGAAGGGCTCGGCGCCCTATCCCTGGGGTCTGAAGCGGGTGTGACGCAGCGCGCGCGAACGCAAACGCGCCGTCATCCTGGCCAAGCCGCGAAGCGGCGCAGGCCGGGATCCATCACAGGGCACGGTCGGTGCTCCAGGATGGATCCCGGGACGACCTTCGGTCGCCCAGGATGACGGCGTGGTTCGTCGCTGAACCGACAAGCCCTACCCCTTCGCCGCGACCGCAGCCGACCAGGGCGAAATCACGTCGCTGATGCCTTCCGCCCCATCCGCATCGACGCGGATCAGGTTGGGGCAGGCGAAGTTGATCGGCAGCACGCCGTGCTCGATCACGACCACCGGCCCGGCCGCCTCCAGCGCGACCAGTGTCTCCACCGGCAGGCGCAGATCAGCGCTGGTCTGGTCCGGGCCCGAGACGTCGATGCGCGGCTGATGCGCCGCCTGATCCAGCCCCATGCCGAAATCCACCGTCCAGGCCAGCATCTGGTAGACGCTGGCGAGGATGCGCCGTCCGCCCGAAGCGCCGCCGGCGAAGCGCGGGCCGGAACCCGACTTCGGCGTCACGATCACCGGGCACATGTTGCAGAGCGGCCGGGCGCCGGGCGCGATCGCATTGGCGCTGCCGGGGCGCGGATCGAACCACATCATGCCGTTGTTCATCAGCACGCCGGTGTCGGGCAGCACCACGCGGCTGCCCATCGAGGAGAGCAGCGTCGTCGTGACCGTGACCAGCGTGCCCTCGCCATCGACCACCGTGAGATGGGTGGTGCAGGTGTCGCCGGGCTCGCTCGCCGCCTTCGCCGCGCCCAGCCCCTCGAGCCGGCTGGCATAGGCCTCACGCATCACCCGCGACAGGCTGGCGAACCAGGCCGCATCCGGCCCCTCAGCGCCGGGCCGCGTCGCATCCATGCCCTCGACCACCGCTTCCAGCGTCGGCGCAGCCGTCAGCCCGCCGGCGGTGTGGACGAGGTGGGTGCCGCGCCAGTCGATCGTCGGCGCGTCCCGCAGGATCGCCCGGCACGCCGCGAGATCCTGCGCATCGACGACGCCGCCCATCGCCTTGATGTCGGCGACGAGCCGCCCGGCGATCTCGCCCGTGTAGAAATCATCGAGCCCGGCCGAGGCCAGCCGCTCGAGCGTCGAGGCGAGATGGCCGAGAGCGAAGAAACCCGGCTTGCCCTGATAGGGCGGCACCGGCGGCAGGCCGCCCGGCAGATAGATCCGAGCGCTTTCCGCATAGAGCCGCAGGACGGCGGCCGAGGAGGCGACCTTCAGCGTCGTGTACCAGTCCTGGGCCAGCCCGCGCCTGGCGAGCGTGATCGCGGGCGCCAGCAGGTCGGCGATCGGCATCGCCGTTCCGAAGCTCTCCTTCAGCTGGGCGTAGCCGGCGACGGAGGACGGGATCACGAAGGAGAGCGGTCCGTGAATGTTCACGTCGCCGACGACCTCGGGCCAGGTGAAGAGGTCGTTCTTCATCGCGCCTGTCAGCGGGTAGGCCGAAGGATCGGCGCGGCGCGGCGCAACGGGGCCGAAATCGACGACCTTCGCTTTGGTCTCGCCGGCCTTGAGCACGACCGCAAAGCCGATGCCGCCGAGCCCGCTGTTCCAGGGTTCGACCGCGGCCAGCGCGAAACAGGCCGCCACCGCCGCATCAGCCGCATTGCCGCCGGCCTCGAGGATCGCGGCGCCGGCCTCGGCCGCCTCGCGGTTCTGCGAGACGACGACGCCGTTGCGCCCGCTCGCCATGGGCTTGCTGAGCGTCCAGTTCTGCGTGCGGTAGGGCACCTCTGCGGCAACGGTCATCTTTGAATTCCCCTCGAAGGCCAGGCTGCGCCCGCCATGCCAGCCGGCGCGCGGCGGGAGCTTAGGCCAGAGCGACCAGCGCTGCCCCGTGCGCCGATCGTGCGGGCGCCATGCCGGCACGGCATGCCGCCGCCTGGTGGTTGAGGTCAGGCGGCCTTGGCGTGGACCAGCTCTGCATAGCGGTCGGGGTCGGTCGCGCCCTCGGTGTTGACGACGAAGACGCGCGAGGTCGCGTCGAGCTTCAGCTGCGCCCGGATCGCCGGATCGGCGGCGGCGGCGATCAGCCCGGCGAGCCCGACGCCACCGCTTTCGCCGGCGACGATGACGGGGTCGTCGCCGGCCGGCCGCGCCAGCCGGTTCATCACCGCGACCGCCTCCTCGTCCTCGACCGTCATGAAGGCGTCCGCCACCCGCGACAGGATCCGCCAGGCGACGAGCGAAGGTTCGTAGCAGTCGAGCATCGCCATCACCGTCGGCTCGCCGACCGTGGCCTTCACCGGCTCGCCGGCCCGCGCACTCTCGAACATGCAGGCCGCGCGCGAGGGATCGACCGCGACGAAGACCGGCCGCTCGTCGCCCAGCACGAGGGCGAAATGCGCCGCGACGGCCGCCGCGATGCCGCCGACGCCGACCTGCACGAACACATGCGTCGGCGGTTGCGGCATCTGGCGCAGCGCCTCGGCGACCAGCGCCGTATAGCCCTGCATCACCAGCCCGGGAATGCGCTCATAGCCCGGCCAGGAGGTGTCGGAAACGACGATCCAGCCCTTCTCGTCCGAAACCCGCGCGGCCTCGGCCACCGAATCGTCATAGGTGCCTTCCGCCCGGATCATTGTCGCGCCGAAGCGGGCAATCGCGGCGATGCGCTCCTCGCTGACGCCGGAATGAACGAAGATCGCGGCCTGCGCACCCACGAGCTGCGCACCCTGCGCGACCGAGCGGCCGTGATTGCCGTCCGTGGCGCAGGAAAAGGTCATGGAGGCCGCGACCGCCCGCACGTCGGGGCTTTGCAGTTCGGCGATGTCGACGGGGCGCCCGAGCCGGCGCGCGGCCTCCTCCAGCACCAGCTTGACCACGACATAGGAGCCGCCGAGCGCCTTGAAACTGCCGAGCCCGAGCCGATGCCCCTCGTCCTTAAGGTGGATCGCCGCGACACCGAGTTGCTTGGCCAGGGCCGGCAGCGCTTGCAGCGGCGTCACCGCATAATTCTCGCGCCGGCTGATCTGCCGCTCGACCTGCGCCGCACCGGTGGCCCCGAGGCCTTCCGCATCGGCCGGCAGCAGCGGCTTGCGATGATCGGGATGCGTATTGAGCAGGAACATGGCGGTCTCATGCGGAACAGAAGCGAGCAGCCGCTCGCGGGAACGGCGCCATCGTGCATATCCGGGGGGCGCCGGTCCATTGGCGCGCGGGCCGCTCTGCACTAGATTCCGCGGACACCACGAGCCCAGGCATTGTCATGACCATCCATCAGCGCCCCATCTCCGCAACGATCGACCCCGACAAGCTCGACCGGCTGGCCCAGGCCGCCGTCCGCGTCGGCCTCAATCTGCAGCCGGGGCAGGACCTGTTCCTGACCGCCCCGGTCGCGGCGCTGCCGCTGGTGCGCAAGATCGCCGAGCACGCCTACAAGGCCGGCGCCGGGCTGGTGACGCCGATCCTTTCCGACGAGGAGGTGACGCTGGCGCGCTACCGCTATGCCAATAATGCGAGCTTCGACCGCGCCGCCGGCTGGCTGCATGAGGGCGTCGCCAAGGCCTTCGCCACCAACACCGCGCGGCTGGCCATCGTCGGCGACGACCCGATGCTGATGGCGGAGCAGGACCCGGCCAAGGTCTCGCGCGCCAGCAAGGCGAACTCGGTCGCCTATCAGCCGGCGCTGGAGAAGATCGCGGGCTTCGACATCAACTGGAACATCCTGGCCTATCCGACCGCCGCCTGGGCGCGGCGCGTCTTCCCCGGCGACGCCGAGGAGGTCGCGGTCGGCAAGCTCGCGGACGCGATCTTTGCCGCCTCGCGCGTGGCGGACGGGGACCCCGTCACCGCCTGGGCCGCGCACAACGCGACGCTCAAGACTCGCACGCAATGGCTCAACGGCCAGCGCTTCCAGGCCCTGCATTTCACCGGACCTGGCACCGACCTGACCGTCGGCCTCGCCGACGGGCATGAATGGCAGGGCGGCGCCTCGACCGCCAAGAACGGCGTGACCTGCAATCCCAACATCCCGACCGAGGAGGTCTTCACCACGCCCCATGCGCTGCGGGTGGAGGGCTACGTCTCCTCGACCAAGCCGCTCTCCTATCAGGGCTCGCTGATCGACGAGATCCAGGTGCGCTTCGAGGCCGGCCGGATCGTCGAATCGAAGGCCAGCCGCGGCGCCGACGTGCTCGCCAAGGTGCTCGACACCGACGAGGGCGCGCGCCGGCTCGGAGAGGTGGCGCTGGTGCCGCATTCCTCGCCGATCTCGAAGAGCGGCATCCTCTTCCTGAACACGCTCTTCGACGAGAACGCCTCCTGCCACATCGCGCTCGGCCAGTGCTATTCGAAATGCTTCCTCGACGGCGGCAAGCTCACCCCCGAGCAGGTCGCGGCCCAGGGCGGCAACAAGAGCTTCATCCATATCGACTGGATGATCGGCTCCAACCTCGTCGACATCGACGGCGTCCACGCCGACGGCCGCCGCGTGCCGGTGTTCCGCAAGGGCGAGTGGGCCTGAGGGGGGTTCTGATCTGCCCCTCTCCGCGCCGTCATCCTGGACCGGCGGCGAAGCCGCGCAGGCCGGGATCCATCATAGGGCTCGACGGCGCTCGATGATGGATCCCGGTCGGCCTTCGGCCGCCCAGGATGACGGTGAGCTTCCGAGCCGGGGCATGATGCCGTGCGTCGCTAACTGAACGACCGCACCAGCCCGCCGATCAGCAGGTTCCAGCCGTCGATCAGCACGAAGAAGATCACCTTGAAGGGCAGCGAGATCACCGTCGGCGGCAGCATCATCATGCCCATCGACATCACGATCGTCGCCACGATCATGTCGATCACCAGGAAGGGCAGCGCGATCAGGAAGCCGATCTCGAAGGCGCGCCGCAGTTCCGAGATCATGAAGGACGGGATCAGCACGCGCAGGTCGACCGCGACAGTCGGGTCGACCGGGCGGATGCTCGGCGGCGCCATGTCGGCGAAGAGGCGCAGGTCCTGCGGCCTTGTCTGCGCCAGCATGAAGTCGCGGAACGGCGCGGTGATCTTGGTATAGGCCTCCGCCTCGCCGATCCGGTTCTCGACCAGCGGCAGGACGCCCTCCTGCCAGGCCTTGTCGAAGGTCGGCGCCATCACGAAGAAGGTCATGAACAGCGCCAAGCTGATCAGGATCAGGTTGGCCGGCGTGGACTGCAGGCCCAGCCCCGAGCGCAGGAAGGACAGCGCGATCACGAAGCGGGTGAAGCTGGTGACCATCATCAGCAGCCCCGGCGCGACCGAGAGGATGGTCAGCATCGCCACGATCTGGACGATGCGGCCCGAGGCCGAGGCGCCGCCCTGCGGCAGCAGGCCCTCAAAGCCGAAGGATTGCGCCTGCGCGCCGACGATGCCGGCCAGAAGGATCAGAAGCGCGGTGAGAGCCCGCATCACTGCACCACCAGCGTTTCGATGACGATGTCGCGCACGACGCCCTTGGAGCGGATCGCGATGCGTTCGAGCAGGTCCTCGCGCAGGTTGCGCAGCCCCGCCGCGCCCTCCATCTGCTGCGCCGTGACGCTGCGCAGGAAGCCGAGAATGTCCTCGCTGATCGCGCCGACGAGCGGATCGGCGCTCGCGGCCGCCTTCTGCTCCATCAGCAGCGCGGCTTCGAGGCGCACCCAGGTGTTGGCGGGCGCCGCCAGATTGGTCACGATCGGCGACAGCCTTTTCAGAACCAGCGTCCCGGTCATCTGCGGATTGACCGCGAGATCGGGCGTCGCGGCCTCCATCCGCTTCATCACCGTGCTTTCGACCGTGCCGACGACGCGCAGGCCCCAGAGCGTGCCGGCTCCTGCGGCGAGCGCGGTCAGGATCAGGAACGGCGCAGCAGTGAGCAGCGCCTGGCGCGAAGTCCCGCGGCGCTTGGCCGGGCCGGGCAGGCTGGTCAGCGACGGCGCCATCAGAAGGGGGTGACCTTGTCGAAGACCTGCTGCCCCCAGGCCGGCTGCTGCACCTCCATGCCACGGCCGCGCCCGCCATAGGCGATCCGCGCTTCGGCGATCTTCTCATAGGAAACGGTGTTGTTGCCGGTGATGTCGCGCGGGCGCACGATGCCGGTGACGTTCAGCACACGCATGTCGTAGTTCACGCGCACCTCCTGCGAGCCGTTGATCACCAGATTGCCGTTGGGCAGGATTTCGGTGACGACTGCGGCGACCGACATCTCGACCTCCTCCGAGCGGTCGGTCAGGCCGCGCCCGCGCGAGGAGGAATCGGAGCTGGCATTGGCGCTGGCCGAGGCGTCGCCCGAGGCGCCGTTGAAATCGGCGAGGAAGCCGAGCCCGAACTTCGCCGCCGAGTTGCGCGAGCGGTCGGACTTGTTATCGAGCTTGGCCTTGTCGTTGATCGAGATCTTCACCGTGACGACGTCGCCGGTCTTCATCGCGCGGGTGTCGCGGAAGAGGTCCTCGCTCTGGCGGGTGTAGATCGAGTTGAAGGCGACATCGACGCCCCGGCCCGTCGGCGTGCCCAGCGGGATGGCGTCGCGCTGGGTCACGAGCCCGCTGCCGACGCGGGACAGCTGCGGCTCGCGGTTGACCTCGGCCATGTCCATGCCGCAGCCGGCGAGCGTTGCGGCGCAAGCCGCGAGAATGAGGACCTTCATCGGGTCTGGACTCCGGTTGGGGGCGTGCTGCCGTTGAGAGGGTTGCGCCGGCCGCCCATGACCTCGGCGAGCTGGGCGGCGCGCGAGGCCTCCATCTCGTTGAGCACGGCGCTGGCGGCGCGCGGGGTCAGCTTGCCGAGCACCGCCACCGCGACGCCCTGGTCCATGGTCGCCAGTTGCAGCGCGGCGGCGTCGGGGCGCATCCGCGAGAAAATCTCGGTCATCCGCGCTTCGGCCTGCTTGACCTCGGCGGCGCGCTGGTCGGTCAGGAGCTGGAGCTCGGCCTTGCGCTCCTCCAGCTTCTTCAGCGTATCGGCGAGCCGGGCCTCGAGCCCCTTCAACGTGTTCGCCTGCCAGGCGAAGCGGGCCTCGGCGGCGGGGTCGCGGATGGCGGCACAGAAGCTCGCGGCATCGGATGTCGAGGCGGTGGCGATGGCGGTCGCCGGGCTCGGCGTCCGGGTCTGCGCGGCCGTTCCGCCGATGCCGAGCGTCAGCACCAGGGCCGGCAGCAACGTTCGTGAAAGAGGGCGCCTCGACTGCATTCTGTCCGACCCAGCTGCCTTGACTCGTGATCATCTGCTGCTGAACCGTCTACGCGGCGACGCTTTCGCGAGGCTGGCGCGCGCGCCAGAAGGACCGGCCGCGACGCACGCCGGGTCTCATGCCGTGGGTTCGTCCTGGAAGGGCGGCTGTGGGACGCGGGTACGAAAGCGCGAGCGGGCGGCTGGTCAGGCCGGTCCGGAGCGTCTCAACGGCGCTCGGGCTCTACGATGGGCGGGAATTCGGGCTCAGGCCGTCGGAGGACGACAGATACGAGGGCGTTCCTCAGCGCCAGGCGATGTCGTCAGCGCGCCGGCCCGTTGGCGGAGAGTTCCGCCTCGACGAAGGCCATCACCTCCTCGGCCGCCACACCATGCGCGATGAAGCTCCGGCCGATGCCGCGCGCCAGGATGAAGGTCAGCACGCCGCGCCGGACCTTCTTGTCCTGGCCCATCGCGGCGACGATCTCCGCCGCGCTGCCGGCCCCGCCCGGCACCTGCTGGAGCGTGGTCGGCAGGCCGACCGCGTCGAGATGGCGCGAGACGCGGGTCGCGTCCTGGCCCGGGCAGAGGCCCAGACGCTGCGAGAAGCGGAAGGCGAGTGCGAGCCCGATCGCCACCGCCTCGCCATGGACGAGCCGCGTCGAATCGTAGTTGGTCAGCCGCTCCAGCGCGTGCGCAAAGGTGTGGCCGAGGTTGAGCAAGGCGCGGTCGCCCTCCTCGCGCTCGTCGCGGGCGACGATCGCCGCCTTGGCCCGGCAGGCGACGGCCACCGCATGGTCGCGCTCGGGGCCGCCTTCGATGATGCGGCTCCAGTTGACCTCGCACCAGTCGAAGAAGGCGGGATCGTCGATCAGCCCGTATTTCACCACCTCGGCATAGCCGGCCTTGAACTCGCGCTCGCTGAGGGTGTCGAGCAATGCTGTGTCGGCGATCACGAGCGAGGGCTGGTGGAAGGCGCCGATCAGGTTCTTGCCATGGCTGGAATTGATTCCGGTCTTGCCGCCGACAGAGGAATCGACCTGCGCCAGCAGCGTCGTGGGGATCTGCACGAAGCGCACGCCTCGCCGCAGCACGGCCGCCGCAAACCCGGTGAGATCGCCGACGACGCCGCCGCCGAGCGCGATGACGAGATCGTCGCGCTCGATCTTCGCCGCCAGCAGCGCGTCGCAGAGGCCGATGAAGCGGGCATAGGATTTCGTCGCCTCGCCCGGCGGCACGGTGATGCGGGTGAAGCCGATGCCCTCCTGCTGCAGGCAGGCCTCCAGGGCCGGCGCATGCAGGGCCGCCACGCTCTCGTCGGTGACGACAGCGACCTTGGCGCCGGGCGCCATCGCCGCGATCAGGGCTGCCGCCTCGCAGAGCTGGTGGCGCCCGATCTGGATGTCGTAGGCGCGGCCTTCCAGCGCGACCGGAACCGTGATCCGGACGCCGGGCTTCTCGTCGGCAGGGATGGTCATGACACCGGCTTTCGGTCGGGATGGGCGCCGAGATGCCGGTCCAGCGCCGCGATCGCCGCCGTCACCACCACATCATGAGGGTCGTCGCGCGAGACCAGCGTCAGGTCCGACAGGGCGTAGACCGGCTCGCGCTCGGCCAGCATCGCGCGCAAAGTCGCCTCGGGGTCGGCGGTCTGGAGCAGGGGCCGGTTCGAGCGCTTGCGCACGCGCCGCATCAGCACCTCCGGCTCGGCCTTGAGCCAGATCGAGATGCCGAGATCGGCGATGCGGGCGCGCGTCTCGGCGTTCATGAAGGCGCCACCCCCGGTCGCCAGCACCAAAGGCGCGCGCGTGGTCAGGATGCGGCTGATGACGCGGCGCTCGCCATTGCGGAACTCGGTCTCGCCCCGCTGGGCGAAGATCTCGGAGATCGTCATGCCGGCGGCGGTCTCGATCTCGGTGTCGGCGTCGACGAAGGGCAGTCCGAGCCGCGTCGCCAGCCGGCGGCCGACCGAGCTCTTGCCCGAGCCCATCATGCCCACGAGCACGATCGCGCGCTGGCCGATCGCGGCGCGCAAGGTCTCGCGATCCACCTGGCATTCCTCGGTATCGGGCTGGTCGAGCGTTGCGACGGTCGTCATGCGGCGTTTGTCCCCATCGCCCGTTTAGCATGAGCGATCGCGCCGCGTCATGTCCCGCGCCGTGCCGATTTTGCCGGGCTTGTGGCCTTGCAGCCCTTGCCGGGCCCGCCATCTTTCCAAAAGATGGGCCAACCGGTCCATCTCCGGACATCGCCTCAAGGGTTCAGCCTCACCGTGCCGACGCTGTTTCGATTCGTCGCCTTCCTCGCCCTGCTGGGCGGGCTGGTCTTCGGCGGCATGGTCGCGCTGGTCACCTTCGTCCAGCCGGTGCCGCGGGAGATCGTCGAGACGGTGCCGCCCTCCAAGCTGCAGCCGAAATGAGCCGGATCGCCCAGGCGCGGCGCAACGGCTTTCTCGACATGCTCGCCGCCGAGCGCGGCGCCGCCCGCAACACGCTCGACGCCTATCAGCGCGACATCGACGATTATCTCGAATTCCTCGGCGGGCGGGCGCTTGATTCCGTGGCGGCCGACGACATCCGGGCCTGGCTCGCCGACATCTCCGCGCGCGGCCTCAAGGCCTCCTCGGCGGCGCGGCGGCTCTCGGCCGTGCGCCAGTTCCACCGCTTTCTCTATACGGAAGGGTTTTCGCCCGGCGACCCGGCGGCCGCGATCGAGGGGCCGCGGCTGGGCCGGCCGCTGCCCAAGGTGATCTCGGTCGCCGATGTCGACCGGCTGATCGAAACCGCCCGATCGGCCTGCGAGCGCGAGGGGCTGACGCCTGCGGCGCGGCTGCGGGCGCTGCGCATGCGCTCCCTGATCGAGATGCTCTATGCCACGGGGCTGCGCGTCTCGGAGCTGATCGCGCTGCCGCTGTCGGCCGCGACGACGCGCGAGCGCTTCCTCGTCGTGCGCGGCAAGGGCGACAAGGACCGGCTGGTGCCGCTCAACGAACCGGCGCGCGAGGCGGCGCGCGCCTGGCTCGGCGCGCTGCGCGACAGCGGCGCGGCCGACGCCCGCTGGCTGTTTCCCGCTGACGGCGAAAGCGGCCATCTCACCCGCCAGGCCTTCGGCCGCGATCTCAAGGTTCTCGCCGGGGCGGCGGGACTTCCGGCCAGCCTGAGCCCGCATGTGCTGCGCCATGCCTTCGCCAGCCATCTGCTGCAGAACGGCGCCGATCTGCGCGTCGTGCAGGAGCTTTTGGGGCATGCCGACATCGCCACGACCCAGATCTACACCCATGTCCTCGACGACCGCCTGAAGAGCATGGTGCGCGACCTGCATCCCCTGGGCGACGAGCCCTGACGCGAGACCCCCGATGACCGAAACCCTGCCGACGCCGCCGATCCTGACGCCCCTGGCCCCGGGAAGTTTCCGCAGCAAGCCGTGGAAGAACGGCGGCGGCATCACGGTCGACATCGCCGATGCCTGCGCCGAGGGCGCCGATCCGGCCGGCTGGGAGGGGATGATCTGGCGGCTCGGCCGCACCGCAATCGTCCAGCCCGGGCCGTTCTCGGACTTGACCGGCTATGAGCGGCTGCAGGCGGTGATCGTTGGTTCGGGGCTTGTGTTGGACGGAGCCGAGGGCGCGATCGATCTGCGCGTGGCATTCCGCCCCGTGCGCTACGATGGCGGCATTCCCCTCGTAAGCCGGCTGGAGAACGGGCCCGTCGAGGTGGTCAACCTGATCGTCGACCGGGCCTTGTGCAGCGCCGACCTCGTCGCTCCGCGCGCCGGGGAGGCGATGAGCCTGACCGGTGGCATCCATATCCTCTACGCGCCTGGTGAGGCGGTCACGGCGCGCTGCGGTGAGGCCGATGTGGCGGTTCCCGGCGGCCATGCGCTGCGGATCGATGCGGAGACGGATGTCGCGCTGCGGATCGAGGCGGGGCAGGGCCTGCTGGCGACGATCCGGCTGCGCTAGTCGCAGCGGATCGGCATCGCCTTGCGCGGCAACTCGCCGATCGCGGGGACGAACTGGCCGGTGAGCGGGTCGAGCAGCATCAGCACGCCGGTGGCGACGGCGAAATAGGCGCCGTGCAGATGCAGCCGGCCCTTGCCCTCGAGGATCTGCACGCAAGGGAAGGTGCGCAGATTGGCCAGCGATTGCTGGATCGAGGAAAAGGCGAGGCGCTCGACATAGCCGTCCAGCGTCTCGTGGCGCCCGCGCCCGCCGGTGCGCTCGGCGGCAGGCCCGATCAGCGTGATCCATTTGCCGATGAAATCGCCCGAGGAGAGCGGGCCCTGGGCATCGTCGGCGAAGGCGCGGATGCCGCCGCAGCGGCCATGGCCGAGCACGACGATATGCTCGACCCGCAGCGCCTGCACGGCGTATTCGAGCGCCGCCGAGGTGCCGTGGAGCTGGTCGTCGGGCGAGAACGGCGGCACCAGATTGGCGACGTTGCGGACGACGAACATCTCGCCGGGCCGCGCGTCGAAGATGACCTCCGGCGAGACGCGCGAATCGCAGCAGCCGATCAGCATGATCTTCGGGGTCTGGCCGGTCTCGGCGAGCTGCTCGTAGCGGTCTTTCTCGCGGTCGAACCGGTCGTCGAGGAAAGCGCGGTAGCCTTCCGTCAGCCGGTCGGGAAAGGGCGATGCAGGGAGATCCATGGCCTCTTCGAACAGGAGGCGGGCGGTTTCGTCAAGCGAATGCTGCACTGCGGGAGCGACGGGGGCCGGTCATCACGCTGCGATCTTCGCCTGCAGACGCGCGGCGAGGGTGGCGGCGTCGCCGCTCAGGCTGAGGGTCTTGAGCCGGGCGGTCGCGCCGGCGACGAGCGTCACGGCCCGACGCGGCAGGTCCAGTTCGCGCGCCAGAAGCGCGATCAGCGCGGCATTGGCCTCGCCGTCGCTGGGCGCGACGCGGACCCGCATCTTGAGGACGGAGCGGCCGTCGGCCAGGGTCTCGACGCCGTCGATCGCGTCCTTGCCGCCGCGTGGCGTCAGCCTGACGTTCAGCCGCAGCCCGTCGCCGGTGACGGACCAGGGCGGCGTCACCTCAGAACACGGCGGGGTAGAGATAGAGCTGGATGACGCGCTGGACGAAGAAGATCAGCAGCAGCAGGATGATCGGCGAGAGATCGATGCCGCCCATATTGGGCAGCCGGTTGCGGATCGGGCGCAGCAACGGCTCGGTGATCTTGTAGAGCATGTCCCAGACGGTGGCGACGAACTGGTTGCGGGTGTTGAGGACGTTGAAGGCGATCAGCCAGCTCAGGACGGCCGAGATGATCAGCAGCCATGTGTAGATGTCCAAGGCGAGCATCACCACGTCGAGAACGGCACGCATCGGCATTCCTCATCATCATCGTTGAACGGCCGCGGCTTGTCCCCTGCCGCTCGGCGAAACTCATGGCGCGGGCGATTGACAGACACGCGACGCAAGGCCTAGAAGGCCATCGCCTCGGGGCTGTAGCTCAGATGGGAGAGCGCTGCAATCGCACTGCAGAGGTCAGGGGTTCGATTCCCCTCAGCTCCACCAAGGCCCTTTGAAGACCGCTGAATCGTGCGGTATCAGGGTCTTGGTGGGATCACCCCCCGAAACGGCGATCGCTTGAAATCACCAGAGAGTTGCGGCCGGTGCTCGCATCCGGCCTCGGCTCGCATGCGCCTTCAGCCGTGGCCGAATTCGGCGTCGTAGGCGGCCGCCAGCATCGCATGGCAGGCCGCGGCCTGTTCGCGCACCGCGTCCAGCGTGACGTGGTTGCCGATGTCGATCAGATCGCGCAGCGCGAAGTCCACCGCCGACAACAGATCGAGCGTGGCCCCGACCGGGACCTCGTCCCGCACTTGCGGCAGCCGAAACTGCAAAACCTGTCCCATGTCACTCTCACTGTTGGCGAATCGCCTGCAGTGTGGCGCCAACGAGGTCAGCAATCGGTTAATGCCGCGCGGTCGGGCTCAGTTCTGGATGAAATTCGTCGGCAAAGGCCGGACGGCAGGGCCGCTGAAGGAGCCGGTGCGGGCGTCGTTGGGCTCGGCATGGCTGAAGCCCAGCGCCGCGGCCGGGCTCGGCCCCGCGATCGGCGCGGGAGCGGCGGCGTTGGTCTTCGTGCGCGCGGTGGCGACCGTGACGGTCCTGCCGGACGGGGCGGGCGTCCGGGCGACCGCGGCGAAGAGCGAATCGAGGCCGGAGCGGTCGGCGTCGTATTGCGCGACGATGGGCGTGGGGGCGGCCCGTGCCGGTGCTGCTGCCGGCGCGGGCGTCGATGCGGCGACGGTCACGCCGCCGTTCTGGGGGCGGCTTGGCGGCAGCGGATGGCTGACGGCGACGAGCCGGCCCTCGGGTGCAGCGGGCTGCGCCCCGATCTCCCAGCCGCGCAGGCCCGGCTGGCCCGCCGCGTTCAGCGGGGTCGAGTTGCCGGCCAGTGCGAAGGGCGCGAGCGCGGTCGGCCGCACCGGCGGCAAGGGTGCATTGGTCGGACGTCCGGCGACGACGGTTTCGGGCGGTGTCGTGATCTCGCCGGGCCGGCGCGGCGGCAAGGCGGCGAGGATCAGCTTCTGGTCGGGGACGGCCGTCGCGGGGGCGAAGGCCAGCGCGCCGCCGCTGGCGGGGAGGGCGGCGACCTGGACGGCGCCCTCGGCCTCGCCCGGCTGCTGCGGCAGCGTCAGGCCGCGCGGGCGGGCGAAGGGCAGCGGTGCATCGACCAGCGCCGGCCGGTTGTCCGGCGGGGGCGGAGGGGGCGCGGCAGTGACGGCCTGCGCCGCGGGCGGCTCTGAGGCGCGCGGCGCCAGGCGCTCGGCACGCTCCTGGGAGAGCGCGCGCGTCGCAGGCGCTGTCGGCGCGGCCACCGCCACGGTGAAGCGGCCGCCATCGGAGGCGTTGCTGTCGACAAAACCCGTATTGGCATAGGCCATGACGGTCGGTTGCGGCTTGGGCGCGACGCGCCGGCCGCGGGTCGGGCGGGCGTCGGCCTCTTCCTCGTCTCCGCCGAACAGGGAGGCCCAGAGGCTCTTGCGGCCCGAGGAGATCACCGCGCCCTCGTCGAGATCGGCCGCCGCGTAGCCGGCCACGGCGCCGCCGCCGGACAGGATCTCGGCCTTGGCGATTTCATAGCCGCCCAGCGGCTGGCCGTCGGCAGGGAGATGGACGGTCTTCTCGTCCGGGAACAGGCGCACGAGCTGGTCGCGCGTCATGCGCGGCCAGGAGCGCACCGAGCCGGCGTCGAGATGGATGAAGGGGGTGTGGGCGCCGGGATAGAAGCCGACGCCACCGCGCTGCAGCCGCATGCCGGCCTCGCGGATGCGCGCCGTGGCTGCGTCGGGCAGATAGAAATCCATCGCCTTGCCGAGCGTGTGCTGGCTGTGCTTGGCGACGGCGCGCGAGCGTCGGCGCAGCATCGAGTTGGTGCCCGGCGAGCGATAGGCCGAGACGACATGGAAGGGCTGCTCGGAGCCGACCTGGCGCTGGACCTCCCAGGCGACGTCGAAGAGGCGCGGATCCATGCGGATCGGTTCGTCGGTGCGCCAGTCGCGCAGGGCCCAGTTCAGCTTCTCGAGGCCTTCGGCGACATAGCGCCCGTCACGCTTGAAGGTGACGGTCGTCTCCTCCTTGGTGTGCATGTGTTTGATCGAGATCGTGCGGGTGTCGCCATTGGCGACGGCGTCCTGCGTGCCGCGCACGCCGAGCAGCAGCGCGCCGGCCGCGACACCCCATGTCAAGGCCCGGCGGAGAGCGTGCTTCGTGCACCACGAAGCTCGTCCCGAAAGCATGGCGTTTAAGCTGCCCAATCTGCCTGACCCGTCTCGATGCCCCGGCCTTAGCGGCGCGATGACCGTGAACGAACAGTTGCGGAGAAGCGTTAACGAGTCGTTAGCAAGCCGGCAATCGGCACGCCATTCGTTTCTGCGCAAATCTGGCTATCGGGGGATCGTGGCGAAACGGTGCCTCGCGACGATCCGGCAGGGTCAGGCAGCACGCCCGCTGTCGGCCCGGCCTGCCGCCTCCCCCGAAGACGCCGGCTTCAGCCGCGCTGTTCGAGCGCCTGCCGTACCAGGCGGTGGAAGCCGTAGAGATCCTCGAAGGTGGTGAGCGCGCCATCGGCGCCGACGACATGGGTGTTGTAGACGAGGTGGATCGCCAGCGGCTGCGGCAGGTTGATGCGCCGCTCGCCCGAGCCGATCAGCCGCTTCAGCCGCTCCTGCGTCCATTCCGGCCCCAGCACCTGGTCGGCGAGCAGGAAGGGGTTGTCGACACGCACGCAGCCATGGCTGAAGGCGCGCTTCTCGTTGGCGAAGAGCCGGCGGTTGGGCGTGTCGTGCAGGTAGACGGCATGGTCGTTGGGGAACATGAACTTGATCCAGCCGAGCGCGTTGCGCTCGCCCGGCGGCTGGCGCACCGAGATGCCGCCCTTGCCGCGCGTCACGACATAGCCGCGCTTGGCGGCGTATTCGGGATCGGCCGCGAGCCCCGGCAGGAACTCCTTGCGCAGGATGGACGGGGGCACATACCAGGACGGGTTGACGATGACGTGGTCCATCTTGTGCGAGAAGATGGGCGTCGCGGTCTCGGGCTTGCCGACGATCGCGCGGGTTTCGTGGACGATCTTGTCCTGGCGGATGACGCGAACCCGGAATTCGGGGACGTTGACCATGATGTGGTCGGTGCCGAGATCGGCCGGGAGCCAGCGCCAGCGCTCCATCTGGGCGACGATATCCTGTTCGCCGCGCGCGGTGGCCGGCGTGCCGAGCGCCGCCAGCGTCTGGGCGCCCAGGATGCCGGTGGCCGGCAGGCCGGCCTGTTTCTGGAATGTGGCCAGCGCGGTCGCGGTCGAGCGGTCGAAGACCGGCTCCTCGGTCGGGCCCAGGCCCAGCCGGGCGCGCACCAGCGGCACGCGATCGTCGCGCATGCCGAGCTTCAGCGCCGGCCCCGACGGGATGCGCACCAGCGGCGTGTCGTCCTGGTGCTCGCGCAGTTCGGCGAGCTTGGCCTTGAGCCGGCGATAGCCCTCATGGGGCGGGTTGTAGGCGGCGAGCACCACGCCGGCATCCGCCGCCCCCGCCAGCTCGGAGAGAACCTCGGTGGCGGAGGGCAGGGACAGGGTCGGCGTCAGCAGCTTCGACAGGCGGCGCGGATCGACGCGCGCGCCGCGGGCATCGCGGGCATAGAGCACGGCGAGTGCCGACAGCCTGACATCGGCCTCGGCGAGGCTGCCCTTGTCGCTGGCCTCGAAGGCTGGCAGCGGATAATCGCCGGGCCTCAGCCCGTCTTCGCCGGCGCGCCCGAGCTTCTCGGTCAGGCGCAGGCCGGCCGCGCTCCAGCCCTTGCCGTCGATCCAGAGCGGCTTGTGGCCGTTGGCCTCGTAAGCGGCGAGGATCTCGGCGCGCTCGCGCTCGCCCAGGCGCGGCAGGGCCAGCGCCTCGGGGGCGCGGGCCAGGATCTGGGCAGCGAGATCGGAAGACGCCGCCGGCAGATCGACGACGACCTTCGGCAGATCGGGCGGGGCGATGGCCGGCTCGGCGCTGCGCAACACTGGCGCGGCCTGCGGTGCCACGAGCGCGGGGTCTGCCGGCGGCAGGTCGATCTGCGGGATATCGAGCGTCACCGGCTCGTCGGGAACCGCGACGGGGGCGAGCTGCGGCTCCGGTGCCATCAGCGTGGTCTCGGGCCTGGCCGAGGGCGTGACCGCGCCGGTCACCATGCCGGGCTCGGCCTGGGGCAGGGTCGCGGTCTGCGCATCCGGTGGTGCCGCCGGGTCCGGCTCGGCCGGGGCCGTGGCGGCCGGGTTGGTGCTCGGCTTCTCATCGTCCAGCAGCAGGAGCGCGGGCTGTTCCGGCAGCGGGATGCCCAGCATGGGGTCGGCGAGACTGGGGCCTTCGGCGAAAGCGGCGGGGGCGTTCAGCGCGAGGGCGAGCGCCGAGACGCAGGCCAGATCCGCCCAATGGCGACGACGCATGGTCGCTGTTCCCATAAATTTTAGCCGAGAGCCGCATTCCTGCGTGACTCGGGCTGTTTCGACAAGATGCGGCAGCGCAACAGGCGCCGCCATTCGGTTCGTCGCGGCTCAGGCCGCGTCGGTTTCATCCGCGGACGCTTCGGCCTCGATCAGCCCGTAATCCTTGAGCTTGCGATAGAGGGTCGAGCGGCCGATGCCGAGCTTGCGCGAGATCTCGGACATGTGGCCGCGGTAATGCGCCAGCGCGAATTTGATGATCTCGCGCTCGAGGTCGTCGAGCGTGCGCATGTCGGAGCCGGCGACGAGATCGAGCGCGTTGGGGTCGCGCACCGGCATCTGGATGATGCGCGGCGTGTCGTTGCGCGCTTCCGCGGGACCCAGAGCCGGAGCAGGCGGAATGCGGACGTCGTAGCCCTCCATCTGCGCGGCGATCTGAGGGAATTCGGCGATGGTGAGTTCATCGCCATCGGCCAGCACCACGGCGCGGAACATCGCGTTCTCGAGCTGGCGGACATTGCCCGGCCAGTCATAGCCGCTGATCAGGGCGAGCGCCTCGGCGCTGATCCCGCGCAGCTTCTTGCCCTCCTCGGCGGCGAAGCGGGCGAGAAAGCCGCGCGCCAGATCGGCGATGTCCTCGCGGCGCTGGCGCAGCGGCGGCAGCGTGATCGGGAAGACATTGAGGCGGTAATACAGATCCTCGCGGAATTCGCCGGCCTTGACCTGATCGAGCAGGCTCTTGTTGGTCGCCGAGATGATGCGGATGTCGACGCGCACCGACTTCTTGGCCCCGACGGGATCGACCTCGCCTTCCTGGATGGCGCGCAGCAGCTTCACCTGCGCGTCGAGCGGCAGTTCGCCGACCTCGTCGAGGAAGAGCGTGCCGCCGCTGGCCTCGACGAACTTGCCGATATGGCGTTCGGTGGCGCCAGTGAAGGCGCCCTTCTCATGCCCGAACAGGATCGATTCGACCAGATTATGCGGGATCGCGCCGCAGTTGACCGTGACGAAGGGCTTGCCCTTGCGGTCGCTGGAGCCCTGGATCGCACGCGCCAGCACCTCCTTGCCGACGCCGGATTCGCCTTCGACGAGGATCGGGATGTTGGATTTGGCAGCGCGCTCGGCCAGGCGCACGACGCGTGCCATGTCGGCGCTCTTGGTCGCGAGGTCGCGGAAGCCGAGCGTGCCGGAGGCGCGCCGCTTGATATGGCGCAGCTCGTGTTCCAGCGCGCCGAGCTTGAGCGCGTTCTTGAGCGAGATCTGCAGGCGCTCGGCGCCGACCGGCTTGACCACGAAATCGATCGCCCCGGCGCGCATTGCCTGGACGACGGTCTCGATCGAACCATTGGCCGTCTGCACGATGACGGGCGTCTCGATGCCGCGCTCGCGCAAAGCAGCCAGCACGCCCATACCGTCGAGCTCGGGCATGACGAGGTCGAGCACGATGGCGTCGAAGCGCTCGCCCTCGGGGCCCGCCAGAAGCTGGATGGCGGCGTGCCCGGTTTCGGCGGTGACGACGTCGTAGCCGGAACGCTTGAGCATGGCGTCGAGCAGGCGGCGCTGGACGGGATCGTCGTCGACGACGAGGACGGTGGCGGTCATGACACCTCGATAGGCAGGCAATGCGGAACCGGGACGATTCACGGCGGGAATCGCTGTTCCGTTCTGGGGCATCCTCGGCCAGAACGGTTAAGCGGCGCTTAAGCGCGCGCTCGCGACACGATCGGTCGCACAGCGGCGTTGATCCGCTCACCCGCCCCGCGCATATGAGTACAAAGCCCGCCATGTCCGCGAGGGGATCCATCAGATGACGATTGCGTTCGACAGGCCGATGCACGCCAGCGCCGCCGCGACGGCGGCGGCCACCGCCAAGGCGCTCGGCCCCCTGCCCGAATGGGATTTGAGCCATCTCTACCCCGCGATGGATTCAGCCGTCCTGAAGGCCGATCTCGACCGGGCGCTCAGCGAATCGCAGAGCTTCGCCTCGCTCTATCGCGGCAAGCTCGGCACGCTGGCCGAGCATGGAGAGGCCGGCGGGATGCTGGCCGAGGCGGTCAAGGCTTTCGAGGGGCTCAGCGATCTGCTGGGGCGGATCGGCGCCTATGCGGGCCTGGTCTATGCCGGCGACACCACCGATCCGCAGCGCGCCAAGTTCTATGGCGATACGCAGGACAAGCTCAACGCGGCGGTGACGGAGCTGTTGTTCTTCGAGCTGGAGCTCAACCGCATCGACCCGGCGCTGCTGGCGAACATCGCCGCGCAGGGGCCGCTGTCGCACTGGCAGCCCTGGCTCGCCGATCTCGCCAAGGACAAGCCGCACCAGCTCGAAGATCGGATCGAGGCGCTGTTCCACGAGAAGTCGATGACCGGGCACGCCGCCTGGAACCGGCTCTTCGACGAGACCATCGCTTCCCTGCGGTTCCGGATGGGCGGCGAGGAGCTGACGCTCGAACTGACGCTGAACAAGCTGCAGGATACCGACGGCGCGGTGCGCAAGGCCGCGGCCGAGGCGCTGAGCGAGGTCTTCCGCGCCAATCTGCGCATCTTCGCGTTGATCACCAACACGCTCGCCAAGGACAAGGAAATCTCCGACCGCTGGCGCAAGTTCGAGGATGTCGCGGATTCGCGCCATCTCGCCAACCGCGTCGAGCGCGAGGTGGTGGACGCGCTGGTCACCGCCGTGCGGGACGCCTATCCGCGGCTGTCGCACCGCTACTACAAGCTGAAGGCGAAATGGTTCGGGCGCGAGGCGCTGGATTTCTGGGACCGCAACGCGCCGCTGCCGAAGGTCGAGCAGCGCACCATCCCCTGGACGGAGGCGCGCGACACGGTGCTCGACGCCTATGGCGCCTTCTCTCCCGAGATGGCCGACATCGCCCGGCGCTTCTTCGATGAGAAATGGATCGACGCGCCGGTGCGCCCGGGCAAGGCGCCGGGCGCCTTCGCTCACCCGACGGTGCCCTCCGCGCATCCTTATGTCCTGGTGAATTACCAGGGCAAGCCGCGCGACGTGATGACGCTCGCCCATGAACTCGGCCATGGCGTGCATCAGGTGCTGGCCGCGCCCAATGGCGCGCTGATGGCGCCGACGCCGCTGACGCTGGCCGAGACCGCGAGCGTCTTCGGGGAAATGCTGACCTTCCGGCGGCTGCTCGACGGCACGCGGGACCCCAAGCAGCGCAAGGCGATGCTGGCGGCCAAGGTCGAGGACATGATCAACACGGTCGTGCGCCAGATCGCGTTCTACTCCTTCGAACGGAAGGTGCATGAGGCGCGCAAATCGGGCGAGCTGACGGCCGAGGCTTTGTGCGAACTGTGGATGAGCGTTCAGGCGGAAAGCCTGGGGCCCGCGATCCGGCTTGGCCCCGGCTACGAGCCGTTCTGGTGCTACATCCCGCACTTCATCCATTCGCCCTTCTACGTCTACGCCTATGCCTTCGGGGATTGCCTGGTGAACTCGCTCTACGGCGTCTACCAGAACGCGGCGGAGGGCTTCCAGGAGCGCTATTTCGCCATGCTCTCGGCCGGCGGCACCAAGCACCACGCCGAGCTGCTGGCGCCGTTCGGGCTCGACGCGCGCGATCCCGCCTTCTGGCAGATCGGCCTGACGATGATCGAGGGCATGATCATCGAACTGGAAGGGATGGAGTAGCGGGGCTTCCGCGTCATGGTCGGGCTTGACCCGACCATCTCATGACCGGAAGGCGCTGGTTTCCGAGATTCTCGGGTTAAGCCAGAGAGTGACGCGGGTGGTCAGAACTGCACCCTCAACCCCACCTGCGCGACATTGGCGGTGTAGTCGGAGCCCTGCGCGCTCGAGTTCAGCCGCTCATGGGTGAAGCTCGCGCGCACCGCGAAGGTCCGCGTCAGCCTGTATTCGACCCGGGCGCCGATCGTCGATGAATCCTCGCGCAGGTTCTGCCCTTCATATTCGGTGCGGTTGAAGCTGCCGAAGCCGGTGACGATGAGGTTGCGGCGCAGCGCATGGGCGATCTCCAGCGAGGCGCGCCGCGCCGTGGTCCCCGAGGAGCCCGCGACGGTGGTGTCGCCGAGTTCGGCGGTGCCGCGCAGGGTGACGGTGGTCAAGGGCGTCGGCGACCACAGGATCGCGGCATCGCCGACGAATCCCTTCAGGTTGCGCAGCCGGCTGTCGTCGTATTTGCGGTTCTGGTAGCCGGCCGAGACCTCGCCGGTGAGCTGGCGGCTGATCTCGAAGGTCGAGCCGACGCGGCCGGTGACGCCGTCCGAGGAGCGCCGGTAGCCGCTCGAATCGATCGCCTCGTCGAATTCGCGGGTGTCGACCTCGCCCTGGATGAAGGGCCTGAAGCCCGGCGTCACCTCGTAAGCTGCGCGCAGGCGCAGGCCATATTGGGTCTGGTTGCGGTCGCGCTGGCTGACGATGCCGCCATTGCTCAGCTTGCCATCCTCGTAGTCGCTGCGGTCGACCGAGCCGCGCAGCGTCATCTGCAGGCGGTTGATGTCATGCGTGACGCCCGCCGAGGCTCCGTACTGATAGACCAGCGGACGGCCGACGACGGCGGCTGTCAGGTCCGGCGAGCCGGGGCGCTGCGTGTCGAGCCGGGCCCGGGTTTCGAGCAGGATGCGGGTGTCGCGGGACGCGTCGAGCCGGAGCTGGAGATTGCCCTCGCCATCGGGGCGGGAGGCTTCGCGGTCGCGGTAGAACTCGCTGTAGCCGGCGCGCAGCCGGCCCGTCAGCTCATGCACGTTCCAGTCCGACTGGACTTCGACCTCGCCGTCATGCCGGCTGAAGGCCGAGCCTTTGCGGGTCGATCCGGCGGTGCGCTGGGGATTGGTGTCGTAGCCGACGCCGTTGGTGAGCGCGGGGCGCAGCACCACGCTGCCGACCCTGAGGCCAAGCGGGGCATAGGGGTCTTCCGGAACCGTCGCGCTGCGGCGAACCGGCGGCGGAGGCGGCGTGGCGGGCTGCAGCCCGGTGACCGTCGGCTGCGGCGGCCGGAACTGGCGCTGGGTGACGCCGCGCACGCCGCTTGCCCTGACGGAGCGGCTGGCATTGGCCGGAGCCGCCCGCGAAATCGCCGAAGGCTGGTTCTGGATAAGAGCGGCGGGGTCGCCGACGGCATCGGGCGTCGCGGGGACAACCCGCTGCTCCCGGGGCGGCTGCTGGGCGACATAGGCGGGAACGGTCGGGCGCAATGGGGTTCGGCGTGCCTGCTGCGCCGACACGACGGTCGTCGCCAGCACGAGGCTGGCGGCTGCGACGCTGGTCAGAAGCAGGGGGGCGCGGGCAAACACGGGGCTCGATCGCTCCAGGCATGAGCTCTTCGGCGCGCCCGGGAGAGCGCGCATGGTTAACGGATTTAGAACGAATGCGGTTAACGGGGCGTCAACGCATGGCGGGTCCGAGGGCCGATGCTGGCAAGCCGGGCGTTGCCTGTGCTAGAGCGCGCGCCATGACAGCCGATATCCGCGCCTCCGCGCTCCGCACCATCGCCACCGAGCGCGCCGGGCTCGACACGCTCCACGCCGCGCTCGGCAATGGCCTGGGCGAGCCCTTCGGCGCCGCCGTCGCGATGATCCAGGCCGCGGGCGGGCGCGTCGTCGTCTCCGGCATGGGCAAATCCGGCCATGTCGGGCGCAAGATCGCCGCGACCCTGGCCTCGACCGGCACGCCCGCGCATTTCGTCCACCCGGCCGAGGCCAGCCATGGCGATCTCGGCATGGTGCAGCCCAATGACGTCGTCATCGCGCTGTCCTGGTCGGGCGAGACGGCGGAGCTTGCCGCCATCGTCGCGCATACGCGGCGCTTCCGGGTCGGCCTGATCGCGATCACCGCCAATGCCGACAGCGCGCTCGGCCGCGAGGCGGATGTGACGCTGCTCCTGCCGAAGGCGGAGGAAGCCTGCCCGAACGGGCTCGCGCCGACCACCTCGACGACGATGCAGATGGCGCTCGGCGATGCGCTGGCGGTCGCGCTCTTAGAGGCGCGCGGCTTCTCGCGGCAGGATTTCTTCGTTTATCACCCGGGCGGCAAGCTCGGCGCGCAGCTCAAGACGGTCGCCAGCATCATGCATCGCGATGCGGCGCTGCCGATCGTGGGGCTCGACGCCGCGGTGGCCGACGTGGTCGCGATGATCTCGGCCAAGGGCTTCGGCTGCGCCATCGTGATCGATGCGGATGGAGCGCTGGCCGGCGTCGTCACCGATGGCGATCTGCGCCGCAAGCTGATGGGCGGCGGTCTTGCCCAGCGGGCGCGTGACGTGATGAGCGCCAACCCCCGCCGCATCGCGCCCGACGCGCTGGCGGGCGAGGCGCTGGAGATGGTCAACCGGCTGCGCATCACCGCGCTGATCGTCGCCGATTCAGATCAGCGGCCGGTCGGGCTCGTGCATGTGCATGATCTCTTGTCGCTCGGGGTGGCGTAACCGGGCGATCCGTCCCACTCCAGCCCTCATCCTGAGGAGCAAGCCGGCAGGCTTGCGTCTCGAAGGATGTTCCAGATGTGACCGGGGCCTCCTGGAGCATCCTTCGAGACGCTGCTTCGCAGCTCCTCAGGATGAGGACTGAGGGGGCTGCGGATCGTTCTCGATCAGGATCGGCCGTCCATGCGGCGTCGCCTCGGCTGCCCGCGCCCATGACGCCGCCAGGCTGTCGATGCGGTCATGCGAGGCGAGGCCCTTCTCGATGAGCAGGTGCTCCAGCGCCTCGCACCAGCGCTCGTAATAGTCCGAGCCGTCGCGGCAGCCGCCTTTGGCCAGCGCCTCGCGGATCTCAGTGCCGAGCGCCTGCGCCCATTCCTCGGCCGTGAAGATTCCGCGCTCCTGCAGCTGCACGACGAGCGCGAAGACCATTGCCTGCCAGGGCTCTGCGAAGACCGGGCCGTCGGCATCGCGCGGGATCGGCGTGTCGGCGGCGAGCGCGACTGCGTGGTTTGCGTCAGGCCGGTTCAAGATAGCTCTCCCAGGCCTCGATCGAGACTGATGATGTCGGGTCGGCGTCGCGGCCCCAGAGTTCGGGGCCGCTGAAGACGACGGTGTAGAGCCATTGCGCCGTCTCGGGCAGCCCCTGCGCGCCGGTGTCGGGGAAGACATGGCAGCCGGTGATCCGCTCGATCACGCCGGCCTTGCCGCGGGCATAGCGCGGCAGGCGGGTGTGGTGCTGTGGGTGCATCACGACGGTGCGGACCGCATCGCCGACGGCGAAGCGGGCCGGGGCCTCCGCCTGGCGCTCATAGGGGAAGCCGCGGCGCAGAACGCTCGCGACCTCCTCGCCCTTGAGGACGCGCTTGGGCGTCTTCGCCGGCGCGAGCGGCTGGCCCTGCTCCAGTTCTTCGGGCGTGACGAAGCCCTTCTCGACCAGCATCCGGTTCAGCCCGGCGAGCCAGATCTCGTAATAGGAGGAGGAGAGATACTGCGCCGGCGGCAGGCTCTCGCGGGCGGCGCGGATGCCGTCGATCGTCCAGGCGCCCATGGCGCCAGCCGCGACATTGATCGCCAGAACGCGCTTCTCCCAGTCTGCGTGGAAGATCGGCTCGTCAGTTTCGGGGCGCACGGGGCCGAAGCCCATCTGCCCGCCGAGGTCCTGGGCGCCGTTCATGACGCATCCTCCACCCGCGGCAGCCCGGTGCCGATCATCGAATCGCGGTTGACGATGGAAGCAAGCTTCTCCTCCGACCAGCCCTCGGTGCCGGCCGGGCGCATCGGGATGACGAGGAAGCGCGTCTCCGCGGTCGAATCCCAGACGCGGATGCGCTGGCCTTGCGGCAGCGTCAGTCCGAAATCGGCGAGCGTGCCGCGCGGGTCGAGCACCGCCTTGGCGCGGTAGGGCGGGGATTTGTACCAGACCGGCGGCAGGCCGAGCAGCGGCCACGGATAGCAGGAGCACAGCGTGCAGACGATCAGGTTGTGCTCTTGCGGGGTGTTGAAGCAGGCGACGGTGTGCTCGCCGCCGCGCCCGCCGAAGCCGAGTTCGGCGACGGCGGCCGTGCCGTCGGCCTTCAGCCGCGCCGCGAAGGCGGGATCAGTCCAGGCGCGCGCCACGACGCGGGCGCCATTGCGCGGGCCGATCTTGGTCTCATAGGTGTCGACGATGACGTCGAGCGCGGCCGGGTCGACATAACCCTTGCCCACCATCAGCGATTCCAGCGCCTTCACCCGCGCCTCTATCGGGGTGAAGTGGTTGTCGTGATCGTGGTCGTGATGGTGGTGGCCGCTCATGGGCTTTCTCCCGTCAAACCCTCAGTTCTCATTCCCTGACCGTCATCCCGGACAAGCCGCGTCAGCGGCGCCGATCCGGGATCCATTCCGGAGCCTCTCAGAACCAGCGTTCCGGCATGGATCCCGGGTCTGCGCTGCGCTCCGCCCGGGATGACCCGCGAGGGGAATGAACGAGACCCATCGATATCGTCACATGCGTTCGGCGCCCGTCTCGGCGACACCATCAAGCGATCCGCACCCGTGCCGCCCGCTCGAAGGTCGTGGCGAAGGCGATCAGCGACTTGTCGGAGCCCTTCGGCCCGAGCAGCGACAGGCCGAGCGGGGCACCCTCGCGCCGCGCCACCGGCACGCTCACCTGCGGAAAGCCGGAGAGGCCGCCGAGGCAGAGCAGGCGCAGCGCCCGGTTGCGGAAATCGTCGAGCTGGTCTTCCGGCGCGCTGACCAGCGGGGCGATGTCGGGCACCGTCGGCAGGATCAGCACGCCATCCTGGCCGAGCAGCTTGGCCAGCCGCGTGCGGAAGGCCTTCCGCACGGCCTCGCCCTTGGCGTGGTCGGCATCGGTGATCGCCTTGGAGAAGGCGAAGCGCTCGGTCACGCCGGGCCCCAGCGGCATGGCGAGGCGCTCAATCAGCGCGCCGTCGGCCGCCCAGGCCTCGCGGCCCTGCAGCCAGCGGAAAGCCCAGTAGAGCGCGTCGAGATCGCGCACCGCCTTCACCGTCTCGGGCTCGCCGAGCTGCGGGACGATGCGCTGGACGACGTTGCGCAGGATGGTCTCGGCCTCCGGCACGGCCTGGGCGAAGAGGTCGTCGGCCAGCAGCAGGCGCGGGGTCACCGGCAAGGCGAGCTTGTCCTTGCCGAGCAGCACCTCGCCGACGCGGGCGAAGACCTCGCCGTCGCGGGCGAACCAGCCGGCGGTGTCGAAGCTATCGGCCAGCGGCCAGGCCCGCTTCAGCGAGATCCGGCCATGGCTGGGGCGGATGCCGAACAGGCCGCAATAGCTCGCGGGCGCCCGGACCGAGCCGCCCGTGTCGGAGCCGAGCCCGATATCGGCGAGCCGCCCGGCGACCGCGGCCGCCGAGCCCGAGGAGGAGCCGCCGGTGATGCGGTCGGGCGCCGCCGGGTTGATGGGGGAGCCGAAATGCGCGTTCTTGCCGTTCAGCGAGAAGGCGAGCTCGTCGGTATGGGTCTTGCCGACGAAGCGGGCGCCGGCCTCGAGCAGCGCCTTCACCACCGGCGCGGTCTTGGTCTTGGTGCCGGACTGGGCGAGGACGAGCGGCGAGCCGGCCCCTGTCGGGTAGCCCTTGACGTCGTAGAGGTCCTTCACCGCCAGCGTCAGCCCCGCGAGCGGGCCGGTCGGCGCGTGTTTCACGGGCGCCTGCGGATAGGGAACGAAGCAGCGGAACGGATCGTCGACAAGCATCGTGGTCACCCCCTAGCAGCCCTTGGCATCACCGTCGGAGCGCGGATCATGCGCCGCCTCGACATGGCCTTTCGGGTGCTTGACCAGCATGCCCGCATGACCGAACTGGTCGGAATAGGCTTCCGAATACTCCTCGACCGGATGCCCGGCGCCGGTCAGGCGGGCGAGCAGCATCGGGTCGAACCGGCTTTCGAGCTTGAGCGAGAGCGAGCCCGCGCCCCAGGTCCGGCCGAAGAGCCAGCGCGGGGCATCGACGGCGGCCGCCGGGCTCTCGCCGAGGCGGTAGCGCGACAGGATCTGCGCCTGGAACTGCGGCTGACCGTCGCCGCCCATCGCGCCATAGGACATGATGCGGCCGTCGTCGAAGCGGGCAAGCGCCGGGTTCAGCGTATGGAAAGGCTTGCGGCCCGGCTGCAGCGGGTTCACCGCCCTGGCGTCGAGCGAGAAGGAAACGCCGCGGTTTTGCCAGTTGATGCCGGTGCGCGGCAGGATGCAGCCCGAGCCATACTCCCAGTAGATCGACTGGATGTAGGAGACGGCCAGCCCCGAGCCGTCGATCGCGCCCATCCAGACGGTGTCGCCCTCGCCGGTCTTGAACGGCCAGGCGGCGGCGCGCTTCCTGTCGATCGCGGCGGCCTCGCGGGCGAAGACGGCGTCGGTCAGGACGCTTTCGGGATCCACCGTCGCGAAGGCCGGGTCGGTGACGATCCTGTCCCGGATCGCAAACGCGCGCTTGGTCGCCTCGACCAGACCGTGATGGTGGTCGAAACCCTCGGCGCGTGCGACGCCGAGCTTCTCGAAGATGCCAAGGATCATCAGTGCCGCCACCCCTTGGGTCGGCGGGGCGCAGTTGTAGACGCTCAACCCCGGCAGCCTGATCGAGAGCGGGGGAACGATGCGGGCCCGGTAGGCCTCCATGTCCGCGCGGGTCACGGGTGCGCCGATCCTGTCGAGATCGGCGGCGATCTCGCGGCCGATATCGCCACGGTAGAAATCGGACAGGCCGGCATCGGCGAGCTGGCGGAAGGTCGCGCCGAGCGCTTCGGGCTTGCGCCGCGCACCCGCCTTGGGCTGCTCCCCGCCCGGCCAGAAGAAGTCGCTGAAACCGATCGCCTCCTTCACCGCCTCGACCTGCTGTGGCCAGGTCCGCAGTTCGGAGGGCGAAACCTCATAGCCTTCGTCGCAATGGCGGATGGCGTCGGCCAGCAGATCCTTCAGCGGCATGCGGCCGCCGAGCGCCGTCGAGAGCGACAGCGCCGCCTCCCAGCCACTGACCGCGCCCGCGACCGTCAGCGCCGAGTCCGGCCCGCGCTGGGGGATGACGTCGTAGCCTTTCTCGCGGTAGCGATCGATGGTGGCGAGCGCTCCGGCCGACCCGCAGGCTTCGATCGCGTGGATCTTGCCGCCGGGCTCGTGGACCAGCCAGAAACCGTCGCCGCCGATCGCGTTCATATGGGGGTAGACGACCGAGATGGTCGCGGCCATCGCGACCATCGCCTCGATGGCGTTGCCGCCCTCGGCGAGAATGGCGCGCCCGGCTTCCGAGGCGAGATGGTGGGGCGCGGCGCAGGCTGCCGAACCGAAGACAGGCGTATCGATCATCAGGGTCTTTTCAAGCTTGGCGGGAGCAACCATTTCAGCCGGACGGCGCGATTTTGTTGCATGCTGGAGCCGGCTTCGCTAGAGCTTGCGCCCGAAAAGTGGCGTCTCCCGCGCGCCACGACCGAGGACCGACGACATGGCCGCAAGGCGCACCAACTGGCGCAACCTGATCATGGTGGTTTCGCTGGGCATCCTGATCGCCGTCGAACTCTTCGGCGTCGCGCTGGCTTCGGGCTGGGCGCTGGCGGGTCTGTTCGAGCTCGGTCCGATCATCAGCTATGCGCTGATGGCAGTGTTCTCGGGCTTCGCGGCTTATGGAATGCTCAATCTGATGCGCCGCGTGATCAAGGTCGAGCGGCTGACCGAAGGCGGCTGAGCCTTCAGGGGCAGCGCTTCAGAACCACCGGATCGGCTTCGGGCGGGAGATAGTCCCCCATCGGCCGGCAGGCGCCAGACACACAGACCTGCCAATCAGCAGTGGCGCCCGAGCGGCGCATGACGATCTCGCTTTGGGGCGGGAGTGCCGGCCTCCAGCGCCAGAACCCCTCGATGAGCTTAGCCTCCGGCGGCGCCTCCATGCCGGCGCCCGAGCCCTGGATGCGCGCCTCCGTCATCACGAGCCCGGCGGGGGTGTCCCGCCAGACCTCCTCCCACAGCGTTTTCTGAACCGAATGACGCCAGGCGAGCGTGATTTCGCCCGCGCCCAGCGACACCATGAGAGCGCCGGCCGCCAGGCAGAGGCTCATCTGCGCGACAAGCTCATGCCCGAGCCCGGCTCATGCGGCGACGCGCTCTGCCGCCCGGGCGCGCCAGAGATGCAGGCCGATCAGGAGCGCAGCCAGGCCGAAGCCGATCTCGTCGGTGATCGGAAGCGCCGTCACCAGCGAGCCCGCTGCGGCGGCCGCGAGCAGACGCTCCCACACCGCCATGTCGCGCTTCAGGAAGCCGATCGTCGCCGCGCCCCAGAGCGTGATCGCCAGGAGCGCCTTGCCGATGATGTAGGCCGCGCCCACCACATAGGCGAAGCCGGTGACGCCCTGCACCGGCTGCAGCATCAGGGCGGGGTCGTAGACCGCCATGAACGGGATGACGAAGCCGGCCATGGCGATCTTCACGGCCTGGAACGAGATCTTGAAGCCGGATTCCTTGGCGATGGGCGCCGCCGCGAAGGCGGCCAGCGCCACAGGCGGCGTCAGGTCCGCCATGATGCCGAAATAGAACACGAACATGTGGCTGACGATCAGCGGCACGCCGAGCTTCAGCAGGATCGGCGCGGCGATCGAGGAGGTGATGATGTAGTTGGGGATCGTCGGGATGCCCATACCGAGGATCAGGCTGACGATCATGGTCAGCACCAGAGCCAGGAACAGCGACTTCTCGCCGACCGCGACGACCGCGTTGCCGAAGATCGTGCCGACGCCGGTCAGCGTCATCGTGCCGATGACGATGCCGACCACGGCGCAGGCGACGCCGACCGGGATGGCCTGGCGCGCACCGTCGGCGAGCGCCTCGCGGCACGCGGCGACCGTCTCGGCGCCGCCCCGCGTCATGAGGCTGGCGAGGATGAGCAGCAGCACCACCCCGACCATGACCAGGATGCCGTACCAGAAGAAGAAGGCGCAGAGCAGGCCGAGTCCGACCCAGAACAGCACCCGCAGCGCGATCGGCCCGATCCCCAGCGCCAGCGAGCCGCCCAGGATCAGCACCACGGTGAGCGCCAGGCCGACCGAGCCGGAGAAGAGCGGCGTGTAGCCGGAGAAGAGCAGGTAGACGAGCACCGCCAGCGGCAGGATCAGGTACCATTTCGTCGCCAGCGCCTTGCCGGCGCTCGGCAATTCCTCGCGCGGCAGGCCGACCAGCCCGCGCTTTCCGGCTTCCAGATGCACGGCGAGGAAGGCGGCGGTGTAGTAGAGGATCGCCGGCACGATCGCCGCCTGGACGATTTCGGCATAGGGCACGTCGATCGTCTCGGCCATGATGAAGGCGACCGCGCCCATTACGGGCGGCATGATCTGCCCGCCCATCGAGGCGGTGGCCTCGACGCCGCCGGCGAAGGCGGCGCGGTAGCCGAAACGCTTCATCAGCGGAATGGTGAACTGGCCGGTCGAGACGACGTTCGCCACGCCCGACCCCGAGATCGTGCCCATCATCGCCGATGAGAAGACGGCGACCTTGGCCGGTCCGCCGCGGGCGCTGCCGAACAGCCCCATGGCGATGTCGGTGAAGAGCTGGATCATGCCGGCCCGCTCCAGGAAGGAGCCGAACAGGATGAACAGGAAGATGAAGGTGGCCGAAACCCCGGTCGGGGTGGCGTAGAGGCCCTCCGTGCCGAAGGCCATGTGCTCGATCACCTGTTCGAGCGAATAGCCGCGATGGTTCAGCGGCGCCGGCAGCCATTGCCCGAACAGGCAATAGGCCAGGAAAAGCCCGGAGACGATCGGCAGGGCCGGCCCCATGAAACGCCAGCAGATGATGAAGAGCACGGCAATCGCGCTGATGCCGACGACGAGATCGGCCGGCGTGACCTCGCCGGCGCGCGCCACGAGTTCCTCATAGAGAGCCCAGTGATAGAGCCCGATGACGAAACCGATGCCGGCGAGCGACCAGGCCAGGATGCGGGCAGTCGTGGTTTCGCTCTTGTGCTGGGCCAGCAGACCGCCGGCAACCAGGCAGAGGAAGCCGACATGCAGCGTCCGCAGGATCTGGTTGGGCAGCGAGCCGCCGAAGCGGGCGAGAAGCTCGACCACGACGACGATGGGAATCCAGGCGAGCAGCATGCCGAGATAGGGCCGTGACCGGACGGCCTGAACGACGATCCAGACCAGCCAGACCGCCATTGTCGCGCGCAGAACATCGACCAGGGTGATGCCGACGAAGCGGTGGTCGAGCGGGACGTTGAAGGCGGTCGCGATCTGGAAGAGCGAGAAGGCGACCGCGATCCAGAACAGCAGCCGGCCCTGCCAGCCGGGTCCGAAGCCGGGGGGAAGCCCATGCTCGGGATCGACGATGACCGCAGGCGACTGCGTGTGAACGCCGCCGATATCGGGCACTGCCAGAGGCTGCGTCTCGTCTTTGCTCATGGTCACGTCTTCCGCTCAGAGAAAAGGCGAGGCCGGATGAACCGGCCCCGCCCGTCAGATTGGCTGCAGGATCGGCTCAGGAGCCGACCTTCAGGCCCTTTTCCTTGAAGTAGCGCACCGCGCCCGGATGCAGCGGGATCGGCATGCCTTCCAGCGCGCCTTCGAGCTTGATCGAGCGCGCGGCGGCGTGGGCGGCGCCGAGATCGCCGAGGTTTTCGTAGATGGCCTTGGTCATCTCATAGACGGTCTCTTCCTTCATGCCCTCATGGGTCACGAGGTAGTTCATCACCGCCGCGGCGGGGACCGCCGCCGTCTGGCCGGTATAGGTATTGGCCGGGATCGCGGCCTTGACGAAGGGCGGGCCGGCCTTCTCGACGGCCGCCGCCGGCACTTCGACGACGACGATCTCGACCGAGGTCGCCAGATCGCGCAGCGAGGCAACACCGAGGCCGGCCGATTGCAGCGTGGCGTCGAGCTGGCGGTTCTTCATCAGCTCGACCGATTCCGCGAAGGGCAGATACTCGACCTTGCTCAGGTCCTTGTAGCTCATGCCGGCGGCGGTGAGAACGGCGCGGGCGTTGAGCTCGGTGCCGGATCGCGGCGCGCCGACCGAGAGGCGCTTGCCCTTGAGATCGGCCAGGGTCTTGATGCCGCTGTCCTTGGACGCGACGATCTGGATGTAATTGGGGTAGATCGCGGTGATGCCGCGCAGCTTCTTCAGCGGGGTCTTGAAGCCGGCCTCCTCGTCACCTGCCCAGGCCGCGGCGAGCGAATCGCCGAGCGTGAAGGCGATCTCGCCCTTGCCCTGCTGGAGCAGCTGCAGGTTCTCGACCGAGGCCTTGGTGGCCTGCACGGTCGGGCGGACATTCTTGATCTTGTCGCCGTAGATTTTCGAGAGCGCGACGCCGAGCGGGTAGTAGACGCCCGAGGTGCCGCCGGTCAGCACGTTGATGAAGTCCTGGGCGCGGGCGCTGGCCGGTGCGAGCGCGATCAGGGCCGCGGTGGCGATGCCGGCGAGTCGCCGGCCGGATACGAACTGTTTCATGAAAACCTCCCGATGAACTGCCGGCCTGGAAAGACCGGTCTTGGTGCATTTGTAAATCACGCCGGCATCGAATTGAAAGCCGCGATCCGCGACTTTCGCGGATGGAGGCCGGTCTGGCGTGACGCTTTCGCCATGATTGCCGTCCATCGAGAGACATTCGCCGCCCGGTTGCCCTTGCGATCGGGACAGGCTAGCCCGATTTCCAGCGACCGTCGTTTCCTCCTCCAGCCCAACGAGCCCGCCCGCATGCAGCCCAGCGCCCGTCCGCCCTGCCCCGACCGCCGCCTGCTGCTGGCCGGCGCCAGTGCGACAGCGGCGCTGGCCGCGCTCGGCTTTTCGCCGCAGGCGCTGGCGCAGCAGGGCCTGCGTCTCGGCGAGACCGAGGCGTTCAGCTTCGAGGCCCTGAAGGCGCGCGCCCGCGAGATGGCGTCGCGGCCCTATCAGGCGCCGCCGAGCCCGCGCCCCGACGTGCTGGAACGGATCGACTACGACGCCCATGGCAAGATCCGCTTCAAGCCGGAAACGGCGTTGTGGGCGGACGGGCCTTCGCCCTGGCCGGTGACCTTCTTCCATCTCGGCCGCTTCTTCCAGAAGCCGGTGCGGATGCATGTGCTCGACGCCGGCCGGGCGCGCGAGATCGTCTATGACGAGAGCTATTTCGAGATGCCCCAGGATTCGCCGGCGCGCGAGCTGCCGCGGGGCGCGGGCTTTGCCGGTTTCCGCTTCCAGGAGAGCCGCTCGGGACATCCCGGCCGCAAGGGCGAGAAGCTCGACTGGCAGAAGAACGACTGGGTCGCCTTCCTCGGTGCCTCCTATTTCCGCGCCATCGGCGAACTCTACCAGTATGGCCTCTCGGCGCGCGGGCTGGCGATCGACCCCGCCGTCGGCGGCAAGTCCGAGGAATTTCCCGACTTCACCCATATCTGGCTGGAGACGCCGCAGCCCGGAGCCGAGCATGTCGTGGTCTACGCGCTGCTCTCGGGGCCGAGCGTGGCGGGCGCCTATCGCTTCCGCATGCATCGCGGCAAGGGCGTGACGATGGAGATCGAGACCGAGATCCATCTGCGCAAGGATGTCGAGCGGCTCGGCATCGCGCCTTTGACCTCGATGTACTGGTACTCCGAGAAGGCCAAGGCGACCGCGGTCGACTGGCGCCCCGAAGTGCATGATTCCGACGGTCTCGCGCTGTGGACCGGCACGGGCGAGCGCGCTCTGCGGCCGCTCAACAACCCGTCGCGCACGATGGTGTCCTCCTTCATGGACGACAACCCGCGCGGCTTCGGGCTGATGCAGCGCGATCGCGAAATCGGGCATTATCTCGACGGCGTGTTCTACGAGCGCCGGCCGAGCCTCTGGGTCGAGACGCAAGGGTCCTGGGGCAACGGCGCCGTCCAGCTGATCGAGATCCCGACCGACGACGAGATCCACGACAACATCGTCGCGATGTGGGTGCCGGCCGGCCCGGCGAAGGCGGGCGCATCCTACGCCCTGCGCTACAAGCTGCACTGGCTCGCCGATGAGCCGTTTCCGACACCGCTCGGCCGCGTCGTCGCGACGAGACTCGGCAATGGCGGCCAGCCCGGCACGACCCGCCCCAAGGGCGTACGGAAGTTCATGATCGAGTTCAGGGGCCCGGCGCTGGAGGCCATCCCCTTCGGCGTGAAGCCGGAGGTCGTGCTCTCGGCCTCGCGCGGGTCGTTTTCCTACATCTTCGCCGAAGCCGTGCCCAACGACGTGCCCGGCCATTGGCGGGCGCAGTTCGACCTCACGGTGGAGGGCCAGGACCCCGTCGAGATGCGCTGCTTCATGAAGGCGGGCGACACGGTCCTGACCGAGACCTGGCTGTATCAGTATCTGCCGTTCTGAGGCTGTTTACCCCGCCTTGCGCAGCGCCTCGTTGATCCGCGCCTGCCAGCCGGGGCCCGTCGCGCGAAAGCGTTCGATGATATCGGCATCGAGCCGCAAGGTGATCTGCTGCTTGGGTGTTGCAACCCTGGGCCTTCCCCGGCCGCGTCGGGTCAACACGCCGCCGTCGTGAACATCCGCGCCATCAAACCATTCATCCGTCAGTTCGGGTGCGTCGTCGGGGTCAACCCAGGCGGCTTTGGTATCTTGCTTGTTCGCGCTCATTGGCTTTCCTCATACTGATGATGCGGCGCGCGCTGCCACGACAAGTCCACACCATGACGACGATCCGACCGTCGAGCCGGCCTGCGGTCACGAAGCGCTCCTCGCCATAGTCGATCCGCTAGTCTGGCTGCGTGAATGTCTTGCCGGCGAAAACTTCTGCGGCTCTGGCGAAATCCAGCCCGCGCTCCTGCAGCGTGGCGTCGCGTTTGGCGCTGTCGAAGACGATATCCACGATTATATGTAACGCCATTAAATCTGTTGGGCAATGTGCCGGCCCACGCCTCGCGCGCACTCTCAGTCCGCTTGCCCATCGGCCTGCGTAACATTATATCATCGCGTATGGCCCACCATGATCACGCGCACGCGATGTCCCACGCCGTCCCGGAAACTCCGGGCTGGTCGCTGTTGCGTTTGTCGGCCTCGGCCCGCATCGGACTGGCCGCTGGCATCGTCGCGCTGCTCTGGGTGGCGACCTTCGCCGTGATCGCGTGACGATGGGAACGTCTGCCGTGTCCGCCATCCGCCTCACCGATCTGACGCTGGGCTATGACCGCCATCCAGCCGTACATCATCTCTCGGGCGAGATCGCCTCGGGCAGCCTGACGGCCATCGTCGGCCCCAACGGTGCCGGCAAGTCGACCCTGCTCAAGGGCATCGCCGGCGCGCTGTCTCCGCTGGACGGCGACATTGCCCTCGCGCGCGGCCGGCGGCTCGCCTATCTGCCGCAGTCGGCCGAACTCGACCGCTCCTTTCCGATCCATGTCTACGATCTCGTCGCGATGGGATTGTGGAACAGCGCCGGCATCTTTGGCGGGATCGGCCGTGGAGCTGCGGCCAAGATCGAGGCGGCCATCGCCGCGGTCGGCCTGACCGGCTTCGAGCGCCGGCCGATCGCGGCCCTCTCCGGCGGGCAGATGCAGCGGGCGCTGTTTGCCCGCCTTCTGCTGCAGGACGCCGACATCATCCTGCTCGATGAGCCCTTCACCGCGATCGATGCGCGCACCACCGCCGATCTTCTGGCCCTGGTCCAGCGCTGGCATGGCGAGAGCCGCACCGTGGTCGCCGTGTTGCACGACATCGAGACGGTGCGCCGCGCCTTCCCGCAGACGCTGCTGCTGGCGCGCGAGACGGTGGCCTGGGGCGAGACCGGCGAGGTCTTGACCGCCGCCAACCTGCTCAAGGCGCGCCGCATGGTCGAGGCCTTCGACAACCACGCCGCACCGTGCGAGCGCGACGCGGCGTGAGCCTGATCCGCGTCCGTCGTCTCTGAGAGATTCTATGCCGGGTCATCCCGGGCGACCGAAGGGAGACCCGGGACCCATTCCGGAACCCTTCCTGCAAGCGCTCCGGAATGGGTCCCGGGTCTGCGCTTCGCTCCGCCCGGGACGACGGCGCGTTTGAACTGACCGCAGGCTCGCATGCTCTACGACCTCTTCATCGGCCCCTTCGCCGAATTCGACTTCATGCGCCGGGCGCTGGTGGGCGTCGTCGCCCTGTCGGTGTCGGGCGGCGCGATCGGCGTGTTCCTGATGCTGCGCCGGATGAGCCTGACCGGCGACGCCATGGCCCATGCCATCCTGCCCGGTGCCGCGATCGGCTATCTCGTCGCCGGCTTCTCTTTGCCGGCGATGACGCTGGGGGGCTTGGCGGCCGGCTTTGCGGTCGCGCTCGCGGCCGGCGCCGTGGCGCGGGTGACGGTGATCAAGGAGGACGCCTCGCTCGCCGCCTTTTATTTGATCTCGCTGGCGCTGGGCGTCACCATCGTCTCGCTGCGCGGTTCGGCGGTGGATCTCTTCCATGTGCTCTTCGGCAACGTGCTGGCGCTCGACGACGACGTGCTGATCCTGCTGTCGGGCGTCGCGACTGTGTCCCTTCTGACGCTGGCGGCGCTCTATCGGCCGCTGGTGATGGAATGCGTCGATCCGGGCTTCCTGCGCTCGGTCAGCCGCTCGGGCGGCGTCGTGCATCTCACCTTCCTGGCGCTGGTCGTGCTCAATCTCGTCGCGGGCTTCCATGCGCTGGGCACGCTGCTCGCTGTCGGGCTGATGATGCTGCCGGCGGCGGCCGCACGCTTCTGGACCGCCGACATCACCCGGCTGATCCTGCTCTCCAGCGGCTTCGGCATGGTCGCGGGCTATGCCGGGCTGGTGGTGTCCTATTCGGCGGGCAGCAATCTGCCCGCGGGGCCCGCCATCATCCTCGCGGCGGGAGCCCTCTATCTCGGTTCGCTTCTGATCGGCTCGCAGGGCGGGCTGCTGAGACGCCTCTTGCCTCGCCCGCATCTCAAGGCGTAGTGATGTTATAGTGTTTCATTCTTCGCTGGAGATTCCCATGCCGAACCGTCGCGTCCTGATTGGCGCCTTCGTCGCCGGGCTGCTCTTGGCCCAGGCCCCGATCGCCGCCATCGCCCAGGAAAAACTGCCCGTCGTCGCGAGCTTCTCGATCCTCGGCGATTTCGTGAAGGAGGTCGGTGGCGATCGTGTCGTGCTGACCACGCTGGTCGGGCCCAATGGCGATGCGCATGTCTATTCGCCAACGCCCGCGGATGCGAAGGCGATGGCAGGCGCCAAACTGATCGTCGTCAACGGGCTGAAGTTCGAGGGCTGGATGACCCGGCTGATCAAATCGTCGGGCGCCAAGGCGACCGTTGCGACTGCGACGAGCGGTATCACTCCGCTGCAGAACGAAGCCGACGATCACGACCATGGCAAGAAGGACAAGCATGGCCACAACCATGCCGGTCAGGCTGATCCGCATGCCTGGCAGAGCGTCGCCAATGCCAGGATCTATGTCGCCAATATCCGCGACGCGCTGGTGAAGGTCGATCCGGCCGGCAAGGAGGCTTACGAGGCCAATGCCACGCGCTATCTGGCGCAGCTCGAGACGCTGGACGGCGAGATCCGCGCCGCCGTTGCGCGCATTCCCGCTGACCGCCGCAAGGCGATCACCTCGCATGACGCCTTCGGTTATTTCGTGAAGGCCTATGGCATCCAGTTCATCGCGCCGCAGGGCGTCTCGACCGAGGCCGAGGCCTCGGCGCGGGATGTCGGGCGCATCATCCGGCAGGTGAAGGCCGAGAAGGTGCCGGCCGTGTTCCTCGAGAACGTCACCAATCCGCGGCTGGTCGAGCAGATCGCGCGCGAAAGCGGCGCCAGGCTCGGCGGACGGATCTACTCCGACGCGCTTTCCGACGCCGCCGGCCCGGCCGGGACTTACATCGCGATGATGAAACACAATATAAGCCAGATCGAAAAGGCGCTCGCCGCCGGCCCGGCCTGAGGACTATCCAAAAGCCACATCGTCATCCCGGACAAGCTGCGAAGCAGCGCCGATCCGAGATCCTTGGACTGCGTCATGGTCGGGCTTGACCCGACCATCTCGAAAACCAGCTCGCTGGTCATGAGATTCTCGGGTCAAGCCCGAGAATGACGCCCTACGATGGATCCCGGAGTTCCGCTTCGCTTCATCCGGATGACGGGCGAGGGTGTGACTTACGGCTGTGCGTCCAGCCGGGACCTTATGTGAAGCAGGATCGACCATGTCCGAGAAAATCCCCGTCACGGTGCTCACCGGCTATCTGGGCGCCGGCAAGACCACGCTGCTGAACCGCATCCTCACCGAGGATCACGGCAAGAAATTCGCCGTCATCGTCAACGAGTTCGGCGAGGCCGGCATCGACGGGGACCTCGTCGTCGGCGCCGACGAGGAGGTCTTCGAGATGAACAATGGCTGCATCTGCTGCACCGTGCGCGGCGATCTGATCCGCATTCTCGACGGGCTGATGAAGCGCAAGGGCAAGTTCGACGCGATTATCGTCGAGACGACGGGCCTGGCCGATCCCGCCCCGGTCGCGCAGACCTTCTTCGTCGACCAGGATGTCGGCGACGCCACCAAGCTCGACGCCGTCATCACCGTGACCGACGCGAAGTGGCTCAAGGACCGGCTGAAGGATGCGCCTGAAGCCAAGAACCAGATCGCCTTCGCCGACGTCATCGTCCTCAACAAGGTCGATCTCGTGACGGCGGAGGAACTCGCCTCGGTCGAGGCCGCGATCCGCGCCATCAACCCCTATGCCAAGCTGCACAAGACGACGCGCTGCGACGTGCCGATCGACCAGCTGCTCGACCGCAACGCCTTCGATCTCGACCGCATTCTCGACATCGAGCCGGACTTCCTCGAATCCGGGCATCACCACCACCATTCCGACGCGGTGCGCTCGATGTCGTTCACGATTCCCGGCGATGTCGATCCCGAGAAGTTCATGCCCTGGATCAACGACATCTCCCAGGCGCAGGGCCCCAACATCCTGCGCTCCAAGGGCATCCTCGCCTTCAAGGGCGAGCCGCGCCGCTTCGTCTTCCAGGGCGTGCACATGATCCTCGACGGCGACCTCCAGCGCGACTGGAAGGACGGCGAGACCCGCTCCTCGCGCCTCGTCTTCATCGGGCGCGACCTCAACGAGAACGAGCTGCGCCAGGGTTTCGAAGCCTGCGCGGCGTGAGCCGTCCACGTCATGCTCGGGCTTGACCCGAGCATCTCCTGCCAGAGATTCTCGGGTCTCCGCTCCGCTGCGCCCGAGAATGACGGTGCGGTTCACATGACAAACAGGCTGCGCTAGACCCCGCCCATGAACACGACCACCGCCCCCGTCTCGCTGCGCCAGCATGTCGTCCCCGTCGAGGCCGGGGCGCATGTCGTTGGTGCCCACTGGCTCAAATCGACGCTGGCGCTCGCGCTCGCGGACGGGCGCGTGCTGCGCTGGAGCGACGGCGTCCTCGACTCGACCGAGGTCCATGCCGGCGGCATCCTCTGCACCTGCAGCGATGGCGAGCGGCTGATCACCGGCGGCGATGACGGCCGCGTGGTGGCGACGACGGCCGATGGCGCCTCCACCGAGATCGCCCGCGACGAGAAACGCCGCTGGGTCGACGCGGTGACGGTCTCGGGCTCCGGCAGCATCGCCTGGAACACGGCCAAGACCGTCCATGCGCGCGACGACAAGGGCAGGGTCACGTCGCTTGATGTCGGCACGACGCCGCAGGGGTTGGTCTTCGCGCCGAAGGGTTTTCGGCTCGCGATCGGCCAGATGAACGGGGTGAGCCTCTGGTATCCGGCGACCGAGGCGAAGCCCGAATTCCTGGAATGGAAGGGCGCCCATCTCGACGTGATGTGGTCGCCGGACGGGCGCTTCGTCGTCTCCTCGATGCCGGAGAACGCGCTGCATGGCTGGCGGCTGGGCGAGAAGCCGAGCCATATGCGGATGACCGGCTATCCGGCCAAGCCGCGCTCGCTGTCCTGGTCGCATGACGGGCTCTGGCTGGCCTCGAGCGGGGCGGATGCCGCGATCGTCTGGCCCTTCCAGGGCGAAGGCCCGCAGGGCAAGGCGCCGCGCGAATGCGGCGCCCGCCACGCCAAGGTCACCCGCGTCGCCTTCCATCCCAAGGCGCTGGTGCTGGCGGTCGGCTATGACGATGGCTGCATCCTGATGATCCGCCTGACCGACGCCTCCGAACTGCTGGTGCGCCCGGCGCTGCGTGGCAGTGGCATCACCGCCTTCGCCTGGGACAAGGGCGGCAAGCGGCTGGCCTTCGGCACGGAAGACGGCGCCGCCGGCGTGCTGACGCTGCCGGCGTCCTAGGGCTTGCCCATGCGCTTCGGTCTCTTCGGCAAGGGCGGGCCCGACAAGAGCGAAGCGGCGGCACAGGCCAACCGCGTAAAAGAGCTGCTGCGCGAGATCGCCAGCCTCCCGGAGGAGGCTGCGATCGCCGTCAACGAGATCCTCTGCGCCGACCCCGCATGCCCCGGCACCGAGACGGTGATCCTGCTGATGAACCCCGGCGAGAAGACGAAAGCCTTCAAGCTGGCCATGGCGATGGCGGAGGTGACGCCCGAGGCGCTGCGGGAGGCGCTGTCGAGCGGCGCTTGATGCCGCAGCGGCTGCCATCTTAGGATCTCGCACAACGGCGCCGTCATCCTGGGCGACCGAAGGTCGACCGGGATCCATCATGGGGCAGACACGCCGCCTTATGATGGATCCCGGCCTGCGCGGCTGCGCCGCTGGTCCAGGATGACGACGAAGGGATGAAGACGGTTCAGCGCGCCATGGAGCGGCTTCATCGGCCGTGCGGCTGCCTCTCACCCCATCGCCACCCGCAGCGTCCGCTCGATCTCCGCCGTCCGCAGATGGACGGCACGCGTCGCCTTGAATCGCAGCAGGCGCTGGGGGCCGGTCTGTTCGGCGAGACCATGGCGCATGGCAGAGGTCTTTCCGCGGCCAGGGTCCAGCGGGGCCTTCGCCAGCACCGTGCCGCCCGAGACCAGGACGATCAGGGCCGTGATGAGGGTCTTGCGGAACATGGCGGCATCCTGGGCGCCGGCGAACCCGCTTCGCCGATGGATGCGAGTGTTAGGGAGGCTGGCGCGCGGCCGCTGTTCCCGCCGTGACAGCCGCCGGGGCTGCGCGCCTGCTGACAGAAGACTGGACGGTGCGGTCTAAACTCCGTCAGCATTCCCCGAACGCCTCAGCACAGGCCTGCCATGCCGCCCCGCCCGCCCAAGACGATCACCCTCTCGCGCCAACAGGCGCGACGCCTCTGGCTGCAGGCCCAGCGGCTCGACACGCGCGAGCCCTTCGGCGCGGGGGCGCAGGCCACGAAGGCGGCGGTCGAGCATCTCGGTTATGTCCAGATCGACACGATCAACGTGATCGAGCGCTGCCACCACCACATCCTGTTCAGCCGAATCCCTTCCTATCAGCGAGGCGATCTGGCGCAGGCGCAGTCGCTCGACAGAAGCGTCTTCGAATACTGGACGCATGCGCTTTCCTATGTGCCGCTGCGCGACATCCGCTTCTTCCTCGGGGCGATGAAGGCCCATCGGGCTGAGCCCAGGCGCTGGTCGGCCGTCGGCGGGCGCGAGGAGGCGCGCAAGCTGCTCGCCCGCATCCGCAAGGACGGGCCGCTGACCATTCGCGACATCGATAGCGACGTGCTGGTCGAGAAGGCCCATCTCTGGGCGAGCAAGAAGCCCTCCAAGGGGCTGCTGGAGCGCGCCTTCTACGATGGCGACCTGGTGATTGCGGCCCGCGCCGGCATGCTCAAGACCTATGAACTGACAGACCGGCATTTCGGCTGGGACAAGCGCCCGACTCCGGCCTCCGAACGACAGGTCACCGCCTACAGGCTCGACCGGGCGCTGCGCGCGCAAGGCGTCGTCAGCCTCGATTCGATCTGCCATCTCGATGCGCCCAGCAAGGCGGCGGTGGCGGAGCTGATCGACGCCCGCGTGAAGCGCCGCGAATTGCTGCCGGTGACGGTCGAGGACTCGACCGTGCCGCACTGGATGCCGCGCGAGGGGCCGGAAGCTGCGGCGCCGCAGCCCGACCTCGTCCACATCCTCTCGCCCTTCGACCCGCTGATCATCCAGCGCAAGCGGCTGAAGCTGTTCTTCGGCTATGCCCACGCTTTCGAGGCCTATCTGCCGAAGGAAAAGCGCGTCTTCGGCTATTTCGGCCTGCCGGTGCTGATCGGCGAAACGGTCGTGGCGGTGCTCGACCTCAAAACCGACCGCCAGGCCGGGCGGCTCCTGATCCAGCAATGGAGCTGGCTGGAAGGGCAGGAGAGCCGGGCGCGCAAGGCGCTGATCGAAGCGGAGCTGGAGCGGTTCGAGCGGTTTCAGCTGGCCAGGGACGTGGCCGTCCCAGCGCCCGACAATGCCTGACCGTCATTGCGAGCGCAGCGAAGCAATCCAGGGGCCGTCGAGCGAACCCGTCTGGATTGCTTCGCTGCGCTCGCAATGACGGAGGCTTTGCCTCACGCCCCCAGCAGATCGATCAGATGCGGGATCAGCGGCTCGTCGGCGGGCGGCATGGCCAGCTCCCGCAGCTTGCCGGGGCGGACCCATTTCAGCGCCTGCGCCTCGCGGGAGGCGACCGTCCCCTCCCAACGCCGGCAGATATAGAGCGGCATCAGGAGGTGGAACTCGGGATAGGCGAAGCTGGCGAAGGTCAGCGGCGCCAGGCACTCCTCCTTGACCGTGATGCCGAGCTCCTCGGAAAGCTCGCGGATCAGCGCCGGCTCGGGCCGCTCGCCCGCCTCCAGCTTGCCGCCGGGGAACTCCCAGAGCCCGGCCAGCGCCTTGCCCTGCGGCCGCTGCGCCACCAGCACGCGGTTGTCGGAATCGATCAGGGCGCAGGCGACGACGAGGAGAAGCTTCACGGGGGGACTCAGTAGCCGGAGAGGATGACGTGCAGGGGTTGCGTCTCCTTACCCGTCACGGTGACGCTGTCATAGACCGAGCCGCCCTCCCGCGAGAGCGCGTCCTCGTCGCCCCAGATCACCTGGGTGGTGACGAAGTAGTCGCCCGGAGCGACCTTCTCGAAGACGAAGCGGCCATTCGATTCCGCCTTGGTGGTGCGGCTGTACTCGCCATAGGCGGGGCCAGGGTTGTCGTCGCGGGGATAGCCGCGATGCGGCACGAATTTGCGCGTGCCGTAGAAATTGGCGAAGCGCTCGCGGGCATAGGCCGTGGCCGGCACGAGGCGCACCAGCTGCCCGGCAGCGTTCACGACCGCGCCGCTCGGCTTGGTGCGGAAGGCGTGGCCGGTGATCGTGGTCGTGCCGGTCTTCCTGATGAAGGCCGCCTCGTCGGCTGAAAACGCGACGGTCGCCGGCTTGCGCTCGACGCACCCCGACAACGCCAAGGCGAGAACGATCCCCAGCCCCATCCTCATGCCGCTCGTCCTCTCAAGCAGACCTGGCCGCACGCTGCTACGTCGTCACCAGGAAGACGCCGGCGAGGATGATGCAACCGCCGAGGATCTGCCGCAACTCCAGCGTTTCCCCGAGCACGACGATGCCCAGGATCGTCGCCACCGTCGGCACGAGATAGCCGGTCATCGCAGCCCGCGTCGGTCCCGCGGCGCGGATCAGCCGCATGAACACCGCCATCGGCACGGCGGTGGCGAGCAGGCCGAGCGCCAGCATGGCCGAGATATGATCCGCCATCGGCGCGAAGGCGGCGGGGCCGGCGAAGACCAGCGTCAGCCCAAGCGCGACGAGGCCGGAGACGACCTGCTGGCCGAGCGCCAGCCGCGCCGGATCGCCCGCCGAGGCGGGGATGGCGCGCGCATAGAGATTGCCGATGCTGTAGCCGAGCATGACGCCAACCATGGCGAGCACGCCGAGCGCCGTGCCGCCGCCCTCGACCAAGCGCGGGCCGATCAGCAGCGCGACCCCGGCCATGCCGAGCCCGATGCCGACGAGGCGGCGCGCGCCCATCCGCTCCTCGGCGAAGAGAAAATGCGCAAACACCGCCGTCACCAGCGGACCGCCGGCCTGGATCATCGCAGCCGGTCCGCTCGCCAGCTGCACCAGCGCATAAGCCACCAGCACATTGGGCACCCAGCCATTGGTGGTGCCGAGCACGAGCCAGTGCGCGATCTCGTCGCGGCGTGGGATCGGGCTCTGGCCCAGCCAGACGACATAGGCCGCCAGTGCAGCGGCCCCGATCAGCCCGCGCCCGGCGGCGAGCGCGAGCGGGGAGATCGCGCCCCCCGTCAGCTTGATGAACAGGAAGCTCGAGCCCCAGAACAACGAGCAGACCAGCAGATGCCCGACGACGAAGGCGCGGCTGGGGGTGGTGGGTGAACCCGCGAGCCCCGGCGTCATGTCGCGTGAGCCCTCATCCTGAGGAGGCCCGCAGGGCCGTCTCGAAGGATGGTCCAGATGTCACCGGCGCCTCCTGAAGCATCCTTCGAGACGCCGCTTCGCGGCTCCTCAGGATGAGGGCTTGAACAGCAACCCCGGCAATCAGGACCGGTAGTCGCCGTTGATCTCGACATAGGCCTTGGTCAGGTCGCAGGTCCAGACGGTGGACTTGCCGCGACCCAGCCCGAGATCGGCGGTGATGACGATGTGCTCGCCCGTCATATAGGCGGAGACGGCCGCCTCGTCATAGGACGGTGCGCGAGCACCCTGCTGCGCCACCATGATGTCGCCGAAGGAGATGTCGAGCCGGTCGCGGTCGGCCGGCTCGCCGGCCTTGCCGACGGCCATGACGACGCGGCCCCAATTGGCGTCCTCGCCGGCGATCGCGGTCTTGACCAGCGGCGAATTGGCGATCGACAGCGCGACCCGCTTGGCCGAGCGCGAGGAGGCCGCGCCCGCGACCCGCACCTCGACGAATTTGCGCGCGCCCTCGCCATCCTTGCAGACGAGATGGGCGAGTTCGAGCAGCAACGAGTTCAGCGCGCGCTTGAAGCCCGAGAGCCGGGCATCGCCGATCTCGGTGATCGCCGGCACGCCGCGTGCCGCGGCCTTGCCGGTGGCAAAGAGCATCAGCGTGTCCGAGGTCGAGGTGTCGCTGTCGACGGTGACGGCGTTGAAGGAGCCCTTCACGCCCTTCGACAGCAGCGCCTGCAGCACGGGCGCGGCGATCGGCGCGTCGGTGAAGACGAAGGAGAGCATCGTCGCCATATCGGGCGCGATCATACCGGCGCCCTTGGCGATGCCGGCGAGCACGACCTCATGGCCGTCGATCTTGGCCTTGCGGGAGAGCGCCTTGGGGAAGGTGTCGGTCGTCATGATCGCCCGGGCGGCGTCGATCCAGGGGCCGTCCGCCACGCGCTTGGCGCAAGCCTCGAGCACGCCCTCGAATTTGCTCGCGTCGAGGGGCTCGCCGATCACGCCGGTCGAGGCGATGAAGACCTCCTGCGGCTTGCAGCCGGCCGCCTTGGCCGCGATCTTCGCGGTCAGCGCGACGGAATCGCGGCCCTTCAGGCCGGTGAAGGCGTTGGCGTTGCCGGAGTTGACGACGACGGCCCGCGCCGAGCCCTGCTTCAGGTTCTCGCGGCACCAGTCGACCGGCGCGGAGGGGCATTTCGAGCGGGTGAAGACGCCGGCGACCTGCGTGCCTTCGTCGAGCAAAGCGAGCCAGACATCGGTGCGGCCCTTGTACTTGATGCCCGCCTCGCCGGTGGCGAAGCGCACGCCGGGAACCGGCGGAACCTTGGGCTGGCGCTTCGGCGCGAGCGGGGAAACGGGAACATCCTTGCCGGCCATGGTGGCGTCTCCTGTGCGGGAGGCCGGTGTGCCGCAGGGGCGGCGCGAAGGCAAGGTCGGCCCGCGCCTCGCTTGATTGTCCATAGCGATATGCTATACTCAAGGATATGCGGCGGATCGTTTATCAGACGCAGGCATTGAGGGCCTTGCGCGCCCTACCGATCGCGACGGCGGCGCGCATCCGGGGCAAGATCGAACAATATGCGGAGTCTCCCGCGAGTCTGGCTACGAATGTCCGAAAGCTTCAGGGGCGCGACGGCTATCGCCTGCGGATCGGCGATTATCGCGTCATTTTCGATGAGGACGGCGCCGTCCTCGACATCCTCGATATCGGCCATCGCAGCCGCATCTACGACTGAGGAGGACAGCATATGGATGAGGGATTCGAGGTCATCGTTCGCCCCGGCGGAGAGCGGATGGTCGTCGTTCCGGAGGCGACGTTCGAGCGGCTGCGCGATGCTGCCGAAATGGCCGAGGATGTGCTGGCCTATGACGAGGCCAAACGCCGTCTCGCCGCGGGCGACGAAGAGTTCGTCCCCTCCGCCATGGTCGATCGCATTCTCGCGGGCGAGAACCTCGTGCGGGTCTGGCGCGAGCATCGCGGGCTGACCGTCAGCGCGCTGGCGGAGATGGCGGGCATCGCCCAGCCCTATCTCTCGCAGATCGAGACGGGAAAACGCGAGGGAACGCTCCAGACGATGAAGAAGATCGCCGGGGCGCTGCGCGTGAAGCTCGACGATCTGGTCTGATCGGGCCCCAGGTCATGAAAAAAGGCCCGCGCGGCGGCGCGGGCCTGATTGGTTTCGGTCAGAAGGCCGAAGCCGGTCTCAGGGCTTCTTCGGCTCGGCCGGCGTCGCAGGCGCGGCCGGCTGGTCGAGGCGCTCGACCTTGGCCTTGTCGCGCAGCGCGACGATGATGTCCTGCTGCGCCTTGCGCTCGAGATACTGGTCGATCTGCGGCTTCACCATCGCGAAGTCGGGCAGCGGCTTGCTGCGCTTGTCCTCGACCTTGATGACGTGCCAGCCGAACTGGCTCTTCACCGGGTCGGACACCTGGCCCTTGTTCAGCTTGAAGGCGACGTCGGCGAATTCCGGCACCATGCGGTCCTTGGTGAACCAGCCGAGCGAGCCGCCCTCCTTGCCGGAGCCGGGATCCTTGGAGAGCTCGGCGGCGACCTTGGCGAAATCCTCGCCCTTCTTCAGGCGCTCGGCGACGGCGTTGGCCTGGGTCTCGTCCTCGACGAGGATGTGCCGGGCGTTGACCTCTTCCTCGGGCGCCATCGCCTTGGTGGTTTCGTCATAAAGCTTGCGCGCGGCTTCCGGGGTCGCGGCCTTCTTGGCCTCGGCCGTCAGATACTGGTCGAGCAGGATCTTCTCGCGGAAATAGGCGAGGCGGGCGGCGAAGTCCGGGCCGTCCGCGGTCTTGGCGGCGATCGCGGCCTTGGCGCCCAGCTTCAGGTCGACGAGATAGTTGATGACCTCGTCGCGCTTGCGCTCGTCGGGAAGCTGCGCGAGCCGCTCGCCGAGGTCCTCGGTCGCGAGCCCGATCTCACGCTCGGTGATGGCGATGCCGTCGACCCTGGCAACGACCTTGTCGGCCTGCGCGAAGACCGGCGTCGCGACGAGCGCGAGGCCAAGCGAGAGCATGCCGAGGCGAGACAACTTCATGGGGACGCCCTTTTTTCGAAATAGAGCCGAAATCTTCGATCGCGGCTGCACTGCCAGTTGAACGCGGCAAAGGCAAGGCGCGAAAAGCCTCGGGATCGCGGCCTCACGAAGCTTTGCTGGGCCGCCCCCGGGGCAGCGCCGACGCGGCTGCCGCAGGGTTGCGCGGTGCCCGCCGGTTTCGGTCTTGGAAGCGTCGCGCGCAAACCCTACATCTCCCGCAATCCCGCCCATCTGCGGCTCGGCACCCCGCGAGAGGTGAAAAGCGTTGCAAGGCAGTGCTGGACCCCGCCCCCGCGCGCGTCTAAACACGCGGTCGCATTGAGAATTCAGGTTTCCGGCTGGGACGCGGCGCATGAGCCGCGCGGCCCCAAGACCATACCACCGAAAGGCCCAACATGCTTGGCGCGCTCGCAAAGAAACTCTTCGGCTCGTCGAACGACCGGCGCGTCAAGGGCTACGGCCCCCGGGTGGCTGCGATCAACGCGCTGGAGAAAGAGGTTTCCGCGCTGAGCGACGAGGCGCTGCAGGCGCGCACCACCGCCTTTCGCGAGCAGATCGCGGCGGGCGCCAAGCTCGACGATCTTCTGGTGCCGGCTTTCGCGACCGTGCGCGAGGCGGCCAAGCGCGTGCTCGGTCAGCGCCCCTACGACGTGCAGCTCGTCGGCGGCATGGTCTTGCATGAAGGCGCCATCGCCGAAATGAAGACCGGCGAGGGCAAGACCCTGGTCGCGACCCTGCCGACCTATCTCAACGCGCTCGCCGGCCAGGGCGTCCATGTCGTCACGGTCAACGACTATCTCGCCCGCCGCGACGCGGAGTGGATGGCCAGGCTCTACAACTTCCTCGGCCTCAGCGTCGGCATCATCGTCCACGGCATCGAGGACGAGGAGCGCCAGCGGGCCTATGCCTGCGACATCACCTACGGCACGAACAACGAGTTCGGCTTCGACTATCTGCGCGACAACATGAAGTACGACGTCGGCCAGATGAGCCAGCGCGGGCATCATTTCGCGATCGTCGACGAGGTCGATTCGATCCTGGTCGACGAAGCCCGCACGCCGCTGATCATCTCCGGCCCGCTCGACGACAAGTCGGACCTCTATGTCACGATCGACAAGGTCCTGCCCGGGCTGGTCAAGGGCGACTACGAGATCGACGAGAAGCAGCGCGCGGTGTCGCTGACCGAGGCCGGCAACGAGCATATGGAAGAGCTGCTCCGCACGGCCGGGCTGCTCAAGGAGGGCGACCTCTACGACGCCCAGAACGTCACGCTGGTCCACCACATCAACCAGGCGCTGCGGGCGCATTCGCTGTTCACCCGCGACAAGGACTACATCGTCCGCAACGACGAGGTCGTGATCATCGACGAGTTCACCGGCCGCATGATGCCCGGCCGGCGCTATTCGGAAGGCCTCCACCAGGCGCTCGAGGCCAAGGAGGGCGTCACCGTCCAGCCCGAGAACGCGACGCTGGCCTCGATCACCTTCCAGAACTATTTCCGGCTCTATTCGAAGCTCGCCGGCATGACCGGCACGGCGGCGACCGAGGCCGACGAGTTCTTCCAGATCTACAAGCTCGAGGTCGTCGAGATCCCGACCAACGTGCCCGTCTCGCGCAAGGACGAGGATGACGAGGTCTACCGCACCTTCGAGGAGAAGGTCCGCGGCGTCATTCGCGAGATCAAGGAGGCCCAGAAGCTCGGCCAGCCCATGCTCGTCGGCACGACCTCGATCGAGCGCTCGGAACTCGTCGCCGAGATGCTGCAGAAGGACGGATTCCAGCAGATCGACTTCTCGGCTGATAACGCGCTGGAGCCGATCTATGCGGCCGCCCGCCAGGGCAAGCCCTCGAACTATTTCGCCGTGCTGAACGCCCGCTTCCACGAGCAGGAGGCCTATATCGTGGCGCAGGCGGGTGCGCCGGGCGTCATCACCATCGCCACCAACATGGCCGGCCGCGGCACCGACATCCAGCTCGGCGGCAATGCCGACATGCGCATCAAGCACGATCTCGGCGACATGCCGCAGGGCGAGGAGCGCACGCGGCGCGAGGCGGAGATCCGCGCCGAGGTGGCCGATTTCAAGCAGCGCGTGCTCAAGGCCGGCGGGCTCTACATCGTCGGCACCGAACGCCACGAAAGCCGGCGCATCGACAACCAGCTGCGCGGTCGCGCCGGCCGCCAGGGCGATCCGGGCCGCTCCAAGTTCTTCCTGTCGCTGCAGGACGACCTGATGCGGATCTTCGGCTCGGACCGCATGGACGGCATGCTGACCAAGCTCGGCCTCAAGGAGGACGAGGCGATCGTCCATCCCTGGATCAACAAGGCGGTCGAGAAGGCGCAAGGGAAAGTCGAGGCGCGCAACTTCGACATCCGCAAGAACATCCTCAAATACGACGACGTCATGAACGACCAGCGCAAGGTCGTGTTCGAGCAGCGCCGCGACTTCATGCGCCAGGCCAGCGTGCGCGAGACGATCGACGACATGCGCCAAGGCGTCGCCGACGAACTGGTGACGCGCCACATCCCCGAGGAGGCCTATCCCGAGCAGTGGGACACCGCCGCCCTGAAGGAAGGCGTGATGCAGTTCCTCAATCTCGATCTGCCGATCGAGGAGTGGGCGAAAGAAGAGGGCATCGCCGATGCCGAGCTGCGCGAGCGCATCCGCAAGCTCGCCGACGAGGACTATGCCGCGCGCATCGAACGCAACACCGAAGAGGTGATGGTCTATGTCGAGAAGCAGGTCCTGCTGCAGACGCTCGACACGCTCTGGCGCGAGCATCTGGTCACGCTCGATCATCTGCGCCAGGTCATCGGCTGGCGCGGCTATGCCCAGCGCGACCCGCTGAACGAATACAAGCAGGAGGCCTTCGAGCTGTTCGATTCGCTGATCGGGCGGTTGCGCGAGCAGGTCACCGGCAATCTGATGCGCATCGAGGTCCGCTTCGAGCAGCCCGACGAGGCGCCGCCGCAGCAGGACGCGCTGCCCTCGCCCTTCGGCGATTACGGTTCCGGGGGCATGCAGTTCGCGGCGCTCGAGGCCGACACCGCCGTGCTCGACCGCAACCCGGCCGATCCTTCGACCTGGGGCAAGGTCGGCCGCAACGAGTCCTGCCCCTGCGGCTCAGGCAAGAAGTACAAGCACTGCCACGGGCAGTTCGTCTGAGGACTGACGATCGCTCGGGGGGCTTGGGATACGCTGCGTCGTCCCGGGCGACCGCAGGGAGACCCGGGACCCATTCCGGAACCCCTCCGGTCAGCGCTCCGGAATGGATCCCGGATCTCCGCTTCGCTGCGTCCGGGATGACCCGCGTTCAGGTGCCGGGCCTTTACGCCGCCGCCCGTTGCAGCGCACAATCGCTGGCTTACCATCGCGAGCGAGCCCATGCCCGGATCGACCCAGACCCCCCTCCCGAAGACGAGCGCCGGGCGATTCTTCGAGGATTTCCACCTCGGCGACGCGATCGTGCATGCGACGCCGCGCACCGTCACCGCAGGCGACGTCTCGCTCTATACGGCGCTCTACGGCCCGCGCTTTGCGGTGCAATCCTCGGATGCTTTCGCCCGGGCCGTGGGCTATCCGGCCGCCCCGGTCGATGACCTCCTCGTCTTCCATATCGTCTTCGGCAAGACGGTTCCCGACATCTCGATCAATGCGGTGGCCAATCTCGGCTATGCTGATGGCCGCTTCCTGAAGCCGGTCTTTCCCGGCGACACGCTCTCGACCACCTCCGAGGTGATTGGGCTGAAGCAGACCTCGGCGGGCGATGCCGGCATCGTCTATGTCCGCTCGATCGGCCGCAACCAGCACGGTCAGATCGTGCTGAGCTATGCGCGCTGGGTCCTGGTGCGCAAGCGCCAGCCGGGGACGGCGGCCCATGCCGAGCAGGTGCCCGAACTGCCCCAAGCCGTCCCGCCGGAGGAACTCGGCGAGGGCTGCCCGGCGCTCGACCTCTCGGCCTATGACGACGCGCTGGCCGGCAGCCCCTTCCGCTGGGGAGACTACGCGACAGGCGAGCGCATCGACCATATCGACGGCATGACGGTCGAGGAAGCCGAGCACCAGATCGCGACGCGGCTCTACCAGAACACGGCGAAGGTCCATTTCGACGGACATGGCGCGCGCGCCACCCGCTTCGGCAAGCGGCTGATCTATGGCGGGCATGTCATCAGTCTGGCGCGGGCTCTGTCCTTCAACGGGCTCGGCAACGCCTTCCACATCGCCGCCATCAATGGCGGACGCCATGTCGCGCCGCTGTTCGCCGGCGATACCGTCTTCGCCTGGAGCGAGGTTCTGGAGACGGCGCCGCTGCCCGGCCGCGCGGATGTCGGCGCGCTGCGGCTGCGGCTCGTGGCCACCAAGAACCGGCCCTGCGCCGACCATCCGCTGAAGACGGGGGCGCAGTACGAGGCGGATGTGATCCTCGATCTCGACTACTGGGCGCTGCTGCCGCGTTAAGATTTCGTTACGAGTGACAGATTATGAATTCTGTCACTTCGCTGCCGCCATGCCGCATTGCAGCAGCGTTCCGGTTTCGTTACAGAGCCAGACACTCTAGAACAATCCCAAATGGGTAGGCCCCTTACCGGGCTGCGCGAGTCGGAGAACGATCTTGGCCGAGGTCAAACAGGCGGCGCGCCCGCTTTCGCCGCATCTGCAGATCTATCGCTGGTCCTGGACCATGGCGATGTCGATCGCCCATCGCGTCACCGGCGTGGCGCTCTATGCCGGCACCGTGCTGATCGCGGCCTGGCTCGTGGCGGCGGCGTCGGGCCCTGCGGCCTTCGACATGGCACAGGCGGTCGCGGGTTCCTGGTTCGGCCGTCTGGTCCTGTTTCTGTATTCCTTCGCCCTGCTGCACCATATGATGGGCGGCTTGCGCCACTTCGTCTGGGACATGGGCCGCGGCTATGATCCGCAGACCCGGATGAACATGGCCAAATACAGCGTTGTGGCTTCAGGCGGGCTGACCTTGCTCGTCTGGATCGTCGCCTACGCCGTTCGTTGAGGAGCGAGACGATGCACTCCAACTCATCGATGCGCACGCCGCTCGGCCGCGTCCGCGGCCTCGGCTCGGCCAAGTCGGGCACCGGGCATTTCTGGCTGCAGCGCGTCACCGCGGTCGCCAACCTGATCTTGACCCTGGTGTTCCTCGGGGTCGCGATCGCGCTGGTCGGCAAGCCCTATCCGGCGGCGCTGGCCATTCTGTCGCACTCGCTGGTGGCGATCCTGATGCTGCTCTTCGTCGTATCCGGTTGTGTCCATATGCGGCTCGGCATGCAGGTCATCATCGAGGACTACATCCATGGTGAAGGCCTCAAGATCGCGGCCGTGATGGCCAACACCTTCTTCGCGATCGCAATCGGCGCGGCCTGCGCCTTCGCGGTGCTGAAGCTCTCTTTTGGAGGCTGATCCGATGGCGATCACCAAGTCACGTCAGGTCCCGGCCTATACCGGCCAGGCCTATGCGATCACCGACCATACCTTCGACGTGGTGGTGGTGGGCGCCGGCGGCGCGGGTCTGCGCGCCACCGTCGGCTGCTCGCAGGCCGGCCTGCGCACCGCCTGCATCTCCAAGGTGTTCCCGACGCGCTCGCACACGGTCGCGGCCCAGGGCGGCGTCGCGGCCTCGCTCGGCAATATGGGCAAGGACAGCTGGCAGTGGCACATGTACGACACCGTCAAGGGGTCGGACTGGCTCGGCGATCAGGACGCCATCGAGTATCTCGTGCGCAACGCGCCGGCCGCCGTCTATGAGCTCGAGCATTGGGGTGTGCCGTTCTCGCGCACCGAGGACGGCAAGATCTACCAGCGTCCCTTCGGCGGCATGACCACCGAATATGGCGAAGGCCCGCCGGCCCAGCGCACCTGCGCCGCGGCCGACCGTACCGGCCATGCCATGCTGCACACGCTCTATGGCCAGGCGCTGCGCTACAACACCGAGTTCTTCATCGAATACTTCGCCATCGATCTGATCATGGACGAGGACGGCCATTGCCGCGGCGTGATCGCGCTGAAGATGGATGACGGCACGCTGCACCGTTTCCGCTCGCAGCAGACGATCCTGGCGACTGGCGGCTATGGCCGCGCCTATTTCTCGGCGACCTCGGCTCATACCTGCACCGGCGATGGTGGCGGCATGGTGCTGCGCGCCGGCCTGCCGCTGCAGGATATGGAGTTCGTGCAGTTCCACCCGACCGGCATCTACGGCGCCGGCTGCCTGATCACGGAAGGCGCGCGCGGCGAGGGCGGCTACCTCACCAATTCGGAGGGCGAGCGCTTCATGGAGCGCTATGCACCCTCGGCCAAGGACCTCGCCTCGCGCGACGTCGTCTCACGCTCGATGACGATGGAGATCCGCGGCGGCCGCGGCGTCGGCAAGAACAAGGACCACATCTACCTGCATCTCGACCATCTCGACCCGAAGATCCTGCATGAGCGCCTGCCGGGCATTTCCGAGAGCGCCAAGATCTTCGCCGGCGTCGATGTGACCCGCGAGCCGATTCCCGTCCTGCCGACGGTGCATTACAACATGGGCGGCATCCCCACGAACTTCCACGGCGAGGTCCTGACCAAGGTCGACGGCAATGCCGACACGGTGGTGCCTGGCCTGATGGCGATCGGCGAGGCGGCCTGCGTCTCCGTCCATGGCGCCAACCGTCTCGGCTCGAACTCGCTGATCGACCTCGTGGTGTTCGGCCGTGCGGCCGGCCTGCGCTGCGCCGACACGGTGACGGCCGGCGAGAGCCAGCCGGAACTGCCGAAGAACTCGGCCGATCTCGCGCTGTCGCGCCTCGACAGGTATCGCAACGCCTCGGGCTCGACGCCGACGGCCGAGCTGCGCGGGCGCATGCAGAAGACCATGCAGGACAATTGCGCGGTCTACCGCACCGGCGAGACGCTGGAAGAGGGCCACAAGCAGATCCACGAGATCTGGGGCGGCATCACCGATATCGGCACGACCGACCGCTCGCTGATCTGGAATTCGGACCTGATCGAGACGCTGGAGTTCGACAACCTGATCACGCAGGCCGTCGTCACCATGGACTCGGCGCTGAACCGCCCCGAGAGCCGCGGCGCCCATGCCCGCGAGGATTATCCCAACCGCGACGACAAGGACTGGATGAAGCACACCCTGTCCTGGATCGACGATACGGCCCGCACCGTCTCGCTCGACGACCGCCCGGTCCACACCTACACGCTCTCGAACGACATCGAGTACATCAAGCCCAAGGCACGGGTGTACTGAGGACGATTTGACAGATGGCCGAATTCAATCTTCCGCAGAACTCCCGCCTCGTCGCGGGCAAGACCTGGCCGAAGCCCGCCGGGGCCGCCAAGCTGACCGAGTTCAAGGTTTATCGCTGGAGCCCCGACGACACCGCAAATCCGCGCACCGACACTTACTTCGTCGACCGCGAGGATTGCGGGCCGATGGTTCTGGACGCGCTGATCTGGATCAAGTCCAAGATCGACCCGACGCTGACCTTCCGCCGCTCCTGCCGCGAGGGCATCTGCGGCTCCTGCGCCATGAACATGGACGGCAAGAACGGTCTCGCCTGCACCACCGGCATCGATGAGTGCGGGTCCAAGGGCAAGGTCGCGATCTACCCGCTGCCGCATATGCCGGTGATCAAGGATCTGGTGCCGGACCTAACGCAGTTCTACGCCCAGCACGCCTCGATCGAGCCCTGGCTCAAGACCACGACGCCGGCGCCCGAGAAGGAATGGGCTCAGGGCAAGGAGGATCGCGAGAAGCTCGACGGGCTCTACGAGTGCATCCTCTGCGCCTGCTGCACCACCTCCTGCCCGAGCTACTGGTGGAACGGCGACCGCTATCTCGGCCCTGCCGCCCTGCTGCAGGCCTATCGCTGGCTGATCGACAGCCGCGACGAGGCGACCGGCGACCGGCTCGACAATCTGGAAGATCCCTTCCGGCTCTATCGCTGCCACACGATCATGAACTGCGCGAACGCCTGTCCGAAGGGGCTGAACCCCGCCAAGGCGATTGCGGAAGTGAAGAAGATGATGGTGACGCGGCAGGTCTGAGGGCGACCGGATTAGCGTTTGCAGTGCCGTCTTAGCGCGCGTCATCCCGGGCGACCGCAGGGAGACCCGGGATCCATTCCGGACCCTCTCCGGCAAGCGCTCTGGAATGGATCCCGGATCAGCGCCGCTTCGCGGCTTGTCCGGGATGACGGCGTGGTTCTACCGCGTGACGTTCAGAGATACCGCCCCGGCCTGAACGGCGTCGGGTCGATCGGCGGCGCCTCGCCGCAGACCAGCGCCGCGACGATCTCGCCCGTGATCGGCCCCGTCGAGAAGCCGAGATGCTGGTGGCCGAAGGCGAGCCAGAGGCCGGGGTTCCGCGGGGCCTCGCCGATCATCGGCAGTGAGTCCGGCAGGGTCGGCCGCGCGCCGCGCCAGGTGTCCCCGGTGAATTCGTCGAGCGGGAAGGCCTCGCGCGCGCTCATCGTGACCTGGTCGATCTGGCGGTGGTTGTCGGGTGCGTCGCGATGGCTGAGATCGACGCCGCTGGTGACGCGGTAGCCCTGCTCCATCGGCGCCATGAAATAGGCGGCGTCGACGTCGTAGACCGGCCGCGACAGCCTGGCTCCCGGCTTCGCCCGCAAATGGCGGTGATAGCCGCGCTCTACGTCGAGCTTGGGGTCGAGGCCCAGTGGCGCCAGCAGATCCATGCTCCAGGGCCCGAGCGCCACGACGGCGATGTCGGCCTCGAACACGGTCGATCCCGCCTGCGCCCGCCAGCCGGCCTCAGAGCGGGTCAAGGCCGCAACCTGCGCCTGTTCGATCCGCCCGCCGCGCTGCACGAACAGTTCGGCATAGGCCTGCGTCACCGCACCGGGCGAATCCACCGAGGCGTTCTCCAGGCAGAGCAGGCCGGCATGGAAGATCGGGTTCAGCGCCGGTTCGACGCCGGAAATGCCCTGACGATCGAGCACCTGCGAGGCGATGCCATGCGCCTTCAGGAAGTCGTGCTCGGCCTGCGCCGCCGCATGCCCGGCCTCCGTGCGCCAGAGCTTGAGCGTGCCGGTCTCGCGCAGGCGATCGGTGATTCCGGCCTCCGTCATCAAGGCGCGGTGGCGCTCGACCGTGCTGGCGGTGAGCGATCCGAGCGCGGCGATGCGGGCGGCCGCCTGTGAAGGCCTTGCCTCCCAGAGAAAGCGCAGCAGCCAGCCGGGCTGGGTCAGGGCCCGCTTCCAGTCGAGATTCAGCGCCGGGTGGCGGTTGCCGAGATAGCTCTTCAGCTTGCCGAACAGGCCGGGATTGTTGAGCGGCACGAGCGAGGAGCGGGCCAGCACACCGGCATTGCCGTAGGAGGTCTCGCGGCCAGGCGGCCGCCGGTCGATCAGGGTGACGGTGAAGCCGCGCTTCTGGAGGGCGAGCGCGCAGGAGACGCCGACCATGCCGGCGCCGAGAACGAGAGCTGTACGGGTCACGCAGTTTCGGTTTCTGCTGGAGCTTTGAGCCAGTGGTCGAGGAAGCCGTCGAGCCAGAGCCGGATCGCCGGGTCATGCTGGTACCAGCCTTCGAGATGCAGATGACGCAGCTGGGCGCCCGGCATCAGGGTGCGCTCATGCCCGCGCACCGACCAGCGGCACATCATGGCGGGCGTCACCTCGGGGTGGAACTGGACGCCATAGGCCCGGCTCCCCGCCTTGATCGCCTGCACCGGGAAGTCGCCGCCCGTCGCCAGGCATTGCGCGCCCGGCGGGCAGTCGAAGCCCTCGCGGTGCCATTGATAGACGGTCTTCGGCCAGGCGAACCCGGCCTCCGTCGCGTGCTCCCGGCCGTGGTCGGTCAGGTCGAGGCCGTAATAGCCGACCTCGGCGCGCCCCTCGGGATGGGTGTAGACTGTGCCGCCGAGCGTCCGGGCGAGCATCTGGGCGCCCAGGCAGATGCCGAGATAGGAGGCGTCTTCCGCAAGACAGACATTGATCCAGTCGATCTCGGCCTTGACGAAATCATCGGGGTCGTTGGCCGACATCGGCCCGCCGAAGATCACCGCGCCGGCATGCTCGCGCATCGTCGCCGGCAGCGGGTCGCCATAGCGGGGCTTGCGGATGTCCAGCGCATGACCGCGTGCCTGGAGCAGGCGCCCGACGCGGCCGGGCGTCGAGTGCTCCTGGTGCAGCACGATCAGCACCGGCTTGAGCGCGGGCGCATGACGCAGGCCGCGGCGCGCGCGGGCCCTGCGCTGCGGGCGCGCCGGAAAGGCATGGTGGTTCATTGCGAGATCAAGATCGCTGGTGAGCCTCGGTCGAGGTGATATCCGCCGCGAACGCCGGCATGAGATCAGAATGTGGTGGTCGCAGGGGGGTGGCAAGCAATTTGTGGGCCGGGCCGGGTATGCCAAGGCCGCCTGGCGTGCATGTCGAGGCCCCTTTTGCGCGCCGCCATGGCAAGCCGCGGCCGGCGCTTGCGGCGCTCCGCTTGACTCGGCGCGTCCCTGCAGGCATGAGAATGAACGTTCATTCTCATGCCTGCAAGGTTTCGCGTGCCAAGTTCGATCGCCACCGTCGCGCCGGAGCGCGCTCCGTCGGAACGCCAGACGCGCATCCTCGATGCGGCGGAGCATGTCTTCGCGCGCGCCGGCTTCCATGCCGCGACGATGCAGGACGTGGCCGCCGAGGCCGGGATGAGCCCCGGCAATCTCTATCGCTACTTCGCCTCCAAGGACGCGATCATCGCCGGCATGGCCGAGCGCGACCGCACGCTCATCGCGGCCGACTTCGCCGACCTCGACCCGGCCAAAGGCAGCGTGCTCGATCAGCTCGAGGCTCTCGGACGTCGCCACCTCGTCAATGAGCCGCGCGAAAAATCGATCATCGCGCTGCTGATCTGGGCCGAGGCGGCCCGCAACCCGGCGATGGCGCAGATGTGCGCCGCTATCGACGGCACGCTCGTCGGCGGATTGGCGCAGGCCATCGCCGGCGCCAAGGCCAATGGCGAACTGCCGTCCAATCTCGACGATGCGCGGTTCCTGCAGGCCATCTTCATGATGGCGGACGGCTTCTTGTGCCGCCGCGCCACCGATCCCCAGTTCGATCCCGCCATGGCGGCGGAGACCCTGTTCAAGGCGATGCGCGGACTCGCCCATGTGTTGCTCCAACCCGCCTCCGGGAGCGTATAGCCATGAAAACGCCGATGCCGACCCCTTCGCACGCTTCGAGCCTGGAATTCCGCCTCATGTCGTCTGTTCCCGCCATCATGCGTTTTGCCGTCGTGTCGCTGCTGGCGACGGGCCTCGCCGCCGGTCCGGCGCGGGCCCAGACGACGGTTGCGCCCGTGCAGGCGCCGTCTTCCGGCGGCCCCTCCGTGACCGTCACCAGGGCGATCGTCTCCGAAATCGTCCAGAGCGTCGTCGTCTCCGGCTCGATGATCGCGCGCGACGAGGTGCTGGTGCAGCCGGAGGTCGACGGGCTGTCGATCGTGGCGATCCTGGCCGAGGAGGGTGACCGCGTCTCAACCGGGCAGGTGCTGGCGCGGCTTTCGCGCACGACGCTGGAAGTCCAGCAGAGCCAGAACGAGGCGAATATCGCGCGCGCCGACGCCTCCATCGCCCAGGCCAACGCCCAGATCGCCGAGGCGCAGGCCAATCTCGTCGCCGCCAACAACAATTTCGACCGCACCAAGGCCCTGCGCAGCAGCGGCAACGTCTCCAACGAAACCTATGACCAGCGCGACGCCGTGGCCCGCGCGGCCGCCGCCAAGCTCAATTCGGCCAAGCAGGCGCTGGCGATCGCGACCGCCGACATGGCGCTGGCGAAGGCGCAGGGGCGCGACATCGAGGTCAAGCTCGGTCGCACCGAGATCAAGGCGCCGCAGGGCGGCATCGTCAGCCGCCGCAGCGCCAAGCTGGGCGCCACCGCCGCCATGTCGGCGGCCGAACCCCTGTTCCGGATCGTCGCGGACGGTGCCGTGGAACTGGAGGCCGAGGTGGCCGAGGTCGAGCTGCCCGGCCTGAAGCTCGGCCAGCCCGTGGCGGTGACGCCCGCCGGGGCGACGCAGGCGCTCGCCGGCACGATCCGGTTGATCGCGCCCGAGGTCGACAAGGCCTCGCGGCTCGGGCGCGTGCGGGTGGCGCTCACCGGCAACCCGCCGGTGGCGATCGGCTCGTTTGCGCGCGGCGTGATCGAGACCGGCCGCAGCACCGTCGTCACCCTGCCGCTCTCGGCGATCACCTATGCCCGCACCGGCGCGACCGTGCAGAGCGTCACCGACGGCAAGGTGACGACCAAGAAGGTCCAGCTCGGGCTGGCGGGGGACGGGCGCGCCGAGATCACATCGGGCATTGTCGCCGGCGAGACCGTGGTGGCGCGGGCGGGCACCTTCGTGCGCGACGGCGATGTCATCACCCCCGTCGCGACGAACTGACGGGAGCGGCTGGTGAACATCAACTTCTCCGCCTGGTCGATCCGCAAGCCGGTTCCCTCGATCCTGCTCTTCGTCGTGCTCTGCGTGCTCGGCCTTCTGTCGTTCTCGAAGCTGCCGGTGACGCGCTTCCCGAACATCGACGTGCCGCTGGTCTCGGTCACGATCACCCAGTCGGGCGCGGCGCCCTCGGAGCTGGAGAGCCAGGTTTCCAAGCGCGTCGAGGACGCGGTCGCCAACATCACCGGCGTCAAGCATGTGATGTCGACCCTGACCGACGGACAGTCCTCGACGGTCATCGAGTTCCGGCTCGAAACCAACACCGACCGCGCCGTCAACGACGTCAAGGATGCGATCGCCAAGGTCCGCGCCGACCTGCCGCGCACGATCGACGAGCCGATCATCCAGCGCATCGATGTCGAGGGGCAGTCGATCCTGAGCTATGGCGCCTTCTCGGCCGGCATGACGCTGGAGCAGCTCTCCTGGCATGTCGACGATGTCGTCGCGCGCGAATTGCAGGGTTTGAAAGGCGTCGGCCGGGTCGACCGCTATGGTGGCGTCGATCGCGAGATCCGCATCTCGCTCGACCCCGACCGGCTGCTGGCGCTCGGCACCACGGCCGGCGAGGTCAACCGCCAGATCCGCGCGACCAATGTCGATCTCGCCGGCGGGCGCGGCGAGGTCGGCGGGCAGGAGCAGGCGATCCGCACGCTGGCGGGCGCGCGAACCGTCGCCGAACTGGCCGAGACCAAGATCATCCTGAGCGGCGGCCGCGAGGTCCGGCTCAAGGAACTCGGCCGCGTCGAGGACAGCAATTCCGAGCCGCGCTCCTTCGGCCGGCTCGACAAGAGCCCGGTCGTCTCCTTCTCGGTCTTCCGCGCGAAGGGTTCGAGCGAGCTTTCGGTGAAGGAGGTCGTCGCGGCCCGCATCGCCGAGCTGAACAAGCGCTTCCCCGACATTACGCTGAAGCCCATCGACGACGCGGTCGCCTACACCTATGGCAACTACAAGGCGGCGATGACGACGCTGCTGGAGGGCGCGGCGCTGGCCGTGCTCGTCGTCTTCCTGTTCCTGAAGAACTGGCGCGCGACGCTGATCACCGCGATCGCGCTGCCGCTCTCGGCGATCCCCACCTTCTGGGCGATGGAGCTGATGGGCTTCTCGCTCAACCTCGTCAGCCTGCTCGGGATCACGCTGGTCACCGGCATCCTCGTCGATGACGCCATCGTCGAGATCGAGAACATCGTCCGGCATATGAAGATGGGCAAATCGCCCTATCGCGCCGCGATGGAGGCGGCCGACGAGATCGGGCTGGCGGTCATCGCGATCACGCTGACGATCGTGGCGATCTTCGCGCCGGTGTCGTTCATGGGCGGCGTCGCCGGCCAGTATTTCCGCCAGTTCGGGCTCACCGTCGCGGTCGCGGTCCTGTTCTCGCTGCTGGTGGCGCGATTGATCACGCCGATGATGGCGGCCTATCTGATGAAGCCGGTGAAGCATGAGGAGGCCAAGGACGGCCTCGTCATGCGCGGCTATGTCGGGCTGCTCAAGGCGACCATCGCCGCAAGGCGGCTGCCGCTGCTGCCGCGCTTCGACGGCACGGGGCGCTGGCGCACGATCCCCTTCAACATGTCCTATGTCACGCTGGTGCTGGGCTTCGCCTTCCTCTGGGGCTCGATCCACGCCACGACGCTGCTGCCCACCGGCTTCATTCCGGACGAGGACACCTCGCGCGTCGTCGCCTCGGTCGAGCTGCCGCCGGGCTCGACGCTGGAGGACACCCGCGTCACCACCGACCAGATCGTCGATGCGCTGCGCACCATCCCCGAGGTGACGCAGGTCTTCGTGCTCGGCGGCTCCTCGCCGACCGGCCAGCGCGAGGTGCGCCGCGCCGCCGTGACGATCAAGCTCAAGCCCAAGTCGGAGCGCACCGCCCGCCAGAAGGACCTCAAGGTCGTCATCGCCGAGAAGCTCGCCAGCGTGCCGGATGTGCGCGCCTGGTATGTCAACGAGCGCGGCGAGCGCGAGATGGCCTTCTCGATCCTCTCCAAGGACGGGGCGGCGCTGGACGAGGCGGTGGCCCGCATCGAGACGAAGATGCGCAAGGTCGACGGCTATCTCAACGTCGCGACCTCGGGCTCGCTCTCGCGCCCCGAGCTGACGGTGCGGCCCAAGCTCGAAGCGGCCGCCAGCCTCGGCGTCACGCCCGAGGCGATCTCCGAGGCCGTGCGCGTCGCCACCATCGGCGATGTCGGCGCCAATCTCGCCAAGTTCAACGCCGGCGACCGGCTGGTGCCGATCCGCGTGCAGCTCGACGAGGCGGCCCGCGCCGACATCCGCAACATCGCGGCGCTGCGCGTCACCAACACCAGCGGCGTCTCGATCCCGCTCACGGCAGTGGCCGAGATCGGCTTCGGCGAGGGGCCGTCCTCGATCGACCGCTATGACCGCGTCCGCCGCGCCGCCATCGGCGCCGATCTCAAGCGCGGCTTCGAACTGGGCACGGCGCAGGAGACCTTCAACCGGATCGTCAGCGAGGTCGGGCTGCCGCCGGGCGTCTGGATCGCCGCCACCGGCGACGCCGAGATCCAGGGCGAGGTCGTCGCCGGCTTCATCCAGGCGATGACGACCGGGCTGATGCTGGTGCTGGCCGTGCTGATCCTGCTGTTCGGCTCGGTCTTCCAGCCGATCACGATCCTGCTCTCGCTGCCGCTCTCCTTCGGCGGCGTGGTCATCGCGCTGCTGGCGACCGGCAAGCCGGTCTCGATGCCGGTCTATATAGGCCTGCTCATGCTGATGGGCATCGTCACCAAGAACGCGATCATGCTGGTCGATTTCGCGGTGGAGGAGGAGGGCCGCGGCAAGGACCGCCGCACCGCTTTGCTCGAGGCCGGCCGCAAGCGGGCGCGGCCGATCGTGATGACGACGATCGCGATGGCGGCGGGCATGCTCCCGTCCGCCTATGGCGTCGGCGACGGCGGCGAGTTCCGCGCGCCGATGGCGATCGCGGTGATCGGCGGGCTCCTGGTCTCGACCGTGCTGTCGCTTGTCTTCGTGCCGTCCTTCTACGCGGTGATGGACGATCTCTCGAAGGGCACCTCCTGGCTCTTCGGCCGCTTCTTCAGCAAGGCGGAGGATGAAAGCCTGTGGGAGGCGATGCCGGAGGAGGGCCACGCGAAGGGGGATGGCGCGGCGCAGATGAAGCTGCCGCTGCCGCCGCCGAGGCTGGCGGCGGAGTGATCAGGCGCCCGGCGAAAGCAAGCTCACCTAGCTGTTAAATTCTGGTTTCTGGCGCTTGACGAGGTCTTAGGAATATCTTAGGAATCCTTTAGGCGCAGCTTAGCGTGGTGTTCGGCGCGCAGGGGATTCAGCTGATGCCGAAGAAAATCGATGATGTCGTAGACGAATTGAATGACATGATCCGACTGGCGGGCGGGCCAGTTGTGACAATGACCTGGGCTGACTTTTATGGCCTTTGTGATGTCGTCCGTTTTAAGAAAGAACGGGGTGACGAGATCGTCGCTAAGGCTAAGGACAAGTACGGTTTGATCGTCGGCTATGGCAATCAGGCCGTCTTGGTTGCCCATGACCGAAATTTCGCGGGAACCTAGGCCATAAAAAGGAGCCCGGCGTTTGGCCGGGCTCTCAAATCTCAGTCGTCGAGCGGGTCTATCAGGTGATCATCCCCGTTGTAATCGTCGTCTGCGAGGATTTCTTTGTCGAGTTCGAGCTGTTTGATAAGCCGCTCGATCTCTTTGACGCCGATCTGCCCTTCGACGATCAAGCGGAAGCTCGACCCCTTCGATAGCATCCCGGTCTTTAGAACGCGCTCTTGCGCTTCCATGGCGATCTCCTTTTTAGGCGGAGACGCTGGAGGCGCGGCCTGCCCAGCGGGGGGTTTTGCCGTCGCCTCAACGTCCTTCCGATCTGATTCTTGTCGATCCTCGACCGGAGAGCCATCACTTTCGTAAGCGCGTTCTAGCTCTAGAAATTGGCTAGTGGCGATGTACGCTTTGATCGCCGGTTCCACTGCCGCGTTCTGGTATCCGCTGCGCACGAGGTAGGAGCGCAAGGCATCCTCGGAGAATTTGCCGTCAGGGAATCGCTCTCGCAGCAACGCAAACAGCTGCGGGTTGTCGGCGGCTTCCCGAAGTGCGGTTTTCCGCTTGTCGGGGCTCTCAGGATGCAGGATGTCCACGGCCAATTGCGACACCCGCACCTCACCCTTGCTCACGCGCTCCAGCAATCCGTAGTGGCTGAGCGTCGCCAGAGCCTTGTCTGCCGCACCGCTGATACCACTGTAGCCGATGTGCTTTGCAACGATTTCGCGATCCAGCTGATTGCGGCGATCTACTTGAAATACCTTTGAAATTCGGGACACGGCCTCCTGTAGGCCGAAGTTGGGGTAGCCAGGGCTCCGCGAGCGCGCCATCGTCTTCCTCCACCAGCTCCAATGAATTGCTTGATACAAGCTAGCTGATTTAGGGGTTGTAAGCAACAAATTTTCCGAGAGCCCTTGACGCGCGTCCGCCTCCTTTGCTTTATTGGAGCTACGGATTCGCCGTGGGAAGGATTTGGCTATGCTCAGGAGGGTCGAGAGCCCTGCCGCCAGCGGACCGATGGCGATGGGTGGATCAAAAGGAAGGGCTGCTACCAGCGCCCCGCGAAAGGTTAGGTAGCAGCCCTTGGAATCGGCAGATCGCCAATGTGGGCCGGCAGGGTTTCCCCTGCCGGCCCACTCTCGTATGTATATCGGATCGGTAGATTCCGTCTAGGTCGCCGGCCTTGCGACAGCGTGACCGACAATGTCGCCGCCGGGGCCGCCGAACCGCATCGTCTTCGTGCGCTCAACCGTCTCGAAGGTGCCCTTGTCCTCCTCGGACGTCGTGACGGTCTGGCGCTCGTTGCGAGGGGCGAAGACGCTCCCCGTCCATCAGTGGGCCAAGCTCCATTGCCCACACCAAATCCCCCGACCGGCTCCCGCCGCGGGTTTCGCTTCACGGCCTCCCCTGAGGGGTGCGCGGAGCCGGGCGGCGCGGCGGCTTGGGCCGCGTGCCGATGTCGAGTGTCGATGTCGAGTGTCGAGGCGGCGGGCTGCCCGCCGTCCGGCTCCGCGCGCGGTTGTCTGTGGTTTCGCTCGCCGCCGATTAAGGTCGGTCACGACCGGGATGGTTGAAGGCCCCGGCGACGAGCAGCCCCTCCGGGCGGCCGGCCTTGCGAGGGCCATCCATCCCGGACACCGCATTCCGCCCGGCCGCACGATGCCTCGCGACAGCCCCCTTGGTCGGGCGGAACGGGGGCAGGATAGACATGGGTTCGGGCTGCGGGGATAAGCCGTCGGCGCTATGCCCGGCATCAGGGCATCGCGGGTTTCACCGGAACCACACCGTCATCCCGGGCTTGACCCGGGATCCATCGGAGGGCTCCGGAGCCTTACGATGGATCCCGGAGCTGCGCTGCTTCGCAGCCTGTCCGGGATGACGGCGTGGTTTTCGTGACAGCGCTGCACGCTCTCGCCACCGCGTCTTTCCGGGCTAGGGCTTTTGTTGCCCCCGCCCGGGATGACCTGGTGGGTCCGAGAACCCTCAGCCCGCCCGCTTGTTCTGGCGGTTCTCGATGAGGTCGTCGACGACGGCGGGGTCGGCCAGCGTCGAGGTGTCGCCGAGCGCGCCGAACTCGTCCTCGGCGATCTTGCGCAGGATGCGGCGCATGATCTTGCCCGAGCGGGTCTTGGGCAGGCCGGGCGCGAACTGGATCAGGTCGGGCGAGGCGATCGGGCCGATCTCCTTGCGGACATAGGCGACGAGGTCCTTGCGCAGCGCCTCGCTCGGCTTCTCGCCGGTCATCAGCGTGACATAGGCGTAGATGCCCTGGCCCTTGATGTCGTGGGGATAGCCGACGACCGCGGCCTCCGAGACGGACGGGTGCGCCACCAGCGCCGATTCGACCTCGGCCGTGCCCATGCGGTGGCCCGACACGTTGATGACGTCGTCGACGCGGCCGGTGATCCAGTAATAGCCGTCGGCGTCGCGCCGGCAGCCGTCGCCGGTGAAGTACTTGTTCGGATAGGTCGCGAAATAGGTTTCCTCGAAGCGCTTGTGGTCGCCATAGACCGTGCGCATCTGGCCGGGCCAGCTCTCGGCGATGACGAGATTGCCCTCGCAGGCGCCCTCCAGCACCTTGCCCTCGGCATCGACGATCTCGGGCTTCACCCCGAAGAAGGGCCGCGTCGCGGAGCCCGGCTTGAGCTTGGTCGCGCCCGGCAGCGGTGTGATCAGGATGCCGCCGGTCTCGGTCTGCCACCAGGTGTCGACGATCGGGCAGCGGCGGTCGCCGACGACGCGGTGATACCACTCCCAGGCTTCCGGATTGATCGGCTCGCCGACCGAGCCGAGCAGGCGCAGCGACTTGCGCTTCGTCTTCTTCACCGGCGCCTCGCCGGCGCCCATCAGCGAGCGGATCGCGGTGGGCGCCGTGTAGAAGGTGTTGACCTTGTGCTTGTCGATGACCTCCCAGAAGCGCGAGATCGTCGGATAGGTCGGGATGCCCTCGAACATCAGCGTCGTCGCGCCATTGGCGAGCGGCCCGTAGAGAATGTAGCTGTGGCCGGTGACCCAGCCGACATCGGCCGTGCACCAGTAGACCTCGCCGTCATGGTAATCGAAGACGTATTGGTGGGTGATCGACGTGTAGACGAGGTAGCCCGCCGTGGTGTGCAGCACGCCTTTGGGCTTGCCGGTCGAGCCCGAGGTGTAGAGCAGGAAGAGCGGGTCCTCGGCCTTCATCTCCGCCGGGGGGCAGTGGCCCGAGGCCTTGGCCGCCTCGTCGTGATACCAGAGGTCGCGGCCCTCCTGCATGGTGACATGGCCACCGGTGCGCCTGACCACGATCACCGTGGGGATGCCGCCCTTGACCTTGTCGCTGGCGGCGTCGACGTTCTTCTTCAGCGGCACCGCGCGGCCGCCGCGCAGGCCCTCATCGGCGGTGATGACGATCTTCGAGTCGGAATCCTCGATGCGGCTGGCGAGTGAATCGGGCGAGAAGCCGCCGAACACCACCGAATGGATCGCGCCGATGCGGGCGCAGGCCAGCATCGCGTAAGCCGCTTCCGGGATCATCGGCAGGTAGATGGTGACGCGGTCGCCCTTCTTGACGCCGCGCGCCTTCAGCACGTTCGCGAACTTGCAGACCTCGGTGTAGAGCTGGCCGTACGAGATCTTCTTGGATTCGGAGGGGTCGTCCCCCTCCCAGATGATCGCAGTCTGCTTCGCGCGCGTCGCCAGATGCCGATCGACGCAGTTATAGGCGACGTTGGTGGTGCCGTCCTCGTACCATTTGATCGAGACCTTGCCGGGCTTGTAGCTGGCGTTGCGCACCTTGGTGTAGGGCTTGAACCAGTCGATCCGCTTGCCCTGCTCGCCCCAGAAGGCGTCCGGGTCCTTGATCGAGGCGGCATACATCTTCTTGTACTTGGCGTCGCTCGCCCAGGCTGTCTTGGCCCATGCGGCCGGCACGTCGTAGATGATCTCGGTCATGGCAGGCGGTTCCCCAGACTTGGGCCTTGCGGCGATGCGGACGCGCACGTCCGGGCCTCTTCTTCTCCGTCGGCATCATAGAGCCATGGCGCGGCGCAGCAAGACGCGCGGCCTCGCACTTTCGGGGGAGAGGCCCCTATCCCCGCCCCCAGAACGCAACCCATGATTGCGCTTGAGCGGGGATGCGCTAGCATCGCCGGAGCAGACTTCGGGGGCGGATCATGTCCAAAAACATCTGCATCTTCTCGGACGGTACGGGGCAGGCCGGCGGCGACAACCCGATCAACTGGACGAATGTCTACCGGCTCTACAAGCACACCCGCGACGTCGATCCGGCGCGCCAGGTCTGCTTCTACGATCCGGGGCTGGGCGCCCATCCCGACGGCGACGAGCCGGGGCTCGTCCGGCGCGCCCTCAACATCCTGTCGCAGGCGACCGGCTACGGCATCACCACCAACATCGTCGACTGCTACACGGCGCTGCTGCTGAGCTACGAGCCCGGCGACCAGGTCTTCCTGTTCGGCTTCAGCCGCGGCGCCTATACGGTCCGCAGCCTCGGCGGCGCCATCGGCCTGTGCGGCGTACCGCCCGGCCTGCCGAAGGTCACGGGCTGGAGCGAACTGCAGCGCAGCCTCGCCCACGAGGTCCGCGCCATCGCCGAGGAGGCGGTGAAAAGCGTCTATCAGGAGCGCGACGAGGCGAGGCGCAACGAGGCCGCCGACGCATTCCGGCGGCGCTACGGCTCGGAGGAACTGCCGCCGACCTTCGTCGGCGTCTGGGACACGGTGCGGGCGCTCGGCGTCAAGGGGCTGAACGGCTTCACGCTCGGCCGGCACAGCTTCAACAACAACCGGCTGAACAAGGGCGTGCCCCATGGCCGCCAGGCGCTGGCGATCGACGAGAACCGCAAGACCTTCGCGCCGGAACTCTGGGAGGAGGATGCGGCGAATCCCGACCGGATCAAGCAAATCTGGTTCGCCGGCGTCCACACCGATGTCGGCGGCGGCTACGGGCTGAAGATGGGCCTCTCCGACATCACGCTGGACTGGATGCTGACCGAGGCGACCACGATTCCGCAGCCGCTGATCGTCGACCCCGCCTTGCCCGCCTCGCTCGCACCCGACCCGCTCGGCAAGCAGCACGACCAGCTCCGGAGCGGCTGGATCCCGTTCACACCGGGCACGCGGGAGGCCTTCATCCCACCCACGCCCTCGCAGGCGGGGCGACCGGTGTTCCCCACCGTGCCGCCGCGCTTCAAGGCGCCGACGGTGCCGATCCTCAACGAGCAGCGGCCCTATCGTCCGGAAGCGTTGCGAGCGCATCCGGACTACGGGCATCACTACCCCTAGGACAGACCGACTCCGGGAAAACCCACTCGGCGCGCGCGGCTTACAGCCCGCCCATCTTGCAGACGATGTCCCATTCGGCGTCGGTGACCGGCTGGACCGAGAGGCGGAAGGACTTCACCAGCGACATCTCGGCGAGCTTCGGCTCGGCCTTGACCTGGGCGAGGCTGACGGGTTTGGGCAGCGGCTTCACGGCCTTGAAATCGACCAGCACCCAGGGCTCGCCGGGGATCCAGATATAGGCTTCCTTGATCACCTCGACGATGCCGACGACCTCGAGCCCCTCGTTGGAATGGTAGAAGAAGACCTGCTCGCCCTGCTTCATGCCCATCAGGTTGAGCTTGGCGGTGTGGTTCTTGACGCCGTCCCAATGCGTGCCGGCCGCGCCGGCCGCGACCTGCTGGTCCCAGGACCATTTCGAGGGTTCGGATTTGACGAGCCAGTGGGCCATGGGACGGTTCTCGGCAGTGGGCAGTGGGTCGTCGATACCGAAATCCGGCGCGACTGCCTACTGCCGATTGCCTACTCGCCCTCGTCGGCCTGCGGCACCGGCGGCTTGGAGGCCTCCGGCCCCTGCACGTTCCAGAAGCGGACCATCTCGCGGGTCAGCGCGGCGTAGTCCTGCGGCTCGAGCTCGACGCGGACCTCGGCCTCGCCGAAGGGCAGGATCAGCACGAAGCGATGCGTGCCCTCCGCGCGGCGGCGGCGATGCTGGATCACCGGCTGGGCCAGGCGCCCCGCCAGCGGCACGGGCTCGCTCTCGGCGACGAGGTCCGAGCCGGTCGTCTTGCGCACCTCGGCGATGCCGCGCGCCACCCGCTTCGTCAGATCAGACCAGTCGCCCGCCATCACTCGCTCTCCCGTTCCCGTTCGGCCCGCAGCGGCCGGGCGAGCAGCCCGGTGACCGCCTCGCGCACGCCGATCGTGCCGTCGATGATGCCGGCGACCGCTTCCGCGATCGGCATGTCGACCCCGCCGCGTTGGGCCATCTGCGCCAGTATCTGGGCGGTGAAGGCGCCTTCCGCCAGAGCGCCGCCCGCGGCGTCGGCGACGCTGCGCCCCTGACCCAACGCCAGACCGAAGGCGAAGTTGCGCGATTGCGGCGAGGCGCAGCTCAGCACGACGTCGCCGAGCCCCGACAGCCCCATCAGCGTCTCACCCTGCGCGCCATGGGCCGCGCCGAAGCGGCGCAGTTCGGCGAAGCCCCGCGCCACGAGCGCGGCGCGGGCGCTTTCGCCATAGCCCAGGCCGATCGCGATGCCCGCCGCGATGGCGAGCACGTTCTTGGCCGCGCCGCCGATCTCGACGCCGCGCGGATCGGCGCTGTGATAGATGCGAAAGGCCGGTGAACTCAGCGCTTCGGCCAGGGCCTGGGCGAGACCGGGATCCTGCGCGGCGAGCGTCACCGCTGTGGGCAGACCCAGCCCGATATCGGCGGCGAAGCTCGGGCCCGACAGGATCGCAGGGGTCGCGCCCGGGCAAACCTGCGCGATCACCTGCGTGGTGAACAGGCCGGTCGCCTGCTCGATGCCCTTGGCGGCGGAGATCACCGGCAGGCCGGCGGGCAGGATCTGCGCCAGCCTTTCGCAGACCTGCCGCAGGCTCTGCGTCGGCACCGTCACGAGGAGCGCGTCGGCCGAGGCGAGCGCCGCCAGCGAGGTCGTCGCGGTGACGGCAGCGGGCAGTGCGACGCCGGGCAGGCGCGGGGCCTGCCGGGTCCGTTCGATCGCCGCGATCGTCGCGGCGTCGCGGGCCCAGAGCGCGACGGTCCGGCCGGCGCGGGCGGCGGCCAGAGCGAGCGCTGCGCCATAGGCGCCGGCGCCGATGACGCCGATGGTGCCGAACGCGCCCGCCGTCATTCAGGTCACGGGCGCCGGTGACGGCCCTGTCTCATGCGGCCGCAGCGCGTCGAGCGGCCAGCGCGGCCTCGCCAGCGCGCTCATATCGTCGAGCATGCCGAGCCGCAGGCGCTCGATGCCGGCCCAGGCGATCATCGCGCCATTGTCGCCGCAGAGCGGCAGCGGCGGGGCGACCATCGGCAGGCCGCCCTCCGTGGCGAGCCGCGTCAACCCGCGCCGGATCGGCTGGTTGGCGGCGACGCCGCCCGCCACCACCAGCGCGGTCGGCGTGATCCCGGCCGCGGCGCAGCCGCGCAGGCCCGCCCGCGTGCGATCGACCAGCACATCGACCACCGCCGCCTGGAAGGAGGCGCAGAGATCGGCGACATCGCGGTCCGAGAGCGGCGCGATGCGCTCGGCCACCAGCCGCACCGCGGTCTTGAGGCCCGAGAGCGAGAAGTCGGGATTGGGCCGGCCCTGCATCGGTCGCGGAAAGTCGAAGCGCTCGGGATCGCCCTTCAGCGCCTCGCGCTCGACCGAGGGGCCGCCGGGATAGGGCAGGCCGAGCATCTTGGCGATCTTGTCGAAGGCCTCGCCGACGGCGTCGTCGATGGTGCCGCCGAGCTTGAGATAATCGCCGACGCCGCGCACCGCGAGCAATTGCGTGTGGCCGCCCGAGACCAGCAGCAGCAGATAGGGGAAGGCGAGGTCGTCGGTCAGCCGCGCCGTCAGGGCATGGGCCTCGAGATGGTTGATGGCGATGAAGGGCTTGCCCGTCACCAGCGCGATCGCCTTGGCCGTGGTCAGCCCGACCATGACGCCGCCGACGAGGCCGGGGCCGGCCGCGGCCGCCACGGCATCGATCTCGGCGGGTTTCAGGCCGGCGGTCTCGAAGGCGCGGGCGACGACGCGGTCGATCGCCTCGACATGGGCGCGCGCCGCGATCTCGGGCACGACGCCGCCGAAGGCTGCATGGGCGGCAATCTGGCTCAGCACTTCGTTCGAGAGAATCTTGACCTCGCCGGAGCGCTCGACCGACACGATGGCGGCCGCGGTCTCGTCACAAGTCGTCTCTATGCCCAAAACGCGCATGATCGGTCGATGAAGTCCCGGAAACGGGTGGAGCGGGCGAACGCCGGCGGATGAGGGCCCGGCGATCGCGCGCCGACACTTCCCCCTATAGTGCGCGAGCGGGCAGAAGGCCAAGGGGAAGGCGGGCTATGCCAACCGGCAACGGAACCGAAGGGCCGATCGGCGCTTGGGTGAGGCAGGACCTGGTGAGGCAAGGCTCGAGCGTGACGTCGCGGATGGTGCCGGCTTGCGCGTTCGGGCTGTCCGCGGGATTGATGCGGCGCGTGGCGCCGCGCCGATGAAGACGAGGTCATAGGAAAAACGCATGCGCATCTTCGTGTTCCGCCCTCCGGCCGAGGCCGAGCGCACCGCCGCCGCTCTTCGCGTGCACGGCCATGAGCCGGTCCTCGCGCCGCTGTTTGCGGTTTCGCGCCTGCCGGAGCCCGCGCCGGAGGGGCCGTTCGCCGCGCTCGTGCTGACCAGCGGCAATGCCGTTCCCGCGCTCGCCGACCTGCCGCCGGAATGCCGCGACCTGCCGGTCTTCACGGTGGGCGCACGCAGCGCCGCCAAGGTGCGCGAGGCCGGTTTCGCCGATGCGCGCAGCGCCGACGGCAATCGCCACGCGCTCATCGGGCTGATCGGCGACAGTCTCGCCGCGCCCGCGCGGCTCCTGCTGATCGTCGGGCGCGACCGGCACGAGGATGTCGGCGAGCGGCTGACCGAAGCCGGCTTCGGGGTGACGGTCTGGGAGGCCTATGCGGCGCAGGCCGTTGCGGCCTTCCCGGATGCGGCGGTGGAGGCCCTGCGCCAGGGGCGCGTCGAGGGCGCGCTGCATTATTCGGCGCGCGGCGTGCAGACCTGCCTGGCGCTGGCGCGCGAAGCGGGCGTCGCCGAGGCGCTGCTCGATCTCACCCATGTCGCGCTGTCGGCGGATGTCGCGGGGCCCTTGATCGCGGCCGGCGCGAGCACGATCCTGGTGGCCGAACATCCCGAGGAGGCGGCGCTGCTGGCGGCTTTGGACCAAGTGTCCGCTCGCAATCGCGCCGGCGAGGATGCTACAGATGGCGCGGTTGCGCCGTCGGGCGTCGAGACGGACGAGAACGCGATGAACGATCCCGATACGCCGAGCGGCCGGTTCGACGGCTCCGCCAGCGCCGATGGCGAGGCGAAAACCGGCAGCAAGCCGAAGGGCAGGACGGGCGGCCGATCAGGCCGGACGCCGCCGACAATCGACCTGACCGCTCAGGAGCCGGCGCCAGAGACGGCGCCAGAGACGGCTGGCGATGCGGCCGCCACTGTCGAGGGCTCCGCTGCCGCCGAAGCGCCTCCGGCTGTTTCGAGCGACACCGCGTCGGGGGCGGCGCTCCCGACCGAAGCCTCTCTCTCGACCGAAGCCTTGCTCCCGACCGAGGCCTTGCCGCAGGAATTCGCCGGCGGCGTCACGCCCGAGTCCGGGTCCGGTCCCGAGGCTCCGGCCAGCGCCTCCGCTCCGCCCGAGATGGCGGCGTCGCCCAGGCCGGCCGAGCCGGCGCGCTCGCGTCTGCCGGCGCTGGCTCTGGCGGGGCTCGTCGGCGGCGTCGTCGGCGCCGGGCTCGTCATGCTGATGCTGGGGCGCAGCGCACCCGCGGTTTCACCCGAACAGATCGCGCAGCTCCAGAGCCGCCTCGACACGCTGCAAAGCGCCGCGACCGATCTCGGTCGCAAGGCCGCCGCCGCGTCCGAAGCCGCGGCGAAGGCGGGCGCTGCGGCGCAGAGCGCGACGGCGCGCGCCGAGGAGGTGGCCCGCCAGCAAGCGCCCGATGCCGGCGCCATCGCGGGGCTGAACGAACAGGCCAAGCGCGCCGAGGCCGCCGCCAGTGCGCTCGGCCAGCAGCTGGAGCGCAACGCCGCCCGCATCGGCACCGTCGAAACCCTGGCCAAGGCCGCTGCCGGGCCGAGCCCGCAGGGGCTGGCTGCGGCGCGCATCGTGCTGGCGGAGCGGGTTCAGACCGCGCTCGCTTCGGGCCAGCCCTTCGCCGGCGATCTCGCCGCGCTGACCAAGGGCGGCGGCGCGCCCGAGCAGATCGCGGCGCTCAATGCGGTCGCCGCCTCCGGCGCGCCGACGAAGGACGCGCTGCTGGCGCAACTGCGCAGCCATCGCGCGATGTTCGCCCGCGAACTGATGCCGGCGACGGCCGGCTGGCAGGAGCGTCTGCTCGGGCTGGCCAGCCGGGTCGTCAGCATCCGTCCGGTCGGCGAGACCGGCAACAGCGATCCCGCGACGCTGCCGACGCGGCTCGAGAGTGCGATCGCCAGGGGTGACATCGTCGCCGCCGCGGCGCTGTGGGGCCAGCTGCCCGAGCCGGCGCGCCGCGCCAGCGCGGCTTTCGGCGAGGCTTTGCGCCAGCGCGGCGCGGCGGATGCGGCGATTGCAAAAATCGCACAGGATGCAGTGGCCGCGCTCGGCGTGGCCGGCTGACGGAGGATAGGGGTTCCATGGTTCGCGTACTGCTCTATCTCGCCGTCTTTGCCGCGCTGGCCGTCGGCGCCGTCTGGCTCGCCGACCGACCGGGCGAGGTTTCCGTGCTCTGGCAGGGCTACCGGATCGAGACCAGCGTCGCCATCGGCGTTATCGGCATCGTCGTGCTGGCGATGCTGGCGATGCTGGGCTGGGGGATGCTGCGCTTCGTCCTGGGCCTGCCGAGCGCCTTCAGCTTCGCCTCGCGGGCCCGGCGCCGGGCGCGCGGATTCGAGGCGGTGTCGCGCGGCATGGTCGCGATCGGCGCGGGCGATCCGATCGCGGCGAGCCGGCATGCCGTCGATGCGCGGCGCTATGCCGGCGATGCCCCGCTGACGCTGCTGCTGGAAGCACAGGCCGCCCAGCTCTCGGGCGATCGCGGCCGGGCGGAAGCCGCGTTCAAGACGATGCTCGACCAGCCCGAAACGCGCGTGCTCGGCCTGCGCGGCCTGTTCGTCGAGGCCAAGCGCCGTGGCGACATGGCCGCCGCGCGCGCCTTCGCCGATGATGCGGTGCGGCGCTCGCCCTCGCTGGCCTGGGCCAATGACGCCCTGCTCGATTTCCACACCAGCGCCGGCGACTGGCAGGCGGCGCGCACCGCCGTCGAGCGCCGCGCGGCGCTGCGGCTGGCCGACAAGGCCGACGCGAAGCGTCAGCGGGCCGTGCTGCTGGCGGCCGAGGCGCTGGAGGCGCGCGGCGGCGCGCCGGAAAAGGCCCTCGCCGCCGCCCTGGAGGCGGTCAAGCTCGCGCCGGGCCTGACGCCCGCTGCGGCGCTCGCCGGGCGTATGCTCGCCGAGCGCGGCGACATCCGCAAGGCGGTGAAGCTGCTGGAGGCTGCCTGGAAGGAGGTCTCGCATCCCGATCTCGCCGCCGCCTATCTCGACGTGCGCCCCGGGGACAGCGCCCAGGACCGCCTCGTGCGCGCCACCACGCTGGCCAAGCTGCGCCCGGCCGATCCGGAGGGCGTCCTGGCGCTGGCGGGCGCCGCCATCCATGCCCGCGATTTCGCCAAGGCGCGCAGCACGCTGAAGCCGCTTTTGGCTGGCGGCGCCTCGGTGCGGGCCTGCCTTTTGATGGCCGAACTCGAGGAGGCCGAGCACGGCGCGGCCGGCCGGGTGCGCGAATGGCTGGCGCGGGCGACGCGCGCGCCGCGCGACGCGGCCTGGGTCGCCGACGGGCTGGTGTCCGACACCTGGATGCCGGTCTCGCCGATCTCGGGGCGGCTCGACGCCTTCGTCTGGACCGTGCCGCCGGCAACGCTCGGCAGCCATGCGCCGGCGCTGGACGACGTGCTGGCCGATCTCTACGATTCGACGCCGCTGATCGAGGCGCGGGCGCAGGTGATCGAGCCGGACGCTGCGATCATTGCGGTTGCGGCGCCTGCCCCTGCCCCTGCCTCCGCCCCGCCCCCGCCCCCGCCCGCTCCCGAGCCCGCGGCACAGGACAAGCCGGCCCCGGCGCCGGCCGCGCCGCAGCCCGAGCCGCCTGCGCCAGCGGCAATCGTCGCTCCGGTCGAGGCCCAGCCTGCGGTCGAGACCAAGCCTGCGGCCGAGCTGGTGACAGCGGCTGCGCCGCCCCCCGCCGCCGAGACCAAGCCGGAGCCGTCGAAGGCCGCCGCCGGGCCGGCGGCAGCAACTGCTGCCGATACGCGGCCCAAGCCGGTGATCTTCCCGGTGTCGCATGCGCCCGACGATCCGGGGCTCGACGATGCGGCCCCGGTCGAGGAGAAGAAGGGCAAGTTCCGCCTGTTCGGGTGAGGTTGCGCCGGCTGGGACGCGAAAAGGCGTGCGGCGCGAAGCCGCCCGGCCTATAGCGTCGGTCATGACACCGCAAACCACCATCGAAGCGGAGCCCGCCGACGGCGGGACTCTCCTGCATGTCGGGGCCGAGCAGGCTGGCGAACGCCTCGACAAGGCGCTTGCCATGCTCGCCAGCGAGATCTCGCGGGCGCGGCTGCAGCAGGTCATCAAGGAGGGCGGGGTGCGCCTCAACGGCGTCGTCGTCCCCGACGGCAAGCGCAAGGTCGTCGAGGGCGACGAGATCGCGCTCGTCATTCCCGCGGCACGGCCTCCGGACCCGATCGGGCAGGATATCCCGCTCGACGTCGTCTATGAGGACGACCACCTCATCGTCATCGACAAGCCGGCCGGGCTGGTCGTGCATCCCGCCGGCGGCCATGAGGACGGCACGCTGGTCAATGCGCTGATCGCCCATTGCGGGATGAGCCTCTCGGGCATCGGCGGCGTGCGCCGGCCCGGCATCGTCCACCGGCTCGACAAGGACACCAGCGGGCTGCTGGTCGTGGCCAAGAACGACCGCGCGCATCAGAAGCTCGCCAAGCAGTTCGCCGATCATGGCCGCACCGGGCCGCTGCAGCGGGCCTATCTCGCCATCGTCTGGGGCTTTCCGCGCCGCCCGCACGGGACGATCACCACGCAGATCGAGCGGTCGAACAAGAACCGCGAGAAGATGATGGTCGTCGGCGAGGATCGCGGGCGCGAGGCCATCACCCATTACACGGTGATCGAACGTTACCCGCCGCTGCTCAAGGGCGGCGAGGAGACCGAACCGCTGGCCAGCCTGGTAGAATGCCGCCTGGAAACCGGGCGCACGCATCAGATCCGCGTCCATATGAGCCATGTCGGCCATCCGCTGCTGGGCGACGCACTCTACGGCTCGGGTTTTGCCACCAAGGCCAGCCGCCTGCCCGAAGCCGCGCGGGCCGCCCTGACCGGGCTCGGGCGCCAGGCGCTGCATGCCGCCGTGCTGGGGTTCGAGCATCCGGTGACCGGCGAGGAGATGCTGTTTGAGTCGGAATTGCCGGCCGAGTTTGCAAAGCTGCAAGCTGCGCTCGCGGCTCTGTGAGCCGATCTGGCTTGCTTGCCCATTTTCGGCCAAGCTGTCCTCGCATATTGTGATTATCGGATGCGGATGGCCAAGGGGGCGCCGCAATTGAACCGGCCCGATTGAACCTGCGTAAGGTTGAGACGTTAGGTCTGTTTACGACATCCGAACCTGCGCGAAGGTTGATCGCGCGGTGGGTCTGCCGCGAGGCGGGGGCCCGTGAAGGAGAACGCGCATGGCGAGTGCCTCGCTGCCCGTCCTGTCCGCCGAGGGCGGACTCTCACGTTATCTCGACGAGATTCGCAAGTTCCCGATGCTGGAACCGAATCAGGAATTCATGCTGGCCAAACGCTGGCGCGAGCATGGCGACCGCGAGGCGGCGCACAAGCTCGTGACCTCGCATCTGCGGCTCGTGGCCAAGATCGCCATGGGCTATCGCGGCTATGGCCTGCCAATCGGCGAGGTCGTCTCGGAGGGCAATGTCGGCCTGATGCAGGCGGTGAAGCGCTTCGAGCCCGACAAGGGTTTTCGCCTAGCCACCTATGCGATGTGGTGGATCAAGGCCTCGATCCAGGAGTACATCCTGCGCTCGTGGTCGCTGGTGAAAATAGGCACCACCGCCAACCAGAAGAAGCTGTTCTTCAACCTGCGTAAGGCCAAGAGCAAGATCTCGGCGCTGGGCGAGGGCGATCTGCGCCCCGATCAGGTGAAGAGCATCGCCACCAAACTCGGCGTCAACGAGCAGGACGTCATCGACATGAACCGCCGCCTCGGCGGGGACGCGTCGCTGAACACGCCGCTGCGCGAGGATGGCGACGGCGAGTGGCAGGACTGGCTGGTCGACGACAGCGAGAGCCAGGAACGCCGCCTCGCCGATTCGGAAGAGGCCGACAACCGCCATTCGGCTCTGCGCGAGGCGCTCGAGGTGCTGAACCCGCGCGAGCGGCGCATTTTCGAGGCGCGTCGCCTCGCCGACGACCCGATCACGCTCGAGCAGCTCTCGGAGGAGTTCGGGGTGTCGCGCGAGCGTGTCCGCCAGATCGAGGTGCGCGCTTTCGAGAAGGTGCAGGACGCGGTCAAGAAGGCGCTGGTGCGGATCGAATCGCCGCGCGCGGCCCTGCCTGCAGCGTAGTGGTTTCTCAAGGCGAAGACGGGGTTCAGGGGCGCGGTTTTCCGCGCCCCTTTTTCGTTGCGTCCTGTTCGAAGTGATTCTGATCAGGACACACGCGCTGTCATCCCGGGCGCAGCGAAGCGGAGACCCGGGATCCATTCCTGACCGTTCCGGCATGGATCCCGGATCGGCGCCGCTGACGCGGCTTGTCCGGGAGGACAGTGCGGTTGGTGGTGGTCGCGCCTCAATAAAGGGCGGGCAGCGGCTGCAGCGGCAGGCGGATCGGGCCGAGATAGGCGCGGCCCTCGCGCAGCACGATCGGCGGCAGTGCGGTGAGACCCGGTGCGACGCCCGGCAGCTGCGCGCTGAGGCGCCCGCCCAGAAGCCCGCCGAGCCCGGCCGCGATTCCGCCGACGGGAATGCCGGCGATCTGCCGGATGCCGGCCAGCGAGGCCTGGAGCTGGCCGGCCGGGCGGTGGGTCTGGTCGATCAGGAACTGGCCGGTCGCCTCGATCCGGGCCGGGCCCTTGACCGAGACCAGCCGCGTCAACTCGATCTGCCCGCCACTGATGCGCCAGGCTTCGAGTGCATCGGGGTTGAGGCCGATGCGGAAGGCTTCGGTCTGGGTCAGCGTCGCCTGGATGTCGACGTCGCCGGGCTCGCTGGTGCCGAGCAGCGCGTCGAGCGCCGGCAGCACCGAGCCCTTGGTGGTGATGGCGAGATCCACCGCCTGATCGGCGGCGGGGCGTGTCGGATTGCGGCGCAGATGGGCTTCCAGCGCGGTGGCCCGCCAGGTCTCGGGCGTCAGGCCCGGCGCGGTCAGGCTCGCGGTCGGCGCGGTCAGCACCAGCGAGAGCCGCTCGGGATCGCCGCTGCGATGCATCAGGCTGGCCTCGAGCCGCGTCCAGCCGAGATCGAGCTTGCGCCCCTCCGGCAGCGTCGCCTGCAGCGGTCCCGTGATCTGGGCGATGACGAGGTTGGGCGTGTAGATCTGGCCCACCGCGACCGCCGGTCCGGTCTGGACGCGCACGGCCTCGCCCCAGCGGGCCGAGGCGAGGGCGAGCGTGCCGCAACGCAACTCGACGCGGAAGGGGAAGCCGGTGACCGAGCGGTCGGTGCAGCTCCAGCTGCGGCCGAGCCCGGCCTCCTTGGCCAGCGCGGTGTCGACGGCGTCGACGACGCGGGCGCGCACGACGAACCAGAAGCCGGTCCAGCCTGCGGCGACGAGCGCCAGGAGCACGAAGGGAGCGTAGAGCCAGACACGGCTGCTGCGGCTGGAAGCGGGTTCGGTCATGCGGGGATGGTCCATTGCGCTGATGCGGCGGGATTGTTAGCTCCCGCCGGGGACGGACGCCAGCCGCCGGGGCGGTCCGGGCATCAAACAGACCGGCGCGGCCAAATTATGGGTTCGCAGGGGATGGGACGAGCATGACAGCCGCGTTCGGGGACACCGAGCTCTGGGTCTTCGGCTATGGCTCGCTGATCTGGCGGCCGGGCTTTGCCTTCGAGGAGAGCGTGCCGGCGCGGCTGCATGGCTATCATCGCTCGCTGTGCATCTTCTCGCATGTCCATCGCGGCACGCCGGAGCGGCCGGGGCTGGTCCTGGGTCTGGACCGCGGCGGCGTCTGCCGGGGGCTGGCCTTCCGGGTGGCGGCCGCGCAGGCGCAGGAGACGGTCGACTACCTGCGCGCCCGCGAGCAGGCGACGGCGGTCTATCTCGAGCGCCGGATGCCGGTGCGGCTGGAGGATGGCCGACACGTCACGGCGCTGGTCTATGTCGCCGACCGTCGGCACCTGCAATATGCCGGGCGCCTGCCGCGCGAGCAGCAGCTCGAACTGGTGCGCCATGGCCGGGGCAGCTCGGGCGAGAACCCCGACTACGTCCTGCTCACCGACGAGCATCTGCGCAAGATGGGCATCTTCGACCCCGTCCTGGCCGGGCTGGCGCAGGCGCTGTCGCCAGGCGCCGCGCCGCGGCCTAAATTGTAGCGCGCGGGCGGTTCCCAACCTCCCCCGTCATCCTGGACAGGCCGCCCCCGGGTCCTGCCTGCGGCAGGCCGGAGGACAGGCTCCGCGGCGCAGGCCGGGATCCATCATAGAGCGATGGGCTGCTCGATGATGGATCCCGGCCGACCCTCGGTCGCCCAGGATGACGGCGGTGGTTCAAACCTCAGGCATCAGGTCGAGCAGGGCGGCGCGGCGGCTGACGCCGTCCTCGGCCAGGAGGTGGACGTGGATCTCGGCGGCGCCGGCAGCCGCGATGGCGCGCTGCCAGCGGGTCAATGCGGCCTCGACGCCGAAGGGGCCGCTGTCGCGGGCAGCCAGGATGCGCCGGTCGGCGGAGACCGCCAGCAGCACCGCATCGGTGAAGCCGAGCGCATGGTCGTCCCCGAGCGCGAAGATCGAGGCGACATAGCGCCGGCCGGAACGACCGCGCCAGGCGGTGAAGCGGCGCTCGCCGAGACCGTGCGTGCCGCGCATCGGCAGTTCGCGCGGATGCGGCGCGTGGTCTTCGGGAAGATGGGCGCCGGCGCCGAGTTCCTGCGCAAACAGATCGCGCTGGCGCTGGTCGAAGGCGGGGCGTTGCTGACGAGAGGTCTGCTGGCGATAAGCGAGAGCGGCCATGTCGTTCGTCCTTTGTTCTCAAAACAAAATGAGAACGGACGGTCTCCAAGTCAAGCCTCGTGAGGCGCGGGGATCAGCTCTGCTGACGGGGCGTGTCAGGAGCCTGCGCCAGCGGATCGAGCCCGAGGCGGGCGAGTTCGGCGCGCCCCTGGGCGAGCAGCCGGTCGCTGGCGGTTTCGATGCGCTCCTGCAGCAGGGCCTGGAACGCGGCCTTGTCGAGGCCCGGCGCGATCGGCGGCAGGATCTCGAGGCGGATCGTCCCGGGCCGGCGCAGGAACTTCCGGCGCGGCCAGTACAGGCCGGAATTGAGCGCGACGGGGACGCAGGGCAGGCCGAGTTCGGCATAGAGATGGGCGACGCCGAATTTATAGGCCGGCTCCGCTCCCGCCGGCCGGCGGGTGCCTTCGGGGAAGATCAGCAGCTGGCGGCCATTGTCGCGCAACTCGGTCTTGGCGCGGCGCGTGACCTGCGCCAGCGCACGGGCGCGGCCGCCGCGATCGACCGGGATCATCTTGAACTTGCTCAGGCACCAGCCGAAAAACGGAATCCAGATCAGCTCGCGCTTGAGGATGAAGATCGGGTCCTTGAACAGCATCATCATCACGAAGGTCTCCCAGAACGACTGGTGCTTCGCGGCGACGATGAGGCCGCCCTCGGGAATGTTCTCGCGCCCGAGAATCTCGTAGCGCGTGCCGGCGACGACGCGCATCAGCCAGAGCGCGGTATGGGCCCAGGCGACCGTGACGGCGAGCAGAAACCGGCGCGGCAGCAGCAGCGCCGGCATCGCGCCGAAGACCAGCCAGAGGGCTAGGTTCACGTAGAACAGGATGTTGAAGGCGAGGGAGCGCAGGACGAGCATGGCGCGCAAAGAGCGTGCCGCCCGGCGGCCGTCAAGCGTCGGGGTGGCGGTCAGCCGTCATGATGGCTGTTTTTCAGCTGGCTGCGTCTTTCATGCTCGGGACCGAGGAACTCGGTCGGTACAGCCGAGACCGGCTTGCGCCCGCCGATGATGATCGACAGACGCGAGGTCTCGGGATCGGTCTCGATGGTGCTGCGCAGCCTTGCGGCGAGATACTTGCCATATTCCGGCACGAGCACCCTGATGGTGCTCCAGCGATACCACCAGCCGCCGGTGTCGATCTGGTCGGTCACCACGGGATGCGGAACCAGGCGCAGCCCGGGCATCGCATGGGCGAATTCCGCGATCGTCCGCGGCATGTGATAATTCGAGGTCACGACCAGCAACGAGCGGAAGCCGTGCCCGCGCACCCAGCGGCGGGCTTCGATGGCGTTGCCGATGGTGTTGCGGGCGCGATAGTCGAGATCGACGCAGCAGGAGAGGAGCTCGCGCGCCGAGGGGATCAGCCTCGCCAGCTCCTCGCGGCCGGTCTTCTCGTTGACGCCGCTGATCAGGAGGCGCGAGCCGCGTTCGGCGCCGAGCAGGCCGATGGCGTCGCCGACGCGCTGGGAGCCGCCGGTGACGACGACGATGGCGTCGGTGCGCGGCACGGCAACCGGCTCGCGGGCGACGATGCCCGAGGCGAAGCGGACATAGCCGAACAGGAGCGCCAGGCACGCGACGAGAGGCAAGACCAGGCCGATCAGCAGAAGCGCGCGCCCCCATCGGGCACGCCCGCGCGTGGCGGCGGGAAGCGCCGCGCGGCCTGCGAGGGAGTTGCGTGCGACGCGGGCGGGTCGCTCCTGCCTGAAACCGATCATCGCCATGATCGTGTCAGGCTAGAGCGGCAATCGGGCATAAGCGCGGCAGAGGTCCGGGGGTGGTCCGCGCGGGTCTGCCGGTCGATCGCCATCAGGCCGCCCCTCCGGCGAGATCGCGCAGGTGGTGCCGGACGGTGATGCGCGAAACCAGCCCTGCGATCGCGGCGACGACGACCGCGACCAGCACCACCGCGACATAGCCGGCCCAGCCGATCTCGAAGGCGCCGAACATCGCCTGGAGCTGTTCGGCCTCGGGCTCGGCGCTCCAGCGCGACGACAGGATGCCCAGCAGGGCGATGACGAGGATGGCGGCCGCGCCGCCGACCGCCCCGCCGCGCAGGCCGAGCCTGACGAAGCGGCTCTGGAACTCGCGGGCGATGAAGGCGTCGTCGGCGCCGACGAGGTGCAGCACCTCGACGCTGTCGCGGCTGCCGGCCATGGCGCCGCGGGTGGCAAAGGCCACCGCCAGGGCGGCGGCGGCCAGCACCAGCAGCACGACGGCGGCGCCCGACAGGATGATGGTGCTCGCCATGGTCGACAGCCTTCGGATCCAGAGGCGGTGGTCATCGAGGATCGCGGTGGGAACCTCGCGTCGCAGCGCCGCACCGAAGGCAGCAAGATCCGGGCCGGCGCCGGAGCGCAGCTTCAGCACGATCAGCCGCGGCACCGGCAGTTCGACTAGGTCGAGCCCCGTGCCGAGCCAGGGCTCGAGCAGCTTGTCGGATTCGGCGCGCGGCACCGGCTGAACCGATGCGACGCCGTCGACGGTGCGGGCCATGGCGACGGCGCGCGCGATGTCGGCCTCGATGTCGCGGCGCGAATCCGGCCGGATCTGGATCGTCATCTCGTTGGCGACGGCGCCGCGCCATTGTTCCGAGGCGCGGGCGGCCAGCACGGCGGCGCCCGCGCTCAAGGCGGCGAGAAAGGTCAAAATCGCGATCACCGCCATCAAGGCGCGGCCGGCGACGGTGTCGATGGGCACCAGCGGCTGGTCGCGCCGCAGATTGCTCGGCAGCGGGCGGTCGTCGCGCTCGAGATCGGGGTGGCCGGGGTCAGGCATCGACATGGAGATGTCCGTCGGCGAGCACCAGGCGCGGCGCGTCGTAAAGCTCCATCAAGGCGAGATCATGGGTCGCGATCACCACCGCGGTGCCCAGCGACTGCAGCTCCATGAACAGCCGCAGCAGCCGGCGCCCCAGCGCGGGATCGACATTGCCCGTCGGTTCGTCGGCCAGCAGCAGTTCGGGCCGCCCGATCAGGGCCCGGGCGATGGCGGCGCGCTGCTTCTCGCCGCCCGAGAGCACGGGCGGGACCGCATGCATGCGCTCGCCGAGCCCGACCCAGCGCAGCAGTTCGACGACCTCGGCGCGATAGCTCGTCTCCTCCTTGCCGAGCACGCGCAGCGGCAGGGCGACGTTCTCGTAGAGGGTGAGATGATCGAGCAGGCGGAAATCCTGGAAGACGACGCCCATGCGGCGGCGAAAGGCCGTCAGCGTGGCTGCGTCCAGCCGCGAGACATCCTGCCCGAACAGGTTGACGAGGCCGCGGGTCGGCTGCAGCGCCATCAGCACGAGGCGCATCAGGGTCGTCTTGCCGGCGCCCGAGGGCCCGGTCAGATACTGGAACGAGCGCGGCTCGATGCTGAAGTTGATGTCCTTCAGCACCTCCGGGCCCATGCCATATCGCAGGCCGACATTCTCGAACCGAACCAATCCCAGTTTCCTCGTCTCGTTCCCGGTCCAATCTCCGCTCGGGAGGCTGGCGAATCTGCGTCGCCGATCCTACACCCCTTGCCGGAAAGACCGGAAAGCGAACCGTCGCGTCCAGCATGGGCGAGAGTTCTTCACGGGGCGTTAACCATGATCGCCATCAATGAAGGACGCATCCGCCGGGACGCCCATCCTCAGGCGGCAGGGTCCGGCCCGGACCCGCAAAGGAGCCGCCGGCCACCGTCATGCTGATCGTCTGCCCATCCTGCGCCAGCCGCTACGAGCTCGACGGCGCCAAGCTCGGCCCCGATGGCCGCAAGGTGCGCTGCGCCAGCTGCCAGACGCTTTGGCATGTCGCGCCGGAGCCGGACCTGCCGCCGGCCCCGAGCGCCGAAGAGACGCAGGCGATGCTCAACGAGGAGCTCGAGCGGGCGGCGGTCGAGGCGCAGGCCGCCGGCGGCGCGCTGCCGTCCGATGCCGACGCGCCGGCGGTCGACGCCGACGCGCCTCAGCCGCGGAGCAAGCGCCATGGCGGCCGGCCGGCGCGCAAGCCGCGGGGCAAGGCCAAGACCAAGCCGCCGCCAGCGGTGGTCATCGCCGCGACCCTCTCCCTGACCGGGATCGTTCTGCTGGGCGGCCTCTTCTGGCAACGCGACCTCGCCGTGAGCGCCGCGCCGCAGCTGGCCGCGGTGTTCGAGGCGCTGGGCTATGACGTCAATGTTCGCGGGCTCAAGCTCGGCGATGTCGAGAGCGGCCTCGTGGAGGACGAGATGGGGCGCTTCCTCATCGTCGAGGGCGACGTCACCAACATCACCAGATCGAACACCCGGGTTCCCCCGATCGAGGTCGCGGTCAAGGATGCAGCCGGCCAGACGCTCTACAGCTGGCAGACCGACCCGCCGCGCCAGGAACTGCAGCCCTCGGAGCTGATGCGCTTCCGCGCCCGGCTGGCGTCGCCACCGGCGGCGGGGCAATCCGTTCTGGTGCGTTTTGCCGCATCCGGTGCGCCGCCAGCGGGCGCGGCCCGCCACTGAGGTCGCGACGCGCGCTCGCGGGCATGCTGCTTTTGGCGCACGGCCCTATCCAGTTCGGTTCCGGCGCTTTAAATCTCTGCATGACCAAGCGAGACGCTTGAATCGCGCCTGACTGCCCTGCCGCTGCGGCATTGCGGGGCGCGGCGCGAAAAGGAAGACGAGACCATGCCGGAGCTGCGGCGCATCAGGGTGCTTTACGACGAGGCCGCGATCGCGCGCCGCAACGAGGAGATGGCGCAGGCCATCGCCGCGACGGCGCCGCCGGATCTGCTGGTGGTCGCCGTGCTCAAGGGCAGTTTCATGTTCGTGGCGGACCTGATCCGCGCTATGCACCGCGTCGGCATGGCGCCGCAGGTCGAGTTCGTGCATCTCTCGAGCTACCGGGCCGCCATGGTGTCTTCGGGCCAGGTCGAGATCCTGCGCGATGTGCAGAGCGATGTCCGCGGCCGCGAGGTGCTGCTGGTCGACGACATCCTCGAATCGGGCCGGACGCTGGCCTTCGCCAAGGATCTCCTGGCGGCGCGTGGGGCCTCGAAGGTGTCCTCCGTCGTGCTGCTGGAGAAGCCCGGCAAGCGGGCGGTGAACATCGTGCCCGATTATGTCGGCTTCGAATGCCCGGACTACTTCGTCGTCGGCTATGGCATGGACGTCGCCCATTCCTACCGGCAACTGCCCTATGTCGGCGTCATCGAAACGGCCGACCAGGCCGGCCTGCCGGGGATCTGAGGCAATGTCGCGCATTCTGGTCGTCGATGATGAGGAGCCGCTGCGGACGCTGGTCGCGCGCGGCCTGTCGATGGACGGCCATTCCTGCCTGCTGGCGGCCGACGGGGCCGAGGCGCTGGACACGCTGATGGCCGAGCAGGGCCGCTTCGACCTCCTGCTGACCGATATCCGCATGCCGATGATGGACGGGATCGCGCTGGCGCTGGCCGCCAAGCAGGCCTTTCCGGACCTGCCGATCATGCTGATGACCGGCTATGCCGAGCAGCGCGAACGGGCGCGCAGCCTCGACGCCATCGTGGAGGAGGTGATGACCAAGCCCTTCACCATCGCAGAGCTGCGCGCGGCCGTGATGAACGTGATCGAGCGCTCGATCGGGTGATCGGCCTTTAGCGGTTGAGCCACCAGATCGAGACGTTAAGCAGCGTCGCGAAGGACACCCAGGCGACATAGGGCCATTGCAGGTTGGCCGCGAGCCGATCGATACGGGCAAACAGCGCGATCGTGACGAGGATCATCGCCAGGAAGGGCGCGATCACCAGCAGGCCGCCGAGCGGACTGTTGAGCCCGAAGAAGACGCAGGACCAGGCCAGGTTGAGCGCGAGCTGCCCATGATAGGCGATGAGCGCCGCGGTCTTGCCGGGGGTGCCCGCCGGTTTGCGCAGGATCCGGTAGACCCCGTAGGCCATCAGCAGGAACAGCGTCGTCCAGACCGGGCCGAAGACCCAGTTGGGCGGGTTGAAGGGCGGCTTGGCGATCGTCGGATACCAGGTCAGCACCTGCGGGATGGTGACGGCGTTGCCCAGAACCGAAACGGCGACGACAGGCACGATCGCGATCAGCGCATCGATCCAGAACGGTCGCGGCGCGGAGCCTGCGGGGGGCGAAGCGGGGCTGGATGACGATGTGCTCATGCCTTTGACATGGGGCCAATCTGCGCATGAGGCAAGCGCGCAAGGCTCGCGTCCCCCTTGCGTCCCGCCCCCCGCCTGCGCCAGATGCGTCGGCTCAATGTCGTCGTTTTAGTCCCTCTTGGAACTGTCTCGGATTTCCCCATGCCCCAGCGCCCGCTTCACCCCCGCTCCCTCGCCGCGCAGGCCATGGGCAAGATCGACCCGCTGACCAAGGGCGTGGTGCCGCCGATCCATGTCTCGACGACCTATATCCGCGACGCGGACAACGGCTATTCCGGCGGCTTCATCTATGGCCGGTCCGACAACGAGACCACGCGCGAGGCCGAGAGCGTGCTCGCCATGCTCGAGCAGGCCAAGGCCGGCGCGCTGCTGTTCGGCTCCGGCATGGCGGCGGCGACCGCCGTCTTCCAGGCGCTGTCGCCGGGTGATCATGTCGTGGCCTCCAAGGTGATGTACTGGGCGCTGCGCTCCTGGCTGCTGACGGAAGCGACGCGCTGGGGCCTCGTCATCGACTTCGTCGAGACCGACGATCTCGCCGCGCTGGCCGCCGCCGTGAAGCCCGGCCGGACCAAGCTGGTCTGGGCCGAGACGCCGTCGAACCCGCTCTGGACGATCACCGACATCGCGGCTGCCGCCGAAATCGCCCACAAGGCCGGTGCCAAGCTCGCGGTCGATTCGACCTGCGCCTCGCCGGTGCATACGCGCCCCCTGCAGCTCGGCGCCGACATCGTCATGCATGCCGCGACCAAGGTGCTGAACGGCCATTCCGACGTGGTCGCCGGCGCGCTCTGCGCCCGCGAGGACGACGAGTTCTGGAATCGCATCAAGACCGTGCGCAAGGGCCAGGGCGGCATCCTCGGGCCGTTCGAGGCCTATCTGCTGATGCGCGGCATGCGCACGCTGCATGTCCGGCAGGAGCGCCAGAGCGCCTCGGCTATGGCGCTGGCGCAGCGCCTCTCGGCCCATCCGCTGGTGGCGCGCGTGCTCTATCCCGGCCTGCCGCAGCATCCCGGCCACGACATCGCCGCGCGCCAGATGGAAGGCGGCTTCGGCTACATGCTCTCGGTGCAGGTGGTCGGCGGCGAGGCGGCGGCGGTGAAGGCGGCCGCGCATGTCGAGCTGTACAAGCGGGCGACCTCGCTCGGCGGTGTCGAGAGCCTGATCGAGCATCGCGCCTCGATCGAGGGCGCGGGCTCGCCCTGCCCGCCGGACCTGCTGCGCCTCTCGACCGGCATCGAGGATCTCGAGGATCTCTATGCCGATCTCGACCAGGCGCTGAAGGCCGGGCACGGCTGAAAAGACGGAACCGTCATTGCGAGCGAAGCGAAGCCATCCAGGAGGACGTCGAGCGCGCGGCCTCTGGATTGCTTCGTCGCTGCGCTCCTCGCAATGACGGGGAGCGGCGCTACACCCAGATCGTCTTCGCCAGCGCCAGCAACTGCGCGCGCTGCGCCAGCCCGTTGCGCCCGCCATTGATCAGCCGGGTCACCGCGACGACGTCGTCGGCATCGGCAGCCGTGTTGCAGCCGCGGTCGCGCCAATAGGCGAAGGCGATGGCCAGCGAGACCGCCGGCTCCCTGGCCCGTTCGGGAAAGCCCTCGAGATCGAGGCCGATCAGGGCGCCGTAGCGGCGGTAATTGGCGCGGCCGGTGAGCTGGAAGATGCCGCGGCCATGGAAGCGGGCGCCGTCGCCGGCCTGCGTGTTGCCGAGATCGCGGCGCCCGTCATAGCGGGCGAAATAGGCCGGGCCGCCATACTCCTCCAGCGTCCGGAACCGGTCGGTCTCATGGGCGGCCTGGGCCAGCAGATGACAGAGCCGCAGGCGTGTGGTGATGCCGGCGGCGGCCGCCAGCCTGTCGAACTCGATGGCGATGCCCGCAAGAATCTCGCTCTTTCCGACGGGGGCGAGGCGCAGCAGGCGCTCGGTGGTGACGGCGAGAGGCTTTGGCTGCGGCGGCACGGGTGAGGCCGGCCGGGCTCCTTGCATCGACATGGCGTGGCTCCCTCGCAATGAGGGGCCATCATCGCCGGGGGCAGGCGCGCGGGGATTGGCCGGGCGGCTTGTCCCCGGTGGGACGCCAAGGCGATCCGCTCCGCAGCCCTCAGGTTGAGGGATGAAGTCGTTTCGGCGAAACGTCAGCCCTCGACGGCGGTGTATTGCGTCTCGATCGAGGAGGCGTGGGCCTCGTGGTCGAAGCCGTAGATGTGGATCGAGATCGCGTCTTCAGTTCCGAGATTGCGCATGCGGTGGATGTTGGGGCCGGTCGGCAGCATGCAGGCGACATAGCCGGGCTGGCGGTCATGCTGCTCCGTCACGACGGCGCGCTGCGCGTCGATGGCGCGATACCAGGTCTCGGTGACGGTGCCGCTGACGACGCCGAAGCAGCAGGAGCAGTGGTGGTCATGGATGCAGGTGGTCGCGCCGGCCGCCCAGACGATCGCCCAGACGCTGACGGCCTCATTGCCGGCCAGCAGATTGCGGGTGTAGCCGCCGGGCTTGCGCTCAAGCGGCAGGCGCGCGACGAGATCGGGCAGCGCGACGAGTTCGCGCAGGACCGAGCGGGCGGCGGCGAGATAGTCGCGCGAGAGCGTGCCCTCGTCGGTGCGCAGGTTGGCGAGGACGGCACCGCGCCGCTCCGCGTTCAGAAAACCCTGCATGCCGTCGCTCCAGTCCGATTTCGTCGTTGGCTAAGAGCATAAGCGGAACGGGGTGGAACGGGTTTGCGTTCTGGCGGGCGCGTCGACGGAATTCGAAATTCGCTGGCGTCATCGGCAGCTTGTTGAGAAACTGATTGCGCTTTCTATCGAGACCGCGACATTCAGTTTCCGTTTTCCGGGAGGGTTCATGGCCAAGCTCGATGGCTTCGATCTGCGCATCCTGGCCTGTCTGCAGGAGGATGCGAGCCTGCCGCTGGCCGAGTTGTCGGAGGCGGTCGGATTGTCCGCGACGCCGTGCTGGCGGCGGGTGCAGAAGCTGGAAGCCGCCGGCTACATCCGCAAGCGCGTCGCGCTGCTCGACCGGAGCAAGCTGCAGGCGGGCGTCACCGTGTTCATCGCGGTCAAGACGGCGCGGCATTCGATGGAGTGGCTCGAGCGCTTCCACGCCGCCGTGCATGACCTGCCCGAAATCGTCGACTTCTACCGGATGAGCGGCGAGATCGATTACCTGCTCAAGGCCTGCGTCCCGGATATCGCGGCCTATGACGTGCTCTACAAGAAGCTGATCTCGCGCATCGATCTCAACGACGTGACCTCGATGTTCGCGATGGAGGAGCTGAAATCCACGACGGCGATCCCGCTCGGCTTTGCGACGACCGGTCGCTGAGCGGTGCAACGAAAAAGGGAGCGGCGAGCCGCTCCCTTCCTCCGCCAGGTGGCGTTGCCCCCCAGCCTTCAGCCCCCCAGCCGAACGCTTGAATCAGAAGCGATAGGTGACGCCGGTGCCGATCATCCAGGGGTCGATCTTGACCTTGCCGGTGATGAGGCCGTTGTTGACCTTGACCTTGGGCTCAAGGAAGACCTTCTTCACGTCGAAGTTGATGCCCCAGTTCTTGTCGATCATGTAGTCGAAGCCGACCTGGAGGGCGAGGCCGAAGCTGTCCTTCAGATCGAAATTGGTGAAGCCGCCCTTGGCCTTCTCGTTGAAGAACACCGTGTAGTTCACCCCGACGCCGACATAGGGCTTGAAGGCGCCGAGATCGGTGAAGTGGTACTGCAGCATCAGGGTCGGCGGCAGCAGCCAGGCCGAACCGATGCGGGCGCCGGCGAGCGTGCCGGAGCCCTTCACATTATGCGGGGTGACGCCGAGGACGAGCTCGACGGCAATGTTCCTGGTGAAGAAGTAGGTGATGTCGAGCTCGGGTACGACCGAGTTCGAGATGTCGACATCGCCACCGAGGATCGGCGCGCCGCCGAGCTTGAGCTTGGCGCTTTCCTGCGGAATCACGAAGAGGGCGCGGCCGCGGATCATCCACGGGCTCCACTGCGTCAGGATCGGCGCGAGCGGCGCGGTCTTGGCCGAAGGCAGATCGGCGGCTTGCGCGGAGGTCAGGGCCGTGCCGGCGAGCAGCGCAGCGCAGAGGGAAAGGCGAAGATGGCGTGACATGGCGAAGGCCCCCAGGGATCATCGAGCGCGATACGCGAGGGCGCCCGCAGCTCATGTCCCCAACAGCCCCAATCCCGCCCCAATTGATTTGACCGGGATCAAATCGAAACGAGCCTGTGGCGGCCTGTGGCCTCAAAGCCACAGGGCTCACAAGCGGGGGCTCAGGCCTTCGCGACCTTCTGGTAGTCCTTGATGTCGGAGAACGTCACCTCGGGCGCGCGCTCGGCGTCGTATTTGAGCGTGAACTGGCTGGAGGCCATGAAGACCGGGTCGCCGTCGAGGTCGTCGGCCATCGAGGAGGGCTTCAGCCCGACGAATTTCTGCAGAGCCGCCTTGTCGGGGGACGAGACCCAGCGCGCGATCGCGAACTGGCAGGGCTCGAAATCGACCGGCAGCGAATACTCGACGTCCATGCGTTCCTTGAGCACGTCGAGCTGCAGCGCGCCGACGACGCCGACGATGGCGGGCGCGCCGTCATGGGGCAGGAAGATCTGCACGACGCCTTCCTCGGCCATCTGCTGCAGCGCCTCGCGCAGCTTCTTGGCCTTCATCGCGTCCTTGAGCTTCACACGACGCAGGATTTCCGGCGCGAAGCTCGGCACGCCCTTGAAGACGACGTCCTCGCCCTCGGTCAGCGTGTCGCCGATGCGCAGCGTGCCGTGGTTGGGCAGGCCGACGATGTCGCCTGCGAAGGCCTCCTCCGCAATCGAACGGTCGCGGGCGAAGAAGAACTGCGGCGCGTTGAGCGGCATCGGCTTGCCGGTGCGCACGAGCTTCGCCTTCATGCCGCGCGAGAGCTTGCCCGAGCAGACGCGCATGAAGGCGATGCGGTCGCGGTGGTTGGGGTCCATGTTCGCCTGGATCTTGAAGACGAAGCCGGTCATCTTCGGCTCGCCGGCCTGGATCGTGCGCTTGTCGGCGATCTGCGCGCGCGGGCTGGGCGCCAGCGCGCCGAGCGCGTCGATCAGGTCGCGCACACCGTAGTCGCGCAGCGCCGCGCCGAAATAGAGCGGAGTCAGATGGCCCTCGCGGAAGGCCTCCAGGTCGAACGGCTTCAGCCCCTCGCTGGCAAGGAAGACCTCCTCGCGCCAGGTCTCGGCCGCGCCATGGGGCAGGAGCTCGTCGAAGAGCTTGTCGTCGGGGCCCGTGACGGCGAGATCCTCGGCGCTTTCGTCGCCCTTCTGGTTGCGGCGGAAGCTGTTGGCCTTGAGATCATAGGTGCCGACGAACTCGCGGCCGCGCCCGACCGGCCAGGTCATCGGCGCTACGTCGAGCGCCAGCGTCGTCTCGATCTCGTTGATCAGGTCGAACAGGTCGCGCGTTTCGCGGTCGACCTTGTTGATGAAGGTGACGATCGGAATGTCTCTGAGCCGGCAGACCTCGAACAGCTTCTTGGTGCGCGCCTCGATGCCCTTGGCCGCATCGATCACCATTACGGCAGAATCGACGGCGGTCAGCGTGCGGTAGGTGTCCTCCGAGAAGTCCTCGTGGCCCGGGGTGTCCAGCAGGTTGAAGACGTGGCCGCCATATTCGAAGGTCATCACCGAGGTGACGACCGAGATGCCGCGCTGGCGCTCGATCTTCATCCAGTCGGAGGAGGTCTGGCGCCGGCCCTGCTTGGCGCGCACCTCGCCGGCGAGCTGAATCGCGCCGCCGAAATAGAGCAGCTTCTCGGTCAGCGTGGTCTTGCCGGCGTCGGGGTGGGAGATGATCGCGAAGGTGCGGCGGCGCTCATGCGGGGCAGCGTCGCCTGCCGGCGCGGCGGAGGTCTGAATGTCGGTCATGGCGGTTGTGAGAACAGGATGGGGGCTGCGAAGTCAATCAGCGGGCCGGTCTTTGCCGGTCTTGGGTGGTGTGTTGGGCGGTGTATTGGGCGGTCGTGCGCAGGCGCGCAGGCCGCCTGCCTTGATCCCGTGCCGTTAGGTTAGTTAGCCTTAACGGTTTAGAGGCATCTTGCGAGCGACGCGGGATGAGTTGCGTCTCGACCGGAAGCTGAAGCGATGTTCGGCCTGCACAAGATATCGACGTCGATCCTCTGCGCCTTTGGAGTGTTTGCCCTCGCCGCGGGGCTGGTCGTGGGCATCGGCGTGCTGACCCTGTCGCGCTATGCCGCCCTGTCCAACGAGATGGATATCGTTTCACAGCGCACCCTCGTCGCCGAGCGGGTCAACGGCCTGGTCAATGCCGTCGTCATGGAATCGCGGGGCATCTACATGAGCGCCGATGCGCAGGACGCCGAACGTTTCGCCGTCCCGCTTCTGGCCAATCTCGACGAAATCGCCAAGCTCATCGCCAGCGCGCGCAGGCTGGTGCCGCCTGAGCACAAGGCTGTCTACGCGGCCGTTTCCGCCCAGCTCGTGGCCTTCATCGAATTCCGCACCGAACTGGTCCGGCGCGGCCGCGAGCAGGGCCCGGCGGCAGCCTCCGAATTCGGCAACAACGAGGACAACCGCAACAACCGCAAGGCGCTGAACGCCACGCTGAAGCAGGCGGCGGCGCGCAATGAGAGCCTCTCCGCAGCCACCGCAGCGGAGCGGGAGCTGTTGCAGCGCGACGCCGTTTGGCTGCAGGCGGTTGGCGGCGGCCTGCTGATCGTGCTGGGGCTGGGCGTGGCGGTGCCACTGGTGCACTACCGCGTCGCCCGCCCGCTGCGTCGCCTCGCCCTGACGATGGAACGCCTCGCGCGGGGCGAGCCCCTCGCGGACATCCCCTCGCTCCACCAGCGCAACGAGATCGGCGACATGGCGCGGTCCGTCGTGGTGTTCCACGAGACGGCGCTGGCGCGGGCCGCGCTGGAGCAGGACATGCAGGCCCAGGATGCGGCTCGTTTGCGTCGGCATGCGAGGCGCGAAGAGCTGACGGCCGAGTTCAATGTCCGCATCGACGCGGTGCTCGATACGGTGCGCATCAGCGTCGATGAGATGGAGGAGACCGCCCGCAGCCTCAATGCGGTGGCGATCAGCGCCACCGCGCAGGCCGACGAGGCCCGCGGCGCGGCCCTCGACGCCTCCGACAATGTCGGCTCGATCGCGGCGGCGTCCGAGGAGCTCTCCGAATCCATCGCCGATATCGCCGATCGCATCGCCCATACCGACAGCGTCGTCAGAACCGCTGCCGAGGACGCAGCCCGCGCCGGGGCCACGGTCTCGAATCTGCTGGGCGCCGCCGACAGCATCGCGCGCGTCCTCGGCCTGATCCGCGAGATCGCCGCGCAGACCAATCTGTTGGCGTTGAACGCGACGATCGAGGCGGCAAGGGCCGGCGAGGCCGGGCGCGGCTTTGCCGTCGTCGCCGGCGAGGTGAAGCTGCTCGCCAGCCGCACGGCCCAGGCCACCGACGAGATCGCGGCACGGATCGCGGTGTTCGAAACCGAGACGCAAGGCGCGGTGGCGGCGATCGGGACCATCGCCCGGGTCATGGGCGAGGTCGCGCAGCACACGGTCGCGATCGCCGGGTCAACCTCGCAGCAGATGATGGCGACCTCCGAGATCGCCGTCAGCGCCCAGGCGACGGCATCGGGAACGGCGGGCGTGGCGCATCAGATGGCCAGCGTGACCGCGACCTCGCAATCGGCGATGCTGTCGGCCAACCGGGCCCTGACGACGGCCGAAAACCTGGCGCGCGAGGCGCAGGTGCTGCGCGGCGCGGTGGGCACGTTCTTCGCGGACATGAAGGCCGCCTGAGGCCCGCTCACGGCCCACCGGCCGAATCAACGCTCCAAAAGCGCGCGTTCACGTTCCCGTGATCCAATCGAACGGCTTCGTGAAGCGGGATGGGGTGTCCTCCGCCGCATTGATGCGTTCCCCTCTGCGCGACTTTCGCAGAGGGGGCCAACTTGTCAGAGTTCAACAAGGCCGATCCGCAACCGACCCTGTCGGTGTTCGATGCGGTGACGATCATGGTCGGCATCGTCGTCGGCATCGGTATCTTCAAAACGCCGTCCCTCGTCGCCGGGAGCGTCGGCAGCGAGGCGGCCTTTCTCGGCGTCTGGGTCGCCGGCGGCCTCGTCACGCTGATCGGAGCACTCTGCTACGCCGAACTCGCCGCCGCCCATCCGCATGCCGGGGGCGAATATCATTTTCTCGGACGCGCCTATGGTCGGCCGATGGCGGTGCTGTTCGGCTGGGCGCGTGGCTCGGTGATCCAGACCGGCGCGATCGCGGCGGTGGCCTTCGTTCTCGGCGACTATGCCGCCCAGATCCTGCCGCTCGGTCCCTACGGCTCGGCGATCTATGCCGCGCTGGCGATCGTGGCGCTGACCACGCTGAACGTCATCGGCACCTTGCAGAGCAAGACGCTGCAGATCGTCGTCACCTTCATCGAGGTCGGGCTCATCGCCGCGATCATCGTCTGGGGGTTCCTCGGCAGCGCCGGCGCCCCGGTGCCACCGGTGGCGACCGCGCCACCAACGGCGGCGCTCGGCCTGGCGATGATCTTCGTGCTCCTGACCTATGGCGGCTGGAACGAGGCGGCCTATCTCTCGGGCGAGTTGCGCAATCCCGGCCGCAACATGGCGCGCGTGCTGGTGATCGGCACGGCCGTTCTGGTGACGCTCTACCTCCTGGCCAATGCGGCGCTGCTGGCCATTCTCGGGCTGGACGGCCTGCGCGGTTCGAAGGCGGTCGCGACCGACATGATGCGGCTCGTCGCCGGCGAGACCGGGGCGTATATCGTCAGCGCCGCCATCGTCGTGGCGGCGCTGTCGACGCTCAACGCGACGATCTTCACCGGCGCGCGGGTCTATTTCGCCATGGCGCGCGACATCACCCTGCTGCCGCGCGTCGGCGAGTGGGACCAGCGCGGGCGGGCGCCGGCCAACGGGCTGCTCGCGCAGGGCGCCGTCGCGCTTCTCCTGGTCGCGCTCGGAGCGGCCAGCCGCGACGGCTTCCAGGCGATGGTCGACTACAGCGCGCCGGTTTTCTGGGCCTTCCTGCTGCTGGTGGGCCTGGCCTTGCCGATCCTGCGCTGGCGGGAGCCGAACCGGGCGCTGCCGTTCCGCGTGCCGCTCTATCCGCTGACGCCGGCGCTGTTTTGCCTGAGCTGCGTCTACATGCTGCATGCGAGCCTCGCCTACACCGGCAACGGCGCGTTGATCGGGCTGGCGGTCGTGCTGGCCGGCCTGCCGCTGCTGCTGTTCCAGAGCCCGCGGGCCGGGATCGAAGGCGAGGCCCCGGCGCTCGCCGACAGGCCTTCCGTCGCGCGCCCGCAAGAACCGATCCTCGTTCAACCAGGAGAGAGATGATGAAGACGTTGCGTATGCTGACCGCAGCCTGTGCGATCTCGATTTTCGCGCTGGGGGCCGTCCAGCCCCACGCCCAGCCCGCCCAGGCGGGGAAGGCGACCACGACAGCCCCCGACTACGTTCCGCAGTCGGGACAGGCCGGCAAGGACGTCGTCTGGGTGCCGACGCAGGATGCGCTGGTCCAGCGCATGCTCGACATGGCCAAGGTCACCAAGGACGACAAGCTGGTCGATCTCGGCTCCGGCGACGGGCGCACGGTCATCGCGGCCGCCAAGCGGGGCCTGACCGCGCGCGGGATCGAGTACAACCCCGATCTCGTGACCCTGTCGCGGCGCAATGCCGAGGCCGAGGGCGTGGCCGACAAGGTCCGCTTCGACCAGGGGGACATCTTCGTCTCGGACTTCTCGGAGGCGACCGTGGTCACGCTGTTCCTCCTGCCCGAGCTCAACCTGCGGCTGCGCCCGACGCTGCTGGACATGAAGCCCGGCACGCGCGTCGTCTCCAACAGCTTCACGATGGATGAGTGGACGCCCGACGAGACGGCGGTTCTGGCGGAGAACTGCGTCAATTTCTGCCGGGCGCATTTCTGGATCGTGCCCGCCAAGGTCGCCGGCACCTGGCGGCTCGGGGACGGCGATCTGCGTCTGACCCAGAGCTTCCAGATGCTCGAAGGCACGCTGACGCGCGGCGGCAAGGCGGTGCCGATCTCGGAGGCCAAGATGCAGGGCAGCCAGATCAGCTTCATGGCCGATGGCCGGCGCTATACCGGCACCGTCACCGAGGGGCGCATGACCGGTCGCCACGAGGCCGGAGGCCAGAGCCAGGACTGGCAGGCGACGCGCAGCAGCAGCTGAGGTTTCCGACGATCCGGCTACCGCCTCAGTTCTTGAGGCGGTAGCCGGTGCGGAAGATCCAGGCCGTGGCGACGAGGCAGATGGCGAGGAAGACGAGCGTCATGCCCAGGCTGACGCCGACCCCGACATCGGCGATGCCGAAGAAGCTCCAGCGGAAGCCGCTGATCAGGTAGACGACCGGGTTGAACAGCGCGATCGTGCGCCAGAGCGGCGGCAGCATCTCGATCGAGTAGAACGAGCCGCCGAGGAAGGCCAAGGGCGTCACCACCAGAAGCGGGATGACCTGCAGCTTCTCGAAGCCGTCGGCCCAGATGCCGACGATGAAGCCGAACAGGCTGAAGGTGACCGCCGTCAGCACCAGGAAGAGCAGCATCCAGAGCGGATGCTCGATCCGGATGGGCACGAACAGCGTCGCGGTGAGCAGGATGATCAGGCCCAGAACCATGGATTTCGTGGCGGCGGCGCCGACATAGCCGATCACCACCTCCCACCAGGCCACGGGCGCGGAGAGCAGCTCGTAGATCGTGCCGGTGAATTTCGGGAAGTAGATGGCGAAGGAGGCGTTGGCGATGCTCTGGGTGAGCAGCGTCAGCATGATCAGCCCGGGCACGATGAAGGCGCCATAGGCGATGCCGTCGATCGCCTGCATGCGCGAGCCGATGGCGGCGCCGAAGACGACGAAATAGAGCGAGGTCGAGAGCACCGGCGAAACGACGCTCTGCAGTGGCGTGCGCAGGGTGCGGGCCATCTCGAAGCGGTAGATCGCGGCGATTGCCTGCCAGTTGACCATCGGAGACTTCCTGTCGGGCGTTGTCATGAGCGGTCCCGAACCAGGCTGACGAAGATGTCCTCGAGCGAACTCTGGCTGGTGCGCAGATCGCTGAAGCGGATGCCGGCGTCACCCAGCGCCTGCAGAAGGGCGGTGATCCCGGTGCGCTCGGCCTTGGTGTCGTAGGTGAAGACGAGTTCCTCGCCTCCGGCCGCGAGCGCGAGGTCATAGCCGGCCAGGGTCTCCGGCACGGCGTCCAGCGGGCTCTGCAGGGTCAGGGTGAGCTGCTTGCGGCCGAGCTTGCGCATCAGCTCGGTCTTGTCCTCGACCAGGATGATCTCGCCCTTGCTGATCACGCCGACACGGTCGGCCATTTCCTCGGCCTCCTCGATGTAATGCGTGGTCAGGATGATGGTGACGCCGTTGTCGCGCAGCTTGCGCACCAGCTGCCACATGTCCTGGCGCAGCTCGACATCGACGCCCGCCGTCGGCTCGTCGAGGAAGAGGATGCGCGGCTCATGCGCCAGCGCCTTGGCGATCATGACGCGGCGCTTCATGCCGCCTGACAGCGTCCGGATCTGCGCGTCGCGCTTGTCCCAGAGCGACAGGTCCCGCAGCACCTGCTCGACCAGCGCCGGGTCCTTGCGCTTGCCGAAGAGCCCGCGGCTGAAGGCGACGGTCGCCCGCACGGTCTCGAAGGCGTCGGTGGTCAGCTCCTGCGGCACGAGGCCGATGGTGGCGCGGGCGGCCCGGTAGTCGGCGACGATGTCGTGGCCGTCGGCATGCACGGTGCCGGTGCTCGGGTTCACCAATCCGCAGATGATGCTGATCAGGGTGGTCTTGCCGGCGCCGTTGGGGCCGAGCAAGGCGAAGATCTCGCCTTTATGAATGGCGAGGTCGACCCTCTTCAAGGCCTGGAAGCCGGAAGCATAGGTCTTGGAGAGGCCGGAGACGGAAATGATCGGGAGCATGGCCGCATATAGGGGGTTCGCGATGACGATGCGATGGCGCCCCAGCGCAATGCTGCAATGCGTCATGAAGCGGTCGCGCCCGCTCCCATGCCAAGCGACCTGCCAGAATCACTCCCTCAACGAAACATGGCCGGGGCGAGCCCGGCCATGCCGCATCATGTCATCGTCGGGCGTCAGTTACATGAAGAACCAAAGCAGGAGGATGATCGGAATCGGAATGCCGACGAGCCAGAGAGCAATTGAACGCATTGAAGCAGCCCCAGTGTTAATGTGACGGGTTGTGCTCCAGCAACGCCGCTTGCCGGCCGAAGGTTCCTCGCTTGTCGAGGCCGGTCCGCTCTCATTTGAAGGCGATGCTGTCGATCACGGCCTTCATGGCTGCTTCATGCGCGGCATGGCCCTCCAGTGAGGCCCAGTAGGTCATCATGATGATCTTGCCGCTGGCAACCTTGGGATTGATCGCGAGATAGCGGATGATGGAGGGGCCGTCGCTGCTCGTCGCCTTCAGTTCAGTGAAGGACCAGGGCCGTCCATTGACCTCGCGCGTCAGGGTTTCGGTCGCGCCGGTGAACTTGACGCCCTCCCGCGCGAAATAGGCATCGTGTTCTTTCTGCAGCGCGTCGATCTGGTCGGCCGGCACCAGCTCGAACCAGATGTAGATCTCCTCGTCGGGCGTCTTGATCTGAACCCCGCGCTCGACCCTGGACTGCGCCCAGTCGTCGGGAATGGTGACCACGGCGACGGGCTCGGCACTGGTGATCGGGACCGCGCCCGCAAGCGCCTGGCTCGCCAGTGCAGAAATGGCCAGCATCGCCGCCAGCGCGCATGCCCCAAGTATCGTCTTCATCGTCGCGTCCCCCGCTTCCCGACGCGGACCGTTGCCGCGACGGCACAGAATGGGCCAGGGCGCGGCCGAAACAAGCCTCCGGATCGATCCTGCAAAAATAGTCAATCGCCGCGGCTTCGCGCGCCGACCGACGCGGCGCTCGGATGCCAGACCGGCCCATAGCCGGCGGCGAGCGCCGCGAGGGTCGCCGGCGGCGTCTGCACCGTCACCGGGCCGCAGGGCCGTGCCTGGCTGCCGACATAGCCCGCGGGCGACCAGACCAGCGCGGCCGCCCCCCTCACGGCCAGCCAGCTGGAGCCGTCGCCGAAGACGGCGCCGTCCGGAAGCGTTTCAGCCGGCAGGACATGAGCGCGCTTGGCGCGGCCGCTGCGTCGCTGGCCGTCGAGCAGCCTGTCGATCTCGGGAAAGGCCGGAGCATCCTGCCATCCCAGCCCGCGCATCAGGGCGGCCCGGTAGGCCAGCGCATCCTGGCGGCGGCATTCCATGCAGGGGCGGTGCCCCGCGGCGAGCGCGGTGACCTCGTCGCAGAAGAACAGCTCGGTATAGCCGCGGCCCCAGACCGGCCTGCGACGATCCTTGAACGCGAGCACGCAGCAGAGCCATTGCCGGCTGGCATAGGTCCGCTGCGGCCGGTCGCGCATGGCGGGGTCGTGAAAGCGCCCGCCGCGATTGCCCAGGAAGAGGCCCCGCGCCGGGTCCGAAAAGAGGCTGCCGTCTGGGGCGACACGGTTGGGGAGGGGCATCGGCAGGCTCCTGCGGGCGAAGATCATAGCGTCGCCGGCGATAGCGACCATCTGCGGCAGCAGCGTCGCAGCCTGCCCTGCGGCTGCGTTTAGGGCTGGCTCCGCGCGAGGGGATGACGCAAGCTTGTCGCAGGCGAGGCCGAATGGCCGGCCGCGGGAGGAGGGGGCATGACAGGACCCGTGCAGGACGCGTCAACACAGCTCGTGCCCCATCCGGAGCGGGGCGCCATCCTCGGCGAAGTGCATGCGCGGCCGTTCTCGCCGCTGGAGACACCGCGGCGGCTTTTACATTTCGCCTTCATGACCGATTCCCGGCAGGCGGCCGCCGACCGTGCGGCGCTCGGCCGCTTCTGCGCCGAGCGGGGCGTGCCGGGCCCACTCGACGAGGCGAAGCATCATCGCGCCCGCTTCGGCGAAACCAGCCTGCGCTGGGAGCAGCACAGCGAGTTCACCACCTATAGCTGGGAGCTGCCGGGCGCGGATGCGACGCCGTTCCTGCCGCCGACGGGCGCGCTGCCGCATGGCATGCGCGGCCTGCCGCAGCCGGGGCCGCATCTGGTCGCGGCCGACCTGCACCTGATGCCGGCGGCGGCCGAGCCGGACCTCGGCGCCCTGTTCGACGCGGCGAGCCTGGCCGCCGCGCTGGTGGACAATGGCGGGGCGATCGCGGCGACCGATTTCCGGGCGGGCGCGGACGGTTTCGTGCGCATCCTGGTGCTCGACCGCGAGCTGACCCCGGCCCGGGCGGGCGCGCTGGCGCAGCGCCTGCTCGAGATCGAGACCTATCGAACGCTCGCGCTGCTGGGCATGCCGGAATCGCAGCGGATCGGCCCCTCCGTGCGCAGCGCCGAGGAGACGCTGGTGCGCATCGCCGGCACGATGACGCAGACGGACGGGCTGGCGGCCGACCATGCGCTGCTCGACGAGATGACGGCGCTGGCCTCGAAGCTCGAGGCGGAAGCCGCCTCCTCGAACTACCGCTTCGGGGCGAGCCGCGCCTATGACAACATCGTCCAGCAGCGGCTCGTCGCCATCTGCGAACAGGGCCATGGCGGCTGGCCGACGATCTCCGCCTTCCTGGCACGACGAATGGCGCCGGCGATGCGCACCTGCCAGATGCTGCAGGAGCGCCAGGCCGATCTGGCGACCAAGCTGGCGCGCGCCGCCAATCTCCTGCGCACGCGCGTCGACGTCGCGCTGGAGCAGCAAAACCGAGACCTGCTGGCGGCGATGAACGAGCGCACGCGGCTGCAATTGCGGCTGCAGCAGACGGTCGAGGGGCTCTCGGTCGCGGCGATCGCCTATTACATCGTCAGCCTGTTCGGCTATCTCGCCAAGGGCGCGAAGGATACGGGCTGGCTCAAGATCGAGCCCGGCGTCGCAACTGCGCTGTTCGTGCCGGTCGCGCTGCTTGGCGTCTGGGCGGCGGTGCGTCGCATCCGCCGGGGCAACGGCCGCGAGGACTGAGCCTCGCGCCCGCCGCTTTGGGCCCGCGTTTCAGCTTTCCTTGAAGCCGTAATCGGGGATGCCCTGTTCGTTGCCGTAGTATTTGTAGGGCAGGAACTTGCCGGACATGCCGATCTTGACGCGGTCGCCCTTGGGGTTGGGCTCGCGCTCGAACTCGATGTTGAAATCGATCGCCGACATGATGCCGTCGCCGAACTCCTCCTCGATCAGCGCCTTCCAGGCCGGGCCGTTGACCATCACCATCTCGTAGAAGCGGTAGATCAGCGGGTCGGTCGGCGGCATCGGCGTGCCGGTGCCGCGATAGGGCACCTCGTTGAGCATGCGCTTCTCGTTCTCGGTCAGGCCGAAGAGGGCGGCGGCCTTCTCGGCGAGCGGCTTGACCAGCTTCATCTGGCCGAGCAGGGCGCCGACGATCAGCACCTCGGACATGCCGCCGATTTCCTCGGTGATGTATTTCCAGCTCCAGCCCTTCTCGCGCTTGATGTCGAGGATCTTCTCGGTGAGCTCTTCGCGCTTCATGGGGTCGGTCTCCTTGGCGTGTTTGTTGTCGTTCGAATCGAAAGTCGCGCCGTCATCCTGGACGCAGCGAAGCGGAGATCCGGGATCCATGCCTGAAGCGCTCCGGCATGGATCCCGGGTCTCCCTCCGGTCGCCCGGGATGACGCCGCGTCTGTACGGACGGTCATCACGCCGCCTTGCGGCCGGGACCGGGCCCGCCGGCGGTCGGCCGCACGATCGGCGGGTGGCGGCGGTCGTAGCCCTCGGGGATGTCGTCCCGGAAGCTCTTCGAGCGCACCACCAGGAAGTCGATCAGGTGGTTTCGCAGGGCGTAATAGTCGGCGTGGTGATGGACCTCGGCCCGGACGCGCTCGCGCGGCAGCGGGTTCTCGACGATCTCGGCGATCATCGCCTGGGGCCCGTTGGTCATCAGCACGATGCGGTCGGCGAGATAGATCGCCTCGTCGACATCATGGGTGATCATGAAGGCGGTCTGGCCGGTCTCCAGGCAGATGCGGCGAACCTCGTCCTGCAGCGTGCCGCGGGTGAGCGCGTCGAGCGCCGAGAAGGGCTCGTCCATCAGCATCATCTTGGGCTCGATCGAGAGCGCGCGGGCGATGCCGACGCGCTGTTTCATGCCGCCGGAGAGTTCCGAGGGCTTCTTCAGCTCCGAGCCCTTGAGGCCGACCTTCTCGATGAAGGCCATGGCATGGGCCGTGACCTTCGCCCTGGGCCAGTCGCGATGCTTGGCCGCGACCGCGTAGGCGACATTGCCGAGCACGCTGCGCCAGGGCAGCAGCGAATGGCCCTGGAAGATCACGGCGCGGTCGAGCGAGGGGCCCTCGATCGCCCGGCCGTCGACGATGGCTGCGCCGTCATCGGGCGCGTCGAGCCCGTTGAGGATGTTGAGAACGGTCGTCTTGCCGCAGCCGGAATGGCCGATGACGCAGACGAACTCGCCCTTCTTCATCGAGAACCAGAGGTCCTCGAAGACGGTGGTGGAGCCGCCGCCGGCCTTTGGGTAGCGGCGCGCGATGCCCTCGATCGAGATGAACCTGTCGCTCATGGTCGCCTCAATCCGGATAGGTGACGGCGCGCTGGAGGCGCGCGAGCGTCTGGTCCAGGATCATGCCCATCACGCCGATGACGGTGATGGCGACGATGACATTGGTGATCGAGAGGTTGTTCCACTCGTTCCAGACGAAGTAGCCGATGCCGGTGCCGCCCACGAGCATCTCGGCGGCGACGATGACGAGCCAGGCGATGCCGATCGAGATCCGCATGCCGGTCAGGATCGTCGGCGCGGCCGCCGGCAGGATGATGGTGAAGGCGCGCCTGACCGGGCCGACCTCGAGCGTGCGGGCGACGTTGAGCCACTCCTTGCGTACGGCGGAGACGCCGAAGGCCGTGTTCAGCAGCATCGGCCAGACCGAGCAGATGAAGATCACGAAGATCGCGGAAACGCTCGAATCCTTGATCGTGTAGAGGGCGAGCGGCATCCAGGCGAGCGGCGAGATCGGTTTCAGGACCTGGATGAACGGGTCCAACGCCTTGGAGATCAACGGCGACATGCCGATCAGGAATCCGAGCGGGATCGCCAGCAGCACGGCGAAGGCATAGCCCAGCAGGACGCGGCCGAGCGAATAGGCGAGCTGGATGCCGAGCCCCTTGTCGTTGGGGCCCTTGTCGTAGAATGGGTCGCGCAGATGGCCCCAGATCGTGGTGGCCACATCGAGCGGGCCGGGCATGGCCGATTTGCCCTGTGTGACCTGCTGGCCCATCAGCTTGGCGTATTCGGGGTCGATGTTGGCGGCGGCTCCACTGCCACCCGACTGCACGGCAACATGCCAGGCGGCGAGGAAGACCACGAGGATCGCCAGCGAGAGCACCGCCGCGCGGATGTTGAGGGGGAGGATCATGTCAGGACTCCACCGTCATTGCGAGGAGGCGCAGCCGACGAAGCAATACAGCGTCGGCGCGAGGCGCTGGATTGCTTCGCTTTGCTCGCAATGACGGTTGGCGCTTGGTGCGACACGGAATGCCTCACGACCGCTTGATCGCGAAGCTCTTGATGTAGTCCTCCGGCTTCGAAGCATCGAAGGTCTTGCCCATCACGACGATGGTCTTCGAGCCCGAGGCCGGCGGGGTGAGACCGACCTCCTGCATCAGCCGCGCCGTGTCGGTCTGGAGGAAGACCTCCTTGGCCACCTTGGCGTAGTCGACATCGCCCTTGATCTGGCCCCAGCGCTTCATCTGGGTGAGGATCCAGACCGCGAAGCCCTCCCAGGGGAAGGGGTCGAAATCGATGCGCTTGGGGTCGCGCTTGATGTTGCCGAGCCCGTCCGCATAGGTCCCGGTCAGGACCTGCTCGACCACGGTGACAGGCTGGTTGAGGTAGTTTGCCGGCGCGATCGCCTCGGCGATTGCTTTCCGGTTCTCAGCCTTGGAGGCGAAGGCGGTGGCGTCGATGATCGCTTTCAGCAGCGCGGCATAAGTGTTGGGGGTCTGGGTGACGAACTCCCTGGAGGCCGCGAAGGCGCAGCAGGGATGCCCATCCCAGATCTCCTTGGAGAGCATGTGGATGAAGCCGACGCCGTCGAAGACCGCACGCTGGTTGACCGGATCGGGCGCGAGGAAGCCGTCGATGTTGTCGGCGCGCAGGTTTGCAACCATCTCCGGCGGCGGGACCGCGCGGATCTGGACATCCGCGTCGGGATCGATGCCGTTCTCGGCGAGATAGTAGCGCAGCAGGTAGTTGTGCATCGAATAGTCGAAGGGCACGGCGAATTTGAAGCCCTTCCAGGACTTCGGATCGCGCTTGTCCTTGTGCTTCATCGCCAGCGTGATGGCCTGGCCGTTGATGTTCTCGACCGCCGGCATCGTGTAGGGGATCGGGTTCGAGCCCGCGCCCATCGAGATCGCCAGCGGCATCGGCGAGAGCATGTGGGCGGCGTCGTATTCCTTGTTGATCGTCTTGTCGCGGATCACGGCCCAGCCGGCGGTCTTGATGACCTCCACGTTCAGGCCGTGCTTGGCATAGAAGCCCATCGGCGAGGCCATGATGATCGGCGTCGCGCAGGTGATCGGGATGAAGCCGACCTTGAGGTCCTTCTTCTCGGGCACCGCCTGAGCGAAGGCCTCGGTCGCCGCTGCGAGCGGAAACAGGCTCGAAATCGCCGCCAGCGCCGTCGAGGCGCCGACCTGCTTCAGGAAGAAGCGGCGCTGCGCATCCTGTGGAAACAGCGCCCGCATGACGGCGTTCTCGACGACGCGCTGATAGCGCCCGTCCTCGCCGGCTGATACCTCGACAGCCTCGGCGCGAATCGCCCGTTCATGCGCGGATTGGCTCTCGTGCCGGCCGCAATCGCAGCCGCGGCGGATACGGCGGTCGGCGTCGAACGGGTTCTTGAACAAGGCCATGCGCGTGTCCTCCGGCTGATCGAGTGGGCGGCTGGTCGCTGCAAGGGGATTAGCAAGCGGCGGGCCAACCCGGCCGGCAGGCCTAGGGGCCGAAAAATCAGGGACTTAGCCGCACGGCGCGCTTGACGATATCTCGTGAATGACGAGAATTCGTGTTCCCGATGACGAAAACTCGTGAGCCGCCGTGACCGTTTCGCCCGCTCTCCCGCAGACGACCTGGCTGTTCGAGAGCATGATCGACGCCGCGCTGGCGGTGGATGTGACGACGGGCCGAATCCTGGCGGCCAATGAAGAGGCGCGGCGCCTGCTGACGCCGCCGGAGCGCGACCTCGTCGGCGCCTCGGTGCTCTCCGTGTTTCCGGGCCAGGCGGCGGCGCTGACGGTCTTCACCGAAGCCGTGCTGCACAAGGGCCGCTACTGGACGCGCTCGCTGTCGCCGCAGCGGGCCGATGGCGAGGCGCTCCATGCCGAGTGCATCGGTGCGCGGCTTCTGACCCAGCCCGATCCGTCGATCCTGCTGACGCTCTACGATCTCGAGGCGCGGCACCGGCGCGATCTCGACGCCGATGCGCAGGAGCATCTGCGCGCCGGTCTGACGGAGTGGCGCCGCACCGAGCGGCTGTTCCAGGAGATCGAGCGCAGCAACCAGCTGATCCTGCGCGCGGCGGGCGAGGGCATCTTCGGCGTCAATGCGGAGGGGCGCACCACCTTCGTCAATCCGGCGGGCGAGGCGATGCTGGGCTGGGAGACGGGCGAGCTGATCGGGCGGGACATGCATGCCTGCGTGCATCATCACCGGCCCGACGGCACGCATTACCCGCATGAGCAATGCCCGATCTATGCGGCCTTCCGCGATGGGGCGGTCCACCATGTCGAGAACGAGATGTTCTTCCGCAAGGACGGCTCGGGGTTCTGGGTCGAGTACACCTCGACGCCGATCCGCGACCGCGGACGGCTGGTCGGGGCGGTGATCATCTTCCGCGACATCAGCCAGCGCCACGAGGCCGACGAGCGGCTGCGGGCGGCGCTGGCCGAGGTCGACAGCCTGCGCGAGCGGCTGCAGCAGGAGAACGCCTATCTCCAGGAGGAGATGCGGCTGGAGCGCAACCATCGCGGCGTCGTCGGGCGCTCGGGCGCGATCCAGAAGATCCTGAGCCAGGTCGAGCTGGTGGCGCGCACCGACGCCGCCGTGCTGATCACCGGCGAATCCGGCACCGGCAAGGAGCTGATCGCCAGCGCGATCCACGAGGCGAGCGCGCGCCATGTGCGGCCGCTGATCCGGGTGAACTGTGCCGCGATCCCGCGCGAACTCTTCGAGAGCGAGTTCTTCGGCCATGTGAAGGGGGCCTTCACCGGCGCACTGCGCGACCGCATCGGCCGCTTCGAACTGGCCGATGGCGGCACGCTCTTCCTCGACGAGGTCGGGGAGATCCCGCTCGAACTCCAGGGCAAGCTGCTGCGCGTGCTGCAGGAGGGGCAGTTCGAGCGCGTCGGCGAGGAGCGCACGCGCCATGTCGACGTGCGCATCATCGCGGCGACCAACAAGGATCTGCGGCGCGAGGTGCGGGAGGGGCGCTTCCGCGAGGATCTGTATTTCCGGCTCGACGTTTTCCCGATCGTCTCGGTGCCGCTGCGCGAGCGTCCAGAGGACATCCCGTTGCTGGCGCTGCATTTCCTAGGCGGGGCGCAGCGCAAGCTGAAGACGGAGGGGCTGAAACTGAGCGAGGGCGATGTCGCGCGGCTGCGCGGCTATGACTGGCCGGGCAATGTCCGCGAGTTGCAGAACGTCATCGAGCGCGCCGCAATCCTGGCCCGCAACGGGCGGCTCTTCATCGCGCTGCCCGAGAGCGGGCGCCCGCCCGCGGCTGTCCCGGCGCCAGCGGCGACGGGCGCGGGAATCCTGACCGAGGCAGAGCGGCGCGAGCGCGACCGGACCAGCATCCTCGCCGCGCTGGAGACGTGTCGCGGCCGGGTCAGCGGACCCCAGGGTGCCGCCGCCCTGCTCGGCGTGCCCGCGACCACGCTGGCCTCGCGGATGAAGACGCTTGGCATCGCTCCGCGCAGCGGGACAAGGGCGTCGCCCGAGCGCACCGGCGGGTAGCCGGCGTCTTTCTACGATCCCGTCAGGATCATCTTAACGTTACAGCGAGGTAAGACCTGCGGCGCAACGCATTTGAAGTATTTTCCACGTCATCCAGAGGCCCGACGACATCACTGCCGCCCGATGACCTTGGAACAGCGGATGACCGCAACAATGCTCCTGCGCCGATGAATGCCTTTCTTCCCCTGATCCTGTTCACGGTGCTGACCAACGCCGCGGCGCAGCTCATGCTGAAGCGCGGCATGACCGGCGTGGGGACGCTCGACGTCGCCGGCGACGGGCTGATCGCGACCGTTTTCCGGGTGGTCTTCAACCCCTTCGTCTTCGCCGGGCTGTGCACCTTCGTCATCAGCATGGCCTCGCATCTGATCGTGCTCTCGAAGGTGCAGATCTCCTACGCCTACCCCTTCCTGAGCCTCGCCTATGTCGTGGTCGCGGCCTACGCCTTCTTCGTCTTCCACGAGGATCTCGGGCCGGCGCGCATCGCCGGCATCGGTCTCATCGTGCTCGGCACCATCTTCATCGCACAAAGCTGAGGGACATCATGGATCTGATCGTTCGCCTGTTCATGCGCCTCGGCGCCCTGCTGGAACCGCAGCCGGCTCCCGTTCCCGTTCCGGTGCGCGCCCAGCGCCCGCGCCTGCCGCGCCGAGCCTGAGCGCTGCCATGAAGCACATCATCATCGGCGGCGACGGCTTCGTCGGCTCGCATCTGGCGGCCGACCTTGCGGCCATGGGCGAGGAGGTGCTGGTCGCCGACATCGTCAAGAGCCAGCATCCGCACTATGCCAAGGTGCCCTTCCACCGCATCGACGTGACCGATGCGCAGAGCGTCGCCGGCATTCCGCTGCGCCAGGACGACCTCGTCTACAACCTCTCGGCCAAGATGCTCTCGCCGATCGTGACCCGCGCGGAGCGGTACGATTTCTTCTGGCCGGTGAACTATCACGGCACGCAGAACATCCTGAGCTGGATGGAGAAGGGAGGCGCCCACAAGCTCGTCCACTTCACCACCGACATGATCTACGGCCATTCGGTGACCGTGCCTCAGGACGAGACGCATCCCGCCAAGCCGCTGGGTGAATATGGCGAGAGCAAGCTCGCGACCGAGACGCTGGCCCAGACCTATCGCGACCGTGGCTTCCAGATTCCGATCTTCCGGCCGCGGCTGATCATCGGGCCCGGGCGGCTGGGCATCCTCGTCAAGCTGTTCAAGCTGATCGACCTCAACCTGCCGGTGCCAATGATCGGTTCGGGCAAGAACCCCTACCAGTTCATCTCGGTCTTCGACTGCGCCAGCGCCTGCGTCGCGGCCTGGAAGGCGGATTTCCCGAACTCGGCCTACAATCTCGGCTCGGATGATCCGCCGCCGGTGAAGAAGCTGCTCGGCGACCTGATCAGGCATGCCGGCTCGAAGTCGATCCTGCTGCCGACGCCGGCGCCGCTGGTGAAGCTGACGCTGAACGCGCTCGACGCGATCAACCTGCCGATCATGGACCCCGAGCAGTACATGATCGCCGACGAGATCTGCATCCTCGACACCTCCAAGGCCAAGCGCGAGCTGGGCTGGAAGCCGCTGCATCGCGACGAGGACATGCTGCTCGCCGCCTATACCGAATATCGTCGGGCCAAAGCGCCCTCCCAGCAAGCGCCCAGGAGTGTCGCCGCATGAGCATGCCCGCATTCAAGACCGACGACATGGCCACGCCGGCCCGCCCGAAACTGTACAGCGTCGAGGAGGCCAAGCAGCTCGACGTGCAGACGGTGAAGGAGCTCTTCACCAGTCACATCAACCCGGGCCAGGTGCATTTCCTGAAGCTGCTCGGCTTCGACAAGATCCTCGTCGATCGCGCCGAGGGCATGCACTACATCACCAAGGACGGCCGCAAGATCCTCGACTTCTTCGGCGGGTTCTGCTCGGTCGCCTTCGGCCACAACCACCCGCGCATCGTCGCGGCCCGGAAGAGATTCCAGGACGAGAACCGCCATGAGATCTGCATGGCGTTCATGTCGCAATACGCCTCGGCGCTCGCCGCCAATCTCGCCGCGATCTCGCCCGGCGATCTCGACATGGTCTTCCTCGGCTCGACCGGCTCGGAGGCCATGGAAGCTGCGCTGAAGGTCGCGGAGCAGGCGCAGGGCCCCGCCAAGTCCAAGATCCTGCACGCCGCGAACTCTTTCCACGGCAAGACCAAGGGCGTGCTCTCGGTCACGGATTCGACGCTCTACCAGTCGCAGTTCAAGTTGGTCGAGAACCGGGTCAAGGTGCCCTTCGGCGATATCGAAGCCGTGCGGCTGGCGCTCGAAAGCGACCCGTCGATCGGCATCGTCGTCATGGAGACGATCCAGGGCGGCGGCGGCATCATCGAGGCGCCGCTCGGCTTCTGGCGCGAATTGCGCGCGCTCTGCGACAAGCATGGCGTGCTCTGGATCGCCGACGAGGTGCAGTGCGGGCTCGGGCGCACCGGCCAGTTCTTCGCCTTCGAGCGCGACGGCGTGGTGCCGGACGTCACTGCGCTCGCCAAGGCGCTGGGCGGCTCGAAGGCCGCGATGGGCGCGATGATCGCCCGTCGCGAGCTCTACATGAAGGCCTATGGCAAGCCCAAGACCGCGCTGATCCATGCCCAGGCGACGTTCGGCGGCATGGGCGAGGCCTGCGTCTCGGCCATCGAGGCGCTGAACGTGCTCTATGAGGAAGACCTCATGGGCAATGCGCAGCGCCAGGGTGACTACCTGATCGAGCGGCTGAATGCGTTGCGGGTCAAGTATCCGAGCCTGCTCAAGGAAATCCGCGGGCGCGGCCTGATGATCGGCGTCGAGTTCCAGGACATCAGCGAGACCATGCCCTTCGGGCTCAAGCACATGGTCGCGCTGCTCGACGACAAGCTGAAGGGCTCGCTCTGCGGCTTCATCGGCGCGCTGCTGCTGAAGGATTACGACGTGCTCGTCGCCTTCACCGAATACAACCGCAACGTCATCCGGCTCGAGCCGCCGCTGATCGCGACGCGCGAGGATTGCGACACCTTCATCAACGCGCTGGACGACCTGCTCTCGCGCGGCATCACCCGCATCGTGACCGATTATCTGCGCAAGGTCGCCGTCTCGAAGGGCTGAGGCTTAAGGCGGCCCACCCGCCCCAAACGCGAAACGCCCGCCCCGGTCTCCCGGGGCGGGCGTTTTGATTCTCACCAATGGGGGTCGCTCAGGCGCTCTCGCCGACGGCCTGGAGGTAGAGATCGAGGATCGCCTCCTCCTCGGCGCGCTCATTGGCGTCGCGCTTGCGGATGGCGATGACCTTCCTGAGCACCTTGACGTCGTAGCCGTTGCCCTTGGCCTCGGCATAGACCTCCTTGATGTCGTCGGCGATGGTCTTCTTCTCTTCCTCGAGACGCTCGATGCGCTCCACGATGCTCTTGAGCTGGTCGCCCTGAACCGGATCGTCCATCTGATGTCCTTCTCGATGATGCCGTCAAAACTGCGGTGGGGAGATTTGGCCGGAGGGTTCGCACCGCCCGGGCCCCGGCGTCAAGCCGCAAGCGGCCGATCGCAGCCAACTCTCAACAGCCCGATGCCGCAGACCCCCGGCAGGCGCCGCAGGATTCGGGCGGGAGGACAGGGCGGTTTCATAAGTATGATTATTGCCGCAAAACCCTGATGACGCCGGGCGCGTCGCCGCCTAGAAGAATCGGCATGGGGTCGATCCGGTCGACGCGATCATGGGCATGAAGGGGCGGCCTTGCAGCGAGACAGCGACCAGATGCAGCGGATGCGCGCTGAAGCCCGGGCCGTGTTCGACGCGGCCGTGGCGCGTGCTCACCCGGCCGGCTGCCTGCCGGCGCATCTGCCTCCCGCGCCCGACGCCGGCCGCCTGATCCTGCTCGCCGCCGGCAAGGCCGCCGGCAGCATGACGGCGCTGGCCGAGGCGCATTATCTCGATGCCGGCTTCCCGGCCGAGCGGCTCGTCGGTCACGCCGTCGCGCGGCACGGTTACGAGACGAAGACGCGCCATACCCCGATGGTCGCGGCCGGCCATCCCGTGCCCGACCAGGGCAGCATCGACAGCGCCGCGCGCGCGCTCGAACTGGCATCCTCCGCCACGGCCGACGACCTCGTGCTGGTGCTGCTTTCGGGCGGCGGTTCGGCCAACTGGGTCGCGCCGGCCGGCACCCTGACGCTGGCCGAGAAGCAGGCGGTCAACAAGGCGCTGCTGCGCTCGGGCGCGCCGATCGGCGAGATGAACATCGTCCGCAAGCGGCTGTCGCGGATCAAGGGCGGGCGGCTGGCGCTGGCCGCGGCGCCGGCCAGGCTTTTGACGCTCGCCATCTCCGACGTGCCCCAGGACGAGCCGACGGCGATCGCGTCGGGCCCGACGGTTCCCGATCCGACGACGCTGCACCAGGCCCGTGCCATCGTGGCGCGCTATGGTCTGGATCTCCCGGCCGCGGCCCGCGCGCTGCTGGATGATGAGACCAGCGAGACGCCCAAGCCCGGCCATGACGCCTTCGCCCGCACCACGTTCAGGATCATCGCCCGCCCGAGCGAGGCGATTGCGGCAGCGCATGCCGCCGCCGAAGCGGCGGGCTATGCGGTTCTCGATCTCGGGGCCGACCTCGAAGGGGAGGCGCGCGCGGTGGCGGCTGAGCATGCCGAGCGCGCGCTGGCGCTGCAGCGCGCCGGCCAGCGGGCGGCGATCCTGTCGGGTGGGGAACTCACGGTGACGCTGCGTGGCACCGGCCGTGGCGGGCCCAACCAGGAATATGCGCTGGCGCTGGCGATCGCGCTTTGCGGCGCGCCGGGCATCGTCGCGCTGTCGGGGGATACGGACGGCACCGATGGCGGCGGCGGCGAGGCGAGCGACCCGGCCGGCGCGATCATCGATGCGACGACGCTGGCACGCGCCGGGGCGCGCGGCCTTGATCCCGCCCGATCGCTCGCCGACAACGATTCGACCGGCTTCTTCGAGGGGCTGGGCGACCTGCTGCAAACCGGCCCGACGCTGACCAATGTCAACGACTGCCGCGTCATCCTCATCGAACCCCGCTGATCGACCGATCGAACCTGACGATGAACCGCAACCACCGCTCGATCCTGCGCCTCGTCTTGCTGGCCGCCGGCCTGTTCGCGGGAGCGGCTCCGGCCTTCGCCGATCTGCGCATGTGCAACACCACGCCCAGCCGCGTCGGCGTCGCGATCGGCTATCGCGATGCGCAGGGCTGGATCACGGAAGGCTGGTGGAACATCGGCCCGCGCGCCTGCGAGACGCTGCTGCGAGGCACGCTCGCCGCGCGCTTCTATTACGTCCACGCGGTCGATTACGACCGTGGCGGCGAATGGACCGGCAAATCCGTCATGTGTACCCGCAACAAGGAATTCACGATTCGCGGGATAGAAGACTGTCTGGCGCGGGGCTATGACCGCGCCGGCTTCTTCGAGGTCGATACCGGCGAACAGAAGAGCTGGACGATCCAGCTCACCGACACCACCGGCGGCGCGCCCGCACGGCCCTGAGGGAACCATTCATGAAGCGCGAGCGCCGCATCAAGATCATCGCCACACTGGGGCCCGCCTCCTCGACCCCCGAGATGTGCGCGAAGCTGTTCCAGGCCGGCGTCGATGTCTTCCGCATCAATATGAGCCATACGCAGAAGGAGACGCTGCCGGAGAAGGTGGCGATGCTGCGCGCGCTGGAGACGCAGTTCCGGCGGCCGGTCGGCATCCTCGCCGATCTCCAGGGCCCCAAGCTGCGCGTCGGTGCCTTTGGTGGGGATGGCGGGGTGACGCTTGAAAACGGCGCCCGCTTCACGCTCGATTCCGATCCCGCGCCCGGGACGCTGAAGCGCGTGCATCTGCCCCATCCCGAGATCCTGAGCGCGCTCGAGCCGGGCCACACGCTGATCCTCGACGACGGCAAGCTGCGCCTCATCGTCGAGAAGGCGAGCCCGACGGAAGCCCTGACCCGCGTCGTCGTCGGCGGCCGGCTGTCCTCGCGCAAGGGCGTCAGCCTGCCCGACACCACCATCGCCGTCTCGGCCATGACCGACAAGGATCGCTCGGATGCGGAAGCCGCGGCCGAGGCCGGGGTCGACTGGATCGCCCTGTCTTTCGTGCAGCGGCCCGAGGACATGGCCGATCTGCGCAAGATCGTGCGCGGCCGGGCGCTGGCGCTCGCCAAGATCGAGAAGCCGCAGGCGCTGATCCGGCTGGAGGAGATCATCGACGCGTCGGATGCGATCATGGTGGCGCGCGGCGATCTCGGCGTCGAGATGCCGCTGGAGAAGGTGCCGGGCACGCAGAAGCGCATCACGCGGATGTGCCGCCGCAAGGGCAAGCCCGTCGTCGTCGCCACCCAGATGCTGGAGAGCATGATCACCAGCCCGGTGCCGACGCGGGCGGAAGTCTCCGACGTCGCCACCGCCGTGTTCGAGGGCGCCGATGCGGTGATGCTCTCGGCCGAGAGCGCGGCGGGGCAGTTTCCGATCGAGGCGGTGTCGATGATGAACCGCATCGCCGAGGAGGTGGAGAGCGAATCGGTCTATCGCTCGATCCTCGAGGCCCAGCGCGCCGAGCCGGAGGCGACCGGTGCCGACGCGATCGCCAAGGCGGCCCATGAGATCGCCGATACGCTGAAGCTCAAGGTCATCGCCGCCTGGACCTCCTCGGGCTCGACCGCCTTCCGTATCGCGCGCGAGCGGCCGAACTCGACCGTGATCGCGCTGACGCCCAACCGCGCCACGGCGCGCCAGCTGACACTGGTCTGGGGCGTTCATTCGGTGGTGACGAAGGATGCCAGCGACGTCGACGACATGGCCTCGCGCGCCTGCAAATTCGCCGTGCGCGAGAAATTCGCCAAGCTCGGCGACCGCATCATCGTCGTGGCCGGCGTGCCGTTCGGAACGCCCGGCGCCACCAATATGGTCCGCATCGCCTTCGTGGCGAAGGAGCATGTCGAGAAGGCGTGAGCGGTCAGCCCGGCAGCACGAAGGAGCCGAAGAAACAGAGCACGCCGCCGAGCCAGAAATACAAGGCGAAGCGCCTGTAGACCTCGCTCAGGCAGCGGCCTATCAACTGCTGGGCGAATTCGGCGCGCGGGCGCTCCTCGGGCGACAGCAGGATCCAGAGCTCGGTGCGCTGATAGGGCCGCGCGACGGAGAGGTCGGCCTTGACCGCGAGGATGGCGGCGGTCGCCATCATCAGGATGGCGCCGCTCTCCATCGCCACATCCGGGTAGCCCGCCAGCCCGACCATGAAACAGGCGATGGCGAGGCCGGCAAAGCCGCAGCCGCGCGAGACGGACAACAGCGCCAGTTCCCGCACGCGTGATGGGTCCATGTCGTTGCCTTCTCCCGAACGGGAGGAAGGCTAAAACGGCGCGCCGGCGCGCGACACCACAAAATCGCGTGATCGTCGCGCGCGCAGTCGCGTCAGGCGGGGCGGGCCGTCATCTGCAGCAGGGTCGGGATCGTCAGCAGCATGATGCCGCCGAGCCAGATCCACATCGAGGTCGCGTTGCTGGTCTCCAGACCCTTGCCGCGCTCGTAGATCGCGGCCGGGATACCGCCGATAGCGAGCGTCAGGGCCGAAAGGAAGAGCGAGGTGAAGTAGAAGATCAACAGCGGCGAGGAGATGAAGAAGCCCGGCGCGAACTGCTTCATCAGAATGAAGACGGGGTCGAAATAGGCCGAGAAATGCATGCCGTTGAGCAGCGACATGCCGGCGATGCCAATGACGATGCCGTCCCGGCGGAGAATGTCCTCGCGATCGTCGGTCATGGCCTGGGCGCTCCGACGATGGTCGGCAGCCAGCCCGCGGCGGCGAAGCCGATGAAGAGCACCATGCGGATGAAGAGCAGCCAGACGAAGGCGAGCAGGATCACGATGCGCTCATGCACCGCGCCGGGCGTGACGATCTTCACGGCGGCGATCGCGGGCTGGGTGATTTGCCGGAAGGTCTTCCAGATCACCTTCTCGCTGTCGGGCGGGAAAACGAGCGACAACAGGAAACGGCCCAGCAGCGTGTACATCAGCGCCGCGAGCGCGAGATTGGGAGCCTGATAGAGCCAGAACAGGCCCTGGCTATCGACATCGGCCATTCAGGATGCGTCCTTGCTGTGTCGAGATCGACTTTGCCTGTGCCCGACATCGGCAGAGCAAGCAAGGGTGCGATTCGCGCGTTCACAAAAAAGGGGGCGGACCGTGGTCCGCCCCCGGATAAGGGGCCGCGGGCGCTGGCGCCCGCGGCGTTAGGCTTACTTCTCGACCATCACCTGCGCGCCGCGCGGCTGACGGATCTGGTCGATGAAGTCCTGCAGCTCCTTGTTGGGCGCCGTGGTGAACTTCGAGACGATGAACATCGTCAGGAAGCCGATCGGCATCCCGAACAGGCCGGCCGAGATGTTGGCGACGTTGAAGTAGCCGACCCGCGAGGCGAGCGGGTGGTTGATCGCCACCCAGCCCTGCTCGAAGATCTGCGGCTGCTCCGCCTTGAGCTTGGCGATGTCGACGAGCGCCGCCCCCGTGAGCGGGTGGACGTTCGAGTACATGCCGAGCACGTTGACGCCGAAGCCCGGGAAGTAACGGGTCACGACGAGGTAGATCAGCGTCGCCAGGAAGCCGGCCCAGATGCCCGCCACGGCCGCGGCCGCGGTGGTCTTCTTCGACCAGATGCCCATGACCAGCGCCGGGAACAGCCCCGCTGCGGCCAGCGAGAAGGCCCAGGCCACCATCGCCACGATGTCGGCCGGTCGCTGCGCAGCCACCCAGGCGGCGATCAGCGCGACGATGACGAGGATGACGCGGGCGATGATGAGTTTCCTCGCCACCGGCGCATTCTTGTTGATCATCCTGGCATAGACGTCATGCGAGAGCGCGTTCGCGATCGCAAGCAGCAGGCCGTCGGCGGTCGAGAGCGCCGCCGCCAGGCCGCCGGCGGCGACGAGGCCGGAGACGACATAGGGCAGGCCCGCGATTTCCGGCGTCGCGATCACGATCGCGTCCGCCTGGATGGTGAAGTTGGCCAGCTGTAGGATGCCGGTATGGCCGGCGATCTTGCCGCAGGCTGCGGTGATGGTCGCCAGATCGACGGCGTTGGTGCCGCAGACCTGGATCAGGCCGATCTTGCCGTAGCTGTAGAGCCAGCCCGGCAGCTGCGCGAGCGGCTTGCCGATGACGTTCTCGAACACCTCGAGCTTCGCGAAGGCGGCATAGGCCGGCGCCGTGAAGTAGAGGATGAAGATGAACAGCAGCGTCCAGGCGACCGAATTGCGCGCTTCACGCACGGACGGCGTGGTGAAGTAGCGCATCAGGACGTGCGGCAGCGAGGCCGTGCCGACCATCAGGCAGAGCACGAGGGCGAAGAAGTTCAGGGGGTCGTAGCGGGCGAAGGGCACGGAATGGGAGGCCGCCGCCGAGACGCCGAGCGCCGCTTCCCGGACCTGGATCTCGGAGAGAACCGTGCCATAGGTGAGCTGCGGGATCGGGATGCCGAACTTCTGGGTCGAGAGGATGATCACCGGGATCAGATAGGCGACGATCAGCACGATGTACTGCGCGACCTGCGTCCAGGTAACGGCGCGCATGCCGCCGAGCATGGAGCAGACGAGGATGCCGACGAGGCCGACGAAGACGGCGACTTCGAAGCTCATCCCGAGCAGGCGCGCGCCGATCAGGCCGGTGCCGACGATCTGCGCCACCACATAGGTGAAGGAGCAGCTCATCAGCACGACGATGCCGGCGATGCGTGCGGCATTGCCGCCGAAGCGGAAGGCCAGGAAGTCCGGCACCGTGTAGCAGCCGAACTTGCGCAGATAGGGCGCAATCAGCGTCGCCACCAGCACGTAACCGCCGGTCCAGCCGAGGATGAAGGCGAGGCCGTCATAGCCGAGCAGGTAGAGCGTGCCGGCCATGCCGATGAAGGAGGCGGCCGACATCCAGTCCGCCGCCGTGGCCATGCCGTTGTAGAAGGACGGCACCTTGCGGCCGGCGACGTAGTATTCGTCGACCTGCATGGTGCGCGACATGATGCCGATGGCGGCATAGACGCCGATGGTGAAGGCGACGAAGAGATAGCCGAGAATGTGGTTGGGAACGCCGGCGCGCTCCAGAACCCCGATGAAAATGACGAAGGCGACGAAACCACCCGTATAGATGCCGTAAATCCGGCCTAGATTCGAGGTGAAGTCGCCCTTCTGAGCTCCTGCGGACATGGATCTGTTCCCCTCAATCGTCTTCGGCCATGCCGTATTTGCGATCCACCTTGTCCTGGGCCTTGGCGAACCAGAACAGCTGGGCAACGAATACGATCAGGGAGCCCTGGGCGGCCATGTAGAAGCCCATCGGGAAACCGGCGATCTTCACGCCGTTGAGCACGGGCGAGAACATGTGGATGAAGAATGCAAAAAAGGCCCAGATCCCCAGCATGATGTAGGTGAGGCGCTGGGTCTCGGCCCAATGGGCCTTGACCTTGTCGTCTGGTGGCATGGACGTTCCCCCGTTATGACGTGCGTATACGTCTCTGGCCCCGTGCCGGCAGGGCGCGGGGGTGGCGTCGCTACGTCAGACTTGCAATTAAACGCGGGGTAAGGTGTGATAATCCGGCAGCCGCGAGAAGGACGACAAAAGTCTTATGACTTAAGTCGCAGGGCGGCTCAGGGCCCCTCCAGGCTCGCCAGGCCCGAGCGCGGCCCGACCATCTGATCGATCGCATCCACCACGATTTCGGGCGCCGCATGGTGCGGCATGTGGCCGACGCCGGGCAGGAGCACGAAGCGGCCCTGCGGCGCCTGTCGCGCGATCGCGGCCGAGTGGATGGTCGGAGAGACGATCGCGTCGCTGTCGCCGGTGATCGCCACCACCGGCACGGTCAGTTCGCGATAGCGCGGCGCCTGGGCGCTGACGAAGTCGAGGGTCGCGGCAATGTCCTGCGAATTGGCGCGGAAGGTCGCCGGGCGCAACAGCAGTTCGATTTCGCCCCGCTGGAGATAGCCCGGCGTGACCGGCCGCGGCGCGAACACGCTCTGCGCGCCGGGCTCCAGCATCTGGCTGGCGGCAGGGACCCCGACGAGCCGGGCGAAGGCCGGTCCCACCAGCGGCCAGACCGTCAGATGGTGATACCAGGCGATGCCGCCGGGCCAGGGATGGGTGACCGCGCCGAGCAGCACCAGCCCGCGCAGCCGCTGCGGATGGTCGAGCGCGATCCGGGTCGAGGCGGCCCCGGCCAGCGAATGTGCCACTAGGACAAAGCGCTCGGGCGCGATCACGTCGAGCCCCTGCATGAGCGTGGCCGCCTGGCGCGCCGGATCGCCCATCGCATCGCCCTCGATCCGGTCGCTCCAGCCATGGCCAGGCCGGTCGAGCGCGACGATGCGGTAATGGGCGAGATCGGGGCCGAGCGCCGCCAGCAGATCGGCATGGTTCGAGGAGGCGCCGTGGATGAGCACGACCGTCCCGCGTGCTTCGCCCGCGGGCTTGGTTTCGCGGTAATGCAGCCGGCCGCCGGTGACTGCGACGAAGCTGCCGGTCGGCGGGTGACGCTGCGCCACCTGGGCGCCGAGCCATTCGGACCAGAGGTACAGGCCGGCGAGGACGAGCACGAAGACGGCGAGGAGGACGCGGGTCAGCATGCTCCTCCTACGTGGCAGACCAGCCTTCGGTTCTGCGACGCCGTCACGCGTCGCGGCCGTCGACCTCGATCTTGAGCGAATCGACCGCGCTCCTGACGGCCTCCAGCTGCGGATAGACCTCGAGCGCCCGGCGATAGGCTACCATGGCGCGCTTGTCGTCGCCCTGCTGACGCAGGATGGTGCCGAGCCCCATCATCGCCCCGTAATGGCGCGGCTCGCGCTTCAGCGCCTCGCCGATGTCGAGCATCGAGCGGATCGGGTCGCCGGCGAGGAACAGCGCATTGGCGCGCTGGTTCCAGGCTTCCGCCCAGTCCGGCTCCAGGCTGATCACGCGGTCGAGCAATTCGATGGCGAGATCGAGCTGCTTGCCCTTCATCGCCGTCTGGGCGCGTGTCATCAGCAGATCGGCTGTGGGGGAATTCGAGCGCGCCCAGCGACGCTGGATCAGATTGGCGACGCCCTTCGCCTCTTCCGGCGTCTTGGCGGCGGCCAGCCGCTCGAACAGCTTCTCCAGGGTCGCGGCAGGCCCGCGCATGGGGCCAGGCGTCGCGGCCGGGGCTTCGTCCTTGTCGGCGGGCGCCACGGCGCCGGGGCGCTGCGGCGGCGCGTTCTGCGCCTGCGCCGGACCGGCGGGGAGGAGAGCCGCCAGCAGAAGCGCTGCGGACAACGAGCGTGCGATTATCATGGCGCAACTCTAGCCGGCCGCACGCGGGCGTCAATTCACCGGGGGATCACGTCTCGGCGAGAGGCCCATAACAAAAAGGCGGGTGCGCCCCAGGGCGCCCCGCTGATTGCCGTCCACAAGACGAAGCCGGCGGCCGAAAGGCCGCCGCAGCCTCAGCCCTGGCGCGCCTTGAAGCGCTTCTGGACCTTGTTGATGATGTAGACGCGGCCCTTGCGGCGCACGAGCTGGTTGTCGCGGTGACGAGCGCGGAGCGACTTCAGCGAATTGCGGATCTTCATGGTCTCAACTCCATCGATCCGCCCCGACGGGGCGAACCGGTCAAAAACGAAAGCGTGCCGAACGAAACCAGCCCAATACCAAGCGACGACGCGAACCGGGCGACCGGCCCTCATCGACCACGCGAATGCTGCGGCTGATGCGATGCCGGCTGTATACGGATTTCTGCGGAGATCGCAAGGCCAATGGTCGCGCGGCCGGACGAAATTCGCGACTCCGCGCGTCGATCACGCGGCCGGTGGGGTGCCCGACGGAACCATAAACCCGGCCGCCCGTTCCCAACCCATTCTCACGCTGGACCGTTCAAAACCATGAAGCTCTCGACCCTGGGCCTGCTGGCCGCCTGCACCGTCGCGCTCGGCGCCTGCGGCAACACCACCGATCAACGCATCGGCGGCGCGGCCGCCGGCGCCGGAACGGGCGCGCTCGTCGCGGGCCCCGTCGGCGCCGTCGTCGGTGGCGCGGTCGGGGCGGTCAGCGCGCCGACCGTCGTGCGCACGACCCGTCGCGCCACGCGCTGACACGCGTCAGGCTGGCGGTCCTCAGGGCCGCCAGCCGATGTCCTCGGCCGGCGCGTTCTGGCGCGCCTCGTCCTTGCGGGCCTCCTCGACATAGGTGAAGAGGGCGCGCAATGCCGCCTCGACGCCTTCGCCCGACGCCGACGACAGGACGATCGGCATGCGCTTGGCGGCGCGCTTGAGCCGCGCGATCTGCTCCTTCAGCAGCTCCGGCGAGAGCGCATCGACCTTCGACAGCGCCACGATCTCGGGCTTCTCTGCGAGCCCCTCGCCGTAGAGCGCGAGCTCGTTGCGGACGGTCTTATAGGCCTTGCCGGCGTGTTCGCTGGTGCCCTCGACCAGATGCAGCAGCACGCGGCAGCGCTCGACATGGCCGAGGAAGCGGTCGCCGAGGCCATGGCCCTCATGGGCGCCCTCGATCAGGCCGGGAATGTCGGCCAGCACCATTTCGCGCCCGTCGACCCGCACCACGCCGAGCCCCGGATGCAGGGTCGTGAAAGGATAGTCGGCGATCTTTGGCTTGGCGGCGGTAACTGTCGCCAGGAAGGTCGATTTTCCGGCGTTGGGCAGGCCGATCAGGCCCGCATCCGCAATCAGCTTCAGCCGCAGCCGGACCCAGCGTTCCTCGCCGACGAGCCCGGGATTGGCATGGCGCGGCGCCTGGTTGGTCGCCGTCTTGAAATAGGCGTTGCCGAAGCCGCCATTGCCGCCCTTGCACAGGACGAAGCGCTGGCCGGGCTCGGTCAAATCGGCGACCAGTGTCTCGCCGTCCTCGTCGAAGATCTGCGTGCCCGGCGGCACCTTCAGCACCTTGGTCTCGCCATTGGCGCCGTGCCTGTCGGCGCCCATGCCGTGGCCGCCGATCTTGGCCTTGAAATGCTGCTGGAAGCGGAAATCGATCAGGGTGTTCAGGCCCTGCACGCATTCGATGATGACATCGCCGCCGCGCCCGCCGTCGCCGCCATTGGGCCCGCCGAACTCGATGAATTTTTCACGGCGGAAGGAGACGCAGCCGGCGCCGCCGTCTCCCGCCTTCACATAGATCTTGGCCTGGTCGAGGAATTTCATGGCTTCTCAGTAGTGATCGCGGGGGCAAAGGGCAATGCGGCGCGTCATGCTCGGGCGCAGACCCGAGCATCTCGGGCCGGAGATTCTCGGGTCTGCGCTCCGCTCCGCCCGAGAATGACGGGCGCGCCTCACGCCGCCAGCCGCGGCGCTGCCATCTCCTCGCGCAGCGCATCGGCGAAGCGGCGCGCCGCCAGCCCGGGCTGCGGGCCCATGATCAGCCCGACCGAGAGCTCGAACAGCGCCGGCAGCCCCTCCGCCGGGCCCAGCCGTCGCGCCGTCGGCGGCACGGCGCTCTCGGTGACGGCGGTGACGCAGAATCCGGCCTCGACCGCCGACAACATGCCCGAGGTGTGCGAGCAGGAAAAGACGAGGCGATGGTCGGTCCCGGCCTCCGCCAGCGCCGCCAGCAGGCGCGGACGCACGCGGCACCCCTCCGAGAACAGCGCGAGCGGCAGGGGCTCCTGCAATTCCGGCCGGTGGCCGCGCGCCGCGATCCAGACGACCGGCTCGCGCCTGACGACCTCGCCGACGGGGCGTCTGGGGTCCTGCGTCACCACCGCGAGATCGAATTCGCCGGCCATGACGGCGGGTTCGATCCGCTTCGAGAGGTCGCAATGGAGTTCGAGTTCGACCCGGGGATGCTCGGCGGCGAAGCGCGCGATCAGCGGCCGCAGGAAGGCGTCGACATAGTCGTCGGGAATGCCGATCCGCAGGCGCCCGGAGGTGCCGCTGCCGCCGAGATCGTCGAGCGCCTCGCGCTGGATGGCGAGCAGGCGCCGTGCATGGGCGAGCAGCCGCTCGCCGGCCGGCGTCGGGACCACGCCGCGGCGCGAACGTTCGAGCAGCCTGTGGCCGAGCTGGTTTTCGAGATCCTGGATGCGGACGGAGATCGCCGATTGCGTGCGGCCGAGCCGCGCGCCGGCCGCCGTGAAGCCGCCGCTCTCGACCACCGCCACCAGCATGTCGAGCGCCGCCAGATCGAAATGCACGGACATGGCAGGCGCTCCATCAATCGGATTCAAGAATGGTTAAATCAGAATAATCCGTTTTTCCGATGGATGGGAACGGGGTAAGCCGTGATTCATCGAATCGCTCGAACCTAGCGTCATCCCGGATGGAGCGAAGCGGAACTCCGGGATCCATCGTAGGGAACGGTGCCCTCCGATGAATCCCGGATCTGCGCGGCTTCGCCGCTTGTCCGGGATGACGCGGAGGTTCGGGTGCAAACCTCTCGAAAGCCCATCCATGTCCGCCCCCGCGACCGCCCTGCCAGCCCCGACCGCGCCAGCGCTCGCGATGTTCCTCGCGCTGCTCACGGGCGCGACCTGCATCGGCTTCTCGGGCGTGTTCGTGCGCTTCGCCGATGTCGGGCCGGCGGCAGCCGGGTTCTGGCGGATGATCTTCGCCCTGCCGGTGCTCGCCCTGTGGATGGCGCTGGAGCGGCGGCGGCCGGGTCGCCCGAGCGCGGCCGCCGGCGCATGGCTGCCGATCGTGCTGGCGGGCCTCGCCTTCGGCGTCGATGTCGTTCTCTACAATGCCGCGCTCGGCTTCACGACGATCGCCAACGCCTCGCTGCTCGGCAATCTCTCGCCGGTGGCGGTGGTGCTCGGTGGCTGGCTTCTGTTCGCCGAGCGCCCGAGCCGGCGCATCCTCGGCGCGCTGGCGCTGGCGATCGGGGGCGCGCTGATGCTGGTCCTGCCGAAACTGGCCGGCTCGGCGGCGGCCGTGCCCGGCAGCCTGTTCGGGGACAGCCTGGCCGTCGGCGCCGCGCTGTCCTATGCCGCCTACATCATGGCCGTCCGCCGCGCCCGGGACAGGGCCGAGGCCGGCCGCATCAGCCTGATTTCCAGCGCGATCTGCGCGGTGTTCTGTCTCGTCGCTGCGCTGGCGCTGGGCGAGACGATCCTGCCTTCGAGCCTGCAGGGCTGGCTCGCGGTGATCGCGCTCGGCCTCGTCTCCCACGCGCTGGGCCAGGGCCTGATCACCCTGTCGCTCGGCCAGTACGGCGCCAGCGCGGCCTCGCTCGTCATGGTCTGGCCGGCGCTCGTCTCGGTGCTCGCCGCCTGGGCGATTTTCGGCGAACAGCCCTCGCCGGCGCAGGCTTTCGGCGGCATTGCGATTCTCGCCGCCGTGCTGATGGTCCGCAAGGGCTGACCATCGAGGTTGGGGTTAAACCGCTGCCGCGAGGATCTCGATCTCGACCTTGAAGGCCGGCAAGGTGAAGCCCGAAACGATCATCAGCGTCGAGGCGGGCGGGGGCGTGCCGACATGGGCGTCGCGCGATTCCATGTAGCCCTTCATATAAGCGCGGTCGGTGACATAGGCGTTGATGCGGACGATATCGGCGAGCGTCATGCCGGCCTCGGCCAGGATCGCGGCGATGTTGGCGAAACAGAGATCGGCCTGCGCCCGCGCATCCTCGGGGATCGCGCCATCGGCCGCGATCCCCAGCTGACCCGAGCAGGCGACCAGCCGGTGTCCGGCCGGCACTTCGATGCCGTGGCTGTAGCGCGCGAAGGGCTTGGCGATCGAGGCCGGCGCGAGCGCGGTCAGGGTCGGGCGGGGGGGGTCGGGGTTCGGCGCGGGTGGCATCGGCTGCAGCCTCTCCTGTCTGGCGGCCGATTATGCGCCGTGGCGCGGCCGGGAACCAGATCGATCGCGGCGGGTTCGCAACCGACGCCGTAAGGGCACTGGACGCGCGGTGCAGAGATGCTCATGTCACGTTCAGCGAAATACGTTAGATTCGCCTGCTTCCCGCGCCGCAAGCGGCAGGCCTGCACCGCATGATCGATCGGAACCGACGCCTCATGACCAAGAAGACCGCGACCATGGCCATGACCCTGAAAGCCATCGGCCTGCTGCCGCTGCTGGCGCTGACCGCCTGCGCCGGCTCCCAGCGTTTCGGCGGCCCCGCGCCGCAAGCCTTCGGCCAGCCGGGCCTGCCGTCCTCGCCGCCGATCACCTCCGCCCCGGTGACGTCCGAGCCGCTGCCGCCGCCGGGGGGCTATCCGGTGGCGTCCGCCCAGCCCGGCGCGCTGCCCGCGCCGCAGGATCCCTATTACAACCCCGCCCCCGGCATGCCGCAGGAGACGCCGCCGCCAGCCGCGCCGCAGCCGACCGAGGTGCCGACCTTGCGGGGCGGTAGCGGCCCGATCGCGACGCTCGGCGCCGGGTCGAGCCCGGCGCGGCCCGCAGTGTCGTCCCGCGATGGTGTGATCGGCAACTGGACCGCCAAGGAGGCGACGGGGAGTTCCTGCCGCGTGCAATTGTCGAGTGCGCCGGCGCTCGACCTCTACCGCGCCAACGCCTCGGGCTGCTCCAACCGCGATCTGCAGCGGGTCACCGCTTGGGATTATCGCGATGGCGAGGTCTATCTCTATCAGCAGGGCGGCACGGTCGTGGCCCGGTTGCGCACCAGCGGCGGGGGCGCGATGGACGGCGCCGTGACGAAATCGGGCGCGGCGCTCTCGCTCAGCCGGTAAGCCGCCAGCGGCTCACGCACCCATCGATCGCCCGAAGAATGCCGGCCGCCAGAAGCGCCGCTGCAGCGACAGGGCCAGCGCCGCAAAGCCCCGCGCCGTGTCGAAGGCTTCGTCCAGGATCGTGAAGGGTGTCGGGCCGCCGGTGGCGATCACGCCCTCGACATCGGCATAACCGCCGGCGAGATCAGCCTCGTATTTGCGCGCGAGCCGACGCATCGCCGCGTTCTCGGGCAGGCAGGTCATGTAGAGCGTACGGATGCCGCGGTTGCGGGCGGCCGTGATCAGCCGGCCAAACAGCGTTCCGCCGATGCCGCGCCGGCGCCAGCCGCTCTCGACGCTGAAGGCGGCTTCGCCGGTCTGCGCGACGATGTCCTCGAGCCCGCGCAATTCGGCGGCGCCGCGCACCGCGCCATCCTCGATATAGGCATAGACCAGCCCGCCGACGCCGAAGGTGGTGACGGCGTAGTTTTCGAGGAAGCCGTCATTGACGGCCGTGCCGAAGCGCTCGCGACGGGTGATGTCGTCGAGTCTCAGCAGATGCGCCTTGAAGAGGTCGCGTTCCGCGGGCCAGAGCCGGCGGACTTCACCGTGGCCGGACGTTGCGCCGGCATTTTTGGAACGAGCCAATTGTCATCTCCTGCTGTCAGCGCTGGGTGCGCGGGACCGACCAGGAGGCGATTCTTCCCTAACTCACCCCGGAAATCGCGTCTTCAGCGCCCGATTGCAAGAGGGGCCGGGTGCCGGAGCTGCGGCAATTTTCGGCATGGTGAACGCGAAACGGCCGATATCGGCGTTCTGGACCGCTATTCCCGGTCGATCGGCCAGTGCCTGAAGACGTCGAGCGCCTCGCAGGCGCGCGCCTGTTCCGCCAGGGCCGGCCAGCGCTCGGCGGGGGCGAAATCGGGGATCACGAAGCGGCAGAAGCCCCAGGCGATCGTGGCGGCGATGTCGCTGGGCAGCAATTCGGGACCGGCTGCGATTTCGCCGCCCAGGGCTGCTTCATCGAGCAGGTCGAGTGCAGTGTGGAGCTGGGCCACGATCCGTTCCTGCCAGGGCGCATGGCGCTGGCCTTCTGGCCTCTTGCGCTCGTATTCGATCGCGACCGCCTTGTCGGCCGCGACGATGCCGATGCCGGTCAGCGACAGGTCCCGTATCCGGGCGCTGGCCTCGACCGGGCGCAGCGAGCGGCCGGCGAGATCCTCGAAATGCTGGATGATGAGCAGGGATTCGCTGATCACCGTGCCGTCGTCCGTCACAAGGCTCGGCGCCTTGATCAGCGGGTTGATCGCCCGGAATTCGTCCATGTGCCGGAAGACCGAGACCGAGCGGTGCTCGAACTCCAATCCGAGCAAGGTCCCTGTGACCGCGGCGCGGCGGACATAGGGGCTATCGAGCATTCCCACGAGCAGCATCGGCGGTCTCCCTGCAGTCAGGCCGCAGAGTGCCGGGGCGGCTGCGGAAAGCCACGCGAAATCGGGTGATGAGCCCGATCACGCCGGCTGATGATCCTCTTCCTCGGCCTCGAAACCCGGCTTGAACCCCAGCGTGACGCCGCGCTCGCGCGCCGCCGCCTGGCAGGGGTCCCAATAGGGCGCGCCGCCGAAACGCTCGACCAGCAGGTCGATCAGCACGCGGACCTTGCCCGGCACATAGGCTCCCGGTGGTCTCACGACGAAGAGCGCGTGTTCCTGCAGCGGGAACTCCCAGAGCAGCGGCTCCAGCGCGCCGTCGCGAATGGCGTCGCTGGCGATGAAGGTCGGCAACTGCACGATGCCGAGCCCCGCCTTGGCCCAGTCCAGCAGGGTCTCCCCGCTGTCGGAGCGCAGGCGGCCGGCCGGGCGAACCGAGACGCGGCGCCGGCCGACCCGGAAGGTCCAGTCGGGAACGCTGGTGCCGGTGTAGAGCAAGCAGTCATGGCCGGCGAGATCGACCGGGGTCGCGGGCCGCCCCCGTGCCGCGAGATAGGCCGGGCTGGCGAGGATGACGCCATGGATCGGCGCGATCCTGCGGGCGATCAGGCTCGAATCCTTGAGCGTGCCGATGCGGATGGCGGCGTCGAAGCGCTCGCCGATCAGGTCGACATAGCGGTCGCTGGCCTCGACATCGAGTTCGAGGCCGGGATGGCGTCTGGCGAGTTCGCCGAGGATGGGGGCGACATGCCGGTTGCCGAAGGTCAACGGCATCGACAGGCGCAGCCGCCCGACGACCCCGCCCGCCTGCTGGGCGACGGCGTCGCGGGCCTCGGCCAGGTCGGCCAGGATGCGCTCGCCGCGCGCCTTGAATTCGAGGCCGGCCTCGGTGGCGGCGATGCCGCGCGTGGTGCGGCTGAGCAGTCGCGTGCCGAGTTCGGCCTCCAGCCGCGCGACGCGGCGGCTGACGATCGACTTGGACAGTCCGAGCCGATGCCCGGCACGCCCGAAGCCGCCGCTCTCGACCACGGCGACGAAGCTGCGAATGTCGTCCAGCTCGGACATGGCGGTGTTCCCGTGGGTGCAACAGTTTGGTGCTCGGCTTGCGCATTCCGTTGCTGTGCGCGCGCCGCTACATCAGCGGCATCGAACCCGTTCCCGGTTTCAGGATCAAGCACCATGTCCCATCTTCTCGTCATCAAAAGCAGCGCCGCCGGTGCGGCTTCGGTCTCGAAGCAGCTCATCGACGAGACGGTCGCCCGCCTGCTCACGGCCGATCCCGCGCTGGTCGTGGTGGAGCGCGATCTCGGCGCCAACCCCGTGCCGCATCTGACCACCGATTCCACCGCCGCGATCCGTGGCGCCGAGCCCGCCAACGAGGCGCAGCGCGCGGCGAAGGCCCTGTCGGATTCGCTCGTCGCCGAGCTGAAGGCGGCCGACACCGTGATCATCGGCGCGCCGATGTATAATTTCGGCATCCCCTCGACGCTCAAGGCCTGGTTCGACCACGTGCTGCGCGCCGGCGTGACGTTCAAATACGGCGAGAAGGGCCCGGTCGGCCTGCTCGAGGGCAAGCGCGCCATCGTCGTCGAGAGCCGCGGCGGGATATACAGCTCCGGCCCGACCCAGGCGCTGGACTCGCAGGAGCCGCATCTGCGCACGATGCTGGGCTTCATCGGCATCAGCGACGTCACCTTCGTCCGGGCCGAGAAGCTGGGCTATGGCCCCGAGGCGCGCGAGCAGGCGATCAACGACGCCAAGGCGGAGCTCGCCCGCGTCGCCTGACGCGCGGCAGCTCGCCACGGATCAAACGAAAAAGGGCTCTCCGGGAAACCGGGGAGCCCAAGTCGTATCGGGAGGTCTCGAACGGGGGAGGCTACTTTCAACGGGTCTTGCCGGGGTTCCTGGCCCCGGAGAGCCGCTCAGTAGTAGCCGCAGACCCGGCGGTAGCCGACCACCTCGCCATAGCGGTTGATGCGCTCGACCAGGTCGCACTGGCGGACGGGGCCGCGGGCATAGTAGCCGCCGTAAGCGGGGCGGGTGGCAGCGGCCACGAGGGCCCCGGCGGCGAGCGCCCCCACGATGCCGGCCCCGATGGCCGGGCCACGGCCATAGCCCCAGTGGCGCGGGCGGGCTTCGGCAGAGGTGGCCGCGAGCGTGGTGGCGAGGGTGAGAGCGGCAAGGGTGGCGGTCGCGAAGGTCTTGAAGCGGGTCATCGGCTCGATCTCCCTGAAGTCTGTCGGGAGCGAACCATTCGCTCTCCATGACCGTTGGTCGCGGCGAGGGACGAGGCGGTTCAAAGGAGGCGGAGGATTTTTTGAGGCGCGTCGCGCGGCATTCGGGCGACGCCGATTCAGCCTGCCGTCACGCGCCGCCAGAAGCTCGAGGAAAAGCCCGGATCGACATGCGCGGCGAAGTCGCGCCAGTGCGGAAAGGAGGCCTCGAAGGTCGCGGGCGACATGCGCGCGTCCTTGTAGGGGTTGACGCGGCCGCCGACGGCCATGGCCATCGCATCGAGCTCGGACAGGAGCGTTTCCGTGCGCGCGCCGCGATGGGGGAAGTCGAGCGTCAGCGTCGCGCCGGCGATCGGGAACGACATCATGCCGGGCGAGGGCATGTCTCCGAACAGCTTGAGGACCGTGAGGAAGGATGCCTCCCCTGCCGCCAGCGTCCGTCGCAGCATGGTTTCGACCGTCTGCCGTGCCGCCGGCATCGGAATCGCGCACTGGAACTGGCGCAACCCCCCCGGTCCATAGGCGCGGTTCCAGTCGGCGACCCGGTCGAGCGGATAGAAGAACGGACGATAGGGAATGCGGCGCGGGGCGGGTGAGCGCGGTTGCGCCGTCCGGTACAGCAGGTTGAAGGCGCGCAGCGTCAGGCCGTTGATCAGCGGGAAGGGCGGCTTGATCGGGAAAGGCAGCCGGCGCCCCGGCTGGCGCGGCGGCTCGCCCGAGGCGGGGGCATGGTTGGCGCGGAAGAAGACGCCACGCCCGAAATTGCGGCCGCCGGCGAGCGCGTCGATCCAGGCGACGGTGTAGTCATGCGTCGCATCGGAGGCGGCGGCGATGGCGAAGAATGCGTCGAGGCCTGCGAAATGGATGGTTTCCTGCATCATCTCGGCGGACGCCACCGGCATGAGCTGCAGCGTGACCTGCGTGATCAGGCCGGTCAGGCCCATGCCGCCGATGGTGGCGGCAAAGAGCGCCGGGTTGATGTCGGGCGCGCAGGTCAGCCGCTGCCCGTCGGAGCGGACCAGCTCGAGAGCCCGGACATGGCGGCCGAAGGTGCCGGCGCGGTGGTGGTTCTTGCCATGGACGTCATTGGCGAGCGCGCCGGCGATGGTGACGAAGCAGGTGCCGGGGGTGACCGGCGGAAACCAGCCGGCGGGGACGACGAGGTTGAGGAGATCGTCGAGCAGGACGCCCGCCTCGCAGGTGACGAGCCCGCTCTCCCGGTCGAAGGCGAGCACGCGGTCGAGGCTGCGCGCGATGATCAGCCGCCCGCCATCGTTCAGGCAGGAATCGCCGTAGGAGCGACCATTGCCATAGGCCAGGACCGGCCCCCGCTGCGGAGCCGGGTCGACGAACCAGGCCTCGGGCGCGAGTGTCGTGGTGTCATGGGCCCGCAGGCCACCCCAGGATCCGATCTCGGGCAAGGGCAGGGTCACGGCAGCAGCGTCGCGGCGATCATGATGACCACCACCGCCGCACCGGTGACCTGGCTGCGCCAGTCGCGGATCATGAAGACCAGCGGATCGTCCGGCATCTGCCCGCGCCGCGCCAGGAACCAGATCCGGGCCATCTGGTAGAGGATGATCGGGCAAAGCAGCCAGATGACCTCGGGATGGGTGTAGCGTTCCCTGACGGCGTCGCTGTCGACATAGAGCGCCATGATCAGCGCGCAGGTGCAGCCCGACGCCATGCCGAGCTGCGAGAGCGCCTCGATATCCTCGGCCTGGTAGCCGCGTCCGGCTTTCTTGAGGCCGGACTGGTCCTGTGTGATCCGCAGCTCGGCATAGCGCTTCACCAGCGCCAGGCTGAGGAACAGGAACATCGAGAAGGCGAGCAGCCAGGACGACAGCGGGATCGAGCCCGCGGCGTTGCCGGCCAGGATGCGCAGCGTGTGCAGGGCGGCGAGCCCCAGCACGTCGACGAGCAGCTTGCGCTTGAGAACAAAGAGATAGGCCAGGGCCAGCACCAGATAGGCACCCAGCGCCATCAGGAAGAGCCTCGGCTGCGGCAGCAGCCAGGACAGCGCGAAGGATGCCGCCAGCAACAGCGGCACCGCCGCATAGGCCTGGCGCTCGGTGATCTCCCCGGCGGCCAGCGGGCGCTTGCATTTGGTCGGGTGACGCCGATCGGCCTCGACATCGATGATGTCGTTGAGCAGGTAGATCGCCGAGGCCATCAGGCTGAAGGCGACGAAGGCGATGGCGCCATGGCTCAGCGCGGCGATGTCGAAGACATCGTGATTGAGCAGGATCGGAACGAAGACGAGCCCGTTCTTGAGCCAGTGATGCGGTCGCATCGCTCTGAGCATCGCCGTCAAAGACATGTGCCGGTCTCTTCTCTCCGTGAGCCGCGACAGCGTCCGGGAGCCGATGACGGGTCCGGGCGAGGGTGTTGCGGCAGTGGGCCGTGATGGCTCCTGCCTTACTCGCCGATAAATCCTAAATCTCGATGGATGCAGACCCCTGCGTGCAGCCATTTCGCTGCGATGCTTAACGCCGGGCTGACGACCGGCCGCGATGGCGCCGGGGCGGCTGCGACGCACGATGCGGCACAGCCTGATGCTGCCCTCGCCGGATGGCGAGGGCGCGACGGGACGAGAGGACGCCGAAACCGCGGCGCGATCAGACTTTCGCGGCGCTGGCGGCGACGTCGATATTGGCGACGAGTTCGGCATCGAGACCCAGCGAGGCCGAGAGCCCGGCGAGGAAGTCCTTTTCCCTGGCCGTGTCCGGATTGATCGCGATGCGGGCCGCCGTGTAGATCTGGGCCGCGAGTTCGGGGCTTTCCGCGCCCTCGACCAACGCATCGATCGAGGCGGGATTGGCCATTTCAGCCTCGAGCCACTCATTCGCTTCCTGATCGAAGCCGGCCTCCCGCAGGCCGCCGAGAATGGCGGCGCGTTCGTCGCCGTCGATCGAGCCATCGGCGGCGGCGGCGGCGATCATCGCGCGGATGAAGACGAGCGCGCTCGCCTGGCTCGCCGCCTCCGGCTCGAAGCCGGTGCCGCGCGGTGCGGGAAGCAGCTCGGGGCTGCTGCCGACATCGAGCATCGGCTTGCCGGACTGGTAGTTCTGGTAGGCCTTGTAGGCGAGGCCGCCGATCAGGGCCATGCCGCCGAGCTTCGCCGCCGAGCCGACCACGGCCCGGCCGGTCGACGAGCCGAAGACCAGCGCGCCGAGACCGCCGAGCACGGCGGTGGCCATGGCCGGGTTCTTGTCGAACATTGCCTTGGCCTGGGCCAGCACGTCCTGCGCCGAGCGTCCGCCACTGACCTGGCCGAGCGCCTCGCCGGCCTTCTGCTGCACGCCGGTCTGGCGGGCGGCGTCGCCGACGCCCTGCGTCGCCTGAGTCAGGATCTGGCCGGCCATGCCCGCAAGTCCGCCAACGCCGCCGCTCTGCTGAACCTTTTCCGCCAATCCCCCGAGGAGGGAGCCGAGAGATCCGGTCTGGCCCTGACCGCCGGGTTTGCCGGCCTGGGTGCCGGCGCTGACCAGGGCATCGAGAAGTGATTTGGCGTTGAACATCGGCGATCCCTTTTTCCGTTGCGCCAAGCTCCGGGCGCCTGGGGGGCATCTAGGAACGATCGACGCGGATCGCCAGAGACGCGTGGGCCAACTCGAGCATACGTTAACGTAAGGTCAGATGCGCGCACCGGCAACCGCGACCAAGGGCGGAAGGCTCCGCGCGGCTTGTCAGGGCTGGACCTTGCGCAGCAGCAGCGGCGCCCCGACCGCCGGGTCCTTGCGCCACTGGCCGTTCTCGAAAATCAGCTCGACGCTGTGCCCCTTGCGGGCGACCAGCGCGAGCCGGCCCGCCCCATAGCGCCAGGCGACAGGGTCGAAGATGGTGAGGCCGGTGTCAGGGCAGGGGCCGGCCAAGGCGGCCGGTGCGGAGGTTTGGGGGCCCGCCGTCGCCGGGGCAAGTACGATCCGGCAGGCCTCCCGCCCTTGCTGGCGCATCATCTGATAGAGGCCGGGCAGCGTTTCCGGCGCCGGCGCACGGGCCATGTCCACCGGGGTCGGCTGCTGGGCTGCGGTCGCAGCCTGCTCGGCAGGGCTGGGTGCGGGGCGGCGCGCCGCGCGGGGATGGTCCTTCGACGACAGTGCGTAGGTGCGGCCGTCCGTGCCGGTGCCGGTGAAGCCACGCTCGGCGGAGCCGTTGCCGAAGGCGATCACGCGGTTGCCGCCGCATCGAGCAGTTGGACCGTGCCGTCGGGCGCGCGCGCCCAGCCGGTCACGGTGCTGAGCAGCGGCAGGGCGCGACGGCAGGTCGCGGGAAAGCGCAGCTGGCGGCCATGAGCATCTGTTTCGGCGCCGAAGGTGATCGTGCAACCGCGCGAGGCGCCTGGGATGTCGAGATCCCAGGCGCCGAGCATGGCGCGAATCGCCTCCGGCGCCCGGTCCGCGCCACGGGGGGGCGGCGCGGTTTGGGCCTGGAGAGCGGCGGCCGGCAGCAGGGCGGCCGCCACCAGCGGCAGCGCCGCCAGCGCGCCGCGCCGCATGACCCCGGTCAGGCTGCGGGGCCGGGTCGGGTCTGGGTGGCGGGTCAGGCCTTTGTCCATGGCGTCTCGGCCACGGGCGTCAGCGGGCCCTTGCCGTCGAACCAGGAGAACAGGTTGTCGACGAGCAGCTGGCCCATCTGCTCGCGGGTGTGAACCGAGGCCGAGCCGACATGGGGCAAAAGCACGGCATGCTCGATCGCGATCAGCTCGGCCGGCACGCGCGGCTCGTCCTCGAAGACGTCGAGGCCCGCCGAGAGGATGGTCTTGTTCTGCAGGGCCTCGATCAGGGCCTTCTCGTCGATCACGGTGCCGCGGCCGACATTGACGACGATGCCGTTGGGACCCAGCGCCTTCAGCACTTCGGCATTGATGATGTGGTGCGTCGAGGCGCCGCCGGGCGCGACCGAAATCAGCGTGTCGACATCCTGGGCCATCTCGACCAGCGAGGGGTAGTAGCGATAGGGCACGTCGGCCTGGCGCGAGCGGCCGTGATAGGCGATCGGCAGGCCGAAGGCCTCGATCCGGTGCGCCACCGCCTTGCCGATGCGGCCCAGCCCGACGATGCCGACCTTGCGCTTGCGCAGCGAGGTGGTCAGCGGATAGGCGGCCGTCAGCCATTTGCCCTCGCGCAGATAGCGATCGACCTGCGGCAACTGCCGGACGGTCGAGATCAGCAGGCCGATGGCGAGGTCGGCGACCTCGTCGGTCAGCACATCGGGGGTGTTGGACACGACGAGGCCGCGACGGCCCGCTTCGGCGGCATCGACATTGTCGTAACCGACGCCGAAATTCGCGATCATCTCGAGCTTGGGCAGCGCGTCGAACAGGGCGCCGTCGATGCGGATATGGCCGCCGCCGGCGATGCCGCGCACCTTGCCGGCGACCTCCCGCAGCAGGGCTTGCTTGTCGTCGGCCTTCCACAGCTCATGGACGGTGAAGCGGGCCTTCAACTGGTCGGCCGCATAGGCCATCAAAGGGCCGGTCATCAGGATGTCGGTGGCGTCGGGCCGTGTCATGGGAGGCGTTTCCATTGTCTTCGGGTGAAGGGTGGGCGGCTTGATCAGGCTGATATGAATCGTTTAAATGCCGGAGATGGCCGCGGCAGGGAAGCCACTTCGCGGTCGGGGTCGAGCGCCGGGCCTGTGAACCACGCGCCGCGCCGCCGAAACAGCGCCCTGGGCGCCGATATAATATGATTTAATCACGCGGTTTTCTGGATGGGCGCCGTCGCAAGCGGCGTCAACAGGGCGAGCGTGGTGTTCAGGCTGTCGATGACGAGCGCCGTCATCCGGGCCGAGGCGAGATCACCGTCGCGCTGGACGATCGCGTCCAGCACCCGCTCGTGGTCGACCAGCGAGGCGATGAAGAACTCGCGGTCGTCGATCGATTTGAGCAGCAGCGACCATTGCACGGTGGCGGCGACGGCGCTCGCCAGGCACATCAGCGTGGCGTTGTGGGAGGCGGTGAAAACGGCCTCGTGGAAGGCCAGATCGGCCCGGATCGTGATGTCGTCATAGGGCTGGTTGTCAGCCATACCGCGAAAGGCGGCTTCGATGCGGGCGATGTCGGCGGGGGTGCGGCGCTGCGCGGCCAGGCGCGCCGCCGCGGGCTCGGCAAAACGGCGCAACTCAAAGAGATCGCGAATGAATTTCTCGTTCGGGTCGGCCTCGAAATGCCAGGCCAGAACGTCGGGATCGAGCAGATTCCAGCTGTCACGCGGCGCCGCCCGCGTGCCGCTCTTGGGGCGCGCCTCGACCAGCCCCTTGGCGGTGAGCACCTTGACGGCCTCGCGATAGGCGGTGCGCGACACCGAGATGTCGGCGCGCAGGCCATCCTCGTCGGGAAGCAGTTCGCCCGCCTTGATCGCGCCGGTGATGATGGCGACGGCGAGCTTCTGGGCGACCTGGCCGAAGAGGCGGTCGGGGTTGAGGGTCGTCGGCCGCGAATAGTCGCGCACCCGCATCGTCTGGCGCCTCCCCCATTGCAGCAGCCCGTCCGCTGCCATTCGGCCGGCGCTTGACACGCCTGTCTGTATGGTATGACTTTATCGCAGATGAAGCCCGACGCAAGGGATCGCTCCGGCTCGCCGAAGCGGGGTCCTTAGCCGACGGGAACCTTCATCGATCGGTCGCAACAGGCCGGTAGACGACGCGACTTGGACTCCGCCCGACACAGGCGGACCACCGGGTCCACGGGGAAACGACGTTTGAGGAGAGGGCCCAGATGGCCTCAGTCCAGATTGCCGACGTGCGCAAGGCGTATGGTTCGACGCAGGTCATCCATGGCGTCGACATCGATATCGACGACGGCGAATTCGTCATTCTCGTTGGCCCGTCCGGCTGCGGGAAGTCGACCCTGCTGCGCATGATCGCCGGGCTGGAGAACATTTCGGGCGGCGAGATCCGCATCGGCCCCCGTGTCGTCAACGATGTGCCGCCCAAAGAGCGCGACATCGCGATGGTCTTCCAGAATTATGCGCTCTATCCGCATATGACGGTCGCCGACAACATGGCCTTCTCGATGAAGCTGCGGAAGGCCCCCAAGACCGAGATCGACGAGCGCGTCGGCAAGGCCGCCGCGATCCTCGGGCTCGAGAAACTGCTCGACCGCTATCCGCGCCAGCTCTCCGGCGGCCAGCGCCAGCGCGTCGCGATGGGCCGCGCCATCGTGCGCGATCCGCAGGTCTTCCTGTTCGACGAGCCGCTCTCCAACCTCGACGCCAAGCTGCGCGTGCAGATGCGCACCGAGATCAAGGAGCTGCACCAGCGCCTGAAGACCACCACCGTCTATGTGACGCACGACCAGATCGAGGCCATGACCATGGCCGACAAGATCGTGGTGATGCATGACGGCATCGTCGAGCAGATGGGCGCTCCGCTCGAACTCTACGACCGTCCGGCCAACCTGTTCGTCGCCGCCTTCATCGGCTCGCCCTCGATGAACCTGCTCAAGGGCACGATCGGCGCCACCGGCTTCGAGACGGAAGGGGGCGTGATTTGGCCGATCGGCCGTCATCCCGCCGATTCCAACGGCAAGGCGGCGGTGCTCGGCATCCGGCCCGAGCATATCCAGCTCGACGAGAACGGTCTCAAGGCCGAAGTCGTCGTCGTCGAGCCGATGGGCTCTGAAACCCAGGTCGTGGTCCGCTGCGGCGGCCAGAGCCTGACCTGCGTGTTCCGCGAGCGCATCAGTGCGAAGCCGGGGGAATTCATCGGGATCACGCCCGACACGAATGTGACGCATCTCTTCGACGCCGGCACGGGCAAGCGCCTGGCGCCGTAATCTGAATCATCCGCGCGCATGGGGGAGCAACCCCCAGCGCGCGATGAACCACCGGGCAAGCGGGGCGCTTCAGACCCCGGGCCGAAAAACCAGTCCATGGGAGGACGCTGATGACCAAACCGACACGACGTTCCGCATTGAAGGGCCTCGCCGGCGTAGCGGGCGCCGGCGCCCTCGTCGGCTCCGGCATGACCGATTGGGCCAAGGCCTGGGCGCAGGCCTCGCCCTTCAAGCCCGAGGCGGGCGCGACCCTCAACGTGATGCGCTGGCGTCGCTTCGTCGTCGCCGAGGACGAGGCGTTCAACAAGATCGTCGCCGCCTTCACCGCGGCCACGGGCGTGCGCGTCACGGTGACCTCCGAATCCTTCGACGACATGCAGCCGAAGGCATCCGTCGCCGCCAACACCGGCACGGGTCCGGATATTTTCTGGTCGCTGTATTCGACGCCGCACCTGTTCCCGAACCGCTGCGTCGACGTGACCGACGTCGCCGACTATCTCGGCAAGAAGTATGGCGGCTGGGTGCCGGTGGCCGAGGCCTATGGCAAGCTCGGCAACAAGTGGATCGCGATCCCCGCGGCGATCAACGGCGGCTACATCAACTACCGCATCTCGCAGATCAAGGCGGCCGGCTTCAACGAGGTGCCGCAGACGACGGCCGGGTTCCTGGAACTCTGCAAGGCGCTGAAGGCCAAGAACACGCCGGCCGGCTTCCCGCTCGGCCGCGCCTCGGGCGACGGCAACTCCTACGCCTACTGGCTGCTGTGGGGCCACAACGCCGCGCAGGTCGACGAGAACAGCAAGGTCATCATCCGCTCGCCCGAGACGGAAGCGGCGCTGAACTACTCGAAGGCGCTGTACGACACCTTCATCCAGGGCACGGCGGCCTGGAACGACGCCTCCAACAACCGTCTGTTCCTGTCGGGCGAACTCGGGCTGACTGCCAACGGCATCTCGATCTATGCCGCGGCGAACGCGTCCAACGATCCCAAGCAGAAGGAAATCGCGGCGGATATGGACCACGCCTACTGGCCGATCGGCCCGGCGGGCAAGCCGACCGAGATCCAGCTCTGCTTCCCGATGATGGCGATGACCTACACGAAGTTCCCGAACGCCTGCAAAGCGTTCATGGCCTACATGCTGGAAGCCGAGCAGTTCAACCCGTGGCTGGAAGCGGCTGCCGGCTATCTCACGCATACGCTGAACGCCTTCGACAACAATCCGGTCTGGACCAAGGACCCGAAGAACAAGGTGTTCCGCGACGCCTCCAAGCGCAGCCTCGTCGCGGGTCACCGCGGCAAGCTCGACGAGAAGGCGGCGACCGCGATGGCCGACTTCATCGTCGTCGACATGTTCGCGAGCTTCTGCACCGGTCGCGAGACGGCTGCGGGTGCCATGCAGCTCGCCGAACGGCAGTTGCAGCGCATCTACCGCTGACCGAACCCTTTCCGGCCGGCGGTAACGCCGGCCGGAGCGCCTGACCGGCGCCGAGGGGAGGGCCTTTCATCCACGTCTACGGGTCTTCTTCCCGGCGCCGTTCGCGCTGCCGGGGGGACGACACCCCTTTATCGAGGAAGCGCTCGCGATGGCTTCAGGCTCGTTCGCCGCACCGCCGGAGACCACCGCCTGGACAAGGCTGATGGTCAACCGAAATTGGCTGGGCTTCTGGTTCATGGTTCCGACCATGATCTTCCTGCTGTTCTTCCTGGCCTGGCCGCTGATCCTGGGCATGTGGATGAGCATGACCGACATGCGCATCGGCCGCGGCGGCAGCTTCATCGGGCTGGAGAACTACCAGTACCTGCTCGAGGACAGCGACTTCCTGAACGCGACGGCCTTCACGCTCGCCTATACGGCGGTCGCTTCGGTTTTCAAGTTCGCCATCGGGCTCTACCTCGCCATCCTCCTGAACAACCACATGCCGTTCAAGGCGTTCATCCGCGCCATCGTGCTGATCCCCTTCATCGTGCCGACCGTGCTGTCGGCGGTGGCGTTCTGGTGGATCTTCGACACGCAGTTCTCGATCTTCACCTGGTTGCTGCAGAAATGGGGCTTTCTCGACAAGGGCCAGTACATCAACTGGCTCGGCGACCCGTTCCTGGCGCAGTGCAGCGTCATCTTCGCCAATATCTGGCGCGGCATCCCCTTCATCGCCATCACACTTCTGGCCGGGCTGCAGACCGTGTCGCCCTCGCTCTACGAGGCCGCGACGCTCGACGGCGCCTCGGGCTGGCAGCGCTTCCGCTTCGTGACCTATCCGCTGCTGACGCCGATCATCGCCGTGGTGATGACGTTCTCGGTTCTGTTCACCTTCACCGATTTCCAGCTGATCTGGGCCATGACCCGCGGCGGCCCTGTCAACGCGACGCAGCTGATGGCGACGCTGTCCTATCAGCGCGGCATCCTCGGCGGCCGGCTGGGCGAGGGCGCGGCCATCGCCACCGCCATGGTGCCCTTCCTCCTGGCCGCGATCATGGTCAGCTGGTTTGGCCTTCAGCGCCGTAAATGGCAGCAGGGAGAGAGCAATGACTGACGCCGCCCTGAAGACCAGCGCCGCCCCGGGCACGCTGTCCGACCATCGCGAGGGCATGGCTTATCTGGAGACGCTGCCGCGCAAGCTTGTGGTCGTCTACATGCCGCTGGCCATCATCCTCGTGGTGCTGCTGTTCCCGTTCTACTGGATGGTGATCACCTCGATCAAACCGGACGCGCAGCTGCTCGACCTCGAGAACAGCAACCCGCTCTGGGTCAGCCAGCCCACCTTCCAGCATATCTACAAGCTGCTGTTCGAGAGCGCCTATCCGCGCTGGCTGATGACGACGATGATGGTCGCCACCGCCGCGACCTTCCTCTCGATCTTCGCCAGCGTGCTGTCGGCCTATGCGATCACCCGCATCCGCTACAAGGGCGCGGCGACGGTGGGCGGGCTGATCTTCCTTGCCTATCTGGTGCCGCCCTCGATCCTGTTCATCCCGCTCTCGTCCGTGATCCACGCCTATGGCCTGTTCGACACGCCCTTCGCGCTGATCCTGACCTATCCGACCATCCTGATCCCGTTCTGCACCTGGCTGCTGATGGGCTACTTCAAGACCATTCCCTACGAGCTCGAGGAATGCGCGCTGATGGATGGGGCGAGCCGCTGGCAGATCCTGGTCAAGATCGTGCTGCCGCTGGCGATCCCCGGCCTGATCTCGGCCTTCATCTTCGCCTTCACGCTGTGCTGGAACGAGTTCATCTACGCGCTGACCTTCATCTCGTCGGACCACAACAAGACCGTGCCGGTGGCGATCATCTCCAACTTCGTCGATGGCGACATCTTCCGCTGGGGCTCGCTGATGGCGGGAGCGCTGATCGGCTCGCTGCCGCTGGTGATCCTCTACGCGTTCTTCGTCGAGCATTACGTGTCGGCGATGACCGGAGCGGTGAAGGAATAGGCCGCGTCCGGCGGCGCGGGGGACCTGCAGGGCGCCCCGCGTCGCCATGCCGGCCGCAGGGGGGACACCCGGCGCCGCCGGGATTCAGTCAAGGCGGCTGATCGTCTAGGCTTTGGCCTGGATCCCGGTGAGCACCGTGTTGCGCCCGGGACGACGTCAGCAGAGGACATTGCGAGCGCATGCCGACCACACCGACCTCCATCGCCTTCATCGGGCTCGGCGCCATGGGCGCGCCGATGGCCGAGAACCTGGTCAAGCGCCAGTTCCGCGTCACCGGCTTCGACATGCGCGAGGCCGCGCGCGAGGCGCTGGTACATGCGGGCGGACATGCCGCAGCGAGTGCGCGGGAGGCGGCCGACGGCGCCGGGGCGATCGTGCTGATGGTGGTCAATGCCGCGCAGGCGCGCTCCGTGCTGTTCGAGGCCGGGGCGCTGGCGGCGCTGGCGCCCGGCGCGCTCGTGGTCCTGATGGCGACCTGCCCGCCGGGCGAGGTCGAGGCGATCGCGGCGGAGGTCGCAAAGAGCGGGCGGCGTTTCATCGATGCGCCGGTGTCGGGCGGCGTCGTCGGCGCGCGCGCCGCGACCCTGTCGATCATGGTCGGGGCGCCCGACGAGAGCTTCGCGCTGGCCAGGCCCGTACTCGAGGCGCTGGGCGACAAGGTCTTCCATGTCGGCCAGAAGCCGGGCCAGGGCGCGACGGTGAAGACCGTCAACCAGCTCCTTTGCGGCGTCCATATCGCGGTTGCGGCCGAGGCGCTGTCGCTCGCCGAGAAGGCGGGTATCGACGGCAAGCTGCTGTTCGAGATCATGGGCGGCTCGGCCGCCTCCTCCTGGATGCTGCGCGACCGCGGCCCGCGCATGCATGAGCCCGACCCGGTCGTGTCCAGCGCGGTCGACATCTTCGTCAAGGATCTGGGCATCGTGCTCGATGCCGGGCGGGCCGCGAAGACCGCGCTGCCGCTGGCGGCCGCCGCGCACCAGATGTTCCTGGCCTCGTCGGGCCTGGGCCATGGCGGGCGCGACGATTCGCAAGTGGTGCGCGCCTATCGCGCCCTCAACGCCAAGCCCGCCAACGATGCATGAGCCACGCGCCCTGGTCTCAGGCGCGGGCCGGGGCGGTCGTGCCGCGGACGACGAGGGCAGGTGTCAGCAGCAGCCGGCGCGGCGGCGCGGCGGGATCAGCGATGCGGCTGATCAGGAATTCGGCCGAGGTGCGGCCCATCTCGTCCTGGAAATTGCGGATGGTCGTCAGGGCCGGGTACCACTGCGCCGCCTCCTGAACGTCGTCGCAGCCGATGATCGAGAAGTCGGGGCCCGCCTCGCGGCCGCGATGGCGCAGCCCCAGCATGGCCCCGAAGGCGGCGAGATCGTTCATGCAGACCGCCGCCGTCGGCGGATCTTGCGCATCGAGCACCGCCCGGATGCCCTTGGAGCCGTTCTCGCGCGTGCCGTGTCCGGGATAGACCAGCGCCGGGTCGACCGGGATGCCGTTGCGCGCCAGAACCTCGCAGTAGCCGCGGTAGCGGTTGGCGCCCGTCGAGATCTTCTGGTTCTGGCAGATGAAGGCGATGCGCCGGTGGCCGAGCCCGATCAGATGCTCCATCGCCAGGATGGTGCCGTGGCGGTCGTCGGAGCCGACGAAGTCGAGATCCGGCGTGATCTCGCGCGAGAGCTGGACGATCGGAACACCGGCCGCGATCAGATGGGCGAAGGTGTCCGGCGTCGAGCCGCCGGCGGCGCAGAGGATCATCCCGTCCGGGCGGTACTCCTTGAGCGTGTTGAGGACGCGGTCCTGCCGCTCGAGGTCCTCGCCATAGGTGCCGAGCAGGATCGAGCGGCCATGGGCCGTGGTGGTTTCCTCGATCGCCGCCAAAAGCTCGGCGAAATACGGGTTGGTGATGTCGTGGAAGCCGACGCCGAGAATATTGGTGCGGTCGGTGCGCAAGGAGGCGGCGCTGCGGTTGTAGCTGTAGCCCATCTCGCGGGCCATCTGCTGGACCCGCGCGCGCGTCGCCTCCGCCACCAGCGGCGAGCCGCGCAGGGCCAGCGACACGGTTGCCGTCGAGACCGCGAGACGGTCGGCGATGATCTGCAAGGTGACACGGCCCCGGGCGACCGGAAGAGCGGTCGGCGGCTTGCCGGAAGACCCGGCGCTGACGGGGCCGCTGCTGGTCATGACGCTCATCTCCGGCGCCGGATTCGACCTGGCGACCCATTCTTGGTCAGGCGTTCCGTCACATCGCTTTGTGCTTCTCATATAAACTGGAGAATTTGAAGATGACTGCAACCAAAGAATCAGTGGGCTTCATTGGCGTCGGCCTGATGGGGCAGGGCATGGCCCAGAGCCTGCTCAACAAGGGCTTTGCCGTCACCGTGATGGGGCATCGCAACCGCAAGCCGGTCGAGACCCTCGTCGCCGGCGGCGCCAAGGAAGCCAAGACGCCCCGTGAACTCGCCCAGAACGCCACGATCATCTTCCTCTGCGTCACCGGCTCGGCCCAGGTCGAAGCCGTGGTGAACGGGCCCGACGGCATTGCGGCGGGCGCCAAGCCCGGCACGGTGATCGTCGACTGCTCGACATCGGACCCGACCGTGACGGTGCGGATCGCCGCGGAACTGGAGGTCAAGGGGCTGCATCTGGCGGACGCACCGCTTGGCGGCACGCCGGCCCAGGCCGCGCTCGGCCAGCTCTCGGCGATGGTGGGGACGACGCCGGAGATCTTCGCGCGGATCAAGCCGGCGATCGAGGCCTGGGCGCAGAAGGTCGTGCATCTCGGCCCTGTAGGCGACGGCCACAAGATGAAGCTTTTGAACAACTTCCTGTCGATGGGCTATGCGGCGATCTATGCCGAGGCGCTGACGCTGGCCTCCAAGATCGGCGTCACGCCGCAGACCTTCGACAGCGTGCTGCGCGGCAGCCGGATGGATTGCGGCTTCTACCAGACCTTCATGCAGTACGTGCTCGAGCGCGACCGCGACGCGCACAAGTTCACGCTGGTCAACGCCCTGAAGGATGTCCGCTATCTCGAAAGCGTGGCGAACGCGGCCGGGGTGCCGAACCCGATCGGCAACGCGGTGAAGAACAGCTTCGCAACCGCCGTCGCGGCCGGCAAGGGCGATGATTACGTGCCGATGCTGTCGGACTGGGTCGCCTCGCAGAACGGCATCTCGCTCGCCAAGAAGGGCTGAAGCGCCGATCTCGCCAGAGCCGGTTGTTCCGGCTCTGAGTCAATCCCGTCATCCTGGACGCGCGGCGCAGCCGCGCAGTCCGGGATCCATCATGGAGCGCTATCCTGCCCGACGATGGATCCCGGGACGTCGCTTGGCGAAGCCCAGGATGACGGGCGCGTGTCCATGAATCGGTAACACAAGCCAGCAGACTCGGGCTTACGGACGTTCCAGCAATGCCGTCAGGCTGTCCGAAAGCCCGGTGCTGCCGATCGACGCGGGCAAAGCGAGGTCGCCGGTCGTCGGTTTGACCGGCGGGTCGCGGAGCGCCGCCAGCACGGCCTGGAGGCCGGCCTCGACCGAACAGATCACCGGCATGTCGAGATGAGGGCGCAGGCGCACGGCCAGCCCCGCCAGCCCCGCGCCGCCGAGAATGACCGCCCCGGCGCCGTCGCGCGCCGCCGCCCGTCGGCAGGCCTGCGCGAGCAGGGCGATCGCGCCATCGGGATCGCGCGCGATCTCGGCGCCGGTCGGAGCGACGGTCTCGATGCCGGCGAGACGCTCGCCCAGCCCCAGCATGGTGACGAACTCCTGCAGCATCGGGGCCCAGCGCTCGCCGCCGGTGACGATGGCGAAGCGCTCGGCCTGGCTTGCGGCGGCGAGGCAGCTCGCCTCGGCCATGCCGATCACCGGCACGCGCGCGAGTTCCTTCAGCGCCAGCAGGCCGGGGTCGCCGAAACAGGCGAGATAGACCGCGTCGCAGTCGCTGCCGTGCTGCGCATAGGCATCGATTGCCGCATGGCCGGCAATCGATGCGGCCGTGCGGCTGGCGATGTAGCGCGCCCCGAAACGCCCCGTCACGGGCACGAGCGTGACGCCCGCCGGCAGTTGCGGCGCGAGAACCCGCGCCATCAGGGCGGTAACCTCGTCCGTGGTGTTGGGATTGATCATCAGGATACGCAAGGGCGGCCTCGGTGCTGGGCGGTGGACGACGCGCGACGGGGATCGACAGCTTCCACGATGCGGCGGTGGCAACGCAATCTCCGCGTTGGACGATCGCATCCTCCAGGATGTTGCATCGCAACAAAATCGCGTAGGCTTGCGTTCAAGGGATGTGTCGGTGCCATCAGGGGCTGGCCAGCGCAGGAGCGCATCATGCCCAGCCTTTCCGAAACGATCGCCCGCCTGTCTGCCGCACGGGGCATGGGGCGCGCCGCAGCATCCCCGACGCGTCTGTCCGAGCTGACCCTGTCGGGATCAAACCCCGGTGCACTCAAGGCTTACACCTATCTGCCCGATCTACTGGCGCCCAACGCACCGCTCGTCGTCGTGCTGCACGGCTGCACGCAGAGCGCGGCCGATTACGACCACGGCTCCGGCTGGTCGCAGCTCGCCGACCGCCGCGGCTTTGCCCTGCTGTTTCCCGAGCAGCAGCGGGCCAACAACCCCCATCTCTGCTTCAACTGGTTCGCTCCCGACGATATCCACCGCAATGGCGGCGAGGTCCTGTCGATCGTGCAGATGATCCGCAGCCTGATCGACGCGCATGGCCTCGACGAGCGGCGGGTCTTCATCACCGGCCTTTCGGCCGGCGGGGCGATGGCGGCCGTGATGCTGGCGACCCATCCCGACATCTTCGCGGGCGGCGCCGTCATCGCCGGCCTGCCCTTCGGCTGCGCGGCCTCCGTTCCGGAGGCGATGGCCCGCATGCGCGGCCAGGGGCTGCCCGCGGAGGCGGCGCTGGTCGATGCCGTGCGGGCTGCCTCGCCCCATACCGGACCCTGGCCTTCGCTCTCGATCTGGCATGGCATGCAGGACCACACGGTTGCGCCCGCCGCCGGGGAGGCCGTGCTGTCACAATGGCGGGGCGTCCACGGTCTGGAGGTGGCTGCGACCGAGACGCGGATGCTGGGCGCCCATCGTCACCGGGTCTGGCGCGATGGCGCGGGCGTGGCCAGGGTCGAAGCCTTCGCCATTGCCGGGATGGGCCATGGTGCGCCGATCCAGGCTGGTGACGGCATCGGCGCGGCCGGGCCCTATATGCTGAACGCCGGCATCTCCTCGACCCGTCACATCGCGGCTTTCTGGCAGATCGCCGAAGCGGTCGCGGCGACCGACACGGACCAAGAAAGCGCCGATGCCGAGACGGGCTTCGCCGCGCGGCCGTCCTCCCGTGACGGGTTTCCGCATCGGCTTACCCCGGCTAGACAGGCCTCGGGCCCCGGCAAGGTCATCGAGGACGCGCTGAGGGCGGCAGGGCTGATGCGGTGATCCCCCGGCTGCGGCGCTGGCGACCCTGTGCGGGAACGATCGGTCGCACCATGGGTTGCTTGTCGACGACGACAGGAGATCGGCCCGCGTCATGACGATCGACACCAGCGAGGATTACGCGGACGCCATCGCGCGGTTGAGCGCGCTCGGCGAGAACCCCGTGGACGGGCCCGATCAGGACGAGTTTTTCGCGATCAACGCCGCGATGGTCGCCTATGAGACCCGCAACCATCCGGCGCTCGCGTTGGAGGAGGATGCGCCATGACGGGCGGTGTCAAGAAGGCCATCGTGCGGTGCGCCGATGATTGCGAGCGCGCCAAGGAGCGTGTCGTGGAACTGGGCACGCCGGCCGAAGGCTCGGATGAGGAGGCCGAGTTGATCGGCCTCGTCGAGGCGATCGACACCTGGGAAGCCCGGCACGAGGACGACGCCGAAGACTGGGGCTGACGCCCTGGAGCGGGCTCCGCCTGTGTTCGACGGGACCGGTGCGCGCGCGCTGTGACGGTCCTCGCGGGTTTGCCGCTGCTGCTCCGCGCCTGTGTCAGCCCTTGAGCACGGCCTCCCTGAGCTTTTCGAGAATGACGAAGATCTGACGGCGCTCTGTTTCATCGAGCGCCGCAAGCAGGCTGTCATGCCGGGCCCGCATCACCGGGCGCACCCTGGCCTCCAGCGCCCGACCCTCCTCCGTAAGCCGCGCCCAGAGGGCGCGCCGGTCGCCCTCGCGCCGTTCGCAGACGACGATCCCCCGCGCCGTCAGATCATGCAGGCAGCGGCTGGTCAGGCCGGTGTCGAGCCCGGCGATCTCGGCAAGCTGGCGGCCGGTCATGGCGCCATGGGCGGCCAGAAACGAGATGATGCGCCACAAGGGGATATTGAGGTTTCCCGCCTTGCGCAGCAGGCGAACACTCTGCCGGTTCAACGCAGCATTGAAACGAACCAGCCGAAAGGTCAGCAAGTTTTCGAGAGCCGCCTGTTCGGGCATGGGAGGGTTGTCGGACATGGCGCGCATTGTCGGCATCATGTTTGACATTGCAACGATTGATAGATCAATTAATTTTCCGGAACGAGAGGCGCGACGAACCTCGCAACGGGAGGACACCATGATCAGGCGGATTGCGACGACCCTGCTGGCAGGATGGGCGATGCTGACGCCGCTGGCAGCGCTGGCTCAGGCGAAATTCCCCGACCGGCCGCTGCAGATCATCGCGCCCTACGCCCCGGGCGGGGCGGCCGATGTGCTGAGCCGGTTTCTCGCCAAGGAACTCGAAACCCGGCTGGGGCAGCCGGTCATCGTGCTGAACCGGCCCGGCGCGGGGACGATCATCGGGGTGCAGGCGCTGATGCAGGCTCCGAAGGACGGCTACACCCTGTTCATCAGCTCGAACTCGACCTTCACGCTCAATCCGGCGGTGATGTCCAACCTGTCCTATGACGCCGCCCGGGATTTCGAGCCGCTGGCCCAGATCGCGACCGCCAATCTGGCGCTGGTGACCTATGCCGACAATCCGGCGGCGGACGTCAAGGCCCTGGTGGCGGCGGCCAAGGCCGAGCCCGACAAACTGACCCTGGCGTCGTTTGGAACGGCGACGGTCTCGCATTTCGCCGGCGAGTGGTTCAAGTCGGTCGCGGGCATCAGGATGGCGCATGTGCCCTATCGCGGCAGCGGCCCGGCGATGAACGATCTCGTCGGCAAGCACGTCCCGTTCCTGATCGACACGATCGTCGCGGCGCGGCCGCAGATCGAAGGCGGCAAGATCCGCGCCTTGGCGGTGACCTCGGCCCAGCGTTCGGCGATGCTGCCCGAGGTGCCGACGTTGCAGGAGCTCGGCTATCGCGGCATCGATCTGTCCTCCTGGATCGCGCTCGTCACCGCCAAGGGCATTCCCGCCGAGGCGAAGGCCAGGCTGAGCGAAGCCCTCGCCGATGTGCTGCGCGACCCCGCCGCCCGTGCCTCGATGACGAAATCCGGTTTCGAACCGGTCCATCGCGTCTACACGGATTGGCCGCGCGAGATCACGACGGAGATCGAGGCGATGAAGGCGATCGCCAAGGACGCCAACATCAAGGCCGATTGAGCGGCGCAGCCCGACGAGACGCGCGGCGCCCCTTCCAGAAGCGGCACCAGTCCCGGCGGCGCGGCTACGGCTGAAAAAAGAGATGGTGCCCCTGGCCGGCACAGAATCAAGTTATCGTAAGTTATCATGCGATGTCGGGATCGGCGATTTGAGGTTTTTAAGCTGGTTTTTAAGAGAAATTTGCCCTGTGGACTTCTCTTGAGTTGTCACACATTCTCTCTTCATCTAAATATAAAGGGTGGACTGAGGGGTGGACGATGGCGAGGCCGGAGAAGAAGCTTGATGCCGTCCATGTTCGGCAATCGCCTGCCGGTAAATACAATGATGGCGGCGGCCTCTGGCTCGTTAAGACGGGGAAGGCGTCGGGCAAGTGGGTTCTGCGCGTGGTGGCGCACGGACGCCGCAGAGAAATGGGCCTCGGTTCGATCACCGACGTGGGCCTAAAGCAGGCTCGCGATGAGGCAGAGAAGTGGAGGGCGGTGGCACGCCAGGGCGTCAATCCCATCCTCGAACGAGAGCGGCAGAGGCGCGAGCGCGAGCGCAACTCCCATCTCTTGAAGGACGTTACCCGGGAGGCTTTCGAGGCTCGAAAGGCGGAGCTTAAGGGCGAGGGAAAGGCCGGCCGATGGCTTACGCCATTGGAGCTTCACGTTCTCCCAAGGCTCGGGAAAACGCCTGTCGCCGAAATCGATCAGATCGCTATCCGCGACACGATCAAGCCGATCTGGCACGACAAGGCGGACACAGCCCGCAAAGCGCTCAATCGCCTCAACATCGTCATAGAGTATGCCGCCGCGAGTGGCCTGGCTGTCGACATGCAGGCTGTCTCCAAAGCACGGCTCCTGCTGGGCAAGAGCCGTCACAAAACAGCGAATATCCCGTCGATGCCGTGGCAGGCTGTGCCGGACTTTTACAAGAGTCTGAGCGACGGCAGCCCGACACATCTTGCCCTCCGCATGCTGATTCTGACCGGCGTCCGATCCGCGCCATTGCGGCACGTTCGCGAGGATCAGATCAGTCGGGAAACCATAGACGGCCACGAGATCAACATCTGGACCGTGCCGGCCGAAATGCAGAAGGGGCGCGAAGGCAAGACGGAAGCTTTCCGCGTCCCAATATCGTCCGAGGCCATGTCGGTGATCGAAAAGGCGCGGCGGATAGCCCGTGATGGCTACCTCTTCCCATCAGCGCGGGAAGGCGTCATTAGCGATATGACGTTGGGGATGTTTATGCGCCGGGCTGAACTGGAGGCGCGGCCTCACGGCTTTCGATCCTCTCTTCGCGTATGGCTCGCCGAATGCACGGACGCCCCTCACGAAGTGGCGGAAACGGTCCTCCAGCACGTCACAGGCAATCGGGTGACACGGGCATACCAGCGCTCTGATTTCCTGATCCAGCGCGCGACGCTTATGGAGAGATGGGCCGAACACTGCGCCGGCAGAAGCGGAAAGCTCATTCGCCTAGCGGGGGCTGCTAGCTGATGGAGGAAGTACCGGGAACCCCATGGGATATCGAGGCGCTGTCTGTCTCAGCCGTCCATCAGCGCTCGATCGGCAACGCGCGTGACATAGTCATTCTTGATTGGCTTAGGCAGGGCGATACTCGGCCCTTCGCGGCCTGGGTCATGAGCGGGCATACACCCTCGCCCAATGTGCTTCTTGCGCTGGCAGTGATGATGACTCGGAGTGACAATCCCGCATTTGAGCCCGACCGCATTGGCGATACGAGAATCCGGGAGATCGCACAGCTTTTGCCGCTGGGGGTCAGTGTCACCGGCAAGGGCAAACGAACCGGCGATCCCGCGAATGCTGTGCGAGACAGGCTTATCGCTCGTGAGGTCGCTAAGGCGATGGGCTCTGGCCTTTCGAGGGAAAAGGCAGCAGGCCTCGTTACGGATTGGTTAGCTGACGTAGGTATCCATATGGGCTCGGATAACGTCGAGAAAGCTTACAAGGCGCACAAGCCAACGTTCTCGGGTACGAAATCCAGACAATCAGTACCGTGACCGATTTCGTTTTTCAGGAATAATCACCTCATCTCAATCAGATGGGGGCAATCATGACTTCGAGCCAGCCTGTTGCGACGGTTGATGTGCTTTTGAGCTACAAAGAGAGCGCCGATATCCTTGGCGTCTCGATCCCGACGTTCTACAGGCGCGTTGCGGACGGGATGGTCCCCCGGCCCGTGAAACTTGGCAGGGTTGCTCGTTGGCCGCGCTCCGAGATTCTTGCCGTGATCGAGCGCGCCAAGGCAGCGCGCGTCAAAGCCGCATGACTGCCACCCTTCGCAAGATGCCAGGGCACATCATGACAAAATTGACGATGCCACCTTCTGTAAGCGGCGGTAACTATCGATTGCCGCTTGACCATCCTCAAATTGAAGGCGTGGCTCAAAAACTCGAAGCGGCGTACCGCAGCGGGAACATGCCTCATCAGGATATGTGCGATGCGATCAAGCTCTATCGGTGTCTAGCCCGAGTAGATCGATACTTTTTCAACACTCTGGGCGGGCGCGAGTTGCCTGTTACTGCTCTTCGCCCTTATCGGCCGGACGACGCGCAGCGCGCCAGTTCGCCGCATCTTGGTATGCGAGATATGGAAGTGCGGGCCGGCTTTGTTTGGCGTGTGCTAGAGATCGCAGAGAGCATCGGGCCAGTCGACGATTTGTCCGAGTATTGCGTGCGCGGCGATGACATTTGACGTCGATCGCTGTCAGCCGAAGGGCACTCCGTACCCGTTCGCCGATTGGAAGGCAGGCAAGCCCTGTCCATTGTCATGGGACGCCGCCGACGCGGTAGATGATGGGTGGACCAAAGCCGAACTAGACGCCTTCATGAAAGCCACGGTGGAGCCGTGGCCGCGCTCAAAGGTGACCACACCGGCAGAGCAGCCCGAGGAGCGGCCTGTACCTCCTGCCGGCCCTCCGGTAGCCCAGAGCCTGCCGCAGCCCGTGCGCGAGGCGCGCACGACGCAGCAGGAGCAATTCGAGCCCGCCGCCAACATCGTGCAGATCACCGGCATCGATAGGTTCGACCTAGAATTAGAGGCCTGGCTGACGGCGCGACGGTGGGCCGTCAAACTCAATTTGCTTTCCGGTGTTCAGGAGCTGCATCGCCCGTCCGGCGTCACGCACATGAGCGATGAACGGGTTTCGGAAATTCGCTTCAGCTTCAAACATGCTTCCAACGGCAAGGAGCCTGCCAAAGATAAGGTCTTTGATGGCCTGGGGCTTATCGCGGAGCGAAGGGCCTATCATCCGGTTCGCGACTATCTGGCCGGCGTTCGCTGGGATGGGGTCGCCCGTCTAAATGGGTGGCTCGCGCGCTATGCGGGCGCGGACGATACGGCGCTCAATGCAGCGTTCGCGCGCAAAGTCCTCTGCGCTGCCGTTCGGCGCGTGCGAGACCCCGGATGCAAGTTCGATCACATTGTAGCTTTGCAGGGCGCTCAGGGCGCGGGCAAGTCCACTCTGATCCGCTCTCTCTGCGACGATCCGGCCTGGTTCACCGATCAAGTCACGGTCGGCGCGGACGCGAAGGAGACGATCGAGAAGACATCGGGCAAATGGATCATTGAAATGCCTGAGCTGGACGGCATGAACCGGCGCGATGCCGGCCGCGTCAAATCCTTCGTGACCACGACACACGACAAATCGAGGCTCGCCTACGCACGGTTTGCCGTCGAAAGGCCTCGTCAGTTTGTCCTTTTCGGCACCACCAATGACAAAGAGTTCCTGAGCGATCTGACGGGCAATCGCCGTTGGTGGATCGTCGGAACGGGCACCATCGATAGCGCGGGCTTGGCCGAGGTTCGGGACATGCTTTGGGCCGAGGCGGTACAGGCCGAGCCCGCCGAAAATCTTTGGCTCGATGACCCGGAGCTAAGCGCCGCCGCTGCCGCCATTGCCGGCCAAGCCGTCGATTACGGCGCATGGTTCAATCTGCTCGCAGACAAGATTCCGGATGGTCCTATGATGATCTCGTGCAACGACGCATGGGAGCTGGTCGGCATCGCGCCGGATGCCATCCATAAGGTCAGCGTTGCGCATGGCCACAGCCTGCGGAAGGCGCTCGCCGGCCTGGGCTTCGATCCAGAGCCAAAGAACCGCAGGCGGTTCGGCAGGCAGGCGTCCTGCTACATCCGTGGCGGCAGCACGGCCGATTGGTGGGCACCGGGCAATCCGCCGCCGCAGGATGACGACGCAAAGCTGAGCGATTGGTAGGAACGATCTAGCCCCCCGTTTCGCCTTAGCCGGCAGGCACAGCCTCGCCGGCTTTTTGCGGTCTGGCCTGCTAGACGATGCTAGCGGATGCTAGATGATGCCTCTAGCAGAGTAAGATATTGAATTCGTTTGGATATTTTCTCTGCTAGAGATGCTAGACGATATTGGGGGGGAAGTAGGAGTAAGTGAATTATAGACGAGTATAAACATCGCCATACGTCGGCCTCCGGCGAGTTTGGGATGAAATCGTCTAGCATTGCAGCGGAAGAGATTTCGCGAACTATATCAATTCGTTGATCTGCTAGACCCTACCGCTAGCAACCCTCTAGCGGCCGTTTTCTCGCGCGAGAGCCTATCCGAACGAAAACGTGAAGCTTCGGCCTCCGATCGTGCCAGTTCCGGTGCCTCTTGTGCCAGTCGATACGAAGTTGAACGGGCCGCTTTGACCGTCTGTGCATGTGAATGTCCCGCTGCCGTTGCGGCGCGTCACATAGACGAATGTCCCTGAGCACTTTCGGCCCTTGCTGCTTGCGATCTCCAACGTGCCGCCGCCATCGACGTATCCCGTCGCGGAGCCGGTGAACGTCTCGTCGCCTTCAGCGGATTGACCTGTTACCGGCAGCGTCATCGAGCAGGCCGCCAAAACACTCATCGCCGCCAACGCGACGAACAACTTTGCAATCATGTGATCCCCCAGGCGCAATTGTGGCGCATTCGACCCTGTCAAAACCTGTTAATCGAGCCCGAGCCCCGTGCCTGATAGAACCTGAGATCGCGCAGCAAGTCGAGTGTTGCGATAACCGCACCATCGCAAGAGCAATTCTTGAATTTTCGCGCGAGAATTCGGCATAACCATCTGCCGCTATCGTCTGACTTGAAAATCGAACTTGTGATTTCAGGTCATGCCGGAAAAAAACCATGGCGGCACGCGCCCAGGAGCGGGACGGCCGAAAAACAGCCGCGACAAGCAGGCCCGACGCGATGCGTTGACGCCGAAGCAGCAAGCGTTCGTTGCGGAATATCTCGTTGACCTGAACGCGACACAGGCGGCAATCCGCGCCGGCTACGGGGCTCGGAACGCCAATCGTACCGCATCGGAGCTGCTGGGGAAAACCCAAGTCCGCGCTGCGATCGACGCCGCAAAGATCGCGCGTACCGATGCCGTAGGGGCCGATGCAGAATGGGTTCTCCGTCGCCTCGTCGCCGAGGTCGAGGCCGACTTTGCCGATCTCTACAGCGCCGATGGCTCGATCAAGCCTATTCACGAATGGCCTCCGATCTGGCGGCAAGGCCTTGTCGCCGGGATCAAGCATCAGGAACTACGCGACAGCGAGGGCAATCGGACTGGCGAGTTCATCGTTGACATCAAGATATCGGATCGCATCCGCCGCCTGGAGCTGATCGGCAAGCACGTCCGCGTCAACGCCTTCCAAGAGCGCGTCGCCTTCAGCGGGTTTGATGGGCTGGCGGAGCGGCTTTCCAGAATCCCGAGCGATTTGGATTTCGCAGAGCGTGCCCGCACGCCACCGCTTCCGGCGCAAGCGACACTCGCACCCCCGGCCGAGCACCCCGCGCATCCTCAAGCCCCTGCCGGCGTGCCTAGACCGCATCTGAATCGTCCCGAGCACCGGCCGGCCCTGGGCGACGACTGGAATGAGCCCACACAGCCGACGCCGCCCGCCCTGCCTGCCCCGCCTGCCCCGCCTGCCGGCTCTTACAAACCGGTTCTCCCCCTCAAGCCCGCCAGCAAATAGTCAGAGGTCGATCATGTCGAAATCGCAATTTGAGACGGAACGCCTTCGCGAGGCCAAGAAACACGCGGCAGCGATCGTCGCGCTCGCCGGCCAGGCGGACAGCCTGATTGCTCAGGTTCGTCAGCTCGTCGCGTCCATGCAGGAGCACGAACGCGCCGCAAGCAGGGCTCTCGTCCAGTCGGGCAACGTCGCCCACACGGGCAAACTCGGGCAAGACCGCCTCGCCCTCATGGCCGTCGAGCGGATGCCCTATCCCTCAGATCAGCCGCTTCCGCCTCATTGCGGCGAGAGCATCGCGCTCATCGCTGCGAAGGCCTGGGCGGATGTGCTGGAGGGCCGGCTGTGACCGAGCAAGTTCTTTCATCCGCGTACATCGCGGAACAGCAGTCCGCGGCCACGGAAACCTTGGTCGAGCTGGAGACGCGCGCGGAAAAACTCGCGTTCGCCGCCGTGGGTGGCGATGATGCGGCTGTGTCCGCTCTCGCCGATCTGAACGCTCAGATCGAGCGCGCGAAGGCCGATGTCGTCGTATTCCAGCGAGCCAAGGCGACAGCGGATCGTCGTGAGGCAGAGGCGAGACATGCGGCCGGCGTCGCCTCACGGGCGGCCCATCGTGTCGAGGCGGGGCGGCTGGCGCATGAATTCGTGGCGTTGGTCGATGAAGCCGACGCTGCGGTTTCCACATTCCTCGATCTGCTGAAGCGGGTCGGGATGGCGGAGGCTGAGCTACGGCGGGAGGTTCGCGCGGCAGGGATCAGCACCGATTCCGCAGTCATCGGGCGGAGCGGCGCTTCGATCTTCCTTTCCGACCGAATTCGTATTGCGACGAGCCCTGACGCTTCGTTCCGCGACAATCCGCCGGTGGCACCCCTGACCCGACGCGCCTGGGATTTCCTTCTGCGCGACAAAGGGGGCGTCGATGTCTGAGATCGACGCGGCCCACATCCTGTTCCCGAACGACGCTCCGCCGTCGAAAGCTCCTGATTGGTACGCGGCCCAGAAGTCCGCCGCTGAGATGAGGTTGATGGGGCAGGGCCAGCCGAAGGCCGCCGGGGACGATGCGGCTGCGGCTATCTTCCCGAACGACGTTCGGCAGCAGAACGCGGCAGCGGAGAAGCCGGAAGGCGACGCCGCCAGTGTCCTATTCAAGGACGACGCAACGCCCGACTACGACAAGATCATCTCGGGTGAGCTGGACCAACACACGCTCGACGCCATCAAGGACGGCGATACCGAGCGCGCGGATGCTCTCAGGTTGGCGACCACAGCGCTTGCCGAGAACTTCAAGGCGGCCGGGACGGCATCCGAGGAGCTGAAGGACGCCTTCGCCATCGTGCGCCAGTCTGCCGGCCTGACACCGCCCACGCCTGAGCAGCGCGAGGAAAGCTATGCGGCAGGCATGGCGGCGGTGGAGGCAGGGGGCATCAGCAATGCAGAATTGAACGCGGCGCGGGCCTTCATCCGCGATCTCGAAATCACCTCGCCGGGCGTCGTCGCTTCGCTGAATGCGTACGGCGCGGGCAACGACCCAAAACTGATCCGTGCGGCGGTGCGCGAGGCTGCGAGGCGGGGATATCGGTAATGAGCTCTTCCAAGAATAGGGTCAAAACCGATTACGCCAGCAAGTTCGACGTGCCGCCGTGCAGCGTACCCAGGCCGGAGCATTTCCAGCCGATCGCGTGCCCGTGCTGCAACGCGATGGTATCGACGCCAACGCTTGAGATCATCATCGATCACTATGGTATCCCCCGCAGAGGGCAAGCCATCCTCCGCACCGTCTGGAGGGCCAAGGGCAGGCCAGTCCCGACTGAGCGCATCTTCGATGCGATGTATGCGGACGATCCCGATGGCGGCCCCGCTCCGGAACGCATGTACGCGACCTTCAAGGCCTGCATGCACAGCCTCCGTTGCCGCTTGGCCGGCTCCGGCGTCTCCATCGAAAACAGCGGGTATCGCCAAGGATATCGTCTCGTTCTTTCGCCACCTGAGGTCTGAACCATGGTCCGCGTTCCCGATTATCAGCCCAACGTCTCGCTCCGGCCGATCATGCGGCAGGATATCGATGTCCGCGCGACGCCAGAGGCGTTCGGCTCGGACATCGGCAGGGGCCTTGTCGCGGCAGGCGCCGGCCTCGGCGACATGGCGCAGTCGGTCGAGAAGGTGCAGCAGCTCACCAACGAGGCCAAATCGAAGAACGGCCGCGCCGGCTATTCGAACGGGGCGGATGCGCTGCTCTACGATCCCGAGAGCGGCTATCTGCAAAAACAGGGTTCGGCGGCCCTAAGCGGCCGGCCAGATTTTGAGCGCAAGCTTGCTGAGCTGGAGAAGACGTTCAAGACGGACATGACGCCAGCCCAGGCGGCAATGTTCGATCGTGAGATCGCGGCCGTGAAAAATGAGGCCCTTCGCAAGGGCATGGTCCATCAGGGAACGGAGACGAAGCGTTACGTTTCGGATGCCGCTATCGCGTCGGCGGAGAGCTATCGTAATGATGCGATTACCAACGCGGCCGATCCCGCGAAGCGTGATGAAAACCTGACGCGGGGCGTCAACGAGCTTCGTAGCCTAGGCGGAAAGCTCGGCTGGTCAGACGAAAAGCTGCGACTGGAGGCGCAGAAGTACGTCTCCGATGGTCACGTCAAGATCGCGACGCAGCTTGCCCAGGCTGATCCCATTGCCGGCCTGGAATATCTGTCGGCAAAATCGAAACAGCTCCTGCCCGAGGATTCAGGCAGGGCACTGGCGAGCTTGGCGGCGAAGGCCGGCACGGCGATTGCCAACGATGGGTTGAAATATCGAGGCGCGGCCGGCCCGGCTCCCAAGGACGCCGCGACCCTGATCCGATCGTTCGAGGGCTATCGAGACACGCCCTATTGGGACGTGAATGCCCATCGCGTCGGCTACGGTTCCGACACGGTCACGCGCGCTGATGGGACCGTCGAGCGCGTGCAGCAGGGCATGAAGATCGACCGAGAGGACGCGGAGCGCGACCTTGCGCGCCGGATCAATCAGGAATTTGTGCCTGGCATCGTGAAGATGGTGGGAGCCGAGAAGTGGGGCCGCCTGTCCGATCCCGCCAAGGCTTCGCTCGCCTCGGTCGCGTACAATTACGGCAGCTTGCCTTTCGTCGTCGCCAACGCGGTCGTTACGGGCGGCCCTGAGCAGATCGCCCAGGCCGTCGATAGCCTCAAGGATCACAACGGCGGCATCAACGCCGGCCGGCGCGCGAAGGAAGCCGCGATCATCCGAGGCGGTGAGCTTCCGGCGGGCATGCAGATTGCGGGATCGTCGCCCGCTGGCACACCGACAGGAGCGCAGACCTATTCGCCGCGCGTTGCAGCGCTGCTCTCGCAGTTGCCGGCCGGCGTCTCGACGCAGTTGCGCGAGTCCGCCGCAGCGGAGATGGCGCAGGCCGACGCGCGCGATGCAGCTCGCTACAGGGCCGCCCGATCGGAGGCTGTGGACGGCTACAAGCTTCGCATCGCGACCGACGACACGTCGTTGTCGCGACAGGAAATCCTCAGCGATCCGACGATCGACAAGGGCGACAAGGCCACGCTGGTCACCTCGTTCGATTCGAAGCGCAGCGAATTGCTGGAGACACAGCAGGCCATTGCCGCATTTCAGGCCGGCCGCCTGACGGTCGATCCCTATTCAGACGCGGGCAAGAAGACCGTCGATCGCGCCTGGACGATGATCTCCGCCGCGATCCCGCAGGAGCAGCGGCTTGCGACGGTCGAAGAGATGGTGCGGCAGGGTGGGATCGTACCCGAGCCGATCGTGCATGCGGTCCGTGGTGATCTGGTTTCGGGAAAGCCCGCGTCTGTCGCAACCGCCGCAGAGATCGCGTCGCGCCTGCGCGCCATCAATCCGGCCGCGCTGGAGCGGCGGGCCGGTGGCAGCGAAGTGCTCGATGCGTCCGTCGCCTTCGATCACCTCACAAAGACGGTGGGGCTCGACAGGAACGCTGCCGCGCAACGCTTGATCGACATGCGCGATCCCGAGAAGGCCAAGGCCCGCGCCGCGCTGATGACATCCGACCCGGTCAAGGAATTCATCGACAAGCAGGCTACGGAATCGCAGGTCCGCGACGTGTTCGACAGGGGGCTGTTCAAACTCGATCCCAAGCTTGGCGAAACCCCGGCGACGTCGGCGGCAATGGTCGCGGAGTACAAGGAAGTCTTGAAAGAGAGCCTGTTCGACACGGCAGGCGATCAGGATTTGGCGAAGAAGATGGCGGCCGAGCGCTTTAAGCGCCGCTATGGCGTCTCGGAATTCACCATCGCCGGGCCTTCCGTCGTTGCGCGACTGCCGGTGGAGCTCACCTATCCGGCCGATGCGACGGGCAAGCGGGACTATGTCGTAACCCAGGCGCGCGAGGCGCTGTCTTCGGCCGGCGTGGCCGCCGACAAGGTGTTTTTGCAAGCCGATGGTCTGACCGAACGCGACGTCAGTGCCGGCCGGCCGGCTCGCTATCAGGTCTGGTACATGAAGGGCGGCGTCATGGAGCGCTATCACCTCCCGTTCTTCGCCAACGCTCCGACCAAAGCCGACATGGCGGCCGCCGCGAAGGCGCGCTCCGAACAGCGCCGCGATGCGAACATGGATCGCCAATCCGCCGGCTTCCCCGGTGATTTCCTGACCGTCGTTCCGTAGCCGAGGGCCACACCATGCCGTTCGATGAAGAAAACCCGCTTGCCCTGCCGGCTCCGGCCGATATTCCGCCGAGCGTTCAAGCACTGACGAGCCCCACATTTGGCGCGACGGCCGGCGCGGCTTTCCGCCAAGAAAATATCGTCGGCTCTGTCGTGTCATCCGAGCGGCTGCGCGCTTCGCTCAGCGGTGATTTCGATGCCATCGACCGCGAATACAATGTGTTCGATGATCTGAAAGGCTATGAGAAACACTTTTCGTTGTTCGAGGACGTGTTCAACGCGAAGGCGGCGCAAGCGGTCAAGGCGGATATCGATCGCGAGGCCCGTGACCGCGCCACGCTCGCCGCGTCGGGATGGACCGGGTTCGCTCTGACGGCCGGCGCGTCGATCCTTGATCCGACATTCCTGATCCCAGGCGGCGCGATCGTGCGCGGCGGCCGGGCCGGATATTCCGTCTCGCGCAGCGCTTTGAGCGTCGGCATGGCGGCCGGCGGCGCGACGGCGGCGCAGGAAGTGGGCTTGCAGGGCAGTCAGGTTCTCCGGACTGGAGCGGAGAGCGCCGTCAACATCGGCGGATCGGTACTCCTGGGCGGGCTCCTCGGGGCCGGCGCAAGCGGCGTCATGAATGCCTTGCAGGTTCGCAGGGCCGGCGATGCTCTCAAAGCCGCAGAGACCCCGGACTTCGACGCCGCAACCGACGTGTTGCACCGTGAATTGAAGGGGATGGCGACACCGCCTCAGAGCGTCGGCGCTGCCGTCGCGCCGGTCGATACGCTCGATGATCTGTCGATCGCGGGGAGGGCGGCTTCGCTCCAAGCGCGGGCAACGGCGCAGCTCAACCCGCTGCTGCGCACCATGCAGAGCCCGTCAGCGACCGTGCGCCAGGTGGCATCGAACCTGATGGAGACACCCGTCTACCTTCGCAAAAATCTCGAGGGTGAAGGTTCTGCCGCCGCCGAGACATCCATGAAGGAATATACGCGCGGCGCGGTGGTTCAGGCGATGGAGGTCCAAGAGAAAGCTTGGCTCGACGCGCGGAAATCCGGCGTCGCCATGAGCCGCAAGGAGTTCCGTGAGGAAGTCGGCCGCGCGATGCGTCGTGGCGATCGTAGCGATATCCCAGGCGTCACCGAAGCCGCGCAGGCGTGGCGCTCCAGCGTCATCGACCCGCTGAAAGACCGCGCCATCGCTGCCGGCCTTCTGCCTGAAGGCGTCAAAGTGACGACGGCCGAAAGCTACTTCACGCGCATGTGGAACCGCCTGGCGATCGAGGCCAACGAAGGCGAGTTCCGCACGATCACGCGCGATTGGGTTTCCGGCGCGGTCGATCGCGCGATGCAATCCGAGGGCTCGCGCCGCGATCGTCGGGCTTCGTCGCTCACGCGCGAGCGCGAGGAAATCGAGTTGGGCGCGCTGCGCCGCGAGGATGAGTTGCGCCGCCGCGTTCAGGCCGGCGAGCCCGAGATCAGCCCCGATGAGATCACCGGGGTACTGAAGCGAGCGATGTCCGGTGAGCGGCCAATGATGCCTGAGCGCGTCTCAGACTGGCTCCTGCGCCAGAGCGACGGCATCTATGACGAGAGCGGAAGCCTCGCGGCCGTCTTCCCAGATGCCGGCAAGGTGCTGCGGAAATCCCGCAAGGGCTCGCTGAACCTGCGCGGTGGCGAGGCCTTGGACGCTGTTGCCCTGCGCGCCTGGCGTGAGGGCTTCCTCGGCGATCCTGCGGCGGCCGGCGCGGCGCAGCCGACGTCGCGCGAGCTGCTGGAGGCGCTGGAGGCCGACCTGCGCGGGCGGCACGTCGTCCGTGGACCCGATGCCGATGCGGCGCGGGCCGCCAGCGAATTCGACCAGATGCTGACGGTGCTCGGTCGCGTCGGTGTCGATGTCACCGGCGCAGCGCCCGACCTGTCCGTTGGCCTTAGCAACATCGCCGGGATGGTGAACCGCACGCTTGGCGACATGGACCGGGGCCGGGCCGCACGCGTCGCGGAAGCGCTCGCCGACAATGACCGTCGCGGCCGGTTCGATTTTCTCGATGATGCCGATCGCGCGTCCTACATCGACGGGATCGTTGACGACGTCTTCGCCAAGCTCACCGGGCGCGGGGTCGATGGCGATGTGCCGCTCAACTTCGTCATGGCGAAGCGCGGCCCGCTGAAAGAGCGCACGTTCAACATTCCGGATGTTTTGGTCGAACGCTTTCTCGACAGCGACGCTGAGCTGATCGGCCGCCGTTACGCCCGCATCCTATCGTCCGACGTCGAGCTGACCGAGCGGTTCGGCTCGGCCGATCTCAAAGGCCCACTCGACGCGATCAAAGAGGAATATGTCGGCCTTCGTCAGGCTGCGGAGGCGAACGCAGCTCTCTCTGCTGCCGATCGCGCCGCCGCGCTTGCCAACCTCAATCGACGTGAGAAAGCCGACATTCGCGATCTGGAGGCGGTTCGCGACATGCTGCGCGGGGAGTACCGCCCCGATATCCAGCACACGTCCTGGGCTCGGGTGCTCGCGGCTGCGGGCACGTTCAATTATGTGCGCCAGCTCGGCGGGGTGCTCGTCGCCTCACTGACGGATGCTGTCCGCCCGGCCATGGTGCATGGCCTGAGCGCGTACATGAGCGACGGCATCGCGCCGATGGTCCGCAACATGAAGGCCGTGAAAATGGCGCGGCATGAGGCCAGCCTTGCCGGCGCGATCTCTGAAAAATGGCTCGCCTCGCGCGTTGCGACCATGGCCGAGATCACGGACCCCTATGCCCGCAATTCGCCGTTCGAACGCTTCCTCGATAATGCGGCCTTCGGGTTCAGCCGCATGACCGGGCTGCTGCACTGGAATGATTTCCAGAAGGGCATCACGTCCACGATGGTTCAGAACCGAATCCTCCAGAATGCCGAGATCGCAGCAACGCGAGGATTCGACGCTCTGCCGGCCAAGGAGCGCGCGTACATGGCTTTCCTCGGCCTCGATCGGGACAAGGCCCCACGGCTCGGAGATGCGTTCCGTGTACACGGCGAGACACTGGACGGGGTGCGCGTCGCAAATACCGAAGCGTGGGGGGATGAGCCCGCTGCCGCAGCTCTGCGCCGTGCGTACCGCGCTGCGATCAATAAGGACGTCGATTCGATCATCGTCACCAAGGGCGTCGGCGACGTGCCACTGTTCGCCAGCACGCCGGCCGGCCGGGCAATTATCCAATTCAAGTCGTTCGCCCTCGCGTCGAATCAGCGCGTTCTCATGCGCGGCTTGCAGGAAGACAGCACGCGCCTTGTCGGCGGCGTCGTCGGCATGGCGACGATCGGGGCCTTCATCTACGCCTTGAAGCAGATCGAGAGCGGGCGTGAGATTTCCGACAATCCCGGTACATGGATCGCGGAGGGTCTGGACCGCTCCGGCATCTTCTCTGTCGCCTTCGAAATAAATAACGCCTTGGAGAAGGCCGGAGCGCCTGGCCTCTACACGGCAGCGGCGGCCGCATTCCCGAGCGCCAGCCAGAAACAGCCGGCAAGCCGCTTCGCCACGCGATCGACCGTGGGCGCGTTCCTGGGGCCGTCGTTCGGGATGGCAGGCGATGCCGTCAGCGTGCTCTCGCTCGGGTTCGAGAACATGCGCCGGGTGGCGAGCGGTGAAAGTCCCGCCATGACGGAGTCGGATGTCGCAACCATCCGTCGCCTAACCCCTTATGCAAGCCTGCCGTATTGGCGCTGGCTTATCGACCGAACGATCGTCCCCGAAATGAAGGAAGCGGTGCAATGACCGAGATCGCAAAGCCGTCCGAGCTGATGACCAAGGCGTCGCTCCAGTGGCTGGAGCTGACGCTCTCGCTGCCTGACGGTCCGCAGCGTTTCCAGAACGCTTTGATCGAGGCGGGGAAGGTCGAACCCAAGTCGAAGGCCGACGTTGAGAACCTGATCGGCCTGGCACATGCGGCAGTCATCGTCTCTGAATCGGATGCGCAATTCGCCCCATGGTATCGCGAGTATGTACAGCGGCTGCTTTGCAGCGCCTTCGATGGCGTGGCGATGATCGAGGCAAATGCCCAGCGGCAGGCGGCGGCGTTGAACTGATCGCAACAACGGTGTGATGAACGCAACATGGTGTGATTAGCGCAACGTATCGCAGCAGATATCGCAATTAAATCAACGTTTTACGTGATTTTCGTGCTTGCGCGCCGCCTTGTCGCATCTACATTCGACTGATCAGAAACATCAGCTCGAAGGACATCGACATGAACGCCCACGTCAGCCCGCTCGCCCTCGAAGACAGCTATCTGGTTCTGAAGTGGAACCGTCTCCAGGAGACGGCTCGGGAGGCTCTCGCGATCCGCAGCGAGATCGCGGCCACGGCGTCGCTCGCCGAGAAAATTGAGAGCGCTATGTTCGCGATTGTTCCGCTCCGGCGATCTGCGGAAATGTTCATGCTGTATGAGCACAGGACTGCTGCCGGCGCGTCGATGAAAGCTCGCGTTGCCGCGTGGGTGAATGGCGGCGATCTGGAAGACCTGATGGCCTGAAGATTCCGGTGCTGATGGCACTGGCATTTATGATGGGTAGCCTTGCGCTATTGTGCGCAAGGCACTCAGTCCTGTTGCTCAGCAATAGCCGCCCTTGCCGCCTGACTTGCATCCTGATGCCCTGCCGCCGCATGCGGACCCATCAGATGCACGGTCATAAGAGTTCGTGCATGCCTGGGCCGAGCCGGTGAAGAGCGGAGCAGAGGACAGCACGATTGCGGCATTCAATGCGAGCACGCAGATTAATTTCAACATTTCCTAATTCCCCGTTGGTGCATTTTTGTCAGCGCCGCAACGGTAGGTTGTCTCTCCGATGCGAGTCAATGCAGGCGGGGGCTGCCGATGATCAGGGTCGAGGCGGAGATGCCGAAGTCCGCGAAGGGCGTTCACCTTCAAGACCTCGCCGCATACATCGACAAACGGCGGGCCGCCGCGCAGAAGGAATGTGATCAGCTTTTTGGTCGGAGGTGAGTCCGATGTATCGCTACAACCCATTTGGGAAAGATATCGGCGAGATATCGGCCGCCGATCTCGGGAACCTGACCGGTGTGCCAGAGGGGTGGTACATCGAATACAAGCGCGAAATTCCAAACGGCCGCTCGATCTCAAAATCTATCAGTGCATTCGCGAACACATACGGCGGTTGGCTTTTTTACGGGGTCGATGAGTGCCAGGATGGATCGCGAACAGCGGGCCTGTTTTTGGGGATCGATAGCGCAGCTGTGGCGAACGCCGAACAAGCGATTCGGCAGGCGGCGAGCAGTCAGATTTCACCTACCCCAACATTTTTCCTCAAGCTGTTGCATGGTCCGTGCGAAGCGATTGGGTTGGCCGAGGGCCGTACGGTAATCTTAGTCGGTGTTCCGTCCGGTAATAGCGCTCCGTATGTCCATTCAAGCGGAGTGATCTATCGCCGGGTTGCCGATTCTTCTGAGCCGAGGCCGGAGACTGATAGGCACTTCCTTGATTTATTGTGGCAGCGCGGAAAACAAACGAGCAAGACCTTCGAAAAATTCGTACGCTCAAAGCCGAAAAAATCTAAATCTGAGGATCGCTTAAGCAGTGTTCGAATACTGCTATTCCCTGATCCTTGGGGCGAGAGGTCGATAAGAACAAAAATGGAGTTCGAGACATTTTCTAGTATAATGAAGAGTGTTGAAAATGATACGGGAGGTATACCGTTTGACAATATTTTCTCAAATAATAATGGATACACGGCCCGGCAAATAGCAAATAATCATGCGGCAGGAATTGTTTTTTCATGGAGATATTATTTTGACTGCGTGAGCGAGATTACAATTCCTCTTAATAGTTTCTGGGTAAGAGATACGGAGGACGCGGCAAAATTCCTGGATGGCTATGCTTATTCTACAGACTTCGTACAAAAATGCTTACAGTCAAATCTAATTCGATTTGAAGTTGTCGATGTATCTCAACTATATTCAATTTTAGTTAGCGTTCTAAAACGCAAGAAATTTTTAATGGATCGTGAGGAATTGAGCTGGAATATTTTCTACAAAATACAGATTAACGAATTTTGGCGACGTGTGCCTTATATAGATATCGAAGATACAAGGGATTTTATCAGGAGAAGTGGCATTCCTATTTCTCAAGAAAAAACGATCTATTTCCCAACTGGTCGCGGCCCAGACGCTTGTCATGAGATTAACATAGAGAAATACCCTGAGTTGCCTCCGCGAGAAGCCGTCGTAACGGATGCGTCCATAATGTTTCTCAACATCTGCTCTGCTATCGGATATCCAATTTCGTCGTTCCGCTGGGACGAGAACGATGAAGAAGCCACCGTGCTGAGGCGACTCAGCAACTTGGGCACTCGCGCCAGCGAGGTCACTTCACGGCGGTCGCGACAATGATAACGCTGCCACAAGGGGCGCCCATATTGCCTGGTCCGTTGACCTCTGTAAGGTGGGCTAAAGGGTGGGCTGCTGCGCCGACAGGCGATCTAAGACATTGAAATTAAATGTCTTTATTTTAAAAAATGGTGCCCCTGGCCGGAATCGAACCAGCACTCCTTGCGGAACTCGATTTTGAGTCGAGCGCGTCTACCAATTCCGCCACAGGGGCCCCTTGCGGGCGGGCCGGACTATAGCGATCGACCGCCGCCGGTCAATCGGGCGGGGGGCGGCAAAAAGCGGAAACGCCCGTCGCCGTCGCGTTGGCAGCCCGCCCCTAGGATCGGTGCTCCCGCTGAACAGGGTCAGCTGTCGCGGATCCAGGGTCTCGCCGGAAAAGTCATCGCGCAGGGGCTGCGGTTGCGGCCCCGATGCTGTATTTCGGCCGCAAAGCCGGTTGCAGGATTGCGCCCGGCTGTTTCCCGCCGATCGCTGCCGCCGAGCCCGCCGATGACATCTTCTGCCCTTGCCGTGCGGACCCCGGTGATCACGCCCGCCCGCCTGATCGCGCTGATCGGCCTGTGCTGCCTGGCCCTGATCGCCGGCGCCTGGTTCTTCGAGGTTGTCTGGGGCCTGCGCCCCTGCAAGCTCTGCCTCGAGCAGCGCCTGCCGCATTACGCCGCGATGGGGCTGGCGGCCGCTGGTTTCGTCCTGGCGCGCTCGGCCTGGCTGCAAGGGCTCGTCCTGCTCGGGCTGGCCGGGCTGATGGCCTGGAGCACCGGGCTCGGCATCTACCATTCCGGCGTCGAATGGGGCTGGTTTGCTGGTCCCAACGACTGCGGCGGCGCGGCCGCGCCGGTCGCGGCGGGCGTGCATGACTTCATGAAGCAGCTCCAGACGACGCGGGTCGTCGCCTGCACGGAAGCCGCCTGGCGGTTTCTGGGGCTGTCGCTGGCGGGCTGGAACGCGCTGGCGTCGCTGGCGCTGCTGGGGCTGGCGCTGGGCGGTCTCGTCAGGCGGCGAAGCGCATAGCGCGCCGCCTCACGGCTCCAGTTCGGAGTCCCAGTAGAGATAGTCGAGCCAGCTCTCGTGCAGGTAGTTCGGCGGGAAGAGCTTGCCGTTGCGGTGCAGGTCGTTGACCGTCGGGGCGTAGGCCTTCTGCATCGGGAACATGTCGACGGTCGCCGGCATCTTGTCGCCCTTGCGCAGATTGCAGGGCGAGCAGGCCGCCACGACGTTCTCCCAAGTCGTCAGGCCGCCCTTCGAGCGCGGGATGACGTGGTCGAAGGTGAGATCGTCCCGGCTGCCGCAATACTGGCAGGAAAAGCGGTCGCGCAGGAAGACGTTGAAGCGGGTGAAGGCCGGCGTGCGCGAGGGCTTGATGTAGGTCTTCAGCGAGACGACCGAGGGCAGCCGCATGTCGAAGCTCGGGCTGCGGACAATCGTGTCGTATTCGGAAACGATGTTCACGCGGTCCATAAAGACCGCCTTGATCGCATCCTGCCAGCTCCACAAGGAGAGGGGATAATAGCTCAGCGGCCGAAAATCGGCGTTGAGGACCAGCGCCGGACAACTGTCCGGTGAGGCCATCGGATGCATCACATGCGCCGTCAAACCCGCCGCACCTCCGCTTCGTCGAGCGGGACTCAACCCGCGCAACATCAATGTAAGCGCGGGACGACAGGAATGTGAAGGGGTGCGTCATCAGGGACGTCGGCAAGAGGCCGTTGAAACGCCGCGTGACGCCAAGGCGCGCTGTCATCCCGGCCAAGCGGCGCAGCCGCGCCGATCCGGGATCCATTCCGGAACGCAGTTCGAAGAGGTTCAGGAATGGATCCCGGGTCTACGCTTCACTTCGCCCGGGATGACGGCGCGTTCCGATCAGAAGCCGTTCCGGCTCCGCACTCAGCGCGTCGGGACCGGCTTCTCGCCGCGGTAATCGTAGAAGCCGCGCTTGGTCTTGCGGCCGAGCCAGCCGGCCTCGACATATTTCACCAGCAGCGGGCAGGGCCGATATTTGGAATCGGCGAGGCCGTCATGCAGGACCTGCATGACCGAGAGGCAGGTGTCCAGGCCGATGAAGTCGGCGAGCTGGAGCGGGCCCATCGGGTGGTTGGCGCCGAGCTTCATGGCGGTGTCGATCGCCTCGACCGAGCCGACGCCCTCATAGAGCGTGTAGACGGCTTCGTTGATCATCGGCAACAGGATGCGGTTGACGATGAAGGCCGGGAAATCCTCGGAGACCGAGACGGTCTTGTGGAGCTTGCCGACGAACTCCTTGGCCAGCTCGAAGGTCTGGTCGTCGGTGGCGATGCCGCGGATCAGCTCGACGAGCTGCATCAGCGGCACGGGGTTCATGAAATGAATGCCGATGAAGCGCTCGGGTCGGTCGGTCGCCGCCGCCAGCCGCGTGATCGAGATCGAGGAGGTGTTCGAGGCCAGCATCGTCTCGGGCTTGATGTGCTGGCAGACGGCGGTGAAGATCTTGCGCTTGGTCTCTTCGCTCTCGGTCGCAGCCTCGATGACGAGATCGCAATCGGCGAGGCCCTCGAGACCCGGAGCCGCGACGATCTTCGCCATCGCGTCGCGCCGGATCTCGTCGCCGATCGCGCCCTTGGCGACCTGGCGGGCCATGTTGCCGTCGATCGTCGCCAGCGCGGCGTTGATGCGCTCCTCGGCGAGGTCGTGCAGCCTGACCTCGAAGCCGGCGACGGCCGCCACATGGGCGATGCCGTTGCCCATCTGGCCCGCGCCGATGATGCCGATCGTCCTGATCGCCTGAGCCGACATGGTCTGTTCCATCTCCGGTGTCATCGCTTCCCTGGCGGAAACGGATGCGGGCTGCCCCGAAGGGCAGCCTCTTCATATATCAATCACAGGCGCGTGGCGCACCCGAGTTCACTTGCCGATTTTCGCGAGTTCGGCGTCGAGCTCGGGCAGCAGGGTGAAGAGGTCGCCGACCAGGCCGTAATCGGCGACCTGGAAGATCGGCGCCTCCTCGTCCTTGTTGATAGCGACGATGACCTTCGAATCCTTCATGCCGGCGAGATGCTGGATCGCGCCGGAGATGCCGACCGCGATGTAGAGGTCAGGCGCCACGACCTTGCCGGTCTGGCCGACCTGCCAGTCATTGGGGGCAAAGCCGGCATCGACCGCGGCGCGCGAGGCGCCCATGGCCGCGCCGAGACGGTCGGCGACGGGCTCGATGATCTTGCCGAAGGCTTCCGACGACCCCAGCGCGCGGCCGCCGGAAATGATGATCTTGGCCGAGGCGAGCTCGGGACGGTCGGATTTGGCGACCTCCTCGCCCTTGAAGCTCGACAGGCCGTCATGGCCGGCTGCGGCGACCGCCTCGACAGGGGCGGTGGCGCTGCCGTCGGCGGTCGCCTGGAAGGACGCGCCGCGCACGGTGATGACCTTCTTGGCGTCGGTCGCCTGCACCGTCTGGATGGCGTTGCCGGCATAGATAGGCCGCTCGAAGGTGTCGGGCGAGACGACCTTGGTGATCTCGGAGACCTGCATCACATCGAGCAGGGCGGCCACGCGCGGCATCACGTTCTTGCCGGTCGTGGTGCCCGGCGCGACGATCGCGTCATAGGCGCCGGCGAGCGAGACGATCAGCGCGGCCAAAGGCTCGGCCAGGCGATGGGCATAGGCAGCATCGTCGGCGAGCAGTACCTTCTCGACGCCGTCGAGCCTGGCGGCGGCATCGGCTACGGCCTTGGCATTGTGCCCGGCGACGAGGACATGCACGGGGGCGCCGAGCTGGCGGGCGGCGGTCAGGGCCTTGCGGGTCGCCTCGTTGAGGCTGGCATTGTCGTGCTTGGCGAGAAGCAGCGTCGTCATGATCAGAGAACTCCGGCTTCGTTCTTGAGCTTGGACACCAGTTCGGCGGCGGAGCTAACCTTGATGCCGGCCGAGCGGCCAGCCGGCTCGACGGTCTTGATGACCTTGAGGCGCGGCGCGACATCGACGCCGAGCGCCTCGGCCGAGGTCTCGTCGAGCGGCTTCTTCTTGGCCTTCATGATGTTGGGCAGCGAGGCGTAGCGCGGCTCGTTCAGGCGCAGATCAGTGGTGACGATCGCGGGCAGCTTCAAGCCGACCGTCTGCAAGCCACCATCGACCTCGCGGGTGACGTCGATCTCGCCCTCGCCGGCCACGACCTTCGAGGCGAAGGTGCCCTGCGGCCAGCCCAGCAGGGCCGCCAGCATCTGGCCGGTCTGGTTGGAATCGTCGTCGATCGCCTGCTTGCCGAGGATGACGAGTTGCGGGCTCTCCTGCTCGACGACCTTCTTCAGCAGCTTGGCGACGGCCAGCGGCTCGACCTGGCCGTCGACCTTGATCAGGATGCCGCGGTCGGCGCCCATGGCGAGGCCGGTGCGGATCGTCTCCGCGGCCTGCGCCGGGCCGATCGAGACCACGACGACCTCGGTCGCCTTGCCGGCTTCCTTCAGGCGCAGCGCCTCCTCGACGGCGATCTCGTCGAAGGGGTTCATCGACATCTTGACGTTGGCGAGTTCGACGCCCGAACCGTCCGCCCTGACGCGGATTTTCACGTTGTAGTCGACAACCCGCTTGACGGGCACCAGGATCTTCATCGTCATCATCACCGTTCAGAAAAGAGGCTGTCTCAGCCGCACCCTGCGCCCTGTTCGAGGCCGCGTTGCGACCGGCGGCAGGATGGCGGCATCGCGGCTCTCGGCTGGAATGCGGTGGGACCGTAACGACGGCCGTTTGCGCTTGTCAACGCCGCGATTTGCCCATGCACGATGCCCCAAGGGCGCGCCTCAGCTGCGCGCGGCGCGCCCGAACAGCGTCATGCGGCGGTGGATGAACAGCGGCGTCAGAGCCGCTCCGGTGCCGAGCCCGCCGAGATGGGCCCACCAGCCGACATGGCCATCGGGATCGACCAGGCCCTGCACGAGCTGGAACAGAATCCAGGCCGCGATCGCATAGAGCGCGGTGATGCGCAGTGGAATCCAGTTGAAGGCCAGTCCCCAGATCCGCACGCGCGGATAGAGCATCAGATAGGCCGCGATGACGCCCGAGATGGCGCCCGAGGCCCCGACCAGCGGCTGGTCGGAGGCCGGGTTCATCAGCGCATGCGCCAGCGAGCCGCCGAGCCCGCAAAGGACAAAGAACAGCAGGAAGCGCAGATGGCCCATCGCGTCCTCGACATTGTCGCCGAAGACCCAGAGAAAGAGCATGTTGCCGAACAGATGCGCCAGGCCGACATGCAGCAGGACATTGCTGAACAGCGTCAGCCAGGGCGGCGCCTGCACCAGATCCGCCGGCAATTGCGCCGCGCCGAAGAAGACGGAGGGGATCAGCCCGAAGCCGGCAGCGACCGCGATCTGCTCTTCCGTGCTCTGCCACAGCGTCATCAGCAGATAGACTGCGACGCAGGTCGCGATCAGGGCATAGGAGACGTAAGGCGCGCGCATGAAGCGCAGCGGCACACCGTCATGCAGGGGTATGAACACCCCTGGCGCTAGCGGTTCTGGCCGGGCACCCAGAGCACGTCGCCCTTTGCCCTGGCGTTGAGATAGCGCGACGCAACGAAGAGGAAGTCGGACAGGCGGTTGACGTATTGCAGCGCCGGTTCGCCGACGATCTCGCCTTGCGTCTGCGCCAGTTCGGTCATTAGCCGCTCGGCGCGGCGGCTGACCGTGCGCGCCAGATGCAGATGCGTCGCCGCCGGCGTGCCGCCGGGCAGGACGAAGGAGCGCAAAGGCGGAAGTTCCTCGTTGAGTCGGTCGATATCGGCCTCGATCCGCTCGACCTGAGCCTGGACGATGCGCAGCGGCTCATAGGCCGGCGGCTCGCCCGTATCGGGGGTCGACAGGTCGGCGCCGAGATCGAACAGGTCGTTGCTGATCGCGCCGAGCATGGCATCGACGGCGGGATCCTCGAGTGCGGCGTGCAGCCGCGCGATGCCGATGCAGGCATTGGTTTCGTCGATCGTGCCATAGGCGGCCACGCGCAGATCGTATTTCGGGCGCCGGGGGCCTGTCGTCAGACCGGTGGTGCCGTCGTCGCCGGTGCGGGTGTAGATTCGATTGAGCTTGACCATGACCGCCTTATAGCGCGCCGCGCGCGGGACGGAAGGTGTCGCGTGAGCGCAGAGGCCTTCTATCAGAAGGTGTAGCCCAGGCGCGCGCCGACATTGGCGGGGCCGCGGGGCTGGGTGCGGTCGGAGCAGCCGGCCGTGCTGAAATGCTCGAGCGTCGCGACCAGGCTCCAGCGGTCGTTGAGGCGGACGCCGAGCGCGGCGGCCTCGCGGGTGCCCGAATTGCAGCCGAGGTTGAGACGGTCCTGGGGGATGATGGCGCCGGTCTTGCCGTCGTTGACAGCCGCGCCGAAGCTGGCCTCGGCGAAGACGGTCTTGGTCAGATCGAGCGTCCAGGTCGCGCCTGCATAGGCATAGCGCGTGCCGTTGAAATTCGCGCTGGTGCCGAGATGGAAGCGCGGCATGAAGGCGTTGGCGAAGCGGTCTGTCAGGGTGAAGGGCCGCGGCGTCGCGATCTCGCCGCTGAAGTTGAGCAGCCCGCTCTCGCGGCCACCCGGATTGGCGACGGCGGCGCCGATGCGCGCTTCCCAGGACAGGGCGGGTGCGGGTTCGCCCGTCGGTGCGTAGCTGGAGACACCGGCCGGGAGACCCTGCGCGGGCGCGGCGACGGGCCACGCCATCAGGGAACCGGCCAGGAGCAGCAACGCGACGCGAAACATGGGCAAATTGTTCTTTGTGTCGGCGGGATTGAGGTTAACGGATCACCGAAACTCATGACGAGATTATGGCTCGATTGCGGCGGCGGGCCGGGGGCAGACACGGCCGGCAAGCATTAAGCGTTAAATATCAGGGTCTTGTGAAAACTGTGGGTTGTGGAAACGCTCTGTGACGCCGCACGCGCCTGCGTGGTGCGGGCGACGCCGGCTCAGGCGCTGCGCCACCACAGCACGAGGAGAATGACGAGGATCGCGACGAATTGCAGGATCACCCGCAGGCGCATCAGCTTCTGCGAGGTACCGGCGCTGCCGCCGCGCAGCATGTTCGCCAGCCCGAGGACGAGAACGACGGCGACAGCGCCGACGGCGACTGGAACGAGGGAGCCTGTGAATGTCATGGATCAGCCCTTAAAGGGCCCCCGCGCGCTTGACCAGCGCGGGTGCCAGTGACGCTGGGCCGCAGGCGCGCGGCCCGGATCAGCGATAGCGCCGCTGCACGATCAGATGCGCCGCGACGGTGAGGATGATCGTCGCCGTCATCAGGATGAACGAGATCGCGCCGCCGAAGGGCCAGTTGTTCTGCTGGGCGAACTGGCCGTAGACCAGCGGCCCCATCATCTGGAACCGGGGTCCGCCGAGCAGGACCGGCGTGGCATAGGCGTTCATCGCCAGGATGAAGGTCAGGATGGTGCCCGCCAGGATGCCGGGTAAAGCGAGCGGCCAGAGCACGCGGCGAAACATCGCGGCCGGCCCGGCGCCGAGGCTGAAGGCGGCCTCCTCGACATTGCGCGGGATGCCTTCGATCACGCTCTGCAGCGTCAGCACCATGAAGGGCAGGTTGACGGCGATGATGCCGATCAGCACAGCGTTCTCGGTGAACATGATCTCGAGCGGCTGGTCGATCAGCCCCATGCCCATCAGCGAGGCGTTGAGAGCGCCCCTGCTGCCGAACGCGGTCATCCAGCCGGCGGCTCGGACCGCATTGCCGACGAAGAGCGGCAGCACGACCGCGATGATCAGCAGGTTCTTGAAGCGGCTCTGGGTGCGGGCGAGCACATAGGCCAGCGGGAAGCCCATGATCAGGCACGCCACCGTGCAGACCACGGCGACGCGCACGGTGCGGGCGAGCACGTTGAGATAATAGCCGTCGGTGAAGAACTTGACGTAGTTCTCGATCGTCAGCCCGTCGACCATGAACTGGCCGGGAATGAACTGGTTGAGCGAATAGCGGAACAGGATCGCGATCGGGCCAAGAAGCCCGATCGCGACGAAGAGCGTCGCCGGCACGACGAGCAGGCCGGCCAGGCCGGTGCGCGCGCCGGCGACGGGTTCGGGAGCGGTCGTGCTCATGGACGTTCTCTGTCTTTCCGGGGCATGCCGAAGGCATGAGCCCGGAACCCACGACGGGGTGAGAGGTCGCTAAGGCGAAAAGGAGGGGTCGCACCCAGTCGTGGGTTCCGGGTTCGCTCCTGCGGAGCGCCCCGGAATGACAAAGTGGGCATCACGCCTTGAAGACCTTGTCCCACCACTCCTTCATCGCCGAATCGTTCTTGGCGAGGAAGGCGTAGTCGAGGTCGCGGAGCTTCTTCTCCTCCTCGGGCGTGAAGCCGATGCGCTTTTGCAGATCAGGCGCGACGGTGAGGCCGGTGACGGTGCCGTTATAGCCCATGTCGACCGCGAAGGCCTCCTGCGGCGCCTTCTCCAGCATCGCATTCATGTAGGCGTAGGCATTGTCCTTGTTGGGCGCGTTCTTCTGGATGACGAAGCCCGAGACATAGATCGGGATGCCTTCCACCGGCGAGACGGCCTCGCAGGGGATGCCGGCGTTCTGCCACTGCACGACGCGCGCCTTCCAGATCGCGCTGATGCCGATCTCCTCGTTCTTCATCGCGGCGGCGAACGCTTCGTTGGTCGGGTAGACGCGGGCGCCGGCCTTCTTGACGGCCATCAGCACTTCCTTGGCCTTGTCGAGGTCGTTCATGCTGGCGCCATTGGTGCCGGCGAGCGAGGCCGCGATCATGATCGACTGGTACTGGATGTCGATGAAGCCGATCTTGTTGCCGTGCTTGGGGTCGAGCCAGTCCTTGAAGCCGGTCGGGGCTGCCGTGATGACCTTGGGATTGTAGATCACCACGTTGCCGGAATAGATGTGTCCGACGCCATAGGGATACTTCATCGCCGGAATCAGGTTCTTGGCGTTGGGGATCTTGGCGTAGTCGATCGTCTCGATGACGCCGGCCTCGTTCATCTCATACATGTTGGCGGCCGAGAGGCCCTGGATGTCGACCGTGCCGCGGGGCAGGCGGCGTTCGGCGACCATCTTGGCGCGGCGCGGCGCGTCGCCGGCCTGGTCCTGCACCACTTCCATGCCCTTGGGCTTGAGGATCGGATCCTCGATGTTCTTGGTCAGCAGGCGGGCATAGTCGCCGCCCCAGGTGCCGACCACGACCTTGCCGGCCGCCTGGGCGAGAGCCGGGGCGCCGAGCCCGGAAACGAGCGCGGCGGCGCCGGCGCCCTTGAGCAGATCGCGTCTGTCGAATGTGGTCATGTTCAAACTCCCCTGTTGGACGCCCGACGAAGCCTGGATTCAGGCCTCGCGCGGATAAACGAGCCCGGCGTCTTCGGCCCAGCCTATGGTGATGGTCTCGCCCGGCTTCGGCTCGGCGACGCCGGCCTTGTTCGGGATCTGCAACAGCATCCGGTCATGGCCGGAGAGGCTGACGTCGATGTCGAGGATCGCGCCGAGATAGGAGGCGTGCTCGACACGGGCCTGGAAATGGTTGTGAAGGCCTTGCGCCTCGCCACCGACCGCGATGCGCTCCGGCCGCAGGGCGAGCGTTGCTGCGCCGGTGCCCGTCGCCGCTGCGCAGCCGATCTCGACCCCGCCCCTGGTGCGGAAGCGGCCCGGCGCGGTGATCTCGCCATCGAGAAAGGCGCTGCGGCCGATGAAGCCGGCGACGAAACGGTCGGCGGGTTTCTCGTAAAGCTCGCGCTGGCTGCCGATCTGGCGAACCTTGCCCTTTTCCATGACGACCAGCCGGTCGGCCATGGTCAGCGCCTCCTCCTGGTCGTGGGTGACCATGATGGTGGTCAGGCCGAGCTTGCGCTGGAGGTCGCGGATCTCGACGCGGACCTCCTGGCGCAGCTTGGCGTCGAGATTGGACAGCGGCTCGTCGAGCAGCAGCACGTCGGGCTCCATCGCGAGCGCACGCGCCAGCGCCACGCGCTGCTGCTGGCCGCCGGAGAGCTGGCGCGGATAGCGCTCGTCGAAGCCGGCGAGCTGCACGAGGCGCAGGGCCTCGGCGACGCGCGGGATGCGGTCGGCCGGCGAGACCTTGCGCATCTCCAGGCCGAAGGCGACGTTCTCCGCCACCGTCATGTGGGGAAACAGCGCATAGCTCTGGAAGACGAGGCCGCAATTGCGCTTCCAGGGCGGCAGCGCGGTGACGCTGCGCTCGCCGATGGTGATGGCCCCGGCGCTGGGGGCGATGAAGCCGGCGACCATGCGCAGCGTCGTCGTCTTGCCGCAGCCAGAGGGGCCAAGCAGGACGAGGAACTCGCCGTCGGCGATGTCGATGGTGACGTCGTCGACGACCGTCAGGTCGCCATAGGTCTTGCGCAGATGCTCGATCGAAAGCCGTGCCATCGTCTTCAGACCACCCGGCTCAGTTTTACGTAGCGGTCGGTGATGATCATCGCGACGGCGATGAGGACGATCTGGATCAGGGATGCGGCTGCCACGGTCGGATCGATCTTCCATTCGAGATATTGCAGGATGGCGATAGGCAATGTGGTGCGGCCCGGTCCCACCAGGAACAGGCTCATCTCCAGATTGCCGAAGGAGGTGACGAAGCCGAAGAGACCGGCCGCGACGATGCCCGGCCGGATGCTGGGCAGGGTCACCCGCCGGAAGGTGGTGAAGGGGCCGGCGCCCAGATTCTGCGCGGCCTCCTCGATGGTCCGGTCGAAGCCGACGAGGCTGGCCGTGACGAGGCGCACCACCCAGGGAATGACGACGAGCGTATGCGCGGCGATCAGCCCGCCCTGCGAGCCCATCACCGGCAGGCCCGTGGCGATCTCGGTCTCGATCTGGAAGACGTAGATCGCTGTGCCCAAAACGATGCCCGGCATCACCAGCGGCATCAGCAGCAGCGTGTTGAAGAGAGGGCCGAGCACGATGCGGTGGCGCACCAGCGCGAGACTCGCGGGCACGCCGACGAGCAGGCCGAGCAGCGTTGCCGCGACGCCGACCTGCAGGCTGAGCAGGAAGCCGTTGATGAAGGGCTGGTTGTTGGCCGCCGCGGCGAACCACTTCAGCGAATAGCCCTCAGGCGGGAAGGAGGGGATCTCCTGCCGGAAGAAGGCGAGCCAGGTGACGAAGATCAGCGGCAGCAGGATGTAGAGCAGCGACAGGCCCGCCGCCGCGTTGAGTGCGACGCGGCCCAGGCTCGGGCGGCTGCTGGCGCTCATTGGGTTTCTCCGGCGATGCCGGACAGGACGCCGTCATTCCGGCCGAAGCGAAGCGGAGCGCCGGGATCCATCATGAGGCGCAGTCGAGCCCTATGATGGATCCCGGAACTGCGCGGCTTCGCCGCTTGTCCAGGATGACGGCGTGTTTCCCTACGCATTCAATCTGCTCTCACTGCAGCGTGTTCTTGTGGAACGCGCCGCCCTTCATGATGACCGGGAGCCGCGCACCCTGGTCCTGCAACAGACCGAGATCCTCGAGCGGGTTGCCGTCGACCAGGATCATATCCGCATACGCCCCAGCACGGAGCGTGCCAAGCTTGCCCTCCATGCGCAGGAGCCGTGCGCCGACGGTGGTTGCCGAGCGGATGATCTCGATCGGCGAGAGCACCTCGCGGCGGAGCAGGAACTCGCGGGACTGGTCGACCTGGAGCTGGCCGAGCAGGTCCGAGCCATAGGCCACGGGCACGCCGGCGCGCTTGCAGATCTCAAGGGAGCGCAGGCCGCCATCGATGACGAGGTCGTTCTTGGCGAGCATGTCGCCACTCATGCCGAATTCGGAGGCGCGTTCCTTCATCGCGTAATAGGCGACGAGATTGGCAGTGAGGAACATGCCCTTCTCCGCCATCAGCCTGGCCGAGGCGTCGTCGATCAGGTTGCCGTGCTCGATGGCGCGCACGCCGCAATGGGCGGCGCGGGTGATCGCCTCGGGCGTGTAGGCATGGGCGCAGACATAGCGGCCGAAGGCGGCGGCTTCCTCGACGGCGGTGCGGACCTCGTCGAGGCTGAACTGCAGCGAATCGAGCGGATCGTAGGGCGAGGCGACGCCGCCCGACATCATAATCTTGATGTGGTCGGCGCCCTGGCGCATCTGCTCGCGCACCGATTTGCGCACGGCAGACACGCCATCGGAGACGTTCATCGTATAGGCCATGGCGTTGCAGCACTGGCAGCGCGTGCCGAAATCGGTGCGCCGGCGCGGGTCGCTGTGGCCGCCGGTGGGGCCGATCGCCTGGCCGGCGATGAACAGGCGCGGGGCGGCAACATGACCCGTCTCGACCGCCTCCTTGATGCCCCAGTCGGCGCCGCCGGTGTCGCGCACCGTGGTGAAGCCGCGGTCGATCATGCGCTTCATCAGGCCGATGGCGCGGGCGGTCATCAGGGTGAGCGGCATGCTCTCCATGGAGCGGATGACGACCTCGGAGAGGAAGACGTGGACGTGGCTGTCGATCAGGCCCGGCATCAGGGTGCGGCCGCCGCAATCGACGACGTCGGCGAAGTCCGCCTTGATCGGCTTGTCGGAGAGCTCGCGGACCGTGTCGCCCTCGACCAGCAATTCATAACCGGCGCGGACGTCGCCGAGATCGGGCTCGAGCAGCGCGAAATTCTTGAAGTGCAGGGCGGCCATGACGGGCATCTCCTCCGGAATGGCGGCGGCGCGCGGCACTCCGTCTTGCAATGCCTGATATATTGGAAAGTTTATCTCCGCTTGTCCATCGCCGGAGGCGTCGACCCCGACGATCCGCAGCAACGACGCGTCTAACTCGTCAGCGCGGCATTTTGTGCGAGGATTCGCCCGCGGATCGGCATCGAGAGGTCGTCCGCCAGGGCGCGATTGACCGTCGGCAGGCCGTCGAGAAGGTTCGGCACGAAAGCCTGCGAGGGTGGCATGCGCTGGGGCAGCGCATGGAGGGCTGCGGCCATGACGCCTGCATCGCGCTCGCCGCTGCCGGTTTCGAGCGGATCGTGCAGCACGTCGACCAGCTTGAGCTGCGCGGCGCGCTCGGCCCGGATCGCCTGTTCAAGGCGGGGCTTGACGCGCGGCACGATCAGAGCCGGCTTGTCGAAGGACAACACCTCGCAGAACGTGTTGTAGCCGCCCATCGCCACGACGCAGTGGGCCCGGTTCATCAGCAATTCGAGGCGCGGCTCGAAGCCGAGGCTCTCGAGCTTGGGGATGCGGGCGATGCGCTCGGAGAAATCCTTGCGGCGTTCGCGCGACATGAAGGGCCCGAACACGATCAAGGCGGGCAGGGCGATGGTCGGATCGGCCTCATAGGCCGAAATCACCCAGTCGATCACGCCGGCGCCGTCGCCGCCGCCGCCGGGCGTCACCAGGATGAAGGGGCCCTTGGTGATCCGCGGATAGCGGGTCGGCGGCACGGGGCTCGGCACGGCGCGCTTGAGATAACCGGTGTAGCGGATCTTGTGGGCGTAGAGATGCGGGTTCGGCAGGCCCGCGAGCGGCTGGTAGATGCTCTCCAGCCCGTAGACGAAGATGTCGTCATAGATCTGGCCGAGCGCCTCGACGGCGCCGCTCTGGCGCCATTCCTCGAGCAGCTTGGCGGGTTCGTCGAGCACGTCGCGCAGGCCGAGCACGATCCGCGCTCCGCGGCGGCGCAGGATGTCGAGTGCGGGCACGAGTTCGCCGCGCAGGCCGATCGGCTCCTTGTCGACGATGACGACGTCGGGATCGAACGACAACACCACCTGCTTGATGATGTCGGTGCGCAGCCGGATCGTGTCGTTCAGATCGAGATTGAGATGGTGGGGGCCGTAGCGGCCGTCGCTCTGCTTCTCGATACCGGGGATGCGGACGTAATCGACGCCGTCGCCGAACTGGAAGCTCGAGATCACCGACGACCCCGAGACGATGATCACTGATATATGAGGATAGCTCGCGACGAGCGAGTTCGCGATCGCCCGGCAGCGGCGGATATGGCCGAGGCCGAAGGTATCGTGGCTGTAGATCAGGACGCGCGGCGCATGGGAGCTTCGCGGCGCCCGTTCGGCACTCGCGAGATCGACGACATTGAAAGGCATATCCGCGTCGCCCCCCGCAGATAGGTCAGACGACCTCATGCCGAGGACGAACGCACCTGAGAATACGCGGCCCCCTTATAGCGCGCGGTCAGCCTCGCTCCAAGCCCGCTGACGCAGGGTCGGCGCCCTAATTCAGGTCAAGGGCAGACATAGCCTCGCCCATCGGGCAGGCATCGGTTGCCATTGGGCAGCACGAGCGCTCCGCGGGCGTCGCGCAGCACGCGCTCGCCATTGGGCAGCAGGAAACCGCCGGTTGCATCCATCGGGGCGCGGGTGCCGTCGGGCAGCACGACCTCGCTCCCGACGATGGCGATGCGCTTGGCCGGTGTGGCGCTCGGCATGCCCTCCAGCTGCGGCCGGGGGGGAGCGCTGCAGGCGGCGACAGTCGCGGTGGCAAGAAGGGCGGCGATCAGGTTTTTCATACGCGCACAACGTTTTTGCAGGGGCCGGGTTCCCGCAATTTAGCTCTCCAAACGTCAGGAGGGAACTGGGATCTGGAAAAGATGGCGCGGATCGGTCGCGACGATCGCCGGATGGTGGCGGGTCCAGCCCAGGAACGAGTCGAGAAAGGCCCAGGCCGTCGCATCATGGTCGCGATGATGCAGGAGCAGGCCCAGTTCCGCATCGCCCGCCGTCGCGTCGCGCTGGCCCGCGAGCAGCCGGCAGGCTTCCGCGACCAGATCCTGCGGCGTGCGCCCGATGCGGCCGCCGCCCCAGTCCATGATGTCGAGATGGGTGTTGGCCAGCTGCGGGCCACCCGAGGGGCCAAGGCCGAAACCCCGGAAGCAGGAGAGCCCGGCAAAGCCGAGGCCGGGGAGCAAGGCGGCATGGGCGGGGTCGATCCGGTTCCAGGGTGGCACGAAGACCGGCAGGAGCGCGGGGCCGAGCAGATCCTCCAGGCGCAAGCGGCCCTCATCGATCTCGGCGCGAAGTTCTTCGGCCGGGCGCTGCAGCCCGAACTCGCTCTTCCTGGCGCCGGCGGGGGCATGGTTGCGGTGCCAGCAGCCATGCTGGCAGGGCAGGAGAAGCGGCATCGCCCGCAGGCTCGCCGCCAGGGCGGGCTCGGCCAGCATCGGGATGACGGCCAGGAGGACTGGAAGCTCGAAGCGTTCGCCGAGCGCCGCCAGCCGGTTCAGCGCCGGGCTGGGCGCGACCGCGTCGTCGTCGCGCAGCCAGAGCTTGATCGCGCGCCCAGCGACGCTCCAGCGGTCGAGTTCGGCCTGGAGCGGCCTCCAGAGTGTCGTGTCGCTGCCGGTCATCGCGGCGACTGCGGGAGGGACGCCGCGCGGGCGGCGCGGTTGGCGACTGCGACCGCCAGCGCCCGCTCGAGGATGAGCGCTGCTTGCGCCGGATTGCGCTCGGTCAGGGCGAAGCGGCGCGCGGTGGCGCCCATCGCCTGGCGCAGATCGGCGTCGCCCAGCAGCCTGCGCAAGGCCTCTCCGAAGCCGGCCTCGTCGCCCTCGGGGGCGAGCAGGGCGGTCGCCCCGTTGCGCACGGTGGCCGAGACGCCGCCGCTGTCGAAGGCGACGATCGGCAGGCCAAGGGCCTGCGCCTCCAGATAGACGAGGCCATAGGCCTCACGGACGCCCGGCCAGACGAAGATGTCGTGTCCGGCGAGTTCGGCGACGACGCGATCATGGGGAATGGCGCCGCGCCAGGCGATCCGCCCCGCAGGCAGGCCGGCGAAGGCCTGCTCGATGTCGCCGCGCTTGCGGCCGTCGCCGATGATGGTCAGCGTCCAGGGCCGGTCCGTCAGGGCGGCGAGCAGGCGGGCGAGCACCCGGTAGCTGTTTTCCTTGGTGCCCTCGCGCATCATCGCCACGGTGACGAGGCGCGGAACAGTCGCCTGGTCTGCCGCGGCGGGTGGCTCGTCCGGGAGGGCGATGAAGGGTGGCAGTTCCACCAGCGCGGTGTGGGCGGCGCGCCAGGGTTCGAGACCCTGGCGGTCACGGTCGGTGAAGCAGAGATGCAGGTCGGCGGCGGCGAGGCCGGCCCGCACGATACGCGTATGGGCGGCCCATTCGCCGCTGGCGCGGCGCGGTGCGTCGCTGGCCTCCGCCACGACATAGGGAATGCCGAGACGGCCCGCGATGGCGGGACCCAGCAGGTCGGGGGCCTTGTAATAGTTGTGATAGGAAAACCAGAGCTCGGGCGGCGGTTCACCGGTCTCCCAGCGCGCGAACATGGCGTCGGCCCGGGCCGCGGCTTGCGCCTGGTGGCGCGCCAGCCGGTCGGGTTCCGGCGTCGGCATGAAATCGCGTGCGCCGAGCACGGGCTCGACCGCGTGGCCGAGCCCCTCCAGCACGGCGACGAGCTGGCGCGCCATGCGGCGGTCGCCCGAGATGCGGCCATCGTCATAGGCGTTGAGCGGGGTATGGAAGGCGATGCGCACCGGGCGTCGGGCTCAATAAAAAGGTCGGGCCTCAGCGATAGGGGTCGGCTGCGTCGCGCAGGCCGTCGCCGAGGAAGTTGAAGGCCAGGATGATCAGGATGACGGGCACGACCGGATAGAGCAGCCAGGGGTAGAGCGCCACGACGTTGATGTTCTGCGCCTCGTTGAGCATCACGCCCCAGCTCGTGATCGGCGGCCGCAGGCCCAGCCCCAGGAAGCTCAGCGCCGTTTCGCCGAGGATGGTCTTGGGGATGGTGATCGTCGCCGAGGCGATGAGATGGCTCATGAAGCCCGGCACCAGATGCAGGCCGATGATCCGGGCGGGCTTGGCCCCCATCAGCTGGGCGGCGACGACATAATCCTCCTCGCGCAGCGACAGCAGTTTCGAGCGCACCGCGCGCGCCAGCCCGGTCCAGTCCATCAGGCCGAGGATGACGGTGATGCCGAAATAGACCAGCAGCGGGCTCCAGGAGGGCGGCATGATCGCGGCGAGCGCCAGCCAGAGCGGGATATGCGGTAGCGACTGGACGATTTCGATCAGGCGCTGGACCACGAGATCGACCTTGCCGCCGTAATAGCCGGCGATGCCGCCGATGATGACGCCGAGCACGAAGGAGACGAAGACGCCGAGCAGGCCGATCGAGAGCGAGATGCGCCCGCCATAGAGGATGCGCGAGAGCATGTCGCGGCCCAGGCGATCCGTGCCGAGCAGGAAGAGCGTGCCGTCCTCCGGCGCGCAGACGAGACGACGGTTGCCGGGGATCATCCCCCAGAACAGGTAGTCGTCGCCCTTGCAGAAGAAGCGCAGCGGCTGCGGGCGGGTCCGATCGACGTCGTATTCGCGCTTCAGGTTCTCCATGTTGAGGCGCTGCGTGTAGGGATAGACGAAGGGGCCGAGGAAGCGGCCTTCGTGGAAGAGATGGACCTCCTGCCGCGGCGCCCGGATGAAGTCGGTGTTGCGCGTCGTATAGTGATAGGGCGCCAGGAACTCGGCGAAGGCCGCCATGGCATAGATCACCAGGATGACGACGCCGGAGATGACCGCGAGCTTGTGCTTGCGGAACTTCCACCACATCAGCTGCCATTGCGAGGCGAGATAGATCCGCTCCTGCGCTGGCGTCATCGTCTCGACCGCATTGGGCTCGAAGGGGGCGGTCGAGGCCGTGTGCGGCAGGGGCGCGCCTTCGGGCGGCAAGGTCGAGGGCGAGAGCGGGCTCGTTTGTGCGATCGGGCTCACTTGGTCGCCGCCCCCTGCAGGCGGATGCGCGGGTCGAGGATCGCGAGCGCGATGTCCGAGATCAGCACGCCGATCACGGTCAGGAAAGACAGGAACATCAGGAACGAACCGGCGAGATACATGTCCTGGCTCTGCAGGGCGCGGATCAGCAGCGGCCCGGTCGTCTGCAGCGAGAGGACGATGGCGACGATCTCGGCCCCCGAGACGATCGAGGGCAGGATATCGCCGATGTCGGAGACGAAGAAGTTCAGCGACATGCGCAGCGGGTATTTGCGCAGCGCCTTGCCGGGCGGCAGCCCCTTGGCGCGGGCGGTGACGTAATACTGCTTCTGCAGCTCATCGAGCAGGTTGGCGCGCACCGCGCGGATCATGCCCGCCGTGCCGCCGGCGCCGATGATGATCACGGGTATCCAGAGATGCTCCAGCACGGAGCCCGCCTTGGCCCAGCTCATCGGCTGGTTGAGATATTGCGGATCGACGAGGCCGCCGATCGAGGTGCCGAACCAGACATTGGCAAAATACATGAAGACCAGCGCCAGCAGGAAATGCGGCACGGCCAGCCCCAGCAGCCCGACGAAGGTCAGGCCGTAATCGCCCCAGCTGTACTGATGCGTCGCCGAGTAGATCCCGATCGGGAAGGCGACGACCCAGGTGACGATGATCGTGACGAAGGAGACGATCATCGTCAGCATCAGACGGTCGCCGACGATCTCGCGCACGGGACGCTGATATTCGAAGGAATAGCCCATGTCGCCCTGGAGCAGGCCGAGCACCCACCAGACATAGCGCTCGGCCACCGGCCGGTCGAAGCCGTACTCCTTCTTGAGGAACTCGATGCGCGAAAGATCGGCCTTCTCGCCCTGGGCCTGCATCTCCGCGGCCAGCGTCTCGAAATAATCGCCCTCGGGCAGGTTGATGACCGTGAAGATCAGCGCGCTGGTGACCAGCAGCGTCGGGATCATCACCAGGATGCGCTTGAGGATGTATTTCAGCAGCATGGTTCAGCCCTTGGCCTTGTCGAGACCGGCGGTCTTGTTGGTGTCGAACCAGAAGGTGTCGGGCATGTAACGGCCGAAGAAGGCGCCCGGCTCGAAGCTGTAGAGCCCCTTCTGCGGCACGTTGCGCAGGTCGCGCGAGACGACGACCGGTTGCAGCGTGCCGTTGACCACGCCGATCGCAAAGAGCTGCTGGGCATTGATCTCCAGCATCCGCTGCCAGATCTGGCGGCGCTGGCTCTGCGTCGCGGTGGTGCGCCAGGCGTTATAGAGCGCCACGAGTTCGCGGACCTCGGGAACGTCGGGCTCCTCGCCCTCGCGCCCGCCGGTCTCGAGGAACTGGCCCCAGCGCGGCCAGTTGAACTGGGCCGAACTGGTCGGCGCCATGGCGTCGGGCTCCATGTCCGCAGCCACCAGCCCGTTATCCATGCCCGCCCAGGCCGACATGACGGTCTGGCCGGCGGTGATGCGGCGGCGGAAGACGTCGCGCTGGGTCGAGCGCGGGTAGATCTTGATGCCGACGGCGTAGAGGTCCTGCTTGATCAGGTCGAGGATGTCGGTCTCCTCGGTGCTCTCGCCGGCGGTCTCGATGGTGAATTCGAGCCGGCGGCCGTCCGGCAGCAGGCGGATGCCGTCGCGCGCGCGCTTGTCCAGGCCGGCCTCGTCGAGCAGCCGGTCGGCGAGGGCGGGATCGTGCTGCATCCACAGCTTCGCGAAGTCCGCGTTGTGGAGCGGGCTTTCGGGCAAGGCGGTATTGCCGCTCTCCTTGGCCAGGCCGAAGAAGATGACGTGGTTGATGTCCTTGCGGTTGATCGCCACCGACAAGGCCTTGCGGTAGCGCAGGTCGCGGTTGAGATCGCGCCAGACCGGGTCGATCGCGTTCATGTTGGGCATCAGCGCGAAATAGGAGCCCTCGGCCCGCTTCCAGAGCCGGACGTCGAAGTTCATCCGCTTCGAGGCGTCCTTGAGGAAGGTATAGTTGTCGAAGCGCAGGTAGCGGGCCTGGAGATCGGCCTCGCCGGCGGCGGCCTTGGCCGGCACGAGCGCGCTGGTGCCGATGGTCAGCGTGACCTCGTCGACATAGGGCAGCTGCCGGCCGTTCTGGTCGATCCGGTGGAAGAAGGCGTTGCGCTGGAAGGTGAACTGCTCGGCCGGCAAAGGGGTGATGTTGCGCCAGGGGTCGAGCGTCGGGAGATCGGGATTCTCCGGCCGGTACATGCGCGAGAGCCGCTCATGCAGCGCACCCCAGTCGCGCACGCGGGCCTGCCGGACACGCGTATGCAGCGTCACCGGGTCGGCGAAGTCGATATGGAACTGCTTCAGATAGCCCGATGGCATGCAGATATAGGTCGGCTGCGCGCCGGCAAGCGCCGGGAGAAAGATCGGGTTCGGCTTGCTCCAGCTGTAGCGGATCACGGTTTCGCTGAGCACCTCGAAGACCGGCGGCTCGCCGCCCGCCAGCAGGGCCTGGGGCGGGCCGCCCGGCGAAAGCCGCCGGTTGTTGGCGACATTGACCCACCAGTAGCGAAAATCTTCCGCCGTAAACGGGGCTCCATTCGACCAGCGATGGCCGGGCCGCAGCCGCAGGGTGAAGATGCGGCCTTCCTCGACATCGTAGCTCTCCAGCACGTCCGCGGCGATCTCGAGGTTGTCGTCGTAGCCGACGAGGCGCGTGTAGCCGTAGAGCGTCATCATGCGGATGTCGCGCTGGTCGCCCATCAGCATGCGCATGGTGCCGCCATGGCGGCCGGGCGTCCGGTCCTCGCCCGAGATATCGACGATGCGGGGCGAGGAGGGCACGCGCTGCGCCACCGCCGGCAGGGTGCCCGCCGCGACCTGACGGGCGAAGAACGGGCTGTCGATCAGCTGCGCCGGCGTGGTCGAGGCGGCCGGGGCAAGGCGCGGCAGACCGGCCGCCGCGAGGGCGGCCGAGCCCAGCAACAGCGCGCTGCGACGGGTCGGGGGCGAGAGGCGTCGCGGGGTCATCGAACCGTCTCCCGCATCAGGCCATTTCCCGGATATCGGCGCCCGGGCGGGCGAGCACGAAATGGCCGTCGCCGAGCGGCAGATGCGCCAGCGCCTCGCCTTGCGGATCGCGGCGGAAGGCGGGCGCCCAATGGGTCGCGTCGGAGGCCCCGCCGGGCGCCGCCACCTTGAAGTCGAGCTTGCGGTCGAGATCGGCGAACGGCACCGATTTGAGCAGCGCCCGGGTGTAGGGATGCATCGGCCGGGCAAACAGCGCATGCCGCGGGGCGATCTCGACGATGCGGCCATTGGCCATCACGGCGATCCGGTCGGCCATGTAGTTCACCACGGCGAGGTTGTGGGAGATGAACAGGAAGGTCAGCCCGCGCTCGGCCTGCAGATCCTTGAGCAGGTTGAGGATCTGGGCCTGGACCGAGACATCGAGCGCCGAGACCGGCTCGTCGCAGATGATCAGATCCGGATCGAGGGCGAGCGCACGCGCGATGCCGATGCGCTGGCGCTGGCCGCCGGAAAACGAATGCGGGTAGCGGTTGAGGAAGCGGGTATCGAGCCCGACATCGTCCATCAGCGCCCTGACCCGCGCCGTCTGCTCGCTGCCGCTGCCCTTGCCGTGGACGACCAGCGGCTCGCGCAGGATGTTCATCACGGTCATGCGCGGCGACAAAGACGAGACCGGGTCCTGGAAGATCATCTGGACGCGCGGCCGGAAGGCGCGCAGCGCCTCGCCCTCGAGGCCGAGCACATCGACCTTCTCGCGGCCATCGTCGAATTCGATCGTGCCGGCGTCGGGGGTGACGGCCCGCATGACGATCTTGCTGACGGTGGTCTTGCCGCAGCCGCTCTCGCCGACGAGGCCGAGGCACTCGCCGCGCTGGATGTCGAAGCCGACATCGTCGACCGCCAGCACCGTCGCTTGCGTGCCCTTGCCGAAGAAGCTGCGCGAGCCGGTGGTATAGGCCTTGCGCAGGCCGCGCACGCGCAGCAGCGGAGCGGCCTCGACGCCGGGCTGCGGCGGTACCATCGCGCGCGGCGCGGCGGGCGGGCGCGGCCTGGCCTCGCGCAGCGCGACCAGGCGCTCGCCCTCGGCCATGTCGAAATGCGGCGAGGCCTTGAGCAGGGCCTTGAGATAGGGGTGGCGCGGGCGGCGGAAGATGTCCTCGACCGGGCCGCTTTCCATGATCTCGCCATGGTAGATCACCACCACCTCGTCGGCCATGTTGGCGACGACGCCGAGATCATGGGTGATCAGCAGGATCGCCATGCCCATCTCGGCCTGGAGATCGCGCATCAGGTCGAGCACCTGCGCCTGGATGGTGACGTCGAGGGCGGTCGTCGGCTCGTCGGCGATCAGCAGAGCCGGCTGGCAGATCAGCGCCATGGCGAGCATGGCGCGCTGGCGCAGGCCGCCCGACAGCTCGAAGGAATAGAGCCCGAAGGCGCGCGCCGGGTCCTTGAAGCCGACACGGCCGAGCATGGTCTCGATCAGGCCGCGGGCCTCCGCCTTGGACATCGGCCGGTGCAGCAGCAGCGCTTCCTCGATCTGGTTGCCGATGGTGTGGACCGGCGAGAGCGAGGACATCGGCTCCTGGAAGATCATGCCCATGCGGCCGCCGCGCAGGGCGCGGATCTCCTTGCCCTCGGCCGGCAGCCGCGCGATGTCGATTTGAGAATCGGATTGTTCCGGGTCGCGAAACAGGATCTCGCCGCCGGTGACCGCGCCGGCCCGCGGCAGAAGCCCCATGATGGCCTGCGAGATCACCGATTTGCCGGAGCCGGATTCGCCGACCAGCGCCACGGTCTTGCCCGCGGGCACGCGCAGGCTGACGCCCTTCACGACCTCGCGGGCGAGCCCGTGGACCGTGAAGCCGATACGCAAATCGCTGATCCGCAGAGTATCCATCAGCCGTTTCCGCTGGAACGCCTCGTCGCCTCCTGATGAGACCATGACGCCACTAGACGTCTAAACGGCCGCGTTGCCAACGGGTTTCGACCGGGTTGCGTCATTCGAGCCGAGATTGCCCGGCCGGCATGACAGCGGCGCAACGGGACCCGTGCCTCTCCGGCGCCCGGCCGTGCGGCGGCCGTCGACGCTCTCAAGCCGGTCGCTTTGACCGTCGGAGGCGCTCGCCGCCGTCCTGCGAACGGAGGAGGCGCCACATTGCGCTTCGCGCGAAGCTGGCACACATAAGAGCGTCAGGTCAGGACGCGGGCGCAGGGTCCGACGCGCCGGCGAGGATCCCCGTTGGAGACCAATCTCTTCCGCTATGTCTGGGAGAAGAGCCGCGGCGAGCAGATCGTCGTCCTGCTCATCATCCTGGCCTCGATCCCGTTCTACTGGGCGTCCTTCGACGTGCCCAAGCGGATCGTCAACGACGCCATCCAGGGCGGCGCGTTCAAGGACGGGAAGACCAGCGCGACGCTGCTCGACGTCACGCTCGGCCTGCCCTCCTTCCTCGGCGGCGCCAGCTTCAAGCTGTTCGAGGGCTTCGAGGTCGGTCAGGTCGGGCTGCTGCTCGGGTTGAGCTTCTATTTCCTGTTCCTCGTCCTGATCAACGGCACCTTCAAATACGTCATCAACGTCCGCAAGGGCATTCTCGGCGAGCGCATGCTGCGGCGCATGCGCTACGACCTGTTCAGCCAGCTCATGCGCTTTCGGCCGGAGGATATCCGCGCGGTCAAGCCGGCCGAGGTCGCCAGCATGATCAAGGACGAGGTCGAGCCGATCGGCGGCTTCGTGGGCGACGCCTTCATCCAGCCGGTCTTCCTGCTCAGCCAGGCGCTGACCGCGCTGACCTTCATCATGGTGCAGAGCGTCTGGCTCGGTTCGATCGCGCTGCTGATCGTGCTGGCGCAGGCGATCATCGTCCCGATCCTGCGGCGCGAGCAGTTGCGGCTGGGTCGCGAACGGCAGATCGCCTCCCGCCAGCTCGCAGGCCGGATCGGCGAGATCGTCGATGCGGGGCCGACGATCCAGGGCCATGGCGCGACGATCTATGTGCAATCCGACATCGCCGGGCGGCTGGGACGGCTCTTCGACATCCGCTATGCGCTGTTCAAGCGGAAATTCGCCGTCAAGTTCCTCAACAATCTGCTGGCCCAGATCACGCCGTTCTTCTTCTACGCGATCGGCGGGTTCTTCGCGCTGCAGGGCCGCCTCGACATCGGCCAGCTCGTCGCCGTGATCGCCGCCTATCGCGACCTGCCGCCGCCGATCAAGGAGCTGATCGACTGGGACCAGCAGCGCAACGACGTCTCGATCAAGTACGAACAGGTCATCGCCCAGTTCAACACCGACGACACCGTCCAGCTCGACGAGAAGGAGGGCGTCGTGCGCCTGCCGCCGACCGGGGACATCCGGCTCGACGGCGTCCAGATGCTCGACAATCGCGGGCAGCCCCTGCTGATGCCACTGTCGGCGCGGATCGAGCGACCGGGCGTGGTCGCCGTGATCGGCCCGACGGGTGGGGCTCTGGAGGTTCTGGGTCGCATTCTCGGGCGGCAGGCGATGAACTATTCCGGGCGGGTCCTCATCGACGGGGCGCCGCTGGCGCGCATGTCGGTCGAGCGGGCGAGCCACCTGATCGGCTATGCCGGGAGCGAGACCGAAATCATCGCGGGCACGATCCGCGACAACATCCTGCTGCCGCTGAAGCGGCGCCGGCCCGGCATCCGGCCCGGCGGCAAGATCACGCCGGCCGAGCATCGCCGCTTCGTCGAGGCCATCCGCTCCGGCAATACGCCCCTGTCCTTCGAGGCCGACTGGACCGACTACGAGGGCGCCGGCGTGGCCGACGATGCGGAGCTTGCGGCACGCGTCAAGGCGGTGCTCGACGTGCTGGCTTGTGCCGAAGACGTCTATGAGCTGGGCCTCGACGGGAAGGTCACCGGCGTGTTGAGCGAGGACGCCAAGGCGAAGATCACCGATGCACGCCGGGCCGTGGCGGACGAGCTCGCCCGCAGCAATCAGACCGGCCTGATCACGCCCTTCGATCCCGACCGCTACAACACCAACGCCTCGATCGCCGAGAACCTGATCTTCGGTGCGCGCCGGGGCGTGCGTTTCGCCAATGAGACGCTCCTGTTCGAGCCCTACGCGCATGCGATCCTGAAGGCGGAGTCGCTGGTCGAGCCGCTGGTCGAGGTCGGCTCGCGCATCGCCTCCACCGTGGTCGAAATCTTCGCCGGCCTGCCGCTCGGGCATGCGCTGTTCGAGCGTTACTCCTTCGGCTCCGGGCTCGATTTCGACCGCCTCAACGAATTGGCGACGCTGCTGACCAAGCATGACATGCGGCTGCCGTTCGACGCCGTGGCCGAGCGGGACTTCGTGGCGCTGGCGCTGGGCTATATCGAGCCCAGGCACCGCCTCAATCTGCTCGACGATCGGCTGCAGCGGCGCATCCTGCGGGCGCGGGTTAGCTTCAAGCTGCATCTCCCGGCCGATGCGGCGGAAGATGTCGACTTCTACGACACGGGCAAGGTGATGCTGGGGGCCAGCCTGCGCGACAATCTGATGTTCGGGCGCATCGGTCACGGCATTCCCGACGCCCGCAAGAAGGTGGCGATGATCGTGCGCAAGGCGCTGGCGCGGGCGGGGCTCGATGGCGATCTCTACCGGATCGGCCTCGACACCGATTGCGGCATCCGCGGGCGCTTCCTGCCGACGCGGCTGAGGCTCGCCATTCCGCTCGCGCAGGCGCTGATCAAGGCGCCGCAGGTCGCGGTTCTCGACATCGGATCCTTCCTGGGGACATCGGCCGAGCCGGAGATGATCGTCCGCCGCTTGCGCGAGCATTGCGACGGCATGACCCTGTTCCTTCTGGTCGCGGACGCCGATCTGGTCGATGACATCCCCCAGCGGATCGTCTTCAATGGCCCGAGCGGGGCATTCGAGAGCGATGGCGGGGCGACCGACGATGCCGCCGCCTTCCCAGCCCCAGGACGAGGCGGCCGCGAGCCGATGGAGGCGAGACGATGACCCTCGAAACCGACATTTCGTGTCTGCGCCAGTTGCCGCTGTTTCGCGCCCTGCCGCTGCCGCGCCTGAAGCTCGTGGCTTTGATGGGAGAGAAGCTGCATTTCGATGCCGGCACGCAGATCATCGCCGAGGGCGAAAGGCCCGAATGCGTCTTCGTCGTCCTGCAGGGCGATCTCGAACTCAAGCATCTGACGGCCGAGGGCCATGGTCGCAGGCTGAGCCTTCATTCGGGCAGCCTGCTCGGCGACGTGCCTCTGCTGACGGGGCAGAACTATGTCGGCGCCGTGACCGCCAAGACGGCCGTCACGGCCCTGCGGCTGCCGAAGGATCTGTTCTTCGAGCTGCTCGAAACGATCCCCGATTTCAGCCTGGCTCTGTCGCGCGACCTCGCCTCGCGGCTTTACCGGCTGGCCGATTTCACGCTGCGTGCGGAGCAGGTGCATTGACGATCCAGGTGACCTCATGAGCCTGCAGCAGACTGCCGGGGGGCGTCGTACCGGGATGGGCGGGGGCATGGACCAGGTTTCGTCCTGGAGCCGCGACATCCGCTTCGCCTCGGGCATGGTCCTGCTGTTTTTCGCCACGACCCATTTCCTCAATCATGCCGCCGGCATCGCCGGCGTCGCGGCGATGGAGGAGGTCCAGTCCTGGCGTTACTGGCTCTGGCATTCCTGGTTCGGGACGGTGCTGCTCTATGGCGCGCTGATCGTGCACCCGTTCTTCGCGATGGTGCGCGTCGCGCAGCGGCGGACCTTCAAGATGCCGGCGCGCGAGATGCTGCAGATCGGGCTGGGCCTGGCGATTCCGCTGTTTTTGGTCGACCACATCGTCGGCACGCGGGTGATGGGCAGCCTCTTCCATCTCGACGAGAGCTACCCGGCCGTCCTGCGCCGCCTCTGGCCTGGCCTTGCGACATCGCAAACCCTGCTGCTGTTGCTGGTCTGGGCGCATGGCATCATCGGCCTGCATTTCACGCTGCGGGCGCGCGACAGCTACCAGCGCTGGCGGGACCCTTTCCTGCTCGGGGCGATCCTGATCCCGGTCCTGTCGCTGATCGGCTTTGCCGTCGGCGGGCGGGAGGCGGCCCGCATGGCGCTGGCGCCCGAATTCGTGACCGATGCCCAGATCGCCATGTTCAACCAGAACGTGACCTGGGCGAAGACGGTGTTCTACGGCCTCGTCGGCAGCTTCGTCCTGTTCGTCGGCATTCGCGAATTCCGGGTCCGGACGACGCGGCAGATCACCGTGCGCTTCGTCGGCCATGGCGTGCGCAAGCTCGCGCCCGGGCTGACCGTGCTGGAGATGTTCCGGCGCTTCGGCATTCCCCATGCGGCCCTGTGCGGCGGGCGGGCGCGCTGCGCCACCTGCCGCGTCCTGGTTTTGGATGGCGGCGACGATCTTCCGGCTCCGGGGGCCAATGAAGCCAAGCTGCTGCGGCGGATCGCGGCGCCCGATCGGGTTCGCCTGGCCTGCCAGATCCGGCCGCGGGACGATCTCCAGGTGCAGATTCTCCTGGCCTCGCGGCTGAGCGCGACGACGCCGGGCCAGCTTACTCCCGACACCGGCATGGGCAAGCGCGGTCTGACGGTTCTCGTCGCGGATCTGCGCGCGTTCTCGGCCTTGTCGGCGCGGCAATTGCCGCAGGAACTGATCGGCCTGCTCAACCGCTTCTTCGACGAGATGGCGCAGGCCATCGCGGCGCATGGCGGGCGCATCGACGCCTTCTATGGCGACGGCTTCATGGCGGTGTTCGGCCTCGAGGGCACGCCGGCCAGGAGCGCGCAGACGGCGATCGCCGCTGCCGGCGACATCGTCCGCGCGGTGGAGGCGCTGAACCGGGAGTTCGGGGCGGCGCTGCCGCTGCCGCTGCGCATCGGCATCGGCATTCACAGCGGCCAGGCGATCACCGGCGCGGTCGAGAACGACAGCCTCGGCCGGCGCGACATCACGGTCGGGGAGACCGTGGCGGTGGCGACGCAGCTCGAACTGGCGACGCGTCGTGTTCTGGCCGACATCCTCGTTTCGGAGGACACGATCCGCGCCAGCGGCCGCAGCTATCGCGGCACGACCTCGCTGAAGATCGCGATCCGGGGGCGCGAGAAACCGCTCGGCGCCGTCGGCTTCGCCAGCGCGCCGGAACTGGCCGAGACGCATGAGGATGCGGGCGTTGCAGCCGAAATCGTCGCCGTGTCCGTCGAAGCCGACGCTGAGCCTGGCGATCGGCTCGCGGCTGGAGACGGCACCGTCCGGTTGGCACCGGAGGTCGAGGTGACGGCGCTGGAGACGATGCCAGCCGATCCCGTGCCGGCCAAGGCCCGCAGAGCGCCGCGCAAAAAGGCGGTCGCGCGGCCATCCGAGCCCTCCGACGGCTCCGGCGCCTGAGGCGGTGCCGGCTCTGCGTCCCGCCTCAGGCGGGACCGAAGACGAGGAAGCGCCGGCGGTCGAAGCCGGCGGCCCGCAGCGCCTCGTCGTTGATGGTCAACGCCAGATCGATCGTCGGCGCGGCGTCGCGCGTCGCGGCCAGCGCGCCGATCTGTCCCTTGGCGCGTTCCAGATCGAGCGCGTAGTCGATGACCAGCACCCGCGCGTCGGCCGCCAGGGCCAGCAGTTGGGGCGGCGTCGCGCCGCTGCGCCCGAAAGGCTTGAGCGAGAGCCCGAGCAGGATCAGGGCGTAGGGGCCCGGAGGCTCGATCTCGACCTCCTGGAGCTTGGCGGCGCAGTGGCGCAGGCGGCAGGGCGCGCCGTTCAGCGTCTCCGCCGCGAAGTCGGGGATCTTGGGGTCGATCACGGTCACGCTGTCGGGGCGATGGGTCAGGAAGCCGGTGATCGGCAGGCCGGCGCCGCCGATCTCGACGATATGTGGGCAGGATCGCACCGCATGGGCGGCGAGAACCTGCCGCAGGGCTGCGGCGGGGCTCGCCAGATGGGGCAGGAGCGTGCCGGCGGGTGCGTCGCTGGCCTTTGCCGGCGTGCTTGCATATGGTCCCGCCACCTTCAAACCGCCTCCCGATCCGGCATGACACGCGACACGCCTCCCGACGCCTTCTATGACATTCTGCGCGGCGTCGCAGCCCTCACCGGCAATGGCGTGGTGGCCGATCTCGCGCGCCTCGTCGCCGACGGGATGCCGCAAGATCTCTGGATCGCCTTCAACCATAAGCAGATCGGCTCGAAGCGCTGGCTGGTTGATGCGCTGGTCGACGTCCTGCCGCAGCCGCAGGGGCCGGTCTGGGTGCTGGGTGCCTGGTATGGCGTGCTCGGCGCGCTGCTGCTGGCGGATGAGCGGCTGGCGATTTCGTCCGTCGTCAGCGTCGATCTCGACGGGACTTGCGCTGATGTGGCGGAGCGGCTGAACCGGCGCCATCTCGCGACGGGCCGCTTCCGCACGCTGACGGCCGACATGACGACGCTCGACTTCGCCGCGCAGACGCCGGCGCCGGGCCTCGTGATCAATACGAGCTGCGAGCATCTGGCGGATGTGCCGGGCTGGCTGTCGACCCTGCCGCACGGGCTGCCGCTGCTGCTCCAGTCCAACGATTATGTTCGCGAGCCCGACCATCGCAGCTGCGTGGCCTCGCTCGAGGCGTTCCAGGCGCAGGCTGGCTTGTCGGAGACGCTGTTTGCCGGCGCGCTGCCGACGAAGAACTACACCCGCTTCATGCTGATCGGCCGGCGATGACAACTCCTCGCATCGCCATCGCGATGAAGGGCTATCCGCGCCTGTCGGAGACCTTCATCGCGCAGGAGCTGCTGGGTCTGCAACAGCGCGGCCTGCCTTTCGCGATCTGGTCGCTGCGCCGGCCGACCGATGTCGCCCGCCATCTGATGCACAACCAGATCACCGCGCCGGTGAGTTATCTGCCGGAGTATCTGCATGAGGAGCCCGTCCGCGTCCTGCGTGGCGTGATGTCGGCGCTGCTGCGGCCGGGATTCCTGTGGCTGCTGCCGGCCTTCCTGCGCGATCTCGCCCGCGACCGCACGCGCAACCGGCTGCGCCGTTTCGGCCAGGCCTGCGTGATGGCGCGCGAACTGCCGGCCGGGATCACGCATCTGCATGTGCATTACCTGCACACGCCGGCTTCGGTGATCGCCTATGCGGCGGTGCTGCGCGGGCTGACCTGGTCGTTCTCGGCCCATGCCAAGGACATCTGGACGACGCCGGATTGGGAGAAGAGCGAGAAGATCGCGGCGGCGGCCTGGGGCGTCACCTGCACGCAGGACGGTTATCGCGAGCTGCAGCGGCTGGCCGACCGCCCGGACAAGGTCGCGCTGGTCTATCACGGGCTGGAGCTGGCGCGCTTTCCGGAGCCGCCGGCCCGGCCGGCCCGCGACGGCAGCCAGCCCACCGACCCGGTGCGCTTCGTCACCATCGGCCGCGCGGTCGAGAAGAAGGGCTTCGACGATCTGCTCGCGGCGCTGGCGCAGCTTCCCGCCGGCCTGCACTGGCGCCTGACGCATATCGGCGGCGGCGAGAAGCTGAAGGCGCTGCAGGCGCTCGGTGCCGATCTGGGCATCAGTGACCGCATCACCTGGGCGGGCCCGAAGGCGCAGGGCGATGTCATCGCGGCGCTGCGCGAGGCCGATCTGTTCGTCCTGCCCTCGAAGCAGGCCGGCGACGGCGACCGCGACGGCCTGCCCAATGTGGTGATGGAGGCGGCGAGCCAGGCGCTGCCGATCGTCGCGACGGACTTTGCCGGGATTCCCGAGTTCGTGCGGGAGGGCCTCGAGGGGCTGCTGGTGCCACCCGGCGACATCGACGCGCTGGCCCGCGCGCTGGCCGAGCTGGCGGCCGACCCCGCACGACGGACGGTGCTGGGGCAGGGCGCGCATCGGCGGCTGACGGGGGCGTTCTCGGCGTCAGCCGGTCTCGACGCGATCGCCGCGCGGCTGCGGGCCTCCGCCGGGCTTTCGCCGTGAGCGCGACCGGCGTGTCGGGCACGGTCCTGATCGCGGTGACGCATCTGCTCGGCAGCGGGCATCTGGTGCGGGCCGCCCATCTCGCCCGGGCGCTCACTGAGGGCGGTTTTGCCGTGACGCTCGCCAGCGGCGGCATGCCGTTGCGGGCGATGGCGGACGAGCCCTTCGCCTTCGTGCAATTGCCGCCGGTGCAGGTCGAGGGCGTCGATTTCCGCAATCTGCTCGACGAGGACGGCCGGCCGATCACGGCCTCGCGACGGGCGGAGCGGCAGGCTGTGCTGGCAGGGCTCGCGACGACGTTGCGGCCCGATGTGGTGATCACCGAGCATTTCCCGTTCGGCCGGCGGCAGCTGGCCGACGAATTCCTCGGCGTGATCGCGGCGGCGAAGGCCGCCAACCCGCATGCCCTGGTGCTGGCTTCCGTGCGCGACGTGCTGGTGACGCCACGGCCAGACCGGATCGCGGAAGCGGAGGCGCGACTGTCGGGCTTGTTCGACGGCGTCCTCGTGCATGGCGACCGGGATTTCCTGCCGCTGGAGGCGTCCTGGCCCGTCTCGCCCGCGCTCGCGGCACGGCTGCATTATACGGGGTATCTGGCGCCGGTTGCCGCGATAGGCGCGGGGAACCCTCTCCCAAAGGGAGAGGGCAGGGTGAGGGGTCGGCCACCCGACACTGTGGCCGTGACCTCACCGCCTTCGCCATCAGGGCGTAGCCCCGCTGGTCCAGGGGCCGACACCTCACCCCTGCCCCTCTCCTTACAGGAGAGGGGTTCCCCGCGCCTGGCCCGGATGGGTGACGGTTCAGGGGAGATTCTCGTCTCCGGCGGCGGCTCGGGGGCGGCGCTGCCGCTGTTTCGGCTCTCTATCGCTGCGGTGCGGCTCGGCGATCCCTCCCGGCGTTGGCGGATTCTCGCTGGTCGGGGCCTCCCCGAGAGCGATTTCGCCGCACTGCGGCAATCGGCCTCGCCAAACGTCATCGTTGAGCGGGCCCGTCCGGATTTCCCGGAGCTGCTGTCCGGTTGTGCGCTGTCGATCAGCCAGGCCGGCTACAACACGGTGCTCGACCTGGTCGAGGCCGGGTGCCGCGCTCTCGTCGTGCCGTTCGACGAAGGCGCCGAAACCGAGCAAAACCTGCGCGCTGAGGCGATGGATCGGGCCGGACTGGCGCGTTGCCTGCGGCTTTCGGGACCGGAAGCGGCTACGCCCGCGTCCTTCGCCACTGCGGTCGCCGCGGCTTTGGCCGGTGACACCCCTGCCGGCGCGGCGATCGATCGCGACGGGGCCGGGACGGTCTCGGCCCTCGTGAAGCGGCTGCTGGCGCAGCGCGGCTGACGGGCGTTCGAGGCTTCAGGCATGCCTCTTGCGAACAGCCGACCCGGCGCTTTGCGAATTGCCGCTGCCGGGCTTTGCCTCTAATTAGGGGCATTGCCTCCCTCCTCGGTCGGCGTCGGGACAACCGGTCGGTTTCCGGTCACGCTCCCACGCCCGGAGACTTGATGATGACAACGACGACTGCCGCCGGCCTGCCCGACATGAAGCTGTCGGTGCGCCAGACCTTCGGGATCGATTCGGACCTCGAGGTGCCGGCCTATTCGACGACCGAGGCCCATGTGCCCGATCTCGACCCCGATTACCGTTTCGACCACGACACCACGATCGCGATCCTGGCGGGCTTCGCCCATAACCGGCGCGTGATGATCTCGGGCTATCACGGCACCGGCAAGTCGACCCATATCGAGCAGGTCGCGGCGCGCCTCAACTGGCCCTGCGTGCGCGTGAACCTCGACAGCCACGTCTCCCGCCTCGATCTCGTCGGCAAGGACGCGATCGTGCTGAAGGAAGGCAAGCAGATCACCGAGTTCCAGGACGGCATCCTGCCCTGGGCGCTGCAGAACAACATCGCGCTCGTCTTCGACGAATACGACGCCGGCCGCCCGGACGTGATGTTCGTGATCCAGCGTGTGCTCGAGCAGTCGGGCAAGCTGACGCTGCTCGACCAGAAGCGCGTCATCCGCCCGCATCCCGCCTTCCGGCTCTTCGCCACCGCCAACACGGTCGGTCTCGGCGACACGTCGGGCCTCTATCACGGCACGCAGCAGATCAACCAGGGCCAGATGGACCGCTGGTCGATCGTGACCACGCTGAACTATCTGCCGCATGACAACGAGGTCGAGATCGTGCTGGCGAAGTCGAAGCACTTCCAGGGCACGCCGGAAGGCCGCAGCGTCATCGACAAGATGGTGCGCGTCGCCGACCTGACCCGCAACGCCTTCATGAACGGCGACCTCTCGACCGTGATGAGCCCGCGTACGGTCATCACCTGGGCCGAGAATGCCGCGATCTTCGGCGATATCGGCTTCTCCTTCCGCGTCACCTTCCTCAACAAGTGCGACGAGATGGAGCGCACGCTGGTGGCGGAGTTCTACCAGCGCTCCTTCGGCAAGGAACTGCCGGAGAGCGCGGCGAACGTGGTCCTGAGCTGACGGTCGTCTCCGCCATGGCGACCCTCCAGCGCGAAACCGATGTCGCGGCGACGAGGGAGGCCGTTGTCGCCGGGCTCAGCGCCTACAACGCGGCGGTCGTCGGCGCGCGCAACAGCGCGCCGCTGGCGCTCAGCCTGCGCGACGATGAAGGCGTGATCGTCGGTGGGCTGATCGGCGAGCTGAAGTGGGAGTGGCTCCATGTCGATCTGCTCTGGATCGACGCGGGGCATCGCGGGAAGGGCCATGGCGAGGCCCTGGTCGCCATGGCCGAGAGTGCCGCGCGCGAGCATGGCGCGCGGGGCGTCTATCTGAGTACGATGAGCCTCCAGGCGCCGGATTTCTATCCGAAGCTGGGCTATCGGCAATATGGCGTGATGGAGGACTATCCCGTCGCGGGCCACCGGATCCACCATTTCGCGAAGGCGCTATGACCCTTTCAAACCGCAAGCCGGGCACGACCAAGGAAGCGCCAGCCGAGCCGCTGAAGCGCGCGATCTCCTCGACGATGAAGGCAATCGCCCGCAAGCCGGAGATGGAGATCGTCTTCGCGGCCGATAAACCCTCGCTGGTCGGTGACCGCGCCCGCCTGCCCGAGCCGCCGCGCAAGTTGACGGCGCAGGACATCGCGATTCTGCGCGGCCATTCCGATTCGATGGCGCTGCGGCTGGCCTGTCACGACGCCAGCGTGCATCGCCGCGCCGCGCCCGAGGGGGACGCGGCACGTGCCGTGTTCGACGCGGTCGAGCAGGCGCGCGTCGAATGCGTCGGCTCGCGGCGGATGGCCGGTATGGCCGGCAACATCACTGCCATGCTGGAGGATCGCTACCATCGCGGCGGGCGCTATGAGGAGATCACCGACCGCGCCGATGCGCCGCTGGAGGACGCTCTCGCCCTGATGGTGCGCGAGCGGCTCACCGGCTTGAAGCCGCCCAAGGCGGCCGAGAAGCTGGTCGACCTCTGGCGCGAGCAGATCGAGACCAAGGCCGGCGGCGATCTCGATCGCCTTGCCAAAGCAGTCGAGGACCAGCGCGCCTTCGCCCGTACCGTGCGCGACATGCTGGCCTCTCTCGACATGGCCGAGCAGACCTCGCAGGGCGAGGATTCGGACGAGGACGAGGACAACAAGGACCAGTCCTCCGAAGAACAGCAGCAGCAGGACGGCGAGGCCGAACAGGAAAGCGCCGGCGAGCGCTCCGAGGTCGAGGTCTCCGACGACGCCACCGAGGAGCTGCAGGAAGGCGCGAGCGAAGCCTCCGACGCGCCCTCGGGCGACTGGGACGACGAGGACGAGAACTCGGAAGCCGACGAGGCCGGCGAGGCGCCGCGGCCGCGCGAATCCAAGAACGACGGCCGGCCGCAGACCGACTACAAGCCCTATACGGTCAAGTTCGACGAGGTCGTCACGGCGGAAGACCTCTGCGACGCCGAGGAGCTGACGCGGCTGCGGGCCTATCTCGACAAGCAGCTCGCGCATCTGCAGGGCGTGGTGGCGCGGCTCGCCAACCGGCTGCAGCGGCGACTGATGGCGCAGCAGAACCGCTCCTGGCAGTTCGACCTCGAGGAGGGTGCGCTCGATCCGGCACGCCTGCCGCGCATCATCATCGACCCCTACCAGCCGCTCTCGTTCCGACAGGAGTCGGACGTCAATTTCCGCGATACGGTGGTGACGCTGCTGATCGACAATTCCGGCTCGATGCGCGGACGGCCGATCACGGTCGCCGCTACCTGCGCCGATATTCTCGCCCGCACGCTGGAGCGCTGCGGCGTCAAGGTCGAATTGCTCGGCTTCACCACGCGGGCCTGGAAGGGCGGGCTGTCGCGCGAGAGCTGGCTGCAATCGGGCAAGCCCGCCAATCCCGGCCGCCTCAACGATCTCCGCCACATCATCTACAAGGCGGCGGACGCGCCCTGGCGGCGGGCGCGCAAGAATCTCGGCCTGATGATGCGCGAGGGGCTGCTCAAGGAGAACATCGACGGCGAGGCGCTGGACTGGGCGCATAAGCGCATCCTGGCCCGGCCGGAGCAGCGCAAGATCCTGATGGTGATCTCGGACGGCGCGCCGGTCGACGATTCGACGCTGTCGGTCAACGCCGGCAATTATCTCGAGCGGCATCTGCGCCACATCATCGCGGAGATCGAGACGCGCTCGCCGGTCGAGCTGATCGCCATCGGCATCGGCCACGACGTCACCCGCTACTACCGGCGCGCCGTCACCATCGTCGATGCCGAGGAACTCGGCGGGGTGATGACCGAAAAGCTCGCGGAGCTGTTCGAGGAGGATGCGGGGCTGAACGCCAAGCCATCGCGCGGGTCACGGCGGCGGCAGTGAGCGCAGCTTTCCCTTCAGGCGCTTCGTTTCCATGCGTCTGACCCGTCGCTCCGCGCTCGGCGGACTCGGAGCGCTCGCCGTCAGTCCCTGTGCCCTGGCCGAAGCGTCCGAAACCGGCGCCATCCCCGTCGCCATCTCCGCCCGGCCGATCGCCGCTTTCGAGCCGCGGAATCCCGAGAAGACGCGCTTCGGCCAACTCGTCTTCCGAAGCGGGCTGGTGTTGAGCGGCAGTCACGCGCGGTTTGGCGGATTGTCGGGCTTGTGGCGCAGCACGAATGGTCGCGATCTGGTCGCGGTCACCGATAACGGATTCTGGTTGACGGCGAAGCTCGCCGCCAGGGACGGCCGCCTGACCGGGCTCGAGAGGGCGGAACTCTCCCCGATCCTCGGCACGTCAGGCAAGCCGCTGCACCGCTCGCGCTACTACGACACCGAGAGCCTCTGCATCGCCGATGGCGTGGCCTATCTGGGCGTCGAGCGGACGCATGACGTGCTACGCTTCGACTGGGCGGGCGAGGGCGTGATGGCGCGGGCGCGGCTCGTGCCGGTGCCGCGCGAGGTCAAGCGCCTGCCCGACAACCGGGGGCTCGAGGCGATCGGGGTGGTGCCCGCGGGGCAGCCGCTGGCGGGTGCGATCGTGGCGATCTCCGAGCGCTCGGGCAGCGACGACGAGCCGACGCTCGGTGTCATCCTCGGCCGCCAGCCGGGCCTGTTCCAGGTGGCCCGGCATGGCGGTTTCGACATCACCGACCTCGCCTTCCTGCCCAATGGTGACATTCTGCTGCTGGAGCGCTGGTATCGCACGCTGCGCGGTGTCGGCATGCGGATCCGTCGTGTGCCGGCGGTCAGCCTGAAGGCCGGTGCGGTGCTCGACGGGCCGACCCTGATCCAGGCCGATCTCGGACAGGAGATCGACAACATGGAGGGGCTTTCGGTGCATCAGGAGGGCGCGAAGACCGTGCTGACCCTGATCTCCGACGACAATTTCTCGATCCTGCAGCGGACCGTGCTTTTGGAATTCGAGCTGGCCTGACGGCGGCTACGTCCGGCTCTCACCACGTCATGCTCGGGCGCAGACCCGAGCATCTCTCCCCGGAGATTCTCGGGTCTGCGCTTCGCTCCGCCCGAGAATGGCGAGCCTTTCCCAAACGAAAAAAGCGGCCTCGCGGCCGCTTCGTTTCGTCCGGAAGAGGCTGCGCCGCTCAGGCGGTGGCGAGCTTCTTCTCGATGTCGCGCTTCAGCGTCAGGGCGCCGGTCGACAGGTCGGCAGCCGGGGCCTTGACCAGGAAGGCGTCGAGGCCGCCGCGGTGATCGACCGTGCGCAGCGCGTTGGCGGAGATCCGCAGACGCACCGAGCGACCGAGCGCATCGGACTGCAGGGTGACGTTGACCAGGTTCGGACGGAACACGGTCTTCGTCTTGTGGTTCGAGTGGCTGACGAGGTGGCCGGTCTGGGTGGCTTTCCCGGTCAGTTCGCAACGGCGCGCCATGGTATCGTTCCCTAAATCAACCGGCTGGCTCAAACAAAAATGCCGACACGCGACGTGCCGGACATGAGCACCGGAAGTCAAATTGAAGTCGCGGTTGCATAGCCAAGGCTGGCAGGCGCGTCAAGGAAAAGTCGTGCAGGGTCTGTCGATCCCGCACCCGTGATGCGGGTGGAGCCGGACGGGTTGGATTGCTGCTCGCCAAGCCTCGCGAAAAGGGTCACGATTCAGACCGAATCGCCGTGCATGTTTCATCCCATTGCTCGGCTTGTCCCAATGCTCGCTCAGCCCGGAGGAAGTGGATGAAACCCGCCATCGCATTGTCCCTGGCCGGGTGCATTCTCGCCATCGGCGGCGCTGTCGCAGGCCCCACGGCCCGCGCCGCCTCGCTCGATGCGCGCTATGACGTGTCACTGCTGGGCCTGACGCTGGGCACCGCCAGCCTGACCGGCGGCATCGACGGCTCCGCCTACAAGCTCGATCTCACCGCCAAGCTGACCGGGCTGATCGGCGGCTTCACGGGGGGGCGCGGCTCGGGCGCCGCGAGCGGCAGCCTCAACGGCGTGAAATTGTCGCCGGCGAACTTCGCCGTCAGTTCCGCCAGTTCCAGTGAGAGCCGTACCGTGCGCATGGCGCTCGATGCCAACAGCGTCGCGGCGGTCGAGATCGAGCCGCCGATCGACGCCAAGGCCGACCGGGTGCCGCTGAACGACGGGCATCGGCGCAACATCATCGATCCGCTCAGCGCCTTCCTGATGCCGGTGAACGGCAAGGGCCTGGCGAACGCCTGCAACCGCACGCTGCAGATTTTCGACGGGGCGGCGCGCTACGACATTAAGCTGAGTCCTGCCGGCACGCGCGAGGTCAAGCTCGAGGGCTATAGCGGCCCCGTCGCGGTCTGCCAGGTGCGCTATGTGCCGATCGCCGGCCATCGCGCCCTGCGGCCGAGCACGAAGTTCATGACCGAGAACAAGGACATCAGCACCTGGCTCGCGCCGGTGGCCGGCACCAATCTGATGGTGCCTGTGCGCGTCTCGGTGAAGACGATGATCGGCACCGCGGTGCTCGAAGCCTCGAGCTTCAAGGTCGATCCGGGCGTGACGGCGAGCGCTGCGAAGCGGGACTGAGGCGGACGGCGTCTTGCTCGGGCTGGACCCGAGCATCTCATGCCGAACGCGGCGCCGTAGCTTCATCCTGACGGAGATTCTCGGGTCTGCGCTTTGCTTCGCCCGAGAATGACGCTTGGCGTCAATGCGCGCTGGATTTCGAGAACAGGTTGATCACCAGCACGCCTGCAACGATCAGGCCCATCCCGATGATCGCTGGCGCATCGAGCTTCTGGCCGAACAGCACCCTGGCGATGATGCTGATCATGATGATGCCGACGCCCGACCAGATCGCATAGGCGACGCCGACGGGGATCGTCCGCAGGGTCAGCGTCAGGAAATAGAAGGCGCTGAGAAAGGCGGCCAGCATGATCAGCGTCGGCACGGGCCGCGTGAACTCGTTCGACGCCTTGAGCGCCGAGGTGCCGATGACCTCGCTGACGATCGCGGCCGTCAGATAGAGATAGCTCGCGCTGCTGAAGGTCATCGGTCTCTGGCTCAGGTGGCTTTGTGGTCTGTCAGGAACGTGCCCATGCGCTCGAGCGCGCGCTCGATATTCTCAAGCGAATTGGCGTAGGAAAGGCGGATGTAGCCCTCGCCATGGACGCCGAAGTCGGGCCCGCCGATCGTGGCGACGCCAGCTTCCTCCAGCAGCTCCGAGGCGAGCTTCTTCGCCTTCCAGCCGGTCTGCGAGACGTTCGGGAAGGCGTAGAATGCGCCCTTCGGCACGATGCAGGAGATGCCGGGCAGGGCGTTGAGCCCCTTCACCACCGCCTTCCGGCGCGTGTCGAACTCGGCCAGCATCATGCCGACCGCGTCCTGCGGGCCGGTGAGCGCCGCGAGACCGGCCCATTGGGCGGGTGCGTTGACGCAGGAGTGCGAATTCACCGCGAGCTTGCGGGCGTTGTCATAGAGGGGCTTGGGCCAGACCGACCAGCCCATGCGCCAGCCGGTCATGGCATAGGTCTTCGACCAGCCATTGAGCAGGATCAGCCGGTCCCGGATTTCGGGGTAGGACAGCAGGCAGACATGCTGCTCTCCGTCATAGAGCATCTGGTCGTAGATCTCGTCGGACATGATCGCGACGTTGGGGAATTTGGCGAGGCCGGCGACGAGCTTGTCGACTTCGGTCTTGGGCGTGACGCCGCCGGTCGGGTTGGCCGGCGAGTTGATGATCAGGAGCCGGGTCTTGGGCGTGATCAGCGCCAGCGTTTCCTCGGCCGAGAAGGCGAAGCCGTTCTCCTCGCGGATCGGCACCGGGATCGGCGTCGCGCCGGTGTATTCGATCATCGAGCGGTAGATCGGGAACCCGGGGTCGGGATAGAGGATTTCGGCACCGGGCTCGCCGAACATCAGGATCGCCATGAACATGGTGACCTTGCCGCCCGGCACGATCATCACGCTCTCGGGCGAAACCTCCACGTTGAAGCGCTTGTGCAGATCGGCGGCGACAGCCTCGCGCAGCGGCAGGATGCCGTTGGCGGGCGTATAGCCATGGTGGCCGTCGCGCAGCGCCTTCACCGCGGCCTCGACGATATGGTCGGGCGTCGGGAAGTCGGGCTGGCCGATGCCGAGATTGATGATGTCCTTGCCCTGTCGCTGCAATTCCGTGGCGCGCGCCAGCACGGCGAAGGCGTTTTCCTCGCCGATGCGGGCGAAGGACGGGACGACATGGAGTGTCATGGCGGGCTTCCTCGGGCTGGATCGCGACACGGCCCGCTCTTGCCGGGGCCTTGTCTTTGTCTTGGCTTCAAATCGCCGCGGCTGGCAAGCACCGCCGATGGCGACGACATTATTGCATGCTGTATGCAGGGCGCGTAAATAGTATGACTATCCCGCGAGCCGGCTCTTGCCCGGGGCCGGGCGATGGGCATGATGAGCCTGTCTCACATTGGTTGAATGAGATCGACAAGCGGCCGTCAGTGTCGCGTCGCGCGAGAGGAAGACGAGGATGGCCAAGACTCCCGTAGGCAAGAAGCCTGTCCGCAAGATCAAGCCCGAGCAGCTGCGCTCGAAGGCCTGGTTCGACAATCCCGCCAATGCCGACATGACCGCGCTTTACATCGAGCGCACGATGAATTTCGGCCTGTCGCGCGACGAGCTGCAGTCCGGCCGGCCGATCATCGGCATCGCCCAGACGGGGTCCGACATCGCGCCCTGCAACCGCCACCATATCGAGCTGGCGCATCGCGTCCGCGACGGCATCCGCGAGCGCGGCGGCGTGCCCTTCGAGTTCCCGATCCACCCGATCCAGGAAACCTGCAAGCGCCCGACCGCGAGCCTCGACCGCAACCTGCAATATCTCTCGCTGGTGGAAATCCTCTACGGCTATCCGCTCGACGGCGTCGTGCTGACGACGGGTTGCGACAAGACCACCCCGGCGCAGATCATGGCGGCGGCGACCGTCGACATCCCGGCGATCGCCCTGCCGGGCGGGCCGATGCTGAACGGCAATTTCCGCGGCGAGCGCACCGGCTCGGGCACGATCGTCTGGAAGGCCCGCCAGATGATGGCCGCCGGCGAGATCGACTACAAAGGCTTCGTCGAGCTCGTCGCCTCCTCGGCGCCGTCGGCCGGGCATTGCAACACCATGGGTACGGCCTCGACCATGAACTCGCTCGCCGAGGCGATGGGCATGACGCTGCCCGGCGGCGCCGCGATTCCCGCGCCCTATCGCGACCGCTACGAGATGGCCTATCTCACCGGCAAGCGCATCGTCGACATGGTCTGGGAGAACCTCATCCCCTCCAAGATCCTGACGCGCGAAGCCTTCGAGAACACCATCGTCGTCAATTCGGCGATCGGCGGCTCGACCAATGCGCCGATCCACGTCAACGCCATCGCCAAGCATATCGGCGTCGCCCTCGACAACGAGGACTGGACGACGATCGGCTACGACGTGCCGCTGCTGGTCAATCTCCAGCCGGCCGGCGAGTATCTCGGCGAGGATTATTATCGGGCCGGCGGCGTTCCCGCGGTGGTGGCCGAGCTCGTCGCCAAGGGCAAGATCAAGCCGGCGCTGACCGTCAATGGCCGGACCCTGGCGGAGAACTGCGAGGGCTTCTTCTCCGAGGACCGGCGCGTCATCAAGACCTATGACGAGCCGATGAAGGCGCAGTCGGGGTTCCTTAACATCTCCGGCAATCTCTTCGATTCCGCGATCATGAAGACCAGCGTGATCACGCCGGAGTTCCGCAAGCGCTATCTGGAGAACCCCAAGGACCCCAACGCCTTCGAGGGCCGCGCCATCGTCTTCGACGGGCCGGAGGACTACCACCACCGCATCGACGATCCGGCGCTCGCCATCGACGAGCACTGCATCCTCTTCATCCGCGGCGTCGGGCCGATCGGCTATCCGGGCGCGGCCGAGGTGGTGAACATGCGGCCGCCGGATTACCTGATCAAGAAGGGCGTGACCGCGCTCGCCTGCATCGGCGACGGGCGCCAGTCGGGCACATCCGGGTCGCCGTCGATCCTGAACGCGTCGCCGGAGGCAGCAACGGGCGGGGGGCTCGCCTTGCTCAGGACAGGCGACCGGGTCCGGATCGATCTGACCAAGCGCTCGGCCGACATCCTGATCTCGGACGAGGAACTGGCGCAGCGTCGCGCGGCGCTGAAGGCGGCGGGCGGCTACAAATACCCGAAGAGCCAGACGCCCTGGCAGGAAATCCAGCGCAAGATCGTCGGCGAACTGTCGGAGGGCATGGTGCTGAAGCCGGCGGTCAAGTACCAGAAGATCCACAAGAAGTTCGGCATCCCGCGCGACAACCACTGAGCTTCGGCTCCCGGGCCTCGACACATGCCTGATCCTGTCGGCCGGCCCGTGGAGCGGCGCCGGACGGCGGGGCGGGCGGTCTCGACCGGCGATCGCTCGCGGGGGCGGTCGTCGTCGCCCGTGCTTTCCGGGATCGCCGCGCCATGCTGCTCACGCTCCGGCAGATCGAGGTCTTCCGCGCCGTGATGCGAGTCCGCACCATGGTCGGTGCGGCGCGGGACCTCGGCATCGCCCAGCCCACCGTCACCAAGATGATCCGGCGCATTGAGGATGTCTGCGCGTTCGCGCTGTTCGAGCGGCATGGCGGGCGGCTGACGCCGACAGCCGAGGCGCACCGGCTGCTCGGCGAGGTCGAGCGCGCCTTCGATCAGCTCGAGGGCGCTCTCGCGCGGGCGTTGAAACTCGCCCGCGCCGATACCGGCTCGTTTCGGCTGGGGGGCTCGCCCAGCGTCGGGCGGGTCCTGATCATCCGTGCAGCGGCGCGTCTGCTGGCGGACCATGCCGGGCTGAGCCTGCATGTCGACATCCTCTCGGTCAGCCAGGTGATGGACTATCTGCTCTCGGGCCAGGGCGAGAGCGCCGTGACCCTGTTCCCGATCCTGCATGCGGACATCCGCAGCGTCAGCGTCGGTTGCGCGCCGGCGGTCGCGGTCTGCCCGCGGGACTGGCCGCTGGCATCGCAGGCCCAACTGGCGCCCGCAGCCCTGGCCGACGTGCCGCTGATCGTTTTCGAGCCGCAATCGGTCCATGGCCGGATCGTCGACGCCGTTCTGCGCGATGGCGGGGTGGTGCCGGGCCGCACCCATGTCGCGCGCTTCGCCGAGACGGCGATCGGGTTCGCCGAGGCAGGGCTGGGGCTCGCCATCGTCGACCGCTTCAGCGCGCTTGCCGCCGACCGCGGCCGCGTGGCCGTGCTGCCGCTCGACCACCCGGCGAGCTACGAGGTCTACCTGCATCGCCATGCCGAGCGGGCGCGCAGCCGGCTGCTGCAGCGGTTCGAGAGCGCCTTGCGGGCGGAGATTGCGACGATCGCCGCCGAAGCATAGCCTCAGGCTATCGATCCGCGCAGATTTCGCTGTTGTCGCATCTGGGGATCGATGGCCTTGTCGTGGCCAAGGACGATCAGGGAGGATCGCTACGATGAGCATGCCGCAGACTGACGCTTCCGTTTCACTCCACCGCCGCGACGTGCTCGCCAGCGCGCTCGGTCTGCTCGCGGCAGCCGCCGCGGGGCCGGCCCGGGCCCAGGCCTATCCGGCCCGGGCGATGCAGATCATCGTCCCGTTTGCGGCCGGCGGCGGCGTCGATGTCGTCACGCGCGTCGTGGCGGAGGCGGCCGGCGCCGTCCTGAAGCAACGCTTCGTCATCGAGAACCGCGGCGGGGCCGCGACCATGCTCGGCTCGCAGGCGGTCGCCAAGGCCGATCCGGACGGCTACACGCTGCTCGCCGCACCGACGACGATGGTGATCAACCCCGCGCTGAAGGCGAGCGTGCCGTTCGATTGGGAGAGGGATTTCGTTCCCGTCGCGATGATCGCGAAACTGCCCTTCGTCGTGGTCGCCGGCAAGGCCTATCCGGCAAGCACGATGAAGGAGCTGGAGGCGGTCGGAAAGTCGGGCAAGGACCCCATCACCTTCGGCTCGGGCGGCGCCGGCACGGTGGCCCATCTCGCCGGCGAGTTCTTCGGCATCGTCTCGGGCGCGCAGGTCCAGCATGTCAGCTATCGCGGCGAGGCCCCGGCGCTGAATGACGCGATCAGCGGCAACATCAGCGTGATGTTCTGCACGCTCGCGGCGGCGTCCAGCCACATCAAGGGCGGCACCTTGAAGGCTCTCGGCGTCACCACGGCCAAGCGCACTGCCCTGCTGCCCGAGGTCCCGACCGTGGCGGAGCAGGGCTATGCCGGCTACGACCTGTCCGCCTGGGTGGCGCTGGTGGCGCCCAAGGGCACCCCGGCCGCCGTCGTCGAGGTCTTGAACGACGCCGTCAACGCCGCGCTGCGGAAGCCCGAGATCAATGCCCGCCTCATCGAGATCGGCGCCGAGCCGGCGCCGGGCAGCGCCGCCGATCTCGGTGCCTATATGGCGAAGGACGCGAAGATCTGGGCCGGTGTGGTCAAGACCGCGTCGATCAAGGTCGACTGAAGAGCCCCGTCATGCTGGCCTTGCGAAAGCTCGCCCCGACGCCGGGCATCGCGCTCTGCGACGCGCCCGAACCTGGCGCGCCCGGTCCCGGCGAAGTCCTGCTGGCGATCGGCGCGGCGGGGATCTGCGGCACCGATCTGCACATCGCCGACTGGACGGCCGGCTATGAGGCGATGACGGCCGCCATGCCGGTCACGCTCGGGCACGAGTTTTCCGGGCGCGTGGTCGCCGCCGGGGCCGGCGTTTCCGCGCTCGCCGTCGGAACCCGCGTCGTCGCCCGCCCCTCCGTCGTCTGCGGCGTCTGCGCGTCCTGCCGCGGCGGGCGCTCGCAGGACTGCATGGACCGGACCGGCATGGGCGTCGGCCGCAATGGCGGCTTCGCCGCGCAGGTCGTGGCGCCGGCCGAAAACTGCGTCGCCGTGCCCGACGGTCTCGACGATGCGCTCGCCGCCCTGACCGAGCCGATGACCGTCTGCGCCGAGGCCGTCGATACGGCCGGGGTCCAGCCGGGCGATACGGTCCTGGTCATCGGCCCCGGCACGATCGGCCAGGGCATCGCGCTGTTTGCGCAGGCGGCGGGCGCGGCGCGCGTCGTGATCGCCGGTCGCGACGATGCCGCCCGTCTCGCCACGCTGCGGGCCCTGGGCTTTCCCGACACCGTCGACACGGCCGGCACGAGCCTGAGCGGGGCCCTCGCGGCCGCCGGCCTGCCCAGCCGCTACGACGTCGTCATCGAGGCGGCCGGCGTGCCGGCGCTGGTGCCCGAAGCGCTCGAACTGCTGGCGCTGCGCGGCGTGCTGACGATCTGCGGCATTCACGCCCGGCCGGCCATGATCGATCTGACCAAGCTGGTGCGTCGCCACCAGCAGATCCGCGGCAGCTACCGCGCGCCGCTGGAGACCTGGCCACGCGTGATTGCGTTCCTCGCGGCCGACCCGCAGCGCATGAGGCTCCTGATCAGCGAGGCCGTGCCGCTCGCCGACGCGGTCGCTGCCTTTGCGCGGGCCAAGAGCCGGACGGCTTCGAAGATCATGCTGCTGCCGTGACGGGTGTCGCGCATGGTCGTGGCGGCTGTCAGGGCGAGGCGTTCCTGATCCTCGCCAATGGCGTCGCCGCGCCTCGTCGGCGGGCGTATGAGAACTGGCACAGCTTCGAGCATGTGCCGGAACGGTTGACGATGCCGGGCTTCCTGGCGGGCCGACGCTATGTCGCGGGCCGCGGGGCGGCGACGCGCTACCTCACCGTCTACGATCTCGCCGGCGTCGAGGCGGTCGAAACACCGGCCTACAGGCAGTTGCTGGCCCATCCGACGCCGGCCTCGCTGTCGATGCGGCCGGCGATGAGCGCGGTCGTGCGGGGGCTTTATCGCGCCGACGGCCAATCCGGCGCGGGGCTGGCGCGGCATCTCGGCTGGCTGACATGGCGCGGCGGCGATCAGCGCACGCTGCTGGATCTCCCAGGCCGCGACGGCATCGTCTCGGTCAGGCTCGGCACGAGCCGCGTGACGGCGCCTCACCCCGCCTTTCCGCCGACGCCGGCCGACGCGGCCGAGCACGGCGTCGCCCTGATCGGCGGCACCGAGCGCCGGAGTCTGCAGCGGGTTCTGGCGGGACTGATCGCTGAGCCCAGCATGGGCGCAGGCCTGATCGATCACGGGCTGTTCGATCTGATCCTGGCCTATTGAGCGGCATCTCCATGTCGCGCGCGCATTGGCGTTGGCCCAATCGCGCCCGGAATTCGGGGCTGACAAAAGCAGACGGCGCGGACACTATGCGGCGCCTGCCGAGTCCACCGATCTGAAACGATTGAAAATGGCTTATGCCTCGCGGATCACCGCTTTCCGCCAACTCCACGAGGCCGGCTGCTTCGTTATGCCCAATCCGTGGGATGTCGGCTCGGCGCGCTGGCTGCGGGGGCAGGGCTTCAGGGCGCTGGCCTCGACCAGCGCGGGCTTCGCCTTCACGCAGGGGCGCGCCGACCAGGACGTCCCGCGCGACATGATGCTGGCGCATCTGGCCGAACTGGTCGCAGCCGTGCCCGATCTTCCGGTCAATGCCGATTTCGAGAACGGCTATGCCGACATGCCCGACGATGTCGCCGCCAATGTGAAGCTCTGCGTCGCGACCGGCGTCGCCGGGCTGTCGATCGAGGACGCGACCGGGCGCCAAGACGATCCGCTCTATCCGTTCGACCTCGCAGTCGAGCGCATCAGGGCGGCACGCAAGGCGATCGACGAAACCGGCTCGGGCGTCATGCTGACGGCGCGGGCGGAGTGCTTCCTGACCGACCACCCCGCGGCGCTGGCGGAGTCCGTCCGGCGCCTCGAGGCTTATCGTGACGCGGGGGCCGACGTGCTCTATGCGCCGGGCGTGAGGACCGCTGAGCAGATTGCCGCGATCGTCGGCGCCGCAGGAGGCAAGCCCGTGAATGTCGTCGTCTTCGCGGATTTCGGGTTGACCGTCGCCGCGTTCGAAGCCTTGGGCGTGCGGCGCCTCTCGACGGGGGCCGCGTCGGCGCGATCCGCCTGGGCTGGCTTCGTCGAATCGACGCGGCTGATCGCGGAGGAGGGTAGCTTCGCGGGATTTGCCGGCAATGCTCCGTCACGGCGGATCGACCCCTTTTTCCGCGACGATCTGAAGGCGCGTTCGTGAGCGGGACGCTGCTGATCGCGCCGGCCTGGCTCGGCCTGAGCGGGCTCTGGAGCCTCGACGCCAAGGGGCGGCGCAAAGCCGTCGATGCCGAGGATCTCGACCTGTCCGAGGACCTGGCCGACCGGCTCGAAGCCTGGATGGATGAGTTCGACGCGATCTATGACGAGGATGACGCGGCCCGTTCGCGTTTTCCCGGCCCGGCCGAACAGCAGGCCTGGGAAGCCGAGGGGGCGGCCATTGCCCGCGCCGTTGCAGCGGAACTCGGTCCCGACTGGACGGTCTCGACCGATCTGACCGGCTGGCAGGAGATGCCCAAACCATGACGATCGAGACCATCCCGGCGAGCAATCCGCCTCTCGAAGGCTGGGTCGCGCCCCCGTTTCCGCCCGCGCGCGTGCGCGAAGGGCGCTATTGCCGGCTCGAGCCGATCGATCCGGAGCGCCATCTCGACAACATCTGGGCGGTGAATGCCGGCCATGATCACATCTGGCAATGGATGCCGGCCGATCCGCCGCAAACGCGCGAGGCCTATCGCGAATTGCTGGCGATGATGGTGTCGAAGGCGGGCATCGTGCCCTTCGCCATCATCGACAAGGCCGATGGCAGGCCCAAAGGGCATCTCTGGCTGATGGAGATCCGGCCCGAGCATGGCGTCTTCGAGGTCGGCTACATCACCTATTCGCCCGAGCTGCAGCGGACCCGCGTCGCCACCGAGGCGATCCATCTCTGCGGCGCCTACGGCTTTTCGCTGGGCTACCGGCGCTTCGAATGGAAGTGCAACAATCTCAACGAGCCGTCCAAGCGCGCTGCGCTGCGCTTCGGCTTCCAGTATGAGGGCCTCTTCCGCCAGCACATGGTGGTCAAGGGCAGGAACCGCGACACCGCCTGGTTCTCGATCCTCGACAGCGAATGGCCGGCCGTGAACGCCGCCTTCGAGGCCTGGCTCGATCCGGCCAATTTCGATTCCGACGGGCACCAGAGGGCGCGTCTGGAGAGCTTCAGGACCCACCGGGTCTGACTTAGCCAACCAAGAAACGCAAAGGCGAGGGCACATCATGGCAGGACGTTTGAAGGGCAAGGTTGCGGTCGTTACCGCCGCCGGCCAGGGCATCGGGCGGGCGATCGCGGAGGCCTTCGTGGCCGAGGGCGCCACCGTCTGGGCGACCGACAAGGACGTCGCGCTGCTCGAGGGCATTCCCAAGGCGAAGAAGCGCAAGCTCGATGTGCTCTCGACCAAGGCCGTGATGGCCTTCGCCGAGAAGGTCGGGACGATCGACATCCTCGTGAACGCCGCCGGCTTCGTTCATCATGGCACGGTGCTCGATACCGACGAGAAGGCCATGACCTTCTCATGGGATCTCAACGTCGTTTCGATGCACAGGACGATCCAGGCTTTCCTGCCAGGCATGCTAGCCACGGGCGCGGGCTCGATCGTCAATATCGCCTCGGGCGCGGGCTCTGTGCGCGGCATCCCGAACCGCTACGCCTATGGCACGACAAAGGCTGCCGTCATCGGCCTGACCAAGGCGGTCGCGGCCGACTACATCAAGAAGGGCATCCGCTCCAACGCGATCTGCCCCGGCACGATCCAGTCGCCCTCGCTCGACCAGCGCATCAAGGACCTGGCCACGGCGAACAAGACCACGGAAGCCGCCGCCCGCCAGGCCTTCATCGATCGGCAGGCGATGGGTCGGCTCGGCACGGCGCAGGAGATCGCATGGCTCGCGGTCTATCTGGCCTCCGATGAGGCGAGCTACACCACCGGACAGATCCATCTCGCCGATGGTGGCTTCGCTCTCTGAGCGCACAAGAACAACAACAAGGAGGAAGCCCATGCATATTCTCGTTCTCGGTGGGGCCGGCATGGCCGGCCGCAAATTCATCGAACGCCTCGCCCGTGACGGGCATCTGGGCGGCAAGCCCATCGCCAAGGTCACGGCGCAGGATGTCGTCGCGGCGCAGGCGCCGGCCGGCGCGGCCTTCGCCTTCGATGCCATCGTCTCGGATCTGTCGGTGCCGGGCGAGGCGGAGAAGCTGATCGCCTCGCGGCCTGAGATCATCGTGCATCTGGCGGCGGTCGTCTCGGGCGAGGCCGAGGCCGATTTCGAGAAGGGCTACAAGATCAATCTCGACGGGACGCGCTTCCTGTTCGAGGCGATCCGCCTGACCGGCGACGGCTACAAGCCGCGGGTGGTCTTCACCTCCTCGGTCGCCGTGTTCGGTGCGCCCTTCCACGACAAGATCGGCGACGAGTTCTTCACGACGCCACTGACGAGCTACGGCACGCAGAAGGCGATCTGCGAATTGCTGCTGTCGGACTATTCGCGCCGCGGCTTCTTCGACGGGCTCAGCATCCGCTTCCCGACGATCTGCGTGCGGCCCGGCAGCCCCAACAAGGCGGCGTCGGGCTTCTTCTCCAACATCATCCGCGAGCCGCTGAACGGCATCGATGCGGTGCTGCCCGTGTCGGACCAGGTGCGCCACTGGCACGCCTCGCCGCGTTCGGCGGTGAACTTCCTGATCCATGCCGCGACCATGGACCTGGCGACTGTGGGCCCGCGTCGCGCGCTGAACATGCCGGGCTATTCCTGCACGGTGGCCGAGCAGATCGAGGCGCTGCGCAAGGTCGCGGGCGACGGCGTCGTGGCGCGCATCAAACGCGTGCCCGATCCGGTGATCGACAAGATCGTGGAGGGCTGGCCGCGCAATTTCGACCCGCAGCGGGCGATCGCGCTCGGCTTCAAGGCCGAGTCGAGCTTCGACGAGATCATCCGCATCCATATCGAGGATGAGCTCGGCGGGACGTTTGTGAAGTAGGATTTATGAGCGTCATGCTCGGGCTTGACCCGAGCATCTCCGGCTAGAGATTCTCGGGTCGGCGCGAGCGCCGCCCGAGAATGACGTGCATGGTTTCACGCCGGGCAGGGCTCGCCCGGGATATCGACCGTCGCGAGCGGCTCGTTGTCCGGCGCGTGCGCCCAGCCGCTGGCGCCCCAGCTCTTCAGCGCCGCCCAGGTCGAGCGGTCGAGCCGGAACTGCTCGCAGGGGAACAGCCCGCCGCGCGCCGGCAGCGACTTCAGGAACGAGCCCTCGGCCCGGAAGCCGGACTTCTCCAGGACCCGCCGCGAGGCCGGGTTGATGACCCGCGTATCGGCCTCGATGGCCGGCATCTCGACGAGCGAGAACAGCGTGTCGATCAAGGCCTGCACGGCCTCGGTCGCATAGCCCTTGCCCCAGTGCGGGGTGCCCAGCCAGTAGCCGATGAAGGGCACGCCCGTGGCCTGGCGATGGGCGCCGATCATGCCGATCAGTTCATTGGGCTTCGCCCGCGGCGTGACGGCCAGCACGAGATGCTCGCCCAGCGCATTGCCCTTGCGCATCGCAAAGATGAAGGGCTCGACCGCATCGACCGGATAGGGATGGGGGATCGAGGCCGTCATCTCCGCCACGGCCTTCTCGCCAGCCTGGCGCAGGATGGCGGAGGCGTCCGCCATGCGCGGCCAGCGCAGCCAGAGACGGCGGGTCTCGAGCCGAAAGACATCATCGCGGGTCAATTCGGGGAACATCGGGTCACTCCGTCGGCGCAAACGAAAAAAGGGAGCTGGGACTTGTCCCATCTCCCTTTCGCTGACCTTGGGTGACCCCTGAGAAGGGACTAGACCCCTGATCCGTTCCGGTTCGATGGAACCGGCGGATCGAGGAGTGTCCCTATCCGCCGTCTTATTCTGCGGCCTCTTGGGCCGGGACTACGTTCACGAAAGCTCGGCCGAGTTTGGTCGTGAATCGGACGCGGCCGGTCGTCGTCGCAAACAGGGTGTGGTCTTTGCCCATGCCGACATTGGCGCCGGGATGCCAGGTGGTCCCACGCTGCCGAATGATGATGTTGCCCGGAATCACGGACTGGTCGCCGAACTTCTTGACGCCCAGGCGCCTGCCTGCGGAGTCGCGACCGTTGCGGGATGAACCGCCTGCCTTTTTATGAGCCATAACGCCCTACCTCAAAACTGATGTGTGTTCTCTAACCCGAATCGGCGGCAAAAGCCAGCCGGTCCGGGCAGCGAAAGCGAAGTCGACCTGACGGGTGGCGTCAGTAGTCTTCGCCGGAAGCCTGTTCGGCCTGGTCGGCCTTGGCGCGCGGGGGCTTGCCGGCCAGCAGTTCCTGGGCCTGAACGACCCATTCCTCGCGGGTGGCGCGGCCACGGAGCTTGAGCTCCTCGTCCCACTTGGCGACATCGGCCTCGCTCCAGGACGCGATGTCGTTCCAGGAGGTGATGCCGGCGGCGCGCAGCTTCTTCTCGATGGTCGGGCCGACGCCCGAGATCAGCGAGAGGTTGGAGGCGTCGATGGCGCCGGCCTCGGCCTTGGCGGCCTTCGGAGCCTTCGCGGCGGGCTCGCCCTTGGTCTCGGTCGAGCCGGCCTGCAGCGCGGCGGCCGAGGCGTCACCCTTCTTCATCTCCGGCTTCTTGCCGCCGGTGAGAATGTCGGTGATGCGGATGACCGTCAGCGCGGCGCGGAAGCCGCGCTTGCGCTTGGAATTCTGGCGGCGACGCTTCTTGAAGGCGATGACCTTGTCGCCGCGGGCCTGCTCGACGATCTCGGCGGCAACCGTGATCTCGGAAAGGGCCTTGGCGTCGAGGGTGGTCTTGTCGCCGTCGGTGAGCATCAGCACGGTGCCGAAAGCGACGGTGTCGCCCGGGTTGCCCTCGATCTTGGCGGTGGTGATGCGGTCGTTGGCGGCAACGCGGAATTGCTTTCCGCCGGTCTTGATGACTGCGAACATTTTATCCTCCATGTTCGGCCCTGCCCTGTCATGACCTCCGGGGAGGCCGATGCGGGACAGCTTTTTGGCAGTCGTTACGGGTCAGGGTTCGCTCTTGCCGGCTCCGGCCCGCATCTGCGGAGCCATGGGGCCAAAAGAGATCGGGCGCGGGTTTCCCCACGCCGGACGTCGCTCGATAGGCGCAAAGTGGGTGCCGGGTCAAGGGCAGGCGCGGCGTGGCATGCTGGAAAGCGCTCGCGCGCCTGGAAATATGACGGCCCCACGACTTGTTGCAGCCGGAAGACTTGTTTTGGCCGGACGGCGCGTGTAGTAACCCGCCTGCTTCGACCGAAGGCGACCGCGGACAGGTGGCAGAGTGGTTGAATGCACCGCACTCGAAATGCGGCATACCCGCAAGGGTATCGGGGGTTCAAATCCCTCCCTGTCCGCCACCTCCCCACTGCAAGTACCTGTGATTATGCGGTATCTGATGGGGCAGGCCGATGTCGCCCCAACTTTTACCCCAACGCATGCGTGTGAAGCTAATCACTCTTGCATGCCGATCAGCTTCCTAGCGGCCTTGGATGCCTCCAAAAGGGCCTTCTGCCGCTCGTCAGCGAGATCAGCGTTTGAAGCTTTAAGGAAGGCCGTCCGAGCGAGCGTTTCGATCTCAGGCCGGCAGAGCTCCAGCATGGCCTCCAGCAGCTTCTTTTGTTCGACGAACTTGCCCTCGCGCGCCTTCGACATGTTGGTTAGGCATTCTTGCAGCGCGTTCGAATCTGGCGGTGCGCTGACCGACCGTGTTGCCGCCGGTGGCGCGGGAGCCGGTCCGCCGGCCTTTAGCTGAACAGCGGTGGTGAGCACGCTGTCGCGCGTGGTCTTATGGAGCAGTTCCCGAAAAGCGCCTTCGTTTGACAATGAGCCATCGGTGCGGGCCACTGCGATCCAAGCGGCGAAAGCGTCGTCTAGTTCCTTCCGGCAGATCGTCATCGCTGCAGTCGCCAGAACGTCCGCAGTTTCAGCTGACCGGACCAGTTTTGTCAGTTGATAAGTCGCGCACTCGTAGAAGATGCCTCGGATGGATCGAGCGGCTCTTGTTAGCTTGTCAATCGTCTCGGCTCGTTCGGCATCCAAGCGAGCCTTCTCAGTTCGCTGTGCTGCCTCTGCCTGATCCTGCGCTGCCACCCTGCGATCTAGCTCGCCCTTTACTCGGGACAGAACCGCTCGCTGCAAGTCGCCACGGTAGGGGCCGGTACAAACGCGACGCCGGTCCCGGCGCCATGCAGATAATCGTGTTGCGCGACCAGGATTTCGAGCTGAGGCAGGCACTGCTTCCACACTTCGCCGATGACGCCGTCGATATTGTTGAACCGGTAGCTAAACACGATGGAGCCGTGGTTTAGCGCGGCCTGGGCGATACAGTCTGTCGCGTGCTTGATGTTAGGAAGCATCGCTCGCCGCTTCTGCGCATCTGTCATCTCGGCGGATGCCGGCGCTATGCCGACTGCGAGCACGAACGATGTTGTAAACCACAGCGCGCGCATGGATGATTTCTCCGCCTATGCGCGCAGTAAACCCGACGTCCACGCATCCAACAAGTCACTGTTCCGCTGTTGCGGCCGGGTCGATGACGCGAGCCCTTCCACCAGATCGGGGAAGTCCAACACGGCAATTTCTGGGTGGTCGAGGTCGGCCCGCTTTTGCTCCAGCACTTGCAGCGTGAAGCCATCGAAGCACGCGACCTTGGCATGGACCGCCAGTCCGCCGCGCTCGGCATCAAGCTGAACTGCTCGTTCACTGCGCCCGATGACAGCGGCGGTAGACGCCGTGAAGCGTTCGGCTGGCAAGTCGCAATCTTTGCGACTTGGTTCGCCGCCGTGCGGCATCTCCGGGTGAAGCTCGTCGTAAATCGCCTTGCGCCGGGCCGTCTGGCTGGGGCGGTCTGCCGGGCTCAACTCGGCCGGCCCCTCCGCCGCTACACTTTAGGGACCGTCACGATTAATCCGCGAACGACTTGCTCCTCTCCCACTGCAATCTTGCAAACCGCATCAAGCCTATGACCCGGCCAGTTTCGTTCAGCCATCATCTGCGCGGCGCGAGCATTTTCTTCCTTGGTAGGCGGGGAGCACCATGACCATGCGTCCTTGAGATAGAAAGCGACGTCCAGCGGCACTGCCAAATAGCGGCGCTTCTCTCTCTCGTCAGGCATGCCGACCATGATCCCACGAAGCCCGTTCTTGTAAGAAAGGGAGAAGGCACCTTCAGGCATATTTGGGCGGGTGAAATAGCCGGACATATAGGTATCGTAGGCCGTATACCCCCCACCTGCGATGAGCACGATCCACCCTAGCCATTTTAACATGAATACCCGGCTCTCCGTTATCTGAAGCATCATAGTTATGGGAGGACGGTCATGGAAGCGCCTCCTTTATACCGCCCGCCTCTCGTTCCGTTGCTTCATCTCTTGCAGGACCGCATCGAACTCACGCACGTAGCCCCAGCCGTCCCGCAATTGGTGGAGCCCCAAGGCGTATCCATCACTCCTGAACGCCCTAGGGGGGCACAATAGGTCGCGATCCACTCCGCTTCCGTAATTGGCGCGGCGCTCGTCATCGTTGGCGCTGGTGAACCTGGCAAGCCCGTCCTGCCATTCGCCTTCCGGCAAAACACGAGAGCGACGGTGTAGCGAGTGGCCGCCCTCTCGAAGCTGGCTCCAGGCGCGCGAGCCGGGCGGAAAGGTTCGCTCCCATGCCGTCTTCTCAATCTGCCGCATCGTTTCGCACCGCTCATCCCATGCCGATAGGAGATGCGGGGCCTTGCTTGCCAGTTCCTGGCGATAGGCAGCTTCCCAGCCGTCGCCGAGGGTGGCTTGCATCCCGGCTTCTGCGCGTCTGATGGCGGCGATTAGATACTCGTCAGACATGCGTTCGATTGCTGGCCCTCGGCGGGATTCGAGTTTGACCAGGCGCTTTGCGAGGTCGCGGTTCAAGGCGTCATTTGCTCTGTTTCAGTGGGGTCCATCACCACGCGCAACAAATGCAAGACGTTGCCCGTCGCATTGGCGAGAATGTCACTGATGCGTCTCCCGCGCTCCGCGCTCGGCCTCGGTCGGGTCGGCGATGACGTGCCGGCCGACAAGGCGCAGACGCGACGCGATAGAATGCTCATGTCCTCATGCCCGCCAGTGCCTCTAGCCTGCGGTTTAGGTCGGTCGCCTCGATGGCCTTCACATGGGCGTCCACCAGCTTCCCCAGCTCAGCGGCCTCGGCGGGGGGCAGATCGCCAGTGGCGACGGCCGCCATGAGGGCACGGGTCGCCTTCGGCAGATCCAGCGTCTCGATGAGGTGCAGTTCGAACGCGACGGAACGGTCCTCCCTGTCCGCCACTTCCTCCTTCAGCCGTCTTTCTGCATTCCGCAGGCGTGACCGCCGAAGCAGACGAACCGTCTTCCAAAACCTCGATTAACCGCCAGCAGCGATTGTCCTGCCAGCGCGCCCAGGGGGAGACTGCGGCCTGAGGCGGTGCTGATCAGCGAGATCCGCCAAAAGGCGGGACGGTCGGCTTGGTGCCGAAGATCAGCTGCTGCGGGTCCTGCTCGATCCCCTGCAAGGTGCGGCCGAATCCCGTCAGCGCGCGACGGCCGCTGTCGATGAAGGGCTCGATGCCGCGCAGCCCGCCCCTGGTGAGGCGGACGATCTCTGCCGTGATGTCCGCCGAACTCCTGTCGAGGGTGTCGGCCAGGACACGGATGTTCCTCGCGGCTTCGCTGGCGTCCGAGAAGGCGTTGCGGCCGTTCTGGCCGGCCGCGGTGTTGAGAAAGGCCTGAGCGCCCTTCAGCACGCCGTCGACCTGGTCGGCGGCTCGGTTGAGCCGGCCCGTGATCGAGCCGACATCCTTCAACCCCTGGCTCACGGCGCCGCTGGCGTCTCCCAGGGTCGCCGTCAGCGTCCCGGCGCTGGCGACGGCCGACGCGATCGCTGCGCGATCGAGCGAACGGATCGTCTGGGCGATGTCGTCGCTGAACGTGCCGAGCTTCTGGGTGACGGGCGCGATCACGTCGGCAACCCCGCCGATGTTCTGCATCAGGCTGGCGATGCCGTCCGCATTGCCGCTGAGGGCGATCGAGAACTGTTCCGCGCTGCTGATTCGGTCGCCGATCGCCGTCTCGTTTTCCTTGACCATCGCCTCGATGCCGCCCAGCGCCTCCTCGGCCCGCTTGGCGACGGTCCGCACCGTCTCGAGAAAGCCTTCCGTGGGTTCCGCCGTGATCGTCGCGAGCGACTGGCCGGGCTCTGCCTTCAGGCCGGCCGCATCCGGGGCGCCCCCCAGAAGCTGAACTGCGACGACACCGGCGAGCCCCTGCGCCTCGATCCGCGCGCGGGTGTCGACACGCAGCGGCGTCGATCGATCGACCGTGATGACCGCATAGATCTGTCGCGGATCGCCGGGATGAAGCGCAAGCCGCGTGACCTCGCCGACGCGCAGCCCGTTGAACAGTACGCTGGAGCCGCGGCCGAGGCCTGTGATCTTGTCATTGAAAATGAGACGGACGTCCATTTTTCTGGCGCCGCCGCCGCTGCTGAACCAGTAGACGAAGCCAAACAGCGCAGCCAGGACCGCCAGCGTGAACAACCCGACCAGCGCATGACTTGCTCGCGATTGCATGTGGCTGGCTGATTTCCATTGCTGGGTCGACAGGGCAGGCCCGCCCACGCCTGATCGGCGGACGGCCGTGAAGGGTTATCGCCAGCGCTCGGGAATTGCCACTCTCTTTGGTGTCCCAGATCGCATGAGCAAGCCTTCGCACCGGCTTTCGCCGGTGCTGGCGACGCCTGCAAAGCACCGTCGCAACCGGTGCCACGCAGGGGCGCCTGTCGTGTCAGACCTTCGGCGGCAAAGAGCCACGGTCGAAGACGGGCACCGTTTCGAGCGGGCCCTCGGGGCGCTGGCCCGTGGGAATGTCCTCGGCGGCGTGGCGCACCGCCTCTTCCATCTCGGTCAGCCCATCGGCCGTGTCATTGGCGTCGCTGCCTTCGTCATGAACATTGGTCCGGAGGCTGACCCGATGGGTCGATGCCGCGACTTCGGCTTCCGTGACGCGGCTGCCGTCGTCGGCGATGTCAATGGCAGGGCTGTCTTTGACGGTTTCCATGGTCGATCCTTCGTTTCGAGCGCGTTGCAGGGTTAGAACGCGCATCCGGCCGCGAAGGTTTCGCCCGGCCGCATCGCCCATGAGGGAGGGAGGTGGCCCGCGACGGGCTTTCTTGACATCGCTCTCCCTCCCCCGTCATGTTGCCGGCTGTTCCAAGGGGTGCCCCGCGAGGGGGCTGAGATTCCGCCGGTCGGGCCGAAAGCCCGACGACGCGGTGACCCTCCGAACCTGATCCGGGTCATGCCGGCGTAGGGATGCGGGACATCGGGCGCGGCCATGCGCGCCCCTTATCCAGGCGCGCGCCGTCAATCCGGATCTCCGGTCCCATGCAGGGCATCGTGCCCGACCATGCGGGCCCGAGGGAAGGCGTGGCGGACGTGACGGAAGCACAGATCATCGAAGCCCTGCTCGGTTTCATCGACCGGGGCGATGCGACGGAGGCCGCATTCGAGGAGATGGCGCTGTCCGTCTTCGCCTATCAGTTTACGAACAACCAGCCCTATCGGCGTTTTGCCATCCAGCGCGGCCGCACGACGCTGACCGTGCGCCACTGGCGCGACATTCCGGCCGTCCCGATCACCGCCTTCAAGGATCTGACGCTGAGCTGCACCCCGCCGGAGCAGGCGCAAGCCGTCTTCATGACCAGCGGCACGACTCAAGGTGGTATCCGCGGCAAGAGCCACCATCCGACGCTGGTTGTCTGGGACCGCTCGATGCTGGTGAATTTCCGGCAGCGCTTCATGCAAGGCCGCGAGCGGATCGCCATGGGCATCCTGTTCCCCGACGAGGCGGCGATGCCGAACTCCTCGCTAGCGCATTACCTCGCTTTGGCGAAGCGGGAATGCGGGACGCCCGACAGCGAGGGTTTCATCGGGGCCGAGGGCCTCGACCTCGCCCGGCTGATCGCGGCGCTGGAGCGCGCGCAAGCCTCGGGCGAGCCTTATGCGCTGCTGGGCGCCAGCTATTCCTTCGTGCATCTGCTGGACGCTCTGGCGACAGCCGGGCGGCGTTTCGCCTTGCCGGAAGGCAGCCGCATCCTCGACACCGGCGGCTTTAAGGGCCAGTCGCGCGAGATGGGGGCGGATGCGTTCTATGATGCTCTGTCGACTACGCTCGGCGTGCCGCGCGCGGCCTGCATCAACATGTACGGCATGACCGAGCTCAGCACGCAGTTCTACGATGACGGCAATGCGGTCTGCCCGCCGGTGAAATCGGGGCCGCACTGGGTCCGCAGCCGCGTGGTCGATCCGGTCACCGGGCGCGATCTGCCCAAGGGCGCGACCGGCGTGCTGGTGCATCACGACCTCGCCCATTTCAACTGCGTCTCGGCGATCCTGACCGAGGATGCCGGAATCATCACCGAGGGCGGCTTCAAGCTGCTCGGGCGCGTCGATGGCGCGGATTCGAAGGGCTGTTCGCTGGCGGTGGCCGAGTTCCTTCGGGCGGCACGAGGCTGACGCGGTGATCGAGCGAGCCGGGCATCTGCCGGGATTGGCGGTCGGCGAGGTCGAATGGCGAGAGCTTGATTTCGCCGCCTGGGGCGAGACCGTGCAGGTGTCCGTGCCGGTGCTGAGCGCGGCGCAGGCGCACGCGCTGGCAGCCCATGTGCGGCAGAATGCGCGCAGCTATCTCAAGACGCTGCCGGTCGGGCAGATCGTCGCGACCATCGACAAGGCCATCGCGCGGCTGCTCGACCGGGGCGATCCCTGGCGGCGCAAGGCGGACGCGATCCTGCCGATCGTCACCGGCTATGACCGTGAGACGGTGCGGCTGGGACTGTCGGGCTATCTGCGGACCTTCCGGGCCCCGCAATTGCAGCGCTTCCTCGCCGAGGACTTCGCCCATCCCGGGATGCTCGACGCCTTCCAGCCGGCGATGAAAGGCGGTTTCACGCGGGCTTATGGGCCCGAGCTGCTGCTGCAGATCTGGGCCGGCAATGTGCCGGGGCTGCCGCTCTGGAGCCTGATCTCCGGGCTTCTGGTCAAGGCGGGCACGGTCGGCAAGGTCGCGAGCGGCGAGCCGCTGCTGGCCTGCTGGTTCGCGCAGATCCTCGCCGAGATCGACCCGAAGCTCGGCGAGTGCCTGGCGATCGTCTGGTGGCAGGGCGGCGACGTCGAGAGCGAGGGCATCTGGCTCGCCGAAGCGGACACGATCGTCGCCTATGGCGGCAATGACGCGCTGGCGGCGATCCGCGACCGCGCACCGGTGACCGCGCGTTTCCTGCCGCATGGCCACAAGATGGGTTTCGGGGCGATCTCGGCTGCCGCGCTCGACACGCGCCGGGCGGTGCCCCTGGCGCGGCTCGTGGCTCATGACGTGATGCGATACGAGCAGCAGGGCTGCTATTCGCCGCAGATGCTCTTCGTCGCGCGTGGTGGCCGGGTTTCTCCGCGCGAGTTTGCCGAGCTGGTCTCGCAGGAGCTGGCGCGGTTTGCGCACACGCATCCGCGCCGGGCGCTTTCGGTGGCGGAAGCTTCCGGCGTTTTCGCCTGGCGCAGTACGGAGGAGATGCGCGCTTTCGATGCGCCCGGGCGCGTCGTGCTCGGGGATGCGGGCGATCCCTGGAGTGTCGTTTGCGTTGAGACGGCGGAGGCTCTGGCTCCGAGCGCTCTGTACCGTACCCTCAAGGTCGTGGCCGTGGACAGTCTGGGCGACGTCGTCCCGCTGGTCGCGCCCTTCCGGCCTTTCCTCCAGAGCGCGGCGGTGGCGGCGCCTCCGCGAGAGCTGTTTGTGATCGCGGAGCGGCTCGGCGCGGCCGGTGTGACCCGGATCTGCGCCTTCGGCCAGATGACCGCGCCAGAGGCGGGCTGGCACAATGACGGGCGGTTCAACCTGCTAGACCTCGTGACGATCACCGAGATCGAGAGCACGGCCGAACACGCGGCCGACGGTTTTGCTGGCTATGTCGACTGAGCCGGCAACCAAACCCTTCGTCGCCATTGAGGCGGTGCATTTCGGCTATGGCGAAGAGGCCACCGTCGATCGCGTGGACTGGGTCCTCCCGCGCGGCGCCTTCCATTGCCTCGTGGGCCGCAGCGGTTGCGGCAAGACCACCCTGCTCAAGCTGGCGGCCGGGCTGCTGCTGCCGCAGGAGGGCTGCGTGCGCATCGGCGGGGCGGTGCTGACGGGGCCGGGCGAGCGGATCGGCTTCGTCTTCCAGCAGCCGACGCTGCTCGACTGGCTCAGCGTCCTCGACAATGTGCTGCTGCCGCTTTCGCTGAAGCGTAGCCTGCGGATGGAAGACAGGGAGAAGGCCCGCGCCCTGCTCGACCTCGTGTCGCTCGGCGAATACGCGCAGCGGTATCCGGGCCAGCTCTCGGGCGGTCAGCAGAGCCGGGTTGCGGTGGCGCGCGCGCTGATCACGGAGCCCGACCTGCTCCTGCTCGACGAGCCTTTTGCTGCGCTGGACGCGCTGACCCGCGAGGAACTGCAGGACGACCTGCTGGCGCTCTGTGCGCATCACGCCACGACGGTCCTGTTCGTCACCCACGACATCGGGGAGGCGGTCTATCTCGCCGACCGGGTCGCGATCATGGCGGCTGGGCGGTTGCACCACGAGATGGCGGTCGACCTGCCGCGTCCGCGGGGACGCGAACTTCGCTACGGCCAGCCCTTCAACGCGCTCTGCCGGGAGCTGCGGCAGGCGATGGACGCCGCGTCATGAAGGCGCGTCTCGCCTCGGCCCTGTTGCTGGTGGTGCTGCTCGGCGCGTGGGAGGCGTGGTGCCGGCTCGGCAATGTGCCGGCGTTGATCGTGCCGGCGCCCTCGGCCGTCTTCGCCACGCTGTGGAGCGAGATCGCCAGCGGCCGGCTGTTCCCGCATCTGGCGATCACCGCCACCGAGATGACGCTGGGGCTGGCGCTCGGCAGCCTGATCGGGCTCGGCGCCGGCATCCTGCTGGCGGAGGCCGATTTTCTGAGACGGCTGCTGCACCCCTATATCGTCGCCAGCCAGGTCGTGCCCAAGCTCGCTCTCGGCCCGCTGTTCATCATCTGGTTCGGCTTCGGTCTGACGCCGACGGTGGTGATCACCGCGCTGATCTGCTTCTTCCCGCTGATGGAAAACACGCTGACGGGGCTCTCCCGGGTCGATCCGTCCAGGCGCGAGCTGTTTCGCATGCTCGGCGCCAGCCGCCTGCAGACGCTGCTGCGGCTGACGCTGCCCGGCGCCCTGCCGGTGATCCTCGCGGGGTTTCGCGTCGCGGTGGTGCTGGCGCTGGTCGGGGCCGTCGTCGGCGAGTTCATCGGCGGGCGGGCCGGGCTCGGCGCCTCGATCATCGCCGCGCAGAGCGTGATGGATTCCAGCCTGATGTTTGCGCTGTTCATCGTGATCATGCTGCTCGGCATGGCCTTCTACCAGGCGGCGCTTCTCCTCGAGCGGCTGCTGCTGCGCCACCATCTGAAAGGGTAAGTCATGATTGCCAAGGGTCCGTTCGACCTCTCGTATGTCCTCCGGAAGGGGCTCGTCATCCTGGCCGGAGCGAAGCGGAGGGCCGGGATCCATCATAGGGTGATGTCGGTGCCCTCCGATGGATCCCGGGACGCCCTGCGGGCGCCAAGGATGACGGAGCGGGTGGTGTCCGGCGTCGCGGCAAGCCTGTTTGCGATGTCGTCCGCCCACGCCCAACCCCTCGACAAGGTCACGGTCGCGGGCTGGAGCCAGCCGATCAGCGAGATCACCAACCTGCTGGCCGAGCCGGACAAGGGCTTCTTCAAGGCGAAGGGGATCGATCTTGGCTATGTGCCCGGCACCGGCGGCGGCTCGGCGATCCAGAACATGCTGACCGGCCAGGCCGACATCGCCTTCACGGACCCGGCGGCGCTGTATCTCGCGCTCGACAAGGGCGAGAAGCTGGTCGCGATCTACAACATCTATCCGCAGAACGTCTTCAACGTGGTCGCGCCGAAGGCCAAGGGCATCCGCACGGCCGCCGACCTGAAGGGCAAGCGCATCGGCGTCTATTCGCTGTCGAGCGGCACGCGCCAGAACCTGCAGGTGCTGCTGCACCAGGTCGGGCTCACCGAGAAGGACGTCACGATCGAGGTCACCGGCCTGCTCAACTTCGCGCCGCTGATCCAGGGGCAGGTCGATGCCACGGCCGCCACCGATACAGGCCTGCTGGTCGCCAAGATGAAGGGCCTGCCCGAGGTCGACGTCATCGAGGTCAAGGACCATCTCAACCTGCCCAGCGACATCTTCGTGGTGACGCAGGCGACCTATGAGGCCAAGAAGCCGCTGCTGAAGCGCTTCCTCGCCGCCTATCGCGACAGCGCCGCCTGGATGATCGCCAAGCCGGAAGAGGCGGCCAAGATCGCGGTGACCCGAGCGATCAACGGCCGCGACGAGGCGCTCAACCTTGAGATCATCAAGCTGCGCAACATCTCGACGGTCTCGCCGACGACGGACGCCAAAGGGCTCGGCCATTTCGACCCCGAGCTGATGCAGAAGGGGGCGGATACCTTCCACAAGCTCGGGCTGATCGGAAAGCCGCTCGATATGGGCGCGGTCGTGAAGTCGGATCTGATCCCGTGAGGGCTCTGTCTTCCCTTAAACGCGTCGTCGTCCCGGGCGGAGCGCAGCGCAGACCCGGGACCCATTCCGGAACGCTTCAGGCATGGATCCCGGGTCTCCCTTCGGTCGCCCGTGATGACGTGGTGTTTTTCATGCGGGGTTTGCGAATGCTGGGCGGACAGACATCATGAAATTCCGCGACAGGACGATCCTCGTCACCGGGGCGAGCCGGGGAATCGGCGCCGCCCTCGCCAAAGCCTTCGCCGCCGAGGGCGGGCTTGTCTTCGTGAACTACCGCAGCAGTGAGGCGGCGGCTGAGACGGTGGTCGAGGCCTGTCGGGCGGCAGGCGGGCAGGCGGTCGCGATCGCCGCCGACGTCACCGACCCGGAGGCGGTCGAGGCGATGGTCGCCCGGATAGCCGAGGAGGCCGGCAGGCTCGACGTGGTCGTCAACAACGCCTTTGCGCCTTACGCCTTCGACCCCGACAACCGGGCGCGCTTCTGGGAGACGCCGTGGGCTTCCTATCAAGCGCAAATCGATGGCGCGCTGAAGGCGACCTACCATGTCTGCCAGGCGGTGCTGCCGCTGATGCGCCAGCGCGGCCGGGGGGCGATCGTCAACATGGCGACCGACCTCGTGGCACGGCCGAGCATCGCCTATCACGACTACACCACGGCCAAGGCGGCGCTGATCGGCTTCAGCCGCAACCTCGCGACGGAGCTCGGGGCGCTCGGCATCCGCGTCAACTGCGTCGCGCCGGGGCTGGTCTGGCCGACCGATGCCAGCCGGGGAACGCGCGAGGCGGTTAAAGACATGCTGATCGCGCAGACGCCGCTGGGGCGCATCGCGACGCCCGACGACGTCACCGGGCCGGTGCTCTTCCTCGCCTCCGACTGGAGCGGCTTTGTCACCGGCCAGACGCTGCATGTCGATGGCGGGCTGGTGATGGCGTGAAGTCTTCCCGATTTCGCTCGGAAACACGGCGTCATCCCGGACAGGCGGCGCAGCCGCGCTGATCCGGGATCCATCGTAGAGCGCGTGCTGTCGGCGTTATTCGCCCTACGATGGATCCCGGAACTCCGCTTCGCTGCGTCCGGGATGACGGTGTGGATCCGAGGACTTCCGTCAGGGATCAGACCTTCGCAACCCGCGCATCCCGGATCGCGCGCCAGACCTTCGCCGGCGTGGCGGGCATGTCGACATGCGTCACGCCGAGCGGGCGCAGCGCGTCGAGCACCGCGTTCATCACCGTCTGCGGCGCGCCGATGCAGCCGGCCTGGCCTGAGCCCTTGACGCCGAGCGGGTTCGCCCTGGTCGGCACCTCGACCATCCTGAGATCGAAGAACGGCATGTCGTCGGCGCGGGGCATGGCGTAATCCATGAAGGTCGCGCTGAGCAGCTGGCCTGAATCGGGATCGTAGATCGCCTCCTCCAGCAGGGCCTGGCCGATGCCCTGCGCCAGCCCGCCATGGACCTGCGCCTCTGTCAGCAGCGGATTGACCAGCGTGCCGTAATCATCGACCGCGATATAGCGTTCGAGCGAGATCGCGCCGGTTTCGGGGTCGATCTCGACCTCGGCGACCTGGGCGCCATTGGGGAAGGTGATGATGTCGCAGACATTGTCGCCATGGCTTTCAAGGCCTGAGCCGCCGCCGTCGCGGACATGACGGTCGATTGCGAAGAGGTCGATCTCGCGCGGCAGGCCGTCGGGGCCGGCGGCGGCCCGGAAGCGGCCGTTCTCGAAGAAGAGTCCGTCCGCGGCCACCTGGAGCAACTGCGCCGCGATGGGCTTCGCCTTCGCGATCAGATCGTCGGCCGCCATCACCAGCGCCGTGCCGCCGAGATGCAGCGAGCGGGCGCCGCCATGGCCGCCGCCGCGGGGCACGCGCGTCGTGTCGGCCTGCACGAGGTTGAAGGTCTCGACGGGCAGTCCAAGTTTTGCTGCCGCGACCTGCGCGAAGGAGGTCTCGTGTCCCTGGCCGTTGGACTGCGTGCCGACCGCCATGTCGATCGTGCCGTCCAGGCGCATCCGCAGCCAGGCTTCCTCATTGGGCTGTCCGCGCGAGGTTTCGAGGAAGCAGCCGATGCCGAAGCCGCGCAGTTTGCCGCGCTTTTTGGCCGCCCGTTTGCGCGCGGCGAAGCCCGCCCGGTCGGCTGCCTCGAGCACCGCGTCGAGGTTCTCCGCGAAGGTGCCGCAGTCGATCGTGGTGCCGAAGGCGGAGCGATAGGGGAAGGCGCGGATGAAGTTGCGCCGGCGCAGTTCCGCCGGGTCGATGCGGAGCTTATGGGCGGCCTCGTCGATCAGCCGCTCGATCAGATAGTTCGCCTCGGGCTTGCCGGCGCCACGATAGGCGTCGATCGGCGCGGTGTTGGTGAAGACGCCGCGGACATCCATGCTCATCGCCGGGATGTCGTAGAGCCCGCCCATGGCGGCCGAGGGCGCATTGGTGGAGCTGCCGGGGCCGAGCGAGGAGACATAGGCGCCGAGATTGGCGATCGTCTCGACCTCGAGCGCGAGAATGCGTCCGCGCCGGTCGAGCGCCAGCCGCGCGGTGCTGAGATTGTCGCGGCTGTGGACGCCGCCGGTGAACTCCTCGATCCGCTCGGCGCTCCAGCGCACGGGCATACCGTGCCGGCGGGCGGCCCAGAGCACCAGCGCATATTCCGGATAGGTGACGTTCTTCATGCCGAAGCCGCCGCCGACATCGGGGCTGGAGAGCTGGATCCTGTCGAGCGGCAGCCCGAAGACGCCCTGCGCCAGCTCCTGCCGGATGGCGTGGACCGAGGCGCCGCTGAGTTCGAGATGATAGACGCTTGAGTTTGGGTCGAAACGGCCGATCGCGATGCGCGGTTCGAGCGCGGCCGCGACGATGCGGTTGTTGACGAGGTCGCAGCTGACGACATGCGCCGCTTTGGCGAAAGCCCTCGCGACGGCGTCCTTGTCGCCGCGGCGGAAGCGGAAGGCGAGGTTGCCAGGAGCCTCCGGCCAGAGCTGGGGAGCCTCGGGCGATACAGCGCTGTGCAGGTCGGTGACGGCGGGCAGGATGTCGTAATCGACGGCGATCTGCTCGCAGGCTTCGCGGGCCAGGGCCGGCGTGTCGGCGACGACGAAGGCGACGGGCTCGCCGACATGGCGGACGATGCCATGGGCCAGCGGCAGGCGCGGCGGCACGATCAGCGGCTCGACGGTGGCGACCGTGATCGAGGTCGGCAAGGGGCCGAGCCCGTCGAGGTCGGCGGCTGTATAGACGCCGCGCACGCCGGGCATCGCCACGGCGGCGCTGGTCTCGATCGAAACGATCGCCGCATGGGCGTGGGGCGACCGCAGAACGGCCGCGCAGAGCTGCCCGTTGAGCGCGCGGTCGTCGAGATAGTCGCCCCTGCCGGTCAGGAAGCGCTCATCCTCGCGGCGACGCAGCGAGCGGGGGTCATTGGGGGCTGACGGGAGCCCGGGGCAATCCAAAGCGGTCAGGCCGTCACTCATATCGATCCAGTCTCACCTAAGGGCCTCGCGTGATGTCGTTGCCGAAGCAAACACGGGTGAACCCGCTTCACTGGCCCAGCATTGGTGCATAGCGCATGCCGATGTCTGCGGGCAGCACAGACCATGACAGATCGCTGCGAAGGCCGGCTGGCCCGAGTTGAACCGTTATGTCGTGAACTGCCACGGATTGAGGATCGTCAGGCCGATGCCGGCAAAATCGGCCACGTTGCGCGTGGCCAGGGCGGCGCCCCGCGACAGCGCGATCGCTGCGATCTGGGCATCGAACTGGCTGATCGGGCGGCCCGCCTGTCGCCGAACGACGGCGATACGCGCATAGATTTCGGCTGCCTGTGGATCGAAGGACAGGACGCGACCCTCAAAATCCTCTGCGAAGATCGGTCGGATCGCCGCCTCAAGCTCGGTTCGGCGCTTTCCATCCGGTAGAAGGCGAAGTCCATAGAGGATTTCCGCCTGCGTGATCGCTGTCGTGAAAATCGACGCCGGCGGCTGTGCGGTCAGCCATGCCTCGACCGAGGCGTCAGGCGCCGGAGTCAGCATCTCCGATACCACATTGGTGTCGAGGACGATCATTCTCCCAGATCGACCGGTTCACGCATGGGTTCGCGGCGCGGCAGGTCCAGCGTCACCCCACCCGTCTGCGACAGGCGCGCGCGGATCATTGCGGCGATGTTGCGAGCGGAGGGCCTTTCGGTCGAGAGCGCCGCGCGCAGGATGTCGCGAGCCTCGTCTTCCATGGAGCGACCATGCGATGCCGCACGCATCCGCAGGCGTGTCTTCAACTGGTCATCAATATTGCGGATCGTCATGCTCGCCATGGCCGCGCTCCGTCATCACTGATGGCAAATTAAGCAGTGATGGCATGTGACGCAAGCGCCGGGCCTGTTTGACCTGCCACGCGGCGCGTCTCAGCCCTTGCCCGTCAGATATCCCGCCAGACCCGCCGTCGAGGAATCATGGGTGTCAGCGGAGGCCTTGCCCTCGATCACCGGCAAGAGTGCGGTGGCGAGTTCCTTGCCGAGTTCGACGCCCCACTGGTCGAAGGCATTGATGCCCCAGATCGCCGCCTCGACGAAGACGCGGTGCTCGTAGAGCGCGATGAGGCGACCGAGCGTGAAGGGGTCGAGCTTGCGATAGGCGATCGTCACCGAGGGGCGGTTGCCGGGGAAGATCTTGTGCGGCGCCAGCGCGGCAATGGCGTCGGGCGCTATGCCCTGCTTTGCCAGGTTCTCGCGGGCCTCCTCCAGCGTGCGGCCCTTCATCAACGCCTCGCTCTGGGCCAGGCAGTTGGCGAGCAGGAGACGGTGGTGCTGGGCGAGATCTGGCTCATGGCTTTCCGCCGCGACCAGGAACTCGCAGGGGATCGTGTCCGTGCCCTGGTGGAGAAGCTGGTAGAAGGCGTGCTGGCCGTTGGTGCCGGGCTCGCCCCAGACCAGGGGGCCGGTGGGCCGCGTCACGGGCGAGCCGTCCTTGCGGACGCGCTTGCCGTTCGATTCCATGTCGAGTTGCTGGAGATAGGCCGGCAGGCGCAACAGGCGCTGGTCGTAAGGCAGGACCGCGCGGGCGGAATAGCCGCAGATATCGCGATGCCATATCCCGACCAGGCCGAGCAGGACGGGGAGGTTGGCCTCCGGCGGCGCGGTGCGGAAATGCTCGTCCATGGCGTGTGCGCCGGCGAGGAAGGCGCGGAAATGCTCCGGGCCGATCGCGATCATCACCGGCAGGCCGATGGCCGACCAGACCGAGTAGCGGCCGCCGACCCAGTCCCAGAAACCGAAGATGCGGTCGGCCGCGATGCCGAAGGCGCCGACCTTGTCGAGCGCGGTCGAGACCGCGGCGAAATGCGAGGCGACGGCGGCTTCCCCCAACGCGCCGGCGATCCAGCGCCGGGCGGTCGCGGCGTTGGTCATGGTCTCGATCGTGGTGAAGGTCTTGGAGGCGACGATGACCAGCGTGCGCGCCGGATCGAGCTTCGCCAGCGTATCGGCGATATGGGCGCCGTCGACATTGGAGACGTAATGCAGGCGCGGGCCGACATGATAAGGCGCCAGCGCCAGCGTCACCATGACGGGGCCGAGATCGGAGCCGCCGATGCCGATATTGATGACGTCGGTGAAGGGTGCGCCATCGGCGGCGGCGATCGCGCCGCTGCGGATGCCGTCTGCGAAGGTGGCGAGCTTGTCCAGCGTGGCCTGGATCTCCGGCATGACGTCGGCGCCGTCGACGATGACCTTGTGGCCTGCGGGGGCGCGGAGCGCAGTGTGGAGCACGGCGCGGTTTTCGGTGGTGTTGATCGGCTTGCCCGCAAACATCGCGTCGCGCTGACCTGCGACGTCGGCGGCCTGCGCCAGCTTCAGCAGCAGCGCGCGCGTCTCGGCCGTCATCGCGGTCTTGGCGTAGTCGAGCAGCAGGTCGTCGAGCCGGGCGGAGAACCCGGTGAAGCGCGCGCGGTCCTGCGCGAAGAGCGTCAGCAGATGGTGCCCGCGCGTGGCTTCGCGATGATCGGCCAGCGCCGCCCAAATCTCGTCCTGCACCATGAAGCTCCTGTTCGATCGATCGGCCCGCCCTGCGGCCGCCTCGGCAACCCGTGAGACGACCGGCGGGTTCCGCAAGGGCGGGCCGGAAGGTGGGCCGCGAGGCGCCCGTAATCAACCCCGCTCAGCCTTCCGCGACTCGCAGATCGGGGACGGCGTGCTTGCGGATCAGATCGCCGACGAAGCCCGTGGTCCTGGCGCGTTCGACAAAGCGCGTGAGCCAGGCGACGGCCTCTTGCGTCTCGGCATCGTCCTTGCGGACGATACCGATCGCCTGCTGCACGGCCATGAAGCGGCCGTCGAGGATGCGGGAGCCTTGCAGGCGGGCGGCATCCGGGACCAATCCCGCGCGCAGGCCGGCGAGCGCTTCGAGGCCCCGATCGCGAAAATCGGCGAAGGTCTCGTCCATCGTGGCGGTGCGGACGAGTTCGGCGCGGTGGATGTTGCGGTCGAGCCAGAGGCCATAGGCGGTCTTGGCGGTCACCGCGATGCGCACACCCGGGGCATCGACATCGGCGATCTTGGTCAGTGCCGAGCCCGCCGGCACCAGATAGGTCGCCTCGATTTCGACATAGGCCGGCGTGAAGGCGATGGTCTCAGCCCGCTGGGGCTCGGCGCCGATCAGGCCGATATCCCACTCGTCGCGCTGCGCGGCATCGGCCAGCAGAGCCGGGGAGGCATAGGGGACGAGACGCAAGCTCACGCCGAGCCGGTCCGCGATCGCGCGCGCCATGTCGGGCGCGACGCCGGCCGGGCCGCCGTCATCCGTCCGGGCCGAGACCAGCAGGAAATTGGACAGGTTGATGCCGGCGCGCAGCGTGCCGTCGGGCGCGAGGCGCTCCCGCAAGGCGGTCGAGACCGGCCCGAGATCGTCGTCAAACCGCATGGCCATGTCCTCAGCGCGTCAGGCGGCGGCGGGGCCGGCAAAGGGCGCGAACAATGCCGCCACCTCGCGATAGACGCCCTGCTTGAACGGGATGATCAAGGACGGCGTCGCGTCCAGCCGCTCCCAGCGCCAGGCGTCGAACTCGGCCTTGTGGCCGCCGGCCGGCTTTTCGATGTCGATCTCGCTGTCGGGGCCGGTCAGCCGGAAGGCGAACCATTTCTGCGCCTGGCCGCGCCAGCGACCCTTCCAGGCCTCCTTGCCGATATCGACGGGCAGATCATAGGCGAGCCAGCCCGGCGCCTCGGCCAGGAGAGCGACCGAGGTGACGTTGGTCTCCTCCTGCAATTCGCGCGTGGCCGCCTGCAACGGAGCCTCGCCCTTGTCGATCCCGCCCTGGGGCATCTGCCATTCATGGCCGGGCGCGACGTGCTCGCGAAGGGACTGGTTGGCGCGCCGGCCGATGAAGACGAGGCCCTGCGCATTGAACAGGGCCAGCCCGACGCAGGGGCGATAGCCTTCCGGCGGGGCCTGCGTCATCATGGCTGTCGTCATCTCAGGGATCCGGTCGTCTTCGGGCTGCGCAGGCCGCGGGCCGCGCTCATCGGCACGAGCATCAGGCCCTTGGCTTCCAGCGTTTGCGCCCAGCGTGAGATCCGCTCGATCGAGACCGGGAGCGCGCTGGCGCTGATCACCGCGACGCCCTGGTCGCGCGCCATCGCCTCGATGGCCGCCAGTTCCTTGTCGATCGCATCGGGGCGCGCCACCGTGTCGACGACTCGGTCGATCTTCATCGCCGGGATTTGCGCGCGGGCTGCGGAGGCTGCGAGCAGGCTGCGCGCCGACGAGCCGTCATCAACGACCATCAGCCCGCGGCCCGCCAGTTCGCGCAGGATCGGCGAGAGCGCGGCCTCGTCCGAGGTCAGGCGCCCGCCGAGGAAATTGACGATGCCGACATAGCCGGTAAAGCGCCCCATCGCCCAGTGCAGCCGATCGATGTTGTCGGCTGATTTGGGCCCGGTCAGGAGCGTGTGGGGGCCGGGGTCGCTGTCGGGGTAGTCGAAGGGCTCCATCGGGAGCTGAAGGAAGACCTCGTGGCCCTCGCTGCGCGCACGCTGGACCGTCCGCTCCAGCTCGGCACCATAGGGGGCGAAGGCCAGAGAGACGGGACCGGGCAGCTTGGTGATGGCGTCGGCCGTGCCGGTCGGGCTGATGCCGAGACCACCGACCAGGATGGCGATGCGGCCCGCGATCTTCCCGGAGGGCGCCGGTCCGATCGGCCGCGCATAGATCTGGGCGGCGGTCGCGCCGTCGGGGCCGATCTTCGGCAGCAGGCCGAAGCGCGTGCGCTCGACCAGCCGGCTGTCGGGCGCCGGCGCGAGTTTCACCGCCGCGGAGTCGTCGGGGATGGTGATGACGATGGAGCCCGGCGCCTCCGAGCCCGGCCGCACGACCGTGACGCCCGATGCGGTCTCGAGCTGGCGTGCGCTGGACTGCGACCGCGCCGTCTGAGCCGGATCGGGTTGGACGTTGCCCGGCGACGGTGCCGTGGCGGGCAATGGCGCCGGCGCGGCGCGCTTCTCGATCCGGGCTGTGGTCATCGGCTCGCCGCCATCGGGATCGCGACGGATCGCGACGACGAGCAGAACCGAGGCCCAGACGAGGCCGACGACACCGGCGCACACAAAAGCCAGCCAGCGGCCCCATGGCTTGCCAGGGGGCTTGGCGATGTCCTGGCCGAGCGGCCGGTTGAGCTCAGTGAGCGGCGTTCCGGCCAAGCGAAGCCGTCCTCAAGCTTACGAAACGGGCCCGAATCAGCGACCCGCAAGGCGAGACACTGTCAGATTTCGGTTCGATCAGACAGCCTTTCGCGTCGTCTTCGCGATCGTCCTGGCGTTGCGCTGCCCTCGCCCACCTCAGTTGGGCTTGGGCGCTTCGGTCGAAGGCGCCGCCGGAGCGGCTGCGTCCTTCTTGACGCCGCGGATCTGGTTCAGCGCCGCGATCAGCTGCGTGTCCTTGGTCGGGTCGGCGGGCACATAGGAGGCCGAGCCGGACTGCTCGTCCTTGCCGTCACCGGCCTTGAGGTGCCCCTTCAGAGCGGCCTCGCCCTTGTTTTCCGCCAGCTTGTCCTTGAGCTCCGCCGGGATCTCCTGGACGACCTCGACATCGGGCGTGATGCCCTTGGCCTGGATCGAGTTGCCCGAGGGCGTGTAGTAGCGCGCGGTGGTCAGGCGCAGGCCGCCATTGCCGGCGAGCGGTATGACGGTCTGGACCGAGCCCTTGCCGAAGGAGCGCGTGCCCATCACGGTCGCGCGCTTGTGGTCCTGCAGGGCGCCGGCGACGATTTCGGCGGCGGAGGCCGAGGAGCCGTTGATCAGCACCACGACCGGCTTGCCCTTGGTGAGGTCGCCCGCCTTGGCGTTGAAGACCTGCGTCTCCTCGGCGTTGCGGCCGCGGGTCGAGACGATCTTGCCGCGATCCAGGAAGGCGTCCGAGACCAGGACCGACTGGTCGAGACGACCGCCGCGGTTGTTGCGGAGGTCGATGACGTAGCCCTTGACCTTGTCGATGCCGATATCGGCGTTGACCTTGTCGATCGCCTTGCGCAGGCCTTCATAGGTCTGCTCGCTGAAGGTGCCGATGCGGATATAGCCGATATCGGCCTCGACGCGCTCCTCGACGGCGGGCACGACGATGGTCGTGCGCGTCAGGGTGAATTCGAGCGGCTCCGGCTTGCCCGGGCGATCGACCTTGAGCTTGACCTGCGTGTTGATGATGCCGCGCATCTTCTCGACCGCCTGGGTCAGGGACAGGCCCTTCACCTCGGTGCCGTCGATCTGGCTGATGATGTCGTTGGCGAGGATGCCGGCCTTGAAGGCGGGCGTGTCACGGATCGGCTTGGCGACCTTGAGGACGCCGTCATCCATCGTCACCTCGATGCCCAGCCCGCCGAACTGGCCGCGCATGTCGGTGTCCATGTCGCGGAAGGACTTGGCGTCGAGATAGGACGAGTGCGGATCGAGCGAGGAGACCATGCCGTTGATCGCGGCCTCGATCAGCTTCTGCTCGTCGGGCTTCTCGACATAGTCGGTGCGGATCTTCTCGAAGATGTCACCGAAGAGGTTCAGGCTGCGATAGACCTCGGCCGAGGCCGCGACCGCGCTGGTGGAGGTCAGCAGGCGCGTCTGCGTGACCATGCCGGTCAGGCCCGCACCGAGGACGGCTCCGGCGAAAACGAGAGAAACCTTGCGCATCATCCGCGAACCTTTTCGCCAAGCGGTTTCGTCCACCACGGCGCCGGATCGACCGACACGCCGTCTTTTCTGAATTCGATATACAAAACCGGCTGGCCGGTTCCCGAACCCACGATCGTCGCGGCAGCTTCCGACGTTTCGCCCATAACCGCAACCGGTTCTCCCGCGAGGACGAACTGATTCAGCGCGACGTCGATCCGCTGCATGCCGGCGAGAAGCATATAGTACCCCCCGCCCGCGTTCAGGATCAAGAGTTGCCCAAACGAGCGGAACGGACCCGCGTAAACCACCCAAGCGTCCGAAGGCGCCGAAACTAGGGCGCCGGGTCGCGTCTCCAGCGAAATTCCGCGGGTTGTGCCGCCTGCGCCGTCGGACGCGCCAAAACCACGCAATTGTGAACCGGCCACTGGCAGCGGCAACAGGCCGCGCGCTTCGGCAAACGCGATCTTGGGCGCCAGGCGGGCCGGGTCCTTGAAGGCAAGCGCCGCCATGCGCTGGCGCTGCTCACGGGTCTCCGCCTCGAGCGCTTCGCGGGCCGCGTCGGCGGCGCGGTTGGCGACCGAGATCTCCTTTTCCATGCGTTCGACGAAATCGCGCAGGCTGCGGGCCCGGGCGGCGAGGTCGCCGTCCTGGCCGCGCTGCGCCTCGGCGTCGCTTGCGGCGCTGGCCTCGCGCTGCCGGCGCGCCTCGACGAGCGAAGCGATGCGCTGGCGCTCGCCGGCGAGTTGCTCCAGCTCGCCGGTCAGGGCCTTGCGTTCCCTGGCGATGGCCTCGCGCAGCCGGACGAGTTCGCCGAGATCGGTGCCCAGCACCTCGATTTCATGACGCAGGTCGGGGACGACGGCACCCAGCAGCATCGAGGCCCGTACGGCCTCCAGAATGTCCTCGGGGCGCACCAGAACGGCCGGCGGCGGCCGGCGGCCGATGCGCTGCAACGCCGCCAGAACCTCTGCGATCAGGCCGCGCCGGCTCTCGAGCGAGCGGCGGATGGCGCTCTCGCTCGACTGCTGCAGGGAGAGTCGCTGTTCCAGCGCGCTGGCGCGCTGTTCGGCGCCCTGCGCGCGGGCGGTGGTGTCGAGCAGGGCCTTGTTGAGGGCGGCGCGGTCGGCCCGGATTGCGGCGATCTCGGCCTCGAGCCTGGCGCGCGCCGCGGCATTGCCGGCCAGCCGCTCCTCGATGGCCTTGAGTTCGGCCTCCCGGGCCTGTTTTTCGACGAGCTTCTGCATCGCCTCCCGGGTGAGCGCGTCAGGGTCGGGCGGCTGTGGCTGGGCGGCCAGTGGCAAGACGGTCAGCAAGAGCCACAACGCCGACAGGCACATGCGCACTCCCGCCCCCCGCTTGCGGTGGGAAGGGTTGGGGTGGGAGGCCGTGCCGCTCGGCGAGACGATCACGGGTTGCGTGCGTACTTTGCGGCTCCCCATCCCCAACCCTTCCCCGCCGCAGGCGGTGGGAAGGGGACCGGTCGCGGCGAAGGCGCGAATCAGGGGCCGGATAGGGCGCATGGGAGATGATAGCTCAGGCGCGGTGATAGGGGTGACCGGTCAGGATCGTCATTGTCCGGTAGAGCTGTTCGAGCACGAGCACCCGGACGAGTTGATGGGGTATCGTCAAGGATCCGAAGCACAGCGTTAGTGCGGCGGCGTTCCGGATCTCGTCGGCAAGACCATCGGCGCCGCCGATAACGAGGTTGAGCGAGGCGGTTCCCGAATCGCGCGCCGCTGCGATACGGGCTGCGAAGGCGTCGCTGCCCTGGCTCCTGCCGCGCTCGTCGAGCGCGATCACCAGGCCGGGGGTCAGTTTGGCCATGATCGCCGCCGCTTCGTCGCGCTTGCGTTCGTCGGCGCGCCGCCCGCGGCTTTCGGGGATTTCGACGATCTCGGGCCCGGCCAGACCAAGCCCGCGTCCCAGTGTCGCCGCCCGCTCGCGGTAGCGCTCGCAAAGTTCACGCTCCGGCCCGTCCTTAAGACGGCCGACGGTGATCAGGGCGAGGCGCATGGGGTCCGCTTCGACGCGGCCGGCTGTGGGTCGTCAGCCGACCAGGCGCTCATTGGGCCTGTCGGCGCCCCACATCTTCTCGAGATTGTAGAACTGGCGCACTTCCGGGCGGAAGACGTGGACGATGATGTCGCCAGTGTCGATCAGGACCCAGTCGCAGGCCGGCATGCCCTCGACCTTGGGCGTCTGCAGGCCCGACGCCTTCAGCGCCTCGACCAGCGAATCGGCGATGGAGGCGACATGGCGGTTCACCCGGCCGGTCGCGATGATCATCGCATCCGCCAGCGAGGTCTTGCCGACCAGATCGATGACCGTGATGTCTTCGGCCTTCATGTCTTCGAGAACATGCAATGCGAGGGCAACGCTGGCTGCAGAGGGGTTCTCTGGCACAGCGGCCTGGGGAAGCGGCTTGGGCTCGGCTTCGCCAAGGGTTGAACGGGTCAGTTCCGTATCCTCACATGTTCGATGCGCTCGTGGCGCGATCAAACGAAAATACGCCGGATCGGCCCAAAATTCAATCGCGTTCGGCCCGCTCGCGCAACATCGTCGAGGACAGCTCCGAGCGGCGCCCGTGCAGGAAGATCCAGGCGGGCGGCTTGGTCAGCGCGAGCGCGGCGCCCTGGCTTTCGGAAATCCGCCAGCGCGACAGCCAGTTGGCGGCCGGCGAGGCGACCGCGCTGTGGGTCGATCCGGGACGGTCGATCACCGCGATCGGCATCATCCGGGCGATCGCGCGCCATTCGTTCCAGCGGTGGAAGCTGGCGAGATTGTCCGAGCCCATGATCCAGACGAAGTTCACGCCCGGGCAGCGGCGCTTCAGCGCGCGCAGCGTGTCGGCGGTGTAGCGCGTGCGCAGCATCGCCTCGATGCCGGTGACGTGGATGCGCGAATGGTCGGCGAGCTTGCGCCCGAACTGGATGCGCTGCGCCAGCGCGGGCAGGGCGGCGTTGTCCTTGAGCGGGTTGCCCGGCGTCACCAGCCACCAGACCCGGTCGAGCTGGAGCCGGCGCAGCGCGGTGAGGCTGGCCATGCGGTGGCCGTCATGAGCGGGGTTGAAGGTGCCGCCGAACAGCCCGATGCGAAGGCCCGGCGCATGCGGCGGCAGGCGCAGATGTTCGGTGGTCATGTGAGGCGTGGGAGCCGCGGCTGGATCATGGGTCACGGCCTGATCTGACCGCTGCCATGGACGCGATATTTGAAGGAGCAGAGCTGCTCGACGCCGACCGGTCCGCGCGCATGCATGCGGCCCGTGGCGATGCCGATCTCGGCGCCGAAGCCGAATTCGCCGCCATCGGCGAACTGGGTCGAGGCATTGTGCAGGACGATCGCCGAATCGACCTCGGCGAGGAATCGTTTTGCCGCGGCCTCGTCGGCCGTGACGATCGCGTCGGTGTGATGCGAGCCGTAGCGCTCGATGTGATCGATCGCCCCGTCGAGCCCGGAAACAACCTTCACCGCGATGATGCGATCGAGATATTCGGTCGCCCAGTCGTCCTCGGTGGCGGCGGTGATGCGCGGGTCGGTCGCCTGCGTGTCGGTATCGCCGCGCACGGCGCAACCGGCGTCGAGCAGTGCGCTCACGAGGGGGGACAGATGCGTCGCCGCGCAGGCCCGGTCGACCAGCAGCGTCTCGGCCGAGCCGCAGACCCCGGTGCGCCGCAGCTTGGCGTTGAGCACGATCTCGCGCGCCATGGCGAGATCGGCCTGCGCATGGACATAGACATGGCAGTTGCCGTCGAGATGCGCGAAGACCGGCACGCGCGCATCGCTCTGGACACGCGCCACCAGGCTCTTGCCACCGCGGGGAACCACGACGTCGACGCAGCCGTCGAGACCTTGGAGAATCTCGCCAACGGCCGCCCGATCGCGGGTCGGCACCAGCTGGATTGCGTCGCCGGGTAGGCCGGCCGCTTCCAGCCCCTCGCGCAGGGCCAGAGCGATCTCGCTCGCGCTGCGGAAACTGTCGGAGCCGGCGCGCAGGATCGCGGCATTGCCGCTCTTCAGGCAGAGCGCACCGGCATCGGCGGTGACGTTGGGGCGGCTTTCGAAGATCACGGCGATGACGCCGAGCGGCGTCGCGACGCGCTCGAAGCGCAGGCCGTTGGGCTGCGTCCAGGAGGCCAGCACGCGGCCCAGCGGGTCGGGCAGGCCCGCGACGCTGGCCACGGCGTCGGCCATGTCGGACAGGCGGGCCGGATCGAGCAGGAGCCGGTCGATGAAGGCCGCGGTCTGCCCGGCGGCACGGGCTTCGCCGAGATCGAGCGCGTTGGCGGCGAGGATCGGGGCAGCATGCTCACGCAGCGCAGCGGCCATGGCCGCCAGCGCTGCGTTGCGCTGCGCCTCGGGCGCCAGCGCGATCAGCCGCGCCGCCTTGCGGGCGCGACGGCCCAGCGCCCGCATCTGCGTGGCGATGTCGCCGGCCGCATCGTCGCGGGCAGGGTCGCGGGTCGAGACCCTGCGAAGCGCGCCTTCGCTCGTCATGTTTACCCCGTCAAACGCCATAGCCGTGCAACCTTAGCCGACGCCGAGCGCCATGTCGTCCCGGTGGATCATCTCGGCGCGGCCGGGATAGCCCAGGATCGCGGCGATGTCGCGCGAGGCCTTGCCGAGCACGAGCGCCGCTTCGCCGGCATCATAGGCCACGAGCCCGCGCCCGAGCAGGCGGCCTTCGGGGTCGCGGATCAGCACGGCGTCGCCGCGGGCGAATTCGCCCTCGATGCGGCTGACGCCGACGGGCAGGAGACTCGCGCCGCCGGCCAGCGCGCGCGCCGCGCCGGCGTCGACATGCAGCGTCCCGCGCGGTTCGAGCGAGCCGGCGATCCAGGTCTTGCGGGCCGTGGCGGGCGTCGAGGCGGTGAGAAACCAGGTGCAGCGTGCGCCTGCGAGGATCGCGCCCAGCGGGTTCTTGGGCCGGCCGTCGGCGATCAGCATATGCGTGCCGCCGGCGGCTGCGATCTTGCCGGCCTCGATCTTGGTGCGCATGCCGCCGCGCGAGAGCTCCGACGCCGCGCCGCCGGCCATCGCATCGATCTCGGCCGTGATGCGCTCGACCAGGGGAATGTGCCTCGCCGCCGGATCGCGCGCGGGCGGGGCGGTGTAGAGGCCGTCGATATCGGAGAACAGCACCAGGAGATCCGCGCCGGCCATGGTGGCGACACGGGCGGCGAGCCTGTCGTTGTCGCCATAGCGGATCTCCGTCGTGGCGACGGTGTCGTTCTCGTTGATCACGGGTATGGCCCGCAGGTCGAGCAGGCGCCCGAGCGTGGCGCGGGCGTTGAGGTAACGCCGGCGCTCCTCGGTATCCGCCAGCGTCAGCAGGATCTGCCCGGCGGTCAGGCCATGCGCGCCGAGCGCCTCGGACCAGGTGCGGGCCAGCGCGATCTGTCCGACGGCGGCGGCGGCTTGGCTCTCTTCCAGACGCAAGGGGCCTGCGGGCAGCCCCAGCACCGTGCGGCCCAGTGCGATCGCCCCCGACGAGACGACCAGCACGTCGGCACCACGCTGGTGAAGCTCGGCCAGATCCTCGGCCAGGGCGGCGAGCCAGGCCTGGCGCAGCCGGCCGCGGGCCCGGTCGACCAGAAGGCTCGAGCCGACCTTGACGACGATGCGGCGGAACTGGTTCAGCGACGGCGTCTGCACGGGAAGGGAACCGGATGGCTGGCGATCTCGAACCCTGCCTGTTGGCGAAAAGCGGCGCTTTGTAAAGCACCGAGGACGCTGGCCGGCACGCGAAGTCCGTCGTCGCGACAGCTTTGCATTGACATTGCGGTTTCAAGAGCCCATATCAGCGATGTCGATATTTAGGCCGAACGACGTGGCCCCGCGCATGTAAATGCGCTTGCTGACGACCTTCCCGCTAAAATTCGAAAAAGGGCGCGTGAACTCCTTTGCGCGCCTTACAATAATACCGTGAAAGGGTTCGTCATGAGCGCCGGTACAGTTAAGTGGTTCAATTCGACCAAGGGTTTTGGTTTCATCCAGCCGGATGATGGCGGTCAGGACGTGTTCGTCCACATCAGCGCCGTCGAGCGCGCTGGCATGCGCGATCTCCGTGAAGGTCAGAAGATCTCCTACGAGCTCACGCAGGACAAGCGTTCTGGCAAGATGTCGGCCGACCAGCTTCGCGCCGAGTGAGACGACAGCCGCGCGCGCTGGCCAGAGAGATCAGGAAGGGCGACCACGGATGTACTGGCGCCCGCCATTTCCAAGCCAGGACGCCGCGGCATGACGAAGGGTCGGGAATCAAGCCCGGCCCTTTTTCCATCCTCCAACCGCAGGAGTGAGACATGCAGGTTCTCGTTCGCGACAACAATGTCGACCAGGCCCTCCGGGTTCTGAAGAAGAAGATGCAGCGCGAAGGCGTTTTCCGCGAGATGAAGCGCCGTTCGGCTTATGAGAAGCCGTCCGAGAAGCGCGTCCGCGAGAAGGCCGATGCCATCCGTCGCGCTCGCAAGGTCGCCCGCAAGCAGATGCAGCGCGAGGGTCTGATCGCCGCGCCGAAGCCCAAGCCGCGCCCGGTGCGCGCTGGAAGCGCACCTGCGCCGCGCTGATTTCGATACCATTGGGGCGCATTTTGGATTATTGCGCCCTCGCGGGCCGATATGCGCCCGTGACAACCCGAGAGAAGGCCAGCCTTGAAGAACCCGACCGACCGCAGCTTCACTGATCGTCAGGCCAATTCGTCGGCCGCCAAGAAGGCGCTCCTCGAGCGTTTCAAGGCGCGGCCGGGTCCGGATGACCCGATCATGCAGCAGCGACGCGCGGAACGCGAAGCCGTCGCCGTGGCGCGCATGGCGCGCGAGGCCGAAAAGGCCGCTGCCCGCGCCGAGCAGGAGCGTCTCGCCGAGATCGAGCGCCTGCGCCTCGAAGAGGAAGAGCGCATCGCCGAAATCGCGCGCGAAGTCGAGCGCAAGGCCGAGCAGGCGAAGCGCGATGCCGAGCGTCCGCGCAAGGTGCTGCTCGAGGCCGTGCAGTACGCGCAGATGCGCGCCGCCGGCAAGGGCGGTCGCCGCTAGACAAGTTTGGCGCCGGGCCGCATCGTCCCGGCGTTCGCTGCGGGGTTTCGCGCGCACGCATGTGGCGGTGAAGGCTCGGCAGTCGATGTCTGTCCGGACGGGTCTCTTCCGGGACGCCTGGCCTGACGGGCGCGTCACGCCTCCCTTCAGGAGCCGGGTCGCTTCGAGCCGATCGGCGCGAACCGTGAACCCGCCTCAGCCGCACATTCGGAGCGAGCCGCCATGGCGACGCGAGGCCTCTCACCCGACGAGATCAAGCGTCGGGCCCAACTCGCCTTCGACAAGGCCGATGCACGCAAGCAGGAGGCTTCGCGTGCGATGGAGGCCGAACAGCTCGAGCGCGACGCCGTGCTGCAGAAGACCGTACGCCTGAAGGCGCTGCGTCTCGCCAAGGAAGCTGCCGACGCCGAGACGGCCGCAATCGTGGCCGACCAGCAGGCCCGTGCCAAGGCCGAGATCGCCGACGCCAAGGCTGCCGCGAAGGCTGCGAAGACCGCCAAGGCCGCAGCCGTCGTCAAGCGCGTGCCGAAGGCCAAGCCCGCGCTCTGATCGCCTCGCCTGGGCCGCCGTTTCGAAAAGGGTGGCGCTGGCCGCCCCCCCGGGGGCTTCTTGGCTTATGCTGCCCTCTCCCTGATCAGTTTGTTCTCATCCGCCGCGTGACCGTCGCGCGGTGGTCGCCTCGATTTGCGCCATTGCGTCACTTCCGGTTGACCAAGCCTGTCGATGACGTATGAAAAATTGTCGCAGGCAGTTTAATCTCGCCGCCGGTTGAACCTTTCCCACGCTCGCCGCGACCAACCCTTGCGAGCCGGATGTCAGGCCTCGAGGGCAATGCATACGGAATCGGACGAAGAACTCGTCAAGCGGATCGCCGGTGGCGACCGGCTCGCGATGAAGGTGCTGTTCTCGCGGCACCAGACGCGGGTTTATCGTTTCGCGCTGCGCCTGCTGCGCGACGAAACGAGGGCGGAGGATGTGACCGGTGACGTCTTCATGGATCTCTGGCGTCAGGCGGACCGGTTCGAGGCTCGTTCCTCGGTCACGACCTGGCTGCTCACGATCGCGCGCAACAAATCCTATTCCGCCCTGCGCAAGCGGCGCGACGCCGGGCTCGACGACGATTTCGCCGAAAGCATCGAGGACGAGGCCGACGATCCCGAGGTCGTGCTGCAGAAGCAGGACAAGGGGCTGGCGATCCGGGCCTGCCTCCAGAAACTGTCCCGCGAGCATTCTGAGGTCATCGACCTCGTCTATTATCACGAGCATTCTCTCGACGAGGTCGCCAAGATCGTCGGCATTCCCGAGAACACCGTCAAGACACGGCTCTTCCATGCCCGCAAGAAGCTGGGCGAGCTGCTCAAGAGCGCCGGGATCGACCGGGGCTGGCCTTGAGGAACAGCCGGCCTCGCGCCGGTCCTGCGCTACGTTGCCGATGCGTCGCTTCCATCCTCCAAGCTGTCCGGGAGTAAAGTCATGACAGACGCCATTGCGACCGACGCGCAGCGCGCCGAACTCGAGCAACTCCTGCCCTTTTATGCCAATGGCCGCATCTCCGCGTCCGACAAGGCGCGCATCGATGCAGCGCTCGCCACCGATGCCGAGCTCGCGCTACGCCTCGAGATCATCCGTGACGACATGGCCGAGACGACGCTGCTCAACGAGAGCCTCGGCGCTCCCTCGCCGCGCGTCCTCGACCGGCTGATGGCGGGGATCGAAGCCGAACCGCGCCGAGCAGGCCTGCTGGCGACCGCCAAGGGTGGCTTCATGACCTGGTTTGGAGGCCTCCTGGCCGCGCAGCCGCCCCGCCGACTGGCCTATGCGGGGGCCGCGGCATGCGCGCTGATCGCGATTCAGGGCGTCGCGCTGACCGGCATCGCCCTGCGCGAGAGCACGGGCTTTGAAACCGCATCGGCTCCCGCCCGCTCGTCGGAGCGCTATGTGCTCCTGAGCTTCGCCAGCGATGCCCGGGCCGGCGACATCGCCTCCTTCTTCAAGCGCTTCGATGCCTCGGTCGTCGATGGGCCTCGCGCCAACGGCTATTTCAAGGTGCGCGTCGGCGACGCCACGCTGACGCAGGCGCAGGTCGACGCCATCGCGGCGCGGATGAAGTCCGAGGCCGCGATCGTGCGTTTCGTCGCCCCGGCGCCGTGACGTCTCGGCGCTGACACGGTGACGGATCGGCAGTGTTCTGCTAAGCCGATGCTGCATCGACGCGTATCGGGAGAGCGCATGATGACGACGCCCTTGCCGCCCGTTTTTCGGCTCGGCCAGACCCTGCGGCTGGCGGCAGGCGGATGCCTTTCGCTCCTGCTGTCCCTGGCCGCTGTGCCCGCGCTGGCCCAGCAGCCGGGCAGCGGGGGCGCGAGCACGCCGCCGGCCAGCGGTTCGGGTTCAACGCGGGCGATCACGGTGCCGCCGCCGGCCTGGCAGGTTCCTTCTGTCTTCGGCGGGGCGCGGCAGTCGCGCACCGTGGTGCCGGCCGCCACCGAGAACCGCTTCGTCCCCGACGAGATCCTGTTCGAGCTCGCCCCCGATGCCCAGGCCGAGACGGTGCTGCGACGCTATGGCGCGACGCTGATCACCAGCCGGCGCGTCGAGCTTGCCGGGACGACGATCATCCGCGCGCGGCTGGAGGCCGGCCGCGATCTGCGCGCCGTGCTGACGCAGATGGCCAACGACACCGCCATCGCCGGGGCGCAGCCGAACTTCACCTTTGAGCTGCAGCAGGGGTCGGCGCAGCCGGTCAGCACCACGGCGTCCGGCAATGCGCGCTCGGACATTCCGACGCTGCGCCTGTCGGACCCCGCCGCCGTGCGCGCGACGCCGACGCCCCGGCGCGATCTGCCGCCGCAATATGTCGTCGACAAGCTGAGGCTCGGCGATGTTCACAAGCTGGCGCGCGGGGCGACGATCCGCGTCGCGGTGATCGATTCCGGCGTCGATGTCGGCCATGTCGAACTGCGCGGCGCGATCGCCGGTTCCTATGATGCGCTCGGCGAGGACTTCGTCCCGCATGCCCATGGCACTGCCATGGCGGCGGCGATCTCGGCACAGGGCCAGCTCCAGGGTGTCGCGCCGGCGGCGCGGCTGCTCGTGGCGAGGGCGTTTTCGGGGCGTGCCAGCACGACCTCGGCCAATGGCACCAGCCTCCAGATCATGGCGGCGATCGAATGGGCGGTGAACCAGGGCGCCCGCGTGATCAATCTGAGCTTCGCCGGTCCCGAAGACCGGCTGCTGACGCGCGGGCTCGCCGGGGTCGCCGCCAAGGGCGTGATCGCGGTGGCGGCGGCCGGCAATGGTGGGCCGGGCGCCGCCCCGCTTTTTCCCGGCGCGGATCCCAACGTCATTGCCGTGACCGCGACAGACGCCGACGACAAGATCTTCCGCCAAGCCAATCGCGGCGCCTATATCACGCTGGCGGCGCCCGGCGTCGATGTGCTCGCGGCCGAGCCGCAGGGACGCTATGCCTTCTCCTCCGGCACCTCGATCGCGGCCGCCCATGTGTCCGGGCTGGTCGCGCTCGTGCTGGAGCGGCGGCCCGATCTCGACCTCGCCGGTGTGCGCCGGCTGTTGACGGAAAGCGCGATCGATCTCGGCTCGAAGGGTCGCGACCCGGTCTTCGGCGCGGGCCGGATCGATGCGGCCGCGGCGCTCGCCCGGGCCCAGCCGGTGACCGCCTCGCGGCCCTGATCAGGCTTACGCGTCCGGCTTGGTGCCGCCGCCGAGGCGCGGGGCGGGCTCGTATTGCCCCTCCAGCCGGTTGGCGTGGCGGTGGAGCAGACGCCAGCTCCCGTCCTCGAAGCGAAAGACATGGGTGACGCGGTTGGTCCACTGCGTCGGCGCGTCCATGCCGGGCAGCGTGACGTCGAAGGTCTCGATGTCGGTGGTGTAGGCGAGCTCGCCCCCGATGATGGTGGTGACGTTGTCATGGCGGACGGTGCCGCCCCCGAACTGCCGGCCGGCCCAGTCCCAGCGTCGCGAAATCGCTTCCCAGCCCTTCTCGTAGCCGCCCCAGCCATACATGCTGGTCGCGTCGTCGGCGTGGGAATAGAGCGCCTTGATCGGCCCGACATCGCCATTGGCGACATGGGCGAGCGCTTCGCGCAAATTCGCCAGCGCAGCCGGGAATGCCTGGGCGGGCGAGGGGGGCGAGGGTCTGTTCATGGGCGTGTCTCCGGAAAGCCGGAGGCTAGCATGCGCCGGGCCCCCGCTGGCAACGGCTATGGGCGGGTGTTTTCCCAGCCGCAGCCTTGACCTTCTGCGCTGCATCGGCCTGATGTCGCGCCATGGCCCGACCGAGACTTCTCTTCGTCGCGACCGAGGACTGGTTCTTCGCGTCGCATTTCCTGCCGATGGCGCGGGCCGCGCGCGAGCTCGATTTCGAGGTCGCGGTGATCGCGCGCGAACGCCACCATCGCCGCATCATCGAAGGCGCCGGTGCGCGGCTGATTGCGCTGGAGGCGGAGCGCCGCAGCCTCGACCCCCGGGTGCTGTTCCGGCAGATCCTGGCGCTGAAGCGCCTGATCGAGGCGGAGCGCCCCGACATCCTGCACTGCATCGCCTTGAAGCCGATCGCGCTCGCCGGTCTCGCGGGGCGGCTGGCGGGTGTCGAGCGGCGCGTCTATGCCCTGACCGGGCTGGGTTTCCTGGGCGCCCGGCAAGGGGCGGTCGCGGCGGCCGCCCGGCTGGCCGCGACGCTCTGGCTGCGCGGCGCCATCGACGGCCCGCAGGTGCGCTTCCTGTTCGAGAACCCCGACGATCCGGTGACGCTGGGTCTCGATCCGCAGGATCAGGACAAGGTCGCGATCGTCGGCGGGGCCGGGGTCGACCCGCTGATCCTGATGCCCGAGCCGATGCCGACGACGCCGCCGCTCAAGGTGGCGCTGGTGGCGCGCATGCTCTGGTCCAAGGGCGTCGATCTCGCGGTCGAGGCGGTGCGTCTGGCGCGGGCCGAGGGCGTGCGGGTCGAACTCACGATCCACGGCGCGCCCGACCCGTCCAACCCCAAGGCGATCCCCGAGGACATGTTGAAGCAGTGGGCGTCGCGGCCGGGCATCGTCTGGGCCGGGCCGACGCGCGACATCGAGGGCGTCTGGCGCCAGCACCATCTCTGCATTCTGCCCTCGCGCGGCGGCGAGGGGCTCCCGCGTACGATCCTGGAGGCAGCGGCCTGCGGCAGGGCGATTGTGACCACCGACGTGCCGGGGTGCCGCTCCTTCGTGCGCGACGGGCTGGACGGCAAGGTCGTCCCAGTCGATGACGCGGCTGCACTGGCGCAGGCGCTGATCCTGTTCGCCCGCGCACCGGCGCTGGCCGAGCGCATGGGCGCCAGCGCCCGGGCCCGGCTGATCGACGGGCACACCGAGCGCGACGTGATGAACGCCGTGAAGGCGCTGTACCGCCGCCTGCTCGCCCGGCCGACCACGGATATCGCGGCGTGAGCGCGGCGGCGCTCGACCGGCGCGCCTTCATTCTCGAGCACACCCGGCTTCTGCCGGTGCCGCATGCGCCCGAGCTCAGCCTCCATGTGGCGCAGGAGGCGACCGAGCTCTGGCAGAAGACCGAGGACGAGCTCGCCGTGATCGGCCTGCCGCCGCCGTTCTGGGCCTTCGCCTGGGCCGGTGGTCAGGCGCTGGCGCGCTATCTGCTGGACGATCCGGCGATCGTGCGCGGCCATCGCGTTCTCGATTTCGCCAGTGGCTCGGGGCTGGTCGCGATCGCGGCGGCACGCTGCGGGGCGAGCGCGGTGGAGGCCTGCGACATCGACGCTTTCGCGGCGGAGGCGATCGGTCTCAACGGCGCTGCCAACGGTGTTTCCATCACGGTCCGCCTCGAGGATCTCGTCGGCCGGGACGAGGGCTGGGACGTCGTGTGCGCCGGGGATGTCTGCTACGAAAAGGCGATGGCGGAGCGTGCCGTCGCCTGGCTGACACGGCTTGCGTCACGCGGCGCCCGGGTGCTGATCGGCGACCCCGGCCGCAGCTATCTGCCGAAGGACCGGCTGGAGCCGCTGGCGAGCTACGCTGTGCCGGTGACGCGCTCGCTGGAGGATGCCGACATCAAGCACAGCACGGTGTGGCGGCTGACGGCGTAGGCCGAGCCCACGCCGTCAGCCGCCTTTCGCTTCCCTCAGGCCGCGCGTCGCGCGGCCGGCATGGTCACCACGCGGCTGTCCTGCGTGCGGAAGGTCGAGATCAGCCTGTTGAGCTGCTCGATCTGGTCGAGCAGGGTCTTGGCGGAGGCGGCGCTCTGCTCGGCGAGCGCTGCATTCTGCTGCGTGATCTCGTCCATATGGCTGACGGTCTGGCTCATCTCGTCGATGCCGCCGGCCTGTTCGGCCGACGCGCTGGCGATTTCCTGGACCGTGTTGGAGACGGCCGCCGAGGCTTCGACGATCTGCTCCAGCGTGCCGCCAGCCTCCCTGACGAGCTTGACGCCTTCCGTGACCTCGGCGTCGGAGGAGGCGATCAGCCCGGTGATGTCCTTGGCAGCATCCGACGAGCGCTGGGCGAGCGCGCGAACTTCCGCCGCGACGACCGCAAAGCCGCGCCCGGCATCGCCGGCCCGGGCCGCTTCGACGGCGGCGTTCAGCGCGAGCAGATTGGTCTGGAAGGCGATCCCGTCGATGACGCTGGTGATCTCCGAGATCTTTTTCGAGGCCTCCTCGATGCGGGCCATCGCATCGGTCGCGTTCTTGACGATGTCGCCACCGGTGCGGGCGATCTTGGTGGCGTCGTCTGCGAGCGCCACCGAGCGGCGGGAGGCCTGAGCGGAGGTCTTGACCGAAGCCGCCAGCTGCTCGGTGGTGGCTGCGCTTTCCTCCAGTGCCGAGGCCTGCTGCTCGGTCCGCAAAGAGAGATCCTCGGCGCCGGAATTGATCTCCTGGGAGGAGGCTGCGATGGCGGCCGAGCTGGTCTTGATCGTGGTGACCATCTGTTCGAGCCGGCCCATGGCTTCGTTGAAATTGTCCCGGATCGTGCTGTATTCCTGCGGAATGTCCTGGCCGATGCGGAAGGTCAGGTCGCCTTTGGCGAGGGCCGCCATGCCTTCGCTGACCGACTTGACCGCCTTCTCGCGCTCGGCCGTCAGGACGCGCTCTGCCACTTTTGCGCGCTCCTCGGACTTGAGGCGGGCCGCTTCGGAGGCTTCGAGATAGACCGAAATGGCATAGTCCATGTCGAGCAGCGCCGCCTTGACGAGGGCGCTGATCTCGGCGGCCCGGTCGGAGGCACCCGCGATCTTGCCGCCGAAGCGGCTCTTGGGCCAGCGGGCTTCCAGAACATCGCTGATGATCCGCTCGAGGATCAGGGCGTAGCCACCGATATACCAGCGCGGCTCGAGGCCGATGCGGGCGTGGATTTCGCCGACCTTGGTGACGGCGGCGACGTAGTTCTGATCGAACTCGCCCTTGGCGATCCGGTCCCAATGCGAGGACTGGCGCTGCGCGGCGCCATCGATTTGCGTTTCGCTGCTGAAGAAGCGCTTCGTCTCCGGATAGGTCCTGAGCTGGCTGTAGAAGGCATCGAGCGCGCCCGGCAGGGCTGCCGATCTCGTCATGCATGCCCTTGATGCGGTCGCGCGACTTGCCGTCGAGCTGCATGAAGGCGAGACGGCTCGTGAGGTGATCCGACGACATCGAAAGGCTCCTTGGGCCAAGAGTGCCGATTGCCGGCTACTGACCAAGGAAAGCGCAGTTTGGTTAATCGCCCCTCAACAAAAGCGTTGATCCAGATCAAATTCGCACGGCTGGATTGCATGCCGTAGCGTACTGCTACCCGTTGCTCTGCACATGGTCGTGTTCATGGCGTTCAAGAAAGGCTTCCACCGGCAGCGCCCGGAAGTCGGCCAGTGCGGCGCGCAGGCGGGTGTGGTTCCAGTCCCACCAGGCCAGCGCCGTCAGCCGCTCTGACACGGCTTCGGGGAAGCGGCGACGGATCACCCTGGCCGGATTGCCCGCGACGATGGTGTAGGGCGCGACGTCCTTGGTGACGATCGCACCGCCGGCGACGACGGCGCCCGTACCAATGCTGCGGCCTGGCAGGATGATGGCGCCGTGGCCGATCCAGACATCGTGGCCGATGGTCACCGGCGTCGAGCGGCGCCAGTCGAAGAAGGCGGCATCGTCCTGCGCATCCTCGAAATAGGCGCTGGCGCGATAGGTGAAGTGCGACTGGCTGGCCCGCTGCATCGGGTGGTTGCCGGGGTTGATCCGGGTCATCGCCGCGATCGAGCAGAACTTGCCGATGGTCGTGTAGATGATGTTGGAATCGTTCACGACATAGGAGTAGTCGCCCATCGTCGACTCGACGAAGGAGGTCCGCGCGCCGACCTCGGTGTAGCGCCCCAGCGTCGCCTCCCGGACGACCGCTGTCTCATGGATCACCGGTTCGAGCCCGAGCTTCCTGGCGGCCATGGGGTGTCTCCGTCCTGTGGGGATCGCCGGCCCGGTCGTCAGCGGCCGAGCGGAAAGGCGTCGATGATGCGGAAGCGGCTGGCCCGGTCGTCCTGCCGGAACAGAGCGAGGCGGTCGATGGCGACCGGACCCGCGGGGACGGCGCGCGCATAGGCCTCGGCCAGGGCGGCCGCGACGGCGGGCGCCTCGCCCGGCGGGAGCGCCCCGGTCAGCGTCATGTGGAAGCGGAAGGCGTCGCCGACATAAGGATAGCCATAGGCGTCGAGATGGGCGAGCTCGGCCGGGGTCAGCGGGCTGGCGAGGCGCCGCGCCAGATCGGCCTGCCCCAGCGGCGCGCGAAACGGCTCGAAGGCCTGGACGATGCCGAAGGCCAGCGCCTGCAGCGCCGGGCTCGGCTCGCTCGGCGTCAGCGCGACGAAGCGGCCCAGCGAGGCGACCCTGAGCCCGGCGAGAGGCACGGCCGCGCGGCCGATCGCGATCTGCCGGGCGAAGGCCCGCAATTCACCCTCGCTGCGGCCGTTGGTCAGCTCGAACGGCGCCTTCAGCGTCGCGTGGAAGCCGTAGCGGCGCGGCTCGGCGGTCCGTTCCGGCCAGAGCTGCGCGTCGCAGCCGGGCGGGACGGCAAAGGCGATCTCCTCGCCTGTGAAGGCGTCGTAGCCCAGCGTCGCGCAGCCGAAGCGCCACAGCGCGCCGTCGACGGCGGGCGCATAATAGAGGGCGTAGCGCGGGCCGCTCAAAACGCGCGCTCGCCCTTCGACCAGACAGCCGCAATCACGGGCGTCGGTCCCAGCGCCCTGAAGCGAACGAGATCGGCCCGCAGCCCGGTCTTGAGATGGCCGCGATCCTTCAGGCCGAGGATGTCGGCAACCTTCCAGGTGACCATGCCCATGGCGTCGGGCAGACCGAGTCCATGGTCGTCATGCAGCTTGAGCACGGCCTGGAGCAGGCTGGCGGGCACATAGTCGGAGGAGAGGCCGTCGAGCAGGCCCTTCTCGGCCAGTTCGGAGACCGACACGCCGCCGGAATGCGAGCCGCCGCGGACGACGTTCGGCGCCCCGGCGATCGTGGCGAGCCCGCGCTGCTTGGCGGCGGCGGCGGCCTCGACCGTGGTCGGGAATTCGGAGATCACCGCGCCGGAGGCGAGGCCCTCCTCGACATGCTCGACTGTGGTGTCGTCATGGGTCGCGATCGGGATGCCGCGGGCGCGGAACAGCGCGACCACCGCCTGCCAGTTGCTGGAGACATTGGCGGCGCCCTCCTGCTGGCGGGTGGCGACGTCCTCCTCGAACTCCGCCTCGGTCTTGCCGTTGCCGATGGCATAGGTCCGCAGGTGCTCGATGTTGCGCCATTGGCGCTGGCCCGGCGTGTGGTCCATCAGCGAGACGAGCTGCACGAGCGCATCGTCCTGATAGGGCTCGATGTCCCTGAGCAGATCGGGGCTCGTCAGCTCGCAGCGCATGTGGATGCGGTGATCGATGCGGAAGACGCCCTCGGCCTGGCCCTGGGCGAGCGAGGCCATCACATCGGCAAAGATGTCCTTGCGGTAGTCCTTGGCGGAGAAGGGCGTGCCGGCGCAGATCGCGTCATAGACCGTGGTGACGCCGGCGGCCGCCATCTGCGCGTCATGGACCAGCGCGGCGGCGAGCCCGTTCGGCCAGAAGACCTTGGGCCGCGGCATGAAATGCTTTTCCATATTGTCGGTGTGCATCTCGACGAGGCCGGGAGCGACATAGTCGCCGCCGGCATCGACGGCCCCCGGCAGCGAGGAGAGGCCCTGGTCGACGGCCGCGATGATGCCGTCCTCGAAGGCGATCGTGCCCGTGACGATCTCGTTTTCGAGGATCAGGCGGGCATTGGTCAGAACGGTCTGCATCAGGCGGCCTTCCGGAAAGCGGTGATGTCGAGAGAGCGCGTCGCGACCTTCTCGCGCACGGCCTCGTCGTGAAAGATCCCGACGATGGCGGAGCCCTTAGCACGGGCTTCCGCGATCAGTTCGACCACGACGTCGCGGTTGGCGGCGTCGAGAGAGGCGGTTGGCTCGTCGATCAGCATGATGGCGGAGGGATCGACGAAGGAACGCGCGATGTTGACGCGCTGCTGCTCGCCGCCGGAGAAGGTCGCCGGCGCGAGGTTCCAGAGGCGCTCGGGCAGGTTGAGCCGGGCGAGCATCGCCTTGGCCCGTTCGCTCGCCTGATCCGGCGAGATGCCGCGCGCCAGAAGCGGGTCGCGCACGATGTCGAGCGCGCTGACGCGCGGGATCACGCGCAGGAACTGCGAGACAAAGCCGAGCGTGCGGCGGCGAATGTCCAGCACCGTACGCGGAACGGCGGTGACGATGTCGACCGGCCGGCCGGCATGGGTGATGTGGATATGGCCCGCGCTCGGCAGGTAATTGCCATAGAGGATGCGCAGCAGGCTCGACTTGCCGGCGCCGGAAGCGCCCGCGAGCACGAGGGCCTCGCCGGCCTCGACGCTGAAATTGACGTCGTCGAAGACGGGCAGACGGACGCCGCCCTGGTTGTGCAGGGTGAAGGCCTTGGTGACGTTCTCGACGCGAATCATCGTGGTCATGGGATCAGGCCTTGGAGGGTGGCGGTGACGCCGGCGTGACGGGCGTGCGTTGGGTGGTCGAGGTGTTCGGCGGCGGGGCGGCCTTGGCCGGCCGGCCCAGCAGGGTCCGTTCGACATCCAGCCCGCTCGGCTGCCGGTCCGCCTCGCCGGAGACGGGGCTCGGGACGGCCTGTGCGCCGAAACCCGACCATTGGGGCTGGATGAAGCCGCTCATACGGTCAGCACCGCCGAGGTGAGGAGCTGTGTGTAGGCGTGGTGCGGGTCGTCGAGCACCTGGTCCGTCAGGCCCTGCTCGACGACATGGCCGTCCTTCATCACCATCAGCCGGTCGGTCAGCAGCCGCGCCACGGCGAGGTCGTGCGTGACGATGATCGCCGCCAGGCCGAGATCGCGGACCAGCACGCGCAGCAGGTCGAGCAGGCGGGCCTGGACCGAGACGTCGAGGCCGCCGGTCGGCTCGTCCATGAAAACGAGGCGGGGTTCCGAGACAAGCACCCGGGCGATCTGCAGGCGCTGCTGCATGCCGCCCGAGAACTGGCGCGGCCGGTCGTCGATGCGCGCACCGGCGATCTCGACGCGCGAGAGCCAGTCGAGCGCGCGCTCGCGGATCTGGCCGTAATGGCGGTCGCCGCGGTCCATCAGGCGCTCGCCGACATTGCCGCCGGCCGAGACGTCCATGCGCAGGCCGTCGCGCGGGTTCTGGTGGACGATGCCCCAGGCGGTGCGCATCAGCCGCCGACGCTCCTGCTCGGGCACCGAATAAATGTCGAGCGGTTCGGCCCCGCCGCGGAACAGCACCTCGCCCTCGTCGGGACGGTCGATGCCGGCGAGGCAGCGCAGCAGGGTCGATTTGCCGGAGCCGGATTCGCCGACGATGCCGAGCACCTCGCCCGGCCAGAGGTCGAAGGAGACGCCCTCACAGCCGATGCGCTCGCCATAGAAGCGCGAGACGCCGGCGGCGGAGAGCAGCGGGGCGGGTTCGAGAAATGTGGCGTGGACGGTCATGATTTCGCTCCCGTATCCACCTTCGCGCCGTCATCCCGGGCGGAGCGAAGCGCAGACCCGGGATCCATGCCTGAGCCTTGCTCTGTTGGGTTCCGGAATGGATCCCGGGTCTCCCTGCGGTCGCCCGGGATGACGGTGGAGGATGAAGGATCGACCAGGCCGCTCGCCGCCGCATCGCCGAGCATCGCGCCGCGATGGCCGGCGGCGCGGCGCGTCTCGCAATGGTGGCTGTCCGAGCAGACGAACATCCGGCTGCCCTGGTCGTCGATCACGACCTCGTCGAGATAGCTGTCGGTGGCGGCGCACAGCGCGCAGGGCTCGTTCCAGCTCTGGATGCGGAAGGGGTGGTCCTCGAAATCGAGGCTGCGCACGCTGGTGTGGGGCGGGAGCGCATAGATGCGCTTCTCGCGGCCGGCGCCGAAGAGCTGGAGCGCCGGCGACATGTGCATCTTCGGGTTATCGAATTTGGGGATGGGCGAGGGCGCCATGATGTAGCGGCCGTTGATCATGACCGGATAGTCATAGGTCGTCGTGACCTCGCCGAAGCGGGCGATGTTCTCGTAGAGCTTCACCTGCATCAGTCCATATTCGGCCCAGGCGTGCATCTTGCGCGTCTCGGCCTCGCGCGGCTCGAGCTTGCGCAGCGGCTCCGGCTGCGGGACCTGGTAGACGATGATCTGGCCGGCGGTCAGCGGTGCCTCCGGGATGCGGTGGCGGGTCTGGATGATCGTGGCCTGCTCGGTGGCTTCCGTGGTGCGGGCGTCGGCCGTCTTCTCGAAGAAGCGGCGGATCGAGACGGCGTTGGTGGTGTCGTCGGCGCCCTGGTCGATGACCTTCAGCGTGTCCTGGGGGCCGATGATCGCCGCCGTGACCTGGATGCCGCCAGTGCCCCAGCCGCGTGCGAGCGGCATCTCGCGCGAGCCGAACGGCACCTGGTAGCCGGGCACGGCCACGGCCTTGAGCAGGGCGCGGCGGATCATCCGCTTCGTCTGCTCGTCGAGATAGGCGTAGTTGTAGGCGGGGCTCGCCTCGTCGCCCGGCAGGGTCTGGTGAACAGTCATTCCGCGGCCTCCGGCAGCGTCTCGGGTTCGGCTGCGAGGCGCGCCTCGCGCTCGCGGCGGATGCGGCGGATCAGTTCGAGCTCGCCCTGGAAATCGACATAGTGCGGCAGCTTCAGATGCTCGACGAAGCCCGCCGCCTCGACATTGTCGGAGTGGTAGAGGACGAACTCGTCCTGCTGGGCCGGGTACTCGGCGGCCTCGCCAAACTCGCGTGCCTTGAGGGCGCGGTCGACGAGCGACATCGACATGGCCTTGCGCTCGCTATGGCCGAAGGCCAGGCCGTAGCCGCGCGTGAATTGCGGCGGAACGTCCTTTGAGCCGGCAAACTGGTTGACCATCTGGCACTCGGTCAGGGTGATCTCACCGAGATCGACCGCGAAGCCGAGCTCTTCGGGGATGAACTCGACCGCGACCTCGCCGACGCGGATCTCGCCCACGAAGGGATGGTTGCCGCCGAAGCCGCGCTGGACCGAATAGCCGAGACCGAGCAGGAAACCCTCGTCGCCGCGCGCCATCGCCTGCAGGCGGACGTCGCGGTCGGCGGGGAAGGAGACCGGCTCGCGGGTCAGGTCGAAGGGGCGCGGGTCGCCCTCGGGCGCGATCTCAGGCTCCATCAGCCCCTCGGCGCCGAGGATGTCGGGCACGCGGGGCATGTGGGCGTCGAGGGGAGATGCGACAGGCTCGGGCTCGAGCCGGGCATTGCCTGCCGCATCCGGGCCTGATCCGCCTTCGTTGTCCATCAGCGCGAAATCGAACAGCCGGTGGGTGTAGTCGTAGGTCGGGCCCAGAACCTGCCCGCCGGGCAGATCCTTGTAGGTCGCCGAGACGCGGCGGCGGATCGCCATCTTCGCGGTGTCGACCGGCTCCGACGAGCCGAAGCGGGGCAGGGTGGTGCGATAGGCGCGCATCAGGAAGGCGGCCTCGATGACGTCGCCCTGCGCCTGCTTCAGCGCCAGCGCCGCGAGGTCTGCATCATAGAGCGACCCCTCGTTCATCACGCGCGCGCAGGCCAGCGCCTGCTGCTCGCGGATCTGGGCGACGCTGATCTCGGGAACGGCCGCGTCGCCGCGGCGCGCTTCCGCGACGCGCTCATGGGTGGCGAGGATGGCGGCTTCGCCGCCTTTGACCGCGACATACATCAGGCCGCCCCTCCGATTTGCGTGGAGCGCGGCAGGCCGATGACGCCGTCGGCATGGGCCAGCAGCAGATCGACGCCGAGCGGATAGGCGGCGTTGTTGGCTGCGACCTCGGCCCAGAAGCCCGGCCGCAGCCCCGCCGGGGCGATGTCGCACCGGGTCGCGATGCCCGGGCCAGAGAGCGTCACCGCCTCGCCACCGTCGAAGGCGGAGCACTGCACGATGATCGTCGTCGACCGATCGGGGAACTGGTCATTGCCCGGATCGAAATCCGTCAGCCGCGGCGCCAGCGCAGCGCCGTCGATGACGGCGAAGGCGGCCCGGCGCGGTTCCTCGACGAGGGCCGCTCCGCAATGGAAGCGCAGCCAGGCACCGGCCGGGCCGTCGCGCAGCGCAAGCGGCAGCCAGATCGGCGTCTCATAATCCGCCAGCGTCAGCAGGGCGGTCGCGGTCGCCGCATGCAGTCCCTCGGGCGGCGCGATGCCGCTACTGATCACCGGCCGCGTGCCGGGCTCCGACAGGGCGCCGAGCAAGGCGCGGAAGGCGGCCTGGGACTGGAAGACGGGGTCTGTGAAGCCCGCGCCGATGAGGGTGTCGGTCGCCATCACGCGCCCCTGACGAGAGTGAAGAAATCGACCTTGGTCGCGGCCGCCTTGCGCGAAGCGAGCTCGCGGGCTGCGTTCTGGCGGGCGGCGAGGTCGTCGACGGCCCGGCGCAGGGGCGAGGTCGCCTCCTCGCGCTGGAGCCTGGCGTCGAGGATCGCGGCGAGGCGCGCCTTGCCGGCGTCGCGACCCAGCGCATAGGAGAAGCCCATCATTCCGTCGGCAAGGCGCACGACGCAGAGGGTCACGGTCGCTTCGCCGAGATTGAAGCGGCGGCCGGCGCCGCCAGCACGTCCCTCGACCATCACCGTGCCGGTCTCGGGGGCCTTGAGGACTTCGTGGTCGGGGATGCTGGGCCCGATGAGCGTCGCGATGTCGGGGCGCGAGGCGCGGGCGAGCACGGCCATCCAGTGCTGCCTCTCGGTCTTGTCTGCGGTCACCGCACTCATTGCCATCCGCCGTCTGGTCGTTCGTGAATGTCTAGACTATGATAGTCCACCTGTGAGGAAAGGTCTATACATTTTGCGTGACGCTTTGGTGACGGAAGACAGCGACCCCGGCGGCGCCGGCGCGGCGGATGCGGGCACAGCCTGGCGCCGCATTGCCGACGAACTCGCCGTTTCGATCGGCAAGGGCGATTACGCGGCGGGGGATACGCTGCCGGCCGCGACCGCGCTGGCGGAGCGCTATGGCGTGCATCGCCATACGGTGCGGCAGGCCTTTCGGCATCTGGCCGAGCAGGGTCTGGTCACGGTGTCGCGCGGGCGCGGCACGCAGGTCAGCAGCCGACGCGTGCCCTATCCGATCGGCCGCCGGGTCAGCATGCGGGCCAATCTCGGCCGGATCGGCCTCGTCGCCTCCAGCGAGATGCTGTCGGCGGAGCAGATCGACGGAGAGGCTGAAACCTGTGCGACGCTCGGGCTGGATGATGGCGCGCGGCTCTGGCGCGTCGAGGGGCTCAGCCTGGCCGACGGCACGCCGATGGGCACCGGTACGCATTGGCTGTCGGTTGCTCGCTTTCCGGATTTCGATGCGGCCTTCCGGGACGGTGGGGCCTCGATGACGGCGGCGCTGAAGGCCTGTGGCATTGCCGACTATGTCCGCCTGTCGACGCGGCTGACGGCCCGGCTCGCCAGCGAGCGCGAGGCTAAACTGCTGGAGATCGAGCCCGGCGCGCCGGTGATGGTCTCGGTCGCCGTCGATGCGCTGCCGGACCTGACGCCGATCCATCTCGTCAGCAGCGTCTTCGCGGGTGAGCGCATGGAGATGGTGGTCGAGCCCTTCGCGGAGTGACGCCCGGGTCTTCGCCCGAGCGTCACTCCGGTTTCAGGTCGCCCGCTTGCCGATGATGGCGAAGCGCAGCTTGGCGGAGAGGAAATCGATCGCGGTGACGGCGGCGAGGATCAGCAGGATCAGGAAGGAAACCTGCTGCCATTCGAGCGTGCGGATCGTCTCGGCGAGATAGAGCCCGATGCCGCCGGCGCCGACGATGCCGATGATGGTCGAGGAGCGGGTGTTCGACTCGATGTAGTAGAGCACCTGGCTCGCGATCACCGGCAGGACCTGCGGGATCAGGCCGAAGCGGATCTCGTGCAGCTTGCCGCCGCCCAGCGAGGTGACGCCCTCGACCGGCTTGCGGTCGGCCGATTCGATGGCTTCCGAATAGAGCTTGCCGAAGGCGCCGATATCGGAGGTCATGATGGCGAGCATGCCGGCAAAGGGGCCAAGGCCCACAACATTGACCCAGATCAGCGCCCAGATCAGCGCATCGACGCCACGCACCGTGTCCATCGAGCGTCGTGCCAGGAAATGGACGACCCGGTTGGCGACGACGTTCTTGGCGGCGAGGAAGCCGAGCGGAAAGGCGAGGATCGCTGCCAGGATGGTGCCGAGGAAGGCGATCGCGATCGTCTCGAACAGCGCCTTCACAAAGAGCATGGCGCGCGCCATTGAGCCCGGGTCGGGCGGCAGCATCAGGACGACGAAGGTGCCGAGATTGCCGAAGCCGCTAACCAGGCGCCAGAACGAGACCTCCAGCGTCGACAGCCCGTAGACGAACAGTCCCACAAGACCGACGACGACGGTTATCGTGGTCACGCGCGTGCGCAGCGAACCGTCGATCGCGGCCTTGTGACGTTCGGCCAGCGCGGCGCGGTCGGGGGCGGAGAGGGCGAGGGTCATTTGCCGTGCTCCAGGCTCAGCAGCGCATGACGCAGGCGCTCGGTGCCGTAATCGATCAGCATCACCGTGACGATGATCAGCAGCAGGATGGCGCTGACGTCGGTGAAATAGAATTTGCGGATCGCCTCGATTAGATCCTGGCCGATGCCGCCGGCGCCGACGAAGCCCATGATCGAGGCGCCCCGCACGTTGATCTCGAAGCGCAGTAGCGAATAGCTGGCGAAGTTTGAGAGCACCTGGGGGACGACGGCGTAGCGGATGACCTGCCACCAGCTCGCGCCGGTCGCGGTCAGGCCGTCGACCGGCTTCATGTCGATGTTCTCGACCACCTCGGAGAAGAGTTTGCCCATCGCGCCCATGGTGTGGATCGCGATGGCGAGAACGCCGGGCAAGGGGCCGAGCCCGAAGGCGATGACGAAGATCAGCGCGAAGACGAGTTCCGGCACCGTGCGGCAGAATTCGAGATAGCGCTTGGTAACGAAGCGCATCCAGCCCGATCGCCCGAGATTGGCTGCGGCGACGAAGCAGAGCAGGAAGCCGCCGACGACGCCGAGAATGGTGCCGGTATAGGCGATCAGGATTGTCTGCCAGAGCAGTTTCAGCCAGCCTTCCAGCCCCCAGAACCACTCGGCCATGTCGGCGCCGAAGGTCGCGAGGCGCAGTGTCGGCATCGTGTCGAGGATGTATTTCGGGAAGCGCCAGACATTCTCGAAGAACTTGATCGGGTTTGCTTCCGAGCCGATCGCGGCGGCGACCACGCAGGCGACAAAAATCGCGACGCCGATCAGCGTCTGCCGGCGCTTGGTCGCCATCTCACGCCGGTAGAGATCGGCATGGGCGAGGATCGTCGGATCGTTGCGGTCGATCGCGAGGGTCATGTCGGGATGGGTCCGTCAGCCAAGGCGCAGGCGGGCCCCTTCCGCACAGCGAAAGGGGCCCGGGCGGTCAGGCGGTCAGCTGCGCTTCTTGCGGAGTTCGTCGACGAACTTCTGCAGTTCGATGGTGACGTTGTAGTCTTCGTGCTTCATCGGGGCGAAGCCGGGCGACTTGCCGTCGGACAGCTTGTCGAAGGCGGCCTTGTCCTTGGTCTGCATGTCGAAGAAGGCCTTCGAGATCGCGGTCTTCAGCTCGGCAGGCATTGACGACAGCATGGCGTAGGGCGAGCCAGGAATCTTGTCCGACTTGAAGACGATCTTGAAATCGTCTTTCTTGACCATGTTCTTGTTTGCCATCCGCGACAGGTTGGAATCCTCTTCCGAGTTCCACCAGTTGAAGCCGATGTCGCAGGTGCCCTGCTGCACGGCCATGACGGCGTTCTCATGGCTGCCGGCATTGACCATCTTGCTGAAGAACTTGTCCGGCTCGATGTTCATCTTGGCCATCGAATACAGCGGCACGTTGTTGCCCGAGGTCGAGTTGGGGTCGACGAGGCAGAGGTTCTTGCCCTTGAAGTCCTCCAGCTTGGCGCCCGCCGCGTCCTTCTTGGCATAGGCGACGGCGTAATAGCCGGTCGAGCCGTCGAAGGCCCGCAGGGTCGCGAAGGGCTCGACGCCGCCCTTCGAGACGGTCCAGGCGCGGACATAGGAGGACGGGCCGTACTCGCCGATATGGATGTTGCCGGCACGCTGGCCTTCGATCACGGCGGCATAATCGTTGGCGACACGCACCGTCACCTTCACGCCGAGTTCCTTGGACAGGTAGGCGGCGAAGGGTGCGTAGCGCTCGGTCACGCCCGACGCGTTCTCGGCGGGAACGACGGCGAAGACGAGCTCGGGGAACTTGGCCTTCCAGTCCTGGGCGAAGGCGGGGCCGGCGAGCGCGGTGGCGAGGCCGGCAGCGGCGAGCGCCAGGGTATGGCGACGGGTCAGCATGGGGTGCTCCTGGTGGATGATGGATCGGCGGCGTCTTCAAGCCCCCGGCGAACCGGGGACGGGACCTCAGGCGACGTTCTGCTTGGCGCGCTGCGCCTCTTCGCTGGCGATGGCCTCGAGCTGGTCGAGCGCCTCGGCGCCGGCGTCCTTGGCCTCGATGCCGTAGAGCTTGGCCGCGACCTCGCTGGTGAGCTGGTGCGGCGGGCCGTCGAAGACGACCTTGCCGGCAGCCATGCCGATCAGCCGGTCGCAGTATTTCGACGCGATATCGAGGTGATGCAGGTTCGAGACGACGGTGATGCCGTCCTCGCGGTTGATCCGGAACAGCGCATCCATCACCACTTGGGTGTTGCGCGGGTCGAGCGAGGCGATCGGCTCGTCGGCGAGGATGATCTGCGGCTCCTGGACCAGCGCACGGGCGATGGCGACGCGCTGCTACTGGCCGCCCGACAGCGTTTCGGCGCGCTGGGCGAGGAGATGGCCCATGTCGAGGCGCTCGAGCGCGGCGATGGCGCGGATCTTGTCGTCGCGCGAAAAGTTCTTGATCAGCGTCAGCGGCAGGGAGCGATGGTTCAGGCGGCCGAGCAGGACATTGGTCAGCACGTCGAGCCGGCCGACCAGGTTGAACTGCTGGAAGATCATCGCCGTGTCGCGGCGCCAGCGGCGCAGCGCCGCGCCCTTGAGGGCGGTGACGTCGCGGTCGCCGGAGACGATGCGGCCCTCGCTGGGGTCGGCGAGGCGGTTGAGCATGCGCAGCAGGGTCGACTTGCCCGCTCCCGACCGGCCGATGATGCCGACCATCTCGCCCCGGGGGATGGAGAGCGTGACGTTGTCGACAGCGGCATTGGTGCCGAAGCGTTTGGTCAGGCCTTCGATGCGCAGCATGGCGACGGTCTCGCTTGCGTGACGAGCGAAGCCGCGCGATCGCAGCAAGCTGCCGTCGCGGTCCCGCCCTTTTCTTAGCGAGACAGCTAGTCAGCGCATATGACGCGGCGGTGACACTGCGGGCATGCCATCGCAACGCGAACCACGGGTTGCGCATTGGCCGCAGAGACTGCTCCGCAAGCGAGCCGGGGTGCCCCCGCCATGCGCGCTCGCGACGACGTCACCCAGACGACGTCACCCATTTGTGAACGCCCTGTCGTGCGAACCCGATGCAGGCGATTTCGGCCTCGCGACGGTGGTGGCGGCGGTTGGGCTGAGCGCGCTGCAATCGTCCGATCCTCCCATTCGAATGGTGAGGCCGATCGCGCATCGCGATGGGCTGACGGCCTGCAGTTGTCTCTGCAAGGCCGTGTGGCAAGGCCGCCCCGTCTCTTCCTTTTCGGAACGGGCTGCTAAAAATGCTTTTTATTCAACGGCTTCTGCCGGGCATTGGTCTGCTGCGGTCGCTCGCCGGCTTGGCGCCGCGCCCGGCGCGGCGTGGCCTGGGCGCGGGGTGCAGGGGCGAGCTGGCTGGGCCTGCTCCAGACCGGGGCGGCCTCGGCGGGTTGCCATGCCGTATCGCGTCGGTTTCCGCCGGTCGTGCGGCAAGCATCTTGCAGGGCGCGACAGCGGGTTCTGGCGCCGCGACCGTCATGATTCCGACCCTCAGGGTCTTTATCAAAGCATCAGCGCCAGTCTAAGACACCATGATGGTTTCGGAGCGTCCCACTCGATGAAATTGTTTGCCTATCTGCTCCTGATCGCCGGTCTCGCCGGTGGCGGCTATTATGGCTACCAGCAGTTCAAGCCTGGCCGCGGGCCTGTCCAGGCTACCGCGCCAGCCGCGCGGGGGCCCGTTCCCGTGGAGGTCGCCAGGATCGAGCGGGCGACCGTCAACGAGGAGGTCGAGGCGCTGGGGACGCTGGCGGCCGACGAATCCGTGGTGATCGCGCCCGAGATCGCCGGCCGTGTCATCGCGCTCGGCTTCCGCGAGGGCCAGCGCGTCGAGAAGGGGCAGCTGCTGGTCAAGCTCGACACGGCGATCCTTGATGCCGAACTCAAGCAGCTCCAGGCCGATCTCAGCCTCGCGCGCGACACGTTCCAGCGCAATCAGTCGCTCGTTCAGCGCGGCGCGGGCACGCAGGTCGCGCTCGAGCAGGCAACCGCGCAGCTCGCGTCCAGCGAAGCCCGCATCCAGCTCGCGCAGGCCAAGCTCGCCCAGTCGGCGATCATGGCGCCGTTCAACGGCGTGGTCGGGCTGCGTTCGGTCAGCGTCGGGGACTATGTCGCGGTGGGCAAGCAGCTGATCACACTGACCAATATCGATCCGATCAAGGTCGATTTTCGGGTGCCGGAAATCTTCCTGGGGCAGGTCAAGGTCGGCCAGACGATCAGCCTGAAGGTCGATGCCGTGCCGGGCGCCGATTTCCGGGGGCAGATTTTCGCCGTCGACCCCGTGGTCGACGTCAATGGCCGCGCGATCAGGCTGCGCGCCACCGTTCCCAATGCCGATCTCGTTCTCAAGCCCGGCCTGTTTGCCCGCGTCACCATTGTCGTCGACCGGCGGGAGAACGCGATGCTGATCCCTGAATCGGCGGTGGTGCCCGATGGCGTCGGCAAGATCGTCTACATCGTCGAAAACGGGAAGGCCAAGCGCGTCCCCGTCGAACTCGGCAAGCGCCTGCCCGGCAAGGTCGAAATCGTGAAGGGACTGACGCCGCAGATGCAGGTCGTCAGCTCGGGCCAGATGAGGCTGCGTGAAGGCGCGACGGTGTCGATCAAGAACGCGCAGCCGCCGGTGCAGACCAGCGCCCTGCCCGGCACGCCTTCGAGCCCGCAGCCATGAGCCTGTTCGAACTCTTCGTTCGCCGGCCCGTCCTCTCGACGGTGCTGAGCCTGCTCGTTCTGCTGGTTGGCGCGGTCTCCTATACGCGGCTGACGGTGCGCGAATATCCCAATATCGACGAGCCCGTCGTCTCCGTCCGCACGGTCTATTCCGGCGCCAGCGCCGAGATCATCGAGACGCAGGTCACGCAGATCCTCGAAAACTCGATCGCCGGGATCGAGGGCATCGAGATCATCTCCTCGACCAGCCGCCAGGAGCAGAGCAACATTTCCGTGCGCTTCCGGCCCGACGTCGATCCCGACGTCGCCGCCTCGGATGTGCGCGACCGCGTCAGCCGCGTGCGCGGGCGCATGCCGACCGAGATCGACGAGCCGATCATCGCCAAGGTCGAGGCCGACGCCCAGCCGATCCTGTTTCTCTCGCTGGTCAGTTCGCGCCACAACCCGCTGGAGCTGACCGACTTCGCCGATCGTTTCATCACCGACCGCGTCCAGAACATCACCGGCGTGGCCGAGGTGCAGATTCGCGGCGAGCGGCGCTACGCCATGCGGATCTGGCTCGATCGCGCCCGGATGTCGGCCTACAATATCACGGTCCAGGAGATCGAGGCGGCGGTCCGCGCCCAGAACGTCGAGATCCCGTCGGGCCGGATCGAGAGCAACAACCGCGAGTTCACGGTGCTTTCGCAGACCGGGCTGACGACGCCGGAACAGTTCCAGCAGATCGTCGTCAAGGATGTCAGCGGCTTCCCGGTCAAGCTTCGGGACGTCGCGAAGGTCGAGCTCGGCGCGCTGGCCGAGCGCAACGCGGCGTGGTTCACGGGCAAGTCGTCTGTGACGATCGGCATCATCAAGCAGGCCACGGCCAATCCGCTCGACGTCTCCAGCGGCGTGCGCGCGGCCCTGCCGGAGATCATCGAGGACCTGCCGGATGGCATGACCATCGCAACCTCCTATGACAGCTCGGTCTTCATCGATCGTTCGATCCAGGCCGTCTACACGACGATCCTGGAAGCGACGGTCCTGGTCGTCCTGATCATCTTCGTCTTCCTGCGCTCGCTGCGCGCGACGCTGATCCCGCTCGTCACCATTCCTGTCTCGCTCGTGGGGTCGTTCGCGCTGATGTATGCGCTGGGCTTCACCGTCAACACGCTGACCCTGCTCTCCATGGTGCTGGCCATCGGGCTTGTCGTCGACGACGCCATCGTCGTGCTCGAGAACGTCCACCGTCATATCGAAGACGGGATGGAATCGAACGCGGCGGCGATCCGCGGCATCAACGAGATTGCGTTCGCCGTCATCGCGATGACGCTGACGCTGGTGGCTGTCTATGCGCCGATGGCGTTCTCGACCGGCCGCACCGGCAAGCTTTTCATCGAGTTCGCGCTGACCTTGGCGGGTGCGGTGCTGGTGTCGGGCTTCGTCGCGCTGACGCTGACGCCGATGATGTGCGCCAAGCTGTTGAAGCACGAGACCTCGCATAGCTGGCTCTACAATGTGATGGAGCGCGGCTTCAACGGCCTGTCGCGCGGCTATCGCGCTTCGCTGCGGGCGGCGCTGTCGGTCCGGCCGCTGATCGTGATCGTGGCGCTGGGGGTTGCCGGCGCCAGCTACTTCTTCTTCACGAATTTGCGTTCCGAGCTGGCCCCGGTGGAGGATCGCGGCACGATCACGGCGATCGGCGTCGCGCCGGAAGGTGCGACGATCGCTTTCACGGCGGAATATGCCCGCCGTGTCGAGGAGGTCGTCAGCAAGATTCCCGAGGTGCAGACCTATCTCGTCATCGTCGGTTTTCCGGATGTGACGCGCGCCATCGCGTTTGCGCGCCTGAAGCCGTGGGAGGAGCGCACCCGCAAGCAGCAGGACATCGTCGCGCAGATCAACCGCGAGTTGTCACAGATTCCGGGCATCAGGCTGTTTGCGACCAATCCGCCTTCACTCGGTCAGGGCGGCGCCAGCAGCCGGCCCGTCGAGTTCGTGCTGCGCTCGTCGGAATCCTACGTCCAGATCAAGGACTATGTCGATGCCGTCATCGCAGAGGTCGCCGGCTCGCCCGCTCTCACCAACGTCGAGTCCAACCTCATCCTCGACAAGCCGCAGATCAAGGTCTCGATCGACCGGCAGCGCGCGGCCGACCTCGGGGTCGGCGTCGATGTGATCGGCCGGACGATGGAGACGCTGCTCGGCGGACGGCAGGTCACCCGCTTCAACATGAACGGGGAGCAGTACGACGTCGTCATCCAGGTCGCGGGCGAGGACCGCAACACGCCTCAGGCGCTGCAGTCGATCTATCTGCTCGGTCGTGGCGGCGCCGTCGTGCAGCTGTCGAGCCTCGTCACGGTCGAGGAGGGGGTCGCGCCCAAGGAGTTGATCCGCTTCAACCAGCTCCGCTCGGCGACCATCACCGCCGTTCCGGCGCCGGGCTATTCTCTGGGTGACGCACTGACGGTTCTCGAACAGGCGGCCGCCAAGGTGCTGCCTAAGACGGTGCAGATCGACTATGGCGGCCAGAGCCGCGAGTTCAAGCAGTCGGGTGCCTCGATCGCCATCGTCTTCCTGCTGGCGCTGGGCTTCATCTACCTCGTGCTGGCGGCGCAGTTCGAGAGCTTCATCGACCCGATCGTGATCATGGTCTCGGTGCCGCTCTCGCTGACCGGCGCGCTGGCGGCGCTGTATTTCACCGGCGGCACGATGAACGTCTACAGCCAGATCGGGCTGATCACGCTCGTCGGCCTCATCACCAAGCACGGCATCCTGATCCTGGAGTTCACCAACCAGCTTCGGGAGGAGGGCAAGGAGATGGTCGAGGCCCTGGTCGAGGCGGCCGAGCTGCGTCTGCGCCCGATCCTGATGACGACGGGGGCGATGGTGCTGGGCGCGGTGCCGCTGGCACTTGCGACCGGCGCCGGCGCCGAAAGCCGCTCGCAGATCGGCTGGGTCATCGTCGGCGGCATGACCTTCGGCACGTTCCTGACGCTCTATGTGGTGCCGGTCGCCTATTCCTACCTCGCGACCAAGAAGCGCTCGGTGCATGGGCATGCGGTGAAGGAGACGCCGGCGGCGCATCCGCAGCCGGCGGAGTAAGGGCCCCACGTCATTCTCGGGCGAGGCGAAGCGCAGACCCGAGAATCTCAGGTCGCGCTGGCACGGTCGGGCCGTTCGCGAACCGTGAGATGCTCGGGTCAAGCCCGAGCATGACGAACAGCTGCTATTGCAGTCGCACCGAAACGCTTTCGCTGGCGCCGGTTCCGTCGATCACCGAAATTCGCAGGAAGCCCTTGCCCGGCGGCTGCCAGATCGCTTCGCGCCGCCGCGTCGGGCTGAGGATCGGGGCACCGTCGACGAGCCAGGTGTAGGGCGGCGCGCCGCCCGCGACCTTGAGGTTGAGCTCGGGCCGGCCTTCGGCGGCCGAGGCGGCGAGATCGATCCGGGCGCCCTCGGGCGGGAAGGCGAGCCTCAGCGACGGCGTCGTCATCGCGGCAACCGTCTTGGGCACGTCCTGGCGCAGATGGCGCAGCGGCGGCGGCAGATGGGCCGATGTCGCGACGATGCTGTCGGGCGGCTGCGGGAAGGGGCGCGGATCGAGGCCGAGCCTGGCGAAGGCGTCGAACAGGATCGGCGCCGCGACGACGCGACCGACGAGGCCCGGTACGGCGCCGTTGTCGGCGCGGCCGACCCAGACGCCGATCGTATGCTTGCGGTCGAAGCCCACCGCCCAGGCATCGCGATAGCCATAAGAGGTGCCGGTCTTGAAGGCGATGCGGCCGGGCACGGCATTGAGGGGAGGCGGCGCGCCGAGCAGCGTGTCGGCGACATACCAGGCGGCGACGGGTTCGACGAGGCGCGGCGAGGGCGCGCCCCCATCCTGCGCCCGCACCCGCAACGGCGCCACATCCCCGCCCCGTGCGAGCCCGACATACAGCCGCGTCAGATCCTGCAGCGTGATGCCGAGACCGCCGAGGCCGATGGCGAGGCCGGGTGCGCCGCCTTCCTTGGGCATGGCGACCGAAACCCCGGCATCGCGCAGTCGCGATAAAAAGCGCTGCGGGCCGAGCGCCGAGAGCAGTTCGACTGCCGGCACGTTGAGCGAGAGCTGCAGCGCCTTGCGGGCCGAGACCATGCCCTGGAAGGTCATGTCGAAATTCTCAGGCACGTAGAGCCCGTAGCGCGCCGGCCGGTCCTCCAGCATCGTCTCTGGATGAGCGATGCCGTTGTCGAAGGCGAGCGCGTAGATGAAGGGCTTCAGCGCCGAGCCCGGCGAGCGCAGCGCCCGCGTCAGGTCAAGCGAGCCAGCCCGTTCGGCGGCGAAATAGTCGACGCCGCCCACCGAGGCGCGGATCTCGCCGGTCTCGTTGTCGACGGCGAGGATGGCGATCGAGACCTGGGGGCTGAGGCCGAGGCTGCGGTCGCGGGCCAGCGCTTCCAGCGCCGCCTGCAGCCGCGCATCGAGGCTGAGGCGATGGCTGCGGGCGGCGGGTGCTTCCGCCACGACCTGTTCGGCGACATGAGGGGCGAGGGTGGGGAAGGGCTTGCGCGCCGTCGGAACCGGCTCGTCGCGAGCGGCTGCGACCTCGGCGGCGGTGGCGAGGCCGGCCTGCTCGACGCGGGCCAGCACACGGTCGCGGGCCTTGCGGGCAGCCTCGACGAAGCGGTCCGGCCGGCGCGTCTCGGGCGACTGCGGCAGGGCGACGAGGAGCGCGGCTTCGGCGGTCGAGAGGCGCTTCGGCTCCTTGCCGAACCAGGCGAGGCTGGCAGCCCGCACGCCCTCGAGATTGCCGCCGAAGGGGGCGAGTGTCAGGTAGAGGTCGAGGATCTGCGTCTTGGTGAAGCGCCGTTCCAGCTCGATGGCGCGCACCGCCTGCCGGAGCTTGGCCGCGAGTGTGCGCTCCTCGCGGGGCTCCAGCAGACGGGCGACCTGCATGGTCAGGGTCGAGCCACCGGAGACGATGCGGCCGTTCCACAGCATCTGCCCGGCCGCACGGGCGAGGCCCAGCGGGTCGATGCCGGCATGGCTGTCGAAGCGCCTGTCCTCATAGGCCTTGAGCATGGCGAGATAGCGCGGATCGACGTCACCTGTGCCGACCGGGAGCTTCCAGCGTCCATCGGGTGTCAGGAAGGGGCGCAGCAGCCGGCCCTCGCGGTCGAGCACCACGGTCGAGCGCTCGCTCGCGGCCGTGAGGTCGAGCGGCGGGAGGGTTGCGGCATAGTGGAGGAGCGTGACGGTCGCGGCGGTGAGAAGCAGGGCGAGCGCGGCGGAGGCGTTCCTCAGCTTGCGGAAGCGGCGGCGTTTCGCCGTCATGCTCGGGCTCGACCCGAGCATCTCAGGCAGGGAGGGCGCTCCTTCCTGCGAGAGATTCTCGGGTCCCGGCTTCGCCTCGCCCGAGAATGACGGTTTGTGATCGCCGTGCATCACCGCGCCGAGGCGATGTCCACCGTGCCGAAGCCGGTCCGCCCGAAGCGGTCGGGGCGGTACATGTCCTCGATGATGGCGGCAGGCGCCACATAGCGTCCGGGCGAGACGGCGCGGGCGATATAGGCGACCGTGTAGACGAGCTTCTGGTCGGTGCCGCCCGAGCGCTCGAACGCCGCGACGTAGCGGTCGTCGCGCGCCTCGGTATGGACGGGCGCGACCTCCTGCTTCAGCCAGTCGAGGCCGGCGACAGACGCGCCTTCGGTCAGGTTGGCGTTCTCGATCTCGAGCCCGGCGGGGACGGGATCGACGAGGAGCAGACGGCCATAGCGGCTGGCCGGCTCGGTGACCGTGAGCGCCACGACATAGCGCTCGTTCTGGCGCAGGCGGGCCGGATCGGCCTTCTCGCCCTTCATCGTGTAGATCACGCGTTCCAGTCCGAAGCCCTGGTTGAGCGCGGGCTCGGCGCCGGTCGGAATGCCCGCGACGGTGATGACCGCCTGGGCGGTCGCGGCGGCGGGGTTGGCGACCGTCAGCGGCTTCTGCTCCAGTGCCGCAGCCGAGAGGGTGCGGTAGAGGGGCCCCTTCCGCTCCGTGCCGTCGACGGTCAGCGTCATGCCTTCGGCGTCCTTCGCCATCGCCTGGGCGGCGAGCACCATCCAGGCCTGCTCCTGCGTCGAGGTGGAGCGGGCCGCGTTGCGGGCGCCGTCGAGGATGGCGGCGGCGCGGCCGATCTCGGCCCGGTCGCCGGCCGATTCCGCGATCAGCGCCAGAACCGCCGCGCCGTCGCGCAGTCGCGAGCCGTAATCGGGCCGCGACAGGCCGTCGTCGCCGCGCTCCTGCAGCCCGGCCAGCGCGCTGACGAAAGCGGCGCGTCCGCGGCCGCGATCGCCGAGCGCCGAGAGCGCCGCACCGATCTGGGCGCGGGCCATGGGCGTGGCGAAATCGGCGAGCTTGTTGTCGGCGAGATAGCGCAGATCGCCCATCACCGGGCGGCCGTTGCGGGCGAGCACATACAGCGCATAGGCGATGCCGGCGGCCTCCTCCTTGACGATCTCGCCGGTGTTGACGACCTGGTTGCGCAGCCGGTCGAGCGCGAGGTTGAAGGCGGTCAGCGGCACCGGGAACTGGCGCTCGCGGGCCCGGGTCAGGAAGTCCGCCGTGAAGGCGTCGAGCCAGAGATCCTCGCCGCCGACGCTCCAGAGCCCGAAGGAGCCGTTGGCGCCCTGGCGGGCGAGCACGCGCTCGATCGCGTTCTGAACGCGCTCATCGGCATTGGCGTCGAGCGCCAGATGCTCGAGCGAGGCGAGCCGGTTGACATGGAGCAGCGGCATGGCGCGGCTCACCGTCTGCTCGGTGCAGCCATAGGGGTAGCGGTCGAGCGCCTTGAGCAAAGCGGGCACATCGAGCGAAGCGAGTGGCGAGACGGAGACCGAGACCTGGCCGGAGCCGGGCACCAGATCGGCCAGAAGATCGGCCGAGACCGTGATCGCGCCGCCATTGCCGGGGATCGGGCGCACGATGCGGCGCGCGATCGTGGCCGCGGAAGGCTGCACCCGGACGGCGAGGTTCTGCACGGTGCCGACGCCGCCGGGACCGCTGATGCGGACATCGAATTCGGCACGGCCGAGGCCGGCGGCCGTCACCGGGATCGTCATCTGGGCCTTGGCCCCGGCAGCGAGCTGGATCGTCCGGCGGGTCGCGTCGGTCGGCACCAGCACCGGGCCGCGAATGTCGAGATCGACGAGATAGGGGCCGGCCGGGCCCTCGACATTGTCGATGGCGAGGTGGAAGCGCGACTGGTCGCCGATGGCGAGGAAGCGCGGCATCGTCGCCTGCGCGACGACCGGGTCGCGCACGATGACCTCGGCGCTGGCCTGGCCGGTGCGCCCACTCGACCAGGCGACCGCCATGACGCGCAGCGAACCGTTGAAGGCCGGCAGCTCGAAATCGACCTTCGCGATGCCGTCGGGGCCGACCTTGACCACGCCGGAATAGCGAGCGACCGGCTCCTGCGTCGGCTTCTCGCCTTCGAGGGAGGGGGCGGCGTCGCCGCCGCTGCGGATCGCGCCGCGCGTGCCCTGCATGCCGTCGATGAGATAGCCATAGAGGTCGCGCAGCTCGTGCCCGATCTGGCGCTGGCCGAAGAAGAACTTGCTCGGATCGGGGCTTTCGAAGCGGGTCAGGTTGAGGATGCCGACGTCGACGGCGGCGACCGTGACGAAGGCCTCCTCGCCGGCCTGGGCGCCGGTGACCTTCACCGGCAGCGACAGCGTCGAGAGCGGGCGCACGAGAGGCGGCGCGCCGAGATCGAGCGCGAGCGTACGGGTCTCCTTGCCGATGGAGAACCAGGACAGGCCGATGGCCCGGCCGGGCAGGCGCTTGGCGGCGGCGTCCATCGGCCGATGGGCGAGCACGACGAGATAGGCGCCGGCACCCCATTCGGCCCTGACCGGGACGGTGGCGGTGGTGCCGCCGGTCGCGATGTCGATGGTGCGGAGATCGACGACGCGGTCGGTGATGACCGCGAGCGTGGCCTTGCCGGCGAAGCGGGGGGCGACACGGATATTCAGGCTTTCGCCATCCGCGTAAGCCGCCTTGTCGATGATGACGTCGAGCACGTCGGGCGTGTCGGCGGTCTTGTCGGCCTCGTAGCCGACGCTGAAGGAGACAGAGGTTTCGGTCGCCTCCGGTCCGTCGGCGGCGACGTCGAGCCGGTAGTTGCCCCATTCGACGGGCGCGGCGATGCGGGCGGGCGCGGCCTCCGTGACCGCGACCTCGCCATCGGCGACGCGGCGGGTCGACTTGACGCCCTCATAGTTCCAGCGACCATCCTGGAAGAACCACTGATAGTTGCGGGTGACCTTGGACAGGGTCCATTTCACGCCGGTCCTGGCGAGGCGGCGGCCGTCGCCATTGGCCATGATGACGTCGAAGGTCGCGGTCTGCCCGTTGCCGAGTTCGCCCTCCTTGAACGCCTTGCGCACGCCGATGGCGGCGCCCTTGGGCACGATCGGCAGCGTGACGGAGCGGGCGATGGCGCGTCCGCCGGGCTCCCCGACGCGGATGGTGAATTCGGCCTCGAGCGGGCGGTTGGTCTCGGGCTGAGCCACCGGGTTGGTCACGGTGACCTTGCCGGCGGCGTCGGTCGTCGTGCTCTCCTCGAACTCGGACTGGACCGGCTCGAAGGCCTCGTCGGTGAGGCCGACCTGATAGCCGGCGAAGCCCGGAATGGCCGACTGGCCGGCAGCCCGGATCGTCATCGAACCGGTCACGTCCAGGCCTGAGCCCGGCGCGCCATAGAGATAGCGCGCGCTGACGTCGATCTCGGCCGGCTGGCCGGCCTGCAGGACGGGCGCCTTCGGGGACAGTGTCAGTTCGAGCCGCTCGGGAACGTAATCCTCGACGAGGAAGGAGACCTCGCCGATCGCCGGGCCCTTTGGATCGGCATAGGCCTGGACGCGCCAGGTGCCGGTCGCGGCGCCCGACAGAAGCGGGATCGAATGGGCGCGGCCGCCGGCGCCCTGGTCCTCGACCTGGCGGCGGCGGTATTCGACGCCATCGGGCCGCTTGACCACCAGCGTCAGCGGCAGGCCGGTGACGGCGACGCCGCGCGCATCGCGCAGAAGGCTGGTCAGATAGACCGTCTCGCCGGAGCGGTAGACGCCGCGCTCGGTGTAGAGGAAGGCGTCGAGCCCGGCAGGGGCGACGCGGCCCTTCACGCCGCGATCCGAGAGATCGAAGGCCGTCTGCTTCAGATCGAGGAAACCGTAATCGTCGGCGAGCGAGGCCGTAACGAGGCCCGGCGCATTGCCGCCCTGACCCTTGGCCAGCCCGGCATCGAAGCGGGCATAGCCGTTGGCGTCGGAGCGGATCGTCGCCAGCACCTCGTTGTTCTTCGCCAGCAGGCGCAGCTCGGCATTGGCGACGGGGGCGGCGTCGGACAGCGAGCGCACCAGCACATGCACGCCGTCGGGCCCGGAGAAGGAGGTCAGGCCGAGATCGGAGACGACGAACCATTGGGTTGCGCGCGTCGTGCCATCGTCATAGTCGCCATCGCTGTCGGATGGCGCGGGCGCGCGGCCGCCGCTCGGCTTGGCGAACATCACATAGACCCCGGGTTTCAGCGCGCTGACGGCCTCCACCACCGGGAAGGCGGTGACGACGTCCTTGTTCAACTCGGATTTGACCTCCATCGAGCCGGTCCAGACGCGCTGGCCCTTGTCGCTTTCGATCTGCTTCGACTGATAGGCGCCGAGCTGGCCGAGGAAATCGTCGGAATGGACCGAATTGATCAGGTTGCGGTCGCCGATCCGCATGACCTCGAGGTCGAGCCTGTCGGCATTCACCGAGACGACCGGCACGCCCTGCTGGCCCGTGCGCGGCAGCACGTAGTTCTTGCCGGTGAAGCGCACCGAAGGCGTCCGGTCGCGGACATAGACTTCGTAATCGGCGGATTTCAGCAGCTTCTCGTCAGGAATAGCGGAGGGCACGCCCTGGCGGATGACGAAGCCGTAGCGCTCGCCATGGCGCAAGCCATCGACGCAAATCTGCCGGTCCTCGGCGCTGACGGCAAAATCGCCTTTTCCGCCGGAGATGGCGACGTAAGGAGCGAAATCGACGCGGCCGCGCGCCAGCGGTTCGGAGAACTCGAAGCAGGCGCGCGGACTTGCGGCGTCAGCATCGACCTTGTTGCCGGTCAGGCGGAAGCCCCGCTGTTCGCGCAGGCCCTCATAGGCGGTGCGCAGCGAGGCGTTGTCGACGAGATCGAGGCTGAGGCGGTAGGTCGTCAGGGCCGGGCGCCAGAGCTCGTTCCGCTCGAAGATGCGGGCGAGCAGGCCCAGCGAGGCGGCTTCGTCATTCCGGCTCGTGGCACGCTGATATGCGAGATAGGCCGCGCTGATGGCCCGCTCGCGCAGCTCCCAGCGCTCGCGATAGTCGCGCGGCTCGATGCCATTGGCGGCGCGCGCCATCAGGCGCCAGCCCGCCGCATTGGCAGGCTCGGCGACGACGGCGGCATTGGCCTGTGGCAGGGCGGCACGGGCATCGCCACGGGCGAGCGCGGCATCGCCGGCCCGCACCAGGTCGGCGGCCGAGCGGGCGCCGGCCGAGACCTCGCGCTTGAGGCGTTCCTCCAGCCGCTGGCCGTCGGCGGCGAGATCGTTGCGGACATAAGCCTTCTGCGCGAAGGCGGGATGGGCGGCGAGGCTCAGGCCCAGGAGCAGCGCGAGGCGGGGCAACAGGCGCATGGGCATTCCCTCCAGATGACGTCCCGCATTCCGGCTGTCCAAGGCAAAGACCGGATGACGGGTATGGTCGCGCGGCAGGCTATCACCGGCGTCGATTGGTGCAATCCGAAAGGTCGCGGGGAGCCGGCATCGAGCGTCGGGCGCTCTCTGATCGGCTGCCGGAAACACTTGCAGGGGCTGTCGATCTGACGCTCAATGCCGGTCGTCGGGGTGGGAGGCGATCATGAGAGCCCGTTCGTTGCGTCTGATCGTGTCTGCGGCGCTGATGCTGCCTATCTGCGCGGCGCTGTCCGTCGGGGCGCACGCGCAGGCTCCCGCGCCCGCGGCCAACCCCCAACTCGCCGCCGCCCAGGCCGGTTTCGAGAGCCTGCCCGAGCCGGAGCGCAAGGCGATCCAGGCCGATCTGATCTGGAGCGGTCACTTCAACGGCGCCGTCAGCGGCAGCTACGGGCCGCTCACCTTCCGCGCGATCAACGCCTTCAAGGCAGGCAAGGGCACGCCCGACGGTGTGCTGACAGCCGCCGAGCGGCGCAGCCTCGCCCAGGCGGCGCAGGCGGCGCGTGGGGCGGCGGGCTTCCGGGTGATAGCCGACGAGCGCACCGGCCTGCGCATCGGCATCCCGACGACGGTCCTGCCGAAACGGGATGTGGCGCCCGCGGGAAGCCGCTGGCAGAGCGCCGATGGCAAGATTACGCTCGATACCTCTGCGACGCCGCCGGGCGAAACGCTGGAGGCGGTCTTCGAGAAGGCGACAGCGCCGACGCCGAACAATCCGGGCCGCAAGATCACCTACAAGCTGCTGAGGCCGGATTTCTTCGTCGTCACCGGCGAGACGCCGACCGGCAAGTTCTATCGTCGCGTCGCCGCCGGACCTGCGGGACTGCGCGGCTTCTCGATCGGCTACGAGAAGGCACTGTCGGCCACCGTGGACAAGCTGGTGATCGCGATCGCGTCGAGCTTCGAGCCCTTCCCGAGCGGTCCGTTGCCCGCCGCCTCGGCCGTAGCGTCCGGTTCTGTGGCGGCGACGGCTGCCGCGGTCACTCAGCTTCGTCCAACGCAACGCCATGGCGTTGCGGTTGTGGTCGCCGATCGCGTCGTGGCGACGGCTGCCGCCGCCATCGAGGGCTGTCGCGCGCTGCAGGTCGGCGGCCGGCCGGCCCAGCTGCGCGGGACAGTCCAGGGCGGGCTCGCGCTGCTGGAGATCCAGGGAGGGGCGGCGCTGCCGGTTCCGCCACTGCGCCGCGAGGCCCTCACCGAGGGCGAGCCGCTTCTCCTGCTGGCCTTCGGCGACGAGGGCGGGCGGCGCGTGTCGCTCGCCCTGCCGGGACAGGGCCTGACGATCGGGGCCGGCTCGGCCGTGTCGGCGCCGCTCCAGCCCGGGCAGGCCGGCTCTCCGGTTTTCGACCGGCAGGGGCGGCTGGCGGGGATCGTCACCGGCAATCCTTCCGACAAGGTGCTCGTCGCCGGCGTGGCGCCCCAACGCAGCTACGCCGTGGCCGACGGGAGCGCGCTGCAGGATCATGCGGCCAGGAACGGGCTGCCGCCGCGGGCCGCCGCGGCGCCCGGCCGCGATCTCAGCACCGGCGCGATCGTCGAGACGGTGGCGGCGTCGGTCCTGCCGATCGCCTGCGCCTTGTAGAAATTGCTGCCAAGGCAGTTGTCTCGGCCGCGACAATCGGTTCAGATGCCACCGTCCACGCAAGGGCGCCCCGTCGATGACGAGGAGCGCTCAGTGATTAAATCGATTTAGGGAGAAGAATCGAATGAGCGACAATATCAGCAGGCGCAGTGTCCTCGCCGGGGCGGCTGCGGTCGGAGCATCGGGCCTGATCGCGGCGCCGGCGATCGCGCAGGCGAAATGGCCGAGCCGGCCCGTCACCCTGGTCTGCCCCTGGGGCGCCGGCGGTGGCACCGATGCGACGGCGCGCATCATCGGGGCGATGCTCGAGAAGAGCCTCGGCCAGCCCTTCAACGTGGTGAACCGGACCGGCGGCTCGGGCGTCGTCGGCCATTCCGCGATCGCGACGGCGGCGCCGGACGGCTACACGATCGGCATGATCACGGTGGAAATCACCATGATGCATCACCAGGGCCTGACCGAGCTCAACCCGACCAGCTACACCCCGCTGGCGTTGATGAACGAGGACCCGCCGGGCGTGCAGGTCAAGGCCGATTCGCCCTACAAGGACATCAAGGCCCTGGCGGACGCGATCAAGGCCGCGCCCGAGGGCAAGTTCAAGGCGTCCGGCACCGGGCAGGGCGGCATCTGGCATCTCGCGCTGATCGGCTGGCTGCAGGCCATGGGCCTGAAGCCGAACCATGTCGCCTGGGCGCCGTCGAACGGCGCGGCGCCGGCCATGCAGGATCTCGCGGCCGGCGGCATCGACATCGTCACCTGCTCCGTTCCGGAAGCGCGTGCGATGATCGACGCGGGCAAGGCGAAGTCGCTCGCGATCATGGCCAAGGAGCGCAACCCGCAGTTCAAGGACGTTCCGACCCTGAACGAGACGCTCGGCATCAACTACTCCGTCGGCGCCTGGCGCGGCATCGCCGGGCCGAAGGGGCTGCCGGACGCGGTGCAGGCTACGCTGATGACGGAGCTCAAGAAGGCCTTCGACTCGAAGGAGTTCCAGGACTTCATGAACGCGCGCGGCTTCGGCATGACCTTCCAGGACCAGAAGGGCTTCGCGACGTTCATGGCCGAGGGCGACAAGGCCATGGGTTCGGCCATGACCGCTGCCGGCCTCGCCAAGAAGCCGGCCTAACCGTCGCGCGCGATGATGGCGGCTGCGCTCAGGCGCAGCCGCCACGCCCCCTGCCAATTCCGGTGCGCGCCCGAGGCGCGCGGCCGTCCATGCTCCGTCGAAAGCTCATACGATGCGCTTCAACGATGCCGTCGTCGGCACCGCGTTCCTGTTGATCGCCGGTGCCATGATCGCGATGACCTTCACCTTTCCGGCGTTTCCGGGCCAGAATTACGGGCCCAGCCTGTTTCCGCGCATCATCGGCGGCGGCATCGTGATGTGCTCGCTGCTGCTGATCCTGCGCGAATGGCGCAGCGGCGGGCGTCCCTGGCTCGTTCTCGAGGATTGGGCGCGCCGTCCGGCCCGGCTCGCCTCCTTCGCGCTGATGCTGGGTGCGATGGTGTTTTATCTCCTCGCCTCGGAGCCGCTCGGCTTCATCCCGACCGCCTTCCTCATCCAGCTCGTCCTGTTCCTCTGGTTCGGCGTGCGCCCGATCATGGCGCTCATCGTCGCGGCGGTGATGACGATCGCCGTGCAGTATTTCTTCGGAAGCCTGATGCGGGTGCCCCTGCCGCGCGGCATCCTCGACAGCGTGCTTTGAGGAGACCGGCATGACCGCGATCTATACCGCCTTCGGGCTGGTCTTCGACCCGACCGTGCTCGCGGTCATCATGGGCTCGGCGCTGTTTGGCATGTTCGTCGGCGCGATGCCGGGGCTAACGGCGACGATGGCGACGGCGCTCCTGGTGCCGGTGACCTTCTTCATGGCGCCCGTGCCGGCGCTGGGCGCCATCGTCACCGCGACCGCGATGGCGATCTTCGCCGGCGACATTCCCGCCGCGATGCTGCGCATGCCGGGAACGCCGGCCTCGGCGGCCTATGCCGATGAGAGCTACGAGATGACCAAGAAGGGTCAGCTCGATCTCTGCATGGGCGTCAACCTGGTGTTCTCGGTGCTGGGCGGCATCTTCGGCGTCATCATCCTGATCGTGCTGGCGCCGGTGCTGGCCGAGGTGGCGATCAACTTCTCGTCCTTCGAGTATTTCTGGCTGGCCTGCCTCGGCCTGACCTGCGCCGTCTTCATCGGCACGGGCGACCCGCTGAAGGGCCTGCTCTCGCTCTTCATCGGGCTGGCGATCGGCTGCATCGGCATCGATCCCGCCGCGGGACAGCCGCGCTTCACCTTCGGCAATGTCGATCTTTTGTCGGGCATCAATTTCATCCCGACGCTGATCGGCATGTTCGCCGTATCCGAGCTGCTGCGCGGGGCGGTGACGATGGAGAAGGGCGGCCGCGTGGTCGCCCAGGCCGTCGGCAACCTGATGACCGGCGTCGGGGCCGTGTTCAAGAAGTACTGGTTCAACTTCCTGCGCGGCTCGATGATCGGCACCGTGATCGGCGCCTTGCCAGGCGCTGGGGCCGACATCGCCGCCTGGGTGTCCTACGCGGTCTCCAAGAAGACCTCCAAGGAGCCGGAGAAGTTCGGCACGGGCCATATCGAGGGCATCGTCGATTCGACTTCGGCCAATAACTCGGCGCTCGGCGCCGCCTGGATTCCGGCACTCGTCTTCGGCATTCCCGGCGACTCGATCACGGCCATCGTCATCGGCGTGCTCTACATGAAGGGCATGAATCCGGGGCCGAGCGTCTTCCTGCAGACGCCGGAATTGATCTATGCGGTGTTCATCATCTTCATCCTGGCGAACCTTCTGATGTTCCCGCTCGGCTGGGCGGCGATCAAGTCGGCCAAGCAGATCCTGCGCGTACCCCGTAACATCCTGCTGCCGATCATCCTGATCTTCTGCATCGTCGGCTCCTATGCGATGACCAACTCGCTCTACGGCGTCGTGCTAATGGTTCTGATGGGGCTGTTCGGCTGGCTTCTGGAGGAGCATGGCGTGCCGGTCGCGCCGCTGATCCTCGGCCTCGTGCTCGGCGAGATGCTGGAGCAGAACTTCATGTCGTCGATGATCAAGGCGGACGGATCGCTGATCGGCTTCCTGTCGCGGCCGATCGCAGGCGTGCTGGGTGTCGCGACGCTGGGACTCTGGGCTCTGATGATCTGGCGCGGGCTGCCCAGGCGGGCCTCGCGCGCCGCCCTTGGCGCGGACGGCGCCAGGGGCTGAGAGCGTTGCGTTCCGGCCTCAGCGCTTGAGGAAGGCGGCGAAGGCGGCCTGCGCTTCTGCCGACCGCAGGCGCTCGCCGAAATGCTTCGCCTCGGTCGCGAGCGTCTCGGCGACGCTGGCAGCCTGTCCGCGCTTGAGCAGCATCTTGGTCAGCGCGACCGATTGCGGCGGCAGCGCTGCGAGCGCCTTCGCCTTGTCGCGTGCCGCCGCCAGCGCCGCGCCCTCCGCTACGGTGGCGTTGACGAGGCCCGCGTCCAGCGCCGCCTGCGGCCCGAAAGCCTCGCCCAGCATCAGCAGTTCGGCGGCGCGCTTGGAGCCGGCGACGAGCGGCAGCAGATAGCTCGAGGCGCCTTCCGGACACAGCCCCAGCGTGACGAAGGGCATGCGGAAGGTCGCGCCGGCCCCGGCATAGGCCAGGTCGCAATGCAGCAGCATCGTCGTACCGATCCCGACGGCGAAGCCCTCGACGGCGGCGACGACCGGCTTGGTGGCGGTCGAGATCGCGCTCAGGAACTCGATGGCGATGCGGGCGCCGTCATCGGCGGAGGCCGCGAAGTCGCGGATGTCGTTGCCGCTGGTGAAACAGTCCCCAGCGCCGGTGACCAGAATGGCGCGGATGTCGGCATCGGCCTCCGCCGCCGCGAAGGCAGCGATCAGACCCGCATAGCTGGCGCGGTCGAGGGCGTTCTTGCGCTCGGGTCGGTTCATCGTGATCTGCATGACGCCTTGCGCCACGATCTCGGTCAAAACGGTGGCTGTCATCGGCGCGTCCCCATCCCTGCGGCCTTCGCTGTTGATCCGCGACGCATCGAGAGGGCGCGGGTCCGAAAGCTCGTGATCATCCCGCAGACAGGCTTGGCATGGCGTTTCACCGGGGGTCAAGCCGGCGCCGGCTTGACAAAAAGCCACCCGCCGGACTTCCTCCTTCGCCCTCAATCGGCCGGATCGAAGGCGCCGGCAAAGCCTTAAGGATATGCGCTGATGGAGACCGTCCGGCTCGCCCGCCATGGCGAGATCGCGATCGCGACGATCGACAACCCGCCGGTCAATGCGCTGGGCCAGGCGCTTCGCGCCGACCTGGCCCGTGTGATCGCAGAGGCTGGCGCCGACCCCGACGTCACGGCGATCGTGATTGCGGCCACCGGCCGTGCCTTCATCGCCGGGGCCGATATCAGCGAGTTCGGCAAGCCGCCGGTGGCGCCGTTTCTTCCCGATGTGCTCGACGCGATCGAGACCTGCCGCAAGCCGGTCGTGGCCGCGATCCAGGGTGTCGCGCTCGGGGGCGGGCTCGAGGTCGCGCTCGCCTGCCATGGCCGCGTCGCCTCGGTTTCAGCCTCGTTCGGCCTGCCGGAGATCAAGCTCGGCCTGATCCCGGGAGCCGGCGGCACGCAGCGTTTGCCGCGGCTGATCGGGGCGGCACAGGCCTTCCCGCTGATGCTGGCGGGCGAGCCGATCGCCGCCAGCCGGGCGCTGCAACTGGGGCTTGTCGACGCGGTGGTCGATGGTGATGTGGTGGCCGCCGCCGTGGCGCTGGCGCGCGACCTTGCCGCCCGCGGCGCACCGGAACGGGTGTGTGACAGAACCGGCCGCCTGACGGCCGCCGATCGCGAGGCCTTCGAGGCGCAGGCGCTCGCGGCTACGAAGAGTTCGGGCGAGATGCCGAATGCCATGGCGCTGATCGAGGCCGTCCGCGGCGTCTTCACGCTGCCCTTCGCTGAGGGGCTGGCTGCCGAGCGGGCGCTCTTCCTGAAGCTCGTCGCCGATCCGCGCTCGGCTGCGCTGCGCCATGTCTTCTTCGCCGAGCGCGAGATCGCCCGGGTGCCCGGCATCGGCGCCGAAGTGAAGCCGCGGCCGATTGCGAAGGCGGCGGTGATCGGCGCCGGCACGATGGGCGGCGGCATCGCCATGTGCTTCGCCAATGCCGGGATCCCGGTGACGCTGATCGAGCAGGAGCAGGCGCAGATCGACAACGGCATGAACCGCGTCGCGGCGATCTATGCGATGTCGGTGACGCGCGGTTCGCTGACGCCCGAAAAGCGCGAGGAGCGCCTGGCACTGATCACGCCCGCGGTGGGTCTCGCGGCCGCCGCCGACGCCGACATCGTGATCGAAGCGGCCTTCGAGGAGATGGGCGTCAAGCAGCAGATCTTCGGCGCGCTCGATGGCATCGCCAAGGCCGGCGCGATCCTCGCCAGCAATACCTCCTATCTCGACATCCCCACGATCGCGGCGGCGACGAAGCGGCCGCAGGACGTGCTGGGGATGCACTTCTTCAGCCCGGCCAATGTCATGAAGCTGCTGGAGGTCGTGCGGCCTCAGGGCGTCGCCGATGATGCGGTGGTGACGGCGATGGCGCTGGGTCGCCGGCTCGGCAAGGTGCCGGTCGTCGTCGGCAACGGCTTCGGCTTCGTCGGCAACCGCATGCTGGAGGCCCGCACACGTGCCACCGAGCGGCTGCTGATCGCGGGCGCGCTGCCGCACGAGGTCGATGCGGCGCTGACCGGCTTTGGCTTCAAAATGGGCCCCTGCGCCATGGCCGATCTCGCCGGCAACGACATCGGCTGGCGCTCGCGCAAGGCGCGCGGCAAGACGGCGGCCGTCGCGGATGCGATCTGCGAGGCCGGCTGGTTCGGCCAGAAGACCGGGCGCGGCTATTTCCTTTATCCGGAAGGGGCCCGCAGCGGGCAGCGCGACCCGGAGGTCGAGGCGCTGATCGCCCGAATTTCCGAAGAGCAGGGCGTCACCCGACGCAGCTTCACGGCCGAGGAGATCCTGTCGCGGCTGCTCGACCCGATGGTGAACGAGGGCGCGCGGATTTTGGAGGAGGGGATTGCGGCGCGCCCCGGCGACATCGACGTGATCTGGCTCAACGGCTACAACTGGCCGGCCTGGCGCGGGGGCCCTATGCATTGGGCCGACACGGTCGGGCTTGGCACCCTCGTCGCGCGGCTCGATGCCCAGGCGGCCGAGACCGGCGATGCGACGCTGCAGCCCGCGCCGCTGTTGCGCCGGCTGGCGGACGAGGGCAAGGGCTTCGCCGATCTGAAGACGCGATCCGCCTGAACGGCGCGAACGACACCATCACAGCACAAGGCAGGGAAGACACGCTCCATGACTGAAGCCGTCATCGTTTCCACAGCGCGCACGCCGATCGGCAAGGCCCATCGCGGGGCCTTCAACCAGGTCCGCGGCGCCGACATGGCGGCCCATGCGATCCGCCATGCGCTGGAGCGCGCCGGGCTCGAGCCGGAGGCGGTCGAGGAGGTGGTGATGGGTTGCGGCTATCCGGAGGCCGCGACGGGGCTCAATGTCGCCCGCCATGCCGCACTGGTGGCGGGGCTACCCGTTCAGTCCGCCGGCGTCACGGTCAGCCGGTTCTGCGCCTCGGGTCTGGAGGCGATCGCCCATGCGGCGCGGCGCGTGGTGATGGACGGGGTGCCGGTCGCGGTCGGCGGCGGTGTCGAGTCCATCTCGCTGGTGCAGCCGGTGACGCGACGCGATCTCGCCCTGAACGACTGGCTGCTCGCCAACAAGCCGACGATCTACACGACGATGATCGAGACGGCCGACATCGTGGCGCAGCGCTACGGCATCTCGCGCCAGGCGCAGGATGAATTCTCGCTGGCGAGCCAGCAGCGCACGGCCGCCGCCCAGGAGCGGGGCCTGTTCGACGACGAGATCGTGCCGATGAGCGCCGTGATGGCGGTGACGGACAAGGCCACCGGCGAGGTCAGCCAGAAGCCGGTGACGCTGTCCAAGGATGAGGGCAATCGCGCCGACACGACGCTGGAGGGCCTGCTCAAGCTGAAGCCCGTGCGCGGCGAAGACCAGTTCGTCACCGCCGGCAATGCCAGCCAGCTCTCGGACGGCGCCTCGGCCAGCGTCGTGATGTCGGCGGCGGAGGCCGCGCGGCGCGGCCTGTCGCCGCTGGGCATCGTCCGCGGCTTCGCCTCGGCCGGCTGCGAGCCCGACGAGATGGGCATCGGCCCGGTGTTTGCGGTGCCGCGCCTGCTGGAGCGCAACGGGCTGACCGTCGCCGACATCGATCTCTGGGAGCTGAACGAGGCCTTCGCCTCGCAGTCGCTCTATTGCCGCGACAAGCTCGGCATCGACCCGGACAAGGTCAACGTCAATGGCGGGGCGATCGCGATCGGCCATCCTTTCGGCATGAGCGGGGCCCGCCTGGTCGGTCATGCGCTGCTGGAAGGGCGCCGCCGCAAGGCGCGCTATGCGGTCGTGACGATGTGCGTCGCCGGCGGCATGGGTTGTGCTGGGCTGTTCGAGATCAATCAAGGCTGAACCAAACCGTCGCTGCCGCGTCTTACTCACGGTGCGGTGCGACGGAAGATTCGCTGCGCCGCCTTTCACCATGGAGACGACACGTGGCTTCGGGATTGTTCGCGCTGCTCGACGACATCGCCGGGATCGCCAAGGTGGCAGCGTCCTCCGTCGACGACGTCGTCGCGCAGGCGACCAAGGCCGGCACCAAGGCGGCCGGTATCGTCATCGACGATGCGGCGGTGACGCCACGCTATGCGGTGGGCTTTGCCGCCGCGCGCGAACTGCCGATCATCTGGAAGATCGCGCTCGGCTCGCTGAAGAACAAGCTGCTGTTTCTGCTGCCGGGTGCGCTGATCCTGGCGCTGGTCGCGCCCTGGCTGATCACGCCGCTGCTGATGGCGGGCGGGGTCTATCTTTGTTACGAGGGCGCCGAGAAGATCCTGGAACTGGTCGTGCCGCATGCGGCGGCGACGCCGGAAGAGGCCGGCAAGGCCGTGCTCGATCCCAAGCTGCTCGAGGAGCAGAAGATCGCCGGCGCGATCAAGACCGACTTCATCCTCTCGGCCGAGATCATGGCGATCACTCTGTCGACGGTGTCGACATCCTCGTTCCAGATGCAGGCCGTCGTCCTGGCGGTGGTCGGCATCGGCATCACCGTCCTGGTCTATGGCGCCGTGGCCCTGATCGTGAAGGCCGACGACATCGGGCTGGCGATGGCCAGGCAGCCCTTCGCGCCGGTCCGGTGGTTTGGGCGGGGTCTGGTGATCAGCATGCCGCATTTCCTCTCCGCACTCAGCGCGGTCGGGACGGCGGCGATGCTCTGGGTCGGCGGCGGCATCATCATCCACGGGTTTGAAGAGTTCGGGCTGACGGCAATTGGCCATGCCAGCCATGGGCTCGCGGTTGCCGCCGGAGCGATGCTGCCGCTGGGCGGTGTCCTGGAATGGCTGACGGGCGCGGTGTTCTCGGCGGTGTTCGGGCTGGTCGTTGGCGGCATCGCGATCGTGGCGATGCACTATGTCGTGCAGCCCATCATGAAGGGCATGAGCAAGACCGGCCAGCCCGCGTAAAGGCTGCCGGCGGCTTCTAGCTAATCAAGCCAGGTCGTGAAGCCCTCGACCGGCTCGCGCTCAGAGATGAGGCCGTTCTGCGGGGCGTCGGGGTCGGCGTGCCCGATGGCGATGCCGCAGACCACGACCTCGCTTTCGGGAATGGCGAGTTCGCGCCGGACGACGGGGTGGAAGCGCGCGAAGATCGCCTGCGGGCAGGATTGCAGGCCATGCCCCTGCGCCGCGATCAGCAGGCTCTGCAGGAACATGCCGAGATCGATCCAGGAGCCGATCTCGAGATCGCGGTCGACCGTCAGCATCAGCGCGACGGGGGCGCCGAAGAAGCGCAGATTGGCGGCGCTCTGGCGCTTCATGCCTGCGGTGTCGCCCTTGGCGACGCCGAGCAGGCCGTAGAGATCCCAGCCGACCTTGCGGCGGCGCGAGAGATAGGGCTCGCGGAAGGCCTCGGGATAGTAGCGGTACTCCTCGGACTGGATGAAATCGGGATCGTCGAGCGCCGCCAGCAAGGCGCTTTCCAGCCGCGCACGCACCTGGGGGCCGATCACCCGCAGCTTCCAGGGCTGCATGTTGGTGCCGCTCGGCGCACGCGAAGCGACCTCGATCAGCCGGTGCAGCAGCGCGGGATCGACCGGCGTCGGCAGGAAGGCGCGGGTCGCGCGGCGGGAGGTGATTGCGTGCTCGACGGCTTGGGCGGGTGTCATGTGTCGTCTCACCTCGTCATGGTCGGGCTTGACCCGACCATCTCGGACTCCAGCACGAACTCGGCCTAAGATTCTCGGGTCGCCGCGCTGCGGCGCCCGAGAATGACGGTTGTCTCAGCCCGCTTTCCGCGCTTCGACAAACGCCGCATGCTCCTCGAGCAGCGCGCCCGCCAGCGCCTTTGTGATCAAAGCGCGGGTGTTGGGCAGGCCGTAGATCGCGGCAAAGGAGCCGAAGCGCGGGCCTTGCTCCTCGCCGAACATCACCTGGTAGATGGCTTTCCACCAGTCGCCGGAGACGCCCGGCCGCTCGGGCGTGGCGTTCTTGGCGGTGAGGTTCTGGTAGCGCGGGATGGCGCGGGCGACGTCGAGCGCCGTGTCCTGCACCATCTCGGCGGTCGCATCCGCCGGCAGGGCGGCGATGGCGGCGTCGAGCGCGGTGAAGGCCGCCACCTCGGTTTCGTCGGCGAGGCGGTAGTTCTTCGCCGGCTTCACGAAGTCGCGGAAATAGGCGATCGCGTAGCCGACCAGCGCGTCGAGCCGCGGATGCGTCTGCGGCGAGATGCCCGGCGCATAGCGCTGCAGGAAGCCCCAGAGCACCGCCTTGTCCTCGGAGTTGGCGACGGCAACGAGGTTCATCAGCAGGCCGAAGGTGACCTGCGCCCGCGAGACGTTGTCGCCTTCGCCGGTGGCGATGATCTCGGGCTGCGGCGGCTCGCCGTGGTGGAGATGCCAGACCGGATTGCCGAGCCGGTTCTTCCAGTCCTGCCGCTCATAGCCACCGAGGAACTGCAGGTATTCGTCGACCGCGCGCGGGATGACGTCGAAATGCAGCTTCTTGGCCTCGCGCGGGCGCTGGAACATGTAGAGCGCGAGGCTTTCGGGCGGGCCGTATTCGAGCCATTGCTCGATGGTCAGGCCGTTGCCCTTGGACTTCGAGATCTTCTGGCCCTGTTCGTCCAGGAAGAGCTCGTAATTGAAGCCCTCCGGCGGCTGGGCATCGAGCGCGCGCGCGATCTGCGAGGAGACCTTGACCGAGTCGATCAGGTCCTTGCCCGCCATCTCGTAGTCGATGCCGAGCGCGACCCAGCGCATCGCCCAGTCGGGCTTCCACTGCAGCTTGACGTGACCGCCGGTGACGGGCGTGACGAAGCGCTCGCCCGTGGCGGGGTCGGTCCAGGTGATGGTGCCCGCCGCGACGTCGCGCGCCTCGATCGGCACCTGCATCACCACGCGCGTCACCGGGTGGATCGGCAGGAAGGGTGAATAGGTCGCCGCCCGCTCCTCGCGCAGTGTCGGCAGCATGATCTTCATGATCGCGTCGTAGCGCGCCAGCATCTTCAGCAGCGTCGCGTCGAACTCGCCGGCGCGGTAGCTGTCGGTCGACGACTTGAACTCGTAGTCGAAGCCGAACTGGTCGAGGAAGGCGCGCAGCCGCGCATTGTTGTGCCGGCCGAATGAGTCATGCGTGCCGAAGGGGTCGGGCACTTCGGTCAGCGGCTTGCCGAGATTGGCGGCGAGCAGCTCCTTGTTGGGGACGTTGTCGGGCACCTTGCGCAGCCCGTCCAGGTCGTCGGAGAAGGCGATCAGCCGCGTGGGAACCGCGCCATCGGTCAGCACTTCAAAGGCATGCCGCACCATCGAGGTGCGCGCGACCTCGCCGAAGGTGCCGATATGGGGCAGGCCCGAGGGGCCGTAGCCGGTCTCGAAGATGACCTCCGTCTTGCCCGATTTCTCGATCCGCGCGACGAGCTTGCGAGCTTCCTCGAACGGCCAGGCGGCCGAACGCTGGGCGGCGTCCACAAGGGCGGGGTCGAAAACGGGCATTTGGGGTGGTGTCCTCTCCAGCTTCTGCGCGAAAATGCGAGGGAGGGGCTTTCGCAGATTGCGAAGGGCGGCGTCAATGCGTCGGATGGGAGGCACGTCATGCTCGGGCTCGACCCGAGCATCTCCTGCCTGAGATTCTCGGGTCTGCGCTGCGCTTCGCCCGAGAATGACGGGATGCGTTGAGAGCGGTTGTGGAACCGCGCGGCGGGTATAGGTTGCTCGCCCTTGAGCCTCGAGAGGACGACCGCCTTGGATTCCCACCTGCACGAAACCCTGACCGCCTGGCGCCGCCACCTCCATGCCCATCCCGAACTGGGGCGGCAGGAGAGGGCGACGAGTGCCTTCGTGCAGGAGAAGCTCGCGGAGCTGGGCGTGCCGTTCACCGCCGGGGTTGGCGGTCACGGCGTGGTGGCGACACTCACGCGCGGCACCTCGGAGCGCTCTGTTGGGCTTCGAGCCGACATGGACGCGCTGCCGATCCTCGAGGCAAACGATCTGCCGTACAAGTCGGGCACGCTCAACGTCATGCATGCCTGTGGCCATGACGGGCACACCACGGCGCTGCTGGGCGCGGCTGCGTTGCTCGCCCGCGACGAGGGCTGGAGCGGCACGGTGCAGTTCGTCTTCCAGCCCGCCGAGGAGGGCGCCGGCGGCGCTCAGGCGATGCTCGCCGATGGGGTGATCGAGCGCTTCCCGATGGAGCGCATCTTCGCCCTGCACAACTGGCCGGGCCTGGAGGCGGGCGCGATCGCCGTGCATCGCGGGCCGGTGATGTCGGAGCCGGGCCGGTTCAAGATCACGCTCAACGGGACGGCGGGACACGCCGCGCTGCCCGAGACGACGCGCGACCCGATCGTGGCGATGGGCCATCTCATCGTGGCGCTGCAGACCATCGTCTCGCGCAATGTCGATCCGATGGAATCGGCCGTCGTGTCGATCGGCCAGGTGCATGGCGGGCTGGCCTCGAACCAGATTCCGACCAGCGTCTTCATCGAAGGCACCTTCCGCACCTTCGTGCCGGCCGTGCGCGAGCGGGTGCTGGCGCGCATCCGCGCGATCGCGAGCCACATCGCCGCGACCTTCGAGATGGATGCCGAGGTCGAGACGGTGCATGGCCTCGCCACCGTCAACACGGCCCCGGAAGAGGCGCTCGCGGCTGCTGCGGCCGAGGCGGCCGGCCTCACCCTGCGGCGCGACCTGAAGGCGAGCACGACCGGCGAGGATTTCGCGCATTTCCTGGCACGCCTGCCCGGCGCCTATGTCTGGATCGGCAATGGCCCGGTGCGCGACGGCGGCGAACTGCACAACGACCGCTACGATTTCAACGACGCGATCCTGCCGGCGGCATCTGGCTGGCTGGCGGCAGTGGCGAAGCAGGCGCTCAGCGCGAACGCGTCGGCGCAGCGCGGGTGACGTCGTTCTTTGCAGCGTCACCCGTCATTCCGGACAAGCTGCGAAGCAGCGCCGCTCCGGAATCCATCGTAAACCGCGGTGCCTACGATGGATTCCGGGACTTCGCTTCGCTCGCCCGGAATGACGTCGAGGGAATGGTGTTTGTCGGAGCGTTTGCCGTCGACCATGTCCGCGAGCTGAAACTCAGAACGGGCTCACCGGGAAGAACCGCAGGTAGAGCCGCGCATAGGTGCCGTCGTCCCAGAGCGACTGCAGGGCGTAGTCGAGGGAGCGCTTGAGCGGCGCCTCGTCCTTGCGCAGGAGGAAGGCGACGCCCTCGCCGAAATAGCGGCTTTCGAGGAAGGGCCCGCCGGTGAAGGCGAGTTCGCTGCCGCCGCTGCCGGCGAGCAGCAGCGACAGCGCGACGCCGTCCCCGAAGACGAATTCGGCATCGCCGCTGCGCAGGGCCGTGACGGCGGCGGCGAGGCTGCCCGCTTCCCGCCGCTGGACGAAGGGCAGCAGCCGCTCGAGATAGGCCTGATGCGCCGTGCCGGCGACGACGGCGACGCGCTTGCCCTGGAGCGAGCGCGTGTCCAGTTCGGCCTGGGCATTGCCGCGCGTCGTGGCGAAGCGGGCCGAGCCGCGAAAATAGAGATGGCTGGCCGCAAAGCGGGTGCGGATCTGAGGTGTGAGATTGACCGCCGCGGCCAGCACATCGCCGCGGCCCTCGGCGAGCGAATCCAGCAGCGTGTCGAAGCGGCGGGCCTGGACGGTGCAGGTCCAGCCGAGCTTCTCGCAGGCGGCCCGCGCCAGTTCGACCGAGAAGCCGGTCAGGCCGCCATCGGGCCCGGCGAAGTGCAGCGGCGGGTATTCGTCGTCGGTCAGGAAGCGGATGACGCGGGGCGGGCCGGGCTCGGGCCGGTCGAGCCGGATCCGCGGATCCCAGAAATTCGGCACGGTGACGCGCGACTGCGACAGCGCGGCCGTCGGGGCGAGCGTCAGCAGGGCCAGCGTGAGGAGGACGGCGCGGATCATGCGCGCATCTGGCGCGAGGGGGCGGGCGGGATCAAGGGGTTCCCCGCGCTCTCGCTCAGAGCGCCGCCACCGTCGCCTTTGCGCCCTTGTCGAACAGGGCTGCGAGATGCCTCTCGACGGCCTGCGTGAACCTCGGCTCGCGCGGCAGGTCGGCGCCGAAGATCGCCTCGATGCCGAACAGCGACCGGCTGAGCGTCGTTGCGTTGCGGCCGGCGGCCCTGGCCTTCTCCGCGAAGGTCGCGGCCAGCGGGTCGCGGACGTCGATCGTCGCGCCCTTTTCGTCGGTGCCGGAGACGTAGCGCATCCAGGCCGCGACACCGAGAGCGAGATGGTCGATCGGGGCGTCCTGCTTGAGGCGGTCGCGGATCGTTCCCAGCAGCCGCTGCGGCAGCTTCTGCGAGCCATCCATGGCGATCTGCCAGGTGCGATGGCGGATGGCGGGATTGCGGAAGCGGGCAAGCAGCGCCTGCGCATAGTCGTCGAGGACGACACCCTGCGGCGCGGGAACGGTCGGGATGATCTGCGCCCAGAGCCCTTCGAGGAAGCGCGCGAAGACCGGGTCGCCGCTCGCCTGCGAAACCGTCTCGTGCCCGGCGAGATAGCCGAGATAGGCGAGGCTGGAATGCGCGCCGTTGAGCATGCGCAGCTTCATGAATTCGAAGGGCGCGACCTCCGAGACCATCTGGGCGCCGACCTTCTCCCAGGCCGGGCGGCCGGCGGCGAAGACGTCCTGGATCGCCCATTGCCGGAAGGGCTCGCCGATCACGGGGGCTGCGTCCTCGAGCCCGATCAGGCTGGCGACCTCGGCGATGTCGGCCTCGGTCGTGGCGGGCACGATGCGGTCGACCATCGTCGCCGGGAAGGCGCCGTTGGCTTCGATCCACTGGCTCAAGCCATCATCGCTCAGCGCCGCGAAATCGCGCACGAGGCCGCGCAACACGCCGCCGTTGTGGGGGAGGTTGTCGCAGCTCAGCGCCGTGAAGGGGCCGAGCCCGGCGGCGCGGCGGGCCTTCAGGGCGGCGACGATGAGGCCGACCGCCGAGCGCGGGGCGTCCGGATGGGCGAGGTCGTGGACGATGTCGGGATGGTCGGCCTTGAGCCGGCCGGTGGCGGGGTCGTGGCAATAGCCCTTCTCGGTGACCGTCAGCGAGACGATCCGCGTGTCGGGGGAGGCCATGCGCGCGATCAGCGCTGCCGGGTTCTCCGGCGCGACCAGCACCTCACCGAGGCAGCCGATGAGGCGCAGGTCCGGTCCGGCCGGGGCCCGCTTCAGCAGGGTGTAGAGGCCATCTTGGGGGCTGAGCCGGTCGCGCTGGTCGGGCCGCTGCAGGCTCGCGCCGGTGACGCCCCAGGCGCCGAATTCCAGCTCCAGCGTGTCCTCGGTGTACTCGCAGAGATGGGCACGTGCGAAGGCGCCCAGGCCCAGATGGACGATGCCCGGCGTCAACCGCGCGCGGTCATAGGCAGGGCGGCGGACTGATGCGGGCAGGGAGGAGAGGGTCTTCGTCTTCAGTCGCGTCAACGGAACATGCTCGGCAGCCAGAGGGAGAAGGCGGGGACATAGGTGACGAGCATCAGTACGGCGAGGCTGGCGCCGTAGAAAGGCCAGATCGTCCGCATTGCCTCCCAGATCGAAATGCGCCCGATCGCGCAGCCGACGAAGAGCACGGCGCCCACCGGCGGGGTGCACAGGCCGATGCCGAGATTCAGGATCAGGATGGCGCCGAAATGCACCGGGTCCATGCCGAAGGCCGTGACCACCGGCAGGAAGATCGGCGTGGTGATGATGATCAGCGGCGACATGTCCATGAAGGTGCCCAGGAACAGCAGCAACAGGTTGATCAGCAGGAAGATCACGATGGGGTCGTTGGAGATCGACCGCATGAAGGCGACCATGGCCGATGGCACCTGGAAGAAGGCGAGCAGCCAGCCGAAAGCGGCCGCGCAACCGATCACCAGCAGGACCATCGCGGTGGTGCGCACGGCGGCGAAGGTCGCGTCCTTGAACTCGGCGAGGTTCATGCCGCGATAGACCAGCACCGTGATCAGCAGCGCGTAGACCGCAGCGATGCAGGAGCTTTCGGTGGCGGTGAAGACGCCCGAGCGCACGCCGCCGAAGATGATGCCGATCAGGATGATGCCGGGGAAGGCGGAGACGGCATAGGTCGCGACCCTGGCCCAGCCGGGGAAGGCTTCTGCCGGGTAGCCGCGCTTGCGCGCGACGAACCAGGTCACCAGCATCAGCGCGGCGGCCAGCATCAGGCCAGGCACGATGCCGGCGGTGAAGAGATCGGCGATCGAGATCGAGCCGCCCGCCGACAGCGAATAGATGATCATGTTGTGGGAGGGCGGGATCAGCAGCGCGATGATGGCGGAGCTGACCGTGACGTTGACGGCAAAGGAGGTGTCGTAGCCGCGCTTCTGCATCTGGGGGATCATCAGCCCGCCGATGGCGGAGGCATCCGCCACGGCCGAGCCGGAAATACCGCCGAACAGGGTGGAGGCCGCGATGTTCACCTGGCCGAGCCCGCCGCGCAGATGCCCGACCAGCGAGCCGGCGAAGCGCACCAGCCGTTCCGCGATGCCACCCCGGATCATCAGGTCGCCGGCATAGATGAAGAAGGGGATCGCCATCAGTGAAAACACGCTGATCCCGGAATTCAGTCGCTGGAAGACGACCAGCGGCGGGATGCCCATGTAAACGACGGTCGCCAGCGAGGCGGCGCCGAGGCAAAACGCGATCGGCGTGCCGATCAGCAGCAGGACGACGAAGCTGCCGAAGAGAATGATCAGTTCGAGGCTCATGCGCCGGTCCCATCATCGAGGCCGGTGGCCAGATTGTAGAGATGCTCGAGGGTGAAGAAGGAGATCAGCGCGCCGCCGCCGAGCAGCGGCAGGAAATCGACGCCGCCCGGCCAGCCCAGGATCGGGATCGTGGCCGTCCAGGTGCCGACGACGAGATCCCAGCTGTACCAGACCATGGCGAGGCCGAAGGCGAGCACGACGAGATGGCTGACGAGGGCCATCAGCTTGGCGGGCCGGCCCGGCAGCGCGATGCGCAGGATGTCAAAGCCGAGATGATAGCCCTCGCGAACGCCGACGGCGGCGCCCAGCAGGATGAACCAGCCCATCAGCTGGATCGACAGCGCCTCGGTCCAGGTCGGCGTGCTGTTGAGCACATAGCGCCCGAACACCTGCCAGGACACCGCCAGCGTCATGCCGACCAGCCCGATGGCCGACAACCACAGGGCCAGCGACGCCAGGGCACTGGAGACTCGAGTCAAGACTGGTGACATGGGGTGGTCCGGGAGCGAGGGACGACGAAGGAAAATGGCGCGCCGGGTGGCGCGCCATCATGTTCAGCAGACGCTCACTTCACCGCCTGGATGGCGGAGACCATGTCCTTGAGCTTCGCGTCGGTGACGAACTTGTCGTAGACCGGCTTCATCGCGTCGATGAAGGGCTGCTTCTCGACCGCGTTGACGACCGCGCCGCCGGCCTTGACCTTGGCTTCCGAGGCCTTCTCGCGGGCATCCCAGAGCTCACGCATCTTGGCGACGGATTCCTTCGCGGCCGCCCTGACCAGCGCCTTGTCCTCGGCGCTGAGCTTGTCGAAGCTCTTCTTCGACATCACCAGCACTTCGGGCGAGAGCGAATGCTCGGTCAGCGAGTAGAACTTCGCCACCTCGTAATGCTTGGTCGATTCATAGGACGGCCAGTTGTTCTCGGCGCCGTCGATGACGCCGGTCTGCAGACCGGAATAGACCTCGCCGAAGTTCATCGGCGTCGCGTTGGCGCCCAGCGCCGAGACCAGGCTGACGAACATGTCCGACTGCTGCACCCGGATCTTGAGGCCCTTCATGTCGGCGGGCGTGTTGATGGCGCGCTTGGAATTGTAGAAGGAGCGCGAGCCGGAATCGTAGAAGGCGAGCCCAACGAGGTCGTGCTTCTCGAATTCCTTCAGCAGGTTGTCGCCGATCGGACCGTCCATGACCTTCCGCATATGGTCGACGGAACGGAAGATGAAGGGCAGCGACGGCACGTTGGTGGCCGGGATCAGGTTGTTGAACGGCGCCATGTTGATGCGGTTCATGTCGATCACGCCGAAGCGTGTCTGTTCGATCGTGTCCTTCTCCTGGCCGAGCTGGGCCGAGTGGAAGACATTGATCTTGATGCGGCCCTTGCTGCGCTCCTCGAGCAGCTTGCTCATGTGCTTGACCGCCTCGATGGTCGGATAGCCGTCGGGGTGGATGTCGGTCGAACGAAGGGTGACGGTCTGGGCGCTGGCGGTGCCGGCGACCAGGGCCAGGATGGCGGCGCCCGCGAGCGCGCCGAATGTGCGTTTGGTGAGCATGGCAGTTTCTCTCCCTTTTGGTGTGGCGCCGGGTTTTTCCGGTCGTTCTTGTCCCGTGATGGGAGCCCGGCCGGCGGTGGCCGGCAGGGCGGTCTCGGCTCGAGAAATGGTGGTCCTGGCTAGAGAAATTCACTCCGCATCGGCGTGAAGGAATCGATCAGCTGGCCGGCCTCGACCGCGGTGACGCCGTGGACGAGATCGGCCGGGACGAAGAAGGTGTCGCCGGCCGTCAGACGCTGGGTCTGTCCGTCGATGGTGACGTCGAAGACGCCGCTCTCGACATAACAGGCCTGCCGGTGCGGATGCTGGTGCGGCTTGCCGACGGCACCGGCCTCGAAGACCACCCGCACCACCATCAGGTCTTCGCCATAGGCCATGATCTTGCGCTTCACGCCGGGCTCGGTCGGCTCCCAGGCGATCGCGGCGTCCTGCTGGAAGAAGGAATTGAGACGTTTGGTCATCGTGCGAGCCAGCCTCCGTCGACGGGGATGATGGCGCCGTGCATATAGGCGGCGGCGTCGCTGGCGAGGAAGACGGCCGCGCCGCCGATGTCCGAGGGCTTGCCCCAGCGGCCGGCGGGAATGCGCGCGAGGATCGCGTGGTTGCGGTCGGGGTCGGCGCGGAGCGCCTGCGTGTTGTTGCTCTCGATGTAGCCCGGGGCGATGGCGTTCACATTGATGCCCTTCTGCGCCCATTCGCAGGCGAGCAGCTTGGTCAGGCCGGCGAGCCCGCTCTTGCTGGCGGTGTAGGAGGCGACGCGGATGCCGCCCTGGAACGACAGCAGCGAGGCGATGTTGACGATGCGGGCGCCGCGCCCCGCCTCGACGGCCGCCTTCGCGAAGGCCTGAGCCAGGAAGAACGTCGCCTTGAGGTTGACGTTCATCACCTCGTCCCAGTCGCTCTCGCTGAAATCGAGGGCGTCGGCCCGGCGGATGATGCCGGCATTGTTGACGAGGATGTCGAGCGGGCCGGCGAGACCTTCAGCCTGCGCGATGACGCGCGGCGCGATGCCCTGTTCCTGCAGATCGACCTTGAGAGGATGAGCCGTTCCGCCGGCCGCCGAGACTAGGCCCAGCGTCTCGCTCAGGTCCGAGCGCCCGGCGGCCACCACCGTGGCGCCCGCTTGCGCCAGCGCCAGCGCGATGCCCTGGCCGATGCCGGTGTTGGCGCCGGTCACCAGGGCTTTGCGGCCGGTGAGGTCGAAGGGCGAGGTCATCAGCGCAAGCTGTCCACGGGGGCTGCGTCCATGTCGGTGAACTCGACATTGTCTCCGGCCATGGCCCAGACGAAGGCGTAGTTCGAGGTGCCGCAGCCGCAATGGATCGACCAGTTCGGCGAGATCACGGCCTGCTCGTTGGCCACCAGCAGATGGCGCGTCTGCGTCGGCTCGCCCATGAAATGGAAGACGCGGTGGGCGGGGTCGAGGTTGAAGTAGAGATAGGCCTCCATCCGCCGGGTATGGGTGTGGCAGGGCATCGAGTTCCAGACCGAGCCGGGCTCCAGCGCCGTCATCCCCATCACCAGCTGGTTCGTGCCGGTGGTGTTGGGCATGATGTATTGCCGGATGGTGCGCTTGTTGGAGGTCTCCGACGAGCCGAGATGGATCGTGTTGGCGTCGTCCTTGCGGATGAGCTGATGCGGTGCCTCGCGGTGGGCGGGCGCGCTGGTCAGGTAGAACTTGGCGGGGTTGGCGGCATCCGCGCTTGCGAAGGAGACGTCCTTCGCGCCGAGCCCGACATAGAGCGCGTCGAGATTGGGCAGATCGAAGGCCTGACCGTCCACCGTGACGCGGCCGGCGCCGCCCAGGTTGATCACGCCGAGCTCGCGCCGCGCCAGGAAGAAGGGTGTGCCGGTCGGCGCGAAGGGGGCGAGCGTCAGCGCGGCGGCCGCCGGCATCGCGCCGCCGACGATCATGCGGTCGTAATGGCTGTAGGTCAGTGTGATCTCGCCCGGAACGAAGATGCGCTCGATCAGGAAGTCGGCGCGCAGGGTCTCGGTGTCGTAGCCGCGGACATCGCGCGGATGCGCGGCCTGGCGTTCGTCGGTCGTCTTTTTGTCGATCATCTTGGGGGCGGTCACAGGCGATAGGCCTCCTTGGCCAGTCGGTAGGCGAGGTCATGGGCGACCTCGGCCGCCTCGTCCTCGTCGAGGCGGTGCTCGGCGACGAGCTTGGCGAGATAGGTGCAGTCGCAGCGGCGGGCGACGTCGTGGCGCGCGGGGATCGAGAGATAGGCGCGGGTGTCGTCGTTGAAGCCGACGGTATTGTAGAAGCCGGCTGTCTCGGTGGTCAGTTCGCGGAAGCGCAGCATGGCCTCGGGCGCATCGAGGAACCACCAGCCCGGCCCGAGCTTGAGCGCCGGATAATGCCCCGCCAGCGGCGCGAGTTCGCGCGAATAGCTGGTCTCGTCGAGGGTGAAGGCGATCACGGTCAGGCCGGGCTCGTTGCCGACCGCGTCGAGCAGGGGTTTCAGCGCGGCGACGTAGTCGGTCTGGCGCGGGATGTCGGCGCCCATGTCGCGGCCGAAATGCTCGAACAGGAAGGCGTTGTGGTTGCGCGTGGAACCCGGATGGATCTGCAGCACGAGCCCGTCATCGAGGCTCATCTTTGCCATCTCGGTCAGCATCTGGCCGCGGAACAGGTCGGCGTCCTCTGCCGAGGCCTTGCCGGCGACGACCTTGGCGAAGAGGGTTTCCGCGTCGGCCTTCGAGAGGTTGGCGGTGCGGGCGGTGGCGTGGCCGTGGTCTGAGGAGGTCGCGCCGCGCGCCCGGAAATAGTCGCGGCGCTGGCGGTGGGCGGCGAGATAGCCGCTCCAGCTATGGGCATCCTCGCCGGTGAGCGCGCCAAACTGTTCGAGGTTGGCGGCGAAGCCCTCGAATTCCGGATCGACGACGCTGTCGGGGCGATAGGCGGTGACGACCTTGCCGCCCCAGCCCGAGGCCTTGATCATGTCGTGCCACTTCAGATCGTCGAGCGCGCCCTCGGTCGTCGAGATCGCTTCGATCTTGAAGCGCTCGAACAGGGCGCGGGGTCGGAGTTCCGGCTGGACCAGCTTCTCGGCGATCTTGTCGTAGAGCCTGTCGGCATTCTCCGGCGAGAGCCGCTCGTTGATCCCGAAGACGGAGGAGAGCGCATGCTCGAACCAAAGCCGGGTCGGGGTGCCCCGGAATAGCGACCAGTGCCTGGCGAAAAGCTTCCAGACCGCACGCGGATCGGTCTCGACCGCGGCGCCGTCCTTGCGGGGGATGCCGAGCTGCTCGAGCCGCACACCCTGCGAATAGAGCATCCGGAAAATGTAGTGGTCGGGCTTGACCAGAAGCGTCGCGGGATCGGGAAAGGGCTGGTCCTCGGCGAACCAGCGCGGGTCGGTATGGCCGTGGGGCGAGATGATCGGAAGATCGCGAATCGTGGCGTAGAGCCGGCGCGCGATGCCGCGCGTCACGGGGTCGGCGGGAAACAGGCGATCATCGTGGAGCAACATCGGGTCTTGCACTCTCGTCGGCTTGCCGGCGGACCATAGGCATTGCAGCGCTGATGGGTCAATATACTAATATACTAGTATGGAAAAGAGGGGCATGCTATCGGCCAAAGGGAGCAGATGTCGGGCTGGCGGCGGCCGGATCCCGCAACCCCGAGGGGCCGCTGGCGGAGTTGAGCAGGGCGATGTCGCAGATCACGATTCCGCAGAACGTCGGCGATGACGCCCCTCGACGCGGGCGGCGTCGCCATGCGGTGGGGAGCGTGCCCGCCAGCCGTTCGACCGCCGCCTCGATGGTGCAGGACGAACTCCGGCGCGCGATCCTGGCGATGGAGATCGTACCTGGCGCATCGCTGGTCGAAAAGGACCTGACGGCGCGCTTCGGCACCAGCCGCACCCCCGTCCGCGAGGCGCTGATCCGGCTGAAGGAGGAAGGCCTCGTCGAGATCTTCCCGCAGGCCGGGACGTTTGTGGCGCGGATTCCCACCGACGCGATCCCTGAGGCCGTGTTCATCCGGCAGGCGCTCGAATGCGCCACGGTCGCGCTTGTGGCGCGGATCGGCACGCCGGAGGCCATCGCCAGACTCGACGCCACGATCGCGCGGCAGCACGAGGCGTTCCAGGCGAGCGACCAGGAGAGCTTCCATCTCGCCGACGAAGCGTTCCACGAGACCCTGGCCGGGATCGCCGGCTATCCCGGCATCTGGAGGATTGCCCATGCCGCCAAGGCGCAGATCGATCGCTGCCGCCGGATGACACTGCCCGTGCCGGGCCGCATGGCGATGGTGATGCGCGAGCATCTGTCGATCGTGGATGCGGTGCGCCGGCATGACGCTCCGGCCGCCGAAGCCGCGATGCGCCAGCATCTGGGCACGCTGCTGCCCGATCTGCTGCATCTCCAGGAGCAGAACCCAGACTACTTCGTCTGACACCGGCATGGCCCCCGCCCGGTCGGCGCGGGGCTTGCTTGGCCTCGTGCTGCGGCGGAAGCCGGCGCGGGTTGCGCTGCCGGGCCATGCCGTGTCCGATCAGCCGTGGCATGAAAGAGAGCCACGCTGCGCCATGCCTGACGAGGATGCTGCCGATGCCCAACCCCGCCGATCTCAGCGCCGTCGAACTGCTCGAGGCCTATCGCAGCAAGACGCTGTCGCCCGTGGAAGCGGTGGATGCCGTCATCGCTCGGATCGAAGCCTGGGAGCCCCAAATCAAGGCGCTCTACGCCTATCAACCGGACGTGGCGCGCGCGGCGGCGAAAGCCTCCGAGGCGCGCTGGATGCGCGGCGAGGCGCTGCCGCTCGACGGCGTGCCCGGCACGATCAAGGAGAACATCGCGACCAAGGGCACGCCGATGCCGGTCGGCACGGCGGCGCGCGATCTTGTCCCGATGGCCGAGGATGCCCCGGTCTCTGCCCGCCTGCACGAGGCCGGCTTCGTCATGCTCGCCAAGACGACGATGCCCGATTACGGCATGCTCTCCTCGGGGCTGTCGAGCTTCCACGAATTGTCCCGCAATCCCTGGGATGTGACGAAGAACCCGGGCGGGTCCTCGGCCGGGGCGGGCGCCGCGGGGGCGGCCGGCTACGGCCCCTTGCATGTCGGCACCGATATCGGCGGCTCGGTGCGGCTGCCGGCGGGATGGTGCGGGCTCGTGGGGCTCAAGCCCAGCTTCGGCCGAGTGCCGATCGATCCGAGCTATTATGGCCGCGTCGCCGGGCCGATGACCCGCACCGTCACTGATACGGCGCTGATGATGCGCGAGATCTCGAAGCCCGATGCGCGCGACGGCATGAGCCTGCCGCCCCAGGAGATCGACTGGCTGTCGCTCGAGATGGACGTGAAGGGGCTGCGGATCGGCCTGCAGCTCGATCCGGGCATCGGCATCCCGGTCGAGCCCGAGACGATGGCGGCGATCGAGGCGGCGGGACGCGCTTTCGCTGCGGCCGGTGCGATCGTCGAGGCGGCGCCGGCCTTCCTGACGCGGGAGATGCTGGACGGTCTCGACGATTTCTGGAGCCAGCGGGCCTGGGCCGATATCGGCGCGCTGCCGCCGGAAAAGCAGGCCAAGGTGCTGCCCTATATCTTCGCCTGGGCCAAGCGCGGCGACGGGCTCTCGGGCGAACGCGTCTATCGCGGCATGAGCCAGATGCTGGCGATCAAGGATGCGGCACTGAAGCAGAGCGCGCCCTTCGATTTCGTGCTGTCGCCGGTCGCGCCGGTGCCGAGCTATCCCGCCGAAATGGCCTCGCCGCTCGACGACCCCAACCAGCCCTTCGAGCATATCGTCTTCACGCTGCCGGCGAACATGTCGGACCAGCCGTCGATCTCGGTCCATGCCGGGCTGACCCAGGCGGGCCTGCCGATCGGCCTGCAGATCACCGGACGACGCTTCGACGATCTCGGCGTGCTGCGGATGGCACGGGTGTGGGAGCAGTTGCGCGGCGGCGAGGTGCCGTGGCCGCGTATGTCCCGCTGAAGCGCGTGCCGGCTAGGCGCGCTGCGCGCGCGGATGGGCGGCGTCATAGGCCGCCATCAGCCTGGCTGAATCGATGCGGGTGTAGATCTGCGTCGTCGAGAGCGAGGCGTGGCCGAGCAACTCCTGGATCGCGCGCAGATCGCCGCCGCGACCCAGCAGATGCGTCGCGAAGGAATGCCGCAAGGAGTGCGGCGTCGCCGACGATGGCAGGCCCAGCGCGCCGCGCAGACCCTCGACCGCAAGCTGGATGATGCGCGGGGACAAGGGGCCGCCCTTGGCGCCGAGGAACAGCGGACCTTCCGGCGGCAGCCGCCAGGGGCAGAGCGCCAGATATTCTGCGATGGTGCTGACGACGACCGGCAGGACCGGGACCATGCGGGTCTTGTTGCCCTTGCCGATGACGGTCAGCGTGTCGCCGGGCTGGACTGGAGCCTGCGCGCGCGTCAGCGACAGCGCCTCCGAGATGCGCAGGCCGCAGCCATAGAGCAACGCCAGCACGGCGGCATCGCGGGCGAGGATCCACTGGTCACGCGCCTCGCCGGCGCGGGTGTCGGCCTGGGTCACGGCCCTTGCCGCGCTGGCCTCCAAAGGCCGTGGCAGGGATTTGCCGATGCGCGGGCCCCGCGTCGCTGCAAAGGCGGCGGCGGTCAGTTTGCCGGTGCGCTCGCCGAAGCGCGCGAGCGAGCGCAGCGCCGCGAGCTGGCGCATCAGCGTGCGGTTGCCGACGCCGTCGCGGCGACGGCGGCCGAGGAAGGCGCGCAGATCGGCGGGCTTCAGCGCGGCGATGTCGGCAAGCGCAGGGGCGCCGCCGAGATGCTCGGCGAGGAAGGAAACGAACTGACGCAGATCACGACCATAGGCTTCGAGCGTCTTGGGCGAGAGCCGCCGCTCATGGGCGAGGTGGTTGAGCCAGGCGCGGGCGAGGGCGTCGAAATCGGTCATGGATGGACGCGTCCTCAGCCGTCATGGTCGGCCTCGAGCCGACCATCTCTGGTCGCGCTCTCGCCTGCGAGATGCTCGGGTCAAGCCCGAGCATGACGGGTACGCCTTAACACCGTGCGAATCGTCTGCCGGTGGTGTGATGCGCCGTTACGTCTTCCGACAGGCGAAGGGCATGAAGGTGCTGGCCATGCCCTGGTTCATGCCCATGATCACCATGACATTGGCGAGGTTGAGCTCCTCGGCGCTGCGCGGGCAGACCTCGCCCCTGATGCTGCAGCCGGAGGCGAGGAAGGCCTCGTGCGCCTCCAGGAAGGGCTGGCCGAGGCCTTTTCGACCGAATTTGGCCAACGCCTCGGCATAGGCCTTGGTGTAGCGCTCGCATTTGACCGCGGGCCAGTTCTCGGGCGGCACCGCTTGCGCGAGCGCGCCGATCGGATGGCTGACAGCCAGACCCGACAGGAGGGCAAGGGCGATCAGAGTGATGGGTTTGCGCGTCATCGAGGGGCTCGTCAGGTCGCGGTCGCGTGGTGCGCCTGCAGACATCATCCGATCGGGGCAAAGCCAAGGCAGGCGGTTGTCGCTCCTGCCGCGAGCGTCTAGGCACAGGCCATGGAGAGCCGGTCGGAGCAGGGTGGGGAAGGCGGCACGGTCGATGTGCTGATCCCGCTCGCGCTCGACCAGGCCTATAGCTACGCGGTGCCGCCGGGGCTCGTGCTGGCGCCCGGCGATGTCGTCCAGGTGCCGCTGGGCCCGCGCGAAACCGTCGGCGTGGTCTGGGCCATGGGCACGGGCAGCGGCGGCAATCTGAAAAAGGTCACCGGCAAACTCGACATGCCGCCGCTCGACGCTGCGCTGATGAAGCTGGTCGACTGGGTGGCCTGGTACACGCTGGCGGCCAAGGGTTCGGTGCTGGCGCTGGCCCTGCGGCGGCCGCCGGAGGATGGCCTCGAGCGGCCCAAGCTCGGGGTGCGCCTCGTCGGGCCGCCGCCGGCGCGCCTGACCCCGGCGCGCGCACGGGCGATCGCCGCTGCCGAGGGCGGGCTCCTCATGGCCAAGAGCGCGCTGGCGGAGGCGGCCTCGGTCAGCAGCGCGGTGATCGATTCGCTCGTCGATGCCGGCACCTTCGCGGTCGAGCCGCTGCCGCGCGAGGCGATTGCCGCGCGGCCCGATCCCGACCATGCGCAGCCGACGCTGTCGGATGATCAGGCGGCGGCGGCGGCGGCGCTCGTCGCCTCGGTCAAGGCGGCCGCCTATGGCGTGACCCTGCTGGAAGGCGTCACCGGCTCGGGCAAGACCGAGGTCTATTTCGAGGCGGTCGCAGAGGCCGTGCGGCTGGGCCGCCAGAGCCTGATCCTGATGCCGGAGATCGCGCTCACCGCGCAGTTCATCGACCGGTTCGAGGCGCGCTTCGGGGTCCGGCCCGGGCTATGGCATTCGGCGGTGACGGGGCGCAGGCGCGAGCGGCTGCAGGCGGCGATCGCCAGCGGCGAGGCCAAGGTCGTGGCGGGCGCGCGCTCGGCTTTGTTCCTGCCTTACAGGGATCTCGGCCTGATCGTGGTCGATGAGGAGCACGAGGCCGCCTACAAGCAGGAGGACGGCGTCGCCTACCACGCCCGCGACATGGCGGTGGTGCGGGGCCGCATCGAGAACGCGCCGGTCATCCTGACCTCGGCGACGCCCTCGCTGGAAACCCGCGTCAATGCCGAGCGCGGGCGCTACACCCATCTCAAGCTGCCTGAGCGCTTCGGCGGGCGGTCGCTGCCGACGCTGGGGCTGGTCGATCTGCGCCAGGACAAGCCGCCGCGCGGGCGCTGGATTTCCGACACGCTGGCCAAGGCGATCGCGGTCAATCTGGAGGCGGGCGAACAGTCGCTGCTCTTTCTGAACCGGCGCGGCTATGCGCCGCTGACGCTGTGCCGCGATTGCGGGCACCGCTTCCAGTGCCCCAACTGCTCGGCCTGGCTGGTCGATCACCGCTTCCGCCGCGCCTTGGTGTGCCACCATTGCGGCCATGTCGAGCGCCGGCCCCACGAATGCCCGCAATGCCATGCGCAGGACAGCCTGAGCGCCTGCGGCCCGGGCGTCGAGCGCCTGGCCGAGGAGGTCGCGACGCTGTTCCCGCAGGCGCGCGGCATCGTTTTGTCGAGCGATTTTCCCGGCGGGACCGAGCGGCTGAAGCAGGAACTGATGGCGGTCGCGGCGGGCGAATTCGACATCGTCATCGGCACGCAGCTCGTGGCCAAGGGGCACAACTTTCCCGGCATGACGCTGGTCGGCGTGATCGATGCCGATCTCGGCCTGACCTCGGGGGATCCACGCGCGGCCGAGCGCACCTTCCAGGTGCTGCGACAGGTCACGGGCCGGGCCGGGCGGGGCGAAAGGCCGGGGCGGGCGCTGCTGCAGACGCATGACCCGACGCATCCCGTGCTGAAGGCGCTGGTCTCGGGCGACCCGGAGCGGTTTTATGCCGCAGAGGCGGCCTCGCGGGAGGCCGCCGGCCTGCCGCCCTTCGGCCGTCTCGCCGGGCTGATCGTCTCCGCCAGCACGCAGGCCGAGGCCGAAGGGCATGCGCGGACCCTGGCGCGCTGCGCCGACGCCCCCGAGGGGATCAGCGTGCTCGGTCCGGCGGAGGCGCCGCTGGCGGTGCTGCGCGGGCGCCACCGCATGCGCCTGATCGTGAAGACGGAGCGCGAGGTAAACCTGCAGGATTACCTGCGCGCCTGGCTCAAGCGCGCCGGCAAGCCGAAGGGCTCGGTCAGGGTCGCGGTCGATATTGATCCGCAGAGCTTCTTGTAGCAGCGCCCCGCCCACGCCCGAAAGCATTGGCAAACCGCGCCGGAGATCGGCATCTACGGATTGCGCGCCCCAAAACCGCATGCTAGTGCACCGCCACATTTAGGTCGCGAAGCCGTTTTTCCGGGTTCACGTCCGTGATACATCGCAGCTCCAGGACATCGCACTCCACCCTTGACGAGAGGGTCGCCGGGAGCGGTCCTATGAAACGAGAGATTTGACGCGTGGCTGAAGGCGGATCGCAAGGATCACTGGTTTCGGGCGTAGCGGGTCGCTACGCCACGGCCCTGTTCGAACTGGCCAGCGAGGCCAACGCCATCGATGCCGTCTCCGCCGATCTCGACAGCTTTTTCGCGATGCTCGCCGAGAGCGAGGATCTGCGGCGTCTGGTCGGCAGCCCGGCTTTCTCGGCAGAGGAACAGACCGGCGCGATCAAGGCCGTGCTCGCCTCCGCCAAGATGTCCGGCATCGCCGCCAATTTCATCGGCCTCGTCGCCAGCAAGCGTCGCCTGTTCGCACTGCCGGGGATGATCGTCGCCTACAAGACGCTCGTCGCTGAAGCCAAGGGCATCGTCAGCGCCGATGTCACGCTCGCCGAGGCGCCCTCGCCCAAGCGCGCAGAAGAGATCCGGGCCGCGCTCGTTGCGGTCGCGGGCAAGGATGTCGACGTCGCGATCAAGGTCGATCCGGCGCTGATCGGCGGGATCGTCGTCAAGATGGGCTCCCGCATGGTCGACGCCTCGCTGAAAACCAAGCTCAATTCAATTCGTCTTGCCATGAAAGAGGTCGGCTGATGGAAATCCGCCCCGCTGAAATCTCCGCGATCCTGAAGGCGCAGATTGCGAACTTCGGATCCGAAGCCTCCGTCACCGAGGTCGGTCAGGTCCTGTCCGTCGGCGACGGCATCGCCCGCGTCTACGGCCTCGACAAGGTCCAGGCCGGTGAGATGGTCGAGTTCGAGAGCGGCGTGCGCGGCATGGCGCTTAACCTCGAGAGCGACAATGTCGGCGTCGTGATCTTCGGTTCCGACCGCGAGATCAAGGAAGGCCAGACGGTCAAGCGCACCGGCGCGATCGTGGACGTGCCGGTCGGCAAGGAGCTGCTCGGCCGAGTCGTCGACGCGCTCGGCAACCCGATCGACGGCAAGGGCCCGATCAAGGCGACCCAGCGCTCGCGCGTCGACGTCAAGGCGCCCGGCATCATCCCCCGCAAGTCGGTGCATGAGCCGATGGCGACCGGCCTCAAGGCGATCGACGCCCTGATCCCGATCGGCCGCGGCCAGCGCGAGCTGATCATCGGCGACCGCCAGACCGGCAAGACCGCCGTGGCGCTCGACACGATCCTGAACCAGAAGGCCAACAACGAGGGCACGGACGAGAGCCAGAAGCTCTACTGCGTCTATGTCGCGATCGGCCAGAAGCGCTCGACCGTCGCCCAGTTCGTGAAGGTGCTCGAGGAGCGCGGCGCGCTGGAGTACTCGATCATCATCGCGGCGACCGCTTCGGACGCCGCCCCGATGCAGTTCCTGGCGCCCTTCGCCGGCTGCGCCATGGGCGAGTATTTCCGCGACAATGGCATGCACGCCGTCATCATCTATGACGACCTCTCCAAGCAGGCCGTCGCCTACCGCCAGATGTCGCTGCTGCTGCGCCGCCCGCCGGGTCGCGAGGCCTATCCGGGCGACGTGTTCTATCTCCACTCCCGCCTGCTCGAGCGCGCGGCGAAGATGGGCGAGGATGCCGGCCTCGGCTCGCTGACGGCACTGCCGGTCATCGAGACGCAGGCGAACGACGTCTCCGCCTACATCCCGACCAACGTGATCTCGATCACCGACGGCCAGATCTTCCTGGAGACCGACCTGTTCTACCAGGGCATCCGCCCGGCCGTGAACGTCGGCCTCTCGGTGTCGCGCGTCGGCTCGGCCGCGCAGACCAAGGCGACGAAGAAGGTCGCCGGCAAGATCAAGGGCGAGCTCGCCCAGTATCGCGAGATGGCCGCGTTCGCGCAGTTCGGCTCGGATCTGGACGCCGTCACGCAGCGCCTGCTCAACCGCGGCGCCCGCCTGACCGAACTCCTGAAGCAGGCGCAGTTCTCGCCGCTCAAGATGGAAGAGCAGACGGTCGTGATCTATGCCGGCGTCAACGGCTATCTCGACCCGCTGCCGGTCAACAAGGTCCGCGCCTTCGAGGACGGGCTGCTGGCGCTGGTGCGCGGCAAGCATGTCGATCTGCTCAACGAGATCGGCAAGACCAAGGATCTTTCGGACGCGAACGCCGCGAAGCTGAAAGAGATCGTGATCGACTACGCCAAGTCGTTCGCCTGATCTCATGAGCTGAGCGCAGCGGGGCAATCCAGCCCCGCCGCGCAGACCTTCTGGATTGCTTCGTCGCTGCGCTCGCCGCCGTGACGGGTAGGGGATCAAGACCGGATGCCGTCCCTCAAGGACCTACGAAACCGCATCGCTTCCGTGAAGGCGACGCAGAAGATCACCAAGGCCATGCAGATGGTCGCGGCTGCCAAGCTGCGCCGGGCGCAGGCGGCGGCGGAAGCGGCGCGTCCCTATGCCGAGCGCATGGAGACGGTTCTGGCCAATCTCGCCGCTGGCGTGAGCGGCGCCAGCGCGCCGCGCCTGATCGCCGGCACGGGCGCCGACAAGGTCCATCTGCTCGTCGTCTGCACCGCCGAGCGCGGGCTCTGCGGCGCGTTCAACTCCTCGATCGCGCGTCTGGCGCGCGACCATGCGCAGGCGCTGAAGGCCCAGGGCAAGACCGTCAAGATCATCTGCGTCGGCAAGAAGGGCTACGACATCCTGCGCCGGCAGTTCGAGAAGGACATCATCGAACTGATCGACTTGCGCGCCTTCAAACAGGTCGGCTTCGTCAATGCCGAGGGTATCGCCAACAACATCCTGTCGCGTTTCGGCGCCGGCGAGTTCGACGTGGCAACGCTGTTCTTCTCGAAGTTCAAGTCGGTGATCTCGCAGATCCCGACCGCGCAGCGCATCATTCCCGCCGAGATCCCGGCCGGGACCAAGGTGTCCGAGGCGGTCTACGATTACGAGCCGGATGAGAGCGAAATCCTCGAGACACTCCTGCCGCGCAATCTGACGGTTCAGGTTCTGCGCGCGATCCTCGAGAACGCCGCCTCCGAGCAGGGCGCGCGCATGTCGGCGATGGATTCCGCCACGCGCAACGCCGGCGAGATGATCAAGAAGCAGACGCAGCTCTACAACCGCTCGCGCCAGGCGATGATCACCAAGGAACTGATCGAGATCATCTCCGGCGCGGAAGCGCTCTAACCGCCTGAATTGAGGCCGGCGCGCCGGCCTTTTCGACACGCTGAACGCGAATCCGAGGTTATCACCATGGCCAAAGCCGCTACGAAGAAGACCGCCGCCGCCGAGAAGCCCGCCAACACCGGCACCGGCCGCATCGCGCAGGTCATCGGCGCCGTCGTCGACGTCCAATTCGACGGCGTTCTGCCGGAGATCCTGAACGCGCTCGAGACGACCAATCTCGGCAACCGCCTGGTTCTCGAGGTCGCCCAGCATCTCGGCGAGAACACGGTCCGCACCATTGCGATGGATTCGACCGAAGGCCTGGTTCGCGGCCAGTCGGTGACCGACACCGGCTCGCCGATCATGGTTCCGGTCGGCGACGAGTGCCTCGGGCGCATCATGAACGTCATCGGCGAGCCGATCGATGAGGCCGGCCCGATCCTGACCACCGCGACGCGGGGCATCCATCAGCCGGCGCCTTCCTACGCAGAACAGGCGACGGACGCACAGATCCTGGTCACCGGCATCAAGGTCGTCGACCTGCTGGCGCCTTACGCCAAGGGCGGCAAGATCGGCCTGTTCGGCGGCGCCGGCGTCGGCAAGACCGTGCTGATCATGGAACTGATCAACAACGTCGCGAAGGCCCATGGCGGCTATTCGGTGTTCGCCGGCGTGGGCGAGCGCACCCGTGAAGGCAACGACCTCTATCACGAGATGATCGAGTCGGGCGTGAACAAGAAGGGCGGCGGCGACGGCTCCAAATGCGCCCTCGTCTACGGCCAGATGAACGAGCCCCCGGGTGCGCGCATGCGCGTCGCGCTGTCGGGCCTGACCGTTGCGGAAGACTTCCGCGACAAGGGCCAGGACGTGCTGTTCTTCGTCGACAACATCTTCCGCTTCACGCAGGCCGGCTCGGAAGTCTCGGCGCTGCTCGGCCGCATCCCGTCGGCGGTGGGTTACCAGCCGACGCTGGCCACCGACATGGGCAACCTGCAGGAGCGAATCACCACCACCAACAAGGGCTCGATCACCTCGGTGCAGGCGATCTACGTGCCGGCCGACGACCTGACCGACCCGGCGCCCGCGACCTCCTTCGCCCATCTTGACGCCACGACCGTGCTGTCGCGCTCGATCGCGGAAAAGGGCATCTATCCGGCGGTCGACCCGCTCGACTCGACCTCGCGCATGCTCTCGGCCGCGATCGTCGGCGAGGAGCATTACGGCATCGCCCGCCGCGTGCAGCAGATCCTCCAGCGCTACAAGGCGCTGCAGGACATCATCGCGATCCTGGGCATGGACGAGCTCTCGGAAGAGGACAAGATGACGGTGGCGCGCGCCCGCAAGATCGAGCGCTTCCTGTCGCAGCCCTTCTTCGTCGCCGAAATCTTCACCGGCTCGCCGGGCAAGCTGGTTGCGCTCGAGGATACGATCAAGGGCTTCAAGGGCCTGATCGAAGGCAAGTACGACCACCTGCCGGAAGCCGCCTTCTACATGGTCGGCTCGATCGACGAAGCCATCGAGAAGGCCCAGCGCCTGGCGGCCGAAGCGGCCTGAGGATCGTCATTCTCGGGCTTGGTCCGAGAATCTCACGACCAGAGGACGCTGGTTTCCGGGATGGTCGGGTCAAGCCCGACCATGACGAGCCGAGGAGAGATATACGATGGCCACTTTCAAGTTCGAACTCGTCTCGCCCGAGCGCATGCTGTTCGCCGGCGATGTCGTCAGCGTCATCGTTCCCTCGGTCGAGGGCGAGATGACGGTGCTGGCTGGCCACGCGCCGCTGGTGGCGACGCTGAAGGCGGGCATCGTCTTCGTCCAGACGAATGGCAGCAACGGCAAGGAATTCTTCGTCAATGGCGGGCTGATCGAGATCAATGCCAGCACGACGACGATCCTGGCGGAGCAGGGCCGCTTCCTCGAGGACGTCAACGCCGCCGTGCTGGACCAGGAAATCCTGACCGCGGAGACCAAGCTGGCGGCGACCCAGGTCGAGGACGAGAAGAGGCGCCTGCACGAGGCCCTCGTCCAGCTGCGCGAATTCAAGCATGTGTTCGAGGGCCGCAAGGCGGCGTGAGGCGACCCACTGTTTTGATAGTTGAAAGGGCCGCGTCAGCGGCCCTTTTTCGTTTTGGAGGCCGATGTCGTCTCCTCGTCATTGCGAGCGCAGCAAAGCCATCCAGAGCGGACGCGTTCTACGTCTCCCTGGATGGCTTTGCTGCGCTCGCAATGACGGCGATCACTCCCCCATTGCGATCAGGCTGGCGTTGCCGCCGGCGGCCGCCGTGTTGATCGTCACCGTCTGCTCGGTGGCGAAGCGCATCAGATAGTTTGGACCGCCGGCCTTCGGCCCGGTGCCCGACAGGCCGTGGCCGCCGAAGGGCTGCACGCCGACGACGGCGCCGATGATGTTGCGGTTGACATAGATGTTGCCGGTCGAGAGCCGGCTGGTGACCTGCTCGATCGTAGTCTCGATGCGCGAATGGACGCCGAGCGTCAGCCCGTAGCCGGTCGCCTCGATGTCGTGGATGACCGTGTCGAGCTCGCCGGCCTTCCAGCGCACGACATGCAGGACCGGACCGAAATGCTCCTGGGAGAGGTCGGCGACGCTGCCGAGTGTCACGACATGCGGCGCCACATAGGTGCCGCCGAGGGCGGGCGTCTGCCCGGCCCAGGCGACGCAACTGAGCTTGCGCATCGCCTCGATATGGCCGTCGAGGCGCTGCTTGGCGGCGGTGTCGATGACAGGCCCGATATGGGTGTCGATGGCGCGCGGGTCGCCAAGCCTCAGCTCGCGGGCCGCTCCGGTGATCATCTCGATCATCTTGTCGGCGACGTCCTCTTGCACGACGAGCAGGCGCAAGGCCGAGCAGCGCTGCCCGGCCGAGCGGAAGGCCGACATGACGACATCGTCCGCGACCTGCTCGGCCAGGGCCGTGGCATCGACGATCATGGCGTTGAGGCCGCCGGTCTCGGCGATCAGCGGAACGATCGGGCCGTCCTTGGCGGCGAGCGCGCGGTTGATGGCACGGGCGGTCGTGGTGGAGCCGGTGAAGGCGACGCCGGCGACGTCCCTATGGGCCACGAGAGCCGCGCCGACCGCGCCGTCTCCGGGCACGAGATGGAGCGCGGAGGCGGGAATGCCGGCCTCGTGCAGGAGGCGCACGGCGACGGCCGCGATCAGAGGCGTCTGCGGGGCGGGTTTGGCGACGACACTGTTGCCCGTGACCAGCGCGGCTGCGATCTGGCCGGCGAAGATCGCCAGCGGGAAGTTCCACGGCGCAATGCACAGGAAGGCGCCGCGACCGCGCAGGACGAGGCGGTTGTCCTCGCCGGTGGGGCCGGGCAGCACGGTCGGGCTGGCGAACTTCGCTTCGGCCTCGGCGGCATAGTAGCGGCAGAAATCGACTGCTTCCCGGAGCTCCGAGAGGGCGTCGTCGAGCGTCTTGCCAGCCTCCGCCTGAAGCAGAGCCAGCAGCAGGCCGCGCCTGGCCTCCATCAGATCGGCCGCCTTACGCAGGGCCGCTGCGCGCGTGCGGGCCGGCGTGGCGTTCCAGGCGGGAAAACCGGCCTTCGCAGCCGCCATGCCGCGCGCAGCGGTGGCTGCGTCGGCTTCCGTGACGCGACCGATGACGTGGTTGTCGATCGGCGAGCGGACATCGCGGGCCATTCCGCTCAGGATCGCACCGTCGATGATCGGGCTGGCCTCAGGGAATGGCTTGCCGGCGGCCGCCGCGATCTCCGCGAGCAGGGCCGCCAGGCTCTCGGCATGGCCGAGTTCGACGCCTGCCGAATTCTTGCGGGACGGCCCGAAGAGATCAGCCGGCAGCGGGATTCGGCGATGGCGGGCCGCGCCGGGCTGGCCGATGATGTCGGCCGGCGGCACGAGCAGTTGCGCGACGGGGACGTCGGGATCGCCGGAAATGCTGACGAAGGAGGAATTGGCGCCGTTCTCGAGCAGGCGGCGCACGAGATAGGCGAGCAGATCCTGGTGTCCGCCGACGGGCGCGTAGGTGCGACAGGCGAAGCCGGCGGGGTCGGTCAGCAGCTTCTCGTAGAGCGCTTCGCCCATCCCGTGCAGGCGCTGGAATTCGAAATTCTCCGCATTGCCGGCGATCTCGGCGACGGTCGCGACCGTCTGGGCGTTGTGGGTGGCGAATTGCGGGATGATGCGCGGCCGCAAGGCCAGAAGCTGCGCGGCGCAGGCCTCGTAGTTGAGGTCGGTCATCGCCTTGCGGGTGAAGACGGGATAGTCGGCCAGGCCGCGCTCCTGGGCGCGCTTCAGCTCCGTGTCCCAGTAGGCGCCCTTGACGAGGCGCACCATCATGCGCCGGTCGTACCTTTCGGCCAGCGCCCCGATATGGGCGATCACCGCCGAGGCGCGCTTCTGGTAGGCCTGGATCGCGAGGCCGAACCCGTCCCAACCGCTGAGCGACGCGTCGGCCACGACCGCGTCGATGATGTCGAGCGAGAGTTCGAGCCGGTCGGCCTCCTCGGCATCGATGGTGAAGTTGAGGTCGTATCGCTTGGCCTGCTGCGCGAGCGCGATCACCTTGGGCGTCAGTTCCTCCAGCACGCGCTCGCGGTTCGTGGCGTCATAGCGCGGATGCAGGGCCGAGAGCTTGACCGAGATGCCCGGCCGGTTCGGCAGCGGGGCGTTGCCAGCCGAGCGGCCGATGGCGTCGATCGCCGCGGTGTAGGAGGCGAGGTAGCGGTCGGCGTCACCTTGCGTGCGGGCGCCTTCGCCCAGCATGTCGAAGGAGTAGCGGTAGAGCTTGCCGCTCTTGGAGCCGGCGCGCTTCAGCGCCTCCTCGATGGTCTGCCCGAGCACGAAATGGTTTCCCATGACGCGCATCGCCTGGCGGGTGGCGGTGCGCACCGTCGGCATGCCCAACCGCTTGGCGAGGCCGCCGATGATGCTGGTCGGCGTCTCGCCGGGCTGGATGACGCGGGCGGTGATGCCCAGCGCCCAGGCCGAGGCCGAGACGAGGAAGGCATCGGACTTGGATTCGTGATGGGCGAAATCGCCCTGGCCGAGCTTGTCCTCGATCAGCCGGTCGGCAGTGGCGGCGTCGGGCACGCGCAGGAGCGCTTCGGCCAGCACCATCAGGGCGAGGCCCTCGCGTGTCGAGAGCGAATACTCGCGCAGCAGTTCCTCGATGCCGCCGAGGCCGACCTTGCGGCTGCGGATGGCGTCGATCAGCCCCGTCGCCTGCGCATCGATCCGGGCCTTCGCCGCCGGCTCGCGCCGCGCGCCGGCGAGCAGGCGTGCGGCGATCTCACCATCGTCCTGCGCGAAGGGCGCACGAAAGGGCGGAAGAGAGACAGCCATGTGAGGCTCCGAATTTGAGAACGGATGATCTGAAGCATCATCCTGCTTCAGCCTCATATCAATTGGCTGTTTTATCCAGGATGCCTTATCTTGTCCGGTCAAACCAGCTTGTTGCCGAGATTCATCCCGTGCTTGACCGAACCGACCGCCGTATTCTGTCGCTGATCCAGGGGGATGGCCGCATCGCGGGCGTCGAACTGGCCGAAAAGGTCGGGCTGTCGCCGACGGCGGTCGGCGACCGGCTGAAGCGTCTGACGCGGGAGGGCTACATCACCGGCTACAGGGCAACGCTCGACCCGCTGAAGCTCGGTTTGAATCTGCTGGTCTTCGTCGAGGTCTATCTCGACAAGACGACGCCCGACGCCTTCGAGCGCTTCGCGGCGGCGGTACAGCGCGCGCCGGAGGTGCTGGAGTGCCATATGGTGGCCGGCGGCTTTGACTATCTGGTCAAGACCCGGGTCGCCGACATGAACGCCTATCGGCGGTTTCTGGGCGAGGTTCTGCTGGCGCTTCCGGCGGTGCGCGAGACGCGCACCTATGCGGTGATGGAGGAGGTCAAGACCGACGGCGCGCTGCCTCTGTGACAGCGCGCCGACGGGTGGGGATCACTCCACCGGCTTGGCGGCCGCGTCGCGCGTCTTCCACAGCGAGAAGACGACGCCGCCGAGGATCAACGCCAGGGTGACGCCGAGCGAGATCGCAGGGTCGACCTTGCCGACGATCTGGTTCCAGAAGATCTTGGCGCCGATGAACACCAGGACGAGCGCCAGCGCCGTCTTGAGGTATTCGAAGCGGTGAACCATGGCCGACAGCGCGAAATACAGTGCGCGCAGGCCCAGGATCGCCATGATGTTGGCGGTGAAGACGATGAACGGGTCGGTGGTGATGGCGAAGATCGCCGGCACCGAGTCCACCGCGAAGACCACGTCGGCCAGATTGATGATGACCAGCGCCAGGAAGAGCGGCGTGGCGTGTATCATCTTCTGGCCGGTCACGGCGTCCGGCAGCCTGACGAAGAAGCGTTCGCCATGGAGCGTGTCGGTCACGCGCATGCGCTTGCGCAGGAATCGCACGAGCGGGTTGTTGGCGACATCGGGCTCGGCCTCGGCCACGAACAGCATCTTCACGCCGGTGGCGAGCAGGAAGGCGCCGAAGAGATAGAGGATCCAGTCATATTGCTGAACCAGCGCCGCGCCGATGCCGATCATCAGACCGCGCAGGACGATGACCGCCAGGATGCCCCAGACCAGTGCCCGGTACTGATAGCGCGGCGGAACGGCAAAGAAGGTGAAGATCAGCGAAATGACGAAGACGTTGTCGATCGACAGCGCTTTCTCAATGAAGAAGCCGGTGAAGAACGTCACGCCGGCATGGGTGCCGTCGGTCGTCTTGAGGTAGCCCGTTTCATAGGCCCACCATACGGCAGCGCCATAAAGACAGGAGAACCCGATATAGAAGACCGACAGTTTGAGGCTGCGGGCGATGCCCATCTCGCGCTCGCCGCGATTCATCAGGCCGAGGTCGAAAGCGAGCAAGGCAAAAACGATTAAAAGAAATCCGCTCCACATCCAGAGCGGCTTGCCGAGCCAGTCGGCAATCAAAAAATCCATGTCCGGGCGCCTATCGGTTTGGGTTGACGTCAAGGGTGGTTCCGACATCGCGACCACGTCGTCCAGACGTGCTCCGCCAGAGGGGCCCGGTCACCACCAGCGGCCCACATGGGACCGTGCCCCTCGTTTGGCAAGGGGCGTTGATGCGCCTGGCGCATGAATTTGTGGGAGATGCGGCTCTGCGGCCGATTGCGGCTTGACCGCCGCCACCGCTCCGTCAGTGTGAAATCGCCGCGCGGCATGAAGATTGCTCGCACTGCGGACCAACGACCGCGATCGTCATTCCAGAGGAGTCATCGATGCCCGCCCCGACCTGCCCGACCGTCTTCGGACGCCTGCGCTCATCCGCCGGGCGCCTCGTCCTCGCCGCCGGGCTGGCGGCGGCCTTCGTCGGTCTGGCGCCGGGCGCTCAGGCGCAGACGCCGGTTCGCTTCACGCTGGACTGGCGGTTCGAAGGTCCCGCCGCACTGTTCCTGATGGCGATCGAGAAGGGCTATTTCAAAGCCGAGGGGCTGGACGTCACCATCGACACCGGCAACGGCTCGCGCGAGGCCATCCCGCGCGTCGCATCGGGGACCTACGATGTCGGCTTCGGCGATGTGAACTCGCTGATCCGCTTTCGCGACGAGAATCCCAGCGTCGACGTGAAAGCCGTCATGATGGTCTACGACAAGCCGCCCTTCGCGATCGTGGGCCGCAAGAGCCGCGGCATCGCCGCCGATGTGAAGAGCCTCGAAGGCAAGAAGTTCGGCGCACCCGCCGCCGACGCGGCCTTCGCGCAATGGCCGATCTTCAAGGCGGTGAACAAGCTCGATGACAGCAAGATCCGGCTGGAGAATGTCGGCTTCCCTGTCCGCGAGCCGATGCTGGCTTCGGGCGAGGTCGATGCCGTGTTCGGCTTCGCCAACTCCTCCTTCATCAATCTGAAGTCGCGCGGCGTGCCGGTCGACGACATCGTCGTCATGCTGATGTCGGATTACGGCGTCGAACTCTACGGCAACGTCATCATGGTCTCGCCGAAATTCGCGGCCGAGAAGCCTGAAGCCGTGCGCGGCCTGCTGCGGGCGATCACCAAGAGCGTCAAGGAGACCGTGGCCAATCCGGAGCTCGGCGCGCAACTCGTGATCAAGCGCAACGATGTCGCCAAGGTCGAGGTCGAGCTCGAGCGGCTCAAGATGACGCTGGCGCAGAACGTGATGACGCCCTGGGTGAAGGCCAACGGGTTTGGCGGCATCGACAAGGCGCGCTGGGACAAGGCGCTCGACCAGATCGCCCTGACCTTCACCTTCAAGGACAAGGCCAAGGCGGGCGACGCCTTCACCGACGCCTTCCTGCCGGCCTCGGCCGAGCGGGCGTTCTGAGTTTCGCGGTTTTTCCACCGGCCGTCATCCTGGACAAGCCGCGCAGCGGCGCCGGCCGGGATCCATCGTAGGGCAGGACGGCGCTCTCGGATGGATCCCGGGACTTCGCTGCGCGAAGCCCAGGATGACGGCGGTTTGTTTCCAGAAGGATTGCCTTGACCGCTTTCGTCGAACTTCACGATGTCACCCATGTCTATGGCGGCGGCGAGGGCCCGCCGGCCGTCGAAGGCCTGTCGCTCAAGGTCCGCGAGGGCGAATTCGCTGCGATCGTGGGCCCGTCCGGCTGTGGCAAGTCGACGATGATGAAGCTCGCAACCGGGCTGCAGCGGCCCAAAACCGGCACCGTGATCGTCGATGGGCGTGAAGTGTCGGAGCCGATCAAGATCACCGGGATGGCCTTCCAGAACCCGGTCATGCTGCCCTGGCGCACGACGCTGCAGAACCTGCTGCTGCCGCTCGAGATCGTCCAGCCGCATCGCTCGCGGCTGCGGGCGAACAAGGCCGAGTACGTCGCGCGGGCCGAGATGCTGCTGGAGACGGTGGGCCTCAAGGGCATGGGGTCGAAGTTTCCCTGGCAGCTCTCGGGCGGCATGCAGCAGCGGGCCTCGCTGTGCCGCTCGCTGATCCATGAGCCGAAGCTGCTGATGCTGGACGAGCCCTTCGGCGCGCTCGACGCCTTCACGCGGGAGGAACTCTGGTGCGTGATCCGCGACCTGCATGCGCAGCGCGGCGTCACCGTGATCCTGGTCACGCATGATCTGCGCGAGGCAGTGTTCCTGGCCGACCGGGTTTTCTGCATGTCGGCGCGACCCGGCCGGATCATCGCGGAACGCGAGATCGGCTTTGCCCGCCCGCGCGATCTCGACGTAACCTACACGCCGGAATTCGCGGCGATCGTGCATGAACTGCGCGGGCATATCCGGGAAGCGAGGGCGGTGGCATGACCCGCTCGACCTGGCTCAAGCTCGCGCCCTATCTGTTCACGATCGGCTTCTTCCTGATCTGGGAGGTCGCCTGCCGGGCCTTCTCGATCTCGTCCTTCATCCTGCCGCCGCCCTCGGCGATCTGGGCTGCGCTCGTGCAGTATCAGAAGCCGCTCTACACCAATGCCTTCCACACGCTGTGGATGACATCGCTGGGCTTTGGCCTGTCGATCCTGTTCGGGCTGGCGCTGGGTCTGCTCGTCGGCTCGTCGAAGCTGGCCTATGCGGGCTTGAACCCGCTGCTGGTCGGGTTCAACTCGATCCCGAAGGTCGCGGTGGTGCCGATCCTGGTGATCTGGTTCGGCGTCGGCTGGCTGCCGCCGGTGCTGACCGCCTTCGTGATCTCGTTCTTCCCGATCGTGGTCAATGTCGCCACGGGCCTGGCCACGATCGAGCCCGAGACCGAGGATGTGCTGAAGGCGCTCGGCGCCAGCCGGCTCGACATCATGACAAAGGTCGGCATTCCGCGTTCGCTGCCCTATCTGTTCGGGGCGCTCAAGGTCTCGATCACGCTGGCTTATGTCGGCTCGGTGATCGGCGAGCAGAACGCGTCCAATCTGGGGCTCGGCAACCTGATCACGCGCGCCTCGGCCGATTTCAACGTGCCGCTGATCTTCGCGGCGCTGATCGTGCTGGCCGTGCTCGGTGTGTTCCTGGTGGCGATCGTCGATGTCGTCGAGAACCGGATGACCGGCTGGGCCAAGCGCTCGCAGATGGGCAACGTCTGAAAGCCCAACGAGGGCCTGGTCAGACCATGCCGGTCGATTTGAGCTGCTGATAGGCCTTCAGGATTTCCTGCAGCGTGCCCTCGCGCGAGCGGTCGCCACCATTCGCATCGGGATGGAAGCGCTTCACCAGTTCCTTGTAACGCGCCTTGATCGCGACGGGATCGGCGTTCTCGTCGAGGCCGAGCGCCTCGAGCGCCTTGCGCGCGACGACGCCGACGCGCGGCTCCGGCTGGGCGGCCGTCTGCGTCCGCCGCGAGCCGAAGATGTTGAACGCGTCCTGCACATCGGGCTGCTCGCCGCCGCCCGCGACCCGGCCGCGCTGCGCCATCCGCGCCGCCTTGGAGTTGACGCCGAGCTTCCAGGTCGGCCGGTGGCCGATGGCCGCGTCCTTGGCGTATTCGGCCAGCGCCTCGTCGTTCATCCCTTGGAAATAATTGTAGGTCGCGTTGTAGGCCTTCACATGCTCCATGCAGAACAGGAAGAACTGTCCCTCGCGCCCCCGCCCTTTCGGCGCGCGAAATTCCCCCGGCCGCTTGCAGCCTGGATGGTCGCAATGCGGCGCGTCGGATTCCTGGACCGCTTCCGCCTCGGAAGGGCCGATCCTGATGCGGTCGAACAAGCGTGAGTTGAAGTTCATGGTCGAATGGTTATGAGACGCGGGATCGGAACCGGCAAGTGCGATGCAGCATGTAGCCGCAGGCCGGACAAGGCTGGAGCCGCGTTGCCGCGGCCTTCGGACGGATCATTCAGAACGGTGGCGCGATCATGACCGGAATGGCTGAACGGATCACCAACAGGCTCGAGCAGGCGCTGGCGCCGCAGACGCTCCGGGTCATCGACGAGTCGCATCAGCATCAGGGCCATGGCGGCTGGCGCGAGGGCGGCGAAACCCATTTTCGGGTCGAGATCGTCTCATCGGCCTTTGCCGGCAAGAGCCGCCTGGAGCGGCACCGCCTCGTCAATGCGGCCCTGGCGCAGGAACTGGCCGAAAGCGTCCACGCGCTGGCGATCGCGGCGCGGGCGCCGGGTGAAGGGTAAGGGCCTCGCGGCTCAGGGTGAGATCAGCTCGACGGTGGGAAAGTAGGTCCGGTAGCGCTTGGCGTCGCGGGTCAGGAGCGGGAGCTTTGCCACAGCAGCGTGTGCGCCGATAAAGAAGTCCGGCAGAACGCTTTGGCGAAGCCCGCCTGACGCGCTGTATCGACGGAAGGCCTTTCCCGCATCGAACAGCGCCTGTCGTGGAATGGGCGCATGCTTCGCATTGAAGTCCGCCATCATCGTATCGAGTCTGGCGATTTCATCGAACCGGATCGAAATTTCTGCATAGATGACATCGTTGATCAGTAGCGTGCCAGCGCTCATGGCGGCAGCAAGCCGTCCAGCAGACCAGTCGGCCCAATCCCGATCGTTCGTGATCAGGTCGAGGAAAATGTTGGCGTCGACCAGTGTTGCCGTCACGGTTCACCGCGGGTCAGGCTCATCATTTCATCGGTGCTCATGCCGGGGCCGACCGATCCGCGCCATTTTTCGAGGGGGGTGGTCGCAGCGGACCGTTCGACCTTCAGCAGAACGACCCTGCCGTCTGCATCCATCCGGAAATCGACGGCGTTTCCGGGCTTGATGCCGAGGCGGTCGCGGATAGGCTTGGGGATCGTGACCTGCCCCTTGCTGGTGACCGTCGTCGCCATGATGACCTCCGTATTACCCGTTGAGTTCAAGGTAATACTCGGCGCTCAACGTCGCAAGCCAGAGATGGCCACTAGGCCTTCGGCCGCTCCGGCGTGAAGGCGTAGATCGCGGCGGAGACCAGCAGCAGCCCCGCGAAGGCCCAGTGGAGATGGGCGAAGGTCGTGGCCGCGTCGAGACCGGCGGCGCGCTGGCTGGCGATGAACCAGCCGGAGCCGGACTGGGTCAGGGCGGCCCCCGCGATGAACAGGAAATTGACGGCCGTCATGCCGCGTCCGAGCAGATGCGCCGGGAAGAACAGGCGCGCATGCGCCATCAGGATAGCATAGGTGAAGCCGACGGCGCCGATCAGCGCGAAGAGGGCGACGGCGATGAGCGAGGAGCCGGCCCCGAAGGCCGCCAGCAGCGCGAAGCAGGCCGCCGTGCCGAGGGTGCCCCAGAACACCAGCGGCTTGACCCGCCCCAGTGCCTTTTCGAACCCGCCATAGATGAAGGCGCCGGCCACCATCGTCACGGCCATCGCGGTTGCGGCGTTGCCAGCCGAGACGGCGTCGAAGCCGTGAACGCTGGCCATGTAAGGTCCGACCCAGAGCCCGCGCGCGGTCGCCAGGATCGCATAGGCCGTCAGCGTGATCGGGGCGAGCAGCCAGAGCGGCCGCAGCTTCAGGATGCTGGCGAGCCCGGCGAGCAGGCCTTCCGCCTTGCCGGAAGCGCTCTCGGCGCGGACGGGGTCGCGGATCAGCAGCGCGGCCAGCGCGGTGGCGAGGAGAAAGCAGCCCGCCATCGCGAGCATGGAGGGGCGCCAGCCGAAACGGGCGGCGGCGATCGCCAGCGGCGCGGCGCCGACGAGATTGCCCAGCGAGCCCAGCCCGATGAAGACCGAGGTCAGGAAGGCGAAGCGCGCCGGTTCGGCCGTGCGGGCGAACAGGAAGAGGCTCGCCATGAAGATCGGCGCGCAGCCGATGCCGATCAGCGCCATCGCCAGCGTGCCGCTGACGGCGCCGGTCGCCTGGGCGAAGAGGATGGCACCGACGCTGCCGATCGCCATCGCGGCGGTCACGGTGCGGCGTGGACCGAGCCTGTCGAGCGCCCAGCCGATCGGGAACTGGGCAATCGCGAAGGTGGCGAACCACGCCGCGCCGAGCAGCCCGAACTCACGCGGGCCGATCGCCAGATCGGTCATCACCGGCCCGGCGATGACGCTCAGGAACGACCGGTAGAAGATCGAGAGGAAATAGGCCGGCAGCAGCGCGAAGAAGACGATCAAGAGCGGATCAGCCTTTGGGCCGAAGCGGGCGCGGAGCGGATCACTTGATCCGCTCGAGCACCGAGACGTAGTTCGCTACCGCCGAACCGCCCATGTTGAAGATGCCGCCGAGGCGCGCATCCTTCAGCTGCATGCCTTCCGGAGCCTCGCCGACGAGCTGCATCGCGCTGAGCACATGCATCGAGACGCCGGTCGCGCCGATGGGGTGGCCCTTGGCCTTCAGGCCGCCGGAGACGTTGACTGGCAGCTTGCCGTCCTTCTGCGTCCAGCCCTCCTTGATGGCGCGGGCGCCGTCGCCCTCCTTCGTCAGCCCCATCGCCTCGTATTCGAGCAGTTCGGCGATGGTGAAGCAGTCATGCGTCTCGACGAAGGAGAGATCGTCGAGCGCCACCCCGGCTGCGCTGAGCGCCTGCTGCCAGGCGCGCGTCGCGCCCTCGAAGCGCAGGATGTCGCGCTTGGAGACGGGCAGGAAATCCTGGACATGGGCCGTGCCGCGGAAGCCGACGGCGCGGCGCATGGTCAGCGCCGTCTCCTCGTCGGCGAGCACGATCGCAGCCGCGCCGTCGGAGACCAGCGAGCAGTCGGTGCGCTTCAGCGGGCCGGCGACATAGGGGTTCTTCTCGCTTTCCTCGCGGCAGAAGGCGTAGCCGAGGTCCTTGCGCATCTGGGCATAGGGGTTGTCGACGCCGTTCCTGTGGTTCTTGGCTGCGATCATCGCCAGCGCATCGGACTGGTCGCCATGGCGCTGGAAATAGGCGGCCGCGATGCCGCCGAACACGCCCGCGAAGCCGCCCTGGGTCGCCCCCTCCTCGGGGAGATAGGAGGCCTTGAGCAGGTTCTTGCCGATCTCGGGGCCGGGCGTCGTGGTCATCTGCTCGACGCCGACGACGAGCACGATCCTGGCCGCGCCGGCCTTGATCGCGCGCACGCCCTGCTGCACGGCGGCCGAGCCGGTGGCGCAGGCGTTTTCGACGCGGGTCGCCGGCTTGAAGCGCAGGGCCGGGTCGGCCTGGAGCACGAGCGAGGCGGTGAAGTCCTGCGCCGAGAAACCGGCGTTGAAATGGCCGAGCACGATCTCGTCGACCTGGTCGGCGGTGATCCCGGCATCGATCAGCGCGTCGTTCGTGACCCGGACGATCAGGCTTTCGATCGTCTCCGCATCCTGCTTGCCGAACGGCGTATGGGCCCAACCGACGATCGCAGCGCTCATGACATCTCTCCCTGCCGACATTCTAGACGTTGCCCGACTTTGACGTCTCATGTGCGCTCGCCGTCGGCACCTCGCAAGCGGGTACAAGCGCATTTCCGGCGTGCGTGGAAAGAGGGACCATGATGCGGAACGGCCGAGGTCAGAGCGCGATCATCAGCAGCAGGCCGACGCCGGCCACGATCATCGCCATGCCCGCCATTTCGCGCCAGCTCGTCCCCTCCGCGAAGATGCGGCGGGACGCGATCTGCGCCAGCGGCACCTCGATCAGGGCCAGCGTGCGGACATTGGCGGCGCTGGTCAGCGAGAAACCGATGAACCAGCACTGCGAGGCGGCCGCGCCGAGAAAGCCCGCCGACAGCGACGCACGCCAGTGGCGCAGGCTCGACATCAGGGCCGGGCGGTTGGCTGCGAGCATGTAGAGCGTCAGCACCAGCGTCTGCAGGAAGAGGCCGAGCGCCAGGATCGTGGACGCGCGGATGAAGAAGCCGCCCTCCGGCAGGGCCTGGATCGCGCCGCGATAGCCGATCGCCGAGAAGGCGAAGAAGGCGCCCGCCCCGACGCCGAGCAGGGCCGGACGCAGCCCCGCACGGGTCAGCTTCTCGCCCGGCTTCCAGGACACCAGCACGACGCCGACGGTTGCGATCAGGATCGCGGCGAATTTGGCCGGCGTCAGCGCGTCGCCCAGCAAGAGCGCGCCGAAGATCGCGACCTGCACCGGTTCGGTCTTGGTGTAGGCCGTGGTGACGGCGAAGGAGCGCTCGCGCATCGCCGCGAGCATCAGCGCGGTCGCCGCGATCTGGGTGAGGGCGCCACCGATCGTATAGGCGAGGGCGCCGGTCGAGATATCGGGCGGCAGGCGCCCCGCGACGGCGCAGACGATGACGAGGAAGAGGACCGCGAAGGGCAGCCCGAACAGGAAACGCACCTGCGTCGCGCCGACCACGCCGATGACCTGCGTGAGGGAGCGCTGGGTCAGGTTGCGGGCGGTCTGCAGCAGCGAGGCCGCGATCGTCGCGGGGATCCAGAGGAGGGCGAAGCTCACGCGGCAGATCCGGTCGTTTCAAGCCAGGACAGGGACGTCCGCGCGCTTGTGGACGCTGGGCCGCGGCTAGGCAAATCGCTCCGCTGGGGGTAGGTATGCGTACGGGGACGGGGCTCTCGTCCGGTCGTCTCGAAAATGCCGCACGCGTCGCGTTGAACCCCCAAGCCTTCAACCCTCGTCCAGACAGGCTCAAGACCCGCCCGATGATCGTTTCCCGTCTCTCCGCCGCTGCTGTCCTTGGTCTGACCTTCGCGGGTCTTGCCTGGGCAGGCCCCGCCTCCGCCGGCACCAGCCTCGTGGTCGATGCCGCCAGCGGCGCGGTGCTCTCGGCAGAGGATGCCGGTCAGCCCTGGCACCCGGCCTCGACGACCAAGATGATGACGGCCTATCTGGCGCTGAAGGCGATCCGGGACGGGCGGCTGGGTCTCCAGACCGCGATCCCGGCCTCGAAGCGGGCGGCGAGCCAGCCCCGCGTCAAGGTCTATATCAAGGCCGGTCAGGAGGTCACGCTCGACAACGCCCTGCGGATCATGATGGTGAAGTCGGCCAACGACATCGCCTATGTCATCGCCGAGGGCGTGGGTGGGGATGTCGAGACCTTCGTCGGCATGATGAACGCCGAAGCCGCACGGCTGGGCATGCGCGACAGCCATTTCGCCAACCCCAATGGTTGGCACCATCCCGACCAGCAGACCAGCGCACGCGACCTCGCCATCCTCGCCATGGCGCTGATGCGCGAATTCCCCGACTATTCGGATTACTGGAACACGCCCGCCGTGCAGCTCGGCAAGCAGGTGCTGAACAACACCAACGGGCTCGTCGGCCGCTATCCCGGCATCGGCGGCATGAAGACCGGTTATGTCTGCGCGTCGGGGTTCAACGTCGTCGCGACTGCGACACGTGGCGGGCGCACCCTGATCGCGGTCGTGCTGGGCGCCTTGTCGGGCACCGAGCGCACGATCAAGGCGGCGCAGTTGCTCGATGACGGCTTCTCGAAATGGGGCGGGGGCGGATACACCCTCGCGTCGCTGCCCTCGCAGGGCGGTCGCGCCAGCAGCATCTGCGGCGACGTCCAGCGCAGGGGCGGCGGCGTCGCGCTCGCCGACGATGCCGACAGTGCGGGGCCGATCGCAGCCCAGGCCTCGGGCATCGGCGGGAATGCCGATGATGGCGGCCGGTTTGCCACAGCCCTCGGGCCGAGTTCTGCCACCACCTCGGTGCTGAGCCGGCAGCCCTCCGGCCGCGTCTCGCTCGGTCCGCGGGCCGAGGCGACGCCGTTTCCGGTCGCTTTCGGGCGCACGCCGGCCTCGGCCTCGGCGCCATTGGCGGCCAATGTCGCAGGCGGGGCCGAGAGCCGCGTCGCGCGTGGCGTGTCGCCGATGCTCGCGCCCTCGGCACCGGTGGCCGCCAGTCTGTTCGGCAGCCAGCCCGGCGGGCTCTTCGCCGATCGCGGGCGCACGGCGTCGGGTAACGGCGCCATTCCCGGTGCGACCGCCTTTGCGCCGAGCACGCCCGAGACGACGCAGCCGCTGGATTCCAGCGGGCCCCTGCGTCTGCAGGGCGCAATCCAGCCCGGCGCTGCGGCACCGGCCAGCCTGCGTGCGGGTGCGGCCGCGGGGATCAGGCCGCTGCCGCGACCGGCGGCGAAGCCCTTGCTGGTGAAGCCTTCGCCCAAGGCCGCGCCGGCTGCGGCAGCCGCGAAGCCGGCGCAGGGCAAGCCGGCCCAGGCGTCGGCCAAGATCCAGGCGGGCAAGCCGCCAGCCGCCAAGCCGCCCGTCAAGCCGAAGGCGAAGACCCAGCCGAACGACGACGCCTGAGCATGGCTGCTTGAACGGCGATCCCGGCCTCACTGCCAGGCGGCAGGGCATGCTGATGGCGCTGGCGTCGGCCGGCGCCTATGGCACCAACATCGTCAGCGCGCAGATCGCCGGACAGGCCGGTCTGAGCGGGCCGCTGCTGGTGTTCTACCGCGTCTTCATCATGCTGGCGCTGGTGGCGGCGGCGGTCGCGATCTGGCGGGCATCGATCGCCGTGCCTCGCGGCGAGCGTCCGGCGCTGCTGCTGTTCGGGATCACCAGCGCGCTCGTCGGGTCGGCCTATCTGTCCTCGGTCGCGTTCCTGCCGGTCACGGTCGCGGCGGTGGTGTTCTTCACCTATCCGGTCCTCATCGTCCTGGCGGAGCCTTTCGTCACCGCCGCGCCCTTTCGTCCGGCGCGACTGGTTGCCGCCTGCGCCGCCTTCATCGGCGTCGCAATGGTGGTCGGGCCCGATCTGCACGGGCTCGACCCGCGCGGCCTGGTGCTGGCGATGGGCGCGAGCATCGGGGCGGCAGCCCAGTTCTTCGCCGCGAGCGCACTCTCGCAGACGCCCCTGGCGGCGCGGCTGCTCTGGTCGCATCTACTGATCCTGCCGGTGACGGCCGTGATCCTGGCGATTACCGGCGGCTTCCTGCCGCCTGCCGCCTTCGCGCTGGCGCCGATCGCCGCCGCGGTGACGATCGGTGGCTATCTCGTCGGGTTCCTGCTCCAGGTGATCGCGCTCAACCGGATCTCGCCGGGCGCGGCCGGGCTGGCCTATTGCGCCGAGCCGGTCTGCGCGGTGCTGATCGCGGCGGTGGTGCTCGGCGAGCGGCTGGGACCGCTGCAATATGCGGGCTGCGCCCTTGTCGTCGCGGTGCTGGTGATTAATGTAACATTAGAACATAAGGGCCGCGCTCCCGCCCCGGCCTGACGCCTTCGAACCGAACCAGAGCGTAACGACCATGACGAGCCCGCCGACCCGGCCGGAACCGCTGCCGCTGACCCTGCTCACCGGCTTTCTGGGCGCCGGCAAGACGACGCTGCTCAACCGGCTGCTGAAGGATCCCGCGCTCGCGCAGACGCTCGTGATCGTCAACGAGTTCGGCGAGATCGGTCTCGACCACCTGCTGATCGAGGGCGTCGAGGACGGCATGATCCTGCTGGATTCAGGCTGCCTGTGCTGCACGATCCGCGACGACCTGATCGTCACGATGGAGGATTTGCTGCGCCGGCGCGACAATGGCCGGATCAGCCCGTTCAGCCGCGTCGTGATCGAGACCACGGGTCTCGCCGACCCAGCGCCGATCCTCAATGTGCTGATCAACCACCCTTATCTGGCGATGCGCTTCCGGCTCGACGGCGTGGTGACGCTGGTCGATGCGGTCAACGGCATGGCGACGCTCGATGTCCACGAGGAGGCGCGCAAGCAGGTCGTCGCGGCCGACCGCCTCGTGCTGACCAAGGCGGATCTGGTGGACGGACCGGCCCAACTGGCGCCGCTGCGGCAGCGTCTCGCGCTGCTCAATCCCGGTGTCGCCGTGCTCGGCCCGCAGGCGGCGGCCAGTTCGCTCTTCGGCGCCGGCCTCTACGATCTGGCGCAGCGCCCAGCCGAGATCGGCCAGTGGCTGGCCCGGGAAACCTTGCCGGGCGAGCGGCCGCAGCACGCCCACGACCATGGCGAGCACGACCATGGGCATCACGAGGATCATGGGCATGACCATGCCCATGCCCATGACCATGCCCATCACGATCACGGCCATCATCATCACGACGTCAACCGGCACGACGCCAGCATCCGCGCCTTCGCCCTGACGGCGGACAGGCCGATCCAGCAGGCGACGGTCGATCTGTTCTGGACGCTGCTGCGCTCGGTCCACGGGCCGAAGCTCCTGCGCATGAAGGGGCTGGTGCAGGTCGCCGAGCACCCAGACCAGCCGCTGCTGCTGCATGCCGTCCAGCAGATCCTGCACCCCCCGGTGGTTCTCGACGCCTGGCCCGATGGCGACCGCCGCTCGCGGCTGGTGCTGATCGTCAAGGACATCGAGGAGGCGGTGGTCCAGCGGCTCTGGGGGGCCTTTCTCGGGCAAACCGCGAAGGCAGCCACTGCGCCGGCGGGCCCGGTCTGAACCAGCGGTTCTGGCCCCGATCTTGAAGCCTGTCTCGGCAGCGGTCGCCGATGGCGCCGGGGCTTGCCGTTTCGGCACAGCCCCGCCCCAGATCGATCCAGCGCCGCGGAAGGCAGGGTCGCATGAACCAAGTCATGGCCTTAAAGGGCGTTGCTTCCGTCGGCGCGGCGCGGGGCGCCGGCTATGCCCCGCAGCATCGTCCCGACGCGCCGATTACGCTCGAGATCCGGCCGCTCTCGGCCTGCGCCGAGATCGCGGAGGCGTGGAGCCATCTGGCGGGCCGGGCGCTGGAGGCCCATCCCTTCGCCGAGCCCGGCTTCCTGCTCGCGGCGTCGCAACACCTCGTCGCCTTCCGCGATGTGGTGACGATCCTGGCCTGGCAGGGCTCCCCGAACGAGCCGCAGCGGCGCCTGCTCGGGTTCATCCCGGTTTTCCCGAGACAAGGCCTGTTCCTGCCCGATGCGCTGATCGGCTTTGGTGACCGGCGTATCGTCAGCGGGGCGCCGCTGCTCGACAGGGAGCAGGCCGGCGCGGTGATCGCGGCCGTGCTCGATCCGGGCCGCCAGCGGCTGCTGGAGGGCCGCGGCCTGATCCTGCGCGCAATCGATCGCGACGGCCCGCTGGCGTCGACCCTCGCGGGACCCGGTGGTACGGGCCTGGTCGTGCGGTTTCAGCCTGCACCCGCTGCCACGGTGTCGGACCTTGCCCGCACCGCGTTCGGTGGCCTGCGCGAGGCGCTGGCGCAACGCGGCAAGCTGGCGCTGGTCGAGCCACGCGGGCAGGCGGGCCTGCGCGACGCCACAGAGATCATCCTCGCCATGGAGGCGTCGGGCCCCCGCGCGCAAGCCGGCCAGGCCACCTTGCAGGATACGCGCGAGGTCGGCTTCCTGCGCGCGATGACACGCGGTCTGAGCCGCGCCCGGCAGTGCCGGATTGCACTCCTGATGCTCGACGACCAGCCGATCGCCGGCGCGATCGTGCTCGGCCGGGGAACGCGGAGCTGGCTGTATCTCGCGGCACAGGACGAGACCCACGCCGCGCTGCAGCCGTTGCCGGTCCTGCTCGCGATGATGCGGCAGGCAGCACCGGCGCGAACGATCCTGTTGCCGGGCGGACAGGCCACGTGCGGCGACGGGGCGCTCGCGATGGGCGACCTGCACGTCCTGCCAAAAGACAGCGCGACGCCGCGCGATCTCGCGGGCCGGGCCCGCGCGGTTTTGCGGCGTTCGCTGGGTCGCCTGGCCGGCTCGCGTCTCAAGCCTCCGCGCGCAGGAGCCGCCTGATGATCTTGCCGGTGGTCGTCATCGGCAGTTCCTCGCGGAAGGCGATCTCGCGCGGGTATTCATGCGCTGACAGGCGTCGTCGCACAAAGGCCTGAAGCTCCAAGGCGAGGTCCGGCGTGCCGCGCCGGCCTTCCTTCAGCACCACGAAGGCCTTGACGATCTCGGTGCGCAGCGCGTCGGGCTTGCCGATGACGGCGGCGAGCGCCACCGCCTCGTGCCGCAGCAGGCAGTCCTCGATCTCCCCGGGCCCGATGCGATAGCCCGAGGAGGTGATGACGTCATCGTCGCGGCCGACGAAGCGGACATAGCCATCGGCGTCCTGCACGGCCTGGTCGCCGGTCTTCATCCAGTCATCGACGAACTTGGCCTGCGTCGCCGCCTCGTTGCGCCAATAGCCCAGGAACATCACCGGGTCGGGCCGTCTGACCGCGATCTCGCCCTGCTGATCCGCCTCGCAGAGCGACCCATCGGGCCGGATGATCGCCACCTCATGGCCGGGAACCGCCTTGCCGATGAAGCCCGGGCGGCTGACGCTGATCGCCGCGCAGGAGGCCAGCACGAGATTGCATTCGGTCTGGCCATAGGCCTCGTTGATCGTCAGCCCCAGCGCGTCATGGCCCCAGGCGAGCGTCTCCGCACCCAGCGCCTCGCCGGCGGCGGCGACCGTGCGCAGCCGCAGCGCGAAGCGCTCGCGCGGGCGCTCGACGCTGCGCAGCATGCGCAGCGCGGTCGGCGGCACGAAGGCGTTGCGGATACCCAGATCGGCCATCAGGCGGAAGGCCTCCTCCGGCTCGAAGCGCATCACCGGCCGCGCCACGACCGCGACGCCGAAATGCAGCGCCGGCAGCAGCATATTGAGCAGGCCGCCGGCCCAGGCCCAGTCGGCGGGCGTCCAGGCGAGGTCGCCGGGCTGCGGCAGAAATTCGTGCGGCATCTGCACGCCGGGCAGATGGCCCGGCAGGACGCGGTGGCCATGCAGCGCGCCCTTGGGGTTTCCGGTCGTCCCGGAGGTGTAGATCATCAGCGCCGGATCGTCGGGCCCTGTCTCGACGGGGGCAAAATCAGGGCTGGCGCCCGCCAGCAGTGCGTCCCAGCCGAGCGTGTCGCCATCGGCTCCGTCGGTGGAGACGGTCAGCGCAAGTTCGGGCAGGGGCTCTGCGATCTGGCGGGTCTTGGCGAGGCCGGCCGCGTCCGTGACCAGCACCTTCGCGGCGGAATCGGCGAGCCGGTAGGCCAGCGCATCGACGCCGAACAGCGCCGCCAGCGGCACCGCGATGGCCCCGAGCTTGTAGGCGGCGAGATGGGCGGTGAGCACGCATCGGCCCTGCGGCAGCAAGATCGCGATGCGGTCCCCCCGCTGGACGCCACGCGCCCGCAGGGCGCTCGCCAGCCGGTTGGAGGCGTCGCGCAGGGCGCCGAAGCTGACCGGCGTCACCCGCCAGTCCTGCGAGACCTCGATGATCGCCGTGCGGTCGGGGTCGATGGCAGCCCAGCGATCGCAGACATCGACGCCGATGTTGTAGCGGAGGGGGATCTGCCAGCGGAAGGCGCGGCGCAGCGCAGGATGGTCGCGAAGGTCGGAAAGGATCAAGGCTGTGGTCCGGGGGAAGGCGTCAAAATAGGCAGGAAGCGCGGTGTTGTCACCGTGAGCGAGCGCGCGGCTGCCTCGCCATCCGTGCAGGGTCATGGCAGGCTGCGATGTGAGGAGAGGCCGGGCTGCCCGGCGGAACGAGGCCGATCAATGCAGGATGCTGCCGCCTACCTGGCCATCATGGCCATTCCGCTGATTGTCGTCATCGCCATGGTCCGCCGCGGCGCGCGTGCGGGGGAGGCTCCGACGAGCGATGATGGCGGCGGGGATGGCGGGGGTGACTGACGGAAGCGGCACGGTCAGGGCCGCTCCTTCGCCGCCAGCCCCGCGACATCGGCGATGATGCCGTCGAGTTCGAAGTTCTTCGGCGTGTAGACGGCGGCGACGCCCATGTTACGGAGCGCGTTTTCGTCGTCGGGTGGGATGATGCCGCCGACGACGACTGGCACGTTCATGCCCGCGACACGCAGCCGGGCGGTGACGTCGCGCACCAGCGGCAGATGCGAGCCCGAGAGGATCGAGAGCCCGATGATGTCGGCTTGCGTCTCCTGCGCCTGCGCCACGATCTCCTCCGGCGTCTGGCGGATGCCGCCATAGCTCACGGCCATGCCGGCATCGCGGGCCCGCACCGCGATCTGCTCGGCGCCATTGGAGTGGCCGTCGAGGCCGGGCTTGCCGACGAGGAAGCGCGGCGGCCGGCCGAGCTTTTCGGTGGCGCGTGCGACGGCGGCCTTGACCGTGGCGAGGTCGGCATTGTCGCCGAGCTTGGTCGTGTCGACGCCTGTGGGGGCGCGGTATTCGCCGAAGATCTCGCGCAGGGTCTGCGCCCATTCGCCGGTGGTGACGCCGGCCTTGGCGCAGGCGATCGAGGCCGGCATGACGTTGCAGGCTTCCTTCGCGGCGGCGGCCAGTTCGGCAAGTGCGCCCTCGCAGGCCTTCGCAACGCGGGCTGAGCGCCAGGCCTTGAGTCGGCCGATCGCTTCCATCTCGACCGAATCCGAGACGGTGACGACATTGCCCTCGCCGGCCGAGAGCGGGGAGGGTTCCGTGTTGGTGAATTTGTTGACGCCGATGACGATCTGCTCGCCGCGCTCGATCGCCTCGATCCGGCGGGCGCCGTTCTCGACCAGCGCCTGCTTCATGTAGCCGGTCTCGATCGCAGCCAGCGCGCCGCCCATGTCGTCGATCTTCGCCAGTTCCTCAAGCGCTGCCGCCTTGAGGTCGGCGACCTTGTTGTCGATCACGGTCGAGCCGTCGAAGATGTCGCCGAATTCGAGCAGGTCGGTCTCATAGGCCAGGACCTGCTGCATCCGCAGCGACCATTGCTGGTCGAAGGGGCGCGGCAGGCCGAGAGCTTCGTTCCAGGCCGGCAGCTGCACGGCCCGCGCGCGGGCCTTCTTCGAGAGCGTCACCGCCAGCATCTCGATCAGGATGCGGTAGACGTTATTCTCGGGCTGCGGCTCGGTCAGCCCCAGCGAATTCACCTGCACGCCATAGCGGAAGCGGCGCATCGCCTCGTCGGCGACGCCGTAGCGGCCGAGCGTGATCTCGTCCCAGAGTTCGACGAATGCCCGCATCTTGCAGAGCTCGGTGACGAAGCGCATCCCGGCATTGACGAAGAAGGAGATGCGGCCGACGAGCTCGGGAAACTCCTGCGTCGAGACTTCGGGCCTGGCGCGGATCGAATCCAGCAAGGCGATCGCGGTTGCCAGCGCGAAGGACAGCTCCTGCACCGGCGAGGCGCCGGCCTCCTGCAGATGGTAGGAACAGACGTTGGTCGGGTTCCATTTCGGCAGCTCGCGGGTGGTGAACACGACGATGTCGGTGGTCAGGCGCATCGAGGGCCGCGGCGGAAAGACGTAAGTGCCGCGCGAGAGGTATTCCTTGACGAGGTCGTTCTGCGTGGTGCCCTGCAGCGCCTTGCGGTCGGCGCCCTGCTCGTCGGCCACCGCGATGTAGAGCGACAGCAGCCAGGCCGCCGTCGCGTTGATCGTCATCGAGGTGTTCATCTGCGCCAGCGGGATGTCGGCGAAGAGCGCCCGCATGTCGCCGAGATGGGCGATGGGCACGCCGACCTTGCCGACCTCGCCGCGCGCCAGGACATGGTCGGGGTCGTAGCCGGTCTGGGTCGGCAGATCGAAGGCGACCGAGAGGCCGGTCTGCCCCTTGGCGAGGTTGTTGCGGTAGAGCTTGTTGGACTCCGAGGCGTCGGAATGGCCCGCATAAGTGCGGAAAATCCAGGGTTTATCGCGCGGCGCTGGCTTGTCGCGGGGCGCGGATGTGCTGCCGGCGGGGTCGATCGCGTTCATGCTTTTCCACCCTCTTTTCAGAGCAATCTGAATGTTGCACTGCGGCGAGGATAACGCCAGAGGGGCCGGGAAGTCGCTTGCGACCTTCGGATGAGCGCGCGGGACAGGCCTCAGCCGCTCCAGGCCACCCCGAAGGTCAGCGTCATCGGCAGCTCCGTCGCGGCGCCGGGCGGCAACACGATGACGCCGGCGCGCTTGTCGAGCGGCTCGTCGGGGTCGGCCGGAGAGGGCAGGCCGTGCCAGGGCTCGATGCAGATGAAGGGGCCGTTCGGCTTGGTCCAGATGCCGAGATGGGGCATGGCGGGATAATCGACCGCAACGCCGGGCTGCCCGTCGGCGCCATACCAGGCCCGGCTTCCGGCGCCTTGCGGGATGATAAGCGCATCGGCGGCAAACAGGCCGTGGTCGAGCGTCAGCACGCCATCGACGAAAGCAGAGGCGTGACGATCGGGTGAACGCTGCCCGGCGGCGTTGAGGCGCAGATGCCGGGGGTTCTCGCCATTGGCGAGCCTGATGCGATGCGGCAGCCCCTCGCATCCGGGCAGGGGCCAGCAGAAGGCGGGGTGATAGCCGAAGCAGAAGGGCATGGGCGCGTCGCCCGTGTTGGCGATGCGCGCGGTCAGGGTCAGCGACGGGCCGTCGAGCCGATAGGTCATGTCGAGCGCGAAGGCGAAGGGATAGGCCAGGCGGGTTTCGTCAGTGTCGGTCAGCCGCAGCGTGCAGGCCGTTTCGTCCTGCGCCCGGATCTCGAACAGGCTTGTGCGGGCGACGCCATGGCTCTTGATCGGATAGCGCGCGCCATCGATCAGCACCCGGCCGTCCGGATGCTTGCCGATGACGGGGAAGAGCAGCGGCGAGCGCCCGGCCCAGATCGCCGGGTCGCCATTCCAGAGCCAGTCGCGGCCCTGCGCATCGACGACCCATTGCAACTCGGCGCCGAGCGGTTTGACGGCGATGCTCAGGCTGTCATTGGCCAGCGTGATCATGGACGCTCCTCAGTGCCCCGCGCCGGGAAGGCGCGGCAGCGGCATGAAGTCGACGCCTTCCTCCTGTAGCATCCGGGCGTCCTCGGCCGTGGCCTGACCATAGATAGGCCGGCTGTCGCTCTCGCCATGATGGATCTTCAGGGCCTCGTCGGCAAAACGCGGCCCGACATGCTCGGCGGTCTTCGCGACATGCTCGTGCAGCGCCACCAGCATCTGCCGGAAAGCGATCTCCTTCTCGCCCATCAGGGCGATCGGGGTCGTGTCGGGTGAAGGCGCTGCGGGTTCGCCGGCTGGAGCTTCGGCGTCGACGCGCCTGGCGCTGCGGTCGGTGCGCGCAACATTCGGTGCCATAATGGCGCGCTCGACCCGCACGCTGTGGCAGACCGGACAAGCGACAAAACCGCGCTTCGCCTGCTCCTCGAAGCTCGCGGAGGTCGGGAACCAGCTTTCGAACTCATGGGCGTGATCGCAGATCAGGGCGTATTTGATCATGTCAGCTCAGGCTGAGGCCGGAGACCGGGTTGGACCTGGGCGCCGGTCACGCGGCCAGCAGCTTGTCGAGTTCGCCGCGGGCGTCGAGCGCGTGAATGTCGTCGGAGCCGCCGACATGCTTCTCGCCGATGAAGATCTGCGGCACCGAGGTGCGGCCGCCGGCGCGCGCGGTCATGGCCTGGCGCAGCTCGGGCTTGCCGTCGACGTCGATTTCGTCGAAGGCGACCCCCTTCTTCGTCAGCAGCGATTTTGCGGCATTGCAATAGGGGCACCAGGAGGTGGTGTAGATCGTGACGGCGGGCATCGGGGCGTCCATCATGTTGCGGTGCCCCCAATGTAGTGCGTCGTCACGCATTCGTCACGGGCAGCCCGCTTCACGATCCGCGATCCTCACGAACCGTCGGTGACCACCCGCGCAAAGGTCAGGACGTCGACGGCGCTGGCACCGGCCCGCAGCAGCGCGCGGGCGGCTGCATTGGCGGTCGATCCGGTGGTCAGCACGTCGTCGATGAGCAGGATGCGGCGGCCTTCGATCTGCGGCCGGGCGCCAGGTGGGACCTTGAACGCGCCTTGCAGGTTGTCGGCGCGCTGCGCCCTGGTCAGGCCGACCTGCTGGCGCGTGCGCTTGATGCGGGCGAGCGCGAGCGGAGCCAGGGCGACGCCCGATTGTTGCGCCACGACCTGGGCCAGCGCCGCCGCCTGGTTGAAGCGCCGGGTCCAGAGCCGCGTGCGATGCAACGGCACCGGCACGATCAGCCCGGCATCGGGCAGGAGTTCGCGGCCGGCCTGCGCCATCATCCGTCCCATCGTCAAAGCGAGGTCGGTGCGGTCGCCGTATTTCAGGCGATGGACCAGTTCGCGCGCCGTGCCGTCGAAGCGGCAGACCGCTCGGGCGCGCGCGAAGACCGGCGGATCGGCCATCGCCGCTGGTGAGATCAACCCGTCGCCGAGATCGACCGAGAAGGGCGTGCCAAGCCGCTCGCAATAGGGCCGCTCGATGAAGCCGATGGCGCCCCAGCAGGCCGGACACAGCGCCTGCGCTTCCCCGGTCGCCGCCTGGCAGGCGATGCAGGAGGGCGGATAGACGATGCCAATCGCACCATGGAGCCCGGCACGCAGCCAGCCGGCTGCCCAGCGGCCGGGGCGTACGAAAAGCCGGGAGGAGATCCTGTGCGTCTCGCCGGGGTTCGGGAGACCGTTCGTCTCCGCAGGGAGCGCCGACGCGATCACGCCATCGTTTTCGGGCGTGAGCGTGGCGCGGGCCCTGTCATGCTGCACTGCAGCACCTATCTAAGTAGTGAAAGTTCCCATCAGGCAAGGCGCTCCCCGCCTGGCCGATCGCGGCGACTTTTCCGCTCACCATCTGGTTTTGCGTTTCCAAGGACACTCTCATGAGCCACTCAGAATCATCCGTTCCGGCGCTGTTCACGCCGTTTCGCATCGGCGATATCGCCGTCAGCAACCGCGTCGTGATGGCGCCGCTGACGCGCAACCGCGCCACCCATGGCAATGATGCGCCCAATGCGCTCAATGTCGAGTATTACCGCCAGCGCGCCGGCGCCGGGCTGATCATCTCCGAGGCGACGCAGATCTCGCAGCAGGGCCAGGGCTATGCCTGGACGCCCGGCCTCTACACGGCGGATCAGGTCGCCGGCTGGAAGGCGGTCACGGACGCCGTCCATGCGGAAGGCGGCAAGATCGTCGCGCAGCTCTGGCATGTCGGGCGCATCAGCCATGTCTCGCTGCAGCCCGATGGTCAGGCGCCGGTCGCGCCCTCGGCGATCCCCGCCAAGGGAAAGACCTATATCGAGAGCGGCTTTGCCGACGTCTCCGCGCCGCGCGCGCTGCGGCTCGACGAACTGCCCGGCATCGTCGCCGACTATGTCCGCGCGACCGAGCACGCCAAGGCTGCCGGCTTCGACGGCATCGAGATCCACGCCGCCAATGGCTATCTGCTCGACCAGTTCCTGCGCGACGGCAGCAACACGCGCGAGGACGCCTATGGCGGCTCTATCGAGAACCGGGCGCGGCTGACGCTCGAGGTCGTTGAGGCCGTGACGAAGGTCTTCCCGAAGGGGCAGGTCGGCATCCGTCTCTCGCCGGTGACGCCCGCCAACGATGCCCATGACAGCGACCCGCAGCCGCTGTTCGACTATCTCGTCGCCAAGCTCAACGAGGCCGGGATCGCCTTCATCCATGTCATCGAGGGGGCCACCGGCGGGCCGCGCGACTTCCTGCCCTTCGATTACGGCGCGCTGCGCCGGGCCTTCAAGGGCGCCTATATCGCCAATAACGGCTATGACCGGGCTTCGGCGATCGACGCTGTCGCGAGCGACCGGGCCGATGCGGTCGCCTTCGGTCGGCTCTTCATCGCCAATCCCGACCTCGTCGAGCGCCTGCGGCGCGACGCGCCGCTGAACGCACCCGAGCCGTCGCTGTTCTATGGTGGCGACGAGAAGGGCTACACCGATTATCCGGCGCTGTCGGACAAGGCGGCCTGACGGTCCGGCTCGTATCTCGGGGCTGCGCGCTCGACGCGCAGCCCCTACGCCACGAGACGGGCGCGCGCTCAGGGCGCCCGTTTCGATTTTCGGCCGCAGCGCGCAAAAACAGTTGCGGGACGGCCAAAGCCCGATTACACAGCAGCGCTTACCGCACTGCGCCCATCGTCTAGCGGTTAGGACGTCGCCCTCTCACGGCGAAAACCGGGGTTCGATTCCCCGTGGGCGCGCCATCACCTCATTGGCTCAGGTCATGTGGTGGCATGCCGGTCGTAAATCCCATGACATAAGCGGCTGCGGATGTGGATGGGCCAGGCGCGTCGGCGATTGCTCGCCTTCCCGCGTTCCATCCCGCCCCGCAGATTCGCCGATCGCTTGCTGCCGCCGCGCCCGATGCGCGCGATCGGCACGGCGACCTGCCTTGGGCCGCAGAACGGCAAGGCGCTGGCGCGATTGCTTCCCCTCGCCAGGGGCTGTTCAATGATCGGGCCGCATCTCGGGCTGCGGCGTATCCCGGCTGGTCACCGACCGGTTCGCGCAGGCATTCCGCCAAGCGGCCCGTCGCATCTTGCCTGGGCTGTCGGGATTGCCTGAAGACCCTCTCACGAGGAGCCGAAATGGTCACCGGCATCGACGTTGCAGGAAGATCGGCATGAATTCCGATAGGCAGCCGAGCGGGCGGACACTGGTAAGCGGTCGATGGATCGTCGGCCATCGCGAGGGCCGGCCTGTCCTGATCGAGCGCGGCGAGGTCGTGTTCGAGAATGGCGAGATCGTCTTCGTCGGCCATGCGTTTCCCGGAGAGGTCGCCCGCCGGATCGAACGGCCCGACGCGCTGATCGCGCCCGGCTTCATCGATCTCGATGCCGTCTGCGATCTCGACACCGCCGTGCTCAGCCTCGACAACACGCCGTCCTGGCGCAAGGGGCGCGTCTGGCCGACCAGCTACATCGCACGCGGCCCCTCCGAGATGTATTCGGCCGACGAACTGGCCTTCCAGAAGCGCTACGGGCTGGCGCAGCTGCTGCGCAACGGCATCACGACGGCGCTGCCGATCGCCTCGCTGTTCTACCGGCAATGGGGCGAGACCTATGAGGAGTTCGCCGCCGCCGCCGAGGCTGCCGACGAACTCGGCATGCGGGTCTATCTGGGGCCGGCCTACCGCAGCGGCCATACCCAGGTCGACGAAAGCGGCGCCGTCAGCCTGTTCATGGACGAGGCGCGTGGGCTGGCGGGGCTCGACGAGGCGATCCGCTTTTGCCGCGACATGGAGGGACGGGCGGGCGGACGGGTGCGGACCATGCTGGCGCCCGACCGGATCGAGAGCTGCACGCCCGAACTCCTGCGCCGCACGGGGGCTGCGGCGCGTGACCTCGACGTGCCGTTGCGCCTGCATTGCCACCAGTCGCGGTTCGAGGTCGAGACGGTGATGGCGCGCCATGGCGTCTCGCCGACAGCCTGGCTCACCTCGCTCGGTTTGCTCGGGCCGCATGTGCTGCTGCCGCATTTCACCGACTTCCCCACGATCGACGGCGTTTCGACGCGCGAAGCCGATCTCGCCGCACTGCTCGCGGCGGACGCGACCGTCGTCCATTGCCCGGTGGTGATGGCGCGCAACGGGGCGGCGCTGGACGGGTTTTCCGCGCTGCGCGAACGCGGCCTGCGCATCGGGCTGGGAACCGATACCTGGCCGCCTGACATGATCCTCAACATGCAGGTCGGGCTGATGCTGGGGCGGGTGATGGCGCGCTCTGTCTGCCGCCCGAGCAGCGCCGAGATGTTCGACGCCGCGACCTGGGTCGGCGCCGATGCACTCGGCCGGCCCGATCTCGGCCGTCTGATGCCTGGCGCGCGGGCGGACCTGATCGCGATCGATTTCGGGCATGACGGCATCGGCCAGGTCATCGATCCCATCCAGACGCTGATGCAGTCCTCAGCCGGGCGCGACGTGACGGACGTCATCGTCGAGGGCTGCGTGGCGATGGAACATCGCGTCATCCCCGGCTTCGATGCGGCGGCGGCCCATGCCCGGGCTCAGAAGCAGTTCGATGGGCTGATCGCACGCTATCCCGAGCGCACCTTCGGCCATCCGCCGGTCGCGGAGATCTTCCAGCCGAGCTACCCGCTCGAGCGCGCGCCATGACCCCGGCGGCCGTCAGCATTCTCGGCAATGCCGTCGTCGTGCCGGTCGACGGCACGCGGCGCGTCATCGACAGCGGGCATGTCGTCGTCGGCGATGGCGCCATCCTGTCCGTTGGCGCCGGCCCCTGGCCAGGAGAGAGCCCGCCCCAGGCGGAGCGGATCGATCTCGACGGCGCCATCCTCATTCCCGGCCTGATCGACCTGCATCTTCACGCCGGCCATGGCCTGACCAAGAATCTCGGCGGCCCTGTCGACAACTGGATGGCGACCGTCGGCGATGTCTATGCGCTGCACTCCGATGTGGAGTTCTGGGCCGCCGATGCCGCTCTCCAGGCGCTGGAGCGGCTGAAGGGCGGCACCACGCTCGCCGTGCCGTTCTTCGGCGGCGGCGACAATGTGATGCGCAGCGAAGACCCGATCTATGCGGCCGCCCATCTGGCCGAGATCGAAGCCAGCGGCCTGCGCGAGGTTCTGGTGATGGGGGTCGACCGGCCGCCCTTCCCGAAGACGCGACGCGACTGGCGCCGGGGCTCAGGTTCGGAGCGTGCGATCAGCCTCGCAGACCAGATCGCGACGATCGAGCAGGTTTGCGCCTCCTGGCGTGGCGCCGCCGACGGCCGGATCGACATCGCCGTCTCCGCGCCGGTGGTTGGAGAGCCCGCGTTCCGGGAGGCGGATGGAGACAGCCGCATCGCGACGCAGGATATGCTCGCCGCTGTGTGGGATCTCGCCAGGCGCAGCCAGAGCCGCCTGATCCAGGACGGGCACCGCGAGGGCTCCGTGGCGTTCATGGCCGACGCTTTCGGGCTGTTCGACGAGCGCTCGGTCCTGGCGCATTGCATCGATCTCACCGAGGCCGACATCGCCACCTTCGTCGGCCGCGGGGCGGCGGCGGTCTATACGCCGAGCTCCCTGATGGCTGTCTTCGGCTATTGCCCGGCGCCACGGCTGGTCGCGGCGGGCCTGCGCGTCGGCCTCGGGACGGATGGTCCCGCGCCGGATCGCTCGCTGGACATGTTCCGCACGATGTTCATGGCCCATCGCCATCAGGCGATCCGCTGGAGGGACCCGTCGGCGATCGATGCCTGGACGGTCCTGGAGATGGCGACGCGTGGCGGTGCGGCCGCGCTGGGGCTGGCAGACAGCCTCGGCTCGATCGAACCCGGCAAGCGCGCCGATCTCGTCGCCGTCTCGCGTCGCGCCGCCCATCTCTATCCGCCCGACCTGCCTGTCGAGCGGCTCGTCTTCTTTGCCCATGCGGGCGATGTTTCGCATGTCATGGTGGACGGGCGCCTGCTGCTGCGGGGCCATGTCCCGGTCAACATGGATGCGGAGGCGGTGCTCGACCGGGCCGCGCGCGCCTACAGCATGATGAAACAACGTGCAGAAATCTGAGGGCCTGCCCGTAGAGGAGGCTTGACCGAAGTGCATGCAATTTGGCTATTCTGCGCATGCAACAATACGGATGATCGCAAGATCGCAAGGGGGGTCACATGAACCGGATCGTTACGCTTCTGGCCGCCGCCTCCGTGGCCGCGCTCGCCGCAACCGCAGCTGACGCCAAGACGGTCCGCTGGTCGGCGCCGACCGACATCGCGACGCTCGATCCCTTCGCCCAGACCGAGAGCTTCACCACGGCGATGCTCCACCACGTCTTCGACCCGCTGGTGCGCCGCGGGCGGACGATGCAGCTCGAGCCGGCGCTGGCGACGAGCTGGACGACCGTCAAGCCCGACACCTGGCGCTTCGAGCTGCGCAAGGGCGTGAAGTTCCACAACGGCAACGCCTTCACCGCCGACGACGTCGTCGCCTCCGTGACCCGCCTGCTCGACCCCGGCGCCCGCGCCCGCGGCAACCTCTCGCAGGTGATCCGGGCCGAGAAGGTCGACGACTTTACCGTCGATCTCGTCACCAAGGGCCCCTATCCGCTGCTGCTGAACGATCTCGCCGGCATCTACATCATGGACAAGGAGTGGATGGAGCAGACGGGGTCGCTCAAGCCGGGCAACATCGCCACCGGCGTCAGCACGGCCGCCTCCACCACCGCCATCGGCACGGGCCCGTTCAAGCTGGAGTCGTTCAAGCCGGATGCCGGCACGAACATGGTCGTGAACCCGGACTGGTGGGACAAGCCGCAGCACAACATCACCCGCATCGAGTTCAAGCCGATCAAGTCCGACGCCACCCGCGTCGCGGCCCTTCTCTCGGGCGAGCTTGACCTGATCGCGCCCGCACCCCTGCAGGATCTCGCCCGCATCGGCGCCAACAGCGCCTTCAAGGTGATCGAGGAGCCGTCCCTGCGGCTGATCTTCCTCGGCCTGAGCCAGCGCGACGAACTCAAGTCGATGCCGGGCGAGAAGAACCCGCTCAAGGACCTCAAGGTCAGGCAGGCGCTCTGGCAGGGCATCGACCTCGACGCGATCCAGAAGCGCGTCATGCGCGGCAAGTCGCAGAACACCGGCACGCTCGTGGCACCGCCGGTGCCGGGCTACGACAAGGCCAATGACACGCTGCCCGGCTACAGCGCCGACAAGGCCAAGGCGCTGCTCACTGAGGCCGGCTATCCCAACGGCTTCAAGCTCGGGCTGAACTGCCCCAACGACCGCTACATTAATGACGAGGCCATCTGCGTCGCAGTCGCCGCGATGTGGAGCCGCATCGGCGTGCAGACCGATGTGAAGACGGAATCGCGCGCCACCTATTTCCCGAAGCAGGACCGCGGTGAGTTCGACTCCTTCATGCTGGGCTGGGCGACCCTGCCGCCGATGGACGGGTTCAGCGTGCTCTCGGCCCTGCTGACCGCGCCGAAGGACGGCTTCGGCGGCTCGAATTCGATGGGCTACACCAACCCCGAGATCGAGCGGCTGACGCGGGAGGCGGCGGTCGAGCTCGACGAGCCCAAGCGGCGCGCGATGATGGTCCAGGCGCTCAAGGTCGCCAAGGACACCATCGCCTACATCCCGCTGCATCTGCAGCCCGTCGCCTGGGCCTCGCGCCAGGGCCTCGATGTGCCGCAGTTCCCGGACGAGTATGTCCGCCTCTGGTTCGCTCAGGTGAAGTGAGACCAACGGCCGGACGGTCCCCAGGCTGATGCTGCGCCTGCTTCTCGCCCGCCTCGGCCAGGCCGCGCTCGTCATGCTCGCGGTCTCGGCGGTGTCCTTCGGGATGTTCCGCTTCGTGGGGGACCCTGTCGCGGCGCTCTCGCGGGAGAATGCGACGATCGCCGAAAAGGCCGAGCTGCGTGAGCAGCTCGGGCTCGACCGGCCGGTCGTCGTGCAGTTCGCGGGCTTCCTGAGCCGGATCGTGCGCGGCGACTTCGGCATCAGTTTCCGCAACCAGCGCCCCGTGGCGACCCTGATCGCGGAGCGGCTGCCGGCGACGCTCGAACTGGTCCTCGTCGCGACGCTGCTGTCGCTGGCGCTCGGCATCCCGCTCGGCGTGCTCTGTGCGCTGAAGCCGGACGGGGTTGCGGCGCGGCTGGTCCAGGCGGTGTCGCTGATCGGCATCTCGACGCCGACCTTCGTGACGGGAATCGTGCTGATCCTGACCTTCGCGGTGACGCTGGGCCTCCTGCCCTCCTTTGGACGGGGCGAGACGGTGCAGATCGGGCCCTGGTCAACGGGGCTGCTGACGCTGAGCGGGTTGAAGGCGCTGATCCTGCCCTCGATCACGCTGGCGCTCTACCAGCTGACGCTGATCATGCGGCTCGTCCGCTCGGAGCTGATCGACGTGCTCTCCAGCGACTATATCCGCTTCGCCCGGGCGCGGGGCCTGTCGGCCCGGCACATCCATTTCACGCTGGCGCTGCGCAATGCGCTGATGCCGGTGATCACCGTCACCGGCCTGCAGATCGGCTCGCTGATCGCCTTCGCCATCGTCACCGAGACCGTGTTCCAGTGGCCGGGCATGGGGCTGCTCTTCATCCAGGCGGTGAGCTTCTCCGACGTGCCGGTGATGGCAGCCTATCTGCTCTTCGTCGGGCTGCTCTTCGTGCTGATCAACACCGCCGTCGACCTGCTCTATGCGCTGGTCGATCCGCGCCTGCGCGTGAGGGCCTGACCGTGGCGGCCTCCCTGTCCCGGCGGCTGCGGCGCGTCCCGCTTTCGGTCTGGCTCGCCGGGCTGATGGCCGTCGTCATCGTGGCGGCGGCCGCCCTGGCACCGCTGATCGCGCCGTTCGATCCGACCGACCTGACCAGCTTCAACCTGATCGACGCGGAGCTGCCGCCGCGCTTCTCGCCCGACGGCGATCCGCGCTTCCTGCTCGGCACCGACAATCAGGGCCGCGACCTGCTTTCAGCCATGCTCTACGGCGCGCGGGTCTCGATCCTGATCGGCGGCGGCGCCGTGATGGTGGCGGCGGTGGTCGGCGTCGGGCTCGGCCTGATCGCCGGCTATTTCGGCGGCTGGGTCGATGCCGCGATCATGCGCTTCGGCGACATCATCCTGAGCTTCCCGACCATTCTGCTCGCCCTGCTCGTCGCGGGCGTCGCGCGGATGCTGTTTCCGGCCGCGAGCTCGGCCGAATGGGCGCCCTTTATCCTGATCGGGGCGATCGCGATCCATGAATGGGTGCAGTATGCGCGCACCGTGCGGGCTGCGACCATGGTCGAGAGCGCGCGCGACTATGTCCGGGCGGTTAAAGTGATCGGCCTGCCCTCCCGCCAGATCATGCTGCAGCACATCCTGCCCAATGTGATGGGGCCGGTGCTGGTGATCGCGACGATCAACCTCGCCGCCGCCGTGCTGACGGAAGCCACCCTCTCCTTCCTCGGCGTCGGCATGCCGCCGACCTATCCCTCGCTTGGCACGCTGATCCGCATCGGCAACGAGTTCGTCTTCTCCGGCGTCTGGTGGATCGCGCTGTTTCCGGCGCTGCTGCTGGTCTTGCTGGTGCTGGGCGTCAACATCGTCGGCGACTGGCTCCGCGACCTGTTCAATCCCAAGCTGCGGGGGCGCGGATGAGCGCGGTAGCTCCCATCCTCGCCATCGACCGGCTGCGGATCGAATACCCGCTGGCCGATGGCGGCGTGCTGACGGCCGTCGAGGGCGCCACGCTCTCGATCGCGCCGGGCGAGATCCATGCGCTGGTGGGTGAATCCGGCGCGGGCAAGACGACGATCGGCAATGCGGTGCTCGGCCTGCTCGAAAAGCCCGGCCGGATCGCCTCGGGCACGATCGCGCTCGACGGCCAGCCCTTCGACCCGCAGAAGCCCGGCGCAGTCCGGCTCGGCCGCGACATCGGCGCGGTGTTCCAGGACCCGATGACGAGCCTGAACCCGCTCTTCACGATCGAGAGCCAGATCGTCGAGACGCTGCGCGCGCATCTGCCGCTCGACCGGGCCGCGGCGCGGACGCGCGCGCTGGAACTGCTCAAGGCGGTGGGCATTCCCGAGCCCGAGCGGCGGCTGTCGGCCTATCCGCACCAGCTCTCCGGCGGGCAGCGCCAGCGTGTCGTCATCGCCTGCGCCTTGGCCTGCGAGCCGCGGCTGCTGGTGGCCGATGAGCCGACGACCGCGCTCGACGTCTCGATCCAGGCGCAGATCCTCGATCTGCTGCGCGGGCTGGCGGATGAGCGCGGCATCGGCATCCTGCTCGTCACGCACAATATGGGCGTCGTCGCGCAGATCGCCGACACCGTCACGATCATGCATCGCGGCCACATCGTCGAGAGCGGGCCCGTAGTGCAGGTCCTGCGCCATCCCCAGGCGGACTATGCCAAGGCCCTGATCGGCGCCGTGCCACGCATCGATATCCGGCTCGACCGCTTTCCGATGCTCGACGGGGCGAACCAGACCGAGGCCGGCGCCGCCCGGGACCAGCTGCGGGCGAAGGCCCTGGCCGTCGGGGACCCGTCGTCGGGTCGCGACGTGCCCCTGCTCAGCGTCGATAATCTCAGCGTCGATTACGGGGCGGGCTTCCTCGCCGGTCGTGGCGCCCGCGCCTTCCGGGCCGTCGACGGGGTGAGCTTCGAAATCCGCCAGGGCGAGGTCTTCGGCCTCGTCGGCGAGTCCGGCTGCGGCAAGACCACCATCGCCAATGTGGTGGCGGGCCTGCGGGCGCCGACCGCCGGCACCATCCGCTTCGATGGTCAGGTGATCGCCGGCGCGGAGGCGGCGCCGCGCAAGGGCAAGGCCCGGCGCGCGATCCAGATGATCTTCCAGGACCCCTATTCCTCGCTGAACGCGCGGATGCGGGTCGGCCGCATCCTGGCCGAGCCGATCCTGTTCTACGAACTGGCCCGGACGCGGGCTGAGGCCGAGGCCGATGTCGGCCTGCTGATCGAGGCCGTCGGCCTGCCCACGGAGGCCGCGCAGCGCTTCCCGCATGCCTTCTCCGGCGGCCAGCGCCAGCGGCTCTCGATCGCGCGGGCGCTGGGGGCCAGGCCGCGACTGATCGTCTGCGACGAGCCAACCTCCTCGCTCGACGTCTCCGTCCAGGCGCAGATCCTCAACCTGCTCAAGGATCTGCGCGACGCGACCGGGCTGACGCTGCTGCTGATCAGTCATGACCTCGCGGTGATCCGCCAGATGTGCGACCGGGTCGCGGTGATGCGTGCGGGGCGGATCGTTGAGATGGCGGCCGCCGAGACGCTCTTCACGGCCCCGCAGGCCGACTACACCCGGCAATTGCTCTCGCTCGTACCGAAACTCGAGCGCATTCGCGGCGAAGTCTGACGACCGGCTTCACCGATCCAGATAAATAGGGCCTGAGGAGACGACCATGACCGACATCCTGATCCAGCACGGCGTCGTCGTGACCATGGACGGCACCCGCCGCGTCATCGAGGACGGCGCCATCGCGATCAAAGGCGACCGCATCGTCGCTGTCGGCACGAGCGCCGAACTCGCGGTCAGCCATGGCGATGCCGCCACCGTCATCGACGCCGCCGGCAAGATCGTGATGCCGGGCCTGATCGACGCCCACACTCATGCCGGCCACGGCCTGATCAAGACCATGGGCGGCGGGCGCAGCGACGAGTGGTACGAGGTCTGCCACAGGGTCTACACCGTCGCCTCGACGCCGGAATGGTGGCGCGCGGAGGCGCAGCTCGCGGCGCTGGAGCGATTGCGCTTCGGCGTGACGACCGCGGTCGCGCTGCTCGGCGGCGGCGACACGATCATGCGCTGCGACGAGCCGGTTTACGGCGAGGCGCATCTCGACGGCGTCGCCGAGGTCGGCACGCGTTCGGTGCTGGCGGTCGGCGCCACGCGCCCGCCCTTCCCGCGAACCTATGCGCGCTTCGAGAACGGCGAGGCCAAGGAGCACGCCACGAGTTTCGAGGACATGTTCGCGACCTGCCAATCGCTGGTCGAGACGCAGCATGGCCGGCTCGGCAAGCGGCTCAACATCGCGCTGATCACGCCGACGCTGCGGGCCGAGCACGAGGCCGGGCTCAGCGCCTCGGATCTGGCCGATGCCCGCGCCCAGGGCCGCCGCATGTCCGACTTCGCCCGAGAGGCCGGGCTTGTCTTCACGCAGGACGGGCACACCAGGGGCAGCGTCGCCTATGCCAAGGACCTCGGCATCCTTGGGCCCCATGCGCTGCTCTCGCATTCGACGGCGCTCACGGACGAGGAGATCGCGATCGTTGCCGATACCGGCACGCATATCGTCCACAATCCGTCTGCCGTCGCCTCGATCCTGGCGCGCTGCCCGGTGACCGAGCTGCTGGAAGCCGGCGCCAATGTCTGCCTCGGCTCGGATGCGACGGCGCCGGACCGCTCGGGCGACATGTTCCGGCACATGCAGCAATGCATGCATTACCATCGCACCTTCCACCACGATCCGAGCTGGCTGCCGCCGGGACGCGTGCTGGAGATGTGCACGGTCGACGCGGCGCGGGCGCTCGGCATGGCCGACGAGATCGGCTCGCTGGAGGTCGGCAAGAAGGCCGACGTCGTGCTGCTCGACTGGCGCCGGCCGCATCTCTACCCGGCCAACATGCCGCTGTTCCGGCTGGTCTATTTCGCCAATGGCAACGACGTCGACACTGTCATCGTCGATGGCCGGATCGCGCTGCGCGGCCGCGTCGCGCAGTTCGTCGACGAGGATGCGGTGCTCGACACGGCGCAGGCCCAGACGGAATGGATGCTCGATTACTGCGGATTCCGGCCTCTGCTGGAGACGCCGGCGAGCTTCTGGGGTCAGGTGCGCGCCATGGACCAAGTCGAGGCGCGCAGCCTGTCGGGGCTCAAGAAGAACTGAGCTGCGGCCTCAGGGCGCCGGGCGCAGCGGCACGCCGTCGCGGGCGACGATGCGGCCGCGCTTCAGGACGCGGCGGTTCGGCGAGCGGTTGACGACCGCCTCGGCCAGCGTCTCGCCGGGCAGGATCAGCATGTCGGCGGCGCAGCCCTCGGCCAACCCGTAATCGGCGACCTCCATCAGCTTCGCGCCCTCGACTGTGCAGGTGTCGAGCGCGAGCCGGACCTCGTCGTCGCGGCGGAGATTGTTGCGCAGTCCGACAAGCACGGCGCGCTCCAGCATGTCGCCATTGCCATAGGGGTTCCACGTGTCGCGTATGCCGTCGGAGCCGGCGGCGATGCGGATGCCGGCGGCGAGCATGCGCTTGACGGCGGGCACCGGGCGGCTCGCCGGTGCCGTGGTGACGATGGCGATATCGAGTTCGGCGATCGCCTCGATGAGGGTATCCACAAGCGCCGGATCGGGCGTGCCCAGGCAGAAGGCGTGGCTGATCGCGACCTTGCCCTGCATGCCCAGCGCCCGCGTCCGCTCGATGATCAGGTCGAGCGAAAACGCGCCCATTTCCCCGGGCTCGTGCAGGTGGATGTCGAGCGGCTTCCCATAGCGCTGGCAGAGCCCGAAGATCGCGTCGAGATGGCCCTTGGGGTCGCGGTCGATGCCGCAGGGGTCGAGCCCGCCGACGACCTCGCAGCCCGCCTTCATCGCCGCGTCCATGATCTCGAGCGTGCCCGGGCGGCGCAGCAGGCCCGATTGCGGAAAGGCGACCAGCTCGATGTCGACGATGTCGCGCCAGGCATCGCGGGTCGCCATCACGCCCTCGATTCCCCAGAGGCCGTGCTCGGTGTCGACATCGACATGGCTGCGGATATGGGTCGCGCCGCAGACCGAGGCCCGCACGGCCTGTCTTGCCGACTGGCGGGCGGGCTCGATGTCGAGCCGTTTCTTGTTCATCCGCTCGTTGTCGATCTTGTCGAGCAGGTTGGGGCCGACCTCGTTCACATACCAGGGCAGGCCGAGCAGGTTCTTGTCGAGATGGGTGTGGGCTTCGACGAGGCCGGGCACGACGATCTCGCCGCGCCCATCCTCCACCGCGACGCCCGGCCCCGGTGCGATCATCGGCGCCATGCGCGCGATCGTGCCGCCTTCGATCAGGATATCGGTTGCCGCGCCGCCATAGGGACGGACATTGCGCAGCAGCAGGGACGCCGTCATCGCTCGCTCTCCTTCTCGCCGACCGTGGCCCGCCTGCGCGCCGGCCGTTCGCTTTGGCATTGCATGCATCATGGGATTGCTATTGCATGCATTTTGTCGATGCAATACGCGGCCTATCGCGACCCGGCCGGGCAGGGCATCGCGATCATGGAACAGGTCGAGGCGCTCGTCAGCCTGCGTGCCGCACGCGTGTCGCAGCGGCCGGCACTCGCCTGAGTCCGCGCTGCTGCGAGATGATATCGGAAGACCTGTCCGAGGCCCAGCGGTGCGCAGATTTGTCTGACACGAAGGTCGGCAGGCGATGCAGACACGCCGCGCCTGTTGGGCAGCTGCGGTCGAGAGCGGTTCGAGCCACCGCTCGAGCGGTCCCGTCCTGACGACCGAACGCGATTTTGTGAAGAGCCCCTGAGCGCAGGCGCCTTGTCGGGTCCCGAGAGCGCAAGCTCCTGTAAACAAATCCAAAACAACGGCGTCGCGGGTTTCGTCGGTGGATTTGGGCGGCTGGGTCGCGAACGCCGCGCTCTTGTCTGCCCGAAACCTGCCCCCTTTATGGATGACGTCAAGCGCCCGACCGATTGCGTCGATTGCGAAGCAGGACCGGAGAGATCGCTGTGAGCCACGACCCCTCAACCCGCCGCAGGTTTCTGGCAGCCGGGGCTGCCGCCGGCGCCGCGCTGCTGACCGGCGCCCCCGGCCTGTTGCGCCCGGCCAGCGCTCAGGGCCTGGCGCCGACGCCGACCATGCCGGGTGGAGCCAACAATTATATCCCCGGCGCCCCCGTGGTCGGCCGCATCGGCAATGGCGGGTTCTGGATGACGGGCACCGTGCGGCGTGCGGGCGACGGCGCCCCGCTGTCGGGGGTCCGCATCCAGATCTGGGCCCATACGACAGAGGGGCGCGAGAATGACCGGCACAGCCATGGCGCCACGCTGACGGGTCCTGATGGAGTCTTCCGGCTGGAGATGCCGCAGATCATTCCGGCCTTCGGCCAGGCCCATGGCCATCTCGCCTATGAAGGCGACGGCTTCAGGACGGTCTTCCTCCGGCCCGTGATGGCCAGCGCGCGCAACACCAGCCTCAGCGCTCACTTCGTCCTGCAGCCGGTCTGAGCGGCTTGAGGTCTGGTCGGGCTGTTCTGATCTGGGCCGCGCTCGTGATCGTCGTGGCGACGCCGATCGGGCTTGCGGCGACGAGTCCGCTGATCGCCTGGCGCGACGGCGTCTACATCGCCTCCGGATTGGCGGGGATCCTGGCGCTGGCGCTCCTGCTGGGCCAGCCTTTGCTGGCTGGCGGCTATCTGCCCGGCCTGGGGGCGCTGCGCGGTCGTCGCCTCCATCGCTGGCTCGGAATCGCGCTGGTGGCGCTGATCGGGCTCCATGTCGCGGGGCTATGGCTGACGAGCCCGCCGGATGTGATCGATGCGCTGTTGTTTGCGTCGCCCACCCCGTTTTCAGCCTGGGGCGTCGTCGCGATGTGGGCCAGCTTCGCCGCCGCGGCATTGGCGCTGCTGCGGGCTCGCCTGCGCATCGCGCCGAAGGCCTGGCGCATCGGGCATACGGCGCTTGCGGTCGTGATCGTCGTCGGCAGCGTGGTCCATGCGCTGCTGATCGAGGGGACGATGGAGCCGCTGTCCAAGGCCGCATTCTGCGCACTGGTGCTGCTGGCGACCGCCAAAGTGGTCCTCGACCTGCGCGTCTGGGTCTTGATCGCACGCACGAGGCGCGCGACGAACCGCCCCTAGCCCTGCGCCCGATCGAGGTCGCGACTCTGCTCAGGCTGTCATGCGGCCCGCGTGGCTCGACGCGCCGACGCGCAGCAAACTGACTCGAAGGGCAAGACAACGAAACTGTTGGCATCCCGTGCGCAATGTGCATGCCATTTGCTTGGGCCTTTCCCGTTTTTGTGCGGTCCCTGTCGAGGCGAACGATCATGCGAGAGACGTTGCGACGGCGCCTTGATGCGGGCGTCCTGTCGATCGGGCTGGCGGCCTGCGTGGTGCGCACGGTCGAGATCGTGACGGTGGCGCGCAGCTGCGGCTTCGATCTGCTGCTCGTCGACATGGAGCATGGCCCGATCGCGATCGGGGACGCGGCCTCGATCTGCGTCACCGCCTTCGAGGCCGGGCTGCCCTGCCTGGTGCGGGTCGGCGGTCCCCATGCGCCCGATCTCGCCCGCGTGCTGGATTGCGGCGCCGAAGGCGTGGTCGTTCCGCATGTCGAAACCGCCGATGAAGCCCGGCTCGTCGTCGAGAAATGCCGCTTCCTGCCGCTCGGCAAACGCTCCCTGCCGAGCCCGCTGGCGCGGCTCGGCTTTCGCGTGCCGCCGGCCGCGCAGATGATGGCCGAGATCGAGACCGACACGGTCATCGTCCTGATGATCGAGAGCGCGCTCGGGGTCGCCAATGCCGAGGCGATCGCGGCCGTTGATGGCGTCGACATGCTGATGATCGGCGCCAACGATCTGGCGGCGGATATGGGCCATGTCGGCGCCGTCGAGCATCCCGCTGTTCTGGCAGCCTTTGCGTCCATAGCCGGAGCGGCTGCGGCGCATGGCAAGGCTTTTGGCGTCATCGGGGTCGGGGAGGTGCTGTTGCGCAGCCATGCCTATGATCTCGGCGCGAAACTGATCGTCGCCACCAACGACATCAACCTCCTGATCGACCGCGGCCTGGAGGTTGCAGCGCGGGTGCGCGGGCTGGCCTGACGACATCGCAGGCAAGGGCCGTCGATGCGGCGGGACAATCACTCTGGAGACCGGACATGGCCTACGATCTCATCATCGCCAACGGCACGATCGCCACCGCATCGGATGTGTTTTCCTGCGATGTCGGTATCCGCGACGGCGTCATCGTGGCGCTCGGGCATGATCTCGGCCCGGCGACCCAGGTGATCGACGCCACCGGCCATCTCGTCCTGCCCGGCGGCATCGACAGCCATGTCCACATCGCCCAGCCGAGCGGCGAGGGCATCGTCATGGCCGATGATTTCGTCTCGGGCACGCTTTCGGCGGCGTTCGGCGGCAACACAACCGTGATGCCGTTCTGCATGCAGGAGAAGGGCACGAGCCTGCGCGAGACGGTGAAGGATTATCACAAGCTGGCGGAGGGGCGCTGCTACACCGACGTTTCCTTCCATCTCGTCATTTCCGAGCCGACCGAGCAGGTGCTGGGGCAGGACCTGCCGGCGCTGATCGAGGACGGCTACACCTCCTTCAAGGTCTTCATGACCTATGACGGGCTCGCCTTGTCCGACCGCGAGATGCTCGAGGTGATGTCGGTGGCGCGCGAGACCGGCGCGCTCGTCATGGTCCATGCCGAGAATTACGACGCGATCCGCTTCCTGACCGACCGGCTGGAGCGGGGCGGGCATGTCGCGCCAAAATTCCACGGCACCTCGCGGCCGATTCCCGTCGAGCGCGAGGCGACGCATCGCGCGATCTCGCTCGCCGAACTGGTCGATGTCCCCGTGATGATCGTCCATGTCTCGAACCGCGAGGCGATGGAGGAGATCGCGCGGGCCCGTTCGCGCGGCCTCAAGGTCTATGGCGAGACCTGCCCGCAATATCTCGTGCTGACCGAGGCCGACATGGACGGCCTCAACATGGAGGGCGCGAAATATGTCTGCTCGCCGCCGCCGCGCGATACCGCCAGCCAGCAGGCCTGCTGGGAGGGGCTGTCGAACGGGATCTTCAACGTGTTCTCCTCCGACCACTGCCCATTCCGCTATGACGATCCGGCCGGCAAGCTGATTCCGAAGGGCAAGACCTCGTTCCGCTGGGTGCCCAACGGCATCCCCGGCGTCGAGACAAGGCTGCCGATCCTGTTCTCGGAAGGCGTCGGCAAGGGGCGGATCACGCTGAACCAGTTCGTCGCGCTGTCGGCGACCAACCATGCGAAGACCTACGGGCTGACCAAGAAGGGCTCGATCGCGATCGGCATGGATGCCGACATCGCGATCTGGGACCCCAAACGCGAGGTCACGATCAGCCAGTCGTTGCTGCATCACGGCAGCGACTACACGCCCTATGAGGGCATCGCGGTGACCGGCTGGCCGGTGACCACGATCCTGCGCGGTCAGGTCGTGGTGCGCGACGGTGAGCTCGTCGGCAAGCCCGGGCAGGGCGGGCATGTCGCGCGCGAGCGCTCGGCTCTGGCCGCCCCAGTGGGGCAGCTGCCGACCTCGTTCGAGCCCGCCGGGCGATACAGATGAGCATGATCGCGGCGTCGGGGCTTGATGGCAGGCGCAGCGGCAGGGCTGCCATTTCAAAGGCGGGACGTTAACCTGCGCCCCTCAGGGATCGGGGTTGCCCGCCGGGGCCGGGACCTTGAGATGGTGCAGGCGCAGCGGCTGGCGCAGCCGGTAGCCGCCCTTCACATACTCGGCCAGGGTGAAGAAGCGCTTCATCACCCGCTCCCGCTCTTCGATGGCCTTGTCGCGGCGCGCCGGGTCGATGGCGACGATGCGGTCGATGAAGTCGGTGACGGTGGCGTAGCTTTCGATGCGGTCATACTCGCTCTTCGCGACGAGAAGCAGCCGCCCGTCCTTGATCGCCGCCTTGATGGCGTCCTGCGCATCGAGCCGAATCTGCGTCTCATCCTCGATCGGGCGCATCGACTGGAAGAAGGTTCCCTCTGGCAGCGGTTCGACCACGATGATGTCGCCGCCCGGCTCGACGATCCGCGCGGCCTCCGCCAGCGCGGTCGCCATGCCTGCCACCGGGACATGGTGCAGGCTGTTGACGAAGAGCGCGGCATGGACGGCCCCGTCGGTGAAGGGCAGGCGTTCCGCACCGGCCTGGCGCAGGATCGCGGTCGGAGCGGTACGGCGCGCCTCGGCCAGCGCCTCCGGGTCGGGGTCGATGCCCGCGACCTTGGCGCCCGCCTCGGCCAGCGCCTGCAGCAGGGCGCCGCGTCCGCAGCCGATCTCGACGATGCGGCGCTCCTCGAGCGGAGCGAGGATCGCCTTGATCAGCCTCAGGGTGTCGTTGACCGGACGCTCTGGCATGGGACGCAAAGTTTAACGCAAGGGAAGTCCGATCAGGCAAGCCTTCCACGCGGGCCGTTCACGACGGCGGCGCATGGCGTCGGCAGCCCGACGACAAGCCGGCGTCAACCGGTCAGGGTGGCGAGCTTGCCGAGGTCGACATTGGCGCCGCAGACCAGCACGCCGAGCCGCTCGCCGCTGGCGGGTTGGTAGGCGCCGCAGAGCAGCGCGCCCAGCGCGGCGGCGCCACCAGGCTCCACCGCCAGCCTGAAATCGCGCCAGAGCGTGACCTGCGCATCGCTGATCGCGGTGTCGGGGACCAGGACGACATGATCGACGCTGTCCTTGCAGACCTCATAGACGAGCGGGCCGACATTGCGGGCGCCGAGCGAATCGGCGGCCACAGAGGCGACCTTGACGTCGACGGGCCCCTTGGCTTCCAGCGCCGCCTGCAGGGCGCGCGACCCCGCCGGCTCGACGCCGACGACCTTGACCTTCGTCCCGGCAAACCAGGCGGCGATGCCGGAGATCAGCCCGCCGCCGCCGACCGCGACCAGCACGGTGTCGAGATCGGGCTCCTGCCCCTGCCATTCATGGCCGAGCGTGCCCTGGCCGGCGATGGTTTCCCTGGCCGCAAAGGGGTGGATCTTGAGCGCACCGGTTTCGGCGACATAAGCGTCGCAGGCGGCCTGCGCGTCGTCATATTGCGCGCCGCCGATCACGACCTCCGCGCCGAAGCGGCGGATCGCCTCGATCTTGGCGGCGGGCGAAATCTCGGGGACGAAGATCCGCGCCTTCACGCCGCGCGCGCGAGCGGCATAGGCGACCGCCGCGCCGTGATTGCCGCCCGAGGCTGCCGCGACGCCGGCTGCGGGAACGTCCAGCGAGAGCAGGTTGTTGAAGGCGCCGCGCGTCTTGAAGGAGCCGGCATGCTGGAGGCATTCGAGCTTCAGCGAGATGTCGGCCTGCGAACCGAAGGCTCCGACGCCCAGCCGCATCACGGGGGTGACGCGGGCGTGGCCCGCAATGCGCTGCGCAGCGGCTTCGATCATCGGGCGCGGGACGGGGCGGTCGGTCATGGCGGTGTCCTGTGGCGGCGGGCGGTCCGGCCAGTAGGTCCAGATCGCGATGGGCAATCCGTGGCTATCGCGTCCGGGTGGTTCGGGGAAGGGCCGTCCGCGCCCGGCTTGGATGTGCCGCGCGACGACCAGGGCGGCGAGCGCATCGAGCATGTCGTCGGCACCGGCGCCCCTGGGGGGCTGCGCCTGCAGGGTTGCCGCCGGGATGCCGGCCGCGATCAGCAGCGTCCGTCGCTGCGCCATGCCGGTGGGGTTGATCGTGCCCTTGATCTTCTTGGGGTGGTCGAGGGGCGCTCCATTCATGGTGGCGAAGGCGAGTTCGGGATGAACCTCGAACACGCGGTCGCGCAATCCGGCCTCGGTTCTGAGCAGCGTGTCGATTTCGCGCATGCGCGGAAAGAGGTGGAAGCCCTGTTTGGAGACCTTGCGCGGCGGCTGGGACGTCGCGAGCGCCAACCGGCAGGCCTGCGCATAGTCAGGAGCTTCGACCGCCGCACGGGCGGGGATCGAGAAGACCGATGACTGGCGCTGGCCGAGGAGGGCGCGCACGCTCTGCTCAGGGCTGCGGCCCGAGCCCTCGATGCGATCGGGCAAGCCGATCGGCATGTCGATCGCCACGACCGCAAATGCTGGCTTGAGCGCGAACAGATCGGCGATCGACGCGATCACATGGAGGTTCGGGAGAGCCTCGCTCGCGAGGTCGAGAACGGCCGCGATCCAGCCGGCCTTGCACCCGTCCACGCCCGCGATCCAGCTCATCGACCCGCCTTCCGTCTTCGCCTTTCGCAGAACTGACGTTGCATGCGCGTCGCGTCTAGTGTGCAGTGCAGCGAAACTTTTTGGGAAGGCGCCGGTCCGGCGCCGGGAGACAATAAATGCCGACGATCCGCCCCCGCCGCAGCGTGCTCTACATGCCCGGCTCCAATGCCCGCGCCCTCGAAAAGGCCCGCGAGATTGCCGCCGACGCGCTGATCCTCGACCTGGAGGACGCGGTGGCGCCCGAAGCGAAGGCCTCGGCCCGCGACCAGGTCTGCGCCGCCGTGAAGGCCGGCGGCTATGGCCGGCGCGAACTCGTGATCCGCACCAACGGCGTCGACACGCCCTGGTTCATGGACGATCTCGCGGCTGCGGTCGAAGCCAAGCCTGATGCGATCCTGATTCCCAAGGTCTCGGCGCCCGAGACGCTGCAACTGATCGGCGCGCAGCTTACCGGGCTCTGGGCGGAGCCGACGCTGCGCGTCTGGGCGATGATCGAGACGCCGCTCGCCATCCTCGACGCCGAGAAGATCGCGCATGCGGCGCAGGATCCGCGCGTGCGCCTGTCCTGTTTCGTGATGGGCACCAATGATCTCGCCAAAGAGACGCGCGCCCGCTTCGTGCCCGGCCGCGTGCCGATGCTGCCCTGGCTGACCAGCGCGATCCTGGCGGCCCGCGCCCATGGGCTCGACATTCTCGACGGCGTCTACAACGACCTGAAGAACGAGGATGGCTTCCAGGCCGAGTGCGAGCAGGGCCGCGACCTCGGCTTCGACGGCAAGACGCTGATCCATCCGGCGCAGGTCGCACAGGCCAATGCCGTGTTCGCGCCCGACGAGGCGGAACTGGCCCAGGCCCGCGCGATCATCGCCGCGTTCGCGCAGCCGGAAAACCAGGGCAAGGGTGCGATCCAGCTCGGCGGGCGCATGGTCGAACTGCTCCATGCCGAGATGGCCAAGCGTGTGGTGGCGCTCAGCGAGGCGATCGGGGCTTGAGCTAGGCTCGTCAGGCTCCGGCTCGACCCGAGCATCCCTTGACGATGAGATTCTCGGGTCCGCGCAGGCGCGGCCCGAGAATGACGCACCGGCGCGGTCTTACGCCTTCGCGGCCTTGGCCCGCTCCATCGCCTCGACGATGAGCTCCTTGGCCTTCTTCGCGTCGCCCCAGCCGGTCAGCTTGACCCATTTGCCGGGCTCGAGATCCTTGTAGTGCTCGAAGAAGTGCTGGATCTGGTCGAGCGTGATCTTCGGCAGGTCGGTGTAGTTGTGGACGTTCTCGTAGCGCTTGGTCAGCTTGGGGACCGGCACCGCGATGATCTTCTCGTCGCCGCCGCCCTCGTCCTCCATCATCATCACGCCGATCGGGCGCACCGCGATGTAGGAGCCGGGAATCAGCGGGCGGGTGTTGGCCACCAGCACGTCGCAGGGGTCGCCGTCCTCGGACAGGGTGTGCGGAATGAAGCCGTAGTTTCCGGGGTAGCGCATCGGTGTGTAGAGGAAGCGGTCGACGAAGAGCGTGCCGGCTTCCTTGTCCATCTCGTACTTGATCGGCTCGCCGCCGATCGCCACCTCGATCACAACATTGACTTCGTCGGGAGGGTTCTTGCCGATGGAGATGGCGTCGAGGCGCATTGTGTTGAGACCTGTCAGGATGGGAAACGGGCGTCTTATGAGGGTTTGCGTCGAAAACGCCAAGCCCGACATTAGCACCAGTCTCCGGCCCCCGTCCTGCCCCGCCGATTTGCGCTCGCGCCGCCGCGCTGGTATCGGGCGCGGCATGACATCTCATTCGAGCCGTGCGGGTCTCGCTCCCGGCGGGCTGCGCCCATGTTGAGCCGGATGCGCCCCGACGAGGAGCGCTATGCCAGGCGCATGGCCCGCATCGCGCGCTGGGACCGGCCGATCGAAAGCCGCGGCCAGCGGCTGCGCGCCTGGGCCAACATGCTGCTGGTCGACCATGGGATCTTCCGGCTGGCCTATCTCAATGCCCATAAGGTCACGCCGCGACTGTGGCGGGCCGCGCAGCCCGCGCCGGGGCAGATCGCCTGGTTTGCGAGCCAGGGCGTGAAGACGATCGTCAATCTGCGCGGCGGGCGCGAGCACGGCTCCTGGCCGCTGCAGCGGGAAGCCTGCGAACGTCACGGCATCGCGCTGGTCGATTTCGTGCTGCGCTCGCGCGGCGCGCCCGATCGCGAGACGATCCTGTCGGCGGGCGATTTCTTCGCGACGCTGCAGGAACCGGCGCTGGTCCACTGCAAATCGGGCGCCGACAGGGCCGGGTTCTTCTCCGCGCTCTATCTGCTGATTCACGAAGGGCGGCCTCTCGACGAGGCGACACGGCAATTGTCGCTGCGCTACGGCCATTTCCGCTTCGCCAAGACGGGCATTCTCGACGCGTTCTTCGACGCCTACCGGGCTGAGGGCGCGGCCAAAGGCATCGCCTTTCTCGACTGGGCGCGGGACGTCTACGATCCCGTGCGTCTGGAAAGCAGCTTCAGGCCCGGTTTCCTGTCGTCGCTCCTGGCCGATCGCCTGATCCGCAGGGAGTAGCGGCGGATCAGGAGGCCGCGGCGCGCGCGCCCGCGACATCCGCGCCGCCGCGATGGCGGTGCGCCTGTCCGCTCCAGGCGAACAGGACATGCGCGGCCGCCCGGGCCAGAGAGATCGCGCCCACCGCATAGAGCAGGTCCCGGGAGAGTTCGCCGAACCAGAGGATCGTCGCGACGATGGCAAACAGCGCGATGGCATGGGCAGCCAGTTGCCAGCCCGTGGTGCGCGCGAGCGCGGCGATGTCATGGAGCGGGTTGAACAGGGCGATGCCGGCGTAGAACATCGTCATGATCGCGATGACATGGCCGACGCCGGACCATCTGCTGCCATCGAACAGGTCGTCGAAATGGCTGGTGCCCAGCGCAATCGGCCCATAGACGCCGATCGTGCCCGCAATCAGGGCCAGCGTGGTCCAGCGCACCCAGACCTGCCGCCGCTGACCGCTCTGGCGCCGCAGGCCGTTCATCAGGAGCGGGCCCGACACCATGCCGAACATCTGCGTCGGCATGTCGAGCAGGCGCATCGCCAGCGCGACCTGCGCGGCCAGCAGCGGATCAGTGGCGTAGGGCAGTGCCATCAGCGGCGCGGCGGTGAAGGCGAAAGACAGCAGCGCCGCAGGCAACAGGATGCGCGGCGCATCGCTCCAGCGTTTCGCGCCCCAGGCCAAAGCGCGCAGCGACCAGAGCCGGGGCCGCGCGAGGGCAAAGATGTTCTCGCGTCGCCGGATCATGACATGGATCGCCGCAGCCCAGTGTCCGAGCGCATCGGCCAGGAACAGCGCCAGCGCCTTGGGTCCAAACAGCCCGATCAGCAGCAGCATGAGGCAGGGCTGGACCAGTGCCTGCATCAGATTGCTGTTGCCGATGGCGCGGAAGTCGCCTTCAGCCGTCGCCTCGGCCCAGAGCAGGCGCAACACCGCGCGGGCCGCCAGCGAGAGGAAGAAGACCAGCGCGACGGCCGGCGCGATCCAGCCCGTCGCGGCGAGGCCGATCAGCACGACGGCCACCAGCCCGAGGAAGGCGGCGCCGCTCGCCAGAGCGAGCCGGAAGGCCAGCGCGAGTTCGCGGCCGTCACCACTGCGGAAGAACACGGCCTCGAGCCGCATGAGGGCCGGGATCGAAACGAAGGCCGCCGCCGCCGAAAATACGGCAAAGGCTGCGAAGATATGCGGCGGGCAGAAATAGGCGGCGACCAGCAGGCCCCAGACCGAGATCATCCGGGCCTGGACGAAACGCAGGCCCAGCATCACGGCGGAGGCGAGGCTCTGGCGCAAAGCCGGAAGGCGCGCGACCAAGCGCCGCCCCTGCACGAAGGCCAGGGCGGGACGGTTCGGCGGAAAGCTCGCCCTTTCCAAGGCGACATGTGCGACCATGTCGATACCTGCGGCTGGACCATCGGACAGGCTTTCGCCGGTCATGTCGCGCCGGCTGCCCGGCGAACCGGGCTCGTCAGTCGCGCTCACGATGGCTCGGCCCTAGGGGATCGAGGCTGCGCCAACAGGGTTAAGGGGTCGTAAAGATGCGGCATCACAAACCAGGGAAGGGCCTGCGCCCGGAACGGGCACAGACCCTCCAAATCAGGCGGCTGAATGGCCGTTCAGTTGAATTTTGTTTTCAAGGCTTCAAAACGCGCCAGCTGGTCGGGCAGCAGCGCACGCTCGGCATCCCGGCGGACGAACACCTTGAACATCACCTCGCCGGCTCCGTTGAAGAACTGGACGGAGCAGACGCGGCGGCTCGGCAGCTGGCGATCGACCACATAGATCGCGGCGCAGTTGGCGGCCTTGATATGGCCGCCGATGGGGCTGTCGCCATGGATGTTGTAGTAGCCATGGCCGAAGGAGCCGATCGGTAGCGCGCCCTCGCATTCCAGTACGATATCGGGCGTGTTGACGAGGAGCATCACCGTTCCCCAGGAGGCCAGCTCCTGCCAGAGCGCCTCGAAACGCTCCGGCGCGATCAGAATGCGTCCCTCGGGGGGCATCAGCTCGAGGACGGCGCGGGTGGACACCCCGGCCTCGCGCGCCAGCGTTTCGACCATGGCGTCGGGCTTCTCGGCGAGGAGGAGCCGGGCGCGCGCAATCCCGTCCTGTGCATCGATCGTAAGGCTGTCGGACATGGCGTCGGCCTCACTCGGCCGCCTGGAGGGGCAGGCGCGGGTTGGTCTCGCTCAGCACCGTCTCGAAGCCCTCGAATTCGGGATGGCCGAGGAATAGCGGCTGTTCACGCTTCTCGCCGGCGTTGCGGTGCGAGTCCCGGAACTGCTCCGATTTGGTCCAGGCCGTGAATTCGGCTTTCGAGGCCCAGGTGGTGTGCGAGGAGTACAGGGTATGGTCCTCCTTCTCCGGGCCCTTGAGCAGATGGAAGGCGAGGAAACCCGGCATTTCGTCGAGGCGGGTCTTGCGCGTCGACCAGACGGTCTCGAAAGCAGCCTCCTGGCCCTTTGCGACCTTGAAGCGGTTCATGGCGATGAACATCGGAATTGTCCTGTTGTCTGAAGTCTGGTCTGGCGGCGGTCAGGCGGGCGCGACGACATCCATGCCCGACCGGCATCTTGCCCGGTGTCGTGGCCTTCGTCATGCCCTTGACCGTTTCTAGTAAAGCTGAATATCAACGTCAACAACGCCGGTGTATTTCTTAGTTTTGAATAATTAAAAACTACGGATTACTTGACCTGATTGATATCAAGGTGGTGGTTCCGAGCCCTTCGCTTGCCATAGGGAAGCAGAGCCACCTCCGATCGGAGATCTGTCATGCGCGCTTTCAACTTCCTCTCGACGGGCCGACCTCGCCAGCCCGACCGGCGCGAACTCTCGGCAGCGATCGGCCTGACGTTGCTGGCTGCTGGCAGCCTGTTGCTGCCGGCGAGCCTGGCCGGGCCGGCGCTGGGCCAGGCGCCGCCGCGCATCGTCGCCGTCGGTGGCGTGATCACCGAGGTGATCTATGCGCTGGGCCTGCAGGACCGCATCGTCGGCGTCGACACGACCAGCCTGTTCCCGCCGGAGGCGCTGCGCGACAAGGCGAGCGTCGGCTATGTCCGGGCCTTGTCGGCCGAGGGCGTGCTGTCTCTGAAGCCCACCCAGGTGATGCTGATCGACGGGGCGGGGCCGCCCGGCGCCGTGTCGCTGCTGAGCGAATCCGGCGTCGGCATCGCGCGGATCCCTGACGAGACCAGTGCCGAGGGCGTCGCCTCCAAGATCGAGGCGATCGGCGGCGTGGTCGGCGCCGTCGAGCCGGCCAAGCGGCTGGCGGCGCAGACGCGGGCCCGGTTCGAGGAGCTGGCGGCGCTGCGCAGCGCCATCGCCAAGCCCCGGCGGGTGCTGTTCGTGCTGTCGCTGCAGAATGGCCGGGTGATGGTCGGCGGGCGCAACAGTTCGGCGGATGCGATCATCCGCCATGCCGGGGCCGTCAACGTCGCCGACGGGATCGAAGGCTACAAGACGATGACGGACGAGGCGATCATGGCCGGGGCACCGGATGTGATCCTGATGATGCGCAACAACGCCAATCATCTCTCCACGCCCGAGGAACTCTTCGCCATGCCCGCTTTCGCGGAGACGCCGGCGGCGCGGCAGAAGCGGCTCGTCAGCATGGACGGGCTCTATCTACTCGGCTTCGGCCCGCGCACGCCGCTGGCCGCGCGCGACCTGATGGCGGCGATCTATCCCGAGGCGGCGATCCCGCCGCTGAAGACCGCGAACGCGCCGTGACGCTTGCCGCACCGTCCGTGTCGCACCTGCCGGCCGGCCTGGCGACGCTGGTTGCCGGGCGACGGCGGGTTGCAGCCCTTGCGGTCGGCGGTCTGGTGCTCGGCTGCATCCTGCTGGCGCTCGTCGCGATCGGTCAGGGCGCGATCAGCATCGCGCCCGGCCGTGTCGCCGAGATCCTGTGGGCGCGGCTGACCGGCGACGTGGCGCTGCTCGAGGGCCGCGACGTGCTCGTGGTCATGAACATCCGCCTGCCGCGTGTTCTGCTCGGCCTGCTGGTGGGGGCCGCGCTGGCGGTCTCGGGGGCCTTGATGCAGGGGCTGTTCCGCAATCCGCTGGCCGATCCCGGCCTCGTCGGCGTCTCGGCCGGAGCGGGGCTGGCTGCGGCGGCGACGATCGTGCTGGGGGACCGGTTCCTGAGCGGCACGCTGATGAAGCTGCCCTTCGCCGTGCTGCCCTTCGGGGCGTTTTGCGGCGGGTTGATCTCGACGCTGGCGCTTTATCTGATCGCGACCCGCCAGGGCCGGACCTCGGTGGCGACCATGCTGCTGGCCGGGGTGGCGCTGGGAGCGCTGTCGGGGTCGATGACCGGGCTGCTCGCCTTCATCTCGGACGACCGGCAATTGCGCGACCTGACCTTCTGGTCGATGGGCAGCCTCGGCGGCGCAAGCTGGACCAAGCTGAGCGCAATCGCGCCGATCGTGATTCCGCTGCTGCTGGCGATGCCGCTGCTGGCGCGCGGCCTCAACGGGCTGATGCTGGGCGAGGCGGAGGCCTATCACCTCGGCATTCCGGTCCAGCGGATCAAGGCGCTGGCGATCCTGCTGGTGGCGCTCGCGGTCGGCGCCAGCGTCGCGGCGGCCGGGGCGATCGGTTTCGTCGGGATCGTCGTGCCGCATCTGATCCGGCTGGCGGTGGGGCCCGATCACCGCCTGCTGCTGCCGCTGTCGGCGCTGGGCGGGGCGATGCTGCTCGTCGGCGCCGATATCGTCGCGAGGCTGGTCGTGGCGCCGGCCGAGCTGCCGATCGGCATCGTCACGGCGGCGATCGGCGCGCCGTTCTTCCTGTGGCTGCTGCTGCGTCGCGCGGGGCCGCTCGATGTCTGAGCCGAAGCTTCAAGACATCCTCGTCTGCGCACGGGGCCTCGGCTTCACCACCGGGGGGAAGGCGCTGGTGCGCGACGCGACGCTCGATCTCGTGCCGGGTACGACGACGATCCTGATCGGGCCCAACGGGGCCGGCAAGTCGACGCTGCTGAAGCTGATGACCGGCGAGGTCAGGGCGTCCGCCGGTGATGTCGCGATCGACGGTGAGACCCTCACGGCCATTCCCGCCTGGCGGCTGGCCTGCCAGCGCGCCGTGATGGCGCAGCATGCGCGGCTGGCGTTTCCCTTCAGCGTCTATGAGGTGGCGAGCCTCGGCGTCGATGGCGTCGGTCGGGCGATGCCGCGTCCACGCCGCGACGCGCTGGTGGGCGAATGCCTGGCGGCGGCAGGCGTGCTCGATCTGGCCGGGCGCCAGTACCAGACCCTGTCGGGCGGCGAGCAGCAGCGCGTGCAGTTCGCCCGCACGCTCTGCCAGATCGAGGCCGGGCGCAGCATCGCGCCGCGCCAGGCGTTGTTCCTCGACGAGCCGATCGCCAGCCTCGACCTGTGCCATCAGCTCGCTTTGCTCGACATGGCACGCGCCATCGCCGCGCGCGGCGTCGCGGTTCTGATCGTGCTGCACGACCTCAATCTGGCGGTGACCTATGCCGACCATCTGGTGGTGATGGACCAGGGGCAGATCATCGCGCAGGGCGCGCCGGCCAAGACGCTCGACGATGCGCTGCTGCGCCAGGTCTTCAAGGTCGATCTCTCGCTCAGCCGGGCGCCGGCGCCGGGCCTGCCCTTCCTCCTGCCGCAGCAGCACCGGATCAGCCCAGCGGCCTGACGGACGCGTAATCGGCGGAGATTCAGCGGCGATTCATCGTGAATCCGGCTTCACCATATCGCTCAACCGCTGATTCAGGGGATCGGCGTCACATCATCCGCCAGTCCTGACGTGCGGGAGATGCGACCATGGCCAGACGCCACGCTGCGATGACGCTGATGCTTGCGGCCGCCCTGATGCTGCCGCCCCTCGTCATGGCCGGAGGGCCCGCGGCGGCGCGCGAAATCGTGCAGGCGCCCGATGCGCGCTATCGCCCGGGCACCATCGTCATCAGGACCGGCGAGCGGCGGCTCTATCTGGTCACGGCGCCCGGCGAGGCGATCCGCTACACCATCGCCGTTGGCAAGGCCGGCAAGCAGTGGCGTGGCGTGAAATATGTCGAGGAGATGCAGGTCGATCCGGCCTGGAGCCCGCCGGCCTCCGTCAAACGCGACAATCCGCGTCTCCCCGACGTCATTCCCGGCGGCTCGCCGCGCAACCCGATGGGCGCGCGCGTGATCGGGCTGGGGCCGGGCGGCGAATACGCCATCCACGGCACCAATATGCCGGCCACGATCGGCACCGCGGCGTCCTATGGCTGCTTTCGCATGCACAACCACGACGTCGCCGATCTCTATGCCCGCGTCCGCATGGGCACGCCCGTGGTCGTGCTGCCCTGACCCGCGCGCCTTAGAGCGGTACGCCGGAGGGCAGGGGTTCCCCGGCGAAGAACGCGTCCAGATTGCGCAGCAGCAGCGCCTGCTGCGCCGCCTGGGCGCTGTCGGCCATCGCCGCGATGTGCGGGGTCAGGACGACGTTGTCGAGCGCCTTGAGGCGAACGGGAACATGCGGCTCGTGCTCGAAGACGTCGAGCCCGGCGCCGGCGATCACGCCCGTCTCCAGCGCCTCGCAGAGAGCCTCCTCGTCGATGGCGATGCCGCGCGAGATGTTGACGAGATGACCGCTGGGGCCGAGCGCCCGCAGCACCGGCGCATTCACCGCATGGCGGGTTTCCGCACTGGCGCGGACCGCCACCATCAGCACGTCAGCCCATTCCGCCAGGCCGACCAGGCTGTCGCGGTAGAGATAGGGCCATTCGGGGCGCGGCGAGCGGTTGTGGTAGCCGATCTCCATGCCGAAGGCCGAGGCCATCGTCGCGATCCGGCCGCCGATGGCGCCGAGGCCGTAGATGCCGAGCCTGCGGCCGCGCAGGCCGGGCACGATCGGCATGCGTTCGATCGCGTTGCCCTGCCAGCGCCCGGCGCGAATGAAGCGGTCGCCCTTGCCGATCTGGCGAACGCTGGCGAGCATCAGGCCGATTGCAAATTCGGCGACGGCGTCGGCATTGGCGTCCGCGGCATTGCTGAGCAGGATGCCACGCGCCTTGGCATGCGCCTGGTCGACGCCTTCGATGCCGGTGCCGTAGCAGGCGACGAGGCCCAGATTCGGCAGGGCGTCGATCAGCGCGGCGTCGGTGCGCCAGCCGCCGACGGTGAGGAGCACGCGAGCCGCTTCAGCCCCGGGCGGCAGGGCTTCGGGGGCCGCCCGGTCCATCGGCCCCAGCACCTCGTAATCCTGGCGCAGCCGCGCCACGAGGGCGGCGGGCATTTTCGGGGCCATCAGAATCGTCGGCTTCATCGGTCGCAGCGCTCCGTCCATCATGCTGCATCGCAACATCTGGTCGCGCCGAACTCAACCCGCATCGCCGCGGGGGCCCGTATCCGCCACGCGCATCGCCATCGCGCGAACCCGGCGTGAAAAAGATTCGGGCTAGCCTTTTTGAGGCCTCGCCCCGGTTCCGGAAGCGCGTTAACGTAACGTTGCGACAACAGGAAACCGGGCGCAGCGTCGTCCCGGACAAAAAGGGGGCTGACGATGGATCATCTGGCTGACGTCAAGAAATTCGCCAAGAAGCCGCTCAACGAAGCGGCCTTTGCCGGCATGTCGAAGTCCTATGCGCTGGTGATGAGCAAGCCCGACACGCGCTATGTCGCCTGTTCGGACGCGACCGAGCTCGAGCGCGTCCGCGAGAATTTCCTGAAGAAGAAGCTCGGCCTGAAGAGCGACGACCTCGACGCTTCGGTGAAGGCGATCTGCGAACACATGAAGGCCGACAAGACCAAGTCGCGCCTGACGTTCTATTATCTGCTCGCCGAGCATTACGGGAAGCTCGACGCCTTCGTGAAGAAATAGGCTGGATGTCATTCTCGGGCGAAGCGAAGCGCAGACCCGAGAAACTCGATCCGGAGATGCTCGGGTCAAGCCCGAGCATGACGCAAGCGACGCCTCTACCGATAGAGGTCCGCCCGCGTCAGCGGCAGGCCCGAGGCGCCCTTGCGGCGCTTCGAGGCCAGCGTCTGGTTGACCAGCGCACCACCGCGCTCGAAGGCGAGCGAGCAGCCGGCGAGATAAAGCAGCCACATGCGCGTCCGCTCGGGGCCGATCTCGGCCTCGGCCTCGGCCTTGCGCGCCTCCAGCCGCTCCCACCACAGCCGCGTCGTGCGCTGGTAATGCTCGCGCCAGCCCTCGACGTCATGGACCTCGAAGCCATGGCGCTCGAGATTGGTGATCGACATGCCGAGATGATCGAGCTCGCCGCCGGGGAAGATGTAGCGCACGAGCGCGCGGTACTCGGCCGGCATCCGGTTGAAGGCCTTGTCGGTCTTCTTGGCGCGGCGCGAGATGGTGTGGTGCAGATAGAGGCCGCGCGGGCGCAGCAGCCGGTTCACCGCGCGGAAATAGTCCGGGTGGTTGCGGATGCCGACCTGCTCGAACATGCCGATCGACGAGATCTTGTCGAATTGCCCCTCCATCTGCGTGTAGTCTTGCAGATGGAGCGTGACGCGGTCGGTGAGGCCAAGCCGCTCGACCTTCTCCCGGGCGAGCTTCAGCTGTTCCTCGGCCAGCGTCACGCCATGCGCCTCGACGCCGTAATGCTGGGCGGCGTGGCAGACGAGCGCGCCCCAGCCGCAGCCGATGTCGAGGAAGCGGTCGCCCGGCTTCAGGCGCAGCTTGCGGCAGATCATGTCGAGCTTGTCGCGCTGGGCGCGGCCGATATCGCCATGGTCCTCGGTGAAGTAGGCGCAGGTGTAGACCATCTCCTCGTCGAGGAAGAGCCGGTAGAAGGCGTTCGAGACGTCGTAGTGATAGGCGACATTGGCCTTGTTGGTCGCGGGCGCGCCATCGCGGGCGATCTCGTCGCCCTTGCGATGCGCGACGGCGCTCGGCGCGGAGCCCGGAGCGAAGATGAAGCGGCGGACGACGTCGAACACGGCGGCCTTCGGAATCGTGCGCGCCAGCCGGCCGATCTTGCCCTCGGGCCGTGCCGTCGCGAGATCGAAGATCGACCCGTTGAGCAGGGCGATGCGGTCGCTGATGTGCAGGTTCAGCAGCGTGTCGAGTTTCGGCTTGCGCAGCAGCGCGGCGACGGCGCCGGAATCGCGGATGGCGATGGCGAGCCCGTCCTGTGGCCAGGTGCCGGGGACGCGGCTGCCGTCCCAAAGCTGGAAGCCGAGCTTCAGCCCGAGTTTCTCATGGGCTTGCGTCAGGAGATGTCGCAACGCCGCGAGGCGCTTCTGCTCTTGGTCCATGCCGTCATTCCCGCCCGATCATCGCGCTGTCTTTGGCCGCGCTGTGCGCCGATGACAAGCCGTCGCAGGGCATGGCGCCGATCCAGGCGCGGGCTGCCCATGCGGTGCGCTGGATTGACACTGCGCTTGGCCGGTTTTCTGATGACGTCCTCGCAATGAGGCGAGCCTCGATAATCGTGTTGTCCAGTCCGGTTGCCGCGCTGCAAGCACCGTGCTGATATATGTCATAATGTTTGTGGAGCGGGCGCCTGGATCGCCCCTCAGTGAAATTTTTGATCTGTTTTGGGGCGGCTGGCGCGATCCTTGCCTGCGGTTCCGTGGCGAGGCCTGCTGCAAATGCGCGGGCGATATATGATGTGATGCGCGGTGCGCCGTTGGGCTTGCATGGCGCAGATGAGCGGGGGGAGAGCGAGGTTGTCGGGGAACGGGACATCGCCACGGAGCAGCCTGACGATAAGGGCGCTGCGGAATGATGGTGATGCCTCTGCCCGGTCGACCTTCCGTCGTTACGATCAAGCCAACCATCGCGCGCTGCCGAACCAAGGCAGATCGGCCGACGCGCAGATATCGACAAGGGCCGCACCAGAGGGAAAGGCTAACAACATGACCGGATTCAAGACGGCTGCCGCGCTCGCCATCGCAGCAGGATTTGCGTTTGGCGCCCCGGGCGCCCTGGCGCAGAACAAGATGGAACTCAACATGGCCACGCCCTGGGCGGGCGGCCATTGGCTCGACATCGGCGCCAAGAAATATGCCGAGAACGTCGAGAAAATGACCGAGGGCCGGATCAAGATCAACGTCTTCCCGGCCGGCGCGCTCGGGCCGGCGCTGAAGGTCACGGAAACCGTCCAGAAGGGCGTCGCCGATATGGGCCATAGCTGGCCGGGCTACGACTGGGCGGTCGATCGCACCGGCGCGATCTTCTCCGGCTGGTCGGCGGGGCCAAACCCCGAAGAGATGATGATGTGGCTCTACAATGGCGGGGGTGCCGATCTCTGGAAGCAGTGGCGCAAGGAGAAGTTCGACGTCGTCGCCTTCCCCTGCGGCGTGCTGGAGACGGAGTTCTTCATGCACTCGCACAAGCCGATCCGCACCGTCGCGGACATGAAGGGCCTCAAGCTGCGCACCTCGTCCTCCTGGGCCGAGATCGCGCCGATGCTGGGCGCCTCGACCGTGGTTCTGCCGGGCTCGGAGGTGTTCAGCGCGCTCGAGCGCAAGGTCGTCGACGCCATCGAATGGGGCGGCCCGGGCAGCAACCTGTCGGAAGGGTTCCACAAGGTCGCCAAATACGTGATCATGCCCGGTCTGCATGCGCCGTCGGGCGCGCATGACTGCGTTTTCAACAACGCCGTCTGGGCCAAGATCGGCGACAAGGACAAGCAGTTGCTGGAGCTTGCCGGCCGCCTGACCGTGCTCGACACCTATCTCGGCTACGCCAAGAGCGATCTCGATGCCTATAAGCAGATCAAGGCGAGCAACATCGAGGTGATCCAGGTCGATCCGAGCCTGACGGCCGCCGTGGTCAAGGCGTCGGGCGAGTGGGCCGACAAACAGGCGGCTTCGAACGCCTGGTTCAAGAAGGCCTATGACAGCCAGAAGGCCTTCATGGCCAGCGTCAAGCCGCTGAGCGAATTCCGCTTCGCCATCGGCTCGCGCTGATCCTTCGCCTGGCGGCGGCGGCCTTCGGGTCGCCGTCGCGGGCCCGACCCGAGGTCTTCATGCCCATCGTCCGATTCATCAACAGGCTCTCGCTGTGGTCTGGCCGCGTGGGAGCGCTGATCGTGCTGCCGCTCGTGCTCGCCATGGTGTTCGAGGTCGTCAGCCGGTACTTCTTCGCGGCGCCGACGCAGTGGGCCTTCGAGCTCAGCTACATGATGATGGGATCGATCTTCCTGTTCGGCCTGTCCTATGCGGTGCTGCTCGACCAGCACGTCAATGTCGATTTCCTTCATCAGATCCTGCCGCGGCGCGGCATCGCCGTGATCGACTCCGTCGGCTATGTGCTGATGGCCGGGATGCTGTTCTGGATCACGAATGCGCTGATCGGAAACGTCGCGAGCGTCTATCGCACCGGCGAGGGAACCGGCCTGTCGGCCTGGAACCCGCCGGTCTGGCCCTATCGCGTCATCTACGTCATCGGCTTCGGGCTGTTTGCCCTGCAATGCCTCGCCAAAGCGATCGAGAACCTGCTGATCGTGTTCGGATATGAGACCGAAGGATCGGCCCGATGACCGCGCAGACCGTGCTTTGGATGTTCCCGGCGCTGCTGGGGCTGATCTTCCTCGGCTTCCCTGTCGCCTTCTCGATGATGATCGCGGCGCTCGGCTTCGGGCTGATGCGCTTCGGCGGCACGCTCGTCCACCAGTTCGCGCAGCGCATCGACGATCTCTCGACCAACTATGTGCTGGGCGCGATCCCGCTGTTCATCTTCATGGGTTCGATCCTGGAGCGGGCCGGCATCGCCGAGCGCCTCTTCGACGCGCTCTATATGTGGACGCGGCGCCTGCCCGGCGAGCTCGCGATCGCGGCCCTGCTGATGTGCACGATCTTTGCTGCCGCCAGCGGCGTCGTCGGCGCGACCGAGACGCTGGTCGGCATGCTCGCCATTCCCGCGATGGTGAAGCGGCATTACGACAACAAGCTGATCTCGGGCACGATCTGTGCGGGCGGCTCGCTGGGCACGATCATCCCGCCATCCGTGCCGGTGATCGTGCTCGCGCCGATCGCGACCCTGCCGATCGGCGATCTTCTGGCGGGCATCCTGTTTCCAGGTCTGCTGATGTCGGGCCTGTTCATCCACTACATCCTCGTCGCCTGCGCGTTGAAGCCGACGCTCGCCCCACCCGATCCGGAGCCCGATCCACGCCCGCTCGGCGAGAAGATCAGGTTCACGCTGGTCGCGCTGGTGCCGCCGGCCTTCCTGATCTTCACCGTTCTCGGCACGCTGTTCATGGGGCTGGCGACGCCGACCGAAGCGGCGGCCTGCGGCTCCTTCGGCGTGCTTCTGCTGGCGTTGCTCTACCGGCGCCTGACCTGGTCGCTGCTGTTCCAGGCGGCCAAGCAGACGGTCTCTCTGACGGCCATGATCCTGGCGATCGTGCTGGCGGGCGGCATGTTCTCCGGGGTGTTCTTCGCCTCGGGCGGTATGACCGCGACCAAGGGCATCCTCGACGCCTTCGGGCTCTCGCCCTGGTCCGTCATGGCGGTGATCCTTGTGGTGACCTTCATCCTCGGCTTCATCGTGGACTCGATCTCGATCATTCTGATCATCGTGCCGATCGCGGTGCCGCTGGTCAAAGGCTTCGGCATCGACCCGCTCTGGTTTGCCGTGGTGATGCTGGTGGTGCTGCAGACCAGCTATCTGACGCCGCCGATGTCGCCCTCGATCTTCTATCTGCGGGCGATCGCGCCGCCAACCATCCGACTGACGGACATGTACTGGGGTGTGATCCCGTTCATCCTCTGCCAGCTGGTGGTGCTGGCGCTGCTGCTGTTCTTCCCGGCGCTGGCGACCTGGCTGCCGAAGGTCATGTATGGCTAGCCTGACGGCACCTGCGGGGCCGCATTGCCCGCTGAATGAGCGAGACGAACGATGATCTATGAAGAGCGCGACTATCGCATCAAGGCGGGCAAGCTGGCCGAGTTCGTGAAGCTCTATGGCGAATACGGGTTGCCGCTGCAGAAGGAGCATCTGGGCACCTTCATCGCCTATTTCACCACGGAGATCGGCGAGCTCAACCATGTCGTGGCGCTGTGGAGCTACAACAGCCTCGACGAGCGCGCCGCCAAGCGCAAGACCATGCTGGCCGATCCGCGCTGGCAGGATTATCTCAAGCGCGTCGACGGCCTGATCGATCTTCAGGATACGCGCATCCTGACGCCCGTCGCCTATTCGCCGCTGCAATGAGCGCCGCTCTCCCGACCGGCACGCCCGGCTTCTTTTCCGTGACGACCCCGGACGGGGCGGTGCTGCACGCCTTTTCCGAGGGCGCGGGGCCGGCCTTGCTGCTCGTCAGCGGGCTCGGCGGCACGGCGGGCTTCTGGAAGGGCAACACGGCGACGCTCGCGCGCTCCTCGCGCGTCATCCGCTTCGACCAGCGCGGCATCGGCGCCAGCAGCCGCGGCAGCGCCCCCTGCACGATCGACCAGCTCGCGCGCGACTGCCTGAGCGTGCTCGACGCGGCTGGCGTCGAACGGGCCGTGCTGCTCGGCCATTCCACCGGCGGCTGCATCGGCCAGGCGCTCGCGCGGATCGCGCCGGAGCGGCTCGACGGGCTGATCCTGAGCGCGACCTGGCTCAAGCCGAGCCATTACATGGGCGCGCTGTTCGGAGCGCGGCGGGCCATTCTCGCCGAGAACCCGCAGGCCTATGCCGCCACCGCCGTGCTGATCTCCTATCCGCCGGCCTGGCTGGAGGCGCATTGGAGCGTCTATGAGGCGGCCATCGCGGCCGCGCCCGTCTCGGCGGAAGCCCGCCAGGTCGTGCGCGAGCGCATCGACGCGCTGCTCTCCTTCGACGGTTCGGCCGACATCGCCGCGCTGACCATGCCGACGCTGGTCCTGGGCGCGCGCGACGACATGATCGTGCCCGCCTTCCTGCAGGAGGACCTGGCCACGGCCTTGCCCGGCGCCCGCAAGATCCTGCTCGATTCGGGCGGACATTTCTTCCCGGTCTCGCGGCCCGACGCCTTCACCGCCAAGGTCGCGGAGTGGATCGGAGAACACGGGTGAGCGCGCGCCGCGTCGTCCTGATCGGCTATGGCGCCATCGCCGCCGACATCACTGCGGCGCTGCTCGCGGCGCGTGAGCCCGGCTATGCGCTGGCCGTGCTGCTGCGGCCGGGTTCGTCGTCGGCCGGGCGGGTTCCGGAGGGCGTCGCGGTTCTATCGGGGCTCGACGAGGTCGCGGCCTTCGCTCCCGATCTGGTGATCGAGGCCGCCGGCCATGGCGCGGTGCGCGAGAGCGTTCCGGGCTGCCTGGCGCTCGGCCTGCCGGTGCTGATCTCGTCGATCGGCGCGCTGCATGACGAGACCTTCTTTGCGGACCTCGTCGCGACGGCGCGCCGGGGCGGCGGGCGGCTCCTGCTGGCGTCGGGCGCGCTCGGTGGGCTCGACTATGTCCGGGCCGTGCGCCACGCCAAGCAGCTCGAGCTGCGCTACGAATCGCGCAAGCCGCCGGCCGCCTGGAGCGGCGAACTGCGCGCGCTCGGCCATGACCCGGCCGCGCTGTCCCGGCCCGTGACGCTGTTTTCGGGCACGGCGCGCGAAGCGGCCGCGCGCTACCCGCAGAACCTCAACGTCGCGGCGGCGCTGGCGCTGGCGGGGCCGGGTTTCGAGGCGACCGGCGTCGACGTCGTCTGCGATCCCGCCGCCACCGGAAACACGCATGTGGTCAGGGTGAGCAGCGAGTTCGGAACCATGTCGCTCGAGATCGCGAACCAGCCCTCGCCGACCAATCCGAAATCGTCCTGGATCGTCGCGCAGGCCATTCTGGCGGCGGTCGAGCAGCATTTTTCTCCCGTGGTGATGATGTGAGCGCGGAGCGCCGGGATCGTCACGGGATCCTCGAAGGGAGGCCAAGGCCATGAAGCTCGACGGCAAGATCGCGATCATCACTGGGGGCGGCTCCGGCATCGGCCATGAGGCCTGCAAGCTGTTCGCCCGCGAAGGCGCGCGTGTGATCGTCGCCGACCGCGACGGGGCGGCGGCGCAGCGCGTCGCGGCTGAGATCGTGGGGCAGGGCGGCCAGGCGAGCGCCCACACCGTCGATGTCAGCCGGGAGGCCGAGGTGGCCGCGATGATCGCGAAGGTCGTCGCCGATCACGGCCGGCTCGACATCCTCGTCAACAATGCCGGCTACGGCATCGCCGGCACCGTGGTGTCGACCTCGGAGGCCGACTGGAACGCGCTGATGGCGGTGAACGTCAACGGCGTCTTCCTCGGCTGCAAGCATGCGATTCCCGTGATGGAGAAGCAGGGCGGCGGCGCGATCGTGAACACGGCCTCGGCCGCGGCGAATATCGGCATCCATGATCGCGCGGCCTATGTCGCCTCCAAGGGGGCGGTGGCGGCGCTGACGCGGGCGATGGCGATCGACCATGTCGCGGCCGGCATCCGCATCAACGCGGTCGCGCCCGGCACGATCGAATCGCCCTATTTCACCAAGATCCTGAGCGGGCCTGACGGCGCGGTGCTGCGTCGCGGCCTCGAGGAACGCCAGGCGATGGAGCGCCTCGGCCAGCCGATCGAGATCGCCCAGGCGATGCTCTGGCTCGCCAGCGACGACGCCTCCTTCTGCACCGGCTCCGTCATGGTCGTCGATGGCGGCTGGACGGCACAGGGCGACCGCAAACCCAAAATCGAACGCTGACCCAAGACACAAGGCTGACAGATGTATGGATTGAACGGCCGCAAGGCGATCGTCACCGGGGGAGCGCACGGCATCGGCCGGGCGATCGCGGCGCGGCTCGTGGCGGAAGGCTGCGAGGTCGGCCTCTTCGACCTCGACCGCGCGGCGGCGCAGGCCACAGCCGACGCGCTCTCCGCCGAGGGCGGCCGGGTCGTGGTGGCGGCGGGGGATGTCTCGTCGCTGGAGGATGTCGCGGCGGGCATCGGCGCGCTGAAGGCGGCGCTCGGCCCCATCGATATCCTCGTCAACAATGCCGGCATCTGCAAGGTCGGCAAGCTGCTGGAGACGAGCGAGGCCGAGTGGAAGGCGACCTTCGGCATCAATGTCGACGGGCTGTTCCACGTCACCCGCCAGGTCGCCCCGGGCATGGTCGAGCGCCGCAGCGGCACGATCGTCAACATCGCCTCCTGGATGGGCAAGTCGGGCGTGGCGGCCTATGGCGCCTATTGCGCCTCGAAATTCGCGGTGGTGTCGCTGACGCAGTCGCTGGCGCTCGAGATCGGCGAATACGGCATCCGGGTGAACGCGATTGCGCCGGGGCTGATCGTCGAGACCAGGATGCGCGACGAATCCGAGATCCAGCGCGCGGCCGAGGGGCTGCCGACGGCGAAGGACCGGGCCAAGACGATTCCGTTGCGCCGCGCCGGCCTGCCCTCAGACATCGCCAAGACGGTGGCGTTCCTGGCCTCCGACGAGGCAGACTACATCACCGGCGAAACGATCAGCGTCACCGGCGGCATCTGGAACGACTGACCCGCCGACAACAGGAGACGGACATGCCTCGCTTCAAGGACTTCCGGCCCGCCGGCGTGATCCCGGCGACGCTGCTCGCGCTCCATGACGACATGAGCATCGACGAGCGCCAGACGCGCCGCCATCTGCGCGACTGCGCGCTGGTCGAGGGGGTCAGCGCGGTCACCGTCAACGGCCATGCCTCCGAGGTCCATGCCTGCTCCTTCGACGAGCAGCAGCAGATCCTGGCGGCCTCCCTCGCGGAGGTCGGCGACCGGGTGCCGCTGATCAACGGCATCTATGCCGACGGCTCGATCGAGGCGGCGCGGCTGGCGGCGATGGCGGCGCGCGAGGGCGCCTCGGCGCTGCTGGTCTTCCCGCCCAACAGCATGGCGATGGGCGGGCAGCTACGGCCGGAAATGGCGATCGCGCATTACCGGCGCATCGCCGACGCCACGGACCTGCCGATCATCGCCTTCCAGTATCCGATGGGTGGCGGGCTCGGCTATCCGTTCGAGACGCTGCTGGCGCTGTTCGAGGCGGTGCCGACGATCGTCGCGATCAAGGACTGGTCGAACGATCCGATGCTACATGAAAAGCATATCCGGACGTTCCAGGCTCTCGTCCGCCCGGTGAACGTTCTCACCACCCATTCGTCCTGGCTGATGGCCTCGCTGACGCTGGGCTGCAACGGGCTGCTCTCGGGCTCGGGCAGCGTGATCGCCGATCTGCAGGTGGCGCTGTGGCGGGCGGTGCAGGCCGGCGACATCAAGGCCGCGCAGGCGGTCAATGACCGGATCGTGCCGCTGTCGCAGGCGTTCTACGCGCCGCCCTTCCTCGACATGCACAACCGCATGAAGGAGGCGCTCGTGCTGCTCGGCCGGCTTGACAGGGCGGTGGTGCGGCCGCCGCTGATGAAACTGCCGGAGGCCGAGATCGCGCGCATCAAGCAGGCGCTCGATCAGGCGGGGATCACCCGCGAGGGCGCCCTGCCGCTGGCGGCCTGAGGGATCAAAGGCGGCGCCCGAAGGGAAGCGCCGCCTTGCGTCTCACTTGGCGCCGGCGCTGACGAAATTGCGCAGTTCCGGCGTCTGCGGATTGGCGAAGAGCTCCTGCGAGGAGCCGCTTTCCCAGATCTTGCCCTGATGCATGAAGATGGTCGTGCTCGCGACATTGCGGGCGAAGGCCATCTCATGCGTGACCAGGAGCATGGTCATTCCGTCCTTGGCGAGCTTCTCCATCACCAGCAGAACCTCGCCGGTCAGCTCGGGGTCGAGCGCCGAGGTGACCTCGTCGAAGAGCATGACCTTGGGCTGCATGGCGAGCGAGCGGGCGATCGCCACGCGCTGCTGCTGGCCGCCGGAGAGATTGTCGGGATAGCTGTCGAACTTCTCGGAGAGCCCGACCTGCGCCAGCACGTCGCGGGCGCGCTTTTCCGCCTGCGCCTGCGGCACGTTCTGGGTGATCCGCGGCGAGAGCATGATGTTCTGGCCGACGGTCAGATGCGGGAACAGATTGTAGCTCTGGAAGACGATACCGACATCCTTGCGCAGCTCGCGCAGATGCTTCTGATCCTGGTCGACGACGTGGCCGGCGACCTCGATGCGGCCGGAATTGATCGCCTCGAGCCCGTTGATGCAGCGCAGCAGCGTGCTCTTGCCGGAGCCGGAGCGGCCGATCAGCGCGACCACCTGGCCGGCGTCGACGGTGAGCGAAACGCCCTTGAGGACTTCGAGATCGCCGAAGCTCTTGTGGACGTCGTCAATGAGAACGGCTGGCATTCATCACCTTTTCGAGATGGCGGCTGAGCCGGGACAGCGGGAAACAGATCGCAAAATAGATCACCGCCACGAGCGAGAAGACCTGGAAGGCCTGGAAGGTCGCGTTGTTGACGAGCTGCCCGGCGCGGGACAGTTCGACGAAGCCCACGACCGAGACGATCGAGGTGTTCTTGACCAATTGAACGAGGAACCCGACCGTCGGTGGCAGCGAGATGCGCACAGCCTGCGGCAGGATGACATAGCGATAGGTCTGCGCGCGGGAATGGGCGAGCGAGGACGAGGCCTCCCATTGCTGGAACGGCACGGATTCGATCGAGCCGCGCCAGATCTCCGCCAGATAGGCCGAGACATAGACCGCCAGCGAGGCAGAGGCCGCGAAGAAGGGCGGCAGCTCGATGCCGATGACCGAGAGCCCGTAATAGCTCATGAACAGCACCATGAGCACCGGCAGGGACTGGATCACGAGGATATAGGTGGCGGCAAAGCGCCGGATCACGGCGATGCGCGACAGGCGCATGATTGCCAGCGCGCCGCCCACGACGCCGCCGATGGCGAATGCGATGACGGTGAGCAGCAGGGTCCAGCCTGCCGCCCGGAAGATGAACATGGCCTCGGGCCAACCGAATGTCTGCATCAGGCTGACTCCGCCTTGGCGTCGAGCCGGGCGAGGCCCGAGACCTGGGGGAACAGCCGGCGGCCGAGCCAGAGCAGGAAGACCTTCAGCGACAGCGCCATCACCAGATAGACGATCGTCACGACGATATAGGTCTCGAAGCTGCGGAAGGTGCGCTGCTCGATCAGCGCGGCCGCGCCCGACAGCTCCTGCACCGAGATGAAGGAGCAGATGCTGGAGGCCAGCATCATCAGCACGAATTGGCTCGACAGTGCCGGCCAGACCCGCGCGAAAGCCGGCTGCAGCATGACATACTGGAAGACCTGACGGCGGGAGAGCGCCAGCGAGACGCCGGCTTCGAACTGGGACTTGTGAATGGAATCGATGCCGGCCCGGATGATCTCGGTCGAGTAGGCGCCGAGATTGAGCGTCATCGTCAGCAGGGCCGCCTCGACGCCTGACATCCGGATGCCGAGCAGCGGCAGACCGAAAAAGACCATGAAGAGCTGGATCAGGAAGGGCGTGTTGCGCATCAGTTCGACATAGGCGTCGACGACGAAGCCGGCCCAGCGGCCCGCCAGGGTTCGCAGCGCCACGAGCAGCACCGCCAGGATCGAGCCGAGCACGATCGCGGCCGCCGAGAGGCCGATCGTCAGCATGATCCCGTCGATGATCAACTGCGATTCGGCAAAAACAGGATCGAACTGCAAGGATGGCTCCTCCCCAACTCGGGGGCCGCACCGGATCGGTTATCGCACGGTCGGGACCGGGCGGCCGTCGTGAGCATGAAGGGCCGACACGGGATCGCTCCCGTGCCGGCGCAAGGCTGCAATCAGAAGGTCGGGAGCGTGGGCAGCGGGCCGCCGACCCACTTTTCCGAAATCGCGTTCAGCTCGCCGTTCTGCTTGATGAAGTAGATGACATTGTTGAGCCACTGCTTCAGCTCGTAGGCGTCCTTGCGGACGGTCATCGAGTTCGGCTGCATGCCGAAGAAGAACTTCACCTCGGTCTCGGTCTCGCCGCGGGCCTTGATGGCGGCGTTGGCCTGGGCGTCGGGGCCGGCGATGGCGTCGACCTGGCCGGAGAACAGCGCCTGCATCGTGGTCGAGTCGTCCTCGAAGCGCAGGATGGTGAGGTTCAGCTCCTTCTCGCGGTTGACGAATTCGCGCTCGACGCTGGAGCCGCGGTTGACGCCGACCTTGCGGCCCTTGAGATCAGCCCAGGTTTTGATGGGCGTGCCCTTCTTGGCGTAGATGCCCATCTGGAAGGCGCTGTAGGGGATGGTGAACATCACCGCCTTGGCGCGCTCGGGCGTCGGGGCGAGCGTGGCGACCAGGAAGTCGACCTTGTTGGCTTCGAGCGCGGGGATGCGCGAGGGCGGGGTCAGCTGCACGACTTCCATCGGCAGGCCGAGATATTTGGCGACGAGGGCGGCGACGTCGGCGTCATAACCGATGGCGTTGCCGGTCGAGTCGACGGAGCCATAGGGGGGGGCGCCGATCAGCACGCCGATGCGGACCTTGCCGCGCTTGGTGATGTCGGCCAGCGTCTGGGCGGAGGCCTGGCTGGCGGCGAGCATGCCGGCGCCGAGCGCGAGCAGCGTGCCGGCGATCTTGAGATGCTTCATCAGGTTCATGGTGCCGTTTCCTCGGTTTGGCGTCGGGGCAGGTGTTGTTGCTCCGGCTTCGTGCGGCCGGTTTGCTGGCGGTCAGACGCGGGACGCGCCCTTCCGCACGACGTTGGTGAGAGCGGCGCCCGACAGGCACCGCTTGATGTTGTCTGCCATCGTCTGCTGGCGGCGGCGAATGGTGCCATCCGTCCAGCCCGACATGTGCGGTGTCATTAAAACGTTTGAAAGCTCATGGAAAGCCAGTTTCGATGGTAAAATAGTAGGCTCGGCCGGATTGGGGTAGCGATACCACGTGTCGATGATCGCCCCGCCGATCCGGCGTGCTTCGAGGGCTTCGAACAGCGCCGTCTCGTCGATCGTCGGGCCGCGGCCGACATTCACGATCACGGCATCGGGTTTCATCGCGGCCAGTGCCGCCGCATCGACGATGCCGGTGGTGTCGGCTGTCAGCGGAACCGACACCACGAGCGCATCGACCGATGCGCAGAAGGCCGCGAGGTCATCGAGCGTGAAGGCGCGGTCGACCAGGTCCGAGGTCGCGACCGGGCTGCGATTGGCGACATGGACCTTCATCTCGAAGGCCTTGGCGCGCCGGGCGATGGCCTTGCCGATATGGCCGAAGCCGAGCAGGCCGATGGTCTGGCCGGCGATCTCGCCATGGACGCGGTCCGGCGAGCCGGCCCAATAGGCCCAGTCGCCGCTGCGCAGCCTGGCGTCGGCATCGGCGAGGGGAATGGCGCGGGCGAGCAGCGCGCTCATCACATATTCGGAGATCGCCTGCTCGTGCCCGAAGCAGTTGCAGAGATGGGCCTGCGGCGGGAGCAGCGCGAGATCGACGGCATCGTAGCCTGCTCCGGGAACATGGAACAGCTTCAGGTCTTTCGGCATCGGCAGGCCGGCATCGAACTTCACGCCGATGATCGCATCGGCCTGCGCATAGGACTGTTGCTCCGCCGGGGTGGCGAGCACGTCCGGCAAGATGGTGACCTGCGCGTCACCGCCGACGAGGTCGGCGAAGCCCTGGCTGAAGGAGGCGGCGTTGTCGCCGTGGAAGATGATGCGCATGGTCGGCGTTTTCTCGCTGGTCTCGATGGGGTGGCGGGTGCGTCAGGTGCTCAGCAGCGGCTCGACGCTGCAATCGAGGAGGGACGGGTCGATCCGGGTCTCCATCTCGTCGAACATGCCATCGACGAAGGCGATGAGCGCGTCGGACGCTGCGACCGCACGCTCGACATTGCGCGTGGCGACGGCGTTGAGCACAGCAATGTGGTGGTCGATCGTGCCTTCGAGGCTGGGCTTGGCCGCCATATGGGCGTGATAGATGAAGCCGATGCGCCGGAAGATCGTGTGCAGCGGCCGCAGCGTGTGTTCGAGGAACGGCTCGCCCGCCGCGGCCAGCACCATCTGGTCGATGCGGCGGTCGAGCGTGTTGAACTCGGCAAGGGTCAGCCCGTCGCGGCGCTCGCGCAGCAGGCGTTCCATATGCAGCATCTGGTTGCGATGCGACGGCCCGGCGCGCTCGGCCGCGAGGCGAATGACGAAGCGCTCGATGTCGCGGCGCAGATGCAGCAGCACGCGCTCGCGGGCGAGGTCGATCGGCGCGATCTGGAGGCCGTGGCGCGGGCGGACGACGATCAGCGTGTCGGCGGCAAGACGATTGACCGCATGGTGGACGGGCGTGCGCCCGAAGCCGGTGAGATCCTGGAGATCCTGCATCGCCAGGAAGCGGCCGGGCGCGAGTTCGCAGCGCACCAGCATCTCCTCGATGCGCTGATAGGCCAGTTCGAACAGGTTGACGCGGTTACGCCGCGGCGGCGCATCATGCGCCTCCACCACTGTCAGCCGGCCAGCGCGCTGCGCCATCTCGTTCCTCCGTCGCGGAGCTCGTTCAAGCGGCCCCCAGCTTGGCGAGCAGACTAAACATATTGTGATATTTTACAAGTGTTCCTATGCTGCGGTCCGTTCTGTCCGGTCCGGCGCCCGCGGTGCCGCTCTGGCGGAACGCCATCAACCACAGCGCTCAGCGGCGTGCTGCCGCCACAAAAGCGCGCGCCGCCCGGGAGGCAAGCTGTGAAGATCACCGCCATCGAAACGCTGCGGACGGAAGAGTTCGCCAATGTGCTGTGGGTGCGCGTCCATACGGATGCCGGCATCATCGGGCTGGGCGAAACGTTTTATGGCGCGGGCGCCGTCGAGGCGCATCTGCACGACACGCTCGCCATGCGGCTGCTCGGCAAGAACCCGCTGCACATCGAGGCGCTGCACCGGGAGATGACCAACCTGCCGATGGCGCAGGCCTCGACCGGTGTGGAATCGCGGGCGACGTCGGCCGTCGACATCGCGCTGTGGGATGTCTTCGGCAAGGTCTGCGGCCAGCCGGTCCACCAGATGCTCGGCGGGCTGTGCCGCGACAAGCAGCGAATCTACAACACCTGCGCCGGCTACAATTATGTTCGCTCGCACAACATCAAGCCGGTCTCGACCTGGAATCTCGGCGAGACCGAAGGACCCTATGAGGATCTCGGCGGCTTCATGAACCGGGCCGACGCGGTGGCCGAGAGCCTGCTGGAGAGCGGCATCACCGCCATGAAGATTTGGCCGTTCGATCCGCCCGCGATCGAGAACCAGGGGATGTTCATCACCCCCGAGCAGATGCGAAAGGCGTGCGAGCCGTTCGAGAAAATCCGCAAGGCCGTGGGCGACAAGATCGAGATCATGGTCGAGTTCCATTCGCTCTGGAACCTGCCGACCGCGATCAAGATCGCTAGGGTGCTCGAGCAGTACAGCCCGACCTGGTACGAGGATCCGATCCGGATGAACTCGCCCCAGGCGCTCAGCGAGTTCGCCCGCTCGACGACGGTGTCGGTCTGTGCCAGCGAGACGCTGGGCTCGCGCTTTCCCTACAAGGACATGCTCGACCGCGACGCGATGCACATCGTCATGGCGGACCTGTGCTGGACCGGCGGGCTCACCGAGGGCCGCAAGATCGCGGCCATGGCCGACACCTATCACCGTCCCTTCGCGCCGCATGACTGCATCGGCCCGGTCGGCTTCATCGCGGCGATCCACGCCTCCTTCAGCCAGCCCAACACGCTGATCCAGGAATCCGTTCGCGCCTTCTACACCGGCTGGTACAACGAACTCGTCACGACGATGCCGACCATCGAGAACGGCTATGTCCTGCCGATGGAAGGCCCCGGCCTCGGCGTCGAGCTTCTGCCGGCCGTCTTCGATCGCACGGACCTGACCGTCCGCCGCTCCAGCTTGTGAGGATGTGACATGACCAATCCCCTCTTCGATCTCTCGGGCAAGACGGCCCTCGTCACAGGCTCGTCGCGCGGGCTCGGCCGCGCCATGGCGGAAGGCCTGGCGGTCGCCGGCGCGCGCATCCTGATCAACGGCACCGACCCGCTGCGGGTGGCCGAGGCCGTGTCGCAGTTCCACGCCGCCGGCCACGCGGCCGAGCCGGCGGCCTTCGACGTCACCGACGAGGCGGCCATCCTGCGCGCCTTCGAGGCCTTCGACGCGGCCGGCATCACGGTCGACATCCTCGTCAACAATGCCGGCATCCAGTTCCGCAAGCCGATGGTCGAACTCGCCACGGCCGACTGGCAGCGCGTCATCGACACCAACCTGACCTCGGCCTTCATGATCGGCCGCGAGGCGGCCAAGCGGATGATCGCGCGTGGGGCTGGCAAGGTCATCAATATCGGCTCGCTGACCAGCGAACTCGCACGGGCGACGGTGGCGCCCTACACGGTCGCCAAGGGCGGCATCAAGATGCTGACGCGGGCCATGGCGGCGGAATGGGCCGAACACGGCATCCAGGCCAATGCCATCGGTCCCGGCTACATGATCACCGACATGAACCAGGCGCTGATCGCCAACCCGAGCTTCGATGCCTGGGTCAAGGGCCGCACCCCGGCGAAGCGCTGGGGCAAGCCGGACGAGCTGATCGGCACGGCGGTGTTCCTGGCGTCGTCGGCCTCGAACTACGTCAACGGCCAGATCATCTATGTCGATGGCGGGATGTCGTCGGTGTTGTGAGTCAGAGTCCGTACGGTCCGCCGGCGCCTGAGCGCGCCGTCATTCCGGGCGAGCGAAGCGAAGACCCGGAACCCATTGTAGCGCGACAGTGCCCTATGATGGATTCCGGAGCACTGCCGCTTCGCGGCTTGTCCGGAATGACGGCGCGTCCTCGCGACGGGCGCATCAACTTGTCGGAGCGGCACATTCAAGACGCCATGATCTGATCATCGAGACGTGAGCGTCAAAACGCAAAAAGCGCCGGATAAACCGACGCCTGCGACAGTCTCTAAGGCTGTGATGTCCTGGAGCGGGAGAAGGGATTCGAACCCTCGACCCCAACCTTGGCAAGGTTGTGCTCTACCCCTGAGCTACTCCCGCATCAGGACATGGCCGCGTCGTTTCCGCCGCGGAGGCCGGCTTATTGCCCCAAAGCGGCGCGCAGTGCAAGCGCCTTGTTGCGGAAGTTTCATCTTTTGCGAAATGCCTTCGCAATCCGCCCGATGTCGGCTCAAGGCGGACCGCAAACGGCGCTTGTGGCGGGGTTGGCCGGGCGCTAGGCATCGCCCTGCGCCCCTTCTTCCAGCCGAGCCGATGCCGACCCATGCCGCAGAGCCGCTCCGCCCCGCTCACCCGGACCCCGCTGACGCCCGACGAACTCTGCGCCCATCTGAGCGCGCAGGGGCTCGCCTTCGCCCGTGTCGACCACGAGGCGGTGTTCACGGTGGCCGAATCGCAGGGCCTGCGTGGCACCCTGCCGGGGCTGCACTCGAAGAACCTGTTCGTGAAGGACAAGAAGGGCCGGCTGTTCCTGGTATCGGCGCGCGAGAACGCCCGCATCGACCTCAAGCGCCTGCACGAGACGCTCGGCGCCAGCGGGCGGCTCTCCTTCTGCTCGGCGGAGCAGTTGATGGAGCGGCTGGGGGTGACGCCGGGCTCGGTCACGGCCTTTGCCGTTATCAACGACCGGGACGGCGTCGTGACGATGGTGCTGGACCGCAACCTCGTGACCGGCGAAGACATGAACTTCCATCCGCTGGTCAACACGGCAACCCTGCGGATCGCCCGCGACGACATGCTCGCCTTCCTGCGCGGCGTCGATCACGAGCCGATGATCGTCGATTTGCCGGTTCCCGACGATGGACAGAGCGGCTGATCCTCCCCATCTATGGGGCCGGATGCGGTCGTGGCCGCAACGCACCATTTTTCTGATCAAAAGCGCGACGAAGGACGATCGATGCTGGTCAATAGCGAGGCGGCCGAACAACCCGGCCTGATCAAGGACACCACGACGCAAGGCTTCCGGCAGGATGTCGTCGCGGAGTCGATGAAGCAGCCGGTGCTGGTCGATTTCTGGGCGCCCTGGTGCGGTCCCTGCAAGCAGCTCACCCCGGTGATCGAGAAGGTCGTCAAGGAGGCGCGCGGCAAGGTCCGGCTCGTCAAGATGAACATCGACGAGTTCCCGGAGATCCCGGGCCAGCTCGGCATCCAGTCGATTCCCGCCGTCATCGCCTTCAAGCAGGGCCAGCCGATCGACGGCTTCATGGGCGCCCAGCCCGAAAGCCAGGTCAAGGCCTTCATCGAGAAGCTGGTCGGCAAGATGGGGCCGGGCGCGACCGAGGAGCTGATCACCGCGGCGAAGGCGGCGGCCGAGGCGGGCGACGCCGCCGGTGCGAGCGAACTCTATGCGCAGGTGCTCGAGCTCCAGCCCGAGAATGTCGCGGCGATCGCCGGGCTGGCGCGCCTGCATCTCGACATGGGCGACATCGAGGGGGCTTCCGGCATCCTCGGCATGGTGCCGGAAGCCAAGGTGGGGGATGCCGCGGTCGTGGCCGTGCGCGCCGCCATCGAGCTGGCGCAGCAGGCGGCGGCGCTTGGCGACACGGCGGAGCTGGAGGCGAAGGTCGCCGCGGATCCGAAGGATCACCAGGCGCGGTTCGATCTCGCGCTGGCGCTGAATGCGCGCGACCGGCGCGAGGAGGCGGTCGACCATCTGATCGCCATCATCAAGGCGGATCGAACGTGGAACGAGGACGGCGCCCGCAAGCAGCTGCTGCAGCTCTTCGAGGCCTGGGGCCCGATGGACGAGCACAGCATGGCGGGGCGTCGCAAGCTCTCGACCCTGTTGTTTTCCTGAAACCCGAGAGGAGCGGCCGATGGGCATGAACGCCGTCTATGAGGGGCCTGAGGACTGCCCGGCCGTGGTGCCCATGTTCCCGCTCGGCGGCGCGCTCCTGCTGCCCCGCGGACAGATGCCGCTCAACATCTTCGAGCCGCGCTATCTGGCGATGGTCGACGATGCCATCCGCACGCACCGCGTCATCGGCATCGTCCAGCCCGAGCCCGAGAGCGGCCGCCAGGCGGCGACGCCGGGGCTGCTGCAGGTCGGCTGCCTCGGGCGCATCACGCAGTTCGCCGAGACCGGCGACGATCGCTACATCCTGACGCTGACGGGAATCGCCCGTTTCCGCATCGCCGAGGAGCTGCCGGCGACGACGCCTTACCGGCAATGCCGCGTGACTTACGACGATTTCCTGCTCGATTTCACCGCGCGCGCCGGCGAGGACGAGGTCGATCGTAACGGCCTTCTCAAGGCGCTGCGCGCCTTCGCCAAGGCGAGCGACCTCAAGATCGACTGGAAGGGCGTCAACGAGGCGCCGAACGAGGCGCTGGTCAACGCGCTCTCGATGATGTGCCCGTTCGGCCCGCGCGAGAAGCAGGCGCTGCTTGAGGCGCCCAATCTCAGGCAGCGCGCCGAGGTGCTGGTCGCGATCACCGAGATCGAGTTGGCCCGCAACGGCGGCGATCCCGAGACGACGCTGCAGTGACCCTTTCTCGGTTTCCCTCTCCGCGCCGTCATCCCGGGCGCCCGAAGGGAGACCCGGGATCCATTCCCGAGGCTCTCAGGACCAGCGTTCCGGAATGGGTCCCGGATCTCCGCTTCGCTGCGTCCGGGATGACGGCGCGTTTGAGGCCTGGTGCTGAAACATCGATCCACTGGCGGTGCAGATGAGTTCGTCCGTCGAGACCGCTGCTGTGCCGCCGGTTCGCTATCCCCCGCGCCGCGCGGTCACCGCCTGGCTGTTCTTCGACTGGGCGGCGCAGCCCTTCTTCACGCTGATCACGACCTTCGTCTTTGCGCCATTCTTCGCCGCGGCGCTCGCCGCCGATCCGGCGCAGGGGCAGGCGCTGTGGGGCTATGCGACGGGCTTCGCGGGGCTTTGCATCGCACTGCTCTCGCCGATCCTCGGCGGGATTGCCGACCGGACCGGGCCGCGCAAGCCCTGGATCGCGGTGTTCGGCGCAATGCTGGTGCTGGGGTCGGGCGCGCTCTGGTTTGCCGTGCCGGGTTCGCCCTGGGCCGTGCCGATCGCGCTGTGCGGCTTCGTGCTGGCGACGATCGGGGCGGAATTCGCGACCACTTTCAACAACGCGATGATGACCCGGCTGGTGCCGCCCGAACGGCTGGGTTGGCTCTCGGGGACGGGCTGGGCGATCGGCTATCTCGGCGGGCTGATCTCGCTCGCGCTGACGCTGGCGCTGCTGGCGGCCGACCCGCTCACCGGCAAGACGCTGGTGGGGCTGACACCGATCCTCGGGCTCGACGCTGCCGCGCGCGAGGGAGACCGTTTCTCCGGGCCGCTGACGGCGCTCTGGTTCGTCGTGTTCGTGGCGCCGATGTTCCTGTTCACGCCCGACACGGTGCGCTCGGGTCTGAGCCTGCGCGCGGCGGCGCAGGGCGGCGTCGGGAGGCTGATGGCGACGCTGCGCGAGCTTCCGCGGCTGCCCTCGCTCGGGCGCTTCCTGCTCGCCAACATGGTCTATCAGGACGCGCTGGTGGCGCTGTTCGCCTTCGGGGGCATCTATGCCGCCGGCGTCTTCGGCTGGCAGACGATCGAGATCGGCGTGTTCGGCATCCTGCTGACGGTGACCGGCACGTTCGGCGCCTGGATCGGTGGCCGGGTCGATGATGCGATCGGCGGCAAGACGGTGGTGCTGGGGGCGATCGGCTGCCTGCTGCTGGCCTGCCTCGGCATTCTCTCGCTGGCGCCCGACCGGATCCTGTTCGTCGTCGAGGCGGCGCCGGCGACGCCCGGCGACGGCCTGTTTGGCTCCTTGCCGGAGAAGGTCTATCTGGGCTTAGGGCTTCTGATCGGGCTCGTCGCGGGGCCGCTGCAGGCGTCCTCGCGCAGCCTGATGGCGCGGCTGGCGCCGCCGGAGCGCGTTGGCGAGTTCTTCGGGCTGTTTGCCCTGTCGGGGAAGGTCACGTCGTTCCTGGGGCCGACGCTGGTGGCGCTGGCGACGACGGTGTTCGCCAGCCAGCGGGCGGGGCTGGCCGTGCTGATCCTGTTCTTCCTCACCGGCGGGGCGCTGCTGGCGGGGGTGGCGGTGAAGCGGGCGCCGTAGCGCCCGTTCGATCCGGCCCGTCATGCTCGGGCTTGTCCCGAGCATCTGGGAAACCAGCGCCTTCTCGTCATGAACTTCTCGGGTCGATGCTGTGCATCGCCCGAGAATGACGGCTGTTCACCGAACCAGAATGTTCCGGAACTGCCAGGGATCGCTCTCGTCGATGTCTTCCGGGAAGAGACCCGGGCGGCCGTCGAGCGGGGTCCAGTCGGTGTAATAGCCCTTCACCGGGCCGAGATAGGGCATCTGGATCTCGAGGCAGCGGTCGAGGTCCATCTCCTCGACCTCGACGATGCCGGCGTTGGGATTTTCCAGCGCCCAGACCATGCCGGCGAGCACGGCCGAGGTGACCTGCAGGCCGGTTGCGGTCTGGTAGGGGGCGAGCTTGCGGGTCTCTTCCGTGGAGAGCTGCGAGCCGAACCAGTAAGCGCCCTTCTCGTGGCCGTAGAGCAGCACGCCGAGCTCGTCGATGCCGTCGATGACCTCCTCCTCGTCCAGGATGTGATGCTCCTCCTGCGGGCGGCCGGCATTGCCGAACATCTCGTGCAGGGAGAGCACCGCGTCATTGGCGGGGTGATAGGCGTAATGGCAGGTCGGGCGATAGATCGCCTTGCCGCTGTCGTCGCGCACCGTGAAATAGTCGGCGATCGAGATCGACTCGTTATGCGTCACCAGAAAGCCGTGCTGGGGACCCGGCGTCGGGCACCAGCTGCGAACCTTGGTCGCGGCGCCCGGCTGCATCAGGTAGATCGCCGCCTGGGAGCCGGTCTCGTGGGTGCGGGCGTTCTCCGGCATCCACTTCTCATGGGTGCCCCAGCCGAGCTCGGCCGGCTGGACGCCTTCGGAGATGAAGCCCTCGACCGACCAGGTGTTGACGAAGACGCCCGGGGGCTTGGGGTTCTTCGAGCGCTGGGTGTCGCGCTCGGCGATATGGATGCCCTTGACGCCGACGTGCTTCATCAGCGCGGCCCATTCCTCGCGGGTGGTCGGCTGCGGCACGTTGAGCCGCATGTCGGCGGCGATGTTCAGCAGGCCCTTCTTGGCGAGCCAGGAGGCCATGCCGGGATTGGCGCCGCAGCAGGAGACGGCGGTCGTCGAGCCGGGCGGGCGGGCGCGCTTGGCGGCGAGCGTCATCTCGCGCAGGGCATAGTTCGAGCGCTCGCCCGGGCCCTTGGTCTCGTCGAAATAGAAGCCGAGCCAGGGCTCGTTGACCGTGTCGATGTAGAGCGCACCGAGGCTGGAGCAGAGCTCCATGATATCGCGCGAGCCGGTGTCGCAGGAGAGGTTGACGCAGAAGCCCTGGCCGCCGCCGGCGGTCAGCAAGGGGGACAGCATGTCCTTGTAGTTCTCGAGCGTCACGGCTTCGTGGATGAAGCGGATGCCTCGCTCGTCGAGGAGGTGGCGGTTCTGGTCATCGGGAGCGATGACGACGAAGCGGCTCTTGTCGAACTTCAGGTGCCGTTCGATCAGCGGCAGCGTCCCGCGGCCGATCGAACCGAAGCCGATCATCACGATCGGGCCGGTGATCTCTCCATAGACGGGCCAGGTGCTCATTCTCGGGTTGTCTCCTTTGGGATCGGCGCTGTTGAGAGGGTGGCCGCGCGGAGCCACCCCGGCTCCTAGGGGGGAAGCGCCGCCTAAGTCAAACATCAACCGCAGACGCGGTCGCGAGCGCACCCCGCGAAGGTCTAGTGGCTGCCGGGATAATCGGCATCCAGAACGAAGGGATAGGGGCCGGGTGAGCGCTCGACATAGGCCGTGTGCGTGACGAAGCCGGCACCCTCGCGGAAGGAATGGAGCAGATAGGCCGGCGGCTCCATGTGGAAGGTGGAGGGGCTCGCCTCCGAGAGATCGAGCGTGACGGCGTGGGTCACGCTTGGGGCGATCTGCGCGACCGTGCCGGCAAAGCGCGTCACGATCGGCCGGTGGTGATGGCCGCAGAGAATGCGCTCGATGTTGGGATGACGCGCGACGATGGCCGCGAATTCCTGCGCGCCGTCGAGGAGACGGATCGCATCCATGTGGCGGATGCCGCAATCGAAGGGCGGGTGGTGCATGAAGATCGCGACCGGCTTGCCGTCGGCTTCCGTCAGCGCCTGGTCGAGGAAGGCGAGCCGCGTCGCGCAGAGCGCGCCGGCGCTCTTGCCGGGCAGCAGCGTGTCGAGGCCGATCAGGCGCATCGGGCCGCAATCGGCGACGAACTGGACGAAGCCGCCATCGAGCACCTGTCGGGAATCGAGCGCCAGCCCCGCGGTCAGCGTTTCGCGGCGATCATGGTTGCCTGGCACGACGAGGACGGGAATGCCGAGGCCATCAAGCATCGCGCGCAGGATCGCGTATTCCTCGGGCAGGCCGCAGTCGGTGAGGTCGCCAGTGATCACCAGCAGATCGGGGCGGGGCGAGAGCCTGGCGACGACATCGAGCGCGCGCTCGCTCAGCGCATTGGTCTCTGAGACGCGATAAGCGGGCTTGCCGCGCGGGCGGATGTGCAGGTCGGTGATCTGGGCGATGAGCATGGGTTTTGATACCTAGCAGGATGAAACGCGTCCCCCTCCCGCTTGTGGGGAGGGGCTAGGGGTGGGGGTGGTTCCGCTCGGCGATCGGGGAGCGGACAAAGCGCTGCAATGTCGGAGCCGCAACCCAGCAAGGGATTGCCCTGCTTTACGACCCCCACCCCCGTCCCCTCCCCACAAGGGGGAGGGGAGAGCCTTCCGGATCAGTTCGTCGGCAGCTTCAGCGCGGTCTGCTCGACATAAGGACGCATGATCTCGTCGGCGCCCTTCTGGGCAGCAACCAGCGCCTCCTTCGGCGTCTTCTTGGCCGAGAGCACGGCAGCGAGTTCGTCCTCGATGGCCTTGCGGACGGGGACCGTCTTGTAGGTGGCGAACCACGGCTTGGCGAAGGCGAGCTGGCTCACCGCGATGCCGGCGTCGGGGTTCTTGGCGAGGAACGCCTTCATCTCCGGCATGTCGTAGGCGGCCTTGTTGGGGGCGAAGTAGCCGGTGGCGCGGCTCCACCAGCCGGACTTCTCGGGCGCGGTCATCCAGTTGATCAGCGTCCAGGCGGCCTTGCGACGCTCACCCTCGACACCGGTCGGGATCACCAGCGAAGCGCCGCCGATCGGCACCTCGTTTTTCACATTCTTCGGCACGAAGGCGACCTTGTAGGGGAACTTCGCGTTGGTGCGGATATGGGTCAGCGACCCCGTTGAGAGCAGCATCATCGAGGCCTGGCCGGAGAGGAAGGCCGAGGAGACCGCGCCGCCCGCCTGGACGCCGGCCGGATGGACCTTGTGCTTGGCGATGAGGTCGGACCAGAAGGTCAGGGCGCCGAGCATGGAGGGGGTGTCGTAATAGACCTCGCCGCCGTAATCGACATTGAACCACTGGCCGCCATTGGAATGGGTCAGGGCCTGCAAGATCCAGCCGCCGTAATCATAGTTGGAGGGCATCATCATGCCCCAGCGAGTGACGCGGTCGCCGTCGCGCTTGGTCAGCTTCTTGGCGGTGGTGACCAGCTCTTCCCAGTTCGCGGGCAGCTTGTCGGGGTCGAGGCCGGCTTCCTTGAGATGGTCGGTGTTGACGTAGAGCAGCGGCGTCGAGTTGTGGAAGGGCACGCCATAGACCTGACGGTCGAGCACGGCGTTGCCGTGCAGCGCGTCGAAGAACTGGCCCATGAACTGGTCGTTGGTCTTGCCGTCGGCCTTGATCAGCGCGTCCATCGGCTGGATCTCGCCCTCGATCTTGAGGTCGAGCAGGAAGTTGGCGGACATGATCACAGCCGCCGGCGGCTTGCCGGCCTTCATCGCGGCGCGGGTCTTGATCAGGGTCTCGTCATAGGAGCCGGTATAGACCGGGGTGGCCTTGATCGACGGGTTCTTCTCGTTGAACTCCTTGATCATCGCAGCCATGTCGCGGGCGAGCTGGCCGTCGACGGGGACGGGGAAGAACAGCTCGATCTCGGTCGGAGCCTGCGCGAAGGCAGGCGAGAGCGCGAAGCTCGCGGCGAGCGCGGCGCCGGCGAGGACGTTGCGTCTGGTGGTCGTCATGGTGGCTTCCCTTACTTGATGCCGGAGGAGACGAAGGAGTTGACGAAGGCGCGCTGCAACAGCGCAAAGGCGATCAGCAGGGGGGCGCTGACCAGCAGGGTTCCCGCCGCGATGACGCCCCAGGCCTGCGCGCCCTCCGCCCCGCGGGTGAAGGAGGCGAGGCCGACGGTGAGGGGGCGCAGATCGGGCGAGTTGATCACCATCAACGGCCAGAGGAACTCGTTCCAATGGGCGGTGACGGAGACGATCGAGAAGGCGACGAGCGAGGGCTTGGCCAGCGGCAGATAGATGAAGCCGATGCGCTGGAAGACGCTGGCGCCGTCGATCAGGGCGGCGTCCTCGAGCTCGCGCGGGATCGCCCGGAAGGCCTGGCGCATCAGGAAGGTGCCGAAGGCCGAGGCGAAATAAGGCGCCATCACGCCGACCAGGCTGTCATAAAGGCCGAGCTGCGCGATCGTCGTGAGATTGGGGACGATCAGCACGACCGGCGCCAGCATGAGCTGGAGCAGGAACAGATAGAAGCACAGCGTCCGGCCCGGGAATTCCAGCCTGGCGAAGGCGTAGCCGGCGAGCGTGATCGTGACGATCTGCACGGCGAGGATGCCGAGCGTGATGATCAGCGTGTTCAGGCCATAGCGCGGGAAATCGGCCGAGGCCCAGGCCTCGCGGAAATTCGCGAGCGTCGGGACGTAGGACGGCACCAGCGAAGCCATGCCTGCGCCGATGCTCTCGGGATTGAAGGCGGCGACCAGCATCCAGAGGAAGGGCACCATCCAGAGCGCCGCGATCAGCAGCGTGGCGGCATAGCCGAGCTTCGGCGTGATCTCGCCGGTCGAAACGCCGGTGCTCATGGTGGTGGCGCTCATGGCTCCTTCTCCCCGAAGGAGCGTTCGAGCGTGCGCAGCGAGGAGGCGGTGACGACGAGCAACAGCGCCAGCATCACCAGCGTGCCGGCGGCGGCGCGGCCGGCGTCGTAGTTCTCGACGGCCTGCTGGTAGACATAGAACAGCAGCAGGTTCGTGGAATCGGAGGGGCCGCCCTTGGTCAGGACGAAGACATGGTCGACCTGGGTGACGACGTTGAGCAGGCCGATGACCAGCACGAAGCCGATGGTCGGCTTGAGATAGGGAAGGGTGACGTAGCGCAGGCGCTGCCAGGGGCCTGCCCCGTCCAGGATCGCGGCCTCATAGGCGTCCGCCGGCACGGCCTGGAGGCCGGCGAGGAAGAACAGCATGTAGTAGCCGGCGTTCTTCCAGATCGTCAGCGCCATGATCGACCAGAGCGCGATGTCGGGATCGCCGAGCCAGTTGGGGCCGGAGAGGGCGAGCTTGGCGAGGTGGTAGTCGAGCAGCCCGACATTGGGCAGGAACAGGAACAGGAAGATCGAGGCCGCCGCGACCAGCGGGATCAGCACGGGGAGGAAAAACAGCGCCCGGAACAGCGCATTGACCCGGCTCGACCGGGCGAGTGCCATGGCGAAGCCGAGCGCCAGGACGAGGCTCGGGATCACCGTGCCGAGCGCGTAGACGAGGTTGTTGGCCAGCGCCTTGCGGAAGGCCGGATCGGCGAAGAGCTTCAGGAAGTTCTGCGCGCCGACATATGCCTGCGGGCCGCCGACGCGGACCTGCCCGTGCAGCGATTGCCAGAGGACCTGGACGACCGGCCAGTAGGTGAACAGCGCCAGGAACAGCAGCGAGGGCGCCAGCATCGCGAAGGCGAGCACGGTCGACCGGCGCGGCCGCCAGCGCGGCGCGCTCCATTCCCTCGCCTTGTCTGCCGTGAAAACCGCCTGCGCCATGGACCCCACCTTCGGGCGGGGTCATGGCGGGCGGTGACGACGGAGTGGCTACAGTGCGATGACGGATGCATGACGGCCCCGACGAAGCGCCGGGGCCGTCATGGTTATCCTCAGGCAGCGCGGCGCGCGGGCTCAGCGGCCGGCGTGGCCTCGGCCGGACGGCCGGTCGCGACGAGGACACCGACGGCGCCCGCCAGCGCGCCGTCGCGCAGTTCGAGGCCGAGGAAGCGCTCGCGCTCGACCGGGCCGGGCATGGCGAGATCGCGGGTGAGATCACCCGAGAAGCCGAAGCGCTCGTAATAGGCGGCGTCACCGACGAGCAGGACGGCGCCATGGCCGCGGCAGGCGGCGCGCCAGATCGCCTCGCGCATCATCGCGCGGCCGAGTCCCTCGCCCTGCAGTTCGGGCGCGACCGCGAGCGGGCCGAGCAGGAGCGCGGCCTTGTCGCCGGCCTCGACATGCCAGAGCCGCACCGTCGCCACGACGACGCCCTCGCACTCGGCGGTCAAGGCCAGGCCTTCAGCCGGCAAACGACCCTCGCGGAGCCGCTCGCTCGACTTGGCGGTGCGGCGCTCGCCGAGGCAGCGGTCGAGCAGCACCTCGCGGGCGGGGATGTCGGCAGCGATTTCATCGCGGATCGTGATCATGACGCACCTCCGGCCGGAGCGCCTGCGCGCAGCAGACCTTCCCGGCGCCGCGCGCGAACGCGGCCACAAGCAACAGGGATGTGTGGAAGAGGGTCCGGCGGGAGCCACGTCCGCCGCGCTTCCTTCTGGAGGCGCGGACGCTCCGCCCGAAACCGCGGGCGGCCTGCCGAATCTGGCAGGGCGCTTCGCCGGACCCGATCTCGCGGGGCGCCTTGCGGCGCCCCGATCACGTCAGATGACGTACTGCTTCAGCGGCGGGAAGCCGTTGAAGGCGACGGCCGAGTAGGTCGTCGTATAGGCGCCCGTGCCCTCGATCAGCAGCTTGTCGCCGATCTCGAGGCTGAACGGCAGCATGTACGGGGTCTTCTCGTACATGACGTCGACCGAATCGCAGGTCGGGCCGGCCAGGATGCAGGGCACCGTCGCATCGCCGTCGCGGGCGCTGCGGATCGGGTAGCGGATCGCCTCGTCCATGGTCTCGGCCAGGCCGTTGAACTTGCCGATGTCGAGATAAACCCAGGCGACCTGGTCGTCCGCGGCCTTCTTCGAGATCAGGACGACCTCGGTCTCGATCAGGCCGGCATTGCCGACCATGCCGCGACCCGGCTCGATGATCGTCTCCGGGAGCTGGTTGCCGAAATGCTTCGACAGCGCCTGGAAGATCGCGTCGCCGTAGGACGGCACGCCCGGGATCGGCTTCAGGTAGCGCGCCGGGAAGCCGCCGCCGAGGTTGACCATCGACAGCGAGAGACCACGGGTGGCGCACTCCTTGAACACCGCCGAGGCCGAGGCCAGAGCGGAATCCCAGGCGTTCACATTCGCCTGCTGCGAGCCGACATGGAACGAGACGCCATAAGCCGCGAGGCCGAGACGATGGCCGTGCTCGAGCACGTCGGCTGCCATTTCGGGAACGCAGCCGAACTTGCGCGACAGCGGCCAGTCCGCGCCGGCGCCGTCGCAGAGGATGCGGCAGAAGATGCGCGCGTCCTTGGCTGCGGTCTTTTCAGCAGAGCGGGCGACCTTCTCGACTTCCGCCGTGCAGTCGACGGCGAAGAGGCGCACGCCGAGCTCCATGGCGCGGACGACGTCGCGCTCCTTCTTGATCGTGTTGCCGAAGGAGATCCGGTCGGCGGTCGCACCGGCGGCGAGCGCGAGCTCGATCTCGACGACCGAGGCGCAATCGAAGCAGGAGCCGAGCTTAGCTAGCAAAGCAAGCACTTCGGGCGCCGGGTTCGCCTTCACGGCGTAGAAGACGCGCGTGTCGGGAAGGGCCCGCGAAAAGGCATGATAGTTCTCGCCGACGACATCGAGATCGATGACGACGCAAGGGCCGTCGTCGCGACGGGTGCGAAGAAACTCACGGATGCGCTCGGTCATGAGACGCGTCTCCCTTACGGCGCTGGCGGCGCCGATGCGACATGAAGCCGGCTTGAGTCGATCAGGCGAGCCACAGCGCGTTGGAAACGCCGCAGGCCACCGAACGAAACGTCCGGACTCTGATAACCGTCGCTTGGGGAAACCCCGCACGCCCGGCAATGAAGGACAAGCCTCTTCGGTGCTGGTCTTTGGAGGACCAGCGAGACCAAAAAAAGCCCGTTCCGTCGTTGCTTTAAGCTGCGTCCCCCGTGGAGATTCGGGGTTCGCCGGTTTCGCCTCCGGCTGCCAGTCGCTGTTCGGTGACAGTTCCCTGGAGAAGGGAACCGGGAGCGTGATTTGAGGGGATATCCATCCCCCTCCATCCGTCTCCAACACCTGGCGGCTGTCCGGCCTCTTGTCCGGATGCCCACCGACTGACACGCGGCCACAGGCACGTGCGAATTGGGTAGAGGGCATATACGGATGATGGCCCCCGACGACAAGAGGTTTTTTGGGGCGCGGGGTCGAAATTGCGGACGAGACCGTCGATGTGTATGATAATCCCGATCCATACACATGGGGGGCGCGATGCGCACCAATATCGACATCGATGACGCGCTCCTCAAGGAGGCGATGGAGGTGACCGAACTTTCCACCAAGAAGGCGGTCGTCGAAGAAGCGCTTCGCCGCCTTGTCGAAAACCATCGTCGACGCAGGGCCTTCGACGAGTTGAAAGGCATGGGATGGGAAGGGGACCTCGACGAGATGCGTACGGGACGTGATGTCGAGCTCTTGCCTTGATCCTCGCGGATAGCTCCGTCTGGATCGCTCATCTCAGGGGCCAGGAGATCCCGTCCGTTGCCAGGCTCGATGCGTTGATCGAGTCGTCCGATCTCCTGATTGGCGATCTGGTCTTGCTCGAGCTGTTGCAGGGCGCGCGCGATGACAGGCATGCCTCTGCGATCGACCAGCGAATGCGCCGCTTTCCACTCGTGCAGATGTTCGACCCTGAAATCGCGCGTGCGGGAGCCCGCAATTATCGCAGGCTCCGGGGGCTCGGTGTGACCGTGCGCAAGACGGCGGATCTGATCATCGCCACCTTCTGCATCGAGCGCGGTCACGCCCTGCTGCACGCGGATCGTGATTTCGGACCGTTTGCCGAGCATCTCGGCCTGATGACGGCCTGAGCGCCGCCTAGTCCCGCGCCTCGCTGAAGCGGATGCGGTTCCCGAACGGATCGGGCACCTCCAGCAGGCGCCCGCCAGGGGCATCGTCCTGGATGCCAGGCTTGGAATAGGCGTAGCCCTTGCCGATCAGCTCCGCGTGGAGGGCATCGACACCCTTCATTCTGACGAAGACCGTCGAACCCGGGCTGGCGTCGCCATGGTGCTCGGAGAGATGCAGGGACAGGCCGGAGCGCGAGACCTGCATGTAGATCGGAAAGTTCGGGCCGAAGCGGTGGTTCCAGTCCAGCGTGAAGCCGAGGAAGTCGAGATAGAATTCCCGGGCCTTCTCGAGGTCGAAGATCCGCAGGATCGGAATGCCCGCTTCGAGGCCGATGCCGGAGCCATCGGCCGGTGCCGGGCCCGGCTGATCGCGGTCTGCGTTCAGTCTCGACGAGGCCGTGTTCCAGTCGGCATAGCCGAACTGCCGCGCCACGATTTCGAGGGTTTCGGAGTGGGACAGATCGATCTGCCGCGTGGCCATCGCCTCGCGCAGAGACCTGGCCATCAGCTTCGCATCGCTAAAGCTGCGCATGGTCGTGATCCTTCTCGTTGAGCGGACGGAACGATCAGGGCTCGCATTGCTGAGGGCCGTCCACCGAGCGATCGGGATCAGGGAAACCATGTCGGGATGCATTCACCAAACCCTTGCGGGCGCGAGCGGCTGGCTGCATCCGGCCGAGGAGAATGTTAGAAAGCGCCGCCGCCGCCTGTCAACGGGCGGTCTTGGACGAGCCTCCGCAGCGATCGTGAAATCCTGCCCTAGACCGGCCCCAATTCCTCGCCTAAGTCACTGGCAGGCAAGCCTTTGATGGACTGCCTCCGCAGGCGGCCAAGACAAGACGACGGACCCATCATGACCCTTCCCGACCGCCGCCGCGTCCTGGCGGGGCTTTCAGCCGCCTTCAGCCTCTCCGCGGCGCCGTCCGTCCTGCTCGCGCAGCAGCCGGCGGCACAGCCCGAGGCGTCGGCGCAGCCGCCGCAGCCGCGCTTCGGCTTCGAGCAGGTGGTGAGCCGGGCGCGCGCGATCGCGGCCGTGCCATATGACGCCGGCCCCAACCTGCCGGAGCCGCTGTCCCGGCTCGATTTCGATGCCTGGCGCGACATCCGCTTCCGGCCCGAGCGGGCGCTGCTGGCCCAGAACGGCAGCCCGTTCCGGATGCAGATGTTCCATCCGGGCTTCCTCTTCACCCGCCCCGTGGTGGTCAATGTGGTGCGCGACGGCGTGCCGACGCCGGTGCCCTATGCGGCCAATCTTTTCGATTACGGCCGAGTCAAGTTCGAGAAGCCGCTGCCGGTCAATCTCGGCTTCGCCGGCTTCCGGCTGCATTACCCGCTGAACGATCCCCGCATCTATGACGAGCTGATCTCCTTCATCGGCGCGAGCTATTTCCGCGTGCTCGGCCGCGAGCAGCGCTACGGCCTGTCGGCGCGCGGGCTTTCGATCGGAGCCGGCGGACCTGTCGAGGAGTTCCCGATGTTCCGGGAGTTCTGGGTCGAGGCGCCCCAAGCCAATGCCGAGCGGGTCACGGTCTATGCGCTGCTCGATTCAGCCTCCGTGACCGGGGCCTATCGCTTCCACGTCTATCCCGACGTCGACGCGGTGGTGGATGTCGCGGCGACCCTGTTTCCGCGGAGGCCGATCGAGAAGCTCGGGCTGGCGCCACTGACCTCGATGTTCTTCACCGGCGAGAACGACCGCCGCTTCCACGACGATTTTCGCACCGAGCTGCATGATTCCGACGGGCTGATGGTCCATTCCGGCACCGGGGAATGGATCTGGCGGCCTTTGCGAAACCCCAGGCAGCAGGCGATTTCCTCCTTCGTCGAGCGCAATGTGCGTGGCTTCGGCCTGATGCAGCGGGACCGCGTCTTCGAGCATTACCAGGACCTCGACCTGAGCTATGAGCTGCGGCCGTCTTACTGGATCGAGCCGCAGGGCGACTGGGGCGAGGGGGTGGTCGAACTGATCGAGATTCCCACGACCGACGAGACGAACGACAACATCGTCGCGCTGTGGGCGCCGAAGAACCCGCTCGAGCCCGGTCGCGAATTCAGCTTCGGCTACAAGCTCACCGCGATGCTGGATTCCAACGATCTGCATCCGGGCGGGCGCATCATCAACACCTATCAGGCCAAGCCGAAGGCGCTGGGCTCGGGCGAGCCGGTCAATGCCGGGGCGCGGCGCTTCATCGTCGATTTTGCCGGCGGCGATCTCGACTACCACCTCAAGCAGCCGGAGAAGGTCGAGATCGTGCCCTCGATCGCCTATGGCCGGATCGACCGGGCCTTCATCGTGCCCAATCCGAAGACGCAAGGGTTCCGGGCCTTCATCGACATCGTCGTCGAGCCAGGCCAGCTCGCCGAAATGCGCGCGTTCCTCCGGAGCGGCGACAAGACGCTGACGGAAACCTGGAGCTATCCGTGGCGGGCTGAGGCATAAGGCGCCGCGGCTGCGTCCAGACGCCGCCGCCGATGGCGGGAACGCCGGCGCGCCGTGACCGTTGTCGAAGTGGTTCCGGGATCGGGGCCCGCCGGCCGGCGTGATCTTCGGACCGGTGCCCCGCTGGAGGGGTTTTCGCTGCGGAGGATGGTGAGATGGGTCTGCTTGTCGATGGCCAGTGGCGCGACCAATGGTACGACACCGCCAAGAGCGGTGGGCGTTTCCAGCGTCAGGACAGTGCCTTCCGCAGTTGGGTCACGGCGGATGGCGCTCCGGGGCCGACGGGCGCGGGCGGCTTCAAGGCCGAGGCCGGGCGCTACCATCTCTATGTTTCGCTCGCCTGCCCCTGGGCGCATCGCGCGCTGATCGTCCGGTCGCTCAAGGGTCTCGAGGCCATGATCGACGTCTCGGTCGTCCACTGGCTGATGCGCGACAAGGGCTGGACCTTCGCGGAAGGCCCCGGCGTCGTGGCAGATCCGATCGGCAGCGCGCAATTCCTGCACGAGGTCTATACGCGCGCCGATCCGCACTATAGCGGGCGCGTCACCGTGCCTGTGCTGTGGGACAAGCAGCAGGGCATGATCGTCAACAATGAATCGTCCGAGATCATCCGGATGTTCAACACGGCGTTCGACGGGGTCGGTGCGAAACCGGGCGATTTCTATCCCGCTGCGCTTCGGCCCGAGATCGACGCGGTCAACGAGCGCGTCTACGCCACCGTCAACAACGGGGTCTACAAGGCCGGATTCGCGACCACGCAGGACGCCTATGAAGAGGCAGTCGGCCCGCTGTTCGAGACGCTGGACTGGCTGGAGGAGCGGCTGGCGACGCGGCGCTTCGTGGCGGGAGAGGCTCTCACCGAAGCCGACTGGCGGCTGTTCACGACGCTCATCCGCTTCGATGCCGTCTATGTCGGGCATTTCAAGTGCAACATCCGGCGCATCGCCGACTATCCGCGGCTCAGCGCCTATCTGAAGGCTCTTCTCGAGGTCGAGGGCGTGAAGGAGACGGTCGATTTCGACCATATCAAGCGGCACTATTACGAGAGCCACGGCACGATCAATCCGACAGGGATCGTGCCGGCGGGGCCGGATCTGGCCGAACTGATCGGGGACTGAGTCCAGGCCGTCATTCTCCGGCGAAGCGAAGCGCAGACCCGAGAATCTCCCGACCAGAAAGCGCTGGTTTCCGAGATGGTCGGGGCAAGCCCGACCATGACGCGCTTTAAGTCTTCTTCCCCCGAACGCCCGGCCGCTTCTTGCGCCCGTACAGCTCGAGCCGGTGGCGGACGAGCTCGTAGCCGAGTTCGGCGGCGATGCGGCGCTGCAGTTCCTCGATCGCGTCGGAGGAGAACTCGATCACGTCACCGGTTTCGATGTCGATCAGGTGATCGTGATGCTCCTGGTCCGCATGTTCATATCGGGAGACGCCATCCTCGAAGGCATGGCGCTCGATCGCGCCTTGCGTCTCCAGAACCTTCATGGTGCGATAGACGGTCGAAAGCGAAAGCGTCGGATCATGCGCGAAGGCGCGGGTGAAGATGCCCTTGGCGTCGGGGTGGTCGTCGGCTTCGGCCAGCACGCGCAGGATCAGCCGGCGCTGCTGCGTCATCCGCAGCCCGGCGCCGCGGAGCTGGCCCTCGAAGCCGGCCACGCGCTGTTCGATTCCTGTCATGTCGCTGGCATAGCAACTTTGCCTCGCATGTGCAAAAGGCTCTTATTGCAAATAGATTGCAACAGCGTTGACAAATGCAAGTGCGTTGCAATAGCGTGATGCCATGAGCCGGACTGCAGTGGGAGCGGACATGCGATCGCGTCGATCTTTCATGAAATGGAGCGCCACGGGCCTGCTGACGGGCGGGTTGGCGCTTGGGTCCGGCGCGGCCCTCGCGCAGGACAATAAGCTGCGCGTCGTCACCACCTTCACGGTGATCCAGGACATCGCGCAGAATGTCGGCGGCGATGCCGCGATCGTCGAATCGATCACCAAGCCCGGCGCCGAGATCCACGACTACCAGCCGACGCCGCTCGACGTGGTGAAGGCGCAATCGGCCGATCTCGTGCTCTGGAACGGGCTCAATCTCGAGCGCTGGTTCGAGCGCTTCTTCGACAATGTGAAGAACGTCCGCAGCGCCGTGGTGAGCGAAGGTGTCGCGCCGATGGGCATCACGGACGGGCCCTATCAGGGCCGGCCCAATCCGCACGCCTGGATGTCGACCAGCAATGCGCTGATCTATGTCGAGAACATCCGCAAGGCGCTGGCCGCGGCCGATCCCGCGCGGGCCGACATCTACGCTGCCAATGCGAAGGCCTACGCCGACAAAATCAAGGCCGTCGACGCGCCGCTGCGGGCGCGGCTCGACAAGGTGCCGGCCGCGCAGCGCTGGCTCGTCACTAGCGAGGGGGCCTTTTCCTATCTCGCCCGTGACTATGGTTGGCGCGAGGCCTATCTCTGGCCGATCAATGCCGACCAGCAGGGCACGCCGCAGCAGGTGCGGCGCTTGATCGACCTGGTGAGGAAGAACAAGATCCCGACCGTGTTCAGCGAAAGCACGATTTCCGACAAGGCGGCCCGGCAGGTCGCGCGCGAGACCGGCGCCCGCTATGGCGGCGTGCTCTATGTCGACTCGCTGTCTGCCGATGGCGGGCCGGTGCCGACCTATCTCAAGCTGCTCGAAACCACGGTCGGCACGATCGCGACGGGTTTCGGCCATTGAGCGCGCCGGCCGCCGCTCTGCGTGAGGGCATGCCCTCGATCGCGGTCGAGGGCGTCACCGTGCGCTACACCAATGGCGTCACGGCGGTGACCGACGCCTCCTTCGCGCTCGGCGCGGGCACCATCTGCGCGCTCGTCGGCATCAACGGCTCGGGCAAATCGACGCTGTTCAAGACGCTGATGGGTTTCCTCAAGCCTGCGCGCGGCTCGGTCTCGATCGCTGGGCTCCCCGTGCGCCAGGCGCTGAAGCGCGGGCTCGTCGCCTATGTGCCGCAGGCCGAGGAGGTCGACTGGACCTTTCCCGTCCTGGTCGAGGACGTGGTGATGATGGGCCGCTATGGCCATATGGGCTTCCTGCGGATCGCGCGGCAGGCGGATCGCGAGGCGGTCGAACAGGCGCTCGCGCGCGTCAACATGCTGGAATTCCGCACCCGCCAGATCGGCGAGTTGTCGGGCGGACAGCGCAAGCGCGTCTTCCTGGCGCGCGCGCTGGCGCAGGGCGGGCAGGTCATCCTGCTCGACGAGCCCTTCACCGGCGTCGACGTCAAGACCGAGGATGCGATCGTCGGACTGATGCGCGAATTGCGCGACGAGGGCCGCCTGATGCTGGTCTCGACCCACAACCTCGGCTCGATCCCGGATTTCTGCGATCAGGTCGTGATTATCAACAAGACGGTGCTGGCGGCCGGGCCGACAGCGACGACCTTCACCCATGACAATCTCCAGCGCGCCTTCGGCGGTGCGCTTCGACATTTCAGGCTGGGCGGCGCCGATCTCCATGACGACGAGGACGACCGGCGCGTCACCGTCATCACCGACGACGAGCGCCCGCTGGTGCTCTACGGCAAGCGCGACAGCGAGCGCGTCGCGGGCGGACAGACCAACAGCGAGGCTTCAGACACGGCAAAGGATCGCGCGCCGTGATCGACCTTCTGCTGGAACCCTTCGGCTATCAATACATGGTGCGGGCGATCTGGGTCTCGGCGCTGGTCGGTGGCGTCTGCGCCTTCCTGTCCTGCTTCCTGATGCTGAAGGGCTGGTCGCTGATGGGCGATGCGCTGGCGCATGCGATCGTGCCCGGCGTCGCGCTCGCCTATCTGCTCAAGGTGCCCTATGCGGCCGGCGCCTTCTTCTCCGGCATGCTGGCGGCGCTCGCCATGGCGCTGGTGCGGGTGCGCACGCAGCTGCGCGAGGACGCCGTCATCGGCATCGTCTTTACCACCTTCTTCGCGGCGGGGCTCCTGATCGTCTCGATCAACCCGACCTCGGTGAACGTCCAGTCGATCGTGCTCGGCAACATCCTGGGAATCTCGGACGAGGACGTTATCCAGGTCGCGATCATCGCCGCCGTCTCGCTCGTCGTCCTGATCGCGCGCTGGCGCGACCTGATGCTGGTCTTCTTCGACGAGAACCAGGCGCGCGCGGTCGGCCTCTCGCCGACGCGGATGAAGATCCTGTTCTTCGTGCTGCTCAGCGCCTGCACGGTGGCGGCGCTGCAGACGGTCGGGGCGGTGCTGGTGATCGCGATGGTGATCACACCGGGCGCCACCGCCTATCTGCTCTGCGACCGCTTCGGCCGGCTGATCTGCATTGCGGTGGCGCTGGGCGTCGTCACCAGCGCGGCCGGCGCCTATGCCAGCTATTTCTTGGACGGCTCGACCGGCGGGCTGATCGTTGTGTTCCAGACCATCCTGTTCCTGCTCGCCTTCGTCTTCGCGCCCAAGCATGGCCGCCTGGCGGCGGCACGGGCTGCGCGCGCCATGTCGGAAACGGCGCCATGAGCCTGATCGAAGCCTCGCTCCATTCCTGGCTGATCGCGCCGCTGACGCACGAGTTCATGCAGCGCGGCCTCGTCGTGGCGGTCATCGTCGGCGTCGTCTGCGCCGTCCTCTCCTGCTTCCTGATCCTGAAGGGCTGGTCGCTGATGGGGGACGCGGTCTCCCATGCCGTCCTCCCCGGCATCGTGCTGGCGCAGATCCTGGGTCTGCCCCTGGCGGCCGGAGCCTTCGTCGCCGGCCTGAGCTGTTCGCTCGCCATCGGCTATCTCAAGGAGAACAGCCGGGTGAAGGAGGACACGGTGATGGGCATCGTCTTCTCCGGCATGTTCGCGCTCGGCCTCGTGATGTTCGTCAAGGTCGAGAGCGACCAGCACCTGCTCCACATCCTGTTCGGCAACATGCTCGGCGTGCGCTGGGCCGACATCGCCGAGACGGCGGCGATTGCCGTGCCGACCATCGCGATCATGCTGGCGAAACGCCGCGACTTCCTGCTGGTCGCCTTCGATCCGGCCCATGCCCGGGCGATCGGCCTGCCGGTGCGCTGGCTGAATTTCGGCCTGTTGATGCTGCTCGCGCTGACGATCGTCGCGGCGCTGAAGGCGGTCGGCATCATCCTCGTCGTCGCCATGCTGATCGCGCCGGGCGCCATCGGCTTCCTGACGACGCGGCGCTTCGATGCGATGCTGGCCGTGGCGGTCGTAGCCGCGACCCTGTCGAGCGTGCTCGGCACCATCCTGAGCTTCCATCTCGACGGCGCGACAGGCCCCTGCATCGTCGTGGTCCAGGCCGTCTTCTTCCTGGCGGCGCTCGGGCTCAACCTGCGCCGCGCGGCCAGGCGCGCTGTGGTCGCATGATGCACTCGCGCATCCGTGATGGCTCGTTAAGGGAATAATCGACTTGCCTTGTGCGTTCCGTGCTCGCCGATGCCTCGCTCGAGGATCGGGATCGAGGCGCGGAGTGATTGTCTATCCGCGCCGCCTTCCAGGAGTCGATATGACATTCGATGCGGATCAAAGCCGCCGCAACCTGCTGCGGATCTTGCTGGGGTTGCCGATCGTGGCCGCATTCGGAGCCGCCGCGACGACGGCGCGAGCAGATGACGATGATGATGACGACGACCGGCGGGGCCGGCGCTCCCGTCGCAGGCGGCGAGATGACGACGACGATGATGATGACGATTGAGGTCGGCCGATCGTGAATGCTTTGACCCCGTGGCTCGTTGCGAGCCGCGGGATCTTTGCTTTGATCAGGCCGCCTGCAGTCCGCCGTTGTCGCCCGCCCGTGTCACGGTGATCGTCTGGGCGAGGCACTGGCAGTTGAACTGGCTGGTCAGGAAGGCGATGTCGGCGGCGTCGCGGCCGCTGGCGATCCGCACCATGCCCTCGACGGGGGCCAGCCTTGTCGGATCGACCAGCCACCAGCGCCCGTCCAGATAGACCTCGAAGATGGCGTGGAAATCCGGCGGGTCGAGGTCGAGCGCATAGGCGCTGACCGCGCGCGCGGGGACATTCAGCGCCCGCGTCAGCGCGATGCCGAGATGGGTGAAATCGCGGCAGACCCCGGCGCGGTCGATGAAGGTCTGCTCGGCGGTGGTCTGGGCATGGCTGACGCCATGAACATAGTCGAGATGCTCGTGCAGCCAGTCGAGCACGGCGAGGATGCGCGCGCCGCCGCCTTCGATCGCGCAGAATTCGCGTTGGGCGAAGCGCATGAACTCGTCGGAGGGAGAGAACCGGCTCGGCAGCAGATAGGGCAGGGCGTCCTGAGGCAGCTCCGACCAGTCATGCTGGCGGGCATGGGCCGTCAGAGGCGCCCGCTCGCCATTGTCGACGAGCGCCCGGTAGCTGATCTCGACCTGGCCCGAGAGCGCAGTGCGAAAGCGCCGCTCGCCGGTGACCGGGTCCTGGTCGCGCACCAGCTGGGCGCCGGACGAGATCTCCAGGCTCTCGGAGATGATGGTCTGGTCGGCGGAGCGCGCCGCCTCGATCGCCGCGATCACCTGCGTGTCGCTGTCGAAGCCATAAAGCAGCGTCGCCGCCACATTGAGTTTCATTGGTCGCCCCCGGATTCACCGTCTGTCGGAAAACCGGCCAACGTCACGCAGCGGCGGAAGTTCCTCGTCGTCAGGCCGCCTTGGCGTCGAGCCCGATTGCGGGTGCGATGCTGGCCAGGATTTCGTAGGAGCGCTTCCGCGCGGCATGGTCGAAGATCGGCGCCGTCACCATGATCTCATCGGCGCGTGTCGCCTCCATGAAGGCACCGAGCTGGCGCTTCAAGCTCTCGGGCGAACCGATGAAGGCATAGCGCAGCATGCCGGCGACATGGGCCTTCTCGGCGGGCGACCAGTAGGTCTCGATGTCGTCGATCGGCGGCTGCAGCTTGCCGCGCTGCCCGCGGACCATGCCGACGAAGCGCTGCTGCAGCGAGGTGGCGAGATGGCGCGCCTCGGCGTCGGTCTCGGCGGCGATGACGTTGATGCCGGGCATGGCATAGGGCCGCGCAAGCTGCTCGGACGGCTTGAACCGATCGCGGTAGATCGCAAAGGCCTGCATCAACGCGTCGGGCGCGAAATGCGAGGCGAAGGCATAGGGCAGGCCGAGTTCGGCGGCGAGCTGCGCGCCGAACAGGCTGGAGCCGAGGATCCAGAGCGGCACATTGAGCCCCGCTCCCGGCACGGCCTGGATCGCCTGGTTTGGCCCGGCCGGTGCGAAGAAGGCCTGCACCTCCAGAACGTCCTGCGGAAACTGGTCGGAGGCCATTGCGCTGCGTCGCATGGCCCGCATCGTCATCTGGTCGGTGCCGGGCGCACGCCCGAGACCGAGATCGATGCGGCCGGGAAACAGCGCCTCCAGCGTGCCGAACTGCTCGGCGATGATCAGCGGCGCATGGTTGGGCAGCATGATGCCGCCGGCGCCGACGCGGATCGTTTTGGTGGCGGCGGCGAGCTGTCCGATGACGACCGCGGTGGCGGCGCTGGCGATGCCGACCATGTTGTGGTGCTCGGCGACCCAGTAGCGGGTGTAGCCGAGGGCTTCCGCGTGACGGGCGAGGTCGATCGAGGCGCGGAGCGCATCGCCCGGCTCCTGGCCTTCACGGACGGGGACGAGGTCAAGAACGGAAATGGCGACCATGGCGGGCTCTCACGGGGCTCCGGCCCAAGGCCGGCTGCGATGGAGCCTAGATGGGGCCGGGACGGGCGTCGATCCAGTGGGGTGGCCGGACCGTCATGGCCTCCCTGCGCCGACGTTCTGGCTTGTTGGCGGACCGGCGGTGACGTCACCGGTGATCGCGCCGCAGATTGCGGGGGCGATGTCGCGATAGGCGCGCTCGTAGTCGGCGAGATGCAAGCCATCCATCCTCGGAATGGCATGGCCGAAGCGGTCCGCGACGCGGCAGGAGGCCTCCTTGCGACAGGCGCCCTCGGCCGTGGCGGCGATGGCGGCGGCTACCTGTGCCGAGAAGACCGCATCCTGACTGGCCTCGATCCGCGGCAAGGTGGCGACGAGGACGAGATCCGACCTGCCGACCACTTGCCGCAGCAGCGCGCGGAAGGCGTGCCGGAAGCGGATGACGGCCTCGGGCGGCTCGCGAAAGCGCTTGCGGTTGGCATCGTTGGTGCCGACGGCGAGGATGATCGCACGGGGCCGGTGCGGGAGCGACAAGCGAGCGAGCAACGCCTCTGTGTCGGCCGTCGTCGCGCCTTGCAGGCCGGCATTGACCAGGGGCAGGCCGCACAGCTCACGGCCGTGCCAGAGCGCGACATGGGAGTCGCCGATGGCCAGGAGATAGTCGCCCGGGACGCCGCGCAGCTCGGCCGAGATCTGAGCGAGGCGCTGGTCGCGATACGAGGGCGCCGCCAGATGGCCAATGAGTCCGCCCGCCAGCGAACCGAGGATCAAAGCCATGAGAACCGCGACGGCGAGGCCCAGCAGACGAAGGCGGGGGCAGACGCCCACGCGCCGGCCGCGTGCCCCGTCGTCGCTGCGGGCCAGGCGACCGACACACATCATGGCCGGGCTCCCGGCACGGTCGCGCCGCAGGGCGCGGGAGCCGACGCGTGAGGCGCCGGCGCGGCCTGGGTGCGGCCGGAAACCGGGTCGCGGTAGCTGGCCTGGGAGCAGAGCTCGCTCGCACTGCGGGTGAAGCCGCCGCGCGTCACCAGACTCGGCAGCGCCCAAAGCCAGAGCAGCACAGCGCCCGTGACCAGGATGGCGGTCAGGGCGCGTGCCCGCGCCGGGCGCCGAAGTCGGGCTTGCGAGGCGGAGGGTGTGAGATCGATCATGTCGCGATGAAACGTGCGGCCTTTGCCGTTCCTGCGCCGATCACGTTTCTGGATGACGTCTGCAGAGGTGATTCAGGTATCCTTGCTTTTCCAATCCCGGCGATGGAAACATTTGGAAACAAATCCGGTCACGACCTCGGCGCAGACCGGCGCTAGAGGCTCTGAATGAGCAGAACGCCGCATATCCTCATCGTCGAGGACGACCGCGAGATCGCGACCCTGGTGTCGCGCTTCCTCCGCAACAATGATTTCCGCGTCAGGGCCGTGCCCAACGGGCGGGAGATGGACGTCGCCTTGCGCGACGGCCGCTTCGACCTGATCGTCCTCGACCTCATGCTGCCGGGAGAGGACGGGCTGAGCCTGTGCCGCCGCTTACGCAATGACGGGGCGATCCCGATCATCATGCTCACGGCCAAGGCCGAAGAGATCGACCGCATCCTCGGGCTCGAGATGGGCGCCGACGACTATCTGGTGAAGCCGTTCAACCCGCGCGAATTGCTCGCCCGGATCCGTGCCGTGCTGCGGCGTGCGGGCGGAGTGCCCGCGCCGGAGGTCGGCGAGAGTTCGCTGCTCGCCTTCGCGGGCTGGCGCCTCGACAAGGCGGTACGGCGGCTTTTCAATCCTCAGGGCGAGCGCGTGGCGCTGACCGGGGCGGAACTCGATCTGTTGCTCGCCTTCTGCGAGCGCCCGCGCCGTGTGTTGTCACGCGATCAGCTTCTCGACCTGACGCAGGGGCGTGCGGCGGCGCCTTTCGAGCGCTCGATCGACGTGCTCGTCAGCCGCCTGCGCCAGAAGATGGAGCGCAATCCGCGTGAGCCGGAACTGATCCAGACCATCCGCTCCGGCGGCTACATGTTCTCCCCCGAGATTCAGGTCGCGCCTGCCATGCAGGCCGCGCCTGAACAGCCGGCGCTCCCGGCGAGCGGGAGCCGATGAAACGGCTGCTGCTGCGGCTTCTGCCGGCACGGGCGGCTGCGCAGATCACGGTCATCGTGATCGGCTCGCTCGTGCTCGCCAATGCGGTGACGATCGCGGTGCTGCTCGTCCTGCTGCCGCCCGAACTCAAGCGCGTACCGAACCTGCCCTATGTGACGGAACTGGTCGCGATCTCGCGCACGATCGAGGCCGCGCCGACACCGGCTGCGAAAGCCACGATCATCGATGCCGCCCTCGTCTCCCACCCCAGGCTGACGCGGCTGCCTCCCGATGCGCAGCCGAGCCTGCGCGACCCGTCCTGGCCCGACCGCCAGATGCTGGACAATCTCAAGGATCAGTTCGGGTCGACGGTCCAGGTACTGATGCTCGACAGCCTGCCGGGCCAGGGCGGCCCGCCGCCCTTCGCCCTGCGGTTTGCCGATGGCAGCGGCCTTGCCATGGCCCCCGAGCCGCGAACGCCGCCGCCGCGCGGCCAGGCCTTCATCTTCTATCTCGCCGTGATGATTGCGCTGCTGGCGTCGCTGGTCGGCCTGCTGTCGCTCTGGGCGGCGCGGGCCGTCGCCTCGCCGCTGTCGCGCCTGGCGGAGGCGGTCGATCGCTTCGACCCCGACCGCGACGACATCGCAGCGCCCGAACAGGGGCCGATCGAGGTCAAGCGGCTCGCCAGTGCCTTCGGCGGCATGGCGGCACGCATCCGGCGCCTGGTGGACGACCGCACGCGCATGCTGGCCGCCGTCAGCCACGACCTGCGCACGCCGATCACGCGGTTGCGGCTGCGGGCCGATGAAATCGCCGACGACAAGCAGCGCCGGGCGATCGTGGCCGATCTCGTCCTGATGGAGCGCATGGTCGGCGGGGCCTTGTCCTATCTGCGCGACGGCCGGGCCTCGGGCAGCATCGTCGCCACCGATGTCCCAGCCCTGCTGCAGACGATCTGCGACGACTTCGCCGATCTCGGGCATATCGTGGTCTATGAGGGGCCGATCCGGGCCTCGGCGCTGTGCGACGCCGACCAGATGATGCGCGCCGTGACCAACCTCGTCGACAACGCGATCAAGTTCGGCGGCAGCGTTCTCGTCCGGCTCGACGATTCCGACTCTGCGGTGATCGCGGTCGATGTCGAGGATGACGGCCCCGGAATCCCGCCCGACGAACGCGAGAAGGTGTTCGCGCCGTTCTATCGCAGCGATCTGGCGCGGACCCTGAAACAGGGCAGCGGCTTCGGGCTCGGCCTGTCGATCGTGCGCGCGATCGCCGAAGCGCATCGCGGCGAGCTGACGCTGGCGGACCGCGAGGGGGGCGGCCTGCGGGCCCGGATCTCCTGGCCTCGCCGCCTGGTTGCGGAACGCGGCCGGCCCTGAGGCGTTGTCGTGACATCGCCCGCCCTGCGGGCTGCGCCATCATTCGAAGGGGGCCGCCGATGACGACAACCACCAATCCCGCCACGGAAAGCCTGCGTCAGGAACAGCAGGAGCAGCGCGAAACCATTGCCAAGCATGGCAAGGATGCGCTCTTGAACAAGGCGCTGGAGGATACGTTTCCCGCCAGCGACCCGGTCGCGGCGCAGGCACCGATGACCCCCGGGGCTAGCGACGACACGCCCGACCCGGACAGCAAGACGTCCTGACGCCTGCGATCAGGCGCGCTGGTAGAGCAGGCGCGCCCTGATCGTGCCGTCCAGCGCCCGGATTTCACGCAGCACATCGCGGGCATCCGCCCCGATGCTTTCGGCCTCCATCACGACATAGCCGATCTCGCCATCCGTCTGGTAGTTCTGGGCGGCGATGTTGACGTTGCGATTGGCGAAGACGTCGTTCAGGCGCCGCAGCATGCCCGGCACATTGCGCTGGACGTGGATGAAGCGCGTGCCGACCGGGCGCGGCGTGAGCTGAACTTGCGGAAAGTTGACCGCGCCGACGGTCGAGCCGACGTCGGAATAATCGACCAGCTTGCGCGCGACCTCGGCGCCGATGCGCTCCTGCGCCTCCTCGGTCGAACCGCCGACATGGGGGGTGAGGATCACGTTGGGCAGGCCCTGCAGCGGCGAGACGAAGCGGTCGGCGTTGGAGGCCGGCTCGATAGGGAAGACATCGACCGCAGCGCCGGCAAGATGGCCGCTCCTGAGCGCCGAGGCCAACGCGTCGAGATCGACCACCGTGCCGCGCGAATTGTTGATCAGGTAGCTGCCGGGGTTCATCGCCGCGAGTTGCTCGGCGCCGATCATCCCGGCTGTCTGCGGCGTCTCCGGCACATGCAGCGAGACGATGTCGGCCGTGCCCAGCAATTCGGCGAGGCTGTCGACGGGCTCGGTGTTGCCGTGGCGCAGGCGGTCGGTCTGATCGTAGTAGATCACCCGCATGCCCATCGCCTCGGCCAGCGTCGAAAGCTGGCTGCCGATGTTGCCGTAGCCGACGATGCCGAGCACCTTGCCGCGCACCTCGAAGGAGCCTTCGGCCGACTTGTCCCAGCCGCCGCCATGGGCCGAGACCGAGCGGTCGGTGATCTTGCGCAGCAGCATGACGATCTCGCCGATCGTCAGTTCGGCGACGCTCCGGGTGTTGGAGAAGGGCGCGTTGAAGACCGGCACGCCGCGGCTGCGCGCCGCCTCGAGATCGACCTGGTTGGTGCCGACCGAGAAGCAGCCGACGGCGAAGAGCCGGTCGGCCCGGGCGAAGACCGCGTCGGTCAGCTGCGTGCGCGAGCGGATGCCGAGCACATGGACGCCTTCCAGCGCCTTCAGCAGCGCGTCCTGGTCCAACGCCTTGGGCAGGCGCGTCATATTGGTGTAGCCGGCGTTGACCAGGAGGTCGGCGGCGGAATCGTTGATGCCCTCCAGCAGCAGGACCTTGATGCGATCCTTGGACAGGGACAGGCGTTCGCTGTGTGTGGTCATGGGAAGGTTCGGTCTGGCGGCGGAGCGTCCGCTATAGACCGCTGGCGGCCCGACACAACCTGATTTTGGCGCCGGCTCGCGGCAGGATGTCACGCCTTCTCGACCACCAGCGTCGCGCCCTCGACCCGCACCACCTTGACCTCGCTGCCCGCCAGCAGCTCCGGGCCGGTGACGCGCCAGGAGGAATCGCCGACGCGGATGCGGCCTTCGCCGCCGAGCATCGTCGCTTCGAGCCGGAAGACCTTGCCGATGAGCTGGCGGCCGCGGTCGTTCAGGCCGGTGGCGGCATCCGGCTCCTCGCCCTTGTGACGCATCATCAGGCGTCCGACGAACACGCTCACCAGGCTGAAGCCGGCGAAGACGAGCGCCGCGATCTGCCAGCCGATATCGGTCAGGCCGACGACTGCGCCGGTCAGCAGCGCCGCGAGACCGAACCAGATCAGAAAGACGCCGGGCGCGAAGACCTCGCCGCCGATCAGGACGAGGCCGAGGATGACCCAGCTCCAGCCGCCCAGCCATGTGATCGAAGACGCCATCGTTCGTGCCCCTCAGACGCCGCTGCGGCCGGTCGGCGGCACGGAACCCGTCCGCCGGCCCTCGACCGCGTCGTCGCCGAAGACGGCGCGGGTGAGCTGGGCGATACCACCGACCGTTCCGGCCAGCGCCGCGGCCTCGATCGGTACGATCACCACCTTGCTGTTAGGCGCGCTGGCGATCGCCTTCAGGGCGTCGGTGTAGCGCTCCGCGATCAGGAAGTTGGCGGCCTGGATGTCGCCCTTGCTGATCGCCTCCGAGACCATGGCGGTCGCTGAGGCCTCGGCCTGGGCCGAGCGCTCGCGCGCCTCGGCGTCGCGGAAGGCGGCCTCCTTGCGGCCTTCTGCGGCGAGGATCTGCGATTGCTTGAGCCCCTCGGCCCGCAGGATCTCGGCCTGGCGCATGCCGTCGGCCTCGAGCACGGCGGCGCGCTTCTCGCGCTCGGCCTTCATCTGGCGGTTCATGGCGCCGACGATGTCGGCGGGCGGCAGGATGTCGCGGATCTCGATGCGGGTGACCTTGACGCCCCAGGGCGAGGCGGCGGCGTCCATCACGCGCAACAGCCGCTCGTTGATCTCGTCGCGATGGGAGAGCAGCTGGTCGAGATCCATCGAGCCGACGACGGTGCGGATGTTGGTCATGGTCAATGTGATCAACGCGTCGTCGAGCGCCGAGACCTCGTAGCGCGCCTTGGCGGCATCGAGCACCTGGTAGAAGGCGGCAGCGTCGATGCGGACGCCCGCATTGTCCTTGGTGATCGCCTCCTGCGAGGGAATGTCGAGCACCTGCTCCATGACATTCACCTTGTGGCCGATGCGGTCGATATAGGGGACGATCAGGTTCAGGCCGGCGCTGAGCGTGCGCGAATAGCGGCCGAAGCGCTCGACCGTGTAGTTGTAGCCCTGCGGCACCGTCTTCACCAGGAAGGCGATGGTGATGACGACCAGCATCACCAGCACGATCACGAAGATGCTGAAGCCCGAAAGCGTGTCCATGAGGTGAGCGTCTCCTGTCGCCGGGCCCGCCCCGCCGCGGGCTGGCGGCATGCAACCTGACGATTGCGACAGGCGAATGCAAGGTCGCGGCAGTGCGGGCGACCTTGTCAGCCGATTTGGCAGTTCTTCGCCGTCAGCGGTTGCTGCTTGGCAGAAACTGCTCAGGATGCCTCTGCCGAACCCGCGATTACGGTTCACATCGCGCCGCGCTTCCCGCATGATCGGGCATCTGCTGGAGAGCCGCACCATGTCCGATCCGCGCCTGCCTATTCTCGCCGAACTCGAGAAGAAGATCCTCTGGTTGGCGTCCTGGACGATCCACAACGCCAACCATCTGCGCGAGAGCGCCGACGGCATGAAGGTCGGCGGCCACCAGGCCTCCTCGGCCTCGCTGGCGACGATCATGACCGCGCTCTACATGGCGGCGCTGCGCCCGCAGGACCGGGTGGCGGTGAAGCCGCACGCCTCGCCGATCTTCCACGCGATCAACTATCTGATGGGCCTGCAGACCCGCGAGAAGCTCGAGAACTTCCGCGGTTACAAGGGCGCTCAGAGCTATCCCTCCCGCACCAAGGATATCGACGACGTCGATTTCTCGACCGGCTCGGTCGGCCTGGGCGTGGCGCAGACGCTGTTTTCGTCGCTGACGCAGGATTATGTCCGGGCGCATGGCTGGGGGCTGAAGCGTCCCGAGGGCCGCATGGTCTCGCTGATCGGCGATGCCGAGCTCGACGAGGGCAACATCTTCGAGGCCCTGATGGAGGGCTGGAAGCATGGCCTGCGCAACACTTGGTGGGTGATCGACTACAACCGGCAGTCGCTCGACGCCGTCATCCGCGAGGGGCTCTACGACCGCTTCGAGACGATGTTCCGCAATTTCGGCTGGGATGTCGTGACGCTGAAATACGGCTCGCTGCAGCAGGCGGCCTTCAAGGAGAAGGGCGGCGAGCGGCTTAAAGGCTGGATCGATTCCTGCCCCAACCAGCTCTACTCCGCGCTGACCTTCCAGGGCGGGGCGGCCTGGCGCAAGCGGCTGATGGACGATCTCGGCGATCAGGGCCCGGTGACGAGGCTGATCGAGAGCCGCTCGGACGCGGAGCTCTCGAAGCTGATGTGCAATCTCGGCGGGCACGACCTGCCCTCCATCCTGGAGGCCTTCGAGGCCATCGACCATGACCGCCCCGTTTGCTTCCTGGCCTACACCGTCAAGGGCTTCGGTCTGCCGCTGGCGGGGCACAAGGACAACCATGCCGGGCTGATGACCAAGGAGCAGATGGCCGGTTTCCAGAGCGCCAATGCTGTCCGGCCCGGCCATGAATGGGACCTGTTCGAGGGGCTGTCCCTGCCCGAGAGCGAGATCCGCGCCTTCCTTGACATGGTGCCGTTCTTCGCCGAAGGCCGCCGGAGGCTGAGCGCGCCGGTGCTGCCGGTGCCGGCCAAGCTCGAAGCCGGTATCCAGCCGGTGATGTCGACGCAGATGGGCTTCGGCAAGATCCTCGACGAACTGGCGAAGCTTGGTGGCCCGCTGGCCGACCGCATCGTCACGACCGCTCCCGATGTCACCGTCTCGACCAATCTCGGCCCTTGGGTGAACCGGCGCGGGCTCTTCGCCAAGGCCTCGATGGCCGACACCTTCAAGGACGAGCGCATCCCCTCGATGCAGAAATGGGAGTTCTCGCCCAAGGGCCAGCATGTCGAACTCGGCATCGCCGAGATGAACCTGTTCATCAACCTCTCGGCGCTCGGCCTCTCGCACGCGACCTTCGGCGAGCGGCTGATCCCGATTGGCACGCTCTACGACCCCTTCATCTCGCGCGGGCTCGATGCGCTGAACTATGCCTGCTACCAGGATGCGCGCTTCATGGTGGTGGCGACGCCGTCGGGCGTGACGCTGGCGCCGGAAGGCGGCGCGCATCAGTCGATCGCGACGCCGCTGATCGGCATGAGCCAGGACGGGTTGTGCGCCTTCGAGCCGGCCTTCGTCGACGAGTTGGCGGTGATGATGCGCTGGTCCTTCGACTATCTGCAGAAGGATGGCGAGGGCGACCCCGACGAGCGCACCTGGCTGCGCGACGAGACCGGCGGATCGGTTTACTTGCGCCTCTCGACGCTGCAGCTCGAGCAGCCGCAGCGGGCGATGACGCCCGAGCTGGAGAGCGAGATCATCGACGGCGCCTATTGGCTGCGGAAGCCGGGGCCCAACGCCTCGGTCGTGATCGCCTATACGGGCGCTGTCGCGGCGGAGGCGATCAAGGCGGTCGGGCTTCTCGGCGAGGACCGGCGCGATGTCGGTCTGCTGGCGATCACATCGGCCGACCGGCTCAATGCCGGCTGGCAGGCGGCCGAGCGGGCGCGCCAGCGCGGCAATCATCGCGCCACCAGCCATGTCGAGCGGCTGCTCGGCGATCTCTCACGCGATTGCGGGATCGTCTCGGTGATCGATGGGCATCCGGCGACGCTGGCCTGGCTCGGCAGCGTGCATGGCCACAAGCAGAAGGCGCTCGGCGTCGAGCATTTCGGCCAGACCGGGACCGTGGCGGACCTCTACCGCCATTTCGGCATCGACGCGAATGCGATCGTCCATGCTGCGCAAGCGGCGGCGCCCGGGCGCCCGGTGCGGTATCTCAAGGCGCTGCCTTGATGTCATTCCGGGGCAGGCCGAAGGCCTGAACCCGGAACCCATGACCGGGTGAGCCCAATCGACCGGGCTTCTATGGAAGTGTCACCCGGTCATGGGTTCAGGGTTCGGCGCTACGCGCCGCCCCGGAATGACAGCCTCAGAAGCGCGGCGTCGCGAAGGTGTTGGCGAAGGGGTTGACGCCGGCGCCGATGCGGCCGGGCAGGGTGTCTTCGCCATAGAAGCTGCCGAAGCTGGCATAGGCCGGCGAGGCACTCATGTGCTGGCTGGCGTAGCGGTTCATCGAGCCCACCGGCACGACATTGCCCAGGTCGAAATAGCTGCGCTTCTGCACGGTGACGCGTAAGGGGCCGCGGCGGTTCTGCGCCTCGGCGAAGGAAACGAACACGGTCGAAGCCGCGACGGAGAGGGCAAAAACGGCGGCAAGGCGCTTGAGCGAACCCATGGCGACGACATCTCCAGAAACAGCGGCAGTCCGCTTGATGCGAGAACGAGATTCTGTGGTGAAACTAGACTACCGTAGTTAACGATTTTGTCAGTGCCGCTAAAGCCGCAATCGCGTCCCGTCGCGACGACGAGCAACGGCGATCAGCGCTTGGGGTGCGCGCGCGCCGGCGCGACGGTCGCCGTCCTGGTGCGCAGCGCCGGCGCTTGCCCGTCGGCGTCGAGCCAGGACACCTTGCGACCGGTCGCCGAGAGGCGCGGCGGTGCGCAAGCCGGCTGGCGGTTCAGTTCCGTGCGGGCAAAGGCGGTCCGCAAGGCGCGGTCGTCGCCGGCGTTGAGCAGATCGATGCGGTCGATCAGGCAGACCAACTGCTGGCGGTCGGCCGGCTTGGCTGCCCCGCCGCACCACCAGCCGCTGAGCGCCATCGGCAGCGCGCCGGCTTCCATCCGGAAGGCGATGCAGGCGCGGCTGGTCTGGCCGTCGCTCAGTGTCGTGTCGGCAGTCTCGACCGGGCCGAAGCGTGTCGCGATCGCGGCCGGCAGCCCGCTGCGCTGCACCGACAGGGCGCGCGCCGCGGCCTCGCGCACCAGCGCGACGACGAAAGGCCGGGAAAGCTCGTCGGGCTGATGGTCGACGACAAGCTTCAGCACCAGATGCGGCTTGGCGTCGGCGAAGCCGCCGTAACCGAGGATGTCCTCGCGTTGCAAACCGTCAGGGCTGCGGCGCGCTTCGAGAGTGGCGCTGCCGCGGTCGAGTTCGGGCGATTCCAGCCCGAACATCGGCATGGGCTTGGCGATGGCGACCCAGCCTTCTCGGCCGGCGGGTTTCGGCCGCGGCATCTGGCGAACATCGCGGACCGGCTTGGCCTCCGGTTCGGGCGTGACCGAGAGCGTGGCGATCGTCGCCTCGCTCTCCGAGGACAGGGCTGTGACGAGTGCAGCCGCCAGGCCGATGCCGGTCGCCGCCGCCAGCCCGCGCCAGAGGAGCGCGCTCGTCAGCCGCACGCCGGGCCATCGCAGCAGCGCCGGCAGATGGCGCAGGCCGGATAGCCCGCGCCAGAGGCGGTCGAACACGATCTCGACGGTGTCGGCAAAGCGGATCAGCGCCGCGGCGAGGTCAAGCCTGGCCAGCCGCGTGCGTATCTGCGCGAGCCAAGCCCGGCCCGGCATCGCGGGCAAGGCAGACGCGATCCGCCGCGCGGCGGCCCATCGTTCTTCAAGCTGCGAAAAGACCTGAACCGACAAGACCCCAAACCCGCATGGCCGTGCCGCTCCCCAGCGACACGGTCGTCCTCACCCGATCGCAGGGTGAAGGGGGGCTGGTCAGCGCGCGGTTACCGCCCGGGGGCATTCGCCGCGCAGCGTGAATCAGGCGTCAACAGGCACGGTTAACGGCCGTCGTCCGAGCTGCGAAACTCAGGGACTGATTGACTTTTGGCCGCCCAAGGTGTTCTCAATGCCGCGCGCCCTGAGGGAAAATATGCTCGCATGGCGCTGCGAAGATTCAGCCTCTTCAGGATTGGCCCTGTGACTGTCCGTCTCACGACGAAACGCACGACCAAACCGGCGACCGGAACCACCGGCACGCCGCGCTGAACTTCGCCTCGGTTCCGGGTCCCTCTCCCCCCGGCGGGGGCATGGTGCCGGACCCGCCCCGCTGACGGGGCGGACGGTGCCGAGGGGGGAGACCAACCGGGTTCATCCTAAAGGAACACACATCATGAGCTTCAAGGTCGCGATCGTCGGCGCCACGGGTAATGTGGGCCGCGAGATGCTGGACATCCTGGCCGAGCGGGCCTTCCCGGTCAGCGAGGTCGTGGCGCTGGCCTCCTCGCGCTCGATCGGGACGGAGGTTTCGTTTGGCGACAGGACGCTGAAGTGCAAGTCGCTCGAGCATTACGACTTCTCCGACACCGACATCTGCCTGATGTCGGCCGGCGGCGAGATCTCGAAGGTTTGGTCGCCCAAGATCGGCCAGCAGGGCTGCGTCGTGATCGACAATTCCTCGGCCTGGCGCATGCATCCCGACGTGCCGCTGATCGTGCCGGAGGTGAACGCGGCGGCGGTGGCCGGCTTCAGCAAGATGAACATCATCGCCAATCCGAACTGCTCGACCGCGCAGCTCGTCGTGGCGCTGAAGCCGCTGCATGACAAGTATGTCGTCAAGCGCGTCGTCGTCTCGACCTACCAGTCGGTCTCCGGCGCCGGCAAGGAGGGCATGGACGAGCTCTTCAACCAGACACGCGCCGTGTTCTCGGCCGGCGAGGTCGTGACCAAGAAGTTCCCCGCCCGCATCTCCTTCAACCTCATCCCGCAGATCGACGTCTTCATGGAGGACGGCTTCACCAAGGAAGAGTGGAAGATGATGGTCGAGACCAAGAAGATCCTCGACCCGAAGATCAAGCTGACCGCGACCTGCGTGCGCGTGCCGGTGTTCATCGGCCATTCCGAGAGCGTCAACATCGAATGCGAGAAGCCGGTGACCGCCGACGAGGCGCGCGAGGTGCTGCGCGCGGCGCCGGGCATCCTCGTGATCGACAAGCACGAGCCCGGTGGCTACGCCACGCCGCATGAGGCGGCCGGCGAGGACGCGACCTACATCTCCCGCATCCGCGAGGATGCCACCGTCGAGAACGGCTTGGCCTTCTGGTGCGTATCCGACAACCTGCGCAAGGGCGCGGCGCTGAACGCGGTGCAGATCGCCGAGGTGCTGATCAACCGCAAGCTGATCCAGCCGCGGCAGAAGGCGGCCTGAACCGGCCTTCGAACGCGAGCGCGATCATCGAGGCGGGCCCAGCGGCCCGCCTTCGTCGTTTTTGGGCCGGCCTGTCTGGCTGCATGCGCACTGTTCGTTCTTTGCGTAGCCCATCGCCGGCAAAGCTCTCTAAGGTCGCGGTCCCTGCCGCTGCGATCCTGCCGTGCCGAACGCTCCCCAGACCGAACCCTCGCCACTGGCGGTGCCCGCCGCCCTGCCGCCGCGCCGCGACGCGCCGTTGCGGGGGATCGCCTTCGTACTGCTGGCGAGCATCTTCCTGACCTCGGCGGACATGGTCTCCAAGCTGCTGACGCAACACATCTCGCCGCTGCAGGTGAGCTGGCTGCGCTACTGCACCTTCACCCTGATCATGCTTGGCATCGTCTGGCGCCGCGGGGGCCTCGCCCGCCTGTCGACGCAGCGTCCGGTGCTGCAGATCCTGCGCGGGATCGGCCTCCTCGCGTCGTCCGTGCTGTTCGTGATGGCGCTGCGCTACATGCCGCTGGCGGATGCGACCGCGACGGGTTTCGTCGCGCCGCTCTTCGTCACGGCGCTGTCGATCCCGATCCTGCGCGAGACGATCGGCTGGCGGCGCTGGACGGCGACGCTGGTCGGCTTCGCCGGCGTGCTGATCGTGGTGCGGCCGGGCGGGGCGGGCTTCCAGATCGCCTCGCTGCTGGCCGTGGCCTCGGCCCTGTCCTGGGCCTTCGCGATGATCATGACGCGGATGATGAGCCGCACCGAGAGCCCGCTGACGACGCTGGCCTATTCGGCGCTGGTCGGCCTGGGCCTGCTCAGCCTCGCCGTGCCCTTCGTCTGGACCCCGGTGACGCCGGTGATCGTCGCCATGGGCGTCTTCATCGGCGTGTCCTCGACGATGGGCCACTGGCTGATCGTGCTGGCCTATCGCCATGGCGATGCCTCGCTGCTGGCGCCCTTCTCTTACATCCAGCTGCTCTGGGCCTCGCTGTTCGGCCTCTTCGTCTTCAGCGTGCTGCCCGACCTCTGGACGCTGGTCGGCGCGGTCATCATCGCGGGCTCGGGCCTCTACACGGCCCATCGCGAGCGCATCAAGGCCCGGGACGCGGGCTGACCCGGCTCAGTCCGGTCGCACGGCGTATCGCGCCAGGAACATGGTCACCGCCGCGTCGACGACATGGGCGATCTCCGCTTCCGTCGGCGGCCGGCGCTCGGCGTTGAACAGGCGCGGGCGCAGCAGCGTCGACTGGCAGAGGTCGGCGAACTGGGCGGCGGCCAGGATGGGGTCGGCGATCGCGAGTTCGCCCGCCGCGATCCGGCGCTCGAGAAAGGCGGCGAGGCGCTGTCCACCGAGAAGCGGGCCGCGCTCGTAGAACTCGCGGCCGAGTTCCGGCATGCGCTCGGCGACGCCGAGCACGATCCGGTGCGCGCTGAGCGCGAACGGGTCCGTCACCAGGCGCACCAGATTGATGCCGAAGCCGGTGAGCGCATGGGCGAGGTCGGGATGCTCGGCGAGAGCATCGTACATGTGCTGGCGGTGCTTCTCCCGCTCGCGCTCGATCAGCGCGATGAAGAGATGCTCCTTGTCCTCGAAATAGACATAGAGCGTGCCTTTCGAGACGCCGGCGGCCGCGGCGATCTCGTTCATGCTCGCGGCGTCGAAGCCCTGGGCGTGGAAGATCGCCTGGGCGCCATCGAGGATCTGGCGGCGCTTCTGCGGATCCATGCCGGCGATCCGCCGGTTGCGGGCTGCCGTTCTGGGCCGCTGGTCGGCCGTTTCGTTCATCTCGTCCATCCGTCAGGCGCAGGGCGCACCTGCAAAATCATCGAACCGATTGGTTCGATTCGCTCTTGATATGACGCGTGGCGCGCGCTAGTTCAATAGCAATCGAACCGTCTGGTTCGAATTGTTGATGTCAGGATGATCCCATGGCTGCCGAAATCCTGCCCGAGCCGCGCGGCGAGGTCCGGCGCGACCTCTTCAAGCTCGTCGAACCCGCCGCCGAAACCGACCCCAAGGTCGCCGAGGCCAGACGGGCCGGCGAGCCGGCGCCGGAAACGGAGGCACCTGCGACGTCGAAACCGTCCCCCCGCCATCGCATGGCACGCCGCGCCGGCCTGCTGATGCTCGGCACGGCCGCGATCGGGGCCGGGCTCTGGTTCGGGGCAGACTGGTGGTTCAATGGCCGCTTCGTCGTCTCGACCGACGATGCCTATGTCGGGGCCGAGATGGCGACGATTTCCGCCAAGCTGTCGGCCAATGTCACGAGCGTCAGCGTCAGGCAGAATCAGGAGGTCACGGCCGGGCAGCCGCTCGTCGCGCTCGACGACGGCGACTGGCGGATCGCGCTCGACAGCGCCCGCGCCAAGACCGCCACCGCGATGGCGACGCTCGCCCGCATCGACAGCCAGATCGAGGCCGGCCGCGCCAGCCTGCAGCAGGCGCAGGCGCAGGAGACCTCCGCCCAGGCCGGCGTCACCCGCACGATCGCCGATTACGAGCGCGCCAGCAGCCTCGCCGCCAAATCCTACGGGTCCCAGGCGACGCTCGATGCCGCGACCGCCGCCCGCGACCAGGCGAAGGCTTCATTGGGCAGCGCGGTGGCCGGCGTGGCCGCCGCACAGGCCAATGTCGAGGTGCTGAAGGCGCAGCGGGTCGAGGCGGCCCGCCAGGCGGACGAATTGAAGATCGCCGAGCAGAAGGCGGAGCGCGACCTGAGCTTCACCCGCGTCGCGGCGCCGATCTCGGGGCTCGTCGCCAACACCAATGTCCAGCTCGGCGACCTCGTCAGCGCCGGCAAGCGGCTGATGTCGATCGTGCCGCTGGATCAGGTCTATATCGACGCCAACTTCAAGGAGACGCAGGTCGGGCCGCTGAAGATCGGCGACAAGGCCTCGATCACCGTCGATGCGCTGCCGGGCCAGGTCTTCACCGGGACGGTCAGCGGCATCAGTGGCGGCACCGGCTCGGTTTTCACCCTGCTGCCGCCCGACAATGCGACGGGCAATTTCACCAAGATCGTCCAGCGCGTGCCGGTGCGCATCGCGCTCGCCCCCGAGGCTGCGGCGCGCCATGTGCTGCGGCCGGGCATGTCGGTGGTGGTGAAGATCGATCCGCGGCCTGCCGGCGGGCGCTGAACTCAACTCCAACCGCGACGTCGTCCCGGGCGACCGAAGGGAGACCCGGGACCCATTCCTGAGCCTCGCCGGAAGCGCTCCGGCATGGATCCCGGATCGGCGCCGCTGACGCGGCTTGTCCGGGATGACGAGGAGGTTCACGAGAAGGAAAGGCCGCCATGGCCACCGCGACCCTGACCAGCCCGGCCGGCGCAGCGCCGGCCGACGACGCCATTCCGATGCGCCGGATCTTCGCCTTCGTGGCGATGGTTTTCGGCATGTTCATGGCGATCCTCGACATCCAGATCGTCTCGGCCTCGCTGGCCGAAATCCAGGCGGGGCTGTCGGCCTCGTCGGACGAGATCGCCTGGGTGCAGACGGCGTATCTGATCGCGGAAGTGATCATGATTCCGCTGTCGGGCTATCTCAGCCGGGCGTTCTCGACACGCGTGTTCTTCTCGGTCGCGGCGGCGGGCTTCACCATCGCCAGCGTGCTGTGCGCGATGTCGTCCTCCATCGGGGAGATGATCCTGTGGCGCGCCGTGCAGGGCTTCATCGGCGGCGGGATGATTCCCGGCGTCTTCGCGGCCGCCTTCACCATTTTCCCGCCCTCGAAGCGTCCCGTGGTCTCGCCGATCATCGGGCTGGTGGCGACGCTGGCGCCGACGATCGGGCCCACCGTCGGCGGCTATCTCAGCAGCGCCTTCTCCTGGCACTGGCTCTTCCTGGTCAATGTCGTGCCCGGGATCTGCGTCACGATCGCCGCCTGGACGCTGATCGACTTCGACAAGCCGCAGAAGGGGCTCCTGAAGCGCTTCGACTGGCTCGGCCTGCTCGGCATGGCGGGCTTTCTCGGCAGCCTCGAATATGTGCTCGAGGAAGGCACGCGGCTGGACTGGTTCGAGAGCCACGAGATCGTGTTCTTCTCGGTCGTCATGGTCTTCGGCGCGGTGCTGTTCTTCTGGCGCGCGCTGACGCGGGACGACCCGCTGGTCGATCTCTACGCCTTCACCAACCGCAACTTCGCCTTCGGCTCGCTGTTCTCCTTCTGCATGGGCATCGGGCTCTACGGGCTGACCTATCTCTACCCGGTCTATCTCGGGCGCATCCGGGGCTATGACTCGCTGCAGATCGGCCAGACCATGTTCGTCACCGGCCTGTTCATGTTCCTGACCGCGCCGATCGCCGGCAAGCTCTCGACGAAGATCGATCCGCGCGTGCAGATGATGATCGGCTTTTCCGGGTTTGCGCTGGGGACCTATATCGCGACCGGGATCACGGCGGACTGGGATTTCCACGAGTTGCTGGTCCCGCAGATTCTGCGCGGCGTCTCGCTGATGCTGTGCATGGTGCCGATCAACAACCTGGCGCTCGGCACCTTGCCACCGGCGCAGCTCAAGAACGCCTCGGGCCTCTACAACCTGACTCGCAATCTTGGCGGGGCGGTCGGTCTGGCGCTGATCAACACGATGCTCAACACCCGCACCGACCTGCACATCGCCCGGCTGCATGAGAGCGTCGCGGCCGGTCGGCAGGCGGCGGAGGAGGCGATCGCGCAGATGATGCAGCGCTTCCTCGACTATGGCGCGGCCGCCGAGCCCATGGCGCTCGCGTTGATCAACCAGCGCGCCCACAAGCAGGCGCTGATCATGGCCTTCGGCGACGTCTTCCTTGGGCTGACGGTGATTTTCTGCAGCCTCGTGCTGCTGGCGCTGTTCCTGCGCAAGCCGCCGGCGGCTGCGCCGGGCGCCGGGGGAGGGCATTGAGCGGCCGCGCTGGGCATGACGCTCCGGCGGCGCCGCCGCAGGTCTCTCGCCTGTGCATGAGGGTCGCGACGACGGGATGACGCAGGCCGACGCGATTGACAGCGACCGGCATATGCGACAAATATAATAGCAATATCAGTAGTTTAGATGTTTTCTAAACTACGAGCCGAAAAGCCGGCACAGTAGAAGGCGTCTTCGATGAGCGTTTTGTCCCCGAAGGATCTGGCTCCGCAGCGGGCCATGGCGGACCATATCCCCTGGCCCCAGAAAACCCCTGCGTCCTGCCCGATCAACGCCGTCAAGGCACGCCTGCGGACGGCGGGACTGCGGCCGACGCGACAGCGCATGGCGCTGGGCTGGCTGCTCTTCGCCAAGGGTGACCGCCATGTCAGCGCCGAGATGCTCTATGAGGAGGCGCTGCGCGCCCGCGAGCCGCTTTCGCTCGCCACCGTCTACAACACGCTGCGCCAGTTCTCCGAGGCTGGGCTGCTGCGCCAGGTTTCGGTCTCCGGCCCGAAGACTTTCTTCGACACCAACGTCTCCGAGCACCATCATTTCTACAATGAGGACGACGAGACGGTCGTCGACATCCCCGGCTCGACGATCCAGGTCGCCGGCCTGCCTGAGGCGCCCGAGGGCATGATGATCTCCTCGGTCGAGGTCATCGTGCGCCTGCGCCGCGCCGACGGGCAGGAGATCGAGGCCCGGACCACCGAGCATCGCAGCCTCGAGAGCCGCCTGGCGTCGGGCGGTCACTGATGATCGTCTGCTCCTGCAACGTCCTGTCCTGCCGGCAGATCAAGGGCACCATCGCCCCTGACGGCACGGGCCCGCGGACGGCGGGAGAGGCCTATGACTGCCTGGGCTGCAGCCCCGATTGCGGGCGCTGCGCCCGCGAGGTCCGCGCCATCCTCGCCGAGGCGCGCGCGGCCTGCATGACGCAATGCGGCTCCTGCGCCGCGCGCGAGATCGAGTGCTCGGTCCACATCGCCGTGGGGCAGATGATGGATGGCCTCTCGGCCGAGAACGACCGCGCCGCCGCCTGAGCGGTCCTTGCTGCGATCCGCCGGCTCATCTTTTCGCTTTCTTTCTTTAAGGGCGCGCTCTACATTAGTATCATTCTAATGTAACGCGGAGCCATCGCCATGAAGGGTGACAAGAAGGTCATCGAATATCTCAACAGGGGGCTTCGCTCGGAGCTGACCGCCATCAACCAGTACTGGCTGCATTACCGCATGCTGGACAACTGGGGCCTGAAGGAGATGGCCAAGGTCTGGAAGAAGGAATCGATCGAGGAGATGGTCCATGCCGACCGCTTCGTCGACCGGATCCTGTTCCTCGAAGGCTTCCCGAACCTGCAGACGCTGGACGCCCTGCGCATCGGCGAGAACGTCAAGGAGGTCATCGAATGCGACCTCAAGGCGGAAATCGAGGCGCGTGCCCTTTATCAGGAGGCCGCCGGCTACAGCCGCGAGGTCGGCGACTACCCGTCCGAGCAGCTTTTCAAGGATCTGATGGCGGATGAGGAAGGCCATATCGACTTCCTCGAGACCCAGCTCGAGCTGATCGCGCGTATCGGGCTCGAACTCTACACCCAGAAGCATATGGGCGGTCTCGACGAAGGCCACTGAGCTTTCGGCGGGTCACAACCCGATCAGCGAAGCCGGTTCCGCGATGCGGGGCCGGCTTTGTCATGAGCGGTAGGTTTTGATCCACCTGCGTCGACCAGCGAGGTTTTCCTGGGATTTTGAAAATAGGCTGTCATCCCGGACGCAGCGAAGCGGAGATCCGGGATCCATTCCGGAGCGCTGGTGAGGTAGGTTCCGGAATCGGTCCCGGGTCAAGCCCGGGACGACCGCGTGTTTCCACGTCACACCATTCAACGAGGATGATCTCAGGAGGGCGATGCGGGTGATGACGACCGCGACAGTGATCTCGGTGAGCGCGGCGACGGGCCACCGCTTCAGCAAGCCGCTTCAGGGCTCGATCCGCCTGCTGGCGGGGCTCGGCGTCGAGGGGGACGCCCATTCCGGTGAGACGGTGAAGCACCGCTCGCGCGTCGCGGTCGATCCGACGCAGCCCAATCTCCGGCAGGTCCATCTCATCCATGCCGAACTGCTCGACGAGTTGAACGCCGCCGGCTTCGATGTCGCGCCGGGCCAAATCGGCGAGAACCTGCTGACGCGCGGGCTCGACCTGCTGGGCCTGCCGGTCGGCACCAGGCTGCGGCTGGGTGTGGAGGCGCTGGTCGAGATTACCGGCCTGCGCAACCCTTGCGCCCAGATCGAGGCGTTCCGGCCGGGGCTGCTCGCCGCCGTGCTCGGGCGCGACGCGGAAGGCCGGATCGTTCGCAAGGCCGGGATCATGGGCATCGTGCTGGAGGGTGGGGTGGTCGCGCCGGGGGATGCCATCGCCGTCACCCTCCCAGCCCTGCCGCATCGGGCGCTGGAGCGCGTGTGAGGTTGGATCGCCGTGCCAGGATTCCACGTTCCTGTCTGCAGCAGGCGGCTGACCGCAAGGATCGAGCCCCCTTGGAGCTGGAGCTCCAGGGGGCTTGGGGGAGCTGAAGAGAGCTGTGGAGCCTCACAGGCTGCCGTTCACCGGCAGACGGTCTTGTAGCCGACGACGATGGTCTCGCCCGAGTAGCGGTCGAAGCGCTTGATCGGCTTCTCGAAGCACTCCTCCTCGGCCTCGACGAAGCGCACCGGGCGCTGGTGACCGTAATCAGCCCGACGCACGTCGCGATCATGGAAGCTGCGGTGGCGCGGCTCGGCCGCACGGGCCTGGTTGCTGATGATCGCTGCGCCGATGAGGGCACCGGTGACACCGAGCAGGGCCCCGGCGACGGCCGTCTTGCGGCTGTGCTGCTTGACCGGCTTGACCTCGAAGCCGCGATCGGAGGCAGACGCGCTGGAGACGAAGGAACCGCTGATCATGGCGACGGTCAGGGCGGCGGCGACGGTCTTGGTGAAGCTCTTGGTCATGACGCTCATCCTCTGGCTGGGCGGCGATCCGTTCGCCGATGAATTGACCCTAGAGCCAGGCCCATCGGTGCGCTGTTCCCGCGGGAACAGGCCAGGACAGATCACGGTCCGATCGGCCATCCTGCCGCTGCCATGAAAAAACCCGCCGGCGCGATCCGGCGGGCCTGATCGTCTGTCGGGGCGACGGTGTCAGATGTAGCTGACGTTCGCCGCTTCCGGGCCCTTCTTGCCGGCGCGGATCGAGAAGCGCACGCGCTGCCCGTCCATCGGCGGCTGCAGGCCGCTGCGGCTGAGCGAGGAGACGTGCAGGAACACGTCCGCGCCGCCCTGGTCGGGTGCGATGAAGCCGAAGCCGCGCTCCGTATTGAAGAACTTCACGGCGCCGTCGAAGGGGCCGTCCATCGGGGCGCTGTCGCGGTTGCCGAAGCCGCCGCGATCGCCACGATCGGCATAACCACCACCACCGCCACCATAGCCACCGCGATCACCGCCACGGTCACCATAGCCGCCGCGGTCACCGCGATCGGCGTAGCCGCCACCACCGCCGTAACCGCCACCGCCGAAATCGTCACGCGGGGCGCGGGGTGCGCGGGGCGCCGACTGCGTCGCGGTCGAGGCGTCGATCTCGTGCACGGCCACGACCTGCAGGCCGCGGCGGCCTTCGCCGAGATCGCAGACGATGGTCGCGCCCGGCAGCAGGGACTGCTGGTCGAGCGGGCCGATCGCCGAGATATGCAAGAACACATCGCCCGAACCATCGGCGGGCGATGCGAAACCGAACCCCTTCTCGGGGTCGAACCATTTGACCTTGGCTTCGATATTCTCGTGCGTGACGAAAGGCTGGGCGGCGGAAGGCGGGCGACGATCGTACATGGAGCTTCGAGGATGAGTGACCGGGAAATGGCAATCTAGCGCAAGCAAAGCGCGCCGTCATCGGGGGGGCGCGGGTAAATTGTCAGCAGTGACGTGGCTGTCGCTGCGATAGTCCCGACGCGGAGGGCATTGTTTTGCCGGCGTTGCAGTCAGTCCGGCCGGTCGGCCCGGGCGAGCACCGCCTGCAGCAGCACATCGAGGCCAGGCTCGAGGTCCTCGCGCGTGCAGAGCTCGCCGTTGTTGTGGGTGATGCCGCCCTTGCAGGGGGTGAAAATCATCGTCGTCGGGGCATGGCGGGCGACGAAATAGGCATCGTGCCCGGCCTGACTGAGGATGTCCTTGTGCCGATAGCCGCGCGCGGCCGCGATACCCCGGACCTGCTCGATCAGGTCCTGCGCGAAGATCCGCCCGCCCCATTGCCAGACATCGAGGATCTCGACGCTGCAATCGGCCTTCGCCGCGGCCTCGAAGGCGGCCCGCCGCATCGCCTCGGCCATCACCGCCGAGGTCGTCGGATCGGGATGGCGGACATCGCCCACGGCCTGCGCCCAGTCGGAGAGGATGCCCGGCTTGTTGGGCCAGGCGACGAGGCGGGCGGCGGTCGCCTTGCCGCCCGTGCCGGCATGGACCCAGCCGAGATCGTCGACCGCCACGAGGAACCGCGCGCCGGCGATCAGCGCGTTCTTGCGCCTCTCCATCGGCCAGGGGCCGGTATGGGCGGTCTCGCCCTTGAACTCGATCAGCATGCCGGTCGAGGGGAAGCCGCCGGTGACAATGCCGACCTGCATGCCCTCGCGGTCGAGGATCGGCCCCTGCTCGATATGCAGCTCGTAATAGGCGTCGAAGGCATGGGGCCTGTCCTGGACCTCACCGAGATAGCCGATGCGGGCGAGTTCCTCGCCCATCGTCCTGCCGTCCTCGTCGATGCGGCCGCGGGCCCAGTCGAGCGTGTAGGTTCCGGTGAAGGCGCCCGAGCCGACCATGGGTGGCGAGAAGCGGGCGCCTTCCTCATTGGTCCAGTTGACCACCTCGATTGGCCGGCGCGTGCGATGGCCGATCGTGTCGAGCGCGCGGCAGACCTCCAGCCCGCCGAGCACGCCGAGGATGCCGTCGAAGCGGCCGCCATTGAACTGGGTGTCGAGATGGCTGCCCATCACCACCGGCGGCAGGCTGTCGTCGCTGCCGGCGCGCCTGGCGAAGATGTTGCCGATGCCGTCGATGCGGACGGAGAGCCCGGCCTCCCGGCACCAGGCGACGAACTGGTCGCGGACCTCCTTGTCGGCATCGGACGCCGCCAGCCGCGACAGGCCGCCGGGCCGGCCGGGTCCGATCTCGCCCGAGCGCTCGATCGTCGCCCAGAAGCGGTCCATGTCGATATGGGCGGGTGTCGGCTGGTCCATGTCGCTCGTCTTCGGCTCTCGTCTGCGGGCGGCGCGGCGGCGCAGCCTCCTTCGGGCCAAGCGAGTATCGGGCCAAAGCGGACAGGGCGGCAAACGCAGAGTGGCGAAGGCGTCTTGCGCAGGAGGCATGACGCCCCGGGGTCAACGGCCAGCCGGGTTCGGAACGGCGGCTCCCGGGCTCGCCTCAGCGCGCCGCGGTGCCGCCTTCGGCTGCCGGCGGCAGGGTCGCGCCGGCGCCCAGCGAGCGCTGCACCATGACGCTGTCGGACCATTTGCCATAGCGATAGGCGACGCCGGGCAGCAGGCCGACCCTCGCGAAGCCGAAGCGCTCGTGCAGCGCCAGCGAGGCCGCGTTCTCGGCGTCGATATAGCCGATCATCTGCCGGTAGCCGGCCGCGGCGCTGGCATCGATCAGCGCCTGCATCAGCAGCCGCCCGACGCCGCGGCCGAGATGATCGTGGTGGACATAGACCGAGTGCTTGACGGTGAAGCGGTAGGCCGGCCGTTTCCGGAACAGCACGACATAGGCGTAGCCGACGACCTCGCCCCCGAGTGTTGCCACCAGATGCGGCAGCTTCCTGTTCTTGGGGTTCTTGCTGCTGAGCAGGTTCTTGCGCCGCTCCTTCAGGTCGTCGGGTTGCGGCGTGCCGGTGTCGGCGACGCCGTCCTCGACGCCCCGGCGGATATGGCGGCGGTAGATCGCCAGCATGGGCTCGACATCGGCCTCGCGCGACGGCCGGATCACGATGGGGTTGTGGGCGTCCATCCTGGCCTGCCTAGCCGCCGGCCGCTTCGCTGACGACATAGGTGTGGAGCCGCACCGCCCCCGCATGATCGGTCTCCCGATAGACGCCCTGGATCTCGACATCGAAGCCGGGGAAGGTGTTGAAGCTCGCCTCGAACATCCTGAGATAGTCGATCATCGGCTGGGCGCGCTCGCCCAGGCGCTCGCCCGGGACGATCGACGCGATGCCGGGGGGATAGACCACGAAGGGCGTCGTCGCGATGCGGCCGGCGATGGTGTCGATCGGCAGATAGTCGACGTCGTTGCGGGTCAGGCAACGGGCGGCTTCATGGGGCGACATTGCCATTTCGGGCAGGTGTTCCTGAAGGAACTGACGCGTCTGCAGGCCGCTGACATCCCAGTCGCGGAAGAAGCGGTGCATCTGCCCGCAGAGATCGCGCAGGCGCACGCCGTCATAGCGGGCCGGCCGGCGCCGGTAGAACTCGGGAATGACGTCCTCGAGCAGGGCGTTGTCATCATGCAGCTTCTTGAAGGCGACGAGCCCGCTGATCAGCGTCCCGGCCTTGCTGGCCTCGACGCCCGGCGTCAGCAGGAAGAGCAGCGAGTTGAGGTCGTTCTTCTCGGCGACGATTCGGTTCTCGCGCAGGAACTGGGCGACGACCGGCGCGGGGATGCCATGGTCCTCATAGGCGCCGGTCGTCCGGTCGAAGCCGGGGGTGAGCAGGGTGAGCTTGTTGGGGTCGGTCATGGCGAAGCCGGCTTCCATGCCGGCAAAGCCGTGCCAGCCGGCGCCGGGCGAAAGCTGCCAGAAGGCCGGGTCGATGGCGAGTTGGTCGGTCGCGACCATTTCCCAGGCGACGTCATGCACGCCGCCCGGGCGCGCCGCATCGGGAATCGAGACCCGGTCGGGCACGAAGGGCTCGAAGAACCAGCGCCGCTCGGGCCGGGCCTCCTTCTCCTCGAATTCGCGGCGGACCGCCCTGATCTTCTTGCGCAGCTCGATGCCGAGCCGGATCGTGTCGTCCCAGAGCACCTCGCCGGACCGCCCCTTCATCATCTGCGCGCCGACATCGAGCGAGGCGAAGAGCGGGTAGAAGGGCGAGGTCGAGGCGTATTGCATGAAGCTCTCGTTGAAGCGGCGATGCTCGACGCGCCGCTTCTGGCCCTTGATGTGCCGGTCCTTCATGTGGATCTGCGAGGCCTGGCTGAAGCTCGCCAGCTGCTTGTGGGTCGATTGCGTGGCGATGATGCCAGGCGATTCGGGGCCGAGATCCTTCAGCCCCATCGCGAAGCGCCCGGCATAGAGCGGGTGGAACTTCATGAAGCCGGCCCAGGCCTCGTCGAAGAGGATGTAGTCGCAAAGATGCCCGATCTTCTCGAGGATCATCTGGGCACTGTGGATCGTGCCGTCATAGGTGCACTGCTCGACGACCGCGACGCGGAAGGGGCGGGGCTTCTTCCACGCCTCGGGGTCCTTGACCAGCGGGTTGGTGCGGATGCGCTCGCGCAGGGCATCCTCGTCGAAGGCGTCCCAGCGCATCGGGCCGATCAGCCCCCAGGCGTTGCGCACGGTGGGGATGTAGACCGGGGTGCCGCCGGAGATCAGCAGCGCGCCGTGATGGGCGGCCTTGTGGTTGTTGCGGTCGAACAGGACGAGGTCGCCATCGGTGACCAGCGCGGCCAGCGCGACCTTGTTGGAGGTCGAGGTGCCGTTGAGGACGAAATAGGTCTTCTCCGCCCCAAAGATCTGGGCGGCCTCCTTCTGAGCCTTGAGGGCGGGGCCCTCATGGGTCAGGAGATCGCCGAGGTCGAGCACGGAATTGTCGAGGTCGTCGCGGAACACCGCCTCGCCGAGATGCTCCATGAAGACCCGGCCGATCGGGCTGCGGCTGTAGAAGACGCCGCCATTATGGCCGGGGCAGGTCCAGAGATGGTTGCCCTCCTCGGCATAGTCGACGAGCGCGCCGAAGAACGGCGTCTTCAGCGTCTCGGCATACTGCTTGAGGCGGCTGATCAGGCTTTTGGCGATGAAGGGCGGTGTCTCCTCCGACAGGAAGATATAGCCGTCGATGAAGTCGAGCACCTCGACCGGCACATCCTCGAAGCGCTTGCGCCGGATCAGCAGGATGATCGGGAATTCGAGCCCGCGCCGGCGCATCAGGTTGATCAGCGCGGCGGTCTTGCCCTCCAGCCCCTTCTTGCCCCAGTCGACGACCATGCAGCCGATCGCCGCGTCGGTCTGCACCGCGATCTCGGCGTCCTCGAGCTTGCGCGCCTTGACGACCTCGAAGCCGGACCGCTCGATCTCGTCGACGATCTGGTGGAAGCGGATGCCCTCGAGATCCTCGGCATCGAAGTTCGGCGTCGCGAACAGGAAGGTGAAGCGCCTGAAATAGTCCATCTCGACTCCGTCGGTCTGAATCTCGGGATATCTACGGTTTTCATGACGCTGCGACGAACGATCGGCCGTTTGCCGGCCGACCGCAACAAGTCGCCGCCTGCCGGCGTTGTCTGATGACGAAGCGCGATGCGAAGCGTGGTCCGCAAACCGTCATGGCTTCGACGCCAACCCCGGTTATGCTGCATTGCACTGGGGGCAGAGATGTTTTCACTTCACGGTCAGAAGATTCTGGTCGTCGGCATCGCCAATGAGCACTCCATCGCCTGGGGTTGCGCCAAGGCGTTCCGTCGGCAGGGCGCCGACCTCGCGGTCACCTGGCTCAACGCGAAAGCCGAGCCCTTTGTTCGGCCGCTCGCCGAAGCGCTCGATGCGCAGATCATGGCGCCGCTCGACGTCACCCAGCCGGGCGCGATGGCGGCGCTGTTTGAGGAGATTGGCCAGCGCTGGGGCCGCCTCGACACGCTGCTGCACTCGATCGCCTTCGCACCCAAGGCCGATCTGCAGGGCCGCGTGGTCGATTGCTCTTCGGAGGGCTTCGCCCAGGCGATGACGATCTCGGTCCATTCCTTCCTGCAGATGATGCGGCTCGCCGAGCCGCTGATGCCCGCCGGCGGCACCTGCCTGTCGGTGTCGTTCTTCGGCTCGTCGCAGGTCGTGCGGCACTACAACATGATGGGCCCGGTCAAGGCCGCGCTGGAAAGCGCCGTGCGCTATGCGGCGGCCGAACTCGGCGAACTGGGAATCCGCGTTCACGCGCTCTCGCCGGGGCCGCTGGCGACGCGCGCTGCCTCGGGCATCGACCATTTCGACGAGTTGCTCGACGCGGCCGCCAGCCGCGCGCCCACGCGCCACCTCGCCACGATCGAGGATGTCGGGGCCATGGCGGCGTTCCTCGCCTCCGCAGAGGCTCGCAACCTCACCGGTGGCATCCACGCCATCGATGGCGGCTTCTCGATCATCGCGTGAGGGAGCCCCGACCCATGGCCTGCGCCCGCGACCGGTTCGACGCCGTGACCACCGATCGGGAAACCGCTAAGGCTGAGGCGGTCGTCTGGCGCCAACACCATGGCCAGACCGCGACCAGACAGGACGCTTGAGATGCATCTGATCAACCGGACCTTCGCCGAGCTGCAGCCCGGCGAAACGGCGGAACTGCGCCGCGTCATCACCCCCGACGACCTCTATGTCTTCGCGGCGGCCTCGGGCAACTACAACCCGATGCATCTGCCGCAGACCGATGTCGATGGCGACGGGTTCGCCGAGAACATGGTTCCAGGCATGTTCGTCGCCTCGCAGATTTCGGCTGTTCTGGGCATGCTCCTGCCGGGCGCCGGCACGCTGTATCGCCGCCAGGTGCTCGATTTCCACGAACGCGCCCATGCCGGCGACGAGCTGCTATGCCGGGTCAGGGTGCTGGAAAAGCTGGCCGACGGCGTGGTGCGCATGGAGACGCAGGTCGTGCGCCCGCTGGATGGCGCGGTGATCGTCAGCGGCGAGGCGATCGTGATCGCGCCGCAGGTGAAGTTCGACCGCGACGGCGTCGAGGTGCCGGGCCTCGTCGTCCAGCGCCACCGGCATTTCGAGGCGCTGCTGGAGCGGGCGCGCCCGCTGCCGGCGCTGCCGGTCGCGGTGGTGTGCCCGCATGACGAGAACTCGCTCGGCGGGGCGCTGCTGGCGGCGAAGGAAACCATCATCACGCCGATCTTGATCGGGCGCGCGGATAAGATCCGCGCGGCTGCGCTGGCGCTGGAGGCCGATCTGTCGGGGTTCGAGATCATCGACATCGCCGGCGACGTCGCGGCGGCGGCGATGGCCTGCCAGCTCGTGCATGAGGGGCGCGCCGGGGCGGTGATGAAGGGCCATCTCCACACCGACGATCTGTTGAAGCCGATGCTGGACAAGGTCACCGGCCTCAGGGTCGGGCGGCGCTTCACCCATGTCTTCGTCATGGACGTGCCCGGCCATCCCGAGCCGGTGATGGTGACCGACGCCGCGATCAACATCGCGCCCGACCTCGCCACCAAGGTGGACATCGTCCAGAACGCCATCGATCTCGCTCGTTCGCTCGGCATGGAGCCGCGCGCCGGCATTCTCTCGGCAGTCGAGACCGTCAATCCGGCGATCCAGTCCTCGATCGACGGCGCGCTGTTGTCGAAGATGGCCGAGCGCGGCCAGATCACCGGCGGGCAGGTCGACGGGCCGCTCGCCATGGACAATGCGATCGACCGCGGCGCCGCGCGCAGCAAGGGCCTGAGGGGCGGGGTCGCCGGACGGGCCAACATCCTGGTCGTGCCGGGCATCGACGCCGGCAACATGCTGGCCAAGCAGCTCTCCTTCGTCAGCCATGCCGAGGGCGCCGGCCTGATGCTGGGTGCACGCGTGCCGGTGATCCTGAACTCGCGCTCCGACAGCGCCATGTCGCGCCTGGCCTCCTGCGCCGTGGCGGCGCTGCACCATGCCTGCAAGGGAGAGACGCCATGACGGCAGACGCCATGACGGTCGAGATCATTGAGGCTGAAACCGACAGGCCCGACGTCTGGCTCGATGCCGGCTTCCTGGCGCTGAATGCCGGCTCCTCCTCGCTGAAATTCGCGGTCTTTCCCGCGCAGGGCGAAACCGCGCTGATGACCGGGCTGGTCGACCGGATCGGCCCCGAGGGCACGCTGAAGATCAAGGACGGCGCGGGCCAGCCGATCGAGCCCGCCGAGGGCGCGCTGACCAGCCATGATGCCGCGCTGGCGACCGTGATCGCGACGCTCAAGCGCGCCTTCCCCGATCTGACGATCGCCGCCGTCGGCCATCGCGTCGTTCATGGCGGCATCCACTATACGGCCCCGGTCGTTGTGGACGAGGCGGTGCTGGAGAGGCTTTCGACGCTGTCCTCCTTCGCGCCGCTGCACCAGCCGCACAACATCGCCGGAATCCGCGCCGCCATGGAGGCCTTTCCCGGCGTGGCGCAGGTGGCCTGTTTCGACACCGCGTTCCATCGCGGCCAGCCCTTCGTCAACGACACCTTCGCGCTGCCGCATCGCTATTACGAGCAGGGCGTGCGCCGCTATGGCTTCCACGGGCTGAGCTACGAATACATCACCGGCGAGATGACCCGGATCGCGCCGCATCTGATGGCCGGCCGCGTCGTCGTCGCGCATCTGGGCAACGGCGCTTCGATGTGCGCGATCTATCGGGGGCGCTCGGTCGCCTCCTCGATGGGGTTCTCGGCGCTGGACGGGCTGCCGATGGGCACGCGCTGCGGCCAGCTCGATCCCGGCGTGATGCTGTACATGCTGGACCAGGAAAAGCTGAACACGGCGCAGATCCGGCAGATCCTCTACAATGAATCGGGACTGCTGGGCCTCTCGGGCGGGCTCTCCAACGACATGCGCACGCTGGAGGAGGCCGACACGCCTGAATCCCACCGCGCGATCGACTATTTCGTCTTCCGCATCCAGCGCGAGCTCGGCGCCATGGCCGCCGTGATGGGCGGCATCGACGCGCTCGTCTTCTGTGGCGGCATCGGCGAGAATTCGCGCGTCGTCAGGCGTCGCGTCTGCGAGCGGCTGGGCTGGATGGGGATCGAGATCGACCATGGCCGCAATGCCGAGAGTGCGACGGTGATCTCCTCAGAATTCGCCCGCACCACCGTGATGATCGTGCCGACCCGCGAGGATCTGGTGATCGCGCGCGCCGCACGCGCCATCGCCGGCGTGCCGGCGGCCGGTGCCGCCTGACCCGGCTGGCGACAGCCGCGATGGACAAAAGAAAAAGCCCTGCAAATCCGACGACTTGCAGGGCTTCGAATATGGTGGGCGCGACAGGGATCGAACCTGTGACCCCTACGATGTCAACGACGTTCCGGGAGCGCTTTCGCCTGAAAAACAAGGCGAAACCGGCACAACGCCATTGGCAAGAACAGTGAACAAGAGAAGAACGTAAGCGGATCTGCGATTGAACTGCTATTGACGCCTCAGATGGACCTCAACGGTGAAGCCTTGGTCCTCGACAGGACGGCGTGGTCGACGGCGGCCTCGGTCTCGGGCCCGACCGGCGCGAGCAGGTCGATCCTCACCATCACGTACTTCTCCTTGACGTTGATCAGCGCGAGCTTCGTTGGCACCGGTTCGCACCAAGCGCGTTCTCGATGCGTTCGAACAATCTGGCGTCCACGTCGGCCCAGCCGTCGCCAACGGCCATTTGGATGGGCTTGCAGTCGATCCAGTACCGATGCCGGGCATAGATCTCGGCCTGCCAGTCACGGGCTGGTGTCTTCGGGCGCAACATGGGCGCGCCTCCTGTGATGAAGGATCACCGGCGCGGCGGCGCGGCGATCCGAGATGACGATAAAGGGGAAGAGAGCCCGGGGGCTCCTGCGTCAGGCCGTTAATCGGCGCGCGGTAATGACAGCGCGTCGGCGCTCGCCGCAGCTGGAAGCTTGCGGGCGCCGGGCAACCGGAACAGGGCGCGGGTCGTCGTCATGGGTGATGGAGATAACGGGTATGATGATCGCCGGCAACCGATCTGCCGATGACGAACCCTAGCCTATCGCTTGGTCAGGCAGCGTCAGGATCGACAAGATCTGATTGCCAGGCAACCTCAACGATTGCTCCGTGATCTCGCTGCGATCGGCACCCTTAAAGTTGAACCAGGCATCGGCATCGATCTTGTGCGGGTGGCCGTCGTTGGAGCCGTTGAACAGCATCTCGTAGGCATAGGTCTGCTTGTCCAACTGTTTTGCAGGCCACCACCATTCCCGAAACCGCCCCTGTGGCGACCACCAACGCAAACCGTCGAGGCCGTGACAGACCAGCATGATCGGGAAGCGATCCAGCTTCGCCAACTTGATCAACGTCGCGGTCAGGCTTGCATTGAACTCGGTTGCGATGTCCGACGCCGTCGCGATCGTGACCTTCCTGATTTTCATCGCGAGTGGCCGTAGCATGAACTCCGGCAATATCAGGTCCGACGCGAAATCGTCGGCTTGACGCTCGGGGTTCAAGGCGTCGTGACGAGGATTTCCGATGTCGCCTGCCGCGCAGAAAAGCCGCCGTCCTCGGTGGTGATGCCAATGCCCGATTTCATGCGCGACGGAGAAGCGTCGCCGCTCGTCGCCGGACCGGCTGTTGACGGTGATGATCGCGCGCTTCTCGTCCCCGACGATCATGGCCTCGCAACCATCGAGCGGCTCGTACTCGACAATCGCGCCCTGGCAATAGGCGATGGCCTCAAGGTCGATTTCCTTGGGCTCGGAGATTCCGAGGTTGATCAGCATCCTCTCGCCGGCGGTCGGTGCCCTCACGCGTCCCCGTCCTCTCGCCGCAGCCGTTCGAGTTTAACTAGGGACGCGGCAACGACCTCGTCGTCACTTGCGGAAAGCTCTTTCCCCTTTCGCGCAGCCATCATCAAAGGGGTCGATGTGGCCTGTGCCCTGAACGCCGCCATCCGCGCAGCCGCATCCGCTGCGTCCGATGTAAGCGGCGAGCGTTCCTCCCTTGATCGAAAGGCGACGATCTCGGTCCTTGCGCGGGCGAGGCGCTCACGACCGGCCATCTTGCGCGCCTCGGCCATCATGCGCTCCGACAGCGACACGTAACTCGCCGTATCTTCGCCGGCTTCCTCCATCTCGGCGCGAAACAGGTCGGCGGGCGTGTCGAGTGCGCTCTCGATCAGCGCATCCTCGATCTTGCGGGACTCGCCACGGCCTTGGTGCTTCTTAGTGGTGGTCATCGCGTCATCCTATCGGGATAGAGCTTGGCCGCTACCCGCCGTATCTTCTTGCCCAGGTAGTCGATGCGCGCTTGATCGGCGCCGACCAGTTCCCTCAGGTCCTTGCCCCTGAGCTCCTCGGACCAACCGAGGAGCATCAGCTGGCATTGCTCGTCATCGGCGAGCGCAGCCTTGATCCGGTCGATGACCTCGCCGGTCTCATCGATTTCCATTTCGGTGAGCAGGGCCTGCTCGGGATCATCGGCGACAGCCGGCAAGATTTCCGAGGCCATGCCGTCAGTCGTCGGCACAACGTAGGTTTCGTCCAACGCCACGACACGCGAACGGGCTTGCCTATCGTGGTCCGCGATGCTCCGCATCGCCTCGACGACGAACTTCACCAGGCTCACGTTTCGAGGGCATTTCCGCTTCCCCGTCAGGACGCGAAACAAGACCTCACAATAGAGCTCGCCGTATTGCCGACCCGTCCCACCGATGAACCAGCGCTCCATGCCCAAGATCTTGGCCCGCTCGTCCGCGGGCAAATTCTCGATCATGACGACGAGCGTCTCGCCGTCATAATGGCCGTCGATGGCATCGGGAGAAGCTTCGGCGACGACGCCTTGGCCCGCTACACTCATTCGCCCCCCACATCTTCCCATGCCCGCCACCAAGCGGTTTCGGACATAGATCGCGACCGAGTCCGAAACCGCCAAGCCGCCCGGCATGGTTGTAAGATGCCACTCGCAGAACGATTCTCCAATGCGAGGCTGGCCTGTCACGGAGCCGGTCATGAACCGCACGATCCGCCTGCCGGGGGATGACCCCTTTCTCGCCCCGCTCGACGCGGTTCTTGCTGACGTCGCCATCGCCCTTCAGCTCCCGCCCGGGCTGCATGCCCAGGTGGGAGAGCGCTACGAGGCGGTTCGCCGCCACGCCGAACGCGAAGGCAGCCCTCTGCGGGGGCGCATCGTGAGATTCTATCCGCAGGGATCGATGGCAATCGACGCGACGATCTCCATGCGGGGCACGGATGAGGAATACGATCTCGACATCCTGGCCGAACTCGACCTTGACCCTTGGGCCGACCCGGATGAGGTGCTCGACCTGCTCTTCGAAGCGCTGAAGGATTACCCGGTCAGCAAGGGGGTCGAGCGGCAAACGCGCTGCGTCACCATCCGCTATGCCGACGGAATGCATCTGGACGTAACGCCGTCCGTCCGGCTCGCCTCGACGCTGGATCGGGAGAGCCACATCTTCCACGCCAATCCCGACAAGCCCGCCTCCGAGCATTTCCATGTGCGCATGAACGCCTATGGCTTCGCCGAGTGGTATCGCGCCCGGACCCCGCTCGAACGCAAGTTCGCCGAGGAGTTCAACCGGCGCTTCAACGATGCCTATGGGCTGACGGTTCGTGCCGACGCCGAATTCGACGAGGTGCCAGACCAGACGCCGCTCGTCGTCAAGAACACGGCGACCGTCGCGCTGCAGCTCCTCAAGCGCTATCGCAACGTTGCCTACGCCGACGCGACAGGCCGCATCCCGCCGTCCATCATGCTGTCGTGCTTCGCAGGCTATGCGGCGGGCGGTGCGAGCACGCTGTCTGACATGGTGATCCGTCAGGCGCGCATGGTTGCCTCCGAGCTCCAGCGCGCCGGCGCCAATGGCACACGGATCGCGGTCACCAACCCCGCGCTTCCCACCGAATGCTTCACCGACCGCTGGCCCGAGAACCTCGCCCAGCAGCAGGATTTCGCCGGCAAGCTCACCAAGCTCGCCGACGAACTGGCCTGGCTCCAGACGGCCGACATCTCGCAGGAGGAACTGGCCGAGTGGCTCCAGGCCCGCTTCGGCAAGCGTGCCGTCGAGCGTTCGATGAAGCAGCTCAACCAGCGGCTCGGGCGCGCCGTCAGGGACGCATCGCAGTCCTACACCCCCAAGGGCGGCGTCTACGTTCCCAGCGCGCCGAAGCTTGTTGGCATCGGCGCCGCATCGGCCGTCGCGATGCCGGCCATGGCGCGGCCGCACACGTTCATGGGAGGGTGCCGTCGATGATCGGGCTTTCTTCCATCGACGAGCAGATCGCGGCGATGGCAGCGAGATGGCCAGGACTCCGCGCCCGTCGTGTCGGTGACCGTGCTGCCGTCTGGCGCGGCCCGCTCCGGCCGCTGATGAAGACCTATGAGGTGGAGATCCTCTATCGCGCGCCGCTCGTCATCGAGCGCATCGATCCGATGCGGATGCAGCCCGATGTCGAGGTGTTGTCACCGCGCCTGAGACGGATGGCGCGCAGCGATGAGGGAAAGCTGCCGCATGTCTACTGGAGGGATGAAGGCGAGCCGTTGCTCTGCCTCTTCGATCCGGAGGCGGGCGAATGGTCGCCGGCCGATCTGCTCGCGGACACCACCGTGCCTTGGACCATCGACTGGCTGACTTGCTACGAGGGCTGGCGCGCCACCGGCGAATGGACCGGCGGCGGTCGTCATCCTTCCCCGCCGTCGACGGAAGGAGCGACCCCATGACCTACGTTCCCCCGCGCCGCTCCGACGGCACGATCCAGACCCGCCGTGTGCGTCAGCCCTGGCCAGCGGACAAGCCGTTCCGCATCCTGTCGATCGACGGTGGAGGCATCTGCGGCATCCTCCCCGCTTCGGTCCTGGCCGAGCTTGAAATGCGCTTCCTCGGCGGCAAGTCGATCGCGCGCCACTTCGACATGATCGCGGGCACCTCCACCGGCGGCATCATCGCGCTGGGCCTGGCGCATGGCCGGACCGCGGCCGAGATCCGCGATGTCTACGTCGAGCGCGGCGACAACATCTTCCCGCCCCCCACCAGGATCGGGCGCCTCGTCAGGCTCCTGCGCCGCGGGCACCGATACGTCTACAACCGGAAGCCGCTGGAAGACGAGCTCTTGCGCATCTTCGGATACGCCCCCCTTGGAGATGCCAAGACCCGGCTCTGCATCCCGGCCTTTGAAGGCAGGCATGGCGAGCCCTGGATCTTCAAGACCCCGCACCACCCGGACTACAAGCGCGACCGTGTCGAGCGAATGGTCAAGGTGGGGTTGTCGACGGCTGCCGCGCCGACCTTTTTCGAGGCCCTGCCGAACAACGGCTACGTCATGGTCGACGGCGGGCTTTGGGCCAACAACCCGGTCATGAACGCGCTGGTCGACGCACTGGCCTGCTATGACCTCGACCGCGCCCAGATCGAGATCCTGAGCCTCGGTTGCGGGGAGACCACCTTCAAGGTCGACGAGCGTATGGCGAAGGGCGGCATGTTCCAGTGGCGGGGCGTGATCAGCGCCGCCATGAGGGCGCAGTCCCAGAACGCCCTTGGCCAGGCCTACCTGCTCGTCGGCAAGGACAAGGTCATGCGGATCGACGCTCCCGAGAGCCCTACCCCGATCGCTCTGGACGACCACAGGCGCGCACGTGAGGAGCTGCCGGCGATGGCGCGATCCCTGGTGGAGGGAGCGGGCCGGGAAATCGCCCGGACGTTCTTCGCGAGCGAAGTCGAACCCTATTTGCCTGTGACCATGAATTGAAGGGCAGCTCGCTATCGCAGCTCCGGAGCTCTCGGTTCCGGAACCTCGAGCGGTCATAGCCGCGGCAGCCCACGTTTCTTCAACCGCAGCGGCAGTTCGGGGTCGGCTGCGATACGGCGCCCAGGTCGCCAGGTCGACAAATCAGTGCCTTTCATGGGCGCACTGGCCGTGATCGGCCAGCGCCTCAATGATCGCGCAGTCGCAGGCAGCGACACCACCTGAGCAGGTCGCCGCGATCCGCTCCAACTCCTTCTCCAACGAGCGCAGCCTCGCAATCTTGTGGCGGACGTCGTCGAGATGGGCGACGGAGATCGCATGGGCCTCGTCGCAGGCCATGCCGGGGTTGTCCGACAGCCTGAGCAGGGCGCGGATGCCATCGACGGGGAAGCCGAGATCTCGGGCGTGCTTGATGAAGGCCAGGCGCTCGACATGGGCGCGGCCATAGCGGCGCTGGTTGCCCTCCGAGCGCTCTGGCTGCGGAAGAAGCCCGACCTGCTCGTAGTAGCGGATCGTCTCGACCTTCACGCCGGTCCGGTCAGACAGCGATCCGATCGGCATGACGCGCGCGAGGTTTTTTGCGTCCATCTCATTTTACCTCTTGAACCTGAAGTGGCTAGAGATCGTATGTGGGTTGTCTCGCAGCGCCTGCAAGCGGAGACGACCATGACAGCGACCTCGGACACCAAGCTCCAGAACCTGAGCTGGAAGGTCGGCGGGATGGATTGTGCGAGCTGCGCGGCGACGATCCGCGGCGCCGTGGAGCGCCTGCCCGGAGTCAGCGATGTCAAGCTCTCGGTCATGTCCGAGACGCTGACGCTGGCGCTCGACGAGAGCCAGACCAAGCGCGACGCGATCGAGAAGCGCGTCGCAGGCCTCGGTTACACCTTGACGGTGCTGGTGGCGAAGGCGACGCCGATCCAGGAGCCGGCAGCCACGTGCGGCTGCAGCCATCCCAATAACCCGGCGGACGCGACGACCACGGCCGGGATCCAACGCAGCCCGGAGCCCTTGAGCTGGAAGGTCGGCGGCATGGATTGTCCAGGCTGCGCTGCAACCATTCGTGGCGCAATCGAGCGCCTGCCTGGCGTCAGCGACGTCAAGCTCTCCGTGATGTCTGAAACCCTGACGCTCGCGCTCGACGAGACCCAGACGAAGCGCGACGCAATCGAGAAGCGAATTGTCAGCCTCGGCTTCACCACCGCCGTCGTTGCGCCGAAGACGCAAACGTCGAGCCCTGCAATCGGTGATCGTCGCGAGCATGAAGATCATGCCGGGCACGATCATGCGGGTCATAGCCATTCTCATCACCACGATGGACACGCCGCGACGCAACGGACGGCCGGCACGGTCGGCAAACAGCCCGTCGATGCCGACCACGGCCTGCCGGGCCATGTCCACGAGGCGACACCAGACGGCGTGTCCTGGTACCAGACCAATAAGGGCCGCCTCGTGCTGACGACCGGCGCGCTGCTCGGTGCAGCCTGGGCGTCCAGCCTCATCTGGCCTGCCGCCGCGCACTGGGCCTTCATCGCGGCCTGCGTGATCGGGATCGTGCCGGTCGCGCGCAAGGCTTATGCGGCCGCCAGCGCCGGCATGCCCTTCACCATCGAGATGCTGATGACCATCGCCGCCACCGGCGCGTTGTTCATCGGGGCGGCCGAAGAGGCTGCGCTCGTCGTCTTCCTGTTCGCCGTCGGCGAGGTTCTGGAGGGTGTCGCCGCCGATCGCGCCCGGGCCTCGATCCGCGCGCTCGGCGAGCTCGTGCCCAAGACCGCGATCGTCGAGGAGAACGGCGAGACCCGCACGATCGACGCCGCCGCGCTGATCATCGGCCAGACCGTGCTGGTGCGTCCCGGCGACCGCATCCCTGCCGATGGCGAGATCACCGACGGCGTCTCCGGCATCGATGAGAGCCCGGTCACGGGCGAGTCGGTACCTAAGACCAAGAGCGTCGGCGATCCGGTCTTCGCGGGCTCGGTCAACAGCGAGGCGGCGCTGCGCGTCCGCGTGACCAAGGCTGCCGAGGACAACACGATCGCGCGGATCATCCGGCTGGTCGAGGAGGCCCAGGAATCGCGCGCGCCGACCGAACGCTTCATCGACCGGTTTTCGCGCATCTACATGCCGGCGATCGTTGGGCTGGCCGTGCTCGTCGCCATCTTGCCGCCTTTGCTGCTCGGGGCTGAATGGTCGGTCTGGGTCTATCGGGCGCTGGCGCTGCTGCTGATCGGCTGTCCTTGTGCACTCGTCATCTCCGTGCCGGCTGCGATCGCCGCCTCGCTCTCGACCGGCGCGCGCCAGGGTCTGCTGATGAAGGGCGGCGTCGTCATCGAGGCCGCGGCCAAGACCGGCATCGTCGCCTTCGACAAGACCGGCACGCTGACGCAAGGCCGCCCGCGCGTGACGGAGGTCGTCGCACTGGGACGGACCGAACGCGAGGTGGTGGAACTGGCTGCCTCGGTCGAAACGGGCTCAAGCCACCCGCTGGCGCTGGCGATCATCGAGCGCGCCAAGGGACATGCGATCCCGGTGCGCAATGCCACCGAGGCGAAGGCCATCGCCGGGCAGGGCGTCACCGGTACGCTGGACGGAGTTACTATCTTCGTCGGGGCGCCGCGCCACGCGCTCTCGCGAGCCAACTTCGACGACCAGGCGAAGGCCGCCGTCGAGCAGTTGGAGACCGCCGGCAAGACCGTCGCAGCCGTGATCGCGGATGGCGTCCTCGCCGGCCTGATCGCCATGCGCGACGAGCCGCGCGAAGACGCCGCCGCCGGCATCGCAGAGTTGAAGGCGATGGGCATCCGCTCGCTGATGCTGACCGGCGACAACGCCCGCACGGGAGCGGCCATCGCCGGTTCGCTTGGGATGGAGCACAAGGCCGAATTGATGCCGGAGGATAAAGTCGCCGCGATCAAGGTGCTGTCGGCCGAGACCTCCGTCATGATGATCGGCGACGGCATCAACGACGCGCCGGCGCTCGCCGCCGCCGGCATCGGCGTGGCAATGGGCTCTGGCACCGACGTCGCGCTGGAAACCGCTGATGCTGCGATCCTGAAGAGCCGGGTCCGGGACGTCGCGGCCATGATCCGGCTGGCCCGTGCGACAATGAGCAACATCCGGGTCAACATCGCCATCGCACTCGGGCTGAAGGCCGTGTTCCTCGTCACCACGGTGTTCGGCTACACCGGCCTCTGGGTCGCGATCCTGGCCGACACCGGCGCCACGGTCATCGTGACGGCCAACGCGCTGCGGCTGCTCCGCTTCAACGCCGGCCGCGTCGGCTGAGCGGGAGGAGCGCGTCATGTCCGGCATGGAGATCGCCAGCTACCTGATGACCGTCGTCTACGTCATCAGCTTCCTCGCCATGTCGGCCATCCTCGCCAGGGAAGCGGGAAGGCCGGTCTGGCTCTTCAACAAAGGCCGTGAGAAGCAGGCGCTGCCCGCCATGCTGTTTCGCCTCGCCTTCGCCGGCGCGGTGATCTGGCCCATCGTGCTGACATTGGTCGGCAATCCGATCAATGCTGACCCGCTCCATCGCGCGCTCGATGGCCCGTGGGTCGATGTCCTGGGGCATCTTCTCGTCGTCGTCGGAGCCTGCCTCGCGATCCTGTCCCAGCGGCATATGGGCGCCTCCTGGCGCATCGGCGCGGCGGAGGGCGAGCTCGGCCCGATCGTCGACAGCGGCCCCTTCGCCATCTCGCGCAACCCGGTCTTCGTCGGCCAGGCCCTGGTCTTCGTTGGGCTCTTCCTCGTGCTGCCCAGCCTGATTCAGGGCGCGCTGACGCTCGGGCTCCTGGTCGCCATCATCCTCCAGGTCCGCATCGAGGAACGCGTCCTTCAGCGAACCCTCGGCCAGCCCTATCGCGACTACCAGCAGCGGGTGCGGCGTTGGCTCGGGACCCGCACCACCCCGGAAAGCACGACGCCATGACGTTGCAGAAGCGGCTCGGAGAGGTCCTTGGTTGGGCGGTCGCCGCCGCGGCGCTGGACCAGCTCTCGAAATGGCTGATCCTCACATATGTGATGGCGCCGCCGCGCGTCATCGAGATCGCGCCGTTCCTCAATCTGCGCCTCGGCTTCAACTACGGCGTCAGCTTCGGGATCGGCCGCGACACGCTGGAGGCGTGGCCGGGCATGCTGGCCGCGTTCAAGGTCGTCGTCGCCATCGGCCTCATGGTCTGGGCCGTCAGAAGCCGGATCCGGCTCGAGAGGGTCGGTCTGGCGCTGGTTGCGGGCGGTGCGCTCGGCAATGCGCAGGACCGCTGGCGTCAGGGCGCCGTCACGGACTTCATCGACCTTCACTGGGGCGATTGGCACTGGCCGACTTTCAACGGCGCTGACATCGCGATCTCGGCGGGTGTCGGGCTGATGCTGCTGGCCGCTCTTGCCGACTATCGCAAGGCCCGCTCCGAGGCCGCATCCCCACAGCCCAATGTCTCTCCAGGCGCGCAAGGAGACCGATCTTGAGGCGGATCAGACAATGGATCGAGGCGGCTGCCGCCGCTGAGACCAAACCCTTTGCGCTGCTCTCTGGCGCAGCGGCCTGGCGCCTTGGGGGCCTGGCCGTGCTGATCGGTGCTGGTCTGCTCGCCATGGGGCAGATCCATCCCGAGCCGGTGGCGCAGCGTAGCGGCATCGCTGTCATTCATCCGTGGGCCAAGGGATCGGCGCTGAAGGGCGACCAGTTCCCATTCTACGCGACCTTTGCCAACAACGGCGCTCACCCGGATCGACTCCTCAAGATCGAAACGGCCGCCGCCCACCACGCCATCCTGAAGGCTCTTTACACCAAGACCGGCATCGTCCGTCCCGTGGAGCTCGACGAACTCGCCCTGCCGGCGAATGGCAGGGTGTCGCTCAGGCCAGGAACGCATCAGATCACGCTGATCGGCCTCTACGCCAAGGTCGAGCCCGGCAGCTTCATCCCGGTGACCTTCGTCTTCGAGCGCGCCGGCCGCCTCTCGGCCGACATCCGGGTCGAGAACCTCGGAGAACCCGAGCACAAAGATCATATCTGAGCGCCTGTTCTACTCAGTACGCGTTCATGGGGGAGTTTCACGATGGCCACAGGGCACTCGCACGGGGCCGCTCCGACGGGCACGGCGGCAGGCAAGAACAAAAGCCGGCTGGCGATGGCGCTGGGCCTGACCACGGCGTTCATGGCCGCTGAGGTCGTCGGCGGGCTCTGGACCGGTAGCCTCGCGCTCTTGGCGGATGCGGCCCACATGCTGACCGATGCCGGCGGCCTGGCCCTGGCGCTGATCGCGATCCGCTTCGCCGAGCGTCCCGCTACGCCGGAAAAGACATTCGGCTATGTCCGCGCCGAGGTGCTCTCGGCGCTAACCAACGCCGTCGTCCTCCTGCTCCTGACGGTCTACATCCTCTACGAGGCCTATCAGCGCTTCCAGAACCCGCCGGAGATCATCGGCGGCCCGATGCTGGCCGTCGCGGTTGTGGGTCTCGGCGTCAACCTTGTCAGCATGAAGCTGCTCGCGGGCGGATCGTCCGAGAGCCTGAACGTCAAGGGCGCCTATTTTGAGGTCCTGAGCGACATGCTGGGTTCGCTCGGCGTCATCGTCGCGGCCATCGTCGTCCTGCTCACCGGCTGGACGATCGTCGATCCGATCGTCGGCGCGGGCATCGGCCTGTTCATCGTGCCGCGCACCTGGAGCCTGCTAAAGCAGGCCGTTCACATCCTGCTCGAGGGCACGCCGCCGGAGGTCGATCTGAAGCTTCTCCAGGCGAAGCTCGCCAACCTCCCCGGCGTCGTCGCCGTCGATGACTTGCATGTCTGGACCATCACGTCGGGTCTCGACGCGATGAGCTGCCATCTGGTGGTCGACGACATTGCGAAATCGGCCGGCATTCTCACGGCTGCAAGCGGCGTCATGCGATCGGAATTCGGGCTGACCCACACGACGATCCAGATCGAGGATGGCGAGATCAGAGCCGCCGAGGGACACGTGACCCCCCTATAGGTCCAGCGCGGCCTTTTTTACTGACATAGGCCAAGAGGCGCGGGGGGAAGAACGGCCGAGAAAGAACCGCGCTTGCGCGCAGGTGGTCAGGGGCGCGGCGATGATGCCGGGGCGCCAGAGGCGTGGGCCTTGGGGTCGGTCTGATGGCGGCGGTCTTCCACCTCGCGCATCCTCACCACGCTGACCGCGTAGAACAGGACCGCGAGTGCAACCAAGGCGATGGCCAGAGCGCCATTGCGCGATTTCATCGTGCCACACGCCCATCTGATGGGCCGATGGGTGCGGCGCGGCCCACACCTTCCAGCGAGGCGAAGCGGCTCATCGAGAAAGCCTTCCTTAAGGTTGATAGCACGGCAAGAAACATCAATGAAATCTGAATCTTAGATCGATAATTTAGGGGTCGGATTTCGCGCGAATTCAACGCGTCTTCGCTAGAAACGCTCTTAACGACAAGGGAGAGCGTCATGAAAAAAAGGCAGAACCTCATTGGCGCGATGGTCCTGGGGATCGCGATTTCGACCCTGGTCACGCCGGTCCTCGCGGCGGGCACAACCGACCTCGCCCATCTTCATGCCGGCCAGCCCTCGCGCACGCCGATCGGCTGGCAGCAGTTCTGCGTCGACAATCCCAACGACTGCCGGACGCCGCGCTCGACCGCGACCGTGATGCGCCTCGACGACAGATCCTGGAGCGAGCTACTGAGCGTCAACCTGACGTTCAACAAGGCCATCGAACCGGTCACCGACCAGGACCAGTTCGGCGTCATCGAGAACTGGGACTACGCCAGGACGGGCAAGGGCGACTGCGAGGACTACGTCCTCGAAAAGCGCCGTGAACTGGTCAAGCGCGGCTGGCCGCTCTCGGCGCTGCTGATCACCGTGGTGATCGACAAGGAGGGCGGTGGCCACGCCGTGCTCACCGTCGTCACCGACCGCGGCGAGTTCGTCCTCGACAACCAGACCGACGAGGTCCTGCCCTGGTCGAAATCCGGCCTGACCTTCATCCGGCGCCAGTCGCCGGAGAACCAGAACGTCTGGCAGGATCTCGGGCGCTTCCTGGGTCGCCCGGATGTCGTCACCGCCGCGATCAAGGGGTCGCGCTAGCATCGCGAGCCCACCCCCGGTCAGCGCCCTACCAGCAATGGCGTCAGGATCTTGTCGAACTCTTCGATGGTCAGAGCGCCCGTTTTCTTTTCGCCATTCACAAAGAAGGTCGGTGTCGAGTTCACGCCGAACTCCTTGTTTGCGCGCTCCTGGATCTGACGAACCGCCTGGAACAAATCCTCGCGTTGGAGACAGACATTCACCTTCTCCTCGCTGAACCCGGCCTGCTTCATCGTTTGTGTCAGAGCATCGAGCGGCTTTTGGGCATGAGCCCAGCCCTCCTGCGTCTTGTAGAGCATGTCGACGATCGGATACCATTTCGACCCATCGTCGCATCGAGCGAGCATTAAACCCGCCGCCGAAAGCGGATCGAGCGGGAATTCGCGTGCGATGAAGCGGACCTTACCGGTATCGACGTACTTGGCTTTGAATGACGGCCAGGTGTTGATGTGGAAGTTCATGCAGTGATGGCAGGTGAGCGAGGCGTACTCGACCACCGTGACCGGCGCGTCGGCGGCGCCGAAGACCTTGTCCGGCAACGGACCGGGTTCCAGGAGCCTTGCGGCAAGCGAAGTCTGCGCAGTCGCCGATCGACCGGCGAGACTGGTAGCGATAAGCCCGGCGGACAGCCGAAGCAGCGAGCGACGCGCGATCATGGAATCCTCCCTCTGTACGTTGATCGCACCTGAAGTGACATCAGGTTCAAGCGCTTCCGGCGGTAGTCACACCGCATGTCATGCGACAGCGCGTCGCAGTGGACGGCCAAATGGCGGAATTGCGCCAATCGACGGTCGTGGCCGTAGTGGTACTGGCCAGCCTTCGCCTCCATGATCCTCTGATGGACCTTCTCACCCTCTTCGGCCTCTTCGCCGTGACTGCCATGCTGATCACCTACGCGTGCGAAGAGCGCAGTCCATCGTTCATCCTCGGCTTCGCCATCGCCTGCGCGCTGGGCTCCGTCTACGGCTTCCTCCAGGGCGCCTGGCCCTTCGGTGTGGTCGAGGCGATCTGGGCGGTCGTGGAGCTGCGGCGCTGGTGGAGCAGGCGCGCGAACGCCGATCAAGATCGGAAGATTTCTGCTTGAAGCTCAAGTGGCATGAGGTTGTAGAGAACCGTTAACCGTCCTTGTTGACGCTCTGTAAGCCCCGTTCGCGCAAAAGTTCTCGCATGCTCTCGTTCGCCCGCCTCTCGACGCTGCGCCTCGTCCTCGTGCTCTTGCTCGGCACGCTAGCCCTGTCCGGCTGCGTCACCGGTGAAGGCGACGATCGTCATCTCCAGCCGCTTCCGGCGCGGTTGGTCTCGGAGATGTCCAGCAAGGGCATGAGCCAGAGCGATCCCATTCTAGTCCGCATCTTCAAGAAGGAGAGCGAGCTCGAGGTCTGGAAACGCGACCGCAGCGGCGAGTACGCCCTGCTCAAGACCTATCCGATGTGCCGCTGGTCGGGTCAGCTCGGCCCCAAGAAGCGCGAAGGCGATCGACAGGCGCCGGAAGGGTTCTACACGGTCACGGCTGACCTCATGAACCCGCGTTCGCAATTCTACCTCTCATTCAATCTCGGCTATCCAAACCCGCTGGAGAAGTCGCAAGGCGCAACCGGATCGGCGCTCATGGTCCACGGCGCCTGCACCTCGGCAGGCTGCTTCGCCATGACCGACGACGGCGTCACCGAGATCTACGGTCTGGCGCGAGAGGCCTTCGCCGGAGGGCAGCGCAGCTTCCAGGTCCAGGCGCTACCGTTCCGGATGACGCCCGAGAATATGGCGCGGCACCGCAACAACACCCATTTCGCCTTCTGGAAAAACCTGAAGGAAGGCTCGGACCACTTTGAGGCAACGAAGCAGCCACCCCGGCTTGCGGCCTGTGGTCGCCGCTACGTGTTCAACGCCAAGGAGGGGGCGGGACCATTCTCGCCGGCTGAGGCGTGCCCGACCTACGACATCGCCCCGGAGGTGCAGCCCTTGGTGTCACAGCGCCAGGCGCGCGACGAGGCCCGGTTCGCCGAGCTGATCGGGAGCGGCACGCCGGCGATGAGCTACGCGCATCTGGACGGCGGCATGCACCAGAGTTTCCGGGCGATGCTCAAGAGCCTCGGACCAGAGCGCATGCAGCCCATGGTCGCCGGTAAAGTCGAGATTAGCCGGCCTGACGCCGCGCTCGCCGATCCCTTCGGCGGAGACGACGCTCCCGGCCGAACGGACACGGCCGGCTCTCTCGCAATTCGTTGACCGGGCCCCAATTCGCGTTTCGCCGAGCCGACGACAGCCTGCATGTGGTGGCGCAATATGAGATCTGAGGGTCAAGGCCGTCCTGCGGCTGAAAGCCTACTGCGGACTGGCCTTGCGTCAGCGCTTCAGGTCGCGGCGCGCTACCTTGGCCAGAGGACGCCCGTACAGCACGAGTCTATGCCCGGTCAGCTCGAAACCCAGCTCCCTCGCGACCAGCGCCTGTAGCAGTTCGATCTCTTCCGACCTGAACTCAATGACTGCGCCGCTCTCGGTGTCGATCAAATGATCGTGGTGGACGTCCGATGCGGGCTCGATCCGGACGCGTCCGCCCGCGAAGCTGTGCCGCTCGACGAGCCCCGTGGCAGCGAAGACCTTCAGCGTGCGGTAGACGGTCGATAACGATATGCCGGGATCTATGGCCGCGACCCGCCGATAGATCTCAGTAACGTCCGGATGATCGTCGGCCTTGGCGACCACATCGGCGATGATGCGGCGAGGGCCCGTGATGCGCTGACCCGCCTCGCGGCAGTGCTCGATCAACACGTCGGCTGCGTCGGACATGAATTCCTCCCTAGCCTCCTTTAATGGGAATCATTCGCAAATGCATTGACAATCGGACATGCGTCCATAATCTGCTCTTGCAAATCAGTTGCATCTTAGGGGCGGCGAATGCTGGACAAGGTCGAGGGTGCGGCAAGCTCCTGATCCTGAGCCAGGTCGTGCTGGGACTTCAGCTCCCCTTCGCGATCGTGCCGCTGGTCATGTTCACGGCATCCAGGAGCAAGATGGGCGAGATGGTCGCGCCGAGATGGCTGACCATCATCGCTGCGATGATCGCGGCGATCATCATCGCGCTGAACATGAAGCTGCTCTTCGATCTGGCGACAGGCTGAGCCCGGTCACGCGATGTCGCATTGCGGGGCTGTTCGAGCCTCGCTATGCCAGCTCCGTGACCATGCGCTCGACCAGAACCGTTGTCGTCCGGGCGCTGCTCGCGCTGACACTCGCCTATGTCCTGATCCTGCAGGGGCTGTTGGGCAGCGCCTCGGCCAGCGCGCAAATCGCCAGCGCCAGTTCGATATCCGGACTGATGCAGACGCTGTGCTCCGGCGCCCACGTTCCAGACGCAGCGCCGACCGACGACGACGGCCACCATGGCACGGCGCAGTCGTCGTGTTGCACCTGGGGTGCCACGCTCGCGCTCGACCCGATCGTCCCGCCGACAGGCCCGTCAGCTCCCTTTCCCTATCGCGCTCGGATAAGCCAGGCTGTTGCGTTCGGACAGGTGACGCAGGTGGCGATCCTGTTCCGGGTCGCGACCACTCAAGGATCGCGAGCGCCACCCGGCCTCGACGCGTGACACGAGCGCCGGCCCAAGCCGGTATCATCACCTGTTCGAGGATCCATTCCATGACGCGATCAGCAATCGGCGCCCTCGGCGTCGCCTTGTCCCTTGCCGCTTTTGCGACCATTCCTGCCCGTGCCCACGACTATTCCGTCGGTCCGTTGAAGATCACCCATCCCTGGGCCAGGGCGACACCGCCGGCCGCCAAGGTCGGCGGCGGCTATCTCGGCATCGAGAATACCGGACCGACGCCGGACCGCCTCATCGGAGGCTCGACCGAAGCCGCTGCCCGCGTCGAGATCCATGAGAGCAGTCTCAAAGACGGCATCATGCGGATGCGCGAGAAGACGGACGGCATCGTCATCCCATCGGGCCAGAAGGTGGAGTTCAAGCCCAGTGGCCTGCACTTGATGCTCGTGGAGCTCAAGGCGCCCCTGAAGCAGGGCGACAAGGTCAAGGCGATGCTGCTGTTCGAGCGCGCTGGATCCGTGGCGGTTGAATTCCAGGTCCAGGGCGTCGGCGCGCCGCAGCCGGCACCAGCCGAGCACACGGGGCACTGAGGCGCGTCATGTCGATTCTGAAATGGATCCGCTACGGCGCCTGGGCCGGCGTCGTTGTCGTGGCCTTCGTCGGCGCCGCCGTCATGCTGGGATGGTGGCGGGTCGACGGCCCCGGCCGGCCGCTGCCTGATCGCGCAGCCATGCAGGGCCTGCCGGCGATCGGCGGGCCGTTCACGCTTGTCGACCACACCGGCAAGACGGTGACCGACGCCGACTATCGCGGCAAGCCCATGGCGGTGTTCTTCGGCTTCACCCACTGCCCGGAGGTCTGCCCGACGACCCTGGTGCAGTTGGCCAACATGACCAAGCAGATCGGCGCCGCGGCGGACCGGCTGCAGATCCTGCTGATCACGGTCGATCCCGAGCGCGATACACCCGAGCAGCTAGCGCTCTACCTCCAGTCATTCGATCCGCGCGTGGTCGGCCTGACCGGCTCTCGCGCGCAGGTCGATGCGGCCCTCGCCGCTTACAAGGCCTACGCCAAGAAGATCCCGACTGACAACGGCTACACCATGGACCATTCGGCCTCGGTCTATCTGATGAGGGCCGATGGCAGCTTCCGGACCATGATCGACTATCACGAGGACGATGGCTCGGCGCTGGACAAGATCCGCCTGGTGCTCCGATGAACCTTGGCAGGCGCCGGCTCGTCCTCGCCGCCGCAGCACTCACCCTCATCATCGCAGCGGCATCCGGGATCTTCGTCGCCACACGACGAGGCGTGCCGTCGTCGCCGGTCCTGTCCGGGCTGGCATTCCAGACCGCCGACGGACGTGAGCTGATGGGGGCGGCGTTCCAGGGCCGCTTCGTCCTGTTGAACGTCTGGGCGACATGGTGCCCGCCCTGCGTCAAGGAGATGCCCTCGCTTGACCGGCTTCAGGCAATGAAGGGCGACAGTTCGTTCGAGGTCGTGGCGCTGTCGATCGATCGACAGGGACTGGAAGTCGTCGCGCCTTTCTTCAAGCGGATGGGCCTCTCCAACCTCGCGATCTATCTTGATCGCGAGGCCCGGAGCATGCCGGCGCTGAGGATCACCGGACTGCCCACCACCGTCCTCATCGATCCGTCCGGGCGCGAAGTCGCCCGCTGGCCAGGTGCGCGGGAATGGGACGAGCGCTCGACAGTGTCGGAGATCGAAGAGCATATCGCCAAGGCCGGAAAGTCGACGCGATGACCACAGTACGTGTGAGCGGGAACGGTCAACAGAGCGCGAGCGGGCCGCATCGCAATTGCTCATCTCCTCTCGGCTGGGCTAATCATGCAGTCATGATGTCAACCGGCAGATTACGGGATACGGGGCGAGGCCTTCTGGTCGCCGCCTGCGGTCTCGTGCTCATGTTCCAGCTGATGGCCAGCGCGCTTGCGGGGAGCACGCATCTCGCCGTCAAGTTCGACGCAGGCGAGATATCGCTCGCCGAGATCTGCGGTACCGCCCTGGATTCGCAGCGTGATCGGACGGCGCATGTCGAAGGCGTCAACACGTGCTGCGTTTGGGCGAAGTCGGTCGCTCTCGCGCCGTTGACCCCTCCGGCACCGGCCTCTCTGCTCCCCGAACGCGCCGAACCCGCTGCGACCATCTTCGTCCAGGGTGTGCAGGCCTCTCTCACGTCCAGTCCGCAAGGGCCGCCACTGGCCACGGGACCACCGCGCCGCAGCTGAAGGGCGAGCCTTCCCTGCGGCCCGCGGCATCGTTGCGCGCAAGCCCTTCACGGCAGATCCGAGATGCCGGCCGTGAGCGAGAACGCATCGCCCATGCGAGGCCGTGCGACATGACAACCCTGTATTCGAGGCCCGAGATTGATCGGACCAGTGTTCAGATCCAGACGGCTCGCACTGTCGCTCGTCGCCATGACGCTTGCGGCAGCCCTCTCCTATGCCGTCGTCGCCGATAGGACGCCGCGACCGCGCAACGCCGACGCGCTCATGTTCCAGCGGCTCGACGGCAGCGCCGCCGGCCTCGCGAGCTTTCGTGGCCAGGCCGTTCTTCTGACCGTCTGGGCGACGTGGTGCTGGTCCTGTCGCGAGGAGATGCCTGCGCTTGCGAGACTCCATCGCAGCCTGGACGGTCGGCCTCCTGCCGTGATCGCGCTCTCCGTCGATCGCGACGGCGCAGAAGTCGTAGAACCGCTCCTGACGCAACTGAACGTCAGGGACCTCCCGGTCTACCTCGATCCGACGGGCGCGTCGGTGGGCCGGCTGTCGGTCTCCGGGCTGCCCACCACGATCCTGTTCGCCCCCGACGGCTCCGAGCTGGGGCGCTGGTTCGGCGTACGAGCCTGGGACGAGAAGCCGATGATCGACGAGATCGCGGCCCTTCTCGCCAGCGCCCCGCAAAGGAGCGCACACTGATGGACATCGCCGGCATCGGCATCTGGGCGGCGCTCGCGGCCGGCGCGGTCTCGTTCCTGTCGCCTTGCGTCCTGCCGCTCGTCCCTGGCTACGTCTCGTATATCGCAGGCGGCGCGGCCGGCGGCCTGCCTTCGCGATCCTCGTCGCGGCTCAACGCCCTCGTGATGAGCGTCTGGTTCGTGCTCGGCTTCTCGACAGTCTTCGTGCTGCTCGGCGCAGGCGCGAGCGCGCTCAGCCACCTCCTTCTCGCCTATCGCTACGAAGCCGGCATCCTCGGCGGCGCGATCATCTTCATCTTTGGCGTCTTCACGACGGGGCTGGTGCGCTTTGCCTGGCTCGAACGCGAGCTTCGCCTGCATGTGCCGATCGAAGGCGGACGGCCCATGGGAGCCTATCTCCTCGGTCTTGCCTTCGCCTTCGGCTGGACGCCCTGCATCGGCCCGGTTCTGGGCGCCATCCTGACCGTCAGCGCGACGTCGACCTCGGCATCGAGCGGCGTCGCTCTGCTGAGCGTCTACTCGCTCGGGCTCGCGATCCCCTTCCTCCTGACGGCGCTGTTCGCCGACGGCATGACGGCGAGGCTGCGCCGACTGCGCGGCGTCGGTCGCAGCCTGCAGATCGTGGCGGGCGGCATCATGATCCTGATGGGCCTCGCCATGATGTCGGGCCAGCTCTCGACCATGGCGTTCTGGCTTCTCGAAACCTTCCCCTTCCTCGCGAAAATCGGATGAAAGGCTCGCTTTCCCACATGACCAACGATGCTACCGCCGCCAGCGGACACGACCGCTGGCTCTATCTCTTCGTCGCCTGGATCATCGCAGTCGCAGCGAGCCTGGCCGCGCTCTTCATCGGCGAGGTCGTCGGCCAGGCTCCCTGCAGCCTGTGCTGGCATCAGCGCGCCTTCATGTTCCCGCTCGCGGTCTTGCTCGCCGTGGCCAGCTTCCGGGGCGACACAGGAATATGGCGCTATGGTCTTCCCCTGGCCGCCATCGGCATGGCGATCGCGGCGTTCCACAGCCTCCTCTACGCCGGCCTGATCCCTGAAGGCATTCAACCCTGCTCGCAGGGACCCTCCTGTGCCAGCGCCGACATGACGATCCTGGGCATGCTGCCCCTGCCTTACCTGTCTCTCGCGGCCTTCGCCGCGATCGCCATCGCGCTCATCGGCTCCAGAACAAAGGCCGCGTCATGAACCGCCGTGTGATCGTTGTCCTCACCGGCGTCCTCGCCCTCGCGATTTTCTCCGGCGCCACCCTCTTCCATAGGGACGAACAGACCAAACGCGCTCAAGCCGTTGCGGCCTCGCGCGCCGAGGCGCTCGTCCGCGATCATTCGCCCGTCATCGGCCCTGCGAGTGCTCCGGTCACAATCGTCGAGTTCTTCGATCCGTCCTGCGAGGCCTGCCGCGCCTTCTATCCGCCGCTCAAGCAGATCCTGGCGCTTTTCCCCACCGATGCGCGGCTCGTGATCCGGTACGCGGCGTTCCACGAAGGGTCGGACGTAGCCGTCAAGATCCTCGAAGCGGCGCGGCTTCAGGGCAAGTTCGAGCCCGTCCTCGCAGCGCTTCTGGAGTTCCAGCCGGAATGGGCGGACCACGACAAGCCCGACCTCGAGAAGGCCTGGGCGCGGGCGAAGGACGCCGGGCTCGACATCGAGATGGGCAAGCGCGATGCCGCCCGACCGGAATTCCAGACGACCCTTGACAAGGACGGCGCAGATGCAAAAGCGCTCGAGGTGAGCAGAACGCCGACCTTCTTCGTGAACGGGCAGCCCCTCACAGAATTCGGTCCGCGCCCACTTTACGAGTTGGTCAAGCGCGAGGTCGAAAAGGCGCGCAAATAGGCCGTCGGCCTATTGACTAGACGAGTGGCGCAGCCTGCGATCGTGGCGCTCGTCGAGCCGCGATCTCGCAATTTGCTCAATGCTTGTTATGCAATCCATGAGCGCCAGATCCTGCGGGCGTACCGGCATAGCCGCGCAGAAGATCGTATTGTGCGATCTGTTCACTGGAAAGGACGGCCGCGGTCTCGATATGGGCGGCGAGATGGACTGCCCTCAGAGCTCCCTGCGTGACGCCGATCCGTTCTGTCAGCGCCCGCAGGCGCTGGCCGTCGATCGTCCGCGCAACGAAGCCTGCGTCCAGTTCGCGCTCAAGGCCGAGTAGGTCTTCTCCGACCGCCTTCGCCTCTCCGCTCATCCGGGTCATGATCGCCTTCAGCGCCTGCCGTTGCTCGTCCGACAGCTTGAGCGGCTCGGCCAGTTCGAGGCCATGCATGGGGCCGGGATATCGGTTGAGTTCGGCAGCCTTGGCGAGCCCCATTCCGCGGCCTTGAGTTAGGTCATCGATATCCTTGGTCGACAGCGCCTTGATCTCCCGGCCCTGCTCGCCGGCATAGGGGCTGGGCATCTGCGCTTTTGCCGGCCAGGCCGGCGCGACGCTTGCCGAAATCAGGACGAGCGCGGCTGTGAGGGCGATATGGATCATAGGGGTTCTCCTTTGAACCCAACCTGCCAGAGACCCGCATCGCCCTGACATGATCGCGATCATGTCAGGGCGATGCGGCCTGCCTTCCGTTCGATCGCACCCTCGGATTCGAGCCGCGCCAGCGTCCGGTAGAAGGCTTCGGGCGTCAGGCCGATCGCACTAGCGATCTCCCGCAGCGAGCCGCCGAAAGCGACGGTGCGCCCGTCGTCGCCGGCTTCCGCAACAAGGAAGGCGAGCACCCGCTCGCGCGCCGAGCGGATGTCGCGCAGCGTCAACCGCGAGCGCAGCATCATCACCTGCCGGGCGAGATCGGCAGTCAGGTCGAACCGCGCCGGCGCATCGTCGTTCAGCCGGGCGAGGCAGGCGGCCCTGGGAAAACACGCGACCACGGCGTCGCTGAGCGCAATGGCGTCGCAATGGTAGCGCGCGGCGAAAAGCGAGGCCTCGGCGAAGCGCTCTCCCGGCCCTGCCGTGAACAATGCCGTCTCGCGGCCATCGGCGCCGAAGCGCATGAGCCTGACGCGTCCCGTACGCACTTCGAAGAAACCGCGCGTTTCGTCGCCGGCCGCAAACAGCGTCTCGCCGGCGGCAAGGCGCCGGATGGCCGGATCGATCTCGTCGTGCAAGCCCATCGGCTAGCCCGCGCGGCCGGTGTTGGGCCAGGCCGGGTGCTCCCGGTCGATCACGAAGGCATGGCGATGCCGTCGGCCCGCTCCAGCCAGATGCGGGTGATCGGGCGCCAGTGCGAGATGCTCATGCTCGATCTCGTCGGCATCGCCCGCCGGCCAGAAGCGGAGCGCCAGCACGAGCGCCAGCGCGGCGATGGCTGCCATCACCGCGAACGTCGCGGGCAGGCCGAGCGTCGCGCCGAGCCAGCCGGCGGCCGGGTAAGTGACCAGCCAGCAGGCATGCGACAGCGCGAACTGGGCGGCGAAAAGAGCGGGCCGGTCTTCCGCATGGGCCGAGCGCCGCAGCAGGCGCCCCGATGGGGTCTGGGTCAGGCTGTAGGCGAAGCCGAGCGCAAACCAGAGCAACAACAGAATGGGAAAGCCCGGAACGAGGGTGCCGAGTAGAAGAAGCGCCGGCAAGGCGGCCCCGGCCGCGAGCATCAGTCTGCGATCGTCGAGCCGGTCGAGCAGGCTCGGCAGCGCGAAGGCAGCCGTCATCGAGCCGGCGCCGAACAGCGCCAGGGCGAGCGCGGTCGCCTGCTGCGTCATGCCATAGGTCGCCTGCACGAGGACGACGGTGTTGACGATGACCATGGAGCCCGCCGCCGAGACGGCCAGGCTCAGCGCCAGCAGGCCGCGCAGGCGCGGCGTCGCCAAGTAGATCCGCAGGCCCCGCGTCGTGCGCTCGTAGATGCCGCGGGGCTCTCCGGGCTTCGGGCTCGGCAGGGCTACCGACACGACAAGCGCAGCCGACGCAAGGAAGCCAATCACCGTGCCGGCGAAGAGGTTGTGGAAGCTGATCACGGTCAGCAGCAGCGCCGCCAGCGCCGGGCTCAGCAGGCTCTCCAAGTCATAGGCCAGCCGCGACAGCGACAGCGCCTGCGTATAGTCCTTCTCGTCCGGCAGGATGTCGGGGATCGTCGCCTGGAAGGTCGGCGTGAACGCGGCCGAGGCCGACTGCAGCACGAAGATCAGGACGTAAACCTGCCAAATCTCCGAGACGAAAGGCAGCAGCAGAGCTACCGCCGCGCGAACGAGATCGAGCCCGACCAGCATAGCTCGACGCGGCAGACGCTCCGCGAAGGCCGAGGCGATCGGCGCGACGCCGGCATAGGCGATCATCTTGATGGCGAGCGCCGTGCCCAGCACGATGCCCGCGTTCGCGCCGGCGAGGTCATAGGCAAGCAGGCCGAGCGCCACGGTGGCGAGACCCGTGCCGATCAGGGCGATGACCTGCGCGAGGAAAAGGTGGCGATAGGTCCGGTTGCCGAGGATGGCCAGCATGGGGTTGGTCCTAAAGGTATCTCGCAATGGCCTTGAAGGCTGCGACGACCTCGCGCTGCTCGCGCGGCAGCGAGCTGGCGACCTCGTCGAGGCAGTGGTCGAGATGGTCCTGGATCAGCGTCTTCTTAGCCTGTCCGATCGCACTCTCGACCGCCTGCAACTGCTGGGCGATGTCAAGGCAGGGGCGCCCGGCCTCGATCATCTCGATGACCTTGCGCAGATGACCGTCGGCCCGCTTCAGCCGCTTGACGATGGCAGGGTGAGTTTCGTGAATGTGAGGCTCTGACATGACTTTCTGTATCCCCCCGGGTAGGATACGTCAATGAAGCTTGGCGATTCGTCGATCCCGGGGGCTTGGTCCAACTCTCGCCAAGAATGAAGGCTCTACACCTCCCCATGTCGCAACGCAGCCTCAGAGCCGGGTTCAGCCTCGTCATCGCCTTCGCGATGGCGTTCGGCGTGCTGCTTACGTCGGTTCACATGGCGGCGGGCCACAATGCCTTCGCAACCGCGCAGGCCGAAGCCGTCCGCCATGCCGAGCTCGCCGCGACGATCGCCGAGCACGGGCACTCGCATGACGAGGGCGAGCCGTCAGAGCAGATACCGGGCCATGTCCACGGCCATAACGCGACCGATCACCTGCATGAAACCGCCGACACGCTCAGCGTCCTCGCGCTATTAACGCCGGGCTTCGCGCGCACCAGCCTGACTCACGACCCGTTCATGGCCGATCCCGGCCATCCTAACGGGCTGGAGCGCCCCCCGAGAACCGTCGCCGCAGCATGAGTGCGGCCGTCTCGGCGGCCATCCATCACCGACGAACCATTGGAACTTTCATGCAACGACCTTCCATCGGAGGGCGGTGCGGGCTGCGTCTTGCTGCCTCGCACGCATCGCTGCCTCTTATCCTGCTCCTTGCAAGCTTAGCGCCCGCCATCGCCCACGGCGTCGCCGAAGGCGACAAGGGCTACATCCAGGAGATCAGCGGCATCAACCTGATGCCCTTCGTCTATCTTGGCGCCAAGCACATGATGACGGGCTACGACCACCTCCTCTTCCTCTTCGGGGTCGTCTTCTTCCTCTACCGGATGAAGCACGTGGCCATCTATGTCAGCCTGTTCGCGCTCGGGCACTCCACCACGATGCTGCTTGGCGTCTATCTCAACATCGGCATGAACGCCTACGTCATCGACGCCATCATCGGCCTCTCGGTGGTCTACAAGGCGCTCGACAACATGGGCGCCTACCAGCGCTGGTTCGGCGTTCAGCCGAACACCAAGGCCGCGACGCTGATTTTTGGCCTGTTCCATGGCTTCGGGCTCTCGACCAAGATCCTCGACTACAACGTCGCACCGGACGGCCTCGTGCCCAACCTCCTGGCGTTCAATGTCGGGGTCGAGATCGGCCAGATCCTGGCCCTGACCGCAATCCTGATCGCGATGGGCTTCTGGCGGCGCACTCCCAGCTTCCTTCGCCACGCCTACACCGCCAACACCTTCATGATGACCGCCGGGTTCGTGCTGATCGGCTACCAACTCACCGGCTTTTTCATCTCCGCAACCTGAAAGGCACCCACACCATGTACAACTCCGACATCCCCACGCGCGCCGAACTGCCGACCTCGGCGCAGCTCCTGCGCTCCACGGCCATTGCCATCGTCGCGGCCGCCGGCATTCTTGTGACGATCGTCCTGCCGGCCGAATACGCCATCGACCCGACCGGCATCGGCCGCATGCTGAAGCTGACCGAGATGGGCGAGATCAAGACCCAGCTCGCTGCGGAAGCCGAGGCAGACCGCCTGAAGGACGGTTCGACCACGCCGGCTCAGCCGGCCCCAGCGACGCCTTCGCCGGACCGGCGTTCAAGCCTGCTGACCACGCTGGCCGGGCTCCTCGTCTCGCCTGCACAGGCAGGTGAACGGGTCGTTCTCTCCCAGGCTGAGAAGACCGACGAGACCGTGATCACGCTGGAGCCGACCAAGGGCGCGGAGTACAAGCTCACCATGTCCAAGGGCGCGCAGGTCACGTTCGACTGGAGCGTCAAGGACGGCGTCGTGAACTACGACATGCACGGAACGCCCGGCCCCGGCGCCAAGGAGAAGAGCTACAAGACAGGACGCGCGGTGGCAGGCGATACGGGCGTGCTGACCGCTGAGTTCGATGGCGGCCATGGCTGGTTCTGGCGCAACCGGGGCACGAAGCCCGTCACCATCATCCTACGGACCAAGGGCGCCTATGCCGAAATCAAGCGCATGAGCTGACGGTGTCGTGCGAAACGGCCAGCCGGATCGATTTGTCCGGCTGGCCGCCTTATGGTCTCCGCAAGGCAAGGAGCCGGCGATGACCAGCCCACGACGCAGCCACTGGAACGACGTCTACACGACCAAGCCGGCCGACACGGTCAGCTGGTTCCAGGACGATCCGACGCCGTCGCTCGATATGATCGCCCAGACCGGTCTGGGCACGGGCGACCCCATCGTCGACATCGGCGGCGGCGCCTCGATGCTGATCGACCGATTGCTGGATGCCGGCCATTCCGCCGTGACCGTGCTCGACATCGCCCAGGCCGGCCTAGCCGTCGCGCAGCAGCGCCTCGGCGCGCGCGCCGTGATTGTGACGTGGATCGCGCAGGACGTCACAGCCTGGCAGCCTCCGCAGGACGCGTTCTCGATCTGGCATGACCGGGCTGTCTTCCACTTCCTCGTCGATGACGCCGACCGGCTATCCTATCGGCGCGCGCTTGACCGAGGCGTCAGGGCGGGCGGCTTCGTCATCCTCGCGCCCTTTGCGCTTAGCGGCCCTGAACGATGCAGCGGGCTCCCCGTCAGGCGCTATTCGGCGGACATGCTTCAGGCGGAGCTTGGACCGGCCTATCACCTGATCGATCAGCAGCCGCAGACTCATGTGACGCCAACCGGCAACCATCAGGACTTCATCTGGTGTCTGTTCCAAAAGACGCCGACGTCGGCGGCAGCGGAACCATGACCGAACCCCGCGACGGCTCGGCGCCCATTCTGGCCAACAAGCACCATGCCGAAGAATCCGCCTTCCAGCCGGGAAACCTGCTGCGCGAAGCGCGTCGCCAGAAAGGTCTGGCCGTGCGCGAGGTACCGGCGATCTGCGTGCTCGACCCCGACGGCGATCTCGTCCGACGCTTGCGCCGGGACGGACGCGCGACGGCTGACCGAGACTGGGCCTGCTATCACAGCGAACTCGATCGCTTCGTCGAAAGCGACGTCGAATTCGGAATCGTCGGCTGCGTCGTCGGCGCTTCCTATGCCGTGCTGGTGGCGGAGCAGCTCTTCGCCGCCGGCTGCAGGCTCCTGATCAGCATGACCTCGTCCGGGCAACTGCAGCCGGTACGGCCGCCGCCTTATTTTATCTTGATCGAACGGGCCCTGCGCGACGAGGGTACGAGCTACCACTACCTGCCGTCATCTGAATTCGCACAAGCCGACGCCGGCGTCCTCGCTACGCTTGAGGGCGCCTTTGACGGACTGCGCGAGCCGGTGCTGCGCGGCGCGACCTGGACGACCGATGCGCCTTTTCGGGAGACTGAGCGCGCCATCGCCGCCATGACCGCACGCGGCCTGCTCGCTGTCGAGATGGAAGCCGCCGCGCTCTATGCCTTTGCGCAAGCCTGCGGCAAGCGAGTCGTCTGCTTCGCCCACGTCACCAACCAGATGGGTCAGGAAGGCGATTTCGAGAAGGGCGAGGCAGACGGCACCGTAGATGCACTGGCCGTCATCGTCGCGGCCGTGCGTCGTCTGGTATGACGCCTCTTTAAGCCACAGGCCCCCGCACCGCGAGGCTCACTTCGGCGCGTTCTGATCTGACGTCAGAGAGTCGTTTCGACCGTTCCGTCGGCGCGGACGAAGATGACGTCCTTACCCATCGCTTGACCTTCGGATTTTTCGCGCTGCTGACCTTCGCTGCGGTCACCGTGGCGGCGCGGGTCTGGCGGTCAGTCATCTCGCCCATCGTCATAATAATCTGCCCAGCGATCATCCCCATCTCGCTGGTGCGGGTGGCGGCCGCGACGCCCATGCCTTCGTCATCGATGATTTGCACCGGGAGTGGCCCGAGCGCGTGGGCTGATTCCTAATGACCCTGTGAACCGGCTCGAACGCTCAACATTGAGATTTGGCGGCATAGCCGTCGGTATCCCCCCGTGTGAAGCGATGCCAACGGATTTATGTATAGGCTCAGCGATCTTGTGGCTGTTTAAGAGCCATAACGAAGTCCTAAGGCGTCGCCGTCGACGAAAGCTGCGTCGGAAACCCTTCTCTAAGACCGCCCTGCTAGAGCCTCCCTCAAGCAAACCCGAGGCAGCGCGGAATGAGCCAGAAGTCGGATCGGGTCGTAAATTTATTCGAGCCCTTGGCGGGCGCCGGCAGCGGTGCGGTCGCCAATCCACTGGCTGAACTCGAAGCCTCCGGCGCGATGTCGACGCTTGCCGTGGCCCGGGCGCGCTGCGACCAGTCCGGTTCCGACGCCCTGTTGACCCTGATCGGCTGGGTCGAGGGCTATCTGATGACGGCCCATCCCGATCTTGGCCGCACAGGCGCCGTTTGCCCCTTCACCCGCCAGGCGGCAAAGCTCGACACCGTCCGGCTCGGCATCTGTGAGGCCAGCCCCGATAACGAGGACAGCGTGTTCACGCTGATCCGCACGAGTTTCCAAGCACTGGAGGCGATCCCCGCAAAGCCGGCCATGGCGCATTTCCGCACGATCATCATCGGCTTTCCAGCCTGTGGCGGCGAGCGTGGCATCGCCATGCTGAGGCGCATCCAGGACCGCCATAAAGTCTATTCGCTGACACGCAACCGGATGATTGGGCTGATGCATGCTGGATCTGAGGCACCCGGCCTATGGAATCCCGATTTTAGGCCGTTGCGCGCGCCGATGCCTGTCCTCGCCATCCGTCACATGGTCGAGCAGGATGCGCTTTTCGCCGTCCGTCATCCGCTGCTTCTGCTGCCCTATCTGGTGCGGTTCCCGTTCGCCGGTCTGAAGCGCATCGTCGCCCATTATAGCGGCCGTGGCTGAACCATGGCCTTGATCGCAGCAGCCAACATCGACCCGATCAAGGCATGGCCCGCGCCTGTCCCGGTGGACGATACCCTGCCGCGCGACGACGAGATCGCGATCGCGATCGTGGACAGTCCGACCGCCTTCCTGGCGATGCAGGCCGAATGGGAAGCCCTGTTCGCGCGCGCTGGCCTGCCTCATCAGGTCTTCCAGAGCCATGCGGTTCTGCGGCACTGGATGCGGCACTACCTCGATTCGCGCACCAGTCTGAGCATCATCACCGGACGACGCCGGGGGCGTCTAGTCATGGCTTGGCCGTTGATCCGCCAGCGCCGTTTCGGCGTGGTAAGCCTGCGCTTCATGGGCGTTCCTGTGGCGCAGTTCGGCGATGTTCTCATCGAGCCTGCCGAGTGCGAGGGGTCTCTGATGCAGGCCGGCTGGGACTGCCTGCAAAGGCTCGATGCGGACGTCCTGGACCTACGCAAGCTACGCGCCGATTCGGCGCTCATGCGCTCGGGCCTCGTCGCCGGCGCGGTCCTGCGCGAGCGGCTCGAGGCCCCCTTTGCCGATCTCACCTTTCGGGTCGGGCCCGATGGACCAAGCAAGGCCTATGCATCCCGGGAGCGGTCCAACCATCGGCGCCGGTTGAGGCGACTCTCGGAACGTGGAGCGATCGCCTTTGGGACGGAGGAGCCCGGGCCGGAGGCGGCCCGGCTTGCCGTCATCGCGGTGGCGATGAAGCGGGCTTCGCTTCTGCGCCATGGCATCGTGGCGCCGACGATCGCAGATAAGCGCTTCTCGGCGTTCTTCCACGATCTCGCCGGCGACGCCGCTGGCGGTTCGCCGCTGCACATAACGATGATCACCTGCGACGGCGCGCCGATTGGGCTCGACCTGGCCCTGGATTGCAAGGGCACCAGCTTCGGCCACGTCATCGCCACGCATCACGAGCATGAGCGTGGGGGGGTCGGCGGAATTCTGGTGCATCACAGCTTCGCGTCCGCGAAACGTCGCGGTAACGCCATCTTTGACTTGCTAGCGCCGGCTGACGCGTACAAGCACGAGCATGCCGACGGCCTCACGGCCTTGAGCGACCTGGCACTGGCTTTGTCCTGGAAAGGCCGGCTGGCAGCAAATTATGGACTACTGAATTGGAGGCCCTTCCTCAAACAGGCCTTCCGGCGCCTACCGTCGCCGCTGACACGAAGACTGGCCGCTTGGTCGTATGGCGGAAAGAGCTAAGCGCTGCGCATAATCTAACGCGACTATCGCGACCGTCATGCGCTCGCGGTTGAGATCGGCGACCAACACGCCTGATCCCTGTTCCTACCGGATCGCGATGATTTGCTCCTCCGAGAAAAGGCTGCGCTTCACCTTCTGCTCCCCTCAATGAGCCAGAGCGAAGTTCAGCCCGGATCAAGCCCGAGGGGCAACGTCATGCAAGCTCGCTGAATTCCGCCTCGTTGTCGTTCTACCGCGGTTCTTCGGCTTCGACATTGAGGTGCTCCATGAGAATTCCTCCGCCAATCCTTCTGCTGCTCGTCGTTTGTCTGGCCGCGGCTCCGCTGCCGGGCGGCACCTACGCGGCGTCGCAGGAGACGGGGTCGCCGGTTCAAGCGCAGGGACGGCCTGCCGCGCAGGAATCACGGCCGCAGGGGCAACCGGACGCGCGGTCAACCGTCCAGAACCAGCTTCTGCCGCAGCCCTCCGTCACCCGGCACGAGATCGTGCTGCCCGGCCGCACGCTGCGCTATACGGCGACAGCCGGCTCGCTGCCGGTGCTCGACAAGGAGGGGCGGACGCTCGCAGAGATCGCCTACATCGCCTATGTGCTGGATCACGAGAATGGCTCAGCCTCGCCGCGGCGTCCCGTCAGCTTCGCGTTCAATGGCGGTCCGGGCGCGGCGTCGGCCTACCTTAACCTCGGCCTGATGGGGCCCAGACGCCTGCCGTTCGGACGGCAAGGAGACGGGCCGTCCATGCCGCCGGTTCCGATCGACAATGCCGAGACCTGGCTCGATTTTACCGACCTCGTCTTCCTCGATCCCGTGGGGACCGGCTACAGCCGCTTCGCCTCTTCAGGCGACGATGTGCGAAGGCTGCTCTGGTCGGTGGAGGGCGACTACCGGTCGCTGTCGCGGTTCATCGGCAAGTGGCTACGGCTGAACGACCGCCTTGCCTCGCCGAAATACCTTGTCGGCGAGAGCTATGGTGGCTTCCGGGCCCCCAAGGTCGCAGGCGAGTTGCAAAGCGCCGACGGCGTCGGCGTCTCCGGTATCGTGATGATCTCGCCGGTGCTCGATTTCACTTTTCAACGCGACGCACGCGGCTCGCCGCTGAGCTGGGTGGTCTCGCTGCCCGGCATGGCGGCCGTCCGGCTGGAGCGCGATGGCAAGCTATCACGCCAAGCGCTTGCTGCAGTCGAAGCCTACGCCTCGGGCGCCTACCTTGCCGATCTGCTGAAAGGCCCCCGCGATCGGCAGGCGGTGGAGCGGATGTCCGACCAGGTCGCGGCGCTGACTGGACTCGATCGCGGCCTGGTTCTGCGAATGGGCGGCAAGGTCGATGCCGGCACCTTCCTGCGCGAACTCGATCGCCCGAGCGGACGGGTCGGCAGCCCTTACGATGGCGCAGTGACCGCCTTCGACCCCAATCCGGACGCAAGCCGTAGCCGAGCCCCCGACGCCGTGCTCGACGCCATCACCGCGCCGCTGACGAGTGCCATGCTGAGCCATTACGCTAGGGACCTGAAATGGCGTCCCGAAGGCCGTTACATGCTGTTGAACGAAGAGACGAGCCGCCGCTGGAGCTATGGCCAGGGCAGGGGCGACCGCGAATCCATGCGCGAACTGGGCGGTGCGCTGGCGCTCGACCCGGGTCTAAAGGTCATCGTCGCTCACGGGTTCACCGATCTGGTGACACCGTACTTCGAGACGAAGCTTCTACTGGATCAATTGCCTACCTTCGGCGACTCCGCCCGGGTCAAGCTCGAGCTGCTCCCCGGGGGCCACATGTTCTATTCCCGTGACGAGTCGCGGATCAGTTTCCGCGCTTCCGTCCGCCAGATGATGGATCCGACAGCCGAATGACCAACCGGCCTGTGCCGTGCAGTGCTCTCGCGGCAACCTTCGCGTGGTCGGACGTCGTTTTTATTACGAATTGTTACCGTGCGGAACGTCGAAGTTGGCGGTGCGTCTCTTGTATTGCGCACCAGAAAAAATCTGGAGCGTCGGGAGACGGTTCAAGACACGGCCATACCCATCCGCATTTGTATCCGCTTGTCCCGATCCATTCGCAGATCGCGTGAGCGAATTGCCCGTGTTGGAGGTGTGGGCTTGTGCCTGAAGCCCGCGCTGAACGCTGCCATGAGGTGGCAGCGTAGGAGACGCGTCCGACACCCCGGTCGCATCCCCAGACTGATTTCTCAGTCAAATGAAGGAACCACGACCATGAACCGCCTGACATTGATCTCGCTCTCTTCGGCTCTCGCCATTACCGCGGCTGTTGCCCAGCAGCCTGCCGCCAAGCCGGCCATGGACCCCGGCATGCACATGAAGATGATGCAGCCGGCCGCCTCTGATTCCGCCTCCACCAAGGGCTACAAGGAATCGATGATGGGCATGATGCAAGCGATGCCGATGACGTTTACCGGCGACGCCGACATCGACTTCATGACGCAAATGAAGGGTCATCATCAGGGCGCGATCACCATGGCGAAGGTGGAACTCACCCACGGCAAGGATCCCGAAGCCAAGAAGCTCGCCACTGAGATTGTTGCGGCTCAGGAAAAGGTAATCGCGATGATCGACAAATGGTTGAAGTCTAAGGGCAAGTGACCCAGACCAAGATCGCGGTCGACGCAATAATCCTACTCTGATGCCGGCCGGACGCCTCACCCGAGGCATCCGGCCGGTCGTGCGCTGCAGGCACCGGTCTGTTTCGTCCTCGGTCGTATCCTCGGCCAGAAAAGACTCAACGCCATGCCAAGCTGGCTCTCCTGGCTGCGGCACTACCTCGCAACAAGTGCGATCGGCCATCTCTTATGGGAAATCGCTCAGCTTCCACTCTATACGATCTGGTCCACCGAAACCGTGCGCGAGCAGGTGATCGCGATCGTCCACTGCACCGCGGGTGATGTCGTCATCGCCACGTTGGCCATCGTCCTTGCGCTCGTTCTAGTTGGCGACTCGGACTGGCCGGCAAACAGCTTCTGGCCGCCTGCTGCGGCGGCGCTGATGGGCGGCTTCGCCTATACCGGCTTCAGCGAATGGCTCAACACCGTCTTTCGGACCACTTGGTCTTATTCCGAATGGATGCCTGTCCTCGACCTGCTCGGCTTTCGGTTGGGCCTCTCACCCATGCTGCAATGGGTCGTCGTGCCTGCGTTGGCGATGTGGCTCGCGATGCGCGCCGGCTTGAGCAGCCGCTTGACGACACTTGATCCCCGATCACGCGCCGCCTGACGTCCAAGGAGCGTGAGACCGTCTTCGAAAAGGGCCCGAACTTCCGGCCGCCCAACCGGACAACCGAATTGAGGCCCGCCATGAATGCCGACCACGTTGCTGCCACGGGGCCGTACACCGCATCTTCGTCGGGGCCCGCGCCAAGCGCGTTGGCGACAAGCCAAGGCCACGGCACCTCAAGCCCGAAACCGGTGCCTGATGAGAAGGATCCGGTCTGCGGCATGACGGTCGATTCCGCGACGACGGCTCATCATGCCGAGTTCGAGGGCAAGCCATATCACTTCTGCTCTTCGGGCTGCCGGACGAAATTCGTCGCGGAACCCCTGAAATACCTCGCGACAGCACCAGCCAAGACGACAGCGGCTTCGGAGGGAGAGATCTATACCTGCCCGATGCATCCCCAGATCCGGCAGGTGGGCCCCGGTCAATGCCCGATCTGCGGCATGGCGCTCGAGCCGGTCGTCGTCAGCGCCGAGGCCAAGCCCAACGCCGAGCTCATCGATATGACGCGCCGGTTCTGGATCGGGCTGGTTCTGGCGGCACCCGTCTTCGCAATCGAGATGGGAGGGCACCTGACCGGGCTTGATCACCTGATACCCCGCAACCTGTCCAACTGGATCCAGTTTGCTCTGGCGACGCCTGTCGTACTCTGGGCCGGGTGGCCGTTTTTCGAGCGCGGCTGGCAGTCGATCCTGACCCACAACCTCAACATGTTCACGTTGATTGCCATGGGCACGGGCGTGGCTTGGATCTACAGCGTGGTTGCAACGCTCGCACCCGGCATTTTCCCGCAGGCGTTCCGCAACCAGGACGGCTCGGTCGCGGTTTATTTCGAGGCCGCTGCCGTGATCACCGTCCTCGTCCTCCTCGGACAGGTCCTGGAACTGCGTGCACGCGAAAGCACCAGCGGCGCGATCCGGGCGCTGCTCGATCTAGCGCCTAAGACAGCTCGCCGCATCTTGGACGATGGCCGCGAGGAGGAAGTCACGCTCGATGCTGTCGCAGTTGGGCACCGCCTGCGTGTCCGGCCCGGCGAGAAAGTCCCGGTCGATGGCGACGTCATGGAAGGACGAAGCTCCATCGATGAATCGATGGTCACCGGCGAGTCGATGCCGACTACGAAAACAGTCGGCGATCACGTCATCGGCGGCACAATGAACCAGTCGGGCAGTCTGATCATCGAGGCCAAGCGCGTCGGTCATGACAGCATGCTCGCGCAGATCGTCCAGCTCGTCGCCAAGGCGCAGCGGAGCCGCGCACCAATCCAGCGACTCGCCGATCAGGTCGCGGGCTACTTCGTACCTGTCGTCATCGCGATGGCACTACTCGCCTTTGGAGCCTGGGCGATCTGGGGGCCCGAGCCACGCCTGGCCTTCGGGCTCGTGGCGGCCGTCTCGGTCCTCATCATCGCCTGCCCCTGCGCACTGGGGCTGGCAACGCCGATGTCGATCATGGTCGGCGTGGGGCGCGGCGCCGAGGTCGGCGTCCTGATCAAGAACGCCGAAGCACTGGAGCGCATGGAGAAGGTCGATACGCTTGTGGTCGACAAGACGGGCACGCTCACCGAGGGCAAACCGGCGGTTACCGCGATCGTCGCTTTCGAGAGCTTTGAAGAAACCGAGGTCCTCAGGCTGGCTGCCAGCGTCGAGAAGGCCAGCGAACATCCTCTGGCGGTCGCCATCGTGGCGGCTGCCGTCACCCGAAACATCAAGACGTTGGTGGTAGCGGACTTCGACTCTCCGACTGGTAAAGGTGCGCTTGGCACGGTCGACGGCCGCAAAGTGGTCATCGGCAACGCGGCGTTCATGGCCGAGCACGGCGTTGATGTCGCGCCCCTCGCGGCAGCCGCCGACGACCTGCGGCGCGAAGGTGCGACCGCCATCTTCATCGGCATCGACGGACAAGTCGCAGGCACGATCGCCATCGCCGATCCGGTCAAGGAATCGACCCCCTCGGCCTTGGCGGCACTAAAGGAAGAAGGCATCCGGGTCGTCATGCTGACCGGTGACAACAGGACCACGGCGGAAGCCGTGGCGCGGCGGCTCGGCATCACCGAGATCGAAGCGGATGTCTTGCCGGAGCAGAAGAGCGCCGTCGTGGAGAAATTCAAGCGCGAGGGACGGGTCGTCGCGATGGCCGGCGATGGCGTCAACGACGCGCCTGCGCTGGCGGCAGCCGATGTCGGGATCGCCATGGGATCGGGCACCGACGTGGCCATCGAGAGTGCGGGCCTGACGCTGCTGAAGGGCGACCTGAACGGGATCGTGCGGGCCAGGCATCTGTCGCAGGCGACGATGAGCAATATCCGCCAGAACCTGTTCTTCGCCTTCGTCTACAACGCCGCGGGTATCCCGATCGCCGCTGGCGTTCTCTATCCGATCTTCGGCGTCCTGCTCTCGCCGATCATCGCCGCAGCGGCCATGGCACTCTCGTCCGTCAGCGTCATCGCCAACGCGATCAGGCTGCGGACAATTCGCCTGTAGACCTGCCTTGGCGCATCACGCTCCGCGTGGCCAGTCCCTCCATCGGGTTACCGGCCACGCCCGTTAGCACAAGCATGGCCAGAATATTGATCTTTCCTGCCGCTTTGCCCTTGGCGCTCGGTCAGGCAGCGACGGGAGACGCGCTGGGCGTATAACCTGCCGCGGTCACGATCGCTCTGAGCGCAGCGAAGTCTGCGGGGCCTGTCACGCTCACAAGCTTAGAGGCGGGATCCGCGTTGACTGTGGTGCCGGGCACCGTCGTCTCGATCGCCTTCTTGATCGTGTCGGCGCAGTGCCCGCAGGTCATGTCGTCGACCCGAAAATGTAATCCGGACTGCGACGGGGTTGGGATGGTCTGAGAATTTGCGTTCGAAGGTTTCTGGCAAGAGCACATGGCTGAAGCTTCCTGTTGGTGTGCGGGTCAAAGGGAGGCTGCAGCTTTCCACAGTGGTAAGGTCAAGTGGCATCTTGACCTCTTTCCGGAGCCCCAAAAATCTTGAGCCGATGTCGCCGATAGCGCTTGACCTTACAATGGTGGGAAGCTCCATACCGCATGCCATGACAGCTCGGAGATACGTTATGTCGACTGCAACGGTGGCCAGAAATGCAGCCCTGCCCCCCACACATTTCGATGTTCCCGTAGAAGGCATGACCTGCGCCTCATGCGTGGGCCGCGTCGAGCGGGCGGTGCTTGCCGTGGAGGGCGTTGACAGCGTCTCGGTGAACTTGGCGACTCAGCGGGCCCACGTCGCCGTCAGCTCTGGAAAAGTCGATACCGCGGCTATCGATTTGGCCATCCGAAAGGCAGGCTACGAACCGAGGGAGACCATCGTCGTTCTGAGTATTTCGGGCATGACCTGCGCCTCTTGCGTCGGACGTGTCGAGCGCGCGCTTGCGGCGGTACCGGGCGCCCTCGAAGCCACGGTCAATCTGGCGACTGGGCGGGCCTCTGTGCGCGTGCTGGGCGGCTCGGAAATGACATCACAGCTCGTCAAGGCGGTTGCCGCCGCCGGCTACGACGCCGAACAGGCCGGAGACGCGGTGGACACCTCCGACCGCGAGCGTCGGGCGCGCGACGCCGAGCTGTCGGAACTGCGCCGTGACGTGACGATCGCGGCCATCGCGACCCTGCCGCTGCTCGTCTTCGAGATGGGCATGCACATGTCCGAGACGCTGCATCATTTTCTTGCCGGCTTGGTCGGCGAGTTCAACATCAAGGTGCTTTCGTTCCTGCTTGCCGGCTTCGTGATCGCGGTGCCTGGCCAGCGCTTCATTCGGAAGGGGTGGCCCGCGCTAATGCGCGGCGCGCCAGACATGAACTCGCTCGTCGCGCTCGGCACGACCGCCGCCTTCGTCTACTCCAGCGTCGCGACGTTCATGCCCGGTCTGCTGCCGGATGGCACCGATTATACCTATTTCGAAGCCGGCGCCGTAATCGTCACGCTGATCCTGATGGGGCGTTGGCTCGAAGCGCGCGCCAAGGGCTCGACGAGCGAGGCCATCCGCCGCCTACTGTCGCTCCAGGCCAAGTCGGCCCGCGTGCTGCGAGACGGCAACGAGATCGATGTCGCCATCGAGACCGTGGTCGCGGGAGACGTCGTGATCGTGCGTCCAGGCGAACGCATCCCCGTCGATGGCGATGTCGTATCGGGATCATCCTATGTCGACGAGGCCATGATCACCGGCGAGCCGATCCCGGCCCGCAAGCAACCCGGGTCTGCAGTCACGGGCGGGACAATAAACGGCGCGGGCGCCTTCCGCTTCACCGCCAAGAGAGTCGGGGCCGATACGCTGCTGGCGCAGATCGTGCGCACGGTCGAGGCTGCGCAGGGCTCAAAACTGCCGATCCAGGCGCTCGTCGACAAGGTGACGATGTGGTTCGTCCCAGCCGTGATCGGACTGGCTCTCCTGTCCTTCACGGCCTGGTTAGCGTTCGGTCCAAGCCCCGCGCTGTCGTATGCGCTTGTCAACGCCGTCGCCGTGCTGATCATCGCCTGCCCCTGCGCGATGGGGCTGGCGACGCCAACCTCGATCATGGTCGGCACCGGCAAGGGCGCCGAACTCGGCATCCTGTTCCGGCAGGGCGTGGCGCTGCAGAGCCTCAAGGATTCGACGGTCATCGCCCTCGATAAGACGGGCACGCTGACCAAGGGCCGGCCGGAGTTGACCGACATCGCCGTCACGGAAGGGTTCCAGGAAGACGAGGTGCTGCGCCTCGTCGCCTCGGTGGAATCCCTCTCCGAACATCCTGTGGCCGATGCAATCGTCGCCGGTGCGCGGCAGCGCGGGCTGGGGCTGGCCGAGCCGGCGGACTTCTCCAGCGAGCCCGGCTTCGGGGTCGCGGCATATGTCGAGGGGCATCGTATCGAGGTCGGCGCCGACCGGTTGATGCGGCGTCTGGGCCTCGATTTATCGGCGTTCGCCGCGCAGGCCGCGCAACTCGGCAATGCAGGCAAGACGCCTCTTTACGCCGCGATCAACGGAAGACTCGCGGCCATTATCGCGGTTGCAGACCCCGTTAAGGAGACGACGCCCGCTGCAATCGCCGCGCTGCACCAGCTGGGCCTGCGCATCGTTATGGTCACCGGCGACAACGCACGCACGGCGCAGGCCATCGCGCGCCGGCTCGGAATCGACGAGGTCATCGCCGAAGTCCTACCTACCGACAAGGCCGAAGTGGTCAAGTCGCTACAGGCCGGAGGCGGCCGCGTCGCCTTCGTGGGGGACGGGATCAACGACGCGCCGGCGCTGGCGCAGGCGGATGTCGGCATCGCGATTGGTACTGGGACAGACATCGCGATCGAGAGCGCCGACGTCGTCCTGATGTCCGGCGATCTGGAGGGAGTCGCCAAGGCCATCGCCCTGTCGCAGGCGACGATCGCCAACATCCGCCAGAACCTCGTCTGGGCCTTTGGATACAATGTCGTGCTCATCCCCGTCGCGGCCGGCGCGCTCTACCCAGCCTTCGGTATCCTGATGTCGCCCATGTTCGCCGGCCTCGCCATGGCCCTTTCGAGCGTCAGCGTCCTAACCAACGCCCTGCGGCTCAAGCGCTTCGGCGGGTCGAAGCGGGTGGAACCGAGCCCGACAAGGCCGACTGAGCTAGCCGCTGCAGAATGAACTCGCCACAGTCATAGGAGACATCGACATGAACATCGGACAGGCGGCGACGGCATCCGGCGTGACGGCGAAGATGATCCGCTACTACGAGAGCATCGGCCTTATCCATCCGCCGATCCGGACGGAGGCCGGGTACCGGATCTACGCGACCGAAGAGATCCACGAGCTTCGCTTCATCAAGCGAGCTCGCACGCTCGGGTTCTCTATCGAGGAGGCCCGCCAACTTCTGGCGCTCTGGCGCGACAAGAGCCGGGCGAGCGCCGACGTAAAGCGCTTCGCGATGAAGCACGTGCGCGATCTCGAAACTAAGATCGAAGAGCTTCAAGCCATGTCGCTCACACTCCAGCATCTCGCTCGGACCTGCCACGGCGACGACCGCCCAGAATGCCCGATCCTGGCCGATATGGCGCTCCCTGGAAACGATCAGCCGCCCCATGAGCAATAGCGGGGAGGGTCCAAGGGTTACCCTAACCGCGCGTCCGACAGCCGAGTGCGCGGTGGTGGACGCTCTCGATCACTGCCGCCTGTCGGCCCGTCACCGCACGCGGATCTCAGTCCCTGCAGTCAGTGCTTGGACTTGCCATGGCCGCCATGTACCGGTTCCGCAACAGGCGCGGCGCCTATGCCGCTATAACCCCGCAGAACATCATACTGGGCGATCTGCTCACTCGAAAGCGCTGCAGCCGTCTCCAGATGAGCAGCCAGATGGACCGACCGGATGGCTCCCTGCTTGACGCCGATCTGCTCTGTTAGTTCCTGCATGCGTCTATGATCGATCGTGCGCGCGGCGAAGGCGGCATCGAGCTCGCGTTCCAGGTCGATAATAGCCGCGCCCAACGCCTTCGCCTTGCTGCTCATCCGCGCCATGATCGCCGTCAGCGCATCCTGCTGCTCGCGCGAGAGCTTGATCGCTTCCGCCAGCTCAAGCCCGTGCATCGGTCCGGGATAGCGATTGAGTTCGGCGACCTTGGCGAGACCCATGCCGCGGCCCTGCATGAGGTTGTCGATGTCCTTGATCGACAATGCCTTGATCACCCGCTTCTGCTCACCTGCATAGGGGCTCGGCATCTGGGCCCATACAAACTCCGCTGGCCCAAGGCTTACCCAGGCCAGTACGAATGCGCTGGTCATGGCAATGCTAGTCATCTGCGCCTCTCCTTCTTCACGCCCAATCTCTCATAGCCTTCGAGGCGCCGGCATGATCGAGATCATGTCAGGAGGATTCGGCCTGGTTGGCGGTCGATCGCGCCCTCGGCTTCAAGCTGCGCCAGCGTCCGGTAGAAGGCCTCGGGCGTGAGGCCGATCGCGACGGCGATGTCCCGCAGCGAGCCGTCGAAGGAGATCGTGCGTCCATCATGGCCGGCCTCCGCGACGAGGAAAGCGAGCACCCGATCGCGCGCCGAACGGATATCGCGTAGCGTCAACCGGGCGCGCAGCGTCATCACCTGGCGAGCGAGATCTGCCGTTAGGTCGAGCCTTGCAGTCGCATCGTCGCCCAGCCGCGCGAGGCAGGTGGCTTTGGGAAAGCAAGCGACCACGGCTTCGCTGACGGCGATTGCATCGCAATTGTAGCGCTCGGCAAACAGCGAAGCCTCAGCGAAGCGCTCGCCCGGCCCGGCCATGAACAGCGTCGTCTCGCGGCCATCTGCGCCGAAGCGCACCAGTCTGACGCGCCCCTCCCGCACGCCGAAGAAGCCGCGCGTCTCGTCCCCGGCCGCAAACAGCGTCTCTCCGGCACCGAGACGCCGGATGACGGGAACGATTTCGATTAGCGCGCCCATGCCAAACCGCTCAACCGCGCGTCGGCCAGGCCTGAGAATCCCGGTCGATCACGAAGGAATGGCAATGACGCCGAACCGCTCTCAGCAGATGCGGATGGTCGAGCGCACGCGTATGATGTGATGGCGGGGGGACCGGCTTGCCGAAAGGCCTGCCGGTCTCCTCTGCCGACGTAAGGCGAGCCCCGCAGGGGAGGCGCATGCCACGAGAGGGAGGTCAAACGAACCACCAAACGGCGAGGGCCCCGAAGGCCAGCCACATGGCCACGATGAACACGAACCCAGCGCGGCTGACTGGACGCTGATCACGCTGCGATGCCGTGGCTCGAAATTCAAACATCAAAGGGCCGGGAATCATCCCGACTGCCAACATGATGCCGAGCGGGACGATGACCAGATCGTCGAGGTAGCCTAGAACCGGTCTGAAGTCTGGAATGAGGTCGATCGGCGATAGTGCGTAGGCTGCGACGCCAGCGGCCACGATCTTGGCGAGTCTGGGGGTCCGCACGTCTCGCGCGGCGATCCAAAGTGCGATGACGTCGAGCTTGATCCTGCGGGCCCATGTTTTCGCTTTCTCCAGCCACATCGTCGCCATGGGCATCCATCCGTGATCGCATAATGGCGTCGGGAGCCAGTTCAGCTACTTCACCGCGTTGGACAACCCCCAACCCTTGATCAGCCCGTAGATCGCAGGGATCACCAAGAGCGTCAGCACCGTCGAGGAGATCATGCCGCCGATCATCGGGGTTGCGATGCGCTGCATCACCTCCGAGCCCGTGCCGGTGTTCCAGAGGATCGGCAGCAGGCCGGCCATGATCGCGATCACGGTCATAATCTTGGGCCGTAGCCGCTCGACCGCGCCCAGCATGATCGCCTCCTGAAGATCGGCGCGGCTGAACGCCCGCCCCTCAGCGGTGCAGCGCGCGCGGACCTCCTTCAGCGCCTGTTCAAGATAGATCAGCATGATTACACCGGTTTCGGCCGCGACGCCCGCCAGCGCAATGAAGCCGACCGCAACTGCCACCGACATGTTGAAACCCTGCCACCAAAGCAGCCAGATCCCGCCGACCAGCGCGAAGGGCAGCGACAGCATGACGATAAGCGTTTCGGTCAGCCGGCGAAAATTGATGTAGAGCAACAAGAAGATGATCGCTAGCGTGACAGGAACGACGATCTTGAGGCGCGCCTCGGCCCTCTCAAGATACTCGAACTGGCCGCTCCAGGCGACGCGGTAGCCGGTCGGAAGCTGGACCGCCTTTGCGAGGGCTGCTTGCGCCTCGCGGACATAGCCACCGAGATCGCGCCCGGCGATATCGACGAAGATGTAGACCGCAAGCTGGCCGTTCTCGGTGCGGATCGTGGTCGCACCGCGCTTGCGTTCGATTTTTGCGACCTCGCCAAGCGGGATCGAACCGCCCGACGGCATCGTCACCTGAACCTCGCGGGCGATCGACTGTGGGTCGGAGCGCAGGTCGCGTGGATAGCGGATGGTGACGCCATAGCGCTCCCGGCCCTCGACCGTCGTCGTGACAGTTTCTCCCCCCATCGCCATCACCACCGCGCCCTGCACGTCGCCGACCGAAAGCCCGTAGCGCCCAAGCGCGATCCGGTCGGGCACGATGTCGAGGAAATAGCCACCAATGACGCGCTCGGCATAGGCGCTGGTGGTGCCCGGCACAGCCTTCAGAACGGTCTCGATCTGGCGCGCGATGCCTTCCATCTTCGTCAGATCGTCGCCAAAGACCTTGATGCCGATCGGGGAGCGGATGCCGGTCGCCAGCATGTCGATTCGGGCGCGGATCGGCTGCGTCCAAGCGTTCGAGATGCCGGGGAACTGCAGCGCCTTGTCCATCTCGGCCTTGAGCGTGTCGGCGGTGACCCCTGTACGCCATTGCTCCTGCGGCTTCAGGTTGATGATGGTCTCGAACATCTCCGTCGGGGCAGGGTCCGTCGCGGTCTGGGCCCGCCCGGCCTTGCCGTAGACCGAGGCAACCTCCGGAAAGGATCGGATGATCTGGTTTTGGGTCTGGAGCAGTTCGGCCGCCTTGGTCACCGATATGCCCGGCAGGGTCGTGGGCATGTACATCAGCGTGCCCTCGTTCAGCGTCGGCATGAACTCCGAGCCGAGCTGCCGCGCCGGCCAGACGCTGACGCCGAGCACGGCGAGCGCCAGCAGGATCGTCAGCGTTTTGGCCTTGAGCACGCCCTTGATCAGCGGGCGGTAGAGCGCGATCAGCGCCCGGTTGATCGGGTTCCTCTGCTCCGGGATGATCCAGCCGCGCACGAAGACGACCATCAGGGCTGGTACCAGCGTCACCGACAGGACGGCGGCGGCCGCCATGGCGAAGGTCTTGGTGTAGGCGAGCGGCCCGAACAGCCGGCCCTCCTCGCCCTCCAGCGTGAAGATCGGCAGGAACGAGACGGTAATCACGAGCAGGCTGAAGAACAGCGCCGGCCCGACCTCGCTGGCCGCCTCGATGATGATCTCGATGCGCGGCTTGCCCGGCGGCGCTCGCTCGAGATGCTTGTGGGCGTTCTCGATCATGACGATGGCTGCGTCGATCATCGCGCCGACCGCGATCGCGATGCCCCCCAGGCTCATGATGTTGGAGCCCAGCCCCAGCGCCTTCATCGCCGCGAACGCGATCAGGATCCCCACGGGGAGCATCAGGATCGCCACCAGCGCGCTACGCAAATGCAGGAGAAAGACGATGCAGACCAGCGCGACGATGACGCTCTCCTCGATCAGCGTCACCTTCAAGGTCTGGATCGCCCGCTCGATCAGCTGCGACCGGTCGTAGACCGGCACGATCTCGGCTCCGCCCGGCAAGGTCGCGGCGATCTCGGCGAGCTTCGCCTTGGCACGCTCGATGACGCCGAGCGCATTAGCCCCAAATCGCTGCAGCACGATGCCACTGGCAACCTCGCCTTCGCCATTGAGTTCAGTGATGCCGCGCCGCTCGTCGGGCCCGAGCTCGACGCGGGCGACGTCTGCGAGCCGCAAGGGCGCGCCGCGCTCGGTCCGGAGCACGATGTTCTCGATATCGGCGATCGACTTCAGGTAGCCGCGCCCGCGCACCACGAATTCGAACTCGGCGAGTTCAACGGTGCGCCCGCCGACATCCATGTTGCTGTTGCGCACCGCCTCGCGAAGGATCGCCAGCGACACGCCTTGCGCCCGCAGCCGCACCGGATCGACCACGATGGCATATTGCTTGACGAAGCCGCCGACGCTCGCGACCTCAGCCACGCCCTCGGCGCGCGAGGCGGCGTACCGCACCGACCAGTCCTGGACCGAGCGCAACTCGGCCAGCGACATGTCCTTGGCCATGACCGCATACTGGTAGACCCAGCCGACGCCGGTCGCGTCTGGCCCCAGCGTCGGCGTGACGCCGGCCGGAAGCCGGCGGGCAGCGGCGTTGAGATATTCGAGCACGCGCGAGCGCGCCCAGTACGGGTCGGTGCCGTCCTCGAAGATGACATAGACGAAGGAGACGCCGAAGAAGGAGAAGCCGCGCACGACGCGGGCCTTCGGCACCGTCAGCATCGAGGACGTCAGCGGATAGGTGACCTGGTCCTCGATCACCTGAGGGGCCTGGCCGGGATATTCGGTGTAAACGATGACCTGCACGTCGGAGAGATCGGGGATGGCGTCGAGCGGCAGCGTCCGGACCGCATAAACCCCGGCCGCGACGGCGAACGCCGTGGCGACGAAGACGAGAACGAGGTTGCGCGCCGACCACGCGATGAGGCCAGCGATCATCGTTTTTGTTCCGCAGGCGTCGTCTCAGCCCCTTTTGCCTCCGGCGTGCCGAGCCCGCTCAGCGCAGCTTTCAGGTTGCTCTCCGCGTCGATCAGGAAATTCGCCGAGACGACGACGCGATCGCCATCCTTCACACCCTCGCTGATCGCGACCATGCCTTCGCCACGCTGGCCAAGCTGGACCTCGCGCGGCTCGAAGCGGCCCTCGCCAAGGTCGAGGATGACGACGCGGCGCGTGCCGGTGTCGATCACGGCACTGTCGGGGACAGCGAGGACCAGACCGAACTCACCGGAGCCGATCTCGACATCGGCGTACATGTTGGGCAGCAGCATGCCTTCGCGATTGTCGATCTCAATGCGAACTTTGGTGGTCCGCGTCGTCTCGGCTACCTGCGGATAGATCAGACCGACCTTGCCCGCAAACTCCGTTCCCGGCCGCCCGCGCAGGCGGATCGTGGCCGGCGCGCCGATGCGGATCGCGGCCAGATCGCCTTCCGGGACATCGGCCAGCACCCAGATCGTCGAGATATCGGCGAGCCGAAATAGGCTATCGCCGGACGCCATCTTCATGCCGTCGACGACGTTGCGCTCCAGCACGATGCCGTCTCGCGGAGCCGACCAGACGATCGTCAACGGCACCTTCCGGGTCCGCTCGATCTCGGCGACGATTTCAGGCTGCACGCCCAAGTTCTCCAGCCGCTGGCGCGCGCCGCCTTCGGGCACGCCTCGCCCGGAGGCGTTGAGTTCGGACACGAACTGCGCGCCCGCCGCCGTGATCTCGGGCGAATAGATTTTGACCAGACGATCCCCCTTGGCGACGCGGTCGCCGGTGGTGACCGGCGCCACCTCCTGGATGAAGGCGTCCGAGCGCGTCGCGACGACGGAGACGCGGCGCTCGTCGAGCTGCACCGTGCCGGGCACCCGGATCGGCCGGCTGATCGCCTGGCGGACGACCGGCTCGGAACGTACGCCGCTGCGCTGGATGCGTCCGGGCGAAAGCTTGATCACCTTGTCGTCGGCATCTTCGCCGGCATAGACCGGCAGGTAGTCCATCCCCATCCAGTCCTTTTTGGGTATTGGGGAGGTGTCGGGCAGACCCATCGGGTTGCGGTAGTAGAGCAATTTTCGCTCTGCTCCGTTGGTCATGGCTGTCTCGGCGACCGTCTGCGCCGACTTTGCCGCAGCCGGATCGAAGCTGATCTCTTCGCTGGCGCTGACGGGCAGGAAGTCGCGACCGTCCTCGGTTTTACGGGGTTCGGCCGCGTAGAATGGCGCGCCGTCGGGATGGCGGTAATAGGCGATCGGCCCTGCGGCGGCGGCTGGCCCCGCTTGGGGTGCGACCGGCGATCTGGCGATGAATGCATGATGGAGCCGGTCGAGGCCGGGCAGTACGAGGCCGCGCGTTCCCGCGAAATAGCCCGCCGCGCCCACCGCCGTCAGGGTGGTGAGAGCAAAGGCGGTGAGCAAAATTCGGCTCATGGCGTCGCCTTCAGGACGAGGCGGCTCTCTATCGTGCCCTCCTCGCCCTGGACCTTGGCCGCCAACGAGAGCCGCCAGCCGCCCTCCATGGTGAGGTTGGTCCTGAAGCTGTAGCTGCCCGGCTCGGTCGCGGGCACTGGCACAAGCTTCGAGGCCATCGTCGCCATCCCGTCCGGCTCCATGTCGATGCGGCTGGCGAAGATCACGGCGTCGGGCACCGCCTTGCCGGTTCGTCTGTCGATGAGCCGGACGGTGACGGTGACACCGTCGCCCTGCTTCAGCTCCGTCCGGGTGAGCTGGAATTCATAATCCTTGATGTCGGCCAGCGCCGGCCTGACGAAGGCGAGCGGAAGCGCGGCGGCGAGCACGCGCACGAATTTTACGGAGACCATGGTGGCTATACCGAATGGAACAGGCTGCCGCGCTCTGGCGCAGCTATCGCGTGGCCTTGAGCCACATGCTCGCCAACCGCCCAAGTGCTGGGCGGCCGGAGCCGGCGCTGACGCACCGGCCAAGGCTCAGCTTCGGGGAGGTCTCGTGGGCGGCACGAAATTCTGGGAAGCGCGCTCGGCATCATCGCCCAAAAGCGCGACAACGGCCATGACCTGACCGGCAAGCGCTATGGCTTTGGCCGTTCCGCCAACGAAGCACTTGGCGAGGCAGAAGGTCAGCGCCGGGCAGTTCGTCGTGCAGTCCTTGGGGCCATTCTGGTCCGATGGGCAGCACGGCATGTCGGCTTCCATGGTCTGCTCGATGCCGGCGGCGTCCCGCGCCATGCCGGCAGTCGCCGGGCTGACGTAGGCCGCGAGAACTCCAGCCGTCAGGAACAGGGCCAGGATCAGTGCGTGCGTGAGGAGCCGTAGCTTCATAAGTGAAGAATGCCATGTCAGATCCGCCGGCAAAAGACCGGCGGCATCACCATCGTATTACCAACGGAGTCTCTTTCCTGGCTTCCATATCAACTCGAGGCATTAGGTAAGAACCCATTTGCGGTTCATCCGCTCGCGATAACACGTGTGACTTCGTCGAACCGGGCCTCGGCGTCAGACCAATTTTGCGTGAAGTCGAACAATTCGCGCAAGGCGGGGGCGATCTCCCTGTATGCGGCTATTGCTGCAACGAGTGCGCCCAGTGAAAGTTTGCCCTGAACAACGAGATAGCCACCGACTGTAAAAAAGAAAAACGGCGTAAGGTTCGACGTGTAGTTATATAGGCCACGGAGCCGCCCTTTTAGATCGCTGATCTCAACTCTCACGCGTTCCAGATCAGCGATTTGTCCTGTCTGTTTTTGCAAGGATAGACTAGTTACTTTCCTGCTAACCTCCCCTCTAGGGTCTGTCTCACTCGCGGTGAGCAGGCCGGTCAATGCTCGCGTAGCATAAACCCGTTCGCGCACCTTCAGATTTAGCCGGTTTTGAAGCCGAGGCAAAACAGCCAATTGAACGGGCAGCATGATCAAAGCCGATAACGCGAGCGCCGGATTCTGAACGAACAAGAAAACAAGGCTGGTGAGCAGCGTCCCCCCGTAAATCAGCGGAACAACGAACAAGCTGGCTCCAAAATACCCAATAGGTTCGACCTCCTGAACGGCGACGGCAGCCAGAGACGCTCTCGCTTCGGGCGTGGCCGCTTTTCTAGATCGACGCACGATTTGCAGCCGAAGTCGCCGTACCAGCCGCTCGCTTGCCCGTCCGCGTATGCGGGTAGCCGCAAACTTCACGAGCCCGCTGGCGGTCAAGACTGCGAGATAACTCCCGCAGAGCGCGATCAACAATTGCAAGCGGGGCAGATGGAAGCCAAGAAACGTCATCCCTTCGTGAGCCTCGGGGCTTGCGAGGGCGTGGTTGATGATGTGCTTGGGGATATCGAGGAGGAACCAGGCTGCGGGCAGCGTCAGCAGGGACAAAAGAACCAGCAGGACTTGATAACGAGACGTGGCCCTAGCAACAAAAAGGGTCAACTTCCAGGGGTCGTGGGCGACCGGCGTGGCCGCACTGCTCACCATAGATGAGTCGGCTGGTTCCGAACTTGGCTCTGATCTTACGCGGACATCATCCGAAGTGGTGACCGGTCTGCCAATCACGGCGGCGACCCGGGCACGGCGCCTTCGAGCTGTGGATGCACCGCGATACAGCGCTATCCCCAATTGTCCGATCGTCCACGCTGGAGCAACTACGAAAACGAGTATCAATGCGGCGGTTATAAACCAATGGCCATGCGGATATTCGAGTCCAACGAATAAATGGAGAAGCTGATGGATATAATCATACATACTAAACAATAAATTCATAATTGGTGCCGCTGAGTTTACATTGTAAATGACATTTATTTTTTTTCCTGCGCGATACCATAAGTGATGTGTTTTCTTTGAGATGGCCCGACGGCTCTATTTAAATTTATCATATAATGCATATAAATAATTGTTTTTCGAATATGAAAGATCGAATTATTTCATTGCAAATCGTCACGACCTTTCCGCTCTGTATTAGAACCGTCAGCAACACAGCGTCCTGAGATACAGACGATCTTGATGCGCTTGTGTGAAGAACCAAGGCAGTTTGCCTCGTAGATCTCGCTCTTTCCAACCGATGGAAGACGAGTGACTTTAGCATTCGCGCAAGGCGCCTCCAATAGTGCGCGCTGCAGATCGCCATCTTCTGCCTGTGAAAATGTCGGCGTGATAAGTAATATTGCTACTAGGAGCAGTTTAGGCATAACGCGTCATCTCCCGGTTCGTTAAATACCATTTCTCTCAATATTAAACTTAATTATTCAGAACAATATTAAATGATGTGGCAAATTGAAATTTTCATTTTCCGCTGCTATCAAATAAAAAATGCGCTACTGAATTATCTATTTTTTCCATCTAACTATTGAACCACCGCCGCGGCAAAGCATGCCGCGGCTTGGATTTCGCCAGGAGTTGGCTTACTTTGTCTTTTGCAGCTTCGTGACGGTGATCTGACCGTTGACACGGTCGGCGTCGAACTTGATCTTGTCGCCCGATTTCAGGCCTTTCAGCATGGCGGGGTCGCCAGCGCGGAAGACCATCGACATGGCCTCCATGTCTAGGTTTTTGATAGGTCCGTGGTCGATGGTCAGCTTGCCTTGCGCCTCGTCAACCTTCTTGACGGTGCCAGTGACCTGCTGGGCGAGGGCCGGCAGTGCGAACGCCACAAAGGCGAGCGTGGAGATGATTTTCAGCATGGTGTGCTCCTTGTTGAGTAGGCTGGCGCCTACTTGACGATAACCTTGCCGGTCATTCCGGCTTCACGATGGCCGGGGATCAAGCAGGAGAAGTCAAACTCGCCCGCCTTGGTGAACGCCCAGACGATCTCGCCGGTTTTCTTGGGCGCGAGGCGCTTGGCGTTCGGATCGTCATGCTCCATGTCGGGGTTCTTCTGCATCTCGATGGCGTGCTTGAGGTTCTCAGCGAGCGTCGCCACGACGATCTCATGGTCGATCTCGCCGTTGTTTCGCAAAGCGAACTTGATCTGCTCACCGCGGCGGACCTCGATCCGGTCGGGGATAAACAGCATTTTGCCATCACGCTCAGTCATTACGACCTGGATCAGCCTAGACGGCTTTTTTGGATCGCCTGGCTTGCCAAAGGCGGTTTCGTCACCATGGCCGTGGCCGGCGCCACCCGGCCCGGCCGAGACCAGGCCGGTTGAGGCGAGAAGGGCCAATGCCGCGAATGTCAGTCTCGACGGTCTGATCGTCATGCTATTGCTCCGGGTAATGTCGTTGTGATCAGTGGTTGGAATGGCCACCGGCCTTGGCAGCGGGCAGCGGCTTGCCGTCCGCACCGAGCCTGGGCTTGCGAGGGTCCTTGACCTGCCAGGTCGCCTGCTCGGGCTTAGCCTTAGCGGGCTCGACGCGCGGCGCTTCGGCCAGCTTCTGGCCTTTGTACTCAAACGCGACCGTGCCCTCGGGGTTCTTGAAGTGGCCGGGATCCTTGTAATCGTTCTTCGCCAGACCCTCGCGCACCTTCACCACCGAGAACATGCCGCCCATCTCGACGGGGCCGAACTGGGAGTAGCCGGTCATCATCGGCAGCGTGTTCTTGGGTAGCTCCATCTCCATGGAGCCCATTTCGCCCATACCGTTCGAGCCCATCGGCATGTAGCCGGGTGCGGCCTTGCGGATGCGGCTGGCGAGATCTTTCTTGGTGACGCCGATATAGGTCTTCACCGAATGGCCCATGGCGTTCATCGTATGGTGCGACTTGTGGCAGTGGATCGCCCAGTCGCCGGGCTCGTCGGCCACAAAGTCGAAAGCGCGCATCTGGCCGACCGCGACATCGATCGAGACCTCGTCCCAGGCGCTCGCGGGATCGACCCAGCCGCCGTCGGTGCAGGAGACCTTGAACTCGTAGCCATGCATGTGGATCGGGTGGTTGGTCATGGTCAGGTTGCCGAAGCGGATCCGGACCTTGTCGTTCAGGCCGACAACGAACGGGTCAATGCCGGGAAAGGCCCGGCTGTTCCAACACCACATGTTGAAGTCGAGCATGGTGTTGACCTTGGGCACATAGGAGCCCGGCTCGATGTCGAAGGCGTTGAGCAGGAACACGAAGTCGCGGTCGACGCGACGGAAGGCCGGGTCTTTCGGATGGACGATGAACATGCCCATCATGCCCATCGCCATCTGCACCATCTCATCGGAATGGGGGTGGTACATGTAGGTCCCCGAGCGCCTGAGCTGGAACTCGTAGACGAAGGTCTTGCCGGACGGGATGTGTGGCTGGTTCAGGCCGCCCACGCCGTCCATTCCGTTGGGCAGGCGCTGGCCGTGCCAGTGGATCGTGGTGTTCTCCGGCAGCTTGTTGGTGACGTAGATGCGGACCTTGTCGCCCTCGACCGCCTCGATGGTCGGGCCTGGCGACTGGCCGTTATAGCCCCAGAGGTAGGCGATCATGCCGGGAGCAATCTCGCGCTCGACCGGCTCGGCGACGAGGTGGAACTCCTTCCAGTCGCCGTTCATCCGCCAGGGCAGGGTCCAGCCGTTCAGCGTCGCCACCGGCTGGTAGTCCGGGCCCGAGGTCGGCACGAGCGGGGCCTGCGTCGCAGCGCTCGCCATGGTCGGCGCTTCGGGCACGGCGGCGAAGGCGGTGCGGCCCGACACGGCGGCCGCACCCGCGATCACGAGCCCCGACGTGCCGATGAAGCCCCTACGTGACAGATCCGTCATGGCGTCTTGCTCCTCGAGGGTTCAATGGGCCGGCGCATCGCCGCCGCCGGCCGCCGCGACGACGGCGGACCCGCCGCCTCCGCCCGAGCCGCCGCCGATCAGCGCGTGCTTGAAGTCGGTATGGGCGATCCAAACGTCGCGACGCGCATTGATGCCCGCGACGTTGGACAGGATGCGGCCGCGCGCGTCTGCGATGAGCTGCGTCACGTCGATCAGCATGCCGTTATACTGCAGCAGCGCCTCGTCCTGGATGATTTTGCGCAGCGGCAAGACGTTGTTGATGTAGTGCCGGGCGACGTCATGGGCGCCGCGATATGCCGTGTAGGCCTCGCGCGCCTCAGAGCGGACATTGACCGCCTTCTCGGCGAGCCTGTTGGCCGCCTGCATGTAGGTCTGCTCCGCCTGGACAACCTTCGACTGCCCGAAATCGTAGATCGGGATCTCGATCTCAAGTTCGACCGTTCGGCTGCGGCTCGTTTCGCGCTCGACATCGCCGTCGGGCAGGACGCTGCGGCCGCGGTCATAGGTGCGTCGGCCCAGCAGGTCGATGTCGTTGACGAAGCGGGTCGCCTGCGTCAGCCCGAGCGTCTTCGCCAGCAGCTCGAGATCGCCGCGCGCGATCTGGACGTCGATGCGTTTGCGCAGCGCCTCGGCCTCGATCGCCTTGACGCTCTTCAGCGGCGGCAGCGGCGGCATGGTACCTGGCAGCCGGAACTTGAGGTCGTCGCCCCAGAGGCCGAGCAGGCGTACCAGTCGCTCACGCTCCTGGCGCTGCTGTAGCCTGGCTTGCGCCAGTTGCGCGCCAAGCTCGGCGTCGAAGGCGAATTCGCGGGCCTGGTTGAGCTTGTTGATGCCGCCCGATTCCCCCAGCCGTTTGAACAGCTCGGACGCTGCGTCGGACGAAGCCTTGGCCTCCTGATAGAACCCGGCCTGCGCGTTGGCGGCCACCGCGCGGTAGAACTGGCGGCGGGTATCGGCCGCGTGCTTCAGAACCGATTCCGCGGCCCTGAGCTGCGCGGTGCGGAAACGGTCGCGCGCGGCGTCGGCACGCGCCGGCAGCGTGATCAGGGCAAACAGGCTTCCAGCGACCTGGCGCTCGATCTCGAGTTCGAAGCGACCCGTTTTCTTCGATATCCCAAAGCGGGGATTCGGCGGCAGGCTGGCTGCGACCATCTGGGCCTCGGCGATGCCGAGCTCGTTGAACGCGGCCTGCAGCCCGCGGTTGTTCAGGAGCGCGATCTGGACGGCGCTGTCGGCCGTCAGGGGCTTCTTCAGGAGCTGGTCGACGCGCGCTCTGGCGCCGCCGGCCGAGGCGTCGTCGGTGATCTTGACGACGTCCTTGTTGAGCTCGGCATAGGCGATGGCCTGGGCCGTGCTGAGGCCGCCATCGGCCGAAAACGTCGCGCAACCGCCGAGAAGCGCGGCGACGCCGGCAAGCAGCGTGAGGCGTCCAATGGGAAACGTTGGAATGCGCTGCCCTGCTCGGAGGGAGGAAGACGTCGCGGTCACTGCTGAGGCCCTACTCTACGGTTCAGCTCGCGCCAGTTCGTCGGTTCGGCAGGGCGCATGGACCTGACGCCGGCGGTGACGCTCTGATAGGCCACGGCGGGGACACGCGCGTCCGGATCCGCAGGCCGCGCCAGATGGACCGGGACAGGGGCGACGGAGCAGGCGCCGAGCAAGAGCCCTGACAGAGCGGTAAGAGACAGTTTTGCAGCCATCGCGATTCGCGTCGGTCCCAGAGCGTCGATGGAGGTTGGGTAGCAACCGCACGCCGCCTCCGTCCGTAACAAATTGTTGCGAAGACGACCGCGCATCGTTGGAGTGAGACCGCTATTGTCCTGCCGTCGGCCCGCCGGCGCAGTCCGCCTTAAGGTGGCGAAGAAGGACGAACGTGACCGAGACCCGAACCAGTCAGGCAGCTGACGACCACGGCCATGTGCTCGTGGTGGACGATGACCCGCAGATCCGCCTCCTGGTTGCCCGCTTCTTACAGCGCCAGGGCTACAAGGTGACAGGCGCTCCTGACGGGCGCGTCATGCTGGACGTCCTTCAGCATGCCGAGATCGACCTCGTCATTCTCGACGTGATGCTGCCGGGCCGATCTGGCTTCGACCTCTGCGGCGATGTTCGCGCGATGTCGCAAGTGCCGATCATGATGCTGACGGCGCGCACTGACGAGGGCGACCGCGTCATCGGGCTGGAGGCGGGGGCTGACGACTATGTGACGAAGCCTTTCAGTCCCCGCGAATTGCTCGCGCGCGTCCGGGCGGTCCTGCGCAGATCTCGCATCACGCGTGGCGGCAGCGCTGGCCGAGCCAGCGAGGCCGTCGCATTCGACGGCTGGAGATTGGATCTCCGTCGGCGCGAGCTGACCTCCCCCTCGGGCACGCTGGTCGATCTTTCCACCGGCGAGTTCGACCTGCTGGTCGCCTTCGTCGAGCACGCCAATCGCGTCCTTTCGCGTGAGGCCTTGATGCAGTTTGCCAAGACCAGGAGCAGCGACGACCCCTTCGACCGGACGATCGATGTTCAGATCAGCCGCCTGCGCCGCAAGCTCGACGCTGACGCCCTGGGCGGACAGTTGATCAAGACGATCCGGGGAGCCGGTTATATGTTCACGCCATCGATCCAGATGCAGGAAAGCCTATTGGCATGACTCGCATTCTGAAGCGCGGCTTCCCCGACACGGTGGCGAGTAGGGCCATCCTCATCCTGGTCGCAGCGCTGGTCGCCCTACACCTCGTTGGATACTGGGCCTACCGCGTCGGCGTCGACAGTCTGGCGACGGCGCAGCGCGATCGGGGGCTGGCCGAGCGGATCGTCTCGATCAAGCGCGCTATCGCCGGCATCCCGCACGAGCCGGAGCGCGACCGCGCAGCCCATGATCTGTCAAGCGCCAGCTTGGAGGTTCACTGGAGCAAGGTCAGCTTGGTTCTCGGTACAGCGCCCGTGACCGAGCGCACAGCGGCGATGGCGGCTAGGCTCAAGGAGCTTGTCCCAGACTTGGCCTCGGAATCCTTCCGCCTCGGCTTCGCCGATGACGGCGCGCTGGGCTCCGGAGAGGCCGACGCCTACCGCCACATGATGCTGGTCTCGGTTAGGCTCGACGACGGCTCATGGATCAACTTTTCCTCGACGACAGTGCGCGCCGCCCAGCATGCGGACTGGAGCGTGATGGCTGTTACGATCTGTTTCGGCGTCGCCATCGTCGTCGTCGCCGTCCTGCTGCTGCGTTGGGCGACGCGGCCGCTGCGCGACCTTGCGCTCGCAGCCGAGCGCTTCAGCCTTGACCAGACGCCGCAACCGCTCAGTGAGACGGGCCCCGCCGAAGTGCGCCGCGCGGCGCGCGCCTTCAACACCATGCGCGAGCGCATCCAGCACCTTGTCTCCGAGCGCACGCAGGCGCTTGCGGCGGTGTCCCACGACCTTCGGACGCCGATCACGCGGCTGCGCCTGCGGTCTGAGCTGATGGAGGACGCGGCAACGCGCGACCTCGTTGACGCCGACCTCGCCGAGATGGAAAGCATGATCAACTCGACGCTGGAGTTTCTGCGTGGTGGCCTCTCGAGCGAGGCTATCAGGCCAATCGACATCGTCTCGGTGATCGAGACCATCGTCGATGACCATGCGGATCTGGGCCAGGCCGTAAGCTTGAGCGGGGTTGGCCATGGGCGGGTGCTGGGACGCCTGCTATCGCTGAAGCGCGTCTTCTGGAACATCATCGGGAACGCGTTGAAGTATGGCGGACACGTTTCCGTCGCGATCGCCCAGACGCCGGCTGGCTTGGTGATCACGGTCGAGGATGACGGTCCGGGCATCCCAGACGGCGATATGGAGCGCGTCTTCCAGCCCTTCATACGCCTTGAGGAATCGCGCGGACGCGAAACTGGCGGCTCGGGCCTTGGCCTCACCATCGCACGCGCTGTCATCTCGGCACATGGCGGCGACATCTCGCTGGCGAACCGTCCGGAAGGCGGCTTGCGCGTGACGATCTCCCTACCGCGGCTCGATCAGGGCGATCAGCGATTGCCGCAAGTCATCGTCGGAGGCGCTTCTTCGGATAGGACGCCGTCAACGTCTGCCTCAGCACAAATCTGATCGTGCTCAATGGAGAACAGTATGACGACATCGCATGTGATCGCTCTGGCGCTGGCGCTCACGGCCCTGCCAGCGGCAGCCCAGGATATTCATGTCCATCTCAGCCCGACTTGCGGCTGCTGCAAGGCTTGGGTCAAGCATCTCGAACAGGCCGGCTTCTCGCCCCGCATCGTCGAAAGCCGCGACATGGCTGCGAGCAAGCGCGCCTTGCGCGTGCCGGACAAGGTAGAATCCTGCCATACAGCAGTCGTTGAGGGCTACATCGTCGAGGGCCATGTGCCAGCCTCCGATATCCGCAGACTTTTGAAGGAGAGGCCGGCGGCGCTTGGCCTCGCTGTCCCGGACATGCCGGTCGGATCGCCAGGAATGGAGGTTCCAGGCGTCGCGCCGGAGAAATTCGAGACACTGCTTGTCGGTGTTGACGGCGAGACGAGCATTTACAGCAAGCATTAAGGTGTCATTCAACGGGTGGCCCCTAGCCACTTAGATGTCCTGAGCTAGCGCAGGAACGGCTCCGGTTCGAACTGCGGCTGATCAAGAAGGGCGTCCGTCTCTGGCCAGGGTTCGCTCTGAGGCTCGACCATTTTGCCGAACTGACGTGTGTCACGCTCAGCCTTCGGAACAACCCGGTACGGTGGCCCGGCGCGGCTCCTGTCAGCGCCGTGCTTGGGGTGGGGTAACGTCTAGTGGTAGACGATCGCCGTGTGCCCGAGATCATCGACCAGAAGTGCATCGAACGATTTCAACAACTCCCGGATGAGGCGCTCCACTGCCACGTCAGTGTAGACCACGACCGACCACGCCTTCGACACACCGTCGAATTTGACGTGGTTGGGTCCCAGGTCCTTGAGCACCTTGTTCAGGGCCGGATCGAATGGAAACACCACTAGCGCTCGGCGGCAAGGTCCATGGGCGCGGGGGCCGTACCTACAAACATCAGGTTGAACCTGCAGCTTCACGAAAGCCACGGCGGCATCATCGACGAGTTTCAGCTGCTCGGCCAATCGCGAGAAGACGTACGATCGATCTCCTCCCGAGGAGGACAGCACCGCATTGAGATCGATGTTCCACCGCCTACAATCGATGCTGACTGCGTGAATGGTTCGGCGCCTCGGCATGGTCTGGCTCACGAATGCCTGGGGTGAGCCGCGCTTGCGGTGTCGCTTGCGGAGGCGATCTGAAACGCAAGAACGTAGGCCTGCCGGCGCTCGATGGCGGCACGGCCGTCCTGGGCTGGCACACCATTCGTTTTCATCAGCAGGACGCCGATAAACATTCCGAAGATGGCCGCCGCGGCCAGACCAAGCCCGATCTCCATCCAAAACGTCTTGGCGAGCTCCCAGGGCCGACGCGCCCTCTCGGAGATCGCGCGCTCCTGCAATAGTCTGGCGGCTTCCTGCTTGAAGCCTTCAGCAGCCTCAAGCAACGCAATCTGAGCGTCACGGGCGTGCTCGACGGTTACATGCTGAAGAACCATGATCTTGAACAGAGGATCGTTTGCACCGACACCGACAGCGTCGGCCAGCTTGGCCAGGCGCAGGTCGTCGCGCTTTTCAGCCATCGCTGCCCTGGCATTGTGCAACATGTCGAGCGCAACAATCTTGCTGATGGTATTGATCTGACTCATCACGAAATCCTCCCGAATTTGAACACTCTCTCGAATTGGGCCCGCATGGACTTCCGCCACTCCTGCAGTTGGTGCCGGTCGAAAAGGCCGAACCGCGGATCCTGGGCCAAGGTGCCGAAAGGTACCTTGTCCTGCTCGAGCCGGTTCATCAGGGCCATGGGCCCCAGCGGCATCACCAGCGTCCGACCCTGCGCCTCGATTTCGGGACGAATGTCGCTGTTAGCCCATTCCATAAAGTCGGCGATCTCGTTGCGGGCTCCCTCCTTGAGGTTCAGGACGGGATGAACACGCGCATGCGGCATCATGCGCCGGAAATCGGACAGTTCATCGATGCTCTGCTTTTGGCTGTTCATCAGGAAGAAGACCGTCAGCTCATAACCGAAGGTCTTGAGCGCCTCTTTGAGGACCTCACCGTGTTCATCGAAGGGCTGGGTCATTCCGGCGGGCGTGTTCACGACGATCAGATACGGTCCGGCCGCCATGATCTTCAGCAGGTTTTCCATGCCTTCTTGGACGGTCAGATCCAGCGCGATGACGCGCAATTCGGCCATGTTCTTGAAAGTCGGGCCCACATCTTTGTTTCGGCGGTCGCTCTCGATCACGATGAACCTGTGTCCGAACGCCATTGCGATCTCGATGAAGATGGCACATTCGGTCGATTTCCCGACCCCGCCCTTGAACCCCGAAACGATGATCAGGCGCCCGCCTTTGGCGAGCACCTCCCGCTCGAACTTGTCATCTCCGAAATAGGGGTCGTACCCATTGTTCCTCTTGAAATCGGCCACGTAACTGTCGAAAGCGGCGAAGAGATCATCGTTGGCTTCAGAAGTTGAAGACGCAGCATCTGCCGTTGCACTCTCGGCGATAGACAAATCGATGGGGTTGCCGAAGCCATCATACGTGGCTCTCGGCTTGACGTCGTGAAGCGGCGGTCGAAGTTTCACTTTTGATCTCCTCGTCTGAGTTAGAGTTCGAAGGTTCCGGATTCGTCTTTCTGGACGGGCGCCGACCCCAATTTGTGGAGAAGCCGGTCGAGGTCGCTGAGGTTGGCGGGCTCGTTCGACTGTGCGCTCGTGGCCTGCTTGGGCTTGGACGGCTGTTTCAGCTCATTGTTTTCGGCTTTGGGGTCAGCCACTGGCGGTGGTCGCGCCGAGCGTGTTGCCGTGTACTCGGCAACGAATCCCATGAGATCGTCGCGAGACAGATCAGCGACGTTCACCCCATCGCGGATGAGGTGGTAGACGGTCACCCCACGCTCAGCCGCATACAGGGATGCCTCGTCGAGCGAGAACTCATGGACACTGGACAGGCGAGGAAGGTGAGGCGCGAGGAACTCAGACAGTTCGCCGGCTTGGCCTGCGAGGATCAGCCTCTTTTCCAGATCGGTCGGCTTGGCCTTGCGCTTGCTCTTGGCGGGAGCGGCGCCCGCCTTGCCTCCACGGGGCGTCAGGGGGCCGCTCGCCACGTCCAAGATCGCCTGGCTACGTCCAGACTTGAACAGGTCGAGGAAGCTCTTGCGCTTAGCCATGACGCAACTTCTTCCTGACCCTCGCCTTCGCCGCTTTGGACAGCCTGCCGGCGATCACGGCGTTGAGCGTCGCATCCATGGCGTCGACGATGGCCGCACACACCGCCGTTCTGACGACATCGCGACGCGCTGATTGGCGGGATCGTTCCTTCTGCGGCTTATGATGGAGCCCCATCACCTCCGTGGCGAAGTCCAGGAGATGAGTCGAAATGCGGCGGCCAACCTCGCCCTCGATAACGCCCAACTGAGCGGCCAGCAGGGAGTCGACGAGCTCCCGCATGGCGTGCTCGTCGATCACAGGCCGGTGCTGGCAGTTGTAACGCGGATCGTGGATCGAGCTCAGGCTCTGCCGGTGAAGCTCCAGAAGCGTCGGCAGGACTGGCACGATGTCCAACGCCACGCCATTAGCAGCAATCATTCCTGACGCCTGCTGGTGAAAGCGCCGGTGACGATTGACGAGATTATCCAGATGCGAGACCATGACCGATCGATTCTGAGCGCACTCCCTCATTGGGCGCACGGCAAGGCTTGCCGGCTCCGTCTGACGGGCTGAGGTGGTGAATTGGGGCGGCCAGAGGCCACTTATTGCCGAATATGAGCTAAATGGCTGATCCGTCCAGCGATGTTTCCGAAGTGTTCCACATTTTCACTTTTTTCGAATCACGATGCGCAAAATCGCCGAGCGGCTGCATCGATAATCGCGAACCGTCAACTGCCTTTGAGACAAACTGAAGTGAAAATACGGGACACTTGGGTCGTGTCCGTTATGGTGGTTTAGCTTCGAAGGCCACCGCGATGCGGCTTTGGCCGGGCTGGTCAGGCGGCCACGCCTGACAGGCTGACGATGGGATCGTCGCTGATCGGCGTGATGCTTTCCAGCGGGATGTAGCGGGCGCGCTGGACGGCCACCCATCGTTCTGTTCAAGCAGGATCGCGCCGACGAGCTTCGTGATGGCGGCCTCGTTAGGGAAGATGGCGACGATCTCGGTCCTGCGCTTGATCTCGCCGTTGAGGCGCCCCAGCGGATTGGTGCTCTGCAGCTTGGCGCGGTGCTGCGTCGGGAAGGTCATATAGGCGAGCACGTCGGTCTCGGCTGTGTCCATAAGGGCGGCGAGCTTGGGGACCGTCGGCCTGAGCTGATCGGCGACCCTGCGCAATTGCCGGCTGGCGGCGGCCGCATCATCCTGGGCAAACGCCGTTGCGATGAAGTCGAGACGACGCGCCTTCCCCAGCGGCGAGCATGGGCGAGTGCGTTCCCATGAAGTGAACCCGACAGCGCCGCTAAGCTGCTTTCAGCGCCTTCGAGCAGGCAGCCTTGATGCCTGCATGGCTGTCGGAGACGACGAGCTTCACCCAGCGCAGGCCGCGCCTGGCCAACTTGCGCAGGAAGCCGGTGCAGAAGGTCTCGGCCTCGAAGGGGCCGTCATCCATGCCCGGGACCTCGCGCCTTCCATCGCTGTTGGCGCCGACGGCGACGTTCACCGCCACTGAGACGGTCCAGCCGGCATGGCGCACCTTCACATAGGTCGCGTCAATCCAGAGATAGGGCCACTCGATGGAATGGGACGATCGAGGAAGGCCTGGACCCGCTCGTCGATCTCCTCGCAGAGCCGCCTCGCATCTCCCAGTCCCTGGCGCGATATCCGTTTCGCTGGGGCAGACGTTCCAGGCTCTTCTCACCAACGCCGGCGCCGTTCAGGCCGTCGACCTCCAGCTCCACCAGTCGCTGGGCGGCGAAGCCGATCATCTCGCGCAGAAGATTCGGGAGGCTGGTCGCGGCCCGCCGACGCGGCGAGATCGACCTGCCGACAGGATCACCAGCGCGATTTCGCTTGCACCCCCACCGCTTCACTGACGCGCTTGTAAATCCCGCTTCCGATCGAAACAATGCAGCGATATCGCCCATAAGGACGATGCGGCTGCGCCGTTGCACTCCTAGTTTCCGCTTTGCACCCCCGGTTTCAGAGGGGTGCAAGCGATACTCGTTCCTTGCGAGCGCTTAACGCCCTCCAAATCCGGACTACAGCCGGCGGAAACGGACAAGAACCGTCTTCGACGAGGCTCCAGATTTCGCCCTTCGGGCTTTATTTCGGCAAAAACACCCCATCACGGAGAAGAGCACGATACCGCAAAGTTGATGCAAGCCCTGCGGGCAGCGTCAACTTTGCTATCGAGAACAAGGGCACGACATACAAAAATGGCGCTTTCTCCGCCATTTCCGTGTTCGCGCGAGGCTCAAGGAAGGGCACGACATACAAAAGTGACGGTGCCCGTCTCTTTCGTCGTGAAGGGCACGATACCGCGAACTTGGCGGCAGGCCGCCAAGTTCGGATCGAGCTGAGGATCAAGGGCACGACATACAATTTCACTGCAAGTCGGCGAATAGCCTCCCTCGCAGTAAAATCATGAGGCCCGCAGGGGCGGTCCCGTGCTCTCCAAGAGGTCTCCCGACGAGCTTGGCCAGGCCGTCGTTGGCCTGCGTTGGGTTCTCGGATCCGGCTCGGTCGGCCTCGTCCCGCGCGCTCCATTGGCATGGATCGCGCCGCCCCGAGAGGGCGGCTGCGTGTCGTTCGAGAAGCGTCAACTGGTCCGAGTAACACTCGGCCGATTCAACATGAAAGGGCCTTCTCGGGCCGTCAAGCATGCGCTTTTGCGCCAACCCGCGATGCATAGCGGTCGGTGCGCAGCTGCCAAAGTCGACTTGACGGCAAGATCCGAGCTTCGTTCGGCCAGAACCTGACTAAGGCTGATGCGCCCCGGGTCGAGCGCCGCAGCCACACGCCCCATCGGGATGCACCGCATGGCCGAGAACCTGACCCGGCTGAGGCGGATCATCACCTTCCATCCGTATGCGCCGACCGGCGAAATGCGCCAAAGGACTAAGCCGCTCTCGCGGCAGTGTGCTGCGGCGCGTTCATCGCTGAGATTTCGCTTGTGAGGCGCTGCATCCGAGGATTTCGGGGTCGTTTCCCCTGATCCTTGGAGGCTTCCATGACCGATCCCGTCACCGTCAGCCCGCTGCGCCAGCGGATGATCGAGGACATGACCATCCGCCAGTTCGGCGAGCATACGCAGCGTGACTATGTGCGGCAGGTCCGCGAGTTTACGGCCTTTCTGGGCTTGCCGCCGGATCTGGCCGAGCCGGAGGACCTGCGGCGCTATCAGCTTCACCTGGCTTCGCTCGTCGCCAGCTACGCGCGGATGAACCTGGCCTGCACGGCGCTGCGGTTCTTCTTCCACGTCACGCTGGGCCGGACCGGCTTCGGTGACCGCATGGCGCGTATCCCGACGCCCGATCGCCTGCCGGTGGTGCTGGACACGCAGGAGGTGGCGCTGCTGCTGGCGCACGCGCGGAGCCTGAAGGACCGCGCCGCGCTGAGCATCGCCTATGGCTGCGGCCTGCGGGTCTCGGAGATCGCCAACCTCAAGGTCGCCGACATCGACAGCGCCCGCATGCTGATCCGGGTCGAGCAGGGCAAGGGCCGCAAGGACCGCTACGTCATGCTCGCGCCCGACCTGCTCGATCTGCTGCGGCAATGGTGGCGGGTGAAGCGCCCGCGCGGCTGGCTCTTCCCCGGCCAGCAGCCGGGCCAGCCGATCACGACGCGCCAGCTCAACCGAGCCTGCCATGCCGCGGCCGTTGCGGCCAAGCTCGACAAGCGGGTGTCGATGCACACGCTGCGGCACAGCTTCGCCACGCATCTGCTGGAGCGGAAGACCGATATCCGCGTCATCCAGGTCCTGCTCGGCCACAGGAAGCTCGACACCACCGCCGTCTACACCCGCGTCGCATTGAAGACGCTGCGCGAGGTGACCAGCCCGCTCGCGCTGCTGGCGCCGCCGCCACCGCCATAACGGACCCTTGCCGGTCATGGCGCGGCCTTCGCTGGAGGTCGCGGACATCCTGAACCGGCACGGCGACGCCTTCTTCGCGCGCCATCGGCTCAGCCGCGGCCAGCTCAAGGTGATGGGGGCGATCCGGGCCTGCCGGACGGCTGCGCTCGGCGGCCATGTCATGCGCTGCGGCGACTGCGATCACGCAGCAATCGCCTACAACTCCTGCCGCAACCGGCACTGCCCGCGCTGCCAGGGCGCAGCGGCGAAGGACTGGCTCGCGGATCGCCAGGCCGATCTGCTGCCTGTGCCCTACTATCATCTCGTCTTCACCCTGCCGGCGCCGATCGCGGCCATCGCCTACCAGAACAAGGCCGAGGTCTACGGCCTGCTGTTCAGGGCCGCAGCCGAGACGCTCGCCACCATCGCGAGCGATCCCCGGCATCTCGGCGCCCGCATCGGCTTCACCTCGGTGCTGCACACATGGGGATCGGCGATGACCCATCATCCCCATCTCCACATCATCGCGCCCGGAGGCGGCCTCTCGCCGGATGGCGCGCGCTGGATCGCCTGCAGGCCAGGCTTCTTCCTGCCCGTGCGCGTGCTCTCGCGCCTGTTCCGCAGGCTCTTCCTCGAAGGCATCTCCAGTCTGCATGCGACCGGGCGACTCGCCTTCCATGGCGATCTCGCCGATCTGACTGAGGCCGATGCCTTCGCCACCCTGCTGGCGCCGCTGCGACGGGCCGACTGGGTCGTCTACGCCAAGCGTCCCTTCGGTGGCCCTGAGGCTGTCCTGGCTTATCTCGCCCGCTACACCCACCGCGTCGCTATCGCCAACAGCCGCCTCGTCGGAATGGACCGGCACGGGGTCACGTTCCGCTGGAAGGATTATCGCGCCCGCTCGTCCGGCAAGGCCTGGCGCAAGACCATGACGCTGACGGCCCACGCGTTCATCCGCCGCTTCCTGCTCCACGTCCTGCCCGACGGATTCCACCGCATCCGCCACTACGGCCTGCTCGCCTCCAGCCGGCGCGCCGATACCATCGCCCGTATCAGGCAGATCATGGCGGCGGCGACGCCGGCCACGACGACGGCAGATCGTGAAGCAGAGATTGCAGCCGAACAATCCGATCCGGTCGATGAGCGGAGGTCTCCTTGCCCCTGCTGCGGTGGCCGCATGATCCTCGTCGAGCGCTTCGCGCCGGGCACGGCACCGCGCACCATCCTCGCCGTCAGGATCGACACATCATGACGATGGTGAAGCAGCGAGACCCAGAGAAACCACGACCGATCTCGGCCAGAGAGCGGGCGATCCCGTTCGCCCCGATCGCGGAAATGGACCTTGCTGCGATCGCGGATCCCGCCCAGACGCACCAAACTTCAGGCTTCCGGGCATCCCGGTTGGAGCATTGCGCCGCCGACCCGCGCCTCGCACGAACCCGCAGACCAGGCGGCGCCGCGAAATCCCCATAGCCCACCGCCTCGGGCCGCGGCTTCTTCCCCTGGAGGCTTTCGGACGCCGGCACTCAGCCCGGCCCAAACCCGCCCGCACAGGCCGGCATCCGAAACCCTTCACACTTTCGGCAGCCAAACTGCTTGGCCCATCGGGCTGCCCGGAAGCAGACGTTCCAGACGTCGGCTAGGGGCCATTTGCCCGTTCGCCGTTCAGATCGGCGCGCTTGGATTCCCATGGCAGAGCTCCATCCGCATCAACACGACTGGAGACAGGGGACAAGGAGAGGGAAAACGGAACCCATTTGGGATCACCCCCGAGATGAGAGCCTATGGAGCGGGCGCCCGGGTCCGAGCTCTGGTGGACGACGAGATGACGACGAAGAACTTTGCCGGCGGCGACGAGGCGCTGCCGGAGGATAGCGAGATGAGGCTTTACGCGAGGGCCTATGCGTCCCCGCAAAGTGCCGATGCTCTCTTCCTCAAATGGGAGGGCGCCCATGCGCATGCGATGCTCCTGGACGCTTCGGCCGAGCGCGTCTTCAGCGACCATGGCCTCAACGGCCGACAGCTGGCCGAAGGCGCGAGGATCGCGGCGCGCCGGATGGCGCTGCTGATGGCTGAGGCGCCCACGCCACTGCGCGAAGTGCTGGCCCTCAAGGTGCACACCTATGAAGCCATGGGCCAGCTCAAGGGCGAGGTCTCACGCTCGCACGCCGTCGTCATGATCGAGGCGGCGATGAAGGCCGACGCCGAGCACCTGAACATCGTGCTCATGCCGCTCGACCAGCCCTTCGGCCGGACGCAGTGATAGAAATGGGGTTTTTATTCCTAGATCTCGAAACGAGCGGACTCAGTTCATCGTTCGATACCCCCCTGCAAGCGGCGTTCGTCCAGACCGACGCTCACCTGCAGATCCAGCGCGAGCTGACGCTGCGCTGCCGCCTGCCTGATCACATCGTGCCGTCCCCGGACGCGCTCCTGATTACCGGCGTAACGCCTGAAATGCTGGCAAACCAGCCTCACTCGCACCTTGAGATGATGGCCCAGATCGCCCGGATCGTCGCCGATTCCAAGCCCAGCCTTATCCTGGGCTTCAATAATCTGCGGTTCGATGATGAGTGCCTGCGTCAGTCCTGGTACCAGACCCTGCTGCCGCCGTATGCCGCCTCGATGACCGGCCACGGCAGGGGCGATGTACTTTCCATGCTTCGGGCCGTCGCCCTTGTCGAGCCTCAGGCCATCATCCTCCCGCGCGACGCCAGCGGCAAGTGGGTGATGAAGCTCGGCGATGTCTGTCGGGCGAATGGAATCGGGCTCAGCGAAGCCAACGCTCATGATGCGCTCGCCGATGTCAGAGCAACCCGCGAGCTGTTCATGCTCCTGCGTGAGCGCGCGCCGGCAACAATGGCGACAATGCTCCTGCACGCAAAAAAGTCCGGGCCGATCGCCCTGATGGAACCCGGCGAGCCGGTGATCCTGGGGGGCACCTCGCGCCTGACGCCAGTGCTCCCGATGATCGCGTCGCCGACGAACCCTGCGGCGCGGGTCTGTCTCGACCTCAGCCAGGATCCGGCCGGGTTCATCGGTCTTCCGGCGCTCGATCTCCTCGCGCGGATTCGGTCGAGCCGGTCGCCGGTGCGGCAGGTCAAAACGAACGCCATGCCGATCCTTTTCTCCTGGGGTCAGGCCGCGCATGCGCTGGTCGAGCCGGAGCCAGACGCGGTCTATCTCGAGCGGGCTCGGGCGCTGTGGGCGCACCCGACCTTCACCCGGCAGCTCGTCCTCGCGCTTCAGGATCAGTATGCGGATCGGGTGCCGTCGCCGTATCCAGATCAGCAGCTCTATTCGGGCGGCTTCGTCTCGGACGCCGATGCTGTCGCCTGCCGGCGGTGGCACGAGATCGAGTGGAAGTTCCGGGAGCATCACGCCACTTGGCATATCCGCGATCCGAGGCTGCGCAGCCTGGCACTCCGACAGATTTTCTTGAACGCGCCGGAGGCTCTCTCGCCAGAGGCTCGGCGCCGGGGCCAGGACTGGATGCGGCACCGCCTTGCGACCGAGGACGAGGTGCCATGGCTGACCATCCCCAAGGCGCTGGCGCGCTGCGACGAACTGGCCGCGACGATCGAACCTGGCTCGGTGGCGGCGCTCGATGAGATCAGGGCCTGGCTCCTGCAGCGCCGCGACGCGCTGCCGCAAGGGGGGGAGGAAGTACCCGTCCTGGCGGCCTCCTGAGGGTCATCCGCAGACGATAAAGACACGAAGGGCGCGGCCGCGAGGTCAGCGCCCTTTCTCATGGCGAGGCACGGGAACGGCTTGAGCAGGGCGAGACGAGGAATTGGCGAGGCGAAGGGGAACACACCCCCGGGAACTCAAGCCGACATTCCAGGACGATCATATCATGACCAAATCCCATCGCGAGCGGGCGCCAGCGACCCTGCGCGACCTCAGGATCGACAGGACCCTGCGTCCCGTCATCGACGAACTCGCCGCCGTGACGCTGAGCGCGCCAACGCTGCGCGACTATGCCGGATTCTTCTCCCATCCGCCGGCCATCGTCGCGATGACCACGCGCGCATTCCAGCACGCCCAGGAGCACGAGCGCTTCGTCGCGCTGAGCGACGGCAGCGCTCCCGACATCTTCTTCCACAATGTCGGCCAGCTCCACGCTGTCGTGCGGCTCAACTCCGTCGCCAGCATCGCGGTCGCGCTGATCCCGGCCCGGAGCGGTGCGGACCGGCATGCCCGCCGCGAGCAGGGCCACGCCATGTTGCACCGCCTCGAAGAGCCGGAAACCAACGAACTTCGTGAGGTCATCGAGATCGCCTTCGAGCTCGGCGACATCGACGCCGAAGAGGTCACTTCGGACATTCTCTCCTACATCAGCCGGCTGCTCGGGACGGGCGCCGAGAGCAAAGCCACCATCCACCAGCTGGAGGAGCGCGGAACGCTGCTGGCCTATCTCGAGGCCCAGCCGGATATCGACACGCTGGTTCGCGAAGCGCAGCATCATGACGCGATGGCCGGCCGCTTCAGGACCAGCCTGCGTCGCCGCGACCTGTCGCCGGAGGACAGGGGGCTGACGGGTGCGGCGGCTGAGGGGGCAACCCTGCAGCAGCGCATTGCGCTTGCGAGGCTGGCCCTCGCCGCACACCTGCCCGACCGCGATGCCGCCCTCGATCACGTCTACTCGGCGATCAACGAGGCGCCGCCGCAGGTGGCGGCAACGCTGATCCTGGCGATCTCCGTTGGCGACCGGCTCCGCGACATGGCAGCCGCCCATCCGCCTCGCGGCTAGATCATGTTTTCATCAAGCCTTGAGACCGACAGGCGGCGCCGCGAGGCGTCGCCTGTTTTCCGTTCGAGCCGCGCGCGTAGAGGGCCGGACAGGCCACCCCGCAGCAGGACGCTCCCGTCGCGGAACGTAGGACGCAACCAGACATGACCACCCATCGACGCAAAGGCTCGCCGGAACGCCGTGTTTATGAACCGGCTGACGTGGAGAACCTGGTGCTCGCAGCGGAAGAGCCGCCTTTTGTGATGGAGCCGCCAGCCGCGGCTTCCATCCCCGAGCCCGCTGTCGACATTGTCCCGTCAATCCCTGTCTTCGACCACGCGGCTGTCATCCGGCAGATCGAGCTGATGATCGGGCGCCGCTGGTATGGCGACCGCGAAGAGTATCTCGGCTCGCCGCTGCCGAGCTTCAGCGAATCTGACCAGCTCCGTTTCGACCGGCTGGTCGGAATCAGCAACGACTCCCAGGAGGGTCGTCGGCCCCTGCTGTTCGGCACCGATGGGATGGTTGCCGCCATGACGCAGACGCGCCGGCTTTGCCCGGGCTTCGAGGCGGCGATCGACCTCGTCATCCGCGCCACGATCCTGTCCCAACGCACGGGCACGCCGCTCTTCGTCCCGCCGATCCTGCTGTTGGGACCGCCGGGCACAGGCAAGACGCATGCAAGCCAGCAGATCGCCCGCGCGCTAGGGACCGAGATCCACGCGATCAGCTGCGCCACCAACAGCGACGCCCAAGCGCTGGTCGTCGGTCACCCGACGTCGTGGAAAGCCGCCCGCATGGGGCAACTGACCGAGGCCATGGCCATGGGATCGACGGCCCAGCCGGTCGTCCTGCTCGATGAGGTCGACAAGCTCTCGACCCACTTCTCGGAGAAGCCCTACCATACCCTCCTGACCGTCCTCGAAGGCGAGACCAGCCGCGCGCTGATGGACGAATTTGTGCGGGTGCCTTTCGATCTGTCGGGTGTGATTTTCGTCTCCACGGCCAATGATGTCGACGCGCTGCCTGACTTCATCATCGACCGGCTGACGGTGTTCACGATCACCCCACCGCGTGACGAAGCGCTTCTTGCCGTCACCGGGCTGATCGCCGCCAACATCGTCGCCGAGCTGCGCGGCGGCGTCGCCATGCCCACCCAGGACGTCCTGCGTCGGGCCGCGAGGCACAATCCGCGCCGCCTCGGCAAGCTGTTGCGGATGGCCTTCGGCTTCGCCGCCGCCGACGGGCGCGACGCGCTCACTCTCGCCGACATCGTCGCGGCCGAGACGATTGTCGTCGGTGCGGCGCAGGCACGGCCGATCGGCTTCCTCGCCGCGAGGGGCGAACGGGACCGGGCCGGTCAGTAGCCAGCTGCATCACAGTCCCGGTGAAGAGACCCAAGACCGACGAACCAGGGGAAATCGAAGGACGCAAGCTCTGGGAAAAGAACCCCCAGGGACCTGTGCACGACCAGAAGCAAAGAAAGCTCAAGACCATGTCGACCAAGAAGACCTCGGCCCGGATCGGCCGCCCGATCCAGCCCGCCCATTCCGCCGCCGCCGTCACGAAGTGGTACCCGACCGACTGGGAGCACATCGGCGGCGACGACATCGCCGCCCTCCCGGCCAATGCGTTCAGCCAGTCGCGCTTCGCCGAAGCCTATCAGGCGGGGTACCGCGTCAACGTCTACGTTGGCGCCTGCGGCCAGAGCTACGCGAACCCTGGCGTCCGCACCGGTCTCCTCGGCGTCGCCCGGGATCTGCAGCTGCCGATCTACAAAGTGTCCTCAACCCAGTGCGCCGATCCCCGTGATCGTCTCAGGGCGATGAACGCGGACCGCTACGGGTCGTATCGCGTGACGGCCTCAGGGCCGGTCAACGACCTGGGCTTCAACGCGTGGATGCTGCAGCAGATCCTTCCAACCCGAGCACCCAAGGCTGGTGCGCCGATCGAGCTGCAGCCGCGCGCGATCTCGGTCGTTCTCCCGCACGACCTCCCGGCGCGCGCGTTCGACAAGCGGCTCCACGCCGCCATGCAGAACGCCTCCCTCAACGGGTGGCTGGTCTCGCCAGCGGGAACGGCGCACTGCGCGCTGCTCGGCCTTGCGCCGAAGGATCTGCAGCGCGCCACGGTCTACCGCTTTGGGCGCGCGACTCGGATCTCGCCCGCCGACGAGCTCTACCTATTCCGGCCGCGCGGCGAGGACGCCGATCGCCTGCTCGCCATCATCGAGCAGATCCTCTTCGAGCACGTCACCGGCATCGCGCCTGCCGCCTGCCAGATCTGGGCGAGCCCGAGCCAGCATGCGCTGCGGCATCAGACCAAATCCGCAAGCCCGCAGACGGCCGTGGCCTGATCGCTTGCGCCGGGCGCCACCGTCGCGCCCGGCTTCTCCTCGCATCCTCATCCATCATCGATCCAGAGACAGACATGACCACCGCCAGCAGCCATTCCAGCCAGATCTCCCTGCACAACATCGCCTTCGACGACACGATCCGCCCAGTGGTCGGCGAGCTCGCCGCTGTGAGCCTCATAAGCCCGAGCGACAGCGACTATGCCGGGTTCATCCGCAACAGCCCCTCGCTCGTCGCCATCGCGGCGCGCTGCACCCAGCGCACCTCCGAGCTCGAGCGCTTCATCGAGCTCGCGCAAATGTCCGCCCCCTACCTCGTGCGCGAGCACGTTGCGACGCCCCATGCCCTGGCCATCCTGAACGAGGAGGCGACGCTCGCGATCGCGATGCTGCCGGCGCGAACTCCGGCTGATCGGCACGCGCAGCGCGAGCATGGCTTTGCCCTCCTCCGGGCAGTCCAAGAACTCGATGACCCGACGCTCGAACCGCTCGCACGGGCGGCGTTCGGGATCGAAACCCTCTCGGCGATCGCAGCCGGGGCCGTCGCTACGAACGCTCTCGCCCACGCCGTGTCGCGTTCTCGCGAGTTGGCCTCGGCTCAGAGCGCTGCGACCGCTCATCGCGTCGAGGACGCGTCATCTCTGCGCGCCTTCGTCGTGCAGGTCCCGGACTTCGAGGCCCTCTACCGCGACGTCGGGGTCCACGCCCGGGCTGCCGCGCGGCTGGCGGCGATGCTCGTCGACGACGACCTCGGGCGCCAGCAGCATGACGACATCGCCATGGCGCTCGAGGGCGCGCAGCTCCAAACCCGGATCGCGCTCCTGCGCATCGCGGTGGCTCCGGCCCACTTGGAGATCGAGCGCTGGTCGAGGCTCGCCGGCGAGGTCATCCCGCACCCGACGCCGAAGGTCACGGCGACGCTGACGCTTGCCGCGAGGATGGGCGAATCCCTGCGCGACATGCTCGCAGCCCATCCTCTCGCCTAAGCACCCGATAGAGCCACGACAGGAAGGGGCGCCCTGCTGCGGGGCGCCCTTTTGGCTTGAGAGGCAGGAGATGCAGCCGACTGGTTGTCACCCCCAAAACAGGACTTTTTCCAAATGACCAACAAGCTCGCGTTCCAAGCCGTACCGCATGATGATTGCGAGATCCGCGAGCACGCCGATCCCATCACGGCGATCCTCGCCCGGCTTCATGACGACCCCGCGATCGCCGACATGGTGGCGCTGCGTCAGTCGAGGCCGGACCTGCGCGATGCCGCCGTCAAGGCCGAGGCCCATCGCAACGCTTACGGCTGGAGCGTCAGCCAGGATGGCGTCGGAACACTCGAATGCATCGCCCTTCTCACCATCGCCGGGGCACATGCGATGATCGTCGCAATCTTCCCGGTCTCGAGCCTAGACGACGTCGACGCGAAGGTTGCGATGCAGCCCACCCGCGAGTGGCTGGTCAGTTGGCAAGGCAGCGGCGACTACGTCCGCGGGCGTATCGCACAGGCCGCCTTCCATCCGGGGCAGCAAGCCGTGCCGCCGCAGCCCGATGTCTCGGAACGGGAGAGTGCCCTATACCCCTGGCCGGTCAGTGGGTTCGACCTCGACGCCGAGGTCGAAAGCCTTCCCAACCGGGAAATCTACACGCCCGCGCAGCTGCCCGTGCTGGCTGCCTTCGCGGCTGAGGGGCTCGACATGAGGGCCGTGCTGGAGAAAGCGCGCGACTACTTCGCCGCGGCTGATCGCCTCTTCGCGGAAGCGCTTCGTCCCAGCCCGGCCATGCATCGGACGCGGCTCGCGGCCGAGGGCGCACTCATCGCTGGCTACCTCGCATGTGCCCAGATCGCCGTCTGGCCGGCGCGGCGCGGGACCGGCGATCGCGACGCCAAGCTCGCAATGCAAGCCCTCGTGAACGGGCGGGCGACGACGACCGATCCGTTGCACATGCAAGCGGCCGTTCGGTACGGAGCGACCTTCACCTCCCGGGTCTGCCTAGCCGAGCCGCGGCTGTTCGCGGATACCAAACTGGCTGAGTGGGTGGCGAACGTGTAGGTCATCGATTCGGCCGAAGAGGCTTCTGGTGCTATCGTAAGTCGAGTTAGGCACGATTCGGGTATCGCGAAGCATCCGAACAGCAAAATAGAGGGATAGTGGAGAAGGTTAACGGCCTTCTCAAACGACCATCATCATTGTCGTACATCGCGACGAGACATGGTCGAAGGTTCTGCTACCGTCGGCTTGCGGGCATGCCGGAGCACCGTGTGAGATTGCGAGAATAGGCCAGCGAGAATGGACCTGCAGGCTGTGGCGTTGGAACCGCGCTACACCTCCCGTACTAGGCGAGTGCAAGCCCTAGTCCGAACTCGAGTGCACAGAACCGCATTGGCTATTGGCTGATGCCACGCTCTGTGGACTCTTCGATGTCTAAAGTAATCCAAGCGATCAAATGTCATTGTGCCGGTACCCTGATCAACACGGGCCGTCTGCCCATGTGCGTTTACTTTCGCGGGGCACTCACCTCAACGCCAGTAATTCGCGTGAAGGCACGCTGCGCTTGGCTGAAGAAGCGTGCACGTTCGAGTGTGCTTCTGGTGTCTCGGCATGGATAGCTCTCTCGTCATCCCGCCGGAATCTTATCTCACTGAAGATGAGGTGCAGACCCGCTGGACGGTACTAAGAGTCCGTCCCGAAACTCATGACGCTCGCGCGATGCGTCGGATGAGGACCATGGCGGCTGCTGCGTAGAGGAAGGCTGTCGCTGAGGCGATGGTGGCTTCGGCGTCCTTCCAAAGCCGTCGGT